>Ga0206106_100004_pt1 | contig 1114353 bp, 1074 predicted proteins | sample 1B1ome_FD_148677 | JGI IMG/M metagenome (GOLD analysis project Ga0206106, IMG submission 148677) | Enriched microbial communities from leaf-cutter ant dump, University of Wisconsin, Madison, United States - 1B110A | ecosystem: Environmental > Terrestrial > Nest > Insects nest > Nest dump... | reverse complement strand
CCCTACCTGCCCTACCTGCCCTACCTGCCCTACCTGCCCTACCTGCCCTACCTGCCCTACCTGCCCTACCTGCCCTACCTGCCCTACCTGCCCTACCTGCCCCGCCTGCCCTGCCTCACGCCGCCACGGCAGCGCCGGGTGGGGCTTTTGCGCCGGTCATGAAGGCCACCGCGTCGGACATGGTAAAATCCTTCGGGTCGATGACGCAGAGGCGCCGGCCCAGCCGGTGCACGTGGATGCGGTCGGCCACCTCGAAGACGTGCGGCATGTTGTGGCTGATGAGGATGATGGGGATGCCGCGCGCCCGCACGTCCTGGATGAGGTCGAGCACCCGCCGCGATTCCTTGACCCCGAGCGCCGCCGTCGGCTCGTCGAGGATGATGACGCGCGAACCGAAGGCGGCGGCGCGGGCCACCGCCACGCCCTGGCGCTGGCCGCCCGACAGCGTTTCCACCGCCTGGTTGATGTTCTGGATGGTCAGCAGCCCCAGTTCGTTCAGTTTTTCGCGCGCGAACCGCTCCATGGCCGGCCGGTCGAGCTGGCGCAGCACCCGGCCCATGAAGCCGGGTTTGCGCAGCTCGCGCCCCATGAACATGTTGTCGGTGATCGAGAGCGCCGGCGACATGGCCAGGGTCTGGTACACCGTCTCGACGCCGGCCAGCCGCGCCTCGATGGGCGAGGCGAAGGCCACCGGCTGGCCCTCGAGGAAGATCTCGCCGCTATCGGCGCGGATGGCGCCGGACAGCGCCTTGATCAGCGAGGATTTCCCCGCCCCGTTATCGCCGATGACGGCGAGGATTTCGCCCGGCAGCAGGTCAAAATCGCAATTGTCGAGCGCCGTCACCCGGCCATAGCGCTTGTTGAGCCCGCGGGCCTTGAGAATGGGTTCCATCAGGCCGACACCTTTCTGATCCACTGGTCCACCGCCACGGCGCCGATGATGAGCGCGCCGATGAGCAGATAGGTCCATTGCGCATCCGCCCCCAAGAGCCGCAGCCCGAGCGAGAACACGCCCACGATGAGCGCGCCGAAGAACATGCCGAGGATCGAGCCGCGCCCGCCGAACAGCGAGATGCCGCCGATCACCACGGCGGTGATGCTTTCGATATTGGCGTTCTGGCCCGAGGTCGGCGACACCGAGCCGATGCGGCCGATCAGCACCCAGCCGGCAAAGGCGCAGATGAGGCCGGCCAGCGTATAGACCGAAATGAGGATGCGGCGCGTATTGACGCCCGAGAGCGCCGCCGCTTCGGGGTCGTCGCCCACCGCGTAGACGTGCCGCCCCCAGGCGGTGTGGCGCAGCACATAGGCCAGCACCAGCACCAGCACGATGAAGAAGATGACGCCATAGGTGAACACCGCCCCGCCGAAGGTGAAGGAGCGGCCGAAGAATTGCAGCAGCGGCGCCTGCGCCTCGATTTCCTGGGCGCGGATGGTTTCGTTGCCCGAATAGAGGAAATTGGTGGCCAGCGCGATCTGCCAGGTGCCCAGCGTCACGATGAAGGGCGGCAGGCGGACGCGGGCCACCAGCCAGCCATTGACGAAGCCGACAAAGGTGCCCACCGCGAGGCCACACCCCACGGCCAGCGCCGGCGGCATGCCCAGCCGGAAGGCGAATTGCCCCATCACCACCGAGCTCAGCACCATGATGGCGCCGACCGACAGGTCGATGCCGGCGGTGAGGATGACCAGCGATTGCGCCGCCCCGACGATGCCGACGATGGCCACCTGCTGCAGGATGAGCGTCAGCGCGAAGGACGAGAAGAATTTGGTGCCCAGGAGGGCCCCGAAGGCAATGATGGAGAGCAGCAGCACGATCAGCGGCACCAGCGCGGGATTGCTATGCAGCGCGTGTTGCAGCCGCGACAGCAGGGTGTTCTGGTGCTCGAAGCTGGCCACGGCGTCGCTTCCGGCGGCGAGGCCCGCCTCGGCCTCGATCTGGTTGGGCATGGGCTTCCTCCCCGGTTTCCCAATCGAGAAAGGGGGCGGACAAAGCCGCCCCCGTTCGATCATTCTAGCGCAAAAGCGGGCTCAGCCCCAGCAGAGCGCGGTGCCCTCGGTGCTGTCGATGGACTCGACGCCCTCGACCGGCTGGTCGGTCACCAGCTTGACGCCCGTGTCGAAGAAGTCCTTGCCCGGCGTCGGCTCGGGCTTGGCGCCATCGTCGGCCCAGGCCTTGATCGCCTCGACGCCCAGCGCCGCCATCTGCAGCGGATATTGCTGCGAGGTGGCCCCGATCACCCCGTCCTTGACGTTGGCGACGCCCGGGCAGCCGCCGTCGACCGAGACGATGATGACGTCGTTCTCGCGGCCGAAGGATTTCAGCGTTTCGTAGGCGCCGGCGGCGGACGGCTCGTTGATGGTGTAGACCACGTTGACGCTCGGGTCCTTGGCGAGGATGTTCTCCATGGCGGTGCGGCCGCCCTCCTCATTGCCGGCCGTCACGTCCTGGCCGACGATGCGCGGGTCGGTCTCGTCACCCCATTTGTTGGGGTCGCCCAGCTCGATCCCGAACCCTTGCAGGAAACCCTGGTTGCGCAGCACGTCGACCGTGGGCTGGCTGATGCCCAGGTTGAGCATGGCGATCTTGGCGTCCGCCGCCGCGTCGCCCAGCTTGGCGGCGGCCCATTTGCCGATCAGTTCGCCGGCGAGGAAATTGTCGGTGGCGAAGGTGGCGTCGGCCGCGTCGATCGGGGTCAGCGGCGTATCGAGCGCGATCACCACCAGCCCGGCGGCGCGCGCCTGCTCCACCGATTGCACGATGGCGGAGGTGTCCGAGGCGGTAATGAGGATACCCTTCGCGCCGTCGGCGATGCAGGTCTCGATCGCGGCCACCTGGGTTTCATGGTCGCCGTCGATGCGGCCGGCATAGGCCTTGAGCGTCACGCCCAGTTCCTGCGCCTTGGCCTCCGCGCCCTCCTTCATCTTGACGAAGAAGGGGTTCGTGTCGGTCTTGGTGATGAGGCATGCGGTCACGTCCTGCGCCAGCGCGGCGCCGGACATGGCGGCAAGGCAAACGGCAGTGCTCAGAAGCAGTCTGTTCAACGTCTCTCTCCCTTGTGCCGGCGCGGCAAACGGGCGTTTTCCGCCCCTTACGGCCCCCGGCGTTGATGCTTTGACGCTTGCATCGTGAAACCTTCAAAACCATTCGTCAATATATAAATCTCATTTATTTATTTATTCATCGCCGGACGGCTTCCGCGCCGTTCGCGCTGCCACTATGGTGCCCGCCATGGCAACCGCAATCATCCGATCGCTCAGTAGCGGCGTGAACCAGTCCGGGGTGCGCGACTACAACGAGCGGCTGCTTCTCACCCTGCTGCAACGCCACGGCGCCACCGCCGGGAGCGATCTTGCGCGCGCCGCCAATCTCTCGCCGCAGACCGTGTCGATCATCCTGCGCGAGATGGAGGCCGAGGGCCTCGTGGTGCGCGGCGCCCCGGTCAAGGGCAAGGTGGGCAAGCCGTCGACGCCCATGAGCCTGGCGCCCAACGGGGCATTTTCCTTCGGCGTCAAGCTGGGCCGGCGCAGCATCGTCCTGCTGCTGGGGGATCTCTGCGGCGGCGTGCGCCAGCAGCGCCAGCTCACCTACAAATACCCCCTCCCCGAGCAGATTTTCGCCTTCCTGCGCACCGGCATCGCCGACATGCTGGCCCATTGCACACCGGCCGAGCGCGAGCGCATCTGCGGCATCGGCATCGCCATGCCGTTCGAGATGTGGCGCTGGATCGAGCTGGTCGGCGCCCCGGCGGCGGAATTTTCCGTCTGGAAGGACATCGACTTCCCGCGCGAAATGGCGGCCTTCACCGACCTGCCGGTCAGCGTCGTCAACGACGCGACCGCCGGTTGCCAGGCCGAGCACGTCTATGGGCGCGGCAAGGAATTTCGCGACTACGCCTATTTCTTCATCGGCGCCTTCATCGGCGGCGGCATCGTGCTCAACCATTCGGTCTATCAGGGCCATCAGGGCAATGCCGGCGCCCTCGGCTCGCTGCGCAGTTTTGGGCCACAGGGCGAAAGCCAGCAATTGATCGACACCGCCTCCATCCACCTGCTGGAGCGGCGCCTCAGCGAATTCGGGCTCGACCCGCAGATCCTGTGGGACCAGCCGCAGGACTGGTCGGCACTGGCCCGCTTCGTCGATCCCTGGCTCGGCCAGACGGCGCAGGAACTGGCCAAGGCGAGCCTGTCGGTCTGCGCCGTCATCGACTTCGAAGCCATCCTCGTCGACGGCGCCTTTCCCGCGCCGGTCAAGCAGGCGCTGGTCGAGCGCACAAGGCGCTATCTGGCGACGCAGGACATGCGCGGGCTCATCGCGCCGCGCATCGAGGCAGGCGTCGTGGGCGGCAATGCCAGGGCCATCGGCGCCGCCGCCAGCCCGCTGTTCGAGCGCTATTTCCTCAACGGCAATCTCTGGTCGCAGGGCTGAGCGCCCGCCCCGGGTGCCGCATCACAACTACAAAGGCTTGCGATCCGGCCGCATTTCCGCCATCAAGACGCCGTGATTGACGCTTAACCGCCAAAGCCCGGGGAGGGAGCCGAAGGCAGGAGACGCGCATGGGCGCCCGGACATTTGCCATTTTTGCCGCCACGGCGGGCCTTGCCATCGCGGTATCGGGGTGCTCGCTGGCCGGCATCAAGCCGCTGCCCGGCGACCGCACCGCCAGCGCCGCGCTCGCGTCCTTCGCCCCCGCCGCGCCGACGCCCGGCCACATGCCCAAGGCCGCCAGCATCCCCCCGGCTCCGTCGCTGCTCGGCTATGCCGGCGATGCGCGCAGCGGCATCGATGGCCTCGTCGCCCACTACGCCGCCGCCTACGACGTGCCCGAGCACCTGGTGCACCGGGTCATCGTGCGCGAGAGCAAATACAACACCGTCGCCCGCAACGGCCCCTATTACGGGCTGATGCAGATCAGCGCCGCCACCGCCCGCGGCATGGGCTATCGCGGCGAACCGGCCGGCCTGCTCGATGCGGAAACCAATCTGCGCTACGCCGTGCGCTACCTCGCCGGCGCCTATGTAACCGCCCGCGGCAACGACGACCGCGCCGTGCAGTTCTACGCCCAGGGCTACTATTACGACGCCAAGCGCCTCGGCCTGCTGGAAAAAAGCGGCCTCCGCTGAGCCGGAAGCGTCGCGCCCGCCCCGCACCGCCATCCCCTCAGGCACAAGAGCAACCCCACCCCCCGACGCTGCCCGCGGGCTCGACCCGCGGGCCACTCCCAGCAAGCCCCGAACCCGCAGCGGCGCCCCGTCCGGCCCACGGGTCACGCCCGTGGGCAGCACCCGGGGAAACCTCCTGCCAACGCCCCAACACAAAGCTGAAACGCCCTATCCCGCCGTCGCGGCCAGCAATTCGCCGACGCGCCGCGCCAGTTCTTCCTGGCTGAACGGCTTTTCGAGGCGCGGCAGGTCGCATTCGGCGTCGTCGGGCAGTTCGGCATAGCCGGTCACCAGCAGCACCGCGAGGCCCGGCCGCAGCGCCCGCGCCGCCTGCGCCAACTCGCCCCCGTTCATCGCCGGCATGCCGTAATCGGTGATCACCAGCGCGATTTCGGGGTGCGCGGCGAGCAGCTCCAGCGCCTCGCGGCCCGAATAGGCCTCGAGCGCGGTATGGCCCATATCCTTGAGGATATCGGCGGTATTGAGCGTAATCAGGGCATCGTCGTCCACCACGAGAATGATGACGCCGGTGCCCGAAGGCGCGTTGGATGACAAGATCTGACCCTTTTGGCCGCCGCTGGCCGGTTTGCGAAGACGAACCCCGCCTCCTGTTGATCTGGCAGCTATGCTAGGAAAATGGCAAAGTTCGGTCCATTGGAAAAACTCCCATCCGGGCCAGCCTGCTGACGGGAGTGGGCAAAAATGGCTGCCATGGCGGGGCCCGAGGCGATACACTCGCCGCCGATCGAAAAGGGAATCGTCTTATGCACCTGCTGCTCGTCGATGGCTCGGGCTATATCTTCCGCGCCTTCCACGCCCTGCCCCCGCTCAACCGCAAGTCCGACGGGCTGCCGGTGGGCAGCGTCCAGGGGTTCTGCAACATGCTGTTCAAGCTGACCCAGGACCTCGACGGCGACGAGCCGCCCACCCATATGGCCGTCATCTTCGACCATTCGGGCAAGACGTTTCGCGACGCCATCTACGACCAGTACAAGGCGCAGCGCCCGCCCGCGCCCGAGGAACTGGTGCCGCAATTTCCCCTCACCCGCGCCGCCACCCGCGCCTTTTCCATTCCCGCCATCGAGATGGAGGGCTGGGAGGCCGACGACATCATGGCCACCTATGCCTGCATGGCGCGGGACGCCGGCTTCCGCGTCACCATCGCCTCCTCCGACAAGGACCTCATGCAGCTGGTCGAGCCCGACGGCTCCATCCGCCTGCTCGACACCATCCCCCGCCCCGGCCAGCCGCCGCTGCGCTGGATCGGCCCGGACGAAGTTTTCGCCAAGTTCGGCGTCGGCCCCGACAAGGTGATCGACGTGCAGGCCCTGTGCGGCGACAGCGTCGATAACGTGCCCGGCGTGCCCGGCATCGGCGTCAAGACCGCCGCCGAGCTGATCAATACCTATGGCGACCTCGAAACCCTGCTGGCCCGCGCCGGCGAGATCAGGCAGAACGCCCGCCGCGAAAAGCTGATCGCCAATGCCGAGTTGGCGCGCCTTTCCAAGCGCCTCGTGACGCTGGCGCAGGACGTGCCGGTCGAGATAGACTTGGGCGGCCTCAGTCGCCAGCCCATCGATCCGGGGGCGCTGTTCCCCTTCCTCAAGGCGATGGAATTCAACACCATCACCCGGCGCCTCGCCGGCCTGCTCGAGGTCGATCCCGACCTGTTCGAGGCCGATCCGCTGCTGCGCGCCGGCGGCCCCGAGGCGCCGGGCGTGGAAAAATCCACCTCATTGTCGGTGGCCAAGGCCAAGCTCGCCGCCAATGTGGTGCCCGGCTCCGGCCCGGCCCGCCACGCCGCCGCCGAGCACGCCCGCGTCAAGGCCGTCCCCGTCAACTACGACGCCTACGAGATCGTCACTACGCCCGAGGCGCTGGCCGCCTGCATCGCGAAGATTATCGACCGGGGCTACGTCGCGGTCGATACCGAAACCACCGGGCTCGACGCGCAGCAGGCCGATCTGGTCGGCATCTGCCTCTCCACCGCCATCGGCGAGGGCTGCTACATTCCCCTCGGCCATCGCCGGCCCGACGACCTGCTCGAAGGCGGCGGGCTGGTCGAGGGCCAGTTACCCATCGCCGACGTGCTGGCCGCGCTGCGGCCGCTGCTGGAAAACCCGGCCATCCTCAAGATCGGGCAGAACGTCAAATACGACATGGAGGTGCTGCGCCGCTACGGCGTCACCCTCGCGCCCATCGACGACACCATGCTCATCTCCTACGCGCTCGACGGCCCGCGCTACAACGGCATGGACGTGCTGGCCGAGCACTGGCTGGAGCACAAGACCATCACTTTTGCCGAGCTGGCCGGCAAGGGCAAGGCGAAGAAGACGTTCGACCAGCTCGATATCGCCACCGCCGCCCGCTACGCCGCCGAGGACGCCGACATCACCCTGCGGCTCTGGCACGTGCTCAAGCCGCGCCTCGCGGCCGAGAACGCCACCACGCTCTACGAAACGCTGGAGCGCCCGCTGGCGCCGGTGCTGGCGCGCATGGAATCGCGCGGCGTCATGGTCGACCGGCAGATTCTCGCCCGCCTCTCGGGCGATTTCGCCCAGCGCGCCGCCGCCTTCGAGGCCGAGGCGTACCAATTGGCCGGCGAGACCTTCAATCTGGGCTCGCCCAAGCAGCTCGGCGATATCCTCTTTGGCAAGATGGGGCTGGAAGGCGGCTCGAAAACCAAGACCGGCGCCTGGTCGACCGGTGCCGATGTGCTGGAGGATCTGGCGGCCAAGGGCATTCCCCTCGCCCGCACCATCGTCGACTGGCGCCAGCTCACCAAGCTGAAGGGCACCTATACCGACGCCCTGCCCACCTACATCAACCCGCAGACCGGCCGCGTCCACACCTCCTACAGCCAGGCCAGCGTGCTGACGGGGCGGCTTTCCTCCAACGATCCCAACCTGCAGAACATCCCGGTACGCACCGAGGACGGCCGCAAGATCCGCACCGCCTTTATCGCCCCGCCGGGAAAAGTCCTCATTTCCGCCGACTACAGCCAGATCGAATTGCGCGTGCTGGCCCACATCGCCGACATCACCGCCCTCAAGGACGCCTTCGAGGAGGGGCTGGACATTCACGCCATGACGGCGAGCGAAATGTTCAACGTGCCGGTGGAAGGCATGCCCAGCGACGTGCGCCGCAAGGCGAAAGCCATCAATTTCGGCATCATCTACGGTATTTCCGCCTTCGGCCTCGCCAACCAGCTCGGCATCGAGCGCGGCGTCGCCGGCGATTACATCAAAACCTATTTCGAGCGCTTCCCCGGCATCAAGGACTACATGGACGCCCAGCGGGCACGGGTGAAGACGGATGGCTACGTCACCACCATTTTCGGCCGCCGCATCCAGTTCCCCAACGCCAATTCGCGCAACCCGGCCGAGCGCGCCTTCGTCGAGCGCGCCTCCATCAACGCCCCCATCCAGGGCTCCGCCGCCGACATCATCCGTCGCGCCATGATCCGCATGGAGCCGGAACTGCACAAAGCCGGCATCGAGGCCGACATGCTGCTGCAGGTGCATGACGAACTGATCTTCGAAGTCCCCGAAGGCAGCGAAGACACCGCCATCCCCGCCATCCGCCGCGTCATGGAAACCGCCGCCGACCCCGCCGTCCGCCTCACCGTCCCCATCCACGTCGACGCCCACGCCGCCAAAAACTGGGACGAAGCCCACTAGCCAGCGGCCACGCTCGTCCCACCCACCAGCGCTGCCCGCGCTTCCCCCACCCACCAGCGCTGCCCCCGGGGCCTGACCCGGAGGCCAACTGGAGAGCCCCTCAAGCTACGGTGCGAACTAACGCGGGAGATAAATGCAGGCAAGAGGCCCTGTGGCCCCCGCCCCCCCTCACACCCTCCGCACCGGCGCCTTGATCCACTCCACGAGACCGAGCGCCGCCTGCGCCTTGCGCGTCAGCCGGGCGGCGACCAGCCGGTGCGCCTCGGTGAGATAGGCCTCGATCTCGGCCGCGCTGAGCGGGCTGGCCGGCGACACGGCCACCCATTGGGCGCGCGCGAAATAGGGCGCGGGACGGATGCCGGGCAAGTCGGTCAGCAGCGTGAATGCCATCTCCGAAGCCTTGAACCACACCTCGCCCGGATCGCCATCGAGCAGGCAGAAAATCCTGTCCCCGACCTTCGCCACCGAATCGTCGCGCCATTGCCGCACCACGCGCGCCGCCGGCAGCGTGCCGATGAAGCTTTCGAAGCGCGGGCGCCGCATGATGGCGGGAAAGGTCACGGCAAATGCTCACAATGCGTGCACGAATGGCCCCCGAAGAGGCACGCTTTCACCGCCATTTGCCAGCCTATTCGGCGGCCACGCCCAGCCCGATGGGGCAGCTCACGCCCGTGCCGTTGAGCCCGCAATAGCCGTTGGGATTCTTGGCCAGATATTGCTGGTGATAGGTTTCGGCGTAGTAGAACGGCCCGGCCGGCGCGATCTCGGTGGTGATCGCCCCCAGCCCCTGCCGCCGCAGCGCTTCGGCATAGGCCGCGCGACTTTTTTCAACGATTTCAGCCTGTTGCGGCGTCGTCGTATAGATGGCGGAGCGGTATTGCGTGCCCACATCATTGCCCTGCCGCATGCCCTGGGTGGGGTCGTGTTCCTCCCAGAACAGCTTGAGCAGCGTTTCGAGGCTGACCTGTTCCGGGTCGTAGACCACCTTGACGATTTCGGCGTGGCCGGTCTGCCCCGAGCAGACCTCCTCATAGGTCGGGTTGGCGGTATGTCCCCCCTGGTAGCCGGCGGCCGTCACCAGCACGCCCGGCGTTTTCCAGAACAGCCGCTCGGCCCCCCAAAAACACCCGAGGCCGAAATAAATGCTTTGTGCGCCAGCGGGATACGGCCCCTTGAGGGGTTGTCCGTTGACGAAGTGCTCGGGCGCCACGGGCATTTCCGCGGCGCGCCCCGGCAGCGCCTCGGCGGCAGTGGGAACGGTGGATGGCTTGGAACGGAGGAACATGGTTTTTTCCTTTCACCCTTCATTTGGCGCCAGCGCGCCGGTTTGCAAGGGTCAGATCTGCTCCTGCCGCAGGAACCGTTCACGGCGCGGCCGGCGGCCGAGCAGGGCCAGCACGATACCCGGAACGCCGATCACGGCAAAGGCCGGATAGCCCAGCAGGGCGTTGAACGCCTGGTCGAGCAGGTCGGCAAAGAACCGGCTGTCGAAAAAATCCCTTACCCCGTCGAGGCTTGCCGCATGCACCTGCAGCCAGGCATCGCTGAAACTGGTCAGCACGATGGCATTGGCCGCCAGGGATTTGGTTCCGTCGACGACGAGCAGCACCACCGCCAGGCCGATGAGCCAGGTGCCGATGATTCTCAAGACAAGCCGCATCTGCAATCCCCATGCGCCGCGTCGCGAAATCCGGCCCGGCCCCGCCCGGCCTCCCCGGCACATGCCCGCTTTTCGCATGGCCGGCGGCCCGACCTCAAGGCGGAAAGCTTTATCGGCGAACAATCGTTCAATCGGCCACGTGATCCCTTGCGCGCCCCACGTTCATGGGTATATTGCGCCACGCTCGCTCCGGCCCTGCTGGAAAGGCGATGCGGAGAGGTGGCCGAGTGGTCGAAGGCGCACGCCTGGAAAGTGTGTAGGCGGGGAACCGTCTCGAGGGTTCGAATCCCTCTCTCTCCGCCATTACTTGCCTCGCGCTCATTTTACTTCGTAAAACCGCTCCGGCGGGGCGTTCTTGCGGACGGTCGCGCAGTCGCGCTCCTGTCGGAGAGTTTGAACTACGCCCTGCACTCTCCGCCACCCCACCCCTTCGGCTTCGGGTGACTGGCCATCCAAAGCCGAAAGCGTGATCCCTCAGCGCAAATTGCCGACGCGGCGGGCCCGGTTCTGCGCTTCTATGGCCAAAGCGGTCACTTTGGCGGCGTGGGCAAAGCTCATGGCGGTGTCGGTCCGGTTGCGGACGTCTGCCGCCAGGTCGGCGAAATAGCGCAGGGGCACCGTCGAGCAATCGATGTGCTCGCAGCGCGTGCCGTTGACGAGATAGAGGTGGTCGGTGCCGGGCCGGCCGGCGACGTCCACATATTTGCGCAGCTCGATATAGCCTTCCGTGCCTAAAATCGTGAGGCGCCCGTCGCCCCAGTTGGGCAGCGCGTCGGGGGTATACCAGTCCACCCGGATATAGCCCTGCGCGTGATCGCTGCGCAGCAGCACCTCGCCGAAATCCTGCAAGCCCGGATCGGCGGGATTGGCGAAATTGCCGACGCTGCTGGCGACGATTTCCACCTCCTCGGAGCCGGTAAAGACCATGAACTGGTCGATCTGGTGGGAAGCGATGTCGGTGAGGATGCCGCCATAGCGCGCTTCCTCGAAAAACCAGTCGGGCCGCGTGGCGCGGTTGAGCCGGTGCGGCCCCAGGCCCACGGTCTGGACGACGCGGCCGATGGCGCCCTCCCGCACCAGGTCGAGGGCCTTCAGCGTCGCGGGCACTTCGAAACGCTCGGAAAAATCGATCGACCAGATGCGCCCCGTCCGCGCCACGGTTTCGCGGATCGCCGCCAGGTCGGCAGCCGTGGTGCAGCCGGGCTTGTCGACCATCACGTCCTTGCCGCATTCCATCGCGCGGATGGCCAGCGCGGCCCGCTCGGCCGGTACGTTCGCAAGGAGGATCAGATCGATCTCCGGGTCCTCGAGCAGCGTCTCGATCTCGACGTGACGAGGCAGGTCGGGAAACCGCTTGACGAAGCCGGCAAGCGTGCTCGGCGTGCCCTCGCTCCACCAGCCCTTGCAGCGGGCGCCGATGGCCAGCATGCCTTCCAGCATGCCGAAAATGTGCCGATGATCGATGCCGACCACGCCAACGGTGATCGGGTGCGGTGAAACTGTCATGATTATCCCTCGTTCTGTTCGACCGCCACGGCGCGGCCGCTGCGCGCCGATTGCACCAGCGCATCGATCAGGCGGTGCACCACCAGCGCGTCCCGCCCGGTTACCGCGGGCCGGCGGCCGTCGCGCACCGCCTCGATGAAGTCGCGCAGCGCCGCGGCGTGCCAATCATAGGGGAACGCCATCGGGTCGGCGCCACCCCCGGTTCCGGCCGGCTCGCCCAGCGTATCGACGCGGCCGTCATGATGCGAAACGGTCAGCACGCCCGATTGCAGCCGCGCCGCAGCATGCTCGAAATCCAGCACGATCGATTCGGCGGCGCCGGGAAAACTCGCCGTGGTCGCCACCACCGAGCCCACCGCGCCGGAGACGAACTCCAGCCCGCCGGCGACGAAATCCTCCGCCTCCATGCGATGCAGCCGCGTCGTCGCCGCCATGGCCTGCACGCGCGCCACCGGCCCGGTGAAAACCCCCATCAGGTCGAGCGTGTGGATGGCCTGGCTGATCAGCACGCCGCCGCCATCGCGGGCATAGGTGCCGCGCCCCTCGACGTCGTAATAGCTTTGCGGCCGCCACCACGGCACCACCACCTGCGCCACGGCGAGGGCCCCGAGGCTTCCCTCGCGCACCAGCCGCGCCAGTTCCAGCGAGGCGGCCCGGAAGCGATGCTGGAACACCACGCCGAGCGCGATGCCGGCCCGCTCCGCCCGGTCGACGATATCGGCAGCGGCGGCGCTGGTCCGCTCCACCGGCTTTTCCAGCAGCACCGCCTTGCCGGCGGCGGCGCAGCGGGCAACGATATCGCGGCGCGCATTGGGCGGCGTCAGCACCAGGACGACGTCGACCTCGGGCGCACTGATCAGCGCATCCAGTTCGGCGAAGGGCCGCAGCTGCCGCTCGGCGCAGAAGGCCTCGAGCTGCTCGGGCCGGCGGGCATGGACGCCCACGATGCTGGCGATGTCGGCCAGCGACCGTAACGCCTTGATATGGATGTCGGCCACCATGCCGGCACCGACGATTCCCACACCGATCATCGGATCTTTCCTCCCTCTTGCGCCAAAATTGTTGACTCGCCATGCGGCTTCGGTAAATTTACTCGCATACTTGTATCCCAGTATCCCAGTTTATCAAGAGAAGCTGAAAACCGGGAAGGCGAGGATGGCGAGGCAGAAACCCGGGAGCACGGGCATGCCTCGGACGCGGGGCCGGATGAAGCGGTGCTTTTCTGGTCCAAACGGCAAGCCCGGCACGCCGTTGCCGGCATTGGGAGGATAAAATGAAGATCGAATCCGGCCTCAAGGGGCTTTTGTGGGGCAGTATTTTCGCCCTTTCCTGCAGCACCTCGGCTTTGGCCCAGCAGAGCTATTCGGAAGCGCCGTCGCTGGCCGCGCAGGTGGCCGCCGGCACGCTGCCGCCCGTCGCCGAACGCCTGCCGCCGCAGCCCATCGTCATCGAGCCGCGCAGCGTCGGCGAATATGGCGGCAATCTGCGCACCGTGCTGCGCGGTGGCGACGACTACGCCTGGCTGAGCCGCACGATTTTCTACGACAACCTCGTACGCTGGAACGAGAGCTACACCGATATCGAGCCCAATCTGGCGGCAAGCTGGGAAGTCAGCGACGACGCCACCGTCTACACCATCAAACTGCAGGAAGGCGTCCGCTGGAGCGACGGCGAGCCCTTCACCAGCGAGGACATCGCCTTCTGGTGGGAGCTGTTCACCAACGACACCGTCAACCCGGGCAAGGACAATTTCTTCACCGCCAATGGCGAGCTGGCGAAGTTCGAAGTCATCGACGACGTCACCTTCCGCTTCACCTTCGCGTCGCCGAAGGGCCGTTTCCTGCAGCGCCTGGCCAATCCGGACCTGATCAATTTCGTCAGCTTCGCCAAGCATGCCGCCTCGAAATATCACCCCGACTACAACCCCGACGCCGACAAGCTGGCCAAGGCGCTGGGCTACGATACGGGCCTTGCCTATTTGCAGACCCTGTTCCCGGGCAACCGCTCGAAGGTCCTGACTTCCGAATTGCCGGTACTGACCGCCTGGAAGCTCACCACCGCCTACGACGCCAATTCGACCGTGCTGACCGCCGAGCGGAACCCCTATTATTTCAAGGTCGACAGCCAGGGCCAGCAACTGCCCTATATCGACTCCATCACCTATGAAATCGGCACCGACGTGGAATCGCTGCTGCTCAAGGCGCAGAGCCGCGGCCTTGACCTGCTGTCGCGCCACATCAACACCATCGACAACAAGTCGGTGCTGTTCGACGGCCAGGAACAGGGCGACTATTCCCTCTTCAACCTCACCTCGGTCAACGCCAATACCTGGGCGCTGGCCTTCAACCTGACCAACCCCGACGACGTGAAGCGCGAAATCTTCAACAACAAGGATTTCCGCATCGCCATGTCGCACGCCATCGACCGGCAGGAAATCATCGACACGGTGTATTTCGGCGTTACCACGCCCGCCCAGGTCAGCGTGCCCGCCGCCTTCCCCGACTTCTACAACGAGCAGCTGGCCACCCAGTATATCGAGTTCGACACCGAGAAGGCCAACGAACTGCTGGATTCGATCGGCCTCGACAAGCGCGACGCCGAGGGCTTCCGCCTCGATCCCGCCGGCCAGCAATTGATGGTCTCGGTCGAGACCCTGGCCACCAGCCGCGAATGGATCGACGTGCTCGAAATGGTCGCGGCGGACTGGGCGGCGGTCGGCGTCCGCACCAAGCTCGACATTCTCGACCGTTCGCTGGTGCAGGCCCATATCGACGCCAACGAATACGACGCGGTCGTGCTCTGGCCCGAAGGCGGCGGCGGACAGGAACTGAAGGCCCTGCCGCGCTGGTTCGCGCCCGTCAGCATCCACTCCGGCTTCGGCCCGGGCTGGTTCTACAACTATCTCGGCGATCCGCGCGGCGACTCCTGGACCCCGCCCGAGAACGTGCAGAACAGCATCGACCTCTATCGCGAGATGCTGGCCACCGCCGAGCCGGCCAAGCAGGACGAGCTGGTGCGCGCCTATGTGCAGCAGGCCGCCGACAACTTCTTCGCCATCGGCATCGCGGCCCCCATCGACGGCTACGGCATCGTCGCCAACCGGGTGCAGAACGTCCCGCTCACGGGCATGTTCGACTCCTATGAGTGGCCGCAGCCGGCGCCTGCCAAGATCGAGACCTTCTGGATCAAGCAGTAATCCCGACCGGAGCGGGGCCCTGCCCTCGCTCCGCCTCCCCCTCAGAATTGCCTCGGAAGGAACGCGCCGTGAAAGCACAGCGCTGCGTGATGCCCCGCGCGGGTGAAGTCGACATCGAAACCGTGGACCTGCCCGCCCCGGCGGCCGGCGAGATACGGGTGCGCACCCGCTACACCCTCATCAGCCCCGGCACCGAGCTGGCGATGTTCAACGGCACCCATATCGGCCTGCCCAATCCGCACAACCTCTTCGCCAAATACCCCTTCCGGCCCGGCTACGCCGCCATCGGCACGGTCGAGGCGTCCGAAAACGCCGACTTCGCCATCGGCGACACCGTCTACTATCAGGGCCAGCATCAGGCCGCGCAGGTCCTCGACCCGGCCCGGCAGCTGGTGCTGCCGCTGCCCGCCGGGATCGAGCCGACCCACGCCCCCTTTGCCCGGCTGGCGCAGATCGCCAACACCGCGCTGTTCGTCAGCGACGGCGCCCCGAAGGGCAGCGTCGCCGTGATCGGCCTGGGGCTGGTGGGCAATTTCGCCGCGCAGCTCTACCAGCGCGCCGGCGCCACGGTCTACGCCTTCGATACGCTGGCCGCCCGCTGCGACTGGGCCCGGCAATCCGGGCTGGCCCATACGACGCAGGTGACCGGCGACCTCGCGGAAACGGTCGCGGCCGTCGCCGGCGGCAAGGTCGACCTCGCCATCGAGGCCACCGGCGTCGGCGCCCTGGCCGTCCCCTGCCTGCAAATGGTGGCGGATCGCGGCACCGTGGTGCTGCTCGGCTCGCCGCGCGACAAGGTGTCGATCGATACCTATGACCTCATCCATCGCCCCGGCGCCCGGCTCGTCGGCGCCCATGAGCGCCTCGTGCCGATCATGGCCGCCGAGGGGCTGGACCAGCGCGCCGTGAGCCGCGACATGCTGCAGGCCATCGCCAGCGGCGCCATAAAGGTCCAGCCGCTGCTCTCCAAAGTCATCGCGCCGGCCGAACTCGCCGCCAGCTATCGCGAGCTCGAAAGCCGCAAGGACCAGGTCCTGGGCGTGCTGCTCGACTGGCATCGCCTGTGAGCCTGCCCGGCACAGTGGGAGCACCCCCGAGATGATCGCCTTCATCCTGCATCGAATTCTGCTGATGATCCCCACCGTCATCCTGATTTCGTTCGTCTCCTTCGCCATCATCGTGTTGCCGCCCGGTGACTTCCTCACCAGCTACGTGGCGCAGCTGGCCTCGACCGGCACCAATGTCGACCAGGCCACCATCGAGTCGCTGCGCAACCTCTACGGCATCGGCGAACCCTTCTACGTGCAGTACTGGAAGTGGATTTCCCGCATCATCTTCTACGGCGATTTCGGCATCTCCTTCGAGTGGAACCAACCGGTTTCGGACTTCCTCTGGGGTCGCGTGGGGCTGACCTTCTTCATCAGCGGCATCGCGCTGATGGCCACCTGGATCATCGCCTTCCCCATCGGCATCCTGTCGGCGGTGCGCCAGTATTCGGTGATGGACTACGCCTCCACCTTCGTCGCCTTCATGGGGCTGGCGGTGCCCGACTACCTGCTGGCGCTGATCCTGATGATCGGGGCCTTCGTCTTCTTCGGCGCCGACGTCGCGGGCCTGTTCTCGCTGCAATTCGCCGACGCGCCCTGGAGCTGGGGCAAGGTCTGGGACATGCTCGGCCACCTCTGGGTGCCGATCCTCGTGCTCTCCACCGAACGCACGGCGGTTCTCGTGCGGGTGATGCGCGCCAACCTGCTGGACGAGTTGCAGAAGCCCTACGTCACGGCGGCGCGCGCCAAGGGTATCAGCGAGACGCAGGTGCTGATCCGCTACCCCGTGCGGGCGGCGCTCAACCCCTTCGTCAGCACGGTGGGCTGGGAGCTGCCCAACCTGATTTCGGGCGTCACCATCGTCTCGGTGGTGCTCAGCCTGCCCACCACCGGCCCGATCCTGCTGCGCTCGCTGCTGTCGCAGGACATGTACCTGGCCGCTGCCTTCATTCTGATCCTCAGCGTGCTGACCCTGGTGGGCACGCTGCTGTCCGACGTGCTGCTGGCGATGCTCGACCCCCGCATCCGCCTGCAAGGCGCCCGATAGGAGAGGCGATATGTCCGACCTGACGACACCCGCCGCCCCCAGCCTCGCCGAGGATGAATCGCGCCTCCACATCGCCTCGCAGTGGACGCTGATCTGGCGGCAGTTCCGCAAGCACCGGATCGCGCTCATCAGCCTGTTCGTGCTGCTGGCGATGTATCTGTTCGCGCTGTTCGCGCAGTTCATCGCCCCCTATACGCCCACCACCTCGTTCAGCAGCTATACCTACGCCCCGCCGCAGGCCATCCACTGGCTCGATACCGACGAAGCGGGCAATTGGCGCTTCGCGCCCTATGTCCACGACTATGCGGTCAAGGTCGATCCGGTCGCCATGCGCCGGACGTTCGTGGCCGACGAGGACAGCCGGATTTATCTCAATTTCCTGGTGCGGGGCGACAGCTACAACGTGCTGGGGCTCAATTTCGACCTGCACCTGTTCGGCGCCGCCACGCCCGGCAAGCCGATATTCCTGCTCGGCTCGGACCGCGTCGGCCGCGACGTGATGAGCCGCCTCGCCTACGGCACGCAGATTTCGCTCTCCATCGGCCTTATCGGCGTGGCGCTGAGCCTCACCCTCGGGCTGCTGCTCGGCGGCGTCTCCGGCTATTACGGCGGCACCATCGACACGCTGATCCAGCGCATCATCGAGTTCGTGCGCTCCATCCCCACCATCCCGTTGTGGATGGGCCTTGCCGCCGCGCTGCCGCGCGACTGGGGGCCGCTCCAGGTCTATTTCGCCATCACCGTCATCCTGTCGCTAGCCGGCTGGACGGGGCTGGCGCGGGTGGTGCGCGGGCGTTTCCTGTCGCTGCGCGAGGAGGATTTCATCCGCGCCGCCAAGCTCGACGGCGCCAGCGAGGCCCGTATCATCATCCGCCACATGATGCCGGCCTTCACCAGCCACATCATCGCCTCGGTTACCCTGGCCATCCCCTTCATGATCGTCGCCGAAACGGCGCTGAGCTTCCTCGGCATCGGCCTGCGGCCGCCGGCGGTCAGCTGGGGCACGCTGTTGCAGGACGCCCAGAGCGTCCGCGCCGTCACCACGGCCCCCTGGCTGCTGGTGCCGGCCATCCCGGTCGTCGTCTCGATCCTGGCCTTCAACTTCCTCGGGGACGGGCTGCGCGACGCCGCCGATCCCTACGCTTCGAAATCGCGGAGATAGACCATGCCCGATCTGTTGCTGGAGGTCCGCGACCTCAAGACCCATTTCCAGCTCGACGACGGCGTCGTGAAGGCCGTCGACGGCGTCTCGTTCAGCGTCGAGCGCGGCACCACGGTCGGCCTGGTGGGCGAATCCGGCTGCGGCAAGAGCATCCTCTCCCACTCGCTGCTGAAGCTGGTGCCCCGGCCCGGCAAGGTGGTGGACGGCGAAATCCGCTTCAAGCGGCGCGACGGCAAGACGGTCGACGTGGCCAGGATGCATCCCACCGGCCGCGCCATCCGCGAAATGCGGGGCCGGGAGATGGCGATGATTTTCCAGGAGCCGATGACCAGCCTCTCGATGTTCTACACCATCGGCGAGCAGATCGGCGAAGGCATCATCCGCCACTTCAAGGTCAGCAAGAAGGAGGCGCGGCTGCGCGCCATCGAGCAGTTGAAGCGCGTCGCCATGCCCAATGCCGAAGCGCGCGTCGACGCCTATCCCTTCCAGCTTTCGGGCGGCATGCGCCAGCGCGCCATGATCGCCATGGCGCTGGCCTGCGAGCCGGAACTGCTCATCGCCGACGAGCCCACCACCGCCCTCGACGTCACGACGCAGGCGCAGATCCTGCGGCTGCTCAAGCAGCTCAAGGCCGATTCCGGCATGTCGATGCTGATGATCACCCACGACCTGGGCGTGGTGGCCGAGACCTGCCAGCGCGTGGTGGTCATGTATCTGGGCACGGTGGCCGAGGAAGCGCCGGTCGAGCTGCTGTTCGAGGACCCGCTGCACCCCTATACCCGCGCCTTGCTGCGCTCCATCCCCAAGCTCGGCCACTCCAAGGACGAGCCGCTGGCCCCCATCGAAGGCACCGTTCCCGACCCCTATAACCGGCCGGTCGGCTGCCCCTTCCATACGCGCTGCCCCGAAAAGATCGCCGGCGTGTGCGACGCCATCTATCCCGAGCGCCGGCAGCTGGCGGACGGGCGCAGCGTCTCCTGCCACCTCTACAACGAGGTCGCGTCATGAGCGCCCCGATCCTCGAAGTCCGCAACCTGACGATGGAATTTCCCACCCGCAAGCGCGGCACGCCCCCCAAGGGCCGCGTGCTTCGGGCGGTCAATGATGTCAGCTTCACCCTGCGCCAGGGCGAAACGCTCGGCGTGGTGGGCGAATCCGGCTGCGGCAAGAGCACCACCGGCTATTGCATCGCCCGCGCCTACGAGCCGGTGGACGGCAATATCATCTATCGCCGCGAGGACGGCTCGACCGTCGATCTGGCAACCCTGTCGGATCAGGAACTGAAGCCCTTCCGCAAGGAAGTGCGGATGATTTTCCAGGACCCCTACTCGTCCCTCAACCCGCGCATGACGGTGTTCGACCTCATCGCCGAGCCCCTGCGCATCCAGGGCGAGAAGAACCAGGCGGTGCTGGAGCGCAAGGTCGCCGAGCTATTGCTGCAATGCGGCATGCGGCCCGAATTCATGCGCCGTTACCCGCACGCCTTCAGCGGCGGCCAGCGGCAGCGCCTGGTGATTGCGCGCGCCCTGGCGCTCGACCCGCGCATCGTCATCGCCGACGAGGCGGTGTCGGCGCTGGACGTATCCGTGCAGGCGCAGATTCTCAACCTGCTCAAGAGCCTGCAGCGCAAGCACGACCTCACCTACATCTTCATCTCGCACGCCCTCAACGTGGTCGAATACATGGCCGACCGCGTGGTGGTGATGTATCTGGGCCGCGTCGTCGAGATCGGCCCGACCGAGACGATCTATTCGCGGCCGCACCACCCCTATACGGAAGCCCTGCTCTCGGCCATTCCGGTGGCCGATCCGAAGCGCGCCGGCAGCCAGATCGTGCTGGAAGGCGACGTGCCCGACCCGGCCAATCCGCCCAGCGGCTGCGCCTTCCATCCCCGCTGCCGCTACGCCCAGGACATCTGCCGCGCCCAGGTCCCGCCGCTGCGCGCCGTCGACGGCGTCGAGGCGGCCTGCCACTTTGCCGACAGCCTCAAGCTTGCCGGTGTGGCCGAAACCATCGCGCCAACCCCGGCCGCGGCCCCCTATTCTCAGCCCGAAGGAAATCCATCATGAAGTTCAGTTTCAGCACGCTCGGCTGCCCCGACTGGGGGCTCGATGAAATCCTGCGCCGGGCCGGGGAATACGGTTTCGACGGCATTGCCTTCCGGGGCCTCAACGGCGAACTGGACCTCACCAAGGTCGCCGAGTTCCAGCCCGACAGGCGGGCGGAGACGCGCGCCAAAATCGAGGCCGCGGGCCTCGAGACCAATATGCTGCTCGCCTCCACCCGCATGATGGCCGAGGCGGCGGACCTCGCCGCGAGCCAGGAGAACGCCAAGGGCCATATCGATATCGCGGCGGATCTGGGCTGCCCCTTCATCCGGGTTTTCGGCGGCGCCATTCCCGGCGGCGTCGCCCACGCCACGGCCGTCGCCCGCGCCGGCGAGCGCCTGCGCGAGCTGGGCGACCACGCCGCCTCGCGTGGGGTGAAAGTGCTGCTCGAAACCCATGACGACTGGATCGATCCCGCCTTCACCCGCCGCGCCCTCGAAGCGGCGGACCATCCGGCGGTCGCGGCCCTGTGGGATATTCACCACCCCTGGCGCATCGCCGAAAAGTCGCTTGAAGGCGCCTGGCGGGAAATCGGCAAATGGGTGGCGGCGGTGGACGTCAAGGATTCCGTTGCCGATCCCGGGGCCCGCATGGGCTATCGCTACGTCAAGCTGGGCGAGGGCCAGGTGCCCTGGCACGAGGCCTTGGCTTTGCTGCGGCGCGAGGGTTATGACGGGTGGCTGACCTTCGAATGGGAAAAGCGCTGGCACCCCGATATCGACGCGCCCGAAATCGCCTTTCCGCATTTCCGGCAGACTATCGGCGCCATGCTGGACGCCATCGGCTGAATTCGACGGGCCGTTTCCGGCCGCGTGCGCATTAATTGAGAACAGGTGTCATGCGACAGACATGGAGATGGTTCGGGCCGGAAGACAGGGTCACCGTCACCGACGCCCGTCAGGCCGGCGCGGAGGGGCTGGTGTCGGCCCTTTATCACATTCCGCCCGGCGAGGTGTGGAGCCGCGAGGCGATAACCGGCTGGCAGCAGGCCGCCAGCGTGCTGCCGGACGGCCGGCAGAGCGGCCTTGCCTGGGAGGTGGTGGAAAGCCTGCCGGTGTCGGAGGCGATCAAGACGCAGACCGGCGACTGGCGCACGCATCTGGGCGCCTGGACGCAGAGCCTTGAAAATCTCGCCGCCTGCGGCCTCGAGGTGGTGTGCTACAATTTCATGCCGATCCTCGACTGGACCCGCACCGAGCACGCGCGCCGGCTGGATCATGGCGGCACCGCCATGGCATTCGACCTGGTGGATTTCGCCATTTTCGACATTCACCTGCTGGCGCGGGACGGGGCCGAGCGCGACTTCGACGCGTCCACCGTCGCGGCGGCGAAAAGCCGGGTGGCGGCGATGAGCGACGCCGAGCAGCGCCAGCTCGTCTCCAACATCATCGCCGGGCTGCCCGGCACCGTCGAGCACTGGACGCTCGACAGCCTGCGGCCGCAACTGGCCCGCTATGCCGGGCTCGACACCGAGCGCTTCCGCCGCCACCACTTCGATTTCCTCGAGGCGGTGGTGCCCACGGCCGAGCGCCTGGGGCTGCGGCTCTGCTGCCACCCCGATGATCCGCCCTTCCCGCTGCTCGGCCTGCCCAAGGTCATGTCGACGGAAGCCGACTACACCCGCATGCTCGCCGCCGTCGACAGCCCGGCCAACGGCATGACCTTCTGCTCCGGCTCGCTCGGCACGCGCGGCGACAACGACCTGCCCGGCATGGCGGCGCGGCTGGGCGACCGCATCCACTTCGCCCATCTGCGCAACGTCACCCGCTACGGCAGCAGCGTGCCCAACGGCTTCCTCGAGGACGACCATCTGGGCGGCCAGATCGACATGGTGGCGGTGGTGCGGGCGCTGCTGCTCGAAGAAAAGCGCCGGCGCGCGGCCGGCCGCGCCGACTGGCAGATCCCCATGCGGCCCGACCACGGCCACGAATTGCTCGACGATCTCCAGCGCGGCGCCCGCCCCGGCTATCCGGCCATCGGCAGGCTGAAGGGGCTGGCGGAACTGCGCGGCGTCATGCACGCCCTGGAGCCGGCGATCTCCGGAGATGACTGAAAGCCGACTGCCATGCCACGCGTAAAACGAACCCTGCCCGATTTCGATCTCGGCCGGGTCTTTCCCGGATCGGAAGTGGATCGCGCGCTGCCGATCGCGCCGCAGATTTATGCCCTGCTGCGCGAGCGCATCATCGATGGCCGCCTGCCCCCCGGCGCGCCGATCCACGAGGCCGACCTGGCCGCCCTGATGCAGGTGAGCCGCACCCCGCTGCGTGCCGCGCTGCAACAACTGGTCGCCGAGGGCCTGGTGGAGACGCGGCCACAGGTGGGCTCCATCGTCGCCCCCACCAATGTCGCCGAGGTGATCGAGGCCGTCTTCTGCCGCGGCGCGCTGGAGTGCGAAGTGGTGCGGCGCCTGTCGCGGATGAAATTCGACCGCTCGCTGCTCGATTACGTCATGGCCGCGCAGTACGAAGCCGGGCGCCGCGACGACTATCTCGGCTTTTACCGGCTCGACGAGGAATTCCACGGCAAGCTGGCCGAACTCGCCGGCGTCCCGGCGGCCTGGCGGCTGGTGCAGACCATCAAGCCGCATGTCGACCGCGCCCGCCTGCACCTCATGGGTTCCATCCTCGGCCGCTCCATGGCGGCCTATGAGGAGCACGTCGCCATCCTCGACGCCATCGCGGCGGGCGAGGCCGAACAGGCCGCCCAGCTGATGCACGCCCACGTCACTACCGTGTTCGACGCCTTGCAGATCAACGACGCCGCCATGGCGCCCTGAGCCCGGCAACCCCCCCGTCCCCGCCTGCCCCCGCGACAAATTGGCACCGGCGCGCTTTATAAACATGACTTTTAAATGCATGTTTGACATACCCAAAGCTCTGAACCGTCTTGTCCCGCTCCCGCCGGCCGCCGGCGCGACCGGGCTTACCCCCGAGGTAGACCATGAGCTTTCCCGCCTTTTTCGATGCCGCTCCCGTGCTGCGCCTGCGCGAACCGCTGGCTGCCTTTCTCGGCGCCGCCGATGACGGCACCATCGAATACCGCTACGCCGACGCGGTGCGGCTGGCCGGCCACTCCTGCCCGGCGGTGGCCAGCGCCTATCTCATGGTATTCAACGGCCTGCGCGCCCTTTATGACGCCGAATTGCCCGAGCGCGGCGGCATCGAGATAACGATGCGCGCCGAGCGCGACCACGGCACCACCGGCGTCCTGGCCTCGGTGGCGATGCTGCTCACCGGCGCGGCGCCGGAAACCGGCTTTCAGGGCATCGGCCCCGGCCGGCGCTTCGCCCGCCAGGATTTGCTGCGCTTCGGCAGCGCCATCGACGGCACCCTGGCCATTCGCCGCCGCGATACCGGCGCCGGCGTCGTGGTTTCCGCCAATACCGACCACGTGCCGCACGACCCGCTCATCGGCCAGCTGATGCCCAAGGCGGTCGCCGGCACGGCCACCCCGGCCGAGCTGGAGCAGTTCGGCCGGCTCTGGCAGGACCGGGTGCGCCGCATGCTGGTCGAGCATGCCACCGACCCCGACCTGGTGCACGTCCACGCCTGGGTGCACTGAGATGGCGGCGACGCCGCGCCTCTGGCCGGCCGATATCAGCGCCTATCGCCGCACGCCGGATTTCACCGAGGCGACGGTGCCAGCGGGCCTGCTGCGTAGCCATTCCACCAAGGCCGGCGTCTGGGCCAAGCTGCACGTGCTCGAAGGCCGGCTGCTGTTTCGCGACCTCGTGGACCACACCGAAACGTTGCTCGACCCCGGCATCTATCCCCTCATCCACCCGCAGGCGCTGCACGAGGTGGCGCCGCAGGGCGCCGTGCGCTTCTTCGTCGAATTTCACGCCCGCCCCGCCGACTGAAATCTGCTCCCAACGAGGGAGCTACAGCAGCCGGTTCAAGCGCTGGATGAAACATCCTGCGCTTCCGCCGGCTCGCTCTCCAGCGATGGCGTGGTGAAGAACGGCAGGAAGCCGGACAGCCACACCATGAAGGCGGCGGCCCATAAAATGGCGCCGATGGCGTAGTGCGGCCCCAGCAGCGCCTCGCCCACCCCCAGCTCGGGCAGCGTGCGCACCAGCGCCGCGCCCAGCATCAGCGCCAGCGCCCAATGCGCCTGCCGCGGCAGCTCCAGCGGCCGGCCGGTATGGCGCAGCCCGGCGATGATATAGACGGAGATCACCGCCAGCCCCAGCGCCCCCATCGACAGCAGGTGCTGGCCGGTGCTGGGCGCGAACGGCGCCCCCAGATCGGCAAGGCCGATAACGAGAAAGCCGCACCCCGCCAGGAGGTTGGCACCCAGCAGCCCCAGCACCTCGGCCCGGAACACGGCCCAGCCGATGAACCATTCGGCCAGCCGGTCGAAAAAGGCGGCGCCCGCCGCCAGCGCCAGGAAGGCCGGCGCCAGCGAGTCGGGCAGCGCCAGCGCCCCCACCAGATAGAGCGCCACCAGCCCGGCGGCGAGGTTCTGCCGCCCCGGATGCGGCCGGTAGGGCGTGGTTTCGCCGCTGGGGTCGAGCGCCAGATTGATAACGGTGACGTTGATGCGCGCCACCGACAGCGAGAAGAACACCAGAAAAATGCCCAGCGCCACGTTGATCAGGCGCCCCGACAGCACCGTGTCGCCGCTGAGCCAGGCAAGGCGGATGCCGACCTCCGAAGCGGCGAACAGCAGGCACCAGGCGGGAAAGGACGTATGGCGCGTGCTGCGCCGCTCCAGCATCGGCTTGCCGATGAACCAGGCGAGCGTCAACAGGAACGCGGTATCGGTGAGCCCGGCCAGCCCCACCAGCGCGTCGGCCCCCACCAGCCCCACGAGGCGCCCCGGCAGCCACAGCCACACCAGCAGCAGCAGGTCGGTGCCGCGCCGCCGCGCCGTATCGGTCCATTCCGGCACGGCGGTGGTGAGGAACCCGGCCAGCGCCATGCCGTAAGTGCCGAAAATCATCTCGTGCGCATGCCACTGGCTGGTCGGGATATCGCCGGCCAGCGGCAGGCCGAAACCGTAGAACAGGGTCCACAATAGTGGCCACAGCGCGCCGTGGATTGCCGCGACCGGAAACAGCAGCCGCAGGCCTTCATCCAGCATGACGGGCGGCAGCAGCGACGGCCTCTGCCTCATGCCTGCCTCCGCGGATCGAACAGCTCGGCAAAGGCCGGCTCGCGCGACCAGGCTTCCACCATGTCGAAAATGGCGCGGTCGCTGCGCTCGCCTCGCCGCCCCTCGATGGCGCGGCGCGCCAGCACCCGCCCATCCTCGCCCGAGAGCAGCACCAGCCGGTCGGCCAGCCGCACCGCCTCGGCCAGATCGTGGGTGACGAACAGCGCCGCGAAACTCTGCGCCTCGGCAGCGGCGATGACCAGGTCCTGCAAGGCGCGCCGCAGGCCCACATCCACCGCCGTGAACGGCTCGTCGAACAGCACCACGTCCGGCTCCACCGCCAGCGCCCGCGCCACCGCCACGCGCTGGCGCATGCCGCCCGACAGCTCGACCGGATATTTGTCGAGGTCTTCCGGCGCCAGCCCGACATCGCGGGCGTGCACGGCGGCGCGCGCCTCGCGCTCGGTCCGCCCCATGCCGGCGGCGGCCAGCCCATAGGCGATATTGCCGCTGGTGGTCTGCCAGGGCAGGAGCCGCGGCTCCTGGAACACTACCGCGTGCCGGCGATAGGCCCGCTCCACCCGGCCGCGCAGCGGCTCGATGAGACCGGCGGCGATCTGCAATATCGTGGTCTTGCCGCAGCCGGAGGGCCCCAGCAGCGCCACGATCTCGCCATTGCCCAGCGTCAGGTCGAACCCTTCGAAGACGGAGCGCCCGAGAAACGAATGGCCGACAGCCTTGAGCGCCAGCTTCATCGCTTGACGCCCCAGGGCAGGCCGGCGCTGCGCCAGCGCTCGATGGCTTCGCGCAAGGGATGCAGGATGCCGTAGTCGGAAATCAGGGCAAAACCCACCGTGATGAGGATCCAGGCGGTCACCGCCGGAATGTCGAACAGTGCCCGCGCGGTGGCCAGCTCGCTGCCGACGCCGCCGGTATTGGACAGCAGTTCCGCCATCACCGTCACCTTCCAGGCCGAGCCGATGGTCGTGGTCCAGGCCGCGAACATGTAGGAGAGCAGGTGCGGCAGCGTGACGGTGCAAAAGCGCCGCAGCGGCGAGGCACCGAAGACGCGGGCCATGGCGTCGAGCGAGCGGTCGCGGGTGGCGACGCCTTCGAGCGCTCCGGCAAAGGAAATCGGCATGGCCGCCAGCACCACGGTCATCACCGCCGAGCCGCTGCCCGAACCGAACCAGATCAGCGCCAGAACGATCCAGGCGATGGGCGGCACGCCCAGCGTGACGGTAACGATGGGTTTGAGGATGCGCATGGCGGCAAAGGAATAGCCGGCGACCACCCCCGCCAGCGTGCCGATGAGCGCAGCCAGGGTAAACCCGGTCAGCGCCCGCTCGCCGGTCGTCGCCGCGATGGCGCCGAATTCCGGCGCGCTCACCAATTGCCAGGCGGTGGCGAACGTTTCGCCCGGCGCCGGCAGGATGAAGGAGCCATAAAGCTCGTGCCCGAGTTGCCAGAATGCCGCGAGGCAGAAGAGGCCGGCGAGCCCCGCCCAGCCGGCCCAGACATAGCGCCCCAGCCAGCCGGCGGCGCGTTGCAGACGCCACAACGCGCCCGCCCTGAAACGGAGCGGGCGCGCCGCCTGCCGATACGGCAGGGTAGCGGTGGCCTCCTCAGAGGGCATAGAATTCGTCGTCGGGCAATTGACCGCCGACGATGGCGGGATTGACCGCCGCCAGCACCTCGAAGAAGGCGACGAGATCGGGCTTGATGGCCGAGGCGCGGGCCGCCACCAGATTGCTCGACGGGATCGAGCGGGCGATGACCGGCGCCGGCAGGTCGAATTCGTCCGCCACCAGCGCGGCGGCCGCGTCCGGGTCGGCCAATACGGTCTCGAGCGCCTTTTCCATCGCGCTCTGGATGGCGTCGACGCCTTCCGCGCCGACCCGCTCGACCAGCGCCCCGGTCAGCGCCAGCCCGGCCTGCGGTATGCCCGGCTTGCCGGCCACCGCTGTCCACGCCTGGGCGATGTCGACGACCCGGTGCAGCGGCTTGCCGGCCTCGGCCGAGCGCGCCAGCGCCGCCGTGGTCGCCGGCTCCGTGCTCAGCACGGCGTCGACCCGGCCGGCCAGCAGCGTCTGCACCGCCTCGGGCACGGTGGCGGTATATTCGATGGTGATGTCGGTGCCCGGGACCAGCCCGGCCTTTTCCAGCAGCCGCCCGAACACGTAGTCGGGCATGTCGTTGCGGAACGGCACGCCGACCGTCTTGCCCTTGAGGCTGGCGATATCGGTGAGGCTGTCATCGGCGGCCAGCACGTAGAGCAGGCCGTTGGTATTGATGTTGAGCAGCCGCAGCCCCAGCCCGCGATTGTAGAAATTGGCCGCCACATAGCTGGGGACGACGCTGGCCGGCATGCTGCCCGAGGAGAGCCCGGCGCGCAGTTCGTCCGGCGTCTTCCAGGCCTTGAAGGCAATGCTGCCCGGCGCGATGGCATCCAGGTCGCCGCTGGCGACCGCCTGCGCGATCAGGATCGAGGGCGTGGCGCCCGGCCCCCAGAACACCAGCGTCTCCTGGGCCCGGACGATGGCCGGCGTGAACAGGCCCGCCGCCGTGACGGCGGAAGCCCCGGCAAGGAAGGAACGGCGATTGAGCATGGCTAGTCTCCTGGACAGAAATCGGTATCGTTGGGCCGGTCGAGGGTCGGCGGCGGAACCGGCTGTCGGATGAAGCGCCCCCTCGCTGCTGCCAGCTATAAAGCAAATACATGAATTTGAAATTCATCTTTTAGTGCGACAGGGCGTCGCGGCGCCTTTTTCTTGCGTCGGGCGTCCCGCCGGCGGCGTCGACAAAAAAGCCGTTTTCCTGGGGCAGGTCACGGCGCCGCCGCCACGCGATTAACGTGGCGGCAGGCAAAACCTGTTATCGGGCAGTATTGGCCAGACGGCCAGGAAGGAAGAAAATGACCGTTCGCCCCAGACATCTGGCCTTTGCCGGCCTGCTCACCCTCGCCGCGACGGCGCTGGCGGCCTGCTCCATGGGGGGCGGCCCGGCCAGTCCGGCAGGCCTCAATCCGGCGCTCAGCGCCCGCATGGACCAGCCCGGCGCCCGCCTCGACCCGCAGCAGGCCGTGGCGCTCATCAACGCCTACCGCACCAGCAACGGCGTGGCGCCACTGTCCCCCGATGCCGGCCTCAACGGCACGGCCCAGGCGCTCGCCGATCAATACGCCAGGACCGGCACCGCGCCGGCCAAGCCGCAGGCGCTGACGCAGATGAAGCTCAGCGCCGGCTATTCCACCTTTGCCGAAACCTTTTCGGGCTGGCGCAACAACCCCGCCGATGCGGCCGGCCTGCTCGCCCGCGCCGGCAAGGCCGGCGTCGCCGTGGCCAACAACCCCGCCTCCGCCTATGGCGTCTACTGGGTCCTGGTCATTGGCAACTGAAACGCGCCTCGACGCCAGGGGGCTCAAATGCCCCCTGCCCGTCCTCAAGCTGGAAAAAATCCTGGCAACGGCCGCGCCGGGCCGCCGCATCGTCATCCTCGCCACCGATCCCATGGCCAGGGTCGACATCCCCCTCTATTGCCGCCAGCACGGCCACGCCTGCCAACTCGCCGAAGCCGACGGCGTCCTCACCTTCACCATTTCAACCGGCGGCTAGCGCAGTTCCCTCCCGCCCCGCTGCCATCTCCCAGCCACCCCCACCCGCTGTCATCTCCTAGTCACCCCGCCGTCATCTCCCAGCCACTCCACTGTCATCCCCGCGCAAAGCGGGGACCTCTGTTTGATCTCGAAAAGGGTAACGGAGGTTCCCGCTTTGCGCGGGAATGACTTAATGGGAGGACTGTAAACCGGGGCTGCCCGCGGACCTGATCCGCGGGCCACTCACAGCAAGCACCGCAGCAGCTGAGGCTCTCCGTCCGGCCCACGGGTCAGGCCCGTGGGCAGCATCCGTGCGGGACGCAGCCATCGCGTCACGCGCCAGCGCCTGCCCCGTCTCCCCCCTCAGGGCATGAAAGCCGGCCGCGGGCGAGGGAACGGTACGCCCGGCGCCACCGCCAGCCCGGGCCGCAGCGCGGCGGCCGGCTCGACCGAGGCCACGGCCGGCGCGGGGGTGAGCGTCACGTGCGGCGGGCGCGGGCGCGGCAGCGCGACGCCGCTGCGGATGCGGCCCAGGTTCACCGCCGCATAGGTCCGCTCGGCGATCTCGTCGGTCAGATAGCTCGGCTGCCCCTTGAGCCCCATGGGAAAGGCCTCTTCCTGCGCCTTCACATAGGTGGCGGCGTTCTTGCCGCAGATATTGGGCCGCATGTCGACCGGCGCGGCCCCGGCGAGATTGCTCAGCGCCAGCACCGTCCGCCCGGTCGGGCTGAGCGAGCCGGCCAGCGCCTGCAGGAACAGCTCCGCTGCCTTCTCGTTGCGCTCGCGCCCCGACGACCCGCCCAGCACCACCGCCATCAGCCGGCGGCCGTTGCGATCCACCGTCGCCACGATATTGAGGCCCGAGGCGCAGATATAGCCGGTCTTCATCCCGGTAGTGCCGGCAAAGCTGGTCAGCAGCGTGTTCTGCGACTCCAGCTTGGCCTTGCCCAGCGTCACCACGCTGGTGCCGAACATGGGCATGAACTGCGGAAAATTCTGCTCGATATAGAGCGACAGGATGGCGATGTCGCGGGCCGAGGTCGTCTGGCCGTCGGCCTTGAGCCCGTTGGGATCGACGAAATGCGTCGCGCTCAGCCCCATGCGGCGCGCCGCCTCGTTCATCATCGCCACGAACTCCGCCTCGCTGCCCCCCACCGTCTCGGCGATGCCCATAGCCACGTCATTGGCCGATTTGACCAGCATGACGTAGAGCGCATCCTTGAGCGTCAGGGCGCTGTCCACCGGCAGGCCCGAGCGGCTCGGCGCCTGCCCCACCGCCTTTTTCGACAGCGTCACCGGCGTTTCCAGCGTCACCACGCCAAGGCTCAGCTGCTCGAACGCCACATAGGCGGTCATCAGCTTGGTCAGCGACGCCGGGTGCCAGGGCTGGCCCGCCTCCTGCGCGTAGAGCACCTCCAGCGTGTCCCGATCCAGCACCAGCATCGGGTTGGCCGCAGCCGGCGCGAGGCCGCCGATCAACAGCACCAGGAGAAGGGCGATGCGGCGCAGCACGATCAAGGCGTCTCGACTCCAAAAACTGTCGCGGGAACGGCGCCCCTCTTAGCAGCCGGCTCGCACCCGCTCAAGCCGAGCGCCGCCGTTTGACGGCCATGTGAAGGCCTCTCCCTCGGCATCCCCTCTGGTATAAAGAGGTAACCGAGACTATATTTGTGCCTGAGTTACCAGAAACAGGAGAGCGGCATGTCCCTGACCGACACTTCGAAATCCACCAATTGCCTGGCCATGTCCGACGTGCTCAACCGCATCGGCGACAAGTGGAGCGTCATGGTGGTGGGCATGCTGAGCCGCAACGGCACGCTGCGCTTCAACGAGCTGAAGCGCCTCATCAACGGCGTCTCGCAGCGCATGCTTACCCTCACCCTGCGCAATCTCGAACGCGACGGGCTGGTCACCCGCACCATCTACCCCGAGGTGCCGCCGCGCGTCGAATACAGCCTCACCGAAATGGGCAAGACGCTGCAAGGCCCCATCGGCGCCCTGTGGGACTGGTCGGCCGAGCACCACCAGGCCATCATCGAGGCCCGCGCCGTCTACGACGCCCGCGAAACCGCCATCGCCACCAGCGAACCCCGCAAGATCGCCTACGCCCGCGGCTGACCGCCGGAAACCAGCGGCTCCCCCACCCGTATTTCCCCACCCACCGAGGCTGCCCACGGGCCCGACCCGTGGGCCAATGCAGGCGCCCCTATCGCTACGGTTCCTGCTGCAAATCCCCCGCGGATCAAATCCACGGCCAGCATCGGTGCGGGTGGCAGCCCCCCGCTACCGCGTCTCCGACCCCGCCACCTGCGCAAACTCCGCCGCGTCATCGGCATCCACCGGCTCTTCCGCCGCCACCACGGCGCGGGGACGGAGCGGCAGGTTGAGGGCGCTGACGAGGTTCCGGTATTCCTGCCGCGCGGCCATATGCGAGGTGGACGGCAGGCCGCCCAGCAATTCCTCGTCCAGCGGATCGAAGACGGTCATGCCGGTGGCGAACAGCGAGCGGAAGATCACCCGCTCGGCGATGCCGTCGGCCACCCGGCAGCCCAGCCGCGTCGCGATGCGCTCGAGCATGGCCTGCACCTGCCGCATATTGCGCGACGACAGCATGGAGATGCGGTTGCGCACCAGCACCCAGTCGATGGTGCGCCCGTCGACGCTGAGCCGTTCTGAGCGCGCCCGCTGCACCAGCCGCGCATAATGGCTCAATTCGCGCGGCTCGCCGGTCACCGGGTCCACCTGCGCCATCACCGCCAGGTCGATCAGGCTGTCATTGACCGGCGTCACCAGCGTATCGGCCAGCGAATGCGCCAGCCGCGTCAGGTTGGTGTCGAAGCCCGGCGTATCGATGATGATGAAATCGGCGCCCTGCTCCACCTCTCCCAGCGCCTGCCGGAACAGGTCGAACTCCAGCCGGTGGTTTTCGCGCACCGAATCGCCGCGCGCCAGCGGCAGGTGGAAATGCGTGGTGTGGGGCAGCGGCAGCCCCCGCAGGCGCGCCCAGTCGCGCCGGTTGCGCACATAGTGGGTCAGCGTCTGCTGCCGGCTGTCCACGTCGAGCGAGGCGATCTTGTAGCCCTGGTAGAGCAGATAGATGGCCAGGTGGAAGGCCGTGGTCGATTTGCCCGACCCGCCCTTCTCATTGCCCACCACGATGACATGCGCGCCCTGCCGCACCATCGATTCCCCAAATCATTGCCGCCGAAGTCTGTTGGTTTCCGGCCCGCCGCACAAGTGAAATGATGGTTAGTAAAGTTTTAAGGCGCAACAAGGCTTCCTCCCCCCAGCCCGGCCCGCTCAGATCAGCCCCAGCCGCGCCAGGTCGGCCGCGATCTCGAGCGAATTCTCGTTGGCGCCCGCCTCGATATCGGGCGGCGCATCCTCGGGCCGCAGATAGCGCCAGCCCTGGAAGGGGCGCTTCGGATAGGGCACGGTGCGCACCATTTCGGGCGCCATGATGATGTCGCAATAGTCCTTGCCCTCGGCATTGGTATAAGGCGCCAGCCGCAGGATGCGCTGCCGGCACACGATGGCGCCGGCGATCACCCAGTAGATCGAGGAGACGCCCTCCATCTCCTCGCGGCGCCGCGGCATCATGCGGGTGCGGTGCACGTGCACGTCCTCGCCGTAATCAGCGTCCCACCAATGCGCGCGCTCGTGCCGATAGCTTTCCAGTTCCTCGTAGCTGCTCACGCCCACGCAGAGCTTGACCATGTGGATCATGCCAGCGCCCCCGGCTGCACCCGCCCCTGCATGACGTCGATTTCGTCGTCGTCGACGATCCATGGCTCCTGCAACGCCTGCCCCAGCCAGTCCTGGAAGGCCGGCAGCGCGTAGATCGCCTCCACATAGGCGCCCGCCATGTCCGATACCGGCAATTCGTAGGTCCGCAGGCGCGTCGCCAGCGGCGCATACATCGCGTCGGCCGCCGAAAATTCACCGAACAGATAGGGCCCGCCGGAGCGGCCCAGATGCTCGCCCCACAGCGCTTCCACCCGCGCCAAATCCTTGCGCACCGCGTCGAGGTCCACCTTGCCCGGGTGCGAGGCGCGCAGGTTCATCGGCGCGTGGCTGCGCAACTGCATGAACCCGGCATGCATTTCCGCCGCCGCCGCGCGCGCCAGCGCCCGGTCCCGCCGGTCGCGCGGCCAGATGGCCTTCGCGGGAAAGCTCTCGGCCAGATATTCGATGATGGCGATGGTTTCGGGCACCATGAGGTCGCCGTCGATCAGCAGCGGCAGCTTGCCGGTGGGCGAGCGCGCCGCGATGTTTTCCCGCCAGCCGGGGCCGGAAAGCAACAGCACCTCGTCCTCGAACCCCAGTTCAAAATGGCGCAGCACCAGCCAGGGGCGCAGCGACCATGTGGAGTAATTCCGATTGCCGATCAGAAGTTTCATCGTCTTTCTTCTCATACAACGCGAAGGGCGCCCCAGTGGCCGGGGCGCCCCTCTTGTAATCTTCTGAGTGAATAACTCCAGCGTCTTCCTAGACGCCAGCAACTACCGAGAAAACCAGCCCCATGGAAAAGAGGCATACCAAGGTCCATGACGCGGCGCGCCAGAAATTGGTCTTCGGTTGACTTCGCATAGATCGCTCCTTGTCAGCCGTTCACTCCGGCCGGCGGGGGCATCCCCGATGGCCGGTAATGAATCGTTAGCCGTGCCGCAAATGGGATGCAAGCGACCAATCTGCAACACTGGACAACCACGAAAAAGCGGCAATGGGGTCTCAGAAAAGCCCGAACCAGAGCCCGGCAATCCCCAAAAAGGCAAAGAAACCAACCACATCGGTAATGGTGGTGACAAAGACCGCCGAAGCGATGGCCGGATCGGCCTTGAGGCGGTCCAGCGCCAGCGGAATGAGAATTCCCGCCGTTCCCGCCACGATCATGTTGACGATCATGGCCAGCGCGATGACCACGCCCAACTGCACATTGCCATAGCGCGCCGCCGTCACCAGCCCGAGCAGGATGGCGAAAATCACGCCGTTGACGAAGCCCACCACCATCTCGCGGCGGATGAGTCGGCGCAGCCGCCCGCCGTCCAGTTCGCGCATCGCCAGCGCCCGCACCGTCACCGTCATGGTCTGCGCCCCGGCATTGCCGCCCATCGAGGCGACGATGGGCATCAGTACCGCCAGCGCCACCATCTGCTCGATGGTGGCATTGAAGAGGCCAATGACCAGCGAGGTCAGCACCGCCGTGACAAGATTGACCACCAGCCAGGGCGCGCGGCTGCGCACCGTGTCGATGGTGGTGTCGGACACGTCCTCGTCGCCGACGCCGGCGAGCAGGCGAAAGTCCTCGTCCGCTTCCTCGTGGATGACGTCCACCATGTCGTCGACGGTCAGCACGCCCACCATGCGGCCGTTTTCGTCGACCACGCCCACTTCCACCAGGTCGTAGCGCTCGAAGGCGCGGGCCGCTTCCTCCTGGTCCTCATTGGCGTCGATCAGCACCAGATTGGCGTTCATCAGGCTTTCCACCGGCGTCGCCCGCTGCGCCCGCAGGATGCGGTCCAGCGGCACCGTGCCCAGCACCTTGTAGGCCGCGTCGACCACGTAGATCTGGTAGAATTCCTCCGGCAGGTCCTGCTCGGCGCGCATGTAATCGATGGTCTGCCCCACCGTCCAGAACGGCGGAATGGCGATGAAGTCGGTCTGCATCCGCCGCCCGGCGGAATCCTCGGGAAAGTCGAGGCTGCGCTTGAGGCTGAGGCGGTCGAAAGTGGGCAGCGCCGACAGGATGGCGTCCCGATCCTCCGGCTCGAGGTCCTCCAGCAGGAACACCGCGTCGTCGCTGTCCAGCGCCGCCACGCCGCGCGCCACCGCGGCATTGGGCAGCGCCTCCATGATGTCGAGGCGGATGCTTTCGTCGACCTCGGTCAGCGCCGAAAAGTCGAACCGGTCGCCCATCAGGCGCACCAGCGCCAGCCGCTCCTCGGTATCGAGCTGCTCGAGCACGTCGCCGGTGTCCGAATGGTGCAGCGGCGCCATGACGGTCGCCACGTCCTCGCCGCGCCCCGCCGCGAGGAAGGCCCGCAGCCGCTCCAGCCAGAGCGGACTGATGCGGCCTTCGCTGTCGCGGAACACATCGGTGTTCACCCCGGCCTCCGTGCCGGGCGCCGTTTCGATTTCTTCGCTCATCGGGAGCCCTTTGCGTTGCGGGTTTCAGGGGCCCGGAAGCTGTATCCAATCGCATGGCGATGCGCCAGTATGCCGCTGCCGATTTTTGTCGCCGCGCGGCCGGCGCCGGAACCAGCGCGCCGCTGCCGACTTATCCGTGCGAGGAGACCCCGTCATGACGCGGCAGGCCGATATCGAGAGCGGTTTCATCCGGGTCGAAAGGCTGGCGCAGGCGCGCCACCTGCCCGAAATCCGGCGCGCCACCAGCTATCGCACCCCGGCCCTCAAGGTGGCCAACGTCACCTTCGCGCGCATGAAGGACAAGGATACGCTGGTGCTGCATTGCCCGCACGAGCAGAAGGTGCTGCTCATGGAAATCTCGCCCGAGATTTATTTCGAGACCGACCACTATCGCGGCCACCCGGCCCTGCTCATCAACCTTGGCGCCATCGGCGACGAGGAACTCTCGCTGCGCCTGCACGACGCCTGGCACTTCAAGGCCCCCGAAAGACTGCGCCGGCAATTGCCGCCCTGACCGCCCGGCCGAAAAACGAAAAGACCGCCCCGTGGGACGGCCTTTTTCACGCGTCACCGAAGTGACTGGTGCGGTCGAGAAGACTCGAACTTCCACGCCTCGCGGCACAGCGACCTCAACGCTGCGCGTCTACCAATTCCGCCACGACCGCACATCAGTGGTAGAAGCTTCGCGCCGGGGGCGCCGAAGCGAGTGGGGTGTAGCAAAGCTCTCCGACAACCTCAAGCGGATAAATCGCGTTTCTCCCGCCCCGCATAGTGGGCCTCGGGGTCACTGCCGGCAATGCCTAGCCCAGCCGCATCACCTTGTCGGTCACCAGCACCCGCAAATGCCCTTCCTCGACATTCACCTCGCCCTTGGCGATGAGCGTGCTGTTGGCATAGATGCGCAGCGGGTCGCGTTCGGTGGTGTCCAGCTCGATCACCGCGCCGCGCCCCATGCGCAGCAAATGGTGGATCGGCATGGTGGTGGCGCCCAGCTCCACCGTGATTGCGACTTCAATATTGTCCAGCGTGCTCATAGATAAGGAAAGCCGAAAAGAAAAAGGCCCGCCATCCGCAGGCGGGATTCGTTGCTCCGAGACTGGTATGGGCGTGGTTATGGAAGTGTTAACATCGCGCGAAGAAGCGTGCCGGATCGGGTCGAAACTGCACCGCGCCGACGCCGCGCCGCTGGAATGGCGGGTTTTCGACGCGCCCCTCGACTATCCCGAGGCTTTGGCGCTGATGGAGGCGCGCGTCGCGGCCATCGCCGCCGGCACCGCGCCCGAGGCGGTGTGGCTGCTCGAGCACCCTGCTCTTTACACCGCCGGCACCTCGGCCCGCCCCGAGGATTTGCTCGACGCGCGCTTTCCCGTCTACGCCGCCGGCCGGGGCGGGCAATACACCTATCACGGCCCGGGCCAGCGCGTGGCCTATGTCATGCTCGACCTCACGCAACGCGGCCGCGACGTCCGCTGCCTCGTCGAGGGGCTGGAGCAATGGGTCATCGATACGCTCACGGCCCACAATATCCGGGGCGAGCGGCGCGCCGGCCGCGTCGGCGTCTGGGTGGCGCGCCCCGACAAGGGCCCCGGCCGCGAAGACAAGATCGCCGCCATCGGCGTGCGCGTACGCAAATGGGTCACCTTCCACGGCATTTCGCTCAACATCGCCCCCGATCTTTCCCATTACGCCGGCATCGTGCCCTGCGGCATCGCCGACCAGGGGGTCACCAGTTTCGAGGATCTGGGGGTGCTCATTTCCCTGGCAGAGGTCGATTCGGCGTTGCGCCGCCGCTTCGAAGCGCTGTTCGGCCCCACAAGCAGGGCCTGAGCCCCTTGCCATGCGCGGTCCCCGCGCCCAATTTGGGGCCAATCCGGAATCGAGGAGCAGAGCCATGACCCTGGACGATCTGAAACGCCTGTTCACGCGCCAGACGCTGTTCCGGCTCGACGCCATCCTGTCGCCGCGGCTGGTGCCGATCTTTTATGCGCTGGGGCTGGCCGGCATCGTGCTCTGGGCCATCGCGCATTTCTTCTTCCGCTTCTCCACCGGCTTTGGCGACGGGCTCTGGGGCCTCCTGGAAATCGTAGTGTTCGGCCTGCTCGCCTTTGTCGGCCTGCGCATCCTGTGCGAGGCGCTGCTGGTCTGGTTCAAGGCGCATGAAACGACCGGCGACACCGTGCGCGCCCGCTATTCCGCCTCGCTGCTGGACGAGGTGCGCGACGCCATCCGCGACCTCGCCGAAGAGGGGGAAGCGGCCGACTACGCCGAGGCGGACGAATACGTCATCACCCCCGCCACCGAGCCGGCCCCCTATGTGCCGCCGACGCCGCCCCCGGCCCCGGAAGCCCCGGCGCCCAAACGCGAGCCGGCCACCAAGCCGGGCGAATCCTTCCGCCCCCGCCGCACCGCCAGGCGCACCCCGCCACCCAAATCGGTGACCTGATGGCGCCGACGCCGCCCCGGACCGCAAGCCCGAGGCAGCGCTGCCGGGCGAAAAGCCGCCGCTATTTCTGATTCACCGCCCAGACGCCCGGGCCGGCGAAGACGAGATAGAGGAAGATGAAGCAAAAGAGGATGGCCGCATCGCCGCCATTCATGGCCGGGAACAGATTGGCCGGCGCGTGCGCCATCCAGTAGGCCACCGCCATCTGCCCCGAGGCGATGAAGGCGGCCGGGCGGGTGAAGAAGCCCACCAGCACCAGCAGGCCGGCGACGATCTCGATGATGCCGGCCAGCCCGAACAGGCTGAACAGCGGCGGCGCCATGTCGGAAGCGGGGAAGCCCAGCAGTTTCTGCGTGCCGTGCAGCATGAACAGCAGGGCGGTGACGATGCGCAGCATGGCGAGGGCCTGCGGCGCATAGGCGGAGAGACGATCGAACATAGGTTTCCTTTCGGGCTGCGCCAAAAAGCGCGGGGGAACGGGAAAGCCGCTCCTAGCCGAGCCGGTGCCATCGAAAAATGGAACAATTGCGGACGCACCGTTCGCAAAAACGTTATTAGGCTCAGCGGTCCGGCGCTGCGCGCAGGCCTGCCCCGCCCCGGGCGAAGGCCGATCACATTGCGAAAAGGCCAGAGAGTCTGTATGACGCGCCATCCTTTCGCTTTTCCGGACGACGCGACGCGCATGACTCAGGCGCCAAAAATCGGCCTTGTCAGCCTCGGCTGCCCCAAGGCCCTCGTGGACAGCGAGCGCATCATGACCACGCTGCGCGCGCAGGGCTATTCCTTCAGCCGCGACTATGCCGGCGCCGATGTGGTGCTGGTCAACACCTGCGGCTTTCTCGACAGCGCCAAGCAGGAAAGCCTCGAAGCCATCGGCGAGGCGCTCAACGAGAATGGCCGCGTCATCGTCACCGGCTGCCTCGGGGTCGAGGAAGAACTGATCCGCGAGACCCATCCCAGCGTCCTCGCCATCACCGGCCCGCATCAATATGAAAGCGTCGTTTCGGCGGTGCACGAGCACCTGCCGCCCGTGCCCAACAAATTCGTCGACCTGGTGCCCGAAAGCGGCCTGCGGCTGACGCCGCGCCACTACGCCTATTTGAAGATTTCCGAAGGCTGCAACAATCGCTGCTCCTTCTGCATCATCCCGCAGATCCGCGGCGACCTGGCTTCCCGCCCCGCCGGCGGCATCCTTGCCGAAGCCGAGGGGCTGGTGCGCGCCGGGGTCAAGGAACTGCTGGTCATCTCGCAGGATACCAGCGCCTATGGCGTCGACATCAAATACGCCACGTCGAAATATCGCGGCCGCGAGGTGCGGGCAAAATTCTACGACCTCGCCAGGGAGCTGGGGCAGTTCGGCGCCTGGGTGCGCCTCCACTACGTCTACCCCTACCCCCATGTCGACGCGGTGATGGAGCTGATGGCCGAAGGCCTCGTCCTGCCCTATCTCGACATTCCCTTCCAGCACGCTTCGCCAAAGGTGCTCAAGGCGATGCGCCGCCCCGCGCATCAGGAAAAGACCCTGAACCGCATCCTCGACTGGAAGCGCCAGGTGCCCGACCTTACCGTGCGCTCCAACTTCATCGTCGGCTTTCCCGGCGAGACCGAGGAAGATTTCGACATGCTGCTCGATTTCATCGAGGAAGCCGAGATCGACCGCGCCGGGTGCTTCAAATACGAGCCCGTCACCGGCGCCCCGGCCAACGCCCTCGAGGGCGCGGTGCCCGACGAGGTCAAGGAAGAGCGCTTCGCCCAGTTGATGGAAGTGGCGCAGAACGTCTCCTATCAGCAGCTGCAAAAGAAGATCGGCCGCACCATCGACGTCATCGTCGACGATGTGCGCCCCGGCGAAAACCGCGCCATCGCCCGCTCGAAGGGCGACGCCCCCGAGATCGACGGGCAGGTGATCGTCGAGCGTGCCGATGGCATCAAGATCGGCGACATCGTGGCCGTCACCGTCACCGACAGCGACGAATACGACCTGTTCGCCGTCCCCGCCCGGGCCCGCTAGCCCCGCGCGCCCGGTGCCTGTCCAGCCCGTTTTTCCTGACACCCCCCGTTTATCGGCGCGGCGGGGGGCTGTTTTTCTCCCCGGCCCTGCGACTATTCTGGCCCCGTCGCGTTACAGACGCCCGAGACGGAGCGCTCCATGACACTGCCGCAAATGCTCGCCTTTCTGATTATCGCGGGCATGATGTTTGCGTTCATCCTGGGGCGCTGGCGCTATGATCTGATCGCCGCCACCTCGCTGCTCGCGGCCATCGCGGCCGGCATCGTCGCCCCCGAGCACGCCTTTATCGGCTTTTCCAATGACATCGTCATCATCGTGGGCAGCGCCCTGGTGGTCAGCGCCGCGGTGGCGCGCTCGGGCATCATGGAATTGCTGATCCGCCGCTACGCGCCCGATATTTCCAGCCCCCGCGCCCAACTGATACTGCTGGTCGCCACGGTCACCGTGCTGTCGGCCTTCGTCAAGAATATCGGCGCCCTGGCGATCATGATGCCGATCGCCTTCCAGATGGCGCGGCGCTCCGGCGTCTCGCCCTCCATGTTCCTCATGCCCATGGCCTTCGGCTCGCTGCTGGGCGGGCTGATGACCCAGATCGGCACCTCGCCCAACATCATCGTGTCCGGCATCCGCCAGGAACTGACCGGCACCGCCTTCACCATGTTCGACTTCACGCCCGTCGGCGCCCTGCTCGCCGTGGTCGGCGTCGGCTTCCTCTCGGTGGGCTATCGCCTGCTGCCCGAGCGCAAGCGCGAGGAGCACGGCATGGACAAGGCCATCGACATCAAGAACTACACCACCGAAGCCCACGTACTGCCCGACTCGCCGGCCGTGGGCAGCACGGTGGCCGAAATCCACGCCGCCGCCGATGGCGCCGCCATGATCACTTCCATCGTCAGCGCCTCCGGCCGCCGCCGCACGCCGCTGCCCGACGCCAGCCTGCGCGTCGGCGATATCCTGCTCATCGAGGGCGAGCCCGAAGCGCTCGACAAGATGGTCAGCCAGGCGGGCCTGTCCTTTGCCGAGCGGCGCGGCGCCGCCTCGCGCGACAGCGCCAATGTCGGGGTCATCGAAGCCATTATCGGGGAAGCCTCGGGCCTCATCGGCGCCAGCGCGGCGGAACTGACGCTATTCGACCGCACCGGCCTCAACCTGCTCGCCATTTCCCGCCGCGACCAGCGCTTCACCGAGCGGCTGGGGCAGATACGGTTCCAGAACGGCGACGTCATCCTGCTGCAGGGGCACCTCAAGCGCATCCCCGAGCTGCTGCGCGAATGGGACTGCCTGCCGCTGGTCGAGCGCGGCATCAAGCTGGGCAGCGTCCGCCACGGCCTCCTGCCGCTGGCCATCCTGCTCGCCGCCATGGCTGCCACGGCGCTCGGCATCCTGCCGGTGGCGCCGGCCTTCTTCACCGCCGCCGTGCTCATGGTGCTGACCGGCGCCCTGCCCCTGCGCGACCTCTACAACCAGGTCGACGGCCCGATTCTGGTCATGCTGGCCTGCCTCATCCCGGTCAGCGAAAGCCTGCAATCGACCGGCGGCACCGATCTCGTCGCCGGCTGGCTCACCATGGTCGCCGCCACCCTGCCCGGCTGGGGCGCGCTGGCCCTCATCATGCTGGCCTCGATGGCGGTGACGCCGTTCCTCAACAATGCCGCCACCGTGCTGGTCATGGCGCCCATCGCCGCCGTTTTCGCCACCGGGCTGGGCTACAGCCCCGAAGCCTTCCTCATGGCGGTGGCCATCGGCGCCGGCTGCGACTTCCTCACCCCCATCGGCCACCAGTGCAACACGCTGGTCATGGTGCCCGGCGGCTATCGCTTCGGCGACTACTGGCGGCTCGGCCTGCCGCTTTCCATCCTCGTCGTGCTCGTCGCCGTGCCCGCCCTCATGCTCGTCTGGCCGTTCTGAGCGGCGCCCGCGGCGAAAAACCGGTAACGATCGAACCGATCTTGCGTTTTTCGTCCACTGTGCCACGCTCTCTACTGTCGAAAGACTCACCACGAGGAGAAACAAATGGCTTTTGACGGCGTGGGTTGGCTGGCGGCCATCATTATCGGCGGCGTTGCCGGCTGGCTTGCCAGCATGTTCATGAAGTCTGGCGGGGGCGTGTTGATGAATGTCGTTCTCGGCATCGTCGGAGCGATTCTGGCCAGCCTGATTTTCGGACTGCTCGGCATCTCGTTCGGCGGCTGGATCGGTTATCTGATCGCCGGCTTCATCGGTGCCTGCATCATTATCGCCATCGGCCGGGCCGTATCGCGATAGCACCATGCCGGCCAGCCACGGCTGGCCGGATACTCGCTTCTCCCCATCGGCCGTCTCGTCGCGCCTGCTGGCTCCCGGGCTCACCCACCCCACCGGAGCTGCCCACGGGCCCGACCCGTGGGCCAGCCCGAGAGCCCCCAAAACTGCGGCGCTCGCCGAGTGGTGCTCACTGGCACGATTACCCCCGGCACGATAGGCCTTGCGAACCGCCACCGGCGTTCTATAGCTGACAGGGCCATGCACGCGCCCCACACCATCGCCCTTCGCCACCGTCCGCCGCTCGTCCTGGGCCGCCGTGCCCTGGTCATGGGCATTCTCAACGTCACGCCCGACAGCTTTTCCGATGGCGGCAGCCACGATTCGGTGGCGGACGCACTCGCCCATGCCCGCCTCATGCTGGCCGATGGCGCCGACATTCTCGATATCGGCGGCGAAAGCACCCGCCCCGGCGCGGCGCCGGTCGCCGTGGATGAAGAGCTGGCCCGCGTCATCCCCGTCATTACGGCCATCCGCGCCGCCGGCATCGCCGCGCCGATCTCCATCGATACCATGAAGCCCGAGGTGGCCGAGCGGGCCCTTGCGGCCGGCGCCGATATCGTCAATGACGTCAACGGCCTGCAAGGCGCGCCGGACATGGCCCGGCTCGCGCACAGCCACGGCGCCCCGGTCGTCGCCATGCACTGGGACAGGAGCTGGACGGCCGCGACCGATCCCATGCCGGCCATGCTGGGCTGGTTCGAACGCACGCTCGCCATCGCCGCGTCCGCCGGCCTGCCCGCCGCCGGCGTCATCCTCGACCCCGGCTTCGGCTTCTCCAAGACCTTGCAGCAGAACTACACCATCCTGCGGCAACTGCCTCGACTGACTCAGGCTTTTCCCGCCCAGCCGCTGCTGATCGGCACCTCGCGAAAGTCGATGATCGGCCGCCTGCTCGACAACCAGCCGCACGAACGCCTCGCCGGCACGCTGGCCACCACCGCGCTGGCCTATAGCGGCGGCGGCCACATCTTCCGCGTGCACGACGTCAAGCCCAACAGCGACGCCCTTCGCGTCGCCGAGGCAACGTTGTATGGTCCGCCCGGGCCGGACGAACTGGAAAACCGACATGGCAATTGATACATTGGGTTATGCGCAACGCCTGCGCGAAGCCGGCGTTGACCAGAAACAGGCGGAAGCCCACGCCACCGCCGCGCGGGACTTTATCATGAGCGAGATTGCCACGAAGGCAGACCTCAACCGGCTGCCGGGCCAATTGCGCAGCGAAATCGGCCGCTTTGAAGGGATATTGGAGCGGCAGACGCTCACGCTGACCATTCGACTGGGCGGCCTGATGATTGCCGGCATCGGCGCTCTGGCCTTGCTCGCCCGGCTCGGCCAGTAACGCCGCGCGCCCGACCAACCGACCCGCATCCCATGACCGCACCCTTTACCGGCGACCGCATCATCCTCAACGACCTCGGCTTTTACGGCTATCACGGCCTTTACGCCGAGGAGGAAAAGCTCGGGCAGCGTTTCTTCATCGACCTGCAATGCGGCGTCGACCTTGCCGCCCCGGCCAATAGCGACGCCATCGGCCACACCGTCTCCTACGCCGATATCTACGAGGTGGCGCGGCAGGCTTTCGAGACGAAGCGCGTGCGCCTCATCGAGGCGCTGGCGCAAAATATCGTCAACGCGCTGTTTGACGCCTTCCCCGATATCGGCTGGGTCATCGTCCGCGTGCGCAAGCCCGAGGCGCCCATCGCCATGGTGCGCGGCGAGGCGGCGGTCGAACTGCACCGGGTGCGGCCGGCCTGATGGCCCGCGCCTGGCTCAGCCTCGGGGCCAATATCGGCGACCCGCCCGCGCAACTGGCCGAGGCGGTCCGCCGGCTCGACGCGGATCCTCATATCGCCGTCGCCGCCCGCTCCAGCGTCATCCGCACCGCCGCCTGGGGCAAGACCGACCAGCCGGACTTCGCCAATATGGCACTAGCCGTCGATACCGACCTGACGCCCATCGACCTGCTGCATGCCTGCCTCGATATCGAGCGGGACATGGGCCGCGTCCGCCACGAGGTGTGGGGGCCGCGCCTCATCGATATCGACATCGTGGCCTATGAGCGGCTGGAAATGGACTCGGCCAAGCTCACCCTGCCGCACCGTTTTGCGCATGAGCGCGACTTCGTTCTGGTGCCGTTGCGCGAGATCGCGCCCGAAGTCGCCGACTGGCTCACACTGAGGGCCGGGATGCGGCGCTGAACGCTGGCAGTCTGTTAACCAACTACCCGCCTTGGCGTAGCGAATTGACCACCTTTACCGCCGTGTCGAACTCGACGCGGCGCTGCGCCCGGCGGGCCATCGCTTCCTCGTCCGCGCCCCACAAACGGGCCTGGAAATCCTCGTCCACATGCGCGGCATCCCACACTTCATCCGCATCAAGCAATTGATATAGCAGCGCAATCGCCAGCAGCCCCGAGCCGGTGATCCCGGTGATCGACACCAGCGCCGTCAGCGTGTGCAGCCCCTGCCCCTCCAGCACTTTATCCAGCTTTTCCAATGTACTGGCCGGCTGCTGCTGGTGCACGATACCGATGGTCGGCTGAAACGCCACCTCGAACTGTCGCGCCAGCTTGACCAGCGCTCCGTCCCAGACGCGCTCCTGCTCGGCCACTAATTCCTGAGGAGAATCAGCGCGATAGAGCAGCAGGTCGCCGGCGACGAACTTGCCGATTTCCGCCCGGAAAGCCGCAATCGACGCGTCCCCGCTCTCCACCGCTGCATTGATCAGCCGCACCATGGGCATGCTCGCCGGGTCGATGAATTCGCCCTGCGCCGCCCACTCCTCGGCCATTACCTGGGCGATGGCAAGTGTCTGCACCACAACGGGAATTTTCTTTCCCGGCGTCCGCACCTGCCGCCCATCCAGCGTCACGCTATAGCCGTTCTCTCCCCGGGTCACGTCGACGCTGCTATAAAAGCGCTTGGGCAATTCGACCCGGTTGAGATGCTGCGCCCGCCCATAGCCGTCATCGGCGTGTCGCAGCGCTTCTTCGAGTTGATCGCGCATGTTCAGGCCTCCAGAACCCGGCCGATGGCCGCCGGCAGATCGGCATAACGCTCGACAAGGATGTCGGCGCCGGCCAGCACCAGCTCATCGGCCTCGTGATAACCCCATGTTACACCAATAGTTTTTGCTCCAGCCGCCTTGCCCATCTCCATATCGAACGTGGTATCGCCGATAATGACCGCCTCATGTTTTTCCGCCCCCGTCTCGGCCATGGCGCGCAGCATCATGCCCGGATGCGGCTTGGAAGGGTTGTGGTCCGGCGTCTGCAGGGTGGAGAAATAGCCCCCGATACCGTGCAGCTCGATCAGCCGGTGCACCCCGTTGAGCCCCTTGCCGGTAGCGATGCCCAGTAGCGTTCCGGCCTCGCCGTGCAGCGCCGTCAGCGCCTCGCGGGCGCCGGGAAACAGCGCTTCCCGCCCCGCCGCCGAAACCAGCGCGGCGCGGTAGTGCTCGCGATAGGATTGCGCAAGGTTTTCAGCCACTTGCGGATCATCTGTCCCCGCCAGCCGCGCCATGGCCACCGGCAGCGACAGGCCGATCACCCGCCGCGATTCGGCCGGCGCGGGCGGCGGCAGTCCGGCGCCTTCAAAGGTGCGCGCCATGTGCTCGGCAATCAGCGCCTGTGTATCGATCAGCGTACCGTCCATGTCGAACATGACCAGTCTCATGCCGCGTCCTCCGGATCGGCCTGCTGCACGTCATAGCGCTCGGCGTCGAACCCCAGCGCCTCGAAGCTTTGCTTCATATGCGGCGGCAAAGGCGCTGAAACATCGATCCTTTTGCCATTGCGCAACGGCAGCGCCAGGCGCCGCGCATGCAGGTGCAGCCCCTCGCCCAGCCCCGGCGCCGGCTGCCAGTTCTCGATGTTGAAATAGCGCGGATCGCCGATGATGGGCGTGCCCAGTTGCGCCATATGCACGCGCAATTGGTGCGTCCGCCCCGTCACCGGCTTCAGCGTCACCCAGGCAAAGCGGCGGCTGGCCGTGTCCGTGGTGGAATAATAGCTCAGCGAATGCACCGCCCCCGGCGCGCCGTTGCGCACCACCACCATCTGTTCGCCATCGGTGGTCGCCTGCTTGGCGATGAAGCAGGAAATCTCGCCCTGCCGCGGCGTCGGGTTGCCCGCGACCAGGGCCCAGTAGATCTTGCGGGCCGAGCGGGAGCGGAAGACGGTGCCGAAATGCTTGGCCGCCGCCGCCGTTTTGGCGACGACGAGACAGCCGGACGTATCGCGGTCGAGGCGATGCACGAGGCGCGGCGTCTCGCCCTGCCTGTTGGGCAGGTTTTTCAGCAGCCCGTCCATATGCCGCATCGTGCCGCTCCCCCCCTGCACCGCCAAGCCGTGCGGCTTGTTGAAGACGAACAGGTCGTCGTCCTCGTAAAGGATCAGGTCGCGCAGGAAGCGGGCGTCCGCCTCGTTGACCTTGAACGGCCGCACCGTATCCGGATCGTCCACCGGCGGCACCCTGACGGTCTGGCCCTGGGCAAGGCGGGTGCTGGTCTGCGCCCGGCCCTTGTCCACCCGCACGTCGCCATTGCGGATCAGCTTTTGCAGCCGCCCGAACCCCAATTGCGGGAAATGCCGGGAAAACCAGCGGTCGAGCCGCATGCCGTCTTCGTCTGCGCTCACCTCAAGATGCTGGACACCGCTCATGCCGGACCTCTGTTTGCCTGCGCCTCAGATATAGGCCGCCGGGCCAAACCACAACAGGCGGGCCTCAGCCCTGCCGGTCCCGGGCCTTGTCGGCGCGCAGGCGGGCGAAATAGTCCATGCGCTTGCGCAAATCCCGCTCGAAGCCGCGCTCCACCGGCTGGTAAAAACTGTGCCGGCCCAGCTTTTCCGGGAAATACTCCTGCCCCGAAAACGCCTCGGGGGTGTCGTGGTCATAGATATAGCCCTCGCCATAGCCCTGCCCCTTCATCAGCTTGGTGGGGGCGTTGAGGATGACCATGGGTGGCGTCGGCGAACCCGTTGATTTCGCAAGGGAACTGGCGGCTTTGAAGGCGGTGTAGACGGCGTTGGACTTGGGCGCCAGCGCCAGATAGACCACCACCTGCGCCAGCGACAATTCGCCTTCGGGCGAGCCCAGCATCTGGTAGGCGTCGCGCGCCGCCACGGCCAGCGGCAGGGCCTGCGGATCGGCGAGGCCAATATCCTCGGAAGCCATGCGAATCAAGCGCCTGGCGAGGAATAACGGGTCCTCGCCGGCGTCCAGCATGCGGGCGAAATAATAGAGCGCCGCATCGGGATCGGAGCCGCGAATGGTCTTGTGCAGCGCCGAAATGAGGTTGTAGTGGCCGTCCTGCGCCTTGTCGTAAATGGGAGCCCGACGCTGCACAATCGTTAGCAGACTGCTGGCATCGAGCACCTCATCGGGCCGGGTTGCGTTAACCAGTTCCTCCACCAGCCCGAGCAGCGCACGCCCATCCCCGTCAGCGAGCCCCAGCAGCGTCGTGCGGGCCTCCTCGGTCAGCGGCAAACGGGCCCCGAGCAGGCCCTCGGCCCGCTGCAACAAATTTTCGAGATCGTCATGGCCCAGCGACTCGAACCGCAGCACCTGACTGCGCGACAGCAGCGCCGCGTTGAGCTCGAAGGACGGGTTTTCGGTGGTGGCACCCACCAGCACCACGGTGCCGTCTTCCATGACCGGCAGGAAACTGTCCTGCTGGGCGCGGTTGAAGCGGTGGATTTCGTCGACGAAAAGCAGGGTGCGGGCGCCCGAGAGACGCTCAAAGCGCGCCTTCTCGAACACTTTCTTGAGGTCGGCGACGCCCGAAAAGATCGCCGAAATCTGCTCGAAGCGATAGCCGATCTGGTCGGCCAGGAGCCGCGCCACCGTGGTCTTGCCGGTGCCCGGCGGCCCCCAGAGGATAAGCGAGCCGAGCCGGCCCGACGCCAGCATGCGCCGCAGTGTGCCCTCCGGCCCCAGCAGGTGGGTCTGGCCGATCACCTCGTCGAGGCTGCGCGGACGCAATTGATCGGCCAGCGGGCGGGCCTTGTCGGTTTCGGCGGGATCGACGGCAAAGAGATCGGACATGGCAGCTTTCTAGCGCAAAAGCGCCGCGCTTCGTAGCCCGGCGGCGCGCCTTTCCCAAGCCTCGGGGTCAGTCGAGGAAGGCATCCATGTCCTCCAGCCGCGCCGCCTCGCCCGCCGGCTTGTCCCAGCGGATGCGGCTGATGCGCGGAAAGCGCAGGGCGACGCCGGATTTGTGCCGGGCGCTACGCTGCGCCGAGTCGAAGGCGACCTCGAAGACCAGTTCCTTCTTCACCTCGCGCACCGGCCCGAAGGCGGCGACGGTGTTGGCCCTGATCCAGCGGTCGAGCTGGCGCAGTTCCTCGTCGGTGAAGCCGAAATAGGCCTTGCCGATGGGGACGATCTCGTTGCCCCGCCAGACACCGAACGTATAGTCCGAATAATAGGAGCTGCGCTTGCCGTGGCCGCGCTGGGCATACATCAGCACCGCATCCACGACATTGGGGTCGCGCTTCCACTTGAACCAGAATCCCTTAGGGCGGCCCGGCACATAGGGAGCCGTGCGCAGCTTGAGCATCACCCCTTCATGGCCATGCTCGTCCGCCCCCTGCCGGCGCAGTTGAGCCAACGCCTGCCAGTCGCCGAAGGGCAGGATTTCGGAGAGGTCCATGCGGGCCTGCGGCGTCCGCCCGAGCCAGCGTTCGAGGCGCTGGCGGCGCTCTTCCCAGCCCAAAGCACGAATATCCTCGTCGCCGTCGAACAGCATGTCGTAGAGCCGCACGAAGGCGGGCAATTCCTGCATCTGCCGGGGGCTGGCGAGCTTGCGGTTGAGCCGCTGCTGCAAATCATTGAAGCTGCGCGCGTCGAAATCGTGCCCGACCAGCAATTCCCCGTCCAGCACGCCCTGCCCCATCGCCGCCTCGACCACATCGGGAAAGCTCGCCGCGATGTCATCGCCGGTGCGGGAAAACAGCGAGGCACCCTCCCGGCCCAGCACCAATTGCACCCTGATGCCGTCCCATTTCCACTCGGCGGCAAAATCGCGCGGATCGAGCCGCTCGAAATCGCGGTCCTCGATGGGGTTCGACAGCATGAGCGGATGGAAGCGCGCCGTATGGTCGATCTCGGGCCGCCCGGCCTCACCCTCGAGCCAGGCGAACAGCGCCTCGTAAGGCGGCTTGACGCCGTGCCACACTTCCTCGATGGCCTGCAGCTCCACCCCGCTCATCTGCGCCAGCGCCGTCTTGGCGAGGCGCGCGGAAACGCCGACGCGCAGCGCCCCCGTCGCCAGCTTGACCAGCGCCCAGCGCTCGTGAATGGCGGCCCGCGTCAGGAGACCCCCGATGACCTGCGGCAGCTCGGCCTTGCTCGTCCGGTTGAGGAGGGCAACGAGGGCGCTGAGCCGGGGCAATTCACCGGTTTCGTGGTGCGGCCAGATGAGGGCGATGGTCTCGCCCAGATCGCCGACATAATCGTAGGAGAGCGCAAAGAGCGTCGCGTCGACCTCGGCCAGCACCGTTTCCTTGAGCAGAGCCGGCTTGACGTTGCGGACATCCATCTCGCCGGTCAGCACGGCCAGCGCCAGCCCGCGATCCGGATCCGGCACCTCGGCGAAATACTGCGCCAGCGCCGCAATCTTGCGGCTGCGGGACGGGGTCAGCGCCAGCAATTCGAGGAGGTCGGCAAAGCGCTTCACTCGCCGCCCTCCCCGCCTTCGTCATCCAGCCCCGGCAGCGCCAGCGGCTCGGCGGCGAGCCCCTGCTGGCGGCACCAATAGACCAGCGCATCCTCGCGGCCATGCGTCACCCAGACGGTTTCGGCGCCGCTTTCGAGAATGGAGCGGTTAAGCTCGCCCCAGTCGCAATGGTCCGAAATCACCAGCGGCAGTTCCACCAGCGCCTGCCGGGCCCGCTGCTTGATGCTCATCCAGCCGGAAGCCTGGCAGGTGACGGGATCGGGGAAACGGCGGCTCCAGCGGTCGCGGATGGCCGAGGGCGGCGCGATGACGATCTGCCCGGCCATGGCGGGCTTGGGCATGCCGGTGGCCGGCAGCAGCTCGCCCAGCTCGACGCCGAGCGCCTCGTAGAGCGCGCAGAGCCGCACCATGGCGCCGTGCAGATAGATCGGCCGGTCCCAGCCGGCGTCGCGCAGCAGGGCGATGACCCGCTGCGCCTTGCCCAGCGCGTAGCAGCCCACGAGATGGCAGCGCTCGGGCTGGTCGGCCACCGATTTCAGGAGGCGCCGGATTTCGTCCTGCGGCAGCGGGTGCTGGAATACCGGCAGGCCGAACGTGGCTTCGGTCACCATCAGGTCGCACGGCACCGGCTCGTAGGGAGCGGCCGTGCGGTCCGGCAGGCGCTTGTAGTCGCCGGTGACCAGCGCCCGCTGCCCCGCCACCTCGACCAGCACCTGGGCCGAGCCCAGGATGTGGCCGGCGGGATGGAAGCTTACCGTCGCGCCATCCATGGCCAGACGCTCGCCCAGCGCCAGCGGCTGGAAGCGGCCGGCGCAATCCTCGCCGTAGCGCACCTTCATGATCTCGATGGTTTCGGGCGTGGCCAGCACGGCGCCGTGCCCGGCACGCGCGTGGTCGGCGTGCCCATGGGTGATGATGGCGCGCGGGCGCGGCTCGCCGGGATCGATCCAGGCATCGATGGCCGGCACATAGAGATTGCGGTCGATGATGAAGCCCATTTCGTGCCTCAACGGCGCAGCAACGCGTTCGGTTCATATCGCGCGCAACGCGGCGCGGCTATGGGCAGGCGTATGGGCCGCATTGGCGGCTTTTGCCAGACACCCACCGGGTCATTCCCGCGAAAGCGGGAACCTCCGTTGTCCCTTTTTTCGGCCAAACAGAGGTCCCCGCTTTCGCGGGGATGACACTGTGGTGGCAGGGGTTTAGGGGGCCAATTCAGGCTGCCCCCGGGTCGGAGCCCGGGGGCAGCGTCGGGGTGGGGACGACAGCGGGGCCGAGCCGAAACTTCTCAGGCATTGCAGGAAATGGCTCAGCCGCTGACGATGGCGCGGGAGACGCGGCCGTTGCGTTGCAGGATGATCTGCCAGGTGCGGACGCGCTGGGACGCCAGTTGCTGGAAGGTGGCGGCGGAGTCCATTTCGGTGTCGTTGAGCGCCAGGATGACGTCATCGACGCGCAGGCCCATGGCCTCGGCGGGGGAGCCGGGCTCGACCGCGGTGACGATCACCCCATGCGCGTCGTAGGGCAGGCTTTTCGCCTCGGCCAGCGCGGGATCGAGCTGGCGCACCGTGACCCCGGCAAAGCGGGAATTTCCCGTGATGCCGGCCGTGGCCTCGGGCGCGGGGGCCGGCGCCGCCTCGACCACGAAATCCATGGCCTGCGTCTGGCCGCCGCGCAGCCATTCGAGCCGGGTGGTCTGGCCCAGCGGGCGCGTCGCCAGCCGGAAATTGAAGGCGCTGGGATCATCGACGGCCAAACCGTCGACGGAGAGGATGACGTCGCCGGAGCGGAAGCCGGCGCGCTCGGCCGGACCGCCCGGCGCCACTTCGGTGATGAGCGCTCCATGCGGCGCCGGCATGCCGAGGCTCGCCGCGATATCGGCGCTCACCGCCTGCATCTTGGCGCCAAACCACGGCCGCACGATCGCATCGCCCGACGCGCCGGCCGCGGCCACCAGCCGCGCCATATTGGCGGGAATGGCAAAGCCGATGCCCACCGAGCCGCCGGACTGCGAATAGATGGCGGTGTTGATGCCGACCAGATGGCCCGCCATATCGACCAGCGCGCCGCCGGAATTGCCCGGATTGATGGCCGCGTCGGTCTGGATGAAGAATTCATAATTGGAGCTTTCCACCCCGGTGCGGGCCAGCGCCGAGACGATGCCGCTGGTGACGGTCTGGCCGACGCCGAAGGGATTGCCGATGGCCAGCACCAGATCGCCCACCTCGAGCGCGTCGCTGTCGGCGAAGGTGATGGCGGGAAAGCTGGCGTCGCCCGGCTCGCGCACCTTGAGCACCGCCAGATCGGTCTGCGCATCCTCCACCACCACGTCGACGGCGAATTCCCGCCCGTCGCTGAGCGCGATCCGCACATCGGTGGCGCCCTCGATGACGTGGCCATTGGTGAGGATGAGGCCGGCCGCGCCGACGATGACGCCCGAGCCCAGCGCCTTGGATTCGCGCGGCCGGCTGCGGAAGAACTGGTCGCCGAAAAACTGCGAGAAGAACGGATCGTTGGCAAAGGGCGAGGCCGCCTGCGCCTCGACCCGCGTGGCATAGACGTTAACCACCGAGGGCGACACGGCCTTGACCACGGGCGCAAAGCTCAGCCTGATCTGCTGGTCCGACTGCGGCACCGCCGCCTCCTGCGCCCCGGACGGCGGCATGGCCGGCAGGACCAGCAGGGCCGAAACGAGGGCGGCGGCAGCAGCGCGACGCGGGTTCAGATACATTTTCCAAGCCTCCAGGTTGGGTGGCGGAATGCTGGACCGGCGCCGGGACGGGAACGTGGCAAAGCCGGCAGCGGGGGGATCAAAAAGCCGTCATCGTCTGCCGCTAGCATAGCGGCGAAATATTCGTTTGCACCCGGGTTCGGGCAGCCCTATATGCAGCGCGCGCCGCACGAGGTTCCCGCGCCCGCAAGGGGCCCCTCGCCTCGCCGGAAACGCCGCCGACGCCTCCTTTTCCTCCAGCCCCGAAAGGCCTGTTGTCCGATGACCGACGAGCCGAAGACCGTCTACGCCAATACCTCCGCCCTGATCGCGGCGGAAGCGCCGGACTACCCTTCCTTCCTGTTTTCGGAAAGGGAGTTCCGCAAGGCGATCAAGGTGTTCAAGAAGGGGTTCGACGGGCTGCTGACCTATGCGGTGAAGTGCAATCCCTCGCCGCACATCATCGCACAGCTGCACCAGGAGGGGCTGAAGGCCTTCGACGTAGCCTCGAACCGGGAAATGGAGCTGGTGCGCGACCACGCCCCCGGCGCCGCGATGCACTACAACAATCCCATCAAGAACCAGCGCGAAATCGCCCGCGCCTATGAAGAATTCGGCATCCGCAGCTTCACCATCGACCATCCGGCGCAGCTCGACCAGCTGGCTGCCGTGGTATCGCCCAGCCGCGATGTCGAGGTGACCACCCGCTTCAAGGCCGGCAAGGCGCTCAAATCCTACGATTTCGGCATCAAGTTCGGCGTCATGGAGCAGGCGGCGGCCGAGATCGTCACCGCCGTCGAGGGCATGGGCTACACGCCCAGCCTCTGCTTCCATGTCGGCAGCCAGTGCGAGGACGCCTATGCCTATGAGCGGCATATCGCGGCGGCGGCGCGCATCGTCGAGGAGGCAGGGATCGACCTGCAGCGCCTCAATCTGGGCGGCGGCTACCCGGCCCCCTACCCGACCAGCGAAGCGCCGCCGATGGACACCTATTTCGAGACCATCGCCAACGCGGTCGACACGCATTTCGGCAAGCAGAAGCCCGAGCTGATCATCGAGCCCGGCCGGGCACTGGTCACCTCCTCGACCTCGCTGCTGCTGCGCGTAAAGCACCAGCGCGGCGGCCAGGCGGTCTATGTCAATGACGGCGCCTATGGCGCGCTGATGGAAGTGAAGTTCATGCACTTCACCCCGCCGGTGCGCGTCTGGCGCGGGCCGCGCCTGCACGACAACAATGGCGAGTTCAGCGAATTCACCCTGTGGGGGCCGACCTGCGACAGCTATGACGTGCTGCCGCAGATTTTTACCCTGCCCGCCGATATCGACGAGGACGACTGGATCGAGTTCGGCCTGATGGGCGCCTATACCCAGGCCTCGCTGACCCCCTTCAACGGCTTCGACCGCCGCGACCAGTATTGGGTGGAAGAGGTCTATACCGGCAAGGACATGGCGCCGGCGGAGTAGCGCTGTTTCATCGACCGCCCGCAGCCATCCCGCCGCCGGCGGGGTGGCTTTTTCATTTCATGGAGGTCCGCCATGCCGGACGTTCCGCCTCTGACCGCATTGGGATGCCGCATCGTCGTCCTCGGCCCCACCAATGCCGGAAAATCGACGCTCGCCGAAGCGCTGTCCGCACGGCTGGGCGTGCCGGCGGTTCATCTCGACCGCTTCAGGCACCTGCCCGGCACCGATTGGCAGGTGCGGCCGGACGCTGAATTCAAGGCGCTGCACGACCGCGCCATCCTGGGCGATGGCTGGGTGATGGACGGCAACTACAGCGCCCTCATGCCGCAGCGCCTTGCCCGGGCCAGCGGGGCCATCGTGCTCGACGACCACTTCCTCAGGCGCGGCCTGCGCTATTTCAACCGCACCTTGTTGCAGAAGCGGCGTGCCGGAGACCTCGGAGGACATCGCGACAGCATCAAATGGACGATGCTCGAATGGGTCTGGAAAACCCGGCACAGCGGCCCGCGCTACCTCGGATTTGCGCAGGCGGCGGCCTTGCCGCTGGTTTTCTGCCGCAACCGGCCGGCGCTCGACGCCCTCTACCGGGCCTGGGGCCTCCACCGCACATGAAAACGGCCCCGGGAGTGCCGGGGCCGCTGGAATTTTGCCGTTGCCGGGCCGCTCAGGCGGCTTCGGCTTCGCTCTCGACATCGACCGGACCGGAATCCTGGCCCTTGGCGTCGACGTCGCGATCGACGAACTCGATCACGGCCAGCGGGGCGTTGTCGCCATAGCGGAAGCCGGCCTTGAGGATGCGGATATAGCCGCCATTGCGTTCCTGGTAGCGCGGGCCGAGCACGGCGAAGAGCTTGGCCACCTGGGCTTCGTCACGGATCTGCGCGATGGCCTGGCGGCGGGCATGCAGGTCGCCGCGCTTGCCCAGGGTGATGAGCTTTTCCACGATGGGGCGCAAATCCTTGGCCTTGGGCAGCGTGGTGACGATCTGCTCGTGCTTGATGAGCGCCGCGGACATGTTGGCGAACATGGCCTTGCGGTGCGAAGAGGTCCGGCTGAACTTGCGGCCGCGAGTAGCGTGACGCATGGGTTATCTCCTAAATCTGGGCCGCGCGATCAGTAATGATCTTCGTAGCGCTTGGCGAGGTCATCGATGTTCTCGGGCGGCCAGTTGGCCACGTCCATGCCGAGATGAAGCCCCATCTGAGCCAGGACTTCCTTGATTTCGTTGAGCGACTTGCGGCCGAAGTTCGGCGTGCGCAGCATCTCGGCTTCCGTCTTCTGGATGAGGTCGCCGATATAGACGATGTTGTCGTTCTTGAGGCAGTTGGCCGAGCGCACGGAAAGCTCGAGCTCGTCCACCTTCTTGAGCAGCGCCGGGTTGAAGGCCAGCTCGGGCACGGCGTCCTGCGCCTTCTCCTTGGTGGGCTCCTCGAAGTTGACGAAGACCGAGAGCTGGTCCTGCAGGATGCGGGCGGCGAAGGCCACCGCGTCGTCCGGCGAGATGGCGCCGTTGGTCTCGACCGAGAGGGTCAGCTTGTCCTTGTCGAGGCTTTCCCCGGCACGGGTCGCATCGACCTTGTAGCTGACGCGGCGCACCGGCGAGAACAGCGAGTCGACCGGGATATAGCCGATCGGCGCATCCTCGGGCCGGTTCTTGTCGGCGGGCACATAGCCCTTGCCGGTATTGACGGTGAACTCGATATTGATCTCGGCGCCATCATCGAGGTGGCAGATGACGAGATCGGGGTTGAGCACTTCGATGTCGCCCGTAACCTTGATGTCGCCGGCCGTCACCGCGCCCGGGCCCTGCCGCGACAGCGTCAGGCGCTTGGGGCCTTCGCCCCCCATCTTGATGGCGATTTCCTTGACGTTCAGCACCAGATCGGTGATGTCCTCGCGCACGCCGGGGAGCGAGGAGAATTCGTGGAGAATGCCGTCAATCTGGATTGCGGTGACTGCCGCGCCCTGAAGCGACGACAGCAGCACGCGACGCAAGGCATTGCCCAGGGTAAGGCCATAGCCGCGCTCCAGCGGCTCGGCGATCACCGAAGCCACGCGCGCATCGTCGCTGCCCGAAACAATCTCCAGTTTGGTCGGCTTGATGAGTTCCTGCCAGTTCCTCTGGATCGTCACGGTATTGTCCTTTCAAAATCGCGGCCTGCCATCGGCCGCTCCGCCGCAAACACAATAGGACTCCCGGTCCGGGGGAACCGGGAGACTTCCAATGGTCTTGTTAGACGCGGCGCCGCTTGCGCGGACGGCAGCCGTTGTGCGGGATCGAGGTCACGTCACGGATGGAGGTGACGTTGAAGCCCGCGGCCTGCAGGGCGCGCAGGGCCGATTCACGGCCCGAGCCAGGGCCACGCACTTCGACCTCGAGGGTCTTCATGCCGTGTTCCTGCGCCTTCTTGGCCGCATCTTCGGCCGCAACCTGCGCGGCATAGGGCGTCGATTTGCGGCTGCCCTTGAAACCCATCACCCCCGAGGACGACCACGAAATGGTGTTGCCCTGCATGTCGGCGATGGTAATCATGGTGTTGTTGAACGAGGCGTTCACATGGGCGACGCCCGATGTGATGTTCTTGCGCTCCTTGCGACGGACGCGCGCTACTTCAGTCTTGGCCATTCATATCCTCTAGGGTATCGGCGCTGCCGTAGTGCCAGCAGCTCCACCACGGAAGAAGCGGTTCAAGTCTTTCCGACAGCCGATAAACGCCATCCAAAAGGCTTGCCCCGCCCCGTCCAGTTCACAATGCCGGCCGCCCTGGGGCGGCGCGGAATTACTTCTTCTTGCCGGCGATCGGCTTGGCCGGACCCTTGCGGGTACGGGCATTGGTATGGGTGCGCTGGCCGCGCACCGGCAGGCCGCGACGATGGCGCAGGCCCCGGTAGTTGCCCAAATCCATCAGGCGCTTGATGTTCATCGCCACGTTGCGGCGCAGGTCGCCCTCCACCACGTAGTCGCGGTCGATGGCTTCACGGATCTGGATGACCTCGGCGTCGGTCAGCTCGTTGACGCGGCGCTCGGCCGGAATGCCGACCTTCTCGGTGATCTCCTTGGCGAACTTCTCGCCGATCCCGTGAATATACTGCAGCGCGATCACCACACGCTTATTCGTCGGGATATTGACGCCAGCAATACGAGCCACGTCTGCTCTCCTTCATTCAGCACGCGCCATCGCGGCGGGTGCCACTAAACAACAAGGGACCGGAATTCGACCCCCAACCAGTGGAGAACCGAATCCAGCCCAAAATTCCTTGAGACTGGTGCGGTTCTTTAAGGACAAGACCCGGCGCTGTCAACAGCCGCCCGATCCCGATTACCTGCCGAGCGCGGCCTTTATCGCGTCCGTCACCGCCTCGACCGGCGCCATGCCGTCGATGGTGCGGAGCAAGCCCTGATCGGCATAATAGCTTACCAGCGGGGCCGTCTGGTCCCGATAGACGTCGAGGCGATTGCGCAGCACGTCCTCATTGTCGTCGGCGCGCGCCCCGCCGGACTCGCGGGCCCGGTTGATGACGCGCTTGACCAGTTCGTCGGCCGCCGCCTTGATCTCGACAACCGCGTCGAGCTGCATGCCCTTTTCGGCCAACATCCGGTCGAGCGCCTCGGCCTGCGCGATGGTGCGCGGGAAGCCGTCGAGGATGAAGCCTGGCTTGCAGTCTTCCTGGTCCAGCCGCTCCGAGACGATGCCGTTGACGATGGTGTCGGACACTAGGTCGCCACGGTCGACGATGGCCTTCGCTTCCAGACCCAGCGGGGTTTTCGCGGCAATGGCGGCCCGCAGGATATCGCCCGTCGAGAGCTGGGGAATGCCATAGGCATCCACCAGAATCTTGGCCTGCGTCCCCTTCCCCGCCCCCGGGGGCCCCAACAGGATCAGTCTCATCGACGCTTGCCTCCTCCAAGACGGGATTTCTTCAGCAGCCCCTCATATTGCTGGGCCACCAGATGGCTCTGGATCTGGCTCACCGTATCCAGGGTCACCGTCACCATGATGAGCAGCGAGGTACCGCCCAGGAACTGGCTGACCGCCAGCTGGCTGAACAGCATTTCCGGAATGAGCGCCACCACCGTGAGGTAGGCCGCCCCGACCACGGTAATGCGGGTCAGCACGTAGTCGATATGCTGGGCCGTGCGCTCGCCGGGCCGGATGCCCGGGATGAAGCCGCCGGAACGCTTGAGATTGTCCGCCGTCTCCTCCGGGTTGAACACGACAGCCGTGTAGAAGAAGGTGAAGAAGATGGTGAGCGCGCCGAAGACGAACAGATAGAGCGGTTGCCCGCGCCCCAGGAGGGCGGTCAGCGTCGTCAGCCAGCCCGAGGTCGAGCCCTGCGCCGCAAAGGAGGCGATGGTCGCCGGCAGCAGCAGCAGCGAGGAGGCGAAGATCACCGGGATCACGCCCGAGGTGTTGATCTTGAGCGGCAGGTGCGAACTGTCGCCCTGGAACATCTTGTTGCCGACCTGGCGCTTCGGATACTGGATCAGCAGCCGGCGCTGGGCGCGCTCGAAGAAGACGATGATCGCCGTCACCACCAGCCCGAGCAGCAGCATGCCCGCCGCCGCGAAGCCCGGAATGGCGCCGGTGCGGCTCAGTTCCAGCGTCTGCGCGATGGTCGCGGGCAGGTTCGCCACGATACCGGCGAAGATGATGAGCGAAATGCCGTTGCCGACGCCGCGCGAGGTGATCTGCTCGCCCAGCCACATCAGGAACATGGTGCCGCCCACCAGCGTCACCACGGTGGAGATGCGGAAGAACCAGCCCGGATTGAGCACCACGCCCTGGCTGCCCTCGAGGCCCATGGCGATGCCGTAGGCCTGCACGGTGCAGAACAGCACGGTGAGATAGCGCGTATACTGGTTCATCTTGCGCCGGCCGCTCTCGCCCTCCTTCTTGAGGGCTTCGAGCCGCGGCGAGGCGGTTGCCACCACCTGGATGACGATCGAGGCGGTAATGTAGGGAATGAGGTTGAGCGCGAACAGGGCCATGCGTTCCACGGCACCGCCGGAGAACATGTTGAACATGCCGATGATGCCCTGCTGGCTCTGCTCGAACGTGGCCCGGAAGGCGTCCGGATCGATGCCCGGCACCGGGATGAACGTACCCAGGCGATAGATGAGCAGCGCTCCCAGGGTGAACCAGATGCGCTGCTGCAGGGCCTTCGCCTTGGCGAAGGTCGAGAAATTGAGGTTACGTGCGAGCTGTTCGGCTGCGGACGCCATGTAAATCGCTCCTATGGCCTGGATGCCAAGTGCGCTCGGAGCGCATGGAGGAGCATATATAGGAACATGGCCCCCCAGGCGCAACAAACCAACAAGAGCGTACCCGACCCTTCGCCGGATACGCCCTGCCAAGCATGCATCACTCGGCGCGCGGGGCCTTCTTCCACGGCTCCTTGGCCGGGATCAGGTCGACCTTGCCGCCGGCCGCCTCGATGGCAGCGGCAGCGCCCTTGGTGGCGTAATCGACCTTGAAGGATACCTTCTTGGCCGAAAAGCCGGCCGAGCCGATCAGGCGCACGCCATCGCGGGCGCGCCGGATGACACCGGCCCCGACCAGCGCCTCGGCATCGATGACGCCCTTGGCGTCCAGTTTGCCCGAGTCGATGTAGGCCTGGATGCGGTCAATGCGCACTTCATTGAAATCCTTCGGATTCCAGGCGTTGAAGCCGCGCTTGGGCATGCGCATGTGGAGCGGCATCTGGCCGCCCTCGAAACCGTTGATGGCAACGCCGGCGCGGGCCGTCTGACCCTTGCCGCCGCGACCACCGGTCTTGCCGACACCCGAGCCAATACCACGACCGATGCGAACACGGGTCTTGTTGGCGCCGGGATTGTCGCGAAGTTCGTTCAAACGGGTCATTGTTCCGACCTTTACCTTTACTCGCCGACGACGCGGACGAGGTGCGGGACCTTGTTGATCATGCCCCGTACTTCGGGGGTATCGACCAGTTCACGCTGCTTGTTCATCTTGTTGAGCCCGAGCCCGATCAGGGTCGCGCGCTGGCTCTTCTCACGGCGGATCGGCGAGCCGATCTGCTGGACGACGATGGTCTTTGCTTTAGCCATGGTGCTTCTCCCGAGCCTTCCGATCAGGCTTCGACGGCAGCCTCGCCACGGCGAGCCTGCAGTTCGGAAACCTTGAGACCGCGGCGGGCGGCCACCGAGCGGGGGCTGTCGACGCGCTTGAGAGCATCGAAAGTGGCGCGGATCATGTTGTAGGGGTTGGCGGTGCCCTGCGACTTGGCGACGATGTCGTTGATGCCAAGCGTCTCGAACACGGCGCGCATCGGCCCGCCGGCGATGATGCCGGTACCCGGAACCGCCGCCCGCAGGATGACCTTGCCGGCGCCGTGGCGGCCCGCCACGTCGTGGTGCAGCGTGCGCGCATCGCGCAGCGGCACACGGATCATCTGGCGCTTGGCCTGTTCGGTGGCCTTGCGGATCGCCTCGGGAACCTCACGGGCCTTGCCGTGGCCGAACCCGACGCGGCCCTTCTGGTCGCCGACGACGACGAGCGCAGCAAAACCGAAGCGACGGCCGCCCTTGACCACCTTGGCCACACGGTTGATGTGGACCAGGCGATCGACGAATTCGCTTTCGCGTTCTTGTACGTCTCTGCTCATAATTCTTCTTCCTCGCCGTGGTTAGAACTGCAGACCGCCCTCACGGGCAGCATCTGCAAGGGCCTTGACACGGCCATGATAGAGATAGGCGCCACGGTCCAGGATGACCTCGCCGACACCGGCCTTGACGCCACGCTCGGCGATCAGCTTGCCGACGACCGCAGCGGCCTCGGTGGTGCCGCCGTTCTTGAGCGAAGCGCGCAGATCCTTCTCCAGGCTCGACGCGGCAGCCAGCGTGCGGCCGGTGCTGTCGTCGATGATCTGGGCGTAAATATTGCGGTCCGAACGGAACACGCTGAGACGGGGACGTCCAAAGGCCCGAGCCTTGAGCGCCTTGCGGACACGGGCCTTGCGGCGCTCCGCACCTTTTGCACTGATAGCCATTGCCGGCGCTCCTTACTTCTTCTTGCCTTCTTTGCGGAAGACCTGCTCGTCGGCGTAGCGCACGCCCTTGCCCTTGTAGGGCTCGGGCGCCCGCCAGCCGCGGATTTCCGCCGCGACCTGGCCGACCTGCTGCTTGTCGATGCCGCTGACCACGATTTCGGTCGCGGTCGGCACCGCCAGGGAAATCCCCTGCGGCGCCTCATATACCACGTCGTGGCTGAAACCGAGCGAGAGCTTGACGTCCTTGCCCTGCATGGCGGCGCGATAGCCCACGCCCTGGATGGCCAGCTTCTTCTCGAAGCCGCTGCTCACCCCGGTGACCATGTTCTGGATCAGGGAACGGGTGGTCCCCCAGGCGGCCCGCGCCTCTCTCGTGTCGTTGGCCGGGGAAACGACGAGCCCGCTTTCGCCCTGCTCGACATTGACCGCGTCCATGAGCACGAGGCTCAGCTCGCCCTTCGGGCCCTTGGCCGCAACGGTCCGACCATTGATCGTGACCGTGACGCCGTTCACCGGGGCCACCGGTTTCTTGCCAGTACGTGACATAATGCTTCCTTGAGTAATCGTCTTGCCGGTCTCCCAGGCCAGAAGGCCTAGAAGACGCGGCAGAGTACCTCGCCACCCACATTGGCCGCCTTGGCTTCGTGGTCGGCCATCACCCCCTTGGGGGTAGACAGGATCGACACGCCGAGGCCGTTGGCCACCTGCGGAATATTCTTGACCGACGCGTAAACGCGGCGGCCGGGACGGGACACGCGCTCGATGGTGCGGATCACGCCTTCATTGTCCGAATACTTGAGTTCGATCTCGTATTCGGAAGCGCCGTTCTCGAACTTGGTCTCCGAGTAGCCGCGAATGAAGCCCTCGGATTGCAGCACGTCGAGCACGCGGCCGCGCAGCGTCGAGGCCGGGGTGGTCACGCTGTTCTTGCGCCGCTGCTGGGCATTGCGGATGCGGGTCAGCATATCGCCGATGGGATCGGAAAAGCTCATCTGATGGTTCTCCTTACCAGCTCGACTTCACCAGACCCGGGACCTGGCCCAGGTTGCCCAGCTCACGCAGGGCGATGCGGCTCATCTTGAGCTTGCGATAATAGCCACGCGGCCGCCCCGACACTTCGCAGCGGTTGCGCACCCGGACCTTGGCCGAGTTGCGCGGCAGCTCGGCGAGCTTGAGGCTGGCCTTGAAACGCTCCTCGATGGGGGCGTTCCTGTCCTGCACCGTCGCCTTGAGGGCAGCGCGCCGGGCGGCGTACTGCTGGGCCAGAGCGGCGCGCTTCTTGTTCTTTTCGATGGAGCTGGTCTTTGCCATGTCCTGATCCTTTATCCCTTCCCTGGCGCCTTACTGGCGGAACGGGAAGTTGAAAGCCCGCAGCAGCGCGCGCGCTTCGTCATCCGTCTTGGCCGTGGTGCAGACCACGATGTCCATGCCCCAGACCTGATCGATCTGATCGTAGTTGATCTCGGGGAAGATGATGTGCTCCTTGATGCCCATGGCGTAGTTGCCACGGCCGTCAAAGGCGTTGGGGTTGAGGCCGCGGAAGTCGCGCACGCGCGGCAGGGCGATGTTCACGAGGCGGTCGAGGAACTCGTACATGCGCGTCTTGCGCAGCGTTACCTTGACGCCCAGCGGCATGTCCTCGCGCACCTTGAAGCCGGCGATCGACTTGCGGGCATGCGTGATGACCGGCTTCTGGCCAGCAATGAGCTCGAGCTGGTCGGCGGCGGAGCGCACCTTCTTGGTGTCGGCCACGGCCTCGCCCACGCCCATGTTGAGCACGATCTTGTCGAGCCGCGGCAGTTCCATGACGTTCTTGTAGCCGAACTGCTTGCTCAGCTCGGGCTTGATGGTCTCGTCATAGATGGTGCGCAGGCGCGGAACGTAAGCGGTCTCAGCCATCGATCGCATCTCCGGTAGTCTTGGCGACGCGGGATTTCACGCCGTCCTTGATCTGGAAACCGACACGCGTCGGCTTGCCGTTCTTGTCGGCGACCGCCAGGTTCGACAGATGGATCGGCGCTTCCTTGGTGAAGATGCCGGCATCGCTCGAAGCGGTCTGTTTCTGGTGGCGGCGGACCAGGTTGATCCCCTGGACGATCGCACGCGTTTCGGACGGAATGACGGACAGGACCTGGCCGGTCTTGCCCTTGTCCTTACCGGCCAGGACGACCACCCTGTCGCCCTTCTTGATCTTGGCGGCCATTACAGCACCTCTGGGGCAAGCGAAATGATCTTCATGTGGTTGCGGGCGCGAAGCTCGCGCGGAACCGGGCCGAAGATACGGGTGCCGACGGGTTCCTTCTGATTGTTGATCAGAACCGCGGCGTTCTTGTCGAAACGGATGACGGTGCCGTCGGGCCGGCGGATATCGGTCGCGGTGCGAACCACCACGGCCTTCATCACCTGGCCCTTCTTCACGCGACCGCGCGGAATAGCGTCCTTGACCGACACGACGATGATGTCGCCGACCGAGGCGTATTTGCGATGCGAGCCGCCCAGCACCTTGATGCACATGACGCGACGCGCGCCGGAATTGTCCGCGACGTCGAGATTGGACTGCATCTGGATCATGACTGGATGCCTTCTTAGGTTAGAGCGGCCGCACCCCGGAAGGCGCGCCGACCCGAATTGTTTCTCTTACGCGGACGGCGAAGACGCGGCGTCCTGGACCAGGACCCAGCGCTTGTTCTTGCTGATCGGCGCGGTTTCCTCGATCCAGACGGTCTGGCCGACCTTGGCCACGTTGTTCTCGTCGTGGGCATGGTACTTCTTGGAACGACGCACGGTCTTCTTCAGAAGCGGATGGGTGAAACGGCGCTCGACACGAACCACGATGGTCTTGTCATTGGCGTCGGAGACGACGGTCCCCTGCAAAACGCGCTTTGGCATGGGTTTGAATCCTTACTTAGCTGCGTTCTTCTGGCCCAGGATCGTCTTGATCCGCGCGATGTCGCGGCGGACCTCCCTGACCCGGGCCGGCTTTTCCAACTGCTGGGTAGCGCGCTGGAAACGCAGGTTGAACTGTTCTTTCTTCAGGTCGACGAGCTGTTCTTTCAGTTCGTCTGCGGTCTTGGCCCGCACATCACTGGCTTTCATGCTCGTGTTCCTTAGTCGACAATGCGCGTCACGATGCGCGTGGTGATCGGCAGCTTCATGGCACCGAGGCGAAGCGCCTCCTTTGCAACGTCTTCCGGTACACCGTCAATCTCAAAAACGATGCGGCCCGGCTTGACGCGCGCTGCCCAGAATTCCACGGCGCCCTTGCCCTTGCCCATGCGGACTTCGGTGGGCTTCTTGGAAACCGGCAGATCCGGGAAAATCCGGATCCACACGCGGCCCTGGCGCTTCATCTCGCGGGTGATCGCGCGGCGGGCCGCCTCGATCTGGCGCGCGGTCACGCGTTCGGGCTCGGTGGCCTTGAGGGCGTACTGGCCGAAGGCCAGCGCGGTGCCGCCCTTGGCATTGCCGTGGATGCGGCCCTTGTGGGCCTTGCGGAACTTGGTTCTCTTGGGTTGCAGCATAATGAACTAACCTTCTTATGCGCGTTCGCGATCGCCGCGGTCACCCCGCGGGGCGCGCTGGCCCGCACCCTCGCCACCTTCGGTAGCGCGGCGCTCATGCGCCATCGGGTCGTGCTCGAGCACTTCGCCTTTGAAAATCCAGACCTTGATACCGATGATGCCGTAAGTGGTCTCGGCCTCGGCGGTACCGTAGTCGATGTCGGCGCGCAGCGTATGCAGCGGCACGCGGCCCTCGCGATACCATTCGGTCCGGGCGATGTCGGCGCCGCCGAGACGACCCCCGACATTGACGCGGATGCCGCCGGCGCCCATGCGGACCGCGGTCTGCACGGCGCGCTTCATGGCGCGGCGGAAGGCCACGCGGCGCTCGAGCTGCTGGGCGATGCCCTGGGCCACCAGCGTCGCATCGGTCTCGGGCTTGCGCACTTCAACGATGTTGATGTGCACTTCCGAATCCGTGAAGCGCTTCACCTTGGCGCGGATCTTGTCGATGTCCGCGCCCTTCTTGCCGATCACGATGCCCGGACGGGCGGTGTGGATCGACACGCGGCACTTGCGGTGCGGACGCTCGATGACGATCTTGGAGACCGCCGCCGCCTTCAGCTCCTTCATGAGCATGGTGCGGATCTTGAGGTCTTCCTGCAGCAGCGTACCATAGTCGCCGCGATTGGCGAACCAGCGGCTGTCCCAGGTGCGGTTGATGCCGAGGCGGAAGCCGATCGGATTGATTTTCTGGCCCATTATGCGGCCTCCTCAACTTGCCGGACGACGATCGTCAGATGCGAGAACGGCTTCTCGATCCGCGAGGACCGGCCCCGGCCACGCGCCATGAAGCGCTTCATGACCAGCGAATTGCCCACATAGGCTTCGGCAACGACGAGCGCGTCGGTATCGAGACCATGATTGTTTTCGGCGTTGGCGATGGCGCTCTCGAGCACCTTCTTCACCTGGCCGGAGATGCGCTTGTGGCTGAATTCGAGATCGGCCAGAGCCCGCTCGACCTTCTTGCCACGGATCAACTGCGCGACGAGGTTCAGCTTCTGAGGGCTGATGCGCAGCATGCGCAGCACAGCCTTGGCCTCGTTATCCTTGAGAGCGCGCTCAGTCTTTGGCTTGCCCATCTTACTTCCTCTTGGCCTTCTTGTCGGCGGCGTGCCCGTAATAGGTACGGGTGGGCGCGAACTCACCGAACTTGTGGCCGATCATGTCCTCGGTGACGAGCACCGGAATGTGCTTCTGGCCGTTATGGACGCCGAACGTCACGCCAACGAACTGCGGCAGGATGGTCGAGCGGCGCGACCAGATCTTGATGACATCGTGGCGCCCCGAAGACTGGGCCTTCTCAGCCTTCTTGAGCAGATAGCCGTCGACGAACGGCCCCTTCCAGATTGAACGGGTCATGTCTTACCTGCCCTTCTTCACGTGACGGCTGCGAACGATGAACTTGTCCGTCGCCTTGTTGCTGCGGGTCTTCTTGCCCTTGGTCGGCTTGCCCCACGGGGTCACCGGATGGCGGCCGCCCGAGGTGCGGCCTTCACCGCCGCCATGCGGGTGGTCGACCGGGTTCATGGTCACGCCGCGGTTGGCGGGCTTGCGCCCGAGCCAGCGATTGCGGCCGGCCTTGCCCAGCGCCGTATTGGCGTGGTCCTGGTTGCTGACCGCGCCGACGGTGGCGAGGCACGAGCCGTGCACGCGGCGCTGCTCGCCCGAGTTGAGCCGCAGCACGGCCCAGCCCTGGTCGCGGCCCACATACTGGGCATAGGCACCGGCCGAACGGGCCACCTGCGCGCCCTTGCGCGGCTTGAGCTCGATATTGTGCACGATGGTACCCACCGGCATGCGCTCGAGCGGCATGGTGTTGCCCGGCTTGACGTCGACCGCCGAGAGCGAGGAAATCACCTTGTCGCCGGCGCTCAGGCGCTGCGGCGCCACGATATAGGCGACGTCGCCGTCTTCATACTTGACCAGCGCGATGAACGCGGTGCGGTTCGGATCGTATTCGAGCCGCTCGACCGTGCCGACCACATCGAACTTGGTCCGCTTGAAATCGATGATGCGATAGGTGCGCTTGTGCCCGCCGCCCCGATGAAAGGCGGTGATACGGCCACGATTGTTGCGCCCACCGCTCTTGCTGAGGCCTTCGGTCAGCGCCTTGACGGGCGCGCCTTTCCACAGGTCCGACCGGTCGGTCGTAATCAGGGTACGCCGGCCTTCCGAGGTGGGATTGTAAGTCTTTAGAGCCATTTGTCTGTCTCTCGTCCCTTCACAGGCCGGTCGAAATGTCGATCGACTGACCGTCAACCAGGGTCACAACGGCCTTCTTGACGTCGTTGCGATTGCCCAGGCGGCCGCGGAACCGCTTCACCTTGCCCTTGCGGACCAGCGTGTTCACGGCCTTGACCTTGACCGAGAAGAGCTGCTCGACGGCGGCCTTGATGTCGGTCTTGTTGGCGTCGATGGCGACGTCGAAGACGACCTGGTTGGCTTCCGAAGCCATGGTCGACTTTTCCGTCACGACGGGGTTACGGATGATGTCGTAAGCGGCAAGCTTGTTCATGCGAACCTCGCTTCCAGCGCTTCGAGCGCTGCCTTGGTGAGGACGAGCTTGTCACGCTTCAGGATCGACACAACGTTGATCCCCTGGATCGGCAGCACGTCGATATTCGGGATGTTGCGGGCGGCCAGCGCGAAATTCTGGTCCACGGTCGCGCCATCGATGATCAGCGCATTGGCCCATTCGAGCTTGCCGAAAGTGGTCCGCAACGCGGCGGTCTTGGCTTCCGCCTGCGCCACGCTGTCGATGACGATCAGCGAGCCGGCCTTGGCCTTCGACGAGAGCGCGTGCCTGAGCGCCAGGGCCCGCACCTTCTTGGGCAGGTCGATGGCGTGGCTGCGCGGGGTCGGGCCGAAAGCCCGGCCGCCACCACGGAACTGCGGCGCCTTGCGGTCGCCGTGACGGGCGCCGCCCGAGCCCTTCTGCTTCACGAACTTCTTGCCCGTGCGCGCGCCTTCCGACCGGTTCTTCACGTCATGCGTGCCGGCCATGGCCTTGAGCTGCTGGTAGCGCACCATGCGGTGCAGGATATCGGGGCGAACCTCGAGGCCGAACACATCGTCCTTGACCTCGACCTTGCCGGCCGACTTGCCTTCGAGAGTGGTTACCTTGAGTTCCATTTACTTCGCATCTCCCGACGCTGCGGCCTCGAACGAGCCCGGCAGGGCCACGTTCGCGGGCGCCGGCTTCTTGACCGCGTCCTTGATCATGATCCAGGCGCCCTTGGCCCCCGGCACCGAACCCTGGATCATGATCAGCCCACGCTCCACGTCGGTCCGCACGACCTTGACGTTCTGCGTGGTGATCCGACGATCACCCATATGGCCCGGCATCTTCTTGTTCTTGAAGGTACGGCCCGGATCCTGCCGCTGACCGGTCGAACCGATCGAGCGATGCGACACCGACACGCCGTGCGAGGCGCGCAGGCCACCGAAATTCCAGCGCCGCATGCCGCCCTGGAAACCCTTACCGATGGAGGTCCCGGTCACGTCGACCAGCTGCCCCTCGGCGAAGTGGTCGGCCTTGAGCGTGGCGCCCACCTCGATGAGGTTCTCGGGGTCGACGCGGAACTCGGCCACGTGGCGCTTGGGCTCCACCTTGGCAACGGCGAAATGCCCGCGCTCGGCCTTCGAGACATTCTTGGCCTTGGCCTGGCCGGCGCCCAGCTGCAGCGCGGTGTAGCCGTCGCGCTCGACGGTCCGCTGGCCCACGACCTGGCAGTTCTGCAAGCCCAGCACCGTGACCGGAACGTGCGAGCCGTCCTCGGCGAAGATGCGGGTCATCCCCAGCTTCTGTGCGATCAATCCAGAACGCATCGGTTTGTACCTTCTCATTTGGCGCGCTGCCGGGTCATGGTTTCAGAGGACCCTTTTGGCGGCAGGCGCGGAAACTCTTCAGTCTTTCCGGGCCGCGAGACTTCCTTGGAAAATCCCGTGGCGCTGGTCGGTTCTAGAGCTTGATTTCGACGTCGACACCGGCGGCGAGATCGAGCTTCATCAGTGCATCGACCGTCTGGGGAGTCGGGTCCACAATGTCCAGGAGGCGCTTGTGGGTCCGGATCTCGAACTGCTCGCGCGCCTTCTTGTCGATATGGGGCGAGCGGTTGACGGTGAACTTGTCGATGCGGGTCGGCAGCGGGATCGGCCCGCGCACCTGGGCACCCGTGCGCTTGGCGGTATTGACGATCTCGCGGGTCGAATTGTCGAGCACGCGGTGGTCAAACGCCTTGAGGCGGATGCGGATATTCTGACCGTTCATCTTCACAAATCCTGACATAAAAGGTTCGCGGCGCGCGATCTGGCGCGCGCCGCGACTGACTTGAGGAGCCTTACTTCAGGATCTTCGCGACGACGCCGGCGCCGACGGTGCGGCCACCTTCACGGATAGCGAAGCGGAGCTTCTCTTCCATGGCGATCGGAACGATGAGCTGAACGTTCATGTTGATGTTGTCGCCCGGCATCACCATCTCGGTGCCTTCCGGCAGCGTCACGATGCCGGTCACGTCGGTGGTGCGGAAGTAGAACTGCGGCCGGTAGTTGCCGAAGAACGGGGTATGACGGCCACCTTCTTCCTTGGTGAGGATATAGGCCTCGGCCACGAAGTCGGTGTGCGGGGTCACGGTGCCGGGCTTGCACAGCACCTGGCCACGCTCAACCTGGGTACGGTCGATACCGCGGATCAGCGCGCCGATATTGTCGCCGGCCTCGCCCGAGTCGAGCAGCTTGCGGAACATCTCGACACCGGTCACGGTGGTCTTCTGCGTGTCCTTGATACCGACGATCTCGACTTCCTCGCCGACCTTGATGACACCGCGCTCGACACGGCCGGTCACCACGGTGCCGCGACCCGAGATCGAGAACACGTCCTCGATCGGCATCAGGAAGGGCTGGTCGATCGGACGGGTCGGCTGCGGGATGTACTCGTCAACGGCATCCATCAGCTTGAGCACGGCGTCGTGGCCGAGCTCGCGGTTGCTGTCTTCGAGGGCCGCCAGGGCCGAGCCGCGGATCACCGGAATGTCGTCGCCGGGGAACTCGTAGGAGCTCAGCAGCTCGCGCACTTCCAGCTCGACGAGCTCGAGCAGCTCGGGATCGTCGACCATGTCGCACTTGTTGAGGAACACGACCAGCGCCGGCACACCGACCTGACGGGCGAGCAGGATGTGCTCACGGGTCTGGGGCATCGGGCCGTCGGCAGCGGACACGACCAGGATCGCGCCGTCCATCTGGGCGGCACCGGTGATCATGTTCTTCACATAGTCGGCGTGGCCCGGGCAGTCGACGTGCGCGTAGTGGCGCTTGGCCGTCTCGTACTCGACGTGCGAGGTGTTGATGGTGATGCCGCGGGCCTTCTCTTCGGGCGCGTTATCGATCTGGTCGTAACCGCGCGCCGTGGCGCCGCCAGCTTCGGCCAGCACCTTGGTGATCGCAGCGGTCAGCGAGGTCTTGCCGTGGTCGACGTGACCGATGGTGCCGATGTTGCAATGCGGCTTGGTGCGGGAAAACTTTTCCTTTGCCATCGCTTTTCTCCAAATTCGTCAGCGCAGTGGCCGACTTTCAGTTGAGTTCTTAGTAGCTTGCGCTGGTTTAGGCGTATTTGGCCTGGACTTCTTCGGCGACCGCCTGCGGGACCTGTTCGTAATGGTCGAACGTCATCGTGTACTGGGCACGACCCTGGCTCATGGAGCGCAGCGAGTTCACATAACCGAACATGTTCGCAAGCGGCACGAACGCATTCACGACCTGGATCACCCCACGGCTTTCAGTGCCCTGGATTTGTCCACGACGCGAATTCAGATCGCCGATGACGTCGCCCATGTACTCATCCGGCGTCGTAACTTCAACCTTCATGATCGGCTCGAGGATCTTCGGGCCGGCTTCACGCAGGGCTTCGCGGAAACCCGCGCGGCCGGCGATCTCGAACGCCAGCACCGAGGAGTCCACGTCGTGGTAGGCACCGTCGGTCAGCGTCACCTTCACGTCCACCACCGGGAAGCCGATCAGCGGGCCGGCGCCCATGACCGATTCGAGGCCCTTCTGGACGCCCGGGATGTATTCCTTGGGAATGGCGCCGCCAACGATGGCGTTGACGAATTCCAGCCCCTTGCCCACTTCGCCGGGCTCGACGGTGAACTTGACGCGCGCGAACTGGCCCGAACCGCCGGACTGCTTCTTGTGCGTGTAGTCCTTCTCGGTCTTCTTGGTGATCGTCTCGCGATAGGCCACCTGCGGCTGGCCGATATTGGCTTCCACCTTGAATTCGCGGCGCATGCGGTCGACCAGGATGTCGAGGTGCAGCTCGCCCATGCCCGAGATGATGGTCTGGCCCGATTCCTCGTCGGTCTTGACGCGGAAGGACGGGTCTTCGGCAGCCAGGCGATTGAGCGCCAGGCCCATCTTCTCCTGGTCGGCCTTCGACTTGGGCTCGACCGAGATGTCGATCACCGGGTCGGGGAACACCATGCGCTCCAGGATCACCTGCGAGTTGGACGGCGCGAGCGTGTCGCCCGTCGTGGTGTCCTTGAGCCCGACGATGGCCACGATGTCGCCGGCAAAGGCTTCCGTGATCTGCTCGCGGCTGTTGGAGTGCATCTGGAACATGCGGCCAACGCGTTCGCGCTTGCCCTTGACGGTATTTTCCAGCGCCACGCCGGCTTCGAGATGCCCCGAATAGATGCGGCAGAAGGTCAGCGTGCCCATGTGCGGGTCGTTGGCGATCTTGAAGGCCAGCATCGAGAGCGGCTCGTTGTCGTCAGCATGACGCTCGATCGGCTCTTCGGTCTTGGCGTCGATGCCCTTGATCGAGGGAATGTCGGTCGGCGCCGGCAGATAGTCGATGACGCCATCCAGCAGCGGCTGCACGCCCTTGTTCTTGAAGGCCGACCCCGCATAGACGAGGAAGAACTTCGTCTCCAGCACGCCCTTGCGCAGCAGGCGGCGCAGCGTGTCGTTATTGGGCATCTCGCCTTCGAGATAGGCTTCCATGGCCGCATCGTCCATTTCGACGGCGGCTTCCACCAGCTGCTCGCGCAACTGCTCGGCCTTCTCCTTGAGATCGGCCGGAATCTCGACCACGTCCCACTGGGCACCCAATTCTTCATTGTGCCAGATGAGCGCATTCATCTCGATGAGGTCGACGACGCCCTTGAACTCGGTCTCGGCACCCACCGGGATCTGCACGGGAATGCCGCGAGCCCCCAGGCGCGAACCGATCATCTCGACGCAGCGGAAGAAGTCGGCGCCGACCTTGTCCATCTTGTTGACGAAGATGAGGCGCGGCACGGCGTACTTGTCGGCTTGGCGCCACACAGTCTCGGTCTGCGGCTCGACACCGGCATTGGCATCGAGCAGCGCCACGGCACCGTCCAGCACGCGCAGCGAGCGCTCGACCTCGATGGTAAAGTCCACGTGGCCGGGCGTGTCGATGATGTTGAAGCGATGCAGCACGCCGTCGCGCGACTTCCACGAGGTGGTGGTCGCCGCCGAGGTGATGGTGATGCCGCGTTCCTGCTCCTGGGCCATCCAGTCCATGGTGGCCGAACCGTCATGGGTCTCGCCCATCTTATGGTTCTTGCCGGTGTAATAGAGGATGCGTTCGGTCGTGGTCGTCTTGCCGGCATCGATGTGGGCCATGATGCCGAAGTTACGATAAAGGGTAATGGGGAATTCGCGTGCCATGGAAGCGCTCCTAACTACCAGCGGTAGTGCGAGAAGGCACGGTTGGCATCGGCCATACGGTGCGTGTCCTCGCGTTTCTTGACCGCCTGGCCGCGGCCGTTCTGGGCGTCCATGAGCTCGCCGGAAAGGCGCTCGCGCATGGTGTGCTCGCCACGCTTGCGGGCGGATTCGATCAGCCAGCGGATGGCCAGGGCCTGCTGGCGCTCGGTACGAACCTCGACCGGCACCTGGTAGGTGGCACCGCCGACGCGACGCGACCGCACTTCGACGGCCGGCCGGATATTGTCCAGCGCGGCGTGGAATACGGTGATCGGGTCCTGCTTGGTCTTGCTCTCGACGATGTCGAGGGCGCCATAGACGATGGATTCGGCAGCGGACTTGCGGCCGTCCTTCATCAGGGAGTTCATGAACTTGGTGACGACGACATCGCCGAACTTGGGATCGGGGATGACATCACGCTTTTCTGCGCGGTGACGACGGGACATCGTTCAATATCTCCTTACTTCGGACGCTTCGCGCCGTATTTCGAGCGGCGCTGCTTGCGGTCCTTGACGCTCTGCGTGTCGAGCACGCCGCGCAGGATGTGGTAGCGCACGCCCGGCAGGTCGCGCACGCGGCCGCCACGGATGAGCACCACGGAGTGCTCCTGCAGGTTGTGACCCTCACCCGGGATGTAGGAGATCACTTCGCGCTGATTGGTCAGACGAACCTTGGCCACCTTGCGCAGGGCCGAGTTCGGCTTCTTGGGGGTCGTGGTATACACACGGGAGCAGACGCCGCGCTTTTGCGGGTTGGCTTCCATGGCCGGAACCTTGTTCCGCTTTGGCTTGCTGGCGCGTGGCTTGCGGATCAGCTGATTAATGGTGGGCATTGCGCTCTTTCCATTGTCCAAAATAACTCGGTCGACGAAGAGCAAACCGAATTGGCGCTTTCCCGCTCCCCGCAGGGATACGGCAGCGCCTCATTTGCAGCGGACCACGCCTCGAAAAGGAGGAGCGGTCATGCGTACAAGATTTGCTTCGTCTAACTACCCGACAGTGTGTTTGATTGCCCTGGATTCCCGCACGAGGTGGCAGGGACCCGGCGTGACAACCACGACCGACCGCTAAGGTAGGCGCTGTTTAGAGCCGATGACTCGCCCCGTCAAGGATTCTTTCGCGAAAAAACCGCGCAGGAGCTATGCGTTGCGGGCCATCGCCGGCTTTCGGCACCAAGCCAGCGAGTGGACGGTATAGCGGAAATCCGTTCGGTGCGCCAGCGCCGCCCCTGCCCCACTCCTCGAACCTCTTCCGGGCTTGGCTTGTGCTGGCGGACCCGCTTGCCTAAATCTGGGTGCCATCCGGAGCCGCCAGTGACCGACCAGACCCCGCGCGCCGCGCTCAAGCTCGACATCGCCGTCATCGGCGCCGGCCAGGCCGGCCTGAGCTCCGCCTATCACCTGAAGGCCCTCGGCCTCGTGCCCGGCCGCGACTTCCTGGTGCTGGACGAGGCGGCGCGCCCCGGCGGCGCCTGGCAGCACCGCTGGCCGTCACTGACCCTCGGCACGGTCAACCGCGTGCACGACCTGCCCGGCATGCGCTTTGCCGATACCACCGGCGACGACGCCAGCGTGCGCGCCGCCGTCGCCGTGCCGCGATATTACGCCGCCTATGAGGAGCGGTTCGGGCTCAAGGTGCTGCGGCCGGCCAAGGTGACTGTCGTCTGCGACCGGGGAGAGCGGCTGCGGGTGGAAAGCAGCCGGGGCCTGTTTTCGGTGCGCGGCCTCATCAACGCCACCGGCACCTGGGAAAAGCCCTATATTCCGGCCTATCCCGGCGCCGAAACCTTTGCCGGACGCCAGTTGCACACGCGCGACTATCAGAGTGCCGCGGCCTTTGCCGGCCAGCACGTGCTGATCGTGGGCGGCGGTATTTCGGCCATCCAGCTGCTGGACGAGATTTCGCAGGTGACCGAGACGAGCTGGGTCACCCGCACGCCGCCCCGCTTCCGCGACGGCCCGTTCGACGAGGAAGCCGGCCGCCGGGCGGTCGCCCTGGTGGAGGAGCGGGTGCGGGCCGGCCTGCCGCCGCGCGCCGTGGTCTCGGTCACCGGCCTGCCGGTCACCCCGGCCGTCATCGCCATGCGCGAGCGCGGCGTGCTCAACCGGCGTCCCATGTTCAGCACCATCACGCCGACCGGGGTAACCTGGACGGACGGCAGCAGCCTCGCGGTCGACGTCATCCTGTGGTGCACCGGCTTTCGCAGCGCCCTCGACCATCTGGCGCCGCTGCAACTGCGCGAGCCGAGTGGCGGCATCACCATGACGGGGCGCCTCGCCACCCAGGTGGCCCGCGACCCGCGCATTCACCTCGTCGGCTACGGTCCCTCCGCCTCCACCATCGGCGCCAACCGCGCCGGCAGCGCCGCCGCCCGCGAGCTGACGCGCCATCTCGGATTGGTGGATTAGGGCGTTTCATTCGGGGGTTGAATGGGCCCTCAAGGCCCTTTCCCCACGCCCTTGCCCTTGCCCCCACGCCGTCATCCCCGCGCATGCGGGGACCTCTGTTTGGCCTCGGAAGGGGTAACGGAGGTTCCCGCTTTCGCGGGAATGACCCGGTGGGAAGGCGGGGTACAACGAGCATCATGGCGCCCCGGCGGGCCCACGGGTCACGCCCGTGGGCAGCCCCGGCGTGGACTGGAAGTGTCGACACTCTCTAAGGAGCAATTCATCTGCGATAGCCCTGCTCTCCGGGCGGGACGAGGATTTTGGCAAGCACGAAGCCCACCAAAACCCTGCCACCAATGGAAAAGGGGCCCGGCGGGCCCCTTTTCGGTATCGTTGTGCGCTTCGCCTATTCGGCGGCCGGCGCCGGGATGGCGGCGGTTTCGGCCTGGCGGCGGCGTTCCTCGAGAATGAGGTCGTCGCGCTTGGTGGCGATCTGCTTGGCGCGGGACTGACCGGCACCGGTGCCCGCCGGGATGAGGCGGCCGACGATGACGTTCTCCTTGAGCCCTTCGAGCAGGTCCGCCTTGCCCGAGACGGCGGCCTCGGTCAGCACGCGGGTGGTCTCCTGGAAGGACGCCGCCGAAACGAAGGAGCGGGTCTGCAGCGACGCCTTGGTGATGCCCAGCAGCACCGGGTTGGCGGTCGCGGGCTTCTTGCCATCGGCCACCAGCGCGTCGTTGAGTTCGTCGAAGTCCAGCTTGTCGAGCTGCTCGTCCTTGAGCAGGCCGGACTCGCCCGGATCCACGATCTCGACCTTCTGCAGCATCTGGCGAACGATCACCTCGATGTGCTTGTCGTTGATCAGCACGCCCTGCAGGCGATAGACCTCCTGGATCTCGTTGACGAGATAGCGCGCCAGTTCCTCGACGCCCTTGATGGCCAGGATGTCGTGCGGGGCCGGGTTGCCGTCGAGGATGTATTCGCCCTTCTCGATGGTGTCGCCTTCCTGCAGATGGAACGGCTTGCCCTTCGGGATCAGGTATTCGACGGGCTCGGCACCCTCCTCGCTCGGCTCGATGATGATGCGGCGCTTGTTCTTGTAGTCGCGGCCGAAGCGGATCATGCCATCGATCTCGGCGATGATGGCGTGGTCCTTCGGACGACGAGCCTCGAACAGTTCGGCCACGCGCGGCAGACCGCCGGTGATGTCCTTGGTCTTGGCGCTTTCGAGCGGGATACGGGCCAGCACGTCGCCCGGCGACACCTTCTGCCCCCGGTCGACCGCGATGACGGCGTCGACGCTGAGCAGGTAGCGGGCATCGCCACCCCGCTCGGTCTTGGCCACTTCGCCGCCGCGCGCGATGGAGATGGCCGGCTTGAGGCCATCACCCCGCGTGCTGCCGCGCCAGTCGATGACCACGCGCTTGGTGAAGCCGGTCGCCTCGTCGGTCGTTTCCGCCACCGAAGCCCCGTCGAGCAGATCCTCGAACACCGCTTCCCCGTCCACCTCGGCCAGGATCGGCCGCGTATAGGGGTCCCATTCGGCCAGGCGCTGGCCGCGGCGGACGCTCTCGCCCTCCTTGACCAGGAGCTTCGAGCCGTAGGCCACCTTGTGGCTGACGCGCTCCTTGCCGTCCTTGTCGACGATGGCGATGGCGACGTTACGGGCCATGACGACCTGCCGGCCGCCCTCGACCTGCGCCAGATTGGCGTTGCGGACGACCACTTCGCCTTCCGCACCGGCCTCGAGGAACGAGGTGTCGACCACCTGCGCCGTCCCGCCGATATGGAAGGTACGCATGGTCAGCTGCGTGCCGGGCTCGCCGATGGACTGGGCGGCGATGACGCCGACAGCCTCACCGATATTGACCGGCGTGCCCCGGGCCAGATCGCGGCCGTAGCAGGCGGCGCAGCACCCCTGGCGCATGTCGCAGGTCAGCGGCGAGCGGATGCGCACCGACTGGATGCGGGCCTGTTCGATCAGGTCGACATGCTTTTCCTCGAGCAGCGTGCCCTTGGCGGCGATGATCTCGCCGCTCACCGGATGGTGCACGTCGTCGGCCGTGGTGCGGCCGAGAATGCGCTGGCCCAGCGAGGCCACCACCTGCCCGGCATCGACGATCGCCTCCATGGTGAGGCCGCGTTCGGTGCCGCAGTCCTCGGCCACCACGATGGCGTCCTGCGCCACGTCCACCAGACGGCGGGTCAGGTAGCCCGAGTTGGCGGTCTTGAGCGCGGTGTCGGCCAGCCCCTTGCGGGCACCGTGCGAGGAGTTGAAGTACTCCAGCACGTTGAGGCCTTCCTTGAAGTTGGCCGTGATCGGGGTCTCGATGATCGAGCCGTCGGGCTTGGCCATCAGGCCGCGCATGCCGGCGAGCTGCTTCATCTGCGCCGGCGAACCGCGGGCGCCCGAATGGCTCATCATGTAGACGGAGTTGATGGGCTTCTGCCGCTTGGTCTCCTCGTCGTACTGGACCGAGGCGATCCCCTTCATCATCTCCTCGGCGACCTTGTCGCCGCACTTGGCCCAGGCGTCCACGACCTTGTTGTACTTCTCGCCCTGGGTGATGAGGCCGTCATTGTACTGCTGCTCGAATTCCTCGACCAGCTTCCGGGTTTCGTCGACGATGGTGTACTTGGCGGCCGGGATGACCATGTCGTCCTTGCCGAAGGAAATACCCGCCTCGCAGGCGTGCTTGAAGCCCAGCTGCATGACGCGGTCGCAGAAGATCACCGTCTCCTTCTGGCCGCAGCCGCGATAGACCGTGTCGATCATCTTGGAGATCATCTTCTTGGTCATCAGCTGGTTGGCCGTGGCGAACGGCACCGCCGTGCTGTCGGGCAGTATCTGGCCGATCAGCATGCGGCCCGGGGTCGTTTCCACGATCTCGGTGGTCTTGTTGCCGTCCTGGTCCCACGCGGGAACGCGGGCCTTGATCTTGGTGTGGAAGGTCACCACGCCATTGTCGAGCGCGTGCTCGAGCTCGGCATAGGACCCGAAGGCCATGCCTTCACCCGGCTCGTTCTCGTTCATCAGCGAGAGATAGTAGAGCCCCAGCACGATGTCCTGGCTGGGCACGATGATCGGCTGGCCGTTGGCCGGGTGCAGGATGTTGTTGGTCGACATCATCAAGACGCGCGCTTCGAGCTGCGCCTCGAGGCTCAGCGGCACGTGCACGGCCATCTGGTCGCCGTCGAAGTCGGCGTTGAACGCGGTACACACCAGCGGGTGCAGGCGAATGGCCTTGCCCTCGATGAGCACGGGCTCGAACGCCTGGATGCCGAGGCGGTGCAGCGTCGGCGCGCGGTTGAGCAGCACCGGGTGCTCGCGGATCACCTCGTCCAGGATATCCCAGACTTCCGGCTTTTCCTTCTCCACCAGCTTCTTGGCCTGCTTCACCGTCGAGGAGAAGCCCTTCGCTTCCAGCCGCGAATAGATGAACGGCTTGAACAGCTCCAGCGCCATCTTCTTGGGCAGGCCGCACTGGTGCAGCTTGAGGCTCGGGCCCACGGTGATGACCGAACGGCCCGAATAGTCGACGCGCTTGCCCAGCAGGTTCTGGCGGAACCGGCCCTGCTTGCCCTTGAGCATATCCGAGAGCGACTTCAGCGGGCGCTTGTTGGCACCGGTGATGGTGCGGCCGCGCCGGCCGTTGTCGAACAGCGCGTCGACCGCTTCCTGCAGCATGCGCTTTTCGTTGCGGATGATGATGTCGGGCGCCCTGAGCTCGATCAGGCGCTTCAACCGGTTGTTGCGGTTGATGACGCGGCGATAGAGGTCGTTGAGGTCGGACGTGGCGAACCGGCCGCCATCGAGCGGCACCAGCGGCCGCAGCTCGGGCGGGATGACCGGGATGACGGTCATGATCATCCATTCGGGCTTGTTGCCCGAGACGATGAACTGCTCGACGATCTTGAGGCGCTTGGCCAGCTTCTTGGGCTTGAGTTCGGTGGTCGCCTCGGCGATCTCCACACGCAGGTCGGCCGCGATCTTCTCTAGGTCGAGCCCGAGCAGGATTTCGCGGATGGCTTCCGCGCCGATCTTGGCGGTGAAGTTATCGGCGCCGTACTCGTCCTGCGCGTCCAGATACTGGTCCTCGCTCAGCAGCTCGTTCTGCGTGAACGGGGTGAGGCCCGGATCGATGACGACGTAGTTCTCGAAATAGAGGATGCGCTCGATATCCTTGAGCGTCATGTCGAGCAACAGCGCGATGCGGCTCGGCAGCGATTTGAGGAACCAGATATGGGCGACGGGCGCGGCCAGCTCGATATGGCCCATGCGCTCGCGGCGCACGCGGCTCAGCGTCACTTCCACGCCGCACTTCTCGCAGATGACGCCCTTGAACTTCATGCGCTTGTACTTGCCGCACAGGCACTCATAGTCCTTCACGGGCCCGAAGATGCGCGCGCAAAAGAGGCCGTCACGCTCGGGCTTGAACGTGCGATAATTGATGGTCTCGGGCTTCTTGATCTCGCCATAGGACCAGGAAAGGATCTTTTCCGGGGACGCGATCGAGATTTTCATCTGATCGAAGGTCTGCACCGGAATGGCCGGGTTGAACGGGTCCATGACGTGGGAATGATGATTCATTTATTCTCTCCTCTGTCCGCCCGGGCCGCGGCTTTGCGCGGGACCCGGCCGGAGGGTGATGGGAATGGGAGGCGCCGGATTATTCCGCCGCTTCCTGAGGAGGTTCGAGCTCGCCTTCCGCTTCGTTGGCCGGGGCCTCCAGCTCGCGGTTCTCGAGTTCGACATTGAGACCGAGCGAGCGGATTTCCTTGACCAGCACGTTGAAGCTTTCCGGGATGCCCGCTTCGAAGGTGTCGTCGCCGCGCACGATGGCCTCGTAGACCTTGGTGCGGCCGGCCACGTCGTCCGACTTGATGGTGAGCATTTCCTGCAAGGTATAGGCGGCGCCATAGGCTTCGAGCGCCCACACCTCCATCTCGCCGAAACGCTGACCGCCGAACTGCGCCTTGCCGCCCAGCGGCTGCTGGGTAACCAGCGAGTAGGGGCCGATGGAGCGCGCGTGGATCTTGTTGTCCACCAGGTGGTCGAGCTTGAGCATGTAGATATAGCCCACCGTCACCTGCCGGTCGAACTGCTCGCCGGTACGGCCGTCGAACACCGTCGACTGACCGGACGACTTGAGCCCTGCCCGCTCCAGCATCTCGACGATATCGGCTTCCTTGGCCCCGTCGAACACCGGCGTCGCGATCGGCACGCCCTTCGAAAGGTGCTCGCCCAGGCGCACCAGGCTGTCGTCGTCGAGGTCGGACAGGTTGCTGTCATTGGCGAACAGCTCCTTGACCTCGCCGCGCAGGGGCTTCAGGTCCCCATTGGCGTGGTAGGCCCGCACCATGGCGTCGATCTTCTTGCCCAGCCCGGCGCTGGCCCAGCCCAGATGGGTCTCGAGGATCTGCCCCACATTCATGCGGCTGGGCACGCCCAGCGGGTTGAGCACAATATCGACGGGGGTGCCGTCCTCCAGATAGGGCATGTCCTCGACCGGCACGATGCGGCTGACCACGCCCTTGTTGCCGTGGCGGCCGGCCATCTTGTCGCCCGGCTGGATCTTGCGCTTGGTGGCGATGAAGACCTTGACCATCTTCATCACGCCCGGGGGCAGTTCGTCGCCGCGCTGCAGCTTGTCCACCTTGTCGATGAAGCGCTGCTCCAGCAGCCGGCGGCTTTCCTCGTACTGGGCGTGCAGGGCCTCCATCTCGGCCATGACCTTGTCGTTGTCGACCGCGAACTGCCACCACTTCGAGCGCGGCTGCGCCTCGAACACGGAGTCGTTGAGCTTGGTGCCCGCAACATAGCCCTTCGGGCCGGCCGTGGCGGCCTTGCCGAACAGCATTTCCTTGAGGCGCGCATAGACGTTGCGGTCGAGGATCGACTGCTCGTCGTCGCGGTCCTTGGCCAGGCGCTCGATTTCCTCGCGCTCGATGGCCATGGCACGCTCGTCCTTGTCGATGCCGTGGCGGTTGAACACCCGCACTTCCACCACCGTGCCGGCGTCGCCGGGCGGCACGCGCAGCGAGGTGTCGCGGACGTCCGAAGCCTTCTCGCCGAAGATGGCGCGCAGCAGCTTTTCTTCCGGCGTCATCGGGCTTTCACCCTTGGGGGTGATCTTGCCCACCAGGATATCCCCCGGCAGCACCTCGGCACCGATATGGACGATCCCCGCTTCGTCGAGATTCTTCAGCGCCTCTTCCGAGACGTTGGGAATATCGCGGGTAATTTCCTCCGGCCCCAGCTTGGTGTCGCGGGCCATGACTTCGTATTCCTCGATGTGGATCGAGGTGAAGACGTCCTGCATGGCGATCTTTTCGCTCAGCAGGATGGAGTCCTCGAAGTTGTAGCCGTTCCAGGGCATGAACGCGACGAGCACGTTGCGCCCCAGGGCCAAGTCGCCCAGTTCGGTCGAAGGACCGTCGGCGATGATGTCGCCGGCGTTGATGTGGTCGCCCACCACCACCAGCGGCCGCTGGTTGATGCAGGTCGACTGGTTCGAACGCTGGAACTTCATCAAATTATAGATGTCGACGCCCGACTTCGACGCGTCGGTTTCTTCCGTCGCGCGGATGACGATACGGGTGGCGTCCACCTGATCGACGATGCCGGTCCGCTTGGCCACGATGGCCGCGCCCGAGTCGCGGGCCACCACCGGCTCCATGCCGGTACCCACGAACGGCGCCTCGGCCCGCAGCAGCGGCACGGCCTGCTTCTGCATGTTCGAGCCCATCAGCGCGCGGTTGGCGTCGTCATTCTCGAGGAACGGAATGAGCGAGGCGGCCACCGACACCATCTGCTTGGGGGAAACGTCCATGAGGTCGACGTTTTCCTTGGGCGTCAGGCCGTTGTCGCCGGCGTGGCGGGCCACCACCAGGTCGTCGGTCAGCGTGCCGTCCGGATTGAACTGCGCATTGGCCTGGGCGACGTAGTGCTTGGCCTCTTCCATGGCGGAGAGATAGACCACGTCGTCGGTCAGCTTGCCGTCGACGATCTGGCGGTACGGGGTCTCGATGAAGCCGTATTTATTGACCCGGGCATAGGTGGCCAGGTTGTTGATGAGGCCGATATTGGGGCCTTCCGGCGTCTCGATCGGGCAGATGCGGCCATAATGGGTCGGGTGCACGTCGCGCACCTCGAAGCCGGCGCGCTCGCGCGTCAGGCCGCCCGGCCCGAGCGCCGAAAGACGCCGCTTGTGCGTGACTTCCGAGAGCGGGTTGGTCTGGTCCATGAACTGGGAAAGCTGCGAGGAACCGAAGAACTCGCGCACCGCGGCGGCGGCCGGCTTGGCGTTGATCAGGTCCTGCGGCATCACCGTGTCGATCTCGACCGAGCTCATGCGCTCCTTGATGGCGCGCTCCATGCGCAGCAGCCCCAGGCGATAGGCATTCTCCATGAGCTCGCCCACCGAGCGCACGCGCCGGTTGCCCAGATTGTCGATGTCGTCGACCTCGCCATGGCCGTCGCGCAGCTGCACCAGCGTGCGCACCACTTCCACGATGTCTTCCTTGCGCAGCACGCGCATGGTGTCGGGAGCGTCGAGGTCGAGGCGCATGTTCATCTTCACGCGGCCGACGGCGGAAAGATCGTAGCGCTCGGCGTCGAAGAACAGCGACTGGAACATCGCCTCGGCCGTTTCCACGGTCGGCGGCTCGCCCGGCCGCATGACGCGGTAGATGTCGAACAGCGCGTCCTCGCGGGACTCGTTCTTGTCGATGGCCAGGGTGTTGCGCAGATAGGCGCCGACGCTGACATGGTCGATATCGAGGATGGGCAGCTCGTCGAAGCCGTTCTCGACCAGCTTGGCAAGCAGCTTCTCGTCCAGCTCGTCGCCGGCTTCGGCATAGACTTCGCCGGTCTTGAGGTTGACCAGGTCCTCGGCGATGTAGGTGCCGTAAAGGTCCTCATCGACCGCCAGCAGGTGCGCCAGCCCGTTCTCGGCCAGCCGGTTGGCCTGGCGCGCCGACAGCTTCTTGCCGCCCTCGTGCACCACGTCGCCGGTCTTGGCGTCGATCAGGTCGTGGGTCGGCTTGGCGCCCTTCCACTTCTCCGGGTTGAACGGCACGCGCCAGCCCTTGGCGGTCTTTTCGTAGTTGAGGGTATCGTAATAGGTGTCGAGGATTTCCTCGGCGTCCATGCCGAGCGCCTTGAGCAGGCTGGTCACCGGAATCTTGCGGCGCCGGTCGATGCGCGCATAGACGATGTCCTTGGCGTCGAACTCGATGTCGAGCCAGGAGCCGCGATAGGGAATGATGCGGCCGGCGAACAGCAGCTTGCCCGAAGAGTGGGTCTTGCCCTTGTCGTGGTCGAAGAACACGCCCGGCGAGCGGTGCATCTGCGAGACGATGACACGCTCGGTGCCGTTGACGATGAAGGTGCCGTTGGGCGTCATGAAGGGCATGTCGCCCATATAGACGTCCTGCTCCTTGATATCCTTGACCGAGCGGGCGCCGGTCTCCTCGTCCACCTCGAACACGATCAGCCGCAGCGTCACCTTGAGCGGGGCAGCGAAGGTCATGTCGCGCGCACGGCACTCGTCGATGTCGTATTTGGGCTGCTCGAATTCGTAGCGCACGAATTCGAGGCTCGCCGTATTGGAGAAGTCGGTGATCGGGAACACCGAGCGGAACACCGATTGCAGCCCCTCGTCGGCGCGCCCGCCCTTGGGCTCGTCGACCATGAGGAACTGATCGTAGGAAGCCTTCTGGACTTCGATCAGGTTGGGCAGTTCCGTGACTTCGCGGATGGTGCCGAAAGATTTGCGTACCTTGCGGCGGCCGTTGAAGGTGCTAGCCATGAAAGCTCCTAGTGTTGTCGTCGCGCTCCTCGCCGGAAGGACGCACCTTTCCCGCGGAGACGCTCGTTCTATCGCTTGTCTGGGAGGCAGATATCCAAAGACCCGACTATCAGCCGTCGGCGCTCAGGATATATGCCCGGTCGTGGTCGGGGCCTCGTCGATGCCTCTTGCGGTTCCGCCCGACCCCGGGGGCGAAATCGCCGCGCTACCGGCTCAACGCCCAAAGCCCCGCACATGGGCAACCCATGGCGAGGTCATCAAAGGCTTGCAGGTGCCCGAGACATCAAAAACAGTCATATATTTCCGCAAACTGCCGCCGGAGCCCATCCCATCGGCCCGACAGAATCGTTTCCTCAGAAACGGAAACGCGAAATGGCACATAGAGCGCCATTTCGCCAATTTCAAGGCAGAAGTCGAAATTACTTGAGTTCGACCTTGGCGCCGGCGGCTTCCAGCTTCTTCTGGATGTCCTCGGCCTCGGCCTTGGAAACGCCTTCCTTGACGGCCTTCGGCGCGCCTTCGACGAGCGCCTTGGCTTCGCCCAGCCCGAGGCCGGTGATGGCGCGGACTTCCTTGATGACGTTGATCTTGTTGTCGCCGAAGGAGGCGAGGATCACGTCGAATTCAGTCTTTTCCTCGGCAGCAGCGGCCGGGGCGGCACCACCGGCAGCGGCGGCGACGGCCACCGGAGCGGCGGCGGAAACGCCCCACTTTTCTTCCAGCAGCTTGGACAGCTCGGAAGCTTCCAGAACGGTCAGGGCCGAGAGGTCATCTACGAGTTTGGCGAGATCAGCAGCCATTTCATACTCTTTTCAGTTTGGGTTTCGGTTCGAATGTCGAGGTAGTTTGGAACGGCCTTAAGCCGCTTCGCCCTGATCCGCGTGGGCGGCCAGCACGCGGGCAATGCCCGCACCCGGCTGCACGAGGATGGAAGCGATGTTGGTCGCCGGCTGCTTGACGAGACCCGCGAGCTTGGCCCGCAATTCGTCGAGCGACGGCATGGTCGCCAGCGCCTTGACGCCATCGGCGTCGAGCGCGGTCGGCCCCATCGCACCGCCGAGAATGACGAACTTCTGGTTCTTCTCGGCGAAGGCCGCTGCAATTTTCGGTGCAGCGACAGGGTCTTCCGCATAGGCGATGACGGTCGGGCCGGTGAACAGGCCCGAAATGTCCGCGACATCGGTTTCCTTCAGAGCGAGCTTGGCAAGGCGGTTCTTGGCGACCTTGACCTTGCCGCCAGCCTTCTTGACCTGCACGCGCAGGTCGGTGAAAGCCGCGACGGTCAGGCCGGTATTGTGCGCGACGACGACCGATCCAGCGCCCGCGAGGGCTTCCTGGAGCGCGGCGACGACTTCACGCTTTTCCGCTCTTTCCAAAGCTAGTCTCCACTAATTGGCCCCTCAGCGACAAGCACTTGGGAGCCATTGCCAATTGCTGCCCCCTGCCCTTCGGGAAGGGCCGGGGAACAACGGTTAGTGCCTGCCAACCGAGTGCCCGCGAAGGGGCAACTGGCTTAGGTTCGAACCGAATGAAAATCCGGTCTCACCCCGTCTATTGCTGGCTCCGGAACGGAATTAACGGCTGACGCCGGCCGGCAGTCTCGGACAGGACTTGCGTCAGCAGCCTGCCGCCATTGGCTAACAGACTGCTAACGTTCCGGGGGTCGAAACCCCCGAATTCGCTACAGAGCCGTGTTCGGCTCGACGTGTACGCCCGGCCCCATGGTGGAGCTGACGGCGACCTTCTTCACATAGGTCCCCTTGGCCCCGGCGGGCTTGGACTTCTGCACCGCGTCGGTAAACGCCTTGATGTTCTGCAAAAGCGCTTCCTCGGAGAACGACACCTTGCCGACGCCGGCATGGATGATGCCGGCCTTTTCGACGCGATATTCCACGGCACCGCCCTTGGCCGCCGTGACGGCGCCCTTGACGTCCATGGTCACCGTGCCGACCTTGGGGTTCGGCATCAGGTTGCGCGGGCCCAGGATCTTGCCCAGGCGCCCCACCAGCGGCATCATGTCGGGCGTGGCGATGCAGCGATCGAACTCGATCTTGCCGCCCTGGATGGTCTCGAGCAGGTCCTCGGCCCCGACGATATCGGCACCGGCGGCGCTGGCCTCGTCGGCCTTGGCACCACGGGCGAACACCGCCACGCGCACGGTCTTGCCCGTGCCGTTGGGCAGGTTGACCACGCCGCGCACCATCTGGTCGGCATGACGCGGGTCGACGCCCAGGTTCATGGCGATCTCGATGGTCTCGTCGAACTTGGCCGAGGCCTTCGACTTCACCATCTTGACGGCCTCTTCGAGGCTGTAGAGCTTGTTGCGGTCGATGTCCTCGCGGGACGCGGCGACCTTCTTTGCGAGCTTTGCCATTTTTTCTTAGCCCTCGACCTGGATGCCCATGGAGCGCGCGGAACCGGCGATCATGGTCATGGCGGTTTCAACGTCGTCGGCGTTGAGGTCCTTCATCTTCTTCTCGGCGATGTCGCGCAGCTGTGCCTGCGTGATGGTGCCGGCGCTGTCCTTGCCCGGCGCCTTCGAGCCGGACTTGAGGTTGAGCGCCTTCTTGATGAAATAAGTCACCGGCGGGGACTTCATCTCGAAGGTGAAGCTCTTGTCCGCATAGGCGGTGATCACGGTGGGAATGGGCGAGCCCTTCTCCAGCTCCTGCGTGGCCGCGTTGAAGGCCTTGCAGAATTCCATGATGTTGAGACCGCGCTGGCCCAGGGCCGGGCCGATCGGGGGCGACGGGGTGGCGGAGCCAGCCGGCACCTGGAGCTTTACATAGCCCACAATTTTCTTGGCCATTCTCTATCCTATCCAATGCCCCGAAGGGCGGTTGACGGCCGTGGTGCGGTTTCCTGGCGCCGGCTGAGCGCCATCCCCTTCCACGGGTTTTCCGGGTTACCCCGGCACTGGTCAGACCTTTTCGACCTGACCGTATTCGAGCTCCACCGGCGTGGGGCGCCCGAAAATCGATACTTCCACCTTGAGGCGGCTGCGTTCCTCGTCCACTTCCTCGACCACGCCGTTGAAGCTGGCGAAGGGGCCGTCCGAAACGCGGACATTCTCGCCCACCTCGAAGGAGATGGAGGGCTTTGGATGCTCCACGCCCTCCTGCACCTGCTGCAGGATGGCCATGGCCTCGGCCTCCGAAATCGGCATCGGCTTGTTGTCCGCGCCCAGGAAGCCCGTCACCTTCGGCGTGTTCTTGATGAGATGGAAGGCCTCGTCGGTCATCTCCATCTTCACCAGCACATAGCCGGGGAAGAACTTGCGTTCGGTGTCGACCTTGCGGCCGCGACGGATCTCGACGACCTTCTCGGTCGGCACGATGACGTCTTCAAACAGATGGTCGAGTTTCTTCTGCGCCACCTTGAGGCGGATATCCTCCGCCACCTTGCGCTCGAAATTCGAGTACGCCTGAACGATGTACCAGCGCTTGGCCATGCCGCGTCGCCGCTCCTCGAGTAACTAGATTTGCACCCGCCTCAGCGGATCGACAGCATCAAGCTGACCAGCCAGGAAATCACCAGGTCGGAGACCAGGAAAAACAGGCTGGCAAAAGCGCAGAGCACCAGGACCATGATCGTGGAAATCACGACCTCGTTCCGGCCCGGCCAGGTAACCTTCCTGACTTCCGAGCGAACCTGCTGGAAGAACGTTATCGGGTTGGTGCGGGCCATAGCGACTCTTAACTCTTGCTTTCACTTGGTGCAAAACCAAAGGCCGCGCAGGAATCCCGCACGGCTGGAGTTTGGCTATCTAGAGACTTTGCCCGCATTTGGCAACAGCCCCCGCCGCAAGAAATCGCGCGCGGCACCCCTCTTCTACCGATGCTGCCCGCTGACCTGCGGGCAGCTCCCGTAAACGCCGCAACCTCGGTGGCGCTCCAGATGGCCCACGGGTCACGCCCGTGGGCAGCCCGGTGCTATTGAAAAATACCGTCGCGAACACCGCTGCACCACCGTCCCGTAAAGCATAAGTGCAAAACCCTACGAATCTGGCTTGCCAGCAGGCCGCAGTTGGACTTGGATGAAATACGGCCAAAACATGGCACGTCCGGGAGAGCGTGTAATGTCGTTCGAGCTCAAATCCTGCCAATTGCTGCACTATGGTCCGCACCGGACCATAGCGAACCGGATCGACGGCGCCGTGCGCGTCCGCATCCGCGAAATTTTCATGGGCAATGCCAGCGATTACACGCTGGATCTGCGGGTCAAGGCCGATTGCGGCCACGCCCCGCACGAGGCGGTGCGCACCGCGCTGCTGGCCCACGCCGCCCACCAGCTCAACAAGCTCAAGGCGCGCCACGCCGAACGGCAGCCGATGGCGGCCGAATAGGCGTTCCGCGGTCCGCCCGGGGCGGACCGGTGACGATTTGTTTACCCTTGCCCTGCCCGCCCGTCAGCCGACGCGGCGGCGATTTGACTTTCCCGGCAATATGGCCATCATGCCAGCCATGAACCCGGTTATTGCCCGCTTTTGCCAGAACATGGAAGGCCGTCGCCTGGCAGGCTGATTGCCTGGTGTTGCTACCTGCCCGAAGGGCAAGAGCGGCACCAGGACTAGCAAACCGGAACTCCCCCCATTGACGACAGACTGCCGCCGCGCCCGCATTGTGGGCGCCCGGTGGCGTGCGTTGCACCGAGGCGATTGAAATGACCTTCAGATATTCCGTAGTCCTGCCGATCAGCGGCAGCCACAAGCTCAGCCGGTTCCGCCAGTGGGCCGACGAGCACGTGCCCGCGCTCAGCTACAGCCTGCCCTACCAGACGCCGATCAAGACGGAGACCATGACCGTGCGCGTGCGCTCGCCCGAGGACCGCCAGCACCTGCTGAGCGTCTTCGCCAAGACGCCGCAGATCTAGAGCGTTTCCTACAAAAGGGACGCCGGTTTTGCGGTTCGGCAACGCGACGAAACAAAAGATCCGGAGCGATTTCGCCGTTTCGGTGAAACGGTGAACGGCTCCGGGCCCAATCGCGTATGGCGTCTTGTTTATTGCGCTTTCGGGGAAACTGGCATTTAACTTCCCCGAGGGCGCTTCGGAAAGGAGCACTGAACCATGCCGGCCCTCAGATTTTGCCGGTCTTGCGCGGGTCCCCGTCCCCGGACGGAGCACCGCTGCCCCTGGTGCCTCAGGCGTTACGGCAATGTTGGCGGGCCGCCCGAGCACCTGTTTGCAACTTATGATCGCCCCGGCACCTCACCGGCGGCGCCACGACAACCGGACGGGATCGATCATGACCACAATTTCCCTGGCTGACTGGGCCCAATCCCCCGAAATACTGGTCGGGGAGAACGAACATCGCCGACTGACGGCGGCGGCGCTGACCGATGTCGGGCACGACGCCGACCGCATGGATTTCCTGCTCGCGGAGCTGGACCGGGCGCGGCTGGTCGACGACCGCCTGCTGCCCCCCGACGTGGTGCGGCTCGGCAGCATCGTGCGCTACAAGCTGATGCCGGGCGAGGAGCAGACGATCAAGCTGGTGCTGCCCGAAGGGGCGGCGGGCGCCGACGCCTACCGCCTCTCGGTCACCTCGCCGCACGGCGCGGCGCTGCTGGGGCTGCGGCCGGGCCATATCATGTCCTGGGTCGAGCCGGACGGCCGCTCGCGCCGCCTCAAGGTGCTCAAGGTCGCCAACCCACCCCCCGACGACCGCTCCAGCCCGCCCCCGGGGCCCTCTGCGGCGTAGCAGGAAACTGCCCATCCCGGTCGAGAGCCACCGGGCTGCCCACGGGTGTGACCCGTGGGCCGGAAGGAAAATCCTAATCGCAGTGGCGCTTGCCGGGCGTGGCCACGAAGGGCGTGGTGCCGCGTCGAGCGGTGCGGTCTGGTCGTGGGGGAAGGCATTTGCTATGCCCCTTCGACCAGCCCGAGGACCACGCTTGACCGATCCCGCCCCCACCGCCATTCCCGTCGCCTGGCTGCGGCCGCTGCCGGCAAACTATGAAATCCCGCTCTGGCGCTGGATCGTGCTGCCGGCCACGACCATCATGCTGCGGCGCAATGGCGGCGTCTGGATGAACGGCACGCTGACGCTGTCGGCCGACACCCTCCACTACAAGCAGACGCAACTGACCAAGGCGGCGCGCCAGCCGCCGGCGCAATGGACCATCCCGCTGGCCGGCATCGACGCCATCCACCTGGAAAAACGCCTCGCCTCGGAACGGCTCGAAATCCAGCATGCGGACCAGGTGGTCAAACTGATGGCGGTACGCGCGCACGCCTTCGTCGAGCAACTCCGCAGCGCCGTCTCGGCGACAAGGGACGCTGCCGGGCCGGTGTAGGAAGGGGGCGATCCCGTCGGCACGTTGCACCGAAGCTGCCTTCACCACTAATACTGCCTCTCTACCGAGGCTGTCTTCGCTACCGAGGCTGTTTCCCCCGCCGAGGCTGCCTTTCCCACCGTGGCGGCCGCACCCACCGAGGCTATCTCTCCACCGGGGCCCTCTCCCCCACCGTGGCAGCCACACCCACCGTGGCTGCCCGCGGACCTGATCCGCGGGCCACTCCCAGCAAACACCGAAACAGCAGGAGCTCCCCAGCCGGCCCACGGGTCACGCCCGTGGGCAGCGCCGGTATGTTTGGCCGTCGCAGGAACTGCGAACAGATAACTGCATACAATTGACAGACAAGAACGAGCGGATAGGATGAGCGAGAGTGGTGGCATCAAGAAGGTGCTGCCGGGGGAGGCGTCGCCAGAAGGTAACGCCGGCGATGTGCTGTCGGAGAGGATTCGCCGGGAAGGAGGTCGATCCCGGAGGGAAATCCGTTCGGGAAGGTGGCCCGCCCGAAGGTGGGGGCCGTACCCCGGGAAGGTAACCTGCCCGAAAGGGGCTGCCGCTCCCGGGGAGATTGCCACCTTGGAGAAAAAAGCCCGTCTTGGGCGGTAAGCCGCCCGGAGAGCGTGCCCACCGATGCCCTCGCCGTCGACGGGCCGCGTTCGCCGCCGTCCTTCGGGGCGCCTTTGTAAAACTGCTGCCGGCTGCCGGGAAGGTTTTGGATATGCGTGTTTTGGTGACCGGTGCCGCGGGGATGATCGGCAGCAGGCTGTTCAACCATCTTCTCAAGGATCCGGTCCTTGGCGGCCGGAAAATAACGGCAATCGAGCTTTTCGATGTCGTTCCGGCCACCGCGCCGGCCGCGTCGGGGATCACAACGACCACCCATGTGGGGGACATTTCGGACCCGGCCGTCGCCGCCCGCCTCGCCGCGACGCGGCCCGATATCGTCTTCCATCTCGCCGGCGTCGTGTCGGGCGAGGCGGAAGCGAATTTCAACCTCGGCTATCGCGTCAATATCGAGGGCAGCCACCAGCTTTTCGAGGGGCTGCGGGCCAATGGAAATTGCCCGCGCGTCGTCTTTTCCTCCTCGGGGGCGGTGTTTGGCGATCCCCTGCCCGATCTAATTGCCGACGATCTCGCCCCGGTGCCGCAGACCTCCTACGGCGCCCAGAAGCTGGTGGTGGAAACGCTGGTGCAGGATTACACCCGCAAGGGGTTCATCGACGGCGTCTCCATCCGCCTGCCGGCCATCTGCATCCGGCCGGGGAAACCGAACAAGGCGGCCTCCGGCTTTTATTCGGGCATCATCCGCGAGCCGCTCAACGGCATCGAGGCGGTGGTGCCGGTTCCCCGCGACACCCGGCACAGCACCGTCAGCCCCCGCTCCGCCGTGCGCTTCCTGCTGCATGCCGCCCAACTCGACAGCGCCGCCATCGGCACCCGCCGCAGCCTCAACATGCCGGGGGTCTACTGCTCGGTGGGCGAGCAGATCGAGGCGATGGCGCGCGTGGCCGGGCCGCATTACCTGGCCTTCCTGCACGACGCCATCGACCCGGAAATCGAACGGATCGTGGGCACCTGGCCGCGCGGCTACGAGGCGACGCGCGCCCTCGCCCTGGGGTTCCGGGGCGATACGGATTTCGACGAAATCATCCGCATCTATATCGAGGAGGAATTGCAGAACAGGCTGCCTCCCCTCGCCACAGCGTAAGGAAACAGCCATGACAGCGAAAACGGCAATCGTCACGGGAGCCGGCAGCGGCGTGGGCAAGGCCGTGGCGCACGCCCTGCTCCATGCCCGCTGGAACGTGGTGTTCTGCGGGCGGCGCCTCGAGCGGCTGACGGACGCCATCGCGGCGGCGGGGGTCGGGGCGGAACGGGCGCTGGCCCAGCCCTGCGACGTCTCCCAGCCGGCCGAGGTCGAGCAGCTGTTCGCCGCGACGGTGGCCCGCTTCGGCCGGGTCGACCTGCTCTTCAACAATGCCGGCTCGAGCTATCCCTACGCCATGATCGACGAAATTCCGCTGGAAGGGTGGGAGCAGGTGCTTTCCGTCAACCTGACCGGTGCCTTCCTCTGCGCCCGCGAGGCCTTCCGGACCATGCGGAACCAGACCCCGCAGGGCGGCCGCATCATCAACAACGGCTCGGTCTCGGCGCATTCGCCGCGGCCGGGCTCGGCGCCCTACACCGTCACCAAGCACGGCATCACCGGCCTCACGAAGGCACTGGCCCTCGACGGCAGGGCTTTTTCCATCGCCTGCGGCCAGATCGATATCGGCAACGCGGCGACCGAGATGACCCGGAAAATGGCGGCCGGGGTGCGGCAGGCCGATGGGCAGGTACGGCCCGAGCCCGTGATGGATGTGAAGAACGTGGCCGACGCGGTGCTGTACATGGCCGGCCTGCCGCCCAGCGCCAACGCGCTTTCGCTGGTGGTCATGGCCAGCGACATGCCGCTGGTGGGGCGGGGCTGAACCCGCCCCGGCGCACCGGAGCCGGATAATTCAACGATTTCAAACGGAAGACCTGGCAGGGGCTGGGGGACTCGAACCCACGACCCTCGGTTTTGGAGACCGATGCTCTACCAACTGAGCTAAACCCCTTCAGGCGGCCCCGTGTCTAATCGCAAAGGCGGCACGATGCAAGTGGGTCTGTCGCCGGCCGGCGTGCCGCCTCAGGGTACTTTGTGGCCGGCGGCGCGGAACAGGCGATACCATTCCTCGCGCGACAGCCGCACATCCGAGCCGGCGGCGGCCTCGCGCACGCGCGCCGGCTTGGTGGTGCCCAGCACCACCTGGATATTGGCCGGATGGCGCACGATCCAGGCGACGGCGATGCCCATCGGCGTGACGCCATGGGCGGCGGCCAGCTCGTCGAGCACGTCGTTGAGCTCGGCGTGGGTCTCCCGGTCGCCGATGAACACCCCGTCGAAGAATTTCTTCTGGAAGGGCGACCACGCCTGCAGCGTCATGCCCTTGAGGCGCGAATAATCGAGCAGGCCATTGTCGCGGTCGATGGACTGGTCGAGCCCCGCCATGTTCGCCGCGATTCCCTGCGCGAACAGATTGGCGTGGGTGAGGCTCAACTGCACCTGGTTGAACAGCAGGGGCTGGCGCACGGCGGACTTGAGCAGCTCGATCTGCCCCGGCGTGTGGTTGGAAACGCCGAAATGGCGCACCTTGCCCGCCGCGTGCAATTTGTCGAAGGCGGCGGCCACGTCTTCGGGCTCGACCAGCGTATCGGGGCGGTGCAGCAGCAGCACGTCGAGATAATCGGTTTTAAGAGCGGCCAGCGATTCATCGACCGAGCGTAGGATGTGCTCGGCAGAAAAATCGAACCAGCCGCCCCGGATGCCCACCTTGCTCTGGATGAGCACGGTTTCACGCTGGCGCGCATCCAGCCGCACCGCCTCGCCGAAGCGCGCCTCGCAGCGGTGGCGCTCGCCCCCGTAGATATCGGCGTGGTCGATCATAGTGAGGCCGGCATCCATGGCTTCGCCGAAAAGGGTAGCGATCTCCGCGTCGCTGAGCGCGGCGATGCGCATGAGCCCGAGCACGACGCTGGATACGGTAAGGTCGGAATGGGGTACGGAATAGGTTTTCATGCAATCACCGCCTTGCGTTCGGCGCACCCTTGCGCCGACCGGACACTAGAGTCCAAACCCCGCCCCGCGCAAGCGGCGGCCGCCTCGCCGCTGCCCCAACCGCAAGAACACCCTGCTGACAGGATCGGACAATCTTGCCTTTACCGATGCGGCTGAGCGTTTAAGGTTGCTGCCGACAGCCCGCCCCGCCCGTGGCGGGCACCGGTTTTTCCCGCGCCGGCCGCTTCGCCTGCCCCGCGGGCCCATGCCGATTGCCGCGCCGCTCCGGGCGCCCCGGCATAAACAAGGAGAAACAGATGCGTTTGACCGCCTTGCTGCTCAGTGCAGCCGTTGCCTTCAGCTTTACCGCCGGCGCAGCCCAGGCCCAGGTCGTGGTGGCCTCCAAGATCGATACCGAGGGGGGCGTCCTGGGCAACATCATCAAGCAGGTGCTGGAAGCCAACGACATCGCGGTGGAAAGCCGCATCCAGCTTGGGGCGACGCCGATCGTGCGGGAAGCCATCACGGCGGGCGAGATCGACCTTTATCCCGAATATACCGGCAATGCCGCCTTCTTCTTCGACCGCGCCGACGAGCCGATCTGGAACGACGCCGAGGAAGCCTATGCCGAAGCCGCGCGGCTCGACTACGAGGCCAACCACATCGTCTGGCTCAGCCCGGCGCCGGCCAACAACACCTGGGGCCTGGCGCTGCGCACCGAAGTGGCCGAGGCCAACGGCCTCGACACCCTCAGCCAGTTCGGCCAGTGGGTCGCGGCGGGCGGCGAGGTGAAGCTGGCGGCATCGGCGGAATTCGTCAATTCGCCGGCGGCGCTGCCGAAATTCCAGGAAGTCTACGGCTTCACGCTGAGCCCCGACCAGCTGATCGTGCTCTCGGGCGGCGACACCGCCGCCACCATCGCGGCGGCCGCCCGGCAGACCAGCGGCGCCAACGCGGCCATGGTCTATGGCACCGATGGCGGCATCGCCGCCTCGGGCCTCAAGGTGCTGACGGACGACCAGGGCGTGCAACCGGTCTACCAGCCGGCCCCGATCATCCGCGAAGCGGTGCTGGAAGAATATCCGCAGATCGAGGAACTGCTCAAACCCGTCTTTGCCGGGCTGACGCTCGAAGTGCTGCAGGACCTCAACGGCCGCGTGCAGGTGGGCGGCGAGCCGGCCGCCACCGTCGCCACCGCCTACCTGACCGAGAACGGCTTTCTCGAGTAGGCCGAGCCCCCGGCGGGCGCCGAACGGCGCGGCGCGGCAGGAGTGAACATGAGCCTTGCGCACCATGCCGCGCCGGCGGCTGCCGCGGCCCGGCCGGTCCTCGACCGGCTCGGGCTGCTCATCGCCCTTGTTGCCGGCGCCGGCCTCGCCCTGCCCTTCGCGACGCTCGCCGCCAACCGCATCGTGCCGGGCGAGGGGTTCATGCTGCTCGCCGCCCTGCCCGGCCCGCCCGGCTGGCTGCTGACGGGCCTCGCGGGCGCCGGCATCGTAACCGCATTGTTACGCTTTTCTCCGACGCTCAAACTCATTATGGGCTTTGTTCTGCTGGCCGCGCTCTGCTTCCTAATCGGCGTGGCCGCCGAAACGCTGACGCCCGCCGACAACGATTATGCCCGCGTTGCACCGGCGGCCGGCTTCTGGCTGCTGGTCTTTGCCTTCACCCTCATGGTGGCCGACGCCCTGACGCGGCTGCGCTTCGGTCCCTGGGCACGCCTGAGCCTGCTCGTCGCCACCGCGCTGGCGCTGGGCGGCCTGTTGGCGAGCGGCCGGCTCGACGCCCTCTCGGTGCTCCAGGAATATGCCGGCCGCGCCCCGGCCTTCTGGCAGGAAGCCCGCACGCATCTGCTGCTGGCCTTCGGCTCGGTGGCGGTGGCGGCGCTGGTGGGCATCCCACTGGGCATCGTCTGCCACCGGGTGCGGCGCGTGCGCGCCACCATCCTCAACGCCCTCAACGTCATCCAGACGATCCCCTCCATCGCGCTGTTCGGCCTGCTGATCGCGCCGCTCGCCTGGGTCGCCGCCAACGTGCCCGGCGCCGCCGCGATCGGCATTTCCGGCATCGGCACGGCGCCCGCCATGCTGGCGCTGTTCGCCTATTCGCTCTTGCCGCTGGCCGCCAATACGGTGGTGGGACTAGCCGGCGTGCCCGCCCCGGCGGTCGATGCGGCTCGCGGCATGGGCATGACCGGGCGCCAGCGCCTCTGGGGCGTGGAACTGCCGCTGGCCTTCCCCGTCATCCTCACCGGCATCCGCATCGTGCTGGTGCAGAATATCGGCCTTGCGACCATCGCCGCGCTGATCGGCGGCGGCGGCTTCGGCGTCTTCGTGTTCCAGGGCATCGGCCAGACGGCGATGGACCTGGTCCTACTGGGGGCGCTGCCCACCGTGGCGCTGGCCTTCGCCGCCGCCGTGGTGCTCGACGCTCTTGTGGAACTGGCCGAGCGCAGGGGGCGCCGCGCATGATCGAGATCGACGCCATCTGCAAGAGCTATGACGGCGTTGCCGTGGTGGACCGGGTGAGCCTCACCGTGCCGCCGCACGGCATCTGCGCCATCGTGGGCACTTCCGGCTCCGGCAAGACGACGCTGCTGCGCATGATCAACCGGCTGGTGGAACCCGACGCCGGCAGCATCCGCATCGACGGCGAGGATATCCGCGCCGTGCCCGCGCACCAGCTGCGCCGCCGCATCGGCTACGTCATCCAGGGGCACGGCCTCTTTCCGCACTGGACGGTGGCCCGCAATATCGGCGCCGTTCCCAGCCTGCTCGGCTGGGACAGGGCGCGGATCGCGGCGCGCGTCGATGAACTGCTCGCCCTGTTCCAGCTCGACCCGGCGCAGTTCCGCGACCGCCTGCCGCACGAATTGTCGGGCGGCCAGCAGCAACGCGTCGGTGTCGCCCGGGCGCTGGCGGCGCAGCCCAATATCCTGCTTATGGACGAACCCTTCGGCGCGCTCGATCCTGTCATCCGCGCCAAGGCGCAGGACGATCTGCTGGCCATCCAGCAGCGCCTCGGCACCACCGTGGTGCTGGTGACGCACGACATGGAGGAAGCCATCCGCCTCGGCCAGCGCATCGCCGTAATGGACCGGGGCAAAGTGCTGCAGGACGCCACCCCGGCCGAGATCATCGCCCGCCCCGCCACCGCTTTCGTGCAGGAGCTGGTGGGCGCCGGCGACCGGGCGCTGCGCCTGCTCTCGCTCTCGCATGTCGGCGACCATTTCGAGGCGGGCGAGGCCGCCGGCACCCCCATTGCCGTAACCGCAACGTTACGCGATGCCTATTCGGAACTGCTGTGGTCGAGCCGGGAGGCGGCGCCGGTCAGCCGCGACGGCGCCGTTGTCGGGCGGATCACGAGGGCGACACTGGCGCGGCTGGCGGCGCGCCCGCAATGAGGCCGGGCACGCTGCTGCGGCTGCTGGCGCTCGCCCTGCTGCTGGCCCTGCTGGCGCAGCCGGACTGGTTCGCCGGCTTTTTCGCCCATTTCGCCCGGCCGACCCAGCCGGCCCTCTACAATCAAGGGAGCCTGCTGGCGATCACGCTCAGCCATCTGGGCATCGTCGCCGTGGCCATGGCGCTCTCGACGCTGCTGGCGGTGGGGCTGGCGATTCTGGTGACGCGGCCGTTCGGCGCCGAATTCCTGCCCCTGTCGCGCACCATCGCCAATATCGGCCAGACCTTTCCGCCGGTCGCGGTGCTGGCGCTGGCGGTGCCGACGCTGGGGTTCGGCACGGCGCCGACGCTGGTGGCGCTGTTCCTTTACGGCCTGCTGCCGATCTTCGAGAACACGCTGACCGGGCTCACCAGCCTGCCGCCGGCGGTGGACGAGGCGGCGCGCGGCGTCGGCATGACCGGCTGGCAGCGGCTCACCCGGGTCGAGCTGCCGCTGGCGCTGCCGGTGATTCTCGCCGGCATCCGCCTCTCGACGGTGATTGCTCTTTCCACCGCCACCATCGGCTCGACCGTCGCGGCGCGCACGCTGGGCGAGGTCATCATCGCCGGCCTCAGCGCCGGCAACACCGCCTTCGTGCTGCAGGGCGGGCTCATCGTGGGCCTCCTCGCGGTACTGATCCATGACGGGCTGGCGGCGCTGGAAAACCGGCTGGCGCGGCGTGCCGGGCAAGCACCCCGCGCCGCACCGTGACGGCGGCACCGCCGCGCAAGCGGTTTGCGCGCGCCGCCTTATGCGGCTATTGCGGAGGCGGGGAGAGCTGCCGCGCGCGGCAAGAAGACCATAGCGGAGACCATTCATGAGCCTGCCCAAACCCAAGAAATCCGTTGCCCTGTCGGGGGTAGTGGCCGGAAACACGGCGCTTTGCACCGTGGGCCGCAGCGGCAACGACCTGCATTATCGCGGCTACGACATTCTCGATCTGGCGCGCGAATGCAGCTTTGAGGAGGTCGCGCATCTCCTCATCCACGGCACGCTGCCGACGCGCACCGAACTGGCGGCCTATCAGGCGAGGCTCAAGGCCTGGCGCGGCATTCCCGACGCGGTGCAGCGGGCGCTGGAACTGCTGCCGGCGGCGACGCACCCCATGGACGTGCTGCGCACCGGCGTCTCGGCGCTGGGCTGCATCCTGCCCGAGGCCGCCGACCACAACCACGCCGGCGCGCGCGACATCGCCGACCGGCTGCTGGCCTCGGCCGGCTCGATGCTGCTCTACTGGTATCATTTCTCCCATAACGGCCGGCGCATCGCGGTGGAAACGGCGGACGACAGCATTGGCGGCCATTTCCTCGCCCTGTTGCACGGCACCGCCCCCAGCGCCGCGCATGTGCACGCCATGCACGTCTCGCTGATCCTTTACGCCGAGCACGAATTCAACGCCTCGACCTTCACCGCCCGCACCATCGCCGGCACCGGCTCGGATATGTATTCGGCCATTGCCGGGGCCATCGGCGCGCTGCGCGGCCCCAAGCACGGCGGCGCCAACGAGGTGGCCTTCGAGATCCAGCAGCGCTACGCCAGTCCCGACGCGGCAGAGGCGGATATCCGCGCCCGGGTGGAGAACCGGGAAGTCGTCATCGGCTTCGGCCACCCGGTCTACACCATCGCCGACCCGCGCAACGGCATCATCAAGGAGGTGGCGCGCACGCTCTCCGAGGCGGCGGGCTCGACGCGCATGTTCGCCATTGCCGAGCGCATCGAGACGACGATGGCCGACGCCAAGAAGATGTTCCCCAACCTCGACTGGTTCAGCGCCGTTTCCTACCACATGCTGGGCGTGCCCACCGCCATGTTCACGCCGCTCTTCGTCCTGGCGCGCATCGCCGGCTGGTCGGCGCACGTGATCGAGCAGCGGCAGGACAACAAGATCATCCGCCCCTCGGCCAATTATACCGGCCCGGAGGATCTGGCCTTCGTGCCCATCGACGCGCGCGGCTGAGGCCGCGGGTTCGACAAAGCCGGCGATTGGGTTTATCCAGTCGCCGACAGACTGCCTTTGGAGGCCGGACGACGCCACGCGCAGCGCCCGGCCGCGCCGCCAGCGGGATATTTTTGCGATGACCGAAACCGACCGTCCGCTCCTGACGCCGCCCGACGGGCACACGAAAGTGCTGCTGCACTCGTGCTGCGCGCCCTGTTCGGGCGAAGTGATGGAGGCCATGCTGGCCTCGGGCGTCGAGTACACGATCTTCTTCTACAATCCCAATATCCACCCCAAGCGCGAATACCTGCTGCGCAAGGACGAGAACGTGCGCTTCGCCGAAAAGCACGGCGTGCCCTTCGTCGACGCCGACTACGATCGCGACAACTGGTTCGCCCGCGCCAAGGGCATGGAGCACGAGCCCGAGCGCGGCATCCGCTGCACCATGTGCTTCGACATGCGCTTCGAGCGTACCGCGCTCTACGCGCACGAGCACGGCTTTCCGGTGATGACCAGCTCGCTCGGCATTTCGCGCTGGAAGAACATGGCGCAGATCAACGATTGCGGCAAACGCGCCGCCGCGCCCTATGAGGGGCTGAGCTACTGGGACTATAACTGGCGCAAGGGCGGCGGCTCGGCCCGCATGATCGAGATTTCCAAGCGCGAGGAATTCTATCAGCAGGAATATTGCGGCTGCGTCTATTCCCTGCGCGATACCAACGAGCACCGCGTCAGCCAGGGCCGCGAGCGCATCGTCATCGGCCAGAATTATTACACCGCGGACAAAGCCGAAGGCTGAGGCCTGTTTCAGGCGCGGCGCGGCTCCCCAGCCGGCCCCCGGGTCAAGCCCGGTGCGATGTGGAAGTAGAGATCATCCCATTCCGGATTATCTTTTTCGATCAATGCAACCTTCCAGCCACGCGACCAGTGCTTGATGTTATGCTCGCGCTGATGGCATTGTAGATGGTCTGGTGCGGCTCGAACCAGACCAGGCTGTGGCACTGGTGCCTTCGGGTGAAGCCCGGAACACTATCGCACCTATGCTCCCAGACACGGCGAACCAGATTGTTCGTGGCCCCGACATAGATCGTGCCGAAACGCCGGTTTGCCATGATGTAAACCCAAGCCATGAAACCATGGGCGTTCGAAACGGCCCCGGGTCAAGCCTGGGGGCAGCCATGGTGGTTTTGGTAGCCGCTATTCCTTCCCACCCACCATCGCTGCCCCCAGGCTTGACCCGGGGGCCTCTTCAGTTCCTCAACTGCCGGCACTTCTGTCGGCAGAATGAAGGCTATTGACTTCGTTTCGGCAGCGTGATGACCTTTGTGGGCAAATTCTGTCGACAATTTTGAGCGGGCCGGGCAGGATTCGCCGTGGCAGTCGCCACGCCCCAGGACCGCTCGGGAGGAAATGATGCAGATTTCGAAAACACTTGCAGCGCTGGCGATCACGGCAGCGCTGGGCACGGGCGCCGCTTACGCCCAGGTCAACGTCATGCTGCCGGCCGCGCCCGGCGGCGGCTGGGACGGCACCGGCCGCCAGGCCTTCCAGGCGATGAACGACGCCGGCATCTATACCGGCGGCGTCAACTTCACCAATACCGGCGGCGCCGGCGGCACGGTGGGCCTCGCCGAATTCCTCGGCACCTCCTCGGGCCAGCCCGATGCGCTGGCCGTGTTCGGCGCCATCACCGTGGGCGCCATCCAGCTCAACAATTCGCCGATCAACCTCGCCGACTTCCGTCCCGTCGCGCGCCTCACCGCCGAATACCTGGTGGTCGCCGTGGCCGCCGATTCGCCCTACAACTCGCTCGACGAGCTGGTGGCGGCGGTGAAGGCAGATCCGGGCGGCAACGCCATCGGCGGCGGCTCGGCCGGCGGCGTCGACCATATCGCGGTGGCGCTCCTGGCGCAGGCCGGCGACATCCCGGTCTCGGACATCAACTACATCCCGCAGACCTCGGGCGCCGAGACGGTGACCGCCATCGTCAACGGCACACTGACCGCCGGCGTTTCGGGCACCTCCGAATTCGCCCAGTTCGCCGAGCAGGGCCGCATCAAGCTGCTCGCCGTGACGGCCGCCGAGCGCCGGGCCAACCTGCCCGACGTGCCGACCTTCGCCGAAGCCGGCTACGACATCGAGATGGCCAACTGGCGCGGCATCCTCGCCGCTCCCGGCGCCCCGGACGACAATTACGCCCTTTGGGTCGACCGCTTCACCCAGCTCTCGCAGAGCGACGCCTGGAAAAAGGTGCTCGAAACCCAGGGCTGGGACGACTACTTCCTGGCCGGCGAGGCGTTTGGCGAGTTCATCGCCGAGGAAACCGCCGTGCAGGGGCAAATCCTGAAGGATGCCGGCCTTGTCGAATGACACCGACAAGCCCGTATCGGCAAACGAGGGAGGCAGCCAGCCGGCTGCCTCCTTTGCCACCCGCCCCTACTGGATCGGCGTCGGGCTGATCCTGATCGGCGCCGTCTGGCTCTACAATGCCGCCGGCCTGCCGCAGGGCGCGCGCTACGCCGCCGTGGGCCCGGGCCTCTTCGTCACCCTCACCGGCGGCGCGCTGGTCCTGCTCGGCGCCATTCTCATCGTGCAGATCCGGCGCGGCGAGAGCTTCGTGCCGCAGGACGCCGAGGAAGCCGACGCCGGCGCCAGCATGGACAAGCGCGCCTTCTTCACCGCCCTGCTGGGCGTGGCGCTGCCCATCGTCATGATGGGGCCGCTGGGCATGCCGCTGACCTCCACCGTTGCCTTCGTCCTCGTGGCCAGGGCGTTCGGCTCGCAGCGCTGGTGGCTGGACGCCATCTACGGCGCCGCGCTGGCGACGCTGGCCTGGCTGCTGTTCGCCCGGCTCGGCCTGCAATTGGGGCGCTTCTTCCCCCCGCTGGGATTTTAGAAAACCATGGAAACTTTGCAGCTTCTGCTCGATGGCTTCGCCGTCGCCCTGCAGCCGGACCACCTGATGTGGGCACTGGTCGGCTCGGTGCTGGGCACCGCCATCGGCATCCTGCCGGGCATCGGCCCCGCCCTCACCATCGCCCTATTGCTGCCGGTCACCACCATGCTGGCGCCCACGGCGGCCTTCATCATGTTCGCCGGCGTGCTCTACGGCGCCATGTATGGCGGCTCGACCACCTCCATCCTGCTCAACACACCGGGCGAAGCCGGCTCGATGATGACGGCGCTGGAGGGCAACAAGATGGCCCGTTCCGGGCGCGGCGCGGCGGCGCTCGCGACCTCGGCCATCGGCTCGTTCGTCGCCGGCACCATCGCCACCATAGCGCTGACCTTCGCCGCGCCCGCCATCGCCGAGCTGGCCTTCTATTTCCGCCCCGCCGACTATTTCGCCATTACCACCCTCGCCTTCTGCTCGATCGCCGTGGTGATGGGCACCTCGCGCACGCGCGGCTTCATCGCGCTGTTCATCGGCATCGGCATGGGCGTCATCGGCATCGATACCATGACCGGCCAGCCGCGCCTCACCTTCGGCTCCATGCAGCTGCTGCGCGGCATCGAGCTGACCGTGGTGCTGGTGTCGCTGTTCGCGGTGGGTGAAATCCTCTACGTCGCCAGCCGCTACCGCACGACGCCCGGCGTCATGGTGCCGGTCAAGGGGCAGGCCTGGATGACGCGCGAGGACTTTGCGCGCTCCTGGAAGCCGTGGCTGCGCGGCACCGCCATCGGCTTTCCGCTCGGCGCCCTGCCCGGCAGCGGCTCGGAAATCCCCACCATGCTGTCCTATACGCTGGAGCGCAAGCTGACCAAGCATCCCGAGGATTTCGGCCACGGCGCCATCGAGGGCGTGGCCGGGCCGGAAGCGGCCAACAACGCGGCCGCCGCCGGCATCCTGGTGCCCTTGCTGACGCTGGGCCTGCCGACCTCGGCCACCGCAGCGGTGCTGCTGGCCGCCTTCCAGAATTACGGCCTGCAACCCGGCCCCTTCCTCTTCACCTCCAACCCGGCGCTGATCTGGGGCCTCATTGCCTCGCTCTATATCGGCAACACCATGCTGCTGGTGCTCAACCTGCCGCTGGTCGGCATCTGGGTGCAGCTGCTGCGCATCCCGCGACCGCAGCTTTACGCCGGCATCCTGGTCTTCGCCATGATCGGCATCTGGGGCCTTGCCGGCTCCTGGACCGACCTCACGGTGATGCTGGTGGTGGGGCTGATGGGCTATGTGATGCGCGTCTACGACTTCCCCATCGCCCCGGTGCTGATCGGGCTCATCCTCGGGCCGATGGCCGAGACGCAGCTGCGCACGGCGCTCGCCGCTGGCCAGGGCAACCCGCTCGTGCTGGTCTCGACCCCCATCTCGGGCATCGTGATGCTGCTGACCGTGCTGCTCCTGGGCCTGCCCCCGCTGATCAAGCGGCTGCGCAGCGCCGCCTGAACGCTTTCTGTCGCCCGTGGGCGAGAGTTTTTTCCTGAGAACGGAACGCTTTGCCATGCATACAATTGACGTAAGAGTACACCCTTCGGCGGCCAATCTGGCGCGCGAGGACCAGCTTGCCTGGCACATCGCCAGCTTCGCCGCCCAGTGCGGCCCCATCGACGCCGACGTGGCCGAGATGATCGCCTGCCGCCTCGTCGACAATGCCAGCGTGGCGCTGGCCGCCATTAACCGCGCGCCGGTCGCCGCCGCCCGGGCCATGGCGCTGGCGCATCCGCGCAAGGGCGGCGCCACGCTGTTCGGCCTGCCCGCCAGCACCCGGGTCGACGCCGAATGGGCCGCCTGGGCCAATGCCACGGCGGTGCGCGAGCTGGATTTTCACGACACTTTCCTCGCCGCCGACTATTCGCACCCCGGCGACAATATTCCGCCGCTGGTGGCGGTGGCCCAGCAGCTGGGGCTCGACGGCGCGGCGCTCTCGAAAGGCATCGCCGTCGCCTATGAGGTGCAGGTGGCGCTGGTGAAGGCCATCTCGCTGCACAAATACAAGAAGGACCACGTGGCGCATCTGGCACCGGCCAGCACGGCCGGCATCGGCGCCATGCTCGGCCTCTCCGCCGAGGTGATCTTCCAGGCGGTCAACCAGGCCGTGCACCTGGCCTTTTCCACCCGCCAATCGCGAAAAGGCGAGATCAGCTCGTGGAAGGCCTATGTGCCGGGCTTTTCGGGCAAGCTGGCCATCGAATGCATCGACCGGGCCATGCGCGGCGAGGCGTCGCCCTCCCCCATTTACGAGGGCGAGGATTCGGTGCTGGCCTGGATGCTGGGCGGCAAGGATGACCGCTACCAGGTCAGCCTGCCGGGTCCCGGCGAGAGCCCGCGGCAAATCCTCGAAACCTATACCAAGGCGCATTCGGCCGAATACCAGGCGCAGGCCCTGATCGACCTCGCCATCGGCCTCTCCGGGCGCATCGGCGACCTCTCGAAGGTCAAATCGATCCGGCTCGAGACCAGCCACCACACCCATTACGTCATCGGCACCGGCGCCAACGATCCGCAAAAGCTCGACCCCGAGGCCAGCCGCGAAACGCTGGACCACTCCGTCATGTATATCCTCGCCGTGGCGCTGGAAGACCGCAAGTGGCACCACGTCGACAGCTATACGCGCGAGCGGGCGCGGCGCCCCTCGACCGTGGCGCTGTGGCACAAGATCACCACCGTCGAAACGCCGGAATGGACCAGGCGCTACCACGAGCCCGACCCCAACAAGCGCGCCTTCGGCGGGCGTCTGGTGGTGACCATGGAGGATGGCAGCGTCATCGCCGACGAGCGCGCCGTGGCCGATGCGCACCCCAATGGCGCGCACCCCTGGGGCTGGGCCGACTATCTGGGCAAGTTCGAGACCCTCACCCGCGACACGCTGGACGCGGCGGCGCGCGAGCGCTTCTTTGCGGCGACACACGGCCATGCGGAACTGGCGGCCGGCGCCCTCGACGCGCTGCTGCCGGCGCTGCCGGCCGGCACGGTGGTGCCCGACAAGCCGACCGGCGCGGGCATTTTCGACCACGGGCTGGAGTGACCTCGCATGCTCAACCATGAAATCAACCGCCAGTTCCGCGCCCGCCTCAACGAGGACCGCGCCATATTGATGCCCGGCGCGGCGCACGCGCTGGCGGCCCGCATCATCGACGACATGGGGTTCGAGGCGATCTACCTCTCGGGCGCCGGGCTGACCAATTCCTATTTCGGCATGCCCGATCTCGGTTTCGTGGGGCTGGCCGACATCGCCCAGCACACTTCCACCATCCGCGATGCCACCGAACTGCCCATCGTGGTCGACGCCGATACCGGCTTCGGCAATGCGCTCAACGTGCGCCACACCATCCGCACGCTGGAACGCGCCGGGGCCAGCGCCGTGCAGATCGAGGATCAGGTCAACCCCAAGCGCTGCGGGCATTTTTCCGGCAAGGACGTAGTGTCGCTGGAAGAGGCGCGCAGCCGCATCAAGGCCGCCGCCGATGCACGGCAGGACCCCAATTTCCTCATCGTGGCGCGCACCGACGCCCGCTCGACGCTGGGCCCGGACGCGGCGCTGGAACGGGCGGCATTGTTCATCGAGGACGGCGCCGACATCACCTTCGTGGAAGCCCCGCAAAGCGTCGAGGAATTGCGGGCCATTCCGCAACGGCTCGCGGCGACGCCGCAACTGGTCAACCTGGTGGTGGGGGGGCGGACGCCCATCCTGCCCTTCGACGAGCTCGAAGCCATGGGCTTCAAGCTGGTGCTCTATGCCAATGTGGCGTTGCAGGGCGCCGTGCTGGGCATGCAGACGGCGCTGCGCCACCTCAAGAGCGAGGGCGTGCTCGACGAGGACGGGCCGGTGGCCAGCTTCAGCGAGCGCCAGCGGCTGGTCAACAAGCCGTTCTTCGACGACCTCGAAAAGCGCTACGCCATCAAGGACAAGGGATGAGCACGCAGCCGCTCGCGGAGGAAGACGCCGACGACGATCGGCCGCTCACCGACCAGCTGTTCGAGCAGTTGAGCGAGGCGATCGTCGCGGGCACCTTCGCGGCCGGCGCCAAGCTCAGCGAACCGCGGCTGGCGGCCCAGTACGGGGTCAGCCGCGGCCCGGTGCGCGAGGCCATCCGGCGGCTGGAGGAGCGGCGCCTGGTGACGCGCACGCCGCGCCAGGGCGTGCGCGTGGTGGTGCCGACCCCGGAGGACGCGCTGGAGCTGTTCACCATCCGCGAGGTACTGGAAGGGCTGGCGGCCCGGCAGGCTGCCGAGAACGCACTGGACAGCGAAATCGACGCGCTGCGCGCCATGCTGGCGCATCACCGCGAAGCGCTCTCCCAGCCCGACGCCATGGTCTATTGGCAGGCCACCGCCAATTCGGATTTTCATTTCATGGTCGCGCGGATCGGCCGCAACCAGCATTTGTTCGACCTGCTCTGCGGTGAATATTACACGCTGTTCCGGCTGTTCCGCATGCGCCACCGCATCGTGCCCGGCCGCGCCCAGCGGGCGCTCACCGAGCACGAAAGGATCGTCGACGCCATTGCCGACCGCGACGCGGAACTGGCCGAGATGCTGATGCGCCGCCACATCGCCTCGGCCCGCGCGGGCCTCCTGGCGTCGCCCGCTTGACGCATCCTCAGAAGCTGTGCAGCGCGCCGCCGTCTACCACCAGGATATGGCCCGAAACGTAATTGGCGGCGGGCGAGGCCAGATAGGTCATGGCCCAGCCGATATCCTCGGGCTGCCCGAAGCGCTGGATGGGAATGCGCGCCTCGATTCTTTCCCGGCGCGCCGGATCCGTCGCCGTCGCCTGGCGGAAGAGCGCGGTTTCGATCCAGCCCGGCGCGACGCCATTGACGCGGACCCCCTCGGGCGCCAGTTCGGTGGAGAGCGAGCGGACCATGCCGACATAGGCCGACTTGGCCGCCGCATAGCCGATGACGCGGGGAATTCCGAGGAACGAACTCATCGAGGCGGTAAAGAGGATACTCCCTTTCGCCGCCGCAAGCTGCGGCAGGAAGGCGCGCGAAAGGGCATAGGCGCCGCCCACATGCACATCCATCACCGCGCGGAAATCCGCCGGCGCCATGTCGCGCAGCGGCTTCTTGACGGTGTTGCCGGCATTGTTGACCAGAATGCTCGCGGGCCCCTGCCCGGCCGCCAGCTCGGCCGCGAACGCCTCGGCGCCATCCAGATCGGCGACGTTGAAGACGGCAAGGCCCGCGGCGCTGCCCAGCCCGGCGGCCGCCGCTTCGAGCTTGCCGCGATTGGTGCCGACCAGCGTCACCCGCGCCCCCGCCGCGACGAAGCACCCGGCGATGGCCAGACCCAGCCCGCTGCCGCCGCCGGTGACGACGGCATGCTGGCCCGCAAGGCCGAAGACCTTTTCGAGGCTCATGCGCCCGCCCCCGCCACCTCGACGAGGATTTTGGTGAAATCCCCCGGCGCCTTGTCCCAGGCGGCCATGGCCTCCCCCGCCGCCTCGAGCGGCACGATGCGGGAGATGATCGGCGTTCCCAGCCCCGGATTGTCGCGGAACCAGGCGATGACGTCATCGAAGTCGCGGCGCTCGGCGCCGCGCGAGCCGCGAATGTCGAGCTCCTTGAGCAGGAACTGCTTGGTGTCGTAGGCGACGGGGTGCTTGGCGTAGCCCACATAGACCACCCGCCCGCACGAGCCGACCAGCTCGATGGCCTGCCGGAAGGTGATTTCGGCGCCGACCGCCTCGATGACGACGGAAGGGCCGTCATCGCCGCACAGCGCCGCGACTTCGGCAACCACATCGCTGCTGCCCGCGGCGATGGTGTGGGTGGCGCCCAATTGCCTGGCGGTCGCCAGCTTTTCCGGGCTGAGATCGACGGCGATGACGGTGACGCCCTGCCGCACCAGCCCCATGACGACGCCCAGCCCGATCATGCCGCAGCCGAGCACCACCGCCGTTTCATCCCGCGTCGCGGCCGCGCGCCGCACGGCGTGAAAGCCGACCGCGCAGGGCTCGATCAGCGCCAGATGGTGGGCGTCCAGCCCTTCGACCGGGATCACCTTGTGCTCGGGCACCACGACGATGCCGGTCATGGCGCCTTCGCGCTGCACGCCCATGGTCTGGTTGTTCTTGCAGGCATTGGGTCGGCCCATGCGGCAGGCATTGCAGTGGCCGCAATTGAAATAGGGCAGGATGGTGACGCTTTGCCCCGCCACCAGCCCCGCGACCCCGGCGCCGGTCTCCAGCACCACGCCGGAAATCTCGTGGCCGGGAACCCGCGGATAGGAGACCAGCGGATTGAGGCCCCGATAGGAGGTGAGATCGGAGCCGCAGAAACCGACATAATGGACGGCCACCGCCACCTCGCCGGCACCGGGAACGGGTTGGGCGATATCCACCAGGCTCATATGGCCCGGCGAGTCGATGCTGACGGCTTTCATCTCGATTGTCCTAGACGATGGATAAGGTGCAGTTGTCGATTTCATCCCAGTCGATCTCGACGCCCAGCCCCGGGGCATCGGGCAGCCTGGCCATGCCGTCCTCGATGGGCAGCGGCGTCTTGAGGCCGAAGGCAAAGTTCTCGACCGGATAGAGAACCTCGAAATAATCGCAATTCTTCACGGCGGCGGCGCAGTGCAGGTTCACCATTTCCAGCGGGTGGAAGATGGAGGTGTGGATTTCGCAATTGACCCCGAAGGCTTCGGCCAGCCGCGCCGTCTTCATGACGCCGGTGACGCCGCCGGTCCAGGAGACGTCGGCGCGCACCCGGTCCACCACGCGGGTCGCGATGACCTCGGCGACGCTGTAGGGGTGCTTGGCGAGCACCTCGGTGCCCACCATGGGGATTTCGAGGGTGCGCGTCAGCTCGCGCAGCGCGTGCACGTCCTCGTCGTAAAGCGGTTCCTCGTACCAGTAGAAACCGAGTTCCTCCAGCACGCGGCCCAGCCGGATCGCCTGTTCGAGATTGAACATCGAGACCGGATCGGACATCAGGGTGAAATCCGGCCCCACCGCCTGGCGCACCAGGCGATGCGTCTCGATATCGGCGTCGAGATCGAGCCCCGGCGTATGCAGCTTGTAGGCCTTGAAGCCCTCGCGCTGGGCGCGCAGCACCTCCTCCACATAGGCCTGCGGCGAGGCCAGGATCATCGAGCTGCCATAGGTGGGCACCGCGTCGCGCGCCGCGCCGAGATATTTGTAGAGCGGCTGGCCGGCGGCGGTGGCCGACAGCAGCCAGAGCAGCGCGTCGAACGGGCCGTAGCCGTAGATGGGCAGATGCCCCCACCAGCGGTCGGCGACGCGAAAATCGTGCCAGGCCTTCTCACGGTCGAGCGGGTCGCGCCCGAGAAAGAACGGCCGCAGCGTATCAGCCACGAGCTTTCCCGCCCCCTCGGCCGAGCGGCCGGCAAAGCCGAAGGTCGTCGCCTCGATGCCGGTGTCGGTTGCCATGGTGATCGCAAGAAACTCGAAATTGTTGAAGTCGCCGGTCCGGAACGCATCCGTGCCGAACGCGCCGGGACGGCGGCGGCAGCAACGCACCTCGACACTGGTAATTTTCATGGCTGCTGGATCCGGAAAAATGCCGACCTGCCCGCCCGGGCAGCGTGAAAAGGGGCGCCCATGGACGGGCGCCCCCCACAGGGAGAAGATTTAGAAGCGCGGCAGCTCGTCGACGGCGGCACCCATCCACTTTTCCTGGACCGCCGCCAGCTCGCCGGCATTGTCGAGCAGGAAGATGTCGGTGTTCAGCCAATGCAGCAGGTCGTGCTGGTCGCGCGCCACGCCGATGGACATCGGGGCCGACGCCACGTTGAAGTGCACCACGAGATCCGGATCGCGCTCGGCCATCGCCTTGGCGGTGGCGCCGCTGGTGACGATACCTTCCACCTGGCCGGCCAGCAGGGCCTGCGAGGTCGAGGCGTCGTCGTCGTAGCGCTGGATATGGGTGCCTTCCTTGGCGCGGTTGGTCACCACGATATCGTTGGTGCTGGCGCGGGTTACGCCGACATTCTTGCCGATCAGATCATCCATGCTGGCGGCGGTGGCGGCCGACGGCGCCACATAGACCTGCCGGTCCACATAGATGGTGTTGGTGAAGGCGATGACCTTGGCCCGCTCCGCCGTGACCGAGAAGGACGAGATGACGATATCGACGCGGCCCGAGGTCAGGTGCGGGATGCGGTTCGAGGCGACGGTATCGACGATGTTGAGCTCCACCCCCAGATCGCGCGCGATCAGCTTGGCCACGTCGACGTCATGGCCATCGGGCTGCATGTTGGCGTCGATCATGCCATAGGGCAGCGTGCCCAGGCTGACACCGACATTGATGCTGCCGCGCTGGATGATTTCATCGAGCAGGTTCTGTGCCTGTGCGGGCACCAGGGTTGCGGCGACCATCGCCAGGCCCAGGGCCAGAGATTTCACGAGACGCATTTATTTTCCTCCAGTTTGTTCAGGCGTTTTTGATTGTGATGCGCTTGTCGATGGCCCTGCTCAGATAGGCCAGCGATCCACACATGACGAAGTAGAAGGCCCCGACCGTCAGATAGACCTGCAAGGGCTGGAAGGTGGCGTTGGCCACGATTTGGCCGGCGCGGGTCAGTTCGATGAAACCCACGATCGATGCCAAAGCGGTGTTCTTGACCACCTGTACCGAGAAACCGACCGTGGGCGGAATGGCGACACGGAAGGCCTGCGGCACGACGATGTAGCGCAGGGTCTGCCAGCGGGTCAGCGCCAGCGCGGCGCCCCCCTCCCACTGGCCGCGCGCCACGGACTGGATGCAGCCCCGCCAGATCTCCCCGAGAAACGCCGAAACGTAGACGGTGAACCCGACGGCCGCTGCCATGATGGCCGGCAACTCGATCCCCAGATAGGAGACGCCGTAATAGCAGATGAACAGCAGCACCAGCAGCGGGGTGCCCTGCACGACATAGATGTAGCCCTGCATGAGATAGCGCAGCGGCGCGATGGTGGAGATGCGGGCCTGCGCCACGATGGCGCCGAGCACGCCGCCGCAGACCAGCGCGATCCCGGCCAGCACCAGCGTCCAGATCGCGCCTTGCAGCAGGTAGTTGACGTGGCCGAACGAAAACGTCTGGAACATGGCTCAGCGCCCCACATAACGGTAGGTGAACAGCATCCGGTCGATGACGGCGTAGATCGCCTTGAAGGCCGCGGTCAGCGCCAGGTAGATGACCGCCACCACGAGGAAGGCTTCGAGGCTGCGGAACGTGTTGCCCTGGATATCGTTGGCCGTACCGGTCAATTCGGGCACGGAAATCACCGAGACCACGCTGGAGGCCAGCATGATGAGGATGAACTGGCTGGTCAGCGCCGGAAAGATCGCCGCCAGCGCCGGCACCAGGATGACGTTGCGGAACGTCTGGTAGGGCGACAGGCCCAGGCTGCGCGCCGCTTCGATCTGGCCCCGGTCCACCGTATTGATGCCGGCGCGCATGATCTCGGTGATATAGGCGCCGGCATAGAGCGTCAGCGACAGGATGCCGGCGGTCAGCGCGTCGATGCGGATGCCCACCGACGGCAGGCCGAAATAGATGACGTAGACCTGCACCAGGAACGGCGTGTTGCGGATGATTTCGACATAGGCCGCCGTCGGCGCGTAGAGGAACGGGTTGCGCGAGGTCTTCATCGCCGCGCCTAGAATGCCGATCAGCATGCCCAGCACCGTGGCGATGGCCGACAATTGTATGGTGAAGAACGCGGCCTCGACGAACTGGCCGGAGCGCGCGAATGTGCCGGAAAAATCGAGATACATCAGTAAAACCCTCCCCTCCGCGACGGCTTAGCCGCCGTCTGCGGAACGCTCCTCGAACTTGCTGACCCGCAGCAGCGTCCGCTCCAGGCTCCGGACGAAATGTTCCCCCAGGGCGTCGAGCGTGCGCCGCAGATCGCGGGCCTTGAGCGCTTCGAGCACCGCTTCGTGCTCGTGCACCGTCTTGCTGTAGGTCCCCAATACCGAGACGAACACCGTATGGGTCTGGCGCAGGATCTGCTCGTGCCACTCCGAGACGATCCTGACGCCGCCCGCCGCCACCATGGCGCGGTGAAACTCGCGGTCGACTTCGAGCCCCCGGCTCAGGCTGTCGAACGTGCCGTCGCGGGCGAAAATGCGGTGCTCGTCCGTGCTTTTGACCAGCGCCTCGATCAGCGCGTCGGTAACGGTGCCCAGCCTGAAGGCGCGCGTGATGGCGCCGTATTCCAGCACGGCGCGCGCGTGATAGAGTTCCTTGACGTCCTCGACGGTGAACTGCCGTACCGTGACGCCCCGCCGGCGCGAGCTGGCCGCCAGCCCATCGGCTTCCAGCCGCGTCAGCGCCTCGCGCACCGGCGTGGGGCTGATGCCTAGTTCCTCCGCCAGTTCGCCCGGCAGCAGGCGCATGCCGCCGCCCAGCTGACCGCCGAGGATCCGGTCGCGCAACTCGCGATAGGCCTGTTCGGCCAGCGTGGTTTTGATCAGCTTGCTCATTGCGCGCACCATGCCTTGTCAAAGTTGGTCATACAACATAAAAAATCATCCGGGCATTATTTTGTTTTGTATGACCATTGAGGAGGCGATAAGCGTATGGCTTGTGCAGGGAGGAGCGGAATTTGACTGACCAAGAAACCGGCGAGCGCTTTGTGGAAGTCAAGGGCGCCATGAAGATGTTCGGCCAATTCCAGGCTCTGAAGGGCGTCGACCTGACGGTGCGCCGGGGCGAGAAAATCGTCGTGTGCGGCCCTTCCGGCTCGGGCAAGTCGACCCTGATTCGCTGCATCAACGGGCTGGAGGCGTTGCAGGGAGGCAGCGTCGTCATCAACGGCAAGCCCGTCGAACAGGGCGCCGGCGCGCTGAGCGCCCTGCGCCAGGACGTCGGCATGGTGTTCCAGCAGTTCAACCTGTTCCCGCATCTCAGCGTCTTGAACAACTGCACCCTCGCCCCGATCAAGGCGCTGAAGATTTCCCGCCAGGAGGCGGAGGATCGCGCCATGGCGATGCTGGAAAAGGTGCGCATCGCCGAGCAGGCGAAGAAATTCCCCTCCCAGCTTTCCGGCGGCCAGCAGCAGCGCGTCGCCATCGCGCGCGCCCTGTGCATGCGGCCCAAGATCATGCTGTTCGACGAGCCCACCTCCGCCCTTGACCCGGAAATGGTCAAGGAAGTGCTCGACACCATGGTCGCCCTGGCGCTCGATGGTATGACCATGATCTGCGTCACCCACGAAATGGGCTTTGCCCGCCAGGTGGCGGACCGGGTCGTCTTCATGGATGACGGCCAGATCGTCGAGGAAGCGCCGCCCGAAGAATTCTTCGCCGCCCCCAAACACCCCCGCAGCAAGGAGTTCCTGTCCCAGCTCCTGCACTAGCAGCGGCGGGCGGGAGACGGAAAAACCCCATGCAGATTACCGCTATAGAGCCGTTCATCGTCCACCTGCCGGTGACCGGCAATGCCATTGCCGACTCCACCCATCAGGTCACCCATTGGGGCGTGGTCGGCTGCCGGATCGTCACCGACAAGGGCCTCGTCGGCTATGGTTTTACCGGCACGCACGCGCACCTGCCCTCGGACCGGCTGATCACCGCCTGCATCGCCACCTGCTACGCGCCGCTACTGCTCGGCGAGGACGCCAATGACCGCGTCCGGCTCTGGACGAAGCTGTCGCGCAGCCCGGCGCTGCAATGGGTCGGCCGGGCGGGCATCACGCAATTGGCGCTGGCCGCGGTCGACGTGGCCCTGTGGGACCTCGCCGCCAAGGAGGCCGGCGTGCCGCTGTGGAAATATCTCGGTGGCCAGCGCACCGACGCCCTCGAAGCCTACAATACCGATATCGGCTGGCTCTCCTACGATCTGGACACCATGCTGGGGCTGGTGCGCCGCGCCATCGAGGAAGACGGCTTCACCCGCATCAAGATCAAGGTCGGCCAGGCCGATCCCGGCGCCGACCTGAGGCGGCTCGAAGCCGTGCGCAAGCTGGCCGGCCCGGCGGTGCGCATCGCCATCGACGGCAACGGCAAGTGGGACCTGCCCACCTGCCGGCGCTTCGTGGCGCAGGCGCGCGACCTCGACCTCTACTGGTTCGAGGAGCCCATGTGGTACGACGACGTGGCCAGCCATGCGGCGCTGGCCCGCGCCAGCGCCATTCCCGTCGCGCTGGGCGAGCAGCTTTATACGCTCGATGCGTTCCGCGCCTTCATCGACGCCGGCGCGGTAGCGTTCGTGCAGCCCGACGTCACCCGGCTGGGCGGGATCACCGAATATATCCAGGTGGCCGACCTGGCGCTGGCCCACCGCCTGCCGGTTGCCCCGCACGCCGGCGAGATGAGCCAGGTGCACGTGCACCTGAGCTACTGGCACCCCGCCTCGAGCATCCTCGAATACATTCCCTGGATCAAGGACCATTTCGAGGAGCCCGCCGCGGTGGAAGGCGGCGTCTTCCGCCTGCCCCAGCAGCCGGGCGCCGGTACCACGCTGCTGGCTTCGAGCCTGCAAGAATTCGGCAAAACCCTGTCCTGAAGCCCCCTCCAGAGCGAGCAAGCACCAGTTTCATGAACAAGCTCACCACCGACGACGATATTTTCGACACCCTCAAGACCCGGCTGTTTACCGCCGTGGTCGGCGACGTGATGGACGTGCTCGGCTATCGCCAGCAATTCCTGCCGCCGGGCATCGCCCCCCTGCAACCGGGCATGCTGGTCGCCGGCCGCGCCATGCCGGTGCTGGAGGCCGACGTGTTCATCGACGAGCGCCCCGACGCCCCCGGCCCGCTGGCCAACAAGCCGTTCGGGCTGATGCTCGAGGCGCTCGACGACCTGCGGCCCGGCGAGGTCTACATGGCCACCGGCGCCTCGCTCAATTACGCGCTCTGGGGCGGGCTGATGTCGACGCGCGCCGTGCATCTCAAGGCCGCCGGCGCCATTCTTGACGGCTTCGTGCGCGACAGCCGCGAGATCGAGAGCCTGGGCTTTCCCACCTTCTGCCGTGGCGTCTACGCCCAGGACCAGGGCGTGCGCGGCAAGGTGCTGGATTTCCGCACCAGCATCGTCATCGGCAATGTCCGCATCCGCCCCGGCGACCTGGTGTTCGGCGACCGGGAAGGCGTACTCGTCATCCCGCGCGAGATCGAGAGCGAAGTGCTGCACAAGGCGCTCGAAAAAGCCTCGACCGAAAACCGCGTCGCCGTGGCGATCAGCCAGGGCATGGGCGCCTGCGAAGCCTTTTCCAGCTTCGGCGTCATGTAGAGGCCGCCATGGAGCCCCCGGCCGAATTCATCCACCTGCATGCATCGGACAATGTGGCGGTGGCCCGCGCCTTCACCGCGGCGGGCACGCAGGTCATCGCCGGCCCACACACCATGGTGCTGCGCGACGATATCGAGCAGGGCCACAAGATCGCCGTGGTGGCGATTTCGGCCGGGGACAAGGTGCTCAAATACGGCGCGCCCATCGGCTCGGCCAGCCGGGATATCGTGCCGGGCGCCCATGTGCACCTGCACAACCTGAAAAGCGACTACACGCCCACCCACCTCGAAGGGGGCCGGCAGGAAGGGGAGACGCCATGACCACCATGCACGGCTATCTGCGGCAGGACGGCCGCAAGGGCATCCGCAACCACGTCGCGGTCGCCTACCTCGTCGAATGCGCCCACCATGTCGGCCGCCAGATCGTCAGCCGCGCCGGCAATGACGCGGTGCACCTCATCGGTTTTCCGGGTTGCTACCCCAATGCCTACGCCCAGACCATGATGGAGCGGCTGTGCACCCACCCCAATGTCGGCGCCGTGCTGCTGCTGTCGCTGGGCTGCGAAAGCTTCGACAAGCACGGCCTCGCGCAGGTCGTCGCCGCTAGCGGCCGGCCGGTCAAGGTGCTGACCATCCAGCAGGCGGGCGGCACGCGCCGCTCCATCGACGAAGGCCTCGCCTGGATCGAGGCGCAGCTCGAGGCGCTGGCGGATACGCCCACCGTCCCCATGGCGCTGGACGAATTGATCGTGGGCACCATCTGCGGCGGCTCGGACGGCACCAGCGGCATTACCGGCAACCCGGCCGCCGGCCGCGCCTTCGACACGCTGGTGGCGGCCGGGGCGCGCTGCATCTTCGAGGAGACGGGCGAATTGATCGGCTGCGAGGAGATCATGGCCGAGCGGGCCGTGACCCCGGAACTGGGCGAAGAAATCCGCGCCGCCGTGGCCAAGGCGGCCCGCTACTACGCCACGCTGGGCTATGGCAGCTTCGCGGCCGGCAACGCGGCGGGGGGCCTCAGCACCATCGAGGAAAAATCGATGGGCGCCTACGCCAAGAGCGGCAATTCGCCCATCGCCGGCCTCATCAAGCCCGGCGACATTCCGCCCCATGGCGGGCTTTATCTCATGGACGTCGTGCCCGACGGCGAGGTGCGCTTCGGCTTTCCCAACATTTCCGACAATGCGGAAATCGTCGAGCTGATCGCTTCCGGCTGCCACGCCATATTCTTCGTCACCGGGCGCGGCTCGGTGGCCGGCTCGGCGCTGGCGCCGGTCATCAAGATTTGCGCCAACCCCGACACCTACCGGCGCATGGAAGAGGACATGGATATCGACGCCGGCGCCATCCTCGAGGGCCGCTCGACGCTGGAAGCCACCGCCGCCGATATCATGGCCCTGCTCGTCTCGCTCGGCCAGGGCGGGCAAACCAAGTCGGAAGCCATGGGCCACCAGGAATTCATCCTGACCTACAAGGCCTTCGCCCCCACCCAGCCGCATTGCCTGCCCTAGGCGGCTGGTATTTCCTGAAACCCGGCCGCCCACGGGCGTCATCCGAAGGCCGGGTGGCCGATGCGTTCGGCGGCGGTGCCCAGCACGCGCTCGGCCCGCCGGGCGACCAGCAGCAGGGCTTCTTCGCCCATGCGCCGCGCGCTCAATTGCAGGCCGATCGGCAGGCCGTTGGGGTCGAGCCCGGCGACGAGGCTGACGGCGGGCGTATCGGCCAGATTGCCGATATAGGTGTTGCGGCTCATCAGCACGTTGTGCGCCCGATAGGTTTCGGGGGTGGCGACATCCTCGACGCGCGGCGCGGTGATCGGCGTGGTCGGCGCCGCGATCAGGTCGACCGCGTCGAAACGTTTGTCGACATCGGCCACCATCTGCCGGACGGCGGCGCGCCGGCGCATATATTCGCCCGCCGGAATATCGCCCAGCCCCGAGAGGCGCGCCCAGACATTGGGGTCCATGCCCTTAACCCGCTCGGGGAACCGGCTGGTGACGGTGTGGTAGACCTCCGGCACCGTGAGGCCGCCATTGCGCGAGAACTCGATGGCCAGTTGCGCCTCGGGCAGCGGCAGGTCGACCAGCCGCGCGCCGGCGCGTTCCAGCTCGGCGAGTGCCGCCCGCACCGCCTCGGCGACGCCCGGCCCGCAATCGCGCCAGAACGACTCGTCGGCCACCCCGATGGTGATGCCATGCAACTCGGCCGCCGCCGGATCGGCCGACAGCCCGGCCAGATGCGCCAGCGTGGGATCCGTGCCGGCGCAGCCCTCGATCAGATCGTCCATGGTCCGTGCCAGCAGGCTCGCCGAGTCGATGGATGGCGACAGCGTCATGCCGCCCGCCATGGTCCAGCGCCCGATGCTGGTGCGGATGCCGACACAGCCGGTGAGGCTCGCCGGAATACGCACCGAACCGCCGCTGTCGGTACCCAGCACGAGGCTGGCCGAGCCTTCATGCAGGATCGGCCCGCCCCCCGAGGTGGAGCCTCCGCACACCCGGTGGTCCGCGCCGCCCCAGGGGTTGCGCGGCGCGCCGGCATGGGGATTGGTGCCGATGACGCCCAGCGCGAATTCGACCGTATGCGCCTTGCCCGTGATGGGGCTGAGCTGGTTGCGCCAATGGCGGACGATGGCGCTGTCGGCCTGCCATTCCGGGCCGAACGGGGCGGGCGTACCGGCATAAAACGGCATGCCGTCGACGCCGAACACGTCCTTGACCGCGACGGGAATGCCCATCAGCGGCCCGGTATCGGCACCGGCCGCGATGGCGGCATCGGCGGCCGTCGCCAGCCGCCGCGCCCCCTCGCCGTCGAAATGCCGGTAGCCGTTGAGCGCGCCGCCATGGCGGCCGTGATTTTCAATAGCGGCCTCGAGCAGCGCCCGGGCGCTGAGGCTGCCGTCGCGGAAACCCTGCCGGAGCCGGGCGATGGAAGCGTGCGCCACGCTGGGCGCGGAAACAGAAGTCATGCTAAATCTCGCGTGCCGGCGCCGGCGCGATCCGCGCCCCACCGGGTCCTGGAATTGCCGGGAAAAACCGCGCTAGCGGCCGACGAAGACGCGCTGGCGGGCGCTTTCGATATGCGCCTGCATCAGCACCAGCGCCTTTTCCGGCTCCTGCTTCTTGATGGCCTGGTAGATGGCCTCGTGCTCGGTCTGGGCGGTGGTCAGCCGCTCGACGGTGGCGCGGTTGGAGAAGGTGGCGGCGATGGCGATGCCGACGCGAATGGCCGAGATGACGGATTCGACGGTCCGCACGTAATAGTCGTTCTCGCTGGCCCGGGCGACCGCCAGGTGGAACGCCACATCCTCGTCCGCGCCCATGCCGTTGCTGGCGATGCAGGCATCCATGGCCCGCAGCGCCGCCTCGATATCCGCCAGGCGGTTCTTGGAATTGTGCCTCGCGGCGAGGCGCGCTGCCTCGCCCTCCACCCCGACGCGGAACTCGTAGCAGCGCTGCAGATCGGCCACGCTGGACGGTTCGGCGAAGTCGAGCACGCGGCGGCTGGGCGCGCCGATCACATGCGTGCCCGCCCCCTGCCGCGACGCCACCAGCCCGTCGATGCGCAGGCGCAGCAGCGCCTCGCGGATCACCGTGCGCGACACCCCGAACTGCTCCGCCAGGTCGATCTCGGTGGGCAGGCGCGTGCCCTTGGGCCACTCCCCCTCCGAGATACGCTGGTAGATCTGCTGATACACCGCATCGCTCAGCGTCTTCCCGCTCTGGAGAACGATGCTGTCATTGCCGGTGTCGTTCATCGTCGCTTGCACCTCTGGCCCGGAAAGCGGGACTCACTCCGATTTCTTGCAGGTCTGGTCGAGCGCGACAAGGGCGTCAACCGCTTCCTGCACCGCCGGCAACCGGTCCGCTTCCACATTGGCGACCATGGGCAGGATCGGCCCCATGCGGGCGATCCCGGCCAGCGTCAGCGCGTCGTGCATCACCGAAAAGCCGTTGATCGCCGCGCGGACCCTTTCGAACGCCAGGAAGGGCGCCGCCAGTTCCGCCGCCCGCGCCGTATCGCCCGCCGCATGGGCCCGCCGCAGCGCCATCGCCGCGCTGGGCGCGATGCACACGCCCCCCGAGGTATAGGTGCGCAGCTTGTATTCGGGCAGGTGCACGTGGATGGGCGTTTCGCCCATGCCGCTGGCCAGATTCCCCGGCCCGATGGCCGAGCAGAGATCGTCCAGATACTGGTCGCCGCGCGCGTCGGCGCGCTCCACGGCGTATTTCACGAAGCAGATGGCGCCATCGGCCAGCAGCGACGCCACCTGGTCGGGCGCCAGATAGCGGTCCTGCTTGATATAGAGGATGAGCGGCGCGCCCAGCGTCTCCGCCGCGAGGCGGATGCCCTTCTCGATGCCCTTGGGCTGTGCCGGGAACATCATGGGCAGCGCCATGACGCCGGCAAAGCGGCGATCGCGCAGCCGGCGCGCCCCGTCGAGCAGCTTGCCGAAATCCGGCCCGATGGATGGTATGACATCCATCTCCGGCGCCGCCTCGCCCAGCAGGTCGATCAGGGCATCGAACCGCCCCAGATCGTAATGATAGATATTGGCATTGCCGCCATAGAGCAGCGCGGTGACGCCGCCCGCCTTGATATGGCTGATAACCTTCCTGTTTTCGGCCTCCGCGAGGTCGAAATTATCCGTCCAGGCGACCGGCGGCACGGCCACCACGGTCTTTTCCAGCCGCTGGGCGATATCCTTATACACCACAAACCCTCCACGTCATGATCGGACTTGGTCCTACATTGGTCAGACGAAAATGTAAACACAAGGCGATTGTATAATCAATTTCGTCATGGTAGCACCTTCCTCGAACCAGGAGGAAGCATGTCTAAACGGCCCGAGGATCTGCGCAGCCATCGTTGGCTCGGTGTGAACGACTTGCGCTCCTTCGGCCACCGCTCACGCCTGCTGCAGATGGGCTATGAGCGCTCCGACTTCGCCGGCAAGCCGGTCATCGGCATCTTCAACACCTGGTCCGACATCAATCCCTGCCACGCCCATTTCAAGGTGCGGGTGGAAGAGGTGAAGCGCGGCATCTGGCAGGCTGGCGGCTTTCCCATCGAATTGCCGGCCATGACGCTCTCCGAGCCGTTCCAGAAGCCGACCACCATGCTGTACCGCAATTTCCTCGCCATGGAGGTGGAGGAAGGCATCCGCTCCTACCCCATCGACGGGGCGGTGCTGATGGGCGGCTGCGACAAGACCGGCCCGGCCCTGCTGATGGGCGCCATTTCCGCCGACGTGCCGGCCATCTTCGTGCCCGCCGGCCCCATGCTGCGCGGCAATTGGCGCGGCGGCGTGCTCGGCTCCGGCTCGGACACCTGGAAATACTGGGACGAAAAGCGCGCCGGCAATATTTCCGAGGCCGACTGGCGGGAGATCGAGGGCGGCATCGCCCGCTCGCACGGCACCTGCATGACCATGGGCACCGCCGCCACCATGATGGCGGTGATCGAGGCGCTGGGCCTGGCTCTGCCCGGCTCGTCTTCCATCCCGGCCCCCGATTCCAACCATCCGCGCATGGCCAGCGATTCCGGCCGCCGCATCGTCGACATGGTGTGGGAGGATTTGAAGCCCAGCCGCATCGTCACCCCGGCCGCCATCGACAACGCCATCACCGTCCACCAGGCGATGGGCGGCTCCACCAACGGCATCATCCACATCATCGCGCTGGCCCGCCGGGCCGGGCTGGAGCTGACGCTGGAACGCTTCGACGAGATTTCCCAGCGCGTGCCGGTGCTGGCCAATATCCGGCCCTCCGGCCAGTTCCTGATGGAGGATTTCTTCTATGCGGGGGGCCTTACCGCGCTGATGCTGGAGCTGGGCGAGTTGTTCGACCATTCCTGCCTCACCGTCACCGGCAAGAGCATCGGCGCCGGGCTGGAGCGCGCCACCACCTATAACAGCGAGGTCATCCGGCCGCTGTCCAACCCGGTCTATCCGCGGGGCGGCACGGCGGTGCTGCGCGGCAACCTGGCGCCGGACGGCGCCATCATCAAGCCGTCCGCCGCCGATCCGCGCCTGCTCAAGCATGTCGGCCCGGCGCTGGTGTTCGACAGCTATGCCGCGCTCAAGGCCGTCATCGATGACGACGACCTCGACGTCACCGAGGATCACGTCCTCATCCTGCGCAATGTCGGCCCGCAGGGCGGCCCGGGCATGCCCGAATGGGGCATGCTGCCCATTCCCGGCAAGCTGGTGCGCCGGGGCGTGCGCGACATGCTGCGCCTCTCCGACGCGCGCATGAGCGGCACCTCCTACGGCGCCTGCGTGCTGCATGTCGCGCCCGAGGCCTATATCGGCGGCCCGCTGGCGCTGGTGCGCAATGGCGACCTCATCGCGCTCGACGTCGAGGCTCGCACCCTCGATCTGCAGGTGCCCGAGGCCGAGCTGGCCCGGCGCCGCGCCGAATGGACGCCCCCCGCCCCGCGCTTCACGCGCGGCTACGGCACCATGTTCTCCCATCACGTCAGCCAGGCCGATGCCGGCTGCGACTTCGATTTCCTCGCCCCCGGCGCTCCGCAACCCGAACCAGAAATCCATTGAAAGTACGGCATAGATGACTATTCCGACCGCCCGCGACACCATCCGCATCACCGGTGTCAAGACCACGACCATCCAGACCCGCCGCCGCACCGGCGCCATCAGCTCGCACATCATGCTCGAGCTGTCGACCGATGCCGGCATCACCGGGCTGGGCGAGATTTCCGACCTCGACTGCTACCGCATGTACATGCCGGACCCCGAGGCGGTGCGCGTCGGCATCGAGAAGGTGGCGCTGGGCCAGAACGCCTTCGAGATCGCCGCCCTGCACGAGCGGCTGCTGGCCTATATGCCGTCCTATTTCCGCTACGCCAACACCTACCCGCCCTTCACCCCGGCCTCGCAGATCGCCGCCGGCGTCGAGATGGCGTTCTACGACATCGTGGGCAAGGCCTTCGGCACGCCGGTCTACAACCTGCTGGGCGGCAAGCAGCGCGACAGTTTCGAGATCACCTATCCGGTGTTCCAGGCCAAGCGGGCCAGCGATACCGAGCGCTATCTGGGCTATATGGACGAACTCATCGCCGAGGGCGTCACGCGCTTCCGCTACTATGTGGGCGTGGATTTCGAGCAGGACGAGCGCTTCCTCATCGCCTTCCGCGACCGCTTCGGCGACAAGGTGCACCTCAAGGCCCTCGACTTCCAGGGCCACCACCACTGGCGCGACACGCTGCGCATCTACGAGCGGTTCAAGCAATACGGGTTCGAGCTGATCGAAAGCCCCACCATGGCCGAGGACTACGAGGGCATGGCCGAGCTGCGCAAGCGCATCGACGTCGACATTTCCGAGCATATCTCCAGCTTCGCCCAGGCCATGCGCATGATCCGCGCCAATGCCGTGGACGTGTTCAACATCACCATCCAGTCGGGCGGCATCTATCAGGCGAAAAAGCTGTTCGACCTGGCCGAGGCGGCGGGCCTCAAATGCCTCATCTCCACCACGCAGGAGCTGAGCCTGGGGACGGCGGCCAACGCGCACCTGGCCGCCGTGGTGCCGCAACTGCACTACGCCGGCGACCCGGTGGGGCCCCTGCTCTACACCGAGGACGTGGTCACCGAGACGCTCAAATACGAGGATTCCCGGCTGATCGTGCCCGACAAGCCGGGCCTCGGGTTCGAGCTCGACTACGACAAGCTCGAAGCCCTCAAGGCGCCGCTGGTCGAATGGGACCGCCCGGCGCACGGCGCCAACTACGTGTCGGACTAAGACGCACAAAGGGAGACAAAGACCATGGAAAAGGGCCTCGGCGCGCTACGCGTCTTCAATGTCATAGAGATGCTGGAGGGGCACCCGCCCCGCACCAATTTCAACGTGTTCCGGCTCGACGACAAATACAATCTGCGCATCGCCCGGGTGGAGGGCCGCTTTCCCTGGCACCGCCACACCAATGGCGACGAAGGCTGGCTGGTACTGCAGGGCCGGCTGCGCATCGACGTCGAGGGCGAGCCGTCACAGGAAATGGGGGCCATGGAGGGGACGATGATCCCGCAGGGGCTCGTCCACTCCCCCATCGCGCTCGAGGACGACACGGTGGTGGCCGTCTTCAACATCGACGGCTTCCAGCACGAATACCGCGACGCCGAGCCTGAGCTGAAGAATTTTGCCGAACGGGATGCCGTCTGAGCCACCCGTCACCAATGGAGGAGGAAAGAATATGAAGCACGTCAATAAAGGCAGCCTGGGCCTCGCCCTCGTGGCCCTCGGCCTCGCCGCCCTGCCGGCCGCCGCGCAGGAAGCCTGGCCGACCGGGGAAATCCGCATGTTCGTGGCCGCCGCCGCCGGCGGCTCCACCGACCTCGTGGCCCGGACGCTCGAAACCCATCTCGAAAAGCAGCTCGCGACCAATGTGCTGGTGGTCAACCAGACCGCCGGCGGCGGTGCCGTGGCGACCAGCTCGGTAGCGACGGCCGACCCCGATGGCGGCACCATATTGCTGCACCACGCGCTGCTGCACACCACCTATCTGTTCGGGCGGTCCGACCTCAACTACGAGGACTACGACACGCTGGGCACGGTGAGCCAGGTCAACAATCTGCTGGTGGGCCGCGCCAATGCCCCCTACCAGTCCCTGGCCGAGCTCAAGGACTACGCCGCCGCCAATAGCGGCACGCTGCGCCTCGCCAGCCAGCTGGGCGGCACGACGCAGGTGCTGGGCGACGCCGTGGCGCAATGGGGCGAAGGCCATATCCGCGTCGTCGACGCCGGCACCGAGGCCGACCGGGTGGTCGCCATCCTCGGCGACCAGGTGGATCTGGCGCTGCTGACGGTCTCGACCGCGGTGCAGTATGTCGAGGCCGGGGAAGTCACCCCGCTCGCCGTGTTCAACAGCGAGCCGGACGCCGCCGCCCCCGATTGGCCGCTCGGCAGCTCGGGCGGGCTCGACGCCAGCTTCCCGCTGGTCTTCACCCTGCACGCCACCAAGGGCTGGCCCGACGAGTTGCGGACCAAGTTCGACGAAGCCCTCGCCAAGGTCGCGGCCAGCGCGGAATTCCAGGCCGATATCGCCAAGCTCAACCAGACCATGGCCTATCGCAACGCCGCCGATGCGGCGGTGTTCGTGGCCGACGAATTCGCTTTCGTGAAGTCGGTCATCGAAGCTGCGAAGAACTGATGGCAGGCAATAACGACCGCATCTTCGGGATCGGTTTCGTGGCCATGGGGCTGGCGCTGTTCGCCTACAGCTTCAGCTTCCACGAAACCGACCTCATGGGCGATCTGGGCCCGGGATTTCTCCCGGGCCTGGTAGGGGTGATCCTCGCAGTGCTGGGCACCATCCAGGCGCTGTTTCCCGGCAACAAGGCGGCCGAACCGGTCGACAAGGACCGGATCGTGCTGGCGGTGGTGTTCTTCCTCGCCGTGGCCGCCTATGCGGCGCTGTTCGGCCGCTTCGGCTTTTCCTGGCCGAGCTTTGCCTTCCTCGTCGCGGTGATGACGCTGCTCGGCGCCCGCAAGCCCCGCTCCATCCTCGTTTACGCCGCGGGTTCGGCGGTCTTCGTGGCGCTGGTCGGCTGGGTCCTGCTCGACGTGCTGGCGGTGCCGCTGCGCGGCGTGTGGTTCCTCAACTAGGACGGTATCATGTTCGAGCTTTTCGGTACCAGTATCGTCGGCCTGCTCGGCGACCCGCAGGTCATGTTCCTGCTCGCCTTCGGCAGCATTCTCGGCGTCGTCTTCAGCGCCCTGCCCGGCCTCAACGCCACGCTCGGCGTCGCCGTGCTGCTGCCGGTGACCTTCACCATGACGCCGGGCATCGGCATCGGCTTCCTCACCTCGATCTATATCGGGGCCATGTGCGGCGGCCTGTTCGGCGCCACCCTGCTGCGCATTCCGGGCAATCCGTCCTCGGTGGCCACCACCTTCGACGGCTACCCGCTCGCCCAGCGCGGCTTTGCCGTCAAGGCGCTGAGCACCGGCATCCTCGCCAATTTCGTCGGCGGCATATTGGGGCTGCTTGCGCTGGTGGGGCTGGCGCCGGTCATCGCCCGCTTCGCCCTCTCCTTCGGGCCCTACGAGATGACCGTCCTCACCCTCATGGCCATGCTGCTGGTGGTGACGCTTTCGAGCGAGAACATGGTCAAGGGCCTGATCGCGGCGGCGCTCGGCCTGGCGGTCAGCATCGTCGGCTTTTCTCCCATGGACGGGGCGGCGCGCCTCACCTTCGGGCAGGTCAGCCTCACCGGCGGTTTTGCCATCGTGCCGGTCATCGTCGGGCTGTTCGCCATTTCCCAGGTGCTGCGCGAAGCCGCGCGCCAGCCGGTCAAGGTGAGCGTCGACCTCGACGTCAAGGGCATCGCCGTCACCCTGCGCGAAATCCGCGACAATCTGTGGAACATGTTCCGCTCCTCGATGATCGGGGTGTGGATCGGCGTCTTGCCGGGCATCGGCTCGTCCGCCTCCAGCCTCGTCGCCTGGGCCGTCGCCAAGCAATCCTCGAAAACCCCCGAAGAGTTCGGCAAGGGCAGCATCGAGGGCATCTGGGCCTCCGAATCCTCCAACAACGCCAATGTCGGCGGCTCGCTGTTGCCGCTGTTGACGCTGGGCATTCCGGGCGACGCGGTGACCGCGCTGATGATCGCCGGCTTCATGATCCACGGCCTGCAGCCGGGACCGCTGATGTTCGCCCAGCAGCCGGGAATCATCGCCGACATCTACGCGGCGTTCCTTTATGCCACCATCATCGTGCTGATCTTCCAGATCGCCACGCTGCGCATTTTCCCGCGCATCCTGCTCGTGCCGAAATACTACCTGCTGCCGATCATGGTGGTGCTGACCGTGGTGGGGGCCTATTCGGCCGACAACCAGGCCAGCGACGTCTTCGTCATGCTGGCGTTCGGCCTGGTCGGGCTGGTGCTCGAACGCTACGGCTACCCCATCGCCGTGCTGGTGCTGGGCTATATCCTGGGGCCCATCCTCGAGCTCAACCTGCGCCGCGCCCTGACCTTCGACGCGGGCGACCTGACGCCCTTCGTCACCCGGCCGGTCTCGGCCACGCTGGTCGCCGTCACCGTCCTGGCGATGGCCTATATCTTCTGGGCCAACATGAAGGGCAAGCGCATCCATTTCGAGGACGACTGACCCCAAGAGGGGCGCCGGCAGCAAGCTGCCGGCGCCCCTCGTCCCGTTCCCGGGGGGTAATGTCGCGATACGCCGGGGCCAAGCCCCGGCGCCTTCAGCCGAATACGAGTTCGCGCTGCGGCGGTTTGGCGCCGGTGATATAGGCGACCAGGTCGTTCTGGTCCGGGTTGGCCAGCGTCGCCACGTGATGGCCCTGTTGCAGCACCACCGCCTTGTCGCACAATTGCTGCACCTGCTTCATGTTGTGGCTGATGAGGATAATCCCCACCTCGCCGGCGGCCTGCAAGTCCTGGATCAGCGCATTGACCTCGGCCGTCTCGGCAACGCCGAGCGCCGCCGTCGGCTCGTCCAGCAGCAGCAGCTTGCCCTGCCAGAAGGCGCTGCGCGCGATGGCCACCGCCTGGCGCTGGCCGCCCGACATGTCCGAAATGTTGGACGTCTCGATGCTGGGGATCTTGATGCCCAGCTTCTTGACGGCCTCGAACGAGCGGCGCCGCATCTCGCGCTTGCGGGCGATCCCCAGGGGCGCCAGCAGGCCGCCGTAGTAAAGCTCCCGGCCGAGGAAGAAGTTAGAGGCGACATCGAACTCCTCGACGAGGGCGAGGTCCTGATAGACGCATTCGACGCCGGCATCGCGCGCCTCGCCCGGGCCGCGGAACTCTACCGTCCGGCCCTCGATGGCCATCGTCCCGCTGGAGGGCTGCACCGCGCCAGCGAGGATTTTCACCAGCGTGGATTTTCCCGCCCCGTTGTCGCCGACGAGGCCGACAACTTCGCCCCGGTTGACGGTGAAGGAGACGCCCTTAAGCGCCTTCACCGCCCCGTAGTTCTTCTTGATGTTGGAAATTTCCAGCACGGCCTGCCCGGTATCCGCCATCGCGGATGGGTTATGCGTATTCATCTGATCCGCCTCTTATCCGTGGCAACATAGAGCGCAGCAGCGGCGATCACGACGATACCCGCAAAGACCAGCTGAAAATGCGCGTTGATATTGAGCATGTTGAAGCCGTTGTTGATGGTAAAGAGCAGCAGGGCGCCGACCATCGACTTCAACACATGCCCCTGGCCGCCCAGGATGGAGATGCCGCCAACGACGGCCGCGGCGATGACGATGAGCTCGAACCCGGTGAACGAGTTCGGATCGACCGCGCCCAGCCGCCCGGCAAACAGCGTCCCGGCAATGCCGGCGGCAAGCCCCACCAGCGTAAAGGGCAGCGTCTTGTAGAATTTCACCATGACGCCGGCGACCTGCGCCGCCCGTTCATTGCCGCCCACCGCATAGATACGCTTGCCGTAGACGGTCGCCGACATGAAACCCCAGAACAGCAGCGCCAGGCCGAACCAGACGACGACCGAAGCCTTCAGCTTGGGCGTGTAGGAATAGCCGAACGAGAAGGCCACGAGGGCGATGCCCGCCGCCATCGCCGCGCCGAACGCCAGCATGTTGCGGCCGTGGCGATAGAAGAACCAGTAGCCGAACAGCAGCACGGCGAGACCCGCGAGCAGGATGAGGTTGGGTGGATAGATATCGGTCGTCGCCAGCGCCTTCAGCAGCCGGGCCTGCTCCGGATCCTGGATGAGAATGGTGCGGCCTTCGGAAAGCAGCAGCGCCAGCCCCCGGAACATCGAAAGCGTGCCCAGCGTCACGATGAAGGCGCTGAGGTTGAGATAAAGACAGAGGACGCCGTTGAAGGTGCCGGCGATGAGGCCGACCGCCAGCGTCAGCGGGATGGCGGCCGCCACGCCGAATTCGTTGGTGAAATAGGCCGCCGCGAGCGCGCAGAGCGCCGTCAGCGAGCCGACGGAAAGATCAAAGCTCCCGCTGATCAGCAGAACCCCCATGGCCAGCGCCAGAATGCCGGCAAAGGCGGCCTGCTCGAGCAGGTTGGAGACGTTGAGCTCCGAGAGATAGGGTGGCCGCCCCAGATAGCTACTCACGACTGCAAGAAACACGATGAGTAATATCCAGGCGTAGATCACCCCGGCGGCGCGCAGACCGAAATAGTCCGCCAGCTTGATGTGCGAGCCCCCTTCAGGGGCTCGCCGTGTACCTTGCAAAGTCATTTCCGTCATCGTTCTTTTCCAGGTCTCACCACTCGGGAACACAGTCATCGATATTCTCGATGGTCACCAGCGGGGTGGGCAGCAAAATCGTCTTGCCCATCACCTCCGCGTCGCCGTCCAGGACGCGGCGCATCGTCTTGACCGCCTCGTAGCCGACCATGCTCGGCTTGATGCAGGCGGTCGCGACGATCTCGCCATTGCCCAGCAACTCGATGCCCTTGGCCGAACCGCCGACCGAATAGAGCTTGATGGGATGATCCTCGAGCGCCCGGGCGCAGCCCACCGACATCTCGTCGGACATCGAGAAGATCGCGTCGAGATCGGGGAACGCGGCTGCCATGTTCTGGCAGACGGCCTCGCCCTTGTCCTGCGTCCAGTCCCCCGGCTGCGCCACGACGATTTCGTAGGCCGTCCCCGAGGCGTCGAGGGCATCGAGGAAGCCGCGCTGCCGCAGCTCGACGCTGACGAAACCGCTTTTGCCCTCGAGCACGCCGATGGTGACCGGCCGGCCCAGCTCGGCGTAGTCTTCGCCGATCTTCTTGCCGATCGTGCTCCCCGCGTCGACGTCGTCCCACGCCACATAAGCGGCGAGGCCCGGATAGGTGTTGAGCGGGTTGGCGGGGTCGGGAACGCCGAACGGGGTCATCACCCCGACGATGGGAACCCCGGCCTCCTCGGCCATCGGCACATAGGCCGTGCCGGTGCCGCTATCGGTGGGCAGCACCAGCAGCCCCTCGACCTGCTGGGCAAGCAAATCCTGTACGTCGTTGAGCTGCTTGTCGTTCCGGTCGGCGGCGTCGGTCTCGCGCAGCTCGATACCCACCTCCGCGGCGGCTTCCCGCGCCCCCTCCTGGGCGGATACGTTGATGGGGCGCGACAGCCCCTGATAGGCGATACCGACCACCGCATCGGCGGCCTGGGCTGGTGAAAGCCCCAGTGTCGCCAGGCAGGCCGCGGCGATTGGCATGATGTGTTTCGACATGACTGATCCTCCTTCAGTGATTATATCTACTGTCATAAAATCGATTTTTTCAAGCTAAAAAATCGATTTTCCATCTAAAGTATGACGCTTTTTCCATGGATTTGCGCCGGTAGCTTCCATGGCCGGGCGCCGCTTGGTTTCGTCCGCGCGCCGCTGCCTTTCCATCCCTGGTGGAGCCGTTGCCGCCTTGGCCGATCCGGGGCACTGGCATCGGCGTAACAGCGATTTGTGGCGCCGATACAAGCGAGAAAGAACCGCGCCGGCTCCGGTCCAAACCCGGCCTGTCCGACAGAGGCGCCGCTTGCGGCGGCTCCTCTCGCTCTCCTCTCCCGAACCGGCCGCCGCACTACTTGCCGTGAAAGGCCGGCTGCCGCTTTTCGACGAAGGCCGCGATACCTTCCTTGGCGTCGTCGCTGGCATAAAGCGCGCCGAGGACGCGCTGCTCCAGCGTCAGGCCGGCGGTCAGCGCCGCATCCTGCCCGTCATCGATCACCCGCTTGCCTTCGACGAGGGCGAGCGGCGCCTGCGCGGAAACGGTCTGCGCATAGGCCAGCGCCTTGCCGACCAGTTCTTCCGGCGGGAACACGTCGAGCGCGATGCCGCACGCCTTGCTTTCCTCCGCGCTCAGCATGCGGCCCGTCAGCACCATTTCCTTGGCCCGCATCGCCCCGACGAGGCGCGGCAGGCGCTGCGTGCCGCCGCCGCCCGGCAACAGCCCCAGCTTGATTTCCGGCAGCCCCACCTTGGCCTTGTCGGCCATGAAGATGAAGTCGCAGGCCAGCGCCAGCTCGAACCCGCCGCCCAGCGCATAGCCGTTGAGCGCCGCAATGGTGATCTGGTCGAGATTGGCGATGCCGTCGAACAGCCGCCGGGAGATGCGCTGATAGGCGTTGAACGCCGCCGCGCTGGCGCCGTGATAGATATTGATGTCCGCGCCGGCGACGAAGGCCCGGCCGGTGCCGGTAAAGACCACGGCGCGCACCTGCGGGCGCGTCGCCAGCCCGGCCACGTAGGCCTGCAGCGCCTCCAGAATGCCGGCGCTCAGCGCCCCCAGCGCCTCTTCCCGCCGGATGCGCACGAGCTCGACCGGCCCGAACGCATAGAGCAGCAGGTTTTCGTGCAGCGCGACCGGCGCGACGCCCTCGATGCGCTCGGCGCTTTCCGCGGCAAGCGTCATTGCGCGGCCTCCATCACTCTTTTCGACGCCTCGCTCCCCAGCAGTTCGGCGATCACGCTTTCGGTATGCTCGCCCACCAGCGGCGAGGGATAGCGCACGTCGACCGGGGTCTCGCTGAGGCGGATGGGGCAGGCAATGGCGGTCAGCGTGCCAGCGACGGGGTGCTCGAAGCGTACCAGCCGGTCGGACTCCATCTCGACCAGTTCGTCCAGCGCCTCGCGCGAGGTGCGCACCGGGGTCGCCCAGACGTCGGCCTTGGCAAAGATGGCCATCCAGCTATCGGTATCGGCCTCGGCCGTGCACTTTTCGATGCGCCGCTTCACGGTGTCCCGATCGGCCCAGGGGTCGAGCGCGCCGAGCGTCTCGTCGCCGACCAGCGCCCCCAGTTTATCCAGCGGGCACATGGCGATGGCCAGCCAGCCATCGCTGGTGGGGTAGACCCCGTAGGGCGCGTCGTTCCAGCAGGTCGAAATACCCGTATCGGTCCGCTCCAGGTCGACATGCTGGTTGAGCACGACGAAATTTTCCTGCGCCATGACGTTGAGCGTCGAGGAATAAAGATCGACCTCGACGCGCTGGCCGACAGAGGTGCGCTCACGCGAGACCAGCGCCGCCAGGATGCCGATGGCCATGGATTGCGAGGCGGCGTAATCGGCGATCGGCGTGCCGCAGGCGGTGGGCGGATCGGTCCGGCGGCCGGTATTGAACATCACGCCGGACATGGCCTGCACCAGCAGATCCTGCCCCGGGCGCTTCAGCCGTGCCAGCTCCGTGTCCTGCCCCCATCCCGACCCCGAGGCGTAGATGATCTTGGGATTGACCGCCTTGAAATCCGCGTAGCCCAGCCCCAGGCGGTCCATCACGCCGGCGCGGAAATTCTCCGTCACCACGTCGCAATGGCGCGCCAGCTCCAGCAGCAATTCCCGGCCCGCCTCGTCCTTGAGATCGACGACGATGGAGCGCTTGTTGCGGTTGAAGGCGTGGAAGGCCGAGGACGACCCCGCGATCAACTGGCCGATCATCGGCATGCTGCGCATCCATTCGCCGGCGACGGGCCGCTCGACCTTGATGACGTCGGCCCCCAGATCACCCAGCATCTGCGTGCAAAGCGGCCCCATCATCATCTGCGTAAAATCAAGGATGCGAACCCCTTCAAGCGCGCGCGACATCTTGTTCTCCATTCATGCTGTCGTCGTTTTCCCGGCTGGCCGCATAGGCCCTTTCGATAGCCGTGATGATCCTGTGTGCCGGCCAACGCCCGCGCAGCCCTTCGGCCAGAACCTCGCCGGTGGCGATCTGCGCGGCGGGCCACCAGGCCGTCTGCGGCCGCACCCAGGCCGCGCGCAGGACCGGCAGCACATCGGCAAAAAAGCCCGCTGCCGCGCCGCTGTTGCGGGTCCAGGCGAACTCGGAGCCCGGCTGCGCGCCGGCCTCGACCAGCCCGGCCAGAACCTGCGGCTGGCAGTACCAGGCGGCGAACGCCGCGGCCTCCTCGACATGCTGGGAGCGGGCCGATACGGCGATGCCGGCACCGCCCAGAATGCTGCCGGCGGGGGTGGGCGGGGCGGCCATGTGCCAGCCATCCGCCTCCAGCGCCAGCCGCAGATAGCTGAAACAGAACGGCACATAGGCGATGGGCCGCGTCGCCGCTTCGGCAAAGACCCGCTGCGGCGTCGCCTCCCAGCAGAACGGCTCCATCAATGCGGCGAGGGCCAGCATCTGCTCGATGGCCTCCGCGGCAAATGCAGGGTCGCGGAAGAACGGGCCGCTCTCGCCGGGCCCGGCGTTCCGGCCCGCCAGAATGCTGAGCAGCGAGCAGATGGCGTCGGTCGGATAAAGCGGCCAGGCGACCGCTCCCGGATGCGCCTGCGCCAGCGCGATCGTTTCGGCGATGCTGGTGGGCCGCGCCGCGCCGATGGCGCGCAAGCGGCTGTCGCGCGCCGCCGAGACGTGGCAGGCCGCGTCCGCGTGCAGCGCATAGGGGTGTCCGTCGACGACATAGCAGCGATAGTTGGCGCCGATGGCGTCAGCCTCGATCTCGGCCAGCCCCGCCGGCTCGACATAGGCGTCGAGCGGCACCACGGCCCCTTCCCGCGCGGCGGCGAAAATATGCGGATGATCGATAATCATCAGGTCGCATTGCGCCGCCAGTTCACCCAGCGGCTGGTCGTTGAACGCCGTCAGCGGGCGGGTGGAGATGGCATAATCGGTGCCGCGCATCGTCCGCCATTGCGCCAGCGCGGCCCGCAGTGGCCCGATGCATCTGGGGTCGTCCCAGCCGATGGCATGCAGATGCGCCGTCATTCCCCGGCCGCCTTCTTCGCCAGCACCACCGTGCCGCCACGCTGAATCTTGACGCGCCGGACGATCTCCTCGTCCCGCTGCTGCCGGAAGCGCGCCGCGTCGCGCTGCTGCCAGTCGTAATAGCCCTTGCCGCTGCTCATCCCCAGGTCGCCCGCCTTGCGCAGCTTGCCGATCGAGGTTTCCAGCGGATCCCGCTCATTGCTGAGGTCGGCCCAGACGGTGCGCGTCGCTTCGCTGGACATCAGGTCGATACCGGCGAGGTCCGCATGCTCGAAGCTGCCCATCATCGGCAGCCGCACGGCATAGCCCTCCTTCAGCACCTTGTCGCAGGCTTCGGGCGTCGTCAGGCCGCGATCCACCAGATAGACGAACTCGCGCAGGATGGCGTGCTGGATGCGGGCCCACAGAAATCCGGGAATGTCGGGCGCCACCACCGGCACCTTGCCGATGCCCTCGAGCACCGCCTTGACCCGATCCACCACACCGGCATCGGTCGCCTTGCCCGCGACCACCTCGACCAGCCGCATCAGGTGGCCCGGCTGCGCGAAATGCGCGACGGCGAAACGCCCGGGCCGCTCGAGATTTTTCTGCAGGGCCGTGGCACTGATCGCCGAGGTGGTGCTCGACAGGATGGCGTCCCCGGCCGCATGCTCCTCCGCCTGGGCCAGCACGTCGCGCTTGAGGTCGAGATTTTCCGTCACCGCCTCGATGACGAAATCGGCCTGCCGCACCGCCGCCCCGATATCGTCCGTCACCTCGATCCGCCCCAGCACCTCGCCGATCCGCGCCGCGGCCACGAGCCCCTCGCCGGCCAGCCAGTCGAGGGCGGCGGCGATGCGCGCCCGGGCCTGTTCCGACTTTTCGAGGCTGCGCCCCCACAGGCGCACCGGGCGCCCGCCAAGCGCAAAGGCCAAGGCGATCTGGCCACCCATCGTTCCATTTCCAAGAACCGCAACCGGCGTTTCCGACACCTGAACCATTCCTCCACCAAAAGGCCCGCGGCCCTTGCTATAAATCTAGAAACACGTGTTTTCTATTCATAGAACACGTTTTTCCTTTGTCAATCACAAAATCCCGACCTATGGCTGGGACCAGCAAAGGAGAAAAACATGGTAACGCTGAAGGATATCGCGGCGCGGGCCGGCGTGACGCATTCCATCGTCTCGCGGACCCTGTCGCGCGATCCCACCCTGCGGATCAACGATCAAACCCGCGAGAACATTCTCAAGGCAGCCAAGGAGCTGCACTACACGCCCAATATCGCGGCGCAGGCGCTGCGCAATGCCCGGCCCCAGACCATCGCGATGGCGATGCACGACATCACCCACCCCATCTTCGCGCAGATTTTCGCCGGCGCGCAGGCCGCGGCCGAGGACAAGAATTATTCCCTTTTCATCGGCGAAGTAGACGCCATGGTCTCGGGCGAAGCGCGCCTCAACACCCTGATCCGGGGCGGCGCCGTCGAGGGCCTGATTCTGCTGGGCATCGGCAGCGACGCCGACGAGACCGCCCGCCGCATGCTCGCGGGCAAGCGCCTCGTGTGCCTGCAGGAAGAGCGCCACCCGCTGTTCGGCTGCGTCCAGTTGGCCGACCGCGAGGCCACGCGCATCGCCACCCGGCACCTGCTCGAGCTCGGGCACACCCGCATCGGCATGATCTCCACCGCAAGCGGCGCCAGCTTCTCGCAGCGCCGCGTGCAGGGCTGGCGCGACGCCATGCAGGAGGCCGGGCTCGCCGCACCCGACACCTGGCTCACCTGGGCCGGCTCGGACATCGAATCGGGCCGTGCCAGCGTCCAGAAACTGCTGGCCGAGGCGCCGGACCTCACCGGCATCGTCGTGGGCAACGTGGTGGAGGCCATCGGCGCCCTGACCGGCCTGCGGCAGCTCTCGAAAAGCGTGCCGGACGACATTTCGGTGGTGACGCTGTTCGATACGCCGCTGGCCCAGCATATCGATCCCATCCTGACGACGGTGGAACTGCCGCTGTCGAAGCTCGGCTACACGGCGGTGCAGCTGCTGCTCGATGAGGAAGCGCCGGACGGCAAACTTGTTGTAATCTCCGATCCGGCGCCGAACCTGCTGGTCCGGGCCTCGACCGCGCCGGCGCGCTAGAGCATCGTGCAGGCGGGATAACGGAAGGCACGCGCTTTGTGGATCAACCAGAACAAGCAGAACCGGTTCGACCTCAATCTGCTGGTTCATTTGCAGGCCCTGCTGGCCGAGCAGCACGTGACCCGCGCGGCGCAGGCCATCGGCATCACGCAACCGGCCATGTCGACCTCGCTCGCCAAGCTGCGCCAGATTTTCGACGATCCGCTTCTCGTCCCGCGCAAGGGCGGGCTGGTCCGGTCCCAGCGCGCGGAAGAGCTGCTGACCCAGGTCGACGCCATCCTGTCGCAGATCGGCGTGCTGGCCCAGTCGGAAGGCGGGTTCGACCCGGCCCGCAGCCGCCGGCATTTTTCGCTGATCGGCACGGATATCGTCGAGATGCTGCTGTTGCAGCGCCTCAGCTCCCGGCTCAACCAGGAAGCGCCCGAGGTCACCCTGCGCTTCCACGGCCCCAATCCGCTGCACATGTCGGAATTCCTGGCGGACGGAAAGATCGATATCGCCATCGGCAACGTGCCCGAGGCCTATCAGGAGTTGAAGCGCCGCCACCTGTTCGACGACAGGTTCGTCTGCATCTTTCGCGACGCGCATCCGCGCCTTGCCGGCCCGATGACGCTGGATCAATTCTGCTCCGAGCCGCATGTGCAGGTGCATTCCGCCGAATCGACCACCTACAGCGCGCCCATCGACAAGGCGCTGGCGTTTTTCGGCTATGAGCGGCGCATCGCCATATGGCAGCCGAGCTTCTTTTCCGCCGCCAGCGTCGTCGCCACCTCCGACCACGTCGCCTGCGTGCCGCGCCGCTTCGCGCTGATGATCCAGACGCTGCTGCCGACCCTGCGGATCGTCGAGCTGCCCTTCGAGGTCGATACCATCAAGTTCAGCATGTATTGGCACACGCGCAGCCAGAACGACGCCGGCCACAAATGGCTGCGCGCCCGCATCATCGACATCCTGGGCGCCGGCTAGGCTGTATCCGACGCCGGCGTATCGGTTCGCGCTGCGAGACACGCGCGACCCGCCCTAGACCCGGTCCAGCCAGCCCAGGCCGGCCTCGGTCCCGCCCAGCGGCAGGTACTCGGCCCCGACCCAGCCGCGATAGCCGAGTTCCTCGAACCGGCGCAGCAGGAAGGGATAGTTGAGTTCGCCCGTGCCCGGCTCGTGCCGGCCCGGAACGTCGGCGATCTGGATATAGGCGATCCTCTCCTGCAACCGCCGGAAGGTGTTGGCGATATCCCCTTCCATGATCTGCATGTGGTAGACGTCATATTCGATGAACAGGTTGTCCGACCCGACAGCCTCGATGAGCGCCATCGCCTGCGTCGTCGTTTCGAGGAAATAGCCCGGAAAATCCTTGCTGTTGGCCGGCTCGATCAGCAGCTTGATGCCGGCCTCGCCCAGGCGCTGCGCGGCGTATTGCAGGTTCGACACCAGCGTGTCGGTAAAAATCCCGAACCGACTCTTGTCCTGCGTCATGCCCGGCACGCAGTTGATCATCTTGCAGTCCAGCGCCTGCGCATAGTCGATGGCAATGTCGATGCCCCGGCAAAATTCTTCCTGCCGCTCGGGAAAGATGGCGATGCCGCGATCACCCTTGTCCCAGTCGCCCGAGGGCAGCACGAAGACGGTCTGCGTCAGCCCGTGCTCCTGCAGCAGCGCCGCCAGGGTTTCCTTCGGATAGCCGTAGGGCATGGGGAATTCGACGCCCTCGAAGCCCGCCCGGGCGGCGGCGGCGAACCGGTCCAGGAACGCGTGTTCCGTGAACATGTAGTGGATATTCGCGGCAAATTTCACATCCGCCTCCTGCAGGGGGTGATCGCCGCGCACGGGGCGCGGCGATCGGGGGGATCGATCAGGAAATCGAGATCGGCGCGACGCTGGAGAGGTTCTCGTAGCCGGTCGCGGTCACGACCAGGTTTTCCTCGTGGCGCGAGCCGCCCAGGCCCGGGACGTAGATGCCCGGCTCGAAGGCGAAATAGTGGCCCTCTTCCAGCACGTGCTCGGAGGAATTGGTGATCGTAGGATAGGGTTCGTGATACTTCCAGCCCAGGCCGTGGCCGAAATGGGTGAGGCAGTACTTGACGTCCGGCCCCAGCACTTCCTTGGCGACGCGGTCCAGTTCGGCCGCCCTGACGCCGGGCTTCACGATCTCGATGCCGGCCTGCATCGCCTCATAGGTCAGATCGAAGATACGGCGCTGCTCCTTGGTCGGCTCGCCGACCACGATGGTGCGCGTGAGGTCCGAATAATAGCCGTCGACGCACACGGCCAGCTCGATGATGACGAAATCGCCGTTCTCGATCCGCCGCTGCGTGCTGGGCTTGTAGACCCACTCCCCGGTATTGAGGCCGGAAACGACCTGCGGCCAGCCCTGCGCGAACAGGGCGCCCTTATGCCCGATGCCCTTTGCCGTCACCGCGGCCTGGAAGGCGGCGCCCGCCTCGGCTTCGGTGGCGTTGTTGCGGCACGCCTCTTCCCAGGCGGCCAGCCCGAACGCCGTCACATCGTGCACGATGCGCAGCTTTTCGATGTCATAAGCGGTCTTGATCGCCCGGGCCTTGTTCAGCAGATTGGTGCAGTCCACCAGTTCCGCCTGCGGCCAGGCCTCCCGCAGGGCGCGCTTGGAGGGCTCCGCCGGCACCACCGGCTCCGGCACGATGACCGGCGGCGAGATGAACTCGAAGCTGCCCTCGTAGCCCACCCGCTCGGCCGGGAACTTCTTCTCGGCGGCGATCTCCTTGAGGAAGCGGTTGATATGGTCGTTCGAGCCGAAATGCGTGGCCTGCGGCGCGTTCACCGCCTTGCTGTCCCAGATCGGGAAAGTCCGCACATCCGTCACCCAGCCGCGCTCGTACCAGGCCTTCTCGGTGCTGGTGGCGATGAGGATAGGCTCGGCTTCGCGCGGAAACACCACGCAGGCATAACCGAGCACGTTGAAGAAGCCCGATATGAAATTGACGTTTTCCGCGAGGCGCACGACCAGGACGTCGAGATTTTCCTCGTCCATCAGCTTGCGAATGCGATTGATCTTGGGGGTATCCGGCTTGTTCATGGCTGCTTACCTGCGCTTTGACGATATCCACAGCAGGTAACACGATTTTCTAGGCCGAGCGATGCAGCCACCCATATGAGCAACATCAGCCGCATTTATGATGGCGGGGTCGCGCGAACGGCCGGCCTCGCGTGTGGCTGACGCGGAAGGCGTCAGGCTGCCTGCAACGGCGAACCGGCCGCAGCCTCTGCCCACGGCAAAATCGTGCAACCCTCTCTTGTGCGGCTTGCAATAGGCAATTAGCTTGATCATGAAGATACTTCATGATTGGGATTCATCGTGGATCGCCGTGAGCTGGAACGCAGGGTCGGCGCCGGGTTGCTGCAGGTGATGCGCCGCGCCGAGGAGGGGCAGGAATCCGCCGCCCGGCAACAGGGCATGCACCCCACCGATTTTCGCTGCCTGGGCTTTCTGCTGGCGCAGGACGGCCCGGTGAGCCCGCGCGACATCATCGCCTTTCTGGGCCTCTCCTCGGGCGCGGGCACGGCGCTGCTGGACCGGCTCGAAAGCGCCGGTTTCATCCGCCGGGTGCCGCACCGGCAGGACCGGCGCAGCGTCCTCATCATTCTCGAAAAGGCGGCGGCGGCCGAGCCGCTGGCCCTGCATGAGCGGATCCGCGCCAGCTACGACGCCGCCACCGCCGATTTTTCCGATGCCGACCTGGACGCCATCGCCACCTATCTCGAACGCGTCCAGGCGCTGTCCGAGCAGACCAATCTGGGGCTCTACCGATCGGCCGACGCCGAACAACCCGCCCCACCAAACACCCAAACCGATTTGAGGAAAAACCGATGAGCAACGAACGCGGGGCAAAACCCCCCAATATCGTGGAGCGAGGGCTGATGGGGCTCTTCGCCGTAGTCCTGGGCGTGATGGCCCTCATCTATGTGGGGGGCGGCGCCTATCTCGCCTCCCTGGGGGGCTCCCTCTATTACGTGATTTCCGGCGTGCTGTTTCTCGCCGCCGCCGTGCTGCTGTTCCGCGGCCGGCGCCTCGGCGCGTGGCTGTTCGGGCTGACGCTGGCGCTCAGCGTGATCTGGGCGCTGTGGGAAGTGGGCTTCGATGGCTGGGCGCTGATGCCGCGCCTGATGATCCCGGCCGCCTTCGGCATCTGGCTGCTGCTGCCCTGGAGCCAGCACGCCCTTGCCGGCCGGCTGGAGCTTGCCAACAAAATCCCCGCCGGCGCCACCGGCCTCATCCTGGGCAGCGCCGTGGTGTCCATCGCCCTCGGGGCCGGGCTCTATGCGCTCAATGCCCCCAACCTGCCGCAGGATCCGCGCTTCCAGACCGGCTTCGGCGCCTTCCCTGCCGCCAATGGCGCCACGCCCGCCGGCCAGACCGGCGCCGACTGGCCCTATTTCGGCGGTGACCAGGGCGGGCAGAAATTCTCCCCGCTCGACAGCATCACCCTCGACAATGTCGACCAGCTCGAAGTGGCCTGGTCGGTGGATGTGGGCCGCATTCCGGCCAATAATTCCACCCCGCTCAAGGTCGGCGACGCCATATATATGTGCAACGGCTTCAGCCAGGCCTTCTCGCTCGACGCCAAAACCGGCGAGCAGCGCTGGTTCCATGACGGCTCGGACGGCACCGGCGGCACCTGCCGCGGCGTCACCTACTACAAGGCCCCGGGCCTTGTCGGGCAATGCGCCGAACGCATCATCTACGGCACGGCGGCGGCCAAGCTGCTGGCGCTCGACGCCAAGACGGGCGAGCTCTGCGCCGATTTCGGCGAGGGCGGCCGCGTCGACCTGCTGGTCGGCATGGAAGACCATGAGGGCAAGATCATCGGCGGCTATTATTCCATCACCTCAGCCCCCACTTTCGTACGCGGCAAGGTGGTGGTCGGCGGCTGGATCACCGATGGCCAGTATTGGGGCGAAGCCTCCGGCGTCATCCGCGCCTTCGACGCCGTCACGGGCGAGCTTTCCTGGGCTTGGGACATGGGCCGCCAGGACGTGACCGGCCTGCCCCCCAATGGCGAAAGCTACACCGTGGCGACGCCCAATAGCTGGGCCCCCGCCTCGGCCGACGAGGAATTGGGGCTGGTCTATCTGCCCACGGGCAATGCCACGCCGGACTTCTTCGGCGGCCAGCGCCGGCCGTTCGACGACGAGTTCAACTCCTCGGTGGTGGCGCTCGATGCCGAGACCGGGCGCCTCCGCTGGTCCTTCCAGACCAAGCATCACGACATCTGGGACCATGACGTCGCCTCGCCCCCGGCGCTGCTCGACCTGCCCGACAGCACCGGCACCATGCGCAAGGCGCTGGTGCAGCCGACCAAGGCCGGCGAGGTCTTCGTGCTCGACCGCATCACGGGCGAGCCGATCTTCCCGGTCACCGAAACGCCGATGCCGCAGGACGGCGTCGTGCCCGAGGAGCGCAATTCTCCCACCCAGCCCTTCTCCAACAGCCTGCCCTCCTTCCGCAGCGCCAACCTGACGGAAGCGGACATGTGGGGCGTCTCGCCCTTCGACCAGCTCTATTGCCGCATCATGTTCCGGCAGGCGCGCTACGAAGGCTGGAACACCCCGCCGGGCCTCACCCCCTCCATCCAGTCGCCGAGCACTTTTGGCGCCATCAACTGGGGCGGGGTCTCCATCGATCCCAATCACGGGGTGATGGTGGTCAACTCCAACCGCTTCGCCAGCTACGTCAAGCTGCTCACCCGCGAGGAAGCCGACGCACGCAGCCTCAAGCCGCAAGGCGAATGGGGCGATCGCCGCGAAGTGGGCGGCGCCGTGGCCCAGCTCAACGTGCCCTATGCCGCCGAGCCGCAATTCTGGCTCACCGGGCTCAACGTGCCCTGCATCGACCCGCCCTATGGCTATCTGAGCGCCGTCGACCTCAACACCGGCAAGCTCCTCTGGTCGCAGACCTTCGGCTCCTCGCTGGGCAGCGGCGCCCTGGGCATCTCCGTGCCGTTCGAATTGCCCATGGGCACCCCTACCCATGGCGGCTCGCTGATCACCTCCACGGGCCTGGTCTTCATCGCCGCCGCCAAGGACAACCTGCTGCGCGCCTATGACCTCAAGACCGGCGCGGTCGTCTGGAAGGACGAACTGCCCGCTGCCGGCGGCGCCCCCATCAGCTACACCGTCGACGGCGAGCAATATATCGCCGTCGTCGCCGGCGGACAGGGCGCCATCCAGTCGCGCTATTCCACCAAGGTAGTCGCCTACAAGCTGCCGAACTGATCCTAGGGAAGCGGGCCGCGAAACTGATTTCGCGCCCCGCTTCCTTTCCCATGACTGCTTCCCTGCCCCATGCAATTGAGGGCCGCAGGCACCGCTGCCGGGCAGCGGGCCAGTGATCATCTCGGAAATGCCGGGGAAAGAACTATTGCGCCGGAGCTGGAGCGGGTAGCGGGAATCGAACCCGCGTATTCAGCTTGGAAGGCTGCTGCTCTACCATTGAGCTATACCCGCCCGTGCCGGATCGGCAGTGCTCCGCTTAGCCCGATACGGCCGTCGCTTGCAAGAGCGAGGGGCGGCCGCTACCCGTAAATTCAGCGCTTTGGCGGATTTCTTTGGGCAAGCCGGCGCTGGGGTGTTGACACCTATGCGACAGCCCACCATAAACCGGCCCGACGACGCGGTGACGCGCCGTCATCCTGCCCGCGATGAAGGTTGTGGAGGGGTGGGAGAGTGGTTAAATCCATCAGACTGTAAATCTGACGCCTTAGGCTACACTGGTTCGAATCCAGTCCCCTCCACCAGCGCGACCCCCGACATAACCAAGACGCCCGGATTTCCGGGGAACACGCACAGGTAGCGTTGTACAGTTTCGGCCGCTACGCCTCTAGCCTCACGCATTCGGAGGCTCAGGGACAGGTCGTCACCTGATTGGAACAGGTCCCCGTCGTCCAGCCGGTCAGGGGCGCGCCAATGAAGGTTCCGTCCACCTGCACCCAGTCGCCCTGGCAGGCGATGAGACGGGTGACCATCAAAGAATCCGCGCCCGCAACGTTTCCATTTGCATCCTCGTGGAACAGGTGAGCCACAACCTCGCTATCCTCCGAGGGGGCACTACGCAAATCCACGTCATTGAGGAGGAGGCCGAGCAAGCGCCCCGAAACCCAGCCTTCGCCGGTAAAGACGGTGGCGGCCTCTCCGGTATCGTAATCGACCAGCACCGCCTGATCGATCCGGAACCAGCCATTCTGCGACCCGGTGATCGAGACTTCCCCATCCATCGGCACTTGACCGATGACCGGCGCATCGGCTCCGGCCGCGGACCGGATGTTGAGCCCGTTGACGTCGGTATCGTTTGACCAAGCCGAAATGGCGCAGCTTGCGATCGCTTCAGCAGCGATGGGGGCCAAGACGCCGCCGCCCCACATCGCCAGGGCGATGCTTGCGGCTGCGGCCGTGCTCAACAAGAAGCGTCTCACCGCGTCCTCCCCGCCATGATCGAGATATCTTCGAACCAATACCTTCGGCGTCGATCATGCAACAAAAGAATGCCTCTCGGCCCTGCGGTGGCATTCATCGAGGCACCCCCGAGCTTTTGTGACCGGGCGGATCGGAACGTGAAGGAACACTGCGGCGCGGCTTCCGTTAGCCACCACGGCAGGGATGGTCCCTGCCGAAAAAGGGTATTGCAAGGATTTTTCACCATGCCGAACACCGATAGCAGCAACCGTGGCGGTTCCCACGAACAGCACGCCAAAATGGGCCAGCAAGGTCACCGGAACGACGACAACCGGTCCGGTGACAACAACCAGCAGGCCGGCAGCCGCGGCGGCACGCATGAGCAGCACGTAAAGGCCGGCCAGCAGAGCCACAAGAACAGCTGATGACACCCTCCGAACACGCTGGAGGACATCTGGCCCTCCGGCCATTCCGACCCTGCTGATTTCCCCATCCTCGCAAATCTCGTTGCCCGCTACCGCCCCCATTGCGCTAACATGGGCGCGCGGCCGCTCGCTTTGGCGCGGCCCTTGGGAGGACACGATGAAATTTTCCGCCTGTATCGAGTGGCTGTTCGCCGAGGAGAGCGACGACTTTGCCCGGCGTATCCAGCTGGCCCGGCAGGCGGGGCTGGACGCGGTGGAATTCTGGCGCTGGACCAATAAGGATATCGACGCCATCGAGCGGGCGCTGGGCGAGACCGGCATGGCGCTGAGCGGTCTCGTTGCCGAGCCGATGATCGCCCTCACCGACGCGGCGAACCGGCAGGCCTTTCTCGACGGGCTGGCCCGTTCGGCGGCGCTGGCGCAGCGGCTCGGCGCCAAAATGCTGATCGCGCAGGCCGGCGACGACCTGCCCGGCAAATCGCGCGCCGAGCAGCGCGCGGCGCTGGTGGATTGCCTCGCCAGCGCGGCGGAGGTGCTGGCGGGCAGCGGCGTGCGGCTGGGCGTCGAGCCGCTCAATACGCTTGTCGACCACCAGGGCTATTATCTCAGTTCCACCACCGAGGCGCTCGATATCGTCGAGGCGGTCGGCCGCCCGGAAATCGGCATCGTCTACGATCTTTACCACGCCGGCGTCATGGGCGAGGCGATCACGGCGCTGGCCGGCCGCGTGCGACACGTCGTCCACGCCCACGTCGCCGACCACCCCGGCCGCCACGAGCCGGGCAGCGGCGGGCTCGACCTGGGCCCGCGCCTCGCCTGGCTCTACGCCAATGGCTACAACGGCGCGGTCGGGCTCGAATACCGGCCGCTGGGCTCGACTGCCGCCGCCCTGCCCGGCGTGCTGGAGCGGCTGCGCGACCCTGCTGGCTGACCCCTTCCGCCGCCCGCCGCGCGACTTCCTTGCGGGCGCCCCGTAAAACCGCTACCGCTGGCGCCATGAGCCGCAACAAGTTCCCGCCAAAACCCAAATACGACCCCGATACCGGCCCGGTCTATCTCTACGGCCTGCACACGGTGCGCGCCGCGCTCGACAATCCGCGCCGCCTCAAGACCGAATTGCTGGCGACGCCCAACGGCCTCAACCGCCTGCGGGAAAGCGGCGATATCGGCAAGCTGCGGCTGCGCGAAACCACCCCCCGGGAGCTCGACCGGTTGCTGGGCGGCGAGGCCGTGCACCAGGGCGTGGCGCTGGAGGTCGATCCGGTCGGCCGCTTCGGGCTCGACGATATCGCCAATCCCACGCTGGTCATCATCCTCGACCAGATCACCGACCCGCACAATGTTGGTGCCATCCTGCGCACCGCCTGCGCCTTCGGCGCCGATGCGGTGGTCACCACGGCGCGCCACTCGCCGCGCGAGACCGGGGTGATGGCGAAAGCCGCCTCGGGGGCGCTCGACCTCGTGCCGATGATCGAGGTGCGCAATCTGGGCGACAGCATCGAAATCCTCAAGCGCCGCGACATGTTGGTGCTCGGTCTTGATTCGGAAGCTGAAGCGCCGCTGGCGCCGCGCCGCGACGCCCATCCCCTCGCCATCGTGTTGGGTGCCGAGGGCAAGGGCCTGCGCCAGCGCACGCGCGAATTGTGCGACGAGATGGTGCGGCTCGACATGCCCGGGCCGATAAAATCGCTCAACGTCTCCAACGCGGCGGCCATCGCGCTGTTCGCGGCCACCGCAGGACGCCACCCATGAGCAGTTTCGAGCCTTTCGCCATGGCCCTGCGCCTTTCGGGCGTCTCGGTCAGCCAGGACGACCTCGACACGGCACTGCGGCAGTTGAGCGTGCGCTACGAGCCCGAAGACGCCGAAAACAGCTTTTACGCGCAGGTGGACGTGGCGGTCGCCAATCCGGTGCGCGCCATATTGGAGCTGGCCGACCGCTCCGGCCCGGCCATCGCCGCCATGCTGGAGGACCGGCGCATCGGCAAGGCGGTGCTCGACATCGCCTTCGACTATCCCGCCGCCGGCGAATCCATGTCGGCGCGCCTGCCGGCCCACGCCGCCGCCGCCATCGCCGCCCACGGCATCGATATCGAGATTTCCGTCTATCTCACCGATGTCGAGGACGACGAGGACTAGCATGCGCAGGATCCACTTCGTCACCAACCAGACCGCCGGCGCCGAGATCGCCGCGAGCCGCCTCTACGAGCGCTACGGCCAGTGCGCGCTGGCAGACGCCGAGGTGGTGGTGGCGCTGGGCGGCGACGGACTCATGCTGCAGACGCTGCACCGCATCATGGATCGCAACCTCCCCGTCTACGGCATGAATTTCGGCTCCGTGGGCTTCATGATGAACGAGTTCAGCGAGCCCGACCTGCTTGAAAAGCTCGCCGCCGCGCAGCGCACGCGCATCTTTCCGCTGTCGATGCGGGTGCGCGACCATGAAGGCGTCACCCGCACGGCGCTGGCGCTCAACGAGGTGTCGCTGTTCCGCGCCACCCACCAGGCCGCCAAGATCCGCATCGCCGTCGATGGCGAGGTGCGGCTCGAAGAGCTGATCTGCGACGGCATCCTGCTCGCCACCCCCGCCGGCTCCACCGCCTACAACCTGTCCGCGCACGGCCCCATCCTGCCCATCGAGGCGCAATTGCTGGCGCTGACCCCCATTTCCCCCTTCCGCCCCCGCCGCTGGCGCGGCGCCATCCTCTCCAACCGGGCGGTCGTCACCTTCACCATGCAGGAAGCCGAAAAGCGCCCGGTCAGCGCCGTCGCCGACAATGTCGAATACAAGAACATCCAAGAGGTGACGGTGCGCGAGGATCGCACGCACGGCGTCACCCTGCTGTTCGACCCCGGCACCAGCCTCGAGGAACGCGTGCTCAGCGAGCAGTTCCGGTTCTGAAAACAGGGCTAAACCCTTGCTACCACGCCGTCATCCCCGCGAAAGCGGGGACCTTTGTTGGGTCCGAAAAGAGTAGCGGAGGTTCCCGCTTTCGCGGGAATGACCCGGTGGAGGTGCAACCTTGGGGGGCAACCCGCCCCCTCACGCCGCCGGCAGTTGTAACCGCTCTTCGCCCGTTGCCGGCCCCAGCGCGAGGGGAGCGTCCGTGGTGAGGGCGAAGGCGGCCATGACGCCGCGTGCCGCCTGCCGGGCCAGCGCGATATTCTGCTCGCCGAGATAGGCGAAGGCCTCTTCCAGTTCGAGCGGGATGTCGCCGTCATATTCGGCGATGAGGTCGTCGGTGAGCGCGGTGACGACGAAATGGCGCGCCGCCACGTCGTCGGCAAGGTCGGCGGCGCGGGCGTGCAGCACCAGCCGCACCAGCAGATTGGCGAGCGCCGGCACGAGGCCGGCCCGGGCGAACAGCGCCCGCAAGGCCGGGCGGCCGCCATTTTCGAGGATGGAAAAGGTTTTCGGCGCCGCGATCTCGGCCAGTTCGGCGATGCAGGCGGCAAAGAACAGCACGTGCCCCGTCACCATGGCGTGCAGCAGCAGCCGCGTATTGAGCCGGTCCGAGCCCACCAGCTGCGCGACATAGGCCGAGGCCGGCCGCCGCAGCTCGGTTTCCCCGATCACCGAAATCGCCGTGTCCGTGCCGTTGCGCAGCACGCTTTCGAGCCGCTCGGGCGCCAGCGCCCCGCGCACGATGCGGCAGCCCTTGAGCGCCGTCACCGCCGCCTTGACCAGCCCTAGCCGCGCTTCGCCGCCCAGTTCCCGCCGTGCCAGCAGCGCCCCGCGAAATTCGGCGTCCGTGCCCTGTTCAGCCGCCAGCCGGTCGAGCACCGCACCCTCGATCGCCACGTCCATGCGCTTCAGCACCTTGAGGCTGAGCAATCGCTCGCCCCGCCCCAGCAGGGCGCCGGCCAGCCGGGGACTGAGCTTCGGGCGCTGGGCGATGGCCAGCAGGCATTCGGTCTCGCCATGCTGCACCACGCCGATCAGGTCGGCATCGACCAGCACCGGCGAATATTGCAGCACAGCGCGGGCGATGACCGCGCTGTCGCGCATCAGCGCCAGGATGATGGGCCGGGGCGCCTGCGCCGCATGCAGCAGGCCATAGGCCAGCGCCGCGCGCACCTTGACCGAAGGATCGTCGAGAAAGCCGATCAGCGCCGCATAGAGCGCCGCCTGCTCGTCGGCCGGGCCGTCATGGTCGAGATAGGCCAGCGCGGCCAGATGCGCCGCGTGCCCCCGTTCATTGCTGTCGCGCGACTGGCAAAGCCTGGCGAACTCCTGATAGCCGATCATTGCACTCTCCGCGACTACAGCGCCGACCAAGCTAGCCGGGAGTGCTTAAGGAACGGTTCACCATAAAACGATGGCGCTTCAGCGCCCGTAAAGCTGGGTGAAGAACGCCGCGCCGGTGGCCGGCTCGTCCGTCTCGCTCTCGGTCTTGAACAGGCCCGTGAACGACATGTTCTCCTGCGAAAAGCGCGACGGCACATCGGGTGGCGGCGCGGGCGTCTCGGCGGCGCTGTGCAGCCGCTGCGTCATGAACGCGGCGTTGTCGCCGGTTTCGTGCTTGGCCACCAGCACCCGATAGACGTCCCTTATGCTGCGCGGCCCTTTGTCGGAATAGAAAATAGCCCGATTGGCCTCGGCCTGGCGCGGAAACAGCCGCGCCGCGATCTGGTCGGGATTGTCGAGCCCCGCCCGGAACAGCTTTTCCGCCCCCTGCGGCCCGAGGAAATGGGCGATATAGAGCTCGCCGGCGCTCGGCATGCGGCCGAATTGCGCCTTGAGATATTCGCCATTGGTGCGGGTAAAGGCCGCCGCCAGATCGGCCGCGATCCGCGGGTCTTCGCGCAGCCGCAGGATTTCGGCGCGCGCCGCCGGGTCGCGCACCACATAATCGCCGCTGGCTGTCCGGGTGATGCGGTCGGCATAGGCGCCATAGCCCAGCCGCCCGCCCTGCTCCTTCATCACCTGCAGCCAGGTGCCCTCGAGAAACTGAAACAGCCCCACCGCCGAGGAGGTGCTGGCCCGCGCCGAGGGGTCGAGGCTGCTTTCGCGCATCGCCGTCTGCAACAGATAGCCGAAATCCACGCCGCTGCGATCGCCTGCCGAAGACAGGACGGCGGCCAGGCTCTGCGAAATGGAAATGGGCTGCACACCCATGTCTGACCACGCCAACGGAATCGAACGAGCCGACTGTTGGCCCCAAAGCATTAATAGGGCGTTAACTATTTTGCCGTCGCGCTTCGGCGCCCAAACCACCGGGCTGCCCACGGGCGTGACCCGTGGGCCGGCAGGCGAGCCCCCTATGCTCCGGCGCTTGCCGGGAAAACCCGCCGGATCACGCCCGCGGGGCAGCACCGGTGCAGGCAGCCCCGCCTCAGGAATCCGCCGGATGCCACCAGCTCACCTTCTCGTCCAGCGCCGGGCGCGGCCGGTCCTCCATCGTCGTGGCCGGGGTGCCGATATGCACGAAACCCACGAACTGCTCGCCCGGCCCGGCGCCCAGCATCGCCGCAGCCTCGCTGTCGAAGGTGAACCAGCGCGTCACCCACTGCGCCGCAAAGCCCAGCGCATAGGCGGCGTGCACCAGGTTGAACGCCACATTGCCGGCCGACAGCAATTGCTCCAGCTCGGGGATTTTCGGGTGCGGCTGCGCCGTGGAAATGACGCCAACCGTCAGCGGCGCCGGCAGGAAGCGGTTCCTTTCCACCTCCAGCCCGGCCGCATCCTGCCCGGGCTGCCGCCGCGCGGCAATCGCTGCCAGCTTTTCACCCGCCTCGCGCCGCGCCTCGCCACTGAACACCACCAGCCGCCAGGGCGCCAGCTTGCCGTGATCGGGCACCCGCATGGCAATGGTCAGCAGCGTTTCCAGCGCCGCTGCATCGGGCCCCGGCTCCTTGAGAAAGGCGGGGCCGACAGACCGGCGGGTCAACAGGTAATCGCGCAGGGCGGCATTGGCGGGCATGGCTGTCTCCTTATGGTGCCTGGGGTTTAGCCCGGCAGGCTGACAAGCGAAAGACATCGGGGCACAAATCTGCCGTCTGGCGATTCAGGCGGGCTCGCGCTATGACACAGCTTTTTCTCATTCGTCTTCTAGGCGGTGAGCTTTGAAGCGCTGTGCCAACGCGCAGCGACCGCATCGGAGTTGCCATGTTGCCGGTTTCCAAGCGCGCCATTGCCGCAATCCTGCTCGCGGTCCTGGCTGCCGGCCTGCCGCTTGGCGGCGCCTTCGCCCAGGCCGAAGCAGAGCTGCCGCCCCTGCCCCGCCCCCGCCCCGACCGCAGCGCCACCGACGCGCCGACGCCGGCCACAGCCGGCGCCACGGCCGCCACCGCCGCGATCGATACCGCGACCAGCGCGCCGCAGCCGGTAACGCTCACCGCCCATATCACCCGCGACGGCGCCCCCATTCCCGAGGGCCTGGTGTGGCGCGTCTTCGAGGCCACGCCCGACGCCAGCGGCGAGGTGGCGCTGGTGGCCAAGTCCGAGGACGGCGCCGCGCAGTTCAACCTGCCGCCCGGCCACTATCTGGTGCACGTCGCCTATGGCCGCGCCCAGGCCAGCGAGGAAATGGCGGTGCAGCCGGGCCAGAACGAGGTCGCCATCGATCTCGAGGCCGGCGCGCTGCGACTCAATTCCATGGTCACCGGCGACATTCCCATTTCGCCGACGCAGCTGCATTTCGACATTTTCACCGCCGGCTCCGAGGCCAGCCGCCTCACCGTGGCTGAAAACCTGCCGCCCAACGAAATCGTCACCCTCAATGCCGGCACCTATCACATCGTCTCGCGCTTCGGCGACGTCAACGCGGCGGTGCGCGCCGATTTGCGCATCGAGCCCGGCGAGTTGACGGACGCCACGCTCTACCAGCGCGCCAGCGAACTGTCGTTCAAGCTGGTCTCCGAGGCGGGTGGCGAAGCCATCGCCGACGTCGAATGGACGGTCAAGACCGGCGACGGCGCGACCGTGTTTTCCGACCGCGGCGCCTTCCCGGCGACGGTTTTGGCCGAAGGCGAATATCTGGTGCTGGCCAAGCTGGGCGACCAGGTCTTCAACCGGCAGATCGAGGTGCAGCCGGGCAGTCCCCGCGAAATCGAGGTGCTGACCTCGGTCTATTGAGCCCGCTTTTACCCCGGAACGGGGGGAGCAACGACAGGGCGGTTTTGCTGAGATAAGGCGCGGTCCCTGCCCCGCGCCCTCCGTGATAAGAACCAAGGATACATCGCGGCGACGCAATCGGCAGGTAGGACAACCCGGTCACCGCCGACGGCAAGGCAATTGTGCCGCGCCACCGGTCAATATAGCTTCGAGCGTGAATAGGGCAGACAGCCGCACCGGGTTCTGCCCCGCGTCGAACGGGAGAAAACGATGACGAAAACCGCCTATGCCCGGCGCGGCTTCGGCGCCATTGCCGCCGCTGGCCTCATAAGCCTCACCCTGCCCGCGGCCCCCGCCCTGGCCCAGAAGACCAAGACCAAGCCCGCCACCGAGGCCGCGCAACCGGCGCCGGCAGTCGATTTTATCGTCAGCATCCCGACCATCGACGCCGTGGGCTCCAGCATCGACGACGCCCGGCTGCGCGATATTTTGAGCGGCCAACTGGCCGAGAACGCCGACGCGCTGGCGACGCTCGACGCCACCAGCATCACCATCCCCGAAATCGTGCTCAACGTGCGCTCGACCAGCGGCGACAGGCAGCTCGAAACTGCCATGACCTTCTCCAATTTGGCGCTGGAAAATGTCGTCGACGGCGTCGCCGCCAGCATCGATCTGGGCGGCATCGCCATGCAGAGCGAGGAAGCCAGCTTCACCTTCGGCCCGCTTTCCGCCGCCAATTTCGACATCGGCGGCATGCTGGGCGTCTATGGCCTCGTGGATGCGGGCGGCCAGACCGAATTGCAGCCCATCTATTCCGATTTCCGCGCCCAGGGCGGCATGCTGGAGGCCGAGGACGTCAGTTGCGCCATCGGCGGCGCTTCCGGCGCCGAATTCAAGGCGCGGCCCCTCAAGACCTCGTTCGTGGAGATGATCGCCATCGCCCAGACGCTGGAAGACGAGGGCGAAACGCCCGATCCGGCGACGATGGGCAAGATCCTGCGCATGTATGCCGATATCTTCACCGCCTTCGAAACCTCCGAGATCACTTTTGGCGGTTTTGAGTGCGAAGGCACCGACGACGAGGGCCGGCCCATGACCATGGCGGTGGACGGCATGACCATGGCCGGCATGGTGCCGGGCATCTACCCCGCCCTGTCGGTGGACGGCTTCCGCATCGACGTCGAGGGCGACGGCAATTTCGCGCTCGATAATTTCACCTTCAAGCAGATGGATCTGAGCACCGTCATCGCGACGCTGCAAAACGCACCCGACGCGGTGGACGAAGCCTGGCTCGAAGCCAATATCCGCGGCCTGATCCCCGCCATGGAGGGCCTGTCGCTGGCCGGCCTCGATATCGACATCCCCGATCCGGATACCGAGGACGGGCGCATCAAGGCCACCATCGGTGCGTTCGACCTGTCGCTGGGCGCCTATCGCAACGGCATCCCGACCGACCTGGATACCTCGGCCGCCCATATCGTGGTCGACCTGCCCACCGACAGCAGCGACGAGCAGATCCAGCAATTGCTGGCGCTGGGCATCACCGATGTCGACGCCGGCTTCCGCGTCGCGGCGGCCTGGAACGAGGCCGAGCAGGCCATCGACGTCGAGGAAGTCTCCCTCAGCGGCGTCGACCTCGCCACCGTGCTGCTGGCCGGCCGCATCGCCAACGCCACCGAGGCGCTGTTCGCCACCGATCCCGACACCGCGCTGATGGCCTCGATGGGCATGGCGGTCAAATCGCTCGACCTGACGGTCACCGATGCGGGCCTCGCCGACCTCGTCATCACGGCGGTCAGCGCCGGCCAGGGGGTCGATCCGGCGACGCTGCGGCCCGTCTATGCGGGGCTGGCCGAAGGCACGGTCATCGGCATGCTGGCGGGCGCCGCCGACGCGGCCAATCTCGGCAAAGCCATCAATGCCTTCGTTGCCGGCACGGCCAAAACCCTCAATATCGGCATCGTCGCCAAGACCGATCCCGGCCTCGGCATGGCCGATTTCGCGGCGGCGGAGGACGATCCGACCCTGCTGCTGGGCAAGGTGGACATCAGCGCCACCGCCCGCTGAACCGCCGACAAGCGGCAGGCGCCGCCCCGCGCCGCGCCTGCCGCAGAGCAAGGGACTGCAATGCGCATCACGATGATTGGCAGCGGCTATGTCGGCCTCGTCAGCGGCGCCTCGTTCGCCGATTTCGGCCATGTCGTCACCTGCGTCGATCAGGACGCCGCCAAGATCGCCGCGCTCCGGGCCGGGCGTCTGCCGATCTTCGAGCCCGGCCTAGACGCGCTGGTTGCGGAGAACCAGGCCGCCGGGCGGCTGCATTTCACCACCGACCTTCCGGCCGCCGTCGCCGAGGCCGAAGTGATCTTCATCGCCGTGGGCACGCCGTCGCGGCGCGGCGACGGCCATGCCGACCTCACCCATGTCTACGCCGCCGCCGAAACCATCGCCCGCGCCGTGACGGGCTTTACGATCGTGGTCACCAAATCGACCGTGCCGGTGGGCACGGGCGACGCGGTGGAGCGCCGCATGCGCGCCGCCAATCCGGCCGCCGATATCGTCGTCGTCTCCAACCCCGAATTCCTGCGCGAAGGCGCCGCCATCGACGATTTCAAGCGCCCCGACCGCATCGTGGTGGGGCTCGAGGACGCGCGCGCCCGCGAGGTGATGACCGAAGTCTACCACCCGCTCTATCTCAACCAGGCGCCGCTCATCTTCGTCGATCGGCGCACGGCGGAGCTGACCAAATATGCCGGCAACGCCTTCCTCGCCATGAAGCTGGCCTTCATCAACGAGATCGCTGACCTCTGTGAAAAAACCGGCGCCAACGTGCAGGACGTGGCCCACGGCATCGGCCTCGACAGCCGCATCGGCGCGCAATTCCTCAATGCCGGCCCCGGCTATGGCGGCTCCTGCTTTCCCAAGGACACGCTGGCGCTGGTCAAGACGGCGCAGGACCACGAGAGCCCGCTGCGGCTGGTGGAAACCACCATCGCCGTCAACGACCTCCGCAAGCGCGCCATGGGGCACAAGATCATCGCGGCCTGCGGCGGCGACGTGCGCGGCAAGACCATCGGCCTGCTCGGGCTGACCTTCAAGCCCAATACCGACGACATGCGCGACGCCCCCGCCCTCACCATCATCGACACCCTCCGGGTCGCCGGCGCCCATATCCAGGCCTACGACCCCGAAGGCATGGTTGCGGCGCACGCCCTCATCGAGGGGATCGACTACGGCGCCGATGCCTACGCCGTCGCTGCCGGCGCCCATTGCCTGGTGCTGGTCACCGAATGGAACGCCTTCCGCTCGCTCGATCTCAAGCGGCTGAAGGCGGCGATGGAAGCGCCCAATTTCGTCGACCTGCGCAATGTCTACCGGCGCCGCGACATGGCGGCGGCCGGCTTCCACTACGTCTCGGTGGGGCGCCCGGCCACGCTGCCCGGCGACGCGCCGCTGGCGGACGCCGCCGAATGAACATCTTCGTCACCGGCTCGGCCGGCTTCATCGGCTTTCACCTCTGCCGCCGGCTGCTGGCCGATGGCCACACGGTGCGCGGCTATGACGGCATGACGCCCTATTACGACCCGGCCCTCAAGCAGGCCCGCCACGCCATTCTCGAACGGGAGCCCGCCTTCAGCGCCGTCGAGGCCATGCTGGAGGACCAGCCGGCCCTCGTCGCCGCCATCGCCGGCTTTGCCCCCGACATCATCGTGCATCTGGCCGCCCAGGCCGGCGTCCGCTACAGCCTCGAAGCGCCCGCCGCCTATATTAGTGCCAATGTCGCGGGCACCTTCAACCTGCTCGAAGCCGCCCGTACCAGCCGCCCGGCCCATCTGCTGCTGGCCTCGACCTCCTCGGTCTATGGCGGCAACGAGGCGATGCCCTTCGCCGAAACGGACCGCACCGACTTTCCCATCTCGCTCTATGCCGCCACCAAGAAGGCCGGCGAGGCGATGAGCCACGCCTATGCGCACCTGCACAAGATCCCCACCACCTGCTTTCGCTTCTTCACCGTCTACGGCCCCTGGGGCCGGCCGGACATGGCGCTGTTCAAATTCGTCGCCGCCATGGAAAAGGACGAACCGATAGAGGTCTACGGCAAAGGCGAGATGCGCCGGGATTTCACCTATATCGACGATCTGGTCGAAGCCATCGTCCGCCTGCTGCCCGCCATTCCGCGCGAGGGCGAACCGGTCGCGGTGCCCGGCGGCACCGACTCGCTCTCCCCCGTCGCCCCCTGGCGCAGCGTCAATATCGCCGGCGGCGAACCCACCGGCCTCCTGCCCTTCATCGATGCCATCGAAGCGGTGCTCGGCAAGCCGGCCGACCGGCGCCTGCTGCCCCGCCAGCCCGGCGATGTCGTCGAAACCTTCGCCAGCCCGGCGCTGCTCACCGCCCTTACCGGCTATTGTCCGCAAACCCCGCTGGCCACCGGTGTCGCCGCCTTTATCGAGTGGTATCGCGCCTGGAACAGCAGCGAGCGCCGATGAGCGGCCAAGGGCGGCATCTGGCGTTCCACTTCGCCAGCCTCGCCGCCGGTGGCGTCGAAAAGATGCGGCTGGTGCTGGCGCGCGAATTTCTGGCGCGCGGCCACCGCGTCGACCTCGTGCTCTGCCGCGCCGCCGGGGAATATCTCGACCAGCTGCCCGCCGGCGCCCGGGTGATTGACCTCGAGGCGCCGCGAACGCGCCACGCGCTGCTGCCGCTCGCCCGCTATCTGCGCACGGAGCGCCCGGACGCGCTGATCGCCAGCCTGCCCGGCCAGAACCTCGCCGCCATCGTCGCGGCGCGGCTCGCCGGCGGCACGACGCCCGTCTTCGTCACCCAGCACAATGCGCTCGGCCCGCAAAGCCGCAGCGGCCCCTTGGGGCAAAAACTGGTGCCCTCGCTCTATCGCTGGCTGCTGCCGCAGGCGGCGGGCGTGTTCGCCGTGTCGCACGGCGTCGCCGATGATCTCGCGACGCTCACCGGCCTTCCGCGCGACAGCATCACCGTGCTTTACAACCCCGCCTGCCCCGACGCCCTGCCGGTCGCGCCCTTCGCCGATCCCTTCTTCGCAACGGGAGAGCCGGTCGTTGTCGCCGTCGGCCGACTGCACCGGCAAAAAGGCTTCGACATGCTGATCGACGCCATCGCGCTGGCCAACGCCACGCGGCCGCTGCGGCTGGCGCTGCTGGGCGTCGGCGCCCTGCACGGCACGCTGGCGCAACAGGCAAGGCAAAGCGGGCTCGCGACGCGCGTGGCCTTTTACGGCTTTCAGGCCGATCCGCTGATCTTCATGCGGCACGCCGCCGTGCTGGCCGTCAGTTCCCGCTTCGAGGGCTTTGGCAATGTGCTGGTCGAGGCCATGGCCTGCGGCACGCCGGTGGTCAGCACCAATTGCCCCTCCGGCCCGGCCGAAATCCTGGAGGATGGCCGCTATGGCCGGCTGGTGCCGGTCGATGACGCCGCCGCCATGGCCGCCGCGCTGCTGGCCAGCCTGCAAGACCCCGCGCCACCGGCAATGCTGCAAGCCCGGGCGCAGGCGTTCACCATCAAAGCCGTGGCTGACCGCTATCTTGCCGCTATTTTCGGGCCGGAGGCGGCGGAGAAATCGCCGGGCGGCGCAGGGTCAGCAGCATGACGACGAACCAGCCCAGCAGCAGCGTCTTGCCCCCAAGCCCGAGGAAACCGCTGAGGCTGATGAGCAGCAGCGCCACCATGTAAGGGTGTGACCGCCGCCCCCGCTCGCAGCAGCAATAGAGCAGCACCAGCAGCGTCAGCACCAGCCCCACCGCGATGGGCACCCCATAATCGATGACCCAGGCCAGCCAGGTGATTTCGATGGCCGGCGAAACGCCGAGAGCCTGCGCTATCGTCAGCTTTTCGTTTGCGCTGAAGCCGGTCAGCAATTGCTCCCATGGCAGCGCGCCAAGGATGCTGAAGGCCTGCAAGCGCGTCAGGGCGCTGCCCTCGTCGTCGATCACCCGGGCGATCAGCGGATCGGCGGCGCCCGACAGCAGCGCCGCCCCGGCCATGCCGCCGAGCAGCAGCAGGAGAAGGCCCCGCCGCGCGCCGGCAAGCCACCTGCCCGGCGCGCTCGAACCATCGAAAATCAGGAAGATCGCCAGCAGCAGCCCCGTCGCGCCCAGCGCCAGCCGCCCGCCGAAAAACAGCAGCGCCACCCCATGCAGCAGCAATTGCGCCACGAGGCCCGGGGCGAGGCGTTCGCCCAGCCGGTCGATGACCAGATGGATGATGTAGGCGCCGGTGATCACCGAGGCGGTGAGCGGATGGCCGAGCAGCCCCACCGAGCGCAAATCCCCCGAATAGAGCGTCGTGCCGGCAATCCGGGGCAGCAGGCGAAACTCCAGCGCCTGTTCGGCAATGGCCAGCGCGGAATTGGCGAACAGGATGAGGATCACGGTGCTACCGATCCACTGCCGCTCCCGGTCGCCGACATTGTCGAGGACGAGCACCAGCAGCAGCGGCGTCACCATGGAGGTCACGAAATTGGTGACGGAAATGCCGCGATAAACGCAGGCCATCACCACCATGAGGCAGAACATGAGGATCGGCACGAAAATGCCGGGCGGAATGGTGGAAAACCGCAATTTTCCCCGACTGACGGCGCTGGCCAGCACCGCGCCCAGCGCCAGCAGCGTCGCGACATGGATTTTCTCGATAAAACTCCCCGCCTCCGAGGCATAGTCGACGCCCAGCACGAACAGCAGGTTCGGCGAAACCACGAAGGCCGCGACCACGCTCAGCCAAGCCATCAGCCCCGGCATCGCCCTGCCCTCACGGCCGAATGTCTTGCGAGGGGCGCGGCCACTGCCCCCACGCCGTCACCCCCGCGCAAAGCGGGGGCCTCTGTTGGGTCCCGGAAGGAGCGTCGATACAAATACCAAACGCTCCAGCCCGGCGGAAAAAACCATCCAATCCAGCCCCTCCTATGCCGGTGTCGCCACGACGCGGCGCAGCACCGGTCGGGCGAGGTTGAGCGGCACCGCCAGCGTCGTGGCCGGCGCCGCCAGGTCCACTTGCGTGCCGTTGTCCAATTCCAGCGTGGCGCGCTGGTCTTCATCCCCAAATTGCAGGGTGAGCGTGTCGGCGGCGCGCGCCCCCAGCATCGGCGAGGTGACCTTGCTGCCCAGTTCGATCTGCGGCACCGCCACCAGAAACTCGAACAGATAGGGCTGGCCGATGGTCAGCGCATAGCTCAGCCGCAGCCGCGCCCGCGCCGTCCCCGCGGCGGTGGTCAACGACAGGCTGGAGCGGCCCGGCACCGCATTTGCCGCCGGCACCAGCAGGTTCACGCCGATGAGCGAATCGTTGCTCGCCGCCTGCCGCAGTTCCAGCGCCGGCGCCGCGCCGGTGAGCATGGCGGTATAGAGCGAGATCGAATAGGCCGTGCTTGGCTCCAGCGGCGTGGTGTTGGGCATGGTCACCAGTTCGTAGAACGCCCCCGCCGCCACGCCGTGCGCCTTCACATGCAGCGCCGGCAGCCCGAGCAGCGTCGTGACGGCCATGATTTCGGTGGTCAGCGGCCCGTTGTGATACCAGCCGGTCGGCAGGCTGCCGCCGGCGCCGTGCACGCCCACCGCCGCGCCGGCCAACCCCGGATTGGGCACCAGATTGGCCCCCGCCGGCTCGATGGAAATGCCCGCATTGGTGCGCGCCGGCATGTCCGGCGCGAATTCGTGCCAGACCCCGGCGCGGTCGGCCGCCCATTTGGCCGAGCCCCGCGTAAAGGAAAACGCGGCGGCGGCGGCGATGGGGTCGGCGCGGCGCATATAGCGCTGATTGGCGAAATCGGCGGCCCAGCGCGCCCCTTCGGGCCACCACGCAAGCCGCCCGGCGGCGGCGAGGCTGAGGTCGAGCCCCAGCATCACAGCAGCCCCACCAGCGCCCCGGCGCTCGTGCCGGTGGCCTTGACCTGCTTTGCCCGCACCGGCAGCAGCGTGCCCCCGGCGACATTGGCGAAGCTGACGGCGGCGCCCGACGCCAGCACCAGCGCCAGATCGCCCGCCGTGCCGACATAAACGGCCCGCGTCACCTCCGAAAGGTCGTTACTGTCGTGCGGCGTGATGGCAAAGCCATGCGCGGCGGGAGCGGAAAGGCCGGAACTGTAGCCTTCGAAGCGGTCGGTCATCGTCAGGTCCCCGTTGAGCGGTAAAGCCCCAGCCTATCTCTCCCCCTGCTCCCGGGGATAAGTCGCGCCCAGCCCATGACCTCAGCGCCGCTCGCGCAGCACTTCGAGGCCCGCCAGCACCACGAAGCGCGGCGCCGCCACCAGATAGCGCCGCCACAGCCGCCGCGGCTCGCGGCAGAACCGGTACAGCCACTCGAACCCGTTATCGCGCAGCAGCTTCGGCGCCCGCCTGATGGCCTGGGAATGGAAATCGAAGGCGGCGCCGACCCCCAGCAGCACGCCCCGCCCAACAAACGGCGCCGCCTGCATCAGCCAGTATTCCTGCTTCGGGCTGGAGAGCCCCACCCAGACGAAATCGGCGCCGCTGGCCTTGATCGCCGCGATTTCCGCGAAGCCCTCGGCGTCTGGCTCGAAATCCGGGCCGATGGCCCGCATGGGCGGGCTCAGCGTGCCGGCGACGCGCAGCCCGGGATATTTTGCCGCCAACGCCGCCGCCATGGCCTCGGCAATGCCCGGCTTGCCGCCATAGAAGAAATGGCTCTGGCCGCTGCGCAGCGACGCCGCGCAGACGGCATCCACCAGATCGGCGCCGGCGACCCGGCCGATGGCCGTGCCGTGCCCCCGCAGCCGCGCGACCCACACCAGCGGCATGCCGTCCGGCGCAACGAGGCTGGCCTCGTGGTGCAGGGCAAGCAGCCGGGGCTCGTCCCGCGCCAGCATCAGCCCGGCCACTTCCCGCAGGAACACCGTGTGCGGCTCGCCATCCGCCGCCCAGCCCAGCACGGCGTCGGTGGCGCGCGCCATGTCGACGAGCCCCACCGGCACGCCGAGAATGCGGATATGGGCCGGCCGCTCGCCCGTCATGCCGCCCGCCGCCCGCCGGTCCGGCAGAACCACGCATAGGTGGCGCGGATGCCCGCTTCGAGGCCGATGCGCGGCGCCCAGCCCAGGGCGCGCAGTTTTGCCGTGCTCATCAGCTTGCGCGGCGTCCCCTCGGGCATGGTGCGGTCGTGCACGATCTCGCCGTCAAAACCCACCACGGCGCAGACGAGCCGCGCCAGCTCCAGAACGCTGACCTCGGCCCCCGACCCCACATTGATGGGCGTTGCCCCCGAATAATGGCGCAGCAGGAAGACCAGCGCGTCGGCGCAGTCCTCGACATGCAGGAACTCCCGGCGCGGCATGCCGCTGCCCCAGAGCGTCAGATACGCCTCGCCCCGGCATTTTGCTTCATGCGCCTTGCGGATCAGCGCCGGCAACACATGGCTCGAGGCCAGCGCGAAATTGTCCCCCGGCCCGTAGAGATTGCACGGCATGGCCGCGATATAGTCCCGCCCATATTGTGTGCGACAGGCCTCCACGAGCTTGATGCCGGCGATCTTGGCCAGCGCGTAGCCGGCATTGCTGGGCTCCAGCGGCCCGCTGAGCAGCGCTTCCTCCGGGATCGGCTGCGGCGCCAGCCGGGGATAGATGCAGGACGAGCCCAGAAACAGCAGCCGCCCCACGTCATGGGCGTGCGCCGCCGCGATGACATTGGCCGCGATCATCAAATTGTCGTAGAGAAAATCCGCCGGCTGACTCGCATTGGCCAGGATGCCCCCGACCTTGCCGGCCGCCACGACCACCACATCGGGCCGCTCCCGCGCCATGAAGGCGTCGACCGCCTGCTGCTGCCGCAGGTCGAGCGCCGCCCGCCCGGCGGTGACGATCTCTGCCCCTTCGGCCTGCAATCGCCGCACCGTGGCGCTGCCCACCATGCCGCGATGGCCCGCCACCCACACCCGCTTTCCCGCCAGGTCGTAGCTCACGGCGCGCCCGCCCCGCCGCCCGCCTGCAGGAGCCGGATATCCTCGCGCACCATTTCCCGCACCAGCTCGCGCACCGGCGTCTCGTGCGTCCACCCCAGCTGGCGCCGCGCCTTGCTCGCGTCGCCGAGCAGCATGTCGCCCTCGGTGGGGCGGAAATAGCGCGGATCGACCGCGACGAGACAGTGCCCCGTGCGCGCATCGAACCCCTTTTCCTCGACCCCTGCCCCGCGCCATTCCAGCGCGACGCCGATATCCTCGAAGGCCCAGACGACGAAATCGCGCACCGGCGTCGTCGTGCCGGTCGCCAGCACATAGTCGTCCGGCGCTTCCTGTTGCAGCATCAGCCACATGCCGCGCACATATTCGCGCGCGTGGCCCCAGTCGCGCCGCGCATCGAGATTGCCCAGATAGAGCCGCTCCTGCCGCCCCAGCCTGATGGCGGCCACCGCGCGCGTGATCTTGCGCGTCACGAACGTCTCGCCGCGCAGCGGGCTTTCGTGGTTGAACAGGATGCCGTTGCTGGCGTGCAGGCCATAGGCCTCGCGGTAATTGACCACGATCCAGTAGGCATAGAGCTTGGCGGCGGCATAGGGCGAGCGCGGATAGAACGGCGTCGTCTCGTTCTGCGGCACCGCCTGCACCAGCCCGTAAAGCTCGGAGGTGGACGCCTGGTAGAACCGGGTTTTCTGCGCCAGCCCCAGGATGCGGATCGCCTCGAGCAGGCGCAGCGTCCCCAGCCCATCGGCATTGGCGGTATATTCGGGCGTTTCGAACGACACCTGCACGTGGCTCTGCGCCGCGAGATTGTAGATTTCGTCCGGCTGCGTCTGCTGCACCACGCGGATCAGATTGGTCGCATCCGTCATGTCGCCATAATGCAGGATCAGCCGCGGATCGGGCTCGTGCGGGTCCTGGTAGATGTCCTCGATACGCCCGGTATTGAACGAGGAGGCGCGCCGTTTGAGGCCGTGCACCTTGTAGCCCTTGTCGAGCAGCAGCCGCGCCAGATAGGCGCCGTCCTGGCCGGTTATGCCGGTAATCAACGCAGTTCTGGTCATGGCGCCTCCCGGTTCGGCGGCAGGCCGTGCAAGGCCCGGTGATCGTCGAAAATCCGCCCCAGCAGCCGCGCCGGCGTAAAGCGCCGCACCGGCCCGGCCACCGCCTCGGGCGTCGTCTCGCCCCGCATCATGCGGCCATATATCTCCAGCACCCGCGCCGCGAACCGCTCGTTCTGCCGCTCCGCATCGTCGTCCCGGTCGACCAGATAGCCGTTGACGCCCGCGCTGATGACGGCCGCCAGCTGCGGCAGCTGCAGCGCGACGACGCAGCGCCCCGAAGCCAGCGTCTCCATGACGAAGCGCGGCATGCCCTCGAAGGCCGAGGTGAGCAGGCCGACATGCATGCCGCGCAGAAGGGTGGCCAGTTCGCCGGCGCTGGTGCGGCCATGCCGCGTCGTCAGCTGCCGCACCGCCGCGAATTGCGCAAAACTCTCGAGATCGCCGTCCCCGACATAGTGAAATTCCACCGCGCCCCGGCTCTGCTCGGCCACGCGCCGCACCACGTCGAGCATGACGTCGAGGCGCTTGAACGCGTCGGCGCGGCCGGCAAACACCAGCTTGAGCGGCCCGCCGGGAAAGGCGCTGGGCCGAAAGATTTCCGGGTCGGCCCAGGTGGTCAGCGTCTCGAACTTGCGCGCGAACGGCCGAAAGCGCCGGCGGCAGGCGGCGGTCATGTCTTCATTGACCAGATAGAAGCGGTAGCAGCCGGCGGCGGCCAGCCCCGCCGCAACGGTGCCGATAACGGGATAGCGGGCCAGGACGCCGCTTCTCGCCTCTCCCTTCGTGGCCATGACGTGCTGCATCTGCACGAACGGCACGCCGAACGATTGCACCAGAGGCGCGATTTCGACGCGCCGCAATTCCACGCTGTAGCCGCCCTGCCGCAGCACCCGGCGCACCTTGGGCCAGTTCTTCAGCAGCGCCCGCGCCAGCGTGAACGTGTCGGTCCGCGCAATGCTGTCGGCCCAGACATTGAGGCTGCTTTCGACCCGGTAGAGCGCCAGGTAGTTTATCCGGCGCCCGGCGCACTCGACCGCGCTCACCCGGCCCAATTCCAGATCGCCGATCTCGTCCGGCCCGATATAGAGCAGGTCCATATCCGCCGGATGATGGCGGATATAGTCGCGCACATAGGTTTCCGTGCCGCCGATGCGCCGGCCGCGCGGGTCCGCCATGTGGATAAGGCAGACAGCGTAGCGTTTTGCGTCCTCCATCGCCCCCCCGTTTGAGCCCGGTCAGTCGCGCCCGTATTCGTCTTCGAGGCGCACGATATCGTCCTCGCCCAGATAGGGGCCGGTCTGCACCTCGATCAGTTCCAGTTCGATCTTGCCCGGATTGGCCAGCCGATGCGCGCAGCCGAGCGGCAGATAGATCGACTGGTTCTCGGTGAGCACGCTCACCACCCCGTCCACCGTCACCTCCGCCGTGCCGCGCACCACCACCCAGTGCTCGGAGCGATGATGGTGCTTTTGCAGGCTCAGCCGCTTGCCGGGCTTGACGAAAAGCTTCTTCACCTGGAAGCGCTCGCCCACCAGGATGAGGCGATAGCCGCCCCAGGGCCGATAGTCCGTGCGGTGCGTCTCGGTAAGGGCGCGGGTCGCCTCGTCCGCCCCGAGCGCCCGGGCGATAGCCCCGACATTCTGCGCCTCCGACAGCTTGCCGACGAAAACCGCGTCCTCGGTGGCCACCACCACCACGTCGTCGAGCCCGTCGACCACCACATGCGCGCCATCGCTGACCACCAGCGTATTGCTGGTGTTGCGCAGCATGGCCGGGCCGGAAACGGCATTGCCCGCCGCGTCGTGCTGCCGGCCCTTCCACACGGCGTCCCACGCCCCCAGATCCGACCAGCCGAACGATACCGGCAGCACGGCGGCCCGGCCCGTATGCTCGAAAATGGCGTAGTCGACGGAAATATCCGGCGCGGCGGCGAACGCCGCCTCGTCGAGCCGGATGAACCCCAGATCGCGCCTCGCCTTCGTCACGGCAGCCCGGGCGGCCGCGAACACCGCCGGCGCCAGCCGCGCGCATTCGTTGAGGAACAGCCGGGCCGGCAGCATGAACATGCCCGAATTCCAGGCAAAGCCGCCCGCCGCCAGCATTGCCCGCGCCCGTTCCAGATCGGGCTTTTCGATGAAGGCCGAAACCTTGTGGGCGCCGTGCCCCAGCGCCTCCCCGATGGCGATATAGCCATACCCCGTCTCGGGATGGTCCGGCGCCACGCCGAAGGTGACCAGATGGTCGTCGCGCGCGGCCGCGACGGCGGCGTCGACCGAGGCGAAATAATCCGCCGCCCCCGGGATCAGATGGTCCGACGGCAGCACGTGGATGATCGCCTCCTCGTCCCGGTCGATCACCATCTGCGCCGCGACCGCGACGGCGGCGGCGGTATTACGGGCCACCGGCTCGAGCACGATGGCGCCCAGCTCGACCCCCACTTCCTGCGCCTGTTCGGCGACGAGAAAGCGATATTCGGCATTGGTGATGACGATGGGCGCGCTGTAGCGCCCGCCCCCCAGCCGCTGCAGGCATTGCTGGAACGGACTGGTGTCCCCCACCAGCTCGATGAACTGCTTGGGGCGCGCCAGGCGCGATTTTGGCCAAAGACGACTCCCCCGGCCGCCGGCCAGGACGACAGGTATAGCGACGCCCACTCGAGAAGTCCCCCACCGCCATAACTTCTGATTTCAAAGCACATTATCTGCCCAATATCAAATCAGCAGAAAATTTTATTCTTTTGCCAGGCCAGCCAACTTGCGCGACAGTAAATGTGCGGGCGCGGTCATTTCCGTCCCGCCGGCGCTTTTTTCCGTTTGTTCCGCGAGCATTTTCGCTGGGGCGGGAGCGCCGAACATAGCCATGGTTCCTGGGGGGCACGAACGATGGAAACGGCTGAAATCGACCTGCATGGCCTTTTCGGGCTGCTGCGCCGGCAGCGGCGCCTCGTCGCGGCGGTTGTCGTTGCCATGCTGGTCGCGGCGGCCGCCGTCGCCTACATGCTGCCGCCGGTCTACAGCGCCTCGGCGCTGATCCTGGTCGACCCCAGCCACAAGAACCTGCTCGATCCCGATACGAGGCCGGCCAGCAGCGGCGCCGACAGCGCCCGGATCGACAGCGAGGTGGAACTGGCCCGCTCCGACAACGTGCTGCTGCACCTGATCGAGCGCGAAAACCTGCTCGCCGACCCCGAATTCGGCGTATCGGCCGGGCCCGTCGCCCGCCTGCTGGGCTTCATGGGCCTCGCGTCGGCCGCGCCGCCGGCCGGTGCCGAGGCGCTGGAGCGCTCCCTGTCCCGGCTGCGCCAGGCGAGCACCGTGCAACGGCGCGGCCTAACCTACCTGCTTTCCATCCAGGTCCGCTCCGCCACCCCCGAAACCGCCGCGCGTCTCGCCAACGCCATGGCGGAAACCTATATTTCCAGCCAACTAGCCGCCAAGGTCGACGCCACCGTCGCCGCGCTCACCGTATTGCAGGCGCGCCTCGAACGCGCCCGTGCCGCCGTCACACGCTCCGAAGCGCGCTATGACCGCTTTCTCGCCGACACCGGCGAGGACGCACTGCCCGATGCCGACATCCTTACCCAGCGCTATGAGTTGCAGCAGGGCGCCGAACTGGCGCGGCGCCAATACCAGACCCTGCTGGCGCGGGCGCAGGATTTCGAGACGCAGATCGACCTGCAACTGGCCGATAGCCGCATCGTCTCGCCCGCCCTCGTGCCGCTGCGCCCCGCCTCTCCCAACAAGCCGCTGCTGCTGACGCTCGCTCTTCTCGCCGGGCTGGCGCTGGGCGTGGCGCTCGCCTTTCTTTACGAAAACCTCATCGGCGGCGTCACCAGCCAGGAGCAACTGGCAGCCGCCCTCAAGATCCCCGTCGCCGCCACGATCCCCCGGGACGAGGAGCGCAGCGGCCAGGGCAGCGCCGCCGACCTGATCGTCAAAACCCCGCTTTCCGGCTTCGCCGAATCCATCAGGCGGACGCGCGCCGCCCTCGACCAGACCCTCCTGGGCGGCACGCGCCTCTCCCCGCCCGCCGCGACACCGCTGGGCCGCGTCGTCATGGTGTGCTCGACCAATCCCGAAGAGGGCAAGACCACCCTCGCCCTGGCGCTGGCGCGGGCCTACGCCCTTTCCGGCCGGGCGACGCTGCTGGTGGACGGCGATTTGCGCGCCCCCGCGCTCCACACGCATCTGCGGCGCGAGGCCACGGCGGGCCTGCTCGATATCCTGCACGGGGAGACCGCCGCCGCCGAGCCCGCCGGCGTGCTGATGGCGGACCCGCTCACCCCGCTGACCGTGCTGCCGGGCGGCCGGCACAGCGACATGCCGACCGACCAATTGCTGGCCAACCCCAATTTCGCCCTCTTCATCGCAGCGGCGCGCCGGCGCTTCGATTACGTCATCCTCGACACGCCCGCGGTCGGCCCGGTGGTCGACGCCCTCTACACCGCCCCCTTTGCCGACGCGGTGCTGTTCGTCGTCAAATGGGCCGCCACCGCGCAACGCGAAGCCAAGAGAGCCCTCGATGCCCTCTCCCGCTCCACCGCCCCCGACACCCTCCTGCTGGCCGTCATGACCCAGGCCCAGGGCAATCGCTCCTGACGCCAGGCCGCCCGTGACAAAGCAGCACCCTGCCAAAACCACCGGCGCTGCCCCCGGGCGAAGACCCGGGGGCCCCCTATCCCGAGCAACCGGCCATCGCGGCTCCTGCCCCACCGCCGCCCCTCTGTTCGACTTCGCAAGGGCAACGAAGCCCCCTAGCTGCCGGTGCCGCCGGACAGCTCGCGTTTCAGCGTCAGCATCAGGATCCGCATGTCGAGCCGCAGCGACCAGTTCTGCACATAGGCAATATCGTGGTCGATGCGGGCCACGGCGGCGGCGGGATCGGCGGTCGGCCCGCGCAGGCCGTTGACCTGGGCCCAGCCGGTCAGCCCGGGCAGCATGGCATGGCGCGCCTCGTAATAGGGCACCAGCTGGCGGTACTCGATGCCGCCCGCCAGCATGCCGGCGACGTGCGGACGTGGCCCGACCAGCGACATCTCGCCCTTGAGCACGTTGATGAGCTGCGGCAACTCGTCGATGCTGTATTTGCGCATGAACCGGCCGATGGCGGTGATGCGCGGATCGTCGTCGATTGTCTGCGCCAGCCCACTGCGGTCACCCAGATCGGTGCGCATCGAGCGAAATTTGAGCAGCTCGAACGCCCGGCCGCCCCGCCCTTCCCGCCGCTGCCGGAAAAATACCGGCCCCGGCCCCGAAGCCTTGACGAGGAGCGCCATGCCGATCAGTAGCGGCGCGAGACAGACAAGACCCAGCGCCGCCACGAGCATGTCGATGCCGCGCTTGACGCCCCGCGCCACACCATTGTGCCGCACGCGCGGCAGGCCGCCCTGCTCCCTCTGGCGGCGCGCGCCCCGCATGTCCAGATATGACGGCCCCGATACGCCATCCGAAAAAGCCACCACGCCCCCCCGAGGGGCAATTGCCCCTTCCCCGCGCCCAGCCAGCCGCGGTTCCGGTAAAAACCGGCCGCAGATTTACCATTGGTTAACCATAAAGCACCCCAAGGGCCCGCCGGGTCAATATGGCGGGTCTGCCGGCGGGCGCCGGCGCGGCGGGGTCAGGTGTCCGGGTCGGGGATCTGGCGCAGCTTCTTTGCGCTGCTGCGACGCGCCTTGCTTTCCAGCCGCCGGCGCTTCGAGGCCAGCGTCGGCCGCGTGGCGATGCGCGGCTTGGGCGGATACGCTCCCTCGCGCAGCAGCGCCACCAGCCGGGCCAGCGCCTCGGCGCGGTTGAGCGGCTGGTAGCGATGGCTGTTCGAGGTGATGACGATCACCCCCTCCTTGGTGAGCCGGCTGCCCGCCAGCCCCGCCACCCGCCGCTGCATCGCCACCGGGATATTGGGGGAATTGAACAGGTCGAAGCGCAGTTGCACCGCGCTCGCCACCTTGTTGACGTTCTGCCCGCCCGGCCCCGAGGCGCGCACGAAGCTTTCCTCGATCTCGCCCGGATCGATGGCAATGGAGCGGGTGATCGCGATCGGCTCGGCCATGTGTCACCCGCCCCCGTTCAGCGCTTCCAGCGCCCCGTGAACCAGACCTCCTCGTCGTGGATGACGCGGCCCTTTTCGGTGGTCCGGTACTTGCCCGGCGCCACGGTTTCGATCCAGCGCTTTTCCAGCATGCGGGCGAACACCTTCTCGCCCACATCCTTGAAATCATCCGGGCCGAGGACATTGGCCTCGCCCAGGTGATAGAGCGCCTTCATTTCGCGGTTCGAGGGACGCTGCGGCATCAGGCGGCCTGCTGCGCGGCGTCCTTGAGGTCCGGCGCGGTCGCTTCGGCCATCAGCTCCACCAGCGCGTCCATGAACGGCCGCACCTGCTGCCCCTCGGTCCCCAGCCGCCGCACCGACACCGTGCCTTCCTCGGCCTCGCGCTTGCCCACCACGAACAGCAGCGGCACCTTCTGCACCGAATGCTCGCGCACCTTGTAGTTGATCTTCTCGTTACGGGTGTCGAGCTCGGCCCGGATGCCGGCGTCGCGCAATTGCCGCACCAGCTTTTGCGCATACCCGTCCGCTTCCGAGACGATGGTCGCCACCACCACCTGCGTCGGGGCCAGCCACATCGGCATCTTGCCGGCATAGTTCTCGATGAGAATGCCGATGAACCGCTCCAGCGATCCCAGGATCGCCCGGTGCAGCATCACCGCATATTGCCGGCTGCCGTCCTCGGCCACATAGGTCGCGTCCAGCCGTTCGGGCAGCACATAGTCGAGCTGCAGGGTCCCCACCTGCCAGGAGCGCCCGATGGCGTCCTTCAGGTGGAATTCGAGCTTGGGCGCATAGAACGCCCCCTCTCCCTCGGCAATCTCGAAATCGTAGCCGGTGGCCCGCAGCGCATCGCCCAGCGCCTTTTCCGCCGCGTCCCAGCGCTCGACCGTGCCGCCGAACTTTTCCGGCCGCGTCGCCAGCTTGATGACCACGTTCTCGAAGCCCATGTGCCCGTAGACCGAATAGAGCAGATGCACGAAATGCTCGGTCTCGGCCTGGATCTGGTCCTCGCGGCAGAAGATATGCGCGTCGTCCTGCGTCATCTGCCGCACCCGCATCAGCCCGTGCAGCGCGCCATGCGGCTCGTTGCGGTGGCAGCAGCCGAATTCGGCCATGCGCAGCGGCAGATCGCGGTAGGACTTGATGCCCTGGTTGAAGATCTGGATATGCGCCGGGCAGTTCATCGGCTTGAGGGCCAGGAGGTCCCCGCCATCCTCGAAGATCGGCTTGTCGTCCTCGGTATTGGGGATCTGGTCGGGCACCACGAACATGTTCTCGCGGTATTTGCCCCAGTGCCCCGACTGCTCCCAGAACTTGGCGTTCATCAGTTGCGGCGTCTTGACCTCGACATAGCCGGCCTTGTTGAGCCGCCGCCTTATATAGGCTTCCATCTGGTTGTAGATGACAAAACCGCGCGGGTGCCAGAACACCGAGCCCTGCGCTTCTTCCTGCAGGTGAAAGAGGTCGAGATCGCGGCCGATCTTGCGGTGATCGCGCTTTTCCGCCTCCTCCATCATGGTGAGATAGGCGTCCAGCTCCTCTTTCGTCGGAAAGGCCGTGCCATAGATGCGGCTCAGCACTTCGCGATTGCTGTCGCCGCGCCAATAGGCGCCCGCCACCTTGGTCAGCTTGAAGGCCTGCCCCACATCCTTGACCGAGCGCATATGCGGGCCGCGGCACAGATCCATCCACTGGCCCTGCTTATACATCTTGATCGACTGATCGGCCGGAATGGCGTCCACCAGTTCCACCTTGAACGCCTCACCCTTGGCGGCGAACCAGTCCTTGGCCTGGTCGCGCGACCACACTTCCTTGCTGAAGGCGGCGCCGCGCTCGATGATCTCGCTCATCTTCTTTTCGATGCGGCGCAGCTCGTCCTCGGTGAACGGGCCTTCGGGCCGGTAGAAATCGTAGTAAAAGCCGTTCTCGATCACCGGCCCGATCGTCACCTGCGTCTCGGGCCACAATTCCTGCACCGCCTCGGCCAGCACGTGCGCGGCGTCGTGCCGGATCAGCTCCAGCACGTCCTTCGAGCCGCTGTCGCGCGTCACGAATTCGATGCGCCCGTCGCTCTCCAGCGCATCGGACAGGTCGGCGAGCACGCCGTTCCAGCGCATCGCCACCGTCTTTTTCGCGAGGCTCCTGGAAATCCCCTCGACGATCTCGGTGCCGGTAGTGCCGCGCGAATAGTCGCGAGCAGCACCATCGGGGAACGTCACCTTGATCGACATTTGAAGTCTCCAGAAATCGGGTTGCATGCAGCCGCAATCGCTGCACGGCGGCCTGAATAGCACGATTGTTGTTTATTTCCACCGTCCATAGCGCCACGGCAGATACCAACGCCCCTGCACCGGCAACGCTTCCGGCACCGGGTCATATCCATGCGTGCCACCCGGCCGGCAGCGCCAGAAGCGCGCCAGCCCCATCCAGCCGCCGGGCCAGAAGCCGAATTGCCAGATGGCGTCGCGCGTAAATTCCGAGCAGGTGGGCAGGTGCCGGCAGGTGCGACCGGCAAACGCCGACAGCGTATAGCGATAGAGCGTGATCAGCAGCACCGCCGCCACCTTGAACGGCAGGTCGACCGCCCGCCAGAACAGCTCGCTGACTCTTTGCATCAGCCCTGCGCCGGAACCGCTTGCGCCGACTCGTATTTTTCCAGCGCCGCCGCCAGCGCGTCGAACACCAGCAGCGTCGAGGTGTGGCGCGCCGGATAGTCCCGCACCGGCTCGAGATATTTGAGCTCGCTCCATTTGCCGCCCGGCGGCGCCCCCTCGGCCTTGAGCATGGCGTGCATCGCCTGTCGCAGCGCCAGCACGTCGGCCGCCGGCGTGCCGACGATCTGCCGCGCCACGATGGCCGCCGAGGTCTGCCCCAGCGCGCAGGCCGAAATCTCGTGCCCATAGGCGGCGATGACGCCGTCCTCGACCTTGATGTCGACCTCGATCACCGAGCCGCAGACGCGCGACACCTTGCGGGCCGACGCGTCCGGATCGCCGAGCCGCCCCGGTTGCGGGGCGTTTCCCGCAATATCGAGGATTTTTTCGGAATAGAGATCGCTTAGCTCCATGGTGCCGACAATTCTGTTTCTTGTTCCGCCCGGTTTCCACTTCTATATAGGGGGTCGCTGCCGGGCTGTCAGGGGTTTGACCCCACGGACCGGACCGTTCGTTTTCACCGTGTTGCAGCGGTTGCCACGCAAGGAGCCACCCCATGGACGCCCAGGCCAAACCGCTTGTCGCTGAAAAACCGGCCAGCGGCCCCCTGACCCGCCCGACGCAGGCGGAGGCGGAAGCCGCCGTCCGCACCCTCATCGCCTGGGCCGGCGACGATCCGGCCCGCGAAGGCCTCATCGAAACCCCGGCCCGCGTCGCCAAGGCTTATGGCGAACTATTCGCCGGCTACGGCCAGGACGCGCGCGAGGTGCTTTCCAAGACCTTCCGCGAGGTCGGCGGCTACGACGACCTCGTCCTGGTCAAGGATATTCCGTTTTACGCCCATTGCGAGCACCACATGGTGCCCTTTTTCGGCAAGGCCCATATCGCCTACCTGCCCCATGACGGGGTGGTGGGGCTCTCCAAGCTCGCCCGGCTGGTCGAGGTGTTCGCGCGGCGCCTGCAAACGCAGGAAACCATGACCGCGCAGATCATCGACGCCATCAACGAAAATCTCGGGCCGCGCGGCGCCGCCGTCATGCTGGAAGCCGAACACATGTGCATGACCATGCGCGGCGTCAAGGCACACGACGTCCTGACCGTCACCCACCGCTTCACCGGCGTTTTCGCCGAGGACCGGCAGGAGCAGGACCGCTTCTTCGCCATGGTCGGCCACCGCTAGGCGCGTCACCCGTCGCTTAAATAGGGACCCTGAACCTTCGCTCCCACGCCGTTATCCCCGCGACAGCGGGGATTTCTGTTCGGTCGGGAAGGGGTAACGGCGGTCGCCGCTGCGGAGCACCGCCAGGAACTGCAATACGAACGGGGGAACGTTCCAGCACCATGCCCATGTCCTTCACCGACCCTTCCCGCCTCGACCACGCGGCGCTGGAGGAAGGCACCGCCTTCGCCCCGCGTTTCGACGCGCAGGGGCTGCTCACCGTGGTCACGGTCGACGCCGCCAGCAACGCCGTGCTGATGGTTGCGCACATGAACGCCCAGACGCTGGCCCTGACGCTCGAAACCGGCATCGCCCACTACTGGTCCCGCTCCCGCCAGGCCGTCTGGAAGAAGGGCGAGACCTCGGGCGAAGTGCAGCAATTGGTGGAACTGCGCACCGATTGCGATCAGGACTGCCTGGTCATGACCGTACGCCAGACCGGCCGTGGCGCCGCCTGCCACACCGGCCGCCCCTCCTGCTTCTATCGTCGCGTCGTCGTGGAAGACGGCACCGCAAAGCTGCAAGACACCGGCCTCCCCCGCCTCTTCGACCCCAAAACCGTCTACGGCCCATAAGCCAACCACCGGCGCAGAAAGCAACCCACGCAGCCCCCACCTCCGGCGCTGCCACCGGGCTCGACCCGGTGGCCTCTCCCCACCAACTCGGGGCTCCCCTGCCGGCCCCCGGATCAAGTCCGGGGGCAGCCATGGTGGGCGGGGAGGTATCGGAACAAGAATCGATGGCCCGCCATCCACTCCCTCACCAACTCCCCCAGCGCTGCCACCGGGCCCGACCCGGTGGCCTCTTTCCACCGCCACGGGCTCCCCCGCCGGCCCCCGGATCAAGTCCGGGGGCAGCCATGGCGGGTGGGAAAACAAAGACTATCAACGGGCAGGCCGACCCCTCACCCGTCTCGGCCTGACGGCCGATCCACCCTCTCCCACAAGGGGAGAGGGAGACTCTGCGCCTGGGGCAGCACCAAGCCTTCCTTCTCCCCTCGTGGGAGAAGAGCCTGCCCCGGACATGATCCGGGGTGCCCGAAGGGCGGATGAGGGGGGCTCCATCCGATCCCTCACCACTCCCACCGCGCTACCACCAGCCCCGACCCGGTGGCCCCTGCGGGAGCCCCTATCGCTGCCGTCGCTCGAACAGCGGCACCAGCAGGAAGCCGGCGGCGAAGCCTCCCAGATGCGCCTGCCAGGCGATGCCCAGTTCGCTGCCGATCAGCAGGGGCATCAGCGGCACCGCCGCATTGAGCGCCAGCCAGACCAGGGTGAAATAGCGGGCACTGGGATGGGCCCAGACCTGCCGAAACGTCGCCAGCCGCCGCCCCAGCACCACCGGCACGCCGGTTTCGGGGTGCGGCGCCACCAGCACCGGCTGAAAGATGAAGCGGATGGCCGCGCCGGTCAGCCCGGCAATGCCGCCCGAGGCGCCGATCAGGTAGATGTTCTGGTAAAGCGTGGTGGCGGCGAACAGCGCCGCGCCCGCCGCTGCCGACACGAGGAACAGCGCCAGCATGCTGCCCCCGCCATAGCGCCGCGCCACCGGCGTGCCGAAAATGAGCAGCCAGGCCACGTTGACCAGCAGATGCTCCCAGCCACCATGCAGGAAGGCATGAGAAAACGGCGTCCAGAGCAGCGGGATGGCAAAGCTCGGATCATAAGCCGCCAGCACGATCCGGTAGGGCTGCAGCGCGAACCAGAACAGCAATGCGGCCTGCCCGGAAGCGTTAAGCACCATGGTTGCCGCCAGGTGAATGGCGATGAGAATGCCGGCCAGCCCGGCCACGGCGCCGGGCAGCATGAACACCGGTTCGCGCACGCGCGGGGCCGGCTCGCCGGGACTTTGCTGTTGTTCACCCATCACGATCTCTCGGAATCACCGGCACCCGGCCCGCCTCGTTAACTTTTTCCACATCGGGGCGCCCGCGTTAACCTTAATTAATCTTTAAGCGGGCGCTTCCCGCGGCATTTTGCGATTGTTTTTCACGCGGTGGGTGCGCTTCTTGAGGGGAAGCGCTTCTCCGCTTGCCAGGAAGCGGGTCAGACGATGCAGATGCCGAGCACCAAGACGCTCTATACCTACTGGAACACGATTCGGGGCTCGCGCAGTGCGCCCGATCGCCGCGACATCGACCCCACCCGCATCCGCGAGGCGCTGGCCTACACCTTCATCCTGGAGCTGGACGAGGCCGACAAGTTCTCCTTCCGGCTGGCCGGCTCGCATCTGTGCACCAGCTATTGCCGCGAACTCAAGGGCCGCTCCTTCTCCTCGCTCTGGCACGACCGCGACAGCGACGCCATGGAAACGCTGTTGCGCGCCGTCACCGAGGACCACGCGGTGGCGCTGGTGACCTTTCAGGGCGTCACGGCGCTGCATACCAAGGCGACCTTCGAGGCCGTCCTCATGCCGCTGCGCCACAACGGCTCCACCCATACCCGCATCCTGGGCGCCATGACCGCGCTCGACGAGCCCTACTGGCTGGGCGTGCAGCCCATCGCCGAGCAGCGCATCACCGGCCTGCGGCTGATCTGGCCCGACGAGGTGACGGCCGAGGAATCGGTGCGCGACGTCGCCAGCCATGTCGTCAACGACATCGCCTTTGCCGCCGCCTCTCCCATGGCCATGCCGACCACGGTCTACGGCCGCGCCGCGCGCCGCTACGCCCACCTTGCCGTGATTGACGGCGGGCGAAATTAACCGCTTGCATTTGGCACGACCGCGCGCCCGCGTCCTCATCATGCGTTAACCAAGACCGGCTAGGGTACTTGTGGAAAACCCCAAGTGCTGGAACCGGTTGCGGCATGCTGAGTGAAGACATCCCATCGGCGCAGGTGACGCCCCCGGTTCGCTCGCGCGCGGTGGACGAGCGGTTTCAGCGCGTCAAGGTTTCCGTGCTGGGCCGCTACATGCTGGCGGACCGCCGGGAATTTCCCTGCCAGATCCTGGAAATGTCGCCCGGCGATGCCGTGGTCATCGCGCCCGTCGCCGGCATCATCGGCGAGCGCGTCATCGCCTATCTCGATCACATGGGCCGGGTCGAGGGCACCATTCTCTCGGCCGTCGACGGCGGCTTCGTTATGGACATCGCCGCCTCCCCCCGCAAGCGCGACAAGATGGCGGCGCAACTGACCTGGCTGGCCAACAAGGACGTGCTGAACCTGCCCGAGGACCGGCGCCACGAGCGCGTCGTTCCCGATATCCGCCATTCCACCGTCGTGCTCGACGATGGCCGGCGCTACAATTGCAAGATTATCGACATCTCGCTATCGGGCGCCGCCATCGAGCTCGACGTGCGCCCGGCCATGGGCACGCCGATCACGCTGGGGCGAATGCGCGCCCGCGTGGTGCGCCATTTCCAGAACGGCGTCGCCGTCGAATTCGCCTCGGCGCAGGAAATTCTCACGGTCGTGCAGCAAAACCTGCGCATGAACTGAGAAAAGGCTAACCCTCCGTTAGCGAATGCATCCCCAATGCCATGGTAAACGAAGCGCTGCGTGAACCGCTAAAACACGTCTAAAAACTGCGTGGCAGTTTTCGGATCGACGCAATCGCGCCCGCCTAACTTGGTCTCCATCAGGGAGATCAAACCATGGCTTTCACCAGCAAATCCGGGCTTTTCGCCGGCATATTCGCGGCCTTCTTGGCCATCGCCGCCCCCGTCGCGGCGCTCGACTTCACCAATGTCGCCTTCGCCCAGACCGCCGCCGGCCGCACCTCCATCCCGGTGGGGCATCTGGAGTTCTGCAAGACCCATCCGAGCGAGTGCCAGCCTTACGATTCGATCGTCCAGGCCACGACCCTCACGGAAGAAAATTGGCAGCAATTGGTGAGTGTTAACGCCTATTACAACCAGACCGTCGTGCCGGTGACCGACGCCGAGCTCTACCATGTCGACGAGTTCTGGACCTACCCCAACGGCTATGGCGACTGCGAGGATTTCGTCCTCGCCAAGCGCCGCGACCTCATCAATGCCGGCTGGGCCCCCAGCACCCTGATGATCGCGGTGGTGCGCGAAGCCAATGGCGACGGCCACGCCGTGCTGATCGCCCGCACCGACCGCGGCGACCTGGTGCTCGACAACCAGGCCGGCACCATCGAATTGTGGAGCAACACCCCCTATCGCTACATCAAGCGCCAGTCGCAGGCCGATGCCGGCCAGTGGGTGGACATGATCGATGACCGCGTGGTGGTGGTCGCCGCCAACAGCAACTGACCGGTTTCCGGACCCCGCCCCAAGCCTATCCCTGATAGGGGTCTGAAGAGTAGGGCCGGCCTCGTGACCACGGGGCCGGCCCTGCTGATTCAGGATTTTAGCGTGCCTTCAGAGGCGGATGGCGAGGTACAGGCTCATGAAGAAGAGCCCCGTGATAAAGGCCCAGCCAAAGGCGATGAGCGCCGAGAACAGCGCCGACCCCATCGAGATCGTCCCGCCCTCTTCGTGCTGCCAGCCCAGTTGCAGCATGATGTAGGGGCCGCACACGAAGCTCATGGCAACGTGCCCCATCGAGGCGGCAAAGGTGCGGCCATCGTAGCGCAGCGCCGCCGGCTGCCGTGCCAGCGCCTGGTAGAGATGCGTCATCATCCCCGAAACGCACAGCCCCACGCCCATGATGAACGCCGCCAAGAGAAGTTCCCGCGCCATCTCGTCCCTGCCCGTTCCCCGTGAATGCATCGCGCTTCTTAATGCTTTATTAAGCATATTAGGCGCCGAATGGCCTGTCATCTTTCGCGCAAAAGCATGGTTAACGCTGGCATGTCGTCCCCATCCTCGCCGGCTTTCCGCCCCGCCGGCGGCTCGGTCGCCTACAATCTGGCGGGCATCGCGGTGCTGGTCCTGCTCATGGCAGTGGGCGCCGCCTACCTGATCGACGAGGCGGGCCGCAGCGCCCATTCCGCCGCCCCGACGCTGCAGGACGGCGCGCCGCTGACCCAGACCATCGGCGGCCGGGAACTCACCATTCCCACCCGCTGGTTCCGGCATGGCGAGCAATTGCGCAACGGCTTCGTGGATCAGGTCGATCTGGAAACCCGGCTCGAGCTTGCCCCCGGCGCGTCGCCGCTACGCGTCGACGTCACGCTGCTGCCGCGCGCCAGGGCGCGCTCGAGCGCGACCCTGCTCGACACGGTCTATCTGCACCAGTTCGCCGATGAGACGCTGTCGGGCGCCCCGGGCCTCGTGGGCAAGCCGCTGAGCGGCAAGGAGGGCTATGAAGGGGAAACGGTGTGGTACGATCCGCTGGCGCCGAGCCCGTTCGTGGCCAAATGCCAGATAGCCATAGAGCCGGACGCGCCGGCCCGGTGCCTCAGAACGGTGCATCTGGCGAGCGGGCTGGCGGCGGTGTTCAGCTTCGAGGCCACCGCACTCGCCCACTGGCGGGCCTTCGACAGCGAAATGGCCCGCTGGCTCAGCCGCATCGGCGCGCTCTAGGCGCCGCTCTCAGTCGAGGTCTTCCAGGTCGATATCGAGGATCGACATGGAGAACATGTAGGATTTGTCGCCGTCTTCGTCGTCGACGTGAATGAGCCCGATCGATTCCTCGCCGATGAAGACTTCTACCGAATCGTTCAGCTTGGCGCGCGGCCGCACGTCGATATTGCGGTTGTTGAAAGTCTGCTGCAGGAATTTTTGCAGCTTGATGATCTCGGGATGGTTCACTTCGGGTTGTCCTGATGGTTGCGATGAGCCGGCAATCTAGTGGCTGACAGGGCGCTGACAACCCCGTCCCCGCCCTTTTTAGCGGTGACAAGCGGCCCCTTGGGCTTGCTCGGCCCTCCGGCGCCCCGATCCTACACCAGCACGACCTGATCCATCACCAGCGCCGGCTGGGCGCAGCCCGCCTCGCCGATCACCCGCGCCGGCACGCCGGCGACCGTGGTGCGCGGCGGCACATCCTTGAGCACCACCGACCCGGCCCCGATGCGCGAGCAATCGCCCACGCGGATATTGCCCAGCACCTTGGCGCCCGCGCCGATCAGCACGCCGTCGCCGATCTTGGGGTGGCGGTCCTCGTCCGACTTGCCGGTGCCGCCCAGCGTGACGTTCTGCAATAGGGACACATTGTCCCCCACCACCGCCGTCTCGCCGATGACGAGGCCGGTGCCGTGATCGAGCATGATTCCCTTGCCCATCGGCACGGCGGGGTTGATGTCGACCTGGAACACCTGGCTCGAGCGGCTTTGCAGGTAGAGCGCGAAATCGTGCCGGCCGGCCTTGAACAGGGCATGGGCGAAGCGATGCGTCTGGATGGCCTGATAGCCCTTGAAATACAGCAGCGGCTCGATGGCCCGGTCGCAGGCCGGATCGCGTTCCAGCGTCGCGGCAAGGTCGGCGCGCGCCGCCCGGGCGATTTCCGGATTGTCGCGCAGCGCTTCGGCAAAGGCCTGCCGGATGATATCGGCCGAGACTTCCTCGTGGTCGAGCCGCACCGCCAGACGATGCGCCAGCGCCGCCTCGAACGTCTCGTGGTTGAGCACGCTGACCAGCACCAGATTGCTCAGCGACGGCTCGTTCTCCAGAATCTCCCGCGCCCCCAGCCGCACGGCTTCCCAGACCGGGTCCACCGACTGGATTTGGGCTGCTTTCCGGATATTGCCGTTCATCTCGCACGCGCTCCGCTTCATCGTGACGAACCGATATAAGCCAGATTGTTTTCCAATACAAAGCCCGGATAGATGAATTGGTTCACGAACCCCGGCTCGCGGAGAATATCCGTTCGAGGAAAGCCAGCGTGGCCGCCTTGAACGCCTTGTCGCCCGTCGCCCGCATATGGTCGCGCCGCGGGATGACGAAAGCCTCGCCCCGCGGCAGCATGTCCGCCAGCGGCGCGGGCGAGCCAGCCATGACGTCGGCCTCGCCCACGGCAACGAGCACGGGCACGTCGATGCGCCGCACATCGGCGCGCGCCATCGGCTCGCGCGAGGTCTCCATGCAGGCGGCCAGCGCCTCGCGGTCGGAGCCGGTGTGGTCGGCAAAAATCCGGAACTGCCGGGCCGTCGGGTGGGTGAGGTCGCTGAGACTCGGCGCCCGCAGGCCGGCGATGATATCATTGCCGTCGGAAAGGCCGTTGACGAGGTTGAGCCCCATGCCCCCGAAAACGGCGGCAACTACCCGCTCGGGATGCGCGAAGGCCATGAAGGCGGCGATGCGCGCGCCCATCGAATAGCCCAGCACGGCGGCCCGCTCGATCTGCAAATGGTCGAGCAGCGCCACGGCGTCCTCGGCCATCTGGCCCGGGTGGTAAAATTCGGGATCGTGCGGCTTGTCCGATTGTCCATGCCCGCGATTGTCGAAGGTGATGGCGGTGTAGCCCGCATCCACCAGCGTCTCGACCCAGCCGGTCTCGACCCAGTTGACCTTGCCGCTCGAAGCAAAGCCGTGGATGCACAGGACCGGCGGCCCCTCGCCCGCCACCTCATAGGCGAGTTTCAGGGAAGAGGAGGTAAAAGTCGGCATGGCGGGCTCCGGCTGCGTCAGCCTCCCCGTTTTGCGGCTCCGGCCCGCAAAAGCAAGGGACAATCTGGCGCGGCCCTTTGGCCTTTTCTTGCCCGGGCGGTTTGGCTATGGTCGCGCCCCATCAGGCACCCATCCAGGTTCACGACAATGGCTCACGGCTCGACCCCGCATTTCCACAATTCCGAAGGCCTGCGCAGCATCGAGGTCGGCTCGAAGGAATTCAAATGCGTCGGGGCGGTGCCGCCCTTCGACCATCCGCATATCTATCTCGACATGGGCAAGGACACCGAAATCGTCTGCCCCTATTGCTCCACGCTCTACATCTACCGCGCCGAGCTGGGCGACGGTAACGCCAACCCCGCCTCGGCCATTTTCGAGATCGAACCGGCGGTCTGAGGCCCACAATGCCCGCTTCGGGCCAGAATTATATCATAGCGGGCGCCGGCATCACCGGCATGACGCTGGCGCTGGCACTGGCCAAATTCGGCGCCGCCGTCACCGTATTGGAGCGCCATAGCCATATCCAGGAGTTCGGCGCGGGGTTGCAGATCAGCCCCAATGCCCGCCATGTCCTCGACGAATTGGGGCTCGACGCAGCGCTGGGCGCCGTCAGCCACGAACCCGATGCACTCGACACCTACCCGCAGGGCAGCCTCGAGCCGCTGGTAAGCCTGCAACTGGGAACGCTGATGCGCGAGCGCTTCGGGGCGCCCTATGCGGTGATGCACCGGGCGGACCTGGCCAACGTGCTCTACAAGGCCTGCCGGCGTTTCGCCAATATCGACATCCTGTTCGGGGTAAAGGACTGGAAGGTGGCCTCCCACGCCCAGGGGGTCACGGTGACCATGGAAGAAGCCGGCGGGCAAAGCCGCACCACCCGGGCCCGGGCCTTTATCGGCGCCGACGGGGTGCACTCGCACACGCGGGAAGCGGTGCTGGGCGGCCCGAAAGCCCGTTTCGGCAACCGTATCGCCTGGCGCACGCTGGTCGACCTCGACGCGGCGGCGGCCCTCATCGCACCGACCCGCGTTTCGGTGTTTTTCGGCGGCGGCTTTCACCTTGTCTGCTATCCCCTGCCGCATCGGCGCCAGGTCAATCTGGCGCTCTTCATGCCCGGCGCCGCGCCGGAGGCGGTAAAGACGCAGCCCCGGCCGGACCGCCCCGGCCCCCGGGTCGCGGAGCTGCTGCGCCTTGCCGGCAGCGGCTGGGCCCCATGGCCGCTGTTCACCGTCGATGCACCCGACTGGACCGCCGGCAATGTCGGCATTATCGGCGACGCCGCCCACGCCATGGTGCCGTTCCAGGCGCAGGGCGCCGCCATGGGCATCGAGGACGCGGCCGTCCTGGCGCCGCTGCTGGTCGGTGCCGGGTCAGCGGCGGTCGGGCTGCGCCGCTACGCCGACACGCGCCAAAACCGCGTGGGCCGGGTGGCGGCGCTGTCGGCGCGCAATGGCCGCATTTTCCATATGAAGTGGCCAACCAGCCTTGCCCGCGACGCAGTGATGCGGCTCCAGGGGCCGCATGGGCATCTCGGGCGGCTGGGCTGGATTTACGGCTACAAGACCAACGCCTTGCCGGCGAACGAGAAAAGCCGCTAGACCGGTTCGGCCTTGCCTTGCCGGGCAAGCCCGTGTCAATTGCCGCGCAAGGCCCGCCCGGGCCGGACAAGAGGGTTCGAACGACCGCATGCAAGCCACCACGCGATCACGCCTGACCCTGGTGTGCATCCTCACCACCATCCTGATCGACATGGTCGGCGTCGGCATCATCGTGCCGGTCCTGCCCGAACTTCTGGAAGATCTGACCGGTGGCAGCGTGGCCGATGCCGCCGTCATCGGTGGCTATCTCGTCTTCGCCTACGCCTTCATGCAGTTCGTCTTTTCCCCGGTCCTGGGAAACCTGTCGGACCGCTACGGGCGCCGTCCGGTGCTGCTACTGTCGCTGCTCGGGCTCACCTTCGACTACGTGATGATGTCGATCGCCCCCTTCGTATGGTACCTCTTCATCGGCCGCATCGTGGCCGGGATTGCCGGCGCGGCGCTGGCCACCGCCACCGCCTACATGACCGACATCACCCCACCGCATAAGCGGACCCACCGCTTCGGCCTTATCGGCGCGGCCTTCGGGCTGGGCTTCATCATCGGGCCGGTGATAGGCGGGGAGCTGGGCGAATTCGGCCCCCGCGTGCCCTTCTTCGCCGCCGCCGCCCTCGCCTTCACCAATTTCCTGTTCGGCCTTTTCGTGCTGCCCGAGAGCCTGCCGAAATCCTCGCGCCGCAAATTCGACATCAGCCGCGCCAACCCGCTCGGCGCCGTGCTGGCGCTCAAGAAATACCCGTCCGTGCTGTGGCTGTTGGGCGTGCTGTTCTTCTTCCAGCTCGCGGCGCAATCTCTGCCCACGGTGTTCAGCTATTTCACCGTCGAGATGTTCAATTTCAGCTCCTCGCTGATCGGTCGCACGCTGGGTGCCTTCGGGCTGGGTTTCGCCATCAGCCAGGCCGTTTTGGCGGGGCCGCTCTCGCGCGGCATCGGCGAACCCGCCGTCGCCATGATCGGGCTGCTGGCGGCGGTGGTCGCCTTCGCCGGCGTCGCCCTCTCGCCGGAAGTGTTCTACCTCTATCTCTTCATCATGGTGGGCACGGTGAGCGGCCTCGCCCCGCCCGCCATCAACGGCGTGCTGTCGCGGCAGGTGCCGGACAACGGCCAGGGCGAGTTGCAGGGCGCGGTCAACGCCGCCAGTTCGCTGGCCACCATTATCGGCCCGCTCGCGGCCACCCAGATTTTTTCCTACTACACCACCACGCCCGGCGCGCCCGACTATTTTCCCGGCGCCCCGTTCATCGCCGCCAGCGCCAGCGTGCTCGCCGCCCTGCTGCTGTTCGCCTTCGCCGCCTGGCGGTTCGAGCTCGGGCGCCGGCCCAGCATCGCCGACAATCCCCGCGCCCCCGAAATACCCTCGCCCGGCCAGGTGCGCGTCGCCCCGATAGAAGATGACCCCGCTCCTGATCCGCCCCGCCGCTGAGGCCGACAAGCCGCAAATCCTCGCCATCGTCCGGCCCATCCTGGCCGCCGGCGAGACCTACGCCATCGACCGCACGCTGAGCGACGCGGCCATGCAGGCCTATTGGCTGGCGCCCGGCCACAGCGTCTTCGTCGCCGAGGCGGCAGGAAAAATCCTTGGCACCTATTATCTCATGGCCAATCAGGGCGGCGGCGGCGCCCACATCGCCAATTGCGGCTACATGGTCGGGGCCGACGCGCAGGGTAAGGGCGTCGCCCGCGCCATGTGCCGGCACTCGCTTGCCGAAGCCGGGGCACGGGGTTTCCGGGCCATGCAGTTCAACCACGTGGTCTCGACCAATAGCCGCGCCGTAGCCCTGTGGCAGAGCCTGGGCTTTGCCATTGTCGGCACCCTGCCCGGCGCCTTCAACCACCCGGTGCATGGCTATGTCGACAGCTATGTGATGTTCCGCACGCTCTCGCCCGAAAGCCAATGAGCCGGAGGCGGGCTCCGGCTCATCGGTAGCGGGAAGATAGCCGAGGCGTCAGTTGCCCAGCGTCGAAGGCCAGGTGCCGTGCAGGTCGGCGCCGCGCCCTTCGATCTCGAAGCCGTGCGCGCCGAAGAAGTCGCGCTGCCCCTGGATCAGGTTGGCCGTGCCCCGCGCCTGGCGGTAGCTATCGAAATAACTGAGCGCCGCAGAGAGGCAGATCATCGGGAATTCGCCCATGGCGGCGGCGGCCACCACCTTGCGCAGGCTCGGATGCGCTTCCTTCATGATGGCGACGAAATCGGGCACCACCAGCAGATTGGTGGCCTCGCCCTTGGCGTAGGCGGAACTCATCTGGTCGAGGAAGCGCGAGCGGATGATGCAGCCGGCGCGCCAGATCTTGGCGATGGTCGCCAGCGGCAGGCCCCAGCCGTTTTCTTCCGACGCCTTGGCGATGACGGCAAAACCCTGCGCGTAGGAGACGATCTTGCCGGCCAGCAGGGCGCTTTCCAGCTCTTCCAGCGTCACCTCGGTCCGGGCGCGGCTGGGCTTGCCGTAAATACCCTCGGCAGCCACGCGCTCAGCCTTGCGCGACGAGATGGAGCGGGCGGCCACCGCCCCTTCGATGGCAGTGGCGGGCACCCCCATCTGCTGGGCCGCGATCGCCGACCAGACGCCGGTGCCCTTCTGGCCCGCCTTGTCGAGGATCAGCTCCACCAGCGGCTTGCCGGTCTGCTGGTCCACCGCGTCCAGCACATGCGCGGTGATTTCGATGAGATAGGAATTGAGCGGGCCTTCGTTCCACTTCCTGAAGACCTCGGCGCAGGCCTTGGGCGCCATGCCCAGGCCGTCGCGCATGACGCCGTAGACTTCGGCGATCATCTGCATGTCGCCATATTCGATGCCGTTATGGATGGTCTTGACGAAATGCCCGGCGCCGCCTTCGCCCAGATAGGCGCAGCACGACTCGCCGTTGAACTTGGCGGCAACGGCCGTAAGAACCGCCTCGGCGTTATGCCACTGCTCCTTGGAGCCGCCCACCATGATGGAAGGGCCGTGGCGCGCGCCCTCCTCGCCACCAGAAACCCCGACGCCGAGATAGCCGATGCCCTTGGGCTTGAGGTAGTCGAAACGCCGCTGCGTATCGGTATAGAGCGAATTGCCGCACTCGATGATGGCGTCGCCCTGTTCCAGATGCGGCAGCAATTGCTCGATCATGTCGTCGACCGGCTTGCCGGCCTTGACCATGATGATGATCGAGCGCGGCGCCTTGACCGACTGGACGAAGTCGGCGAGGTCGTATTTGGGGATGGTCTTGCCGTCCAGCCCCTCTTTCCTGGCCTCCTCCACGAACGCGTCGATACGCCCCGGCGAGCGGTTGTGCACAGCAACAGTGTAGCCGTTCTCGGCAATGTTCAGGGCCAGGTTGGAGCCCATCACCGCCAGGCCGATCAGGCCGATATCCGCTCTCGACATACGAGAAGTCCTTCCCAGTGATTCCGTCATACCCATACGCTGCGCGCATGGCTCGCGGCGCGAAATGACCATAAACCGCAGCCCGGCGAAAGGGCCAGCGCCACATTTTTCGGCCATATCGCATGGCTAGTATGGAAGATCAATGCGCCCCTCGCCCGAGGATCGTGTTGAGGATGGACGGCGTCTGGGCTATGCGCTCAACTCGTCTTCCCGCGCCACCGCGTTTCCGGCGGCGCCAGTTTCGTGAACGGATGCCTCATGTCGATGACGGATTCACCCCAGTCCTCCCAGCCGGCCCGCATCATCATCGTGATGGGGGTAAGCTCCTCGGGCAAAAGCACGGTGGGACAAGCACTTGGGCGGGCCCTGCACGCGCCGTTCCTCGATGGCGACCAGTACCATCCGCCGGCCAATGTCGAGAAGATGCGCGCCGGCACGCCGCTCACCGACGCGGATCGCTGGCCCTGGCTGCAAGCCCTGACCACGGCACTGGTCGAAGCGGCGGAGAAAAAGGGCGTCGCGGTCGGGGCCTGCTCGGCGCTGCGGCGCACCTATCGGGATTTCATCACCAAAGAAGCCGCCGAACCGGTACTTTTCGTCTATCTCGACGGGACGAAGGACGTCATCGCCGAGCGCATGGCGAGGCGGCACCACGAATACATGCCGGCCAGCCTGCTCGACAGCCAGTTCGCCACGCTGGAAGTCCCCGACCCGCGGACGGAAAACGTCATGGCCGTGCCGGTGACCGACAGCGTCGACAAGATCGTGCGCACCGTCGCCGGCGCCCTCGATCATCTGAAGACGTTCAAGCGCTGGCAGTAGCTAGCTGCCGCCACCCGGAACGCCCGGCACGCGGGAGAGGCTGGCATTGGCATAGCGGTCGTCGCGCGTGACTTCCGGCCCCGCCCATGCCGGCAGGGTGACGCTCTCGTCCGGGCTCGCCAGTTCGACCTCCGCCAGTACGAGGCCGGCATGCGCGCCCTCGAATACGTCCACCACCCATTCCAGCCCCGCATGCGGCACGCGATAGCGCGTCTTTTCCACGAGGTTGGGGGCCGCCATGGCCAGCAGGGCCCGGCCATCGGCCAGCGGCACGTCATACTCGAACTCGGCGCGGCTGATCCCCTCCAGCGGCCCCTTGAGCGTGAGCAGGGCCCGCGCGTCGTCCACCAGCCGGACGCGCACCGTGGCCTTGGCGCCACTCGACAGATAACCCTGCCGCAAATGCGCCTTGCCGGTTACGCCGGCCCGCCAGCCATCGCCGCGCACCAGAAATTTCCGTTCAATCTCGATGCCCATGAAACCTAGAATCCAAAACTCATCTGGCCCGGCGGCGCACCCACCGACACGCCTTCGAGCGCCAGCATCCGAACCTTGGAGCGCGCGCCGCCGGGCGCCGAAAAACCACCGGGCCGGCCGTCGCTCGCCAGCACCCGATGGCAGGGAATGACCAGCGGGATGGGATTGGCGCCCATCGCCTGCCCTACCGCCCGCGACAGGCCGACATCGCCCAGCTGCCGCGCCAGCTCGCCATAGGTGACCGTCTCTCCCCAGCCCACACGCAGCAGGCAGGCATAGGCCCGCCGATGGAACGCCGGCAGGCCGGCAAGATCGAGCTGCGTCGCGGAAAAATCCACCTCGATGCCATCGGCATAGTCCTCGATGGCGTTGATCAGGCGCTCAAGGGTCCGGTCGGGCGTGCCGGGCACGAAGCCGGCTCGCTCGAAGGACGCCGCCATGGCCTCGGGCGGCTCGCCCGGCAGCAGCACGCGTTTGAGGCCCGCCGCCGTCCAGCCCAGCCCGAACGGGCCCATCGCGGTATCGAAAATCACGAATTCCATCGGCAAAGAATAGAAGCGGCACGCCGTCATGGCCAGCCGCAAACCAAAAGGCCGCCCCGGAAAGAGGCGGCCTCTTGGTGCGCAGCGGCAGAGTCTACTGCTTGAGCGCCTTGCTCGCCTCGTCCTTCAATTCGCCGGCCTTTTGCTGCATCTTGCCGGCCGCCTTGTCGAGCTTGCCCTCGGCCTGCAGCTTGCGATTATTGGTGAGGCCGCCAACGGCATCCTTGATCGCCCCCTTGACCTGCTTGCCGGCGCCCTTGACTTCATCCTTGTGCATGACGGTCTCCTTTCGAGAAACGTGGCACTACAACGGCGCAGGCAGCCGGTCGTTCCATCGACCAATCGGGGTGCCGCGACGCTTTGCATTGGTGAAAGCCCGGCCGCTCTGCTAGAGGGCTGCCATGCCGCCAATGCCGACGCTCAAAAACTACCAGCCGCCCATGGAGCCCTATCTCGCCGTGCTCCACGTCGATGCCGACATTCTCGTGGTCGACAAGCAGAGCGGCCTGCTCAGCGTGCCGGGCAAGGATCCGAGCCTGTGGGATTGCGTCGAATACCGGGCCCGCCAGACCTGGCCGACGGCCGGCATGTGCCACCGGCTCGACAAGGACACGTCCGGCGTATTGGTGCTGGCGCTCAACAAGCGCGCCCACGGCTTCATCGGCAGCCAGTTCGAGCATCGCCAGACCACCAAGAGCTACGTGGCCCGCGTCGCCGGGATCGTCGAGGCGGATAGCGGCCTTGTCGACCTGCCGCTGGCCACCGACTGGCTGAACAAGCCGCGCCAGCGCGTCGACCACGACAATGGCCGGCCGGCGCAGACGAAATGGGAAGTGATCGAGCGCGAAGCCGATGCCACGCGCCTGCGCCTCGTGCCGCTCACCGGGCGCACCCACCAGCTGAGGGTCCACATGAAGGCCATCGGCCATGTGATTCTGGGCGATGCATTTTATGCCGAAGGCGAGGCCCTAGCCGCCGCCGACCGCCTGCAATTGCACGCCGCCGAGCTGGGCTTCACCCACCCGACGACGAAAGAGTTCATGACCTTCGTGGCGCCCACGCCCTTTTAAGCGCCTATTCGGCTTCGCCGATAAAGCCGACCTCGATTTTCTGGAACAGGCTCCCCGCCTTCATCGTCTTGAGCCAGCGCCGGAATGCGGGCACGTCGGCAAAACCGGCGCGCCGCGCCTCGGCCTCGGTAACGTCATCGGGGCTCATATCGGTGACGGCCTTGATCGCCAGCAGCCCCACCCTGGTCTTCAGCGTCCCCCCGGCCTTCACCGTGGGCCGGTTCCAGCGCCGGAAGACCAGATCGACCTTGCCGGCCTTGATCTCTTCGAGAAGCTCGCGCTTGAGCAGCATCAATCCATCCAAAATTTATGGTGCGGGCGACGGGAATCGAACCCGTACGCCTGTCGGCGAGGGATTTTAAGTCCCTTGTGTCTACCAGTTCCACCACGCCCGCATGAGTTGAGGTCAGTCCGTACCGCCCGAAATGGGCGCCACATAGGCCACGTCGAGGTCCCAGGGGAAGAATATCCAGGTGTCCTGGCTGACCTCGGTGATGAAGGTGTCGACCATGTCGCGGCCCTTGGGCTTGGCGTAGACGGTGGCGAAGTGGGCGCCGGGCAGCATGTCGCGGACGATGCGGGCCGTGTTGCCGGTGTCCACCAGGTCATCGACGATGAGGAGCTTGCCGCCATTGCCCGCGATATCGAGGATCGGCCGGCTGATTTCCTTCAGCACCTTGATGCCGCCCCGGTTCTGGTGGTCGTAGCTTTTGACCGATACCGTCTCGACCGTGCGGATATTGAGCTCGCGGGCGACGATGGCGGCCGGCACCAGCCCACCCCGGGCGATCGCCACCACGGCGTCGAACGGGCCCAGCCCCGTCAGGCGCCAGGCCAGTGCGCGGCTATCGCGGTGGAACTGATCCCAGGTGACGGGAAAAGACTTCTGGCCGGGAGTGTTCAACACTGGTCTCCTTGCGGGCGGCGCCCGGTAACGCGTGAAAATCCGTCCTTAGCAAAGCGCGGCGCCGTCGCCAATCATTCAGCGTCCGGCGCGATCACGCCGGCTTTCGCATGCGCGGCGGCCACCATGGCCCGAACCTTTTCGGCCGCCTCGGCCAGCCGTCCCTCGTCGGCCGAGCGCAGCACCAGCTCGGTCATGACCCGGCCGGACCCCATCTGCGGGTAGCTGCCCATCTTGACGTCGGGGAACTCGGCCTGCAACGCCGCCAGCGGCCCGCCAACCGTGCCTTCGCCTACCGCGGCCCGCACGGTGACCGACAGCACCTTGCGGCTGCCCTTCAAGGTCGGCGCGAGCGCTTCGAGCATGGCGCGCATGATGATCGGCACGCCGGCCATGACGTGCACATTGCCGATGCGGAAGCCCGGCGCGGCACTGACCGAATTGACGATGAGATCGGCCCCTTCGGGGATGCGGGCCATGCGCAGCCGCGCTTCGTTGACTTCGGTACCGGTCTGCTTCCAGCGCGATTCCAGCATGGCCCGCGCCTGCGCATTGATCGGCAACGCCACTCCGAACGCCCGCGCGACCGCATCGGCGGTGATGTCGTCATGCGTCGGGCCGATGCCGCCGGTGGTAAAGACATAGGTGTAGCGTGCCCGCAGGGCGTTGATCGCCTCGACGATGGCGTCCATGTCGTCGCTGACCACCCGCACCTCGGTGAGGTCGACCCCGAGATCCGTGCAGAAATCGGCAACCGCCCCGATATTGACGTCCTTGGTACGGCCCGAGAGGATTTCGTCGCCGATGACCACGAGGCCCGCGGTGACGCGCGTTTCGGTTGCCATGGAAAACTCCCTTGCGGCTGGGCGATCAGCAATGCCCCCCGCTGTCCGATGCGTCAAGCGGGGCGCGTCCAGACCCTTTCATTCAGCTGTGCAAGCGACTAGCTTGGAGGCAGCTTCGGAGACTTGCATGATTACCTATGTCGATGCCCCCGCCACGGCCCGCCGGACGCCCGGCATCATCCCGCTGCACGGCGAGGAAGGGTTTGCCGGCATGCGCAAGGCGGGGCAGTTGACCGCCCGGGCCCTCGACATCCTCACCGAATATGTCGAGCCGGGCGTTCCCACCGCCACGCTCGACAAGATCGCCTATGAATTCGCCCGCGACCACGGCGCCGTTCCCGCCACGATTTTCTACAAGGGTTATCGGCATTCGGTGTGCACCTCGCTCAATCACGTGGTCTGCCACGGCATTCCCGACCAGCGGCCGCTGCGCGAAGGCGATATCGTCAATATCGATCTCACCCTGGTCGTCGACGGCTGGCACGGCGATTCGAGCCGCATGTATCCGGTGGGCGAAATTTCCCGCAAGGCGGAGCGCCTCATCGAGGTCACCTATGCCTGTCTCGACGCCGGCATCGCCGCCGCCCTGCCCGGCAATACCACCGGCGATATCGGCGCCGCCATCCAGCACCTCGCCGAGGGCGAGCGCATGAGCGTGGTACGCGATTTCGTCGGCCACGGGCTGGGACGGCTGTTCCACGACGAACCCAATATCCTGCATTTCGGCACGCCCGGCACCGGGCCGGAGCTGCGGCCGGGCATGATCTTCACCATCGAGCCGATGATCAATCTGGGGCGTCCGCACGTCAAAATCCTCTCGGATGGCTGGACGGCAGTAACGCGCGACCGCACCCTTTCCGCACAATGCGAGCACTCCATCGGCATCACCGAAACGGGCTATGAAATCTTCACGCTGTCGCCCGGCGGCCTGTTCGATCCCCTGGCGGCCCGGAAGCAGCAGTGACGGACGCGCCCGACAAGCGGCACAAAATCCTGTCGGAGGCCAGCAAGCCCCATTATCTGGGGCACCGGGAGCGCGCCCGCGAGCGCTTCAATGCGGTGGGCAGCGAGGCGCTGGCGGATTACGAGCTGCTCGAACTGCTGCTCCACATCCTGCTGCCACAGCGCGACACCAAAGCCCTCGCCAAGGAATTGCTGGCCCGCTTCGGCTCGTTCTCGCAGGTATTGGGGGCGCCGCCGGCGCGGCTGGCCGAGGTCAAGGGCATGGGCCCCACCTCGATCACCAATCTGAAAGTCATCCAGGCGGCGGCGCAGCGCTATGGCCGTGACCAGATCGACGTCGAGCAGCCGATCCTGTCGTCATGGACGCAGCTCATCGACTATTGCCGCCGGCAGATGGCCTATGAGGAGGTGGAGCAGTTCCGCGTGCTGTTCCTCGACAAGAAGAACCGGCTGATCGCCGACGAGGTGCAGCAGGTCGGCACGGTCGACCACACGCCGGTCTATCCGCGTGAAGTCATCCGCCGCGCGCTGGAACTGTCGGCCACCGCGCTGATCCTCGTGCATAACCACCCTTCCGGCGACCCCGCCCCGTCTTCGGCCGATGTGCGCATGACGCGGGAAATCGCCGAGATTGCCAAGCCGCTGGGGATCGTGCTGCACGACCACATCATCGTGGGAAAATCCGGCCACGCCTCGCTGCGCGGCCTGAAGCTGATCTAAGCCGCGCCCGCCGGTTCAGCCGAAATTGGCCAGCGCCGGGAAAGTCTCGAGGAACCAGTAGGAGATGCGGGTGAAATTGCCGGTGATGAACAGCACGCCGGTAAGCACCAGCAGGCCGCCCATGATTTTTTCGACCGTCCCCAGATGCTTCTTGAAGCCGTTGAAGAAGGCGAGGAACGGGCCGATGGCGATGCCGGCGAGGAAAAACGGCACCCCCAGCCCGAGCGAATAGATCGCGAGCAGCGAGGCCCCCTCCATGGCGGTATCGCGCCCCGCCGCCACCGACAGCACCGTGGCCAGGATCGGCCCGATGCACGGCGTCCAGCCGATGGCAAAGGCCAGCCCCAGCAGGAAGCCACCCAGCGGCCCCGAGGCGACGCCCGGCCCTTGGTGGCGGATTTGCCGGTCGAGCAGGCCGATGCGATAGACCCCGAGGAAATGCAGCCCCATGGCGATGATGAGCACGCCGGCAATGGGCGTGAGGATCGGCAGCAGCTGCCGGAAGACCTGGCCGAACGCCGTGGCGGTGGCGCCGAGCGCCACGAACACCACCGTAAAGCCGAGGATGAAGAAGATGGAGGTCAGCGCTACACGCCGCTGCAACACGCCGGCCGACCCCACATCGGCGCGCAGCTGGTCGAAGCTCGCGCCGCTCATATAGGTGAGATACGGAGGCACCAGCGGCAGGACGCAGGGGCTGAGAAAACTCAATATGCCGGCCCCGAACACCATGGGAAGGGAGATTTCCACGTCGCGACGCTCCTTGTTCGCGTCCCTCTGTAGCGCCCCTGCCGACGAATGCAACGTGCGCTGGTGCCGCATCGCGGGCTTGTGAGGCCGCCCCAAATCACCGGCAAGCCTTGCCCCCCGCCGCGCACCACGCTAGAGCACCGGCGAACGCTCACCGGCCGAGGCGCCCCATGACCAATCGTCCGCTCCGCATTGCGCCTTCCATTCTTTCCGCCGACTTCGCCCGGCTGGGCGACGAGGTGGCGGCAATCGTCGCGGCAGGTGCCGATTATATCCATGTCGACGTGATGGACGGCCATTTCGTGCCCAATATCAGCTTCGGCGCACCGGTCATGCAGGCGGTTCGCGGCGTCACCGACAAGATTTTCGACGTGCACCTGATGATCGCCCCGGTCGATCCCTATCTCGCCGCCTTCGCCGCCGGCGGCGCGGACATCATCACCGTGCACGCCGAGGCGGGACCGCACCTGCACCGCTCCCTGCAAGCCATCCGCGCGCTGGGCAAGCGCGCCGGCGTGGCGCTCAACCCGGCCACCCCCGTATCGGCGATCGAGCACGTCATCGACGATGTGGACCTGGTGTTGATCATGAGCGTCAACCCCGGTTTCGGCGGCCAGAGCTTCATTCCCGAAAGCCTCGCCAAGCTGCGGCAGGCCCGCGCCCTGATCGGCAATCGCGATATCGACCTGGAAGTCGACGGCGGCATCGCGCCGGAGACCGCCCGCGCCGTGGTCGAGGCCGGCGCCAACGTACTGGTCGCCGGCTCGGCCATTTACGGCGGCAACGACCCGGCAAGCTATGCCGGGCGCATCAAGGCCATAAGGGATGCGGCGACGGGGCTGGTGGCTTGACCGTCAAGTCGCACGCCGCGCCGCCGAAACATTGAATCGAACTCTGATCCAGCAAGGCTAAGCCCATGATTCCGCGCTATTCCCGCCCCGAAATGGTGGCCAACTGGTCGGCCGAGAACCGCTTCGCCATCTGGTTCGAGATCGAGGCGCACGCTACTTCCAAGCTGGCTGAACTGGGCGTCGTGCCAGCGGCATCGGCGCAGAAAATCTGGGACGTGATGAACGCCCGCAAGGCGGCGAACGGCGATTACGGTTTCGACGTCGAGCGCATCGACGAGATCGAGCGCACCACCAAGCACGACGTCATCGCCTTCCTGACGCATCTGTCCGAAATCGTCGGGCCCGAGGCGCGTTTCGTGCATCAGGGCATGACCTCCTCGGACATTCTCGACACCACGCTGTCGGTGCAGTTGAAGCGCGCCGCCGACCTGTTGCTGGCCGATATCGACGCCCTGCTGGCCGCCCTCAAGCGGCGCGCCTATGAGCACAAGAACACCATCACCATCGGGCGCAGCCACGGCATCCATGCCGAGCCGACCACCTTCGGGGTCAAGCTGGCCGAAGCCTATGCCGAATTCTCCCGCAACCGCGCGCGGCTGGTGGCGGCGCGCGACGAGATCGCCACCTGCGCCATTTCCGGGGCCATCGGCACCTTTGCCAATATCGATCCGCAGGTGGAAGAATACGTGGCCGAAAAGCTCGGCCTGTCCGTCGAACCGGTCTCCACGCAGGTCATCCCGCGCGACCGCCACGCCATGTTCTTTGCTACGCTTGGCGTCATCGCCTCCTCCATCGAGCGGCTGGCCATCGAAATCCGGCATTTGCAGCGCACCGAAGTGCTGGAGGCGGAGGAATATTTCTCCCCCGGCCAGAAGGGCTCCTCGGCCATGCCGCACAAGCGCAATCCGGTGCTGACGGAAAACCTGACCGGCCTCGCCCGGCTGGTGCGCGGCATGGTGATCCCGGCGCTCGAAAACGTGGCGCTCTGGCACGAGCGCGACATTTCCCACTCGTCGGTGGAGCGCATGATCGGCCCCGACGCTACGATAACGCTCGACTTCGCCCTCGCCCGCCTCACCGGCGTCATCGACAAACTGGTGGTTTATCCGGAGAACATGCGGCGCAATCTCGACCTGCTGGGGGGCCTGCACAATTCCCAGCGCGTGCTGCTGGCCCTCACCCAGGCCGGCTACAGCCGCGAGGACAGCTATGCCGCCGTGCAGCGCAACGCCATGAAGGTCTGGGAGCACCGGGGCGACCGCACCGGCCTGTTTGCGCAATATCTCAAGGACGATCCGGAAGTGACTCTGGACGACGCGCAAATCGACGCCATGTTCGACGACGCCTATCACCTCAAGCACGTCGATACGATTTTCGCGCGGGTCTTCGGGGCGTGAGGATCGCCGATTGCGATATCCTCATCCTGCCCGGGCTGGGCGGGAGCGAGCCGGGCCACTGGCAGACGCGTTGGGCCGAAAAGATGCGCACCGCCGCTATCGTGGAGCAGGCGGACTGGATCGATCCAGACCCCGATGACTGGACGGATACTATCGTCCAGGCGGTGGCACTGGCCGAACGGCCGGTGGTGTTCGTCGCCCACGCCCTGGCGGTCGTCGCGCTGGTGCAGGCCGCGCCGCGCCTGCCCGCCGGCAAGGCGAGGGGCGCCCTGCTGGTATCGCCACCCGATATCGAGCTGCACCCCGGCGCGCCCGAAGCGATGCGCTCTTTCGGCAACGTGCCGCGCGATCCCCTGCCCTTCCCCTCGCTGCTGGTGATCTCCTCGAGCGAGCCCTATTGCTCGCTGGAACGCGCCGCCGACTTTGCCGGCGGCTGGGGCTCGGATTTCCACGAAGCGGGCGACGCCGGCCACATCGACACCGCCTCGGGCCACGGCCCCTGGCCCGAAGGCCTGCTGATGTTCACCCGCCTGATGCAACGGTTGTGACGAAGCGTTCCGGAATTTGCCGGAATTCCGCCCAACTTACTGAAACCATGACGGTTTCGCCGCAATTGCTGTTAAATTAGTTTGATTTGCGGGCGCTTTCCGCGCGGCCTACACCAGCCGCCGTCGGTTTGGAGCCGCCGGCGGAAAATTCCGCGACGCGACGGCCCCGGAAAACCGGCTTTGCGAGTTTACCCCCCAAAAAACTCGCCGTCGCACGGAGATTGACCATGCGCAAATATGTCGTTTCTGCCGTTACCGCCCTCGCCCTCGCCCTGCCCGGCGCCGCTTTCGCCGCGTCGGCCGCCACGCCGGCGCCGGCTGCCGCCACCACCAGCAGCACCCAGGCCGACCAGCTGATTTCGAGCACGGTAAAATCCTTCGATCTCAAGGCGCGGACGCTGGTTCTCGCCGACGGCACCAGCTACGAGCTGCCGCTCGACTTCAAGGACCCCGGCCTCAAGATCGGCGAGAAGGTGACGGTGCACTGGAAGCACAGCGGCGCGATGAACGAAGTGACCAGCGTCACCATCGGCTAGTCGTCGCACCCACGAAAAAGGGCGCCGGTCGCAACCGGCGCCCCTTGTCATTTTCAAATAGTCGATCCGTTCAGCCTTCGGCGGCGATCTGCTCGCTGGCGATGGCGATCAGGGTCAGCATCTTTTCCCGAATCACCTCTTCGCCGACATCGAGGCCCTTGGCCTTAAGGTCGCCGGACACCTTGCGGAACACGTCCTCGTCGCCGGCTTCCTCGAAATCGGCGGCCACCACTTCGGCGGCATAGGCCTTTGCGTCCTCACCGGTGAGGCTCATCAGTTCGGCAGCCCAGATACCCAGCAGCTTGTTGCGGCGGGCCTCGGCCCGGAACTTCTTTTCGGCATCAAAGGCGAATTTGGCTTCCTGGCCGCGCTTGCGCTCGTCGAACCCGCTCATGGTTTCTCCCCGTGTGGCTTTACCGGCGTCGGCTTGCACATAGGCGGTTCGGCGCCGCAAATCAACGGCTCGCGGCAGTGTGCGACGCCCGGCCGCCGCCCCGCCCCGGTGGTAAAAGAGCTTGCTTTCTCCCCACGTTCTGGCGCATGAAGCGGCCCTGACTCCCCCTCCCTTACATGGCAGCGGATTTGAGATGAACCGTCGACGCAAAATCTATGAGGGCAAGGCTAAGATCCTGTTCGAGGGTCCCGAGCCGGGCACGCTGGTTCAGTATTTCAAGGACGACGCGACGGCCGGCAACGGCGCCAAGCACGATGTCATCGACGGCAAGGGCGTGCTGAACAACCGGATTTCCGAATTCGTGTTCACCAAGCTCAATGGCATGGGCATTCCCACCCACTTCCTGCGCCGCCTCAACATGCGCGAGCAGCTCATCAAGGAAGTCGAGATCATCCCGCTCGAAGTGGTGGTGCGCAACTATGCCGCCGGCTCGCTGTGCAAGCGGCTGGGCCTGGAACAGGGCACGCAACTGCCCCGCTCCATCATCGAATTCTACTACAAGGACGACGCACTCGGCGACCCGATGGTTTCCGAAGAGCACATCACGGCCTTCGGCTGGGCGACGCCGGCCGAGCTCGATGACGTCATGAGCCTCGCCATCCGCGTCAACGACTTCCTCACCGGCCTGTTCATGGGCGTGGGCATCCAGCTCATCGACTTCAAGATCGAGATGGGCCGGCTCTTCGAGGGCGATTTGATGCGCATCGTGCTGGCCGACGAGATCAGCCCCGACAATTGCCGCCTCTGGGACATCAAGACCCGCAACAAGCTCGACAAGGACCGCTTCCGTGAGGGACTCGGCGGGCTGGTCGAAAGTTATCGCGAAGTCGCCCAGCGCCTTGGCATCCTCGTGGAAACCGACAACGCGCTGGCCACCGGCCCGCGGCTGGTGCAATAGGCGGATTTGGAAGCAGGCTGATGAAAGCGCGCGTCATCGTCACGCTCAAGAACGGCGTTCTCGATCCCCAGGGACAGGCCATCGAAGGCGCCCTAGCCGGGCTGGGCTTTGCCGGCATCGGCGGGGTCCGGCAGGGCAAGGTCTTCGACCTAGAGCTGGAAGGAACGGATGTTGCGACCGCGCGTTCCCGGCTTGAAGCCATGTGCGAGAAACTGCTCGCCAACACCGTGATCGAAAACTACGCGATCGAAATCTCCAATTAACGCCTCTGGGCGATAATCCCTGTCGCGCCGGGTTGGGCGCAGGACGGTTCTTCTATGCGCAAAACTCTCGCTCTTTCCGTAATGTTCATCGCCTCCATCGGCCTGCTGTTCGCGGCATACGCGTCCGTGCCGATGTGAGCTGCCCGGCGGCGCGGCCGGCATAGCCCAATAGGCCCCGGCATTATCCGGGGGCCTTTTGTCGTCGTCAGTGGCTGAGGGGCCGCAGGACGGCGGGAACAATGGGGCGAATACGCCGCGGCAGCACCGGCGGCACGGCCGGGCCACGCTTGAGCGGTTGCGGGCCAAGCCTCCCCGGCACGGGAGAAGCAGTTTGCTGGGTCATCGTCATACCTTTCTGTAACCTCGCCTAACGTCCTCGCGGCCAAAAGGTTCCCGGGCGGGCGGAATTGCCGCTGCGACGGTGCGCAGGCTTGCCTTTTTCTCCAAGACTCACCACAACGGCCTCGCCCACCCCGCCATGCATAAGGATCGAGCGATGAAGGCCGCCGTCATCGTATTTCCGGGACTCAACCGCGACCGCGACATGATCACGGCGCTGACCAGGATCGGCGGGCGGAAGCCGGCCATCGTCTGGCACCAGGACGCCGACATTCCCGACGCCGATCTCATCGTCATTCCCGGCGGCTTTTCCTATGGCGACTATCTGCGCTGCGGCGCCATCGCCGCCCGTTCCCCCATCATGGACAGAATCCGCGAGCGCGCTGCCAGGGGCGTCAGGGTGCTGGGCGTCTGCAACGGCTTTCAGATCCTTATCGAGGCGGGGCTGCTGCCGGGCGCCCTGATGCGCAACCAGTCGCTCAAATTCGTCTGCCGCGAAGTAAAGCTCGAAGTGGTCAACGCCGATACCGCCTTCACGCGCGGCTACCACCAGGGGCAGGTCATTCGCTGCCCCGTGGCGCATCACGACGGCAATTACTTCGCCGACGCCGAAACGCTGGCGCGCCTCGAAGGCGAGAGCCAGGTGGCCTTCCGCTATGCCGAAGGGACCAACCCGAACGGGTCGCTCAACGACATCGCCGGCATTCTCAACCGTGACAAGAACGTGCTCGGCCTCATGCCGCACCCGGAAAACCTGATCGAGGCCGCGCATGGCGGCGACGACGGCCGGGCGCTGTTCGCCACCGCCCTCAAGGCGGTCGCCTGATCGCCGCCCCATCGACGCATTCCGGATCGTCCCCCCCGATGAGCTTTCGCAACGATATCACCATTACTCCCGAACTGGTCGCCGGCCACGGGCTCAAGCCCGACGAATACCAGAAGATCCTCGACCTGATCGGGCGGCAGCCGACCTATACCGAGCTCGGCATTTTCTCGGCCATGTGGAACGAGCACTGTTCCTACAAGAGCTCGAAGAAGTGGCTGCGCACCCTGCCCACCCAGGGGCCCCGCGTCATCCAGGGGCCGGGGGAAAACGCCGGCGTCGTCGATATCGGCGATGGCCAGGCGATCGTCTTCAAGATGGAATCGCACAACCACCCCAGCTTCATCGAGCCCTATCAGGGGGCCGCGACCGGCGTGGGCGGCATCCTGCGCGACGTCTTCACCATGGGCGCCCGCCCGGTGGCCGCGATGAACGCGCTGCGCTTCGGCGCCCCCGAGCACGACAAGACTCGCCATCTGGTATCGGGCGTGGTGGCCGGGGTCGGCGGCTACGGCAATGCCTTCGGCGTGCCGACCGTGGGCGGAGAAGTCGAGTTCGACGCCCGCTATAACGGCAATATTCTGGTCAACGCCTTTGCCGCGGGCCTCGCCGACACCGACAGCATTTTCTATTCGAAGGCCGAGGGCGTCGGCCTGCCGGTGGTGTATCTCGGCGCCAAGACCGGGCGCGACGGCGTCGGCGGCGCCACCATGGCGTCGGCCGAATTCGGCGACGACATCGAGGAAAAGCGCCCCACCGTGCAGGTGGGCGACCCGTTCACCGAAAAGCGCCTGCTCGAAGCCTGCCTCGAACTCATGGCCACCGGTGCGGTGATCGCCATCCAGGACATGGGCGCGGCCGGCCTCACCTGCTCGGCCGTGGAGATGGGCGCCAAGGGCGACCTCGGCATCGAGCTCGACCTCGACCAGGTGCCGGTGCGCGAACAAGCGATGACGCCTTACGAAATGATGCTCTCGGAAAGCCAGGAGCGCATGCTCATGGTGCTGCACCCCGACAAGGAGGAAGTAGCCCGCAAGGTGTTCGAGAAATGGGAGCTCGACTTCGCCACGGTCGGCAAGACCACCGACGATCTGCGCTTCCGCGTCTTCTGGCGGGGCGAGGAAGTCGCGAACCTGCCGATCAAGGAACTGGGCGACGAAGCCCCCGAATATGACCGCCCCTGGACAGCGCCGCAGCCTCCCGCGCCGCTGGCGGCGGACGACGTGCCGCAGATGGCGGTGGCCGATGCCCTGCTGCAACTGGTCGGCGGCCATCAATGCGCCTCGCGCCGCTGGGTCTATGAGCAATACGACACGCTCATCCAGGGCAATACCCTGCGCCGCCCGGGCGGCGACGCCGGGGTGATCCGCGTCGAAGGCCACGACACCAAGGGCCTCGCCTTCACCTCGGACGTCACGCCGCGCTATTGCGAGGCCAACCCCTACGAGGGCGGCAAGCAGGCGGTGGCCGAGTGCTGGCGCAACCTGACCGCCACCGGCGCCGAGCCGCTGGCGGCCACCGACAACCTCAATTTCGGTAATCCCGAGCGCCCCGAGATCATGGGGCAACTGGTGAAGGCCATCGAGGGCATCGGGGAAGCCTGCCGCGCGCTGGAATTTCCCATCGTCTCGGGCAATGTGTCGCTCTACAACGAGACCAATGGCGAAGGCATTTTGCCCACGCCCACCATTGGCGGCGTCGGCCTGCTGCCGGACTGGCAGCACAGCGTCGGCATCGGCTTCGTCGCTGAAAACCAGCCGATCCTGCTCATCGGCGGGCCGGCCGCGCGCGGCACCCATCTGGGCCAGTCGATCTATCTGCGCGACCTTTTCGGCCGCGCCGCGGGCGATGCGCCCCCCGTCGACCTGGCGGCGGAGAAAAACACCGGCGACTTCGTACGCCGGTTGATCCGCTCGGGCGTCGTCACCGCCTGCCACGACCTCAGCGATGGCGGGCTGGGCGTGGCCCTGGCGGAAATGGCCATTGCCGGCGGCATCGGCGCCACGGTCACCGACGTAACCGGCAATGACCCCATCCTCACCTTTTTCGGGGAGGATCAGGGCCGCTATCTGGTGACGCTCAACCTCGACCCCCAGGGCGAGGCGATCGCCGCGCTCTGGAACGAGGCCAGGGCGCTGGGCATCCATGCCCCCTGGATCGGCACGACCGGCGGCGACACCCTGACCCTGGGCGGCGCGCGCGGCGTGCCGGTGGCGGCCCTTGCGGCGGCCCATGAGAACTGGTTCCCCAGCTATATGAACGGCTGAACTGGTTTTTCCCCGCCGCTGCCATATGATCGCCGCTCTTTGGGACGCTTACCTGCAGGCGCCGGCCCGACGCCGGGGCGTAAGGAGTGCATGATGAAGCCGAACGGGACGATGGCGGTTTTTATGGGCCTTGCCCTGGGGTTCTCGCCCATTCTGGCACAGGCCCAGAGCGTCAACGTCACCCGCTCCATCCTCCCCGACCAGCCCTATACGCTGATCTATCCCGATGCCATGGTCGCCAGCGGCAGTGCCGGCGAACCGCTCATCATCAACCACCCCAACGCGCCCTTGCAGTGCACGCTTGAGGTCGTGCGGGTCGAGGATACCGGCTGGAGCGCACAGGACGCCCTCGCCTCGCTCAACGAGGCGGACGTGACGGCGGCCTGGAGCGATTCCCTCCCCGGCTTCGCGCTGGGCGACAGCGGCACCGCCGCCTATCAGGACGCGACCGCCCTCATCTATGAAGGCACCAGCACCGATTCTCCCATGGGCATCCCCCTCACCCTGGTGCACACCGAAACGGTGGCCGAAGGCCGTGGCTACGCGCTCGATTGCCTGTTTGCCACCGAGGTGGCGCAGCAGGCGCGGCCGATCGTCGATTTCATCATCGCCAATTTCTCCACCCGGGCCGATGCCGGCTGCTGCGTCGGGGTGGAAGCGGCCGAGCCCGACAGCGCCCCGCCCGCCCAATAGGGCCGGCCATGTTGAAGCCGCTCTCCCTGCATGCCATATCAGGGCCATGGGCCGGCCCTTCCGGCCGTGCCGAGGCCAAGGGGAGACCGACATGGCGATGGACGCCCACGAAATCGAGCGACGCATCAAGGCCGCCCTGCCCGATGCCCAGGTCGACATTCGTGATCTTGCCGGCGACGGCGATCACTACGCCGCCACCGTGATTTCCGAGCAGTTCCGCGGCAAGTCCCGCGTGCAGCAGCACCAGATCGTCTATTCGGCGCTGCAGGGGGACATGGGCGGCGCCCTGCACGCCCTGGCGCTGCAAACCGGCGTCCCCGAATAGCGATGGGCTCGGGGCTGCGCGATTCGCTGGAGCTGATCCGCATGGTGCGGCCCCAGGCCAGCACCGCGGCGCTGGAGCACGAAATCGCCGCCGAGCGGGCCAACTCGCTCGGCACCGCTGAAAAACGGGTAAAGACGACGCTTGCCGCCCTGTCCGCAGCCGACGCCGACCGGGCATCGTGCCTCGCCGCAGCGAGCCAGGCCGTATGGGCCTATTTCGTGCAACGCGAACTGCTCGGCTTCCGCCGCCACGCCGAGGTGATTCGGGATCTCAACATTCCCCCCGAAGTGCTTGCCGGACTTGGCGCCATGGCGAAGCGTCCATGACCCGAGCCGTCTTTTTCGATGTCGATGGCGTGCTGGTGCACGGCTACCACGCCAACCCCGCGCGCGTGCGCGCCTGGGACGCGACATTGCTGGCGGATACCGGTGTCGACCCCGAGCAATTCCGGCAGGACTTCATCTTCGATATTTTCGCCAAGAAGGTGATTGTCGGCCAGATGAACCTCATCGACGCGCTGGAGCGGCGCCTCCCCGCCTTCGGCTACACGGATTCACCAGTCAGGTTTGCCCATTACTGGCTGAGCCGGGACAGCGTCCTGAACACCCCCCTGCTCGACGTGGTGGGTCGGTTGAAGGCTTCGGGCGCTTGCCGTCTCTACATTGCCACCAATCAGGAACACCTACGCGCCAACTGGCTCTGGGGCCATCTCGGCCTGTCCGAGCTTTTCGAGGATATCTTCTATTCTGCCCGCATCGGCGTGCAGAAGCCCGATGCCCGCTATTTCGATTTCATCGAAGAGCGCATCGGCCCGCAGTCCGAACCGCCGCTCTTCTTCGACGATTCCCCCAAAGTCGTCGAAGGCGCCCGCAAGCATGGTTGGGAGGCGGTCCTGTTCGACACGGTGCAAGACTGCGTCACCCATCCCTGGATCGCGGCGCGACTCTAGGTCACAATCATCGCCGCCGGCCGGTGGTGATCTCGACAGCGCCCCGATCCTGACCTATCTAGGAAGCGCTTCAGCCGGCCCTTGAACCCGGCCTATCCGAAAGGCTCCCCCATGACCGACATCAACGCCTTTATCGACGACAAGGTGAAGAACAACGACGTGTTCCTGTTCATGAAGGGCACGCCGGACTTCCCCCAATGCGGCTTTTCCGGCCAGGTCGTCCAAATCCTCAACTATCTCGGCGTCGATTACGGCAGTGCCAACGTGCTGGAAAGCGACGAATTGCGCGAAGGCGTCAAGGCCTACACCAACTGGCCAACCATTCCGCAGCTCTATGTGAAGGGCGAATTCGTCGGCGGCGCCGATATCGTGCGCGAGATGTTCCAGCAGGGCGAATTGCAGAGCCATCTCGAGCAGGCCGGCATTTCGGTCAAGCAGAGCGCCTGATCTGCTGCACCCGAGGGCCGGGGCCCCGCACTGGCAGGGCCTTGCCTTCATCACCAGAACTGATGGACCCCATCGCGCAATATCGTTTTGCGTGATGCCGGTGCGGTCGTAGATTGCCGCTCCCCAATCCGGTGACCGCCATGTCCGCTTCCGCCGCTTCGCGCTCCGCTCCGCCGCTGCCGCTCATCATCGTCGCGGGCTGCATCATTGCGGCCATCGGCTTCGGCACGCGCGGCGCCTTCGGCCTGTTCACCCTGCCGATCACCGAAGACCTCAACCTGACGCGCGAGCAATGGGGCATGGCCATGGCCGTGCAGAACCTCGTCTGGGGCCTCACGCAGCCTTTCGCGGGGGGCTTCGCCGACCGCTACGGCACCGGCCGCGTGCTGGCCGTGGGCGGCCTGGTCTACGCCGCCGGCATTGTGGGCATGGCCTTTTCGACCGATGCCCTGAGCATGACCCTCACCTCGGGCGTCGTCACCGGCGTGGGCATCGCCATCGCCTCCTTCGCCGTGGTCATGACCGCCTTTGGCCGCGCCGTGCCGCCGGAAAAGCGCAGCTTCGTCTTCGGCATCGCCACCGCCGCCTCCTCCGCCGGGCAATTCATCTTCGCGCCGCTCGGCCAGGGCTTCATCTCGGCCTTCGGCTGGCAGACGGCGCTGGTCTATATCGGCCTCCTCCTGCTGCTGATCGTGCCGCTGTCAGCGGCCTTGCGCGGCCGCAGCGAGTCGGTGCCGGGCGTCGCCGACCTGCCTTTCATGACGGCGCTGGCGCAAGCCTGGGGCCACGGCTCCTATCGCCTGCTGGTGATCGGCTTTTTCGTCTGCGGCTTCCACCTGGCCTTCATCAACGTGCACATGCCCGCCTATCTGGTGGAATGCGGCCTGTCGCCGGAAGTGGGCAGTTGGACCATCGCGGTGATCGGCCTGTTCAACATCGCCGGATCGCTGCTGTCGGGGTGGCTGGGGAGCCACCTGCCCAAGCAATTGCTGCTGGCCTCCATCTATTTCTTGCGCGCCGTGACCATCGCCGTCTTCCTGCTGGTGCCGGTCAGCGAGGCGACCGCCTATGCCTTCGCCGCCATGATGGGCATTCTCTGGCTGTCCACCGTGCCGCTGACGGCCGGGCTGGTAAGCCTCTTCTTCGGGCCGCGCTATATGGGCATGCTCTACGGCATCGCCTTTCTCAGCCACCAGATCGGCTCTTTCGCCGGCGTCTGGCTGGGCGGCGTGGTCTACGACCAGACCGGCGCCTACGATCTCGTCTGGTATCTGGGGATCATTCTGGGCCTCGCCTCGGCCGCCGTGCACATTCCCATCAACGAGCGCAGCGCCGCTACCTTCGTGCCCAAAATCGCATAGCAGCAATCCATCGGCTCATGCCGATGCAAGGGTTGCCAAAGCCCGGCAATCGGTTCATGGTCCGCCCCCATTGCCTGGCCGCGTCCGCGGCAAAATGAGTTTCAATCATGTCCAGTCATTTGACGCGGGTGCTGTCCCGCCCCGAATTCATTGCCCTTGTCGCCGCGCTGATGGCGCTCAACGCCCTGGCCATCGACGTCATGCTGCCCGCTCTGCCCTATATGGGCGAGCACCTGGGCGTCGCCGACGAGAACGAGCGCCAATACGTCATCATCGCCTACATGATCGGCATGGGCATTGCGCAACTGGCCTTCGGGCCGCTGACCGACCGCTTCGGGCGCCGCGCACCGCTCCTCAGCGGCATGGGCATCTACGTGGCGGCAGCCATCGCGGCCGCCTTCGCGCCGAGCTTCGTGACGCTGCTGGTCATGCGGTTCGTGCAGGGCCTGGGCGCCGCCAGCGTGCGCGTCATCGCCACCGCCGTGGTGCGCGACCGCTATTCGGGCCGCGAAATGGCCGAGGTCATGTCGCTCACCTTCATGGTCTTCATGGCCATTCCCATCATCGCGCCGGGCATCGGGCAAATCCTGCTGCTCACCGGCCCCTGGCAGACCATCTTCATCTTCATGGGCGCCCTGGCCTTCGTCTTCACGCTCTGGACCTATTTCCGCCTGCCTGAAACCCTGCCGCCCGAGCGCCGGCGGCCGCTGTCCTTCGGCGGCGTGGTCGACGGCTTCCGGCTGGTCTTCACCAACCGGGTCGCCATTTCCTACGGCATGGCCGGCACCTTCCTTTTCGGCGCGCTGTTCGGCTTCATCAGTTCATCCCAGCAGATCTATGTCGATATCTACGGGCTGGGGGTCTATTTCCCCGTCGCCTTCGCCGGCGTCGCCGGGCTGATGTCGGTATCGTCCTTCACCAATTCGCGCGTGGTGCGCCGCTTCGGCATGCGGCGCCTGTCGCATGGCGCCATGCTGGTCTTCACCGGCGTTTCGGCCATCTGGCTGCTGGCGGCTCTGAGCGGCAACCTGCCCTTCTGGCCGTTCTTCATCATGCTGTGCATCATCATGTTCAGCTTCGGCTGGGCGGCATCGAACATGAACTCGCTGTCCATGGAGCCGCTGGGCGCCGTGGCCGGCACCGCCGCCTCGGTCTTCGGCTTCATCCAGACCGTGGGCGGCGCCATGATCGGGGGCTATATCGGCCAGCTCTTCAACGGCACCACCATACCAGCGGCGGCCGGCTATTTCGGCACCGGCGTCATCGCGCTGATCTGCATCCTCATCGCCGAAAAGGGCAAGCTTTTCGGCGTCGGCGAGCAATATCACGAGATCGAACCGGCCACCGAGACGCGCTGAGGCGGCTACCCAACCGGCGCCCGGACCTGCCTTCCCACCGGGTCATTCCCGCAGGCGCGGGGGTGACAGCGTAGTGGCGAGTCGCGGGTAAAAACCGTTTAGACGGTAAAGACGGTGCGCCGCAGTTCCTGCCAGCTGTCGCGATCGGGCGCAACCAGCAGCCCGCCGTCGAGATGGGCGGCGGCATAGGGCGAGCCGTCGAACCGGGCGACATGGGCGCCGGCTTCCTGCATGATGAGCGCGCCGGCGACGTGGTCCCAGGGCATCAGCTTGGCATACATCAGGAAGTGCACATTGCCCGCCGCCGCATAGCGGTATTCGTGGCCGGCGCAGCGATAATTGGCGTACATTTTGACCCTGGCGAGGTTCCCCATGACGGTGCCGCGCACCGTCTCGGGCAGATAGGAACAGGACGCCAGCCCGCCCATTTCGCCCACCGGCACCGGCTCGGCGAACTTCTGCCTGATGCTGCGGCCATCGGGAAAAATCTGGAAGGCGCCGCAGCCGCGCTCGGCCATGACGAGGTCATCGCCCAGCGGATCGTAGATCACCCCGGCCACCGTTTCCCCGTTCTGCACCACCGCCGCCATGACCGCGAAAAGCGGCAGACCGCCGGCAAAATTGGCAGTCCCGTCAACGGGATCGACGTAAATCACGATTCGATCCTCGAAGGGCATGTCGAGCAGCCGGGGATTGGCCGATACCGCCTCTTCCCCGATCACGACGGCATTGGGCGACCATTGGTTGATGGCGGCGGTAATGACGCGCTCGGCATTGGTGTCCGCCTCGGTCACGAGGTCGAAGGCCCCAGTCTTGGTGCGGATATCGCCATTATCGAGCCGCCGGAAACGCGGCATGATCTCGTCCTTCGCGGCCTGACGGAGGATGGCGGCCAGGCGGTCGATATTCATGCGATTGCTTCCTTGTGCTGGCGGGCGAGACCCGCGAAATCGAAGAGGCGCGGATCGAGCATATGGCTCGGATTGATATTGCCCAGCGCGCGGATCATCACGTCCTTGCGGCCGGGCATGCGCTTCTCCATGTCGTTGAGCATCTCTTTCATGACATTGCGCTGCAGGCCGTCCTGCGAACCACACAGGTCACAGGGAATGATCGGAAAGGCCATGGCGTCGGAAAAACGCTGCAAATCCTCCTCGGCGCAATAGATCAGCGGCCGCAGTACCTCCAGATCACCCTCGTCGTTGACCAGCTTGGGCGGCATGGCCGCGAGCTTGCCGCCGTGGAAGAGGTTCATGAAGAAGGTTTCGAGGCTGTCGTCGCGGTGATGCCCCAGCACCAGCGCCGAGCACCCCTCCTCCCGCGCGATGCGATAAAGATTGCCGCGCCGGAGGCGCGAGCAGAGCGAGCAATAGGTGGCGCCGGCCGGCAGCTTGTCGGTGACGATCGAATAGGTGTCCTGGTATTCGATGCGATGGGCGATGCCGAGCCCGGACAAAAACTCGGGCAGGATATGCTTGGGAAAGTTCGGCTGCCCCTGGTCGAGATTGCAGGCCAGCAGGTCGACCGGCAGCAGGCCCCGCCACTTGAGATCGAGCAGCAGGGCGAGCAGCCCATAGCTGTCCTTGCCGCCCGAAAGCGCCACCAGCCATTTTTGCCCCGGCCGCACCATGGCGAACTTTTCCAACGCCTCACGCGTATGGCGGACGAGGCGCTTCCGAAGCTTGTTGAATTCGACGGAGCGCGGCGCCGCGGCGAAAATGGGATGGGCGCCGGTCTCGTTTTCCTCGATCGGCGTGGCGGGGGCTTCCAGCACCGCAGTCATGGCCAAACTCTCTTTGGGGCGGATGTGTAGCTGATAGCGCTCATCGCGGCTGGGGAAAAGGGCGCTCGCACGGACAAAACCTTACCAAAGCTTAATTTGCCGTCCTTGTTTTGCGCCCGAAGCCTCCTTTAGATGGACCACCTTTTTCGGCACCCTGGAGGCACCCGGTGTTTCGCGCATTCTTTCCCGCTCCGAAAATCTTCTTTGCCTCCGCCGTGGCGTGGATGCTGCTGGCGACGCTGATCTTCCAGTTTTTCGGCGAGCCCGTACGCCACGTTATCAGCATCGACCGTTTTCTGGCCCCGGCAGTCTGTGCGCCCGGGCAGTTGCCGGCTGAGGAAACACCGGTGGCGCCGGCACCCGACGCCCTGCCCCTGCCCGAAGGTGGCCTCCAGGCCACCGATCCGAACGCGCCGGCCCCGACCACCCAGCAGGCCGCCATACCCGAAGTAGCGCCGGGAGCGCCCGACTGCGTGGCCGAGGATACCAATTTCCTCGATGGCGCTCGTATCTGGGAATACTGGTACATGCTGCTATGCACGGCGGCGTTCTGCGCCTTCTGGTATTTCTACCGGCGCAACCAGTGGTACTGGTGGAGCGTGGTGGGCAGCGCCGCGCTGTTCCTGGCCACCTACAGCCAAGTGCAGCTCAGCGCCTTCATCAACGACTGGCAAGGCGGCTTCTTCAACGTATTGCAGGGCGCTCTCAGCCAGCCTGGCTCCGTGCCGCCCGAAACCTATTGGCCTTATGTCGTCACGCTGATGGCCGTGCTGCTGCCCAATATCATTTTCCTCGTACTGCTCGCCTTCTTCAACTCGCACTACGTGTTCCGCTGGCGCAAGGCGATGACCTTCTACTACATGGCGCACTGGCCTGCGGTGCACGATGTGGAAGGCGCGGCCCAGCGCGTGCAGGAAGATACGATGCGCTTCGCCTCCATCGTCGAGGATTTGGGCACCAGTTTTCTCGACTCCCTGCTGACGCTGGTGGTGTTCCTGCCCATTCTGTGGGGCCTGTCCGCCCACATCACCGAGCTACCGATCATTGGCGACGTGCCGGGAAGCCTGGTGTGGGTCGCGCTCGTGGTGGCGGCCTTCGGCACCGCGCTTTTGTGGATCGTGGGCATCCGCCTGCCCGGCCTCAACTTCGAGAACCAGAAGGTGGAGGCGGCCCTGCGCAAGGAACTGGTTTATGGCGAGGATCATAGCGACCGCGCCGATCCCGGTAGCTTCCGGCAGCTCTTCGCCAATGTGCAGAAGAACTATTTCCGGCTGTATTTCCACTACACCTACTTCAACCTCGCCCGGTACGCCTACCTGCAGGTTGCGGGCTACGTGCCCCTGCTGACGCTTTCACCGTCAATTCTGGCCGGCGCCATCACGCTGGGCATCTATCAGCAGGTGCAGCAGGCCTTCGGCCAGGTCGCCAGCTCGTTCCAGTTCTTCGCGCGTGCCTGGACCACCATCGTGGAGCTGCAATCCATCTACATGCGCCTGCGGCGGTTCGAAAGCTTCATTCCGTTGGACCAGGCGCCGATCAATGAAAGCGTCAGCGACGCGGCAACGATCTGAGGCTGAGCAATAGAAAAGGGGCCGCTCCGAAAGAGCGGCCCCTTTTCATTTCGGTTCGGTGGCTTCGCTTAACGCGAGTAGAATTCCACCACCAGGTTCGGTTCCATCTGCACCGGATAGGGCACGTCGCTCAGCGCCGGCACGCGGACATAGGTGGCGGTCTGCTTGTTGTGGTCGACTTCCACATAGTCCGGCACGTCGCGCTCGGCGAGCTGGTTGGCTTCGAGCACCAGCGTGAGCTGCTTGGAGCGCTCGCGCACTTCGATGCGGTCGCCGATCTTGACCTGGTAGGAGGGGATGTTGACGCGCTTGCCGTTGACCAGCACGTGGCCATGGGAAACGAACTGGCGGGCAGCGAACACCGTCGGCACGAACTTGGCGCGATAGACGATGGCGTCGAGACGGCTCTCGAGCAGGCCGATCAGGTTCTCGCCGGTGTCGCCCTTGCGGCGGTTGGCTTCTTCATAGAGACGGCGGAAGCCCTTTTCGGTGATCGAGCCGTAATAGCCCTTGAGCTTCTGCTTGGCGCGCAGCTGCAGGCCGTAGTCGCTCAGCTTGCCCTTGCGGCGCTGGCCGTGCTGGCCGGGGCCATAGGCACGGGCATTGACCGGCGACTTCGGCCGGCCCCAGATGTTCTCGCCCAGACGGCGGTCAATCTTGTACTTCGCGGAATGACGCTTCGACATCGCGTATCCTTCTTCAAATAGTGAACGGATCGCGCCCTCCTCTGCCCCCTTGCGAAGGGCCGACAGACTCCCAAATGCAGAGAATCCCGGGTGCGCCTATGGGCCCGGAGGCCGGAATAGGTGGGCGCTTGATAGTGGGCGATCCCGCCCGAGTCAAGCGGCGAACGCGCTCAGGCCATGCGCTTGTCGAGGCTGCCCTGCTTGCGAAGCTGCGGGAACGCCTGGCTCCAGATGGCGGCGATCGCCATGGCGCCGATGCCGCCCACCACTACCGCGCCCACCGGCCCGATGAAATGGGCCACCGACCCGGCGCGGAACTCGCCCAATTCGTTGGAGGCGCCCACGAACACCGAATTGACCGCGTTGACGCGGCCGCGCACTTCCTCCGGCGTCCACAACTGCATGATGGTTTCGCGGATAGTGACGCTCACCATATCGGCGGCACCGGCCAGCATCAGCGCACCGATGGAAAGCCACGTGGTGGTGGAAAGCCCGAATACCATGGTGAAAAAGCCGAAGAGGCCAACGAAGACGAACAGCGTCCTGCCGGCATGCTTGCGCACCGGAAAGCGCGTCAGCAACACCGCCATGACCAGCGCCCCGATGCCCGGCGCCGCCCGCAGCACCCCGAACTCGACCGGGCCGCCATGCAGGATTTCATCGGTAAAGGCCGGCAGCAGCGCTACCGCCCCGCCCATCAGCACGGCGAACATATCGAGCGATATGGCGCCCAGGACGATTTTGTTAGAGAGGATGTAGCGAAAGCCGCCGAAAATCGTTTCGAGGCTCGCCGCCCGCTTGACCCGCTCCTGCCGCGGCTTGGGAATGAGCAGCACGAAGACCGACGCGCAGGCCAGCATTACCGCCCCCGTGCCGAAGGCGACGACGGGGTGGATGGCATACAGCACGCCGCCGGCCGAGGGCCCCATGATGGTAGCGAACTGCCAGGCCGAGGCATTGACCGTGATGGCATTGGAGAGCGCTTCGGGCGGCACCAGATTGGGCGCCAGCGACTGTGCCGCCGGGCTCCAGAAGGCCCGCGCCGTGCCCAGCACCACCAGGATGGCAAAGATCGGCCACACCTGGTGCGCGTCGACCTCCACCAGCAGCAAAAACCCCATGCAGCACAGGAACTCGACCACGAGGCAGCACGCCATGATGGCCCGGCGGCTGAACCGGTCGGCCGTCAGCCCCGTCACCAGGATCAGCAGCAGCGCCGGGGTGAACAGGCACAGCCCGACGAGGCCGAGCAGGAAATAATCGCCGGTGACCGCGAAAATCTGCCAGGCGATCGACACCGACATGATCTGCACGGCAAAGCTGACGAACAGGGTCGTCAGCCAGAAGAACCGGAAACCGATATAGCTGAAGGCGAGCCGATGGGGTTCGGCCGGGGAAGCGGAGTGCATGATCGCCAAGCGATGCCATGGGGCGGCGCCGCCGTCAAAGGCGGATCGGGCAAAACCGTCAGGTCGGGCCTAATCTTTGCCGGTCGTGGCCGATGCCGGCTTCTGCCGGTGCGGATTGGGGCGCTCGTGCCGCCGGTCGATCGAGGAGATGACGCCACGCAGGGTGCGGATTTCCTGGCTGGTAAAACGCCCCCGGGTCAGCGCGGTGCGCAGATTGTTGATCATGCTGGGGCGCTTGTCCGGCGTGGTGAAGAACCCGGTCTGGTCCAGCACGCCTTCGAGATGCTCAAAAAGCCCCACCAGTTCGGCGCGCGGCGCCGCCGCGTCGAGGCCGTCACCGAAGGGCAGCACCCGACCCTCGGCCTGGGTCCGCCGCCATTCATAGGACAGCAGCAGCACCGCCTGGGCGATATTGAGCGAGGCAAAGGCCGGTTCCACAGGCAGGGTGACGATGGCGTCGGCCATGGCCACCTCGTCATTGAGCAGCCCCCAGCGCTCGCGGCCGAACAGCAAGCCCGCCGCCTTGCCGGTGCCGATATGCGCCGCCATGGCCGCCGACGCCTCCTCGGGGCCGAACACTTCCTTTTGCATGTCGCGCGAGCGCGCCGTGGTGGCGTAGACCAGCGTCAGGTCGGCGATGGCCGCTTCGAGCGTCTCGAACACCCGCACGCCGGCGAGCACGTGGTCGGCCCGCGAAGCGGCCGCGGTAGCCCGCTCGTTCGGCCAGCCGTCGCGCGGCCGCACCAGGCGCATGTCGGCAAGGCCGAAATTGGCCATGGCGCGCGCCGCCGCCCCGATGTTCTCGCCCAGTTGCGGCTCGACGAGGATAATTGCCGGAGAGGGCGCCAGGTTGAGAGGTTGAGAACTGTCCGTGCCTGCCATGAGCCGCCATCCTTGAACGCCGGTGGCGGCATAACGCAATCGGCAAACGAGCGCAATTCAGGCGACGCGATCCCGGCGCGGCAGCTCCAGAATCTGCGCCGATGGCCGCCATTCACGGTCCAGCATGGCGAACAGCAACTCCTCGTCCCACTCCCCCTGAAAGAGGGCATGCTCGCGATAATGCGCTTCGAGGCGCATGCCCAGTTGCTGCAACAGCTTGGCCGAGTGGTGGCAGCGCCCGTCGCAGCGGATGGCGACGCGGTGCAGGTGGAATTGCTCGAACGCCAGCCCCAGGACCGCCGTCAGCGCCTGCTTGAGGTAACCGTTGCCCGACCAGGCCGGATCGATGACGAAGCGGATTTCCCCCTGCCCGGCCGTGGCATCCGCCCAGGTGAGGCTCACCTGCCCCACGAGGCGCCTGTCGCCCCGGCGGGTCATCGCCAGCGTCAGCGTATCGCCCGGCCGTTGCAGGGAAACCTGGTTGCGCATCAGCAGCACCGCCGCCATCACGTCTTCCCCATAGCGGGTCGGCCGCTCCACATAGCGCTGCACCGCCGGCAGCGTGTGGTAGCGCGCCACGGCATCGAAATCCCGGCGCTCGAAGGGCCGCAACTCCAGGCTGGCAGTCTGCAACGGTAGAAAAGAAGACGACGACATGACGGTTGTGCTCCCTCCGCTCGAGAACGCCCTGGCCCTGTGACCACAACGTCATCGATTCCGCGAAGTTCCTCGCCGCCAATGGAAAATCCTGCTCGCCGCCGATATGTTCATTCCATCACTGCGGCAGCACGGAATGGCGCCGCGCCAGCCACTCGCGCCGCAGTATGGCGTAGTAGAATTCCTCGTCCCAACTGCCCTTGAACCGGGCATGTTCGCGAAAATGCGCTTCCCGGCGCATCCCCAGCCGCTCCATCAGCCGCCAGGACGGTGCATTGGCCGCGTCGCAGCGCGCATAGACCCGGTGCAGGTCGACGCGGTCGAACGCCAGGTCGAGAAGTGCCGCGGCGGCCTCGCCGGCATAGCCATGGTGCTGGTGCGCCGGATGGAAAATCCAGCCCAGCTCCCCCTGCCGCGCCTCGGCCGAGCGCCAGATCAGCGACACCTCCCCCACCAGCTCTCCGCTGGCCGCCAGATCCACCGCGAGGATGATCCGGTCGCCCTCCTCTTCGAGCGCGATCTGCGTGCTGCGCTGCTGCACCGCCAGCGCGCACTCCTCCCGGCTGAGCGGCGGGTCGAACAGATAGCGCGCCACGTCCTCGCGCCCGCGATAAGCGAACACCGCATCGACGTCGCCGCGCGTGAACGGCCGCAGGCGCAGCCGTGTCGTTGCTATCGGATAAGCCGGAAAAACCGCCATTGCTCCCCCTCGGCGAGGCCGGCAGTTTCCTCACCCGAGCCGTGCTTGGCAAGGCCGTTGCGCCCCGGCCCGGCTCGTGCCAGCCTGCGGCCATGCGCCGTGACCCTCGCCCCGAACTCGATATTGCCGGCCGCTGCGATTGCGGCGCCGTCACCCTCGCCGCGCGCGGGCGGGTCGCCTCGATGTTCCTCTGCGCCTGCGAAAACTGCCAGCGCGCCACCGGCACCGGGCACGCGGCCATCGTGCTGCTTCCCGCCGGCAGCGTCGCTATCAACGGCGCCTTGAAAACCTATTCCCGGCCCGCCGATTCCGGCGCCACCTTCACGCGCCACTTCTGCCCCGCCTGCGGCACCACGGTTTACGCGCAAAGCTCCCGTGCCCCCGATCTTTTCATCCTGCCCGTAGGGATATTTGCCGGCGACAACGATTGGTTCGAACCCGGGCAGCTCATTTTCGCGCGCAGCCACCAGCAATGGGACCTGCTGGCCGGCGGCCTGCCGCGCCACGCCACCTACCGCCCAGCGACGCCGTAATTCCGGGGAGAATGGCGGCCGTGGCCGCCACGATCCGGCAAGGCCCCATGCTGCCTCCGTCTTTGCGCTTTTCCGGCGCAATGCTATAGGGGCTGCCGAACGGGGCCACAGGGCCCCACGCGCCATTTTCAGGGAGTTTTTCCGATGAGCAAAATCAAAGTCGCCAACCCGGTCGTCGACCTCGACGGCGATGAGATGACCCGCATCATCTGGCAGGCCATCAAGGACAAGCTCATCACCCCCTATCTCGACCTGCCAATCGAATATTACGATCTTTCGGTGCAGAACCGCGACGCCACCGACGACCAGGTGACTGTGGATTCGGCCAATGCCATCAAGAAGTACGGGGTGGGCATCAAATGCGCCACCATCACCCCGGACGAGGCGCGCGTCGAGGAATTCAGCCTCAAGAAGATGTGGAAGTCGCCCAACGGCACCATCCGCAACATTTTGGGCGGGGTGATTTTCCGCGAGCCGATCATCTGCCGGAACGTGCCGCGCCTGGTGCCCGGCTGGACCCAGCCGATCATCGTGGGCCGCCACGCTTTCGGCGACCAGTACAAGGCCACCGATTTCCTGTTTCCCGGCAAGGGCAAGCTGACCATCAAGTTCACCGGCGAAGACGGCCAGGTCATCGAGCACGAAGTGTTCGACGCCCCGTCGGCGGGCGTCGCCATGGGCATGTACAACCTCGATTCCTCGATCCGCGACTTTGCCCGCGCCTCGATGAACTACGCGCTCAACCGCAGCGTGCCCTGCTATCTCTCGACCAAGAACACCATCCTCAAGGCCTATGACGGGCGCTTCAAGGACATCTTCCAGGAAATCTACGAGGCCGAGTTCAAGGAAAAGTTCGACGCCAAGAAAATCTGGTACGAGCACCGGCTGATCGACGACATGGTGGCCTCCTCGCTCAAATGGTCCGGCGGCTATGTCTGGGCCTGCAAGAACTATGACGGCGACGTGCAGTCCGATACCGTGGCGCAGGGCTTTGGCTCGCTCGGCCTGATGACCTCGGTGCTGATGACCCCCGATGGCAAGATCGTCGAGGCCGAGGCCGCCCACGGCACCGTCACCCGCCACTACCGCCAGCACCAGCAGGGCAAGGAGACCTCGACCAACTCCACCGCCTCCATCTTCGCCTGGACCCGCGGCCTCGCCCACCGCGCCAAGCTTGACGACAATGCCGAACTCGCCAGGTTCGCCGCGACCCTCGAAAAGGTCACCGTCGACACCATCGAGGAAGGCAAGATGACCAAGGACCTGGCGCTGCTGGTCGGGCCCGAGCAGCCCTGGCTCTCGACGCTCGGCTTCCTCGACGCCGTCGACCAGAACCTGCAGAACGCCATGGCGTAAGGCCGGGCAGGCTTTATTCAAACAGGGGGCCGGAGCACCGCTTCGGCCCCCTTTTTCATGCGCCGCCGCCGACGCGGGCGCGGCTGTGTAGAACGCTGCAAATGGCCGATGACGGCCCGCCTGTCCGCCGCTATGCTGGGCCATCTGGACCCGTCCCGTCCTCCCCTCATTTGCGGTATATGCAATGCCCGCCGGCGTTATCGTGGCCTTTTTGGCCTATGCCAGCTTTTCGGTCGCCGACGCGCTGATCAAGGCGACCGGACCGGCCCTTTCAGTCTTCGAGATCGCTTTTTTCACCACCAGCTTCTCCATCATTCCGGTCATCGTGACCAATCGCAACGAACACTGGCGCGATATTTACCGGTTGCATCACCCCTGGCTGGTTCATCTGCGCTGCGCCACCGCCATTACCGGCACCGCCTGCGTGATGTTCGCGTTCATCCATATTCCGTTTGCCGACGTCTATGCCATCGGCTTCACCACGCCGCTTTTCGTGACGCTGCTCTCGGTGCTGGTGCTGCGCGAGGACGTGGCGCTGCGCCGCTGGATATTGCTGTTCATCAGCTTCCTGGGCGTGGTGCTGGTGATCCGGCCCGGCCTGCGGGCGCTGGAAATGGGCCATTACATCATGATGGTGGCGGCCTTTCTGGGGGCCATCACCACCACCGTACTACGCCACATCGCCCCGAACGAACGACGCATCAGCCTCGTTGGCATCCAGGTGCTCTATTCCGGAATCTTCAACGGAATCCTGATGTTACCCGGCTTCGTCATCCCGAGCCTCGAACAGTTGGCCATCCTGTTCGGCATCGGCATCCTCGGGGGCGCGGGCGGCCTGCTGCTGATCCAGGCGAGCCGGCAGATCCCGGCCAACCTCATCGCGCCGGTGCAATACAGCCAGCTGATCTGGGCCATCCTGTTCGGCGCCCTGTTTTTCGGGGAATATCCGGACTGGGTCACCATCGTGGGCATGCTGATCGTGGTGGGGGCGGGGCTGCTCAACGTGCTGAGCGAGCGCCCGCGCATCCGCTGGAAGCCGCGTGTCTTCTTCTTCCGTATTGGAGAGTGATTGGTTAGCGCATTGTCAGCATTTTCCACCGCAACCCGGCCGGGATCGCGGTGGAAACGCGCACGCGTCAGATAAGGGCGCGGATCGCCGCGATCGCCTCGTCGGCTTTCGCCCCTTCCGGCCCCCCTGCCTGGGCCATGTCGGGGCGGCCGCCGCCCCCCTGCCCGCCCAACGCAGCGGCGCCGGCCCGCACCAGATCGACCGCCGAATAGCGGCCTACGAGATCGGCGGTGACGCCCACCGCGATGCCGGCCTTGCCATCCTCGGCGCGGCCGACCAACGCAACGATACCCGAGCCGACCTGCTGCTTGGTCTGGTCGACCAGTCCGCGCAAATCTTTCGGCTGCAAGCCATCGACCACGCGGCCGGCAAAGGTGACGCCGTTGACGCTTTCGGGGGCGCTGCCGCCCCGGCCAGCACCGCCGCCCATGGCCAGCTTCTGCCGGGCCTCGGCCAGGGTGCGGTCGGCCTTCTTGAGCTGCTCCTGCAACGCCTCGATCCGCTCGAGCACGTCATGCGTGCCCGAGCGCAACAAGCCTGCCGCCGCGGCGACGATGGCCGCATTGGCGTTGCCGCGATGGCGGGCGGCCTGGCCGGTCAGCGCCTCGATGCGGCGAACCCCCGCCGCCACGGCGCTCTCGCCGACCACCGAGACGAGGCCAATATCGCCGGTGCGGCGCACATGGGTGCCCCCGCACAGCTCCACCGACCACCCCAGACCGTTGCCGGTAGGCTCGCCCATGGAAACGACGCGCACCTCGTCGCCGTATTTTTCACCGAACAGCGCCCGCGCGCCCGACTGCTTGGCTTCCTCCACGCCCATCAGCCGGGTCTCGACCGGGGCGTTCTGCAACACGATGGCGTTGGCGATGTCCTCGACCTCGGCCAGTTCCTGCGGGGTGATCGGCTTGGTATGGACGAAATCGAAACGCAGACGGTCGGGCGACACCAGCGAGCCCTTCTGCGCCACGTGGTCGCCCAGCACCAGCCGCAAGGCTTCGTGCAGCAGGTGGGTCGCCGAATGGTTGGCGCGGATGGCCGAGCGCCGGCCATGATCGACGATCAGCTCGACCGCCTGGCCGGGCCGGAATTCTCCCTCGACGACCTTGACCTTGTGGGCGAATACGCCGTGGTGCTTCTGGGTGTCGAGCACCTCGGCCACCATCCCCTCGCCCCTGATGGCGCCGGTATCGCCCACCTGCCCGCCGCTCTCGCCATAGAACGGCGTCTGGTTGACGATGACGAAACCTTCCCTGCCGGCCGCAAGGCTTTCCGCCTCGGCGCCGTCGACGACCAGCGCCCTGACCTCGCCTTCGACCGCCTCGCTCTCATAGCCGAGAAATTCGGTGGGGCCGAGCCGGTCGGCCAGGCCGAACCACACGGCGCCGGTCGCCGCCTCGCCCGAACCAGCCCAGTTCCGGCGCGCCTCGGCCTTCTGCCGGGCCATGGCGGCGTCGAACCCCGCCTGATCGACGCCAATGCCGCGCAGGCGCAGCGCATCCTGCGTCAGGTCGAGCGGAAAGCCATAGGTGTCGTAGAGCTTGAAGGCGGTGTCGCCGGCCAGCGTGTCGCCCTCGCCCAGTTCGGCGGTCTCGGCCTCGAGAATCTGCAAGCCCCGGCCCAGCGTCTTAAGGAACCGCCCCTCTTCCAGCCGCACCGTTTCGGCGATCATCGCCTCGCCGCGGCTCAATTCGGGATAGGCCTGGCCCATCTCGCGCACCAGCGCCGGCACCAGCTTGTGGATCACCGGCTCCTGCGTGCCCAGCAGCGTGGCGTGGCGCATGGCGCGGCGCATGATGCGCCGCAGCACGTAGCCGCGCCCCTCATTGGAGGGCAGCACGCCCTCGGCAATGAGAAAACTCATGGAGCGCAGATGGTCGGCAATGACGCGCAGGCTCTGCTTACCCGGCCCGACGGGGTCGACGCCGGTGGCGCTGGCGGCGGCGCCGATCAGCGCCCTGAACAGGTCGATGTCGTAATTGTCGTGCACGCCCTGCATGACGGCGGCGACGCGCTCCAGCCCCATGCCGGTATCGATGGAGGGATGCGGCAGGGCGCTGCGCGAACCATCGGCATATTGCTCGAACTGCATGAAGACGAGATTCCAGATCTCGATCCAGCGGTCGCCGTCCTCATCGGGCGAACCCGGCGGGCCGCCCCAGATCTTGTCGCCATGGTCGTAAAAAATTTCCGAGCACGGCCCGCACGGCCCGGTATCGCCCATCTGCCAGAAATTGGACTTTGCCCCCAGCCGGACGATCCGGTCTTCCGAAAGGCCGGCAATCTTCTTCCACAACTCCAGCGCTTCGTCGTCGTCCTCGTAGACGGTGACCATCAGCTTGTCGCGCGGCAGGCCCCAGTCTTTGGTCAGGAGGTTCCAGGCCAGCTCGATGGCGCGATCCTTGAAATAATCGCCGAAGGAAAAATTGCCCAGCATCTCGAAAAACGTGTGGTGGCGGGCGGTAAAGCCCACATTGTCGAGATCGTTGTGCTTGCCGCCGGCGCGCACGCATTTCTGCGCCGTGGTGGCGGTGGCATAGGGGCGCTTTTCGACGCCGGTAAAGACGTTCTTGAACTGCACCATGCCGGCATTGGTGAACATCAGCGTCGGATCGTTGCGCGGCACCAGAGGCCCCGACGGCACGGCCTCGTGGCCATTGCGGGCAAAGTAACCGACAAAGCTCGAGCGGAGATCGTTGACGCTGGTCATACACAGGCCTTCATGGCAAAGCGGGCGCGACCGCGCCCCTTATTCGAAAAACGGCACTTTCTATCGCGCGGGGGTCGGGCCTGTCCAGCGCCGGGGTAGCGTTTGCCGCCACTGGGCGGGCGCTGGTGTTCTTTATATTTTAGGGGAACCGGCGTTGCGGGCTCTGGCCCGTTGCGGGGAATGGCTTGGACGGAGGGGCGGTGGTGGGTGAGCGGCTCTGTCCGCTCGACCTCCGGCACCCCCTCCCCCGGCCCCTCCCCTCAAGGGGGCGGGGGGCGATAGGGCCGTTGATTCTGCTGTTTGGCCGCGCCCACCGTGCTGCCCCCGGACTTTGATCCGGGGCCACTATCCAAAACCCCTAACACGGTGGCTCCCGTGTCGGCCCACGGGTCAGGCCCGTGGGCAGCGTTGGGGGGGGCGGGGCGGCCTTCGCGTGCTCGGGCGGCAATGGGAGTTTTCTTTCCGAGGACGAGGGCTGGAGAGAGGGAAAGCGGTGCGTGAGCGGCTCTGTTTTCTTGCCCTCCGGCACCCCCTCCCCCGACCCCTCCCCTCAAGGGGGCGGGGGCGATGGGGCCGTTGGTTCTGCTTGAGGATGAAACAGTTTTGGGCGCTGTTTGGCCACGCCCAACGGCGCTGCCCCCGGACTTTGATCCGGGGGCCGTTGTCCAAATCCGCTGATGCGGTGGCTCCCGCATCGGCCCACGGGTCAGGCCCGTGGGCAGCGTTGGGGGACGGGGCGGCCTTTGCGTGCTCGGCGGTCAAGCGGGGGCGGGCCTGCGCCTTATTCTTCGGCGGGGCTGTCGTTTTCGCCGCCGGCGACCAGCAGCACTTCGTCGAGCAGGCCGGCGCTTTCACGGACGCCCTGTTCGATGGTGTTGGAGACTTCCGGGTTGTCCTTGAGGAACTGGCGGGCGTTCTCGCGGCCCTGCCCCAGCCGCTGGCTGTCCCAGGAGAACCAGGCGCCGGATTTTTCCACGATGCCGGCCTTGACCCCGAGGTCGAGCAATTCGCCGGTCTTGGAAATGCCCTCGCCATACATGATGTCGAATTCGACCTGACGGAACGGCGGCGCCAGCTTGTTCTTGACCACCTTGACGCGGGTCTGGTTGCCCACGATCTCCTCGCGGTCCTTGAGCGCGCCGATGCGGCGGATGTCGAGGCGGACCGAGGCGTAGAATTTCAGCGCGTTGCCACCCGTGGTGGTTTCGGGCGAGCCATACATGACGCCGATCTTCATGCGGATCTGGTTGATGAAGATGACGAGGCACTTCGACTTGGAAATCGAGCCGGTGAGCTTGCGCATGGCCTGGCTCATCAGCCGCGCCTGGGTACCCGGCAGGCTGTCGCCCATTTCACCCTCGAGCTCGGCGCGCGGCGTCAGCGCCGCCACCGAATCCACCACCAGCACGTCGATGGCGCCGGAGCGCACCAGCGTATCGGTGATTTCGAGCGCCTGCTCGCCGGTATCGGGCTGGGAAATCAGCAGATCGTCGACATTGACGCCCAGCTTGCGGGCATAGACCGGATCGAGCGCGTGCTCGGCGTCGACGAAGGCGCAGATGCCCCCCTTACGCTGGGCCTCGGCCACCACGTGCAGGGCCAGCGTGGTCTTGCCCGAACTTTCCGGCCCGAAAATCTCCACGATGCGGCCCTTGGGGAGCCCGCCAATGCCCAGGGCGATGTCGAGGCCGAGCGAGCCGGTCGAGATGGTCTCGATCTCGACGGACGAATTCTCGCCCAGCCGCATGATCGAGCCCTTGCCGAAATTCCGCTCGATCTGGCTCAGCGCCGCCGCCAGAGCCTTCTCTTTATCCATAGATCCACCCTCAACGACGCGAAGCGGCGAAGCTGCCATGATGCTGTCCTCCTTATTTCACGCTCTCGAAACTCGTGCAACGAGAGGGTTTTTCCGGTTGATGTGCGATGTTCGTAGCCTCTTTGTTCTCATTTTGTTTCCCTCCCGTCAAGAGACAAAATGCGAACATCCGGTGCACCCGCGGCAGGAGATTCGGGATGGGATAGCGCGGGGCCGCCGCAAAAAGCGCCGGCCGTCCGGTGTTGAAAAGCCGGTTCGCCCTCCCAAGGCGGCGACCCATTTGCTAGACCTTGAAAATGTCCTGATTCGGGACTGCCCCGCAGGCGCAGGAGCAAAACGGTAATGGCATCGACACCGCTCGGTGAGGACAGCTACCCCGAACCCATCCTGTCGGCCGGCCGGGGGGGTGGCATGTGGCGCGTGGTGCTGCTGGCGGCGATCCTCGTGGCGGTGGCGGTGGCCTTCTCGTTTTTCGGCGACGCCATCCCCTCCGAGCTGGTGATGACCTTCGTGGGGCTGCTGGCCGTGGCGGGGGTATTCTTCCTGTTCGGGCTGGCGGCCGGCCTCTTCCGCTTCGCCGGCGGGGAGGAACGCCGCACCGTGCCCCACGCGGTGGTCGACAGCCTGCCGTTCGGCGCCGTGGTGGCCGATGCGGACGGCAAGATCAGCTATGTCAACCAGGAATACGGCGCCTTTCCGGGCGCCACCAATAACGGCGTGCCGGTGGGGGTGCCGCGGCTGTTTGCCGGCCATGCCGATGCGGGCGAGGCCATCTACCGGCTGTCGCGCGCCGCCAAGGACGGGCGCGGCGCGCTGGAGGACATCAGGATCGTGGGCGGGCTGGGCGGCTCGCAGGCCGAAGCCAGCCGCGCCTTCTGGTATCGCGTCGCGGTGCGCCCGCTGCCCGCCAGCGCCGAGGCGCGGCGGCCGCTGCTGGTGTGGTCGGTGGAGGACATCACCCGCGACCGCGAGAACAACGAGACGGCGTTTCGCGACCTGCAGCGGGCCATCGACTATCTCGACCACGCGCCGGCGGGCTTCCTGTCGGCCGACGCGCATGGGCGCATTCAATATCTCAATTCCACCCTCGCCGACTGGCTGGGCTACGACCTGGCCGAGTTCAATGCCGGCCAGCTGGCGCTGGCCGATATCGTGCGCGGCGACGGCGCCACGCTGCTGATGCGGGGGCGCGGCGACGGTGAAATCCGCACCGAAATCATCGATATCGACCTGGTGCACCGCAACGGCACCACGCTGCCGGTGCGGCTGCTGCACCGGGCGGCGCGGCTGGCCGACGGCGAGCTGGGCGAGACGCGCACGCTGGTGCTCGACATGTCGAACGCGCCCGACAGCGAGGAAGAGCTGCGCGCCGCCGAAGTGCGCTTCTCGCGCTTTTTCAACGACACGCCCTTCGCCATCGCGACGCTGGACGGGGATGGCCGGATCGTGCGCACCAATGCCCCGTTCGGACGCATCTTCCACTGGTCGGGCGAGGCGAAAAGCCTCGAATTGCAGCCGCTGAGCGCGCTGATCGGCGAAGCCAGCCGCGAGCGGCTGGGCCGGGCCCTCGCCGATGCCAGCGCCCAGCGCTCCGAAGTGGAGCCGGTCGACGCCGTGCTCAATGCCGAGGGCGAGCACGCGGTGCGGCTCTATATTTCCGCTTCCGAGGTCAGCGCCGGCTCGCCCGAGCAGATCAATGTCTACGCCCTCGACATGACCGACCAGCGCAAGCTGGAAGCCCAGTTCGCCCAGAGCCAGAAGATGCAGGCGGTGGGGCAGCTGGCCGGCGGGGTGGCGCACGACTTCAACAACCTGCTCACCGCCATCATCGGCTTTTCCGACCTGCTGCTATTGAAGCACAAGCCGGGCGACCCCTCGTTCAGCGAGCTGATGCAGATCAAGCAGAACGCCAACCGCGCCGCCGGGCTGACGCGGCAATTGCTGGCCTTCTCGCGCCGGCAGACGCTGCGCCCGCAGGTGCTGGAGCTGCCGCTGATCGTCGACGACCTCACCGTGCTGCTCAAGCGCATGATCGGGGAAAAGGCGACGCTCAAGGTCGAGCACGGCCGCAATATCTGGCCGGTACGCGCCGACGTGGTGCAGCTCGAGCAGGTCATCATCAACCTCGTGGTCAATGCGCGCGACGCCATGCCCAATGGCGGCTCGATCACGCTACGCACCAGCAATATCGGCGAGGCCGACGCCGTCGCCCTCAAATTCGAAGGCCTGCTGCCGGCCGATTACGTGCTGATCGACGTCGAGGATACCGGCACCGGCATGAGCCAGGAGGTGCTGGACAAGATTTTCGAGCCCTTCTTCACCACCAAGGAACTGGGCAAGGGCACCGGGCTGGGGCTTTCCACCGTCTACGGCATCGTCAAGCAGACGGAAGGCTTCATCTATCCGGTCTCGACGCTGGGGGTGGGCACCACCTTCAAGATCTTCCTGCCCCGCTACGTGCTCTCGGCCGAGGAAGCCGCGGCCAAGGCCGCGGCCGCCGCCGCGCCGGCGCGCGACCTCACCGGGCACGAGCGCATCCTGCTGGTCGAGGACGAGGAAAGCGTGCGGGCCTTTTCCGCCCGCGCCCTCAAGGCCACCGGCTATGAAGTCTACGAGGCCGATGGCGGCGAGGAGGCGCTGGAAATCCTCGACGAGCTCGACTACGCGCTCGACCTCATCATCTCGGACGTGGTGATGCCGGAAATGGACGGCCCCACCATGCTCAAGGTTATCCGCGAGAAGGCGCCGGACCTCAAGGTTATCTTCGTTTCCGGCTATGCCGAGGAAAGCGTGCGCCGCGACATCGAGGACGACCGCAGCGTCGACTTCCTGCCAAAGCCCTATTCGCTCGACCAGATCAATTCCAAGGTCAAGGAAGTGCTGAGCCGGCAGGACGCGGGGGAGTAGGCTTACGCCACCCCGCCGGGAACGGGCGTGCCAGGGGCCAGCAGGCCCTCGTCGGCCAGCGCCGTCCACAGGGCCGCGGGGATGTCGATGGCCCACCAGTCGAGAATGCCGTCCAGCTCCGCCGGCGAGCGCGGCCCCGGCAGCACGTTGCAGACGGCCGGATGGGTGAGCGGAAATTGCAGCGCCGCCGCCGGCAGCGGCACGTCGAACGCCGCGCACACCGTCTCGATGGCGCGCACCCGGGCAACCACGGCCTCGGGCGCGCGGGCATAGTTGAACAGCTCGCCCCCCACCAGGATGCCGGAATTGAACGGCCCGCCCACCACCACCGAGGCGCCGCGCTCGACGCAGGTGCTGAGGAACGGCGTCAGCGAGGTCTGCTCGAGCAGCGTATAGCGCCCGGCCAGCAGGAAGACGTCCCAGTCGCCCAGCGCGAAGGCCTCCATCAGCACCTGCCACTCGTTGACCCCGAGGCCAATGGCCTTGACGAGGCCGGCCGCGCGCAACTCGCGCAGCGCCCGGTAGCCGCCGGTTTCGAGCTGCCGCCACAGCGGCTTGTTGGCCTCGACCCCGTGCGTGCCGGCGCCGATATCGTGCACGTAGAGAATGTCGATGCTTTCGAGCCCCAGCCGTTGCAGGCTGTCCTCGAAGGAGCGCATCACCCCGTCATAGGAATAGTCGAACACCTCGCGGAACGGCAGCGGATCAATCCACTCGTCGCGCGGCCAGGCTTCGCCATGCACCGGGCGCAGCAGCCGCCCGACCTTGCTCGAGAGCACCACGCCCGCGCGCCGCTCGCGCAGCACGTCGCCCACCAGATGTTCGGAGCGGCCGAAACCGTAATGGGGCGCGGTATCGAGATAGGCGATGCCGGCGTCGAGCGCGTGGCGCACCGTGGCCCGCGCCTGCTCGGCCGGCACGGCGCTGTAATTGCCCGCCAGCGACGCCCCGCCGAGGCCCAGCGTGGTGACCATGAGATCGGTCCGGCCGACCGGCCGCTGCTCGAAACTGCGCTCGCTCATGAAGGGGCTCCTCCTCGCCGGGCGCATAACTGACATGTCAGTCGCCCGGCGTAAAGCGCTCCCTCAATAGAGCCCGCCCACGATCACCGGTTTTTCCGGCTCCACCGCGACGGGGTTGTGCAGCGGCAGCCCGAACTGGGCTTCCTCGATCTCGAACACGTCGTCGGGGCGGGTGGAGATGCCATCGGCAAAGCTCAGCGTCGCCGTGCCAAACATGTGCACATGCACGTCGCCCGGCTGGCGGAAGAGGTCGTACTTGAAATGGTGGTATTCGAGGTTGGCGATGGTGTGGCTCATATTGTCCTCGCCCGAGAGGAACGGCTTTTCCCACAAAACCTCGCCATTGCGCCTGATGCGCGACAGCCCCTCGATATGGCGCGGCATGTCGCCGACGCGCAGTTCCGGCCCGAAGGAGCAGGCCCGGAGCTTCGAATGGGCGAGGAACAGGTAGTTGATGCGCTCGGTCACGTGGTCGGAAAATTCATTGGCCAGCGCAAAACCCAGCCGGCGCGGCTGGCCGTGCGGGTCGATGACGTAGATGCCGGCGATCTCCGGCTCCTCGCCGGCGTCGAGCGCGAAGGCGGGAGACGGAATGGGGCGCCCGGGCGGCACGACGATATGGCCGTTGCCCTTGTAGAACCATTCGGGCTGCACGCCCTGCTCGCCCGGAGCCGGCTTGCCGTTTTCCAGCCCCATGCGGAACATCTTCATGCTGTCGGTCATGTCGGCGGCCGGCTTGTCGCCATCCTTGTGCATGGCGTCGCGCGTGGCGGCCGAGCCGAGATGGGTGAGGCCCGTGCCGGTCACCAGCAGATGCGCCGGATCGGGATGGTCGATCGGCGCCAGCAGCCGGCCTTCCGCCACCAGCGCCGCCTTGTCCACCGCCTCGCTCAGTCCGCGCGCCTCGATGGCGCCGGCCAGCCCGCCGATCCCCGTCATCGCCGCCTGCGCCAGTTCGTAGACCGAGCCCACGCCCGCGACCCGCCGGGTCTGGCCGTCGCGGGTGACGCCAACGGCGCGGTTTCCCTTGTCGTCGAAATACTGGATCAGGTGCATGGGGCGGTCCTCAGCTTGGATTTTGCGGCATAGAAGGCAAGTGCGGCCACCCTGTCCAGTCAAAAATCATACTTTTGCGCCCGGTGTTTGCGCGGGAGCGTTTTGCTGGCGCCCTGTCACCCCGAGAACGCAGGGACCTCTGTTGGGCAGCGGCAGGGATAACGGAGGTTCCCGCTGACGCGGGAATGACCCGGTGGGAGGGGACGCAAAGGGTGGCGGTGGAGAGAGGATACAAAGAGCAGCGGTGGGAGGGGCGCAACGAGCGTTGCCGCAACCACCGGGCTGCCCCCGGACGTGATCCGGGGGCCGGTGCGGGAGCCACAATGGCCGGTGGCTGAGGATAGCGGCCCCCGGGTCTTCGCCCGGGGGCAGCGACGGTGGGAGGGGATGCAAAACGTGGCGGTGGGGAGGGTGCAAAGAGCTTTGTCGCGACCGCCGGGCTGCCCCCGGACGTGATCCGGGGGGCCGGTGCGGGAGCCGCGATGGCCGGTTGCCGGGGATAGTGGCCCCCGGGTCCTCGCCCGGGGGCAGCGACGGTGGGAGGGGAGGCAAAGGGCGTTGCGGCAGCGCCGGTGGGGAGGGGATACAAACAGCAGCGGCGGAAGGGGGCGCAAAGAGCGGTGCGGTAGCGCCGGGGTTGCCCCGCACCGCAGCGGTGAAAGCCAGATCAATTGGGGCGCCAGCCGCCCTGGGGTTTGAGGCGCAGGACGAAGCCGATGACTTCGGCGACGGCCTTGAAATGCTCGGGCGGCACGGTTTCGTCGATGTCGACGGCGGCGAACAGGGCGCGGGCCAGCGGCGGGTTCTCGACGATGGGCACGTCGTTTTCCCGGGCGATGGCGCGGATGCGCAGGGCCACGGCATCGGCGCCCTTGGCCACGCATTGCGGCGCCCGCATGGACTTGTCGTATTTGAGCGCCACGGCGAAGTGGGTGGGGTTGGTGATGACCACGGTGGCGTCGGGCACCGCCGCCATCATGCGCTTGCGCGCCCGCTCCTGCCGCAATTGCCTTATGCGGCCCTTGACGTGCGGGTCGCCCTCCATCTGCTTGTATTCCTCGCGCGTCTCCTGCAGCGTCATCATGTGCTGCTTCCACCATTTGTGGCGCACATAGAACAGGTCGACCGCGGCAATGGCGGTGACGACCAGCAGCACGGCGGTGAAAATCTTGATGCCCAGATCCTGGAAGGCGGCCAGGATCAGGTGCGGATCGGCGGTCATCAGCGTATCGAGCCGGTCGCGCTCCGGCCAGGCGACGGCCACCACCACGGCCCCGACGACGCCTATCTTGGCCATGCCTTTGCCGAAATTGACCAGCGCCTCGGACGAGAACAGCCGCTTGGCCCCCGAAAGCGGCGAAATCTTCGAGAGCTTCGGGGTGATCGGATCGATCGACCAGACGGGCTTGTGCTGCACCAGATTGGCGAGCACGCCACACAGCGCCAGCACCCCCAGCGGCACCAGCACCACGCCGATCATCACCAGCGCCAGCCCGTTGAAAAAGCCGGCAAAGCCGGCGCCGGTGACGTCGAACTGGTCGGCATTGGTGATGATGAGCCGCAGCGGCTCGGCCAGTTGCGCGCTGGTCCAGGGCGCGAACAGCGCGAAGGTGACGGCCGAGCCCAGCAGCATGAACCAGGTGGTCACCTCCTGGCTCTTGGCCACGTCGCCCTTCTTGTGGGCGTCCTCCAGCTTCTTACTGGAAGGGTCTTCGGTTTTGGATTCCTGGTCGGGGGCTTCGTCGGACATGCCTAGCCCCTCCACATGGCGAGATGGTTCTCGAAGGCGGTAAGATACCAGCCCATCATCATGGCCACGAGAATGGCCAGCAGCAGCAGGCCCACCATGATATTGGCGGGCATGAGGATGAAATAGACCTGCAATTGCGGCATGAGACGCGCCAGAATGCCGGCGCCCAGGTTGAACACCAGCCCGAAGACGATGAAGGGGGCGGACATCTGCACGCCCACGGTGAAGGCGGTGGCGACGGTGCGGATCGCCAGTTGCATGGCGTCCTCGAACATCAGCGGATCGCTGGGGCCGAACACCATGTAGCTGTCATAGATGGCCGCCAGCGCCACGTGGTGCAGGTCGGTGGCGAAGATGAGCGCCACCCCGAGAAAGGAGAGGAAGCTGCCGAACACCGCGCCCTGGATGCCCGCCTGGGTCGGATCGGCGGTCAGGGCGCCGGAAAGCCCGGTCTGGAAGGCGACGATGGAGCCGGCCACCTGCGCGGCCATGACGGTGATGCGCACGATGGCCCCGAGAATGAGGCCGATGGCCAGCTCGTGAAACAACAGGCCCAGCATCCCCGGCAGGTCGGCCGGCATGGGCGGCACGACCTCGCCCAGCAGCGGGAACAGCACCAGCGTGAACATCAGCGCGAAGGAGAGCCGCATGCGGGCCGGAATGGTCTGCTCGCCCAGCGCCGGCATCAGCATGAGGATGGAGGCGACGCGGGCGAACAGCACCAGATAGGTGAAGGCCGTGGCGGGGAGCCAGTCGAGCCCGACGCTCACCTCAGCCGCCCACGATGATGAGATCGACCACCCGATCCATGAAACCGGCCATGGTGGCGCCGAGGAACGACAGGGTGAACAGCATGGTGACGAAGATGGCGACGATCTTGGGCACGAAGACCAGCGTCATTTCCTGAATCTGCGTCAGCGCCTGGAACAGCGCGATGACCACGCCCACCACCAGCCCGACCAGCATCATCGGCATCGAGACGATGATCAGCGTCCAGATCGCCTGGGTGGCGATATCGAGCGTTTCGGCGCCGGTCATGGCAGGCCTTCCGGAGGAATCACGAGGGGGAGTCTAAACCCTTTCACTCCTAAGCGGAATCGAGGGGTCGTCTGCTCCCCTCCCCCTTGAGGGAGGAAATATCGGCTGGCGCACTCTCCCACCACAACCACCGGCGCTGCCCCCGGACGTGATCCGGGGGCCTTTATCCCCCATCCCCGGCCGCATTGGCTCCCGCAGCGGCCCGCGGGTCGAGCCCGCGGGCAGCGCCGGTGGGGGCGGCAATGCCGTGTCAGGAGAGGACGCGCCCCCGTCAGATCGGCATGCGCATGATTTCTTCGTAGGCGGAGATGACGCGGTCGCGGACGGTGACCATGGTGTCGATGGCCATTTCGGTCTGCGACAGGGCGGTGACCATATCCACCACATTGGCCTTGCCGTTGACCATGTCGATGGCCATGCGGTCGGTGGCGTTGCCCTGGTCGACCACGTCCTGCACGGTCTGGGCCAGCAGCTGCGCGAAATCGCCGCCGCCGGCGCCGGTTTCGGCGGTGAGGTCGGTGCGAGGCTTGGCCGCCTGCGAGATCAGCTGGCTGGCATTGCCATAGGCGGCGGTGGCGGCGGCAAAAGGCGTCGTGGCCATGGAAGGGGCTCCGGGGAAAATCAGCCGCGCAGGATGTCGAGCGTGCGCCCGAGCATCTGGCGGGAAACGGTGACGACGTTGAGGTTAGCTTCGTAGGAGCGCTGCGCCTGGCGCATGTCCATGGCCTCGATCAGCGTGTTGACGTTGGGATATTGCACATAGCCGCTGGCGTCGGCAGCCGGGTGGCCCGGCTCGTAGCGGCTGGTGAAATCGCTCTGGTCGAAGGCGAGCCGGCCGATTTCCACCACCTGGCCGCCGACCTCTTGGTCAAAATGCGCCTGGAAGGTGGGGATGCGGCGGCGATAGGGCTCGTCGCCTGGCACCTTGCCGGCGGAATCGGCATTGGCGATATTTTCGGCGATGACCCGCATGCGCGCCGTCTGCGCGTGCATGCCGGTGGCCGCGATCCTGAGGGACGTGTTGAAATCCATGAGTTAGCCTCCTCAGGCCGATTTGCCGAGCGCGGTTTTGAGAATGCGGATGGACTTCTGGTAGAGCGAGGTGGCCGTCTGGTAGTCCATCATATTGGTGGTGACCTTCATCATCTCGTCTTCCAGCGTCACGCCATTGCCTTCCGGGGTGACCTCGAAATTGGCCATGCGCTGGGCGTCGAACCCGCTGCCGTCGCCCGAGGACACGGAAAAGTGCATGGGCCGGGTGGCGAGCGTCGCCAGCGAGGCCGAACTCATCGGGCCGCTGCGCGCGGCGAAATCGTATTGCTTGAGGTCGCGGCCGCGATAGCCCGGGGTCTCGGCATTGGCGACGTTCTCGGCCAGCAGCCCCTGGCGGGTCTGGTGCCAGCGCATCTTGTCGGTCAGCGCCGAAAACACCGGCATGTTCATCAGGCCCATGGGCCGAACTCCTCCGAGTCCCAGAAATTGGCTGCTGGGCAAATCTTGCCGATCCATGGTTAATCAAATGTTAATCAAAGCCGGTTCATGCCAGCCGGGTCTCGCATTTTGCACAATTGCGGGGCTTAACTGGGCAAGAATTGCCTGCCCGGATTCGGGTGGGCGGCAAGGAGCATCGATCCCGTGAGTTTCATCACCAGCCTGTTCAGCGGCACCGAAGGCAATATTCTCCCCATGCTGTTCGCGCTGGGGATCGTCATCGTCCTCATCGTGCTGGCGGTGTGGGTGCTCAAATTCGTCTTCAACGTCTCGAGCGGCGTGACGCGCGGCCGCAACCGCCGGCTGGCGCTGGTGGAAGCCCTGGCGCTCGACCCGAAACGGCAATTGCTGATCGTGCGGCGCGACAATGTCGAGCACCTGATCCTCACCGGCGGGCCGCAGGACGTGGTGGTCGAGACCGGCTTCGCGCCCGAGGAACTGCCGGCCGCCCGGCCGACGCGCCGCCCCGTCCCCACCGTGCCGGGCCGCCGCAGCCCGCGCCACGGTGCAGCGCCGGAACCCACCCTGCCCGTCCCCACGCCCCCGGTCGTGGCCGAGCCCGAGCCCCGCGCGCCGCGCTCGCTGCGCCATACCGGGCTGCTGCGGCCGGTCGAGGGCCCGGAAACGCCGCAATCCGGGCAAAACCCCGACATCGCGACGGTGCCGCCCGCCGACTCAGCTAAAGAGGATGACGAGGACCAGACGAGGCAGGACGGCACGGTTGACGACGCATCCAGCAGCCAAGCCCATCGCGGCTGACCGCCCGCCCGGACGGGGCCTGCGGCGCTTCGTGCCGGCGCTAGTGGCGGCCGCGCTGTTTTTCGGCCTCGCCGGCGCCGCCTATGCGCAAAACCTCTCCATCGATTTCGGCGACGAGACGACGCTGACCGAGCGCGCCATCCAGCTGATCGGGCTGATCACGCTGCTCTCGCTGGCCCCCTCGATCCTCGTGATGGTGACCAGCTTCACCCGCATCGTAGTGGTGCTGTCGCTGCTGCGCACCGCCATCGGCCTGCAAACCGCGCCGCCCAATTCGGTGATGGTGTCGCTGGCGCTGTTCCTGACGCTCTTCATCATGCAGCCGACGCTGCAGCAGAGCTACGACCAGGGCATCGCGCCGCTCCTGGCCGGACAGGTCGAGATCGCGGAAGCCTTCGAAGGGGCGGCGGCGCCGCTCCACACCTTCATGCGCTCCAATGTGCGCGAGCAGGACCTGGCGCTGTTCTACGACCTCACCGACGCCGAGCCGCCGGACGAGCCGGAGGCCATTCCGCTGCAATTGCTGATCCCGGCCTTCATGATCTCGGAATTGCGGCGCGCCTTCGAAATCGGCTTCCTGCTGTTCCTGCCCTTCGTGGTCATCGACATGGTGGTTGCCTCGGTGCTGATGAGCATGGGCATGATGATGCTGCCGCCGGTGGTGATCTCGCTGCCGTTCAAGCTGATCTTCTTCGTGCTGGTCGACGGCTGGTACCTGGTCGCCGGCTCGCTGGTGCGCAGCTTTACCGGGTAGCGCTCACAGCGAGGCCAGGGCGGCGGTGGCCGGCACGGGACGCAGCGGGGTCAACGCCTCGTTGCCGGCATAGGCCTCGCGATAGGAGGAGAGGAACGCCCCCAGGCTGTCGATGGACGCCACCTCGGCGGCGACCTTCTTGAATTCGAGGCTGCTGGCGCGGATGGGGCCGGTGACGTAATCGAACATCGGCCATTCGGGCGCGTTGACCATCTGCTCGCCGAACTTGGCGCGCAGCCGCGACAGGCCAAAATCGTCGCCCGCCAGCACATAGCCGACGCCGGCCTTGACGATCATCATGCGCGCCGGCTGGTCCAGCGGCTTGCCGGCCGGCTCGCGACCGTAGAGCGCCTCGATCATCTCGCCGGCCTGGCTGTAGCGCCGCGCCTTCCAGTGCGCGTCGATGCGCAGGAGCGCCACGTCCCGCCCCTCCATGGTGGAGAGCATGTCGAGCGCCAGCTGGCCGCGCCCGCCATCGACCATGGCCCGCGCCTCGAGCAGCCGCCGCTGCCGCTCGAGCGCGGCGGGAATGCCGGGCAGGCGCGTGTCGTTGAGCACGCGCAGCGCATCCTGCGGCCGCCGGTCGGCCAGATAGATGACCGCCAGATCGGTGGCGATCTGCGTGCGCGCCACGCCGCGCAGCCGGTTGTCGAGCTGGTATTGCAGCAACTCGCCCGCCTGCGCCAGAAGATCGACGCGCACCAGCCGCCGCGCCAGGTTGCGGATCATCTCGTCGCCCCGGGCGCCGGGCGGGGTGAGGTGGCGGAAATCGTAGTAGATGCCCAGCGCCTCCACCGGGCGGATGGAATCGGCCAGCCCGTTGAGGAACAGGTCGACGAACATGGTCTGCGCCTGATCGCGCAGCCCGTTGACCTGCGGGCTTTCGGGATAGTTGGCGACCGCCGCCTTCACCGTCTCGAAGCCGAGGCGGTAATCCTTGTTGCGGAAATAGAGCTGCGCCAGCAGCGTCTGCATGTCGGCTTCCAGCGCGTCGCCGCGCCACAGCAGCGTTTCGGCCGCCAGCGTCTGCGTCGCCTTGGGCAGGTCGAGCCGCCCCTGTCGGTCGAGCAGCAGCAGGGTGCGATAGACCGCTTCGGCGCGGGTGGGCCGGACCTCGGCGGCGATGACCTGCCCATAGGCGTCAATGGCCTCTTCCACCCGCCCCTCGGCATCGTCGACGCGGGCGGCGAGCAGGTGGTAGAGCGAGGCGTCTTCCGGGCCGAGGCCGGGAAAGTCGATCTCCTCCAGCATCCGGTCGGCCATGCCGGTATCATTGGCTTCGACGGCGGCGCGCGCGGCCGCCAGCCGGAAGGCGTTGCGTGCCCAGAGCGGATAGCTATCGGCAATGGCCCGCGCCTCGATGGCGTCGAGCCGCGCCCCGACATAATCGTGGCTGTCCGCCCGGGCGATGGCGCGCCAGAAGATGGCGTCCACTTCCTGGCCCAGCACCCCGGCATTGAGCGTCGGCAGCGCATCACGCGGCCGGCCGGCCATGACATTGGCAATGGCCCGCGTCATGCGCAGGCGGGGCGTCAGGTCCTCGGCCTCGAGATCGGCTTCGAGCACGTCCAGCACGCCCAGCGCCTCGTAGGAGAGGCGGTTGGCGAGATAATACTGCGCCAGATCGAGCCGCGCGGCGTCGCGCTCGCGCCCCTCGGCCGTCGCCGCCTGCCGCTCCAGCGCCTCGACATGCTCGCGAAGGAGGGCCGGATCGGCTTCCATGCGGCGCCCCAGATCGACGAAGCCGGCGCGCGCCGCCTCCCGCGCCTCGCTGCCGGTATTGCGCAGCACGTCGATGGCCGAAACGGTCAGCCCGCCGGGGCTGGAAATCACCGCCAGCGTACTGTCGAGCGCCACGTCGAGATTTTGCACTTTCGGCTTGAGGACGAGCCCGTGAATGCTGCGCAGCGCCGAAAAATCCACATAGTCGAGCGTTCGCGTCAGCCCCCTTGCCGGCGGGTAGGCGGTGACGATCCGGAGCGTATCCCCCACCACCGGGTCGCGGAAATCGTGGATGCGGCCGGGGCGCTCGATATTGGCGGTCATTTCGAACGCGCCTTCCATGTCCCGCCGCCGCGAAAGGGCCATCGGCTCGGTGGGGCTCAGCATCACGTCGCCCAGCGACAGCACCCAGGCCATGCCTTCCGACCCCATGGTGGCCAGCCGCTCCTGCGCCAGCTCGATGCGCACCACCTGCATGTCGCCCGAGGCGATCACCTTGAAAGCGCGCGCCACCGCGTTGAATTCGGCATTGGGCGCGGGCGGCACGATGCCGCTCACCGTGTCGAAAATCATCCACACCGTATCGCCGCGTCGGAACACGGCGGCCGGCGTATCCTGGTCGAACGGAAACACCATGCGCACCGTGCTGCCCAGCACGTTGACGAAGGGCCTCACGGTAACGGCAGCAGCAGGCCGCAGCGCGGCGACGCGCGGCTCGGCCGCCGTCGTCTCGGCGGCCGCTTCGGCCTGCTGCGCCTCGGCCTCGGCCGTCAGCTCCTCGGGGGCGAGCGTCGGCAGGCCGGTGCCGGCAATGTCGATATCGAGCACATAGCTGGTGGGTGACGTCTCGTAAAAGCGCGGCACCACCCCTTCGGCGAACTCGAAGCTGACATGGGCGCCGTCCGCATCGGTGCCGCTGGCGACCGAGACGATCTCGGGCGGCAGGTCGGCGGCGAGGTCGCGCACGTCCAGCGGCACCGGCCACTCGAAGCTGGCCATGCCGACGGGGCCGTCCTGCACGAAGTCGCCGCTCGTCGGCACGCTCCAGTCGAATTGCAGGCGCATGAAGGTGGCGTTGCGCCCGATGCGCAGGCCGGGCTTCGGATCGAGTTCGGCGGCCATGCGCGCCTTGCGGTCCTGCTCGGCCTTGATGGCGGCCAGCCGGGCGCGCTCGGCCAGCGTGTCGATGACTTCCTGCGGCAAAGGCGGCGGCATGCCCTGCCAGCCGGCCGGCAGCAGGTCGATGAAGAGTTTTTCCCCGGCATCGATGCGGTTGAAGGTGAAGCTGGACCTGAGGCCGATGCGCAGGCCCCGCCCGTCCGGATCGACGCGGGCGGCCGACAGGTAAGCGGGCATAACCGTCGCCACATCGGGCAGGATGACGTCGATGGGCGTCTCGAATTCGATGGAAAGCACGCCGTTCTCGATGCGCATGGCATAGGCGGGCAGCGTGTCGCGCGAGGGGAAGCTGAGGATCAGCCGGCCATAACCGTCTTCCTCGGTGGCAAAAAGCTGCCCCTGCTCGGCCGCGATGGCGGGCGCGAGCATGGCCATGACGGCCATCGCGGTTGCGGCAATGACAATTCTTGTCCGCCGCCAGCCTGCCTTGATCGCGGTCTTCACCGGCTTTCTGCCCGCCCCGACGCAACTGGAACGCGTTCGTCGGGCGGGGCACGCCGCCCCAAAGCCTCAAAACGCGAGGGTTACAAACACTCTGGAGGGCAAATCTAGCGGGGCACGCTTAACACGCCCCTAAGGCGATCGCCGGCATTTATTGACCAATGATCTGCGGCAGCGCCGCCAGCCCCGCCGGCGTCATCTGGTCGAGCGGCGTATCGGACAGCGCCGCCATGCGCACCGTCAGTTCCTGCGCGCGCTGGCGCTCCATCTCCGCCAGGATCGGCGCCATCTTGCGCGGGCTCATCATCCTGGCGACGCGCAGCAGCACGTCGATGTCGAGCGCGTCGAAAATGGCGGCGGCGTCGCGGGGCTTCATGGTTTCGTACATGGCCACGATGCCGGCGAACTGCCCCTCCTCCATCTCCTTGCGCTGCTCGACCAGCGCGGCGATCTGGTCCTCGATCTCCTGCAGGGTGCGGGTGCGCTCCTCCAGCCGCTTTTCGGCGGCATCGACCAGCGAGGCGCGCATGTCGAGGTCCTGCGCAAAGGCGTCCAGCTCCTTGCGGCGCTCGGCCAGCCGTTGCAGCAGCGCCTGCTCGGTGAGGGTGGTGCCGCCGGCATTGAGCGGCAACGGCCCGTCGGGCGTCAGAATGAGCGGCAGGGCATCGGCCAGCGGCGGGCAATCGGCCGGCAGCACCTGTAGCGTGCCCCCCTCCCCGGCGCCCTCGCCCGCCTCGGCGTCGGCCGGCAGCGGGTCGCAGGCATTGGCCGCCGCCACGCTGTTGACCGGGGCGGCGGGCGCCGCGCCGTCCTCCGCCGCCACCGTTGCCGCCTCGGCGGCGTCGGGCGACGCCCCCACGGTCGGATCGGTATCGGCGAGGGTGGGCGTAGCGTCCTCGATGGTCTGGTTGTCCGGCAGGGTCGGCTCACCCGGCCCCGCCGCCGCACTGCCGGCCGCCTGCACCGGCGCCGCGCCGACCAGCACGTAGCCACCATTGGTGACCAGACCCACGGTCTTGAGCACCAGCAGCGCGGCGACGGCCAGGATGACGACCGGCAGGAGGCGGATATTGCTCACGCAGCGGCCCCGCGATTGCGCACGCGCTCGGTCAATTGCTGGAGCGCCGACTGCACCTTGTTGGGCTCCTCCACCGGCTCGATGGCTTGGCTGTGGCGGGCAACGCTGGTGATCCGTGCGATGCGCTCCATCAGCACCGTGCCGGCATTGACGTGATTGGCCAGCTCGACGCCGAAGCGCTCGGCCTCCTCGAGACGGGAGCTGAGCGCCAGATCGGCCTCGACGGCGGTGGACTTGAGTTCCCTGATCGCCTGATTGGCCAGATTGGTGGCGCTCACCAGATCGGCCACCATCAGCTTGAGCGCGTCGCGATCCTGATGCAGACGCTTGAGGCGCTGGTTGAGGATGACGCAATAACCGATGGTCATGGCCAAAAGAACGGCCACCGCACCTTCCACGAACAGTCCCAGAGGCAGCCCGAACATCATCGTCCTTCCATCGTCTCGTCGATTGCCTCGAAGGCCGCCATGGTGACCTTGGGCGGGTTGAGCGGGTGGACCACCCGCACGGAAACATGATTGCCGATATGGCCCATGATGGCCTCGGTCAGCTCGACATCGCCGCAGCGCAGCCGGATCGGGTCGTGCGGCGAGCGCTCGAACATGATGGTCTGGCCCGGTTGCAGGTGCAGCAGGCGCGAAAGCGGCAGTTCCTGCTCGTGCAGCACCGCCTCGATTTCCACGTCCGCCTGATAGATCTCGGTGGCCAGATGCCCTTCCCAGATCGGGTCGCGGCCGAATTTCTCGCCCATGAACATCTGCAACAGCTGCTCGCGGATCGGCTCGATGGTGGCGTAGGGGAGCAAAATCTCGATCTTGCCGCCGCGATCGTCCATCTCGATGCGCAACTCGATGAGGATGGCGGCGTTGCCCGGCCGCGAAATGGCGGCGAAGCGCGGATTGGTCTCCATGCGCTCGAGCTTGAAATTGATCTGGGTGACCGGCTCGAAGGCGCGGTGCGTGTCTTCCAGGATCACCTCGATCATGCGGCGGGCCAGCGCCATCTCGATGGTGGTGTAGGGCCGGCCCTCGACGCGGATATTGCCCCCGACCCGGCGCCCGCCCAGCAGCACGTCGATCATCGAATAGATGAGGTTGGAATCGACGGTGAGCAGGCCGTAATTCTCCCATTCCTCGGCCTTGATGACCGACAGGATGGCCGGCAGCGGGATGGAATTGAGATAGTCGCCGAACCGCACGGAGGAGATGGAGTCCATGGTGACTTCGACGTTGTCGCTGGTGAAATTGCGCAGCGAGGTCGTCGCCAGCCGCACCAGCCGGTCGAAGACGATTTCGAGCATCGGCAGGCGTTCGTAGGAGACCAGCGCCGAATTGATCAGCGCCTGCACCCCGGTCAGTTCGACATTGCTGGCCGCGCTGGCGTCGAACCCGAGAAGGGAGTCGATCTCGTCCTGGTTGAGCACCCGGTCGCCGCCGCCTTCGCCGCTGCCGTCACCGCCTTCCAGCATGGCCGCCCATTCGGCGGCGGCCGCGGCGGCGCGCTCCTCCTCCGACATGTCGGCCTCGTCGACCGGACCGGCCACCGGCGCGGCGGCGATGTCCTCGAGGCCCCAATCTTCGCTGAGCTTGTCCTGGTCGCTGGGTCCGGCCATTACTGCACCAGGATTTCCTTGAACAGCACGCTTTCCACCTGCGCCGGATAGATGGCGAGGTTGACGCGGCGCAGCAGTTCTTCCTTGAGGCGATAGACGCCGGCCGAGCCTTCGAGGTCGGACTTGCGCAATTCGCGCAAATAGACCTGGAAGGCATCGACGACCTTGGCCAGCCGCGGCTGGATCTGTGCCATCATCGCCTCGTCGGCCACTTCCAGCGCCACGGTGAGCTTCATGAAGGCGGACGAGCCGTCCTCGCTGTTGAGGTTCACCATCATCGGCGGCAGGTTGAAGATGAACGTGTCCTGCGCCACGGCGACCGGCCCGGCCTGGGCGCTCGCGGCCTCCGCATCGGCGCCGCTGGAGAGGAAATAGAACAGGCCCGCGCCGCCCAGCAGCACGACCACGGCGGCGGCACCGATGAAGATGAAGAGCTTCGGGATGCCCTTCCTGGCCGGGGCTTCCGTTCCGACTTCCGTTTCGGCAGCCATGGTTTTCCTATCGCAATGCCAGCATTTCCGGCCGATTCCGGCGGCCCGCCCAGCTAAGGCCCACTTGGTTAATGAATGGTTACAAACCTGTCCCACCCGGCAGTTTTTGCCGGGCAGCTTTTGCCTCATGCCGGCACATTCGAGGCGGCTGGTTAAGCACCCCGAACAGATAAGGCACTGATTTTACACAAATTCCCGACCTGGCATGGTTTCTGCAAAGTTAAGGGCGAGGCCGCCGGCTTGGGGAAGCGGGCACCTCGGGGACGATAACGGGGATCGCCATGATCGAGAATGCGCAACTGATCGGCCTGTCGCGCCAGATCGCGCTGCAACGGCAGATGGATGTGGTGGCGAACAATATCGCCAACCTCAACACCACCGGCTTCAAGGCCGAGCAGATCCTGTTCGAGGATTTCCTGATGCCGGTGGCGCGGCACAACGACTTCCCGCGCCCCGACCAGACGCTGCATTACGTGCAGGACTGGGCGACCATGCACGACCTTTCCGCCGGCGCGGTGCTGCAAACGGGCAACGCGCTCGACCTGGCGCTCAACGGCGAGGGCTTCTTTGCCGTGCAGACGGCGGGCGGCGAGCGCTATACGCGGGCCGGCGCCTTCCAGCTCGACAATACCGGCACGCTGGTCGACCTCTCCGGCAACCCGGTGCTGGGCGAAGGCGGGCCGATCCGCTTTTCCGGCGAGGAAACCGGCATCGCCATCGCCGCCGACGGCACGGTGTCCTCCAGCGCCGGCGCCAAGGGCAAACTGCGGCTCGTCGAATTCGCCAATCCGCAGGCCTTGCGGCGCGAGGGCGCCAACCTCTTTTCCGGCTCCGGCGCCACCCCGGCCACCACCACCGGCGTCATGCAGGGTTTCCTCGAGCGCTCCAACGTCTCGGGCGTCAGCGAAATGGCCGAGATGATCCGCGTCAACCGCGCCTATGAGACCGTCACCAATCTGAGCCGGCAGCAGGACGACATGCGCCGCGAGGCCATCCAGCGCCTCGGCGACGCCAACGCCTGAGTTTTGGGAGCCAAGCCATGAAAGCCCTCTATATCGCATCGACCGGCATGAGCGCCCAGGAACGCAATGTCGAAGTCATTTCCAACAACATCGCCAATATGCGCACCACCGGCTTCAAGCGGCAGCGCGCCGAGTTCCAGGACCTGCTCTACCAGCAGATCACCCGCGCCGGCGCCCAGACCTCCGACCAGGGCACGCTGGTGCCAGCCGGCCTCGAGATCGGCTCGGGCGTGCGCACCGTGGCCACGCCGCGCATCATGAGCCAGGGCAATGTCAACATGACCGAGCGCGAGCTGGACGTAGCCATCCGCGGCGAAGGCTTCTTCATGATCCAGCTGCCGGACGGGCGCACCGCCTATACGCGCGACGGCTCGTTCGAGCGCGACGCGGAAGGCACGCTGGTCAATTCCAGCGGCTACCCGGTCGATCCGGGCATCGCCATCCCCGGCACGGCGCGCGGCGTCTCCATCGCCCCGGACGGCACCGTCGAAGCTTTTCTGGGCACCGACACCATACCCACGCAACTGGGGCAATTGCAGCTGGCGCGCTTCGTCAACAAGTCGGGCCTCGAATCGATGGGCGACAACCTCTTCCTCGATACCGCCGCCAGCGGCCCGGCGCAGGTGAGCATGCCCAATGTCGAGGGCACCGGCGACCTGCTGCAGAACTATCTCGAAATGGCCAACGTCAATTCCGTCACCGAAATCGCCGACCTCATCGCCGCCCAGCGCGCCTACGAGATGAACGCTCGCGTCATCTCCGGCGCCGACGAGATGATGCAGGCCACCAGCCAGCTGCGCTGATAGGAGACCGCGATGCTGCCCCTGCGCACCCTCACCGCCGCCCTCGCCCTCAGCCTGCTCGCGGGCACGGCCCTCGCCGCCCCGGCCCTCAAGGCCGATATCGTCGTCACCGCACCGGTCGTCACCGTGGGCGACATGTTCGACAATGCCGGGCCGCTGGCCGAGCAGCCGCTGTTCCGCGCGCCGCTGCCCGGCACCACCGGCAATGTCGACCTGGCGGCGGTCAAGGCGGCCACCAGCCGCATCGGCCTGACGCTCTACGAAACCGGGGGCCTGTCGGGCGTCCGCGTCTCGCGCGCCGCCGCCCAGATCGACGAGACGACGCTGACGGCCCTCATCGCCGCCGACCTGCGCGCCCGCGGCATCCTGGGAGAAGGCATGCAGGCCGAGGCGCAGTTCGCGCTGCCGCCGGGCACGCTCAAGGCCGCCGCGACCGACGAGCCGGTCCGCCTCGACAGCCTGCGCTACCTGCCCGGCAACGGCACCTTCACGGCGCGCTTCACCCTCGCCGGGATCGAGCGGCCGCTCGACGTTTCCGGCGCCATCGCCCTCACCGTGGAGGTGCCGCACCTGGCCATGGCGCTGCCCGCCGGCACGGTATTGCGGCCCGACCATATCGTCATGCGCCCGGTGCCGGTGCGGCAGGCCGACGCGCAGGGCACGCCCCGGCTCGAGCAGCTGGTGGGCATGGCGCTCAACCGCCAGAGCCGCGACGGCATGCCGCTGCAACTGAGCGACGTCAGCCCGCCGCTCGCCGTCGCCAAGAACGACCCGGTCACCATCTATTACCGGCAGGGCCCGCTGACGCTGACCGTCAAAGGCCAGGCCGTCACCGGCGCCGCCCCGGGCGCCCCGGTGCAAGTGCTCAACCTCATGTCCAAGCGGGTCATCAGCGCCACCGCTATCGCGCCCGGCGCGGTGGAAATCACCACCGCCAGCCTGACCGTCGCCGGCCTCTAAACGGGAACCGTACCCATGAACATCGTCAGAATCGCCACGCTCCTCCTCCTCACCGCCAGCCTGGGCGCCTGCAACACCATGGACCGGCTCGCCGATGTCGGCCGGGCCCCGGCGCTCACCGCCATCGAGGACCCCACGGCCATGGCCGGCTACCAGCCGGTACGCATGCCCATGCCCGAGCCCATCGCCGACACCTACCAGCCCAATTCGCTCTACCGCACCTCGGCCAAGGGCTTCTTCAAGGACGAGCGCGCCCACCGGGTCGGCGACATCCTCACCGTGCTGGTGACCATCAATGACAGCGCCAAGCTCAACAACCAGACGCAGCGCAGCCGCAACTCCACCAATTCGGCCGGCATGGGCGGGCTGTTCGGCGCCGTGGTCGACAATATCGCCGACGGCTCGTTCGAGCCCAAGGCGGCCATCGACCTCACCTCGGGCATCAAGGACACCGGCAACGGCTCGGTGAACCGCTCGGAAGCGCTGGAAACCTCGGTCGCCGCCGTGGTCACCCAGGTGCTGCCCAACGGCAATCTGGTGATCGAGGGCCGGCAGGAAGTACGGGTCAATTTCGAGGTGCGCGACCTCATCGTCGCCGGCATCGTGCGCCCCTCGGACATCCAGGCCAACAACACCATCCCCTCCTCCAAGATCGCGGAAGCCCGCATCTCCTATGGCGGGCGCGGCCAGATCACCGACGTGCAGCAGCCGCGCTACGGCCAGCAGGTGATGGACGCCATCCTGCCCTTCTGACCCTTCCCCTTCGGCGGCACCCCTTCCCCCGTGGGCGCCGCCGTTTCCCCGCCGGACCAGAACGGGCCGGCCGGTTCGCGCCGCAGAAGCGGGCGGGCCCATCCCCCAAGGCGCAGCTTCCCCGGCTGCGCCTTTTTTTGGTTTCGGGGACGGAACCATCCGGCCGCGCCGGCATTAGCAAAGGGTTGGGGATAATTGTGGAGGCCACAATGAACACGGGACTGGCGATTGCGCTCGGCGTCGCGATCGGAACCGCGTTTGGGGTCATTCTGGACAATATCGCGGTCGGCATCGCCGTGGGCGCGGCTTTGGGAGCGGGGCTCGGCGCGGCGCTGGGGCCGAAGCGGCTCAACAAATAAGCGGCGGCTCTTGCCCTTGCGGGGGCTCTATGGAAAACCTCTGGCTCCATTGAGGAGCCCGATATGTCCTTCCAGAAACTCGACGATCTCGGCCGCAAGCTCGACGCGCTGGAGCACGCGCTGGCCATTCTCGGCGCCGACGAGGCGACGCACATGGCCGTGGGCGGCGGCGAAAAACGCGCCGAGGCCATGGCCGAGCTGGCCGGCATGTACCACGCCCAGGCCACCGCCCCGCAAATCGCCGACTGGATCGACGCCGCCAAGGCCGAAGACCTGACGACCGACCAGCAACTGGCGGTAGGCGAATTCGAGCGCAGCTACGTCAACGCCACGTGCCTGCCCACCGAATTCGTGCAGCGCCGCACCGCCGCCACCATGCGCTCCGAACAGCTCTGGCGCGAGCTGCGCCCCAAGGGCGACTGGGAAAGTTTCCTGCCGGCGCTGGAAGGCGTCGTGGCGCTGGTGCGCGAAGAGGCGCAATTGCGCGCCGACGCGCTGGGGCTGGCGCCCTATGACGCGCTGATGGAGCAATTCGACCCCGGCAACCGCATGGCCGATATCGACGCGGTCTTTGCCGACCTCAAGAGCTTCCTCAAGGATTTCGTGCCCGAAGCGCTGGGCCGGCAGGAGCAGCGCCTCGCCGTCCGCCCGAAAAAGCCGCTCAACGGCCCCTACCCCATCGAAAAGCAGCGCGAACTGGGGCTGGCGGCGATGCGCGCCACCGGCTTCGACTTCACCCGCGGCTCGCTGGCGGTCTCGCACCATCCGTTCTGCGGCGGCGTGCCGACCGATGTGCGCATGACCACGCGCTACCGCACCGACGAATTCCTCAGCTCCCTCATGGGCGTGCTGCACGAAACCGGGCACGCGCTCTACGAGCAGGGCCTGCCGGGCGAATGGGCGCACTGGCCGCTGGGCAAGGCGCGCGGCATGGGCATGCACGAAAGCCAGAGCCTGTTCGTGGAAATGCAGCTGGCGCGCAGCCCGGAATTCTGGGAGTTCATGCTGCCGCTGGTGCAGCAATATCTGGGCGCCGAGGCCATTCCCGGCTGGGACATCGCCGACGTGCTCAACACCGTCAATTTCGTCGAGCGCGGCTTCATCCGGGTCGACGCCGACGAGGTGACCTACCCGCTGCACGTTATCCTGCGCTACGAGCTGGAGCAGGAACTGGTGGCAGGCACGCTGGAAGCGGCGCAGATCCCCGAGGCCTGGGACGCCAAGATGACCGAATATCTCGGCATTTCGACACTGGACGATCCCAAGGACGGCCCCATGCAGGACGTGCACTGGCCCGGCGGCGCCTTCGGCTATTTCCCCAGCTACACGCTGGGCGCGCTGATCGCCGCGCAGCTGGGCGCCGCGATGCGCAAGGACATTCCCGACATGGGCGAGCAGATCCGGGCCGGCGATTTCGGCGCCATCAACCGGTGGCGGGCGGAAAAAGTGTGGCACGAGGCCTCGCGCCATTCGACCCCCGAGCTCATCGCGCGGGCGACGGGCGAGCCGCTCAACGCCGATTTCTTCAAGGCGCATCTGCGCCAGCGCTACGGCGCCTGAGGGGAACGGGGATCGCCACGGGGCGTTTTTCCCGAAAAGGAGAAAGCCCATGATCCGCAAGCTCAAATCGGGGGAATATCGCCTTTATTCGCGCAAGACCGACCCCAAAACCGGCAAGCGCCGCAATCTCGGCACGTTCGACACCCGCGAAGCCGCCGAAAAGCACGAGCGGGAAGTGCAGTATTTCAAGCGGCATTAGGGGACGTCCGTGGAAGGGGGTGGGGGCGCTCGATGTTTCCCCTCCCACCGGGCTGCCCACGGGCGTGACCCGTGGGCCGGGCGGGGAGCCACCGACGCTGCGGCGTTCGCTGGGAGTGGCCCGCGGATCAGGTCCGCGGGCAGCTCCGGTGGGGGTGGGTGCCCTGCGGAGGAGCCGGGAGCAACCGCTTTCGGCTGGCCGTGACAGCTTTTCGGCAAGGTGGAAGCGCCCATAGATGTTTCCCCTCACACCGGGGCTACCCACGGGCGTGACCCGTGGGCCGGGCGGGGAGCCACCGACGCTGCGGCGCTTGCTGGAAGTGGCCCGCGGATCAGGTCCGCGGGCAGCACCGGTGGGCGATCCACCGCCTGAACGGCAAATGAACCTGCGCTTCAGGCCGGGTTCCGGCGGCGGGGGCTAGAACGGTTTCCATCAACGACGCGGTCGGAGGGACCGCCAGACAGGAGACGTTCAAAATGATCCGCAAGCTTTTCATCACCGCCGTCGCCGCCACTGCCATGATCGCCACGGCGGCACCGGCCATGGCCAATAGCCTCTTCATCCAGCAATACGGCTTCGGCAACGCCGTGGGCGGTGGCCAGAGCGGCTGGAACAATACGTTCGGCGCCTATCAGGACGGCTTCTGGAACACCGGCATCAGCAACCAGACCGGCGGCAACAACGTCTCCGCCATCGGTCAGCAGGGCAACAATAATTACGGCGATGTCCAGCAGAACGGCTGGAACAACCAGGGCGGCGTCGGCCAGTTCGGCGACAACCACACCACCATCCTGACCCAGGACGGCAACGGCAATGTTGCGGCGGGCGTGCAGGTGGGCAATGGCTGTAATGCCAACGTCACCCAGCACGGCGCCGGCAACGTCACCGCCTTCGTGCAGGCCTGCCCGTAACCCCAGGGCGATGGCCGGCCCCGGCCGGCCGCTGCCCAAAGAGGAGGAAACCATGCTGCATCCCGGCTTCACCCTGACGCTCGCCGGCCTCGGCCTCGCCCTTGCCGGCCTCACCGCCGGTGCCCACGCCGCCGCCGACGATCCCTTGAATTGCGGCATCGTCGCCCGGACCGAAGGCCCGATGACGGTGATCGAAGGGGTGCTCGAAAGCGCCAAAAATCTCGCCGGCACCTACCGGTTCGCCATCACCAGCAGCGGCAGTGGCGGCAACAGCACGATCAGCCAGGGCGGCGCCTTCCACGCGGAAGCGGGCACGGCCGTCACGCTGGGCCGCGTCACGCTGAACGCCAATGCCCGCACGACGATCGATTTCACCATAACGGCCGGCGACGCCGTGCTCGATTGCTCGGCGCCGCTACAGGCGACCATCTGAAATATCTTCCCCCACCTCACTGCCCTGCCCCGGCCCTGCCGGGGCTTTTTTTCGCCCGGCCAGACAAGGTGAATGCCGGGTGAATAGCCCACTCCCGGCCGGTTCAGGCGGGCAATGGCACGCTCTCACCATGCGCTGGAAACGCCAGCCAACAGGGAACGCCAACCACTTTTTTCCAAGGGAGACCACCATGACCACCCGTTCGACCCGCCTCCTCGCCGCCGCCCTCACCGCCGCCGTGCTCGGCCTCTCGGCTGCCCCCGCCATGGCCGGCGGCCAGATCGCCATCGGCTACTCGCCCAGCGACCCCGACCAGGCGCAGGCGCTGGGCCTGGGCCTCAGGATTTTCTCGCTGGTGCAGGGCATGTCGGCTACCGGCGCCAATGCCTCCCAGAACGGCCTGGGCAACATGGCCGGCATCGGCCAGAACGGCGCCAACAATCACGGCCTGATCGTGCAGGAAGGCAACGGCCATGCCGGCACCATCAGCCAGAACGGCAACAACAACAGCTGCGGCCTCTTTCAGTTCGGCACCGCGACCGGCGCCCAATGCGTGCAGAACGGCAATAACCAGGCCGGCATCACCACCGTCTTCGGCTTCTGAGCCTGCCGCCCCCGCGGCAGCCGAAAAAAACGCGCCCGCAAATGTCGAAGCGGGCGCGGCCGGTTCGTCGGCCTTACAGCAAGGCAATGTCGCCTTCGCCACCAGAGGAGACCGACAATGCGTGTCGTCGTATTCGTAAAGGCCACCGCGGACAGCGAGAACGGCCGGATGCCGCCCACCGAAATGCTCGAAGCCATGGGCAAGTACAATGAGGAACTGATCAATGCCGGCATCATGCTGGGCGGCGACGGCCTAAAACCCACCAGCGCCGCCAAGCGCGTGCTGTTCAGCGGCAGCAAGCGCACCGTTACCGACGGGCCGTTCGCCGAAACCAAGGAACTGGTCGCCGGCTACTGGATCTGGGAAGTGCGCGACATGGACGAGGCGGTGGAATGGGTCAAGCGCTGCCCCAACCCGATGTTCGAGGACAGCGCCATCGATATCCGCCCCATCTATGAGCTGGAGGATTTCAGCGCCGCGCTGACCCCCGAGGTCAAAGCCATCCACGACCGCAACCGCGAACGCACCGGGGAAGAATAGGCAACAGCCCCAGCCATAAAAAAAGCCCGCAGCGCTGCGGGCTTTTTTTATGGCTTGCCTCACGGCGGCATCATTCGTCGCGATAGACCTTTTCGCGGCGCTCGTGCAGTTCCTGCGCTTCGAGGCTCAGCGTCGCCGTGGGCCGGGCGTCGAGCCGCGCGATGCCGATCGGTTCGCCCGTTTCCTCGCAATAGCCATAGCTGCCGTCCTCGATGCGCTTGAGCGCCGAATCGATCTTGGCGATCAGCTTGCGCTGGCGGTCCCGCGTCCGCAGTTCCAGCGAACGGTCGCTTTCCGAGCTGGCCCGGTCGGCCATGTCGGGGTGATTCTGGCTTTCTTCCTGGAGATTTTCGAGGGTGATGCGGCTTTCGCGCAGGATTTCCTCTTTCCAGGCAAGCAGCTTGTTGCGGAAATACTCCCGCTGCCGCGGGTTCATAAAAGGCTCGCCCTCAGAAGGACGATAGTCCGTAACGTCGACCGAAGACATCAGCAGATTTAACTCCAATGCGCCCCATTGGCGGCCTTATAGGCGCCTGCACCCCCGCGGGCAAGCACGCAGGGGCCGCGTATGTATCACGTCAAAGCCCCGCCTTCACGGGCCCTTAGCGCGAAACTGACAACATTTTGATGAAGCGGGCGCCCGTGCGCCCCGCCGGCCTCAGAAAGCCGGGTAGCGGCCGCGCTTGGCCAGCTCGACGCGCACCCGCAGGTCGATCTCGTCGAGCACCGTATCGAGGCCCGGTTCGACGCGCTCGCGCAGCCCCGCCAACTGGCCCGCCAAGGCGTCGAGCCGGCCGGAATCGAGGGCGCCCACCAGCAGGTCGGCCTTGATCTCCTCGAGCAGGTCGAGCAGCGTCCGCCCGCGCCGCACCGCCCGCCGCCGCCCCTCGGTGGCGCTGCCCACCGCCTGCAACGCCAGGATGGCGTCGAGCCCCGCCGCCGGCGCTACCGGCAGCGCCGCCGCAGCCCGCGCCGGCGCCTCGGCGCCCGCCGGCACGAAGGCCGGCCCGGCGCCGGCCCGGCCGGAACCGGCCTTGCCGCTGACGCTGCCGCTGCGATTGGAGCCCTCGATGCGCATGGGGTCGTGACTCGCCTCCCAAAAGTGCCTCCCGGCAAAATCTGCCGCCCGGGGTTAACGCAAGGTTAATCGACCCGGCAAGAATTGCTTACCCACCACCACCGCCGGCATCGGTGCGCCGGAATTGTCAATATTTTCCAATGCACTAATGCGAAAACTCAATCTGGCACGGTTCTGGCAAGACTGGCGGCGACGGCCGCGCCATGGGGATGGCGGGGCAATCGAACTGGGGAAAGACCATGCCGAACCGCCTGTTCCGAACGCTGCTCTGTGCCCTCATGGGCGCGACGCTGGCCCTGTTGCCGGTGGCCGCGAGCGTCGCCGCGCCGGCCCGCATCAAGGACATCGTGGACATGGAAGGCATCCGCGAGAACCAGCTCGTGGGCTACGGGCTGGTGGTGGGCCTCAACAGCACCGGCGACCGGCTCAACAATTCCCCCTTCACCAAGCAATCGCTGCAATCCATGCTGGAGCGGCTGGGCGTCAACACGGCCGGAGAAAACGTCCGCACCGCCAATGTCGCGGCGGTCATGGTCACTGCCAACCTGCCGCCTTTCGCCACCCAGGGCTCGCGCATGGACGTCTCGGTGGCCGCGCTCGGCGACGCCGACAGCCTGCAAGGCGGCACCCTCCTCGTGACGCCGTTGCTGGGGGCGGACGGCGAGGTCTACGCCATCGCCCAGGGGCCGGTGCTGATCAACGGCTTCAAGGCCAGCGGCGACGCGGCGACGGTGATCTCCGGCGTGCCGACGACCGGGCGCATTTCCTCGGGCGCCCTGATCGAGCGGGAAATCGAGTTCGCGCTGGGCACGCAGCGCTCGCTGCGGCTGGCGCTGCGCAACCCCGACCTCACCACGGCGCGGCGCATTGCGCTGGCCGTCAACGACTTCATCGGCGCCCCCACCGCCGTGCCGGAAGACCCGGCCACGGTGCGGCTGACGCTGCCGCCCAATTTCAACGGCAATATCGTCGACCTGCTCACCGATATCGAGCAACTCGTGGTGCAGACCGACCAGTCGGCGCGCATCGTCATCGACGAAAATTCCGGCATCATCGTCATGGGCCAGGACGTGCGCGTCTCCAGCGTCGCCGTGGCCCAGTCGAACCTGACGGTGACCATCGCCGAAAACCCCGAAGTGGTGCAGCCCGCCCCGTTCTCGCCCGGCCGCACCGCGATCGAGCCCAATACCGACCTCAACGTCAACCAGACCGACACCGCCCTGCAGGTGGTGCAGGAATCGGTGACGCTGCAGCAACTCGTCGACGGCCTCAACGCGCTGGGCATCTCGCCGCGCGACCTCATCGCCATCCTGCAGGCGATCAAGGCCACCGGCGCCCTGCAAGCCGAAATCGAGGTACTGTGATGGACACCCCCGGCATCGGCGCCAGCCTGACGGCCAGCCAGCACGCGCACCTGCGGCAGCAGGCGGAAGACCTCGAAGGCGTCTTCCTCACCATGCTGACCAAGGAAATGTTCGCCGGCCTCAAAAGCGCCGACGACAAGAATTTCGGCGGCGGCTTCGGGGAAGAAACCTGGCGCTCGATGCAGGCCGAACAGCTGGCCGGCACCATGGCCCAGAACGGCGGCCTGGGCCTGGCCGACCAGCTGATGGGCGAGCTGATCGCCTTGCAGGAAGCCGCCAATGCCAGCGCATCCATGTTGTCCCCCGGTACCGGAGTTTATGGGAAATGACCGCAGCCGCCCGCCTAGCCGCCCTCGACAGCCTGCCCGCCAGCCAATTATGCGACCGCACCGAAGCGGCACTGGCGGCGTTGGTCGACGTGATGAACCAGGAAACCGTGCTGCTGCGCGCCGGCCATCTGCGCCAGGCCGGGCAGTTGACGCCGGAAAAGACGCGGCTGGCCCAGGATTATGTCACCCTCGCCCGCGCCATCCAGCGCCAGAGCGAGCGCCTCACCGCCGAAGCGCCCGCCGCGCTGGAGCATTTGCGCGGCGGCCATGAACGGCTGGCCACGCAGATGGCGGAAAACCTGCGCGTCCTGGCCACGGCCAAGACCGTCACCGAGGACGTGCTGAGCGACGTCGCTCGCCTCGTCGGCCAGCAGGACCGCGCCAGGACCTATGGCAACGCTGGCACCGTCAGCCAGACCCAGCCCCCCGCCGCCCGCGGCATCGCCATCAACCGGGCGCTGTAGGCGCGGGACACGCAAAATCTGGCGCAGGGGCAGTGTTCATTTGTCCCGACCGCCGCCGCTGCCCACGGGCCTCATCCGTGGGCCGGTGGGAGAGCCCCTGTTGCCGCGGCTCTCATAGAGGCCCGCGGATCAGGTCCGCGGGCAGCGCCGGTGGGGGTGGCGATCTTGCGGGGTAAACCGGCCGCTATCGCCCCCCTCATCCGCCCTGCGGGCACCTTCTCCCACGAGGGGAGAAGGAAGAAAGGGGCGGGTTTCGGGCCCACGCACTTCTTCCCTTCTCCCCTTGTGGGAGAAGGTGGATCGGCCGCGAGGCCGAGACGGATGAGGGGTTCCTCCCCGCCCCAGACCGAACGATTTTACTCAAATGCGTTCGGTTCGAGTGAAGTGCGGCTAAGCTTTCGCGGCTAGGCTCCCCACCGGTATTGGTGGATTTGGGAGCGCGCCATGACTGTGTTTGCTGCGCTGGATCCGGTGTCTCCGGGGGCCGCCGGCATGATGGAGCATCGCTATCGCCCGGCGACGGGCGAGCGGTCCGTGCTGCCCGAAGGCCCCAAGCGCAATGCCGATGCCAGCCGCCCGCACGCCGACCCGCGCCACGCTGCCCAGCAGCACGGCCGGCAGGGCACCGACGCCCCCGCGCTGCCGGCAAAGAGCGGCGCCTCGCATTTCGCGGCGGCCGTCATCGCCGGCGCCCTGCCGCCCACGCCCCAGAGCATGGCCGAGCTGATCCGCCGCATCGGCGCCAGCGAAATTCCCGAGGAATCCCAGGCGCGGCTCAAGGACCTTCTGGCTTGAGTTAACGCGGGCCTAATCCGCCACCCCCGCCTGTCGCCGAAGGCCCCGGTTTCCGGGGCCTTTTTCGTTGCTGTCCCGCCAAAAGCCGCGCGGAATTTGCCCAAAATTTCGGCACCGGCTTAACCGTTCCTTAGAGGCTCCGGGCAGAGGATCGGCCCGCCTCAGGAGAGGCGCCGTAGTATGCGTAATCCTAGAAAAGGACTATAGTAATGAGTGATATTTCGCTCTCGAAAGCCGTTCGCTCGAACCTGCTTTCCCTCCAGAACACCGCCGACCTGATGGCCAAGACGCAGAACCGTCTGTCCACCGGTAACAAGGTGAACTCGGCCCTCGACAACCCCACCAACTTCTTCACCGCCTCGTCGCTCAACAGCCGCGCCGGCGACCTGAACCAGCTGATGGACTCGATGGCCAACGGCATCCAGACCCTGGAAGCCGCCGACAATGGCCTCACCGCCATCACCAAGACGCTGGAATCGATGCAGTCGACCCTGCGCCAGGCCCGTCAGGACAAGTCGTTCCAGACCGAGTCCTACAGCCTCGGCACCGGCCTGACCGATACCGACACGATCGATTTCTCCGGCGGTTCCGTCGGCACGCCGGCGGTCTCGATCGCGCTGGGCACGGCCATCACGGGTGGTAGCTCGGCTACTCCCTCGACCTTCACCGGCGTTGGCGGCGCGGCCGTCACTGCAGGTACCGCGGGCGACATCGTCGTCACCGTGGGGACGGACACCTATACGGTCACCTTGGCCGACGCCGACAGCCTTTCCGATATCGCCACCAAGATCAACTCTGCAGTCGGTTCCACCGTTGCCGACGGCAGCGGCAGCCAGATCGTGCTTACCAACGCGGCCGGCACGGGCATCAGCGTGGCCGATGCCTCGGGTAACGGCAACGGCACGACCGCACAGGCATTCGGTAGCAGCCCTACCGTTGTTGCCGGTTCTCCCGCCGTGGCTGGCACCGGCGGCACCAAGTCCGTTGACGTGTTGGTCGATGAAATCAACAAGCACGCTGACCTCAAGGGCAAGATTCGCGCTTCCAACGACAACGGCAAGCTGCGCATCGAGAACCTGTCGACCGAAGACCTGACGGTCGCCAAGCCGACCGGCGTGACCGGCGAGACCAAGATCGATGGCAACACCGTTCGTGCGGACCTCGCCAACCAGTACAACGAGCTGCGCGATCAGCTCGACAAGCTGGCCGACGACGCCTCGTTCAACGGTATCAACCTGCTGCGCGGCGACAAGCTGACGATCACCTTCAACGAGACCGGTACCTCGTCGATCGATATCAGCACCAAGGGTGAAGAGGCCATCAACTCGGCCAACCTGAAAATCTCCACCTGGATGAATGCCGCGGACCTCGACAGCGACAGCAATATCGATGCCGAGCTGGCCAAGCTGAAGGCCGGTCTCAATCAGGTCCGGTCGCAGGCTTCGACCTTCGGTTCGAACCTGTCCATCGTGCAGAACCGCCAGGACTTCACCAAGAACATGATCAACACGCTGCAGACGGGCGCCGCCAATCTGACGCTGGCTGACATGAACGAGGAAGCCGCCAACCTGCTGGCCCTGCAGACCCGCCAGTCGCTCTCGAGCTCGTCGCTGTCGCTGGCGAGCCAGGCCGACCAGTCGGTCCTCCAGCTCATCCGCTAAGCGGACAGCTTTCGCAAATAACCGGGAAAAGGCGGGCTTCGGCCCGCCTTTTTCGTTTTGGGCGCTTTATCGCGCGGGGGTACTCCCCTAGTGGCCCACGGGTCACGCCCGTGGGCAGCCCCGGTGGGTGTATGCCGATCCCGCCGCACAGACAAAAAATTCCCTAACCGGCATGGTTAGCGGCTTGCCAATAAACATGGTTAACGGGGCATTAGGATTCGGTGCGTTACCAATGGGGCGACCTCTGGATGGAGGATGAGCCGGTCGTCGGCGTTGTAGTCAAGGAAGCACCATGTCCGATATCTCCCTTTCGAAAGCCGTTCGGTCGAACCTGCTTTCGCTGCAGAACACCGCCCAACTGATGGCCCGCACCCAGGAACGCCTGGCTACCGGCAACAAGGTGAACTCGGCTCTCGACAACCCCACCAATTTCTTCACCGCCTCGTCCCTCAACGCGCGCGCCGGCGATCTCAACGCCCTGATGGATTCGATGGCCAACGGCATCCAGACCCTGGAAGCCGCCGATAACGGCCTTTCGGCCATCACCAAGACGCTGGAATCGATGCAGTCCACCCTGCGCCAGGCGCGGCAGGACAAGAGTTTCCAGACCGACTCCTTCTCGCTCGACCCCGAAACCATCGGTATCGGCCTGCAACGCACGCTCGATTTCACCAGTGGCGCCTTTGAAACGCCCGGCAGCATCAGCCTGCACAAGAATGTCGTCGTGGGCCAGAATGGCTTCGTCAACGGCGGCACCGCCGGCAAGGCCGGCACGCTGGAGATTGAAACCGACAGCCTCAATGGCGGTACGCCGATCACGGTGGCCTTCACCGCCGCCGACACCGTCGACACCTTTGCCGCCAAGATCAACGCGCATATCTCGACCCTGAGCGACAAGGGTGGCGTCAGCGCCCGCGTGGTCAACGGTCAGCTGGAAATTGCCAGCTCCAAGGCCGAGGCCATTACGGTGAGCGGCACCGAGCTGGAATATATCGGCATGGGCGGCACCGACGAGACGGCCACCCCGGCAACCCGTGACGGCTCCAGCGCCGTGGCGGCTGGCGCTCTCGGCGCCTTCTCCTTCACCATCAACGGGCTGACGGTCAATGTCGGCGCCACCCCCGCCGCCAATACGGCCACGCAGAACGGCGATGCCATCCGGGATGCCATCAACAATTCCGCCGCTGCCCAGGCGGCCGGCGTCGTGGCGACGAACAATGCCGGCGTGATCGAGCTTGCGAATGCCGACGGTAAGAACTTCACCCTGAACGGCACCGGCCTGACCACCATGAACATGGCGGCTGGCGCGACGACCGATGGCATCCCCGCCTCCGGCACCGCCGTGCCCCCGGGCACCGGGGCCTTTGTCGTCAAGACGGTCGACGAGCTGGTGCGCGAGATCAATCGCGACGCCGATCTCAAGACCAAGATCCGCGCCAGCAACGACAACGGCAAGCTGCGCATCGAGAACCTCTCTACACAGGACCTCGACATCGCCGGCGTCACCTCGTCGGGCATTATCGACGGCACCTCGTTCGGGGCCGCCTCCATCACCGGCAATTCCATCCGCGCGGACCTGGCCGGGCAGTTCAACGAATTGCGCGACCAGCTCGACAAGCTCAGCGACGACGCCTCGTTCAACGGCATCAACCTGCTGCGCGGCGACAATCTCAAGATCACCTTCAACGAGAACGGCACCTCGTCCATCGATATCCAGACCAAGAACGGCGATGCGCTGAGCTCCGCCAATCTGGGGCTTTACGACCTCGTCGCCAAAAATCTCGACGCCGACGCCGATATCGACTCGCTGCTCAACGAGGTGAAATCCGCCCTCGCCAATGTGCGCTCGCAGGCCTCGTCCTTCGGCTACAATCTGTCGATCGTGCAGAACCGGCAGAATTTCACCAAGGAAATGGTCAACACGCTGCAAACCGGCGCCGCCAACCTGACGCTGGCCGACATGAACGAGGAAGCGGCGAACCTGCTGGCCCTGCAGACGCGCCAGTCGCTCAGCTCTTCCTCGCTGTCGCTGGCCAGCCAGGCCGACCAGAGCGTGCTGCAATTGCTGCAATAGGCGCAAACGCTTCGTTAGCCAGCAAGGCGGGCCGCAAGCCCGCCTTCGTTGTTTTCGCCGCAATGTGCGGCTAGGAAGCCATCTGTTTCGTCCGAATCCCGGAGATTGAAGGCATGGCGCTCAAGGTCGAACTCAAGCCCGGCGAAAAGCTGCTGATCGGCAATTGCATCGTCACCAATTCCGACCAGCGCACGCGCCTCTATATCGACGGCAACGCACCCATCCTGCGCGAGAAGGATATTTTGACCGCCGAGACCGCCACCACGCCCGCCCGGCGCATCTACCTGGCGGTGCAACTCATGTATATCGACGAAAATTCGGAGGGCGCGCGCCAGACCTATCTCGATCTGTCGAAAGACTTTTTGGCAGCCGTGCCCAGTTCTCTCCCTTATCTCGACCAAATCAATAACGAGATATTAACCGGCTCTTTGTACAAGGCGTTGAAGGCTGCGCAGAAACTCATCGAATACGAACAGGACCTGCTCAATCATGTACCCACAGGGCGCCCAGGCGTACCAGCAGACGGCGAAGGTCGTTGAGTCCCCGCGCGAACGCGAATCCGCGCTACTGATGAAGGCGGCCGCCGGGCTGCAGAAGATCAAGGACGAATGGGACCTCACCACCGGCGAGGACTTGAAGGCCGCCCTGACCTTCAACCGCAAATTGTGGACCATCTTCATGTCGGCGGTGATGCAGGACGACAGCCCCCTACCCCACGAGGTCCGCCAGAACATCGCCAATCTGGGCATGTTCGTCATGAACCAGACGCGCGAAATCCTCCAGGACGTCAATCCCCAGCCCCGGCACCTCGACGTGCTGGTGCAGCTCAACCGCCAGATCGCCGCCGGCCTGCGCGGCATGTAGTCCAGCGCCTCACGGCCAGAAAAAAGCCCCGCTCCAGCGGGGCTTTTTCATTTCGACAGGCCTGCCGCTCCGGGCATTTCATGCCCCCTCCACTGGGTCATTCCCGCGAAAGCGGGAACCTCCGTTACCCCTTCCGAGAGCAAACGGAGGTCCCCGCTTTCGCGGGGATGACAGTGTGGTGGCAAGGGTGTCAGGTGCCGATGCAAGCGCTCGCTAGAGGAAGTTGACGAGGCTGAGCTGGCTGACCATGGAGGTCACCTGGTAGCTGGCGGTGAGGCGGGTTTGCAGCGCCAGGATCTGCATGGCGACCTCTTCCTTGTCGACCGTCTCGACGTCGCTCAGCAGGTTTTCCAGCTGCGCCTGGTAATTGGTGTGGCGCTTGCCGGCCGATTGCAGCGCCGCGTGGGCGACGCCCAGTTCCATGGTGACCAGCTCGATGGAGCCGCGCTCGCTGTTATGCGCCTCCGACAGCATCAGCTGGTGACGCCGCGCCATGGCGTCGAACCGGGCCTTGGCGGGGTCGAGATCGGCCGCGTCGGGATCGGGCGCATTGGTGATCTCGGGATAGGTTTCGACGCTCATCGCCGCCAGCGAGCGCATCATGCGCAGATAGCCGCTCTCATTGGCCTGCATGCCGTAATTGACGCGGCCCGCATCCTCGACGGCGGCGCTGACGGACTGGCGCGGATTGCCTTCGGCATCGCTGGCGGCCTCGGCCACGGCCAGCTCCAGCGCCTTCCTGAAATTGGCGGCGGTCTTTTCCGCATCGCCGGTAACCAGCGTGAACTGGCCCGGCCCGGCCTTGCCGTTGACGGCGGTCAGCACGATTTCGCGCTGCTTGCCCCCCGGCTCGGTGAGGGTGAAGCTGATCGTATCGTTGGCCGCCTCGCTGCCGTCGAACTGAACACTCAGGCTGGCCGGATCGCCCGGCGTGTAACCGGTCGAGGCGCCGGTGATCTGAAAACCGTGAGCGGCCGAAACCGGCTCGGTCTCGGTGAGGGTGACGGTGTCGCCGCTGCCGCCGATCGTGGTGCGCCCCAGCCCGGTGGCCGAGACCTTGGCGCTCTCGCCGCTATACCACATGACCGTATCGGTGGCCGTGGCGATGCGCAGCTCCGTCGCCGTAGCCGGGTCGCCCTTGACCCGCAGGACCGGCTCGCCGGCGCCGTTGAAGAAATTCTCCGCCGCCGCGAAGGTCGAGGCGGCCGCCAGCTCGCTGTCCGCCAATTCGCCCAGCCGCACCTCCAGCGCCGCCTTGAAACTGGCGGCGGTCGCCTCGGCATCGGCGCCGATGACGAATTCCTGGCTCGAGCCGGTGGCGTTGGCGGCATCCACCGCCCGCAGCGAGATCTGCGTCTCGGTGCCGTCGGGCAACGTGAACCCCAGGGTAATGGTATTGCCGTCCCGGATCTGCTCGGCCGGCGCCGGCGCAAATTCGACCGCGAGCGTGTCGCCCAGCGGCGCGGTGCCCGGCTGCGGCTGGGTGACGGTTACCGCGCCGCTGGTGGCCGAAACGGTGGACAGCTTGAGGCCGAACGGGTGCACGCCGTCCTCGCTGAGCGTCACGACGCTGGTTCCGGCCACGTGGTCGGGGATCAGCCGCCCGAGGCCGCTGAGCCCAGCATCGGCCGCCTTGCGCTCGGTCACCACGGTCTTGAAGCCGGCGCGGCCGCCAGCGCCGTCGAGCAACTCCGGCGTGGTGGCGACCGGCGCCTTGTCGGTCACCGAACCGCCGAACAGATAGCGCCCGGCAATATCGGAGCGCAGCATGGTGACCATTTCATCGAGCCGCGCCTTGGACTGCGCGGAGATGGTGGCCATGTTGATATTGTTGGTGCCGTACTGCCCCTGGGTCGCCGAATTGCGGGCCTCGCCCTCGATCTTGTCCATACGGGCCAGCGCATTGTCGTAGAAGGAAAGGCGCAGCGCCACCTGCTCGATGCTGGCATTGTAGCCGGCGATGGTGTTGAGCCGCGAGCGCACCGACAGCGACACCGGCAGGTCGCGCCCCATGCCGGAAAGGGTCTGCGCCTTGAGGCCGGTGCCCAGTTGCATCTGCAGGGTGGCGAACTTGTCCTGCATCTTGGAGATGACGGAAAAACCGGTCTGCAAGGGGAACATCGACTTGTTGACGATCATGGCAAACGCCTCCCTCAGGTCGACGCGAACAGGGTATCGAGCAGTTCCTTGACCACCGACACCACGCGGGCATTGGCGGCATAGGCGCTCTGCAATTCGGTCAGCCGGGCCATTTCCTCATCGATATTGACCCCATATTCCTCGTCCATCTGCGTGGTGATGGTATCCAGCGTCAGCAGCCGGTTGTCGGCCGTGGTCAGCGCCGAACTAATCGAGGTGCCCTGAAAGTTGAGGACCTGCGAAATCAGCTGCTCGACCGTGCCGTTGAGCTGGTGCCGGCCGGCATTGGCCGCCGGCGAGCCGCCCGAGACGAAGCCCATCGAATTGAGCTGGGCCAGGATATATTCGGGCCGGTCGGCATTGCCCAGGCTCTGGCCGATCTCGGCCTGCACCAGGAGGCGGTTGTCGGCCAGCACCGCCGGATTGACGGCGATGCGCGCGGCAAAGCCGAGGATTTGCGGCGGATCGGTATCGAGATTGTCGGTGAAGGCGGCATTGCCCTGGTCGACGAACAGCGCCATGGCCAGATCGCCGGTCTGGGTGCCGGTGGCGGTGGTGCGCGTCACGAGCCCCGTGACGTCGCGAATGCCGCCCGCCCCATCGTCCAGCACGCGCAGCATGCCGGCGCCGGGGCTGTCGATGGCGAGCCCCGGCAGCTTGGCTTGCAGAGTTGCCGCCGCGGCCGCTGAATCCGAAAGATCGACCGAAATGACGCGCTGGCCGGCCGCGTCGACATAATCCTCGCCATTGGTGCTGTTGACGACGCGCACCCGCTGCTCGACGCCGTTCTGCATGAAGGTGAGCAGCACGTCATTGCCCGGCTGCATGCCCGAGAGGTCGGCCACGAGCCCGGTGGCGCCGGCGCCATCGTCCGCCGCCGTGCCGGGTGTCGCCACCGTGGAAAAGGCCGCCGCGAGGCCGGCGGCGATCTCGTCGAGCTGGTTCTGGGTTTCCACCAGCACCTTGTCGCGCAAGGTCACCAGCCCGGCCAGTTCCCCGCCCTGCAACACGCCCTGCTGCACCAGATCGATGGTGAGGCCCGAGGGCGTGGTGAGCGTCAGGGTGCCGACGCGGCTGTCGCTGGTCTTGATATTGGCCTGGGTCGTCGCCGACAGCGCCCCGGCGGTGGTGAACTTGAAGGTGCTGACGCCGTTGTCGAGCAGGCCGACGCCGGAGCGGGTCATCAGCGCCACCGTGCCATCCGGCCGGTAATTGGCCTGCACGTCGATCACCTCGGCGACGGACGCCACCAGCCGGTCGCGCTGGTCATAGAGCGCGGCGCGAGCGGTATCGGTCATGCCCAGATCGAGCATGCGGTTGTTCACTTCATTGAGTGACACCAGCATGGCGTTGAGCTCGGACACGTTGTTGGTGATGCGCGTCTCGGTCTCGCGGCGCATGTCCTGCACGTCGCCCGACAACTGGTTGAGGCGCTGCGCCATGGCCTGCGCCTCGGCCACCACGTTGGCGCGGGTGGAATAATCGTCGGGGCTGGTGGCCAGCGCCTGCAACGAATTCTTGAGCGAGCCGAACATGGTGTCGAGCGAGCCGGCATCGCCCGGCTTGCCCAGAAAACCTTGCAGCTTGTTGAGATAGCTCGCCACGACACTGGCGGAGGCGGTGTCGGAGACCTGCCGGTTGTAATAGGTTTGCAGGCTCTGGCTGAAGGCGCGATTGACCCCGGCCGTGCGCGCATAGCTGGCGTTGACCGAGTTGTAGTCGATGATGTTGAGCGATTGCCGGTGATAGCCCGGCGTGCCGGCATTGGAGACGTTGCGGCTGAGAACGGTAATCGAATCCTGATTGACCCGAAGACCGGACACGGCGTTTGAAAGCGACGAAATCAGACCCATTCTGCGCGGTCCCCGACCTGGAAAACGGCCCGGGCAACCCCGGGCCGGTACTCATGCGGCCCGCCTAGCGGACCATGTTGAGGGCTTCCTGCAACATCTCGTCGGCGGTCGAGACGATGCGGGTGCCGGCCGAATAGGCCTGTTGGGTGATGATGAGCTTGGTGAACTCGTCGGAAATGTCGGTGTTGGACGCTTCCAGCGCCCCGCCGATGATGCCCGAGCCGGAGAGATCGAAAATCGGCTCGCCGGATTCGGACGTCGCCTGATAGACGCCGCCATCGAGGCGCTTGAGGGAATTGACGCCGTTGAACTGCGCCGTCACCACCTGCGCCATCTCGATACGCTCGCCATTGGAATAGGTGGCGACCACGCGGCCGGAATCGGTGATGGCGACGGAGAGGAATTCGCCCGCCCCATAGCCGTTCTGGTTGAGCGAGGAGACGCTGACCGTGCCGTTGACGTCGGCGAACTGGGAAATGCCGTTCATCTGGTGGGCCAGATCGACATTGCCGATATAGACGCCGTTGACCGTGAGATTGTTGATCGTCACCGACGGCATGCCGGCCCCGACCAGCGAGCCATTGCTGTTGAACTGGTATTTTTCGGGATTGGGCGTGCCCACCGCCGTCCACTCGACGCCGGCCCCCACCGCATTGCTGTCGGACAGGTAGAAGAGCTGCCAGGTATCCTGGCCGCCGGCGGCGGCGCTATCCACCTTGGCCCAGCGCAACTGCACGTTGACCGGCGCGCCGTTGGCCGCATAGACGGTGATGGCGCCGCCCGACACGGACTGGGCGACGAAATCGTCGGCTTCGGTGGCCGCGATGGTCCTGATTTCCGCGCGGCTCGGCGTGCTGGAATCGCCGTCGATGCCGAGCGCCACGGCGGCCGTGCCGGAGACGCTGAAGCTGGCGTGGTAGTCGTCGCCCAGGTCGACGTTGAACGTGCCGCCGGCCACGCTCACATTGGCGGTTGCCGCCGCGCCGCCGCCCATCTGGCGCAGGGCCGTCTGGATTTCGGCCGCCACCTGGGTCAGCGTCTTGCCATTGAGGTCGATGGGCGTATTGCCGGCGGGCGCCGCGCCCCCGTCGTGGAAGTCGAAGGTGACGACATTGCCGTTGACCGTGAAGGTCATCGACGAGCCATCGGCGATGGCCGCCGTCGCCGGGTTGGCGCCGACGACCGCCGTGCTGCCGGCCGCAGCGGCGGCCGTCCACGGACCGGTGCCGTAATTGGCCGCCTGCAACAACTCGCTGTTGTAGATATTGGCGTTGTAATGCGCCGTCTTGGGCACCTGCGGCAGGTTGGCCTGATAGTTGATGATTTTCGTGGCGTTGGCCGGCAGATAGGCGTTGGAGAGCTTGATGACTTCAGGCACCGAGCCGGAAATATTGCCGGTGGCCGGATCGATCGGCAGGCCCTTCAGATAATAGCCGGCGCCGTTGACTAGGAGGCCATCCTTATCGATCTCGAAGTCGCCCCGGCGGGTGAAATAGTTCGAGCCGGCGAACACCGAATTGCCGTCCGACTGCCCAACCTTGGGCTCCACCACGAAAAAGCCGTTGGTGTTGAGCGCGATATAGGTCTCGTTGGACGAGGTCTGGATATCGCCCTGCAGATTGTTGGTGGCACGCGACTGCGCCAGAACGGCGCCCGGCACCTGCGACTTCAGCGGCGCATCGGGAATGAGATCGACGAAACTCGTCTCCATGCGCTTGTAGCCGGTGGTCTGCGAGTTGGCGATATTGCCCGAAATGTTCTCCAGCGCGTGCGACTGGGCCCGCAGGCCGGTCACCGCACTGGAAAGAGCCCCGTAGATGCCCATCTGTAACTCCATATACCCCAAGGGCGTCGCAAGACGCGTTCACCGCCCAGCAAAGCAAACGCGATGCCAAGTCGGCGCAGCGTTGATTTGGTTGGGTTTTTCCGCGCCGGCTGGCGGAAATGCGGCGACAAGGCGGCAATTGAGTCCGGGGGTGCGGCAGTTTTTGCCGGTCGCTTGTGGAAGCGGGGCGGTTGCATTACATCGACTTGTCCGAGTAGAGACCCGAACAGACCGCCATGCTCTTTTCCAGCGTCGATGAATTCGTGAAGGCGCCGCGCCGTGCCGTGACGGTGTTCGGCATGGCCGGCGTGGGCAAGACGCGGCTGTCCAACATGCTGCGCGCCGATCACTGGTTCCATTATTCGGCCGATTACCGCATCGGCACGCGCTATATGGGCGAGTTCATCGTCGACAATTTCAAGCGCGAGGCAATGAAGGTGCCGTTCCTGGCGCAGCTGCTGCGCACGGATTCGATCTATATTTCGTCCAACATCACCTTCGACAATCTCGATCCGCTCTCGACCTATCTCGGGACGCCCGGCAACCCGGCCGCGGGCGGCCTGCCGCTGGCCGAATACCAGCGCCGGCAGGAGCAGCACCGCGTCGCCGAAATCGCCGCGCTGCGCGACGTGCCCTATTTCATCGGGCGGGCGCACGATCTTTACGGCTACGACAATTTCATCGCCGACACCGGCGGCTCGCTGATCGAGGTCATCGACCCCAGCGACGCGGCCGACCCGGTGGTCGAGGCCCTGACCCGGCATACGGCGCTGCTCTATATCCGGGGCACCGACAAGGACGCGGCCGAGTTGGTGAAGCGCTTCCGGAAATCGCCCAAACCCATGTATTACCGGCCGCCTTTCCTGCTGGCGAAATGGGCCGAGTACAAGGCGCTCAACGGCATAAAGGCCGACGACGCGGTGGATCCGGCCGGGTTCGGCGCCTGGGGCTTTGAAGCGCTGCTGGAAGACCGCCTGCCGCGCTACCAGGCGCTGGCGGACAATTTCGGCTATGTGGTGGAGGCCGCCGACCTCGCAACGGTGCGCGACGGCGACGAGTTCGTCGATCTGGTCGCGGCGGCGATCGAGAAGCGAATGCGTTAGCGCGCCCTGCCCCAAAGGGGTGGCGGCGCGCTGGCTTCACATCGTTTTTCCCAATGCGCCCAGCCAAGAGGCTCCCATGCCTATTCGAATTCCCGACAATCTGCCCGCCAGAAAGACGCTCGAAGCCGAGGGCGTCTATGTGATGGATTCCACGCGCGCCGCGCGCCAGGATATCCGCCCGCTCGAAATCGGCCTGCTCAACCTGATGCCCAACAAGGAGCGGACCGAGACGCAGTTCTCCCGCCTCATCGGCGCCACGCCGCTGCAGGTCAATCTCAGCCTCGTGCGGGTGACCGAGCACCGCTCCAAGCACACGCCCGAAGCCTATCTGAGAAGCTTCTACCAGACCTGGGAAGAGGTGCGCGAGCGCAAGTTCGACGGCTTCATCGTCACCGGTGCGCCCATCGCCAACATTCCCTTCGAGGACGTGCGCTACTGGCCCGAAATGCTGGAAATCATGGCCTGGACCCGCACCAATGTGCACCACACCATGTTCATCTGCTGGGGGGCGCAGGCAGCGCTGCACCATTTCCACGGTGTCAGGCGCTATCGCATGGCGCAGAAGGCTTTCGGCGTCTATCGCCACCGCGTCATCAACCGGCGCTCGCCGTTCCTGCACGGCATGTCCGACAACGTGATGGTGCCGGTGTCGCGCTATAACGACATCGACCGCCAGAGCGTCGGCCCCGATCTGGAAGTGCTGGTGGACAACGACGACATCGGTCTCTGCATGCTCGGGGATCGCAGCGGGCGCGCCGTCTATTTCCTCAACCATCTGGAATACGACAACCGCTCGCTGGCCGACGAATATGAGCGCGACCTCAAGGCCGGGCTCGATCCTGCTCTGCCGGTGAACCTGTTTCCCGACGACGACACCAGCGCCGAACCGGAGAACCGCTGGCGCAGCCACGCGCACCTGCTGTTCCAGAACTGGATCAACGAGATTTACCAAACCACCCCGTTCGAGCTGGCAGAGATCGGCCGGTAGACTTGTTGGGCGGTGCCCCGGCGGCGCCGCCCACCCCCTTTGCAAACGCGCGGCCGCTCCCTACCTTGCAAAGGCAATAGGGGACACGCCTTGCCGCAGCCGCCGACCACCATTACCGACGAGTTCGGCATCGCGCTCGCCAATCTCGCCGACAGCGCCACGGGCGTCTTCACCCCGACCCTGCGGCTGGGCGTCACCGGGCTCAGCCGCGCCGGCAAGACCATCTTCATCACCGCTCTGGTGCACAACCTGCTGACGCAGGGCCGGCTGCCCGGCTTCGCGCCGCTGGCCGAGGGGCGCTTCATCGGCGCGAAACTGGCCGAATACCCCGACGCCACCATTCCACGCTTCGCCTATGAGCAGCACCTGGCCGCCCTCACCGCCAACCCGCCGGGCTGGCCGGAAAGCACGCGACGCATCTCGCAACTGCGCCTCGTCCTGCGCTTCCAGTCGGCCCGCTGGTGGAGCGGCCTGCGCGGCCCGGCGACGCTCAACCTCGATATCGTCGACTATCCCGGCGAATGGCTGCTCGACCTGCCGCTGCTGGGCCTCGGCTTTGCCGAATGGAGCGCCGAGGCGCTCGCCCGCGCCCGCAAGCCCGGCCATGTCGGCGAGGCGGCCGGCTTCCTCCGCGAGCTCGACGCCACCGATCCGAGCAAGGAAGCCAACGATCCGGACGCCGAAAGGCTGGCGCTCTCCTTCACCGATTATCTGCGCCGCTCGCGCGAGGACGGGGCCCTCTCGACGCTGCCGCCGGGCCGCTTCCTGCTGCCGGGCGACCTCGAAGGCTCCCCCGCCCTCACCTTCGCGCCGCTGCCCCGGCCGGCCGGCGCCATCCGCTCGAACAGCCTCTACGCCATGCTGGAGCACCGCTACGAGGCCTATAAGGACAGGATAGTCCGCCCCTTCTTCCGCGACCATTTCGCCCGGCTCGACCGGCAGGTGGTGCTGGTCGATACGCTGCGCGCTCTCAATGCCGGCCCGGCCGCCGTCGCCGACCTCGAAACGGCGCTAACGGCGGTGCTCGCCTGCTTCCGGCAGGGCGAGGCCAACCCGCTGCTGCGGCCGTTTTCGCGCCGGATCGACCGTATCCTCTTTGCCGCCACCAAGGCCGACCACGTGCACCACACCAGCCACGACCGGCTGGAAGCCATCCTCAACCGGCTGGTGGCCAATGCGGCGCGGCGCGCCCGCTTCGCCGGGGCCGAAACCCGTTCGCTCGCCCTGGCCGGCATCCGCGCCACCAGTGAAGGCACCATTCGCGAGAACGGGGAAACCCTCCCCAGCCTCATCGGCACGCCCCTGGCCGGCGAGGTGCTGGACGGCACCACCTATGACGGCAGCACCGAAATCGCCTTGTTTCCCGGCGACTTGCCGGAACGTCCGGATTCATTGTTCGAGGACGGCAATCCGGTCGCGCTCAACTTCCTGCGCTTCACGCCGCCGCACCGGCTCGAACGCAATGGTGAGGGCGACCCCGTCCTGCCCCATATCCGGCTCGACCGGGCGCTGGACTACCTGATCGGAGACTGGATGGCATGAAACGGCCCGTCGCGCAGCCCATCAGCCGGCCCGATACCGCAGCGGAGGCGCCGCGCGTGCCCCGCGCCTTCACGCCGGACCGGGCCGAAATCGTCGAAGCGGCCTTCGAGCCCGAGCCGGAGCCCGACCTGGTGTCGCCACGGCCGCGCCGCATGGGCTGGCTGGGCAAGCTGGCCTGGACCAGCGGCGGCATTCTGGTTTCCGCCGGGCTCGGCCTTACCGCCGACCGGCTGATCCGGGACCTCTTTGCCACCAATCCCTGGCTGGGCTGGGTGGCGCTGGGCGTGCTCGGCGCCTTCCTCGTGGCGGTGCTGGCGCTGATCCTGCGCGAAATCCTGGCGCTGCGGCGCCTGCGCGTGCTCGACGCCCTCAAGGCCGACGCGGCCCGTGCCAGCGCCGACAACGACCGCAAGCGGGCCGGCCACGTCGCCGACCACCTCAACGCCATCTATGCCGGGCGGCCCGACCTCGCCGCGGCGCGCGAGAAACTGGCGGGGCACCTGCCCGAGCTATTCGACGGCCACGAAGTGGTGGCGCTGGCCGAGCGCAGCCTCATGGCGCCGCTCGACGCGCGCGCAAAGGCGCTGACCGCGGCCTCGGCCCGCCGGGTGGCGCTGGTGACGGCCATCTCGCCGCGCGCCCTCATCGACATCGCCTTCGTGATCTATGAAAGCGTCCGCCTCGCCGGCGCCATTGCCGCGCTCTACGGGGCACGGCCCGGCTTTTTCGGCTTCTGGCGGCTGGCCGGCGCCGTGCTGGCGCATCTGGCGGTGACGGGCGGCCTGGTGCTGACCGATGGCGTAGTCGAGCAACTGGTCGGCCAGGGCCTCGCGGCCAAGCTCTCGGCGCGGCTGGGCGAAGGCGTGGTCAACGGGCTGATGACCGTGCGCGTCGGCGTCGCCGCCATGCGGGTCGTGCGTCCCCTGCCCTTCGCCATCCTGCCCCAGCCCATGGTGCGCGACTTCATCCCCGAACTGGTGAAGGTGACCAGCGAGGCGAGAAAGGCCGGGTAAGCCTCTGAGCCCTCGACTCCATCGCACCCTCCCCCTTGAGGGGAGGGCCGGGGTGGGGGTCGTCTTGTGGATCACCGAAAAACCCCCACCCTCATTCCCTCCCCTCAAGGGGGAGGGAGGCGCAAGGGCATGAAACGCGGCTTCCCGGCAAGCTAGCCTTGGAAGCCTCAGTCCCGCGCGGCGCTTGGCGCCAGCGTCAGCTCGAGGCCGTCCAGCGCCTCCGAGCACAGGATCTGGCAGGAGAGGCGCGAATTGGGCCGGACGTCGCCCACGCTGTCGAGCATGTCCTCTTCCTCATCCCCCGGCGCCCCGACCACGTCGAGCCACTCGCCCTCGACATAGACGTGGCAGGTGGCGCAGGCACAGGCGCCGCCGCATTCGGCCTTGATGTCGAGGCCCCAATCCCGAATTACCTCCATGACGCGCCAGCCCTCGAGCCCTTCGAGCTCATGGGTTTCGCCGGCCTGGTCGGTAACGATGATCTTCATGGGCGCTCCTCAACAGCGGGGCGTGCTTAACCTCAAGCAGGCGACGGGGCAAGGCTGCCGATGCAACCGGGGCTCAGGCGACGCCCAGCTTCTTTTGCAGCTTGGTGGAGCTGGTCGTGTACTGGAACACCACCCGCTCACCGGGCGAGACGATGCGCTTGGCCGCCTGGGCCATCAGCGCCGCCTCGTGGAAGCCCGAAAGGATCAGCTTGAGCTTGCCGGGATAGGAATTGATGTCGCCGATGGCGAAGATGCCGGGCACCGAGGTCTCGAATTTCTCGGTATCCACAACGATGGTGTTGTCGTTGAGTTCCAGCCCCCAGTCGGCCACCGGCCCCAGCTTCATGGTGAGGCCGAAGAAGGGCAGCAGACGCGTCGCCGGAATGGCGAGATCGCCCGCCTCGGTGCTGAGATGGACGTGATCGAGCTGGCCGTCCGCGCCGCTGAGGCGGGCGATCTGGCCGAGCTGGAAATTGATCTTGCCCTCCGCCACCAGCTCTTTCATCTTGTTGACCGAGGCCGGCGCCGCCTTGAAGGCGTCGCGCCGGTGCACCAGCGTCAGCGTGCGGGCGATGGGCTCGAGGCTGAGCGTCCAGTCGAGCGCCGAGTCGCCGCCGCCCACGATCACCACGTCCTGGTCGCGAAAATCCTCCATGCGGCGCACCGCGTAAAAGACCGATTTGTTCTCGTAAGCCTCGATGCCCTCCACCGGCGGGCGCTTGGGCTGGAAGGAGCCGCCGCCGGCGGCGATCACCACCGCCTTGCAGAAAAACACCTCGTCGGCGTCGGTGGCGAGGCGGAACGAGCCGTCCGGCTGCTTCTCGATGCTCTCGACCATGCGCGAGAAATGGAATTCGGGCGCGAAGGGCGCGATCTGCGCCATCAGATTATCGGTAAGCTGCTGCCCCGTGATGACGGGGAAACCCGGAATGTCGTAGATCGGCTTTTCCGGATAGAGCTCGGCGCATTGCCCGCCGGGCCGATCCAGAATGTCGATGAAATGGCATTTGACGTCGAGCAGCCCGAGTTCGAAGGCGGCGAACAGCCCGCACGGGCCCGCGCCAATGACGACGACATCGGTGGAAATCTCAGTGCTCATGCTTTTTCATAAAGTCCATGTGAAACCGGGGCGCAACACCCCGGGACCGGTCCCATCGGGGCGCGTGCCCCGGCTTTCAACAAATGGGAACCGCCGCTGTCACCAGCGGCCCCGTCACACCGAAAGGTGAGAAGTGAGCTCCACTTACCTCACGACGCGCGGCGAAGGAAGGGGCGCGTGCCCGCCGGCACCTCGGTGACGCCTACCGGCTGGTAGAACAGCGCCACCTCGGGCAGCCGGTTTTCGAGCAGCGCCTGCCGCGTCGGCTCGTGCGTCACCACCAGCGCATTGACGCCGCAGCGGCGCATCAGCGGAATCTGATCCTGCAAGACGTCGCCTATCGCCCTGATTTCCCCGGCGAAATGGTAGCGCTCCGACAGCAGGCGGGCGGTCGAATAGCCGCGCCCGTCGGTAAAGGCGGGAAAGCTGATGGCGATGGAGGCAAAGCGCGACAGGTCGGCCTCCACCGTCTCGATCTTTTCGCCGGGCGCCACGGCGAGGCCCAGCGGATGCGGGCTGGCGAGGAACGCCTCGCGGTTTTCAAGGAACACCGGCAACGGCACATGCGTGTAGCGCGCCTCCGCCGGCGCCGTGCCCTCGGCCCAAGGGGTAAAGGGATCGGCGATGAAAATGCCGTTCTTCCACAAGGTATGACGCAAGGCGTGCATGGGCGAAGCGATGGCCCCGTTGAAATCGAAATGGATGCCGCATTCCTTCTTGTTGAGCCCGCGCCAGCGGCCGGCCCGCGGGTCCTCGCCGGCGGCCACGATGGAGGTGCACGGGGCGCAGCCGATGGATTTGTAGCCCCTGGCATAAAGCGGGTGCTCGGGCAGCGCGTGCTCGCGGCGATAGGCGATGACGTCCGCATCGGAAAAATAGGCCAGCGGATTGACCTTGATGCGGTCGTCGCTCGTCAGCTCGAAATGCGGCAGCACGCCGCGCTCCCGCGTCTGGTAGCGCTTGCGCCCGGTGACCCAGCCGCCATAGAGCGCCGTGATCGGCTCCAGCGGTTCGGTCTTGCGGATATGGCAGCACGAATCCGGATCGGTCTGCCACAGATCGCCCTTCGGGTCGAACCGCGCGATATCCTTGGGGTCGGGGTGGATGGCCCGCACATTGGTCAGCCCCAGATGCGCCTTGAGGTCCTCGACATAGGCCAGCGTCTCGGGAAAATGCTTGCCGGTTTCGAGGAAATAGACCGGCATGGCCGGGTCCACCTGCGACACCATGTGCAGCAGCACCGCCGAATCCGCGCCGAAGGACGAGACGATGGCCAGATCCCCCGGCAGCACGTCCGAAACGGCGTAGCGCAGCACGCCCAGCGCATCCATCTCGTCGAACATGCCGTTGAGCGCGACGATGCCCAGCGCCTTGAGCTTGTCATGCGCGGCGGGATGGGTAGGTTCAGGCACGATCATGAAGGACCTCCGCGGACCCGGCGCCTTCCCTCTCCCCTTGTGGGAGAGGGTGGATCGCGCGTAGCGCGAGACGGGCGAGGGGGTTGTCGCCACAAACGCTTCCGCGGCGGGAAGCTCGCAGCCCCCTCATCCGCCCCTCCGGGGCGCCTTCTCCCACAAGGGGAGAAGGAAGGGAAACGGGGTCAGGCAGCACCATAGAGCGCCTCCTTGAATGGGGCGTCGCCCAGCCGGCGATAGGCCTCGATGAAGCTTTCGCCCGGGCTCTGCCGGCGGTCGATATAGGTATCCACCAGCTTTTCGATGGCGGTCGGCACGTCTTCGGCCGCAAAGCCGGGGCCGATGATGCGGCCCAGCGCCGCGTTCTCGGTGGCGTCGCCCCCCAGCGTGATCTGGTAGAGCTCGCCGCCCTTCTTCTCGACGCCCAGAATGCCGATATGGCCCACATGGTGGTGGCCGCAGGCATTGATGCAGCCGGAAATCTTGATCTTCAAATCCCCGATCTGCCGCTGCCGCTCGGGCGCGGCAAAGGCTTGCGACAATTGCTGCGCAAGGGGAATGGAGCGGGCATTGGCCAGGGCGCAATAGTCGAGCCCCGGGCAGCAGATCATGTCGGCGATGGTGCCGACATTGCCCTCCGCCAGCCCGCCGGCCAGCAACGCCTCGTAGACCGCACGCAGGTCGGCCACGGCGATATGCGGCAGCACCAGGTTCTGCTCATGGGTGACGCGCAGTTCGTCGTGCGAATAGGTCTCGGCCAGGTCGGCCACGATATCCATCTGCGCGTCAGTGGCGTCCCCCGGCGCGCCGCCCACCGGCTTCAGCGACACGGTGACCGAGGCATAGCCCGGCTGCCGGTGCGGGTGCAGGTTGTTGTCGAGCCAGCGGCCATAGGCGGGATCGAGAATGGCTTCATAGGCCACGTCGATCCGCTCGCCCGCACGGTCGGGCAGCTCGGGCGGCGCGAAATAGGCGGCGATCCGGTCCAGCTCCGCCTGCGGCAGCGTCAGCACGCCGCCGCGCACCTCGGCGAATTCCGCCTCGACCTGTCCCTTGATGCTTTCCAGCCCCTCCTCGTGCACGAGAATCTTGATGCGCGCCTTGAACTTGTTGTCGCGCCGCCCGTAGCGGTTGTAGACGCGCATGATGGATTCGAGATAGGCGAGCAAATGCTCGTTGGGCACGAAGCCGTTGATGCGCTTGCCAATCATCGGCGTGCGGCCCAGCCCGCCCCCGACCCAGACTTCCCAACCGACCTCCCCCGCCCCGTTCACCGCCGCCTGCAGCCCGATATCGTGGAAGCGGATGGCGGCGCGGTCGTTGGGCGAGCCGGTGATGGCAATCTTGAACTTGCGCGGCAGATAGGAAAATTCCGGGTGCAGGCTCGACCATTGCCGGATGATCTCGGCCACCGGGCGGGGATCGATGATCTCGTCGGCCGCCGCCCCGGCGAACTGGTCGGTGGTGACGTTGCGGATGCAATTGCCCGAGGTCTGGATGGCGTGCATCTCCACCGAGGCCAGCTCTTCCAGGATCGTCGGCACGGCGCTGAGGCGCGGCCAGTTGAACTGGATGTTCTGCCGCGTGGTGAAGTGGCCGTAACCGCGGTCATAGGTGCGCGCGATATGGGCGAGCTTCCGCAGCTGCCGCGAGGACAGCGTGCCGTAGGGCACGGCGATGCGCAGCATATAGGCGTGCAGTTGCAGATAGAGCCCGTTCATCAGCCGCAGCGGCCGGAACTGGTCCTCGCTGAGCTCGCCGCTGAGGCGCCGGCGCACCTGGTTGGCAAATTGCGCGGTGCGGCCCGCTACGAAAGCCGCGTCGAATTCGTCATATCGATACATGCCCGTCCTCACCCAGGTGCTGGCGGTCCAATGCCTGTCCGTTGGCGGTAAGCGGCGCCGTGGGGCCCGCCGCCCTGATGCGTTCGCGCAGGCGTTTCGGCACGAGGCGCCCCTCCACCTGCTCCACCGTCTCGATCTCGATGCCCACGATGCGGCCCGTCGCCTTGCTGGCGAGGATCGCGGCGTCGCGCGCACCTTCTTCATCCGCCGCAAAGACCCGCGCCGCCTGCAAATCGGCGAGCCAGACGCCATCACGGCCGAAATAGACGGCCGCACCCGAAACCAATTCGTTACCGGTAAGGATGTCCATCGCTCAGGCCACCTCCGCCAGCGCCGCAGCGGCGGCGGTTGCGCCCGCCCAGTTGCCGCGCGCCACCGCCCGGCCCACGAGGATCACGGCGGGGCCATCGATGAAATCCACCGCCCCGGCGCATAGCGCGCCGAGCGTCGCGGCATAGGAACGGCTGTCGGCCCGCCCGGCATTGACCACCACGCCCACCGGCAGATCGGGCGCGGCGCCATGCGCCACCAGCCGCCCCGCCGTTTCGGCGGCAATCGCCTTGCCCATGTAGAGCGCCAGGGTCAGCCCCGACTGCGCCAGCGCCGCCCAATGCGTCAGCTCGCTCCCCTCCGCCCCGTGCGCGGTGGCGATGACGAGGCCGCTCGACACCCGGCGCAGCGTCAACGGCGTCGCCGTATCGGCAGCGGCGGCCAGCGCGGCGCTGATGCCCGGCACGATTTCATGGGCAACGCCAGCCCGGCGCAGCGCCTCGATTTCCTCGCCGGCGCGCCCGAAAACCAGCGGATCGCCCGATTTGAGCCGCGCCACCTTCTTGCCGTCGCGCGCCAGCCGCACCAGCAGCGTATTGATCTGCGCCTGGGAGAAGGAATGGTGGCCGCGCGCCTTGCCCACGCAAATCTGCGCCGCATCGCGCCGCCCCATCTCGATGACGTCGGCCGGCACCAACTGGTCGTGCACGATGACATCGGCCTGCTGCAACAGCCGCTGGGCGCGCAGCGTCAACAGATCGACCGCGCCCGGGCCGGCCCCGATGAGCCAGACCGCCCCCTCGCCCCCGCTGGTCGCCGCGTGCGTTGCGAGCAGCTTTTCCGCCTCGGCCTTGCCAGCGCCGGCAGCGACGGCGGGCGCCACCTGCGGCGACGTGACGAGCGCTTCATAAAAACGCCGGCGGGCGGCGCCATCCGGAATCAGGTTCTCAACCCGCTGGCGCAAGCCACCGGCCAGACTCGCGATTTTGCCGATGCCCGGCGCCAGCAGCGCCTCGATCTGCGCCCGCACCAGCCGCGCCAGCACCGGCGCGTCCCCTTCGGTGGAGACGGCGACGGTCAGCGGCGCCCGCTCGACGATGGAGGGCGTGTAGAAATCGCACTCGCCCGGCACGTCGACCACGTTGAGGGGAATGCCGCGCCGCCGCGCTTCGGCCTTGGCCCATTCGCCGTCCGCGCTCTCCTCGGCCACGAAAACCAGCGCCGCCCCCTCGAAGTCGGCGGCGGCCGGCGGCCGCTGGTGGACGCGAACCGGAAAATCCGAGAAATCGGCCTCGACGGTGCGGGCATAGATTTCCACCAGGGCCGTGGTCTTGCTGACCAGCCGGGCCTTGTTGAGGGCTTCGACACCGCCACCAACGATGACGACGCGCCTGCCCTTGACCTTGAAGCTCAACGGAAATGTGTTGAGGGTGCCCATTGCTCGCCCTTGCTGAAGACGGCGGCAATTATCGCACGCGCGCCGAATCCAGCAAGACCTTGAGATTCAATAGCTTTTATATTTCCCGAGCCGGGCGCCGCTTAGAACGCGACCCCGCTCGCCCGCCGCGCCACCGCGAAAAGAATCCGTTGGCCGGGCATGCCGGGAAATGCCGGGCCCCGAAAGGGGGCGAAAAACTCAGCCCTGCCGCGTCGGCACGTGGACGACGAGGCCGTCGAGTTCGTCGCGCACCTTGATCTGGCAGGAAAGGCGGCTGTTCTCGTGCACGTCGAAGGCAAAATCCAGCATGTCCTCCTCCATGCTGGAAGGACCGCCCACGGTTTCCTGCCACGGCTCGTCCACATAGACGTGGCAGGTGGCGCAGGTGCAGGCCCCGCCACATTCGGCGATGATGCCCGGCACGCCGTTCATGATGGCGGTTTCCATTACCGTGGCGCCGTTCTCGGCCTCGGTGTCGATGCGTTCGCCCTGCGGCGTGACGAAAGTAATCCTGGTCATGGGAGCCTAATCAGGTGGTGGGGACGCTCAGGGGCCGAGCAATCCTTCAAGATAGTGCCTGTCGATGCCGAACAGCGCCTTGACCGCCGCGATGCGCTCGAGCACCGCCGCCCGGTCCGGCGCCTTGCCCTTCTGCGCCACGATCAGGTTGTTCTTGGGCGTATGCGCATCCGAGACGAACTCGAAAACCTTCGTGCGATAGCCATGCGCCTCCAGCAGCAAAGCGCGTAACCCATCCGTTACCATTTCCGCCTGCTTCTCGAGGAAGGTACCATGGCGCAGCAGGAAGTCGAGCCGCCCATCGGCCTCACCCGCTTCCATCTGCCGACGAATCTGCTTGTGGCAGCAGGGCGCCACCGCGATCAATCCGGCGCCGGCGGCAATGCCCCGAAAGATGGCGTCGTCGGTCGCCGTGTCGCAGGCATGCAGGGCAATGACCGCATCGGCGCCGGCGGCGTCGCGGTCGAGGATCGTCCCCTGCTCGAAACGCAGCCCCGCAAACCCCACATCCGCCGCCGTCCGGTTGCCGTCCGCCACCAGCCTGTCGCGCAACTCGACGCCGACGATCTCGACGGGCCGCTGCTCGACGGTGGTGAGATAATCGTAAAGCGCGAAATCGAGATAGCCCTTGCCCGCGCCCATATCGAGGATCAGCGGCTTTTCCGCCTTCAGCCCCTGAATCAATGGCGCAAAGATTTCGACTATCCGATTGATCTGGCGGAACTTGTCCTGCGCGTCGTGGCGCACGACGCCGCCGGCGGTGGTGAGGCCCAGCGCGCGCAGCCAGGGCCGCCCCGTATCCATCAGCGGCCGGTTCTTGGCCCGGTCGTGCCCGACCGGCGGCGCGTCGCGCCCCGCAACCTCGGTGCGCCGCAATCTCACTTTGGCGCTGTGCCGCTCCAGCACCAGGTCGAAATCCGTAGCATTGAGCGTCGCCATGCGGAACTGCCGCCCGAGCGCGGGAACAAGGTCCGCCATCGCCGCATCGAAATCGTGGTTCTTGGTGATGTCGCGGGTCTTGTAGTGGCTGACGGCGCTAAGCTTTTCCTGGCCCTTAATGACGACCCGGCGCATATCGACCGACTTGAGATCGGCTTCCTCGCCCTCGTAACCAGCCAGCCGCAGCCCGACGAAGCGGCCGTCCTCGAAGGCTTCGCGGACGGTAGTAACGAATTCGACGATGCGATCGGAGGCGTTCAATGCCGCTCCTTGGTGGTGAGGAAGCGGATTTTGGGCCAGTCCTGCCTGGCCCGATCCGCCCACCAGCCGTTCTGCGCCAGGAAAACCGGCGCCTCCGTGCGATCCTCGGCCATATTGGTCTTCTGCGCGGCGATGAAGCGCTTGAGCTCCTCGGGATCGTCGCTTTCGACCCAGCGCGCCACCTCGAAACCCAGCGGCTCGAACGCGATGGGCACGCCATATTCCTTGGCCACACGGCTCGACAGCACTTCGAGCTGCAACTGGCCCACCACGCCCACGATCCAGTCGGCGCCAACCATGCGGCGGAACACCTGGGTCACCCCTTCTTCCGCCAGATCCGACAATGCCTTGGCCAGCTGCTTGGCCTTCATCGCGTCGGTCAGCCGCACGCGGCGGATGATTTCCGGCGCAAAATTGGGAATGCCGGTCACGTTGATGAGCGCACCCTCGGTCAGCGTATCGCCCACCGACAGCGTGCCGTGATTGGGAATGCCCACGATGTCGCCGGCCACCGCCTCCTCGGCCAGCTCGCGGTTATTGCCGAAAAAGAACATCGGGTTGGAGACGGCGAGGTCCTTGCCCGAGCGCACATTGCGCAGGCGCATGCCGCGCGTGAAGGTGCCCGAGCAGAGGCGCACGAAGGCGATGCGGTCGCGGTGATGCGCGTCCATATTGGCCTGCACCTTGAACACGAACCCCGACACCTTGCGGTCGCCCGGCACGATGGGCGCGGGCAGCGCCGGCTGCGGTCGTGGCTCGGGACCCCAGTCCCCCAGCGTGCGCAGCAATTCGGCCACGCTGATGCCCTTGAGCGCCGAGCCGAACAGCACCGGGCTCAGATGCCCGGCGTGGAAGGTATCGAGATCGAAATCGGGCAGCATGGCACGCGCCAGCTCCAGCGTTTCGAGCGCCGTCATGAAGGCGGGGTTGTCGACGAGGGCGTCGACTTCGAGCAGGTCTTCCAGCGCCTCGAATTCGGCCAGCGGCTTGCCCTGCGGGTTGAGCACGCGCTTTTCGATGAGGTCGATATAGCCGCCGAACGTGCCGCCCTGCCCGATGGGCCAGAGCACGGGCGTCAGGTCGAGCGCCAGCTTGTCCTGGATTTCGTCGATGAGGTCGAGCGGCGCCAGCCCCTCGCGGTCCACCTTGTTGATGAAGGTGATGATGGGAATGTCCCGCAGGCGACACACTTCGAACAGCTTGCGCGTCTGGCTCTCGATGCCCTTGGCCGCATCGATCACCATGATGGCCGCGTCCACCGCGGTCAGCGTGCGGTAGGTGTCCTCGGAAAAATCGGAGTGGCCGGGCGTGTCGAGCAGGTTGAGTGTCAGCCCGTCATAATCGAAGGTCATGACCGAGGAGGAAATGGAAATGCCGCGCTGCTGCTCCATCTCCATCCAGTCCGAACGGGTCGAGCGCCGCCCCGCCTTGCCACGCACCAGCCCCGCCTGCTGGATGGCACCGGCAGCCGACAGCAGCCGCTCGGTCAGCGTGGTCTTGCCCGCGTCGGGGTGCGAGATGATCGCAAAGGTCCGGCGCAGGCGGAAAGGTTCGGCTGTCGGCCGCAGCGGGGCCTCGGCAAGATCGGTCATGGCCATGAATCTATCGGGTCGTTGGCGCCATCGCGGGGTCACGGCGGCCGCCGGATTTATATGGGGCGCTCTATAGGCGTTGACAATCTTGCGGTCAATTTGCCGCGACGCCGCGCCCCGGCCGGCCGCGTCAGACCGCGCCGCCGGTCTCGTCGGCCGCCAGCATGCGGGCGATGCAGCTGCGCACTTCCTCGACGGCCATGTCGAGGTCGGCAAGCCGCTCGGGCGCCAGCGGCCGGCCGTGGCTTATTTCCGTCTCCAGCGCCTTGGCCGTATCGGCCACCGCCCAGGCGCCGACCCCGGACGCCGCACCCTTGATGGAATGCAGGTTGAGCGCCAGTTCGTCGAAGGTCGTGGCCAGCCTGAGCTGCGCGCAATAGCTGGCGAGCGTCGCATCGAACATGCGCAGGATTTCGAGTTCGAGATTTTCGTCGCCCAGGCACTGCCGCGCCAGATGCACCAGGTCGATGGGCCGCATGGAGCGTTTTTCCGCTCCCGGAACGACCTGTTCGACAACGGCCCGCTGCGCCATTCCTGTCACTCCTTGACCCGGGAAGCGGCGCTTTCCGGCGCCCTTCCATCGGTGCACACTAGGATCGGGGCATGAACAGGTGATTAAGCCACATCTTTGCCTTTGTTTGGCTCTCCTGTCTGAGCCGTTTCCCACCTAAAAATTAACCTTTGGGTAAGAAACCGTTCGGTTTGCATAAAATTGAATGTATTAATGGGCTTTGAACCAGCGCGCGGCGGCGTCGGTTCGGGGGAGTCGATGCGGGGCATTTGCATCGAATTGTTCCTGTTTGGCCATCGGCCCGGAAAGGGGTCGTGTGGCATGTCAACTCCCGAAGTCCGCCTTGTCGCTGCAGTGCCGACGCGAGAGTTGTAAAGAGTATGGCGAAGAATCCGATCCCCCAGAACGATCCGGCCGCGCTGGCCTTCTCGGCCGTGGAAGACGCCTTGAAAGACTCGGTATTCAACCTCGACGCCCCCGCCCAGAAGGAACCCGAAAAGCGGCCGGAAAAGAAGGCGACCGACACCGCCCGCGCCGAGCGCCTGCGCGCCGCCGACAAGATCGCCCAGCAGGCCAACGCCGTCGCCAATGACGATCGGGTCTCCGCCTCGCGCCTGCTCTATGGGCTGCAGCACCGCTCCTCCAGCGCCCCCACCTGGCTGGCGCTGGTGCTCTCCATCGTCTGGCTGGCCGTTTCCGGCGCCGTCGCCTGGCTGCGCTTCGGCAGCCAGATGAGCAATTTCAACCAGTTCGTGGGCTCGGTCGAGTTCATCGCCGTGCTCGCCATCATGGTGCTGCCGGTGCTCGGCTTCTTTGCCGTGGCGACCCTGATCCGCCGCGCCGCCGACCTGCGCCACGCCGCCTCCTCCATCACCCAGGCCGCCATCCGCCTGGCCGAGCCCGAAGTGACCGCCGCCGACAAGGTCGCCTCGGTGGGCCAGGCCGTGCGCCGCGAGGTCAACGCGCTCGGGGACGGGCTGGAACGCGCCCTCAGCCGCGCTGGCGAGCTGGAAGTGATGATCCACAATGAGGTCACGGCGCTCGAGCGCACCTATTCGGACAATGAATCGCGCATGCGCGCCCTCATCGCCGAACTGGCCAGCCAGCGCGAAAGCGTGCTCACCAATACCGAGCGTGTCCGCGAGGCCATCACCGAGAGCCATACCGGCCTCGTCTTCGACCTCGACATGATCAGCCAGCGCATCGCCGGCACCATCGTGGAGAGCGGCGGCAACCTCACCCGCGCGCTGGAAACGGCCGGCAACACGCTCAATACCGGCTTCAGCGAGCGCGCCGAAAGCTTCGTCGGCCTGGTGGAAAACCGCACCACCGACTTCATCACCGCGCTGGACGACAGCAGCAACCGGCTGTCGCTGACCTTCGAGGACCAGACCAGCGCCATGGCGCGGAGCCTCGACGAGCGCGCCAGCTCCCTCAATGCCGACGTCGAAAGCCGCATCGCCACGCTGGCCGGGGCGCTCGACGCGCACGCCGACTCCGTCGCCGCCGCCATCGACGCGCGTACCCGGCAGATCAGCGAGCGCACCGAGACGCTGACGCAATCCTTCGAGGGCCGCTCTCGCGAGATCGCCGGCCTCATCGAGTCGCGTACCGGCGAGCTGGCTTCCACGCTGGACGAACGCACCAGCGCGCTGGCCAATCTGCTCACCGACGGCGGCGCCTCGCTGCTCGAGCAATTGCGCAGCCGTGGCGAGGAAGTGGGCACCGCGCTCGCCGCCATCGGCGGCCAGCTGGCGGGCGATATTTCGAGCCGCGCCACCGAAGCCGAACTGCTGCTGGCCACGGTCAGCCGGCAACTCGACGAATCCGTATCGATCCAGCTCAACGCCCTCGACAGCCGCCTGCAATCGGCGGTCATCGAGATCAACGGCGCGCTCGACGAAACCTCGGAAAAGGCGCGCCTGACGCTGGTATCGGCCGGCCAGGATTCGCTGGGCCAGTTCGATTCGCGCCTCAGCGAAATCGCCAGCCTGCTGGACGAGAAGCTGCGGGCGCTCGACGGCGTGGTCGGCGACAAGGGCGAAGCGCTGATCGCCCGCCTCGACGCGCAGGGCACCAGCTTCGCCGCCCGCGCCAACGTGCTCGAAATGGCGCTCAACGAGGAATCCGGGCGTTTCAACGACATCATCGGCGAACGCACCCGCGAAATGAGCGACGTGCTCGGCGCCAAGACCAAGGCGGTGACCGAAGGCCTCGCCAACCGCACCCGCGAAATGTCGGACGCGCTCGACCAGCACGCCGAAACCATTTCCGAGGCGCTGGATACGCGCGCCGGCAGCTTCAACGACCTGCTCACCAACCGCATCGGCGAGCTCGACCACAACCTCGCCACCCACGCCCAGCAGCTGGACCAGACCCTGACCGGCCGCGCCGGCGAAATCGGCCAGGCGCTGAGCGCCGGCACCACCGCGCTGGAAGAAACGCTGGCGGGCCGCAGCACCGAGGTCGCCGAGGCCATCCGCCTGCGCACCCAGGAACTGGGCGAACAGCTGGCAAACGGCACCCAGGCGTTCGATGCCGCCATCGCCGGCCGCACGCAGCGCCTCGCCGACACGCTGTCCGAGCGCAGCAACGCGCTGTCGCTGGAACTGGAATCGCGCACCGAAAGCCTCGCCGGCCAGCTCGACGAGCGCACCGGCACGCTGGTCGAACAGCTCGCGGCCAGCCAGACCCAGCTTTCCAATGCGCTCGACACCCGCACCCAGGAGCTGGCGGGCGCGGTCAATACCCGCACCCAGCAGCTCTCCGAGGCGCTGGCGGCGCGCACCAACGCGCTGGCCGATACGCTGGCCACCCATACCGGCTCGATCGGCGAGACCATTGGCCTGCACACCGCCGAGATGGCCGCGACCATCGACCAGCACGGCCAGGCGGCGCGCGACGGCATCGACAATTCGCTGCGCAATGTCAGCGAGACCATGACGGCCCGCCTCGCCGAAATGTCGAGCGCGGTGGACAGCAAGGTCGGCGAGATCAACGAGACGCTGGGCCACGGCCTCGACAACGCCATCACCCGCATTTCCGACGCCGAGCGCGGCATGACCGCCCGCATCGAGGTGGCCAGCACCAGCGTGGGCGACAGCGCCCGCCAGGCCGCCGAGCTCATCGAGGCCGGCGTCAGCTCGGCCCGCAAGGCCATCACCGACATGGTGGACGACCGGCTGGGCACCCTGCCCGAGGCCATCACCGCCCGGGCCGACATCACCGCCGAACGGCTGGCGGCGCTCAACGCCTCGATCAATACCTCGATCACCCAGTCCATGGCCGACCTGGAAGCGGGCGCCGACCGCATCGAGGAGACCATCGCCACCCGCATCACCGTCGCTACCGCCACCATCGCCGAGGACGTGTCGGCAACGGCCAACCGCATGGATGCGGCCGTCCACGCGGCGCTCGAGCAGATCCGCGCTGCCGCCGGCAGCATCGACCAGCTGGTGTCCGTCAAGGCGGTGGGCGCCGCCGACGCCATCGAGAACCGCCTCACCGAGATCAACCGCTCGGTGGAAAGCCATACCAGCAGCTTCGCCAACCTGGTGAACGAGAAGACCCAGCAACTGCACTCGGCGCTGGCCAGCCACGGCAATCTGCTGCGCGACGCGCTGGCCGACAATGCCAGGGAAGCCGAGGAGGTCATGTCGGTCTCGACCGGTCGCATCCTCAGCGACGTCACCTCGGCGCTCAACAAGCTCAACGATTCCAACCTGCTGCTGCAACGCGTGCTGGACGCTTCCACGGCGAACCTGGCGAGCCTCGAAACCAACGTCGCCCAGCAGACCGCGAGCTATTCGACCAGCATGCGCGAAGCCATGGGCCAGACCGAACAGGCCGGCGCCATGGTCACCCAGCACGTGGGCGCGCTGCAAAATACCATCCGCGCCATGGTCGACGAATTCGGCACCATATTGGGGCGGCTGGATGTCGAGGCCAGCGGCCTCGCCCAGGCCTCGCAGGCGCTGGAATCGAGCAGCAGCACGGCCCTCGAAACGCTGGAGGACCGCCGCGGCGCCATGGACGCGCTGGCCCAGACTTTTGCTGCCCGTGCCGACGATATCGAAGGCCGCATGCGCATGTTCGCGCAGTCGATCGCCGATACGGTCAACGATACCGAACGCCGCCTGATCGGCGCGCGGCGCGCCATGGACGAAGCACTCGACGCCACCACCCATTCGGTGACCGACACGCTGGCCCAGACCACCGGCACCATCACCCAGGCGCTGCAATCCACCACCAATGACGTCAACAACGCGCTCTACGCCACCAATGAGCGCTTCACCCAGGCGCTCACCAGCAATGCCGGGCAGATGGACGACGTGGTGCAGCGCGCCGCCGAGGCGGCCGCCGAAGCGCTCAGCCGCACCTCCGCCTCGGTACGCTCGGCCCTGGGCGAGCAGGTCGGCCAGGTCAACGCCGCGCTGGAAGACAACGCCGCCAAGGTCAGCGACGCGCTCACCTCCACGGCCGGCAGCGTCACCGACGTCCTGACCTCGACCAGCAGCACGCTGGCCGACACCATCGCGGATTCGACCAGCTCGGTGCGCAACGCCATTTCCTCCAATGCGGGCCAGTTGCGCCGCGCCCTGGACGAGGTGAGCGGCGACGTCAGCGGCCGGCTGGGCGAATTCCACGAAGCCGCCAATGTGGAAGGCCGCCGCGCCAACCAGGCCCTGCAGGATGCCCAGCAGCGCATGGTCGTGGAAATGCAGCGCGCCATCGAGGAAGCCACGCAGCGCTTCGCCGACACGGCCCGCGCCATGCGCGAGACGGCCCGCGAAGTGGGCGGCGAGCTCGAGGCCACCCGCGCCGAACTGGCGCGCGGCGTCAACGAGCTGCCCGAGGAAACCCGGGCCAGCGCCGCCGCCATGCGTCGCGTCGTCGCCGAGCAGATCGAGGCCCTCAGCGAGCTCAACGCCATCGTCCGCTCGCAGCCGGCCAGCCACGACCTCACCGACCGCCGGGCGCCGCAGCGCCCGGCGCGCCAGCCCGAGCCGCCGGCCTACCAGCCGCCGCCCCGGCAGACGCTGGTCGACCCGATCCGCAGCGCGGCCCCGGTGGAGACGGCACCCGTTCCGGTGCAGGCCGCGCCGGTGGCCCCGGCCGCCGCGCCCGCGCCGCAGCCGCAGCCCGAAGCCGCCACCGACCAGGGGGGCAGCTGGCTGCGCGACGTGCTGCGCAACGCCTCGGCCAAGCAGGCCGGCGCCCAGGGCGGCAGCGGCCTTTCGGGCCTTACCGAGGAAATCGCCCGCGCCATCGACGACGCGGCGCTGGCCGAAGCCTGGAACCGCTATCAGGCGGGCGAATCCAACGTCTTTTCGCGGCGGATCTATACGCTGACCGGCCAGGGCACCTATGACGAAGTGCGCAAGCGCCTGCAACGCGATCCGGACTTTTCCCGCACCGCCCAGGCCTATATGAGCGAGTTCGAGCAATTGCTGAAACGCGCCGCCGCGGGCCCCCGCCCGGCCGCCGAAACCCGCGAATACCTGCTCTCGGATCGCGGCAAGGTCTACACCACCCTCGCCCACGCCAGCGGCCGCCTGAGCTGAGAGACCAGATGCCGAAACCAAAGGCCCCGGAGCGATCCGGGGCCTTTTTTGTATGGCGCAGACGCGGATTGTCGGCGCCTCGGCGCCCGTCAAAACCACCGGGCTGCCCACGGGCGTGACCCGTGGGCCAGTTGGAGCGCCACCAAGGCTACGGCGCTTGCTGTAAGTGGCCCGCGGATCAGGTCCGCGGGCAGCCTTGGGGTGGGCGGCAAGTTGCGCGGCAATCATCTGCTCCCGAGACCGGAGATGGGAACCACGGCTGGAAATCGCTATCCGGCGTCCTTTGCTGCTGTCGAAACCACCGCGGCTACCCACGGGCGTGACCCGTGGGCCGGCTGGAGAGCCTCCCCTGAAGGGGAAAGTCAGACACGCTGTCGTCCCCGCGACAGCGGGGACCTCCGTTTGGTGGGAGAGCAGGTAACGAAGGTTCCCGCTGCCGCGGGAATGATCCGGTGAAAAGGGTCGCAAAGAGCGTCGATGCAAGGGTGAAACACCCTAGCCGGCGTCCTTGGGCGGGCGCAGCTTGAGCGAGAGCAGGACGCAGCCGAGGGCCAGCAGCGAGGTGAGGGTGGAGTAGAAAAAGGCGTAGGTGCCGAAATGCTCCATCAGCACGCCGAAGACGATGAGCGCCAGCATGGCGGCGCCCTGGCTCAGCATATTGGCAAAGCCCTGCGCTTCGGCGGCGTTGGCCTCGTCGGTCCAGTTGGCGATGAAGTGCACCACGCCGAAATAGCCCATGCCGAAGCTAAAGGCGTGCAGGATCTGCACCAGGAACAGGATTTCCACGGAGGGGTTGAACGCCATGACGGTGAAGCGGACCAGCCCGGCGAGCGTGCACACCAGAATCATGTTGCGCGCGGTGACCCGGCGGTCGAAGCGCCGCCAGATGAACATCAATACGGCCTCGCCCACGGCGGCAACGCCGAGCAGCGGCCCGAGGAAATAGCCGGGGATGCCGTTGGCGTGCCACAGCAGCGCCCCGAAACCGCCGATGAGCGCGTTGCTGGAATTGACCAGCGCGAAGGCGAGCAGCGGCAGCACGAACCAGAGCTGCAACGAATCCTTGAGGCGACTACGCGGCTGCGGCGCGACCTCGGCCAGCGTCACCTGCGGCCCCGGGGCGCGGAACCGGGGCAGCAAAAAGCCCAGCGCCGCCCGCAACACCGTCATGAGCAGGTAGAGCGTGACGAAGGCTCCCGCCCCCCAGACCGCCAGCAACGCCCCGATGCCGGCCGCCCCCACCACGTAGCCGACCGTGGCCCAGGCACGGATGACGCCGAAATCGGTGCCATTGCGGCGGGTCATGCGCACCGTTGCCGCGTCGATGACGGGCGGCACGAGGCCGTTGCTGGTGGCGCACAGCGCCCAGACGAGCAGCACGCCCCAGAATTCGGACACGAAATACAGCCCGACCGGCGCCACCGCCGCCACCAGCGACAGCGCGATGAGGGCGCTGCGCCAATCCTCGGCACGGTCCGCCACCCGCCCCACCGCGATGTTGAGCAGCAGTAGGCCCAGCGTCGGCAAGGCATTGATGACGCCGATCTGATCGGCGGGAATGCCATGCTCGCTGAGCCAGATGCCCAGGAAAACCGAGGCGACCGCGCCGGGCAGATAGACGGTGAACTGGAAAAAGGTGGCGCGCAGCTCGGGCGTGTCCCAGCGCGAAAATACCGAGGGCATGAAAATCGGACTCCGGGCGCAAAACCGCGCCCGGCCCCCTTGGTGCCCCCGAAGCCGGCACAAAGCAAGCGGCATTTGGCGCCCGGGCCGAACCAGCCTGCGCCGCGTCTGTTACGAGCCGCTGACGCGGCGCGCCCGCAGCTTGCGGGGCTGCCCGGCGACCATTTCCGTCCACTTGATCAGCTCGAAGCCGCCATCGTGATTTTCCACGATGGCCGTGCAGCTTTCCACCCAGTCGCCGGTATTGATGTAATGGATGCCCAGCCGGTCGTGCATGTCGGCAAAGTGGATATGGCCGCAGATGACGCCATCGACGCCCGATTGCCTGGCCTCGTAGACCAGCGCTTCCTCGAAGCGCCCGATGACCGAGACGGCGTTCTTCACCTTCTGCTTGGCCCAGGCGCTCAGCGACCAGTATTGCAGGCCGAGGCGCCGGCGTACCCAGTTGATGGCGATATTGACGCGCAGGGCGAAATTATAGGCCCAGTCCCCCACATGGGCGAGCCATTTGGCATGCATCACCACCACGTCGAACTGGTCGCCATGGATGACCAGATAGGTCTTGCCCGACGCGGTGACGTGCACCGTGCGGTCCACCAGCTCGATCTCGCCGAAATAGGTGCCCAGATATTCGCGCAGGAATTCGTCGTGATTGCCCGGCAGGTAGATCACCTTGCTGCCGGCGGTCGCCTTGTCGAGCAGCAACTGCACCAGCACGTTGTAGTCGTTGGGCCAGCGCCAGTTCTTGGCCAGCCGCCAGCCGTCGACGAAATCCCCCACCAGGTAGATGGTCTGGGCGTCGTGGACCCGCAGGAATTCGGTCAGCTGGGCCACGCGGCTGGCCTTCATGCCCAGATGCACGTCGGACAGGAACAGGGCCCGGACCTGCCGGACCTCGCGGTCTTCCGCCATCAGCCTTCGTCCTCCGTCTTGCCTTGTCGCACCTTATCGCCCCATCGCCGCCGTGAAAACAAAGGCAGCGGCGGAAGCCGGGGAAACCCGCGCTAACGCAGCTGGGCCTTGAGCGCCGCAATGCGCCGGTAGCTCTGCTCTATGCGGGCGGCAAAGGCCGGATCGGCCGCCGCTTCGCCGAGGAGAATGTCGAGAATTTCCCGGTTGAGCCCGGGCCGCTGATAGGCCGTGTTGGAAAACAGCAGCACATCCACCCCGGCGCGCACGGCGGCGCTGACCGTCTGGGCCAGGGTGTAATGATCGCGGATCGCTCCCATTTCCAGGTCGTCGCTGATGACGACGCCGGCAAAGCCCAGCTCGTCGCGCAGCACCCCGTCGATCCAGCGGGCCGAGAGCGAGGCCGGGGTGCGCTCGTCCCCTTCCGCGTAATCGGCGTGGTAGAGATGGCCGGCCATCACCATGTCGACCTCGCCCTTGGCGATGAGGGTGCGGTAGGGCTCCAGCTCCGCCGCCGACCACGTGCGGGTGATGTCGACAAAGCCCTCGTGGCTGTCGGCCGTCGAGGAGCCGTGGCCGGGAAAATGCTTGAGCGCTGTGGCCAGCCCCGCCGTGTGATGGGCGGCGATGAACGCCTCGTCATAGGCGGCTACAATGGCGGGATCGGCCGAATAGGCGCGGCCGAAGCGGGCAATGACCTGATTGGCCGGATTGACGTTGAGATCGGCGACCGGTCCGAAATTGACGGTAAAACCCAGCTCCGCGATGCCGGCCGCCATGGGCGCGTAGACGGCCTCCGCCTCGGCCGGCGTGTAGCGCGCGGCGACGGTGGCGGCGTTGGGCAGTTCCTTGAAGCCGACCTTGCTGGTCAGCCGCTCGACCGCCCCGCCCTCCTGATCCAGTGTGATGAAGGGCAGCAATTCGGGCGAGGCAGCACGGAAGGCCGCGTTCATCGTCCGCACCTCGGCCAGTGACGCGACGTTCTTTTGCAGGAACATGACGCCGCCGAGCCGCCCGGCGGCAAGCTCCGCAACGATCGCCTCGACGCTTGGCGCGCCGGCATCGTCGCCCTCGAAACCGACGACGATCATCTGGCCGGCCATCGCCTCGAGCGACTGGGCCAGGGTGGGACCGATGCCGAGGCAGATGAGGAAAGCGGCAACGAGGAGACGGCGCAAGGGCATGGGCTCTTGTGGGAGGAATCGGTGCCGCAGCTTGGCGGAGCAATAGCGACAACACAATGACCTATCCCCCGAACAGGGGGTGCCTAAAGCGCTGCGGCTCATCACAATAATGCCCGGCGACCCGTGCATGGGCCGAAATGCCAACCTTCCAGCCCTGCCCGCCTAACTCGACCGGACGGCCGCTTTTCGCAGCCGTCCGGTTTTTCATGGGGGTTTCAAGCGCCCCGGTTGAGCCGGTTGGCGACCAGATCGTCCACCACCGAGGGGTCGGCCAGGGTCGAGGTATCGCCCAGCGAGCCGAACTCGTTCTCGGCCACCTTGCGCAGGATGCGGCGCATGATCTTGCCCGAGCGGGTCTTGGGCAGGCCCGGCGCCCACTGGATATAATCGGGCGAGGCGAGCGGCCCGATTTCCTTGCGCACCCAGTTGCGCAGCTCGGTGCGCAATTCTTCGTCCGGGTGCTCGCCGGCCATCAGGGTGACGTAGCAATAGATGCCCTGCCCCTTGATGTCGTGCGGATAGCCCACCACGGCCGCCTCGGACACCTTGGGATGGGCCACCAGCGCGCTTTCCACTTCCGCCGTTCCCAGCCGGTGGCCGGAGACGTTGAGCACGTCGTCGACCCGGCCGGTGATCCAGTAATAGCCGTCCGCGTCGCGGCGGCAGCCGTCGCCGGTGAAATAATAGCCCTTGTACTGGGTGAAATAGGTGTCGATGAACCGCTGGTGGTCGCCATAGACGGAGCGCATCTGGCCCGGCCAGCTATCCTTCATGGCCAGCACGCCCTCGGCGACCGTCGCCTGCTGCACCACGCCCTCGGGCGACAGCACCACCGGCTGGACGCCGTAAAACGGCTTGGTGGCCGAACCCGGCTTGGTCGGGAAGGCGCCGGGGAACGGCGCGATCATGTTGCCGCCGGTCTCGGTCTGCCACCAGGTATCGACGATGGCGCAGCGGCCCTTGCCGACATGGCGGTGATACCACAGCCAGGCTTCCGGGTTGATCGGCTCGCCCACCGAGCCGATGAGGCGCAGCGACGGCATGTCGTATTTGTCGACGAATTCCGGCCCCGCCCCCATGAGGGCGCGGATGGCGGTGGGCGCGGTGTGGAAGATATTGACCTTGTGCTTTTCCACCACCTGCCAGAAGCGGCCGGCGTCGGGATAGCTCGGCACGCCCTCGAAGATCAGCGACGTGGCGCCATTGGCGAGCGGGCCGTAGACGATATAGGTGTGGCCGGTGACCCAGCCCACATCCGCCGTGCACCAGTAAATCTCGCCATCGCGGTAGTCGAAGGTCAGTTCGTGGGTGAGCGCGCCCCACAGCAGATAGCCGCCGGTGGTGTGCAGCACGCCCTTGGGCTTGCCGGTCGAGCCGGACGTATAAAGGATGAACAGCGGATCCTCCGCGTTCATCGGCTCGGGCGCGCAATCGGCGTCCACCTTGGCCGCTTCGTCGTGGTACCAGACGTCGCGCCCCGCCGCCATGTCCACCGGATTGCCGGTGACCCTGAGCACGATGACCCGGTCGACGCCCTCGGCCTTGCGGAGCGCCTCGTCGACATTCTTCTTGAGGGCGATGGTCTTGCCGCCGCGCCGGCCTTCATCGGCCGTCAGGACGATGCGGCTGCCGCAGTCGAGGATGCGGCCGGCGATGGAATCGGGCGAAAAGCCGCCGAAGATCACCGAATGCACCGCGCCGATGCGCGAGCAGGCCAGCATGGCTACGGCGGTATCGATCACCATCGGCATATAGATGGTGACGCGGTCGCCCTTCCTGACGCCATTGGCCTTGAGCACGTTGGCAAACCGGCACACCCGCTCGTGCAGCTGCCGATAGGTCACCTTCTCGTCGGTGCCGGGGATATCGCCTTCCCAGATGAAGGCTACCTGGTCGCCGCGCTTTTCCAGATGCCGGTCAAGACAGTTGTAGGAGACGTTGAGCACGCCATCCTCGAACCATTTGATCGACACGTCGGGATATTCGAATGTCGTGTTCTTGATCTTGGTGGGAAAGGTGACCCAGTCCAGGCGCCGGGCCTGTTCCGCCCAGAACCCGTCCGGATCCTTGATGGAGCGCTCGTATTGCGCGGCGTACTGCTCGGCCGTGGTACGGGTGTGTGCGATGGCAGCCGCACTTGGCTGGAACACGAGCTGGTCGCTCATAGTCTTCCTCCCTTATCTCTCCCAAGAACCGTTCTAGTGTCGGGGCAGCGGGGCGGCAAGTCCCTGCCCCGCCCCGGTCATGCGTAATCGGGCAAGGGGCGTTGCCGAAACGGCAAAGCACCGCCCGTTAACCCGGCCGTGCTATCATGGCGTTTCGCTGCCGATAGCGCACCCGAGGAGCAGCCCCATGGCGGAAATGACCATCCGCGCGGCCACGCCGGCGGACCTCAACCTGATCCATCGCGAATTGCAGGACGTTATCCTCACCTCGCCCTTCTACAACGAGCGGTTCAAGGCCCATGAGGCGGGCCGTCTCGACATGACGTTCCTCAAGAACCTCATGGCCATCGATCCCTGGCACATCATGATCATGAGCATCGATGGCGTGCCGGGCGGCGCCGTGGTGTCCGATCCGGAGCTGGGCGCCATCTTCCGGCTGTGGAGCTGGGTGTTTCCCGCATTCCGCCAGAGCCGGCTGGGCATGTTCGGCATGCGCGCCTTCGACGAGCATTGGGACAATGGCCGCTTTCACAAGGCCTTCACCTATGTGCGGCCCGAAAACGAGATCGCGCGCCTGCTGCTCAAGCGCTACGGCTACACGGAAACCTGCCTGCTCAGGCAGCATATTTTCGGGCAGGATTACCTGGTCTACGAAAAATTCTACAGCCGCCAGGAAGACCTTCCCTACGACAGCGGCTATGTCGGCCGCTTCAGCGGCCTCAAGCGGCGCCTGAAAGGCCTGGTCGGCGCCTGAGCGCCGACACGCCTTCCGCCGGCACCCCTCAGGATGCCGCCGGAACGTGGGCGCCGTTATAGACGAAGGGAATATGCGGCAGGGTAAAGCCCAGCAGCTGGTCGCTGCCTTCGTAGATCATGCGGACGGCGACGAACAGGATGACCAGCAGGCCGAGCCAGGCGATCCAGCGGAAGCGGTGCAGCACGCGGGCGATATAGGTGGCGGCGACGCCCATCAGCACCACGGAAAGCGCCAGGCCGAAAATCAGCGCCTCGAGATGGTGCTGGGCGGCGCCGGCCACCGCCAGCACGTTGTCAAGCGACATCGAGACGTCGGCGATGATGATCTGCGTCACGGCCTGCCGCAGCGTCTTCCGGCGCGACGCGGGCTTGCCCGCCGCCGCGGTCCCATCGGCATTGGGGTCCGCATCCGCCAGCGCTTCGTGGGCGGCGTGATGCTCTTCCTCGGGCACGGAAAGCTCGCGGTACATCTTCCAGCAGACCCAGAGCAGCAGCAGCCCGCCGGCGATCAGCAGCCCGCCACCCAGCGACAGCAATTGCGTGGTGACCAGGGCAAAACAGATGCGCAGCACGGTGGCGGCGAGAATACCGATCAGGATGGCGCGCCGCCGCAGTTCCGGCTCCAGCCCCGCCGCCGCAAGGCCGATCACGACGGCATTGTCCCCCGCCAGCACCAGATCGATCAGGATGACCTGAACAAGGGAGGTAAAGAAGGCGGGGTCGAAGCCGAACATGTTGTTTCCTGCTGCACGCGTCGTTACCGCACTGCGCTATCCCCTCGGGAGGGGGTACTGCAAGCCTTCAATGCCCGGGATCAACCAAAAGGATTAGGCGGTAAGGCCAATTGACCGGCAACGGCCATAAAAGAACCCCGTCGCCGAAGCTTCGGGGTTCTCTTGCCGGTTGTCGATTTCTCGCTTTCCGGTACTGACACAATGCGCCGGCAACGGAAAAGTTCCAAAAAAACGCCGCAGCCAGGACGCCGCGCCGGGTGGGGCCTCGAAACAGTCGGGGGATCGGGGAAACTTTGGTGGGTGCACAAGGACTCGAACCTTGGACCCGCTGATTAAGAGTCAGCTGCTCTACCATCTGAGCTATGCACCCGGCTTTGTGCGCCGGCACCAAAGGTGGCGCCTCTCTAGCAAAGCGGTTCCGGCCTGTCTAGCGGCTCTCGTCACTTTCTGCACGAGGCGCTGGCGCCGGGGCCTATATGTCGGAAACGGGCGTGGCGGCCGCCGGCGCCCTGGGACGCCGGCATGGCCTTCAGCGCTCAAAGCCCTCGCGGGCCGCGCGGTGTGCCGCAAAATCCAGGATGTTGTCCGGCTTTTCCGGCTCGGGCCTGAAATCTTCCATCAGGCAGATCGTGCGCTCGATGATGATGCGCAACTGCTGGGAGCGCTGGTCGCTGCCCTGCAGGATAATCGCCGCCCGCTGCAGATGGTCACGGGCGAGCAGGTAGGTTGGCGGCATGGGCAAGTCTCCTTGCGGGTTACGGTGCGATTCGCCGGATATTCGGCATGCCGGAGGGTGCACCCGCATAGTTCTCCAAACCCTGCGGAAATAGCTTGCATTCGACCTAAATCGGCGGCGCGCGCCAACCCGCGCCAAAGCTGCCGCCGGGCGGGGGCCTGCGGCGGTCAACCTGTTTTCCCGACTGTGTAAAACTACGAGAATAGCCCGACCGGCGGAAAAATCACCTGCACGCACAAGCCCACGCGGCGCGGTTCCGAAGGTTGCCGGAGTCCTCGACTCACCGGGAGAATGACCGCAACCACCGGGGCTGCCCACGGGCGTGACCCGTGGGCCGGCTGGAGTGCCCCCGTCGCGTCGGCGCTTGCGGATAGTGGCCCGCGGATCAGGTCCGCGGGCAGCGTCGGTGCGAGAGGTGGGCGGAGGTAGCAAGGCAGCCCCCTCCCCTAGCCGGTGCGAGAGGTGGCCGGGATCAGCCGGCCATGGCGCCCTGGGCGGCGGCGCCGCGCTCGATCATCACGCGGTTGAAGGCGTTGAGATAGGCGCGGGCCGAGGCCATCAGCGTGTCGGGCTCGGCGGCATTGCCCGAGGCGATGCGGCCGTTGAGCTCGAGCCGCACATGCGCCGAAGCCTGCGCGTCGGTGCCGCCGGTGACGCCATCGACTGCGTAGAGCACCAGATGCGGTTCCTGCCCCACGCCCTGTTTGATGGCGTTGAAGATGGCATCGACCGAGCCGGTGCCGTCATAGGTCACCGTGGTCTCCTCGCCATCGACGGACAGCGTCATGGTGCAGCTATGGGTGCCGCCGGTCTTGGACACCACTTCCATGGCCACCAGCCGGATGCGGTCGCCGGCCGAGCCCACCTCGTCGTCGACCAGCGCGATGATGTCGGCGTCATAGACGTGCTTCTTGCGGTCAGCCAGGTCCTTGAAGCGCTGGAACGCTTCCTGAAAGGCGTTGTCGCCCAGCTCGTAGCCCAGTTCGCGCAGCTTGTCCTTGAAGGCGGCGCGGCCCGAATGCTTGCCCATGACCAGCGTGGTTTCCTTGATGCCGACGCTGGCCGGGGTCATGATCTCATAGGTTTCGGCGTTCTTGAGCATGCCGTCCTGGTGGATGCCGCTCTCATGGGCGAAGGCGTTCTTGCCCACGATGGCCTTGTTGAACTGCACCGGGAAATTGGCGGCCGCCGCGACGACCTTGCTGGCACGGCTGAGATGGGTGGTCTCGATGCCCGTATAATAGGGCATGGCGTCGCCGCGCGTGCGCAGCGCCATCACTACTTCTTCCAGCGCCGCATTGCCGGCGCGCTCGCCCAGCCCGTTGATGGTGCACTCGATCTGCCGCGCGCCGCCGGCCACGCCCGCCAGCGAATTGGCCACCGCCATGCCCAGGTCGTTGTGGCAATGCACCGAGAAGATGGCCTTGTCCGAATTGGGCACGCCCTCGATGATGTCCCTGAACATCCGGTAATGCTCGTCGGGGACGGTATAGCCCACCGTGTCGGGCAGGTTGATCGTCGTCGCGCCGGCCTTGATGGCGGTCTCGACGCAGCGCTTGAGGAATTCGATGGGCGTGCGCGTGGCGTCCATGCCCGACCACTCGACGTCTTCCACCAGGTTGCGCGCCTGCGCCACCGTGCGGGCGATGATCTCGATCACCTCGTCCTCGGTCTTTTTCATCTGGTGCGCCAGATGGATGGGCGAGGTGGAGACGAAAGTGTGGATGCGGCCGCGCTGCGCATGGCGCACCGCCTCCCCCGCCCGGTCGATATCGGCGGTAATGGCGCGGGCCAGCCCGGCTACCGTCGCGCGCTTGACCTGCTTGGCGACGGCGACCACGGCCTCGAAATCGCCATGCGAGGCGATGGGAAAGCCCGCCTCGATGATGTCGACGCCCATATCGTCCAGCGTTTCGGCAACCTGGAGCTTTTCTTCCAGCGTCATGGTGGCGCCGGGCGACTGCTCGCCGTCGCGCAGCGTGGTGTCGAAAATATAGACGCGTTCTTTATTGCTCTCTTGTGTCGCGGACATCTCTCTCATCATTCCTATCGGGCGGCCCAGAAATCAAAATTCTGCAGGCCGGACATTTGCGTGTTCGGCTGGTGGCAAAATCCCCTGACGACCCGCTCGTTTGTCCGAGCTGCCGGTGATCAGGGGCTGATAAGAAGGAGAAGGAGCGCCGGCAGGAGCAGCAGGCCAGCAGCAATCGCCAGCCGGGTCTGGAGGGCCTGCTGTTGGGCGACGGCAATGGCTTTGGCGCGACGGCGCTGCATTGGGGTACGCTCTGGTACGCTTGTCTATTACCCCGACAATGCGCCAATCGAGGTGCGGACGCAAGGGCTCAAGCGCCGCCTGCGGCAATTTTCCGCCAAGGCTTCAATCGCCGATCTCCAGCACCCCCTCGCCCACCACCACGGCCTCGCCGCCGATGGCGCCATGCACCAGTTCCTCGTCCTGCTTGCGCAATTGCAGGGAAATGCGGCAGGGCCGGCCCATCTCGACCCCCTGGCGCAACTGGAAATCGGCCTGCCCGCTGGCAAAGGGCGCCTGTTCGGCCAGCATGCCGAGCAACGCGGCGGCGGCCGAGCCGGTGCCCGGGTCCTCGCCGAGGCTCATGCCGAACATGCGCGCCGCCAAGTCGGTGTCGGGCTCGTCTGGCGTCAGGGTGAAGACGTAGGCGGAGTGATGGTCGTGGTGAAACACCCGATCCCAGATCTGGCGATTGATCGCGAGGCGCCGCAGGACCGTGGCATCGCGCACCGGCACCAGGTGAAAGGTCACGCCGGCGGAAAACACGGCCGGCTTGTAGCCTTCGCAGCCGATATCCTCGACCTCGATCCCCAGTGCCTGCGCCAGCCCCAGCCGGTCGCCGAGATCGGCCAGCCGCCCCGGCAGGCGCGGCAGCGTGAATCTGGCCTCGCCGGTGCGCCGGTCGATCCTTTCGGTGAGCGCGGTAACGAGCCCCACCTTTTCCTCGATCCGCACCGCGCTGGCCCGGCTCTGCATGCCCAGCACCACCGCCGCCCCGACGGTCGGGTGCCCGGCAAAGGGCAATTCCTCGTAGGGCGTGAAAATCCGCACCGCCGCGGTGTTGCGCTCGTTCCGGGGCTTGCCGATGAACACCGTCTCGCTGAGGTTGAACTCGCGCGCGATGGCCTGCATCTCGCCATCGAGCAGGCCATCGGCCTTCGGCACCACCGCCAGCGCGTTGCCGCTGAGCGGCCGGCGCGTAAAAACGTCGAGCAGCAGGTAATCCAGCTTCACGCTCATGCCTCCGGCAGGGCATAGTCGGCGCGCGCCTTGCCGAGATAATCGCACAGCGCATCGACGACCACCCCATGGTCCTGCCGCCCCGGCAGCCCCGAAACCGTCAGCGCGCCGACAATGCCGGCGCCGGGCACGCGCAGCGGAAAGCCACCGCCGGCGATGACGTAATCGGCCGGATCGGCGCCCGCCTGCGGGCCGAACGGCGCCTCGCCCCGCTCCAGCACCAACCGATAGCTGGCGCGCTGGAAACGGCGCACGGAATTGCTCTTGCGGCGCACCCATTCGGCGTTGTCGGCACTGGTGCCCGGCGTCGCGGCGAAGAACAATTGCCGGTCCCAACTGCGCAGGTCGACGACCAGCGCCAGCCCCTCCGCCAGCGCCCGCGCCCGCACGGCAACGCCGATGTCGAACGCCACCGCCTCGTCGAAGGCCGGCAGCACCAGTTCCAGTTCCTGGCGCTTGACGCGGGCAATATCATCTTCGCTGCTCATGCAAGCCTCCGCACGAAATACCGTCCGCCTGTTCCTACTGCGCCGCGCCACAAAAGCAAACGGGGGCTTTCGCCCCCGTCTTTTTAGCCGCTTAGTTCTTGGCCTTGTCGACCAGCGCGCCGGCCTTGATCCAGGGCATCATGCCGCGCAGCTTCTCGCCCACCGCCTCGATGGGATGCTCGTCGGCGAGGCGCCGGGTCGCCTTGAAGCGCGAGGCGCCGCCCTTGTATTCCTGCATCCATTCGGAGGTGAACTTGCCCGACTGGATGTCCTTGAGCACGCGCTTCATCTCGGCCTTGGTATCGTCGGTGATGATGCGCGGCCCCGAGACGTATTCGCCCCATTCGGCCGTGTTCGAGATGGAATAGTTCATATTGGCGATGCCGCCCTGGTAGATCAGGTCTACGATCAGCTTCACTTCGTGCAGGCACTCGAAATAGGCCATTTCGGGCGCATAGCCGGCTTCCACCAACGTTTCGAAGCCGGCGCGGATCAGCTCCACCAGCCCGCCGCACAGCACCACCTGCTCACCGAACAGGTCGGTCTCGCATTCCTCGCGGAAATTGGTCTCGATGACGCCCGACCGGCCGCCGCCAATGCCCGAAGCATAGGCCAGCGCGATGTCGTGGGCATTGCCCGAGGCATCGTGATGCACCGCGATGAGGCACGGCACGCCGCCGCCCTTCTGGTATTCGCCGCGCACCGTGTGGCCGGGGCCCTTGGGCGCGATCATGATGACGTCGACGGTCTTCTTGGGCTCGATCAGGTTGAAATGCACGTTGAGGCCGTGCGCGAAGGCCAGCGCGGCGCCGTCGCGGATATTGGGCTCGATATGCTCTTTATAGATATCGGCCTGCAATTCGTCTGGCGTCAGCAGCATGATGACGTCGGCCCAGGCGGCGGCCTCGGCCACGCTCATCACCTTGAGGCCTTCACCCTCGGCCTTCCGGGCCGACGGCGAGCCCGGGCGCAGGCCCACGGCGACGTCGGTGACGCCCGAATCGCGCAGGTTCAGCACATGGGCGTGACCCTGACTGCCATAGCCGACGATAGCGACCTTCCTGGACTTGATGATGTTGAGATCGGCGTCCCGATCGTAATAGACGCGCATGAGAGTCTCCCTGGACTTGCGATTGCTACGGATTGGCCTTGGCCCCGTAAAGGGCCAGGAACTGGTCGGTCGCGGTCTTGATGTCGGCTTCGACATTGGCCTCGACATTGGATTGGGTAAGGGTCTTGTCGCCCAGCAGCAGGCGGATTTGCACGTCGCGCACGACAAGGCCGAAAAAGCTGCGATAGGCTTCCTCGCTGGAAGGAAAGCGCAGCAGGCGCGCGTCCCGCGCCGCTTCGAGAATGGGCTTGAGACGGCGGCGAATGGCCAGCGGCCCGTTTTCGAGCACGATGCCACCCAGCCCGCCCTTTTCCTGCGCCGCGTGGCTGATGGCGGTGCGGTTGAGGGTGATCGAGACTTCCCCGACAATGGTGGTGAGCAGGTCGCGCGCGAACTGCTCGAGGCTGGCGCGCAGCGCCTTGGTGTTGAGATGCGTGCGGTCGACATAGGGCATGCGCACCTTGGCCGCCTGCCACTGCACCGTCGCCGTCAGCAGCCCGTCGCGATCCCCGAACCACTTGTAGAGCGTTTCCTTCGAGCACGAGGCGCGGCGCGCCACCGCCGTCATGGTCAGCCCATCGCCGTTCTCGACGAGCAGATCCAGCGCCGCGGTCAGCACGGCCTGCTGGCGGGGCGTGAATGTCTCTTCGTTGACTTTGATGGCCAGGGCCACGAGCCTCGTCCTCCTTGTCGAAATACAACCGAACGCCTTGGCGCCTTTTCGTTCGGACAGCCGTACCGTACGGTACGGTTCGATGCAAGCCCTTTATTACCGCTCGATGCGCCTCAGGCGGACCCGTGCAGGCATCCGCCATAATCTGGAGTCATCGGGTCCGCCCAAATCCAAAAAGCATGATTTAGCCATCGATTTTCCGGCGACACGCGCCTCCACCGAAGCTTCTGACATTGAATGAGGATGTTTTGCAGGATCCGAGAGATTTCGGAACAACCGCGGAGCGGCCGCCCAGACGTTCGTATCGCTCGCGGCCGCGCATGGCGAGGCGGGCTTTGACCTGCTCGGTACGGGTCCCAGAACGGCGGCGAGCCGGTAGCGACAACCCGTTTCGCTCCGTGAACTGCCGGACGATGCTCCCGTTAAGTTCGGCGATACGGCGTCGGGTGGCTCCTTCTTTCAACCCTTAAGCCATGTCGTTGCATCATCGTGGTGCCAACCCGATTATTGGCCTTACGCAGCGGACCGCAGCATCGTCCAGCCGGCGTCACGGCCCACTGTGAGAAGCGCGTCGACCAGCGCTTCCATATGGGCTTCGGTGTGGAACGGCGTCGGCGTCAGGCGCAACCGTTCTTGTCCACGCGGCACGGTGGGATAGTTGATCGGTTGGACGTAGATAGCATGTTCGGTCAGCAGGCGTTCGCTGATCCGTTTGCACAGATGGGCGTCGCCGATCATGACGGGCAGGATATGGCTGGACGAGTCGAGCACGGGAAGTCCGGCATCGATCAGCATTGTCTTTAGCCGCCTGACGTTGGCGGCCTGACGCAAACGATCTTCAGGATGGGCCTTGATGTGCCGGATCGCCGCGCGCGCGCCTGCCGCCAGGTGGGGAGACAGCGAGGTGGTGAAAATGAAGCTGTCGGCCATGCTGCGGACCACATCGACCAGGGGGGCCGATCCGGCAATGTAGCCGCCCATGACGCCGAACGCCTTGGCCAGCGTGCCCTCGATGACCGTAAGACGGTGGGCGAGACCCTCGCGCTCGGCCACGCCGCCACCGCGCGGGCCATAGAGACCAACGGCATGCACCTCGTCGAGATAGGTGATCGCGCCATGCTTTTCGGCGATATCGCAGATCGCGCCGATGGGCGCGATGTCGCCGTCCATGCTGTAGACGCTCTCGAAGGCCACGATCTTGGGCCGCGCCGGATCGATGCCGCTCATGAGCGCGTCCAGATGCGCCACGTCGTTGTGACGAAAGATGAACCGCTCGGCGCCCGAGCGCCGAATGCCTTCGATCATGGAATTATGGTTCAGGGCGTCCGAGAAAATAGCGCAGTCCGGCAGAACGCGGCCCAGTGTGCCAAGCGCTGCGAGATTGGATATCCAGCCCGAACCGAAGATCAGCGCCGCCTCCTTGCCGTGAAGATCGGCGAGCTCTGCCTCCAGCTCGACATGCACCCGATTGGTGCCGGAGATATTGCGCGTGCCGCCCGTCCCCGCGCCGGAGAGATCCATGGCGTCATGCATGGCGGCGAGCACGTCGGGATGCTGCCCCATTCCGAGATAGTCGTTACTGCACCAGACCGTCACCCGTCGCGCCGTACCGTCCGACGCGTGCCAGAGCGCCATTGGAAACTCGCCGGCGAGGCGCTGGAGCTCCGCGAAGGTCCGGTATCTTCCTTCGAGCTTCAGCTCCGCAAGCAGGCTTTCAAAGCGCGCGGCATAGTCCATGGCGGCCCTCACAGGTTCGGCAGTGCAGCAGCGTATGGGAGACTGCATTTATCGCCATACATGATTGTTAGTACGTATGGATATAATCCATACATTATAGGGATTTGAAAGGCCAACAGACTGACAAGATGCCGCAACCCGGCCCAAGGGGCCAGATTGCAGAGCGACGCCAGCGCCGCCATCTCATGCCCCGTCTTGGTGCCGGCCGGGCTGCGATTCGATCTCGCGCCACGCGGAGACGAATTCAACGGCGCTGGCGCGAATATCGGCAAGCGGCCGGCCGGGTCGATAGAGGCTGCCTCCGATGCCGAATCCGCTGGCGCCGACTTCCGCCCACGGTTTCATGGCCTCGGGCGTGATGCCGCCGGTCGGAAGCAGCGGGATCTGCGGGGCGAAGACGGCGCGCCAGGCTTTCAGCACCGCCGGAGACATGGCTTCGGCAGGAAACAGTTTCAGGCCAGCGGCCCCGGCCCTGAGAGCGGCAAACCCTTCCGTCGGCGTGGCGACCCCGGGAATACAGGCCATTCCCTGCACGCGAGCGGCTTCGACGACCGCCACATCCGCGTGCGGCATGACGATCAGGCGCCCGCCGGACTGGCGAACGCGAATAACGTCTTCCGGCGTCATCACCGTCCCCGCTCCGATCAGCACATCATCACCAAACCGACTGACGAGGCGCTCGATGCTGCGCCTTGGGTCGGGCGAGTTCAGCGGGATCTCGATCAGCCGGAGGCCGGCCTCGATCAGGATGTCGCCAACCTGCTCGACCTCGTCCGGCGTGATCCAGCGCAAGATCGCAACCAGAGGGCACGCAGCGTTTGCGGCGTTGAAAGCGATTGAAGCCTCGTTTGCGATCATCTGGTTCCAGCCCCAAAATGTATGGATAATAGCCATACATATGATTACGCGATGTCATTGTCCAGCCGGGTGAGTGGTGCGATGGTTTTGGGTCCAAACGGGCGTGTGAGCAGGCCACTCAATCTAGAAAAGTTCATATACGTCCGCTTGGCCAAGGACCTAGAAGGTGTTTGCCGGGCTTTACTGTCCCGAACGCTGCGCTAAATGTACGGCTGAATGATTTTCCATAGATCCTAATATTACCATACATTTTGTCGCATTGTATGCGTTTAAGAGAGGCGATAGTAGGTTCCGGCAATGAGGGCGACCGGCTGCCTGTCCGCGCCGATCGCCGGTGGGCGGACGCGTTCGGCGCAATTCCGGGCGCTTCTAAAGGGCCGCCGAACGCAAATATGACGAGGAAGGTCATTTCATGAAGTACGGAATGGAGATCGCCTTCTCGGCATTGCTGAGTTTAATGGCTCTCGCGGGCGCCGCTTTCGCGGTCGACGAGCCGTTCCGGCAGCATATGTGGATCACGTTCTTCGTGCTGGCAGGCTTCACGATCCTGCTGCTGCGGAACACCAGTTTCGGGCAGAAGCAGCCGGGCGATCCGTCGAGCTTCATGGACGGCCCGATCCGCTACGGCGTCATCGCCACGGTGTTCTGGGGTATCGTCGGTTTTCTCGCCGGCGTCATGATCGCCGCACAGCTCGCCTTTCCCGATCTCAATCTCGAGCCGTGGATCAATTTCGGCCGGCTGCGGCCGCTGCATACTTCCGGCGTGGTGTTCGCTTTTGGCGGCAATATCCTGATCGCCAGCTCGTTCTATGTCATGCAGCGCACCTCGCAGGCGCGGCTGTTTGGCGGCAATCTCGCCTGGTTCGTGTTCTGGGGCTACCAGCTTTTCATCGTGATGGCGGCGAGCGGATATCTGCTCGGCATCACCCAAAGCCACGAATATGCCGAACCCGAATGGTATGTCGACATCTGGCTGACCCTCATCTGGGTCGCCTATCTGGTGGTGTTCCTGGGCACCGTGCTGCGGCGCAAGGAACCCCATATCTACGTCGCCAACTGGTTCTACATGTCCTTCATCATCACCGTGGCGATGCTGCACGTGATGAACAATTTGGCCATTCCCGTCTCGATCTTCGGCTCGAAGAGCTATTCGGCCTTTGCGGGCGTCCAGGATGCGGTGACGCAATGGTGGTACGGCCACAACGCGGTGGCGTTCTTTCTCACCATCCCGTTCCTGGCCATGATGTATTATTTCGTACCCAAGCAGGTGGATCGGCCGGTCTATTCCTATCGCCTGTCCATCGTCCATTTCTGGTCGATCATCTTCCTCTATATCTGGGCCGGGCCGCACCACCTCCACTACACGGCCGTGCCGGACTGGGCACAGACGCTGGGCATGGTGTTTTCCATCATGCTGTGGATGCCCTCCTGGGGCGGCATGATCAACGGGCTGATGACGCTGTCGGGCGCCTGGGACAAGATCCGTACCGATCCCATCGTGCGCCTGATGGTGACGGCCATCGCGTTCTACGGCATGGCCACCTTCGAGGGCCCCATGCTCTCCATCAAGGCGGTCAATTCGCTCTCCCACTACACCGACTGGACCATCGCCCATGTCCACGCCGCGGCGCTGGGCTGGAACGGCATGATCACCTTCGGCGCCGTCTATTTCCTCGCGCCGAAATTGTGGGGCCGCGAGCGGCTCTATTCGATCCGCATGGTCAACTGGCACTTCTGGCTCGCCACCATCGGCATCGTGCTCTACGCCTCGGCCATGTGGGTGTCGGGCATCATGCAGGGCCTGATGTGGCGCGAATACGATAGCGAAGGGTTCCTCGTCTACTCCTTCGCCGAGACCGTCGCCGCCATGCATCCCTACTACGCCATCCGCGTGACCGGCGGGGCCTTCTATCTCATCGGCGGATTCCTGATGGCGTGGAACGTCTACCAGACCATTCGCGGCCGGCTGCGCGATGAAGCGCCCATGGGTGGCGCGCTGCCGGCCCGCGCCACGACGCAACCCGCCAGCTAGGAGCGCGCGCCATGTCCTTCCTCAAGCATCATTCCAAGCTCGAAAGAAACGCGACGCTGCTGTTGTTCGCTTCGCTCGCGGTGGTGGCGGTGGGCGGCATCGTCGAGATCGTACCGCTGTTCTATCTCCAGAACACGGTCGAGAAGGTGGAAGGGATGCGGCCCTATACGCCACTGGAGCTGACCGGGCGCGACATCTATGTGCGCGAAGGCTGCTATGCCTGCCACAGCCAGATGATCCGCCCGTTCCGCGACGAGGTGGAGCGCTACGGCCATTACAGCCTGGCCGCTGAATCCATGTACGACCATTCCTTCCAGTGGGGATCGAAGCGCACGGGGCCGGACCTGGCCCGTGTGGGTGCACGCTATTCGAACGAATGGCATGTGCAGCACATGACCGAGCCGCGCTCGGTGGTACCGGAATCGGTGATGCCCAGCTACGGCTTCCTGCTGGACAATCCGATCGATGTCGACGGGGTCGCCGCCCATCTCGTGGCCAATAAAAGGGTGGGCGTCCCCTATAGCGATGAGATGATCGCCAATGCCCGGGCCGATCTCATGGCCCAGGCCGATCCCGAGGCGGATACCAGCGGCCTCGAGGAGCGCTATCCCAAAATCACCATCGCCGATTTCGACGGCAATGACCGCCGGCTGAGCGAGATGGATGCGCTGATCGCCTATCTGCAGATGCTCGGCACGCTGGTCGATTTCTCGACCTATGACGAAGCCGCCGGCTATCGCTGAGGAGACGCGGAATGGACACCTATACGATGTTGCGCCTCTTTGCGGACAGTTGGGGCTTGCTCGGCATGACCCTGTTCTTCATCGGCGCGATTCTTTTCGCCTTCCGGCCCGGCAGCCGCGCCAAGGCCGACGATGCCGCGCGCATTCCGTTCCGGAACGACTGACATGAGCGACAAGCAGATCGACGAGGTCACCGGCGTCTCCACCACCGGTCACGAATGGGACGGCATCAAGGAACTCGACAATCCGATGCCGCGCTGGTGGCTCATCACCTGGTACGCGACCATTGTGTGGTCCATCGGCTATATGATCGCCTATCCGGCCTGGCCGCTGATCTCGACGGCGACGACGGGCCTGCTGGGCTATTCCAGCCGGGCGGAAATACGGGCCGAGCTGGATGCGGCCGACTTGCAACGGGCCGATTATGTCGCCGCCATTTCCGCCAGCAGCGTCGAGGACATTCTGGCGGACGGGCAATTGCGCACCTTCGCCACGGCGGCCGGCGCGGCCGCTTTCCGGGTCAATTGCGTGCAGTGCCATGGCTCCGGCGCGCAGGGTTCGCCCGGCTATCCCAATCTGAACGATGACGATTGGCTGTGGGGCGGGCGCCCCGAGGATATCCGGACCAGCATCGCCCATGGCATCCGCTTCGCCGAAGACCCCGACACCCGATATTCGGAAATGCCCGCTTTCGGCGACTTTCTCGAACCGGCCGAAATCCGCCAGATCGCCAGCTTTGTCGCGACCTTCGCCGGTACGGCCGGCGACGTCAGCCCGGAAGATCTGGTGGCCGGCGGCGAGGGTTTTGCAGCCAATTGCTCCTCCTGCCATGGCGCTGACGGCACGGGCGACCGGGAGCTGGGCGCGCCGGACCTGACGGATGCGATCTGGTTCTACGGCTCCAGCCCGGCGGAGATTGCAACCCAGATCCGCACCCCCAAACACGGCGTCATGCCGGCCTGGGGCACGCGTCTGGGCGACAGCGCCATCAAGGAGTTGGCTGTCTATGTCCACTCGCTTGGCGGTGGCGAATAAATTTGCGGCTGCGCCAGCAGGCGCCGCCGCTTGATCCGAACGGCAGGAGACGATGAGATGAGCGATATATCGGACATCGAGACATTTGACGCCACGGCCGTCAATTCGGCCCGCAATCGCCAGCCGCTCTATTCGTCGCGCAAGAAAATCTTCCCCAAACGGGCCTCGGGCCAGTTCCGGCGCTTCAAATGGATCGTGATGCTGATCACGCTCGGCATCTATTACATCACCCCCTGGCTGCGCTGGGATCGCGGCCCCCATGCCCCCGACCAGGGGGTGCTGATCGACCTGGCCAATCGCCGCTTCTATTTCTTTTTCATCGAAATCTGGCCGCAGGAATTCTACTATCTCGCGGGCCTGTTGATCATGGCCGGGTTCGGCCTGTTCCTCGTGACCTCGACGGTCGGCCGGGCCTGGTGCGGCTATGCCTGTCCGCAGACCGTCTGGGTGGACCTGTTCCTTTGGGTCGAGCGCGCGGTCGAGGGCGACCGCAATGCCCGCATCAAGCTGGACGCGGCGCCCTGGTCGGCCGGCAAGGTCACCAAAAGGACCGCCAAGCACGCGATCTGGCTGGCCATCGCCGTGGCCACCGGCGGCGCGTGGATTTTCTACTTCGCCGATGCGCCGACGCTGCTGCGCGACGTATTTACCCTCGAGGCGGCACCGGTGGCCTATATCACCGTCGCCATCCTCACCGCGACCACCTACATTTTCGGCGGCCTGCTGCGCGAGCAGGTCTGCACCTATATGTGCCCCTGGCCGCGCATCCAGGCGGCGATGCTCGACGAAAACTCGCTCACCGTCACCTATAATGACTGGCGCGGCGAGCCGCGCACGCGCGGCACCAAGAAGGCCGCCGCGGCGGGGCAGTCGGTCGGCGATTGCGTCGATTGCAATGCCTGCGTCGCCGTCTGCCCCATGGGCATCGACATCCGCGAAGGCCAGCAGCTCGAATGCATCACCTGTGCGCTGTGCATCGACGCCTGCGACGACGTCATGGACCGGATCGGCAAGGATCGCGGGCTGATCAGCTACACCACCCTCTCCGAATACCAATCCAACATGGCGCTCGCGACCGCCAACCACACCGCGCCCATCGATCCGAAAAGAGTGCGCGATAACGCCGGAAAACTGTCGGACAAGGTCAAGACCTTCCGCTTGCAGAAGCTGCTGCGGCCGCGCGCGCTCATCTATTTTGCCGCCTGGTCGCTGGTGGGGCTGGCCATGGTCTTCGTCCTCGTCACCCGCGACCGGCTGCAGGTCAATGTGCTGGCCGACCGCAATCCACAATTCGTCGTGCTCTCGGACGGCTCCATTCGCAACGGCTATACGGTCAAGCTGCTCAACATGATCCCCGAGCCGCGCACCATCACCGTAACCCTGGAAGGCCTGCCGGGGGCGGAGCTCAGCGTCGTGGGCCTGGACGAGCCGGCAGCGCGCTCATTTATGGTTGAAGCCGACCCCGACCAGTTGACGACGCTCAAAGTGTTCGTGCGCCAGCCGGCCGAATATGTGACCGGCCCAACGCAGCATTTCATCTTCGCGGTGGCCGATGAGACTGGCACGGACTCGGATCGCTACGAGGCCAGTTTCGACGCGCCGGAGACCAGCAGATGACCGAGAATATTGATCGGCGGCAATTCACCGGCTGGCACATGCTCGCCGTCATGGTGGCGTTCTTCGGGGTCATCATTGCGGTGAACCTGACGATGGCCTTTTTCGCCACCTCCAGCTGGACCGGCATCCTCGTCGACAACGTCTATGTGGCCAGCCAGCAATTCAACGAGAAATCCGCCGAGGGCCGCGCACAGGCGGCACTCGGCTGGCAGCCCGAGCTTGAGATCGAAGATGGCGCGCTGCGCTATCGCCTGATCGACAAGGACGGGGCTCTCGTGCCAGCAGGAACGACGGTGGCAAAGTTCACCCGGCCGACCCACACCGCCGACGATCAGGAGATCACCCTGTCCCCGCAGCCCGATGGCGCGTTTTCCGCTCCGGTCGAACTGGGCGATGGTCTCTGGATCGTCGAAATCGTCAGCGAGGCCGGTCCCAACCCGCCCTATCGCGACCGGCGGCGGCTCAATCTGCGCGGCGGGGCGCTCCGATGAGCAGCCCGGCCGCTTGCGCCATCTCGCCCGACGAGCTGCGCCATGCGTCAAGAAGCCTGGGCGACGGAACCGCGCAGGTCGAGCTGTCGGTGCCCTCCATCCATTGCGCCGGTTGCATCCGCAATGTGGAGCGGGGGTTGTCGCGTCTCGACGCCGTGGTCAACGCGCGGGTGAACCTTTCGACCAAGCGGGTCAGCGTTCGATACGACGAGGCCAGCACGCCGCCGCTGACCGAAACACTGACCGCGCTCGGCTATCCCCCGCATTTGTTCGAGGCGGCCGACAGCCAGAAGGACAAGACGCTCACAAAACTGCTGATTGGCCTCGCCGTCTCCGGCTTTGCCGCCAGCAACATCATGCTGCTGTCGGTATCGGTCTGGTCCGGCGCCGAGGGGCCGACGCGCGACCTGTTTCACTGGATTTCGGCCCTGATCGCCCTGCCCGCTTTGGCGTTTGGCGGGGGGATTTTCTACCGCTCCGCCTGGCAGGCTTTGGCCCATAGACGCATGAATATGGTCGTGCCCATCGCCATCGGGGTGACCCTCACCTATGCCTTGAGCCTCTATGAAACGCTCAGCCACGGCCAGCATGCCTATTTCGACGCCGTCGCCTCGCTGCTTTTCTTCCTGCTGATCGGCCGCACGCTGGACCACATGATGCGCGACCGGGCCCGCTCGGCGGTGCAAGGCCTGGCGCGGCTGGCCCCGCGCGGCGCCATCGTCATTGCCGACGACGGCAGCCGCGACTATTGCCCGGTCGGCCAGATCGTGCCGGGCAATCGCCTGCTGATCGCGGCGGGCGAGCGGATTCCGGTCGATGCGCGCGTCATCGCCGGCGCCTCCGAACTCGATTGCGCGCTGGTCAATGGCGAAAGCCGCCCCCAACCCATCGGGCCGGGCGCACTGGTGCAGGCCGGCACCCTAAACCTCACCGGCCCGCTGACGCTGGAGGCGACGGCCCGCGCCGAAGATTCCTTCCTTGCGGAAATGCTGCGCATGATGGAGGCGGCCGAAGGCGGGCGGGCGCGCTATCGGCGCATCGCCGACCGGGCCTCCGAGCTTTATGCCCCGGTCGTCCATCTGGGGGCGCTGTTCACCTTTCTGGGCTGGATGCTGATCGATGGCGACTGGCATAAAGCCATCACCATTGCCATTTCCGTGCTCATCATCACCTGCCCCTGCGCGCTGGGCCTGGCCGTGCCCATCGTGCAGATGGTCGCCGCGCGCCGCCTGTTTGAAAAGGGCGTGATGGTGCGCGAAGGCTCGGCAATGGAGCGGCTGGCCGAAGTCGATGCGGTACTGTTCGACAAGACCGGTACGCTGACCATGGGTCAGCCGCGCCTGGTCAATGCGGCGGACATCGCCCCGGACGCGCTGGCCATTGCCGGCCTGCTCGGCGGGCAATCGCGCCATCCGCTGTCACAGGCCATTGCCCGCAGCGCCGGGGGCGGGCAAGCGGGTTTCGCCTTCGAGAGCGTCACCGAAATCCCCGGCGCCGGTATCGAAGGCAAGGCCGGTGGATCGGTCTGGCGGCTGGGCCGGGCGGAATGGGCGCTTGGGCAGGACAAAGCGGCGGCAGAACCCGGCACGATCCTCGCCCAAGATGGCGTAGAGCGCGCCCGTTTCGTCTTCGAGGATGCCCTCCGGCCCGATGCCGCCCGGGCCATCCGGCAGTTGCAACAGGCGGGCAAGTCGGTGGAAATGCTGTCGGGCGATACCGAATTGGCGTGCCGACCCGTGGCGGCAAGCCTCGGCATAAGCTATCGGGCCGCCATGCTGCCCGCCGACAAGGTGGCGCGCATCGCCGCCATCGCGGCCACGGGCCACAAGGCGCTGATGGTCGGCGACGGGCTTAACGATGCCCCGGCCCTGAGCGCGGCGCATGTCTCGATGGCGCCCGCCAGCGCCGCCGATATCGGCCGCAATGCGGCGGATCTGGTGTTCCTGCGCGACAGTCTTACGGCGGTGCCCTTAGCGCTGGAGATTTCCCGGCGGGCCGGCAGGCTGATCCGCCAGAATATCGGCCTTGCCGTCATCTATAACGCCATCGCCATCCCCATCGCCCTTCTGGGTCACGTCACCCCGCTGATCGCCGCCATCGCCATGTCGGGTTCGTCCATGCTGGTCACCGCCAACGCCCTGCGCCTGCTCGCCGGCAGCAGGGCAGAAAAGGGCCGCGTTGCCGTCATGGCGAACCATCCGCAAGGCCGTCCTGCATGAGCGTTCTCATCTATCTCATCCCGCTTGCCCTGCTCTTCGGCCTTGCCAGCCTCGGTGCCTTCGTCTGGGCCCTGAAAAGCGGGCAATACGAGGATCTGGAGGGCGCAGGTGAACGCATTCTCATCGAAAATGAAGACTTGACGACACGCTGAGACAGAGCTGGCTGCTTTGCCCGGAAAGCCCTACATGGTACGAGATCGTATGCATTCAGACCGGACATAGCTGGAGAGGCGCATGTGGAAGCCAAGGCTGCTCGAAGGGGCCCGGATGAAGTATCAGGGCATTGTCGAGGCGCTCGAGTCCGATATCCGCGCCGGCCTCGTCCTGCCGGGAGAAAGGCTGCCCGCCCAACGTGCCATAGCCGAAGCGCTGGGCGTCGATCTGACCACGGTCACGCGCGCCTTCAACGAGGCGCGGCGGCGTGGCCTCGTTGCGGCGCAGACCGGACGCGGCACTTTCATCAGCGAAACGCTGGACGGCGACGCAGGCCATAATAGCCAGCCGCTGATCGATCTGAGCATGAACATTCCCCCGCAGCCCGCGGGGATCGACTTCCGCAAGCTGTTCCCGCAAGCCATCGGCGCGACGCTCAATACACCACGCGGCTTGCTGAGCCTGCATTATCAGGACAGCACGGGCACCGAGCCCGACCGGCACGCAGCGGCAGGCTGGCTCTCCGGGAGAATAGCGGGGGTGACGGCCGAGCGGGTCGTCGTCACCGGCGGCGCTCAGGCCGCGCTGTTTGCGATCTGCGACACCCTTCTCGCTCACGGCGATACCATCGCCACCGGCGCGATGACCTATCCCGGCCTCAAGGCCGTGGCCATCCAGAAGGGGCTGACGCTGGCGCCGCTTGCAATGGATATGCATGGCATCCTGCCCGATGCGCTGGAACCTCTGTGCCGGGAACAGGCCCCAAAGACTCTTTACGTCATCCCCAGCATCGACAATCCCACCACGGCGACCTTGCCCGAAGAGCGCCGGCGCGCCCTCGTCGATATCGCGCGCAAGCACGGTATCATCATCATCGAGGATGACCCATACGCGCCCCTGAGGCCCCGGAAAACCCCTTCCATGGCCGAACTCGCCCCTGACCTCACCTGGCATATCGCCACGCTGTCAAAATGCGCGACGCCGGCGTTGCGCGTGGCCTATGTCGTCGCCCCCACCGCCACCGGCGCTCTCAGACTCGCCGGGGCGTTGCGGGCGACCGTGTTGATGGCCCCGCCCCTGTTGTCGTCATTGGCCAGCCGATGGATTTTGGACGGCACCCTCAACGAGATCACGCGGGCCATCCGGACCGAGAACGCGGAGCGCCAGAAACTCGCCGCCGCGATCCTGGGCGATATCGGCTATGCGGCCGATCCGCACGGCCATCATTTGTGGCTACCCCTGCCGTCCCATTGGCGTGCCGACGATTTTGCCCACCATGCCGACAGGGCCGGGATTGCCATCGTTCCCTCTTCAGCCTTTACGACCGTTCCTCACCCCATCGAGGCTGTCAGGATTTCCCTGGGGGTTGCTCCCGATCGCGACGATCTCGAGGATGGGCTGACCCAGCTCGCCAGCCTCATCGCCCAACCCTCGATCAGCATTCGAGCCGTGGTTTAACCCCCGGAGCAACCGATGACCGCTGGATAATCGATATGAACACGGCTAGCGGCACCTTACGCGGCAATCGTCCCATGCCGCTGTCTCTTGTTCAGAGCTAAAGCATTTCCAGCGGGCGCTTTTTTGTTGGCGGCGGAAACGCCCTATCGAGTTCGGCAAGATCGTTCGCGGTCAAGATCAGGTCCAGCGCCGCGCGGTTTTCCCGGACATGCACCGGGCTGCTCGCCCGGGGGATCACCAGCATCCCCGGCTGGCGCAGCAGCCAGGCGAGCGCCACCTGTGCCGGCGTGGCATTGTGCCGACCAGCGACGGTCTCAAGCGCCTTATGGCCGAGCATGCGGCCCTGTTCGATGGGCGAATAGGCCATGACCGGCATGTGCCGTTCGCGGCACCAGGGCAGAAGATCGAATTCGATGCCGCGCCGGGTGAGATTGTAGAGCACCTGATTGGTCGCGCATTCCCGGCCGCCCGGCAGCGCGGCCAGTTCCTCCATGTCATCGATGTCGAGATTGCTGACGCCCCAATGGCGGATTTTCCCGGCCGTCATCAGTTCGGCAAATCCCGCCAGCGTCTCGGCCAACGGTACGCCGCCGCGCCAATGCAGCAGGTAGAGATCGATGCGGTCGGTGCCGAGCCGGCGCAGGCTCTGCTCGCAGGCCGCCACTGTTCTTTTCCGCGATGCGTTTTGCGGCAGCACCTTGCTGACCACAAAGACCTCGTCGCGCCGGCCGGCGATGGCTTCGGCGACGACTTCCTCCGCGCCGCCGTCGCCATACATTTCCGCGGTGTCGATCAGCGTCAGGCCGAGATCAAGGCCAAGCCGCAACGCGGCCGCCTCGTCGACCGGCGAGCGCCGGCCCTCGCCCATGCCCCAGGTACCCTGCCCGAGCGCCGGGATGGTCTCGCCGGAAGGAAGTGTTACGGTTTGCATGGCGTCACCTCATCCGCAGGACGACTTTGCCGAGCTCCTTATCTGGAGGTCAATCCTTGACCGTCAGTATCTGGGCGAGCGGCTGGCGCTCGCTGACGAACTTGTTGATCCGGTAGTCGTCGGCATAGCCAAGCGCGATGCCCATGGCGACCATCTCGGTTTCAGGGATTCCCATCCATTTGCGCACGATCTGCGGATACTTCACGGTCTCGTAGGCCGACATGGTTGAAACGCCTCGGTCAACGGCGCTGTACATCAAGGTCTGGGAAAACGCGCCGAGATCGAACACCGACCAGAGCGAAGACGGGGCGGGGATGGCCAGATAGGCGATGGCCGCGGCGTGAAACAGGTCCTGCTGCGAGTCGCCATATTCATTGGCGTGATCGGCGCCGAGGTGGCCACGGATCTGGGTGCTCCATTTGCTCATGTTGCGGCGCGTTTCGGGGTCCCAGGCTTCCCGGTGCATGGTAGAAAATTCCGCCTGCCCGCGCAGCCCCTGCGATGAAGCGGCGTGATGGTCTGCCTTGATGCTGTCGAGGGTGTTGCCGGTGGCAAGATAGACCCGCCAGGGCTGGGAATTGGCCCAGGACGGCGTTTGCTGCGCATCCCTGATGATGTCGAGCAACGTATCGCGCGCGATCGGCTGGTCGTTGAAGCAGCGGACCGAGCGCCGGTTTTGTAGAACCTCACTGAATTCCATTTCAGTTTCCCTCGCGATGCCTTCAAGCCTTGTCAGAAGGCGGCCCAGTGAATATCATAACGGTCACTACATTTCACAAGAGCAATGCGCCAAAAATATGTATCGAACGATACAAAACATCAAGACGGCGCGTTGGCTGACGGAGAGTGAGAGCAAGGGCAAGGCGTGATGCGAGACCAAACCGGCACCAGCACCGCGCGAAAGAAGGGTCGCCCGCGCACATTCGATCGCGATGTCGCGCTGGCGCGGGCCATGAATGTCTTCTGGCTGCGGGGCTATGAGCCGGCCTCCATCGCCGAGCTCTGTGCGGCGATGGAGATCAACCCGCCGAGCCTCTATGCCGCTTTCGGCAACAAGGCGCAGCTCTTCCTCGAGGCCGCGCGACATTACAAGAAGCTCTACTGGAAGCCCGCCTGGGAGCGGCTGGCGGCAAATCCCGATATTTTCGCGGGCATGGCCGGCTTTTTCCGGGAGGCTGCCGGTATCGTCACCTCGCAGGAGGCGCCGTGCGGGTGCCTCATCATCCTGGCCGCCACCAACGTCTCAGCCGAGGGGCAGGCCGTCAACGAGGCGCTCAAGGAACTGCGCGAGGAAAGCCTTGCCTGCTTTCTGACGCGCATAGAGCGGGCGATCGGCGACGGACAGTTGCCGCCGGACACCGATGCGCCCGCCATGGCTGCAGCGTTCAATACCATGCTGGACGGCATATCCTTGCGGGCGCGCGACGGCGCCTCCCGCAGCGAACTCGAGCAGGTCGGCACCATTGCACTGAACATGTTTCCCGGCGCCATTTCATGAGGAGTTCCGCCATGACGACACCAACCGCCATCCGCACCACCAGGGGCCGGGGAAGGCTTTTCGACAGCGTGCTCGATACGGTCGGCGACACGCCCGTCATCCGGATCAACAATCTGGGCGTCGAAGGCCGGACCATCTATGTGAAGGCCGAATTCTTCAATCCGGCCTCCTCGGTGAAGGATCGGCTGGCGCTCAACATCATCGAGGATGCCGAGCGCCGCGGCGTCCTGAAGCCGGGGCAAACGGTGGTTGAAGCCACCAGCGGCAATACCGGCATCGGGCTGGCCATCGTCTGCGCCCAAAAGGGCTATCCGCTGGTAGTGACCATGGCCGAAAGCTTCTCGGTCGAGCGGCGCCGGCTGATGCGCATGCTGGGCGCCAAGGTGGTGCTGACGCCGCGCGCGGCCAAGGGGTTCGGCATGTATCGCAAGGCGGTCGAACTGGCCGAGGCCAATGACTGGTTCCTGGCCCGCCAGTTCGAGAACGCGGCCAATGCCGATATTCACGAGGCGACCACGGGGCGGGAAATCATCAATGATTTCGCCGGCGAGCGCCTCGATGTCTTCGTGTCCGGCTATGGCACCGGCGGCACGGTCACCGGCGTCGGGCGCGTGTTGCGACGCGAACGGCCCGACACCCGCATTGTCCTCGCCGAACCCGAGAGCGCACAGCTCGTCGGCAGCGGCACCGCGCAGCAGCGGGAAAAGAACGGATCCCCGATGGGCAGCCACCCGGCCTTCGAGCCGCATCCGATCCAGGGCTGGACGCCCGATTTCATCCCCGAAGTGCTGCAGGAAGCCATCGACGCCCATCTATATGACGAGGTCGTGCCCGTCTCGGGGGCCGATGGCCTCAAATGGACGCGCGAACTGGCGAGCAAGGAGGGCATTTTCTGCGGCATCTCCGCAGGGGCGACCTTCGCCGTGGCCCGGCAGGTTGCCGAGCGCGCGCCGGCCGGCTCGGTGATCCTGTGCATGCTGCCCGACACCGGCGAGCGCTATCTGTCGACGCCCCTGTTCGAGGGCATCGAGGCGGAGATGGACGAAGAGGAAATGGCCCTGTCCCGATCCACGCCGGGGTTTCAGTTCACCTCATGACCGGGCCAGAGACGCCTTGAGTTCTTCGATGAAGCCGCGCACGCGCGCCAGCATGTGGTGACGGGTAGGCAATATGACCCAGATGGCGAGGCTGAGCCGCTCAAACGGCCCAGACCCGGGCCGAGGCCACTCCGGGCCAGGGCGCCTTGCTCAGCGCGTTCTTTCTCGACCTGCTGGACGATCCCGACGCGCCGATTGAACCCATCCGCCTGGGGGGCGCGGCGGGCGGAATGCTTTCCACCGCCGGCGTGGATCATGTGGCCATCAATCTGCGCCAATCGGGCCGACCGGTCTCCGAAGTAATGGACGAACTGGCCGCTGAAGTCATGCCGATGCTCGCCAAGCCTGAGTAGGCGATCTCAGCGGGAGCCGGCAAAAGGTCGCGCGCGATGACGTCGAGGTTTTCGCTCGTCGACCGCCTGCCGCCCGGTCAGACCGGCCGGCAAGGCGGGTGGGATCATCGAAATCCGCCCACCTGACGGTGGCGGAATGCGGGGGATTGAGCGGCGTGTTCATCGATCGCCTCTGCGGCGTGGGACATGCTGCGTGTGCCCCTCGGCCTCAAGGGCGTTTCACAGGCGGAGCAGAAGCAGCGGGCGGAACGGGCACGCGGCGAAGTTATGGCGACGATACGGCCCGTCTGACGGTTTGGGACATACGCACCGACACTCGACCTTCAGGCCGATGCCGTCATCTGTCTGGTTCGGGCCTCCTGCACCTGATCCAGATTGACGATCGTCCAATGGTGAAGGGCCATCAGCGGCTTCTGCAGTGATCGCCCGAGGTCCGACATTTCATATTCGACCGCGACCGGCGATGTCGCCAGCACCCGTCGAACCAGCAGACCATTGCGTTCAAGCCGCCGCAGGCATTGCGTGAGCGCTTTTTGCGTCACGCCGTCCAACTGACGTTTGATGGCATTGAACCGCATCGGTCCGCCATCGAGTACCGTCAGCACCATCATCGACCATTTGTCAGTGATTTGATCGAACAGGGCCCTGCTGGGGCAATCGGCCGAAAAGTAGGCGCATTCCGTCATTGCAGTTTACTCCGGTATACCTAGGCGATTGGCGGTGCGTAATTGACCCTAGGTTTAAAATATATACCTAGAGGGCCAAGCCGGCAACAGTCGCATCAAGCGCTGTCGCAAAGACCCTGTACCAACGCACTCTGGGATATTTCTCCAATGACCAACGTCTTCATCATCAATGGCCATCATCAGAGCTTCGGCTCGCCCGGAACGCTCAATGCGAGCCTTGCAGACCGTGCGGAAACGTTCTTCCGAAACAAGGGCCACGTCGTCAGAAAGACCAAGGTCGAGGACGGCTACGATGTCGCCGATGAGATCGAAAAGTTCAAATGGTCGAACGTCGTCTTCCTGCAAATGCCGATTAACTGGATGGGAGCACCCTGGGCGTTCAAGAAATATGTCGATGAGGTCTGGATGATGGGGATGATGGGCCAGTTGTCCGACGGCGATGGCCGTACGGCCGCAGCGCCGAAAAAGAACTATGGACTGGGGCCGAAGCTGGACGGGACCTACATGATTTCGGTTACGGGAAATGCGCCGCGCGAAGCCTTCAACGATCCGGATGAGACGTTTTTCGCGGGCATGAGCGAGGATGACTTGCTCCGGCCGATGCATCTGAACTTCAAATGGATCGGCCTGAAGCCGCTCCCCTCGTTCATGGCCTATGACGTGATGAAGAACCCCGAGGTCGAGAGCGACTTCAAGCGCTTCGACGCGCATTTGGCGGCGAATTTTTGATTTCTGAGCGCAGCCTAGTGCAGAGCACCGCTTCTGCGCCAGGCCCGTTCCAGGCTCTGTTTCGGTCGCACGGAAGCAGCCGCTCGTGGGGCAATGGCTCGCCCCCTACCCTCTGGGTGCGAATAGAATAACTATAGCGGCTGACAAGGCCAAAATCGCGCCGACGAAATCCCAATGGTCTGGGGTCTGCCCTTCTGCTAGCCAGAGCCAGATCAGCGACGCCGCAATGTAGACGCCACCATAGGCAGCATAGGCGCGTCCCGCATGATCGGTGGGCGCCAGCGTCAGCAACCAGGCAAAGACGGCCAGAGCGAGAATGCCCGCCGCGATCCAGATTGGTGACTGGCCCTGGCGCAGCCAGGCCCAGAAGGCGAAACAGCCCACAATCTCGGCCAGGGCCGCGCCCGCATAGATCAGACCCGTAGTCAGAACGGCCGGCATGTTGTCTCGATTCTTGAATTACTCTGGAGTTTTGGAGGTGCGGGACGTCAATGTTCCTGCTGGCATTCCCCATGGTCCGCCAGCACCTGGATGACGCGGCAGTCGCAGACACGGCCACGGCCACATTCATCGATCATGCGCGAAAGTTCGGCGCGCAGCGCCGTGAGGCTGGCAATGCGACGGTCCACCTCCCTGAGATGGTTGATGGCGATGCTGTCCACTTTATGACAGGACGATTGCGGGCTGGCCGACATCGTCAGCAGGCTGCGGATATCGTCGACCTCGAAGCCGAGTTCGCGCGAATGCCGGATGAAATTGAGCCGGTCGACCTCGCTCTTGCCGTAGCGACGCTGATTGCCGCCAGTTCTCGGGGCTGCTTCGAGCAGCCCGATCTGCTCGTAGAAGCGGATGGTGGGGATTTTGACCCCGGAACGCCGCGACAATTCGCCGATGCCGATATCCATGACTGGCCTCTTGTAGCTCTAGTGGCTTGAGGTTTTAGCATGTCATCGGATCTATCGGAAGGACTCGATCATGACCGACACCAGCACAATCCCGGCTGGCCCGAAATACCGCATCGGCGGCATGGATTGCGCCGCCTGCGTCGCCAAGATCGAGAATGCCGTCGGCCGCCTGCCCGGTGTCGGCGCGGTGAATATCTCGCTGGCAAACGGCACCATGACATTGGTGCCGGCGGGCGAGATTGCCGCCGGTTCGGTGGAAAAGCAGGTGCGCATCCTGGGCTATCAGATCGCCCCCTATGGCGCCGCGTCGCCGCAATCGGTCGAACACGGCCACTCCTGCAATGCCAGCCACGATCACGCCGGCCATGGCCAGGCCATCGACGGCCCGTGGCATCAGTCGCCCAAGGCCAGGCTGACCATCGCCTGCGCCGTTGCGGTCGGCCTTGCTTATGGCCTCGGCCAGGCCCTGCCGGCGTGGGGCGACTGGCTGTTCCTGGCCGCCATGCTGGTCGGGTTGGTTCCGATCGCGCAGCGGGCTTTTGCGGCGGCACGAACCGGCACGCCCTTCTCCATCGAAACGCTGATGACCATCGCGGCCGTCGGCGCCATCTTCATCGGCGCTGCCGAGGAAGCGGCGGTCGTCGTGGTGCTGTTCCTGGTCGGCGAGCTGCTGGAGGGGGTAGCAACCGCCCGCGCCCGCGCCAGCATCCGCGACCTGGCCGATCTCGTCCCCAGAATGGGGCTGGTCGAAGAAAATGGCACGACGCGCGAAGTGCCGGCCGAGCAGCTCAAGGTCGGGGCGATCATCCTCGTGCGGCCCGGCGACCGCATTGCCGCCGATGGGGTGATCGTCGAGGGTACCTCGGAGATCAATGAAGCGCCGGTGACAGGCGAGAGCGTGCCAAAATCCAAAAGCGTCGGCGACGACGTCTTCGCCGGCACGATCAACAGCGACACCGTCCTGCGCATCAGGGTTACCGCTGCTTCTGCCGACAACACCATTGCCCGCGTCATAAGGCTGGTCGAGGAAGCCCAGGAGAGCAAGGCACCGACGCAGCGCTTTATCGACAGGTTTTCCACCTTTTACACGCCGCTAGTGCTCGTCATCGGTGCGCTGGCCGCCATCGTGCCGCCGCTGCTGTTCGGGCAGTCATGGAGCGAGTGGGTCTATAAGGGCCTGGCCATCCTGCTGATCGGTTGCCCCTGCGCGCTGGTGATTTCCACGCCGGCCGCCATTGCCGCGGGCCTGTCCGCCGGTGCGCGCCGCGGCCTGCTGCTCAAGGGTGGTGCGGTGCTCGAAAGCCTGCGGACCATCAATATGGTCGCCCTGGACAAGACCGGCACGCTGACCGCGGGCCGCCCGCAGGTGACCGATGTGGTCGGCCTGGCCCGGTCCGAAAGCCAGGTATTGTCGTTGGCCGCCGCGCTCGAGACCGGGTCGAGCCACCCGCTCGCCGTCGCCATCCTCGCCAAGGCCAAGGAGGCCAAGGCACCGGTGCCGCCGGTTGGTGCCGCCAAGGCCATTGCCGGCAAGGGTGTGATTGGCACAGTGGACGGCGAGGACATCTATCTGGCCTCACCCAAGGCGGCCGAGGAAAAGACGCTCTTCGACGACGCCCTGCGCGCCCGGATTTCGGCCTTCAACGACGAGGGCAAGACCGTCTCCGTCCTGCTGGTCGGCAGCGAGATCGCCGGCCTAGTCGCCATCCGCGACGAGCCGCGCGACGACGCGGTGCGCGGCCTGCAACTGCTCAAGGATGCGGGCATCGGCACCGTCATGCTGACCGGCGACAACGAACGCACAGCCAGGGCGATTGGCGCCAAACTGGGCGTCGATGACATCCGCGCCGGCCTCTTGCCCGAGGACAAGCAGCGTATCGTGCGCGAATTGCAGGGCCAGGGGAAGGTGGTCGCCAAGGTTGGCGACGGCATCAACGATGCGCCGGCGCTCGCAGCCGCCGATATCGGTATTGCCATGGGCGGCGGCACCGACGTTGCACTGGAGACCGCCGATGCTGCGGTCCTTCACGGCCGCGTCGCCGACATTGCCAACATGATCGGCCTGTCGAAGGCGACCATGGACAATATCTTCCAGAACATAACCTTGGCGCTTGGCCTCAAGGGTGTGTTCCTGGTCACCACGCTGATCGGCGTGACCGGGCTATGGCCCGCCATTCTGGCCGATACCGGCGCCACCGTATTGGTAACGCTCAACGCCATGCGCCTGCTCGCCTGGCGCGGCCGCTGACCGACGCCAGCAACGCGAGGAGAGTGCTGTCGTTCTCTCCGGATCAGTGGGCAGCAGGTTCAGCTTGAAGTGCGGCGACGATCTTTTCTGCCGTCAGCTTGGCCGAGAACGGGTTCTGGCCGGTGACCAGCCGTCCATCGACACGGGCATAGGGCAGGAAGGGCAGTAGCGCTTTGCTGTAACGTGCGCCGCGCGCCTTCATTTCCGCTTCGGCATTGTAGGGCACCTTCCTGGCGACACCTGCCATCACTTCTTCGGACCAGGCAAAACCTGTCAGGTCTTTTCCTGCCACCAGCCTCTTGCCGTCTGACAGCGTAACGTTGAGCAGGCCGCAATAGCCATGACACACTGACGCGACGATACCGCCTTGCTCCCAGACCGCGCGGGTCAGCGCCTGCAAACCAGGATCATCGGGAAAATCCCACATCACGGCATGGCCACCGGTGAAATATATGGCATCGAATCGGGCGGGATCGATCTCGCCGGGCAGCCTCGTGTCAGCAAGCAATGCCATCCGCTGAGGGTCATCGAGCCAGGCCTTTGCGGAGGCGTCGAGCAGTGGCCATTTCAGCGCGCGAGGTTCGAGCGGTGACACCCCACCCTTCGGGCTGACGATGACCTGTTCATACCCCCTGGCCTCGAAATGATCCCAGGCATGAGTAAGCTCCGACAGCCAGAGCCCGGTTGGCTCGTTAGGGTCGTCATAGTGGGCGACGTTGGTGACCACATGAATGATACGCTTGGACATGGCGCGGTTCCGGCATGGTATAGAACACAGGCTATTCCTGCCGCGTAGAGAGCCACCACGTGGTGCCCGAAGCATCAACGATCCCGCCGCGGAGATCAGGGTCGTCTTTTCTTATTGGCTCCTGCACCGCCTTGCCACCGGCTTTGCGGGCCAGCTCGAAACTGTGTCGAACATCCGGTACATAGACATGAATATGGGCGACGCTGCCGCTGTCCTTGAACTGACCAACCATGAGAATAGTGTCGTCGATGCGGATTTCGGCATGGCTGATTGAGCCATCTTTCCCCCGGTGGATCAACTCCGGCTCGGCGTCGAACACTGCCTTGATGAAATCCAACGTGGCCTGTGCATCATCGACGATCAGATAAGGCGACAGGCTGTTGTGACCTTGAGGTTTGAACATGATTTCCTCCGTCTAATATGGCTAAACGCAAAAAGTGCGTTTGGGATCATCGCCCTTTCAGGAGCTTCCAATTGTTTGCTCTTGTCGACCGCGGCCACACATCGATTGCTGGTGAAATCGGCCAAGGCATTTGGACGTCAGCGCAACTGCCGTGCTTCCAGCGCCTTGTCTTCGGCTTCCATTACGGCCGACATCATCTGCGAGGGCACCGACAGCGCCTGCGTCGCCTCGACCACAGCCTGTTTGATCGAGGAGTCGGTCGCCATCAGCCCGCCCAGGCGGAGCAGGTCGCGTCTGGTCGTCAGGGCAATATGCAGCTTCTGGCCATCGCAAAGGGCACTGAACAGCGAGGTTTCGCGATCGACCCAACGTTGCGGATGAAGCAGCACGTCGATGACGGGCAGCAGCGCGGGATCTTCCCCCTGGCCCGGCTCCAGCCAGACCCCGTAGCTTCGGTCGTCAGGACCGGGAAGCCGCCGCCACAATTGGAACTGGCCCGTATCCATCGACGGATGGTCATACCATTTTTTCTCCGTCTCTCGCGTGTCGACGATGAAGAAATGGGGCATCCCCGGCAGCAACTCACAGCTGAAGACGATCCCCTGGAACAGGTCGCCCAAGTCCTTGTGTTGCGTGCAGAGCCTCACCTCGGCCATTTCGACCGAGCGATTGCCGATCCGCTGACCCAACCTGTCCTGGACAACCATAACGCTCGTGATCGGCAAAAATGGCCTGGGCAGCGCCTCGACATATTCCCTGCCGTCACTGAGATAATCCAGCCCGGCCATCCGGGCCAGATGCGGCATGACCAGTTCGGTTCGCCGGCGGCTTAGCCACCTGGACCCCAAGAACGGTGCAAAGATCGTTATGAGCAGAAACCCAAGCGCCAGCGCCCCCGCGCTTCTGTCAGGCCAATAACGGTAGCACAGCCAGGACAGCAGGAGCAGCCCGGCAATGCCGGCCACAGTGCGGCACCAACCCTCCAGCCGCAGGCGCCGCAACTCGGGACGTAGATCCTCCAATAGCGCTTCCGTCGTTATGCTGCCATCAGTGCCATTCGCCGTGTCCATGTCGCCCCTCAACGTCATCTGAAGCCGCTCTTCAAGCGTGCGGATATGCGCCGCTGTTCCGCATCCACCCCTTCCCCACCACTCTGTGGCGCATCCAATAATGATCGCATAATGGACGCCCGCTTCCGACTATTGCGGTCATTTACATCGCTGGCTCGAATTCACCAAAGCTGCCTTCTCAGCTTCGCAGAAGCGGCAAGCTACCAAGCAGATTTCGGATCTTGATGGCCACTCGGGGCATGTGTTCAGCGATGGTGAGACCGACGATATCGAATTGGCCGGCAATGTCGTTGATAACACGGGTGACGCCGTTGATCGTCATCCCGTCAGGATCGGTGCCCACAGCGGCAATCATTTCGGCGGGATCGATGACATCGAGATCGAAGTGGATCAGCACTTTCGAAGCGCCGGTCGACCGGATCCATTCCAGCACGGCGGCGCTATCGTCCGCGACCTCGGCAGGCGAAAGGCTCTTCACCCCTAACTCGCGTTGACGTTGTTTGGTGCCGCCTTCGGCTTCCCACGCCCGCAGCCCCACGATCAGCGCTTTGGACGGGTGAACTTTGGCAGGAAGTCGCTTCAAGATTTCGGCGTCCCCCATCCCCAGCGACGCGGACAAGGCCATTGCGTGATACCCCCTGTGGCCTTCGCCCGGCAGGTTGAGGTCAGGGTGGGCATCAATCCACACGATGGCGACATCGTCCGCATATTTGGCCGCCAGATAGGTGAACGGGACCACACTGACCGAGCATTCTCCTCCCAGCGTCACGATACGGTCGGGATCGTGACGCTCGAGCATGTCTATCGCGGCATCGGTCTGTCTCAGGATCGCTCGATAGGCGATCACGCCGTTTTCCTCGACCCTGTCGGCGATGTCGAGGGACACGGGAACCTCGGCCACTTGCTGGCTACTCGCTGGCGCGAGGATGCTCAGAAGCTGCGCCCCCAGATAGTAGCCCTTATACGCCTCTTCCGCGGGCAGTTCCGGCAGGAAGTCCGCGACCGAGCCGCCCCCCTGCCATTGCGGGTATATCAGGCGAAGTGTCGAGGTTTTGTCGGTCATGAGCAGCTCTCACCCTTATCATGGGTCGGTCAATCATACTGCCGGAATACGAAATCGGTGAGTCTGCTTTGGCTTTCTGCCACCCCCGAGACGACGGTCAGTTCCCCCCTATCGCCACTGGCAGAACGATGCGGTGTTCATGAATGCCGGAATCGATTCTTACCCCCCGTCGCGGGCGAGTTGCGCGGCAAAGAGCGTGGCTGCACTGGCCGATGCCTGAGCCCGTGGCTGGGCATAGCTTATTGTCCCGCCATGCAATTGAAGCATCTGCTGCAGGCGCTGTTCGGCCAATGGCAGGCCGGATCCATCGCTGGCGAGATTGGAAGGAGAGCCGATGGCGTTGGGAGTCATCATTCCCCCGGATTTATAGACTGTGGCGATCGTCTGCCCGTTCCGTTCCAACGTGGCATAGATATTGGACGGATGATTGTCGGCGATGACATCGAGCGGTGGCGGGGCCTTGGGCTGCCTACGCTGAAGCATTTCCACTTCGTCATCACTCAGCTTGCGAATGGCCGAGTTCGGAATCTGCAACGGTTTGAAGGCTCCAGACAGTGCAATGCTCATAACGGCACTCCATTTTGGATCGGCGCTCAATGTTAAGCAATTTTAGTGCCGGAAAAATGGCTTGGAATACTGGGGGACTAGCGGGACAGGCCGGGATTTCAGTATGAAAATTATGCCGGGTGGGCAAAATTAACCCGCTGGGGGTGTCAGACTTCGCTTCTGAAATTGCGGCCCAGGTCGATGGCCTGCCCAAAATAGTGTCGGAACACATAGAACAGCGGATTCCATCGTGACGGGTCGAGGGGCTTATCGGGATATGGTGCAACGGCATGCGGTTTCCTTCCAGTATGCCAGTGGCCTATCAGCTTGGTGGTCGGGGACGCTTCGACCGTGACCGAAGTGTCGGGCCCTGACGTTTCTACCGAACCGGCCTATGCTGAAACCATGACGAACATGGTCTCGGGCAATACCATCGCGGGTGTCGCTGCCCTCATCGCCGACCCGGCCCGCGCCAACATGCTGTCGGCGCTGATGGCCGGCATCGCCCTGACGGCGGGCGAATTGGCTCAGGCCGGTGGCGTCACGCCACAGACGGCCAGCGGTCACCTGGCGCGCCTGGTGGATGCGGAAATCGTCACCGTCGAAAAACAGGGGCGGCACCGCTATTACCGGCTGGTTTCCTCGGAGATCGCGGAGGCCATGGAACTTCTATCGGTGGCGGCGACCGCTGGCCCGCACCGCTATCACCGTCCCGGCCCGAAGGACGAGGCGCTGCGGCAGGCCCGCACCTGCTACGACCATCTCGCGGGGCGTCTGGGCATCGCTTTGTCCGATGCCATGCAGGCCGCTGGATATGTGGAAATCGCTGATGGTGCGGCCAGTGTCACCCCCGAAGGCATGACCTTCCTCAAGCACTTCGGTGCCGATATCGGCAATGGCCACCGCCCCCTGTGCCGCGCCTGCCTCGATTGGAGCGAGCGGCGCTACCACATCGCGGGACGGGTCGGCGCGGCGCTGCTGACCCGCTCACTGGCATTGGGATGGGTTGAGCGCGTTCCCGCAAGCCGTGCGTTGGTCATAACCAAGGCAGGCGAGACGGGCTACCGGCAGGTCTTCGGAGAAACCATCGGCAGCGCGATATAGTTGGCGCTCTCCCGCCGCCATGTACCCATGTACACAGCTGACAGATTTTGCTTGGCGTGCCTGTAAAGCCGACATCCCTGATGTCACGGGATATGCGGAGGCGCTACATCTCCAACGATAGCCATTAGGGGGGCCGCTGCAGCCAATACGCGCTCCCGCGCCTCCGCTTTTAGCGGAAGGATCGGGCGTGGCGGCTCTATGTGTCCAAACCCTAAAGCGTCAAAGAGCACATACATGACGCGCAGGCTCCCAAAGTCCCTGAATGTTTGCCAAAGTGGCACGAACATTCTGTCGAGCCGCCTTGCTTCGTCCGCATTCCCCGCCTGCCCGGCGCGCAGGAGGGCCAAGGCAGGAACCGGCAACAGTCCAGCAAGGACGCTGTAGAATGCGTCCGCACCTGCCAGCATTGCGTCCACCATGCCCCAATCGCCACTATAGCCAATGGCAAAATCCGTTCGGGCGCGCAGGTGCTGGAGTTCACTCACGTAGTCATTATTCGCCGGAAGGGGCATTTTCACCGCTCGGACTGTCGGGAGGCAAGAGAGCCTTTCCAGCAGATCCGTGCCGAAGGTAAAATGCGTTGTGCCTGGATTATTGTATATGCATAGCGACAATCCCGAGGCCTTGGTTACGGCATGATAATGCTCGAAAACCTCGTCTTGTGTCAGTGGCGTATAGGAGACCGGCGCCATCAGGAGCGCATCTGCGCCAGCGGCTTCGGCATCGCGGGCAATATCCTGGGCCTGATCCGTGCGAAGTGCGCCAATACCGACAATGAGCGGCACGCGGCCCTGCAAGCATTCGCTCGCCGCTTCGACGGCGCGACGGCGCTGCTCGCGGGAGAGATAGGCATAAACCCCCGTTGAGCCCAGAAGGCCAATTGAGGCGACCCCTGCTTCCGCCAAGCTCTCCAGCAACCGTGCAAGCGCCTCGGTATTGACGCGGCCATCGGCATCCGCAGGGGTGAGAGGAAAGGCCGCCAGCCCACGAAACGGATGAGAATCGTCGATGGGCATAGGAATGATCTCGCGGCTTTTGTGTCTGTGGCTTTGGCTATGCCATACACCGAGTGTCCGGCTTTGTCGTTGCTCGACAAAAAGCCGACAGCCCGTTTCCTACCCCCAGGTTCGATCTCACAGCCCAAAAAGACTATCCCGCAAGAGGTCATCCGCCATGTCCAGAATTGCGGCTAGTCGTCGCCTTTAATGCCGGACTCACGAGCGGCATCATCGGGATTGGGATCAAACGGACCCCGACCGCCGAGGCGCAGGCACCGAGCAGGAACGCGGTGCTGACAGCGCAATGTCTCGACATCGTTTGCGAGCGGCAAGCCAGGCGATTAGTGTGACGTCGGTGGAGATCGTCGATAGCCTGACTTTCACGCCGGCAGTTCGTCGCCAGCGTAATTAACCGAAGGAGGCTGACAATGGAAAATGCGGAATACGTCCCCGGCGTATGCAACATTGGACCCAGGGAACAGTCCCGTCGGCGCAATTTCGGCTGGATCGCACTTGCAGTGACGGTCGTCCTATTCGCCGTACTCCTGTGGGCCGGCGTCAATCCATGGTGGCGGCTCCTGCTATTCCTACCGGCAACCGCTGCAGCGTCTGGCTTCCTGCAGGCCCATTTGCGTTTCTGCTCCGGCTTCGCACGACAGGGACTCTTCAACTTTGGCGCACTTGGCCAGGTTCAGCACGTCACCGACGACGCTTCGAAAGCGAAAGACCGCCGGAAGGGAACGCAGATCACCGTCATCTCGGCCGTGATCGGCGCAGGGATCGCGCTCGCGACCGTTTTCATCTGATCGCCGGCTTCGAGGCAGCGGAACTCCAGCTTTGGACGTTCCCTGATCACCCTATCGCTTTCTGAGCGATCAGGAGTGCGGCGCGTGCATGACGACACGCGGCTTCATCGCGGTCTCCGAACCTGGCTCAGACGCGCAGCAGGGTCTTGATGGCGCTGCTTGTGGCGGCTCATGGCGATGATGTGTTCCGCGCCCATCTGATAATTCCCTCAGGCTGAACGTTTGGCACAGTTACGGTACGATGACCTGGCTTCCGAACTCGGCGTTTGAGGACTCTGGATCGACGAGGCCCGCGGCCTGGGCAATGGCGGACCGAACCAAATTATGGCGGATGGCGACAGGCGGGCCTGCCATTCATTCATCGGCACTTGCCGATGGAAGGCATTCATGGTTGCTTAGCCGCCAGTTCCGCACAACCGCCAAGGCATCATGTCGACCCTTCTTTCTCCCTTTTCCCTCCGTGGCCTGTCCCTGCGCAATCGCACCGTGGTCGCCCCGATGTGCCAGTATTCGGCCATCGACGGCTTCGCCAATGATTGGCACCTGGTGCATCTGGGCCGTTTCGGCATCGGCGGCTTCGGCCTCGTCCTCGTCGAGGCGACGGGCGTGCTGCCGGAGGCGCGCATTTCCTTCGCCGACCTCGGGCTGTGGCGCGACGAGCAGATCGCGCCCCTCGCCCGCATCGTGGATTTCCTGCACGCACAGGGCGCCGCCGCCGGCATCCAGCTTGCCCATGCCGGGCGCAAGGCCTCCACCCCGGTGGCCTGGCTGGGACCGGACGAACTGGCCACGCCCGCCCAGCGCGAGGCCGTCGGCTATGCGCATTGGAAGCCGGTGGCGCCGAGCGCCGTCTCCCATGCGGCCGACAACCCCGATTATCAGGTTCCCGACGCGCTGGACGAGGCCGGCATCGCCCGGGTCATCGACGGCTTCGTCGCGGCGGCCCGGCGCGCCGAGCGGGCCGGCTTCGATACGGTCGAAATCCACGCGGCGCACGGCTATCTGCTCAACCAGTTCCTCTCGCCGCTCGCCAACAAGCGGACCGACCGCTATGGCGGCAGCCGCGAAAACCGCATGCGGCTGGTGCTCGAGGTCGTCGAGGCGGTGCGCGCCGTCTGGCCGGCGGAAAAGCCCCTGCTGGTCCGCCTCTCGGTCAGCGACAACGCCCCCGAAGGCTGGCAGGTGGAAGACAGCGTGGTGCTGGCGCGCACCCTCAAGGCGCTGGGCGTCGACGCCATCGATTGCTCCAGCGGCGGCTTCGCGGAGGGCCGCATCACCTCGGCAGCCGCCTATCAGGTGCCGTTCGCCGCCGCCGTCAAGGCGGGCGCCGCCATCCCCACCGTGGCAGTGGGCCTATTGGGAGACGTCGCCGGGGCCGAAGCGCTCATCGCGCGCGGTGAAGCCGACTTCGTGGCGCTGGCGCGCGGTGCGCTCGACGATCCCAACTGGCCGCTGCACGCCCAGCGCCAGCTCGGCGGCACCGATTACACGCTCTGGCCGGTGCAGACCCGTCGCGTCAAGGAGCGCGACCGCGTGCTGGGGCTGCTGCCCGCCGCCGGCTAGCAATCGACGGCGCCGCCGCGACAAAGCCGCGGCGCCATCCAAATTTCGCCCCGATGATCGGCGCATCCTGCCGCTGGGTTTTGCGTCCCACGGGATGGATCGGAGGAGCCGCGCATGGATACGAAAGCCGCCATCATCGCCCTGCTCAGCGTCTGGGGCGTGGGCACCTGCGCCGCCCCGCCCGCCCTTGCCGACGATGGCGATATCGCGGGCGAAACCGACAGCGCCGAGGACAACCTGCTGCTCAACCGCGTCTGGGTCCGCAGCGAGGACGCCTCGGGCCTGCCCGGCAGCATGCAGATCTTCCTGCCCGATGGGACGCTGGTTTCCGACAGCTGCTGGGAAACCTACCGCCTGTCGCGCTGGCAGCAGGTCTCCGACACCGAGATTTCCTGGGAAGAGGACGGCATGACGATCCACGCTGCCATCGCCGCGCTGAGCCCCACCGAACTGGTGCTGGCGCTGAAGCTGGGCAGCGAGGTGGCGGAGCAGCATTTCGTTCCCGCCGCCGTCCCCTATGTCTGCCCCGACATGCCCAAGGACTGACCGCCCCCGGCTAAACGATGACCTGCGTGCCGATCTCCACCACGCGGCCGGTGGGAATGTGGAAATATTCGGTGGCGTCGCTGGCGTTGCGCGCCAGGCGGATGAACAGCCGGTCCTGCCAGAAGCGCAGCAGGCCGTTTCGTTTGCCCAGCTTCAACGAGCGGCGGGACAGGAAGAACGAGGTGGACATGATGTCGAACTTCCAGCCCAGCTTGCGGGCCAGCGCCAGCGCCTTGGGAATATTCGGGCTCTCCATGAAGCCGAACGTCACCACCACGCGGAAGAACAGCTCGTTATAGGCGTCGATGGTGACCTTCTCGTCGTCCGGCACGCGCGGCGAGGTGGAGGTGCGCACCGTCAGGATGACGTTCTGCTCGTGCAGCACCTTGTAGTGCTTGAGGCTGTGCAGCAGCGCCGTCGGCGCCCCCTCGATGTCGCTGGTAAGGAAGATCGCCGTGCCCGGCACGATGGTGGGCTTCTTGCGCGCCAGATTGTCCACCAGGAACTGCAATGGCACTTCGTCGCGGCGGGTTTTCTCCGCCAGGTGCCGGCGCCCCACCATCCAGCTCCACATCAGCACGGCCACCAGCAGCGCCACCGCCGCCGGCACCCAGCCGCCCTGGAAGAGCTTGGCCGCATTGGCGACGAAAAAGCCGCCGTCGATAACCAGATAGACCGCCCCGAACGCCACGACCACCAGCGGATGCCACTTCCAGTTGCGCCACATCACCACCACCAGCAGCGACAGGGTGACGGTCATGACGCCGGAAACGGCGATGCCATAGGCTTCCGACAGGGCCGCCGAACTGCGGAACGCCGCGACCAGCAGCAGCACCCCCACCATGAGCATGGTGTTGATCTGCGGCATGTAGATTTGCCCGCTCTGCATCTCGGAAGTGTGGCGCACCACCATGCGCGGCAGCATGTTGAGGGCGATGGCCTGCTGGGTCAGGCTGTAGGTGCCGCTGATGACCGCCTGGCTGGCGATGATCGTCGCCAGCGTCGCCAGCCCCACAAAGGGCAGCAGCGCCCATTCGGGCTGCATCTCGAACAGCGGGCTGGCGATGTTTTCCGCGCCCGTTTCGAGCACGAAGGCGCCCTGCCCGAAATAGTTGAGCAGCAGGCAGGGGAACACCAGCCCAAACCACGCCACCACGATCGGCCGCCGGCCGAAATGGCCCAGATCGACATAGAGGGCCTCGGCGCCGGTGACGGCCAGGAAGATGGCCCCCATCACGACGAAGGCGATGCCCACATGGGTGATGAGGAATTGTGCCCCCAGCAGCGGGTTCAACGCCCGCAGCACGTCGGGATATTCGATGATGTGGAAAAGGCCGGAAATGCCCAGCACCAGCAGCCAGGCGGCCATGATCGGCCCGAAAACGATCGACACCTTGGTGGTGCCGAAGCGCTGCACCGAAAAGATCAGCACGATGATGAGGAGGGTGATGGGCACCACCCAGCGCTCCATGCCGGGCGCCACCAGCTTGAGGCCCTCCACCGCCGACAGCACCGAAATGGCCGGGGTGATGATCGCGTCGCCGAAAAACAGCGCCGCCCCCAGCACGCCCAGCGCGGTGATCCAGCGCGGCGGCTTGGCGAAGGTCTTGCGCGCCAGCGCCATCAGCGACAGCGTGCCCCCTTCCCCGTTATTGTCGGCCCGCGTCACGAAGAACACGTATTTGACCGCCACGGTCAGCGTCAGCGACCAGACGATGAGCGATAGCAGCCCGAGGATTTCCACATCCGAGGACGCCGCGCCGGGCCGGATCTGCATGGCCTGCCGAAAGGCATAGATCGGGCTGGTGCCGATATCGCCATAAACCACGCCGACGGCGCCCATGATGAGCAGCGGCAGGTTCGGTTTGGCGGGACTGGCCTCTTGGGTCGCGGCAAAACCGGCCTCATGGCCGGATGCACTCGTTTGCGTCATGAGCTGGAGGGCTCTCGCTGTTTCAAGGCGGGCGCCGCTATACACCCCTCCCACGACACAAACAACTCCTATCGCGCCCGGACCCTCAAACCGGGTCCCATGAAACCAGCAGGGGCCGCTCCTTGCGGAACGACCCCTGCCGGGTAAACGAGACCAGGAGGCTCTCGAACGCTTATTCGGCGGCCTGCGCCGTCTGCTGCTCGTCCTCGCGCGCGGCCTTGGTGGCCTCACCCCACCAGACGAGCTGGTCCAGCATGTCCTTGGTGGAATTGCCGATCGAGGCTTCGAGGTCGTTCAGCGACTTGGTGCCGCCAAAGCCCGGATGCACCGACATGAAATCGGCACCGGCGATATGGACGGCCGAGCGGGTCGACGCCATCTGCAGCTCGACGCCGATGGTGCGCAGGTTCTCGATGGCCCGGGCGGCCCCGACGGTGCCGTAGCCGACGGCGCCGAACGCCTTCTTGTTCCAGTTGGTATAGGCTTGGTCGATGGCGTTCTTCAGCGCACCGGTGATGGCGCGGTTATATTCGGCGACGACGAAGATATAGCCGTCGAACTCGCTGATCTTGTTCTGCCAGCGGACAGCGTTGGCGTTCTGCGACGGGACCCAGGCGTTGGACGCCGCTTCGTCGAAAAACGGCAGGTCGAAATCGCGCAGGTCGACGATTTCCGCGTCGATTTCGGGGCGCTCATTGGCCTTTTCCAAAATCCACTTGGCGGGAATCTCGCCGAAACGGGCGGCGCGGGTGGAAGAGATGATGACGGCGATCTTCAGCTTGGACACGGGAATGCCTCCTTGGTAACAAATCGTAACTGAGGCTGTATATGTGCCTGCTACGCTGCCGCTCAAGAAGGTACGCCGCTGTCAGCCAGCAACAGCGACGTCACCCGGTTACATCTGTGTAAGTATAGGTTTTACAAGGGTTTTAGGCCGGCCGAGCCCGCCCCGCGCCGCCAGCGATGGCGTTCGGATAGGACAGAAAGACGCAGTGTTCTCGCTGAGCGAACAATGAACGCCCGCTGTCGACCCGCCTAGCCGCGCAAAACCTCGACATAGCGCCGCGTCGCCTCGGCGAATCCCATCAGCAGCGCGTCGGCGGTCAGCCCATGGCCGATGGACGCTTCGGCAACGCCCGGCACCGCCGCCTGGAAAGCGGGCAGGTTTGCCAGGGTCAGGTCGTGCCCGGCATTGACCCCCAGCCCCGCGGCAAGGGCCGCCGCGCCGGTCTCGGCCAGCGCCGCCAGGGAGCGCCGCGCGCCCTCCGGGTCGTCGAAGCAGGCGCCGTAGGGGCCGGTAAAGAGCTCGATCCGGTCGGCCCCGGTCGCCCGGGCCGCCGCCACGCCGCCTGGCCCCGCATCGGGATCGCAAAACAGCGACACCCGCCGGTCGGGCCGCCGCAGCCGCCCAATCACCGCCTTGAGCAGCGCCGCCTGCCCGACAAAATCCCAGCCATGGTCGGAGGTCGCCTGCGCCGGATCGTCCGGCACCAGCGTCACCTGCTGGGGATTGACCGCCTCGATGAGGGCGATGAACGCCTCGCTGGGATAGCCTTCGATATTGAATTCGGCCGCCGGATAGTCGGCGCGCAGCAGCGCCGCGAGCTCGAAAACGTCGCTGCGGCGGATATGCCGCTCGTCCGGCCGCGGATGCACGGTGATGCCGCTGGCCCCCGCATCGAGCGCGATCCGGGCGATGCCGGTGACGCTCGGCCAGGGCAGGTCGCGGCGATTGCGCAACTGGGCGACGGCGTTGAGATTGACGGAAAGCAGGGTCATGGCGGGACTCGGGGCGTGAACGGGCCGCCCTCTCCTATACCGGATTGGCGGCGCCGCCCAATCGAACCTTGTGATGAGGCCGGAACCCGATGGTGCCGGCCGGCCCCGCTACATGCCCTCCGGCCCGCGCGAGATCGCGGCCAGCCCCGTGCGCACCACCTCGCTCAGCCCCAGCGGCTGCATGAGGGCGATGAAGCTGTCGATCTTTTCCGGCTTGCCCGTCACCTCGAAGACGAAATTTTCCACCGTCGCGTCCACGATATGGGCGCGGAAGGCGTCGGCCAGCCGCAGGGTCTCGGCGCGGTGCTCGCCCGAGCCCACCACCTTGATCAGCGCCAGCTCGCGCTCGATGGCGGCGCCCTGCGCCGTCAGGTCGTGCACCCGGTGCACCGGCACCAGCCGCTCGAGCTGCAACTTGATCTGCACCAGAACGCGCGGCGTGGCGTTGACGACCACCGTGATGCGGCTGAGGCGCCGCCCGTGCTCGGTCTCGCTGACGGTGAGGCTCTCGATATTGTAGCCGCGGGCCGAGAACAGGCTGACGACGCGGGCGAGGATGCCCGGCTCGTTATCGACGAGGACCGCCAGCGTATGGCGTTCCGCCTGCTGGGTTTCGGGCGCCATGAAATAGGCGGAACCGGTAGGTTGCAAATGTGCGTTCATTGTCCTTATCCCGCAGCGGCTTACACCAGCTGCCGTCCTTTTTCGTCGATGATGTCCCCGATATTGGCGGTATCGGGCAGGATGATCTCGTTATGCGGCTTGCCCGACGGGATCATCGGCAGGCAGTTCTCGTCCTTTTCCACGAGGACGTCGAACAGCACCGGCCCGTCATAGGCGAGCATGTCGGCGATGGCCGCATCGAGCTCGGCCGGCGTGTCGCACTTGATGCCCTTGGCACCATAGGCTTCGGCCAGCTTGACGAAATCGGGCAGCGATTCCGAATAGGAATGGGCGTAGCGCGAGCCGTGCAGCAGATCCTGCCACTGGCGGACCATGCCCATCCGCTCGTTGTTGAGGATGAAGATCTTGATCGGCAGGCGGTACTGCACGGCCGTCGACATCTCCTGCATGGTCATCTGCACCGAGGCCTCGCCGGCGATGTCGATCACCAGCGCATCCGGGTGCGCCACCTGCACGCCCACCGCCGCCGGCAGGCCGTAGCCCATGGTGCCGAGCCCGCCCGAGGTCATCCAGTGATTGGGCTTGTCGAAGTGAAAGTGCTGGGCTGCCCACATCTGGTGCTGGCCCACCTCGGTGGTAATGAAGACTTCCTTGGCCTGCTGGCGCGTCGCCTCGTAGAGCCGCTGGATCGCCCATTGCGGCTTGATGACCGTGTCGGAGGTCTTGAAGTTGAGCGAGCCGACCGAGCGCCATTTCTCGATCTGCTTCCACCATCCGGCCAGCGCCTCGGCCCGCGGCTCGTTGGTGCGGCTGCGCCAGATGCGGATCATTTCTTCCAGCACGCGGCCGCAATCGCCGACGATGGGCAGGTCGACATGCACGATCTTGTTGATCGAGGACGGGTCGATATCGACGTGGATCTTGCGGCTGTCGGGCGAGAAGGCGTCGATCTTGCCGGTGATGCGGTCGTCGAACCGGGCGCCGATATTGATCATGACGTCGCAGTCGTGCATCGCCATGTTGGCTTCGTAGGTGCCGTGCATGCCCAGCATGCCCATCCATTGCGGATTGGACGCAGGGAAAGCCCCCAGCCCCATCAGCGTCGAGGTCACCGGAAAGCCGGTCAGTTCCGCCAGTTCGCGCAGGTTGTCCGACGCTTCCGGCCCGGCATTGATGACGCCGCCGCCGGTATAGAAGATCGGCCGCTCGGCCTTCAGCATCAGGTCGACCGCCGCCTCGATCAGCTTGAGGTCGCCATCCACCTGCGGCTTGTAGGACTGGTGCCGCAAGGTATCGGCGTCCGGCTTGTAGTATTCGCCCATGGCGAACTGCACGTCCTTGGGAATATCGACGACCACCGGTCCCGGCCGGCCGGTCGTGGCGATGAGGAAGGCCTCGTGCATGATGCGCGGCAGCTCGGCGACGTCCTTGACCAGATAGTTGTGCTTGGTGCAGCTACGGGTGATGCCCACCGTGTCGCATTCCTGGAAGGCGTCGGTGCCGATCAGCGTCGTGGGCACCTGCGCGGTGATGCAGATCAGCGGGATGGAATCGAGCAGCGCGTCGGTCAGCCCGGTCACCGCGTTGGTGACGCCGGGGCCGGAAGTGACCAGAACCACGCCGGGCTTGCCGGTGGAGCGCGCATAGCCTTCGGCCATATGCGTGGCGCCCTGCTCGTGCCGCACCAGGATGTGCTTGATGAGATCCTGCTGGAACATCGCATCGTAGATCGGCAGCGCGGCGCCGCCGGGATAGCCGAATATGTGTTCGACCCCCTGGTCGGTGAGCGCCTGGATCACCATTTCCGCGCCGGTCATTTTCTCGGCCATTGTCAGCCCTTCCTCAGTCCTGCGCCCGTCGCCACGGGCCTTGTCGTCACCAGCCGTTTTCTCCTTCGGCGGAAAAAAGGCAATAAAAAAGGCCCCGATCGGGACCTGCTTTTGCGCACCAGCGATCGCGCGGGGTTTTACCCCACGATGCCGATGCGCCTACCTACTACGAGAATGCCTGCCCGCACGGGACAACTCCACAATTCCTGCACGCTGCATTGATAAGAGCATCGCGCCGCCAGTGTCAAGCACCCCGGCGGCAACGCCAGAAAATCCGCGCGCCAGATTCCGGTGAACCCATGATGCCGTTCCGGTTTTAGGGGGCTGGCAGCGTCGCGCTCAAATGCTAAAGGCCCGGCAGTAGCCAATTATGACAGTTTGATGACATGAGCAAAAGCGCGCTGGACAAGGACCTGCAACGCGTCTCCGGCCTGGAGACCGCCACCAGCGACCTTGCCCGTTCCCTCGCGGTTCCCGGCCTCGCCCTCGTCTTCCTCCTCGCCGCCGCCGTGTGGGCCAGCGCCTCCGTCGTTAGCGGCCCCTCCACTTACATCATCGTCATCGGCGCCATCGTCGCGGGCTATATGGCGCTCAATATCGGCGCCAACGACGTGGCCAACAATATGGGCCCGGCCGTGGGCTCGCACGCTCTCACCATGGCGGGAGCGCTCGCCATCGCCGCCGTCTTCGAGGCAGCCGGCGCACTGCTGGCGGGCGGCGACGTGGTCAACACCGTCGCCCGCGACCTCCTGACCAGCACCGATATCGACAGCCGCACCTTCGTCCTGGTGATGCTGGCGGCGCTGCTGGCATCGGCCCTCTGGGTCAATCTCGCCACCTATATCGGCGCGCCCGTGTCGACCACCCACGCGGTGGTCGGCGGCGTCGTCGGCGCCGGCGTCGTGTCGATGGGCTTTGGCGTGGTCAACTGGCCTATCGTCGGCTCCATCGCCGTGAGCTGGGTCATCTCTCCCGTGCTGGGCGGGCTGTTCGCCGCCGCCATGCTGGCCCTCATCCGCCGCACCATCACCACGCGCCTCGACAAGATTTCCGCCGCCCGTACCTGGGTGCCGATCCTCGTCGCCGCCATGACCGGCATCTTCGCCATGTATCTGGCCGCCAAGGGCCTGAGCCGGCTCTGGCAGCCGGGCCCCGTGGAAATTATCGGGCTGGGCGTCGTCTTTGCCGCGCTGGGATGGATTTTCGCCATGCCCTGGGTGCGGCGGCAATCGCTGCATCTGGAGAACCGCAAGAAGCACGTGGCGACCCTGTTCCGCCTGCCGCTCATCATCTCGGCGGCGCTGCTGTCGTTCGCCCATGGCGCCAACGACGTCGCCAACGCCGTCGGCCCCTTCGCCGCCATCGTCACGACGCTGGAGAGCGGCCACAACGAGGTTGCCGGCATCGCCCTGCCCTTCTGGGTCATGGCCATCGGCGCGGTGGGCATCTCCATCGGCCTGGCGCTGTTCGGACCGCGCCTCATCCGCACGGTGGGCGAGCAGATCACCAAGCTCAACGAAATCCGCGCCTCCTGCGTGGCCCTCTCGGCCGCCGTCACGGTCCTCGTGGCCTCGGCCCTGGGCATGCCGGTTTCCTCCACCCACATCGCGGTGGGCGCGATCTTCGGCGTCGGCTTCCTGCGTGAATTCATCTCGCGGCGCGGCATGGAAGGCGCGGCCGTGCCGGTCAACGCCAAATTCATCGACGCCAGCCAGCTCAATGCCACGCCCGAAGAGGCGCTCGCCAATGCCCGCAAGACCGAAGGCCGGCTGCTCGTCCGGCGGCAGCACGTCTACAGCATCGGCGCGGCCTGGGTGGTCACCGTGCCGGCCACCGCCGCCCTGTCGGGCCTGCTCTATTTCGGCCTCAGCCTGATTATCGGCTAGCCGGCCCCAGCAACTGGGCGTGCAACCGCGTCGCCAGCCGCCCCAGCGACTTGTCCGCGAGGAGCCGCCGCGCCTCCGACAGCGTCACCCAGTGGCGCAGCCGCTGGTCGCGCTCGCGCCAGTCCTCGTGCTGCTGCTCGACGCGCAGCGGATAAAGATCCACGTCGACCAGCATAGCCCCATCGCCGCCCATGCTGGCGCGATAGCTGCCCACCGGCGTGGTATCGATGGTGCCGGAAACCCCGGCTTCTTCCAGCGCTTCGAGCGCCGCGCTCTGCCAGGGCGTCATGTCCGGCTCGATGGCACCCTTGGGGAAAATCCATTTGCCCGAGCGGCGTGACGTGATCAGCAGGAACGCCATGCGCCCTTCGACGAGCGCATAGGGCATGGCGCCCGCCTGCCGCCAGGCGCTGGGCGTCTCGACGGCGGGGCTCCAGTTCTTGAGAAAATCGCGCAACACGGCGCTCTCCCTCGCAAGCGAGGCACCCGCCACCCCGATCGGTTGCGGCGGCGCCGAAAGAAAGGGCCCCGTGGGGGCCCTTTCAGGGACTGTTCAGCTGACCAGCGTCAGGTTCGTCGCCGAAACCTTGCCGTCGCGGCCGGTCTCGAGGTCGAAGCTCACCTTGTCGCCCTCGTAAAGGCCCTGCAGGCCCGAGCGCTGCACGGCCGAGATATGGACGAAAGCGTCCTTCTCGCCGTTATCGGGCGAAATGAAGCCGTAGCCTTTGGTGGTGTTGAAGAATTTCACGGTGCCCGTGATGGAAGACATGTCCTGGTCCTCAAGGTCTGTGGTGCCGCTTGGCGGCAGTGGGTTTGGCCGGAGCCGGAGCGCCGGCGTTACGATTCACGAGATCAGGAGGTAGCCAAGTTCCCGGCCGGGCCGGTCATTCAGATAGCGCAAGACAAGTGGCACGTATGCGCCCCATTATCGCGTTGCCTCGCGACATTTTCAAGGCCGCGCCGCTCGTGATCACGAAGATCGCCCGGCCGGTGAACCGGCCGGGCGTCTGGCGCCTTCCGACGCCGGGAGCCGCAGGGGGCGTTGCGGCAAGGGCCTCAGCCGCGCGGGCAGGTGTCGATATAGCGCGTGCCGTTCGGGCGCTCGTAGACGCAGCGATCACGGCTGCCATCCACCCGGCCCAGCAGATCGCCGGCGGCAGCGCCGGCCACGGCACCGATACCGGCACCCACGGCCGTACCCACGACATTGCCGCCGGTGGCAGTCGCACCGATGATGCCACCGCCAATGGCGCCGACAGTCGCGCCCTGCTGGGTGGTGGTGCAGGCAGCCAGGGAAAGCACGGCGGCGGCGACGATAAGAAGCTTATGCATGAGGTCCTCCAAGAGATGCTCGCTGGCCACAATGCATCAATTTGCCGATGGTTCCAGTCCGGCTTGCGGAGAACTTGACTAATTTGCCGCCTAACGCCGGCCGATGACCCCGCCCAACCCGACGCCGAGCCAGCCCAGCAGCATGATGCCGCCGCCCAGCGGCGCCGCCCCCGGGAACAGCCCCGCCCCGGCGAATTGACGCATCGCCAGGTCGCCGCAGAACAGCGCCGTGCCCAGCGCCAGGAGCCCGGCCGCCGCCAGCAGGACCCGGCTTCGCCCCCATAGGCCCAGCGCCAGCAGGGCCGGGCCATGCGCCAGGCAGATGGTTGAAATCGCACCCAGATTCCGGCCCACATCGGCATGCGCCGCGGCCGCGGCACTGGCCACGCCCAGCGCACCGGCGAGGCCGGCCAGCAGCACCAGCAGACGCGACATTGCCGCCATGACCAACTCCCTCAAGCGGGCCGATGGCTTCCTTGTGGCCCGGCTTTGCACTAGAGGATCGGGCGCATGAAGGAAAGACCACAGTGAACGACGAGGCCACACCGCACGCGCCGGTGCAAACATATGCGGGGACAAGCTGGGGCGGCGAACTGCGCGCCATGTTCGCGCTCGCCTGGCCGCTGGTCGTCGCCCAGCTGGCGCAGACGGCGCTGACCACCACCAATGTCATCATGCTGGGCTGGCTCGGTCCCGAATCCCTGGCCGCCGGCGCCCTGGCGACCAGCTTTCTCATGCCGCTGCTGATTTTCGGCATGGGGATCGTGGGCGCCGTCGCCCCGCTCGCCGCCCAGGCCCGGGGCGCCCGCGACATCAAGGCCATCAGGCGCATCGTCCGGCAGGGTTTTTGGGTCTCGCTTCTCCTGGGCGCCATCCTGGTGCCCGTCGTCCTGCAGATCCGCATCATCTACGGCCATCTGGGGCAGGACGAGGCGCTGATCGCCTATAGCGAGCAATATGTGCAGATCGCCGCCTGGATGATCTTTCCCGCGCTCGGCATGATGGTGGTGCGCTCGCTGCTCTCGGTATTCGACGCCATCCGCGTCATCCTCGTCGTCACTGCCGCCGGGGTGGTGGTCAATGTTTTTCTCAGCTACGGCCTTACCTTCGGCCATTTCGGCATGCCGCGCCTCGAACTGCGCGGCGCCGCGCTGGGCACCACCATCACCAATATCCTGATGTTCGGCGCCCTGCTCGCCTATGTGCTGCGCCAGCGCCGGTTCCGGCGCTTCCACATCCTCGTTCGCTTCTGGAAGCCCGACTGGCGGCATTTTCGCGAGATCATCCGCATCGGCCTGCCCATCGGCCTCACCGTGCTGGCCGAAGTGGGGCTGTTCACCGCCGCCGCCCTGCTGATGGGGCTGCTCGGCACCGACGAGGTGGCGGCGCACGCGGTGGCGCAGCAATGCGCCTCGCTCGCCTTCATGGTGCCGATGGGCCTCGGCATCGCCGCCACCGTACGCGTCGGCATCGCTTATGGCCGCCGCGACAAGGACGGCATCCGCAAGGCCGGCTGGACCGCCTTCGTGCTGGGGACGGGCTTCATGGCGCTGTCATGCTTCGTTTTCCTGACTTTCGCGCCCGATATCGTCGGCATTTTCCTCGATCCCTCCCACGCGGAAAACGCGCGCGCCCTCAGCCTTGCCGCCAGTTTCCTCGTGGTTGCCGGCATCTTCCAGATCGTCGATGGCGCGCAGGTGGTGGCCGCCCACGCCCTGCGCGGCCTCAGCGACACGAAAATCCCCATGCTGCTGGCGATTGTCGGCTATTGGCTGATCGGCCTGCCGATTTCCTGGGTGCTCGGGCTGCAACTCGGCTGGGGCGGCGTCGGCGTCTGGACCGGGCTTGCCGCCGGCCTCGCCTTTGCCGCCATCGCCCTGGGCAGCCGCTTCGCGCTACGCGAGCGGCTGGGGCTGTTGCAGACCATACCGGGCTAAAGCGGCGCGCCGTCCGGCCCCTCGCGGGGCCAGTCGCCCATGCGGTTGCGGAACCAGGTGCGCTGCCGCTTGGCGTATTGCTGCGTGGCGGTGACGGCGCGGGCGATCGCCGCTTCCTGGCTGATAAGCCCTTCCAGCCAATCGGAAATTTCCGGCACCCCGATGGCCTTCATCGCCGGCAGCGTCGGGTCCGGCCGCAGCCGCCGCAACGCTTCCACCTCCGCCACCGCCCCATTGTCGAACATGGCGCCGAAGCGCCGGGCGATGCGGGTGCGCAACGCGTCGCGCTCTGGCCAGAGCACCAGCCGTTCGAGCTGCCAGCCCGCCAGCAGGCCCGGCTGCTGCGTCTCCTGAAAGCTCGACAGCGCCCGGCCGGTGGCCCGCTTGACCGCCAGGGCACGGGTGACGCGCTGCGGATCGGCGACCCCCAGCCGCGCCGCCGTCGCCGGGTCTTCCGCTGCCAGCAAGGCCAGCCGTTCCGCCGCGTCGAGGCCGGTCAACTGCTGCTCCACCTGCGCGACAATCTGCGGCGACACCGCCGGGACATCGGCGAATCCCTTGGTCAAAGCTTCGAAGTAAAGCCCTGTTCCGCCAACGAAAATAACTTCCCGCTCCGGCTCGATCCCGACGAGCGCCGCCTCTACCGCGCGCACCCAGGCGCCGGTGGAAAACCGCTCGAGCGCCGAAACGAAGCCGTAAAGCAGATGCGGCGCCGCCGCCTCGTCCGCCGCGTCCGGACGGGCGGTCAGCACCCGCAGCGTATCGTAGACCTGCATGGCGTCGGCATTGACGATGACGCCCCCGCCTTGCCGCGCCCGGGCCAGCGCCAGCGCCGACTTGCCGCTGGCAGTGGGACCGGCTATCAGAACCGCGCGTCTCACCCCAGCCTTGCCGAGAGTTGCTGCCGTCATGCCGGTCCTCTGCCTGATCGCCAATCCCGCCGAACCCGAACTGGATGCGGCCCTGGTCAACCGGGTCGTGCAGCAAACCGGCGGCGAACTCAACTGGCTGAGCCACGGCATCGCCTGCGAGATACATGATCCTGCCGCCCCGCAAGCCCTTGATCTGGCACGCGATCTCATCAAAGGCAAGGCCGTCGACGCCAACCTCGTGCCCAGCGACAACCGGCGCAAGCTGCTGCTGGTGGCCGACATGGATTCGACCATGATCGAGCAGGAATGCATCGACGAACTGGCCGCCGCGCTGGACCTCAAGCCGCAGGTGGCGGAAATCACCGACCGGGCCATGCGCGGGGAGCTCGATTTCGCCCAGGCGCTGGACACCCGCGTCGCCCTGCTCAAGGGGCTAGAGCGTTCTAAAATCGAGGAAATCCGCCGCGAAGCCATCACGCTGGCGCCGGGCGGGCGGGCGCTGGTGCACACCATGAAGGCCTATGGCGCCTATACCTCGCTGGTCTCGGGCGGCTTCACCTTCTTTGCCGACTATTTCGCCCGACGGATCGGCTTCGAAGAGGCCATCGCCAACGTGCTGGAGTTCGACGGCGAGCGCCTCACCGGCACCGTCGCCAAGCCGATCGTCGACAAAAATACCAAGAAAAACAGGCTGCTGGAGCTGGCCGCCGAACGCAACCTGCCGCTGGAGCGCACCCTGGCGGTGGGCGACGGCGCCAACGATCTCGACATGATCGGGGCCGCCGGCTTCGGCGTGGCGCTGCACGCCAAGCCCACAGTCGCCGCCGCCGCGGGGATCCGCATCGACCACGGCGACCTCACCGCCCTGCTCTATCTGCAAGGCTACGCGGAAGACGAGTTCGTGCGGTGAATTCGTCACGCATTGGCGACCCGATGGGCACGCACCGCTAGCATTTGCCACCGCATCCGCGGCACCAAGGCTAACAAAATGCGAAAACCCGGCACCACAGGCGCCGGGTTTCATATTTTCTTCCGATCCGCCCCTGCGGGGCCCCTCCTCCCACGAGGGGAGAAGGGAGAAGGTCGGTGCCGGGAAAGGACCCTGACCGGGGCGCTACTGCGCCGCGGCGGGGGGTGCTTCCTCGGCCGGCGCGGGCAGCTCGGTGCCGATGGTGGGCTCGAGCGGCAAGCCGTCGTCCAGCGTGATGGAGGGCGGCACGGTTTCTTCGATGCCCATGCCGTCCAGCGCCGGCTCGTCGGCGCCGGTTCCGGGCACTTCGATGCTCTGCGGCTGGCGCGGCGGCGCCAGATTGGCATTGGCCGCCGGCAGGGTGCCGTTGGAGCCGAAATAGCGGAAGAAGGCGCTATCGGGCGACAGCACCATGGTGGTGTTGGCTCCCTTGAGCGCGGTGCGGTACGATTCCATCGAGCGGTAGAACTCGAAGAACTCCTCGTCCTGCCCATAGGCCTCGGCGAAGATGCGGTTCCGCTCGGCGTCGCCCTGACCGCGGATGATCTCGGCGTCGCGCGTCGCCGCCGCCACGATCTCCACCGCCTGACGATCGGCGATGGCCCGGAGGCTCTGCGCCTGTTCCTGACCGCGCGCCCGGAGCAGGGCCGCCTCGGCCAGACGCTCGGCCCGCATGCGCTCATAGGTGCGCTCGCGCACTTCCTCGGCGAGGTCGGTGCGCAGGATACGCACGTCGACGATGGAAATGCCCAATTGCTCCATTTCGGGCCGCATCAGGTCGCGGGCCTCCAGCATCATCTGCGAGCGCTGCTCGGAGAGGGCCGCGTTGAACTCGCGCAGGCCATAGACGTCACGCAGCGCGTTGGCGAAACGCGTGGCGATACGGTCCTGCGCCACCGACATCTGCCCCAGCGCCCGTTCGCGGAACAGCCGGGGATTGGTGATGCGATAGGTGAGGAACGCGTCCACCTCGTAGAAGGCGCCGCCCGAGACCTGCACGGTCATGTCGGAAATATCCTGCCGCAGCAGGCGATCCTCGATGATCTGCACGGTATCGATGAAATCGGTCGGGATCTTGAAATAGAGCCCCGGCTCCTGATGCACGTCGATGATCTGGCCGAAGCGCAGCACGATGGCCTGCTGGCGCTCGTTGACCACGTAAAGCGAGGAAAACAGCACATAGAGCGCGGCAAGGGCGATGGCGCCGAAAATATAGATGCGGTTGCTCATGGCTCAGTTCTCCACGCCGGTATTGCTGGAGGGAGTGGCAGAGCCACCCAGGGCCCGGGCACGCAATTCGGGCAGCGGCAGATAGGGCACGACGCCCGAGCCGCCCTCGGCGCCGTTCTCGATGACGACCTTCTGCGAGTCGCCCAGCACCTGCTCCATGGTTTCGAGGAACAGGCGCTGGCGCGTCACTTCCGGCGCCGCGACATATTCGACATAGACGGAGTTGAAGCGCTCGGCCTCACCGGTGGCTTCCTGCACCATGCGGTTGGCATAGGCGGCCGCATCCTCGCGCTTGGCCGCGGCCTCGCCGCGGGCATTGCCGAGCAGCGTATTGGCGTAGGACCTCGCTTCTTCCTGCAGGCGGTCTTCGTCCTGCTCGGCGCGCTGCACCTCGTTGAAGGCGTCGGCCACTTCGGCCGGCGGGGCGCCGTTTTCGATGGAAATCTGGCTCACCGCCACGCCCATGCCGTAGCTGTCGAGAATGCCCTGGGTGATGCGCTGCACCTCGCTGGCGATGCCGGCGCGGTCGTCACGGAAAATATCCTGCGCCGGGCGCCGCCCCACCACCTCGCGCATGGCGCTTTCGGCGGCGTTGGCGACCATGTCTTCCGGGTCGCGCACGTTGAACAGGTAGTCGATCGGGCTGTTCACCGACCACAGCACGGCAAAGCGCACGTCGATGATGTTCTGGTCGCCCGACAGCATCAGCCCGTCATCGCGCCGCGTATGGGCGCCGGCTGAAGGCGAGCCGATGGTGGTCTGGTTTTCCGAGATGCTGACCTTTTCGACCGTTTCGACCGGCCAGAACAGGAAATGCAGGCCCGGCATGGACAATTCGTCCTTGGGCGCGCCCAGCCGCAGCTCGACGCCCACTTCCTGCGGCGCGACAGTATAGATGCAGTTGACCGCCCAGAAGGCGGCCAGCACCAGGACACCGCCGACGATCAGCCAGCGGCCGCCCGGCACGCCGCCGCGAAACTGGTCGCGGCCGCGATTGAGGATGTCCTCGAGATTGGGGGTATTGCCGCCTCCCGGGCGGCGGGGTCCGCCGCCACCGCCGGGCGCTTGGCCCCAGGGGCCGCCAGTGTTGCGGCCACCTCCGCCTCCATTATTCTCCCAAGGCATCGTTTTCCTTCCGGATCGTTCGAAAACTCGCTGGCAACATATATAAGCAAGCGGCCCGCGCGATCAATGCACGGCGGCGCCGACACGCTCGTAGACGGCAATGGCGTAGCCCGCCTCGTCGCCCGCCGCCGGCGTCACCTTCGGCCGCGCCGAAACCCGCCAATGCGCGGGGTCTATGGGCGGGAAACGCACGTCGCCCGGCGGTTCCAGCGCGACATGGCTGATATAGAGCCGGTCGGCGAGGCCGATGGCCTGCGCGTAAATGTCGCCGCCCCCGATAACCATGATTTCATCGACCCCGTCCCGAACCGCCATTTCCCGCGCCAGATCGAGCGCGGCGCGCAGATCATGGCACACGCTGACCCCGGCGGGCGCGTAGTCCTCCTGCCGGGTCACCACGATATGCGGGCGCCCCGGCAGCGGCTGGCGGAACGTCTCGAACTGCTTGCGGCCCATGACCATGGGCTTGCCCATGGTGGTGCGCTTGAACCAGGCGAAATCGGACGGAATGCGCCACGGAATGGCATTCCCCGCCCCGATGACACGGTTGCGCGCCACGGCGGCGATGAGGGAGACGAGAACGGTCATGACGGCTCACGGGTTGGCGGGAGGCTAGCAGGGGAAGGTTTACTTTGGACCTCGGCGCCGTGGCCAGAGGTTTTGCACGGCGTAAAACAGAGGTTCCCGCTTTCGCGGGAATGACCCGGTGTGTGGGGGATAGCATTGGGCACGCGGAAATGACATCGGGGCAAACGATCGGCTACATTGCTAACGGCCAACCACGACGTCATTCCCGCGAAAGCGGGAACCTCCGTTGCAGGAGTTTCCGGATGGGCAAGCAATATTACGTCTATATTCTTGCCAGCCGGAAGAAGTGGCGGCAGGCCTGGAAGATGGAACTGATCAAGAAAGACAACCCCGGCTGAGCCGACCTCTACCCGCCACTGCCGGCACGGCGTAAAACGGAGGTCCCCGCTTTCGCGGGGATGACAGTGTGGTGGTGGAGGATAGCATTGAGCAGACGGAAATGACATCGGGGCAAATGATCGGCTACATTGCTGTCGGCCACCACGACGTCATTCCCGCGAAAGCGGGAACCTCCGTTGCAGGAGTTTCCGGATGGGCAAGCAATATTACGTCTATATTCTTGCCAGCCGGAAATATGGCGCGTTGTATATTGGTGTCACCGGCGATCTGGTCGGCCGCGTCTACATCCATCGCCAGGAACTGCTGCATGGACACACGAGCCGCTACCACATTCACACCCTTGTTCATTTCGAGATTTTTACCGATCCGGAAGCCGCAATTCAGCGCGAAAAACAGCTGAAGAAGTGGCGGCGGGCCTGGAAGATGGAACTGATCGAGAAAGACAACCCCGGCTGGGCCGATCTCTACCCCGACATTGCCGGCACGGCGTGAAACGGAGGTCCCCGCTTTCGCGGGGATGACAGTGTGGTGGTGGGGAATAACGGTGTGACGGCAAGGGATTAATTCATTTCACGCCTATATCTCAGGCACCGGCCAGTTTTTCGAGGGCGGGGCCGGCGATGCGGACTTTGGTCCAGTCGTCCTGCAGGATGCCGCCCTGGCTGCGGTAGAAATTGATGGACGGCTCGTTCCAGTCGAGCACCCACCATTCGAAGCGGCCGAGATTTTCCGCCACGCAGCGCTGCGCCAGATGCACCAGCAGCGCCTTGCCGATGCCCTTGCCGCGCAGGGCCGGGTCGACGAAGAGGTCTTCGAGCCAGATGCCGTGGCGGCCCTGAAAGGTGGAATAGGTGTAGAACCACAGCGCAAAGCCCACCGGCTGGCCGGCCCATTCGGCGATCTCGCAAAAAACTTTCGGGGCGGGGCCAAAGAGGTCGCGATCGAGGTCGGCTTCGCTGGCCGTTACCTCGTCGAGCAGTTTTTCGTAGGTGGCCAGCGCCCGGATGAAGCCCAGCACCAGGCCGGCATCGCCGGGCCGGGCGGCGCGAATGGAAAGATCGGCGGTCACGAAGGGTCTGCCTGCTGGTTGCGGGAAGGGTTAGGGCGACGGGCTGTTGGCGGCCGGACGAAGGGCGCGGTGCATGAGCCGCGGGACCCCCTCCCCGACCCTCCCCGCAAGGGGGAGGGAGCCCCATCGTGGCTGATATCGGTGCGTTAGTCGAACCAGTCCACCTTGCGCAGCAAGAGGATATCGAGCTCGCGATCCCAGGGCGGGAACCAGTTGGTGGCGGTCATTTCGAAGGTGGTGGGGCCGGTCTTGGTGACGTTCTCGCCGCAGAAGGAGACGAGGGCGTCGGAACTGCTCTTGTCGATGGTGAGGGTGAACGAGCCGATGGGGCCGGCCCAGTTGTTGCCGGTGGACCAGACGTAGGAAATCCAGCTTTCGGTATAGGGGTAGGCAGTCCAGCCGTCCTTTTCCATGGCGGAAGCCTTTACGGCGGCGATGAAATCGTCCTCGAGGCAGTATTTATGCCGGTAATCCTCGAGGCGCCGGGCGAAATAGCCGTCGTCGTCGGCCGGCGGGATGAAGCTCACCCCCACCGTGCCGCCAACGCTGGGCCGGTAGCGATGGATGACCTCGGACTTGCCCGGCGGGAACACGGCTTCCCAGCTATAGGTGGAGCGCAGGGTCCATAGCGGCATGTAATCGCTCTGCCAGCCGGCGCCGGCATCGTATTCCATGCCGAAGATGAGGCCGTTGTGCTTGAGTGCCGCCGCCGCCTCGGCGGGCAGCTCGTTGAGCCGGGCATAGACGTCTTCGCCCAGTGGATTGGGCGACAGGCCGTATTTGGCCAAGAGCTTGGTGTAGTCGATATTGTTGTGCACGGCGTATTGGTGCAGCGTGGCGCTGACCGGCTGGCCGTTGAAGCTGGTCGTGAAGCCGAACAGATTGTCGGGATCGCTGGCATCCATGCCGATATTGCCGGCATAGGTGATCGGCACGTCGATCATCGATTCCGGCCCGTTCTCCACGTCGGGCATGGGAAAGGCCACCAGCAGGGTCTGCGGCGTATCGAGCTTGTTGTTGAATTCGTAGACCACCTCGATCTCGTTCTCGGAGATAGAGAGGTGCTCGGACAGCATCTCGATATTGTCGTTGGCGACGAACAGCAGCCCGCCCGTGCTCAATTGCGCGGTGGTATCGTTGGCCAGAACCGGCATGCCGACACACAGCAGCAGCGCTGCCGCACCCAAAACCCTCATGGCGTCCTCCCTCGCACGGACGCCCACTCTACACGGAAACGGGCGCCTTGATATGGGGGTGCGGGTCATATCCCTCGAAGACGAAATCCTCGAAGACGAAATCCTCCAGCCGCCGGCGCTCGGGATTGACGACGAGGCGCGGCAGTTTTCGGGGGGCGCGGCGCAATTGCTCGCGGGCCTGCTCGAAATGGTTGGCGTAAAGATGCACGTCGCCGAAGCTGTGGACGAAATCCCCGACGCCGAGCCCGGTCACCTGCGCCACCATATGGGTGAGCAGCGCGTAGGAGGCGATGTTGAACGGCACACCCAGAAAGGTGTCGGCGGAGCGCTGGTAGAGCTGGCAGCTCAGCTTGCCATCGGCGACGTAGAACTGGAACAGGCAGTGGCAGGGCGGCAGCGCCATGGCGTCCACCTCGGCCGGGTTCCAGGCCGAGACGATGTGGCGGCGGCTGTCGGGATTGTTGCGGATCGCGTCCACCACGTTCTGCAACTGGTCGATATGGCGGCCGTCCGGGGCCGGCCAGCTACGCCATTGCGAGCCGTAGACGGGCCCCAGATCGCCGTTCTCGTCGGCCCACTCGTCCCAGATTTTAACGCCGTGCTGTTGCAGCCAGCGTACATTGGTCTCGCCGCGGATGAACCACAGCAGCTCGTAGACGATGGATTTGAGGTGCAGCTTCTTGGTGGTGACGAGCGGAAAGCCCTGCGAAAGGTCGAAGCGCATCTGGTAGCCGAACAGCGAGCGCGTGCCGGTGCCGGTGCGGTCGGCCTTGTCGGTTCCGCGTTCGAGAATGTCGGAAAGAAGGGTCAGGTAGGGCTGCATGGCCCCATCCTATTGCGATTCGGCCCCGCCATGCCTATGTTGGATGCGCCCGTAAGGGCTATGGCGATAAATGGTCATTGTAATAAACCCATCGGACCCGGGGGCAGTACCCGGCGCCTCCACCAGAACCCCCGCGTCATGGCGCGGTGCATGGGGGCGAAACAGGATCGACGGGGGCGTAAAGAATGTGCTTTCGCTCGGTGAGGTACCACCGTTATCGGTCCGAAAACTTATAGTTGCCAATGACAACCATAAGGCTCCGGTCGCTCTCGCCGCGTAATGCGGTGCTAGCACTGGGAATTGAAGTCCTCCAGCCCTAGCCGGCTGACAGGCGGGGTCCGCAGGCACCTGGCAACAGAAGCCTGCATTTTCATTCACGCCGAAGCGGGGCGCCTTTGTCCTTGAAATATCGAGGAACGTAAGGCTGATATGGACCGTTCGGATTCGTTCCCGGACGCCCTCGCGAAGAAGCTGGAAGTGCGCCATGGCCGAAGATCACCTGCGATACGACATCCTCGCCCAGGAGGCGTTACGCGGCGTCGTGCGCAAGGTGCTGGCCGAAGTGTCGCGCACCGGCCTGCCCGGCGAGCACCATTTCTTCATTTCCTTTTCCACCCGCGCCCCCGGCGTGCGCATCAGCGAAAAGCTGCTGGGCCAGTACGACAAGGAAATGACGATCGTCATCCAGAACCAGTTCTGGGACCTCAAGGTCAGCGAAAGCGCCTTCGAAATCGGCCTCAGCTTCGACGGCCAGCCCGAGACGCTGGTCGTCCCCTTTGCCGCCATCAAGGGCTTTTTCGACCCTTCAGTGCAGTTCGGCCTGCAATTCGACCCGGCGACGGCGCCGCAGGAGGATGGCGAGGCAGCGGCCGACGCGGCCACCGAGAGCGCCGCGGCGGGCGACGCGCCGGCCGAAGCCAGCGGCGAAAAGGTGGTGAGCCTCGACGCCTTCCGCAAAAAGCCCTGAGCCGCACCCCAGCATGGAAAAGCGCTCCTTCTCCATTGCCGGGCATCGCACCTCCATCGCCCTCGAACCCGCCTTCTGGCAGGGCCTGGCTGCCATGGCCGCGGCACGCGAGCTGAGCCTAGCGGCCATGGTGCGGGAAATCGACGAAACCCGGCAAACGCCCAATCTCTCCTCGGCGGTGCGGGTGGCGGTGCTGGCCTGGTATCGCGACGGCGCCTAGATCGCCTGCCTCTCGTGTCGAAGCCAGCGGGAACCTGTTATGCCTTGCGGGACGAAACCACCGGCGCTGCCCCCGGGCGGAGACCCGGGGGCCTCTGTCCCCGATCAACCGGCCATCGGGGCTGCTGAACCGGCCCCCGGATCACGTCCGGGGGCAGCCACGGTGGGCGTGGCGAGCATAAGGGAAACCGCCATTCCGTTCGATGCAGCGTCCTATGGCGAAAGCGGCAGTGGCTGGTTGAAGCCGGGGAAACCCAGATCGAGCGGCGGCAGGGTGGGAGCAAATTCGGGTTCGGGTTCGGGCTCGGGTGCAGGCTCTTCGGCAAGCGGCGGCGCGGCTTCCTCGGCCTGGCGGCGCGCTTCTTCCTCGGCGGCGCGGCGAGCCGCTTCCGCTTCGGCGGCCTGGCGTTTCTGCTCCTCGATCAGCCGGTTGCGCGCCTCGGCCGCCTCGCGCTGGCGCGCCTCATCCTCGAGGCGCAGGCGTTCGAGCCGCTCCACTTCCAGCTCGTTGGCGCGCACCTGGATGGCGGCGACGATCTCGCCCAGGTCGAGCGTCGTCGTCGGCGCGAACAGCGTACCGCCGATGCGGTTGAGGATGCGGGCGCTGTCGGGCTGGATGAGGCCGCCGGCATCGGCGAAATCGCGCGGGGTGAGCACGAAAACCCCGTCGAGCCCCAGCGTCGGCAGCGCCAGGTTGAGGCTGCCCGAGAGCCGCCCGCCTTCACCCTCGACGATGAGATTGGCCAGCCGCGCCGTACCCGCCGCGATGGAAAAGGCGCCGCGCGCCGTGGCGGCGGCAAAATCCCCCCGCCCCAGCGCCACGCCGATATAGCTTTCGAGCGCCGCGGCGTCGCTGTCGAGCACGTCGTCGAGCCGGGCCAACGCCGGATAGACGCCGGTATCGAGCCCGGTGACGGCAAAATCGGCAAGGGTGAAATTGCCCTCCCCCGCCAGCCGGCGCATCACATCGGCAAGGCTCTGCCCGGCGCCCTCGAATTGCAGCCCGCCATCGAGCCGCCCCGACAAGCCCGGCCGCGCCGCCGGCGGCAATAGCGCATCGAGCTCGACGCCCGCCACGCTGAGCCGCCCCGACAGGGTGCGCTCCTCGAAGCTGCCGGCGCAACATTGGTCGAGATCGAGCGCCACGCTGCCCCCGCCCACCTCGACGCTGAAGCGGTTGAGCCCGATGGCGCGCGGCTCCCACACCAGATCGAAGCGCGTCGCCCCACCGATTGCGGCGTCGCCGAAATAGAGCGCATCGGCGCTGACGGCGATATCGCCCCGGCTGGGGCGGCTGTCGCCGGTCATGGCCAGCGGCCCCTCGGGCCATTGCCCCGGTTCGATCCCCACCAGCGCCGCCGACCCCAGCACCGCCTGCGCCACGCCCGCAACGTCGAGCCCATCGAGCCGCAGCGCACCCGAGAGCACGGGAACCGGGCCGGCCCGGTCGAGCGCCAGCCTGCCGTCGAAGGCCAGCGGCCCGGCAAGGCCGGCGATATCGTCCAGCGTCACCGCGCCGCTGCCGTCAAAATCGATGCCGGCGACCAGATCGAAGCCGCCCAGCCCGGCCCCTTCCAACCCGGCCAGCGCCGCCACCCCGTCGCCGCTGAGCAGCCGCGCCTCGAGCCGCCCGCTGCCGCGCAGCGCGCCCGTATCGGTAAAACCGAGCTGACCGGCAAACCCCACATTTTCCGTGCCGGAACTGAGGCCGACGCGCCCGCTGAGGCCGTCATCGGCGCCGCCTTCGAGAAAGAGGCTCGCCAGCGTCTCCTCGCCGCCGGAAAACAGCTCCACCGCGCCCAGGCCGAGCTGCTGCATGAGATGAGCGCCGTCAGTCGCCTCCAGCGAGGCCACCAGCCGCAGGTCGCCGGCCGCCGGCGTGCCGAACGCCGTCGCCAGTTCGGCGCGGAAATCGAATGCCGCCTCGTCCAGCGTGCCGCCCAGCGTCAGCACCTGTCCCTCGCCGCTTTCGGCGTCGGCGAGGCCGAATTGCAGCTCGGCCGGAAAGGCGCCCCGGACCGCCTGCTGCCAGGGATAGGGGATGGCGGCCAGTTCGTAGACCGCTTCGAGCCCCGGCGCCTCGGCCGCCACGACGCCGAGCCGGCCGGCCCCGGTAAAGCGCGGCGCCGCCAGCGTGCCGGTGGCGCGCAGATTGGCATCGAGCGACACGCCGCCCCAATCGGCGGCGGCAAGGCGTGAAAAGCGCATGGCGGCGGGCGACCACTGCCCTTCGGCGACGAAATCGGCGGCGCCGAGCCCCAGCACGTCCATGGTCTCGGCCGTCACCGAAAAACTGCCATAGGGAAATGACACGCCAAAGCTGGGCTCGGCCGCCACATCGGGCAGCAGGGCGGCCAGCGCCTCGGTATGCAGGGCATCGAGCGTGGCGAAATGCCCCACGATATCGAGACGCGGCTCGTCGCCGAACCCCAGTCGCAGATCGACGCGGTGCGGCACGCCATCGAGCGTGAACGCCCCGTCGCTGAGGCCGAAGGCGTCGCCCGCCAGCATGATGCGGCCGGCCAGCGTGGCGGGCATGTTGAACAGCGGATTGTCTTCCTGCGGCCGGCGCCACAATTGCGCCAGCGCATCGAGCCGCTGGCTGGAAAGCTGCACGTCGCCGCGGAAAGCGGGCGCCGCGCCTTCGGCGGCCAGCCGGCCGGAAAGGCGCAGGCTGGTTTCGCCCGGCAGCGTGGCGACGGCCCGCTCCAGCGTCCACACCCGGCCATCGGTGGTCGCCTCGACGCGCAGATTGCGCAGCGCAAAGCCCCGCAGGCTCACCTCGGCCAGGTCGACCCCGAGCCGGCCGGGCATCGGCAATTGCGGCGGCACCGGCAATTCGGCCAGCAGCCGCACCGCTTCGTAGGGCAGCTCCGCCGACACCTCGTTGGCGTCGCGCGGCGGCAGCGAGAAAACGCCGCCCGAAACGATGGCGTCGAAGCGCGACTGCGCCCCCAGCCGAATATCGGCCGAGCCGGTGAGCCGCAGCCCCGCGCGGTTCTCGTCCGGTTGCAGCGTATAGCCGGCAAGGACAACGCGGTCGGTCGACGCTTCGAGGCTGCTTTCGAGCAGCAGATTGCCGCGAATGTCGTCGGCCCGCTCGGCCACCGGCGGCGCCTGCCGCAACACGATATTGCCGTCGAATTTCGGCGCCACGCCGGCACTCAGCATGCCCTCGGCGGTGAGCGAGAAGGCGTTGTCGGCCTCGCGCAGATAGCTCGTTATCCGCGCCTTGCCGGTCTCGTCGAGCGCGCCGGAATTGAAGCGGATTTCGTAGCGGCCGTCATTGACCGTGCCATAACCCTGGAACTGGAACGGCCCGACAAAGCTCGACAGGCGGAAATCGCCGGTGATGGCGGTGGCGAGAAAGCGCGCGTCAGAGCGCTGGTCGAGCAGCCGCAGCGTACCGTTCTCGATGCGGGCATGGCTGAGCGCCACGCCGCTGGTGGCCGGGGCGATGGCGACGTCGCTGCCGAAAAGCCCGTTTTCGTCGATGGCCAGATCGACGATGGGGCGGTGCAGCACCAGCGCCGTGACCGTATAATTGTCGCGCAGGAAATCCATCAGCGCGAATTCGGCCTCGACTTCCTCCACCGTCGCCGCCGGCACCTCGCCCGAGCCGACCACCACATCGGCAAAGCGCAGGCGCGGCTGCGGCAGCAGCGAAAACTCGATATCGCCGCCAATGGTCACCTCGGCGCCCAGCACGCTGCCCGCCAGCGCCTCCATGCGGTCGCGATAATCGCCCCACTGGATGAAACGCGGCACGATGAATGCGGCGGCAAGCACCACGATGGCCAGCATGCCGACGACGATATAGATGCGATTGAGCACGGTCTGGCGTTCTGTCCGGCTGATGGTGGGCGCGAGTGTAGGCACTTGCGGCCGCTTCGCAAGCCGGGACCCGAGGATTTGACAGGCAATGGTGTCGCGGCGGGCGGAGGGGGGCGGGGGCGTGGGCATATCGGCGGCCTTGCCACACAGGCCAGCGCCTGCACGGAGGTTGCCTGAGGCCACTTGCCTCCCTCTCCCCTCGTGGGAGAGGGACAGCTTTTCTGCGTTCAGCAGAAAAGCAGGGTGAGGGGGTCTCTCCACGCGCTCGACGCTGGTGACTAGGCCGCTGCCATTCGAGCATAGCTCTCACGGCCTTCTCGCCTCAAATCGCGCCACCGGAGCGATTTGCCCTATGGGACGGCTCGAAGCCCCCTCATCCGCCCCTGCGGGGCACCTTCTCCCACAAGGGGAGAAGGAAGACCCGTGGTTTGGGAGCCCTCTCTGCCCCCACCCGCACCGACGCTGCCCGCGGACCTGATCCGCGGGCCGCTCACCACAAGCACCGAAGCGACAGGCACGCTCCAGCCGGCCCCCGGGTCGATGCCCGGGGGCAGCACCGGTAGTTTGGGGAAAAAGCGCGAAAAGCTGGCGGCAAGGCTCTGCGGGGCGGGGGCGCAGCGGGCGCTAAAACCGCCCTGCTTCTATACAGGCCCCTTCGCCATCCCTATATTGGCGGGAAGAACAAACCGAGATTCGTCAAGGCTCGGCCGCGCCGCACCCCCTGGCGCCGGCCCCGGAAATAAAGCGCGCATGGCCGAACCCGCTCCCCTGCCCCGCCCCCCAGGCGGGCCGATCACCAGCCAGCTCCGGCAGCGCGAGCCGGACTATCTGCGCGGGCTCAATCCCGAGCAGCGCGAAGCGGTGCTCAAGACCGAGGGGCCGCTCCTAGTGCTGGCGGGCGCCGGCACCGGCAAGACCCGGGTGCTGACCACCCGCATCGCCCATATCCTGTCGCAGCGGCTGGCGCGCGGCAGCGAAATCCTCGCCGTCACCTTCACCAACAAGGCGGCGCGCGAAATGAAGGACCGCATTGCCACGCTGGTCGGCGCCTCGGTCGAAGGTATGCCGTGGCTGGGCACGTTTCACTCGATCGCGGCGCGCATCCTGCGGCGCCACGCCGAACTGGTGGACTTGAAGCCCGCCTTCACCATTCTCGATACCGACGACCAGATCCGCCTCATCAAGCAATTGCTGGAAGTGGAGAATATCGACGAGAAACGCTGGCCGGCCCGGCAATTCGCCGGCATGCTCGACAACTGGAAGAACCGGGGCCTGCTGCCCAAGGACGTGCCGGCGGCCGATAGCGGCTATTTCGCCAACGGCAAGGGCGGCAAGCTCTATTTCGACTATCAGGCGCGGCTGAAGACGCTCAACGCCGCCGATTTCGGCGACCTGCTGCTCGAATGCATCCGCCTGTTCCGCGAAAATCCGGGCGTGCTGGCCGAATATCACCGGCGCTTCCGCTACATGCTGGTGGACGAGTACCAGGACAGCAACACCGCCCAATATCTGTGGCTGCGGCTGCTGGCGCAGGGCAAGCCGGCCGCGGAGGCCAATATCTGCGTGGTGGGCGACGACGACCAGTCCATCTATGGCTGGCGCGGCGCCGAGGTCGACAACATCCTGCGCTTCGAGAGCGATTTCCCCGGCGCGACGGTCATCAAGCTCGAACGCAATTACCGCTCCACCGCCAATATCCTGAAAGCTGCCTCGACGCTGATCGCCTTCAACGAGGGGCGGCTGGGCAAGACGCTGCATACCGACGTGGCCGAGGACGGCGAACTCATCTCCTTCACCCAGGTCTACGATTCGGAGGAGGAAGCGCGCAGCATCGGCGAGGAAATCGAGCAATATCAGCGCCACGGCGAGACGCTCAACTCCATGGCCATCCTGGTGCGCGCCTCCTTCCAGATGCGCGAATTCGAGGAGCGCTTCATCACGCTGGGCCTCAATTATCGCGTCATCGGCGGCCCGCGCTTCTATGAGCGCCGGGAAATCCGCGACGCGCTGGCCTATCTGCGGCTGGTGGCGCAGCCGGCGGACGACCTCGCCTTCGAGCGCATCGTCAACGTGCCCAAGCGGGGCCTCGGCGATTCGACGGTGAAAATCCTGCTCGAGACGGCGCGGCACCAGAAGGTGCCGCTGCTCGAAGCCACCCGCCTGCTGCTCGAAACCGAGGAACTGAAGCCCAAGCAGCGCACCACGCTGCGCGAGCTGGTGGGCCAGTTCGACATCTGGGCGGCGCGCCTTGCCGACATGCACCACTGGGAAGTGGCCGAGCAGATTCTCGACGAAAGCGGCTATACCGGCATGTGGCAGGCCGACAAATCGCCCGACAGCCCCGGGCGGCTGGAAAACCTCAAGGAGCTGATCCGCTCGATGGAGGAGTTCGAGACGCTGGGCGGCTTTCTGGAGCATATCGCGCTGGTGATGGACCGCGACGCCGGCGACGCCGAGGACGCCGTTTCCATCATGACGCTGCATTCGGCCAAGGGGCTGGAATTCGACACCGTGTTCCTGCCCGGCTGGGAGGAAGGCCTGTTTCCGCACCAGCGGTCGCTGGACGAAAGCGGCGGCGCCGGGCTCGAGGAGGAGCGGCGCCTGGGCTATGTGGGGATCACCCGCGGGCGCCGGCGGGTGCGCATTTCGGCGGCGCAGAACCGGCGCATCCACGGGCTGTGGCAATCGGCCATCCCCTCGCGCTTCATCGACGAACTGCCGCCCGACGCCGTGGAGGTCATCGATCGCGGCTCGGCCTATGGCGGCTATGGCTATGGCGGGGGCGCCCTCAGCCGCTTCAACAAGGCGGACCCCTTCGAAAGCGTCTACGAAACGCCCGGCTGGCAGCGCGCCCGCGCCAATCAGGCCAGCCGCAAGGGCGCGGGACCGCTCACCATCGAGGGCGAACTGGTGGCCCGCTCGGTCGACCTCGGCGGCCAGACGAGCGGCTTTGCGCTGGGCGAGCGCGTCTTCCACCTCAAATTCGGCTACGGCAAAGTGATCAATATCGAAGGCAACAAGCTGACCATCGATTTCGAGAAAGCCGGCACCAAGAAGGTGCTGGAAAGCTTTATCCGCAAGGGGTGAGCGGCAGCGACGCGCCGGACCGCCCTGCCCGCAAGAGCATGCACCCAGCGTCTGGAATCGGCGCCCCCCACGTCGTCATCCCCGCGAAAGCGGGGACCTCTGTTTGATCGCGGCAGGGATAACGGAGGTTCCCGCTTTCGCGGGAATGACCCCCGGTGGGGGGGGGGGTGCTCTAAACGCCAATGCCGCCTTGCGGTTCGGTCTCGAAGCGTTCGGCAAAGCCGGCGATCAGCGGGCGGGCTTTGGCGATGGTCTGCTGCACATGGTGAGCGGCAACGGCGCGCCGTACCGCCCCGCCCCGGAGCATTTCACCCGGCGTCTGGAATCGGCGCCAGAATCCTCGTCCCCCACGCCGTCATCCCCGCGCATGCGGGGACCTCTGTTTGGTTGCAGCAGGGTAACGGAGGTTCCCGCTTTCGCGGGAATGACCCCCCGGTGGGGGGTGCTCTAAACGCCGATGCCGCCTTGCGGCTCGGTCTCGAAGCGTTCGGCAAAGCCGGCGATCAGCAGGCGGGCTTTGGCGATGGTCTGCTGCACATGCGGCAGGTTGAGCGATGCCTGATGCAGCTCGCGGCTGTCCCAGACCTCGGTGATCCAGATGCCGTCATCGCTGCCCGGATCGCGGGCGATGACATAGGAGCGGCAGCCCGGCATGGCGGCATTGCCTTCGAGCAGCAGGCCCAGAAGCTCGTCGCGCCGGCCCGGTACCGCCAGCATGCGCCCGATCAATCCATACATGGCATTCTTCCTCTTCCGAACAAAGCATGAACAACAATGACGCCCCCGTCAAGCCCCGTCCTTGACTTACCGGGGGCATGTGCAGCAATGGAGGGCCGCATTGTCACGAGGTTCCCCATGCCGGTCGACCAGCTTTCCGTCGCGCTCACCAAGGACCAGGCCTATGCGCTGGTCGATGCCGTCGCCGAGCGCGACGACCTGGCGCTGACCGCCTCGGCGCACGAGGACGAGGCCAGCGGCGACTGGATCTTCGAGGCCACCTGCGAGGGCGAGCCCGACATCGCCGCCTTCGAGGCGCTGGCGCGCGAGGTGCTGGGCGGCGAGGTCGGCTTTGCGCTGGAGCGGCTCGACCCGGCGATCAACTGGGTACAAAAATCGCTCGAAGGCCTGCCTCCGGTGCGCGCCGGCGGCTTTTACGTCTATGGCAGCCACGCCACCGACCCGGTGCCCGAGGGCCTGATTCCCATCCATATCGACGCCGCGCAGGCCTTCGGCACCGGCCACCACGAGACCACCACCGGGTGCCTGGAAGCCATCGAAGCGCTGCTGCGCACGAGCCGGCCGCAGCGGGTGATCGACGTCGGCACCGGCACCGGCGTCCTTGCCATCGCGCTGGCCAAGCGGCTCGACAGCCCTATCCTTGCCACCGATATCGACCCCATCGCCGTCGCCACCACCATCGACAACGCTGCCGCCAATGGCGTCGCGGCGCAGATCGACGCCCTCGAAGCCACCGGGCTCGACCACCCGGAAATCGCGGCGCGGGCGCCCTATGACCTTATCGTCGCCAATATCCTGGCCGGGCCGCTGACTGCGCTGGCGCCGGGCATGGGCAGAATAGCGGCGCCCGGCGGCACGGCAATCCTGTCGGGCATTCTCGATACCCAGGCCGACGCGGTGCGCGCCGCCTACGAAGCCGCCGGCTTCACGCTGCGGGATCGCCTGCAGCGCAAGGAATGGACGACGCTGGTGCTGGAAAAAAGCTGAACGTAGCTTCAGGGCAAAACAAAATCCCCGAAGCGGGCTCCGGGGATCTCAGGATGGTCGAGGATGGTGCGGTACGCCTTACGGGCGTTTGGTGAGGGCACCGATCAACTGATGCTGCATACGGTAGCTGACCTGACGGGTGGCTTCACGGCCACGGACATCGATCAGACCGCCAAGCGCCTTGTGAAACTTGTTCTCGTTCATTTTCTGCTCCATGCAGCGGACGAAACCATCCGTCCGCTGTGCCCTATATACGCGCGGGCGCGACCTTTGGTTAGGCGCCTTGCGGCAGCCCAGCCATGCCATCCGTGCAAGGCCGGTTAACGCGCCGCCCGTAAGCTACTGCCGGCTCCCACATTTCCAACGCTTCGGTTCTGCCCCTAAGATGGGGGCCGCATGGCCCGCCCGGGGGGATTCGCCCGGCACAACAGGTGTTTTCGATGACCGCTTCCGCCTTCCCGCCCGCAAAATTCCAGAGTTTTGAGGAAAAGGCCGATCCCGGCCAGGTGGCGCCGCGCCTCGCCGCCCTGCGCCAGGCGATGCGCGAAGCCGGCGTCGACGCCTTCCTCATCCCCCGCGCCGACGCGCACCGGGGCGAATCGGTGCCGCCCGGCGAAGCGCGGCTGGCCTATGTGACCGGCTTTACCGGCTCGGCCGGGCTGGCGGTGGTGGGGCCGGAACAGGCCGGGCTGTTCGTCGACAGCCGCTATACGCTGCAAGCCCCCGCCCAGACCGATACGAGCCTTGTCACCGTGCACGAGGCGGTGGGCATCAGCCCCGATATCCGCCTTTACGTGCCGGCCGGCGGTACGCTGGCCTACGATCCCTGGCTGCACACGCCGGGCGAGATACGCGACATCACGCAAAAGCTCGAAGGGCACGCCAGCGTGGTGCCGCACACCAATCTGGTCGACGTCATCTGGCCCGACCGGCCCGGCGCGCCGGCCAGCGCCATCGAATTTCTCGGCCATAACCGCGCCGGCAAGACGGCAGCCGACAAGCTGGCCGACCTGCGCGCCGTGCTGGCGGCCGAGCCGGCCGACGCCGTGGTGCTGACGCTGCCCGAATCGATCTGCTGGCTGTTCAACATGCGCGGCCGCGACGTGCCCAATACGCCCTTCGTGCTGGGTTTCGCCATCGTGCCGCGCGAGGGCGAGGCCACGCTCTATCTCGAGCCGGAGCGGATCGACGATGACCTGCGCCGGGCGCTGGAGGGGCTGGCCCGGCCGGCCAGCAAGGCCGACCTGCCGGCGGCGCTGGCCGCGCTGGGCAGGAACGGCGGCGCGGTGCTGATCGACCCACAAACGGCGCCCGCCGCCGTGGCCGAAACGCTGCGCGATGCCGGCGCGAAACTGGTGGAAAAGCGCGACCCCATCCTCGGGCCGAAAGCGCGCAAGAACGCGGCGGAGCTGGCCGGCATGCGCGAGGCGCATCGGCTGGACGGTATCGCGCTGGCCAAATTCCTCTGCTGGTTCGACGCCGAAGCGCCCAAGGGCCAACTGACGGAAATCGCCGTGGTGACAGCGCTCGAAGCCTTCCGGCGCGAGGAAGAAAGCTGCATCGACGCCAGCTTCGACACCATTTCGGGCGCCGGGCCGCACGGCGCCATCGTGCATTACCGGGTGACCGAAAAGACCGACCGGCGCCTTGCTCCCGGCGAGTTGATGCTGCTCGATTCGGGGGCGCAATATCTCTCGGGCACCACCGACATCACCCGCACCATGGCCACCGGCCCGGCCAGCGCCGAGCAGCAGGACCGCTATACCCGCGTGCTCAAGGGCATGATCGCCATCTCGGCGGCGCGCTTCCCCCTTGGCACCACCGGCGCGCAGATCGACGTGCTGGCGCGGCAATTCCTCTGGCAGGACGGCGTCACCTATCATCACGGCACCGGGCACGGCGTCGGCGCCTTTCTCGGCGTGCACGAGGGGCCCATCGGCATCGCGCCGCGCTACACCACGCCCTTCGAGCCGGGCAATGTCGTCTCCAACGAGCCGGGCTACTACAAGGCGGGAGAATACGGCATCCGCACCGAAAACCTCATCGTGGTGAAGGAAGCGGCGGCCTATCCCGGCTATCTCGACTTCGAGACGCTGACCCTCGTGCCCATCGACACGCGGCTCATCGACAAGAGCCTGCTGAGCGCGGCGGAAATCGCCTGGCTCAACGCCTACCACGCCCGCGTCTGGGCCGAAATCGGCCCGCATGTGACGGGCACGGTCAAGGACTGGCTGCAACAGGCGACGGCGGCGCTGTAGCGCGGCTCAGTTGAACCAGAGCACGAAATTGGGCCAGTTGTCGCCGAAGACGCGGTTGCCGGCCGCGAAGCTGTCAGCGTCGGCGACCGGGCCGTCGCGCAGATAGGGCAGCGCCGCCGAGCCGGTGAGGAGCAGGACGAGGTCGGTTTCGGTCGTTTCGGTGAAATAGGCCTTGAGATCAAAGCCCTGCTCGAAGCGCCAATGGGGCAGCAGCAAGTCGCCAGCGAGGATGGAATCGGCGACGTCGAGCGTTGCCAACCACGCATCCACGACCTCCTGCGTGACCTGCTGGCCCCCGACCAGCGAGGTCTGGTGCGGTGCCGGGACGAGTTCGCGATTGTCGTCGGTCTCGGCCAGGATCGCCTCCCAGTTGCGGCGGGAAAAGGCCGGGATGGTCTTGAGCCGGTCGAGCACGCCGGCCAGCCGCGCCCGGTCGTCGACCGGAAAGCGCAAGGTGTGGATCGCCGCGATCATGTCGGCGATGCCGGCATCGTCGCTGGCCCCGAGAAACAGCGTGCCGCCCTCGGCATGACCGCCCATGGGCAGGCCGGCGCGGGGAAAGACCCGGTGCAGATAGGCCGTGTAGAAAGCGGAGAAATCGTGCGCCAGCAGCCAGTCGAGCGGCGCGGCGACGATCTGCGTATAGCCGGCGAACCACAGGGCGTCGGCCCGGTCGAAGCCGATGCCGGCGGCCGAGGCGGCCGCAACACCCTTCGCCTTCTGCTTCTGGCTCGGATCGCCCGCACCGGAGAGAACCAGCAATTCGCTGAAGAACGGGCCGAGCGTTTCCGCCTGCCCGACCGTCCCGTCGCCATCGAGGTCGAGGCGCGCCTGGAGCGGGTCGAGCAGGATGACGTAGTCGCCGCCCTCGCCGGCCGCTTCGAAATACGCCCGGGCCCGGTCGAGGCCGGCAACGGCGTCCTCGAGGATGGCGCGCAGCCCCGCATAGCTGAGCGCCTCGGGCGCCGGATTGGCGGGCGGCGGCGACACCCCGTCCCCGCCCAGGCCGAAGATCAGCGCGGCGGCGCTGTTGTGCGGCACGCTGGCGCCATGCCGGTAGAGGGCCTGGGACAGGTCCTGATAGGTGTCGACGAGCGTGGCGAGGCCGGCGCCGAAGCAGGCCTCCTGCTCGCCGCTTTCGCATTGGGTGGCAAAGGTCGGCCCCTCGGTGACGAGGCTGCCGTCATAGGCGGCGGCCACGATGACGTCGCCGGTTTCACTGCCCAGTGCCGATCCGCCCAGGATCAGGAAAAACGCCGCGGCAAGCCATTTCTTCATGTGTCCTCCGAGATGGTTCAGCGCCCGATGCGCTCGAACCATTCGTCTTCGCTGATGACCTCGACGCCGAGCGCCTCGGCGTTTTTCAGCTTGGAGCCGGCGCCGGGGCCAGCGACGAGAATATCGGTCTTGGCCGATACCGAGCCTGCCACCTTGGCGCCAAGCCTTTCGGCCATGGCCTTGGCCTCCGATCGTGTCATTTTTTCGAGCGAGCCGGTAAACACCACCGTCTTGCCCGCCACCACGCTGTCGGCCGAGACCTTGACGACATAATCCCGGGGGTGGACCTGCACGAGGAGCGCGTCGAGCGCGTCGACATTGCGCTGGTTGCCGAAAAAGCCGACCAGCGCCTCCACCACCGTGCTGCCGATGCCGTCCACCGAGGGGAAAATGGCCATCGGGTCGGCGGCGGCCGCCAGCTCCTTGCCGGCTTCCTCGAATTTCTGCACGCTGCCGAACGTACGCGCGAGGAGCGCTGCCGTGGTCTCCCCGATATGCCGGATGCCGAGCGCGAAGATGAAGCGGTCGAGCTCGGGGTCGCGCCGCGCGTCGATGGCGGCAAAGAGCTTGTCGAGCCCGTCATAATTGCGCTCTTCCACGCTGCGCACATTCTTGCGCACCTTGCCCGACGCGGCCTCGCGCTGCCGCGCCTGCGCCTCGCGGCGTTCGGCCAGCGCCCGCTGCACCGCCGGACGGCGGTCCTTGAGGGTAAAGATGTCGGCGGCGGTCGTCACCAGCCCGGCGGTGAAGAAGAGTTCGACATTTTCCGCCCCCAGCCCCTCGATATCGAGAGCGCCGCGCGAGGCGAAATGCTTGAGGCTTTCCACTGCCTGCGCCGGGCAGATCATCTCGCCGGTGCAGCGGCGGCGCGAATCCTCCTTGCCGGTCTTCTCGTTGAGCTCGCGCGTCGCCGGCGAGCCGCAGACCGGGCAGCTATGGGGAAACTGATAGGGCACGGCGTCTTCCGGGCGTTTTTCCAGCACCACCTGCACGATCTGCGGAATGACGTCGCCGGCCCGCTGGATGACCACGGTATCGCCGACGCGGATATCGATGCCCTCGCGGATCGGCGCGCCGGTGCTGTCGATGCCCGCGATATAGTCTTCGTTGTGCAGGGTGACGTTCTCGACCACCACGCCCCCCACCGTCACCGGCTCCAGCCGCGCCACCGGCGCCAGCGTGCCGGTGCGCCCGACCTGGATATCGATGCGCCGCACCGTGGTCGTCGCCCGTTCGGCGGGGAATTTATGCGCCACCGCCCAGCGCGGCTCGCCGGTGACGAACCCCCAGCGCCGCTGCAGATCGAGCTGGTCGACCTTGTAGACGACGCCGTCGATGTCGTAGCCGAGCGAGGAGCGCTGCTCCTCGATCAGCCGGTACTGGGCGATGAGTTCATCGACCGATTTGGCCCGCACCATCAGCGGCGAGACGGCAAAACCCCATTCGGCGAATTTCCGCACCGCCTCGTATTGCGTCGGCGCCGGGTCCTCGGTGGTGAAGCCCCAGGCATAGGCGAAGAAGCGCAAATTGCGGCTGGCGGTGATGGCCGGATCCTTCTGGCGCAGCGAGCCGGCGGCGGTGTTGCGCGGATTGACGTAATCCTGCCCGCCCTCGGCGGCCGAGCGGGCTTTCAACGCCTGGAACTCGGCATAGGTCATGTAGACCTCGCCGCGAATCTCGATGCTCTGCGGCCAACCGCTGCCCGCCAGCCGCTCGGGAATGTCGCTGATGGTGCGCAGGTTGGCGGTGATGTCCTCGCCCACCGTGCCGTCGCCGCGCGTCGCCCCCTGCACGAAAACGCCGTTCTCGTAGCGCAGCGAGGCCGACAGCCCGTCGATCTTGGGCTCGGCGGTGAAAGCGATCTCCAGCCCTTCGTCGCGCTGGAAGAAGCGCCGGCCGCGCTCGATGAAATCGACCACGTCGGCGTCGGTATAGGCCTTGGCGAGGCTGAGCATGGGCACGGCGTGGCGCACCTTGGCAAAGCCTTCCGCCGGCGGCGCCCCCACCTTCATCGACGGGCTGTCCTCGCGCACCAGATGCGGGAAAGCCGCTTCGATGGCGTCGTTGCGGCGGCGCATCTCGTCATAGGCGGCGTCGGTGATCTCCGGCGCATCCTGCTGGTGATAGGCGATATCGGCCGCCGCGATGGCCGCGGCCAGCCGCGCCAGTTCGCTATCGGCTTCCGGCTCGGTGAGATCGGCGACGGGCTTGCTGGAAAGGTCGGTCATAGGCTACTCGGCGGCCGCTCATGGTTCATTGCGCGCAGGATAGCCCCTCCTAGAGCATTTCACTACCAAACGGAATCGGTGGTTTTTTGTGACTGTCGCCGGGGCCATCGATACCCGCCCTGATCGTTTCACATAATCCCAGAATCGGCGCCCTAAACCCTTGTCCCCACGCCTTCATCCCCGCGCATGCGGGGACCCCTGTTTAATCGGGAAGAGGGTAACGGAGGTTCCCGCATGCGCGGGAATGACCCGGTGGGAGGGTCGCAAAGCGCGCCAATAAAACGGGAAGCGCCCTACCCCGCCACGGCCAGCAGCTTGCTGGCGGCGGCGCGGGCTTCGTCGGTGATTTCGGCGCCGGCCAGCATGCGGGCCACCTCTTCCTGGCGCGCGCCCTGGTCGAGCGGGCGGACATGCGTGCGCACGAAAGCCCCCTCTTCCACCATCTGCTTTTCGATGAGCAGGTGCCGGTTGGCGCGGGCGGCGACCTGCGGCGCGTGGGTGACGGTGAGCACCTGCACCCCATCGGCCAACCGCGCCAGCCGCCGGCCGATGGCGTCGGCCACGGCGCCGCCGACGCCGGTATCGATCTCGTCGAAGATCAGCACCGGCGCCGAGCCGGACGCGGCCAGCACCACCTTGAGCGCCAGCAGGAAGCGGCTCAATTCGCCGCCCGACGCCACCTTGAGCAGCGGGCCCGCGGCGGTGCCCGGATTGGTCTGCACGTGAAAGGCGATCTGGTCGAAGCCGGTGGCCGCCACCCGCTCCGGATCGGCCTGGTGATCGACGATGAATTTTGCCGCACCCAGCTTGAGGTCGGGCAATTCGGCCTCGACGGCCTGGCTGAGGGCCCGCGCCGCCCGGCGACGCCCGGCGCTCAACCCTTCGGCCGCTTCGCGATAGCGCGCCCGCGCCGCCGCTTCCTCGGCCTCCAGCGCCTTGAGGCGGCTCTCCCCGCTTTGCAGCGTGTCGAGATCGGCCTCGTAGCGGGCGAGAACGCCCACCAGTTCGTCGCAGCTCACCTGATGCTTGCGGGCGGCGGCGCGCAGGGCGAACAGCCGCTCCTCCACCGCTTCCAGCTCGCCCGGATCGAACGCCAGCTCGCGCTTCAGCTCCTCCAGCGCCTCGCCGGTGCGGTCGAGCGCGGCCAGCGATGCGTCAAGCGTTTCCACCAGCGGCTGGAACAGCTCCGCGCCGCTGTCGAGCTTGCGCAGCAGGCGGCGCATCAACCCGGCCAAAGCGGGGCTGGGGGCGGCGGGGCCGTTGAGAATGTCATCGATCTCGACGACATCGGCGGCGGCCTTTTCGGCCTGCTGCAAATGCTGCCGCCGCTCGGCCAGTTCGTCCTCCTCGCCGGCGACGGGCCGCAGCTTGCCCAGTTCCTCGACCGCGTGGCGGGCATAGTCCTCGGCTTCCAGCGCCGCCTCCACCTCGGCGCGCTGCTCGGCCACCGCCTGCCGCGCCTCGACCAGCCCGGCCCAGGCGTCGCGCACGGCGGCAACCTCGGCCGCCAGCTCGCCGAAGGCATCGAGCGCGGCGCGGTGCGTCGCCACGTCGACCAGCGCCCGGTCGTCGTGCTGGCCGTGGATTTCAACAATCTGGCTGCCTACTTTCTGCAGCAGCGAGGCGGAAACCGGCTGGTCGTTGATGAAGGCGCGGGTGCGCCCGTCGGCGAACTGCACGCGGCGCAGGATGACGTCCTCGTCGTCGGCAATGGCGTTGTCACGCAGCAGCGCCCGCGCCGGATGATCGGCCGCCAGCTCCAGCACGGCGACCACCTGCCCGCTCTCCTGCCCCTGGCGCACCAGCGCCGCATCGCCCCGCCCACCCAGCGCCAGCGCCAGCGCGTCGAGCAGGATGGACTTGCCCGCCCCGGTCTCGCCGGTGAGCACGGTCATGCCGGCGTCAAGCGCCAGATCGAGCTGGTCGATGAGGACGATATTGCGGACCGAAAGCGCGTTGAGCATTGGCGGGCTTCCCCGGTGGCGTGACGAGCCGATGGCTCCGCTTGTAGCACCGTCCCGCCCCGCCCGACCGTCGAGCCGGCAGGCCTTCCACAGCAAAGACGGCCCGAACGAAACCGGCAGGCATCATAACCGAACGGAACAAAATGGCAACACCGCAAAATCGCGGCGACGCGCTACCGGTTGCCGCTCAACACCAGCACGGCTTCATTCGACAGGCCCCAATCCGAACGGTAGCCGCTGACGCGCAGCACGTCGCCCACCTGCGGCTCCGGCACGAGGCCATCGGCGCAGGTGCGATATTCGGTATAATCCGGATTGCGGGCGGCCAGCCTGAACGTGCAATTGCGGCCCCAGGAAACATCCCGCCGCGTCACCGCAAAATCCACCACGCCGGTCTCGCCCAGCCACTGGGTGGCGGCGGACGGCACCCCGGTAATGGCGGCGTAGTAGCCGGCAGCCGCACAGAGGACGAGCAGCGGCAGCAGCCTGACCTTGCGCCAGCCGGAAAGCTCGGCGATCAGGTAGAGGCCGCAGAGGCCAGCCAGGGCCGCGCATCCCAGCGCCACCCAGAAATTGGCGTCGGCGTAGCGCAGGCTGGGCGTGAAGCCGGTGAGCAGGCCATAGACCGCCATGCCGGTAAAGAAGGCCAAAACCGTCCCCACCGCCGCGATGGCACACCAGTCCAGCACCGTCCGTCGAGCCGTTTGCGCGCGCATGTTCGTCCCCCGCGCCCCGAGCAGAACACGGAAATGCTAAGTATCGCTGAAAGCAACGCATGAAAATGCCCGGCGCGGCGGCCGGGCATCGAGCCGGGACGACGACGGCTTCAGCGCCGGTGGGCGGCGAGCCAGCTGCCGGAATTGAGCTGCGGGGCGAGGCCCTGCTTGCCCAGCACTTCAAAGGCCCGCTGATACCATTCGCTGGAAGGATAGTTGTGGCCGAGCACGGCGGCGGACGAGGTGGCCTCGGTGGTGAGCCCGAGCGAGAGATAGGCCTCGGTCAGCCGGTACAGCGCTTCCTCGATATGGGTGGACGTCTGCCACTTCTCCACCACTTCGCGGAAGCGGTTGATGGCAGCGGTATACTGGCCGTTGCCCAGATAATAACGGCCCACCGACATTTCCTTGCCGGCCAGCTGGTCATAGGCGACGAGCAGCTTTTCCTTGGCGTCGGCGGCGTATTTGGACTTGGGATGGTTGGCGATGAGCAGGTTGTAGGTATCGATGGAGTCGCGCGACAACTGCTGGTCGCGGGTGATGTCCTTGATCTGCGCGTAATAGGCCGTGGCCTTGAGCCAGAGCACGTAATCGACGTCGCTGCCATTGGGGTAGAGCGCCAGATAGCGGTCCGCCGCCAGCACGGCCTCGTTGAGCTTGCCGCCGCGATAATTGGCGTAGACCTGCATCAGCTTGGATTTTTCCAGCAGCGGATCGCGCGGATGCTGGCGATCGAGCTGTTCGAGCTTCTTGATGGCGGTCTGGAAATAGAGCCGGTCCATGTCGTCCAGCGCGCCCTGATAGAGCGAGCTGGCGGGCACGATGGGCTCTTCCTTGAGCTTGGAGGGGCCGAACAGGTTCATGCCCGAGCAGGCGGTGAGCGCGGCCGCGAACACGCCGATGGCGACGACCCGGGCAATCCGGCTGGAAAACTGGCTCAACACGTCAAGTTTCACGAACTGCCCCGTTCCTCGAACAACCGCATGGGCTGCGGCGTAGTTAGCAAATGGATCAAAACTGTGGCGCGCCCGCCGGCCGGAAAGCCCGATCAGCGCACGGACCGCAGATAGTGCTGAACCTCCAGACCCTCCGGCTGGTCGTCAAACGCTTCAAATTCCAGCGGCAGGTCCTCGGCGCCGACTATCTCATAATTGGCCTCGCTGGAAAAGAGACCGGCCAGGACGTGGGCATTGAGGGCGTGGCCGCCCTTGTAGGAGCGGAAGCGGCCCCAGATCGGCAGGCCGCCCAGCGACAAATCGCCGATGGCGTCGAGCAGCTTGTGGCGCACGAACTCGTCCTCGAAGCGCAGGCCGCCGGGGTTGAGGATGCGGTCCTCGTGCAGGGTGATGGAATTGTCGAGGCTGGAGCCCAGCGCGTAACCCGCCTGGCGCAGGATCTTGGCGTCGCGCACGAAGCCGAAGGTGCGGGCGCGCGCCACGTCCTCGTAATAGCGGCGTGGCGTCCAGTCGAAAATCATGCGCTGGCGGCCGATGACCTTGGAATCGAAATCGATTTCGAGGTCGAGGGCCCGCCCGTTATAGGGTTCGAGCGCCGCAAAGGCGTCGTTGTTGCGCACCGTGACGGCGCGGATGACCTTGAGGAAGCGCCGTTGCGCCGGCTGGATTTCCAGCCCCTGGCGCAGGATGGCCTCGGCGAAGGGAAAGGCGCTGCCGTCCATGATCGGGCATTCCGGCCCGTCGAGGGTGATGAGCGCGTTGTCGACGCCCAGCCCGCTCAACGCCGAGGTGACGTGCTCGACGGTCGCCACGCTGACGCTGTCGCCCAGGTCGAGCGTGGTACAGAGGGTAGTGCGGGTGACGCGGCTGAAATGCACCGGCACGGCTTCGGTCAGCCGGCCATCGCCCAGTTCGCGCCGGATGACGAAACCACTGTCGGCGGGCGCCGGCCCGAGCGTCAGCGTCACCGGCTGGGCGCCATGCACGCCATATCCCGAGAAACTGACTTCGCCGGAAAGCGTGCGCTGGCGGGTAGATAGCTTATTCATACTGCGACGACACTCCGCCCGACTTCACGCTGCTCAGACTGTTATCCAAAAAAAACTCGGTGCGGAAGCCGCACCGAGCGATGTTTTTACGAGTTTACCGAGGAAAGCTTAACCATGCTTGCGCAGGAAGGCCGGGATTTCCAGATGGTCCTTCTGCACGTTGACGCCGGGCGAGCGGCCCTGCGGGTCGAGCGTGCCGCGGGCACCCTCGCTGGCCGGCGGCACCCGCGAAGTCCTTGCCCCGCCAGCCTCTATGGCGCTGCGGGCGGCAGCGTCGTCGGCCATCGTCGGGCGCGGTTCCTCGCGCTGGCCGGCCTGCTGCTGGCCGATATTGAGGCCGACATTGGAGGCCAGGCGCTTGAACAGTGCGCGGGCGTTGCGCGGCTCGCCATCCTGCCGTTCCTGCGCTTCCTGTGTCCGGCGCGCAACAATGGGCAGTTCCTCGGTGCGCGGCATGCGGCGATGCCCCTCGGGGCGCGCGGCGTGCGAGGGCACGTAGACGCTGGGAATCGGCTGCTCGTCGGGCGCCTGCGCGTCCTCGGGCTCGCGCGCCGGCTCGGAGGCCGGCATGTAGGGCTCGACCACCACCCCGTCGTCTTCCTCGAGGTAGGAATGGGCCGGCTGCTGGTGCGCGAACGCCTCGGCCACGGCGGCCTCGACCTGATGGCCGATTTCCTCGGCATCGGCGGCGACCGGCTCGGCTTCCGGCATGGGCGGGATGACGGAGCGTTCGGCCGGCACGTGGCGCTTGACCGCCAGCGGCGTGCGCGCCGCATTGGGCTTGGCCGGCTCGAGCGCCTGCACCATGGCCGCATCGGTGCCGGTGGCGACCACCGACACGCGGATGGTGCCGTTGAGATTGGGATCGAACGTGGCGCCCAGGATGATATTGGCGTCGGTATCTACTTCCTCGCGGATACGGCTGGCCGCCTCGTCCACCTCGTAAAGGGTAAGGTCCGGGCCGCCGGTGATGGAGATGAGCAGGCCCCGCGCCCCCTGCATCGACACATCGTCGAGCAGCGGATTGGCGATGGCCGCTTCAGCGGCGTGGCGGGCACGATCCTCGCCCGACGCCTCGCCGGTGCCCATCATCGCCTTACCCATGCCGCGCATGACGGCGCGCACGTCGGCGAAGTCGAGGTTGATGAGGCCTTCCTTGACCATCAGGTCGGTGATGCAGGCAACGCCCGAGAACAGCACCTGGTCGGCCATGGCGAAGGCATCGGCGAAGGTGGTCTTCTCGTTGGCGACGCGGAACAGGTTCTGGTTGGGGATGACGATCAGCGTATCGACGTGGCGGTGCAGTTCGTCGATGCCGTCATCGGCCAGCCGCGTGCGGCGATTGCCCTCGAAATTGAACGGCTTGGTGACCACCCCGACCGTCAGAATGCCCTGCTCGCGGGCCGCGCGGGCCACCACCGGCGCCGCACCGGTGCCGGTGCCGCCGCCCATGCCGGCGGTGATGAACACCATGTGCGAGCCGGAAAGGTGATCGTTGATCTCGTCCCAGCTTTCCTCGGCCGCCGCCCGGCCCACTTCCGGGTGCGAGCCGGCCCCGAGGCCCTCGGTGACGCCGACGCCGAGCTGGATGATGCGCTGCGCCTTGGACAGCGCCAGCGCCTGCGCATCGGTATTGGCGACGACGAAATCCACGCCGTCGAGGCCGGATTCGATCATGTTGTTGACGGCATTGCCGCCGCCACCGCCAACGCCGAACACGGTGATGCGGGGCTTGAGTTCCTGAATGTCCGGAATGGTGAGGTTGATGGTCATAGATGGCCCCATAGTGGCGTGGTTGGTTAAGATTTACCCGCCAATTCGTTAACCCCACCCTAACAAGTGAGTCGTTCCGGTTAACCAAACCGCAAATTGCGACAGGAAACGGTTACCGGTTGGAGGCTCGTTAACCACCGGAAGGGCCGGCGACGGGGATATCCCGCGCAGGCCAGCCTCCCACCGGGTCATTCCCGCGCCAGCGGGAACCTCCGTTTACCTCGCGAGACGTAACCGAGGCCCCCGCTTTCGCGGGGGTGACAGCGTGGTGGCAAGGGTTTATCACGCCGTTCAAGCGACGGCTGAACGATCTAGAAACTGCTGCGCAGCCAGTTGCCGACGCGGGCGAAATAGCCGTCGGTGCCGGTGAGCTTCCGCAGGCCGCGCGGCTCGGTGTATTCGTGGGCGCAGACCTGCGGGTAGACCAGCATGCCGGCGACGGTGGCGAAGGCCGCGCCGCGAGCGATTTCCGGCAGGCCGGCAATGCCCATCGGCCGACCCATGCGCACATTGCGCGCCAGCAGGCGCCGCGCCACTTCCGACAGGCCGGTCATCTCGCTGGCGCCGCCGGTCAGCACGAAGCGGCGGCCGCACACATCCATCATGCCGGTGGCCTGCATGCGGTCGCGGATGGCGGTGAGGATTTCCTCGATGCGCGGGCGCATGATGCGCGTCAGCACGGCGCGCGGGATCTGGCCCGGCGCCTCGTCGTGGCTGGCCCCGACCGGCTGGATGGGGATCATGTCGCGCTCGTCCGACTGGCCGGGCAGCACCGAGCCGTAAAAGGTCTTGAGGCGCTCGGCATCGGCGACGCTGACCGAGAGCTGGCGCGCCACGTCGAGCGTCAGGTGGTGGCCGCCGATGGCGATGGCGTCGGCATAGACCATGTGGCCGTCATTGAACACGGAAACGGTGGTGGTGGCGCCGCCGAAGTCGATGCAGGCCACACCCAGCTGCGCCTCGTCGTCGACCAGCGTCGCAAGGCCCGACGCGTAGGGCGTCGCCACCAGCGCCTCGATCTGCAGATGGCAGCGATGCAGCACCAGCTCGAGATTGCGCATGGCCAGCGTCTCGGCGCTAACCACGGCCACGTCGACGCCCAGCTTCTCGCCCACCATGCCCTTGGGGTCGGCAATGCCCTTCTGGCCATCGAGCGAATAGCCGATGGGCAGCGCGTGCACGATGGAGCGCTCCGGCCGCACCGAGCGCGAATTGACGGCCTTCAGCACCTTGACGATATCGGCCTTTTCCACTTCCTGCCCGTCGAGCGACACGGCAGCGGAAAAGGTCTCGGAGCCGAGGCGCCCGGCGGTGACGTTGACCACCACGCTCTCGACGGTAAGCCCGGCGGCGCGCTCGGCCGTGCCCACCACGGTGCGGATGGCCTGCTCGGCCTTGTCGATATCGGTGACGACGCCGCTCTTGATGCCGGCGGCGGGGCCATAGCCGAAGCCGATGACTTCCGCCTGGTGCGTGCGGCCCCGGAGCGCCTTGCCTTCCGGGCGCGGGGTGAGGCGCGCGATGACGCAGCACATTTTCGTCGAGCCGATGTCGAGCACCGCCACCAGCGAAGTCTTGCCCGGCTGCACCGGCCGCAGCCGGGAGGTCATCGCGTCGATCATCATGATTTCTTGGCGTCTTCGGTTTTATTGGGCCGCACCGCCACCACCGCGTCCACCCGAAGGTCGATGACGCTGAGGTCGCGGTCGAGCAGCTGATAATCGGTCTGGTAGGCGACGAGCTTGCGCAGCGCCTGGGCGACGCCCTGCTCGGGCAGTTGCACGCGCAGCGCCGTATCGTAGATGAGGTCCCAGCGCCGGTCGGCAATGCGCGAGATCGCCACCAGCCCTTCCTTGAGTTGCGGATAGGCGTTGAGCGCGTGGATCATCACCTGCGCGTCGTCGGCCGCCCCGTCGCCGATGACCAGCGGCAGGCCGCCATAGGCGCCGGCGTCCTCACCGATCTGCGTGCCCGCCGCGTCGATGAGGAAGGTGATGCCATCGACGCGCCAGCGCGCGATCGGCGTTTTTTCGGTCACCACCACCTCGACATCGCCCGGCAGCGTCTTGCGCACGCTCACGCTGGCGATGGCGGGCAGGCCGGCGATGCGCTGGCGCGCCTCGGCCACGTCGAAGGCGAGGGTGGAGGTGTGCGGCTGGATGCCCAGCGCATCGAAAATGGCCTGGTCGGCGGTCAGCGACTGGCCGGAAATGGAAATCTCGCCGATGGCCAGCCCCGCCCCGGCCAGTTCGCCCTGGGTGAGATGGCCCAGCGTCGCGGCGAAGGTGCCGAGCGGCTCGCGTGCCTCGTAGAGCATGGTGCCGGCGGCAAGCAGCGCCACGACCAGCCCGGTGCGGCGGATGGCCCGGCTGTGCAGCACCCAGGCGCGGGCGAAACGGTTGACCAGCCGCTGGCGCGGCGTGCGGACGGGAACAGGCAGCGCGCGGGGATCGACCAGCCGCGCCCCGGCGAGAAAAGCCTCGCTCCTTACCTGTTGCAACTCGCGTCCTCCACCATCCAGGCGACCAGATCTTCAAAACTGTGCCCGGCATGCCGGGCCTGCTCGGGAGCCAGCGAGGTCGGCGTCATGCCCGGCTGGGTGTTGATCTCCAGACAGACCAGTTCGCCATCCTCGCCCACCGCGTCGTTGTAGCGGAAATCCGTGCGGGTCACGCCGCGGCAGCCGAGCGCCGCATGCGCGGCAAGGCTCAGCTTTTGCACTTTGTCGTAAATTTTAGGTTTCACCGGCGCGGGAATGACGTGGCGCGAGCCGCCTTCGCTGTATTTGGCTTCGTAATTGTAGAAGCTGAGGTCGGTGACGATCTCGGTGACGCCCAGCGCCACGTCGCCCATCACCGCACAGGTGAGCTCGCGGCCGGGAATATAGCGCTCGACCATCACCGCATCGCCGCAGTTCCAGTCCTCGCGCAGCAATTCCTGCGGCGGGTGGCTGGTGCCGGCCTTGACGATGAAGACGCCAAAGCTCGAGCCCTCGGCCACCGGCTTGACCACATAGGGCGGCGCCATCACGTGGCTGTGCGCCACCTCGGCGCGACCGGCAATAACGTGATCGGTGACCGGCACGCCGGCCGCCTTGAGCACGATCTTGGCCTGGTGCTTGTCCATGGCCAGCGCCGAGGCCAGCACGCCCGAATGGGTGTAGGGCACCTGCATGAGCTCGAGCAGGCCCTGCACCATGCCGCTTTCCCCGAAGGGGCCGTGTAGCGCGTTGAAGGCCACATCGGGTTTCAACTCGGCGAGCACATTGGCCAGGTCCCGCCCCACATCGACTTCAGTGACCTGATAGCCGGCCCGCGTCAGCGCGGCGGCGCATTCGCGGCCGGAGCTGAGCGACACCGGCCGCTCATTGGACCACCCCCCCATGAGAACGGCGACGTGCTTGGTCATGGGCGGGTCCTGTGAGGGGTTGCGGGGCGCGCCATCACGCTGCCCCCTTCTGCCGCAGCGTGGCCAGCTCGCCCGGCAGGGCGGCGGCCCATTGGGTGATGTTGCCGGCGCCCAGGCACACGACATAATCGCCTTCCTCCACCCGCTCGGCCAGGAGCGTGGCCAGCCCTTCCGGGCCGCCGAGCACGCGGGCGTCGCGGTGGCCGCGGGCGCGGATACGATGCACCAACTCTTCATGGGTGACCCCGGCGATGGGCGTCTCGCCCGCCGGATAGATCGGCGCGACGAAGACGGTATCGGCGTCGTTGAAGCAGGCGGCGAAATCGTCGAACAGGTCGTGCACGCGGGTGAAGCGATGCGGCTGCACCACGGCGATGACGTCGCGCCGGGCCGACTGGCGCGCCGCCCGCAGCGCGGCGGCAATCTCCACCGGGTGATGGCCATAATCGTCGATGACGGTGACGCCGTCGACCTCGCCGGTCTTGGTGAAGCGGCGCTTGACGCCGGTAAAACCCTTGAGCCCCTTGCGGATGGCCTCGGCCGGCACGTGCAGCTGGTCGGCCACGGCGATGGCGGCGGTGGCGTTGAGCGCGTTGTGGATGCCCGGCATGGGCAATTCCAGCCCGTCGATGCGCAACTGCGTCTGGCGGATGCGGTCGCGGATCTCGACGGCGAAATGCTGCACGCCATCGCGATTTTCGAGGTCGATCAGCCGCACATCGGCCTGCGGGTTGCGGCCATAGGTGATGACGCGGCGGTCGCGGATTTCTCCCACCAGCGCCTGCACCACGGGATGATCGAGGCACATGACGGCAAAGCCGTAGAACGGCACGTTTTCGACGAACTGGTGAAAGGCCCGCTTCACCCCGTCGAAATCGCCGTAATGGTCGAGATGCTCGGCGTCGATATTGGTGACCACGGCGACGTCGGCGGGCAGCTTGACGAAGGTGCCGTCGCTCTCGTCGGCCTCCACCACCATCCACTCCCCGCCCCCGAGGCGCGCATTGGTGCCATAGGCGTTGATGATGCCGCCATTGATGACGGTGGGGTCGAGATTGCCCGCGTCGAGGAGCGTCGCCACCAGCGTCGTGGTGGTGGTCTTGCCATGGGTGCCGCCAATGGCGATGGCGGTCTTGAAACGCATGATCTCGGCCAGCATCTCGGCGCGCCGCACGATGGGCAGCGCCTTGGCGCGCGCTGCGACCAGCTCGGGATTGTCCTTCTTGATGGCCGAGGACACCACGATGACTTCCGCCTGCCCGATATTGCCGGCGTCCTGGCCGATGGCGACCTTGATGCCCATGTCCATGAGGCGCTGCACATTGGGATTAGCGGCCGCGTCCGACCCCTGCACGATATAACCCTGATTGTGCAGGATTTCGGCAATGCCGCTCATGCCGATGCCGCCAATGCCGATAAAATGGACCGGCCCCATATTGCGCGGCATTTTCATTTGCGGGGTTTCCCTTCGATTTGCAGATGGACGCCGGCCAGCCTTTCGGCCAGATCGGCAAGCTTTTCGACCGCCTGCGCCTGCCCCAGCGCGCGGGAAGCCTCGGCGGCTTGCCGCAGGCGGGACGGCTCACGCAGCAGCTCTGCGAGGCGAGTGGCAAGCGATTGCGGTGAAAGCGTGGCCTGTTCGGCAACCCAGGCCCCGCCGGCCCGCTCCATCACCAGCGCATTGTGCTTCTGGTCGGCGTCGATGGCGCCGGGCAGCGGCACCAGGATGGCCGGGCGGCCGATGACGGTCAACTCGGCTATGGTCGAGGCGCCGGCGCGGCCGATCACCAGATGCGCCCGGGCGATGCGCTCGGGCAGGTCGGGAATGAAGGCGGCCAGCTCGACGCTGCTGCGCGACTGCCGATAGGCCTCGGTCACCCGCTCGATATCCTCGGCCCGGGCCTGCTGCACGATCCGCAGGCGGTTGCGCAGCGCCTCGGGCAGCAGGGCAATGGCGGCCGGCACGATATCGGAAAGCGCCTTCGCCCCCTGGCTGCCGCCGAACACCACCAGATCGATGGGCCCTGCGGCATCCAGCGCCGGATAGGGCGCCCCCGCCACGGCCCGCACCCGGTCGCGCACCGGGTTGCCGGTGACGATTTTTTCGGCGCGCACCCGCTCGGCAAAGCGGGTCTGCGGAAAACTGAGGGCGAGAATGCGGGCAAAGCGCGCCAGCGCCCGGTTGGCCCGGCCCATGACGGCATTCTGCTCGTGCAGCACGCCGGGAATGGCGAGCAGGCTCGCCGCGACGAAGGGCGGGAAGGTGGGGTAGCCGCCAAAGCCGACAACCGCATCGGGGCGGATCTTGCGCAGCATGGTCCAGGCCGTGCCGATGCCGCGCAGGATGACGAGCCCGCCGGCCACGAATTTCAGCGGGTTGCGCAGCGAGGGCGTCGCCGCCGGCACGACATGAACCTGCCGGGCCGGAAAATCGGCGCCATAGCCGGCGACGCGATGATCGGTCATCAATTCGACGGCGTGGCCCCGGCGCACGAGTTCCTGCGCCAGCGCCATGGCGGGAAACAAATGCCCGCCAGTGCCGCCCGCCATGAGCACGAAAGTCTTCATTCGGCGGGGGCGACCACGGCGCTGCGATAGGAGGGAATGCCGGTGGCCAGCCGCTCCTCGGGCTTGGTGCGGGTCAGCGCCAGCATCAGCCCCATGCCGAAGGCGATAGCGATCATCGAGGTGCCGCCATAGGAGACGAAAGGCAGCGTCATGCCCTTGGGCGGGATGAGGTTGAGATTGACCGCCAGGTTGATGCCGGCCTGCATGGCGAACTGCACCGCCAGCGTCGAGGCGGCGAGCCGCGCGAAGAGGCTCGTCTGGCGCTGCGCCCCCAGCATCGCCCGCAGCACGATGAAGGCGATGAGAATGACGAGGCCAAGGCAGAACAGGATGCCGAACTCGCCCGCCGCCGCCGAGAACACATAGTCGGCATGCGCGTCGGGGATCAGCTTCTTGGCGATGGATTCGCCCGGCCCCCGCCCGAACCAGCCGCCTTCGAGCAGCGACTGCAAGGCCTTCTCGATCTGGTAGGTGTTGCCGCCGCCGTCCGGGTTGAGGAAGGTATCGATGCGGCGCGACACGTGCGGGAAGAACAGGTACGCCCCCACCAGCAGCCCGGCACCACCCAGCCCCAGCCCGAAAATGATGAACCAGGAAATGCCCGAAAGGAAGAGCAGCACCGCCCAGGTGGCGGTGACCAGCGCCGTCTGGCCGATATCGGGTTGCAGCAGCAGCGCCGCGACGATCGCCACCATCATCATGGTGGCCAGCACCCGCCCGGGCACGTTGCGGTGGATCATGGATTCGGAAAACAGCCACGCCGCCAGCACCGCGAAGCTCGGCTTGATGAACTCCGAAGGCTGCACCGACTGGCCGGCAAAGGAAATCCAGCGCCGCGCCCCCTTGATCTCGGTGCCGAAGCGCAGCGTCGCCCAGAGCAAGAGGAAGCTGACGGCGAAAGTGGCGAGCGCGGCAAAGCGCGCCTGGCGCTGGCTCATCATCGAGGCGACCAGCATCACCGGCAGCGCCACGAGGCAGAACAGCGCGTGGCGGATGACGAAGAACCATTCGTTGAGGCCGATGCGCTCGGCCACCGGCGGGCTGGCGGCAAAGCTCAGCACCATGCCGGCCGTCATGAGCAGGATCAGCGCGCCGAGCAGTTCGCGGTCGATGGACCACCACCACTCGGCAAAGGGGGTTTTCTTGTCGCGGGAAAACATCATCGGGAAACGCCGGCTACTCGATACAAATTGCAGGCAATTGTAATCGCCGGTGGTTACCGATTTGGTAAGGGTCTCGCGTTTTGCGAAATGGGGAGGAGATGGGCGCTTCGCTACCGGCTCCTCCGCCTCCTCCCCCTTGAGGGGAGGGATCGAGGGAGGGGGTCCATCGGTGACCCACAAAACGCCCCCCCACCCCGGCCCTCCCCTCAAGGGGGAGGGGGCGATGGAGGAGGCACCCTAGCGCAGTTTCAGGCTGGAGAGGCCGATCAGCGCCAGCACGAAGGAGATGATCCAGAAGCGGATCACCACCTGGCTTTCCGTCCAGCCCAGCGCCTCGAAATGGTGGTGGATGGGCGCCATGCGGAACACCCGTTTGCCGGTGAGGCGGAACGACGTCACCTGCACGATGACCGATACGGTTTCGAGCACGAACAGCCCGCCGATGATGGCCAGCACGATTTCGTGCTTGGTGGCCACGGCGATGGTGCCGAGCGCGCCGCCCAGCGCCAGCGAGCCGGTGTCGCCCATGAAAATCTGCGCCGGCGGCGCGTTGAACCACAAAAAGCCCAGCCCGGCGCCGATCAGCGCGCCGCACACCACGGTCAGCTCGGCCGTGCCGGGCACGGCGTTGAGCAGCAGGTAATCGGCGTAATTCTGCGAGCCGACCAGATAGGCGATGAGCCCGAAACAGGCGGCCGCCACCATGACCGGCACGATGGCGAGGCCGTCGAGCCCGTCGGTGAGGTTGACCGAATTGCCCGCTGCCATCACGACGAAGCCGCCGAAGAGGATATAGAAATACCCCAGGTTAAGCGCGAGGTCCTTGACGAAGGGGAACAGGAGCGAGGTGCCGTAGGCGCCCGAGGCGAGCTGGGAAATGAAGAAGGCCGCCATGCCGCCGATCAGCGCTTCGAGGATCAGGCGCTGCTTCGAGCCGAACCCCTTGTGGGTCATGCGCGTGACCTTGAGATAGTCGTCGTAAAAACCGATGGCCCCGAAACCGATGGTGACGAACAGCACCACCCAGACATAGCCATTGGCGAGGTTGGACCATAGCAGCGTCGAGAACACCGCACCCGAGAGGATCATCAGCCCGCCCATGGTGGGCGTGCCCTTCTTGGTGAGCAGATGCCCCTGCGGCCCGTCCTCGCGGATCGGCTGGCCCCGCCCCTGCTTGAGGCGCAGCAGCGCGATCATGCCGGGGCCGAACAGGAAGACGAAGAACAGCGCGGTGATGACGGCGCCGGCCGTACGGAAGGTGATGTAGCGGAAGACGTTGAAGGCGGCGAGGGAATCCCCCAACTGGCCGAGAAAATAGAGCATCGCTAACCGCTGTCCTGACTGCCTATCGGGCCGGCTCGAAGCGGACGCGGATGGCATCCACGACCCGTTTCAGCCCGACGCCGTTCGATCCTTTGACCATAACTGCATCGCCATAGGCAAGCGCCTCGACGAGCCCTGCTGCCGCCATTTCGGCGGTGGGAAAATGCGAAACCGGCATCACCGGTGCCAGCACTTCGGCCAGCGCCGCCATCTGGTCGCCGACCAGAAAGACGGCATCGGCGCCGCTGGCGCGCACTGCCGGCGCCAGCCCCGCATGCAGCGCTGCCGACTGGGCGCCCAGTTCGAGCATGTCGCCCAGCACCGCGACCTTGCGGCCGGGCGGGGAAAGCTCCGCGAACACCGCCAGTGCCGCCGCCATCGAGGCGCTGTTGGCGTTGTAGCTTTCATCGATGAGGACGAGCGGGGTGGCCGCCGGCCCCAGCACGAGGCGCTGGCCCCGGCCCGGCTGGGCGCCGAAACCGGCCAGCGCCCGCAGCGCCACGTCCGGCGCCACGCCCGCCAGATGCGCGACCGCCACCGCCGCCGTGGCGTTGGCCAGCATATGGCGGCCGGCGACGCCCAGCGTCAGGGGGTAGCTGTCGTCACCATGGAGGAGCGTCGCGCTGCTGCCCTCGGCGGTCGTCTCGGCGCCGACGATCTGCCAGTCGACGCCGCGCGCAAAGCCGTAGGTGACGACGCTGCCGACGCCGGCCGCCACCGCGGCCTCGCGCAACAGGTCGAACTGGTTGTGATCGGCATTGAGCAGCGCCACGCCGCCGGGCTCCAGCCCCTCGAAGATTTCCGCCTTGGCCCGGGCGATCGCTTCAAGACTGCCCAGCCGTTCGAGATGGGCTGGCGCGACGGTGGTGATGACCGCCACGTGCGGGCGCACCAGCCGGCTCAGCGGCCGGATCTCGTCGGGCGCGTTCATGCCCATTTCAAAGACGCCGAACTGCGCCGTTGCGGGCAGCCGCGCCAGCATCAGCGGCACGCCCCAATGATTGTTGAAGCTCTTTATCGAGGCATGCGTTTCGCCGGCCGCCTCGAACACCAGCCGCAGGGCTTCCTTGGTGGTAGTCTTGCCGACGCTGCCGGTTACCCCGACGACGAAGGCGCGGCTGCGCGCCCGCGCCGCCCGGGCCAGGTCGCGCAACCCCTCGAGCGCGTCGGGCACGCGGATGCGCCCTGCCCCGTCGCCCCGGCTCACCAGCGCAGCGACGGCGCCATTGGCCAGCGCCGTATCGACGAAATCATGGCCGTCGAAACGGTCGCCCCTTATGGCGACGAACAGCGCCCGCGGCCCCAGCTCGCGCGAATCGATAGAGATGGAGTCGATCGCTTCAGCGGCAACGCCGTCGGCGCGGCCACCCGTGGCAGCGAGAACGGCATCCAGGGTGAAGAGCGGGGCGGTCATGGCTGCACCCGGCAGCGGCACGCCGCGCCGCCTCCTCGAGAGGAGACAGAGGCGGCAACCGGCGGGCTATCGGCAAAATTGCGCAGCGCCCTACCCCTTGATCGCCGCTTCGACCACTTCGTGATCGGAGAAATGGTGCTTGGTGGTGCCGATGATCTGGTAGGTCTCGTGGCCCTTGCCGGCCACCAGCAGCACGTCGCCGGGCTGCAGGGCGCGCACGGCGTCCTCGATGGCTTCCCGGCGGTCGCCGATTTCCCTGGCACCCTTGGCCCCCTCGAGCACTTCGGCCCGGATCGTCGCGGCGTCCTCGGTGCGCGGATTGTCGTCCGTGACGATGACCTCGTCGGCAAGCTCGCTGGCAATTGCGCCCATTTGGGGGCGCTTGCCCTTGTCCCGGTCGCCGCCGCAGCCAAAGACCACGTAGAGCTTGCCCGCCGCGTGCGGCCGCAGGGTGAGGAGCGCGGTGCGCAGCGCCTCGGGCTTGTGGGAGTAATCGACGAAAATGGCGGCGCCATTGTGCTCGGCCACCAGTTCGAGCCGGCCACGCGCCCCCACCAGCTCGGGCAGGGCGGCGAAGGCATCGGCCTTCTCGACGCCCGAGGACATGGCCAGGGCTGCCGCCACCAGCGCGTTGGACACCTGGAACTCGCCGGGGATTTTGAGGTGAAAGCTGACCTTTTCCCCGATATGGCGCACCACGACGCGCTGCCCGTAGCCTTCGGGCTCGATGGAAAGGATTTCCATATAGGCGCCCTCCCGCCCCACGGTGAGCAGCGTGGCGCTGGCCGAGAGCGCGGCGAACATGAATTGCTCGTGCTCGGGATCGTCGACATTGACGATGGCGGCGCCGCCATCGACCAGGAGGTCGTTGAACAGCCGCAGCTTGGCGTTGCGGTAGTCGTCCATGTCGGCGTGATAATCGAGATGGTCGCGGCTGAGATTGGTGAAGGCCACGGCCTCGAAATGGATGCCGTCGAGCCGCCGCTGGTCGAGCCCGTGGCTGGAAGCTTCGAGCGCCACGTGGTCGATGCCCTGCGCCTTGAGGGCCCGCATGTTCTGGTGCAGCGTGCGGGAATCGGGCGTCGTCAGCGCGCCCTCGATATGGCGCTTGGCGGTCTCCACCCCCAGCGTGCCGATGCTGGCGCCGGGAATGCCGGCATGCTGCCAGATCTGCCGCACGAAGGAGGCCACCGAGGTCTTGCCGTTGGTGCCGGTGACGGCGACGCAAATCTCCGGCTGCGGTTCGAAGATGCGCGAGGCAGCGCGGGCATAGGCGGCGCGCACGTCCTTGACGATGATGACCGGCACCCCCGGATCGCCCGGCGGGGCGAGATCGGTGACCACCGCCAGCGCACCTCTTTCGACCGCATCGGCGACGAACTGGTTGCCGTGCACCTTATTGCCCGGCAGGGCGAAGAACACGTCGCCCGGCTCGATCCGCCGGCTATCGGAATTGAGCCCGAAAACCGCGCCCAGCCCCTTTTTCGGGCGGGCACCGGAGCCTTCGAGCAGTTGCGTTACGCTGAGTGACACGGGGACAAATCCTTCTGGATCGATCTAGCGGATGGCGGCAGGCACGACCTGCGCGTCGAGGGCTTCGCTGAAATCGGGGGCGATGCCCAGCATCGGGGCGACGCGCTGCACGATGCGGCCGGTGACCATGCCGGCGTTCCAGCCGGCCGTGGTGCCCGATTGCGCATTTTCCGCCTTGGGTTCATCCACCATGATGACCATGGCGTAGCGGGGGTTGTCGAGCGGAAAGGCCGAGGCGAAGAAATTGGTATCCTTGTTCGAATCGTAGCGGCCGTTGACGACCTTTTCGGCCGTGCCGGTCTTGCCGCCGACGCGATAGCCCTGAGCGATCTTGTCCATCTGCGAACCCGACCCCGCCAGCGCGTTGAGCCGCATCAGCGCCCGCACCGCCTGGCTGGTCTGGGGCGAGACCACGCGCTCGTAGAGTGGCTCGGCCTCGGCGATGTCGCGCTTGTAGAGCGTGGGCGTGATGTAGTTGCCGCCATTGGCGAAGGCGGCATAGGCCGCCACCAGATGCAGCGGCGACACCGACAGCCCGTGCCCGAACGAGGCGGTGGCCGCCCCCACCTCGGAAAATTCCTTCGGCACGGTGGGCACCCGCATCTCGGGCAATTCGAACGTCATGCGCTCGTCGAAATGCATGCGGCTCAGGAACGCCCGGAACGCGTCCTTGCCCATGGTCTGCATCACCCGGATGGTGCCGATATTGGAGGAATATTTATAGACCTCGGGCAGCGACAGGATGCGGTGCTTGCCGTGGAAATCGTCGATGGTGTAGCGGCCGAAGCGAATGCCGTAGCGCGCGTCGAAACTGTCGCTCAGCGTCGCGGTGCCCGCGTCGAGCGCCCCCGCCATGGTCACCGTCTTGAAGGTCGAGCCCGGCTCGAAAATGCCGGCGGTGATGCGGTTGAACGTGTCCTTGACCAGCGCCGAGGCCGGCTCGTTGGGATTGAAATCAGGCACCGACACCAGCGCGACGATCTCGCCGGTATAGATGTCCATCATCACCCCGGCGGCGGCGATGGCCCGGTAGCGCGTCATGGCATCGGTCAACTGCTCGTGCATGACGTGCTGCACGCGCATGTCGACGCTCAGTTCCACCGGCGTCAGCGCATTGCCGCGCGCCAGCCCGAGGCTTTGCAGCAGCGCCACCGATTCGATGTCCATGTGCCGCTCGATGCCGGATATGCCCTGATTGTCCACATTGGTGGAGCCCAGGATGTGGCTGGCCTCGGCCATGCCCGGATAGAAGCGCTTGGATTCGGTGATGAAGTCGATGCCGGGCAGCCCCAGCCGCATCACCGCCTCCTCGATGGCCGGCGTCAACTCGCGCTGCACCCAGACGAAGCCCTTGTCGCCCGTCAGCCGGTTGCGCAGCCATTTCTCGTCTAGGTCGGGCAGCACGGTGCGCAGCTTGCGCACGGCCTCCTCGACATCGACGATGCGGCGCGGCTCGGCGTAAAGCGAGGGCACGCGGATGTCGACCGCCATTTCGAGCCCGTTGCGGTCGAGGATCGGCGGGCGCGTCGCGGTGATGGCGTCGCGCGCCTGGCCCTCGATGGTGTCGTCCTTTTCCACCATGCCCAATTGCACGAGGCGCCCGCCCACCACGCCGAACCCCAGGATCAGCGCCAGCACCATCCAGCGGATGCGCGCGCGCGTCAGCTTGCCGCGCTGCTTGCGCGCGCCCTCGAGCGCGATGGTGGATGCCAGCGGTTCGCTGCTCACCGCCATTATTCGATCCCTTCCAGTTCCAGAATGGCGTCGATGGGGTCGATGCCCGCGTCGATCGCCTGGAAAAGCGCGTCCATGGCCGCCGTATCGGGGCGGGCGGGACGCATCGGCAGGTCGGCGAACGCCCCGAACTGCTTTTGCCGCACCGGCGCGATGGCCAGCTCGTCCTGATGCCGCTCGACGATGGGGCCGATATAGCCCGGCTGGCTCAGCACCGCCCAATCGGCCTTGAGCAGCGACAATTCGGCTTCCTGATCCTCGATATGGGCGGTGAGGCCGGAGCGCTCGTTGGCGGTGCCCTCGATGGAGAATTTTACCGCGTAGACGCCGGCCAGCATGGCGATGCTGGTGAAGATGAGCAGGATATTGAGGCTGCGGATCATACGGCGCCCCCGATGCGGGGCATGCCCAGCCCGGCATAGGCGGGCGGCCGCGCCGGCACGTCGCTGCGGGTGCCGCAGCGCAGCACCGCCGAGCGGGCGCGCGGGTTGCGCGCCAGTTCGGCCGCGCCCGGCTTGACCGCCTTGGCGACCGGCTGCCAGGCGCGCGGCGCGGCTGCCGCCTGCGGCAGATGGCGCGACTGGGCCGGGCCGCCTTTTTGCGGGTCGAAGAAGCGTTTGACGATCCGGTCTTCCAGCGAATGAAAGCTCACCACCGCCAGCCGCCCGCCCGCCGGCAGCAGGCGCTCGGCGGCGAACAACCCCTCGGCCAACTGCTCGAACTCGCCATTGACCGCGATGCGCAGCGCCTGGAAGGCGCGCGTCGCCGGATGCACGTCGCCCGGCCGCCGGCCGATGGCCTTTTCGATGATGCGGGCCAGTTCCAGCGTCGTAGTGATCGGCGCGTCCTGGCGCGCCGCCACGATGAACTGGGCGATGCGCCGCGATTTCCGCTCCTCGCCATAAGCGTAGAGCAGGTCGGCCAGCTCCTCGGCGGCGAGGCGGTTGACCAGATCGGCGGCGCTTTCCCCTTCCCGGCTCATGCGCATGTCGAGCGGCCCGGCGCGCATGAAGGAAAAGCCGCGCTCCGCCTCGTCGAGCTGCATGGAGGAAACGCCGATATCGAGCACCACCGCATCGATGGGCCCATGCGGCGCGGCCAGGCGGTCGAGCTCGGAAAACGTGCCGGCGACGAAGGTGAAATGCTCGGGAAAGGCGCGGCGCAGCGCCTCGGCATGGGGCAGCACCGCAGGATCGCGGTCGATGGCCAGCACCTGCGCCCCCGCTTCGAGCAGCGCGCGGGAATAGCCGCCGGCCCCGAACGTGCCGTCCACGATGCGGCTGTGCGGACCGGGAGACAGGGCATCGAGCACTTCGGCCAGGAGGACCGGCACGTGCGGTCCGCCGGACGGGTCGGTCTCGGGCACGAAACGCTTGCCCATCTCAGCCATAACTCCACTGCCGGCCGCGCCGGATACGTAAACTCGCGCCGAGTTTGCACACCGACGCTTAACATTCTGTTTCCCATGCGCGCCCTGCCCGCCCTCGCGAGCGCCACCACCCAGCAAAACACCGCCCGGACGGCTGATGCATCTTGCCCAACGGCACGGATCGGGCGATGACTTCATATCGCTATCGGATCGGGAAAATATCGACGCCACCAGACCCCAGCCAGGTTCACCATGTCTTTGCTGTCCGCCGGCGCCGCAGGCCTGCCCGGCGTTGCCGTCATCTGCAGGGCGAATTGATCCATCATGCCACACCGAACACCCCATATTCTTTATATCGATGACGATTTCGGCCTTGCCGGCCTCGTGGAGGAGGCCATGGCGCGGCGCGGCTATCTGTTCAGCCACGCGGTCGACGGAAAAACCGGGCTCGCCGCGATAAGCGCCGGCGGCATCGACGTGGTGGCGCTCGACCACAGCCTGCCCGACCATACAGGGCTCGATATCCTGGCCATCCTGCAGGCCATGGAGGACCAGCCCACCGTGCTCTACGTGACGGGTCCGGCGGACCTGGCCATCGCCGTCGACGCCCTGCGCGCCGGTGCCTTCGACTTCGTGCCCAAATCGGGGGTCGAGGGCTACATGACGCTGCTGCTCACCGCCATCGACCACGCGGTGGACAATGTGCGCCTCAACCGCGCCCGGGCCCAGGCGGAGCGGGAAATCCAGGCGGCGCGCGAGCGGGCCGAAATGCTGCTCGGCGAAGTCAATCACCGGGTCGCCAACTCGCTCGCCATGGTCGCGGCACTGGTCGGCCTGCAGGCCAATGCGGTCGAAGACCCCGAGGCCAAGCGGGCCCTGGCCGAAACCCAGGCGCGCATCCAGGCCATCGCCGGCGTGCACCGGCACCTTTACACCTCCGACGACGTGCGCTCGGTGCAGGTGGCCGATTATCTGGGGAGCCTGATCGGCGAGCTGGAAACCACCATGCAGGCCGATGGCCGCACCGCCTCCATCCGCCTCGATGTCGGCGCCTTTCCGCTACCCACCGAAAAGGTGGCATCGCTGGGCGTCATCGTCACCGAACTGGTGACCAACGCGCTCAAATACGCCTATGCCGGGCGCGAACCCGGCGAAGTGCGGGTGCGCATGAGCCGCAAGGGCGGCGCCGTGGAATTGCTGGTGGAAGACGACGGCATCGGCTGGACCGGCACCGGCAAGCCGCAGGGCACCGGCCTCGGGAGCCGCATCGTCAAGGCGATGGCGCTGAGCCTCGAAGCCAATGTGCGCTATGGCGAGGGCCCCGGCACCAGCGTGCTGGTGACGTTCCCGGCATAGCGCCTTTAACGCTCGCGCGGGCCGACGAAAATAAAACGGCCGGGGAAAACCCCGGCCGCCACAGGATCAGGCGCCGCCGAAACGGGCCTCGCGCTGGTCGATCTCGGCCAGCTCGATATCCTCGAATGCCCGGTCGCCATTGGCGTCGCGGATGCGCGTGGGCAGGCCCAGCCGGCCCAGCAGCTCGATGAACGGCACCGGCGGCAGTTCCTCGACATTGGCCATGCGGTGGCATTCCCATTCGCCGCGCGCCACCAGCATGGCGGCCGCCACCGCCGGCACGCCCGCCGTATAGGAAATCGCCTGGCTATCGGTCTCGGCAAAGGCCGCTTCGTGGTCGCTGATATTGTAGATCAGCACCTCGCTGGCAACGCCGTCGCGCTCCCCCTTCACCAGGTCGCCGATGAAGGTGTTGCCCTTGTAGGTCGGGGCCAGCGACACCGGGTCGGGCAGCACGGCCTTCACCACCTTGAGCGGCACCACTTCGAGGCCCTCGGCCGTGGTCACCGGCTTTTCCGAAAGCAGGCCGAGATTGTTGAGCACGGAGAAGACGTTGATGTAGTGCTCGCCAAAGCCCATCCAGAAGCGGATGTCGGGCACGTCGAGATTGGCCGAGAGCGAATGGATTTCGTCGTGGCCGGTGAGATAGGTCTTCTGCGTCCCCACCACCGGCAGCTCGTCGGTGCGGCTGACCTCGAACATGCTGTTCGCCGTCCACTGGCTCTGCTGCCAGCTCCACACCGTGCCGGTGAATTCGCGGAAGTTGATTTCAGGATCGAAATTGGTCGCGAAATAGCGGCCATGGCTGCCGGCATTGACGTCGATGATGTCGATGCTGTCGATCCGGTCGAAGAAGTGCTGCGCGGCGAGCGCCGCGTAGGCGTTGACGACGCCCGGGTCGAACCCGGCGCCCAGAATGGCCGTGATGCCCTTGCGTTCGCACTCGTCCCGGTGCTTCCACTCGTAATTGCCGTACCACGGCGGCGGCTCGCACACCTTGGTGGGGTCTTCGTGGATGGCCGTGTCGATATAGGCCGCGCCGGTATCCATGCAGGCGCGCAACACGCTCATGTTGAGGAAGGCCGAGCCGGCATTGATGACGATCCGGCTCTTGGTGCGCTTGATCAGCGCCTTGGTCGCTTCGACGTCCATTGCGTCGAGCTGGTGGGCGGCCAGAATGCCCGGGCGCCGCAGCGCCTTTTTCTCGAGAATACCGCTCACGATATTCTCGCATTTTTCCAGCGTGCGGGAGGCAATGTGAATGTCTCCGAGCACATCGTTGTTCATGGCTGCCTTATACGCAGCGACTTGCGCGACACCTCCGGCGCCGATGATCAGCAGGTTCTTTTTCAATTGACACGAAACACCTTTTTAGCGGTTTACGGGAGCAGTCCGTTTACGACAGACTGGCGGCATAGTCGGCATAATCGAAGGATTTAACAAGTTCGACCGTGCCGTTTTTTCTGCGGATGGCAATGGCGGGCATCGGCACACCGTTAAACCAGTTCTTTTTCACCATGGTGTAACCACCTGCATCGAGAAAAGAAATCCGGTCGCCCACTGCCAGCGGGGCGGGGAAGGAGAACTCGCCGAAAACATCGCCGGCGAGGCACGATTTACCCGCCACGATATAGCGGTGCGGCCCGGCGTCCGGCGCGATCGTGGCGCTTTCGCGATAGACCAGCAAGTCCAGCATATGGGCTTCGACGGCGCTGTCGACAATGGCGGTCGGCTTGCCGTTGTGCACGATATCCAGCACCGACACTTCGAGCGTCGTGGTCTGGGTGACCACCGCGTCGCCCGGCTCGAGATAGACCTGCACGCCATGGCGCTCGGAGAAGGCCTTGAGCCGCGCCGCGAACCCCTCGATATCGTAGCCGGGCGCGGTGAAGCGCACGCCGCCGCCCAGGCTCACCCAGTCGACCCGCGCCAGCACGGCGCCGAGCCGTGCCTCGATCTGGTCGAGCAGCGCCGCGAACGAGGGAAACGAGTCGTTCTCGCAATTGCAGTGCACCATGATGCCGGAAATGCGGTCCAGCACCGCCTCGACCCGCGCCAGGTCGATTTCGCCCAGCCGGCTATAGGGGCGCGCCGGATCAGCCAGGTCGAAATGCGAATGGCTGACGCCGGGATTGACGCGCAGCCCCACCGGCAGATGCGCCGCCCGGGCGCCGAACCGTTCGAGCTGGCTCACCGAATTGAAGATGATCTTGTCGGCATTGGCGATGACCTCGTCGATCTCGCCATCCGAGTAGGCCACCGAATAGGCATGCGTCTCGCCGCCGAATTTCTCGCGCCCCAGCCGTACCTCGTTGAGCGAGGACGAGGTGCTGCCATCCATATGCGGCGCGATCTGCGGGAAGGTCGACCAGGTGGCGAAACATTTGAGCGCCATGAGGCATTTGGCGCCCGAGGTCGCGCGCAGGCGGTCGACGCGCTCCAGATTGCGCGCCAGCGCGGTTTCGTCGATGAGATAATAGGGAGTGGCCAGGGGCATCGCGCTTACTTCAATCTCCATAGGCGGGAGCCCGCCGGCAATGCGGCGGAAGGCCCGATGTAACGACGCCGGCCCCGGACCGCAAGAGGCAGGCGCCGCTTGCAGGTCCAATATGCAGATTGTATATACAGAAAAATGGAGATCGAATTCGACGCCGAAAAAGACCGGTCGAATGTGGCCAAGCACGGCATTTCGCTCGCCCGTGCAGCCGATATCGAAATTCTCTCCGTGCTCGAAGACGAGCGGATCGACTACGGCGAACGCCGCTTTCGCGCCTGGGGCGTGATCGACGGCGTCGCCCATTGTCTGGTTTTTACAGTACGAAACGATGCGGTTCGAGCCATCAGCCTGCGGCGGGCGCATCGAAAGGAGATCGAACGCTATGGCCAGAAAACCCAGAGCTGACGCGGAAAATCCGGAATGGACCGAAGCCGATTTCCAGCGCGCCGCGCCGCCGCAGGATGTCCTGCCCGAAAAGGTCTTGCAGGCCTTTCCGAAAACCCGGGGGCCACAGGCGGCGCCACGGAAGGTGCCCGTCTCCATTCGCCTCAGTCCCGAAGTGGTCGAACGCTTCAAGGCGCAGGGGCCGGGCTGGCAGACCCGCATCGACGAAATCCTCAAAAAGGCCGTGGGGCTGTAACGCGGGGGTCAAGACGCCAGTTGACCTGTAAGCCGGGTTCTGTAGGGCCGCTTTCGCGACGTGGTGACCATTCATCTGTGGCGGCCATTGCTGGACGCGCTCGTGCAACCAACCCGGACGACATGGCCTCGAAACAGGCTGGGGCATAAAGCCCCGCGTCGTCCCTATTTGGTCTTGCTCCCGGTGGGGTTTACCGTGCGGTCCCTGTCGCCAGGCACCCGGTGCGCTCTTACCGCACCCTTTCACCCTTGCCCCGTCGAGACGGGGCGGTTTGCTTTCTGTGGCACTTTCCCTGGGGTCGCCCCCGGCGGCTTTTCGCCGTCACCGTGTTTCGATGGAGCCCGGACTTTCCTCCGGCACGAGGTTACCCCCGTGCCAGCGGCCACCCGGTCAACTGGCGGGCGATATGTGCGGGAGGCGACCGGCGCCGTCAAGTGAGCAGGGGCGGCGATTTTGGCCGGGTGATCGCCTGATAGGCCAGATTGATGCTCGCCATGCGGGCCGTGGCGATATCGATCAGCTCTCCCGGCACGCCCCGGGCGATCAGCCGGTCGGGGTGATGCTCGGCCACCAGCTGGCGGTAGACGCGGCGCACTTCCTCGGGCGGCGCGTCGTGGGTGAGGCCCAGCACGGTATAGGGATCGGTGCCCGCTTCGAGCACCACGTGCTGGCTCGCCATCTGCTCGAAGCGCGCCGCGTCGAAGCCGAAAATCTCGCTGACCCGGCGCAGATAGTCGAGCTCCGCCTCGTGCACCAGCCCATCGGCCGTGGCGATGAAGAACAGCCCGTCGAGCACGTGTTCCAGCGTTTCGGGCGTATCGGCGAAAAAGCGCGCCACCTTGCCGGCATAGGCTTCAAAGCCGGCCACGTCCTGCTTGGCGAGGTTGAACAGCCTTTCCACCTGCGGCTCCTGGCCGCTGGCGATTTCCACCGTGGCGTTGAAGGCCCGCACCTCCGAGGCGGTGACCGCCCCGTCCGCCACCGCCATCTTGGCCGACAGCGCGATCAGCGCCAGCGTGAAGGCGGCTTCCCGCCCGCCCGGCAGCCAGTTGTCGGGGTCGAGCATGTCGGCGATCCGCCCGGCCACACCAGTGCGGCGGGAAAACGAGCCGAAGAACCCGGCCAGCTTTTCCTTGAGGCGACGATTTTCCTCCGCCTGGCGGACGCAGCACAGCATGGGAGTGTCTTTCTTCAGCGGCGGGGCAAGCGGGCCGGCCTGACGACCCTAACGCCCACCCGGCCCGGGGTCCATGCCCCGAAGCGCCGGGGCGCTGCCCCTAACGGTCATAAAAATAAAACCCGTCCCCTTCATAGGCGCGCGGAAAACGCTGGAAACGGGCCTGGCTGTTGTTCGGCCCCTGATCGAGGAAGAAGCCGTCGGGATCGTAATCCTCGGGGACGACGACCTCGCGCGGCCCCTGCCCGCGCTGCGCCAGGAAATCGGCGAGCGGGCCGCTTTCCCAATCGCGAAGATCGTCGGCGGTGACCACCGGCTGCTGGGGCGTCTCGATGATGAGCGGCGCCTCAACCGCGGGCGGCGTGGCCACCACGACCGGCCGCTCGACGGAGCGGGGCCGCATGGAAAGCGGCATCGGCACCGGCGCGATTTTCTGCGGCAGCGCCGCGGTTTCGACCCGGGGCGTCTCGGCCGGCGCGGCGGGTGTGGCAGCGACAGGCGGCGGCGTGACCGTGGGGGCCGAGGGCGCAACGGCGGGCGTCGCCGCGCTGGTCGCGGCACTATCGCTGATATAGCTGGGCAGCTTCCGGCCCGATTGCAGATAGGTATCGACGGCACTGCCGCCGGCCACCCGCTCAGTTGGCGCGGCAGCGGCGACGGCCGGCTCGGCTGCCGGGCGGCTCTCCACCGGCGCCGGTGCCGGTGCCGGCGCCGATACCGCGACCTCAGGCTTGGCTGGCGTCGTTGCCGGCGGAGCGACGAGCGCCGGGGCCGGCTCTTCCTCCTGCACCACGGCAAGCTGCGGCGCGGGCGCCTTCAGCGCGCGCGACACATAGTCGGCCGCCGGCACGAGAACGACCAGCGCCGCCCCCGCCCAAGCCAGGCCATTGATGATACGGCGATCGATCTGCATGAGCTTTCGACAATCCAGTGCACGGCACGCGCCAAAGGCACGTCTAAGAGCGGCAAGATGGCCACATTATGGACCGGGCCGCTTTGCCAGTGTCGGGGCGGCAAGCTGAACGGCAGATGAACCGCACAGTTTCGTGAAGCCGCCGCCTACCGCTCCGCCGTCCGCCGCCCCAAGAGCCGCGCCAGTGCCAGCACCAGGTTGGAGCGGTTGAGCGTATAGAAATGAAATTCGGTGACGCCCTCGTCCAGCAGTTCCGTCACCTGCTCGGCGGCGACGGCGGCGGCGACCAGCGCGTGCGTCTCGGGATCGTTCTCCAGCCCCTCGAAGCGCTCGGCTAGCCAGGCCGGCATGGAGGCGCCGCAGCGCGAGGCGAAGCCGGCAATCTGCCGGAACGAATGGATCGGCTGGATACCCGGCACGATGGGCGCGGTGATGCCGGCCTTGCGGGCCCGGTCGAGGTAGCGCAGATAATCGGCGTTGCGGAAGAACATCTGCGTGATGGCGCGGGTCGCCCCGGCGTCGAGCTTGCGCTTGAGATTGTCGATATCGGCGTCCCAGTCGGGACTTTGCGGGTGCTTTTCGGGATAGGCGGCAACGGAAATGTCGAACGCCCCGATGCGACTGATGCCCGCCACCAGCTCGGCGGCGTTGCGATAGCCCGAAGGGTGCGCCACGAATGGCTGGCCGACGCCTTCGGGCGGGTCGCCACGCAGCGCCACGATGCGCTCGACGCCGGCCTCGCGATAGCCGCGCACCACCGCGTCCACCTCGTCGCGGCTGGCCCCGACGCAGGTGAGATGCGCCGCCGCCGGCACGCCCGAATCGGCGGTGATGCCGCGCACCAGACGCAGCGTGCGCTCGCGCGTCGAGCCGCCCGCCCCATAGGTCACCGAGACGAAACGCGGCCGCAGCGGCGCCAGCTTGGCGACGCTGTCCCAGAACCGCTCCTCCATGGCGTCGGTCTTGGGCGGGAAGAATTCGAACGATAGCTGCAGGTCGGGCCGCTGGTCGGCGGTCCTGCGGCTGGCGCGGAGAGTGTCGTCAAGCATGGGAAGGTTCCGTCGTCTTGCGCTCGACCAGATGCCACAGGCACACGGTCAGGCCGCCATCTTCGATCTCGCTGGGAAATTCGCGCGCGACGCGCGTTTCGAGCCCCGCCGCCGCGGCCCAGCCCGCCATCTGCTCGCGCGACAGGCCGAGGCGCCGATGCGCGTGCTCGCTGCGCAGGAATTCGAGGTCGTGCGGTGCAAAATCCACGATGACCACTTCCCCGCCCGGCTTGAGCAGCCGCCGCGCTGCGGCCAGCATGCGGCCCGGATCGTCGAAATAGTGCAGCACCTGATGGATGACCACGACATCGGCCGGCCCGATGGCGCCGTCCAGCGCGCCGATATCGCCCAGCCGTACCTCGGCGTGGGTGTGGCCGGCGCCGATCAGCCGCGAGCGCGCCACCGCCAGCATTTCGCGGCTCGAATCGATGCCGATGCCGCGCCGATAGGCCGGCGCCAGCACGTCGAGCATGCGGCCGGTGCCGGTGCCCAGGTCGACCAGCAGGTCGACCACGCGGCCATCGAGGGCGTCGAGCACCGCCGCCTCCACCGCCGCCTCGGGCACGTGCAGGGTCTTGAGCAGGTCCCAGCTTTCGGCGACCTGGGCGAAATAGGCGGCCGCCTGCGCCCGCTGCCCGGCCCGGATATCGGCCTGCCGCGCCTTGTCCTGCCGCCGCTCGGGCGCCTCGGGGTCGACGCGCGCCATGAGCCAGCGCGCCAACTCTGCCCCCTCGCCCGCCGGGCTCAGCCGGTAATAGGCCCAGGCGCCCTCGGCGTGGCGCTGCACCAGCCCGGCATCGGCCAATAGCTTGAGATGACGGGAGACGCGCGGCTGACTCTGGTCGAGAATGGCCGTCAAATCCTTGACCGAATGATCGCCATCGGCCAGAAGCGCCAGAAGGCGCAGCCGCGTGCCTTCGCCCGCTGCCTTCAACACCCCTACGAGTTCACCCAAACCGGCCATCTTGTCCTCGGATATAAAGATATCTTTATATGCCGGAAATGACAGGGTCTAGCCCTTAATTGCGGCCGGCAGGCGCGGCTCGGCCGGGTCGATGCCGAAGCGCGCGCACAACCCCGCCAGCGCGCTGCCCTGCTCGGGCAGGGGCATGTCGACCCGCCCACGCCGCGTGATCTGGCTGCGCCAGACATGCACGGCCAGGGTCTTCTCGGTGATGAAGGCGTCGAGGCTGGAGCCGGCCCGCATCAACTCGGGGATCGCCGCATAGGGCACGGGATAGAATACTTCGGGCGGCAGGATAGGCCCCAGCCCCAGCCGGGCGCAGAAATAGGTGAGCGCGAAGGGGCCGGTGGCGCCGTATTGCATGGCCTCGGGCGCTACTTTTTGCCCGGCGAGGCGCCGCAGCGCCACCTCCAGCCGCCGGAACGGCGGCAAATGCGGCTCGAACAGCGGCCGTCGGGTCTCGGTAAAGATGGACAGCATGGCCGCCAGCAGCGGGCTGTCTGCTGGAATGCGCAGCACCGCGCCATTGACCGAGCCGGGCCGCTCATAGCTCACCACCAGCGGCGGCAGACCGGCCAGCGGGCGCAGGCAGATGACGTCGAGATCGGCCCAGACGCCCTTTTCGGCCTGCATCAGGCTGGCGCGGAAATAGTCGGAAAAGACCCCCGGCGTACCCTTGCCCTTATAAAAGACCAGCTTGTCGCGCGGCAGGATTTCGCGCGCATCCTTCAACACGACGCCCGCCGGCAGGCCCGCCGGCGGCTCGTAGCTGTAGACTTCGAGGCGATGGCCCGCGGCGAGGAAGCTCGCGGCGGACAGGCGTTCGAGCCAACTCGCCGGGCCGTGCCAGAAGGTAACGATGGTGGGCAGCATGCGCGCTCCTGCTCCGGGGCCTGCCCCTTAGCAGGCCACGCGGCCCGGAGCCAGCCTCAGGCGATCTGGCGATCCTCGCCCATGGCGCGCTTGCGGAAGGCATGGGCGCGCCACAGCTCGAAGATATGGCCCGCTTCCTCGCGGTCGAGCGCTTCGAAGCGGCTCTGCACCATGGTCTTGTCGGCTTCGCTCGGCAGGTCGCGCCACGGCAGCGTCGCCACGATGGCTTCGAACAGGTCGGGCGACACCCCGCCGGCCCGCAGCGCCACGGTGATGGCGACGTAATCCTGGCTGGCCAGCCACTTGACCACGATTTCGGGCGGCACCTGCAACACCACGCCCATGGCGGCGGCGGCATGGTGGCCGTAGCCGAAGCGGGCGAACCGGGCCAGCGCGCGGTCGTTGAGTTGCTTGCGGTCGGCCAGGCCCTTGACCTGGTTGTAGGCGACCTTCCACTCCTGCGCGTTGAAGCCCGCGCGGTTGCGGATGCGGTTGTAGACGACGGTGTTGACGCGGTCGGCGGCCACCGGATCGATCTGCCGCTCCACCTCGCCCAGGCTTTGCAGCACCTTGCCGGCCGCCGAGGTGATTTCCCCGCGCAGCGACTTCCAGTCGATGTCCGAGCGCCCGCGCAGGTCGGCGGCGATCTCGGCGTCGCGCTTGGCCCGCTCCACCAGCTTTTCGATGGTCGAGCGATCGAACTCGGCCTTGTCGTTGCGCACGAGGCGCGCCACCGAGGCGGTCTCGCCGTGGTCGACGATGGCTTCGCCGACGCGCTCATTGACCGCGGCGCGCCCGGCAATGGCGACGCGGTGCCCTTCCGAGCGGCGCGAAATGATGTCGATGAGATCGTCGTCGGACAAGACGTTGGAAAATTCCAGCAGCGGCCGGGCGACCTCGATATCGTCGTCATTGGCCAGCCGCAGCACCACGGTGCCGGGCGCCCGCTCGAGCGGCGCCAGCAGCTTGGCCACATGGGCGCGCGCCTCGACCTCCACCAGTTCGGCGAGCTGGCACAGCACCTCGTCATACTGGGCGACCTGCTCGTCGTCGCACCGGTCCGACACATAGCTGAACAATTGCGCCATATTGCGGAAAAGCTGCTCGCGCTCCGCATGATTGTCCTCGCCATTGAGGACACGGAAACTTGCAAACGCGCGATGGCCTTCTTCGAGCTCGCTCATGGATCGCCTCTCCCGGCTTCTGCCGTCAATTCGCACCGAGAGTGGACCAGAGCTGCTTTTGCCCCCTGAAAGGCGGGGGAAATATTTGAATCAAATTTTACCGGAATTTTCCGGGGCGCCGCCGCCCCGGCCGGTCAGGCCGGCACGCGCGCCCGGCGGCGCTGGCGCAGGCCATCGTAGGAAAACACCATCAGCGACACCCAGATCAGCGCGAAGCTGAACAGTCGCACGCCGTTGAGATGCTCGCCGAAAAGCAGGATGGCAACGAGGAATTGCAGCGACGGCGACAGGTACTGGAACATGCCGATGGTGGTGAACCGCAACCGCCGCACCGCATAGGTGAACAGCAGCAGCGGCACCGCCGTCGCCGGCCCGGTCAGCACCAGCAGCGTCATCGTCGCCGGGTCGGCATGCGGCCCGAGGCCCGTGGTGGCGATGGTAAACCCGATAAAGGCCAGCGCGAACGGCGCGGCGATGAGCGTTTCGGCGAACATGCCCACGGTGGGGCCGGTCATCGCCGTCTTGCGGATGAAACCGTAGAAGGCGAAGGTGAAGGCCAGCCCCAGCGCCACGAACGGCACGCTGCCCAGCCCCGCCGCCTGGATGGCGATGGCGACCGCGGCAATGGCGATGGCGATGGTCTGCAAGCGGGTCTGCCGCTCGCCCAGGAACACCATGCCCATGGCGACATTGACCAGCGGATTGATGAAATAGCCGAAGCTGGCTTCCAGCACCTGCCCGGTTTCCACCGCCCACACATAGAGCAGCCAGTTGGCCACCAGCAGCATGGTGGAAACCGCCAGGACGCGCATGCGCCGCCAGTCCGTCAGCACGGCCCAGGCCCGCCCGAACCCGCCGGTGAAGGCGAGGATGGCGCCCACCAGCAGCAGCGACCATACCGTCCGCTCGGCCACGATGAGCACCGAGCCCACCGCGTCGAGCAGGCGGAAGAGGATGGGCAGGAAGCCCCACAGCAGGTAGGCCACCAGCGCAGCGGCCACGCCCTTGCGGGTCTCGGTCGCCTCGCTGGCGAGCGGCGCCGCCGTCTGCAGGGCGGCCGGGGGTTGTTCAGGCAGGGTCATGGAAAGCTCCGCGCCCCGACGGGGCCGAAGGGCTCTAGCAGAACCGGACGGCGCTGGCCAATGAGAGTTTGTGATCGGCGACCCTTGCATTGCTGATCGCGCCGGCCAACCTTTTCAGGGTGTCGAACGTTCGATCAGGGGCGGCCACCGACGCGCCGTCGCTGACGCAACCGCAGGAGCAGCAGATGAAAAAGACCGTCACCTGGATCTTGATCGCCAATGGCACCCAGGCGCGCGTGCTCGAGCATGCCGGCCCCGGCAAGGGGCTGGCTGCCGTCAAGGACCTCGAATGGTCCATCCCGCCGCTGCAATCGCAGGACATCGACAGCGACAGGCCCGGCCGTGGCTTCGCCTCCACCGGCAGCAGCCGCAGCGCCATGGAGCCGCGCACCGACCCGGCCCAGCATCGCGAGGCCGAATTCGTGCGCAGCGTCGCCGCCGAGATGGAAAAGCACACCCAGGCCGGCGCCTATGACCGCCTCGTCATCGCCGCCGCCCCCATCGCCCTGGGCAATCTGCGCAAGGCCCTCTCCGAGCATGTGAAAAAGACCGTGGTGGCGGAGCTGGACAAGGACCTCACCAACGTCCCCGTGCCACAACTCGACAAGCACCTCGACGGCATCATCGCGGTATAGGCGGTCGGGCCGCGGCGGGATTGTCCTGAAATTCCAGGCGTTTGCCCCGGCCTCTGGATTCGATCCGAGAAGCGCCTGATTCAGCGTCGCAACCGGGTGAATCGGCTTGACGTTTTCGGGCGCCAAGCCCTTTCACCCGCAGGCGAAATCGGCGCCTACGCTTCCAGCCGGCGGGGCGCACGGCCCCGCCGCGACAGCGCCAGCAGCGGCTGCTCGATGAACCGATAGCTGGCGAGGGAGACGAGGACGCAGGCCACGACGACGGCTGCGCCGGCGATCCAGGGCGACAGGCCGGCGGCGGCGACGACCGGGGTCAGCGCCAGCAGCACGATCGTATGGGTGAGATAGAGCGAATAGGACGCGTCGCCCAGATGTATCAGGAAGCGCGGCGCGTAGCGTCGGAAATAATCTTCGAGGCCAAGGCACCCCACCACCAGCAGCAGCGCCGGCAGGCCCTGCGCCAGCGTGCGCGGCAGCTCGGAGCCGAGCACCATCACCAGCACCGAGACCACCGCGAGGCCAATGGCCGCACCGGCCAGCGGCACGGAGAGACGCGCCAGCCTGCCGGTCAGATGCCCCAGCGCCATGCCGGCGAGGAACTCGAACAGCATCGGCGTCGTGTAGAAGAACAGCACGGTGTCGGCGTCGGGCTTGAAGACGAACCGCGCGACGACGAGGGCGGCGAAGACGGCGCCGAGCGCGGCCAGTTGCCGCCACGCCCCAAAACCCATGCTCGCGGCAAACAGCAGGTAGAACAGGATTTCCAGGTTGAGCGTCCAGCCGACGCCGAGCACGGGCTGCACGAAGCCGGTGGCGCCGTCGAGATAGGGGACGAACATGAGGCTGCTGACGAGTTGCCCGGGCGAGCTGCCCCGGCCGAGAAAGACCAGCAGCGCCAGCGCCATGACGAGGGTCATGACCCAATAGAACGGCACGATGCGCCTGAACCGCTGCACGAGGAACGCCCGGGGGTCGCGCGGTCGGTCCCGGGTCGAGACGACCATGACGAAGCCGCTGATGATGAAGAACAGGTCGACGCCGCCGCTGAGCACGGGGATATGCAGATCCGGCAGGCCGAGCGCGCCCGGCAGATGGAAAAAAACCACCATCAGCGCCGCGACTCCGCGCAAAACCTGGATGGAGACATATTGCGGCGCCCGGCGCGGCCCGGCCGGCCCGGCATCGAAAGAAACAGCACTCATCGCATCTCACCTTTGTGCGGGAGATACTACTTGTTAACGATAGCGAAGGCGCCGATCACTTGCTTGCTTAGTTAATTCGGCCGGGCCTCGGGCCCCGCGCCGTTCCGGCTACGGGTCGCCGCCGCCGCCGATGGCGTCGAGAAACTGCACCAGCAGCGCATTGACCAGATCGGGCCGCTCGATGCTGGGCAGGTGGGCGGTGCCTTCCAGCACCACCGCGAAGGCGTTGGGCATGGTCTCCGACAGCGTGTCGTGCCGCTCGATCAGTGCGGAAAAATCCTCGTCCCCCACCATCAGCAGGCTCGGCGCGGCCAGCGCCTCCAGCCGCGACCACGCCTCGGGCGGACGCTCTTCCTGCGTCAGGCGCGGCTGGCCCAGGGCGCGCCGGTTCATGTCGAGAAACAGTGCCCGTGCCGCCCCGCCGACCCGGCCGCTGCGGGCCCGCGGCCCGTCGAGCCAGGCATGCGCCTGCACCTTGTTGAGCAGGTCGAGATCGCCGCGCTCCCAGGCGTCCTCCTCGGCCATTTCGACGGCCTCTTCCTCCTGCGTGGAACTCCAGGGCGCGCCGGTGATCGCGGTGCCGATCAGGACGAGGCCGATGACCCGGCCCGGATGGCGCAGCGCGAAATCCACCGCCAGCCCGCCGCCCATCGAACAGCCCACCAGCACGGCGGCATGGATATCGAGCGCGTCGAGCACCGCCTCCAGATCGTCGACATGGCTGAAAGGCGCGTCGGGCGTCTCCGTCTCGCCATAGCCGCGCCGGTCATAGGCGATGGCATGCCAGCCGGCATCGGCCGCTGCCGCCACCTGCTCGAGCCACATGCGCCGGTCGGCGACCCCCGCATGCAGGAACACCACCGGCAGGCCGTCGCCCTGCTCCAGCCCGACGAACCGGGCCTCGCCCACCTCGATCTCGAATTCCTCGATGGCCATGGCGGCCTCCGACCCCGGCGCCTTCCGCCGTTTCACCGAAACGCGAAAATCGCTCCAAATCTTCGTGTTGGCGCGTTTCCGAGCCGCAAAACATTTATCGCTTTTGCCGGAAACACCCTATTGCGCGATGGCGGCGCAGAACTGGATGGCGTCGCGCCCGCCGGCCCAACAGCCGGGTGATCCTTCGAGCGGGTGAAAAGTGCCGAGATTGCGCGGCGGCTGGCCGGGCGCCGCGTCGGCGGCGATGCGATAGCCGACGCCCTCATCGGCAGCCAACAGCGCGAAGGCGAAGGTCTGCCCGTCCGGCAGCACGAAGGTGATGCCCCCGCCATCGGCGGCCACCTCGCAGGCAAAGCTGCCATAGCCGGTCATCGAGCACTCTCCCGGCGCCGCCACGGCCGGCAGGGCGAGGGCAAGGCTGGCCAGCAGCACCGCCCCCGTCATCAAATTCTTCATGCAATCCCCCAACAACGCCAATATGCGAGCCCCGCTCACCGCTGCGCGAGCATAAAGCACAATGCGCGCCGGACCCAACGGCTTTTGATGCCATCGTGGCACGATAGTAAAGGGCCTGCTGCATGTCCGGATGGGCCCGGCCAGCTCACTCGCCCGGCTGGGCAGCTTCGAGCCGTTGCAGCGCCCGGGCGACATCGTCGCGCGTATAGGGTTTGAGGATCACTTCCCGGTCCTGCCATTCGAGCGGTAGGCCGTCCCGTCCGTAGCCGGTGGCAAAGATCAGCTTCACGCCGCGCTCGGCGAGGATGCGTGCCGCCGGAAACACCATGTGCCCGCCCAGATTGACGTCGAGAATGGCCACATCGGGCGTTTCCGCGCCGGCGGCGATGCGCTCGGCCTCGGCCAGCCGCATGGCGGGCCCCAGCACCTCGCAGCCGAGATCGGCCAGGATATCTTCGAGATTGAACAGCACCATGGTCTCGTCCTCGACGACGAGCACCCGGCGGCTGGCGGGCTCAGGCAATTTCGGCTTCCCGTGGGGCATAGGTGGCCGGTGGCAGCACGATGCGGGCCGAAAAGCCTTCCTCGGCAAAATTCGTATCGAGCTGGCCCGCCAATTCCCCCTTGACCACCGTGTGCAGCAGGCGCGAGCCGAACCGCCGCCCCGGCGTGGCCGGCGGCGGCGGGCCGTTGCGCTCGCTCCAGTCGATGACGAGATTGTCGTCCCCGTCCTCGCTCCAGTTGACGGCGAGGGTGCCGGCCGGCACGGAAAGCGCCCCGTGGCGGATGGCGTTGGTGGCCAGTTCATGCAGCACCAGCGCCAGCGCGATGGTGGTCTTGGCGTTGACCACCAGCACCGGGCCGCCATAGCGCACCTGCGCGCTATCGTGCACGCTCAGTTCCTGGCGGATCAACCGGCCGATCTCGGTATCGTGCCACTGTCGCTCGCTGAGCATGTTGTGGGCCTTGGCCAGCGCCACCAGCCGCGCCTCGAACGCATCCCGGGCGACGCCCGGATCGCTGCCGGCGCGCAGCGTCTGGCTGGCGATGGACTGCACCGTGGCGAGGGTGTTTTTCACCCGGTGGTTGAGCTCGTGGATCAGCAGACGCTGCCGCCGCCCGGCGCGCACCGACTCGGTGAGGTCCATGCCCTGCACGAACACCCCGCCGATCGTGCCGTCGCTGTGCCGGATCGGGTGATAGGCAAAGGTGAGGTAGGTTTCCTCGGGCGGCTGCCCGGGCAGCCGCGCCAGCATCACCCGGGCGCTTTCCTCGGCGTGCGGGCGCCCGTCCCGGAAAACCCCGTCGAGCAGCTCGATGAACCCCTGCTCGACGATTTCGGGCAGCGCCTCGCGCACCGACAGGCCAATCAGCTCGCGTTCGCCCACAAGCCGCTGGTAGGAATCGGAAGCGAAGGTGAAAATATGCGTCGGCCCCGAGAGCACCGCGAAAAAGGCCGGCGCCTGCTGGAACAGGCGGCGGAAATTGGCGCTGGCCGCTTCGGCTTCGCGCGTCCGCTCGATGAGGCTGGTTTCGGCCGCGAGCGAGGCAAAGGGCAGGCTGGCCGCCTCGCGCAGGCGCACGAATTCGGTGACGTCGACGGTGTTTTGCAGCACGAAGGCCACCTTGCCGTCATCGTCCGCGATGGGCACGTGCACCACGCTCCAGTAATTGTCGGAAAACCCGCCCTCGGGCCGGGCGATGGGATAGGGCAGATAGGCCAGCGTGTCGCGCTCGCCCGTCGCCAGCACGCGCTCGAACGATTCGCGCAGGCGCCGGCCGCTCTCGCCGGGATTGGGAAACATGTCCATGACGTAGCGGCCGCGCAGCTGCTCCAGCGTCCGGCCGGTGGCGGCGAGATAGGCCGGATTTGCGGTAACGTACCTCAAATCACGGTCAAGAATCATGAAAGGGCTGGGCAACGCGTTGAATACGCGTGCGAAATCGACCTCACCCATCAGTAGATTTGCCCCTGTCTCCCCGCGGGTTTCATACCCGCTAAGGCGACAGAACGTCTAGTTGTGCCAATGGTTCCCGCCCCCGCCGATTTTCCGGCGGCAAGCCGCTCAGCCCGGCGGCAGCGGCAGTTCCGAGGTCACCTCGAGCGCCCGGTCGGCCCGCACCGCCACCCCGGGGGGCGGCTGGTGGTTGGCCAGGGTTGCGTCGCGGGCGCGGATCAGCGCGGCGATCTCGGCCTCATAGGCGACGAAGATGGCGGTGAGCCAGCGATTGACCAGATAGGAAGGGGTGGGCATCTGCATGTCGAAGCGCGGCAACAGCGCGATGGTCGCGGCCGCGTCGGCCCAGTCGTCGCCCACCACCCACTGGTTGACGGTAAAGAGCCGCAGCAGCCGCCCGTGCGGATCGACGCCCACCGCCGCCAGGTGGTGGATCGGCCCTTCCGGCCCGTCGGGGCGCACGAAGCAGTGGAAATGCCCGTGCTCGGCCGAGCCTTCGCTGGCCGGATGGCAGTGGTAGAACCACTGCGCGTTGCTGGCCGGATCGAACACGTCGCCGGGCGGATAGTGGTCCCAGGCGCCGATGGCCTCGACGCCGCGCAGCGTTTCGCTGAGCACGCTGAGCCCGCCCTTGGCGAGCACGGCCTCGCAATAGGCCATCTCGGCCAAGGCCCGCTCACGCGCCGTTTCGGCCATCAGTCGGCCTCCACCACGAGGTCCGGCGCCTCTTCGGCCGCCGGCTTGGCCAGCGGTGGCGGCGGGGGCGCCTGCAAAGCCGGTGCGGCAGCCGCAGGCGGCGGCGCGGCGGGTGGCGGCGGCGGTGCCGCCTTTACCGGCGCGCCGGCGGCGCAGGGTGCGCTGGCCGCGGGCACGGCACCGGCAGCGCACGGCGCCGCACCGGCCGCCGCGGCGGTCTGGGCTACCGGCCGCGCCGGCACCGGATGGGTGGCGTGGTCATAGGCGATGGCGGCGGTGGAGACGACCAGCGCGGCGCCGAACAGTACGGTATTGCGGGCACTCATTTTCTGCTCAACCCATCGAGACCGAAGACCGGGCGCAGCCAGACGCCCACATAGGAACCGGCAAACGCCGCCACGAACCATAGCCAGCCATGCAGGCTGCCCGTGGCGATGCCCGAGAACAGCGCCCCGATATTGCAGCCGAACGAGAGGCGCGCGCCATAGCCCATCAGCAGCCCGCCGATGATGGCCGCCGCCAGCGACGGCCAGGGCAGCTTCGCCTTGGGCGCGAATTTTCCGGCAATCGCCGCCGCCAGCGCCGCCCCGAGTACGAGGCCGAAATCCATCACCGAGACGGTATCGGCCAGGACGCTCGATTGCAGCGCCTGCGCCTGTGCCGGCCAGGTCCAGAATTCCCAGCTCGCCACGTCGATGCCGACCGCCTGCGCGACCTTGGCGCCCCAGAGGCCGAACCCATAAGTGATCGACCAGGGATGCCCGGCCACCAGCAGCGTTGCCACGTTGAGCAGCGCCAGCAGCAGCCCGGCCCCCACCAGCGGCCACGGCCCCAGCCACAGCCAGCTCCAGCCCGGCCGCGCCGGCACCGGCTCGGTCTCGAGGTCGCCGTGCACGCGTTTTTCGATGATCGCGGTCACCAGCGCCACGAGCCCGAGCCCGGCAATGGTCAGCGCGATGGCACCGGCCACGCCCAGCTCGGCGCCGAGGCTGATGGGCGGCAGCGCCGGCTGCTCCAGCCAGAACGGCAGGTGCGCCGTGCCGACCACCGCGCCGACGATGAAAAAGACCAGCGTCACCAGCATGCGGGCCGACCCGCCGCCCACCGTGAACAGCGTGCCCGAGCCGCAGCCGCCGCCCAGTTGCATGCCCAGCCCGAACAACGCCGCCCCCAGCAGCACCGACACCCCGACCGGGGCAATGGCGGCGACCATGGCCTGCCCGCCGATGGAGCCGGCCTCGACCAGCGCGATCATGGCGACGGCGGCGACGCCGATCATCAGCATCTGCGCCCGCATGGCCCGGCCGCGCTTGTGCACCACCATGCGGCGCCAGCCGCCGGTGAAGCCGAACGAGCCGTTATAAAGCGTCGCCCCCAGCGCCCCGCCGATGAGGAACAGCGCGCCCTGCCGCAGGTCGACCTGGGCGGTGATGAGCAGAAAACCCGCCAGCAACGCGACGGCGACGACAAGCAGGGGCCAGCGGTCGCTGGTGACCGGCGGCAGGTATTTCGGCGTGGAAACCGGAGAAAGGGAAATGTCGCTCATGATCGTGAAAAATCTTGCCCCACAAAATTGCTGGATGCTGCGCCGCCCGGGCGCAACATCCAGCCTGTCAGCTGCCGGAACCGGCGGACGATCTTACTGGATCGGCCGCGCCGGGTCGGCCGCCCATTCGGCCATCGAGCCATCGTACATGGCGGTGTTCTTGTTGCCCTGCACCTCGCTCAGCGCGAACCAGGCGATCGAGGCCCAGTGCCCGGTATTGCAGAAGACGATGTTCTTGTCGCTTTCGTCGATCCCGACGCCCTTGGCCAGGGCCGCGATGGTTTCGGGCGTGGCGAAGCTGGCATAGTCGGCGCTGTAGAAGCCGGAATGCGGCAGGTTGACCGCCCCCGGAATGGTACCCTCGACGCGCACGACCGGGCTCTTGGACTGCCCGAGATACTGCTCGACCGGCCGGCCATCGACCAGCGGCACGCCATCGGCCAGCGCCGTTTCCACATCGGCCGTCGTCGCCCGCAGCTCGGGGCGGACGTTGAGCGGGAATTCCGCCACTACCGGCGTCGCCGGCTCGGCGGCGCGCTCGCCGCCCTGCGCGTCATACTGGCGCCAGCCGCCATCGAGAATGGAAACCGCGTCATGGCCGAGATATTTGAAGGTCCAGTAGACGCGGGTGGCACCGCCAAACTCGGAGGAATCGGTGCCCCAGGGCACGATCACCACGTGGTCGTCGCCATCGACGCCCAGCCCGCCGATCAGCGCCGCGATCTCGGCATCGCCCGGGATCTGCCCCGGCACGCCATCGACCTCGGTGCGCCAGCCATAGGAGGCATAGGGCGCCACCACGGCGTGGGCGATATAGGGCAGCTCGCCCAGATCGGTATCGGCGATATTGTCGCGGATATCGATGACCACGACATTCTCGTCGGCCGCATGCGCCTTGAGCCAGTCGGCGGTGACGAGCGGGGTGACATCGGCGGCAACAGCCGCCACGGGAGCCACCGCAACGAAAGCGGCGACGGCAACGAGCGATGCAAGACGCATGGCGCAAAACTCCTCAGCAAACCTGCGCCGAAATCTATAGCAACCGGGTCGGGAAATCGAAGCGCAGGGGTCCAAAGCCTGGCGGCCGGGCGCAAAATATCTCTCAACCGGCAGCCGGAAAAAGAAGTCTGTTCCAACCGCCCGAAAAGCGCCGCCGCGCGACGAAAAAAGGCGCGGCCGGGCGCCGCGCCTTGTGGTTGCCGGATTCGGCCCGCCTCCCTACCGCGTCAGCGGCTTATAGGTGGCGCGCTTCGGATTGACGGCGTCGGCGCCGAGGCGCCGGACCTTGTCGGCTTCGTATTCCTGGAAATTGCCCTCGAACCATTCCACGTGGCTGTCGCCCTCGAAGGCCAGCATGTGGGTGGCGAGGCGGTCGAGGAACATGCGGTCGTGGCTGATGATGACGGCGCAGCCGGCGAATTCCTCCAGCGCCTCTTCGAGCGCCGCCAGGGTTTCGGTGTCGAGGTCGTTGGTGGGCTCGTCGAGCAGCAGCACGTTGGCGCCGCTCTTGAGCATCTTGGCCAGGTGCACGCGGTTGCGCTGCCCGCCCGAGAGATTGCCCACCTTCTGCTGCTGGTCGCCGCCCTTGAAGTTGAAGGCCGAGGTATAGGCGCGGGAGTTCATCTCGCGCTTGCCCAGCAGGATGACGTCGTTGCCGCCCGAGATTTCTTCCCACACGGTCTTGTTGGGGTCGAGCGCGTCGCGGCTCTGGTCGACATAGCCCAGATGCACGCTCTCGCCCACCACGATGCTGCCGCTGTCGGGCTGTTCCTGCCCGGTCAGCATGCGGAACAGCGTGGTCTTGCCGGCGCCGTTCGGCCCGATAATGCCCACGATGCCGCCCGCCGGCAGCTTGAACGACAAATCGTCGATCAGCACGCGGTCGCCAAAAGCCTTGCTCAGCCCTTCGACATTGATGACGTTCTGCCCGAGCCGCTCGCCGGGCGGAATGATGATCTGGGCGTTGTGCGACTGGGTGCGCGCCTCGTTGACCTTGACCAGCTCGTCATAGGCGCGGATACGCGCCTTGGACTTGGCCTGCCGCGCCTGCGGCGACTGGCCCATCCATTCGGCTTCGCGCTGCAGCACCTTGAGCCGCGCCGCGTCCTCGCGCTCTTCCTGCGCGAAGCGCTTGGCTTTCGCCTCGAGATAGGCCGAATAATTGCCCTCGTAGGGAATGCCGCGGCCGCGGTCGAGCTCGAGGATCCAGCCGGTCACGTTGTCGAGGAAATAGCGGTCGTGGGTGATGATGAGCACGGCGCCGGGAAACTCGCGCAGATGCCGCTCCAGCCACGCCGTGGTTTCGGCGTCGAGATGGTTGGTCGGCTCGTCGAGCAGCAGCAGGTCGGGCTTGGCCAGCAGCAGCGCGCAGAGCGCCACACGACGCTTCTCGCCGCCCGACAGCTTGGTGACGTCGGCATCGCCCGGCGGGCAGCCCAGCGCCTCCATGGCCACTTCCACCTGGCTTTCGAGGTCCCACAGGTTCTGGCTGTCGATGACGTCCTGGAGCTGCGCCGCCTCATCGGCGGTCTCATCGGAATAGTTCATCATCAATTCGTTGTAGCGCTCGACGATGGCCTGCTTTTCCTTGACGCCGGTCATCACGTTGCCCAGCACGGTGAGCGCCGGATCGAGCTGCGGCTCCTGCGCCAGATAGCCCACCTTGGCGCCCTCGGCGACCCAGGCCTCGCCGGTGAACTCGGTCTCGATGCCGGCCATGATCTTGAGCAGCGTCGACTTGCCGGCGCCGTTGGGGCCGAGCACGCCGATCTTGGCGTCGGGGTAGAAGCTGAGATTGACGTTATCCAGCACCTTCTTGCCGCCGGCATAGGCCTTCGACAATCCGTGCATGTGATAGATGAACTGGCGCGCCATCGCGTCCTGACCTCTTTGAAGAAAGCATGGGAAAGCTGGCGCTTATGTAGGCCAAGCCGCCGCCCGGGGCAACGGCGGCGCAGGGGCGCGAAAAGAGGGCGCGAAACGCTGGGTTTCGCGCCCCACCGGGGACAGCTACAGAAGGAGCGTCAACCTTTGCGGCCGTCCGCCGATCCGGCGGCGGGGGCGCTGCCGGTTTGCTGCCGGGCATGCCGGCCGACGCCGCCGACCCGATGCCCGGTTCGCCCCGTCAACGGGAAAGCCGGCCACCGGTTCCGCCCCGAGGGCCCGAGAGTTGAAATTGTGAACGGCTCCGCCGGCACGCCTTCGCTAGAGCTTCACCCCGCCGCTGACGCCCATGACGAGCGTCTCGTAGCGTTCCAGCGGCGCCTCGACCTGCGCGCGTTCCGCATAGATGCCGATTTCGGCATTGGGGGCGGGAACATAGGTGAGCGCGGCGCGCATGAAGCGGCGGTCGCGCCGCAGCTCCGGCGCATAAAGGCCGGTTTCGCGGCTGAACCCCAGCGTGCCGGCAAGCGCCAGGGGCTCGGCCACCGCCAGCCGCACGCCCCCTTCCAGCTCGGTCTTGCCGCTGGCCACCCCGTCGATGGGGTCGAGCAGGTCCATGCCGCTGCGCAGCGCCGCCGAAAGCCCGAGCACATCGTTGAGCTGCCAGCGCGCGGATGCGTCGAGATAGGGGATGGCGCGCCGCAGTTCCGGGGCGCTGACCGGCCACGCCACGTCAAGCCCCATCCAGCCATCGAGCGAGAGGGCCGCCTGGCGGGCCCGCAAGCCGGCCGCCAGCCGCGCGCCGTCCGCCGGCTCGCGCCCATAGATGAAGCGATCCGCTGGCGGCACCGCCACCACGAAACCGTGGGCACGCGCGAGGAGCGCCAGTTCCGGCGCCAGCGCCCATTCGCCGTCCGCCCGCAGGGTGAGGTGGCGTATTTCCGGCTCGAGCCGCAGCGGCGGCAGGGCGATGCCGCTGAACGTGGTGTCCGCCGGCTGCCGCCACAACCCGTCCACCCCAATGGTCAACAGCCGGTTTTCCCCGCTCAGCACCAGTTCGGCCAGCACTTCGTGCTCGCGCTTGTCGCCCCGCAGGCCCAGCAGCGGCGCCTCCACGGTCAGCGCCTCGCCCAGCCAGGCACGCGTCAGCGCATAACCGAAGCGCAGGCCCACCCCCGCGCCCAGCGCCAGTCCCGCTTCGAGCCCTGCCGTCGCCTCCAAATCGTCTTCCGTGGTGAGGCGGGCATAGCGCGTCTGCTCCAGCGTCAGCCCGCCGCGCAGCGCCAGCGGCCCCACGCCGCCGCGCCATTCCAGCGCGTGTTTCTGGTGCACGAAAAAATCCGCACCGCCCAGGGCGCTGTCGCTGGCATTGCTGGTCCAGCCGCTCTCGACGAAGCTGTCGATGCCGAAGGGATTTTGTTCCGCCGCCAGCGCCCCGGTGGAAACCAGTGCAAACAACAGCCCGATAATGCCCCGCATGATCGCCTCCCGCACGTCCACCGGCAGCATCGAAGCTTTGGGTAACCAATCTTTCCCGTATCCACCTAGGGAACAACCCGTAGGAATACTGGTTCAGATTAATGGTGAACGGCGGAACAGGCGCCCGTAAGTATTTGATTAACTATATTATTCTTCCGCCATTTCCGACCCTCCGGGCATTGGAGGTTTCCTGCGATGCCCCGTTACAGCAACGATATCTGCGAGGCGCTGCGCCTGTGGCGCATCCGGGCCCGCCTGCAACAATCGGCGGTGGCCGAATGCCTCGGCGTCACCCAGGGCCAGGTGAGCCGTTGGGAAAGCGGCCGCGACGTGCCGCGCCCGCACAATGTGGAAGCCATCCGGCGGCTGGTCTGGGGCCCGGAAGCCGAGCCCTTGCAGGCGCTGCGCCATTTCGTCGAGAATTCCAGCCAGCACCTGCTGCTGATCGATGCGCATCATGCGGTAGTGGCGCGGAGCGCGCCGCTGCGCGCCACGCCCAATCCGCTCGACCGCTTCGGCTGGGTGCTCGATCCGGTCGCCAACCCGGCCTTCGCGCCGGCCTGGCGGCGCTTCCTCGCCATTCTCGAACAACCCGAGGGCGTGGTGAGCATCACCATCACCCTGCCCTTCCGGCACGATGGCGAGAACTGGTGCGCCACCGTCACCAAGACAATCTATACGCTGGCCGGCATGCGCATCTGCCTCGCCGAGCCGCGCTTCGGCCATGGCGGCACGACGACCGAGATCCGCTTCGAGGAAACCCGGCTGCGGGCTGACGACAGCCAGCGGCACGCCCTCACCCTGTGGCCGGCCCAGCCGGACGTGCATCCCTCCGCCTGACCGCCCTTTTATCCCGATATGATCATGCGCGCAGCCTTTGGCGCACAAAAAAAGACCCGTGCCGGGGCAATGGCGCGGGCCGGAGGCGGAAAGGGCGGAGGTCTGCCCTTTCCGGGGAGGAGGGGTTACCAGCCGCGCGAGCGGTTGAAGCTGTTCCAGTTGTTGCTGGTCTTCTGCGAATAGCTGTTGTGGCTGTTGACGTTGTTGGTCTGCGAGTTGTTGCTGTTCACATGCGTCGCATTGCCGGAATTGACGGCGCTGGTGTTCTGCCCGCCGACGCCCAGAATGCCGTTGCCGCTCAGGATGCCGTTGCCGATATTGGAGAGGATGGAACTGTTGTTGCCCACGGCCACCGTGGTGCCGTTGAGCACGTTGACGCCGTTGATCCCCAGCACGCCGGTGATGTTGGACAACAGGCCCCCGTGCTGCGGGGTGGCGAAGAAGCCACCGGCCTGGGCGGCGGGCGCCATGGCCAGCGCGGCGACGGCGGTAAAGGCGATCAAGGTCTTTTTCATCTCGAATACTCCCGGTTACTGATGTCGGATCGACGGGACTCAGGGAAACAGCGGCCCGGCCGGGGGGCAATCGAAGCCCTTCATTTTATGCGTTTCATGCGCAACATGCGCGAAAGGCCGCACTTGTCCGCAGCCCGAACCGCCTCTTTCCCGCCCCCGCAGCGGTGGCGCCGCCGCCCGAATGGTGCTTAAAGGGCCGGGACCAAACCGAGAGACGACGCCATGACGACCCCGGCCGACAAGCAGACCGACCTTCTCCAGCGGCTCGCCGCGCTCCTTGAGGACCTGCGGGAAGCCGGCGGCCAGGACGGCGAGGCCATGGCCATGCTCGGCACGCTGGCCGGCGACCTCGCCCGCGCCCACGACCGGCCCAGCTGGTCGGCCGCCAAGGCGACGATGACGCGCCAGACCTACGAAGAGCTGCTGGAAAAATTCCGCACCAGCGGCAATGAGCACGTCGCCGCCGGCCGGGTCCGGAACGCCTACGCCATCCAGGCGCTGGCCCTGTCGCTGGTCGCCGCCACGCAACGCGGCAATGCGCAGATTGCGGAGGGCGAGCGCCTGCTGGACGCCATCATCGACCAGACCGTCGCGACCTATCTGCGCCTCAGCCCCCGGGCAAACTGAGCGCCGCGCCTCTCGCGGCCGATTTAGCGGCTTGCTTCATCTCGCAAACGCCATGATTGTGGTGAGGCTCGCACCGGATGCGCCCCCGCGATTCCCTTTTGAGAGGAGCCCGCCATGTCCGCCATCCGCATCCTGTCCGCCATCGCCCTCGCGCTGCTGGCAACGCCCGCCTGGGCGCAGGAGGAGGCCGAAGCCATCGTGCCGCCCCTGCCCGCTCCCGAGACGGTGAGCGCCACCCTCAACCTGGCCCTGCAAAGCAGCGGCGACATCGAGCGCCTCGTGGCCACCTACCAATGCGCCGACGAAACCAGCTTCACGGTGCAATACATCAACGCCCCGCCGAATTTCCTCGCCATCCTGCCGGTGGACGGCAACAACCACGTCTTCGTCACCACCCTGTCCGGCTCGGGCGCCCGCTACGTCTCCGGCCCCTATGAGTGGTGGAACAAGGGCAATGAGGGCACGCTGCGCGACCTCATGCAGGAGGCGGACGCCGAACCCATGGCGCAATGCACCGAAACCAGCAACACACCCTGAGCCGCGATGCAGTCAGCCGTAGCCGAACTCTTCCCGCATGTCCGCATCGTCATGGGCACGGTTGTCGGGCTGGGCATAACGCGGCTGCTGATGACCCTGGCCGGCATCGTCCAGCACCCGCTGCGCAGCCGCGTCTCGGCGCTGCATACGCTGTGGATCGGCTCGATGCTGCTCGAGCTGGTACTGTTCTGGTGGTGGGAATTCGCCCTGCATTCCTTGCCGGAATGGACCTTCGGCATCGTCCTCTTCGTCGTCGGTTACGCCATCGTGCTGTTCATGATGGCGGCGCTGCTGTCGCCCGACAACATCTCGGAATATACCGGCTACGAGGACTTCTTCCTGCGGCGGCGCCACTGGTTCTTCGGCCTGCTGGCTGCCACTTTCGCGCTCGACACCATCGATACCCTGATCAAGGGGCAGAACCATTGGGCGCGCTTCGACTGGAGCTATTTCAGCCAGGTGCCGATCGGGCTGCTGCTCTGTGTGCTGGCCTGGCGCAGCGACGCAAAGCATATTCACCTCGGCATCGTCGGGCTGCACATCACCTTTCAGTTGTTCCTCATCATCCGCTTCTTCGGCACGGTCAGCTGAAACCGCGGGCGGTTTGCGCCCGGCCGGCCCTGCCCCAAGGAAATCGCCGCCCATGAGCATGTTCATGTCGTCCCTGATGTTCATCGCGCTGTTCGCCGTGGCGCTGGCGCACCTGGCCTGGTCGCTGGGCCGCACCTGGCCCATCCGCAACGAAAAGCTGCTGGCCCAGACGGTGATCGGCCGCAAGGACATCGAGCGCATGCCGCCGCGCCTCGTCTCTTTCGCCGTGGCGCTCGTGGCGCTCGCGACCGGCATCCTCGCTCTGGCGCTGGCCGACCACGACAGCGGCGGGGCGGAACTCAGCGCCCTGGGCGTGCTGGCCGGGCTGGTGCTGCTGGCGCGGGGGCTCGTCGGCTACACGGCGTGGTGGCGGGCCCGCACGCCCGAGCCCAATTTCCGGCTCAACGACACGCGGCTCTATTCGCCCCTCAGCCTGCTGCTGGGGCTGGGCTTTCTCGCGCTGGCGCTGATGCGGCTGGGCTGACTTACCCGGCCGGGCGCACCAGCGCCACGACCGAGCGCGGCGGCAGGGTAGCGGTGCCTTCGGTGAACGGCACCTCGGCGCTGGCGTCGGACTGGATGCCCACCGCCCACGCGCCTTCGGGCAGATGCGCCACCACCGGCTCGACCCGACGGTTGAACCACACCAGCACCTCGTCATTGCGGTCGTGCAGATGCATGCCCAGCACCGAGGCACCAGGCTCGCCCCAGTCGCCCTCGCCCATCTCCCGGCCATCGGGATGCAGCCAGACGACGTCGCGCACCCCGTGGCGATCCTGGCCGTGGAAGAACCGGTCATGGGTCAGCGCCACATGGGCGTGGCGGAAATTGTTGAGCGCTGCGACGAAGTCGACCAGCTCGCCATCGGCGTCTTCCCAGTCCACCCAGGTGATTTCGTTGTCCTGCGCATAGGCGTTGTTGTTGCCCTGCTGGGTACGATACATCTCGTCGCCCTGCTGGATCAGCGGCGTGCCGCGCGAGAAGAACAGGGTCGCCAGCAGCGCCCGCACGTCGCGCTTGCGCGCCGCCACGATGGCCGCGTCGTCGGTCTCCCCCTCCACCCCGCAATTCCACGACGAATTGTGGCTGTGCCCGTCGCGATTGCCCTCGCCATTGGCCTCGTTGTGCTTGTCGGCATAGCTGACGAGATCGCGCAGCGTGAACCCGTCATGCACCGCCAGCATGTTGACGCCATTACTGGGCTTGCGCCCTTCGACGTCGAAAATCTCCGCCGAGCCGGCGACCTTGCCGGCCAGCGCCCCGATCTTGCCGTCCTCGCCGCGCCAGAAGGCACGCACCTCGTCGCGATAGGTATCGTTGTGCTCGGCAAATTCGGCGCCGAACTGGCCCAGCGCATAGCCGCCCGGACCCGGATCCCACGGCTCGGCCACGAGGATCGCCTTGCCCAGCACCGGGTCGGCCTTGATCTTTCTCAACATCTCGGCGTCGGGGTTGAAGCCCGGCTCGCGCCCCAGCACCGTGGCGAGGTCGAAGCGGAAGCCCGAAACCCCCATTTCCTCGATCCAGTAGCGCAGGCTCTCGATCACCAGCCGCTGCACCGCCGGGTGATCGCAACGCAGCGTATTGCCGGTGCCCGTATCGTTGACTAGGTGCTTTTTGCCGTCCGCCTCGACGAAGCGATAATAGGTCTGCGGGTCGAGCCCCATCATCGACAGGATCGGCCCCTGCGCGTCGCCCTCCCCGGTATGGTTGTAGACCACGTCGAGGATCACCGAGATGCCGGCCTTGCGATAAGCGTCGGTCATCACCCGCAATTCCTGCGGCCCGCGCGGGGCGAGGCGCGGATCGATGGCGAAATAGGCCAGCGGATTATAGCCCCAGGCATTGGTCAGCCCCAGCGCCGGCAGGTGTCCCTCGTCGATCCAGGCGGCGGTGGGCATCAACTGCACCGTATCGACGCCGAGATATTTGAAGTGGTCGATCACCCGCCGCGTCGTCAGCGCCGCGATGGTGCCGCGCAGCGGCCCCTGCACGCTGGGATGGCGCATGGTGAAGCCACGCACATTGAGCTCGTAGTAAAGGCTGGGCGCCTTGCGCCGGGGCTTGGCGACGGGATTTCCCTCGCCGCGCACGATCGCCTTGGGCACCAGCGGCGCGGTATCCACCGCGTCCTCGCGCGCCAGCCTGAGACGCGGCGAGCGCACGAACACCCGGTCGAGGAATTTGGCGTAAGGATCGACCAGCAGCTTGTTGGGGTCGAAAAAGAACCCCTGGTCCGGATCGTAGGGCCCATCGGCCCGCAGGCCGTAGCGCGCGCCCGCGCCGATATTGGCGATGAGCCCGGCATGGATATTGTCCGCGTGCACGTCGAGCTCGAATCGCCCGATTTCCTGGTCCTGCTCATCGAACAGGCACACCCAGATCGCCGAGGCGCTTTCCGAATAGACGGCGAAATTGACGCCCTCCGGGGTGACGGCCGCCCCCAGCTGCGCCACCTGCCCGCCCTGGGGCACCAGTTCCGGTTTCACGGCGCGCGCCATCTCAGGTAATGACGCTGGGCGCCGCCCGGCCCGTGCGGGTGCGGATTCCGGCAAGCTGTTCAGCGATCTCGATAAGGGGGCGGAGGGCGGTTTGGGTATCGAGATCGTGCTGTCCATCGGGGGGCTCGTAACGTTCCAGGTAGACCCGCAACGTGGCGCCCACCGTGCCGGTTCCGGAGAGGCGCAAAACAAGGCGTGAGCCGTCGGCAAAACCGATGCGGATGCCCTGCTTGGCGCTGGTCGAGCCATCCACCGGGTCGTGATAGGTGAAGTCGTCCGCATAGGCGACTTCGAGCCCCGCCAGCTGCTGCCCCTTGAGGCCGGCCAGCCGCCCACGCAGATCGTCCATCAGCTGGTTGGCGATGGCGGCGTCGACCTCCTCGTAGTCGTGCCGGGTATAGTAGTTGCGCCCATAGACCGCCCAGTGTTCGCGCACGATGGCATCGACGCTCTGCTGGCGCACGGCGAGGATATTGAGCCAGAGCAGCACCGCCCAGAGCCCGTCCTTCTCGCGCACATGGTTCGAGCCGGTGCCGGCGCTTTCCTCGCCGCAGATGGTGACGCGCCCCGCATCGAGCAGATTGCCGAAGAACTTCCAGCCCGTGGGCGTCTCGTGCATCTCGATGCCGAGCTTTTCGGCCACCCGGTCCGCCGCCGCGCTGGTCGGCATGGAGCGGGCGATGCCGGCGATGCCGCTTTTATAGCCCGGCGCCAGATGCGCATTGGCCGCCAGCAGCGCCAGCGAATCCGAGGGCGTCACGAAGCGGTTCTTGCCGATGATGAGGTTGCGGTCGCCGTCCCCGTCCGAAGCGGCGCCGAAATCGGGGCCTTCCGGCGTCATCAGCAGGTCGTGCATGTCCTTGCAGTAGACTAGGTTCGGGTCCGGATGCCCGCCGCCGAACGAGGGCGAGGGCACCCCGTTCCGCACCGTCCCCTGCGGCGCCCCCAGCATGTCCTCGAAGATGACCCTGGCGTAAGGGCCGGTGACCGCGTGCATGGCGTCATAGGTCATGCGGAAGCCCGAGGCGAAGAGGGCGCGAATGGCGTCGAAGTCGAACAGCGTCTGCATCAGCGCCGCATAGTCGGCCACCGGATCGATGACCTCGACCTGCATCGCCCCGACCTGCTGCACGCCCAGGGCGCCGAGGTCGATATCGGGCGTATCGAGCGTCTTGTAGTGGTCGATCACTTTGGTGCGGGCATAGACCGCGTCGGTGATCCGTTCAGGCGCCGGCCCGCCATTTTCCACATTGTACTTGATGCCGAAATCGCCTTCCGGCCCGCCCGGATTGTGGCTGGCCGACAGCACCAGCCCGCCGAACGCCTTGTGGCGGCGGATGAGGTTGCTGGCGGCCGGGGTAGACAGGAGCCCGCCCCGCCCCACCATCACCCGGCCCACGCCATTGGCGGCGGCGATGCGGATGGCCTTCTGGATGGCGATATCGTTGTAGAAGCGCCCGTCGCCCCCCACCACCAGCAGCTTGCCCTCAAACCCGTCGAGGCTGTCGAAAATGGCCTGGATGAAATTTTCCACGTAATGGGGCTGCCGGAAGACGCTCACGCGCTTGCGAAGGCCCGAGGTGCCCGGCTTCTGGTCGGCATAGGGTGTGGTGCTAATGGTCTGTGTCGTCATCTTTTTCGAGCCCCAACAGGGAGGCGTAAAGCGCGGCGTAGCGGGCGGCGCTGGCCCCCCAGCTCACATCCGCCTTCATCCCCCTTCGCTGCATTTTCTTCCAGGACTTTTCGTCCGCATAAAGCGCCAGCACCCGCCGGATGGCGTCGGCCAGCGCCCCTTCGGTGGGCGGCGCGAACTGCACGCCCGTCGCCACTTCCGCCTGCAAGGCGGCCACATTGGCGTCGATCACCGTATCGTTGAGCCCGCCGACGCGGCTGACCAGCGGCACACAGCCATAGCGCAACGCATACATCTGCGTCAGCCCGCAGGGCTCGAAGCGCGACGGCACCAGCATCACGTCGGCCCCGCCTTGCAATAGATGGCTGAGCTGTTCGTTGTAGCCCGTCACCAGCCCCACCTTGCCCGGATAGCGCAGCGCCGCGGCGCGGACGGCGTTTTCCAGTTCCGCCTCGCCCGAGCCGAGCACCGCCAGTTGCGCGCCGGCGGCCACCAGCATGTCGATATTGGCCGCGAGCAGGTCGATGCCCTTCTGCCAGGTGAGGCGGCTGACCACCGCGAATAGCGGCCCCTCGACGTCGTCGAGCCCGAAAGCGGCGCGCACGGCCCGCTTGTTGTCGCGCCGGTGCTGCGTGGTGCTCGCCGTATAGGGCCGCTCCAGCGCCGTGTCGGTCGCCGGGTTCCAGGCCGCCATGTCGATGCCGTTGAGAATGCCGAACACCGTGGCCGAGCGGTTGTTGAGCAGCCCGTCGAGCCCCATGCCGAAGGCCGGGGTGCGGATTTCGGCGGCATAGGTGGGCGACACGGTGGTCACCACGTCGGCGCATTCCACCCCCGCCTTGAGATAGCCCACGCCGCCGTAATATTCGACGCCCTCCACCGAAAAGGCGTGCGGCGGCAGGCGCAGCTGCCCGAAAATGTCGGCGCCGAACGTGCCCTGGAACGCCATGTTGTGCACGGTCATCACCGTCTTGAGGCTCGCCGAGGGGCCGTATTTGACATAGGCGGGCACCAGCCCCGCCTGCCAGTCATGCGCGTGGATCACCTGCGGCCCATAGCCATCCACCAGCCCCAGCCCCAGTTCGGACGCCACCCAGGACAGCGCCGCGAAGCGCCGCCAATTGTCCGGCCAGTCCCAGCCTTCCGGGCCCATATAGGGATTGCCCGGCCGGTCGTAGAGCGCCGGCGCGTCGAGCACGATGAGATCGAGCCCCTCCACCCGACCGGCCAACAGCCGTCCCTTCGCCCCGAAAAGGTCGTCGAAAGCGGCGACTTCCCGCCCGCCCGCCATCCGGCCGGTGATCGCCGGGTAGCCGGGCACCAGCGTGCGCATGCTCACCCCGCACTCGCCCAGCGCCGCCGGCAGCGCGCCAGCGACGTCCGCCAGCCCGCCGGTCTTGACCAGGGGGTAGATTTCCGAGGTAACCGAGAGGACTTCGATCATCGGTCGGCCAGGTAGCGATTGATCATGGCCTGGGTGATCAGCGTGACCCCGCCCTCGGTGCGGCGGAACCATTTGGCGTCGAACTCGGGGTCCTCGCCCACCACCAGCCCTTCCGGGATATTGACGCCGCGGTCGATCACCACCTTCTTGAGCCGCGCATTGCGCCCGATATCGCAATAGGGCAGCACCACCGCCTCATCCAGCACCGAATAGGAATGCACCCGGCTGCCGGTGGACAGCAGCGTGCGCTGCAGATGCCCGCCCGAAATGATGCAATCGCCCGAGACCAGCGAATTGACCGCCGAGCCGCGCCGCCCGTCGAAATCGTGCACGAACTTGGCCGGCGGAGTGATTTCCGCATAGGTCCAGATCGGCCAGTCGCGGTCGTAGAGGTCGAGCTGCGGCGTGATGTCGGTGAGGTCGATGCTGGCCTTCCAATAGGCCTCCACCGTGCCCACGTCGCGCCAATAGGACACCGTCTCGTTGCTGGAGCGCACGCAGGAGCGGGTGAACCGGTGCGCCCAGGCCGTGCCGTTCTTGACGATATAGGGGATGATATCCTTGCCGAAATCGCGGTTCGAGCCCTCCGTCGCCGCGTCGCGGCGCAACTGCTCCATCAGGAACCGCGTCTCGAACACATAGATGCCCATCGAGGCCAGCGCCATGTCCGGATTGTTGGGAATGCCCGGCGGGTCCTTGGGCTTTTCCACGAAATCGACGATGCGGTCGCGCCCGTCGACATGCATGACGCCAAAGCCCGTGGCTTCCATGCGCGGCACTTCGAGGCACCCCACCGTCACGTCCGCGCCGGTATCCACGTGCTGGCGCAGCATGATCTCGTAGTCCATCTTGTAGATATGGTCACCCGCCAGGATCACGATGTAGCGCGCGCCATAATCCTCGATGATGTCCATGTTCTGGTAGACGGCGTCGGCGGTGCCTTCATACCACTGCGTCTCGGAGACGCGCTGGCTGGCCGGCAGCACGTCGAAACTCTCGTTGCGCTCGGGCCGGAGGAAGTTCCAGCCCCGCTGCAGGTGCCGGATGAGGCTGTGCGCCTGGTATTGCGTGGCCACCGAAATGCGCCTGATGCCCGAATTGATGGCGTTGGAGAGCGCAAAATCGATGATCCGCGACTTGCCCCCGAAATACACCGCCGGCTTGGCCCGCCGGTCGGTCAGCTCCATGAGGCGCGTGCCGCGCCCGCCGGCCAGCACATAGGCCATGGCCTCGCGGGCCAGGGGCGACGGGGTCCGGTAATCTGCCATTTTACTTCCCTCCTCGTTTGCCCGGCTTTGTTTCCCGGGTCGTATTGCCTCGCACCCGTCAGTCGGGCTCGTATTTCAGGAACAGGGTCGCCAGCGGCGGCAGGTAAAGCTCCGCCTCCGCCGGCCAGTGCCGCCCCTCAACGGCATGGGCCGTGACGGCGCCCTGGTTGCCCGTGTTTCCGCCTGCATACCAGCCGGCATCGGTATTGATCCGTTCCACCCAGCGCCCCGCCATCGGCATGGGCACCCTGTAGCGCTCGCGCGGCACCGGCGTGAAATTGGCGATCACCAGCACCGGGTCGGCCCCCGGCGCCTTGCGCAGCCAGGCCAGCACCGAATTGGCCTGGTCGTTGCCGATCACCCATTCGAAACCGTCCGGCTCGCAGTCGCGCTCGTAGAGCGCCGGCAGGCTGCGATAGGCCGCGTTGAGGTCGGCCACCAGCCGCCGCATGCCCTCGTGGCTGGGCGCATCGAGCAGCCACCAGTCGAGCGCCCGGCTTTCCGACCATTCCTCGCGCTGCGCGAATTCCTGCCCCATGAACAGCAGCTTCTTGCCCGGATGCCCCCACATGAAGGCCAGATAGGCCCGCAGATTGGCGAATTGCTGCCAGTCGTCCCCCGGCATCTTGGTGAGCAGCGAGCCCTTGCCGTGCACCACCTCGTCATGGCTGAGCGGCAGCACGAAATTCTCGCTGAACGCGTACATCATGCCGAACGTCATGTCGTTGTGATGATAGCGCCGGTGCACCGCCTCGCGGCTCATATAGCGCAGCGTGTCGTTCATGAAGCCCATGTTCCACTTGAACCCGAAGCCCAGCCCGCCGCTGTAGACGGGATGGCTGACCCCGGGCCAGGAGGTGGATTCCTCGGCGATCATGAAGGCGCCGGGAAACTGCCGGTAGACCTCGGCATTGACCCGTTGCAGGAAGGCTACCGCCTCGAGATTCTCGTTGCCGCCATGCTTGTTGGGCACCCACTGGCCCGGCTGGCGCGAATAATCGAGATAGAGCATCGAGGCCACCGCATCGACGCGCAGCCCGTCGATATGGAATTTGTCGAACCAGTAGAGCGCGTTGTTGGTGAGGTAGGCGGAAACCTCCTTGCGCCCGAAATTATAGATCGCCGTGTTCCAGTCGGGGTGGAAGCCCTGGCGCGGGTCGGCGTGCTCATAAAGCGCCGTGCCGTCGAAATGGGAGAGCCCGAACTCGTCGGTGGGAAAATGCGCCGGCACCCAGTCGAGGATCACTCCCAGCCCGGCCTCGTGCGCCGCGTCGACCAGCCGTGCGAACCCCGCCGGATCGCCGAAACGCGCGGTGGGCGCGAACAGCCCGGTCGGCTGATAGCCCCAGCTCGGGTCGAACGGGTGCTCGGAAACCGGCAGGAACTCAAGATGCGTATAGCCCATGTCGGCGGCATAGGGCACCAGCTGTTCGGCCAGCTGCTCGTAGCTCATGAAGCTGCCATCGGCCCGCCGCCGCCAGGAGCCCAGATGCACCTCGTAGATGGCCATCGGGCTGCGCCGCCAGTCGCGGCTGGCGCGCTCTTCCATATATTTGCCGTCCGTCCATAGGAAGGGCGTCGGGTCGGGCACCACCGAGGCGGTATGCGGCCGCAGCTCCGCCTGCCGGGCGAAGGGGTCGGCCTTGAGCGGCAGCACCACGCCGTCCGGCCCCACGATCTCGTATTTGTAGACGGTGCCGGTCCCCAGCACCGGGATGAACACTTCCCAGATGCCCTTGCGGTTGCGCATCGGGTGGCGCCGGCCGTCCCAGTCGTTGAACAGGCCCACCACCGAGACGCGCTGCGCATTGGGGGCCCAGACGGCGAAATGCGTGCCGTGGAGGCCCTCGAACTCCATCTCGTGCGCGCCCAGCTTGTCGAACAGCCGCAAATGGCTGCCCTCGCCGATATAGTAATCGTCCATCGGCCCCAGCACCGGGCCGAAGGAATAGGGATCGAAGACGCTCCACTCGCCGCCGGCATTGCGGGCGCGATAGCGGATGGGCTGGCGCCGGTCCACCGGCACCCGCCCCTCGAAAAAGCCGCCCGGATGGCGTGGGATCAGCGGCCCCAGCTCCGTGCCGTCGAGGGTGAAGGCGGTGACGGTCTCGGCGTGCGGGATGAAGGCGCGCAGCACCCAGTCCTCGCCGATCCGGTGCAGCCCGAGAAAGGCGAAGGCGTCGCCGTGCCGCCCGTTCACGATGGCATCGATTTCCTGCCCGTCGGCCTGCCAGCCTTCCTTGCTCACCTTGCTCTTCCTCCCCCGGCCCCGCCTATTGCCCGCTTCCCGTTTCGCCGCTCACGCCGTCGGCACGCCCCAGATATCGTGGGCATATTGCCTGATGGTGCGGTCCGACGAGAAAAAGCCGACATTGGCCGTGTTGCGGATAGCCATGCCGGTCCAGCGCGCTTTGTCCTGCCACAGCTTGGCGACGCTGGCCTGCGCCTGCCAGTAGGCGTCGAAATCGCGCGCCACCATGAACCAGTCGTGCTCGTAGAGCCCGCCGATCAGGTCGCGATAGCGGTGCGGATCGTCCGGCGAGAAGACGCCCGAGGCGATGGTTTCCAGCGCCTCGCGCAGGCGCGGCGACGCCTCGATCACCGGCCGCGGGCTTTCGTTGCGGCTGCGCTTGTCCTCCACCTCCTCCGTCGAGAGGCCGAAGATGACGATATTGTCCGCCCCGACCTCCTTGTGCATTTCGACATTGGCCCCGTCCATGGTGCCGATGGTGATCGCCCCATTGGCCATGAACTTCATGTTGCCGGTGCCCGACGCCTCCATGCCCGCCGTCGAGATCTGCTCGGAAAGATCGGCGGCCGGCACGATCACTTCGGCCAGGCTCACATTGTAGTTGGGCAGGAACACCACCTTGAGCAGGCCGCGCACCGCCGGGTCATTGTTGATGACCCGCGCCACGTCGTTGATCAGCTTGATGATGAGCTTGGCGTTCCAGTAGCTGGGCGCCGCCTTGCCGGCAAAGATCTTCACGCGCGGCACCCAGTCGAGGTCGGGCCGCGCGCGGATCGCGTCATAAAGCGCCACCGCATGGATGATGTTGAGCAACTGGCGCTTGTATTCGTGGATGCGCTTGATCTGCACGTCGAACATCGCCTCGGGCGAGACGGTAATGTTCATGCGGTCGCGGATCAGCCGCGCCAGTTTCTGCTTGTTGGCGAGCTTGACCGCCGCGAACTGCTGCTGGAAGCCGGGATCGTCGGCGTGCTTGCCCAGCGCGTGCAGCTTTTCAATGTCGTCGAGGAAATCCGGCCCGATCCGCTCGGCCACCAGTTTCGTCAGCCCGGGATTGCACTGCATCAGCCAGCGGCGCGGCGTGATGCCGTTGGTCTTGGCGTTGATCCGCTCGGGATAGAGCTTGTGCAGGTCGGAAAACACCGTCTGCTTCATCAGCTCGGTATGCAGCTCGGAAACGCCATTGGTAGAATGCGAGCCGACAAAGGCCAGTTGCCCCATGCGCACCCGCCGCACACCGTTTTCGTCGATCAGCGACACCGCCGCGATCTGCCGGTCGTCGAACCGGGCCCGGGTCCGCGCCTCGGCCAGCACATCGGCATTGATCTGGTAGATGATCTGCATGTGCCGGGGCAGCAGCCGCTCCAGCAGCGCCACCGGCCAGCTTTCCAGCGCCTCGGGCAGCAGGGTGTGGTTGGTGTAGCCTAAGGTGCCGCGCGTCAGCTTCCAGGCGTCGGCCCACGACATGCCGTTGAGATCGACCAGGATGCGCATCAGCTCGGCCACCGAAATGGCCGGGTGCGTGTCGTTGAGCTGGATGGCCACCTTGTCGGCCAGCGAGCCCAGCTCGCCATATTGCTGCAGGTGCCGCCGCACGATGTCCTGCAGCGAAGCCGAGGAGAAGAAGAATTCCTGCCGGAGCCGCAATTCCTGCCCCGCCGGGGTGGAATCGGCCGGATAGAGCACCCGCGTGATGGCGCCGGCCTTGGCGCTTTCCTCGAGCGCGCCGATATGGTCGCCCGAATTGAACTTGTCGAGCAGGATCGGGTCGATGGGCTGGGCGCTCCACAGGCGCAGCGTATTCACCCGCGCGCCGCGCCAGCCCACGATGGGCGTATCGAAGGCGACGGCCAGCACGCGCTCATTGGGGTGCCATTCCTGCCGCACCGCGCCGTCCGGATCGGTCACCGGCGCCACCTGGCCGCCGAACCCCACCTCATAGGCGCTTTCCCGCCGCTCGAACTCCCAGGGATTGCCGTGCGCCAGCCAGTCCTCGGGCAGCTCGACCTGCCAGCCCTCGCTCATTTCCTGGCGGAACAGCCCGTGCACATAGCGGATGCCATAGCCATAGGCGGGAATCTTGAGGGTCGACATGGATTCGAGGAAGCACGCCGCCAGCCGCCCCAGACCGCCATTGCCCAGCGCCGCGTCGGGCTCCATGTTGATGAGGTCGCCCAGGTCGACATTGAGGTTCTTGAGCGCCTGCTGCACCGGCTCCATCAGCCCGACATTGCTCATGGCGTCGCGCATGAGCCGGCCGATCAGGAATTCGAGGCTGAGATAATAGACGCGCTTGTTGGAGGTGCGCCAGGTTTCGCGCGAACTCTCCATCCAGCGATCCATGATGCGGTCGCGCACCGCGTAGATCGTCGCCGCCAGCCAGTCATGCGGCCGCGCGACAATGGGGTCCTTGCCGATCGAATAGGTTAGATTTTCGAGAATTTCGGCCTGAAGCGCCTCAACAGTCGTCGCACGCGGTTCGGGCGTGGGAGCATCGTAAACGATCGGCTTTTGCGGCATATCGCAACCCAGTATTCATGACGATGTTTCCCCTCTAGATGCGACACTCTTGCACTTAATTTGCCGAGGGGAAAGCCCCCACGAACAACCGCCCGCCCGCGCCTCTGCGTCGGCACGGGAACCCGGGAACGGCCTGTAACGGGACGCATCAGGCCGGATCGACCCCGGTGGGGCCGGTGCCCTCGGGGGGCTCGAGCCGTTCCTGCTTGCGCTCCCGGCTCTCCTCGTCCCGGCGCTGTTCGCGGATGGCCTGCGCGGCATTGGCCAGCAATTCCTCGCGCGCCGTCATCCGTGCCGTTCGCCGCACCGGGCGGCGCGGCGCCACCGGCTTGCTGGGCAGCGCATGGGCCAGCATGGACTGGGCAATGAGCAGCGTCGGCACGGCGACGAAGCCGCCGATCGGCCCCCAGGCCCAGATCCAGAAGGTGATCGACAGGAAGATCAGGAACGGATTGAGCGTCAGCGTCCGGCCGATGAGATGCGGCGTCACGATCTGCCCCTCGACGAAATTGACGCCCATGTAGCACAGCGCCGGCAGCAGGATTTGCTCGAGCCCGGTGCGGGTCCCCAGCCCCACCGCCAGCAGCACCACGATCATCACCCCCTGCCCCACATAGGGGATGTAGTTGAGCAGCGCCGCCATGCCGCCCCACAGCAGCGGCGAGGGCATGCCGATCACCCACATCAATATCGTCACCGCGCAGCCGACGCAGAAATTGATGATGGTGATGGAGAGCAGGTAGCGGCTCACCTTGAGCTCGACGTCGCGGAAGATATGCGCCGTCCGCCAGCGCATGCGCCGCGTGATGCAAAGCGAAAGCACGGAGATGCGGATATGCTCGCGCGTCGCCACGAAGAAGTAGAGCGAGGCGAGGAAAATCAGGATTTGCGCGAGGATAGCCGGCGCCAGCATGGCCACGCCGGTCACCGTGCTGCCATCCTCCACCGTCACCGCCATGGCGTCGGTGGTGCCCAGGATTTCCCCAAGCTGCTTCTGGAAGGCGCCGATGGATTCCATCGGCCCCTTGAGGTTGGCCAGCTGGTTCTGCAATTTGTCCCAGATCACCGGGGCGCGCGCCACCCACTCGCTGAGCGGCACCGCAAAGAGCGCCATGAAGATGCCGATAGCCAGGAGCAGCAGCAAGACCACCACCGCCGCCGCCAGCGCCGGCGGCACCCCAAAACCTTCCACGCGGTCGGCCACCGGCCCGAACATCAGCCCGATGACGATGGCCAGCGTGACCGGCGCCAGAAACACCTGGCCCTCCCGCAGGATGGCCAGCAGCACGGCGAGGCCGATCCCCACCAGCGCCAGCCGCGCGGCGTTGTTGAGCACGCGCTCGAACTGGCTCTGGCTCATTTCGCTGGAAGGGACACGCAATTGCGGCGCGCGCATCGATGGACCCGGGGTTTGACGCTTGATCGTCCCCCAACGCGGTCCATCGCGCTTTCGTTCCGGGGCAGCAACGTAGCACGCGGGCAGTCGACCGCCCGGCCCGGCTTGGCTAAGCTTTCCCTCCCACCATCCGGATTCGCCAAAGACCCATGCCCCGCAAGATCATCATCGATACCGATCCCGGCCAGGACGATGCCGTGGCCATCCTGCTCGCCCTCGCCTCGCCCGAGGAGCTCGAAGTGCTGGGCATCGTCGCGGTGGCCGGCAATGTGGGCCTGCACCACAACGCCACCAATGCCCGCAAGGTGGTCGAGCTGGCCGGCCGCCCCGATATTCCGGTCTATGCCGGCTGCGCCCGGCCGCTGCGCCGGCCGCTGGTCACCGCCGAGCACGTGCACGGCGATACCGGCCTCAACGGCCCCGACCTGCCGGCGCCGCAAATGCCGCTGCAGGACCAGCACGGCGTCGACTACATCGTCGAGACGCTGATGGCGGCGGAAGCCGGCACCATTACCCTTTGTACGCTCGGGCCGCTCACCAATATCGCCATGGCGCTGGTCAAGGAGCCCCGCATTGCCGGGCGCATCCGGGAAATCGTCATGATGGGCGGCGCCTATTTCGAGGTCGGCAACATCACGCCGACGGCCGAGTTCAACATCTATGTCGACCCCGAGGCCGCCGATATCGTGCTCGGCTGCGGCGCCCCGGTCACCATGCTGCCGCTCGACGTCACCCACATGATCCAGTCGACGCCGGCCCGGCTCGACGCCATCAAGGCGCTGGGCAACCGGGCCGGTGCGGCGGTCTACGAGATGCTGACCTTTTCCGAGGATTTCGACCTGAGGAAATATGGCTGGCAGGGCGCGCCGCTGCACGACCCCACCGTCATCGCCTATCTGCTGCAGCCCGGCCTGTTCGAAGGCCGGCAGTGCAACGTCGCCATCGAGACGGCCAGCGCGCTGACCGTGGGCATGAGCGTCGCCGACTACTGGCACGTCACCGACCGCCCGCGCAACGCCACCTTCATGCGCTCGGGCGACGCGGCGGGCTTTTACCGGCTGCTCACCGAGAGGCTGGCCCGCCTGCCCTGACATCAGCCCAACCGCACCTCCCGCGTGATGCCGATATTGGCGAGAAACGCCGGGTCGTGACTGACTACCAGCAGCGCCCCGTCATAGGCCCGCAGCCCCGCTTCCACCACCTCGATGGCCCCGATATCGAGGTGGTTGGTCGGCTCGTCCAGCACCAGCAGCAGGGGCGGCGTGCGGCCCCCCAGCACGCAGGCGAGCCCGGCCCGCAGCATTTCCCCGCCGCTCAGCGTCCCCACCGTCTGCAACGCCGCCGCGGCCCGGAACATGAAGGCGGCCAGCACCGCGCGGCAATCGTTGAGGCTGCTGTCGGGGTTGAGCCGCTGGAAATTCTCGAGGATCGTCTGCTCGCGGCGAAGCAGCGCCACCTGCTGGTCGAGCAGCGCCACCGGCCCGCCCAGCTGGATCGCGCCCGCGAACGGGACAAGGTCGCCGGTCAGCAGTTTCAGCAGGGTCGTCTTGCCCACCCCGTTGGGGCCGGTGATCGCCACCCGCTCCGGCCCGATGAGGTCGAGCGAGAAATTCTGGATCACCGGCGCCGCGGCATCGTAGCCGCCGGTCACCGCCTCGGCCCGCAACACCGTCTTGCCCGCCGGCAGGCCGCTCGGCGCCAGCTTGACGGCGAAGGGCGTCAACACTTCGAGCCGCGCCCGCGCTGCCTGCGCCTCGGCCTCGACGGCCCCGGCGCGCTTCTCCGCCAGCCGGTCGAGCGCCCCCGCCGTTTCCTCGGCCCGGCGCTTCAGCCCGCCCGCGAGGATGCGCGGCATGTCGCCCTTCGCCCCCTTCTTGCGGCCGCCCGCGTCGCGCCGCTCCTGTCGCTCGCGCGCCATCTGCGCCTTGCGCGCCACGTCCTTGACCTGCCGCGTTGCCACCTCGGCATCGTGCTCGGCGGCGGCCAGTTCCAGCGCCTTGCGCGCCCGGTAATGGCTCCAATTGCCGCCATAGCTGCTGGCCCCGAGGCCCGTCAGCTCGACGATCCCGTCCATGGTTTCGAGCAGCGCCCGGTCGTGGCTGACCACGATGGCCGCGCCGCGCCAGCGGGCCAGCAGTTCGGCCACCGCTGCCCGCCCTTCGGCGTCGAGATTATTGGTCGGCTCGTCGAGCAGGATCAGCGCCGGCTCGGCCAAAATCAGCGCCGCCAGCGCCGCGCGCGTACGCTGCCCGCCCGACAGCAGCGCCAGCGGCGTCTCGGGCCGCACCGTCAGCGCCACCTGCGCCAGCGCCGCCTCAAGCCGCGCTTCCACCGTCCAGTCGGCATTGGCCAGCTCCGCCGCCTCGGCGGCGCCCGAAGCCGCCCGCTCCAAGAGGGCGAGGGCCGCGCGCACCCCGAAAAGGTCGGCAATGGTGGCGTCGGGGTCCGGCTGCACCTGCTGGCGCAACACGCCGATGGGCCCGCTGGCGCTGATGCTGCCGGATGTGGGCGCCAGTTCCCCCGCGATCAGCCGCAGCAGCGTGGTCTTGCCCACGCCGTTGCGGCCCACGAGGCCGGTGCGACCGGGGCCGAAACTGAGATCGAGATTGGAAAAAAGCGGCTGGCCGTCAGGGCCGGTATAGGAAAGCTGCGAAATCGTGACGGAAGCGGGCATGGATCGGAATATCCCCATTGGCAAGGCAGGCGAGCGTTGCAAAGGGGGTGCGATCCATAAAATACCGTCCGGTCGGGTTGCGCTGCAGGGGAACATAGGGCCTCGGCGCGCCGCGTCAACCGGCCACTGGAAAAAAGCCGCCGCCCGCAGTAGTGTCCGCCGGCTCTTCCGCCCCGGATCGCCCGCATGGACATTTTTACCCTCGCTCTTTTCACCGGCGCCTATGCCATCGCGGTGCTGGTGCCCGGCCCCGGCGTGGCGGCGGTCGTCGCCCGCGCCCTTGGCGGCGGCTTTCGCGGCGCCGTGCCCATGGTGCTGGGCATCCTGGTCGGGGACCTCGTCTATTTCGTCTTCGCCGTGTTCGGCCTTGCGGCCATCGCCACCTGGTTCGGCCCGGTTTTCGTCGTCGTCCGCTGGGCCGGTGCTGCCTATCTGCTCTATATCGCCTGGAAGTTCTGGACCGCCCGGCCGGGCGCCGAGCAGATCCGCCCGCGCGACGAAAGCGCCTGGAAGACCTTCCTCGCCGGCTTCTCCCTCACCATGGGCAACCCCAAGACCATCGTCTTTTATCTCGGCATCCTGCCCACCGTCATTCCGCTCGACCGCATGACGCCGCTGGCCTTCGCCGAGCTGACCGTCATCGTGGTCGTCGTGCTGCTGCTCATCGGACTGGGCTATGCCTGGCTGGCGGCGCGGGCGCGCGAGCTGTTCAGCAGCCCCCGCGCCCTCGGCCGGCTCAACAAGACGGCCAGCGTGGTCATGGCCAGCGCCGCCGGCCTCGTGGTCTGGCAGCACTGAAGGCGGCGCTTAACGCATCCTTAACCGGGGCACGGCACCCTGCCGTCATGGCCGGGACCAAGATAAATCGTTGGAACCAGTTCGAGTTCAGCGCCTATCAGCGCATGGCGTGGCAGCGCGGCCGCCGTGCCGAGGCCGCCGAGATGCAGGCCAAGACCGCCGCCCTTGCCAACAGTTTTGCCAGTATCCAGACCAATATGGCGGCCGCGCAGGGCGACCTCGTCTCCCGCGTCGCCATGAATCGCATCCGCAAGACCGCCTGAGCGCGCCGTCCGCCGGGCTTTGGTTATAGGTCCACCGCGCCGGCGCCCCGCCGACCCCGTCGATATCGGCCATTGCAGGCACCGAGCCCGCCCCCGACAGAATAACCCTTGGGTTATAAAACAGCCGAGCGAATTCATTTCCGGCTGCCGTCATGCTCTGCAAAAATTATGGTATCGGTCATCTGGCCGGGGCAGGCAGTGATGCTGCCCGAATGGGAGGACACTATGAAAAAACTGCTTCTGGGGACTCTGGCGGTCGGCCTGCTGTGCGGCACGGCCTATGCCGACACCATCAAGATCGGCGTCGTCGGCCCCTTCTCCGGTCCCGCCGCCTTGCAGGGGCGTAATTTCCAGGCCGGCATCGACGCCTGGCTGGCGCTCAACGGCAACACGGTGGGCGACGATACCATCGAGGTCATCTATCGCGACCTGCCCGCTGCCGACCCGGCGCAATCGGCCGCACTGACGCAGGACCTCATCGTCGGCGAGGGCGTGCAATACCTGGCCGGCTATTATTATACGCCCGACGCCATGGCCGCCGCGCCCATGCTGGAAGAAGCCAACGTGCCCATGGTAGTGTTCAACGCCGCCACCTCGGCCATCATGAACGCCAGCCCCTATGTGGTGCGCACCTCGTTCACCACCTGGCAGACCTCGACCCCCATGGCCACGGTGGCCCGCGACCGGGGCATCGACAAGGTCATCACCGTGGTGTCCGACTACGGCCCCGGCATCGACGCGGAAAACGCCTTCGTCACCGGCTTCGGCGATCTGGGCGGCGAGATCGTCGAAACCATCCGCATGCCGATGAACACCAACGATTTCAGCCCCATCATGCAGCGCATCAAGGATTCGGGGGCCGAGGCGGTGTTCGCCTTCCTGCCCGCCGGTCCCGCCACGCTGGGCTTCATGCAGTCCTATGTCGAGAACGGCCTCAAGGATGCCGGTGTCGCTCTGCTCGCCCCCGGCGACCTGACCCAGGAGCCCGACCTCGCGGCGCTGGGCGACAACGCGCTGGGCGTGCTCACCACCTTCCACTACGCGGTGAGCCACGATTCGCCGGAGAACCACGCCTTCGTCGAAGCGGCCTCGAAGGCCATCGGCAGCGCCTCCGACCTCAGCTTCCCCGCCGTCGGCGCCTTTGACGGCATGTATGTGATCAGCAAGATGATCGAGGCCACCGGCGGCGAGCAGGATGCGCAAAAGGCGGTTGACGCCATCAAGGGCCTCGCCTGGACCAGCCCGCGCGGGCCGGTCAGCATCAACCCCGACAACCGCCACATGACGCAGAACATCTATCTGCGCGAAGTGGCGCTGGAAGATGGCCAGTACATCAACAAGGAAATCCAGACCTTCGAGAACCAGACCGATCCCGGCTGGAAGCCCGAATAAGGAACGCCTGATGCGGGGGATGCAGGAGGCGGCACCGTTCCGCCAGCGCATCCCCCGCGTCATTTCCTGCTGCCGCGCGGCCCGCGGAGCGGTAAGATCGCCGCTTCACCTGTCACGTGCCCCCATCTGGAGGTGACGGTTGCAAACCGTATTTTCCATCGGTGCCGACGCCCTGGCCTACGGCATGGTGCTGTTCGTCATCTCCATCGGCCTGTCGGTGACGATGGGCCTGATGAAGGTCATCAATCTCGCCCATGGCGCCTTCGCCATGATCGGGGGCTATATCGCCTCCTACATCACCCAGCAGCTGGGCCTGCCCTTCGGCGTCGCCCTGCTGGCCGCCGTGCTGGGCACCGTGCTCGTCGCCATCCCGCTCGAGCGCCTGCTGTTCCGGCGCATCTACGGCGCCAACGAACTCACCCAGGTGCTGATGACCATCGGCATCACCTTCGCCATCATCGGCATCGCCAATTTCCTCATGGGCCCAACCCTCAAGACCATCGCCCTGCCCGCCGCGCTGCAAGGCCCGGTCAATATCGGCTTCCGCACCATCGCCGCGCACAAGCTGTTCGCCGCCGCGGTGGGGATCGTCGTCGCGGGTGGCCTGTGGTTCCTCGTCGAGCGCACCGCCTTCGGCGTCAGGCTGCGCGCCTCGGTGGGCGACGCGGCCATGGCCGGCGCCCTGGGCGTGCGCACCGGGCTGGTCTACGCCGTCAGCTTCGGGCTGGCCGTTGCGCTGGCGGCGCTGGGCGGCGTGGTGGGCGCGCAATTGCTGCCCATCGAGCCCTACTACGCCCTGCGCTACATGGTGACCTTCCTCGTGGTCGTGTCGGTGGGTGGGGCCGGCTCCATCCCCGGCGCGCTCGTCGCCTGCCTGCTGCTCGGCGCGGTGGAGACCACGACGCGCTACCTGGTGCCCGAATACGGCGATTTCTTCTTCTATCTCGCCGTTATCGCCATCGTTTGCGTCTTTCCCAACGGCCTGCTGGGGCGCGCGAAATGACCGACCTTGCGCAGAAAATCCCCGTCGCCGCCCAAGCCGGCGGCCTGTGGCAGCGCAGCGCCCGCGCCGACCTCGTCGCCGCCGTGATCATCGCGCTCGCCGCCACGGCGCTCTACTTCCTTTTCCCGTCCAGCCTGGCGCTGCTCACCCGCATCGTCGCCATCATGTTCCTCGTGCTCTCGCTTGACCTGGTGACCGGCTATGCCGGCGTCGCCACGCTGGGCCACGCCACGGTATTCGGCGCCGGCGCCTATGCCGCCGGCATCCTCGCGGCAAAATTCGGCGTCACCGATCCGCTGCTGATGCTGGCCGTGGGCGCGCTCGCCGGGGCGCTGGCCGGGGCCGTCTCCAGCCTCGTCATCCTGCGCGGCCACGGGCTCAGCCAGCTCGTGCTCTCCATCGCCATCGTGCAACTGGCGCACGAAGCCGCCAACAAGCTTTCCGCCTGGACCGGCGGCAGCGACGGCCTCTCGGGCATCATGCCCAGCCCGCTTTTCGGGCTGTTCCGCTTCGACCTCTGGGGCCGCACCGCCTTCATCATGGCCGCCGTGCTGCTCATCGTCACCTTCCTCGTGCTGCGCGTGGTGGTGCGCTCCCCCTTCGGCATGCTGTGCGAAGGCATAAGGCAGGACCCGGTGCGCGTCCGCGCCATGGGGGCGCCGGTCTATGCCACCCTGGTGCGCATGTACGCCATCGCCGGCGCCGTCGCCGGCATCGGCGGCGCCATTTCCGCCATCTCCACCAAGGTGGTGGGGCTCGACAGCCTGTCGTTCGACCTGTCCGCCGAAGCGCTGGTCATGCTGGTGCTCGGGGGCACCGGCCGGCTGTTCGGCGCCATGCTCGGCACGCTGGTCTTCGTCTGGTTCGAAGACACGGTCTCGGCCATCAACCCCTTCCACTGGCTGACCATCGTCGGCGCCCTGCTCGTCGCCGTGGTGCTGTTCGCGCCCAAGGGGTTGACCGGCACCTTCGACGCCTTGCGCGCCCGGCTGCGGAGGCCCGTGAAATGAGCCTTTTCACCGTCAGCCATCTCAACAAGCATTTCGGCGGCCTCAACGTCACCAACGACGTTTCCCTCAGCCTCGCGCCGGGCAATCGCGTCGCGCTCATCGGCCCCAACGGTGCGGGCAAGACCACCTTCGTCAACCTGGTGACCGGCCATTTGCGCCCCGATTCCGGCACCGTGCGGATCGCCGGCGAGGACGTGACCCGCGCTTCGCCCCGGCGGCGCGTTCATGCCGGCCTCGTGCGCAGCTTCCAGGTGACGCGGCTATTCGCCGAAATGACCCCCGAGCAGCACGTCGCCCTCACCATCCTGCAGCGCCTGGGGCGGGCGCAGCGGCTGGTCCACGATTATCGCGCCATGCCCGACGTCACCGGCGAAGCCGGCGCCATCCTCGAGCTGCTGAACCTCGCCGCCATCGCGCACGTCCCGGTCAGCGAGATCGCCTATGGCCAGCAGCGCCTGCTCGAAATCGCCATCGCCATGGCCCTGCGCCCAAAAGTGCTGCTGCTCGATGAGCCGGCGGCGGGCGTGCCGGGGTCCGATACCGTGCTCATCGAAAAGGCGCTGGCCAAGCTGCCGCCCGACCTCGCCGTGCTGATGATCGACCACGACATGGATTTCGTCTTCCGCTTCGCCCAGCGCGTCATCGTCCTTGCCGCCGGCGCCATCATCTTCGACGGCACGCCCGAAGAGGTCGCCGCCGACCCCGCCGTGCGCGAAGCCTATCTGGGAAATTACGTCGATGAACGCAGCATCGCTTGAGGTCGCCGGCCTCAGCGCCGGCTATGGCCCCACCCGCATCATCGAGGACATTGCCCTTGCCGTGCCCGCCGGCGGCCGGCTGGCGATATTGGGGCGCAACGGCATGGGCAAGACCACGCTGTTCGCCACCCTCGCCGGCCAGACGCGCCGCCACGCCGGCACCATCCGGCTGGGCGGCACCGACATCGTCGCCCTCGACGGCTCCGCCCGGGCGCTGTGCGGGCTGGGCTACGTGCCCCAGCACCGGGCCATCTTCAAGTCGCTGACCGTGGAGGAAAACCTCTTCGTCGGCCTCAAGGCGCGGCCGCGCGCCGCCATCGAGGAGGCCTATACCCTGTTTCCCCGCCTCAAGGAGCGTCGCCGCAACATGGGCGGCCAGCTTTCGGGCGGCGAGCAGCAGATGCTCACCACCGCGCGCGCCATACTGGGCCAGCCCACCGTGCTGCTGCTCGACGAGCCGCTCGAAGGGCTGGCACCGGTCATCTGCGAGGAATTGATGGCCGCCTTCGGCACCCTGGCGCAAAGCCGCGCCATGACCATCCTGCTGGTCGAGCAGCGCATCAAGGCCGCGCTGGATTTCGCCGAAACCGTCCTCATCCTCGAACGCGGCCGCATCGCCTGGACCGGCACCCCCGCCGACCTCGCCGCCCACCCCGAAACCATCGACCGCCTGCTCGGCGTCGGGCATTGAGCGCGGCACCCCGACCCCGAACGGGCTTCACAATTTCAGCGATGCGGCCCCTCAGGCCCGGCGCCTAAGCTTGCATCCCCGTGGCTGGACGGGACGGCCCCACCTGCCGGGCTGCGGCGCGCACTTCATCGAGAAAAACGGCCTGCGCGCGCGTCGGCACCCAGTCCTTGCGCATGCTCAACCCGATGGGCCGCGCGGTTTCATGCAGATCGATCGGCAGACGCACGAGACTGCCCAACTCCACATCGTAGGTGATCTGTCCCGCTGAAACGAGACCCAGATGATCCGATATGGCCAACGTCTGGCGCATGAGAACGACGGAGCTGGTTTCCACGATGCTGGCCGGCGTCTCGAAGCCGGCAAACACATGGTCGAACATAACCCGCGTCGGCGTGCCCGCAGGCGCCACCATCCACGGATATTCGGCCAATCGATCCCGCGTCGGAATGCCATCGGCGAGCACGGGATGATCTGGACCGCAAACCACCGCCAGTTCATCGGCGAACAGAAACTCCTGCTCGATGTCCTCGGTCGGCAGGGGATCGCGCAATGCGCCGATCAGGAAATCCAGCCGTCCTCTGCGCAGGCCGTCCAGCAAAGCGCGATAGGGCCCCTCGACGGCGCGGATGGGCAGGGTCGGCCATTGCTTGCGGAAGCCCGCTATGGCCATGGGCAAAACGGAAGCGCGCGACAACGGCATGGCGCCAATGGCGATGCGACCGACCTCGCGGCCGCCCATCTCGCCCATGGCGGCCTCCGCCTGGTCGATTTCGGCGAAGGCAAGCTCGGCCGCGCGAGCCAGGTTGGCGGCGGCCCGGGAAGCGAGCATGCCGCGCGAGGTGCGCTCGAAAAGCTCCCGCCCCGCCTCCTGCTCCAACTCGGCAATGGCACGGTGGATCGTCGGTTGCGCCAAGCCCAGCCGCCGCGCGGCCAGGGTGAAATTTTCCGCTTCCACCGCTGCGATGAGCGCGGTCAGTTGCGAGCTTGTCGCCGTCAGTGGCAGGCGCGGCGCCAGAGCGTGCAACACGCCATCCAGCCGCCCCAGTGCCTGCGCGCACCGCTCGGCCAGAACCTTGCCGGCAGCGGTGGCGAAAAGCCCGCGTGGCGTCCGCTCGAAAAGCGTCATGCCGAAATGCCTTTCCAGCCTGCGGATGGCCTGCGTCACCGCCGGTTGCGAGACGTTGCTCAGTTCCGCCGCGCGCGTGATCGAGCCCGTCTGCACCGTCCACAAAAAGGTCCGCAGATGGCGCAGATTGACTTTCATCCCCGGTAGCATTCAGCCGTCATGGCGTCCGTCAACACTCCCGCTTCTGCCTCCATTCGTCGCCCCTTAGAAAACGACACCGTCCATCAGCTTGCGCGCCGTGCGCACCACGCCTGAACGGGCAAGGTTGCCGTTTTCATCCAGCCGCGCGATCACGGTGAACTCCCCCGTCGGGTGTTCCACCGACACCAGCCGCTCGGTGCCCGAGGTGGGCGCGGCGAGGCGCGCCGCTGGCCCCTCAGGCAGGAGGCAGGCGCTGGCCACGCTCACCGCCGCCAGCACCCCGATGGCATCGTGGCAGCGATGGGGAATAAAGCTGCGCGTGGAAATGACGCCGCCCGCTCTCGGAGGGCTCACCAGCGTCATCTTGGGCACCGAGCTTTTCGACACGTCGCCGAGATTCATCAGCAGCCCCACAGCGAGGCGAATTTCTTCCAGGCGCGCCTTCAGCGCCGCATTTTCGTCAAGCGCCGCAGGGATTTCCGTGCCATCGAGGCCGAAATCGGCGGCGTCGAGAATGACGCAGGGCATGCCGTTGTCGATAAGGGTCACGTCGACCCCGCAAATCCGGTCCACGGCGTTGCCGCTCGGCAGCAAGGCGCCGCAACTGGAGCCGGCAGTATCTTCAAAAACCAGCGGAATCGCCGCCGCCGTTCCCGGCACCCCATCGATCCGGACCTCGCCGGCATAGCTCACCTGCCCGTCGGGCGTGGAGACGCTGGCCACGGCGACCTGCCCCGTATTCTCCATGAAAATACGGATCTCGGTGCTAGCGGACTGTGCGCTTTTCAAACCGCGTTCGATAGCGAATGGACCCACTCCCGCTAACATATTGCCACAGTTTTGCGCGGCGCTGACCAGCGCCTTGTCGACGAAGACCTGCAGGAAGAGATAGTCGACATCGACACCGGGCCGCTCCGACTTTCTGACCACCGCCACCTTGGAGGTGAGCGGGTTGGCCCCACCCATGCCATCGATCTGGCGCGGATCGGGCGACCCCATGACGCGCAGCAGCAGCGCGTCGCGCTCGGTCGTATCGGCGGGCAGGTCGTCGGCGAGGAAGAACGCGCCCTTCGACGTGCCGCCCCGCATCCACATGACGCGCGTTCCGGTGTCTTTGTTAGTCGCAATTCCGGACGGAAAACCGCCGGACACTTTTCCTGGAATTGCTTCAGACATATTTGAGGCCCTTCTCGGCCAGCCGCTCGCGCATCTTGTAGATATCGAGGCCCAATTCGCCCGCCGCGAGCCGCTTGCGTTTATCGTCCTCGGCGGCGACGCGCGCCTCGGCCTTCTCGGCCACGGCGGCGGCGTCCTGGCGACGCACCACGCATACCCCATCATCGTCGGCAATGATGACGTCGCCCGGATTGACCAGCGCGCCGGCACAGACCACCGGCACGTTGACCGACCCCACGGTTTCCTTGACCGTGCCCTGGGCGGAAACCACCTTCGACCAGACGGGGAAGTCCATCGCCTTCAGATCGGCCACATCGCGCACCCCCGCATCGATGATGAGCCCCCTGCCCCCACGCGCCAGCGCCGAGGTGGCGAGCAGGTCGCCGAAATAGCCGTCTTCGCAGGGGCTGGTGGGCGCGAGGACCAGGATATCGCCCGCCCGCAACTGCTCGATGGCGACGTGCAGCATCCAGTTATCGCCCGGCGGGGCGGAAATGGTGACGGCGCTGGCCGCCAGCCGGGCGCCCGCATAGATCGGGCGCATATAGGACGCCAGCAACCCGGTACGCCCCTGCGCCTCGTGCACGGTGGCAACGCCGCAAGCGGCCAGCCGGCCGATAATGGCGGCGTCGGCGCGCTCGATATCCTGCACCACGACGCCCATCACAGTTCATCCACGGTGCGCGGATAGATCGACTGGAAGCCCTCGGCGTATTTGGCCGGGCGCCCGCCCGATTGCCCGCCGGAATTGCGGGTAAAATGATTGGCGCGGTTCTCGGCCACGTTCCTGTAATAATGCCAGAGGTGCTCCTGCCCCTGCATGGCCTGGATGGCGGCCCATTTCTTGTCCCAGACATCGGTGATGTCGAGGAAGACGTCGGGCTTCCACTCCATCTGCTCGGTCTGGTGCGGCTCGAACAGGTAAACCTGCGGCGCACCCAGAATCTTCTGCCCCGGATTATGGCCCCAGGCCTGCGCGATGGCGCGGCATTCCAGCGTCCACTGCGACACATACATGTGGTCGGTGTTGTAGGGGTCATATTTGGAATGGGTCATCATGAAGGAGGGCTGCACGGCCCGCATGACATCGACCAGCCGATCCTTGCCGGCCCGATCCATCTCCAGCGGATAGTCGCCCAGGTCGAAGAACTGGATATCGTGCACATCCAGCGCCTTGGCGGCGTTCTCAGCTTCGCGGCGGCGCTCGGTCTTGACCTTGTCGAGCGTCATGCCGGGCTGCTTCCACAGCTTGGCGCTCTCGCCCCGCTCGCCGTAGGAAAGACAAACGACGGTCACGTCATATCCCTTGGCGGCATGCAGCGCGATGGCCCCGCCACAGCGCCAGACGAAGTCAGCCGAATGCGCACTGACGATCAGAGCGGTCCTGGTAGTCATGTTCTAGTCCTTGTTGAAACCATGCCCGACGGGCGCAGGGGCCGGACGGGCGCCGTGGCTATAAAAACGCGCAATGACCGAGGCTTCCGGCCCGACTTTCCGCCGCCGGCGGCTGGCCTGCGCCTCTCGACGAGCCATAGGCCACCCGACGGATGAAGGAAAATTGGAAGCGCGGCCACGCCATAAGTTTTTGCTATCGTCAAAAGGACGCGTGCCGCTCGTACGCGGGCGTGCAGCCATCGGCATATAAGAATGCCGATGGCTACCAAACCCGCCCGCCACCGGCGTTTTACCGGGTGGCGAGCGCGCGATTTGCCCGAACGTTACTGCGGCGTGTAGCCGAAAATCTCGTTCCAGGTTTTCTGATCGTTCGACTGGTGGGTCAGGAGGTCTTCGACGCTGACCTTGTACACCTCGTCCAACGGCGGCAGCTGCTTGCCGAGCAGCAGCGGTGCACCGGCGTCCGGCCGGACGGCATAGTCGCCCAACGTCACGATGAGTTCCTGGCCGTATTTCGACAGCGTCCAGTTGATGAACAGTTTGGCGGCATTCACGTTCTGGGCCGATTCCGGCAGGCCCATATAGAACGGCCATACCGGCATGCCTTCCTCGGGCAGGATGAAGGTCAGCGGCGCGCCGGTGAGCGCGACGGCATCGACCCGCGAGGGCGGCATCGGGCCAGCGATCAGTTCACCCCGGGCGACCGCATCGACGAGGCGGGCGGACGAGTCGAAGATACGGGCATCCTGCGCCGCATAGCCGCGCAGCCAGTCTTCACCCAGCTCGTCGAACATGAAGCGAGACAGCGCCGCCGTGCTGCCCCCGGCGCCCGACTGCACGATGCCGATCTTGCCCTTGTACTTGGGGTCCAGCAAATCCTGCCAGCTCCCGGGCGCCTCGGCTTCCGGGATGATCGCCGTATTATAGCCGATGGAATAGGCCGTCGAGGTCCACAGATAGAACAGGCTTTCCGGCGACGCCTTGGCGTCGGCGAACAGCGTATCCTCGAACGGCACCTGATAGGGCGTGAACACGCCCGCGTCGGCCATGGCGTTGACCAGTTCCGACTCCGAGGTACGGATCACGTCGGCGCCCAGCTTGCCGGCGCCATGCTCGGAAAGGATGCGCTCGGCCAGGCGCGACGGCACCAGCCGCAGCACTTCGATATTGATGCCGGTATCTTCCTTGAACTGCTCGGCATAGCGCGCCTCGACCACTTCCGACACGCCCGTATAAAGCGCGATGGTGCCTTCGGCCTGGGCCTGGGCCAGGAGCTCCGCATCGGCGATGAGCTCGCCATTGATCCGGAGACCGTCGGTGGTATCGATGGTCCGGGTCGAGTTGAGCAGGTTTTCCTGCGCCCCGGCCCCCGTCGCCAGGGTGGCAAACGCCGCCACCGTCAGCAGACTAAACATCTTCATAACGAAGTTTCCTCCTAATGTTGCGGCGCTAGATGGAGGCGCCCTCTCCGTTCCGTTTGGACTGGATTTGCTGGCTGATGATCGCAAGCACCGCGATCGCCAGCGTGTACATGGCCGCGATGGCAGCCGCGCGTTGTAAGAGCCCGTTGTCGATGTCATCGAAAATCACGATGGACAGCAGCCGGGTATTCGAGGTGAACAGGAAGAGCGGCACCGTCAGCTCTCGGATCGAGAGCACCAGCAGCAGGACGAAGGTGGCGGTCAGGCCCGACTTCATCAGCGGCGCCGTGACATAGCTGATCGCTCTTACCCGACCGGCGCCCGACATCACCGCACTGTCTTCCAGATCGCGGTCGATCTGCAGGATCGAGGCCGAGATCGCCCGATAGCCCTGCGGCATCTGATGCGCCAGATAGGCGACGATCAGCACCATGATCGTGCCGTAGATCGGGATCGGCAGCAGCAGCCACGTCCACAAAAGCCCCATGCCGAAGACGATCGCCGGCACGGCGAGCGGCGCCATGGCGATATATTCGAAGCTGGCGCGACCCGGCATCTTCGTGCGGTTGACCATGTAGGAGAGGCAGAAGGCGATCAGCGTGCCGCCCAGCGCCGCCGCGACGCTGACGCTTGCCGTGTTGATCGCGGCCTGCTGCACCTGCGAGGAAGCGAGCACGTCCGTTACCGCCTTGAAGGTGAGCGCGCCGGGCTGGAACAGGTCGGCGATATGAGCCAGGTAGGGCGAGCGTTGCAGCGCCACCAGCACCAGGCCGATCAGCGGCAGGATGGTGCCGAGCAGCACGTAGATCGCCGGCAGGACCAGCGCGGCCCAGCGCCAGCGCCCGAGCTTGATGCGCGATGGCCGCACGCCCTTGCCGGCAACCGTGGCATAGGAGCGTCGTGCCAGCAGGCGCCGCTGGAACAGGGTGAACAGGATCAGCCCGGTCGTCAGCACCACGGCGATCACCGCCGCCTCGTTGACCCGGCTCGGGATGCTCTGCATCAGCCGATAGATCGCGGTCGGCAGCGTGTCGACGTTCCCGGGATTGCCGATGATGTAGGTGATCGCGAAATTCTCGATCGACAGCGTGAAGATCAGCACCGCCGCACCCAGGATCGCCGGCAGCAGCAGCGGCAATGTCACTTCCCGCAGCATCTGCCCCGTAGAGGCGCCGTGCACGCTGGCAGCCTGTTCAAGGTCCGGATCCATCAGCGCCGAGGAACTGTGGATGAGAAGGAACGCATAAGGCGCATAAAACAGCGTCAGCACGAAGATCATGCCCTCGACGCCATAGATGCCGATCTGGAAGGGCAGGCCGAGGTCGCGCAGCAGGATATTGACGAGGCCCGAGCCCGGCGCCCCCAGGATCGCCCAGGCGAAAGCGCCGATATAGGACGGGATCAGCAGCGGCGAGACGGCCGCGAAATAGATGAGGCGGCGGCCCGGTATGTCCGTCCGGGCGCAGAGGAAGGCGAGGCTGCCGCCGATCGCCACGGCAAGCGCGCACGACACCAGCGACGTGGCCGCCGAGATGCCGAAAGCCCGCGTGACGAGGCCGCTCGTCAAAACGCCGAAATGCTCGAGCGTCAGCCCGTTCGAAAACAGCGATCCCGGCCGTGGCACACCGTCGCTGACCGACGACAGCAGCACCAGCGCCATGGGGGCCAGGATGAGGATCGCGAGCACGATCAGGATCAGCGTCGACAGGGAGAGACGCCCCAGCGTCTGGCCATTCGTGTTCATGACGCCGGCCCTTCGTTCTCGAAGACGAGGACGTGTTCGGGCGCCACCGCGACTTCCACGCTCTCACCGGTCTTGAGGCGCGGTTGCTCATAGCTTGGCCGCACCACATCGAGCACGACATCCGGCGCCACCTGAATCTGGTACTGGATGGCGGCGCCCTGGAAATTGACCACGGAGACCTTGCCCTGCCAGCGGCAGGCGGCCGGGCGCGCTGCATCGGAACCGACGAGAATGTTCTCGGAGCGAATGCAAACCACCGGCTTGCGGATACCTTCGGCCGCGGCGGATAGCGCGACCGTCAGCTTGCCATCGCCGATGACGATGCTGCGGCCATCATTGTCGAACACGCCCTCGAAGGAGTTGTTGACCCCGAGAAAGCGGGCCACCGAAAGCGTCCGGGGCGTTTCGTAAAGCGTTTCCGGATCATCGAGCTGGACGATGCGCCCGCCCTCCATCACCGCGACGCGGTCCGCCAGCGCCAGCGCTTCCTGCTGGTCATGCGTGACGTAAATCCAGGTGAGACCATATTTCTGCTGGATCTCGCGCAGTTCGACCCGCAGCCGCTCGCGCAGGCGGGCGTCGAGGTTTGACAGGGGCTCGTCGAGCAACAGAACCGAGGGGCGCATGGCAAGGCTGCGCGCCAGGGCGACGCGCTGCATCTGGCCGCCGCTGAGCTGGCTGGCACCGCGCTCCGCAAAGGCCGAGAGGCCCACCGTGGCCAGCGCGTCGTGCACGCCCTTGTCGATATCGGCGCGCGAGGCCCCCTTCATGCGCAGGGGAAAGGAGACGTTCTCGAACACGGTCCGATGCGGCCACACCGCATAGGACTGGAACACCATGCCCACATTGCGCTTGTTGGGCGGCACCACCACACCGGCGGCGCCGTCGAACACGACCTGGTCGCCCAGCCTTATGCGCCCGCTCGTGGGTATCTCGAGGCCGGCCACGCAGCGCATGGTGCTGGTCTTGCCGCAGCCCGACTGCCCCAGAAGGACGATGGCTTCGCCCTCGCCAACGGTAAGGTCGAGACTCCTGACCGCAGCATGCCTGCCGTAGTAAAGTGTCAGGTCTTCAATCGAAATCAATGTTTTACCCCAAAGACGTTCGTAGGCAGCGCGGCTTTCGAACCCGCCGTCGCTCGAATTTCAACTTTGCGGGACCTCCCCCGCCAGCCAATGAGATAAAGGATCGGCGACCCATCCGCCCTGGACGGGAAGGCGCCGCTCTCCCGTCGCCAGACATCCCTTGGAACGGGCCAGATGCCTGCACTCCATTGACGCCACAATAAGGGCACATCGCGTTGCAGGAGCCATAATGCAATCTTCGGCCTCTTCAATGCATGCCGTGCATCAGCAGCCGCATTCGCCGTCAGCCACGCATCGTTGCCCGCCGGCCGGCAATGGCGGCGTTGGCGGGCGCCCAGCCGCCCGGCTATAGCAAATTCTAATGGCGCGGCGCCCGTTTGAAATAGAAAACCCGGGCGCCTTTGCTTAACTACCGGCCGGCATCGCGCGCCCGTCACACCGCAATGGGAATATCGACCTGCACAACGGGCGCACGGCCCGCGAGGCGTTCACCGGAGCGCTTTTTCCTGTTGCCCTTCGAGGAGACCCCTATGTCCGCCTTCACCATGGACGCCGACTGGCTGCCCTTCGACCCCGCCCCATCCAGGCCGGACTTCGTCCTGCCGCCGGGCGCGGTCGACGCGCATTGCCACGTCTTCGGACCGGGCGCGCTGTTTCCCTATGCGCCCGAGCGCAAATATACGCCCTGCGACGCCTCGAAGGACCAGCTTTTCGCTCTGCGCGACTTTCTCGGCTTCGAGCGCAACGTGGTCGTGCAGGCGACGTGCCACGGCAAGGATAACCGCGCCATGCTCGATGCGCTGCGCGCTTCCCACGACAAGGCGCGCGGCATCGCCACGGTAGGGCCGGAGATCAGCGACGACGAGCTCGCCGAAATGCACGACGCCGGCGTGCGCGGCGTGCGCTTCAATTTCGTCAAGCGGCTGGTGGACGACACGCCGCAAGCCGTTTCGCTCGCCATCGCCGAGCGAATCGCGAAATTCGGCTGGCACGTGGTGGTCTATTTCGAAGCCCAGGACCTGCCCGACCTGTTGCCATTCCTGAGCCGCATGCCGACCATCGCGGTGATCGACCATATGGGCCGGCCGGATATCGCGGCAGGCGTCGACAGCCCCGGCTTCGAGCTGTTCGTGCAGTTGATGGCGGATAACCCCCATATCTGGTCGAAAGTCACCTGCCCCGAACGCCTCAGCGTCAGCGGCCCGCCGCACTACGACGACGTGGCACCCTTCGCGCGCAAGCTGGTGGCGCTCTACCCGGATCGGGTTTTGTGGGGCACCGACTGGCCGCATCCGAACATGAAGAACCATGTGCCGGATGACGGCAAGCTGGTCGATTTCATCCCGCGCATCGCGCCAACCGCCGCCCTGCAGCAGGCGCTGCTGGTGGACAACCCCATGCGCCTCTACTGGAACCATGGATGACGAAGAGGGAAAGCGAGGCCATCGACCCGATGACCTCGCGGGGATCAGCTGCCGAGCGACCCGAGGATCGGGGCAATATCGTCGACCTGTTCCAGATTGAGGAAGGCGTCGATGGCCCGCTCGACGGACGCCGCCGGCAGGATGTCGCCGACATTGGCACGGAACTTATGCAGATAATCATCGACCGTCAGCGGATTGCGCCGCGTCCCCCGGAAATCCGTGATCTCGTGTTCCACCGACTGGCCGTTCTTGAGATGGATCACCACCCTGGCCCGCGCGCGCAGGTAATTGCTGGCTTCCGGATGCGGATCGGCGATGGCCGTCACCTTGTCGGCCAGGTCATTGATCACCGGATCGCGGATCGCCTCGTCGGAATAGGAGTGCTTGTCGATCTTTCCGGTCACCAGGGCCTCGGCGATGGTGTGGTGGATGCTGATCCGTCCATGCCAGCTAGTGAGCGGCCGCCGCTTCAATTCCACCGGATCGACCAGCGTCAGGAAGGAGCGCTGCTTGAGATAGGCATCGATCGATGCGACGTCTTCCGGCTTGATGCCATGCTGATCGCGCAGCGCGATCGTCGCCTCGATTTGCGGCATCAACGGGTTGGCGACCGGATAGAGCTTGGTCGCGATGTTCTCCGCCAGCCATTCCCGGCCGAGCTCGGTGGTGACGCGCTCGTAGAGCCGCTCGTCCTCGGTCTGAACCATGGCCCGGTACCAGCCGAACTTGCCCTCGAACACCGCCGTCGGCCCGCTGATGCCGTTCTCGGCCAGCGCGGTAGCCCGGAAAGCATTGGCGGCCGCCAGGCCGACATGCAGGTTCTTGGTCGAGGTACCGTCTTCGAACGCCGCCGTCAGCATCTGCGCCATCGAGCCGGCATGGCCCAGCGCGTGAACGATCGTGGTCTCGTCCAGCCCGCGCATCTTGGCCAGCGCCACGACCCCGCCGAACGGCCCGAAAGTGCCGCTGGGATGAATGCCGTAATCGAACCAGTGGCGCTCCGACACGATGGAAAGGCGGATCATGATCTCGCTCGCCAGCAGCACGGCTTCGATCAGGGTCGTGCCACTGACCTTGCGGTGCTGGCTCTCGGGCGCGCACACCGAAACGGCGAGCCCCGTCGCATGCATGGTGGTGGGCAGATAGGTATCGTCGAACTCAAGCGCCGACGCCTGGATGCCGTTGAGAAATGCGGCCGTCGCCAGCGACGTCGGCCGCCTGGAGCCGACCGGATTGGTCGTCCCCTCGCCCTCGGTGCCGGTCCAGGCAGCCCGCGCCGCTTCCACGATCTTCAGATCCTTGGAAGCGATCATCACGCCGGTCAGATCCAGGGCGCGCAGCTTTACTCCCTCGACGACCGAGGCGGGCAGGTCGGCGAGGCGGGTGCGGCACACCCATTCGGCGATCTGGGAGGAGATCGTAGTCATAGTCAGGTCCTTGTAAAAGAAGTCGGATACGGTCGCGTCGCGGGGCAGTTGGCGCGGCGCCATTTGCCGCTGCCGAGGCTCAGCCCGGGCGGCACGGTTCACGCCCGGCACGCGGCAACGGGCAGATCGATTCAGGACGAGCGGGCCTGCCCACCAAGCGCCGGCATCATCAACGCCGGGCAGCGCAGCGCTTCCGGGCTTGTCGCCCGGTGCCGCGCCGCGGCGCCTGCGATAGGTCTCATAGGTAGTATTGCCCGCTGTTGATCCCATGCTCACTATCTAGCAACGGGGCGGTGTGACCGCTGATGCAATCTAAGACGGGTTTAATGCGTCCGGGGCATGAGGCGGGCGGCATGAAACAGCTCCATGGCGAGGACGACGACGATGATCAATGGACCGGGACTGGTCGGCTTCATGACCGTGGCGGAGGTGGGCAGCGTCCATGGCGCCGCGCGGCGCCTGAACATTTCCCAGACGGCGCTCACCCGGCGCCTGCAGCGTCTCGAAGAGGAGCTGGGCACGCCGCTATTCGTGCGCAGCGGGCGCCGCCTGTCGCTCAGCGCGGATGGCACCAGGCTGTTCGTGCGCACCCGCCCCCACCTCGAGGCACTGCTGGCCGCGCTGCACGAAGTGAAGGACGATGCGCGCTCGGGCAACACCTCGGTAAGCTTTGGCTGCCTGCCGTCGGTGTCGCGCATCCTGGTGCCGGAGGTGGTGGCCGGCTTCATCCGCAAACGCCCGGAAACCCGGCTCAAGGTCTATGATTCTGCCGCCACGCAAGTCATCGGCCGCGTCATCGATCGCTCCGCCGATTTCGGGGTGAGCCTGTTGGGCATGGTTCCCTCCGAGCTGAGCCAGGAATATCTGGGCGAGGATCCGCTGGTGCTCTTCGTGCACCGCGATCATCCATTCGCACAGGCCAGTTCGGTGACCTGGACCGACCTGATCGGCGAGCGCCTCATTGCGGGGGGCGGGCCCTCGGGAAACCGTTCGCTCATGGAGAGTGTGCGGGCCCATATCGGCGTCGATCTCGACTGGCACCATGAAGTGCAGCATATCCCCACGGCCATCGAATGGACGGGAGCAGGCATCGCCCACACCATCGCGCCGCGCCTCATGGTCGGCGATCGGTTGCCGGAGCAGGTTCGCAGCATCGAGATCGGCTCACCCCAAATCTCCCGCACCATCGGGATTTTACGGCGGAGCGGGGAAAGGCTGTCCCCCAACGCCGAGATACTGCGCCGCGCTATCGCGGCAACCTTGCAGCGCAAGCTGGCGGCGTCGGGCCCGGCCAAAAAAAGCAAGGCGTCGCAATCCATCCAGGTGCGGCTCGGGGAAAATACCATTCCATTCTAGGACCCTGCCCCCGGGCTTCGCCGGCCGTTTCCGGCCACGCATCCCGATTCATCCACAGACCCACCGAGGCATGCCGGCAACGGCTCCTACTCCAGAAAGTTAAAACGACGGATGGCCGCTACCGAGCCCGGAAAAATCTCCCAGACGCCGTACAAGCTCTTTTCGCAACGATGGTTCTGGCTGCTGACGGCGCACGCCGTGCTCTCGCAAATGGCGACGCTGCTATTGCGGGTAACGACGTCGTACCGCGCCATCGAGATCGACCTCGACCCCGGATGGCTGGCGATCTTTTCCGTCGCGTTCAGCGTGTTTCCCCTCCTGTTCGGCATTCTCGCCGGCCGCGCCACGGACCGTTACGGGGAACGCTCCACGCTGATCGTGGGGGCCGCCATAGTGCTGCTTGCCGCCGGCGGCTTCCTGCTCTTCGGCAATTCCGTCGCCGGCCTGTTGATCTGCAACGTGCTGCTGGGCGTCGGTCACCTGCTCGGCATGCTGGGGGAACAGAGCATCGCGGCAAATAACGGCCCATCCGTCCAGCGAGACAGGATATTCGGCTATTACACCGTCTTCGTCTCCTTCGGGCAGGTGTTGAGCCCACTGGTCATCGCGGGGTTCAGCGGGGACGCGGTCATTCCCGATACCGGCGCCATTTTCCAAGGCTCGGCGGTCATCGCCGCCTTGACCCTGGCCTTCAGCGTGCCGTTTCGATCCTCGTCGCGCCCGCAAGCATCGAACAGCACCACGCCGCCCGGCAGCGTCCTCTGGCTCTTCCGGATACCCGGAATGCTGGCGGCGTTGCTGGCCAGCGTCATAGTCCTGGCCTCCATGGACCTGCTGCTGGTCTATCTGCCGGCCTTGGGGACCGAACGGCATATCGAAGCCGCAACGATCACCACCCTGCTCAGCCTGCGCGCGGTGGCGGCGATGCTGTCCCGCTTGTGCTTCCATGCCCTGATAGCCCGATTGGGGCGCGCCCGCCTGCTGATCGGCAGCATAGCCCTCGCGACCCTCTCGGTAATCGCCATCCCCATCTGCATGCCACTCTGGGCGCTGGGCGCGGTCATCTGCGTCGCGGGCTTCGTGCTCGGCCTCTGCCTGCCGCTGACACTCGCCTGGATGACGGAAATTTCTCCTCCGACCGTGCGCGGCACCGTGATCTCGCTGCGGCTGGTCGGAAACCGCCTGGGCCAGACCGTCATCTCGTCGGCCGCCAGTCTCGTGGCCGTCAGTATCGGCATTGCCGGCGTGTTCTGGTTTTCCGGCGCCGCCCTGGCCCTGGTCGCCCTGACCACGGCAAGGGCATTTGCCGGGCAGAAACCGGCCAGCAAAACCTGAAGGAGCGGCATCGGCGCTCCCGGTCGCGGAACGGTGCTCCGACGCAGGATAACAAATTGTACAATACGCTCCCACGCGGGGACGATGCAGGCGCAGGGCTTGGACTATCACGCCGCCGGCAGCCCGGTGTAGTTTTCGGCAAAGCTCTGCTGCGCGGCCGGCGAGCCGCACAGGTAATCGTATTCGGCCCGCTGGATGCGGCGGCCGAAGGCGCCGGTTTCGGGGAAGGTGTGCAGCAGGCTGGTCATCCACCAGCTGAAGCGCTCCGCTTTCCAGATGCGCGCCAGCGCCCGCGCCGAATAGGCGTCGATGCCAGCTTCGGAGTTTTCCCGGTAGCGCTCGATCAGCGCCTCGGCCAGCATGCCGACATCGCTCATGGCAAGGTTGAGGCCTTTGGCGCCGGTGGGCGGCACGATATGGGCCGCGTCCCCGGCAAGGAACAGCCGCCCGAACCGCAGCGGCTCGGCAACGAAACTGCGCAAGGGCGCGATGGATTTTTCCAGCGACGGCCCGGTGCGCAGCGCCTCGGCCGTTGCCGTGTCGAGCCGCCGGCGCAACTCGTCCCAGAACCGCGCATCGCTCCAGTCCGCCACCTGTTCGCCGGCCGCCACCTGCACATAATAGCGGCTGCGATGGCGCGAGCGCTGCGAGCACAGCGCAAAGCCGCGCGCGTGATGGGCATAGATCAGCTCTTCGGAGACCGGCGGCTGCTCCACCATCACCCCCAGCCAGCCGAAGGCGTAGACGCGCTCGAAAATGCTGAGCGCCGCGGCCGGCACGCTGGCGCGGCTGACGCCGTGATAGCCGTCGCAGCCGGCGATATAGTCGCACTCGACGCGCTTCGTGACGCCATTCTGGCGCCAGCTCACGGCGGGCGCGCCGTCGAAATCGTGCAGCGCCACGGCCTCGGCTTCGTAGATGGTTTTGCCCTGCCGCGCCGCCATCAGGTCCCGCGTCACCTCGGTCTGCCCGTAGACGGTGACGTGCCGGCCGACCAGCGCGGTAAAGTCGAACCGCTGCCGGTCGCCATCGAAGCTCAGCACCGTGCCGTCATGGACCAGCCCCTCGGCCCGCGCCCGGGCGCCGACCCCGGCCCGCTCCAATAGATCGACCGAGCCCTGTTCCAGCACCCCCGCGCGGATGCGGCCCAGCACGTAGTCGGCCGGCCGCCGCTCGAGGATGAGATTGTCGATGCCGGCCAGGTCCAGCAGCCGCCCCAGCATCAGGCCGGCCGGACCGGCGCCGATGATCGCCACCTGCGTGCGCATGCGCTTCCTCCCTTTTCCGCCAAAAAGGTGCGGCACAGCGGGCCGGCTGGAAATGGACGGGCGGCGCATTATGTTGCATTATCCGACCATGCGGGACATTCCCACCTACGCGCTTTACGGCGAAATCGACAGCGACCGCCTGCACGACTGGCTGCATTGGGAGACCATCCAGTCGCGCAGCAGCCTGCACGATTACGCTATCGCCGCGCACCGGCACGAATATCTGTTCCAGGTGCTCTATCTCGCCGGCGGCAGCGGCACGGCGCTGCTCGACGGCACCCGCTTCGCCCTCACCCCCGATACGGTGGTGGTAGTGCCGGCGCTCAGCGTGCACAGCTATCAATTCAGCCCGGACGTCGCGGGCAAGGTGGTGACGCTGCTGGAAAAGGACGTGCGGGCGCTCGAACTGGCCTTCGAGGCGCCCGCCATCATCCGGCTGGGCACCGCCGGCATCGCCGCGGCGCTCGACCGGCTCATCGAGGAGGCCGACCGGCCGCTCGCCCGGCACGACATCGCCATGCGCGCCCATATCTCGCTGCTGCTGGTGGCGCTGCACCGCAGCACCCGGCTGCAAAGCAGGCGCGCGGCGCCCGCCGATCCGGCCCGGCTGCACGCCAACACCTTTCGCTGGCTGGTGGACCGCAATTTCCGCCAGACCCGCCGCATCGCCGACTATGCCCGCGACATGGGCATCAGCCAGACGCACCTGCACCGCATCTGCCGGGAAACGCTGGGCGCCTCGCCGCTGGCCATCATCGAGCGGCGCATCGCGCTCGAAGCCCGGCGGCAATTGATGTTCTCCACCCTCTCGATCAAGCAGATCGCCGCCGGCCTCGGCTATGATGATCCGCCCTATTTCAGCCGCGTCATCACCCGCGTCCTCGGCCAGCCGCCCAGCGCCTTGCGCCATCGCGGCGCCGCGCTCACCGTAGCCGCGCCGCCACGTTCCGCACCGATTGCATGAGGTTGGCGGTGGCCAGCGTCGGCGGCATGTCGGTGCGCGTGGTGAAGCCCACCGGCCCCAGCGTTTCGCTGGTATCGACCGGCAGCAGCGCCAGCTGGCTTTCCGCCACGTCCTTGGCCACCACCCCCTCGGAAATGATCCACACCGCGTCGGTCTGGCGCACATAGGCGCGGCCGAACGCGTTGGACACCGTTTCCACTTCCTGGTGCCGCGCATCCACGCCATGGGCCAGCAGCAGCCGCTGCACCAGCGGCCGGATCACCGAGCCGATCGAGGGCATCAGGATCTGGTAGGGCGCCAGCATGCCGAGATTAAAGTCGCGCTCGGCCCGCAGCGGGTGCTCGGGGCGCACCACGAAAACCACCGGCTCGGAATAAAGATGCTCGAACGACAGCCCCAGCATCGCCTCCGGCTCGGCCATGCGGCCGATGACCAGTTCGACGTCGCCGGTGCGCAACAGGTTGAGCAGGTAGGAATTGGGTCCGGTGATGATGCGGCAATGCACCCCCGATTCTTCCTGGGTGAAGGCGTGCACCGCGTCGGGCAGGATGCGGGCCGACACCGTGGGCAGCGCCCCCACCTTGATGACGCTGGCCTCGTGCGTGCCGCGCGCCGCGTCGATCCCCTGGCGCAGCGCCGCGACGCTGGTCGAGGCATAGCGGTAGAACACCTCGCCGAAGGCAGTGAGCGAGAGGCGCCGGCGCGTGCGGTCGAACAGCGGCCCGCCCAGCAATTCCTCCAGCTCCTGGATCGTCTTGGTCGCCGCCGGCTGGCTGATATTGAGGGCCTCCGCCGCATTGACCATGCTGCGCAGCCGCGCCACTTCGAGAAAGCAGGCGATATGCCTCAGTTTGATCCTCGGATCGATGATGCGCGGCGCCATGTCCATCCTCGGTTATGAGAAGCGCCGAATTTTCGCGGTTTCCGCGGCGAAAGCCGCCATGCGATAATCCCGGGGTTATCGGCTAGCCATGAGTAATCATTTTACTTGCCCGCCGCCAGCCCGTTAAATCGCCGCGAGAGGAAGCCCATGGACTTTGTGCGGATCAACGGCGTCTTGCTGCATTATCGCGTTGCGGGGCGCGCCGATGCCCCCGTGCTGGCGCTGGTCAATTCGCTGGGCACCGACGCCCGCCTCTGGGACGCGGTGATCGCCGCGCTGGCCGACCGCTACCGCGTCATCAGCTACGATAAGCGCGGCCACGGGCTCAGCGACGCGCCGCCCGGCGAGTACCGCCTCGACCAGCATGTCGACGATCTCGAAGGCCTGTTGGCGCATCTGGGCGTCGAGCGGCTGGCCCTTGCCGGCGTTTCCGTCGGCGGGCTCATCGCGCAAGGATTCGCGCTGCGCCACCCCGCCCGGCTGGCCGCGCTGGTGCTGAGCAATACCGCCGCCCGGCTGGGCGACGCCGCCGGCTGGAACGCCCGCATCGCCGCCGTCCGGCAAGCCGGTCCGGCCGCCATCGCCGATGCCGTCATGGAGCGCTGGTTCTCGCCCGGCTTCCGCGAGCAGCGCCCCGACGCGCTGGCCGGCTGGCGCACCCTCTTCTGCCGCACCGACGCCGAAGGCTACGCGGCCACCTGCGCCACCCTGCGCGACACCGATTTGCGCCCCCTGGTCGGCACCATCACGGCCCCGACCCTGGTGGTGGCGGGCCGGGAGGACCAGTCGACGCCGCCGGCGCTGGTGGAGACGCTGGCGGCGGCAATCCCCGGCTCGCGTTTCGCCATCGTGGAAGGCGCCGGGCACCTTCCTGCAATCGAGCAGCCGGAAACGCTGGCCGGCCTGCTGAGAGATTTTCTGACGGAGAGCGGCCATGGCTGACACGACACGTTTCGAGCAGGGCATGACCACGCGCCGCGCCGTGCTGGGCGACACCCACGTCAACGGCGCCACCGCCCGCATGTCGGCGTTCGACCAGGATTTTCAGGCCTTCATCACCGAGGGGGCCTGGGGCTCGGTGTGGTCGCGCCCCGGCCTCGACCTGCGCGAGCGCTCCATGCTGACCATGGCTTTGCTGGCCGCGCTGGGGCACGATGACGAACTGGCCATGCATGTGCGCGCCACCGTCAATACGGGGACCAGCCCCGAGGACATCAAGGAGGTGCTGCTGCACGTGGCCGTCTATGCCGGCGTGCCGGCGGCCAATCGCGCCTTCAAGATCGCCAAGGAGGAACTGGCGAGGATCGGGGAGACAACGCCATGAGCGGCATCATCCTGCCGGGCGAGGACGGCATGCTCTACCAGCGCGACCGCGCCTGGCACCCGCCCGCCGACACGCCGGGCTACAAGAGCACCACCTTCCGCGCCCCGCGCCACAGCCTGCTCGCGCTGGGGCCGACGCGCTCGGAAATGAGCGGCCCCACCTTCGGCCACGAAAAGCTCGGGCCGCTGGACAACGACCTCATCCGCAATTTCAGTCAGGACGGCAGCGAAGCCATCGGCCAGCGCATCGTCGTCTACGGCCAGGTGCTGGACGAAAACGCCCGCCCCGTGCCCGATACGCTGGTCGAATTCTGGCAGGCCAATGCCGGCGGGCGCTATCGCCACAAGAAGGAAGGGTATCTGGCGGCGCTCGACCCCAATTTCGGCGGCTTCGGCCGGGCGCTGACCGACGCGAACGGCTTTTATCACTTCCGCTCCATCAAGCCGGGCGCCTATCCCTGGCCCAATAACGGCAATGACTGGCGGCCGGCGCATATCCATTTCTCGGTCTTCGGCCATGCCTTCGCCCAGCGTCTCATCACCCAGATGTATTTCGAGGGCGACCCGATGATCTGGCAATGCCCCATCGTCGGCACCATTCCCGACAAGGCGGCCATCGACCAGTTGATCGCCCGGCTCGACCGCCACAATAGCGTGCCCATGGACGCGCTGGCCTATCGCTTCGACATCGTGCTGCGCGGCCGCCGCTCGACCCTGTTCGAGAACAGAATGGAGGGCAATTGATGCCGCTGCACCCGGTCCCCACGCTCAAGGAATCGCCCTCGCAAACCGCCGGGCCCTACGTCCATATCGGGCTGACCCCCAATTTTTGCGGCATTACCGGGGTCATCGACGCCGATCCGGGCATCACCATGCTGACGCCCGACACCAAAGGCCAGCGCATCACCATCGCCGGCCGGGTCTTCGATGGCGCCGGTGCCCCAGTGACCGACGCGGTGCTCGAACTCTGGCAGGCCGATAGCGAAGGCAGCTTTGCGGCGCCGATGGGCCCCAATTCCAATTCGGCGCCGGCTTTCACCGGCTGGGGCCGCCAGCCCACCCAGGCCGATGGCAGCTTCGCCTTCGAAACCGTCAAGCCGGGTCGCGTCGAAGGGCCGGACGGCCAGCCCATGGCGCCGCATGTTTCGCTGTGGATCGTGGCGCGCGGCATCAATGCCGGCCTGCAGACCCGGCTCTATTTCGCCGACGAGGCGGAGGCCAACGCCGCCGACTACGTGCTCAACAAAATCCTCGACCCGCGCCGCCGCGAAACGCTGATCGCCCGCAAGGAGGACGCGGCGGTGCCGCGCTACGTGCTCGACATTCATTTGCAGGGCGACAAGGAAACGGTGTTCTTCGACTTCTGAACGCGCCACTATGGCCGCCATGACCACGCCCTTGCTTGCCGCCCTTGCCGGCGACGCCGAAATCGAAACCCTGCTTGCCGACGCGGCGCAGTTGCGCGCCCTGCTGGCGTTCGAGACGGCGCTGGCGGCGGCCAGTGCCGAATGCGGCTGGATCGCCCCGGCCTCGGCGGCGGCCATCGCCGATGCCGTTGCCGCGTTCCAGCCCGACTGGCCGGACCTCTTGGCCGGCATGGCGCGCGACGGCGTCGTGGTGCCGGCGCTGGTCAGGCAATTGCGGGCCACGCTGGTCCCAGCCCACCGCCCGGCGCTGCACCGGGGCGCCACCAGCCAGGACGCGCTCGACACCGCGCTGATGCTGCAACTGGTGCCGGTTTTCGACCTGCTCGAAGCCCGCCTCGCCGCCCTGCTCGCGCAGCTCGATGCCCTCGGCCGCGAAGCGGGCGCCAGGCCGCTGATGGCCCATACGCGCATGCAGGTGGCGCTGCCCACCAGCTGGGGCGCCAAGCTCGCCAGCTGGGCCGAGCCGCTGCACCGCCAGTTGCGCAGCCTCGAAGCGCTGCGCCCGGCCCTGCTCGTCGTGCAACTGGGCGGCCCGGTGGGCGACCGGGGCAGTTTCGAGGGCCATGGCGACGCCATCGCGGCGGGCCTCGCGCGGCGGCTCGATCTCGGCCTTGCCACCCCCTGGCAGGCAACGCGCGACCCGCTGGTCAATTTCGGCCAGCAGCTGGCGCTCCTCTCGGGCACGCTGGGCAAGCTGGGGGCGGACGTGGCGCTGCTGGCGCAGAACGAAGTCGCCGCCCTGCGCCTCGAAGGCGGCGGCGGCTCCTCGGCCATGGCGCACAAATCCAACCCGGTGAACGCCGAGGTGCTGGTGGCGCTGGCGCGTGCCAGTGCCGGCCTCGCCGGCACGCTGCATCAGGCCATGGTGCACGAATATGAGCGCTCGGGCGCCGCCTGGACGCTGGAATGGCTGACGCTGCCGCGCCTCGTGGTCACCGCCGGCGCCAGCACCAGGCTCGCCCTTGCCCTGCTGGCGCAGTTGCGGATCGCCTGACGGCGCCCCAACGGCGCCCGGAGGCTGGACGGCTCAGCCCTGCCGGCCTACCGTGGCGCGAAAATGCTCCAGCACTCGGGCACCATCGACAGCGGTGCAGATGCGCTGCGACGGGCGCCCCGCCCAGGCCGGATCGCCGCCCTTGCGGCTGTCGGGCTTCTGGATGGTCTGCCCGACGGCAATCCCCTCCCGCACCACGCGGATCGGCCCCGAGCGCGTCTCGAACCATTCGGGGTGCAGTGCATAGGTCACGGCGAGCAGGTCGTGCCCGACCACGCCGTTCACCCCCATGACCTCGTTGTAGAACCTGGCGTAGTGCCCGCACATCTCGGCCAGCAGTTCGCCGTTTTCGCCCACCTCCCGCGCCAGTGTCGCGAGATAATCGGTGGTGAGGACGATGTCGTGCGTCACGTCGAGCCCCACCGTCACCACCGGCCATTCGGCGCCGAAAATCTCGTCGGCAGCGACCGGATCGCCGTGGATATTGGCCTCGGCGGCCGGCGTGATATTGCCGCTGCGTCCCTTGTAGCCGAAGGCCCCGCCCATGATGATGACCTGCCTGGCCAGCCGCGCCACCGCCGGATCCTGCCGCAGCGCCAGCGCCAGATTGGTCATGCGCCCCACGGCGATGAGGGTGACTTCGCCCGGATATTTTCGCAGCGTCTCGACGATGAAGGCGCTGGCCTCGCCCGGCAGCAGATGGTCGGTATCGACGGCGGGAATCTCGATATCGCCCAGCCCGTTATGGCCGTGCACCGCCACGGCCTCGTCCTTGGCCACCCCGTCCAGCGTCGCGCCGGCGCCGCGCACCACCGGCGCGCCGAGGCCGAACCGCTGGTTGAGGAACAGGGCGTTGCGGGTGGTGCTCTCGATGCTGGCATTGCCCACCACCGTGGTGATCCCCAGCAGCTCGACCTCCGGCAGCTTGCTCAGATAAAGCAGCGCCATGGCGTCGTCGATGCCCGGATCGGTGTCGAAAATAACCTTCATGCGTTCATTCCTTTTTGCCCGCCGGACCAACCACAAGCCGGCTCCCGCGTCAAAGCCAATTGGCGAATGTCTGGCCTGCCCCGCACGCAAAAGCCCCCGGGCGCACCCGGGGGCTTTTATACATGAGGCGTCGGCAGCTCCCGCCTTGCCCGCAAGGCTGCCGCCCCACCGATGCTGCCCGCGGACCCGATCCGCGGGCCGCTCACCGCAAGCACCATAGCTTCGGGGCGCCCCGGCCGGCCCACGGGTCACGCCCGTGGGCAGCCACGGGGTGGAGGCTAAGTCGGCGTGCTATCAGCGGCGGTGGCGGGTTACCAGTTCACCGCGATATATTTGGCCTCGCAGAATTCAAGGATACCATGATGCGCGCCCTCGCGGCCGAGGCCGCTCTGCTTGACGCCGCCGAAGGGGGCCGCCGGATCGGAGGCGAGGCCGCGATTGAGCCCCACCATGCCCGCTTCGAGCCGTTCCGAAACGCGCAGGCCACGCGCCAGGTCGCGGGTGAACACATAGGCGATGAGGCCGTATTCGGTGTCGTTGGCGCGGGCGATCACCTCGTCCTCGGTCTTGAAGCTGGCGAGCGCGGCGATGGGGCCGAAAATTTCGTCATGCACCAGCGGCGAGCTCGTCGACACATCCCTGAGCACCGTGGGCGGATAGTAATAGCCCTCGCCGCCGGGCGCCTTGCCGCCGGTCAGCGCGGCGGCGCCCTGCCCCACGGCCTCGTCGACCCAGCTACTGATGCGCTCGAGCGCCTCGCGATTGACCAGCGGGCCGCATTGCACACCCTGTTCGTAGCCGGGCCCGACCTTCAGCGCCGCCATGCGCGCCGCCAGCCCCTTGGCGAAGGCCTCCATGATGCCTTCCTGCACATAGAAGCGATTGGCGGCGGTGCAGGCTTCGCCGCCATTGCGCATCTTGGCCACCATGGCCCCGTCGAGGGCCGTTTCGAGGTCGGCGTCGTCGAAGACGATGAGCGGCGCGTTGCCCCCCAGCTCCATCGAGCAGGAAATGACCTGGTCGGCCGCCTCGCGCAGCAGCTTGCGCCCCACTTCGGTGGAACCGGTGAAGCTGAGCTTGCGCACGCGCGGATCGTGCAGCATGGCGCTGACCGTAGCGCCGGATTTCGAGGTGGTCAGCACGTTGACCACGCCATCGGGCACGCCGGCCTCGCTATAGATGGCCGCCAGCGCATAGGCGGTGAGCGGCGTTTCCGTCGCCGGCTTCAAGACGCAGGTGCAGCCCGCGGCCAGGGCCGGCGCGATCTTGCGCGTCGCCATGGCGGCGGGGAAATTCCACGGCGTCACCAGCACCGCCACGCCGATGGGCTGGTACTGCACCAGAATGCGGTTGGTGCCGCCCGGCGCTACCGAAACCTCGCCATTCAGCCGCACCGCTTCCTCGGAAAACCAGCGGAAGAACTCCGCCGCATAGGCGACCTCGCCCTCGGCGTCGGGCAGCGCCTTGCCGTTTTCGAGGCTGATCAGCTCGGCCAGCATCTGCTTGCGCTCGATCATCAGCTCGTAGCAGCGCCGCAGGATTTCCGAGCGCCGGCGCGGCGGCGTCGCCGCCCAGCCCGGCCCGGCTTCATGCGCCGCCGCGACCGCCGACAGCGCGTCCTCGATGGCGGCGTCGGCCACCTCGGCGATCGCCCGCCCAGTAGACGGATCGGTGACGGCGATACGGTTGCCACTGGCGCCGTCGCGCCATTTGCCGCCGATCCACAGATCGGTGGGAAGCCTCGAAGGATCGAAGGAAAGGGAAGAAATCGTGCTCATCTGCCTGCCTCTTATCTCAGGGTCGCCGTCAGCGCGCCGCGCTACCGCTATAGGCCGCCTGCAACAGCAGGTCCAAGCCCGGGCGGTCGACGGCGCGCGGATTGTTCTTGATCAGCCGGTTGGCGGCCAGCGCCTGCTCGGCGATCCAGGGCAGCTCGCTCGCCTTGACCCCGATATCGGCGAGCGTGCGCGGAATGCCGATCTCGGCCAGCATGGCGGCGATCCCGGCAATGCCGGCGTCGGCGGCCGCGCCGTCCGCCATCCCCGCATCGGCATGGCCCAGCGTCCGGGCAGTGGTGGCGATATCGGCAAGGGCGAAATCGCGGTTGAATTGCAGCGCATAGGGCAGCATCAGCGCCACGCCCACGCCATGCGCCGTGTGGGTGATCGCTCCCACCGGATATTGCACCGCGTGGCACACCGAGGTGCCGGCCGCGCCGAAAGCCAGCCCCGCCTGCAGGGCACCGAGCATCACCGCTTCGCGCGCCACGAGATCGCCGCCGTCATGCACCGCCTTGACCAGGCCGCGCCCGATATTGCCGATGGCCGCCACCGCATAAAGATCGGTCAGCGCGTTCTTGCCGACAAAGACGTGCTCCTGGGTAATCCCCGGCGTCGGCTCCCGCACCGCAGTGGTGAAAGCCTCGATGGCGTGCACTAGCGCGTCGGCGCCGGAAACCGCCGTCAGGCCCGGCGGGCAGCTCAGCGTCAGCTCCGGGTCGCAGATCGCCGTTTCGGGGATGAGATAGGGGCTGGAAATACCCACTTTCACCGCGCGGTCGGGGTCCGCCACCACCGCCACCGGCGTCACTTCCGAGCCGGTGCCGGCCGTCGTCGGCAGGGCGATCACCGGCAGCACCGGCCCCGGCACCTTGAACTCACCGTAATAATCGCTGATCGCCCCGCCATGGGCGGTGAGGAGCGCGATGATCTTGGCCGCATCCATGCAGCTACCGCCCCCCAGCCCGACGATCACCTCGGACCCGGCCGCCTGCGCCGCCTGCATGCCGGCATGGAGACACGTGGCCGGCAGTTCCGCCTCCACCCCCGCAAACACCGCCACCTCGAGCCCGGCCGCGCCCAGTTGCGCCACCAGCGTGCGAAAGGCGGGATCGGCTTCGAGCCGCGCATCGGTCACCACCAGCACTTTCTTGCCCAGGGCCGAAACGTAGCGGGGCAGCGCGGCGCGCTGGCCCTTGCCGAAAACGATATTGCGAGGCGAACGAAGAGCGCCAAACATGAGCTAGTCCTTGGTGGTTGCGGCCGGTCCGGCCAGAGCTTCGAGACGCGACCAGGTCACGTCCGCGACATTGAGGCCCTCATCCAGGGCCCGCTGGCGCAGCAGCCGGCCCCGCTCGCCGGGGATGCGCACGCCGTCAAAACCCGCCGCCGGCGCTTCGGCGCGCAGCAGGTCGAGGAACGGCGCCACGGCGGCCAGCTTCTGGTCGATGACGATGAAGAGGTCCGCCTTGTTGCACGGCTCGCTGGCGTCGAGCGTGCCCTTGACCGCGCGCCCGATGGCCGAACCGGCCAGCGCCGTCAGCAGCAATTCGAAGGCGAGGCCCAGCGCATAGCCCTTCGGCCCGCCGAACGGCGCGATGGCACCGCCGCGCGCCGCCGCGGCATCGGTCGTCGCATTGCCCGCGCCATCGAGCGCCCAGCCGGGCGGCAGCGGCGCGGCCCGATTGGCGTGATCGTGGATTTCCCCCATCGAGACGATGCTGGTGGCCGTATCCATCATGAAGATGCCGTCACCCGTGGGCAGGCCGATGGCGATGGGATTGGTGCCGATCATGGCGCGCCGCCCACCCCAGGGATGCACCAGCGCCTCGCTGGTCGAGAGCGCGATGAGGCATTTTCCCGCCTCGGCAACCCGGTCGGCGTAAAACCCCAGCATGCCAATATGGTTGGCATTGGCCACCGCGGCGATGACCACGCCCTGCGTCGCGGCCCGCGCCATGAGCGCGTCGATAGCCGCCTGCGCCACCACCGGCCCCAGCCCCTGCTCGCCCTCGACCCGGAGAAAACCCGGCGCCGTCCAGTCGTGCCGCCCCCGGGTCACCGGATCGGCCACGCCATTGCCGATGCGCTCGACCAGCAGCGGCAGCCGCAGCAGCCCGTGCGAGGCGATGCCGCGCATTTCCGCGTCCAGCAACAGGTCGCGCTGCAACACCGCATTCTCGGGTGGCACGCCGGCGGCCGCGAGCACACGGTCGGCGAGCCGGCTGGCTTGATCGATGGAAACGAGGGGCATGCGACAACACTCTCAAACCATTTCGGGCACCGGGCGCACCGCGCCTCAGGTAGCGGCTGCCGGGCCCTCTATCGGGATCAGCCCGGGAAAAAGCTATCGCCGCGGCGGCGAAAACCCTTTTTTCCGCCAAACGGCCCCGGCCACGCCGGTGCCGCCAGCCCGTACCCTATATCGTATAGTATTTTATTGGATAGGCCACGGCATTTCCCGCCGTCAACCCGAAATTTTGCCTTGCTGCCGTTTTCACGGAAAATGCTATAGGATACACGACTGCCAGAATCCCCCTCGCGACAAGGATCATTCGCCCGTGCCGACGCCCCCTGCCCAGCCCGCCCAAGGCTTCAAGCGCCCGCCGCGCCTGGGCGACGAGGTCTACAATACCATCTATGCGCAGCTGATGAGCCAGAAGATCCTGCCCGGCAGCCGCATCTCCATCGACAATCTGGCGCGCGAGCTGGGCGTTTCGCAAACCCCGATCCGCGAGGCCCTGTCGCGCCTCGAAGCCCAGGGGCTGGTGGTCAAGACCCACCTCATCGGCTTCAGCGCCACCAGCCAGATGGACCGCGCCCGCCTCGAGCACCTCTACGAATTGCGCCTGCTGCTCGAGCCGTTCGCGGCCCGCAAGGCGGCCGTGTCGATGACCCCGGAGCAACTCGAGACGCTCGGGCACATGGCCGCCGAAATGACCGGCGGCGCCGATGGCCAGGGCGGCGTGAGCTATAGCGAGTTCGCCCGGCTCGACGGCCAGTTCCACGATCTCATCGCCCAGGCCAGCGGCAACGACCTGGTGCACGAAACGCTGGCCAACCTGCATATCCACGTGCACCTGTTCCGCCTGTTCCATCACCAGCAGGCGACGGCGGACGCCAATGCCGAGCACGCCGCATTGCTCGAAGCCTTCGCCGCAAGCGATCCCGAGCGCGCCGAGCAGGCCATGCGCACCCATGTGGAGCGCTCCTACACCCGCTTCAGCTCCTATTTCCGCGACTGAAACGGCCCTTGCCACGCCGCGGAACCGAGGCGGGGGCGCAGCGTTGCCCCTGAAGGCACGGTAAACCGAAAACCAGCCAACACAGGAAGCACCCATGCAAAACAAACTCATCTGGGGCATTCTGGGCGGCGTCGTCATCGGCGCCGGCCTGGGCTATGCCGCCGGCAACACGGCCATCGGCATCGCCATCTGCATCGCCGCCGGCGCCATCACCGCCGGCCTCTGGCAGCTGTTCGAAACCCGCCGCGCCGCCGAAGGCCGGCAGGACGACCGGCGCTAGGCGCCTGCCATCAGCCAACACCGCCAGAGCCCCAAAATCCGGGGTTTTCCCCCTCTCCACCGGGTCATTCCCGCGAAAGCGGGAACCTCCGTTACCCCTTTACCGGGGCCTAAACAGAGGTCCCCGCTTTCGCGGGGATGACGGTGTGGTGGCAGGGGGGTTGGGCGCCAATTCACACGCCCGCTGAAACGCCCTGAGCCGGAATCGATAGCGCCAAAACCCCCAGCGCTGCCCCCGGGCGAAGACCCGGGGGCCTCTACCCCCACTCAACCGGCCCCCGCGGCTCCCGCGCCGGCCCCCGGATCACGTCCGGGGGCAGCCCCGGTGGTTATGACAGGAAAAGGAAGCCGCCAAAGCCATTCAGCCCGCTGACCAGCGCTGCCCTCCCACGTCACACCCCCCACGCAGGCTCACCACGCGCCGCGATGTTCCGGGACGCGGGCGATGACCGGCAGCGCCACCACCAGCACCAGCGCGATGGCGCCGTAGGCCCAGGCCTGCGCCACGCCGGGCGCTGCCGAGGCCGAAACGATGGCGGTTGCCCCCGACACCGTGACGATCGTGCCGATCTGCATGGCCAGCGAGCGCAGGGCGGCAAGGGTCGAGGAATGGCGCGGCGCCAGTTGCAGCCCGGCATTGCGCGTCGCCGGGTTGAGCGTGCCGCTGCCGGCGCCGATCAGCAGCGCCGCGCCCGCCAGCCACACATAGGGCGGCACGCCGGCCAGCGGCTCGAGCGCCAGCATCACCAGCCCGAGCACGACGCCGATGCCCCCGACATAGATGGGGCGGCGATAGCCCAGGCGCCGTAGCGCCATCACCACCACGCCCGACATGACGACGGTGGCGACGCCCTGCGCCACCAGCAGCGCCCCGGCCTCGAAGGCGCCGATGCCGTAGCGATTGGCGGCATAAAGCGGGATCAGCGCCGCCGCCCCGATGGGGATGCCGCTATAGACGAGATTGGCGAGGTTGACCGCGCCGAAACCCGGCCCATGGATGAATTCGGGCGCTATGAAGGGGTGCCGCGAGCGCCCCACATGCCGAAAGAACAGCGCGCCGCACAACACGGCCCCCGCCAGCATGGCGCCGCCCGCCCACAGCCCCGCGACCGCATCGGCCTCGCCCAGCCCCGCCACGCCCAGCATGCCCAGCAGCAGCCCGCCGCCGAGCAGGACCATGCCGACGATATCGGTGCCGCCGGCGGCCGCGGCCTGCGGCGGGTCGCGCGGAATGAAGCGCAGGCTGAGCAGAATCACCGCCAGCCCGATGGGGCCGTTGACGAGGAAGGCGTCGCGCCAGCTGAAATGGGTGACGAACAGCCCGCCGAAAATCGGCCCGATCATCGCGCCGATGGGAAAGATGCTGCCAAAGAGCCCCACCGCGCGGTCGCGGGCGGCGCCGAAATGATCGACGATGATCCCCGTCGCCGAGGGCGTGAAGCCGGCCCCGCCCGCCGCCTGCAGCGCCCGCAGGCCGATCAGCACGAAGATATTGTCGGCCATGCCGCAGAGCAGCGACGCCCCGGTGAACACCAGCACCGAGCCGATGAACACGCGCCGCCGGCCATAGCGCACCGCCAGCTTGCCGCTGACCGGCAGCATCAGCACGAAGCCCAGCGAATAGGCGGTCAGCGTCCAGCCGGCCCAGTTGATGGTGGTATCGAGGTCGCTGCGCAAGGCGTGCAGCACCGTGGCGACGATGGTCGAATCCACCGACATCATCAGCAGCGCCAGCGCGATGGTGACGAACACCAGCCCGCGCTTCACCGGCGGCGCCGCCGCGTCGGCATCCGTTGCCGTCGCCGCCGGCCGCTCGCCCTGCACGTCGTCCATGCCATTTCCCCCTTGCCCGCGACTCGGCCCCCGCCCGGCGGGAGCCGCCCCAGCATAAGGGCAGAAACGGCGGTTTGGCGCGCGGCATAATTGCCAAAAATCGGCGGATGCCACGCGCCCGGTGGAATGAAAGCCGGCAAAGAGCCCGGAAGGCGTCGCCGGCAGGCCCCGGCGACGCCAGCGGGGGGAGTTCAGCCGCCGCCCGCCGTTACTGCCGTTCGGTCACCAGCGGCAGGGTGCTGAACTGGTGCACCGGCGGCGGCGAGGTCAGCGTCCATTCCAGCGTCGTCGCCCCCTCGCCCCACGGATTGGCGGGCGCCGGCCGCTTGCGCGCGAAAGCCTCGGCGACGGTGACCAGGAACAGCAGCACGCCGGTCGTCGAGATATAGGCGCCCAGCGACGACACCAGGTTCCAGAAGCCGAAGGCGTCGGGATAGTCGACATAGCGCCGCGGCATCCCCGCCAGGCCCAGGAAATGCTGCGGGAAGAAGACGATGTTGACGCCGATGAAGGTGACCCAGAACTGCGTCTTGGCCAGCGCTTCGTTGTAGAGATAGCCGGTCATCTTGGGGAACCAGTAGTAGAAGCCGGCAAAGATCGCGAAGGCCGACCCCAGCGACAGCACGTAGTGGAAGTGCGCGATGACGTAATAGGTGTCGTGCAGCGAGTGATCGAGCCCGGCCCCGGCCAGCACCACGCCGGTGACGCCGCCGATGGTGAACAGCAGGATGAAGCCCATGGCGTAGAGCATGGGCGTATCGAAGGTGATGGAGCCGCCCCACATGGTGGCGAGCCAGGAAAACACCTTCACCCCGGTCGGCACCGCGATGACCATCGAGGCGACCATGAAATAGGCCTGCACGTTGAGGCCGATGCCGGCGGTGAACATGTGGTGGGCCCACACCAGGAACCCGATGAAGCCGATGGCCAGGATGGCGGCGACCATGCCCATATAGCCGAAGATCGGCTTTCTGGAGAAGGTCGAGACGACATGGCTGACGATGCCGAAGGCCGGCAGGATCATGATGTAGACTTCCGGGTGCCCGAAGAACCAGAACAGGTGCTGGTAGAGGACCGGGTCGCCGCCGCCCTCGGGGAAGAAGAAGGTGGTGCCGAAATTGCGGTCGGTCAGCAGCATGGTGATCGCGCCCGCCAGCACCGGTAGCGAGGTGAGCAGCATGAAGGCCGTCACCAGCATGGCCCAGGCAAAGAGCGGCATGCGGAACAGCGTCATGCCGGGCGCCCGCATATTGAAGATGGTGGTGATGAGGTTGATGGCGCCCAGGATCGAGGAGACGCCCGCCAGGTGCACCGAAAGGATGACGAAATCCACCGCCGGCCCCGGCTGGCCGGAACTGGAATAGGGGGGATAGAGCGTCCAGCCGCCGCTATGGCCGGTCGAGCCCGCCGGGCCCTCGACGAAAAGCGAAATGGCGAACAGGCAGAATGCCGCCACCAGCAGCCAGAACGAGATATTGTTGAGGCGCGGGAAGGCCATGTCCGGCGCGCCGATCAGCAGCGGCACGAACCAGTTGCCGAAGCCGCCGATCAGCGCCGGCATCAGCACGAAAAAGATCATGACGAGGCCGTGCGCGGAAACCACGGCATTGTAGAGGTCGGTACTGTGGAAGATCTGCAGCCCCGGATACTGCAATTCGAGGCGCATGGCGAAGGAGAGCCCGGTCCCCAGCAGGCCGGCGAGCACGGAAAACACCAGATAGAGCGTGCCGATATCCTTGTGATTGGTAGAAAAGAACCACCGCCGCCCCCACGCGAAGGGAGCGGGCGCGGTCGAAGCCGGCATATCCATAGGTTTTCTCCAGCCTGGTGCGGTCACCAGTTGCCCAAAACCCTATGCCTCCGAATAACACAGCACAAATGAATTTAATTCAGTCTTTTCTACGATATTTTTGGTGTCAAAAAGCGCCCGCCCCGCACCGACTTAGGTGGCTTGGTGGGCAGTTTGGCGGCGGTTTGGCGGGCATCGGTCGCCAGCATCAGCGCATTGTCGTCCCAACCCCGGGGCTGCCCGCAGGCCCGACCCGCGGGCCAATGCGGGAGCCTCAATAACAGGGGCGGGCAGAATGGCCCGCGGGTCACGCCCGCGGGCAGCATCGGGGCACGAGGCAATGCCGCGCAGCAAAGCGGCCAACCTGCTGACTGGTGAAAAGATCAAATCATGCGGGAATTGGTGGGCCCGGCAGGACTCGAACCTGCAACCAGACCGTTATGAGCGGTCGGCTCTAACCATTGAGCTACAGGCCCCACCGCAGCCTTTTGCGATATCCGCGGACACGGCGCAAGCCCCGACGGGCGGCAAGCCACCGCGACTCGGCCCCGTGCCCGCCATGCTCCAGCCGGCCCCGTTGAACCGGCCTTCCCCCGCGCCCGGCGGCGGGCTATTTTGTTCGCTATCCGAACGAAGAGCGAAAGGCGCACGCTGCCATGCGCGAGGGCGATATCATCCAGGGGCTCATTCGGGGCCTCGCCGTCATCGAAAGCTTCGATGAGGAACACGCCCGGCTCTCCATCACCGAGGTGGCGCAGCGCACCGGGCTGGAGCGGGCCACGGCGCGCCGCTGCCTCCTGACGCTCACCCATCTGGGCTACGCCACCTATGACGGCAAATTCTTCCAGCTGACGCCACGCGTCCTCAAGCTGGGCCATTCCTATCTCGCCACGACGCCCCTGCCCCGCCTCATCCAGCCCTTTCTCGAAGAGCTGTCGCACGCCACCAGCGAAAGCACCTCCGCGGCGGTGCTGGAGGGCACCGACATTCTCTATGTGGCGCGCGTCTCGACCCGGCGGGTGATGTCGATCAACCTGGCGCCGGGGGCGCGCCTGCCTGCCTATTGCACCTCGATGGGCCGCACCCTGCTCGCCGCCCTGCCGCCGGAGGAAGCGCGGGCGATCCTCGACCGCTCCGAGCTCGTTGCCTATACCGAGCGCACCAAGGCGGACCTGGCCGGCATCACCACCGAGCTGGCCGTCATCGCCGCGCAGGGCTTTGCCGTCATCGACCAGGAACTGGAGCTGGGCCTCTGCTCCATCGCCGTGCCGCTGTTCAACGCCGCCGGCAAGGTCGTCGCCGCCATCAATATCGGCGCCCAGACGGCGCGCGCCCCCACCTCGCGCATGATCGCCCGCTTCCTGCCGCTCATGCGCAAGGTGCAGGCCGAAGTCCGCCCCCTGCTGCGCTAACGGCGTTTCCCAGTCGTATTGCCCCCTCTCCACCGAGTCATTCCCGTAAAAACGGGAACCTCTGTTTAATCCAGAAAGGGGGAACGGAGATTCCCGCTGTCGCGGGAATGACGCCGTGGGGAGTGGAATTTAGGGCGCCGATGCAGGCCCCGATGAAATGCTCCGGCAGCACCCATCGCGCTCTTTAACCCGAGTCTACAGCCGGCCCCTAAAACCGTCGCATTTCCCGTCGCATCGCCGGCTATTATCGGATTAATCCAATCTTTTCAATGACATGATGCGTCACAAATGCTTCACGCCATTGCAATAAAACTGTCGCCGCATCCCCATAAGGTCGCCGCGTCACAGGGCGGCCGAGGACTGGCTGGCCGTGTTCGCAACGAATTCCGAAAGGGAACTTTCATGAAGACCGCACTTTACGTCAGCGCCGCCGCCCTCGCGCTCGCCCTCGGCACCGGCGCCGCTTCCGCCCAGTCGCGCGACACCATCCAGATCGCCGGCTCCTCGACGGTGCTGCCCTTCGCCTCCATCGTCGCCGAGGAATTTGGCGCCACCTTCCCCGAGTTCAAGACCCCGGTCGTCGGCTCCGGCGGCACGGGCGGCGGCTTCAAGGCGTTCTGCGAAGGCGTGGGCGACAACACCACCGACATCGCCAATGCCTCCCGCCCCATCAAGGATTCCGAGCGCGAAGCCTGCGTCGCGAGCGGCGTCAACGACATCCGCGAAGTCCAGTTCGGCTATGACGGCATCGTCTTCGCCTCCGCCGCCAGCGGCCCGGATTTCGCCCTGACCCCGGTGCAGATCTACAAGGCCATCGCCGCCAAGGTGCCGGTCGACGGCGCGCTGGTCGACAACCCCTACACCACCTGGAACCAGGTCGATCCTTCCTTGCCCGAGCAGGTCATCGCGCTGGCCATCCCGGGCTCCAACCACGGCACCCGCGAAGTCTTCGAGGAAAAGATCACCCTCGCGGGCTGCGAGGAAGCCGGCCTGCCCGCCGATGCCCCGGAAGACGCCTGCACCAGCTTCCGCCAGGACGTGGTGACCGAGATCGCCGGTGACTACACCGAGACCCTGGGCCGCCTCTCGGCCGATCCCAACACCATCGGCGTGTTCGGCCTCAGCTTCTACGAGCAGAACCGCGACACCCTCAAGGTGGCCACCGTCAACGGCATCACGCCGTCGCTGGAATCGGTCGCCTCGGGTGAATATCCCGTGTCGCGCCCGCTGTTCTTCTACGTCAAGGGCGAGCATATCGGCACCGTTCCGGGTCTCGTCGAATACACCGAGTTCTTCCTGTCCGACGCCGTTTCCGGCGAGGGCGGCATGCTCGAGGCCGCCGGCCTCATCCCGCAGCCGGCCGAAAAGACCGCCGAAGTCCTCGCCGCCTTCCAGGCCGGCAACTGATAGACCCCGTCTCCCGCGGGTCGCGCCTCGGCGCGGCCCGCTTCGTCATCCGCCCTCTCAGGAAGCGCCCCAAGTGAACAGCCTCGTCATTGCCGGCCTGCTCCTCGTCCTGTTCAGCCTGGCCTATCGGCTGGGCTGGTCGAAAAGCCGTTCGCTGGCGACGCCGCAGGGCGTGCGCGTCCACTCCCGCCCGCATTACCACGGCGCCCTCGCCGTCCTCTGGACGCTCGTCCCGGTGCTGCTCATCCTGGCGGCCTGGGCCTATTTCTCGCCCGGCGTCATCCGCTGGTACACCGTCTCGCAGATCCCCACCGACATCGTGCTCGATCTCGACCAGATGGGGCTCAACAACCAGCTCCAGCGCATCCGCGACATCGCCTCGGGCTTCGGCGTCACCGGTGAAATCCTGCCCTTCGAGCAGGCCGCTGGCGACAACCTGCGCCGCTTCCAGCTGCTGAGCTTCCTCATCATGGTCGCCGCCGCCGCGGGCCTGGGCATTCTCGGCCTGCTGCTGGCCCGGCGCCGCATCACTGCCCGGCTGCGCGCCCGCAACGAGGTGGAAACGGCCATCACCGTACTGCTGATCGCCTGTTCGGCCGTGGCCATTCTCACCACGCTGGGCATCGTCGCTTCGCTGGTCACCGAGGCGTTGCGCTTCTTCACCTTCATCAACCCGCTCGATTTCTTCTTCGGCACCGTCTGGGCCCCGAAATTTTCCTCCACCGGCACCGGCGACGCCGGGCAATACGGCCTGCTGCCGCTGCTCGCCGGCACGCTGATGATTTCGGCCATCGCCATGCTGGTGGCCGTGCCGGTGGGGCTGATGTCGGCCATCTATCTCAGCCAGTACGCGCACCGCTCGGTGCGGGCGGTGGTCAAGCCGGTCATCGAAGTGCTCGCCGGCATTCCCACCATCGTCTACGGCTTTTTCGCCCTGGCCACGGTCGGCCCCTTCCTGCGCGATTTCGGCGGCTCGATCGGGCTCGATATCAGCGCCACCAGCGCGCTCACCGCCGGCATCGTCATGGGCGTGATGATCATCCCCTTCATCTCCTCGCTGTCGGACGATATTCTCAACCAGGTGCCCCGCACGCTGCGCGACGGCGCCTACGGCCTGGGCGCCACCCCTTCGGAAACCATCCGCAACGTGCTGGTGCCCGCCGCCCTGCCCGGCATCGTCGGCGCCTTCCTCCTGGCGGTCAGCCGCGCCATCGGCGAAACCATGATCGTGGTGCTGGCCGCCGGCAACGCCCCGGTGCTGCGCGGCAACCCGCTGGAGCCGGTCTCCACCATCACCGTTTCCATCGTCAACCAGCTGACCGGCGACACCGATTTCACCGGCCCGCAATCGCTGGTCGGCTTTGCGCTCGGGCTCACCCTCTTCATCATGACGCTGTGCCTCAACATCGTCGCCCTCTACATCGTCCGCCGCTTCCGGGAGCAGTACGAATGACCGTCCCCTCGGCCCTGCCCAGCCCGTCCGAACGCACCCGGAAAATCCGTGCCGGCCTCACGCGCCGCCATTTCGGCGAGCGCCTGTTCCACGGCTTCGGCATTGCCGCCATCACCCTGGCGCTCTGTTTCGTGGGCCTGCTGTTCACCGATATCCTGTTCAAGGGCATCCCCGCCTTCCAGCAGTCCTACCTGCACCTCGAGGTCACCTTCGATCCCGAGATCATCGATGTCGGCCCCGCGCCGGTACAGCAGGCCGGCCAGTCCGACGCCGAGTTCCGCGCCGCCTCGCTGGGCTGGCAGCGCCAGCTGGCCATGCTCAACTGGAACCGGATCGTCGAGGCCGCGCTGCGCGCCGCCGCTCCGGCGGATTTCGAGATCGACAGCCGCCAGATCCTCACCATCAGCGAAACCGACGCCCGCCACCGCCTGCGCGAGATGTTCGTGGCCGATCCCGGCCTACTCGGCCAGACCGTGCCGGTGGATCTCACCGCCTCGGCCAATGTCGACAACTGGGTCAAGGGCAATATCGACCGCGAGCTGGGAGACAGCCAGCAGCAGCTTTCCGCCCCCGCCCGCGCCCTGGTCGACCTGTTCGAGGCCAACGGCACCATCACCATGGGCTTTGCCTCCTCGCTGTTCACCAATGTCGACTCGCGGTCGGCACCCGCCGCCGCCGGCCTGCTCGGCGCCTTCATGGGCTCGCTCTGGATGATGCTGATCGTCATCCTGCTGGCCGTGCCGATCGGGGTAGGCAGCGCCATCTATCTCGAGGAATTCGCGCCCAGGTCGCGCCTCACCGACCTCATCGAGGTCAATATCAACAATCTGGCTGCCGTGCCCTCCATCGTCTTCGGCCTGCTCGGCGCCGCCGTCTTCATCAACTGGATGCACCTGCCGCTCTCGGCGCCGCTGGCCGGCGGGCTCGTGCTCACCCTCATGACCCTGCCCACCATCATCATCGCCACCCGCGCGGCCCTGAAGGGCGTGTCCCCCGCCCTGCGGCAGGCGGCGCTGGGCATGGGCGCCAGCCGCACGCAGATGGTGTTCCACCACGTCCTGCCGGTAACCTTTCCCTCTATCCTCACCGCCACCATCATCGGGGTGGCGCAGGCGCTGGGCGAAACCGCGCCGCTACTGCTCATCGGCATGAACGCCTTCGTGGCCTCGGTCCCCGCCACCCCGCTCGACCAGGCCACCGCCCTGCCGGTGCAGGTCTTCCTCTGGCAGGGCAACGAGAACCGCAATTTCTTCGAAGCCCGCACCGCCGCGGCCATCATGGTCCTGCTGGGCCTGATGATCGTACTCAACGCCATCGCCATCCTGCTGCGCTCGCGGCTGGAAAAGCGCGCTTAAGGAGTTTTCCGAAAATGGATATGCTTGCCGGCAAGGTGAAGATGACCAACCAGACAGTGGACGCAACGATGAATCCAGCCGATGCCCTCGAGCGCCGCACCCGCCTCGCCGCCCGCGACGTCACCGTGCACTACGGCACCAAGCAGGCGCTGTTCGGCATTTCCATCGACATTCCCGATCGCGCCGTCACCGCCTTTATCGGCCCCTCAGGCTGCGGCAAGTCCACCTTCCTGCGTTGCATCAACCGCATGAACGACACCATCGAGGGGGCCCGCGTCGGCGGCCGCATCGAGCTCGACGGGCAGGACATCTACGCGCCCGACCTCGACGTGGTGGAACTGCGCGCCCGCGTCGGCATGGTGTTCCAGAAGCCCAACCCCTTCCCCAAGTCGATCTACGACAACGTCGCCTACGGCCCGCGCATCCACGGCCTCGCCCGCGGCAAGGCCGAGCTCGACGAGATCGTCATTTCCTCGCTGCGCAAGGCAGGCCTGTTCGAGGAGGTCAAGGACCGGCTCAACGAGCCCGGCACCGGGCTGTCCGGCGGCCAGCAGCAGCGCCTCTGCATTGCCCGCGCCATCGCCGTGGGCCCGGAAGTGATCCTCATGGACGAGCCGTGTTCGGCGCTCGATCCCATCGCCACGGCCATCATCGAGGAACTGATCGACGAGCTGCGCGAGAATTATACCATCGTCATCGTCACCCACTCGATGCAGCAGGCGGCCCGCGTCAGCCAGCGCACGGCCTTCTTCCACCTGGGCAATCTCATCGAGCAGGGCGAGACCGAGGAAATCTTCACCAACCCGGTCAACAAGCAGACCCAGGACTACATCATGGGCCGCATCGGCTGAGCGCGGCGACAAAGGACATCATCATGCCCAAATCCGGTCCGGAACATATCGTCACCGCCTATAGCGACGAACTGCTCGGCCTGGCCCAGGCCATCGCCGAAATGGGGGGTCAGGTCGAACTGGCCATCGAGAACGGCACCAAGGCGCTGCTCAAGCTCGACCGCGAAGTCGCCGATCTCACCATCATCGCCGACCAGCGCATCGACGCCATGCAGCGCGACATCGACGAGGTGGCGGTGTCGATGATCGCCCGCCGTCAGCCCATGGCCAGCGATCTGCGCGCCATCATCACCTCGATCCACGTCGCCAACGACCTCGAACGCATCGGCGACATGGCCAAGCAACTGGCGCGGCGCTCGCTCAAGCTCGAAGGCATCAGCCTGCAGCCCACCTTCTACAACGGCGTCAAGAACATGACGGCGCTGGTGCTGCACCAGCTCAAGGGCGCGCTCGACGCCTATGCCAACCGCGACGCCGCCGCCTCGGTGGACGTGTGCAATCGCGACGACGAGGTCGACGCCATGTACACCTCGCTGTTCCGCGAGCTGCTGACCTACATGCTCGAAGACCCGCGCAACATCACCCCCTGCACCCATCTGCTGTTCTGCGCCAAGAACCTCGAACGCGTCGGCGACCACGCCACCAACATCGCCGAAAAGGCCTATTATCTCGCCACCGGGCGGCAATTGACCAGCGAAGTCCAGGAATTGCAGCGCCAGCAGATCAAGACCTGACAACCCCAATCACCAGTCATTCCCGCACCAGCGGGAATCCCTGTTTCCATAATGGGAATCCCCGCTTTGCGGGGATGACCCAGAACTAGATCGGCAATGGCCGAATGACGGAGCATCCATGCCCGCGACCATTCTCATCGTCGAAGACGAAAGCGACATCGCGCTGCTCTTGCGCTACAACCTCGAGGCGGAAGGCTTTCGCGTACTGACCGCCGAAAGCGGCGACGAAGCCCAGCAGGCCATCCAGGAAAAGCTGCCCGACCTCATCCTGCTCGACTGGATGCTGCCCGAGATTTCCGGCATCGAATTGTGCCGGCGCCTGCGCACCCGCGAGGAAACCTCGAGGGTGCCCATCATCATGCTGACGGCGCGGGGCGAGGAGGAGGAGCGCGTACGCGGCCTTTCCACCGGCGCCGACGACTATGTGGTGAAACCCTTCTCGGTGCCCGAACTGCTGGCCCGCATCAACGCGCTGCTGCGCCGGGCCAATCCCAACCTCGTCACCTCCGCCCTCAAGGTGGGCGATCTCGAGCTCGACCGCACCACCCACCGCGTGCGCCGCGCCAATCGCGACGTGCATCTGGGGCCCACCGAATACCGGCTGCTGGAATATCTCATGCGCCATCCCGGCCGCGTCTATTCGCGCGAGCAATTGCTCGACGGCGTCTGGGGCAATGACGTCTATGTCGACGAGCGCACCGTCGACGTCCATATCGGACGCCTGCGCCGCGCCATCAATCGCGGCCGCGACGCCGATCCCATCCGCACGGTGCGCGGCGCCGGCTACGCCTTCGACGAGCGCTTCGCCCAGGCGAGTTGAAGCGTTTCCCCATCAAACGAAATCGACGCTTTCTTCTCCCTTGCCGCTGCCCCCGGACGTGATCCGGGGGCCGGCGCGGGCGCCGCAAGGGCTGGTTGATCGGGATAGGGACCCCCGGGTCTTCGCCCGGGGGCAGCCCGGTGGTTCCGGCGCCACCACAGCAGAAACCGGCAGCTCGCCCCCCTCCCCCTTGAGGGGAGGGGTTGGGGGAGGGGATCTCAGGAGGCGCACGAAGGCATGGGGTCAGGGGCCGCAGGACCCCCTCCCCGGCCCTCCCCTCAAGGGGGAGGGAGCGCCAATCACTGCCTCCGCAAAAAACGAAACAATAGGAAAGGCCCGCCGAAGCGGGCCTTTTTTCTATACGCGCGCCGCGACACGGCTGCTTCTGGCGGCATCGCGCCGCGATTTTCCCCAGCGCGGCTTCTTGGCCCCCTGCGGCCGGGCCGTCGGCTTGTCGCCTGCCGCCCCGGCGCGCCCGCCGCTCGCCGCCTTGGGATTGCGGGCCGAACGCGGCCCCGGCCGCCCATTGGGCCCGGGCACCCGGGCCGGCGGCGCCGCCGTGGCCTCGGCCAGCAGCGTGGCGTCGCCCGACAGCGGCAGCGTGCGGCGGATCAGCTTTTCCACCTCGCGCAGTTTGGGCCGCTCGGTGCCGTCGCACAGCGTGATGGCGATGCCGGTGGCGCCGTTGCGGCCGGTGCGGCCGATCCGGTGCACGTAATTTTCCGCGTCATCCGGCAGGTCGTAATTGACCACATGGGTAATGCCCTGCACGTCGATGCCGCGCGCCGCGATATCGGTGGCGACGAGGATGCGCACCTTGCCGCCGGAAAAACCCTTGAGCGCCGCCTGCCGTGCATTCTGGCTCTTGTTGCCGTGGATGGCCGCCGCCTCGTGCCCGTCGATGGCGAGGTTCTTGGCCACCCGGTCGGCGCCGTGCTTGGTGCGGGCGAAGACGATCACCCGCTCCATGCCCTCGGCCGGGTCGGCCAGCAAATCGTTGAGCACGCCGCGCTTGGCCTTCGAGCCGGCGAGGATCACCCGCTGGTCGATCTTGACCACGGTCGAGCCCTGCGGCGCCGCCTCGACCCGCACCGGGTCGTTGAGCAGGCCCCGCGCCAGCTCCGCCACTTCCGGCGCCATGGTGGCCGAGAACAGCATGGTCTGGCGGCGCGGCCCGATCAGCCGGGCGATGGCCTTGACCGGCGCGATGAAGCCCATGTCCAGCATGCGGTCGGCCTCGTCCAGCACCAGCCAGCGCGTCTCGTTGAGCCGCAGCTTGCCGTCGTCCACGAGGTCCTTGAGGCGGCCAGGCGTCGCCACCACGATATCGACGCCGCGCGCCAGCTTCTGCACCTGCGCGTGGCGCGACATGCCGCCCAGCACCAGGACGGTGGTCAGCTTCTGGCCGCCCCACTGGCGCAGGTTCTCGTCGATCTGCACCGCCAGCTCGCGCGTCGGCGCCAGGACGAGCGCCCGCGTCGTCAGCGGCCGGGCCCGACCGGTCAGCTCTTCGATGCCCGCCAGGATCGGCAGGCCGAACGCCGCCGTCTTGCCCGAGCCGGTCTGGGCGATGCCCATCACGTCCCGGCCTTCGAGCAGCTTCGGAATGGCCTGTTCCTGGATCTTGGTCGGCGTGTCGAAGCCGGCCCGCTTGAGGCCGCCGAGCAGCGTGGAGGAAAGGCCGAGGGAGGAAAAATCAGTCAAATTCTTGTCTTTCATGGGCGCGAAACCGCGCCGGGGCGCCCAGCCACGCGGGCGGGCGCCGGAATAAGGGGGCAATCGGGCGATGGGAAATATCGCGCGGGTGCTGGCTCAAACCCGGCGCATCCTGGCCGGGCCGACTTCGCCGCTCACCGCATCAGCAAGAAGAGAAGTCCATCGACGGCCCTTTCGGCCGCGACGTGGCTCCCATATGGGCGTGTTGCGCGCAAAACGCAAGCGAGCACGATGCAGGGCTGCCCCGCGCGCCGCCCATCCCCGCCTCAAATCCCGCCATACCAGTCATAGCCATTGTCTTCCCAATAGCCGCCCTTGCCGCCGCCGATGGACGAAAGATCGTCCGTCAGCTCGATGGTGTGGAGATATTTGGGCTGCTTGTAGCCCAGCGTCCGCTCGATCCGGAGACGGATGGGCGCTCCATTGCTCACCGGCAGCACCGCGTCGTTGAGCCCATAGGCGAGGATCGTCTGCGGGTGATAGGCATCAACGAGGTCCGAGCTGGTATAGTAGAGAATGTCGCCGGTGCTGGTCCGCTGGATATTGTCGAAGCAGTGATAGACGGCAAAGCGCGCCCCCGGCTTCACCCCTGCCTGGTCGAGCACCGGCCCCAGCGGCGTCCCCGTCCATTTGGCGATGCAGCTCCAGCCCTCGACGCAATCGTGCCGGGTGATCTGGGCGCGGGCCGGCATGTTGCGCAATTCGTCGAGCGAAAAGCTCACCTCGCGCTCCACCATGCCGGTGACCCGCAAGCGGTAGGAGGCGAAATCCTGCTGCTGCAGGATCATGTATTCCGCCGTCGTCGGCGCGGTGGAGCCGTTGGGCCGCATGCCCTGGCGGATTTCGCTCGCGCTATATTCGCGCGCCAGCGTCTGCTCGCCGATCAGGGCCCGCTGCGCCCGGTAGGTCAGCACATTGGCCCGCTCCACCGCCTCCCGTATCGGGTGGCCGCGCTGGGCCAGAAAATCGAACTGATCGCATCCCGCCAGCACCAGGCCCGATCCCGCCGCCGCCGAGCCGAGCATGAACCGCCGCCGGTTGAGGATGAGCCCCGTCATGGCCGGTCGCCCTCCTCGCGCGGCGTCGCGGGGCCGGCACGATACCAGCCGGTCAGCATGGAGCGCAGCCCGTTGAGTGGCCCGCCCAGCAGCACCATGACGATGTGCACGACAAAGAACAGCACGATGAGGCTCATGGCACCAAAATGGATGGTCCGCGCCGTCTGCCGGCCGCCGAACAGGTCGAGCAGCAGCGGCCAGGCCGCGTCCATGCCCGGGCTCATGGTAAGGCCGGTAAGGATGACCAGCGGAAACAGCACCGCCAGCACCACCCCATAGCTCAGCTTCTGCAACGGCCCGTAGGTGCGGCCGTGCCGCAAGCGCAGGCGCGCATGGTCGAGCGCATCCCCCGGCAGGCCGGTGATGTCGGCCCGGCGCGGCAGCAGGTCGCGCCGGATATGGCCGTTGACCAGGCCCGCGACCAGCCACACCGCGAGCGTCGCGACGAACAGCCAGGCGAAGAAGAAATGCACGATCCGCCCGGTGGCGAGATCGCGGAAGGACGGAATGGTGAGCGCCCCGGGAAAGGCGGTATAGCTGGGATTGTCCACCGGCCCGCTCATCCCCAGCACGCCGGTAGTGTCATAGGCCTGCCCGAAAAGCACGGTGCGCCCGCGCGGCCCCTCCGGGGTGTTGATCGCCCCGATGCGCAGCACCGCATTGTCGTAGTCGAAGCCGCTTTCCTGCCCGAGATAGAGCGCGGGATGCGCGTTGAAGATTTGCAGGCCCGACAGCAGCAGGAAGAACAGGCAGATGGCCCACAGCCAATGGGTCAGCCGCGTCCACGCCGACTGGCGATAGACCAGCGGCCCGCGTTGCGGCGGCCCGTCGCTGCCCGCATCCTCATGCATCCGTCACCTCCCGGCGACGCATTCGATGCCAAATCGCGCCCCGTTTCAATTCACCTTGCGGCGATGGCGGGGCGCCATGAACCGGAAAGGCCCGCTATTCGTCGCGCGCCGCCCAGTTGAGGCCGCGCCGCATGATCGTCGCCATGTTGGAATTTTCGAATTCCTTGGCCCGGTGCCCCAGCGTCATGTGGAAGACGCGCCCCTGGCCATGGTGGCGCTTCCACACCACCGGCATCACCACGCCCTCGATCCAGGGGGCGTGCTCGCCCGAAAAGGTGGTGGTCGCCAGCACGTCGTTGGAGGGGTCGACATGCATGTAATATTGCTCGGACGTATAGGGGAACGACTTGATCCCGGCCATGATCGGATCGTCCGGCTTGGCCACGTCCACCGTGTAGTCGATGATGTTGCCCGGATGGGCCACCCACTGGCCGCCCACCATGAACTGGTAGTCCACCGCGTCGCGGAACGCATCGCTCATGCCGCCGTGATGGCCGGCAAGGCCCACGCCCCCCTCGACCGCCTTGGTGAGGTTCTCCACCTCCTCCTTGGCGATCTTGCTCATCGTATAGATGGGCACGATCAGCGACAGCTCGTGGATGGACGGATCGGCGAAGGCGCTCGTCTCCGTCGCGGTACGGACCGAAAAGCCGTCCTCGTGCAGCCAGCGGCGATAGATGGCGGCGCACTCCTCCGGGTCATGGCCTTCCCAGCCGCCGTAAACGATCAAAGCACTGCGCATTGGTAACACCCCGCAAATCAAACGGGGCGGAGAATACCCTACTGCGCCGGTATTGAAACCCCGTCGCGCCGCGTCATGAAACCGGGCGCCATCCATCGGCGGGACCGGCCGGTATTTTCATGGGGCGGCACGAAATTTGACCAAAAGGTCCACTTTCGCCCGTCATAAATACCTGTTTAACTCTTTTCGATGCCTCCGGTTGTCTTCCCGGCGCAAGGGGAGCGGTGCGGAGCACGCCTCGCCAGAGAGCAAGAAGGGAAAACAGGGATGAAGAAGTTATTGCTGGGCGCCACCGCGCTCACCTTGTGCGCCGGCTTCACCGGCGCCGCGCAGGCCGAGTTCACGCTCAATATCCTGCACATCAACGACTTCCACTCGCGCTTCGACCCCATTACCGGCACCGATTCCAACTGCGACGCCGAAACCGATGCGGCCGGGGAATGCTTTGGCGGCATCGCGCGCCTCAAGACCATCATCGACGACACACGCGGCGCGCTCGAAGCCGATGGCGGCAACGTGCTGCTGCTCTCGGCCGGCGACAATTTCCAGGGCTCGCTCTACTACACCACCTACAAGTCGAAGGTCATCTCCGACTTCTTCAACCAGATGGGCTTCGACGTGGTGGCCACCGGCAACCACGAATTCGACGACGGCCCGGAAGAATTCATGAAATTCATCGACGCCGCCGACTTCCCCATCATCGGCGGCAATTTCGACGTCACGCGCGATGAAAACCTGCGTGGCAAGATCAAGGGCTCCTTCGTCATCGAAGTGGGCGGCGAAAAGATCGGCATTATCGGCGCCACCACCGAGGATACGCCCGAAATCGCCTCGCCGGGCGACGACGTGGAATTCAGCGACGTCATCCAGTATGTGCGCGGCGCCTCCGAAGCGCTCGACGCGGCCGGCATCGACAAGATCATCCTCCTCAGCCATATCGGCTATACCGAGGACATGCGCGTCGCCGCCGCCCTGCCGCTGGTCGACGTCATCGTGGGCGGCCACAGCCACACCCTGCTCTCCAACACCGCCGAGGGCGCCGCCGGCCCCTACCCCACCATGGTCACCAATCCCGAAGGCGTGGAAGTGCCGGTGGTGCAGGCCAATCAATACGGCAAATATCTGGGCGACATCGCCATCACCTGGGACGACGACGGCAATGTCGTCAAGGCCGAGGGCGAACCCTTCCTCATCGACGCCACCGTCACCGGCAACGAGGATTTCAAGACGCAGCTGGCCGAGCTGGCCGGCCCCATCGAGGAGGCCATGGGCGTGGTGATCGGCACGGCCACCGACCCCATCGAGGGCTCGCGTGAGGTCTGCCGCGCCATGGAATGCTCGATGGGCAATCTGCTCGCCGACGCCATTCTCGACCGTGTTGCCGACCAGGGCGCCAGCATCGCCTTCCAGAATGGCGGCGGCATCCGCGCCTCCATCGACGCGGGCGAGATCACCGTGGGCGACGTGATCACGGTGCTGCCCTTCTCCAATACCCTGGCCACCGTGCAGGTCAGCGGCGCCGATGTCATCGAGGCGCTGGAGAACGGCGTCAGCGACGTCGAGAACGGCGCCGGCCGCTTCGCCCAGGTCGCCGGCCTCAAATACAGCTTCGACCTCAGCCAGCCGGCCGGCAGCCGCGTCAGCGACGTGCTGGTCAAGGGCGAGGGCGACAGTTGGGTGCCGATTGGTGAAGACGCCACCTATACCATCGTCACCAATAACTATGTGCGCGGCGGCGGCGATGGCTACGGCACCTTTGCCGAGGGCGACAACCCCTACGATTTCGGCCCGCCGCTGGAAGACGTTGTGGCCGACTACATCGCCAAGCAGGGCGGCACCTATACGCCCTATACCGATGGACGCATCACCGAGATCAAATAGCCCGCAGGACCATCCCAGCTTCGAAGGGGCGCTCCGGCGCCCCTTTTTTCGTGGCTGCCGCAACATCGCCTCGAAACGGTCGCAACAAAGTCTCGATTGCGGGCGAGGTCGATCACGGCCTCGTGAGGAGGCCATGTCCTTCCAGAATGCGAGATCGTTGAAATGAAGCCCTTTGTCGCCGCCGCCGCCATCATCGCCACGCTGACGCTTGCCGCCTGCGGGGATGCGCCCGACCAGCCGGCCGACACCACCACCCCGGCCGCGACCGAGACCGCCCCGGCCCCCGCCGCGGAGCCGGCGCCCGCCGCCCCCGTCGAGACCCCTGCCGAAACCCCGGCGCCGGCCCCCGAAGTGAGCCTGCAGGACGCCATGTCCGCCGTGCGGCAGCAGGTCGAGGGTTTGCAGTTGACCGATACGGAAAAGCAGCAGGCCGTGACCGAGGCCCGCACCCAGGCCGAAGCCGCGGCCCGTGCCGCCGGGCTCAGCGACGAGCAGATCAAGCAGGCTGGCGACGCCGCCGAAGAGGCCGCCCTCGCCGCCTTCGGCCCCGCGCAGTAAGCAGCCCCGCCAACACCACAGGGAGGGCCACGCCCTCCCTGTTTTCATGCCCGACGCATTTCCCGCCCTGCCGGCTTCAGCGGTCCGGCTGTCCCAACCACCGGGGCTGCCCACGGGCATGACCCGTGGGCCGGCCGGAAAGCCCCTGCCGCTGCGGCACCGGCTGTGAAGAGCCGGCTGATCGGATCCGCAAGCAGCCCCGGTATGCGGGAGAAAGCCTAGCGCCGCGCCAGCTGCCCCCAGATCAGCAGCACGATGATGGCGCCGACGATGGAGGCGATGAAGCCGGCCCCGTCGCCCGGCCCGTACCAGCCGATCTGCTGGCCCAGCCACGTCGCCACCACCGAGCCGACCACCCCCAGCACCGTGGTGAGGATGAAGCCCGAGGGCTTGTTGTCGCCCGGGGTGATCCACTTGGCGACAAGCCCGGCGAAAAAGCCGATGACGATGGCCCATAAAATACTCATTGCTGACGCTCCTTGTTGGTCGTGAACGGATAAGTCGGCAACGCCCCCGCCGGTTGCAAGCCGGGACAAAGAAAGGCCCGCATCGCGGCGGGCCTTCGGCATAACAGAGAGGGGCGGAAAAGCCGGCCGGCTCAGACGGCGTATTCCTGCCGGTCGCGGTCGGTGACCGTCGCCAGGTCCAGCACTTTCTGGATGTTGGTGGCGTGCCGGAAGCTCGGCTCGAGGTTCTCGCCCCGCCGCACCGCCTCGACGAAGCGCTCGTAATTGGTCGGCACCGGCGGCACCTCCACCTCGGTCCAGGTGCCGGTTTCCACATCGGCCCCGAGGCACGTATAGAGCTTGGAATAATCGTGCCGGTGCTGCACTTCCAGCGAGCCTTTTTCGCCATAGACGCGCAGGCGCAGTTCGTTGAAATGCCCCGTCGCCCAGCGGCTGGCGTGGATCACCCCCAGCGCCCCGTTTTCCAGCTGCGCCGTCATGGCAAAACTGTCATTGGCGTCGAGATCGTATTCGCCGATGCGGTTGTCCGGCGCCTTGTCGAAGGTTTCGAGCCGGCAGAAGACGCGGGAAAAATCGCTGCCCGCGCCATAGGTGGCGAAATCGAGGATATGCACGCCGATATCGCCCAGCACGCCGTTCGAGCCGTGCTTCTTGGAGAGCCGCCACAGCCACTGGCTTTCGGTGCGCCAGTCGCCCCAGGCCTTCGACACCAGCCAGCTTTGCAGATAGCTGGCCTCGAAATGCTTGACCGTCCCCACCTCGCCCGACTGCACGATGTCGCGCGCCTTCTGCAATTGCGCGACGTTGCGATAGGTGAGGTTGACCATGTTGACCAGCCCCAGCTGCTCGGCCGCCTCGGTCATTTCCGTGGCGCGGGCATGGTCGGTGGCCAGCGGCTTTTCGCAGAACACGTGCTTGCCCGCCGCCAGCGCCGCCATGGTGGTGGGATAGTGCACGCTGTCGGGCGTCACATTGGCCACCGCGTCGAATTCGCCCCAGGCCAGAGCCGCATCGAGCGAGCCGAAGCCGCGCTCGATATTGTGCGTGGCGCAGAACGCCTCGACGCGCGCCGGATCGACGTCGACCCCGCCCACCAGCGTCACGCCCTCGATGGCCGAAAAGTTCTTGGCATGCGTATTGGCCATGCCGCCGGTACCCAGAATGAGGATACGCATCGTCTGATATTCCCTGGGCCCGCGGCCCGCCTCAACCCAGCGGACCGAACCCGCAACCGGGACCGGTCCGCGCCCAAACCGCTATCGCTTCACCTCGCCGGCGTGCATGTCCGCCGTGAGCTTGGGCCCGCGCTCCTCGATCTTTTCGATGGCCTCGCCCACCGGCCGGTTGGGCGCCTTGAGCAATTGCGGCTGCCGCGCCGGGTTGTAGGCCCAGTTGACCGCGTTGCGCAGCACCTGCCCCACATGGGCGTCGTGATAGGTCGGGTAGGTTTCGTGGCCGGGGCGGAAATAGAAGATATTGCCCGCGCCGCGCCGATAGGTGAGCCCCGAGCGGAACACCTCCCCGCCCTGGAACCACGAGACGAACACGGTTTCGAGCGGCTCGGGCACGGTGAACGGCTCGCCGTACATTTCCTCGTATTCGAGCTCGAAATAGGCCGGCAGGCCCTTGGCGATGGGATGGCCCGGATTGACCACCCACAGCCGCTCGCGCTCGCCCGCTTCGCGCCAGTGCAGATTGGCCGGCGACCCCATCAGCCCGCGGAACAGCTTCGAATGGTGCCCCGAATGCAGCACGATGAGGCCCATGCCCTGCCAGACATGCTCCATGATGCGCTTGACCACGCCGTCGTCCACCTTGTCGTGGGCGGCGTGCCCCCACCAGACCAGCACGTCGGTATCGGCCAGCGCCGCCTCGGTACAGCCGTGCTCGGGCTCCTGCAGCGTCGCGGTTCTGGCAACGATATTGTCGTCCGCCGACAGCAGCCTGGCGATCTGGCCGTGCATGCCCTCGGGGTAGTTCTCGGCGACGGTTTTGTTCTTCTGCTCGTGGACGTTTTCGCCCCAGACCAGTGTGCGGATCGGCATGGCTATCTCCTGGATAATGTGCAGGACCGGATGGGAGGCCCGGTGCTGCGCCGTGTTTGTGTCATTGCCGCGACGGCGGCCGCGCTTCCACCGCCTGGGGTCGTGGCACGTCGTCGCAGGGGTCGGGGGGCCGGGCGCGCCGCCGCGCCCGGAGAAAAAGCGTTCAGCGGATCGGCTTGCCGGCCGCGTCGAAGCGATGGATCTTGTCCTCCATCGGCGAGAGGTGCACCACCTCGCCCGAGCGGTAGTCGTTCGTGCCCTCGAGCCGCACCACCACCGGCTCTTCCGTGCCGATATCGACATAGATGTAGGAGTCGGCGCCCAGGTTCTCGTTGTGGATGACCTTGCCGCTCCAGCGCCCGCCGCTTTCCTCGATCAGCATGTGCTCGCCCCGGATCCCCACGGTGGCGCAGCCGAACGGCTCGGCGAGGCTCCCCGAAATGAAGTTCATCTTGGGCGAGCCGATGAAGCCGGCCACGAACAGGCTGTCGGGCCGCTCATAGAGTTCCATCGGCGTGCCCACCTGCTCCACCAGCCCGTCGCGCAGCACGCAGATGCGGTCGGCCAGCGTCATCGCCTCCACCTGGTCGTGCGTCACGTAGATCATGGTGACGTCCTTCATGTCCTCGTGCAGCTTGGCGATCTCGATGCGGGTGGCGACGCGTAGCGCCGCGTCGAGATTGCTCAGCGGCTCGTCGAACAGGAACACTTTCGGGTCGCGGGTGATGGCCCGGCCGATGGCGACGCGCTGGCGCTGCCCGCCCGAGAGCTGCTTGGGCAGCCGGTCGAGATAGGCGCCGATCTGCAGCATCTCGGCCGCCTTTTCCACGCGGCGCCGGATTTCCTCCTTGTCGTGGCCCTTTTCGAGCTTGAGGCCGAACGCCATGTTTTCGTAGACCGTCATGTGCGGATAGAGCGCATAGGACTGGAACACCATGGCGATGCCGCGCTTGGACGGCGCCAGCGCGTTGACCACCTTGCCGTCGAACAGCATCTCGCCCGAGGTGATGTCCTCCAGCCCCGAGATGAGGCGCAGCAGGGTGGATTTGCCGCACCCGGACGGGCCGACGAACACCATGAACTCGCCCTTGCGCACTTCGAGGTCGACCCCCTTGATGACCTCGACGGCGCCAAAGGACTTGCGGACGTCGCGCAGCTCGATATTTGCCATTTATTTAAGTCTCCTTAGCCTTGGGCCCCGGCGCCGCCGCGGGGGAAAACCGCCCCACGACGCGCCCGGGCGGCTTAACCCTTGACGCCACCGGCCGTCAGGCCACTCACGATCTTGCGTTGGAAAATCAGCACCAGCACCACCAGCGGCACCGTCACGATGACCGAGGCGGCCATGATCGCCCCCCAGGGGATTTCATATTGCGACCCGCCCGAGAGCAGCGCGATGGCCACCGGCACGGTCCGGGTCTGGTTCGAGACGGTGAAGGTGAGGGCGAAGAGGAATTCGTTCCACGCCGCGATGAAGGCCAGCAGGCCCGTGGTCACCAGCGCCGGCCACATCAGCGGCATGAACACCTGGGTAATGATGACCCACGGGCTGGCCCCGTCGACGATCGCCGCTTCCTCGATTTCCACCGGCAGGTCGCGCATGAAGGTGGTCAGCACCCACACGGTGAAGGGCAGCGTGAAGATGGTGTAGGAGAAGATCAGCGCCCAGGGCGTATTGTAGATGCCCAGTGCGCGGATCACCTCGAACAGCCCCGCCAGCACCGCGATCTGCGGGAACATCGACACCGCCAGGATCACCATCAGCAGCAGCCCCCGGCCCCGGAACCGCACGCGGCTCAGCGCGAAGGAGGCCGTGATGGCGAGGAACAGCGCGAAAATCACCGTGACCGAGGCCACGAACAGCGAGTTGAGCAGATTGCGCGGGAACGCCCCCTGCAACAGCACCTGGCGATAGTTTTCGAGGCTGAGCGAGGTCGGCCAGTAGGAGACGCGGAACAGGTCCGTCCCCGATTTGAAGCTGGTCAGCACCGCGTAATAGAAGGGGAACACCGCCACCACGACGATGACCACCACCAGCGCGTAGAACAGCACGCGCTTGGTCAGTTTCCACAGGTCGAGCGTCGCGCCCATCAGCGGTCTCCTCCCTCGAAGCTCACCCGACCCAGCCAGATATAGAGGATGGTGAAGATCGCGATGATCAGGAACAGCAGCGTCGATTGCGTCGAGCCTTCGGCAAATTTGTCGAACTGGAACAGGTTTTCCTGCGCCAGCACCGACATGGTCTTGGTCGCCCGGGAATTGGGCGTCAGCACATAGATGAGGTCGAAGATGCGCAGGGCGTCGAGCACGCGGAAGATGATGGCCACCATCAGCGCCGGCCGCACCAGCGGCAGGGTGATGCGGAAGAACTGCTTGACCGGGTGCACCCCGTCGATCTGCGCCGCCTCGTAGATGTCGCGCGGGATCATCTGCAGGCCGGCCAGGATCAGCAGCGCCATGAACGGCGTCGTCTTCCAGATATCGACGACCAGCACCGCCAGCATCGCCGTATCGGGCGAGGCCGTCCAGGCGACGGGCGCGCTGAGCAGCCCCAGCCGCATGCCCAGGTCGTTGAGGATGCCGAACTGGTCGTTGAGCATCCAGCCCCACATCTTGGCCGAAACCACGGTGGGGATGGCCCAGGGGATGAGGATTGCGGCGCGCACGATGCCGCGCCCGCGGAATTCGGCGTTGAGCACCAGCGCCACGATCATGCCGAGCACCGTTTCCCACAACACCGAGAAGAAGGAGAAGCGCACCGTGTTCCAGACCGCGTTCCACCAGTTGGCGTCGGCCAGCACGCCGCGATAGATGACGCGGCCGCTCTCCAGCGTGCGGACCTGGAGATAATTGGCAAGGCCCACCCACTCGGCCCCGTAAAGGTTGTTGAGGGTGACGTCGGTAAAGGAAAAATAGATGGATCGGGCGAGAGGCCAGCCGGCCACCACGGCCAGCGCGATCAGCATCGGCACCAGGAACCAGCGCGCGGCGCGAACCCGCTGCTGCATCAGCTCCGATTTGTGCCGGCGGGCCACGGCCACGTTTTTCGCCGACATGACTTCACTCGTCATGGTGAGTTAGCCTCCCCCTTGGCGTCTTGTTGGCACGGGGCGGACAGCCGGGATTTCCCCCGCGCCGTCCGCCCCGCAAGTCAAGTCCGGGAGGACTTACCAGGCGTCGCCCTTGAGTTCCTCGAGGTCGGCCTCGAGCACTTCCAGGTTCTCGGCAGCCGAGCCGTTACCCGAAAGGGTGTCGTGCACGGCGTTCCAGAACAGCGAGGAGACCTCGTTGTAGCTGGTCTTGGTCGGCGCCGACGGCCGCGGCACGGCCTGCTCGAAAATGGCCTTCCAGTTGGCCATGAACGGCGACGCGGCCAGCACGTCGGCATCCTCGTAGAGCGAGGGGATGGTCGGCAGGTTGGACTGGTTGATGGCGCGTTCCTTCTGCACCTCTTCCGAGGCCAGGAACTTGGCCAGCGCAATCGCCTCGTCCGGGTTCTTCGAGTATTTCGACACGGCCACGTTCCAGCCGCCCAGCGTAGCGGCCGAACCGCCGCCCTCGCCGTCGCCGGCCGGCAGCGGCGCCACGTCGAACTTGCCCTTCACCGGCGAGTCGTCGCTATTGCCCAGCGCATAGGCATAGGGCCAGTTGCGCATGAACACGGAATTGCCCAACTGCCAGACGCCGCGGCTTTCCTCTTCCATGTAGCCCAGCACGCCTTCGGGCGCGATGGTGCCGATCCAGCTCGCGGCCCGGTCGATCGCCGCCGCGGCCTGCGGGTTGTTGATGGAAATGGTGCCGTCCGCCTCGACGATCTGGCCGCCGCCATTGGACTTCACCCATTCGAGCGCGTCGCAGGTGAGGCCTTCATAGGCGTTGCCCTGGAAGACGAAACCCCACAGGTCGGCATTGCCCGCGCCGCGCTCGCCATCCATGATTTCCTTGGCGGTGGCGGCCAGCTCGTCCCAGGTCTTGGGCACGTCCTTGCCGTATTTCTCGAGCAGGTCCGTACGATAGTAGAGCGCCGGGGCGTCGGTGAAGGCGGGCAGCGCCACCAGCTTGCCGTCCACGGTCTGCGACTCGATGATCGAGGGGAAGTGCTCGCCCACGATGTCGCTGGCCGCATCCGTCAGGTCGAGGAACTGGTCGGCGAGCTGCGGCGCCCAGATCACGTCCGTCTGGTAGACGTCGATATCGGTATTGCCGGCGGCGAGCCACAGCCGGTACTGGCCGAACTGGTCGGTGGTCGAGGACGGCATGGGCACGACGGTGACCGTGTTGCCGGTCTCCTGCTCGAAGCGGTCGAGCTGGCCGCGCAGGAATTCGAGGCCCGTTCCGGTATCGCCCGAAACGATGGCCAGTTCGGCCGCATAAACCGGACCGGCGACCAGCGTCACGCTGGCCAGCATGCCGACGAGCAGCTTCTTGAGTGTCATTGGGTATCCTCCCGATAGAACCAACAGGCGGGGAGGCGCGCAGGTCCGCCCTGCGGGCATGCCGCCGGGCCAGTCACCCCTCCCCAAAAAGCGCCCGGCGGACGGCTTGCGCACCGCCCTTTCCCAAAGCGCTTTAAATGCAAGGAAACAGGTTGGCCTCTGGCTGTCAAGCGGGCGCCCGCCCCAAAACCCGACATTTTTTAGGCGCCGCCATTTTTCCAAGTAAATTCAAGCTTCTGGAAGGAAAACGTCGCTCCCAACCGTCCCTAACAACCCGATTTCGACGCCGCACGGTTTGAGGTACGAACCTCATTTCAGCCGGACGCTTTCGGCCTCTTGCGTCAGAAATTGAAATCGCTTTGAATGCGGCCCGGAGGAGAACGGCGGACAAATCCCTGTTCAAGGGGAGCCGCCTGCCCTATGGCAATGGCTTGGCCGGATCGACCCCCGCGGGACGTCCTGTCGCCTCGGATCATCGGGCCACGAACCGCAATGAGACTGAAAGACCTCGCCGAACATCTCGGCCTGTCGCAAACCACGGTGAGTCGGGCCCTCAACGGCTATCCCGAGGTCAAGGAAGCGACGCGCCGCCGGGTCGCCGAGGCCGCGGCGCGGCTGGGCTACCGGCCCAATGCCAGCGCGCTCCGCCTCGCCACCGGCCGCGCCGGCGCCGTGGGCATGGTGCTGCGCGGCTCGGACGAGTTCGGCCCCCATACCAGCGAATTTCTGGGCGGGCTGGGCGGCCGCATGGCGCAGCAGGAGATCGACCTGCTGGTCACCACCGTCTCCACCCACCAGGACGAACTGGCCGCCTATCGCCGCCTCGCCGCCAGCCAGAAGGTCGACGCCGTCATCCTGCATTCGCCCACGCTCAGCGACGAGCGGGCCGAGCTGCTCATCGAGCTGGGCATTCCCTTCGTGCTGCACGGCCGCACCGATATCGGCCGCCCCGTCGCCTGGCTCGACATCGACAATGCCGGCGCGCTGGAGCGGGCGACGGCGCACCTGCTCGATCTCGGCCACCGGCGCATCGCGCTGCTCAACGGCGTGCGGGGCCGCACCTTTTCCGAGGATCGCGAGGCGGGCTACCTCAAGGCGCTGGCGGCGCGCGGGGTTTCGCCGGATCGGGGGCTGATGGGCAATTCCATCTTCACCGACGAGGTGGCCTTCCGCCTCGCCCAGTCCATGCTCGAGCGCCGCCCCCGCCCCACCGCCTTTCTCGCCGGCTCGATGATGACGGCGCTGGGGGTCTTTCGCGCCATCCGCCAGGCCGGGTTGGTGCTGGGCCGCGACGTTTCCATGATCGCCCATGACGACGTCTTTCCCTATCTCAACGCCGACAACATGTACCCCACCATGTCCACCACGCGCTCCTCCATCCGCCAGGCCGGCACCCGCATCGCCGAGCTGGTCATGCAGGTCATCGGCGGCAAGCCGGTCGAGGACGTGCACGAGCTCTGGCCGGTCGAGCTGGTGCTGCGCGAAAGCTCCGGCCCGCCGCCCTGAAGGCGCCCGCTGCGCCGCTGTCGCTGGCGTCCCCTCCGCGCGCATTTGCCGTTTGACCGCGCGCCCGCCGCGGCCCATCCTTGCGCCATTCCCCGTTCCGGAGCCGCGCCGATGCAAAACCCCTTCGTCACCACCGAATGGCTGGCGGCGCATCTCGATGACCCGCAACTGGTCGTCGTCGATGCGAGCTGGCACATGCCCAATGCCGCGCGCAACGCGCAGGCCGAATATCTGGCCGGCCACCTGCCGGGCGCGGTGTTCTTCGACATCGACGGCATCGCCGATACCGATACCGACCTGCCGCACATGCTGCCTGACCCGGCCGATTTCGCCCGCCTCGTCGGCGCGCTGGGCATTTCGGCCGACCACACCATCGTCGTCTATGACGAGATTGGCCTCTTCAGTGCGCCGCGCGTCTTCTGGACGCTGCGCACCTTCGGCGCCGCGAACGCCGTCATGCTCGAAGGCGGCGGCCCCAAATGGCGGGCCGAGCGCCGCCCGGTCGAAGCCGGCCTCGTCAGCCGCCCGCCGGTGCCCTTCGTCACCCGGTTCGACGCCGGCAAGGTCGCCGCCTTCGCGACGGTGGCGGCGCGCAGCCGCGACGGCGCCGCCCAGATCGTCGACGCCCGCCCCGAGGCCCGTTACCACGCCGAAGCCCCCGAGCCGCGCCCGGGCCTCAAAAGCGGCCACATCCCCAACAGCCGCAACGTGCCGGTGGGCCTGCTCACCGAAAACGGCCACATGAAAGCGCCCGAGCAGTTGCGCGCCCTGTTCGAGGCGCGCGGCATCGCGCTCGACCGGCCCCTCATCACCTCCTGCGGCTCGGGCATCACCGCCGTCACCCTCGCCCTGGCGCTGGAACGCGCCGGCGCCGCCGATGTCGCGGTCTATGACGGCTCCTGGGCCGAATGGGGCGCCCGCCCGGACGCCGAGGTGGAAAGCTGATCAGCCGCCGTCCGCGTAAGCCACCCAGCCCCGAAAACTGAGCCCGGCGTAAAAGAGGCTAATGCCCTCGAAGCCGGCCGCGGCCAGCATCGCCTCTTCCTCCTCCGGCGCGAGGATGGAGAGCCGCGTGCCGATGGCCTCCCGGGCGCTGGCCAGTTGCGCCGCGTCCGTCCCCTCTGCTGCGCCATAGGCGACGTGCCGCGCCACCCATTGCGCCCGCGCCGGCTCCTCCTGCGGAAAGCTGATATGGGCCAGTGCCAGCGGCGCGCCGGGCCGCAGCCGACGGCGGATCTGCCGCAGCGTCTCGAGCCGCTGCTCGCGCGCGATGAAGTGGAAGGTAAGCAGGCTCACCGCCCCGTCATAGGGGCCCGGCGGCGCCACTTCTATCGTGCCCTGGTGCAGCCCCACCCGCGCGCCATGCGGCCCCACCGTCTGCCGCGCCAGCGCCAGCATGTCGGCGGACGGATCGACGCCCTCGAAACGCCAGCCCGCATGCGCCTCGGCCAGCGCCCGCAATTCCAGCCCGCCGCCCGCGCCTACCACCAGCACGCGGCCGGCCGTCGGCACGCGCTCGGCCAGCAGCAGCGACACCATGCGATGCAGGCTCTCGAAACCCGGCACCTGCCGCGGCGGCCCCGAAAGATAACCGGCCGCAGCGGCCCCCGAAAACGGTATCGTCGACGTCATTCCCATCCCCTCGCTGCCGCTGCCACCTGCCCAGTTACGACGCCCCCCGCCGCCCTGGCAAGCCGCTCTGCCCTTCTTGCTAACACGCTGTCATCCCTGCGCCTGCGGGGACCTCTGCTCGCTCCCGCAAATGGGTAACGGAGGTTCCCGCTTTCGCGGGAATGACCCGGCGAGAGAGTCGTAAAGGACCGCAATACAATCAAAAATATCCTGCGCGGCATCGACGGCTCCTTCCACCTCGCCCCCTCCTCCACCGACGCTGCCCACGGGCGTGACCCGTGGGCCACCCGGCGAGCCCCCACCGCCGCGGCGCCTGCCGAGAGCGGCCCGCGGATCAGGTCCGCGGGCAGCACTGGTGCGGGAGGACGCACAAGGCATGCCCCGTAGTCCTTCCGCCTTCAAAAGCATGCCCCGTGTGCAAAAAAGCCGCCGGGTCGCCCCGGCGGCTCGCATGGTTCGGCACTCGATAAAAGCTCAGGCCGACTTGTTCTTGTTGTAGACGTCGAACACCACGGCGGCGAGCAGCACCAGGCCCTTGATGACCTGCTGCCAGTCGATATTGACGCCCATGATCGACATGCCGTTGTTCATCACGCCCATGATGAAGGCGCCGATCACCGCGCCCGCCACCTGGCCGACGCCGCCGGCCATCGAGGCGCCGCCGATGAACACGGCCGCGATCACGTCCAGCTCGAATCCCTGCCCGGCCTTGGGCGTCGCGGTGTTGAGCCGGGCCGCGAAGATCAGCCCCGCCAGCGCCGCCAGCACCCCCATGATGATGAAGAGCTGGAAGCTCAGCCGCTCGGTCTTGATGCCCGATAGCTGCGCCGCCTTCACATTGCCGCCCATGGCGTAGATGCGCCGCCCGAACGTCATGCGCTTGGTGACGAAGACGAAGAGGGCGATCAGGATGGCCATCACCACCAGCACGTTGGGCAGGCCGCGATAGGACGCCAGCATATAGGCGAAGAACAGGATCAGCGCCGAGATCAGCACGGTCTTGACCACGAACAGCGTGAACGGCTCGGTGAGATAGCCGCGCGCCTGCCGCCGCGCCCGCCCGCGAATGGCAAAGAACACCATGCCCACGACGCCCAGTATGGCCAGCACCATGGTGGTGGTGTGCAGCGTCAGCGCCTGCACGCCCTCGCTCGCCGGCACCAGCGTCAGCGGCCCGATGACGTCGGGGATGAAGCCGGCCGACAGCAGCTGGAACTCGGCCGGGAACGGCCCCACCGACTTGCCGCCCAGCACCGCCAGCGCCAGCCCCTTGAACACCAGCATGCCGGCCAGCGTCACGATGAAGGAGGGGATCTTGAGATAGGCGATCCAGTAGCCCTGCGAGGCGCCGATGAGCCCGCCCAGCAACAGGCACAGCAGCCCCGCGGGAATGGCGGGCACGTGATACTCCACCATCAGGATGCCGGCCACCGCGCCGATGAAGCCGGCGACCGACCCCACGGACAGGTCGATATGCCCGCCCACGATCACCAGCAGCATGCCCAGCGCCATGATGATGATGTAGGAGTTCTGCAGGATGAGATTGGTGAGGTTGACCGGCTTGAACAGCACGCCATTGGTGGTGAACTGGAAGAACACCATGATGACGAGCAGCGCGACGACGAGCCCGTAATCGCGCAGATTGGCCCGGAGGATGGCCCGGATGGGATTGGCGTCCGGCGTCGCCGAGGCCGCGCTGGGCGCGGTATTGGCCGTTTCTGTGGTCATGATGCCTTTCCTTCGCCGCGCACGATGGCGCGCATGATCTTTTCCTGGCTGGCTTCGCTGGTGGGCATTTCGCCCACGATGCGGCCTTCGTTCATTACATAGAGGCGGTCGGTGATGCCGAGCAGCTCGGGCATTTCCGAGGAAATCACCACGATCGCCTTACCCTGCGCCGCCAACTGGTTGATGATGGTATAGATTTCATATTTGGCGCCCACGTCGATGCCGCGCGTCGGCTCGTCGAGGATCAGCACTTCCGGGTTGGCGAACAGCCACTTGCTCAGCACCACCTTCTGCTGGTTGCCGCCGCTGAGATTGCCGGTGAGCTGGTAGACATTGGGCGAGCGGATATTGGTGCGCTGCCGGTAGTCGTTGGCCACGTCCAGCTCGTGCAAATCGTCGACCACGCCATGGCGCGACACGCCGCGCAGATTGGCGTTGGTGATGTTGTGCTTGATGTGGTCGATGAGGTTGAGGCCGTAGGTCTTGCGGTCCTCGGTGGCATAGGCGATGCCCCGCGCCACCACCTTCTCGACGCTCGACGTATCGATTTTCTGGCCGTGCATCAGCACGTCGCCCGTGATCTTCTGGCCATAGGAACGGCCGAACAGGCTCATGGCGAATTCGGTGCGCCCCGAGCCCATCAGCCCGGCAATGCCCACCACCTCGCCCTTGCGCAGCGTCATGTCGATATTCTTGATGATCTGCCGCTCGCGGTGCTGCGGGTGGTAGACCGACCAGTTCTTCACCTCCAGCACCACCTCGCCGATCTGCGGCGTGCGGGTGGGGTAGCGGTCGTTGAGCGCCCGGCCCACCATCGAGGTGATGATGCGGTCCTCGCTGATCTCGCCGGTCTCCACCGTCTCGATGGTGCGCCCGTCGCGGATCACCGTCACCCGGTCGGCGACGTGCGAGATTTCGTTGAGCTTGTGGCTGATGATGATCGAGGTGATGCCCTGCGTCTTGAATTCGAGCAGCAGGTCGAGCAGCGCCCGGCTGTCCCGTTCCGACAGCGACGCCGTCGGTTCGTCCAGGATCAGCAATTGCACCTGCTTGGACAGCGCCTTGGCGATTTCCACCAATTGCTGCTTGCCCACGCCGATATTGGTCACCAGCGTGTCGGGGTCCTCGTTGAGCCCCACCATCTTGAGCAGCTTGCGCGCCCCGTCGCGGGTCTCGTCCCAGTCGATCACCCCGCCCTTGGCCTGCTCGTTCCCGAGGAAGATGTTTTCGGCGATCGACAGCAGCGGCACCAGCGCCAGCTCCTGGTGGATGATGACGATGCCCTTGTGCTCGCTGTCGTTGATGGAGCGGAAATGCTGCTCCTCGCCCTTGTAGACGATCTGCCCTTCATAGGTGCCGTGCGGATAGACGCCGCTCAGCACCTTCATCAGCGTCGACTTGCCCGCGCCGTTCTCCCCGACGATGGCGTGGACTTCGCCCTCGCGCACGGTGAGGTTCACGTCCTGCAAGGCCTTCACGCCGGGGAAGGTCTTGGTGATGCCGCGCATCTCCAGAATGATATTGCTCATGCTTGTCCTGTCGCTTGCTGCCCCGACCCGGCCGGAAAAGCGCCGCCGCCCATTTTAGGGCCATCCCGCCCGCTCGGCCAGATGGCGCCCGGCGCGCCGCAAATTCCGAGGGGGCCCCGCGTTGCCACGGAGCCCCCGTTTCATGCCGCCAGCGGCTTACTGGAGGTCTTCGGGCTTGATGTAGCCCGAATCGACCACCAGCTCCTGGTAGTTGCTGGCATCGACCTCGTACGGGGTCAGCAGGATCGAGGGCACGACCTTGACGCCGTTGTCATAGGTGGTGGTGTCGAGGCCATCGGGCGTACCGCCCGAGAGCACCGTGTCCACCAGCCCGGCGGTCACCTTGGCCAGTTCGCGCGTATCCTTGTAGACGGTCGAATACTGCTCGCCGGCGATGATCGCCTTCACCGAGGGTGCCTCGGCGTCCTGGCCGGTGACGATCGGCCAGGCGAGGTCGGCCGAACCGTAGCCGACGCCGCGCAGCGACGAGATGATGCCGCGGCTGAGCCCGTCATAGGGGGCCAGCACGCCATCGACGCGCGAGCCGTCCGAGTAGTTGGCGGAAAGGATGTTGTCCATGCGCGCCTGGGCCACCGCGCCGTCCCAGCGCAGCGTCCCCACCGTATCCATGCCGGTCTGGCCGGACTTGATGACGATGTCGCCCGACTCCACCAGCGGATCGATGACGCTCATCGCGCCGTCATAGAAGAAGAAGGCGTTGTTGTCGTCGGGCGAGCCGCCGAACAGTTCGACGTTCCACGGCTTGGTGTCGGGGAAGCGCTCCTTGAGGCCCTTGACCAGGCTGTTGGCCTGCAGCACGCCCACCTGGAAGTTGTCGAAGGTGGTGTAGTAGTCGACATTGGGGCTTTCGCGGATCAGGCGGTCATAGGCGATGACCGTGATGCCCTGGTCGGCGGCCTGCTGCAGCACGGCCGACAGCGTCGTGCCGTCGATCGAGCCGATCACCAGCGCCTTGACGCCCTTGGTCACCATGTTCTCGATCTGGGCGAGCTGGTTGGGGATGTCGTCCTCGGCATATTGCAGGTCGACGCCGTAGCCGCTGGCTTCCAGCGCGGCCTTGAGTTCGTTGCCGTCCGAGATCCAGCGCAGCGACGACTGCGTCGGCATGGCGATGCCGACCTGGCCCTTGTCCTGGGCAAAAGCCGGCACGGCGGCACTGGCCACCAGGGCACTGGCGGCCAACAGCACGGCCATTGATTTGAAAAGCTTCACGTCTCGACTCCCTTTGTCATTCGAGATTGCTTGTCGGGGTTGCTGGGATGCGGGCCCGGCTCGTGCAGCCGGCCGCGCCGGACGCCGGAGCCATCGCCGCGAAGCGATGCCGGCACGCCGAGGCGGCCCGTGGCGCCGACGCCGCTGCCGGCATCGTCACTTTGCACTGCATGAAATCCTCCGGCACAGATGGCGGCATGCCGCCAGGGACCCTCCCTGAACCACGGGCGCGACGCTAGGATAATCAGATATCAGTGTAAAGTGGCAACGCGCCCGCCGCGCCGTTTTTTTCGACTCCCGAAGATTAATCCTTCCTTGCCCGAAAGCCTTGCCGGACAACCATTGCAGCAGACCTTCGCTGTCGCTATGGTGCCGGCCAGTCGGGCGGGAACCTAGCGGAAAGCCACCATAAAACGGTCCGCCGATGCAAAAGGTATCAGACACCTTGGGGGAATCGTGGCGAACCGGAACGCCGAGACGCGCGCCGATCATCCCAGTGCCGCCACCACGGTGGCGGACGCCCTGGCGCAGGAAATCCTGACGCGCATGGCGCCGGGCAGCAGCCTGCCCAGCGAGGCGGAAATGGCCGAGCGCTACGCGGTCAGCCGCCTCACCGTGCGCGAGGCGGTCAAGCTGCTGGCCGGTCGCGGCCTGCTCGAACTGGCGCGCGGCCGCCGCGCCCTGGTGCGCGAGCCGGACGGCTCCGCCTTCGCCGACTTTCTCACCTCGATCATCCGCTACGACGTCAAGGGCCTGTTCGACCTGGTCGAGGTACGCCTCACCCTCGAAGTGCAGTCCGCGACCCTGGCCGCGCGGCGGGCCAGCCGCGCCGGCGTCACCGCCATCGAGACCGCGCTCGAGGGCATGCGCAACGTCGTCGCCCCGGACGGCACCGTGCCCGACGCCGCGGCCGAATCGCGCTTCCACGATTTCGACGTCGGTTTTCACGAAGCCATCGCCATGGCCAGCGGCAACCGCGTCCTCAGCTATCTCTTCGAAGCCATGGCCGGGCCGCTCAAGGAAGGCTTCTTCATCAGCCGGCGCGGCAACGAATATCGCGGCCACACCGCCCTCGACACCATCGAGGCGCACCAGCGCATCCTCGATTGCATCCGCGCCGGCAATGCCCGCGCCGCCGCCGAAGCCATGCGCTTCCACCTCAAGGACACCGAGCGCGACATCCGCACCGCCCTGACGCGCATGGCCCGGCAGCCCGCCGCCGCGCCGCCCGCATGAGGGGACTTGCCGCCGGCGCCCAGGTTTGAATAATCGCGGGCGCAACAACGGACGGGGCCGATGACATCGCGACAGGACGCAAACGCCAACCGCCTGGATGACGCCGCGCGCGCCGGCTGGCTCTATTACGTGGCCGGCAATACCCAGGAAGAGATCGCCGCCAAGATGGGCATTTCCCGCCAGTCGGCGCAGCGCCTCGTGTCGCTCTCGATCAGCGAGGGCCTGATCAAGGTGCGGCTCGACCACCCCATCGGCCATTGCCTCGACCTGGCCGAGCGGCTGCGCGCCCGCTACGCGCTCGACCATTGCGAGGTCGTGCCGTCCGATCCGGCCAGTTTGTCCACCACCATCGGCGTGGCCGAGGCCGGTGCCGCCGAGATCGAGCGTTTCCTGCGCGGCGATGCTCCCATCATCATGGGCATCGGCACCGGCCGCACCCTCAAGGCCGCCATCGAGCAGCTCCAGCCCATGGATTGCCCGCACCACAAGGTGGTGTCGCTGACCGGCAATATCGCCCCCGACGGCTCGGCCGCCTTCTACAACGTCATCTTCAACGTCGCCGACACGGTCAAGGCCCGCTCCTTTCCCATGCCGCTGCCGGTCATCGCCTCCTCGGCGCGCGAGCGCGAACTGCTGCACAGCCAGCCCATGGTGCGCGAAACCCTGGCGCTCGCCGCCCGCGCCGACATCACCTTCGTGGGCATCGGCGACATGGGCCCCGACGCGCCGCTGCTGCTCGACGGCTTCATCAGCGAGGCCGAGCACAAGGCCCTGCAGAAAGCCGGCGCCGTGGGCGAGATCTGCGGCTGGACCTTTGACGCCAGCGGCCGCCTCATCGACGGCATCGTCAACGAGCGCGTCGCCTCCGCCCCCATCCCCTCGCGCGAAAACGGCCGCGTCATCGCGCTGGCCATGGGCGCGACGAAAGCCCCCGCCATCCGCGCCGCCCTGACCCGCCGCCTCGTCAACGGCCTCATCACCGACGAACGCACCGCCGAACTGCTGCTCGCCTGAGCCGATCCCCACTCCATCCCCAGCCGCCAGCGCTGCCCCCGGGCCTGACCCGGGGGCCGTTACCCCCACCCCCTGCCGCCATGGCTCCCGCACCGGCCCCCGGGACACGCCCGGGCGCAGCCCGGAGAGGGTCGCCGGCAAAGACCGCCCCAACGCGAACATTTCCTCCGCGCGCCGGACAATCGCTCACGCCCCGAGATCCGCTCCTCCCCACCATGCTGAGGTACGCACCGCAATCGGGGCGCACGACCCCACTTGACTCCCGCAGCGGCTTGATGAACATTTGCTCATAACCAGAGCATATCTTCGCTTTGGCCCTTGGGAGGACTTTTATGAAACTGACACCCCTTTTCGTGGGCGCCATCTCGCTTGCCTTGGCCGGCTCGGCCTCGGCCCAGACCCTGACCATCGCCACCGTCAACAATGGCGACATGATCCGCATGCAGGGCCTGTCGAGCGCCTTCACCGAAGCCACCGGCATCGACCTCAACTGGGTGGTGCTGGAAGAAAACACGCTGCGCCAGAACGTCACCACCGACATCGCCACCAATGGCGGCCAGTACGACGTGATGACCATCGGCACCTATGAGGCGCCGATCTGGGCCAAACAGGGCTGGCTGGCCCCGCTCGACGGGCTGGCCGCCGACGCCACCTACGATGTCGACGACCTGCTGCCGCCCATCCGCGACGGCCTCTCCTACGAGGGCAAGCTCTATGCGGCGCCCTTCTACGGGGAAAGCTCGTTCATCATGTACCGCAAGGACCTGATGGAAAAGGCCGGGCTCACCATGCCCGAGGCTCCCACCTGGGACTTCATCGGCGAAGCCGCCCGCGCCATGACCGACCGCGCCAACGACATCAACGGCATCTGCCTGCGCGGCAAGGCCGGCTGGGGCGAGAACATGGCCTTCCTCACCGCCATGTCCAACTCCTTCGGCGCCCGCTGGTTCGATGAGAACTGGCAGCCCCAGTTCGACCAGCCCGAATGGAAGGCCACCCTCGACACCTATCTCTCGCTGATGGCCGATGCCGGCCCGGCCGGTGCCTCGTCCAACGGCTTCAACGAGAACCTCACTTTGTTCCAGCAGGGCAAGTGCGGCATGTGGATCGACGCCACCGTCGCCGCCTCCTTCGTCACCAACCCCGACGATTCCACCGTGGCCGATCAGGTCGGCTTTGCCCTCGCGCCCGACAATGGCCTCGGCAAGCGGGGCAACTGGCTCTGGGCCTGGTCGCTGGCCATCCCCAATTCCAGCCAGCAGCAGGACGCGGCCGAGCAGTTCATCAACTGGGCCACCAGCAAGGACTATCTCGCGCTCGTGGCCGAACAGGACGGCTGGGCCAACGTGCCGCCGGGCACCCGCATCTCGCTTTACGAGAACCCGGAATACCAGGCCGCCGCGCCCTTCGCGGAAATGACCATGGGTTCCATATACGCGGCCGACCCGACCCATCCCACGGTCAAGCCCGTGCCCTATACCGGCGTGCAATTCGTGGCCATCCCCGAATTTGCCGGCATCGGCACCAATGTCGGCCAGCTGTTCTCAGCGGCCCTCGCCGGCCAGATGAGCGCCGACGACGCCCTCGCCCAGGCCCAGGAAGCCACCCTGCGCGACATGACCCGCGCCGGCTACATCAAGTAGGGATCTCTCCCGCGAAGACCGTTGCGGCCGGGTGCTCCCGTGTCCGGCCGCAACCCGTCGCAAACCGGAGCCGTCCGGCCAAAGGTCCCCTCTGGCGGCCGGGCGGTTCCAGCCAACGACCCATCGAGCACGATTGTGCGGCTCCTGCGCCTCCCTCCCTCATAGCGGGGAGGGATTGAGGGAGGGGGTTCTTTGGTGGACTACTGAACCACCCCCAATCGGCCCTCCCCGCAAGGGGAAGGGGGCGCCGGAACCCAACCCCGGCGCGGATATCGGAGCACAGAGGAACAGCATGGCCACCAGACAGACCCGCACCCTGGCCCGCACCATGATGGCCCCCGCCATTGTCGTGCTGTTCGTCTGGATGGCCGTGCCGCTGGCCATGACGCTGTGGTTCAGCTTCCAGAACTACAACCTGCTCAACCCGATGATGCAGGGCTTCGCCGGCTGGGCCAATTACAGCTACGTCATCGGCAATCCCAGCTTCACCCAGGCGCTGGTCAATACCCTGCTGCTGGTGGGCGGCGTCCTCGTCATCACCATTGTCGGCGGCGTGCTGCTGGCCCTGCTGCTCGACCAGCCCGTCTGGGGCCAGGGCGTGCTGCGCATCATCGTCATCTCGCCCTTCTTCGTCATGCCGCCCGTGGCGGCGCTGATCTGGAAGAACGGCTTCATGCACCCCGGCTACGGCATGCTCGGGCATTTGTGGAAATTCTTCGGCCTCCAGCCGGTGGACTGGTTCAACCAGTACCCGCTGTTTTCGGTCATCGTCATCGTCGCCTGGCAGTGGCTGCCCTTCGCCACGCTCATCCTGCTCACGGCGCTGCAATCGCTCTCCGAGGAGCAGCGCGAGGCCGCCGAGATGGACGGCGCCAACGCGCTCAACCGCTTCCGCTACATCATCCTGCCGCACATGGCGCGGGCGATCACCATCGTCATTCTCATCCAGACCATTTTCCTGCTCGGCATCTTCGCCGAAATCCGCGTCACCACCGGCGGCGGCCCGGGCTACGCCTCCACCAACATCACCTTCCTCGTCTTCCGCACCGGCATCCTCTCCAACGATATCGGCGCCGGCTCTGCCGGCGGCGTCGTCGCCGTCATCATCGCCAACATCGTCGCCATCTTCCTGATGCGCGCCGTGGGAAAGAACCTCGATGCCTAGCCCTTCTCAAGCGAGCGCGGTTCTATCGCCTCCCTCCCCCTTGCGGGGAGGGAATGAGGGTGGGGGTCCGTCAGTGGACCGCCGCACCACCCCCTCCCTCGATCCCTCCCCGCAAGGGGGAGGGAAGCAAAAGAGCCGCATACCCAGCGACCGCGAAGCGGAGAAGCACTAATGGCCCGTCGCGCCCCCACCTCCACCCGCATCGGCCTCACCATCCTCGCCTGGGCCATTGCGCTATTGCTGTTCTCGCCGATCCTGTGGACGCTGCTTACCGCCTTCAAGACCGAGGCCGAGGCCATCGCCGCGCCACCCACCTTCCTGCCCGAAACCTTCACGCTCGACAATTTCGCCGCCGTGCAGGAGCGCTCCGACTACGTCAAGCACGCGATCAACTCGATCATCGTCTCCTTCGGCTCGACCTTCCTCGGGCTTCTCATCGGCGTCCCCGCCGCCTGGTCGATGGCTTTTGCGCCCTCGCGCTGGACCCGGGATATCCTGATGTGGATGCTTTCCACCAAGATGATGCCGGCGGTCGGCGTGCTGATCCCGATCTACCTCATCTTCCGCGACATGCGCCTGCTCGACACGGTGCACGGCCTCACCGTCATCATGATGCTGATCAACCTGCCGATCATCATCTGGATGCTCTACACCTATTTCAAGGAAATCCCCGTCGACATCCTCGAGGCGGCCCGCATGGACGGCGCCGAGCTGTGGAACGAAATCGTCCACGTGCTGGTGCCCATGGCCATTCCCGGCATCGCCTCGACGCTGCTGCTCAACGTCATCCTCGCCTGGAACGAAGCCTTCTGGACCATCACCCTCACCTCGGGCCGCGCCGGCACCCTTACCGCCTTCATCTCCTCCTTCTCCTCGCCGCAGGGCCTGTTCCTCGCCAAGCTCTCCGCCGCTTCGCTGCTGGCCATCGCCCCCATCCTGCTGCTCGGCTGGTTCAGCCAGAAACAGCTCGTGCGCGGCCTCACCTTCGGAGCGGTGAAATGATGCGCGCCCGGGAAAATCCACCCGCTCCATCGCTCCCCTCCCCCCTGAGGGGAGGGGTTGGGGGTGGGGGTCCGTCAGGGATCCTCCGCACCACCCCCCACCCCAACCCTCCCCCGCAAGGGGGGAGGGAGGCGCTGGCGTCGCTGCCCGCGCACAATCATTTGCCTTCGGAGGACTGAACCATGGGCGCCATCACCCTCGAACACGTCAACAAGTCCTTCGGCGACGTCCAGGTCATCCCGGATATCTCGCTCGATATCGAGCAGGGCGAATTCATCGTCTTCGTCGGCCCCTCGGGCTGCGGCAAGTCCACCCTGCTGCGGCTCATCGCCGGGCTGGAGGACACCACCGGCGGCCGTATCCTGCTTGACGGCGAGGACGTCACCGACGCGCCCCCCGCCCGGCGAGGGCTGGCCATGGTGTTCCAGTCCTACGCGCTCTATCCGCATATGAGCGTGCGCGACAACATCGCCTTTCCGCTCAAAATGGCGAAAACCCCGCAGCACATCATCGACCAGAAGGTGGAATACGCCGCGCGCACCCTCAATCTGGGCTCCTATCTCGACCGACGGCCGCGCGCCCTGTCCGGCGGCCAGCGCCAGCGCGTCGCCATCGGCCGCGCCATCGTGCGCGAGCCGAAGGCATTCCTCTTCGACGAGCCGCTCTCCAATCTCGACGCCGCCCTGCGCGTCAACATGCGGCTCGAGATCACCGAACTGCACCAGCAGTTGAAGACCACCATGATCTACGTCACCCACGATCAGGTGGAGGCCATGACCATGGCCGACCGCATCGTCGTGCTCAACGCGGGCAATGTGGAGCAGTTCGGCTCGCCGCTCGACCTTTATAAAAAGCCCGCCAACCGGTTCGTCGCCGGCTTCATCGGCAGCCCGCGCATGAATTTCATCGATGGCGCGGAAGCGGCGAAACATAATGCCCACGCCATCGGCATCCGGCCCGAGCATTTCGCCCTCTCCACCACCGAGGGCGCCTGGCACGGCACCGTCAACGTCGCCGAGCAGCTGGGCTCCGACACGTTCCTGCACGTCCAGAGCGATTTCGGCCTCCTCACCATCCGCACCGATGGCGACCACACCTTCCGGCACGGCGACAGCGTCTTCCTCACCCCCGACCCCAACCGCATCTACCGCTTCGACGCGGCGGGCAAGGGGCTCTGAGCCATGCGGGCCCTGGTGCCGCCGGCTCCTTGCCTTCCCTCCCCCTTGAGGGGAGGGACCGAGGGAGGGGGTCCTTCGGTAGTCCACCACACCACCCCCTCCCCGACCCTCCCCTCAAGGGGGAGGGAGGCGAAAGCCGAGACATCGAGAGCCAGGCCATGACCACCAGACTATCCCTCGCCACCCTTCCAGACATCACCGGCGTCGCCGTTCCCCGCTACCGCCGCGAAAACCTCAAGGCCGGCATCGTGCATTTCGGCGTCGGCAATTTTCACCGGGCGCATCAGGCGGTCTATCTCGACGCGCTGTTCAACCAGGACGAGGGCCATGACTGGGCCATTGTCGGGGCCGGCGTGCGTGCCGCCGACGCCGCCATGCGCGACGCCCTCGCCGCGCAGGACTGGCTGACCACCGTGGTCGAGCAGGAAGCCGACAGCAGCGCCGCCCACGTCACCGGCGCCATGATCGGCTATATCGAGCCCGGCGACAGCCAGGCGGTCATTGCCGCCCTCACCGATCCGGCCATCCGCATCGTGTCGCTCACCATCACCGAGGGCGGCTACTACATCGACCCGGCCAGCCAGGCCTTCGACCCCGGCCACCCCGACATCGCCTATGACGCGGCCCATTTCCACGCCCCGAAAACCGCCTTCGGCCTCATCCTTGCCGGGCTGGTGGCGCGCCGTGCCGCCAATATCGCGCCCTTCACCGTCATGAGCTGCGACAATATTCCGGGCAATGGCCACGTCACCCGCAACGCCGTCGCCGGGCTTGCCGCGCTCGTCGATCCGGCACTGGCCGCATGGGTGAAAACCGCCGTCGCCTTTCCCAACGCCATGGTCGACCGCATCACCCCGGCCACCTCAGAGCGCGAGCGGCGGCTGCTGGCCGACAGTTTTGGCATCGACGACGCCGCCCCGGTGTTCTGCGAGAATTTCCGCCAATGGGTGCTTGAGGACAATTTTCCCGCCGGCAGGCCGCCGCTGGAAAAGGTCGGCGTGCAGTTCGTCGCCGACGTCGCGCCCTACGAACACATGAAAATCCGCATCCTCAATGGCGGCCACGCCGCCATCGCCTATCCGGCGGGGCTGCTCGACATCCATTTCGTGCACGAAGCCATGGCCCATCCGCTGGTCGCCGGTTTCTTGCGCAAGCTGGAGACCGAGGAGATCATTCCCATCGTGCCGCCGGTCCCCGATACCGACCTCGGCGCCTACTTCGCCCTCTGCGAAAAACGCTTCGCCAACCCCAAGATCGGCGACACGGTGCGGCGCCTCGCGCTCGATGGCTCCAACCGGCAACCGAAGTTCATCATTCCCTCCGCCCTCGACAGGGCAAATGCTAACGCTCCGCTAACCGGGCTGGCGCTGGTGTCAGCATTCTGGTGTCGGTATTGCTACGGGATAACCGATAGCGGTGCGGTCATCGAACCCAACGACCCCAGCTGGGATCGCCTCAAGACCCAGGCCACTGCCGCGAAGGACCGCCCGGAAGCCTGGCTGGCCATGGCCGACATCTATGGCGACCTGGCCAAAAATCCCAGCTTTACCAAGGCTTTCTCCCACGCCCTTACGACCGTCTGGAGCAGGGGCACCACCGTCACGCTCGAGAGCTACTTGGCAGACACGCTCTAGCTCCAGTAAGGTCCCGGTCCGGGATCAGGACAAGAGGCTGGCGTGGTGCAAAACCTCCTCGTGGGCGTTGACGTAGGCACGGGCAGTGCCCGCGCCGGTGTTTTCACGCGCGATGGTAAGCTGTTGGGCCGCAACGAGAATCCCATTCTCATGCGCCGCCCCGACGCCAATTTCGCCGAGCATGACAGCGAGCAGATCTGGACCGCCGTCTGCTCGGCCGTGCACGCCGCCATGAACCAGGCCGGCGCCGCCCCCGAGGCGGTCGTCGGCATCGCCTTCGACGCCACCTGCTCGCTGGTCGTGCGCGACGCCCGCGGCCAGCCGGTCACCGTCTCCGAGGACGGCGAAGATCGTTGGGATACAATCGTTTGGCTGGACCACCGGGCGCTGGAAGAGGCCGATGAATGCACCCGCACCGGCCATGAAGTGCTGCATTATGCCGGCGGCGTCATGTCCCCGGAAATGGAAATCCCCAAGCTCATGTGGCTCAAGCGCCATCTGCCGCAAAGCTGGGCCCGCGCCGGCCAGATCTTTGATCTGGCAGACTTTTTGTCGTGGAAGGCCACCGGTTCGCTGGCCCGCTCGCAATCCACCCTCACCTGCAAATGGACCTATCTGGGCCACAAGGACGAGCCCTGGCGGCACGATTTCCTCGAACTCGTCGGCCTCGACGACCTGCTCGCCCGCGCCGCCCTGCCCGCGCTGGCGAGCCCCGTCGGCACCGATCTCGGCCGGCTGACGCCCACCGCCGCCCGGCAATTGGGGCTGTCCACCGCCTGCCATGTCGGCGCCGGCCTCATCGACGCGCATGCCGGCGCGCTGGGCGTGCTGGGCGCCTTCACCCCCGATGTCCACACCATCGACCGGCACCTGGCCCTCATCGCCGGCACGTCGAGCTGCGTCATGGCGCTGTCGGCCGAGGCCCGCCCGACCAGCGGCGTCTGGGGCCCGTATTTCGGCGCCGTACTGCCCGGCGTCTGGCTCAACGAGGGCGGCCAGTCGGCCACCGGCGCCCTGCTCGACCACCTCATCCGCTGGCACGGCGCCGGCGGCGATCCGACCCCCGAGCGGCACAGCGCCATCTGCCGCCGCGTCATGGAACTGCGCGCCGCCGAAGGGCTCGACCTGGCCGGCCGCCTGCACGTGCTGCCCGATTTCCACGGCAACCGCTCGCCGCTGGGCAACCCCTTCGCCCTCGGCGTCATTTCCGGGCTGACGCTGGACAGCGATTTCGACAGCCTGTGCCGGTTGTACTGGCGCGCCTGCGTCGGCATCGCCCTCGGCGTGCGACACATCCTGGAAACGCTCAATACCCGCGGCTACGCCATCGATACGCTGCACGTCACCGGCGGCCACACCAAGAACCCACTGCTGATGGAGCTTTATGTCGACGCCACCGGCTGCACCGTCGTCGTGCCGCAGGCGCCCGACGCGACCCTGCTTGGCATGGCCATGGTCGCCGCCAATGCCGCCGGCCTCTATCCCGGGCTCGACCGGGCGTGCCTCGCCATGCGGCAGGCGGAGACGGCACAATTGCCGGCCCCCGCTGCGCGGGAGCGCTTCGATCGCGACTACCGGATTTTCCTCGAAATGCTGCGGCAACGCCAGGCCATCGACGCGATAGGGTAACCCCCCGTCGCGTTTCGCCCGCCGATTTTCCTGCCCGTTGCGCCAGCCGACGCCGGAACCAAATTCGGCTCCTGCCGTTTCTGTGTCACGCAGCCCGATGGGGCGCGCAGGACTGGAGACCAACATGACCAGCATGGAAATCAAGGCCCTGGAAGACACAGGCCCGAACCGTTCATTGTGGCTCGACGCCTATGACGACCAGCCCCGCTATGCCCAGCTCGTCGTGGCGCTGTTGCCCGCGACGCTGATCCTGTTCGCTGCCACCGCCCTGCTGCTTGCGCTGCTCTAGGGCCGCATTGCAGGCAAGCGTTAGCAAACTGTCGAACAGGAGGGTTTCACGATGCTCGGCACCATTCTCATTATCGTCCTTATTCTGCTGCTGATCGGCGCCTTGCCCACATGGGGCTATTCGCGCGGCTTCGGCTATTTCCCATCCGGCATTCTCGGCGTCGTTCTCGTCGTCATTCTCATTCTCGTGCTGATGGGACGCATCTAGCGTCCGCATCGGCCGGAGCGACACGAAGCAGGGTCAGGGACTGCCGTCCCGGCCCTCTTCCAGCGCGTCCCGTCGTTCACGGGCGGAACCCCGCATGACCGGACGCGTTAACCGCCACATCTCAAAAAGGAGCGTCTTATGGCAAACACCACTGACACGGCCCCCGGCGGGCGCAAGGCCGCCACGGGCGGCACCAGCCGCGCAGCAACCTCCGCCTCCGATCGCGAGCAGGACCTGGAAGCGCAGGTCGCCCAGCTGCAGGCCGATCTCAAGGGCATTACCGAAACGCTGGCCAAGGTGACCGGCGACAAGGCCGGCGAAGTCAAGGATCTGGCGAAGACGGAATTGCGTCAGCTCAAGCGGCGCGGTCAGGACGTGATTGAAGACGTCCAGGACCAGGCCGGCGAATACGAGAAGCAGCTCAAGGACATGATCCGCGAAAAGCCCCTCACTGCCGTCGCCAGCGCGCTCGGCGTCGGCTTCGTGCTGGCCCTGCTGACCCGGCACTGAGCCATGCGGCTGCTCATGCCTCTGGCTGGCCTGTTCGGCGTCGAGGTCGAGGAAATCACCGAGCGCGTGCGGGCCATGGCCATAATCTACGCGCTGATCGGGCTCTTTCTCCTGCTCGGCCTCGGCTTTCTCCTGGCGGCCGGTTTCATGCTGGTCGCCGCCCGGCTCGGCCCGCTCTACGCCGCGCTGATCTTCGCCGGCGCCTTCCTGCTCCTCGCCCTGGCGGTCTATCTCGGCGCCAGGATCGGCGAGCGCCGCCATAAGCGGCAACTGGTCGACCGCCGGCGCGCCAGCGAAACCGGCACCCTGCTGGCCACGGCGGCCGTCACGGCCCTGCCCGTGATGCTGAAGGCGCCGCTGCCGGTAAAGCTCGGCCTGCCGCTGGCCGGCCTCGTGGCCCTGGCCCTCATGCGGGACGATAGCGCCGACGCGGACTGACCCTCGCGCAAAAACCGATAGCCGGCCGCTTCTCAGCCTCGGGAAAGCGGCCGGCTTTCGTCGTCGGTGTCGCCGGATGGAGCCTGTAGCGGCGGGCGCGGCCGGATCACCGGCAGCGCGCCCGGCTCGATCCGCAAATCCACGACCGAAGCGAGCGGAATGAGCTCCCCGTCGATGACCGCAAAGGTCTTGCGCTTGCGCTTGGGGAAATGCAGCCGCAGCGTCGGCACCTCTATCTCGCTGACGATCTGGTTGGCGCGCCAGCGCCCCGCCAGGATGTCGAACAGCAGATTGACCAGTTCACCGGTAGTAACGCTGCCCGCGACATAGACCCCCAGCACGCCGCCATCGAGTTTTTCCGCCACCGGCACCGGCGCATTGTCCAACCGGTTGTTGGAGACGACGATGCCCGAGACCAGCCGCTCGGTCTGCCGGCCCGCGATGATGAAATCGGCCGTGAAGCGGGGCGGATCGACCACCGCAGCCGAGATGGCCCGCAGGCTGGCCAGCAGCTTGCCGATACGGCTGCGAAACACCATCTGGTCGCGGATGCGCACCAGCCGGGCATGGATGCCGACGCCGAACTGGTGCACGAAGGGCCGACCATTGGCCGTGGCGATATCGATCCTGTCCACCGTGCCGTGCGCGATCGCCGCGAGGGCCGCTTCGAGGTCCAGCGGCACGCCCAGCGCCCGCGCGAACAGGTTCATCGTGCCGGCCGGCAGCACGCCCAGCGGCTTGCCGCTTTCGAAAGCCACGGTCGCGGCGGCCGAGATGGTGCCGTCCCCGCCCCCCGCCACGATCGCTTCCGCGTCCGAGGCCGCCGCGGCGCGCAGGGCTTCTTCCACCGCGTCGCCCGCCACCACGCTACAGGTGCACGCGTGCCCGGCCGCGGCGAAAATGGCTTCCGCCCGCCGGCAGAAACTATCGAGATCCATGGTGCGGAGCGTCCCGCCGCCGCGATTGAGAACCAGATGAACGCGCATTCCTCACTCCGGCTCTTCCGCGTCCGATACGTCCGCCCCCGGCGTCTTGCCCAGATCGGGCAGCGGCACGATGACCTCGAGCCCCCCCGCCTCGGGCGTCCGGTATTGCGGTTCGCCGCCGAACTGGCCCGCCAGCTGCCGGACGATGACGGAGCCCAGGCCCTTTTCAAAGCCCGCCTGGCCCGGCGGCAGCCCGACGCCATCATCGCCCACTTCGAGCACGGTGGTGCCCCCCTCCGCCGAGCGATAGAGCCGCACGGTGATGGTGCCGGCCCGGTCATCGGGAAAAGCGTATTTGAGCGCGTTGGTCACCAGTTCGCCCACCAGGATCCCCAGCGTCGTGGCGTCCCGGGCGCTGACCGTGATCGGCTCGATCCTGCTTTCGATGGCGATGCGCCCGGCATCGGGCTGGGTGGCCGCGATATCGCCGATGACCGTTTCGAGGAACTCATCGGCGCTGGCCGATTCCAGATCGTCGCCCAGCCGCAACCGCCGATGCGCCGAGGCGATGGCGTGCACCCGCAACCGGGCCGCCTCCAGCGCCTTCTTCACCTCCTCGGCGGGGCTGCGCATCATTTGCAGGGCCAGCAGCGACGAGACGGTGGCGAGGGAGTTGCCGATCCGGTGATTGGTTTCCTGCAGCAGCGTCTCGACCCGCTGCCGCTCGTGCTCGGCAAAGGCGCGGGCTTCCTCGATAGCCTTCGTGCGCTCGGCAACCTCGGCTTCCAGCGCTTCGTTCTGGCTCAGCAACCCGTGATGGCGCAGGGTGAGCGCGCTGACCTGCCGCTGCGTGCGGCTCAATAGGGCATAGGCGAGGATGACGGCGGCGGCGAGGGCGGCGATCAGCGCCGCAACCAGGCCCACGCGGCTGTGGTCGATGGCGGCGTTGCGGGCTTCGAGCTTCTGGTTCTCCTCCGCGATGAAGGCTTCCAGCGTCTCGGTGACCTCCGCCATCAGGCGGGCGCCCATGCCCGTTTCGGTCAGCCGCTGCGCCTCGGGCCGCCGGGCGTCGGCCACCAGCTCCACCGTACGGGCCATTTCGGCCATCTTGCTGGCGATGTCCCCGGTAATGCTCGCGACCTTGGCCGTCTGCCCCGGATCGTCGGCCGTCATGCCCAGCAGGGCCTCCACCCGCGCATCGATGCTCGAGGTGGCTTCGCGATAGGGGGCGAGGAATTGCGGATCGCCCGTCAGCAGGTAGCCGCGCTGGTTGGCCTCGGCCTGGTTAAGCGCGTTGGTCAGTTCGCGCGCCGCATTGCGCACGGCATAGGTGTCGGTGACGTCGCGAATCTGGCGCTCGATGCCCTGCATCAGCAGCAGGGCGGCCAGCGCGGCGAGACACACCAGGGCCAGCGATGCCCAGATCGCCAGGCGTCGGGCACTGAGCCCGCCCCGCCGTTTTAGCTGCGCCGTGACGATCTTGTCCACCAAAGCCCTCGCCCGATCGAGACCCGCTCCTGCCGGCAGTCCGCCCACCCTATCATGCAGGGCGGCAGCGGCGCTTTGCAAGCCGGGCGCCCTGCCAGTCCCCCGGGAGCGCCTAGAACGACTGGTTGCCCGCCGTCACCTGCGCCGATACGGCATCGGGGCCGTAGTCGGACTGCCCGCTCACCTTGAGAATTTCGGTGAGGCGCGTCCGCGCCCGGCTGACCCGGCTCTTCATCGTGCCCACGGCGCAGCCGCAGATTTCCGCGGCTTCCTCGTAGGAAAAGCCCGAAGCGCCGATGAGGATGATGGCCTCGCGCTGATCGTCCGGCAGCTGGCTGAGGGCCCGCTTGAAATCTTCCATGTCCATCGCGCCGTACTGGGCTGGATGCACCGCCAGCCGCTCGGTGAACACGCCATCGGTGTCCTGCACCTCGCGGCCGCGCTTGCGCATCTGGCTGTAGAACTCGTTGCGCAGGATGGTGAAGAGCCAGGCCTTGATATTGGTGCCCATCTCGAAGCTGGACTGCTTGGCCCAGGCTTTCATGACGGTATCCTGCACTAGGTCGTCAGCCTTGTCGTGCTTGCCGGTCAGCGACACCGCGAAGGCCCGCAGGCTGGGGAGCGTCGCCAGCATTTCCCGCTTGAAGGAGGGGGGTTGGGCGGTCATGCGTCACTTCCCGTCTCTGGCGGCGGTCTTGCCGGCTTGCGAGCGCTCGGCACTGTCGAGTTGTTCGAGCAGGTCGAGCAGTTGCGTGGGAACGCCCTCGTCCTGCACCGCACCGTAAAGGGCGCGCAGGCGCGAACCGATATCCGAGTTCGGGCCCAGCCCGTCCTCGTGCCGGCCCGGCTGCGACCGCGGGCGACGCTGGGCCAATTGATTGTCTCTCGTCATTATGTGGAACCGACCGAATTCAGGAACGTTTGTCGTCTGGAAATCGAAGAATGCAGCAGGGATAAAAAAGTTCCATCCCCACGGAACTTTTCGACACCGGTGGCGTTTTGCGCTTCTGTGAGGTCACGAACCACAAGCGTCACTGGGAGTTTTCGTCCATGTCATTGTCAACGCGGATCGCTCCGCATCTGCCGTATCTGCGCCGTTTTTCCCGGGCAGTTACGGGCTCGCAGACTTCGGGCGATGCCTATGTCGCCGCGACCCTGGAAACGTTGATTGCCGACATTTCCCTGTTCCCCGAAGCGTCCAGCGACCGCATTGCGCTTTACAAGCTTTTTTCCGCCCTCTTCACCTCTTCCTCCGTCACCATTCCGCAGCCGGCCTCCAATTTTGCCTGGGAGCAGCGCGCCGCGACCAATCTGGCCAATCTCGCCCCCAAGCCGCGCCAGGCCTTCCTGCTGGTCGCCGTCGAAGGCTTCACCCATGAACAGGCCGCCGAAATCCTCGATACCAGCGAAGCCGAGTTCAGCGACCTGCTCGACCAGGCCTCGCAGGAGATTTCCCGGCAGGTGGCCACGGAAGTCATGATCATCGAGGACGAGCCGCTCATCGCCATGGATATCGAGCAGATGGTGGAAAGCCTCGGCCATCGCGTCGTCAGCGTCGCCCGCACCCACAAGGAGGCGGTAAAGCTCTTCGAGCAGACCCAGCCGCGCATGATCCTGGCCGATATCCAGCTGGCCGATGGCAGCTCGGGCATCGACGCGGTCAACGACATCCTCAACTCCCATCCGGTGCCGGTGATCTTCATCACCGCCTTCCCCGAGCGGCTGCTGACCGGCGAGCGGCCCGAGCCCACCTTCCTCGTCACCAAGCCGTTCAACCCGGATATGGTCAAGGCACTCATCAGCCAGGCGCTGTTCTTCGACGAAGGCTCGCGCGCCGCTGCATGAAGCCAGGCGCCAGCCTTTAAAAAAGCCGGGCCCCGCGCCCGGCTTTTTTATGGCCCATGGGGAACTCCTGCCGGCTCAAGGCGTTGAAACAGCAGGTTAAATCTTGGAGCTTCCCATGCTTTACTATGCCCTCGTCTTCCTCGTGATCGCGCTCATCGCCGGTGTGCTGGGGTTCAGCGGCATCGCTGGCGCGTCCGCCGGCATCGCGCAGATCCTGTTCTTCCTGTTCCTCGCCTTCCTGGTCGTCTCGCTGGTGATCGGCCTCTTCCGCCGCACCTGAGGCGAACGGCGTCACCGGGCCGCTGCGGGGCCGGGAAACGGGCTGTCGATACGGCCGGTGACGTAATAGGCGGCAAGGCCGAGCCACTCGCGCAGCGCCAGCGTGGCGGTGAAGAGGTTGACGGCCGGATCGCCGATATCGAGGCCGGGCCCTTCCTCGCCGGTGCTGCGAAAATCCACCGGCCACGGCGTCATCGCGATCCCGGCCTTGTCGAACAGCCCCATCGAGCGGGGCATGTGATAGGCCGACGTCACCAGCAGCACTGCGCCCTCGCCCTCCGGCAGCAGGCCGCTGAGCAGGGCGGCGTTCTCGGCGGTGTTGCGCGCCGCGTCTTCCAGGACAAGCCGCGCTGCGGGCAGCCCCTGCTCGAGAAAGAACCGGCGCGCCGTGGCCGCCTCGGTTTCCGAGCCATCCTCGCTGACCAGCGCATTGCCCCCGCCGCTGAAAACCACCGGCGCGTCGGGATAGGCGCGCGCCAGCCGCAGCGCTTCCGTCATGCGGTCCCCGGCCATGTTGAGCTCGCTCACCTGCCGCGCGCCGCTGATCCTGCTGCTCGTGCCCCCGCCCAGCACCACGATGGCCGCCACCCGCTCGGGCATGGCCGCCGGGCGGCTGAACCGCGCCTCCAGCGGCTGGACCAGGAGGGCACCCGCCGTGGTATAGCCCAGGACGAAAAGCAGCAGCGCCGCCGTCCCGGCAAGACCAATGGCGGTCTTGCGCCAGCCGCGCCAAATCAGGACCATGCTGGCCAGCACTGCCAGTAAAATCAGGCTCACTGGCTGCGCCAGAATCCAGAAAAGCTTGGAAATAATAAAGAACATGGCGTCCACCCGCTCCACATGGCATATCGCCTGGGGGCGATTTGGCTCTTGCACTCTGGCCAGCTTCTGTTTTTCTAGCAGACGGTCAAGATTGCATCACGCACAATAAGGCAGTCACCGGTCAGGAAGGCGCCCGAAACGGGCCAAGGTAGAGTATGACGCAACCCGGATCCGCCACGGCGGCGCCGTCGGCAGTGGTGGAGCTGCGCGGCCTGCATAAGTCCTATGGCGAGCTCGAAGTGCTCAAAGGCATTTCCCTCACTGCCGCCGAGGGCCAGGTGGTTTCCCTCATCGGTTCGTCGGGCTCGGGCAAGTCGACCCTGCTGCGCTGCATCAACATGCTCGAAGTGCCCGACCGCGGCGACGTGCTGATCGACGGCGAGGCCATCCGGCTGCGCGGCGAAGGCCCCGGCCGCCAGATCGCCGACGAAGGCCAGATCCGCCATATCCGCTCCGAGCTCGGCATGGTCTTCCAGTCCTTCAACCTCTGGGCGCACATGACCATCCTCGAAAACGTCATGGAGGCGCCCCTCATCGTGCAGAAGCGCCCGCGCGGCGAGGTGGAGGCCGCCGCCCGGGCCATGCTGGACAAGGTGGGCATCGGCACCAAGGCGGACGCCTATCCGGCGCAGCTTTCCGGCGGCCAGCAGCAGCGGGCCGCCATCGCCCGCGCGCTCTGCATCAATCCGCGCGTCATGCTGTTCGACGAGCCGACCTCGGCGCTCGACCCGGAGCTGGAGGTCGAGGTGCTGCGCGTCATCAAGATTCTCGCCGACGAGGGCCGCACCATGGTGCTGGTCACCCACGACATGGAGTTCGCCCGCTCGGTCTCGGACCACGTGGTGTTCCTGCACCAGGGCCGCATCGAGGAAGAAGGAACGCCCGAGGCGATATTCGCCGCCACGCGCTCGCCGCGCCTCAAGCAATTTCTCAATGCCGCCAGCCATGAGTGAGGGCATGAGGACTATCCCGGCCTGCCCGGGCACAACGATAAATCAACGACAGCAATGGAGAGAAGCGATGAACAAGATCATGTTGGCGGCGGCGGCCGTGCTGGCCCTGGGCACCCCCGCCCTGGCCCAGGAAACCGTCCGCATCGCCACCGAGGGCGCCTACGCCCCGTGGAACTTCCTGTCCGACAGCGGCGCGCCCGCCGGCTATGAGATCGATCTGGGCAATGCCCTGTGCGAACAGGCGGCGCTCAATTGCGAATGGGTGGTCAACGACTGGGATTCCATCATCCCCAACCTGCTCGCGGGCAACTATGACCTCATCATGGCCGGCATGAGCATCACCGAGGAGCGCCTGCAGACGATCGACTTCAGCGACGAATATTTCCCGCCCGATCCGTCGCGCTACGTAGCGCTGGCCGGCAGCAGCATCGATTTCGACAACCTGTCGGGGGTGCGCATCGGCGTGCAGGGCGGCACCATCCAGGCCGGCTACGCCGAGGCCGAGCTTGCCGATGACAACACCGTGGTTTCCTTCAGCACCGCCGACCAGGCCGTGGCCGACCTCGCCGGCGGCAATGTCGACGTGCTCTTTACCGACGGCGCCTATGTCGATCCGATCGTTGCCGCCTCCAACGGCTCCATCGAATATGTCGGGCCCGACGTGCTGATCGGCGAAGGCATGGCGGCGGGTATCCGCAAGGAAGATACCGACCTCAAGGCCAAGCTCAACGACGCCATGGCGGCCCTCAAGGCCGATGGCACCGTCGACAAGCTCATCGCCCGGTGGTTCGACGGCCGCGGCCCCTACTACGCCGACTGATTTTTCCAAGCCGTCCCCCGGCCCGACGCCGGGGGACATCTGGGGCATCCCTTCCCGCATGACCGACGATATCGCCTTCTGGCTGGCCTACCTCACCAACGGCAAGCATCTGACCTGGTACGCCAGTTTCCAGTTCACGATCTTTGCCGCCGTCATGGGGGGCCTGTTCGCCATCGTCTTCGGGCTGGCCGGGGCGACGCTGAAGAACGCGCGCTTCTGGCCGCTGCGGCTGCTCGGCACCCTCTATTCGTCCATCGTCCGGGGCGTGCCGGACGTGCTGTTCTTCCTGTTCTTCCCGCTCGCCTTCGAACAGGCGGTGGAGTGGTTCATCGCCACCCAGGTATGCACGCCCGAGATGATCGCCGCCCAGACCTCCCCCTGGCCTCCCTGCAAGGAAGCCAACTGGTTCCTGGGCACCTCCGAATACCTGCTGCTAGCCAGCGTCTCGCTCGGCCTCGTCTACGGTGCCTTCGCCACCAACGTCATCCACGGCGCCATGCGGTCGGTGCCCGTGGGGCAACTCGAAGCGGCGCGCGCCTATGGCATGTCCGCCACCCAGGTGCTCTGGCGCATCCATATCCGGCAGATGTGGGTCTATGCCCTGCCCGGCCTCTCCAATGTCTGGATGCTGATCATCAAGGCCACCTCCCTGCTGTCGCTGCTGCAGATCGCCGATATCGTGCTCTGGGCCGACCGGCTGGGCGCCCCCAATTTCCTGCCGGCGGTGGGCCTCGTCCACGACGACTGGCGCTGGCGTTATTACCTCGTGCTCTTCATCTTCTATATCCTCGTCACCTGGCTCTCCGAGCGCGCCTTCGAGGCCGTCATGCGCCGCGCCGGCCGCGGCATCCTCAGCGAGGTGCGCGCCTGATGCTGGAGGGATTTGTCAACGATCTGGTCCGGCTGGCGCCCGCGACGCTGTTCAACATCTATTTCGCCGCCGCCTCCATCCCCATCGGCTTCGTGCTGGCCATTTTCCTCGCTCTGGGCAAGGCCTCGGCCAATCCGCTCATCAATCACCTGTCGCGCGGCTACATCTACGCCTTTCGCGGCTCGCCCCTCTTCATCCAGTTCTTCATGTTCTATTCGCTGGCGCTGTCGCTTAACGTGACGCTGTGGAAGCCGTGGGGGCTGTCGGGGCTGGTACTGCACCCGCTGTTCATGGGGCCGCTGGTGCTGGTGCTCAACACCGCCGCCTACACCGCCGAAATCTTTTATGGCGCCCTGCGCGCCGTGCCGCGCGGCGAGGTCGAGGCGGCGCGCGCCTATGGCATGAGCCGGACCCAGCAATTCCGTCGCGTCATCTGGCCCAACCTCATCCGCCTCGCCTGGCCGGCCTATACCAACGAGGCGGTCTTCCTGTTCCACGCCACCGCCATCGTCTATTTCGCCCTGCCGGTGGTGGGGGCACAGAAGGACCTGATGACGACCGCGAAAGATCTGTTCGAGCGCGACTACAATGCCTTTTTGCATTTTTCGGTCGCGGCGCTCTATTTCCTGGCCGTGACGCTGGTCATCTTCTTTCTCTTCGGCCTCGTCTACCGCCGCCTCACCCGCCACCTGCCGCCGCAACCGGGGCTGCGCCTTTCGTTCAAATGGCTGCGCTAGCGGGGCGGGTTAGGTGAGGGATAATTAAGCCTGTGCGCAAGGGACCGGCCGGTTACCCAAAATAAACCGCACCCTTAAACGCGGCTTTAGCAGCCCCGTCCTAGCCTGACGCCTACAGAAAGACCCCGCAGGTCCCGTTTGGAGAGCGTCGAATGGAAAACAGTGTGACAAGCGTGCCGGAAGCGGCGCTGACCGGGAGCCTGCGCGACTACCGGACCCCCGAGGGGGCGGATTTGATCGGGCGGACGAAGCCCTTCTACCAGTGGCAGGACCTGCGCCGGCAGAGCGGCCTCTGGCCCTATGCGCGCTCGACCGCCACGGCGCCCCAGGCCCGCTGCGAAGCCCGCTCCGACGACGGCGAGACGCTCGCCGGGATCAACTTCGCCAGCCAGGACTATCTCAGCCTCTCCTCGCACCCCGCCATCAAGCAGGCCGCCATCGAAGCCATCGGCGAATACGGCGTCCACAGCGCCGGTTCGGCGGCCCTGCTGGGCAATACCGCCAATTCGCTGGCGCTCGAGCGCGCCCTTTCGGATTTCCTCGGCGGCCGCGAAATCGTGCTCTACCCCACCGGCTGGGCGGCCGGCTATGGTTCGGTCCAGGGTTTCGTGCGGCCCAACGACCACGTGGTCATGGATATCCTGGCCCATTCCTGCCTGCAGGAAGGCGCCAAGGCGGCGACGCAGAACATTCACTACCACGGCCACCTCAATCTCGACGCCCTGGCGCGCAAGCTGCAACGCATTCGCGCCGTCGACAGCCAGAACGGCATCATGGTGGTGACCGAAAGCCTGTTCTCCATGCATTCGGATACGCCGGACCTGGCAGCCATGCGGGCGCTTTGCGACCAGTTCGGCGCCACGCTGCTGGTCGACTGCGCGCACGATCTGGGCTCCATCGGCGAAAATGGCCTCGGCCATCTCGGCTTGCAGAACATGTTGGGCGGCGCCGATATCATCATCGGCAGCTTCTCCAAGACCTTCGCCTCCAACGGCGGCTTCATCGCCGTCCGGGACCGGGCGGCGGCCGAATATCTCAAATATTACAGCGCCACCCACACCTTCTCGAACGCCCTGTCGCCCGTCCAGGCGGCGACCGTGCTGACCGCGCTCACCATCGTGCGCTCGGAAGAAGGGCGGACCCGGCGCCGCCAGCTCATGGACAACGTGCTCTATCTGCGCGCCGAAATGAACCGCGCCGGGCTCGAAACGCTGGGCGACCCGTCGCCCATCGTGCCGGTGCGGCTGGGCCTCGAAAGCGTCGGGCGCTTCGCCGCCCGCCAACTGGCGGCCATGGGCGGCATCGCCAACCTGGTGGAATACCCGGCCGTGCCGCAGGGCGGCGCCCGCTTCCGCTTCCAGGTCATGGCCGCCCATACGCGGCAGGATATCGACCAGGTCGTCGACATCCTGGCGCAGGCCATGCGCGACGCCGACCTGGAATACCGCCTCGGCCACGAGGGGCAGGCCCCCGAAGCGCGGCAGCGCCCCAAGGCCAGCGTGGCCTGACCGGCCCTCCATCAGAACGAATCCCGTGATCACGGCCGCTGACTACCGTCAGTGGCCGCCTTCATGCGGCCTGCGTCAGCCCATGGCCGCCTGCGGCATCTTCGGCCCCAGCACGGCTTCCATCTTGCCCAGGAGGCGCGGCAGGTCCACCGGCTTGGTATCGAAGTCGATGCAGCCGGCCGCCAGCGCATTGGCCCGGTCGCTTTCGAAGGCGCTGGCCGTCAGCGCGATGATCGGGGTCGCCGCCGTATCCGGGTCGGCGTGAATCCGCCGCGTCGCCTCGCACCCGTCCATCTCGCCCAGGCCGATATCCATCAGCACCACGTCGGGCAGCAAATCCTTGGCCGCCGCGATGCCCGAGGGGCCGTCCTCGGCGAAACGGATGGAAAAGCCGCGCCGCTCCAGCCGCCGCCCGAGCACGTCGCGGTTGATGGGATTGTCTTCGATGATCAGCACCAGTGCCATGTCGAAACTCTTACTCTATGCGTTGGCGGCCCGGGCCTTGTGGCCGCGCACCGATTGCAGGTCGGCCAGGGCGGCCTTGACCTTCGCCGCGTCGAGCGGCTTCATCACGGTCCCGTCGGCGCCGGCGGCAAGGGCCCGGGCGCGTTCGGACAGGATGGAAATCATGAACACCGGGATGCCGGCCGTGGCCGGATCGGCCTTGAGCGCCGCCAGCACGTCCCAGCCGTCGAAGCCGGGCATCAGGATATCGAGGAAAATGGCGGTCGGCCGCACCGTCCGGGCAATCTGCAAGGCCGATTGCGGCGCGTCGGTGCAGATCGGCGTATAGCCTTCCCGGCGGAACAGCCGCTCCACCAGTTCGAGGAAATTGCGGTCGTCGTCCACCACCAGCAGCCGCTCCCGGGTGTCGTGCTGCGGCTCGTGTCCGTTGAGGCCGGCGCTGCCGTCGCGGGCGGCGCGCAGGTCGGCCTCGTGCTCGGCGATGAGCGCCGCTTCGGCGGCCCTGTCGGCGGCGGGCCGGGCCGGCTCCAACTGGGCCTGCTCGGGCTCGGCCGGCAGGTGAATGGCAAAGCGGGCGCCCTTGCCGAGCGCGCTTTCCACCTCGATGCGCCCGCCCATCAGCCGGCACAGGTTCTGGCTGAGCGACAGGCCCAGCCCCGTGCCGCCATAGACCGCCGCGATCCTGGAATTGGCCTGCGAGAAATTGCTGAACAGCGCCTGCTGCTGCTCGGGCGAAATGCCGATGCCGGTATCGGTGACGGCAATCTCCATCCAGTCCCGGCCCTCGATATGCCGCCGCGCCACCGACAGGGTGATCTGGCCGTTCTGGGTGAACTTGGCGGCATTGGACAGCAGATTGAAAATGGCCTGGCGCAGCTTGGTGGCGTCGGCGCGCACCGTGCCCAACTCGCCCGCCCGTTCCACCACGAAACTATTGGTGTTCTTGGCCGCCAGCGGCCGGGCCGTCGCTTCCACATCGGCCAGCAGCAGGTCGATATCGACGTTCTCCACGTGCAGGACCATCTTGCCGGCCTCGATCTTGGAGATGTCGAGGATGTCGTTGACCATGGCCAGCAGGTGCTTGCCGGCGGCGCTGATCTTTTGCAGGTCGGCGATCTGCTCGCCCCGCCCGTCCAGTTCCGCGTCTTCGAGCAGGATTTCCGAATAGCCCAGCACCGCGTTGAGCGGCGTGCGCAGCTCGTGGCTCATCTTGGCGAGGAACTCGGACTTGGCCCCATTGGCGCGCTCGGCCTCGTCCTTGGCCACGGTCAGGGCACGCAGCGTCGCCTGATGGCGCTCGATTTCCCGTAAAAGCTCGGACTGGCTGTCGACGACGCTCGAATAATAGGCCGCCATCATGAACACGTAGAGATTGGCGCCCAGCGCGGACAGCACCCCCGCCACCACCATGTTCTCCACCGGAATATGGGTCGGGAACGCCCCTTGCAGATAAAAGCCGTAGAGCGTCGCCAGCCCGCCGGTGATGACGGCGAGCACGAAAATCCGCGCCACCCAAGTCGAGCCCAGATACATGAAGCCCAATAGCGGCACCAGCACCAGCCAGACGAGGAACGGCGAACTGGTGCCGCCATAGTGATAGGCGCCCCACAGAATACAGAACACCAGATTGGCCACCGACAGCATGGCGATGGGCACATAGGCTTTCGGAAACAGCTTCTCGAGCGCCAGGAACGGCCAGAAGCCGTAGATGGACGCGGCCAGGATCGCCACGTGCGGAAACGGCTGCGGATCGGCGAGCCAGAGAAAAACCGGGATCGGCGTGGCGATCAGCGGCCCGAACAGATGGCTGATGATGAACATCTGCACGCGCTTGCGCACATGCAGGTCGGTTTTCATCGCCTCGGGAGTGAACCAGGCCACCACCTGCTGAAAAGCCGCCAGAGCGCCCATCGATACTGCCGCCAATCGTGCGAAAATCCGGCGCGATTGTGGGCTTCACATTTTGAGAAGTCGTAAACTATCGCGCCGAAAAGTCGGGGCGGCGAAACGCCGGCCGCTAGTCGCGCATGTCGCGGTCGAAGACGAATTTGGGCATTTCCCAGCGAAAGATCAGCGCCAGGACCCGAAGGGTGAAGCCGATGGCTGCCGCGACCAGCACCATCAGGTCCACCGGCACGCCGGCATTGAGGCCGAAATAATAGATCACCCCGGTGACGATGGAGACGGTCGCGTAAAGCTCGCCCTGGAAGATCAGCGGAATGTCGTTGCACAACACGTCGCGCAGAATGCCGCCCACCGCCCCGGTCGCCATGCCGGCAACGATGACGATGATCGGGTGGACACCCGCCTCGATGCCGATATTGCACCCCACGATGGTGAAGACCACCAGACCAAGCGCGTCGAGCAGCAGGAACGGCCAGCGGAGCCGCGCCACCAGTCGCGCCAGCGGGATGGTCAGCATCGCCGCGCCGCACACCAGCAGCAGCAGATAGGGGTTGGCCACCCAGACCAGGGGATAGTGGTTGAGGAACATGTCGCGGGCGGTGCCGCCACCCAGCGCGGTGACGCAGGCGATGAGGCAGACGCCGAACCAGTCCATGTTGCGCCGGCCCGCCGCCAGCGCCGCCGTCATCGCCTCGGCGGTTATCGCGATATAGAAAGCTATGAGCAGCATGTTCCCCGGCGCCGTCGAATCCGGGTTGCCCCGGCCCCCGTGTCGCGCCAGCATTCGCCCAGCATGTCCCTGGAGGCAAGCCCCATGCGCCAGCCCCGTTCCGTCCGGGCCCTCGAAACCTTCGGTCGCACGCGGCTGAGCGAAAATTTCTTCATGCGCGATTTTCTCTATTCGGAAATCGCCGCCATCAACGGCTTTGCCAACCTGCCCGACGATCCGGACCTCGCCATCGCCGTCGGCCGGCGCCTGTGCACCGAGCTGCTCGAGCCGCTACAGGCCCGGTTCGGCCGCCTGTCGGTGCGCTCGGCCTATCGCTCGCCGCAGGTCAACGGCTTAGGCAATGCCAGAAAACTCAATTGCGGCAGCAATGACAGCAATCGCGCCGGCCATATCTGGGATCGCCGCGACGCCGGGGGCCATATGGGCGCCACCGCCTGCATCGTGGTCAACCGCTTTATCCCCTATTACGAGCGCACCGGGGATTGGGAGGCCCTCGCCTGGTGGGTGCACGACCACCTGCCCTATGCGGACATGGAGTTCTTTCCCCACTACGCCGCCTTCAACCTGCAATGGCACGAGGCGCCCGGCCGCACCATCTACAGCTACATTCCCCCGCGCCGCGGCCGGCTGACGGCACCGGGCCACGCCAACTGGGCCGGCCGGCACGACCAGGCCTATGCCGCGATGCTGGCCGAGATCGGCTAGAGAAAATCATCGCGGCGGGGGGTGAAGACGTCGACGAGCCGCCCCTTGGTCAGCGCCACGACGCCGTGAACGCGCCCCGCGGGCACGATGAAGCTGCCGCCCTGCTCGACCACCTGCGTGTGGCCGTCGATGGTCACTTCGAACCGGCCTTCCGCGACATAGCTCACCTGCACATGCGGATGGCTGTGCGGCGCCCCGACCGCGCCCGGCTCGAAGCCGAACTCAACCTGCATCAGCTCAGGCGTGTGGATCAGCACCCGCCGCGTATTGCCGGGCGCCAGTTCGGTCCACGCCGTTTCATTGGGCTGCGCGAAATATTTCTGCTTCGTCATCGTCTCACCTCGCAAGCCAGCCGCCATCGACCGGGATGACGGCGCCGTGCATATAGCCCGATGCGGGCGCCAGCAGGAACACGGCCGCGTCGCCGATATCGGCCGGCATCCCCCAGCGCCCCGCCGGGATCCGCTCCAGTATAGCCTCGAAACGGTCGGGATCGGCGCGCAGGGCGGCGGTATTGTTGGTTTCGATATAGCCCGGCGCGATGGCGTTCACATTGATGCCCTTCGCCGCCCATTCATTGGCAAGCAGCCGCGTGATCCCCAGCACGCCGCTCTTGGACGCCGTGTAGCCGGCGACCCGGACGCCGCCCTGGAAACTCAGCATCGAGGCGATATTGACGATCCGCGCCGGCCGCCCGGCCGCCAGCGCCTGCCGGCCCATCGCTTGGCAGAGAAAGAACATCGCCTTGAGGTTGACGTCCATCACCGCGTCCCAGTCGGCCTCGCTCATCTCCGTCGCGGCGGCGCGCCGGATGATGCCGGCATTGTTGACCAGCCCGTCGATGGGGCCGTGCTGCTGCCAGGCCGCGTCGAACATGGCCTGCGCCTCGCTGGCCTGGCCGAGATCCGCCTTGACCGCGACGAATTCGGCCGCCTCGGCCGCCATCGCCGCCGCCGTCTCCGTCATATCGGAACGCCCCACGCCGATGACCCGGCCACCGGCCCGCCCGACCGAGAGGGCAATGCCCTGGCCGATGCCGGTATTGGCGCCGGTGACCAGGACCGTCCGCCCCGCAAGACTGAAGGCGCCACTCATTAGCGCAGGGCCTCCATCTCGACTTTTTCCACGTCGGTATAATCGACATTGTCGCCGGCCATCGCCCAGATGAAGGTATAGGCGCCGGTGCCGGCCCCGGCGTGGATCGACCAGGGCGGCGACAGCACCGCCTCCTCGTTGCGCACGACGAGGTGCCGGGTTTCCGCCGGTTCGCCCATCAGATGCAGCACGAAGGCGTCGGGCTGCAGGTCGAAATAGAGATAGGCCTCCATTCGCCGGTCATGCACATGCGCCGGCATGGTGTTCCAGACCGACCCCGGCGCGAACTGCGTGAGGCCGGCAACCAGCTGGCAGGTCTTGACGCTCTCGGCATTGACATACTGGTAGATGGTGCGCTCGTTGGCCGTGGCATTATTGCCCATTTCGAGGCGTTTGGCGTTTTGCTTCTGCAGCAGCGTCGTCGGATAGGCAGCGTGGGCCGGGGCGCTCAGCAGGTAATATTTCGCCCCCGCGCCGGCAAAGCGCACCGCTTTCGCGCCCATGCCCACATACAGCATGTCGCGCGGCCCCACCGCGTGCTCGACGCCATCGACGCTGATGGTGCCAGCCGCCCCGATATTGACGGCGATCATTTCGCGCCGTTCGAGGAAGAACGACGTTCCCGTGGGCTTGATCGGCTCGAGCGCCAGCGCCTCGCCCGCCGGTACGGCACTGCCCACCGCCATGCGGTCGTAATGGCTGTAGCTCCAGCGCACGACCCCGGCGGCAAACAGTCCCTCCACCAGGAAATTGCGGCGCAGCTCCGCCGTGCCGAAACCGGCGGCGGTCTGCGGATCGATGGCGAAGCGAATGTCGAATTCGGTGGGCATGGCTGGGCTTATCTCCGTTGGTTCTGCTCGGCGAGGCGCGCCCGGTAGCGCTCCTGGCTGCGCGACAAATGGGTCCGCATGGCGTTGCGGGCGCCCTCGACATCGCCGGCGGCAATGGCGTCGGCGATGCGGCGATGCTCATCGTGCAGGCCCGCCTGATACGAGTAGGTCAGTACGCTTTCGGTCCGCCACGGCGACTCGGTGTCGCAAGGGATGGTGCGGCTGCCCAGCGCGTCGAGAATTTCGACATAGAGGGGATTGTTGGTGGCCGCGGCGATGGCGTGGTGAAAGGCGAAATCGCTCTTGCCCGTAGGCAAGCCCGCCTCCAGCAGGCGGCCGAACTCGGCCCAGGCCTCCACTATCGCCGCTTCCTGGCTGGCGCTGCGGCGCTGGGCGGCCAGCCCCGCCGCCTCGATCTCGACGCCCATGCGAACTTCGAGCACGTTGAGCGCCACGGAAATCTTGTTGAGGCTTTCCCCGCCCATCCGGCCGAAGGCATTGCCGACCTGATCGAGCAGGAAGACGCCCGAGCCCTGGCGCGGCTCCACCAGACCATCGGCCGCGAGGGCTGCGATGGCCTCGCGCACCACGGTGCGGCTGACGCCGAACTGGGTGGCCAACTGATTTTCCGTCGGCAATCGGGCGCCGGGCACGAATTCGCCGGCCCCGATGCGCTGGCGCAGCGTATCGATCACCAGCCCCGCCAGCTTGGGCCGGCGGCTCCCCACGACGATTTTCTCGGCAACAGTCATGACGCGCCCGATCCCGCAGCGTTCTGGAGCTCCAGCGTAGGGGCGGCAAAAAACCAAATCAACAGACAAATATCTATATTTGTATGATAACTGGTTAGAGCGTTGGTAAACAACAAAAAACTCCGACCGCGTGGCCGGAGTTCTCGTTCGTCCGAGTGTTGGTTTCGGGGATACCCCGCCCGAAACGCGCTAGATATGGATGGCGCCGTCACCGAGCGAGAGCGCCGCTTCCCGGATGGCTTCGGAGAGCGTGGGGTGGGCGTGGGTGGTGCGCGCCACATCCTCCGCCGCGCCGGAAAATTCCATGGCCACGACCAGTTCGTGGATCATCTCGCCGGCATTCTTGCCCACGATGTGGGCGCCCAGGATGCGGTCGGTTTCCACATCGGCGAGGATTTTGACGAACCCCTGCGTCGCCAGCATCGCCTTGGCCCGGCCATTGGCGGTAAAGGGGAATTTGCCGATCTTGTAGTCGATGCCCTCGGCCTTGAGCTCGTCCTCGGTCTTGCCCACCGAGGCCACTTCCGGGCTGGTGTAGACCACGGCGGGAATGGCGCCGTAGTTGACGTGTCCCGCCTGCCCGCTGAGGATTTCGGCCACCGCGATGCCCTCGTCCTCGGCCTTGTGCGCCAGCATGGGGCCAGCGATGACATCGCCGATGGCGTAGATGCCGTCGACCGAGGTCTTGTACTGCCCGTCGACCCGCACCCGGCCGCGCTCGTCCAGCGCCACCCCGGCAAGCTCGAGCCCCAGCCCCTCGGTGAAGGGCTTGCGGCCCACTGCCACCAGCACCACGTCCGCCTCGAGGATTTCGGCGTCGCCGCCCTTGGCCGGCTCCACCCGCACCTTGAGCCCCTCGCCCTCGGTCTTTTCGATGCCGGCCACCTTGCTCGACAGGCGGAAGTCGATGTCCTGCTTTTGCAGCATGCGCTGGAACTGGCGGGCCACCTCGCTGTCCATGCCGGGCAGGATACGGTCGAGATATTCCACCACCGTCACCTTCGCCCCGAGCCGCTGCCACACCGAACCCAGCTCCAGCCCGATGACGCCGGCGCCGATGACCAGCAGCCGACCCGGCACCTGGTCGAGCGTCAGGGCGCCGGTGGAGCTGACCACGGTCTTTTCGTCGACCTCGATGCCGGGCAGGTTGGCCGAGACCGAACCGGTGGCGATGACGATGTTCTTGCTGGCGATTTCCGTCTGCGGGCCGCTCTGCGGCGTCACCAGCACCTTGCCGGCGGCAGGGATGGAACCGATGCCGCGGAAAACCGCTATCTTGTTCTTCTTGAAGAGATAATCGACGCCGCCGACATTGGAGGCGACGGTCTCGCTCTTATGCGTCATCATCTGCGGCAGGTTGAGCTGCGGCGCGGCGATGTCGATGCCCAGCGCCTTGAAGCCGTGCCGGGCCTCGTCCAGCAGTTCCGAAGCGTGCAGCAGCGCCTTGGAGGGAATGCAGCCGACATTGAGGCAGGTGCCGCCCAGGGTCGGCCATTTCTCCACCACGGCCACCTTGAGGCCCAGCTGCGCGGCACGGATGGCGCAGACATAGCCGCCCGGGCCCGAACCGATGATGGTGAGGTCGAATTGTTCTGCCATTTGTCCTAGCCCCGAAGCTTATTGGCGCGGCTCTCCCCGCGCCGGAAATGTAATGCCGCACAAACGGTTATACCAGCCCAACCAAGGGAGCAACGGTCAGGAGGCGGAGATTTCCTGCGCCCGCTTCAGGGGTTCGGGCAATTGCCGGTCGATGTCGAAGGCGCCGCTTTCCACCTGCCCGAGAAAGCTGCGGCAGAAACTGTTCTTGTCCGGCGCCTGGTTATAGGCCGACATGATCTGGCTGCCGCCGTAATTGCGGGCCGCCTTGAGTTCGGCCGGATCGCCCCCGCCCAGCCGCTCGATCACCCGGTCGGCCAGCTCTAAATAGCTGATATTGCGCAGATACCAGTTTTCCGCGGCGGTCTTGAAGGCGGTGTCGAGCCCGGCGGTTTCATAGCAATGCGTGCTCATCACCTCGACGATGGCTTCCGAGCCGTGAAAGGCCATCAGCGCGCCGATCAGGGCCGCATCGTCCCCTTCCGCCTGCGCCCGCGCCGGCGCCGTCAGCAGGGTAAGCGCCAGCCCGAGCATGACAATCCTTCGCACCGCAACCTCGTTCACAACACCGTCGCATCGGGCCCCGTAAAGACCCTGAGCCGCTAACAGACCGTTAACATCTGCCGCCGCACCCCACACCAATTGGTGAACGAAAAAGGGCCCGCCGCAGCGGACCCTTCAAAGCCGAGAAATGTGGCAACACTCAGAGGTCGAGCACCAGCCGCTCGGGCGCCTCAAGGCTTTCCTTGACGCGCACGAGGAACGTCACCGCCTCCTTGCCGTCGACGATCCGATGGTCGTAGGAGAGCGCCAGATACATCATCGGCCGGACCACGATCTGCCCGCCCACCACGACCGGGCGCTCCTGAATCTTGTGCATGCCCAGAATACCCGATTGCGGGGCATTGAGGATAGGCGTGGACATCAGCGAGCCATAGACGCCGCCATTGGAGATGGTGAAGGTGCCGCCCTGCATGTCGGCCATGGACAACTGGCCGTCGCGGGCCTTCTTGCCCAGATTGCCGATTTCCTTCTCGATCTCGGCGATGCTCATCTGGTCGGCATCGCGCACCACCGGCACGACGAGGCCCTTGTCGGTGCCCACGGCGACGCCGATATGGGCATAGTTCTTGTAGATGACTTCGTCGCCGTCGATCTCGGCATTGACCGCCGGGATTTCCTTGAGGGCATGCACCACTGCCTTGGTGAAGAAACCCATGAAGCCCAGCTTGACGCCGTGCTTCTTCTCGAACAGCTCCTTGTACCGGCTGCGCATCTCCATCACCGGCTGCATGTCCACCTCGTTGAAGGTGGTGAGCATGGCGGCGGTGTTCTGCGCGTCCTTGAGGCGCCGGGCGATGGTCTGGCGCAGGCGGGTCATCTTGACCCGCTCCTCGCGGGCCGCGTCGTCCTCGGCCACCGGCGCGCGCGGCGCCCGGGCGACAGGCGCGGGCACCGAGGCGGCGGGCGCCGGCGCGGCGGCGGCAGCGGGCGGCGTCGCCAATGCCGCCAGCACGTCTTCCTTGAGCACCTGCCCGGCCTTGCCCGAGCCGGCGATGGCCCCGGCGTCGAGGTCGTTCTCGGCGATCAGCTTGCGCGCCGAGGGCGCCGGCGCGCGGTCGCTGCCCCCGGCAGCGGGCGCCGCGGCGGCGGCCGGCTTGATCGGCTCGGGCCCGGCGGCGTTGGCGGCAGGCGTCTCGGCCTTGGGCTCGGCCGGCTTGGCGGCGGGCGCCGCGGCGCCAGCCCCCGCCCCGGCAGCGATGGCGCCCAGCAGGGCCCCGACATCCACGGTTTCGCCGGGCTGGGCGGCGATCGCCTCCAGCACCCCGGCGGTCGGCGCGGGCACCTCGATGGTCACCTTATCGGTTTCGAGCTCGACCAGCGGTTCGTCGGCGGCGACGGTGTCGCCCACCTGCTTGAACCACTGCCCGATGGTGGCCTCGGTGACGCTTTCGCCCAGCGTCGGCACGCGGATTTCTGTCGACATGGATTTACGATCCTTCTTGGTGGCCTATTTGGCGAATGCTTCGTCCAGGAATTCCTGCAATTGCGCAAGGTGGGTGCGCATCAGGCCGGTGGCGGGCGAGGCGGCCGCCGGACGGCCGACATAGCGCACGCGCTGACCCTGCCGGCCGATCTGGTCGAACACCCATTCCACGTAAGGCTGGATGAAGGCCCAGGCCCCCATATTGCGGGGCTCTTCCTGGCACCAGACGATATCGGCATTGGAAAAGCGCCCCAATTCGTCCACCAGCGCCTTGGCCGGGAACGGATAGAGCTGCTCGACGCGCAACAGATAGACGTCATCGATGCCCTTCTTCTCCCGGTCCTCCAAAAGGTCGTAATAGACCTTGCCGGTGCACAGCACAACGCGCCGGATCTTGTCGTCGGCCGCCAGCTTGATGGTGGTCTTGGGCAGGCCGGGCGCCTCGGCGTCGTCCCAGAGCAGGCGGTGGAAGCAACTGCCGGTGGCCAGCTCCGCAAGGCCCGAGACGGCCCGCTTGTGGCGCAGCAGGCTCTTGGGCGTGAACAGCACCAGCGGCTTGCGGAAGTCGCGCTTCAATTGCCGCCGCAGGATATGGAAGTAGTTGGCGGGCGTGGTGCAGTTGGCCACCTGCATATTGTCTTCGGCACAAAGCTGCAGGAAGCGCTCGGGACGGGCCGAGGAGTGCTCGGGCCCCTGCCCCTCATAGCCGTGCGGCAGCAGCATGACGAGACCCGACATGCGGAACCATTTGCGCTCGCCCGAGGAGATGAACTGGTCGATGACCACCTGCGCGCCGTTGACGAAGTCGCCGAACTGCGCCTCCCACAGGGTCAGCGCCCGCGGCTCGGCCAGCGAGTAGCCGTATTCGAAGCCCAGCACCGCCTCTTCCGAGAGCATCGAGTTGATGACCTCGTAGCGCGCCTGGTCGGGCGCCAGATTGTTGAGCGGCGTATAGGTCTTGTTGTCGACCTCCTGGTCGTTGAGCACCGAGTGGCGCTGGCTGAAGGTGCCGCGCTCCACGTCCTGCCCGCTGAGGCGCACCGGGTGGCCTTCGGTCACCAGCGTGCCGAAAGCCAGCGCCTCGGCCGTGGCCCAGTCGATGCCTTCACCCGCCTCGATGGCCTTGAGACGATTATCGAGGAAACGCTTGACGGTCTTGTGGGCGTTGAACCCTTCGGGCACGCGGGTGAGCGCCTGGCCGATCTCCACCAGTTCCTCGAGCGGCGCGGCGGTATCACCGCGGCGCGGGCCTTCCTCGTCGGCCGGCTTGAAGCTTTTCCACTGGCCATCCAGCCAGTCGGCCTTGTTGGGACGATAGTCCTGACCCGCCTCGAATTCGGTTTCGAGCTTGGCCCGCCAGTCGGCGCGCAGCTTGTCCACGTCCTCGGCCGTCACCAGCCCTTCGGCCACCAACTTGTCGGCGTAAATCTCCAGCGTCGTCTTGTGGCCGCGAATGCGCGAATACATCAGCGGCTGGGTGAAGCTGGGCTCGTCGCCTTCATTGTGGCCGAAGCGGCGATAGCAGAACATGTCGATGACGACGGGCCGGCCGAACGTCTGGCGGTATTCGACCGCCACCTTGGCGGCGAACACCACCGCCTCGGGGTCGTCGCCGTTGACGTGCAGCACCGGCGCCTCGATCATCTTGGCGACATCGGTGGGATAGGGCGAGGAGCGCGAATAGATCGGCGAGGTGGTGAAGCCGATCTGGTTGTTGATGACGAAGTGGATGGAGCCGCCCGTGCGGTGGCCCTTGAGGCCGGAAAGGCCGAAACACTCGGCCACCACGCCCTGCCCGGCAAAGGCGGCGTCGCCGTGGATGAGCAGCGGCAGCACGCTGGAGCGGTCCGGCTTGCCCTCGGCCTCGATATCCACCAGCTTGCCGTCGGGAGAAATGTGCAGGTCCTGCTTGGCGCGGGCCTTGCCCAGCACCACGGGATCGACGATTTCGAGGTGCGAGGGATTGGCCGTCAGCGACAGGTGCACCTTGTTGCCGTCGAACTCGCGGTCCGACGAGGCGCCCAGGTGGTATTTGACGTCGCCCGAGCCCTCGACGTCCTCGGGGTAGAAGGCGCCGCCCTTGAACTCGTGGAACAGCGCCCGGTGCGGCTTGGCCAGCACCTGGGTGAGCACGTTGAGGCGTCCCCGGTGGGCCATGCCCAGCACGATATCCTCGATGCCCAGGGCGCCGCCGCGCTTGATGATCTGCTCGAGCGCCGGAATGGTGGCTTCACTGCCGTCGAGCCCGAAGCGCTTGGTGCCGGTATATTTGACGTCGAGGAATTTTTCGAACCCCTCGGCCTCGACCAGCTTGTTGAGGATCGCCTTCTTGCCCTCGGGGGTGAAGGAGATTTCCTTGTCCGGCCCCTCGATGCGCTCCTGAATCCACTGCTTGGCGTCCGGATCGGAGATGTGCATGAACTCGATGCCGAGCGTACCGCAATAGGTTCGTCGGAGAATGGCCAGCATTTCGGGCAGCGTGGCGTATTCGAGGCCCAGCACGTTGTCGATGAAGATCGAGCGGCTGTAGTCGGCCTCGGTGAAGCCGTAGCTGGCCGGATCGAGCTCGGGCGCCGGCTCCTCTTCCTTGAGCTTGAGCGGATCGAGGTCGGCATGCAGGTGGCCGCGCATGCGATAGGCGCGGATCATCATGATGGCGCGGATCGAATCGCGGGTGGCGCGCAGCATCTCCTCGGCGCTCGGCGCCGGCTGGCCTGCGGCCGCCGCCTTGCTGGTGGCCGCCTTTTCGACCTTGAGGGCAACTTCCCCCCAGTCGCCGTCCAGCGCGCTCACCAGCTCGCCGTGCTCGGCCTGCGGCCAGTCCCGCCGGCTCCAGCTCGGCCCCTCGGCGTTCTTTTCCGCGACGCCCTGGGCGTCGTCGAGTCGGGAAAAGAAGCCCCGCCAGGTCTCGTCGACGCTGGAAGGATCCGCCTTGAAACGGGAATAGAGCTGTTCGATGTAGTCGGCGTTGCCTCCGTAGAGGAACGAGGTCAGCAAGAACGTGTCGTTCTTTTCCTGTCGTGTCATCGCTTGTGTCGCAAAGCCTTGCGCCTTGCCATCCTTCTCAACGCACCGGCCGCGCCGGCATCAGAAACGGTCGCCAAAGTTTTTCGCGATATTGACCGCTGTTCCTTTGTATCTTGTTAAGCCTTGCGGCACCTGCAAGGGCGGCACCGGCAAAGCTCTCGCACAGAGGCCGGCGTCCGCCCAGACCTAACACCGATCCGTGACCAGAGCGCGGCCAACTTTGGTTGCATATTCCCAGCGTCCGGCACGTCCTTGTCATCTCGCCCCAAGGGGTAACGGGGGTTCCCGCTTTCGCGGGAATGACCCGGTGGGGGTGGGGGTTCCGGTGGGCTGGGGGGCCGGTGAGGGTGACTGTTCCGGTCCGCCATTCGAGCGTAGCTCTCATGGCCTGCTCGCCTAAAATCTCGCCACTGGGGAGATTTTGCCCTGCGGGCCGGCTCTCAGCCCCGGAGAACCTCCGCCAGGGTCTTGCCGATGCGGGCGGGAGAATCGGACACCTTGATGCCGGCCGCTTCCATGGCGGCGATCTTTTCCTCGGCCCCGCCCTTGCCGCCCGAGATGACGGCGCCGGCATGGCCCATGGTGCGGCCCGGCGGGGCGGTGCGGCCCGAAATGAAGCCGGCCATCGGCTTCTTGCGGCCCTTCTTGGCCTCGTCGATGAGGAACTGCGCCGCTTCCTCCTCGGCCGAGCCGCCGATTTCGCCGATCATGACGATCGACTTGGTGGCCTCGTCGGCGAGGAACATCTCCAAAACGTCGATGAACTCGGTGCCCTTGACCGGATCGCCGCCAATACCCACCGCCGTGGTCTGGCCCAGCCCCTCGCTGGTGGTCTGGAACACCGCCTCATAGGTCAGCGTGCCCGAGCGCGACACGATGCCCACCGAGCCCTTGGAAAAGATCGAGCCCGGCATGATGCCGATCTTGCACTCTTCCGGGGTGAGGACGCCCGGGCAGTTGGGCCCGATGAGGCGCGACTTGGACTTTTCCAGCTTGGCCTTGACCCGCACCATGTCGAGCACCGGCACGCCCTCGGTGATGCACACGATGAGCGGGATTTCCGCCTCGATGGCTTCCTCGATGGCGGCGGCGGCGCCCGCCGGCGGCACATAGATGACCGAGGCGTTGGCGCCGGTCTTTTCCTTGCCCTCGGCGACCGTGGCATAGACGGGCAGGCTGGCCGAAGCGTCGATGGAACTGGTCCAGGTCTCGCCGGCCTTCTTCGGGTTGACGCCGCCCACCATCTGCGTGCCGTAATAGGCCAGCGCCTGCTCGGTGTGGAACGTCCCCGTCTTGCCGGTCAGGCCCTGCACGAGAACCTTGGTGTCTTTATTGACGAGAATGGCCATAGTTTTCTCTTCCGTCGTTGGGCGCCTTGCGCCGAAAAATGCCGGCCCGCCATGACGGGCCGATGAAGGGCTGGCGCTAGGGGCTGGCGTCGTCGGGCAGCAGCCGGGTCAGCCGCAGCACGAACCCGTCTTGCCCTTGCAGCGCCTGCACCAGTTCGGGGTTGCCGCCATTGCCGCTCCAGCTGCCATAGATGCCGGTGGCATCCTCGGTGAGCTCGCCATCGAGCCAGTCGAGCCTGTTGAGCGCCGCGAGCTGCGCGTCGGCCGCCGGCCCCGCCATGTCGAAGCCGACGCTGCAGGAGATGCCCACGACGCCGGGATAGCGCGCCACCTCGACCCACAGATTGCCGTCGCCCACCCCGGCAAAGCTCCTGAAGCCGGAATAAAGGCGCGTATAGGGGGTGTCGCCGGGCTCTTCGCTCACCATCCAGCCCAGCACGGTGGCCTCGTCCAGCGCCGCGTCCACGTCGCCGGTCGCGAACTGCTCGCACAGATCGAGCACCGCCAGCGACGCCGGCTCGGGCTTGCTCTTGCCCGCCGCCAGGGCCGGCATGACCGCCAGCCCCAGCGCCAGCACGGCAATCGGGACGAGAAGGCGCATCGGGCTCAGCCCTTGACCGCCTTGACGATCTTTTGCGCCGCGTCGTCGAGGTCGTCGGCGGAAATGACGTTGAGCCCCGACTTGTCGAGGATTTCCTTGCCTTCCTTGACGCGCGTGCCTTCGAGCCGCACCACCAGCGGCACCTGCAAGCCCACCTCCCTGACCGCGGCGATGACGCCCTCGGCGATGATGTCGCAGCGCATGATGCCGCCGAAAATGTTGACCAGGATGCCTTTGACGTTGGGGTCGGCGGTGATGATCTTGAAGGCGGCCGTCACCTTCTCCTTGCTGGCGCCACCGCCCACGTCGAGGAAGTTGGCCGGCTCGGCGCCGTAGAGCTTGATGATGTCCATCGTCGCCATGGCCAGCCCGGCGCCGTTGACCATGCAGCCGATATTGCCCTCCAGCGCCACATAGGCGAGGTCGTATTTGGAGGCCTCGATCTCCTTGGGGTCTTCCTCGGAAAGATCGCGCAGGGGCTTCAATTCCTCGTGCCGGAAGGCGGCGTTGTTGTCGAAGCTGACCTTGGCGTCGAGCACGCGCAGATGCCCGTCCGTCATGACGATCAGCGGGTTGACCTCGAGCAGGCTCATGTCCTTTTCGGTGAACGCCTTGTAGAGCGCCGGAAAGAGGCTTTTGCCGTCCTCGGCGGCGGCGCCTTCGAGTTCGAGCGCGGCATTGATCTTCGCCACGTCGGCGGCGCTGACGCCGGCCAGCGGGTCGATGCCCACGGTGACGATCCGCTCGGGCGTCGCCTCGGCCACCGCCTCGATATCCATGCCGCCCTCGGTCGAAACGACGAAGGCAACCCGGCCCGTCGCCCGATCCACCAGCAGCGAGCAGTAAAGCTCGCGGGCAATGTCGGCGCCGTCCTCGATATAGAGGCGGTTGACCTGCTTGCCGGCAGCGCCGGTCTGCTTGGTCACCAGCGTATGGCCCAGCATCTCGCGGGCATTGGCCACCACGTCCTCGACCGACTTGGCCAGCCGCACGCCGCCCTTGGCGTCGGGGCCCAGCTCCCTGAACTTGCCCTTGCCCCGGCCGCCGGCATGGATCTGGCTCTTGACCACATAGAGCGGCCCGGGCAGCGCACGGGCGGCGGCCTCGGCCTCGTCCGCCGAGAAGATGGCGACGCCCTGGGCGACCGGCGCGCCATATTCCTTGAGCAGCGCCTTGGCCTGATGTTCATGGATATTCATCGTATTCCCCTTGGGATGGGTCGGTACCGCAGAGATCAGACCCTATCACCGGGTCATTCCCGTGACAGCGGGAGCCTCTGTTACCCTGCCAGAAACGGCGGCCCCCGCTGTCGCGGGGGGTGGCGCCGTGGTTACTAGGCCAGCTTGGGCTGGATCTTCTTGCAGGCCTCGATGAGGCCTTCGACGGCGCCCACCGACTTGTCGAACGCCTTCTGCTCGGCCGAATTGAGGGCGATCTCGACCACCTTCTCGACACCCTTGGCGCCGATCACCACCGGCACGCCGACATAAACGCCCTTCACCCCGTATTCGCCGCCGAGATGGGCGGCGGCGGGCAGCACGCGCTTCTTGTCCTTGAGATAGCTTTCGGCCATGGCGATGGCCGAGGCGGCCGGCGCGTAGAAGGCCGAACCGGTCTTCAGCAGCCCGACGATCTCGGCGCCGCCGTCACGGGTGCGCTGGATGATCTGGTCGAGCTTGTCCTTGGAGAGCCAGCCCATCTTGACGATATCGGTGAGCGGAATGCCCGCGACGGTGGAATAGCGCGCCAGCGGCACCATGGAATCGCCATGCCCGCCCAGCACGAAGGCCGACACGTCCTCGACCGACACGCCCAGTTCCTCGGCGACGAAATGCACGAAACGCGACGAATCGAGCACCCCGGCCATGCCGATCACCTTGCCGGTGGGCAGGCCGGAGAATTTCTGCAGCGCCCACACCATGGCGTCGAGCGGGTTGGTGATGCAGATGACCAGCGCGTCCTTGGCATATTTGGCGATCCCCGCGCCCACCTGCTCCATCACCTTGAGATTGATTTCGAGCAGGTCGTCGCGGCTCATGCCGGGCTTGCGCGGCACCCCGGCGGTGACGATCACCACGTCGGCGCCGGCGATATCCTTGTATTCGGAGGTGCCCTTGAGGCTGGCGTCGAACCCTTGCGCGGGGGCGGACTGGGCGATGTCGAGCGCCTTGCCCTGCGGCACGCCGTCGACGACGTCGAACAGCACGACGTCCCCCAATTCCTTCTGCGCCGCGAGCAGCGCCAGCGTCCCGCCGATCTGTCCCGAACCGATTAGGGCAATCTTTCTGCGCGCCATAAGTCCTCATCCCAGACTGCGTTGAATTGGCGCACGTCTTAACTCTGTCGGCAGGGCCGGGCAAGTGAACCGTTCGTCGTAAGGCCCGAATCGCCCTTGCTTAAGGGCGATGGGGGTTTGCCGGTTGGGCAAAGCAGGCCAGGGAAAGACCCCTCATCCGCCCTTCGGGCACCTTCTCCCACGAGGGGAGAAGGGAGGCGGGGCTCGGACTCCCTCTTCCCTTCTCCCCTCGTGGGAGAAGGTGGATCGGCCGTCAGGCCGAGACGGATGAGGGGGCTACGCCGTCGCTTCCGAGCGCAGCCCCTGCGCCAGATAGTCCTCGGACTGCATTTCGGTGAGGCGCGACAGGGTGCGCTGGAACTCGAAGGCAGTCTTGTCGTCGGCGCCCAGTTGCTCGAGCGGCACGGCGAAACTGGCGGCCAGCTTGACGCCGCGGTCGTAGAGCGAATCGACGAGCAGGATGAAGCGCTTGGCCGCGTCCGACCGGGTGCGGTCCATCTGCGGCACGCCGTCGATGACCAGCGTGTCGAACTGGTGCGCGATGCGCACGAAATCGCGGCTGCCCAACGGCTTTTCGCACAGATCGGCGAAATCGAAGCGCGCCGCGCCCATCGCCATCAGCGGCACCGCGATCTGCCGGCCGATGCTCTCGATGACGCCCGGCGCCCCCGCCTCGCCGCCGGTGAGGCGCAGCCACAGCCGGTCCATGACGGCGCGGGTCCCCGGCCCGGTGCCGAAGGCATAGACTTGCTGGCCGGCGAATTTGAGCCGCCGGTAGTCCTGCGCCGAGGGCAGCGCGGCTACCACGCAGCGGGCTTGCAGCAGGGCGATGAACGGCAGGAACAGCTGGCGGTTGAGCCCGTCCTTGTAGAGCCCGTCCGGCGCCACGTTGGAGGTCGCCACCAGCGTCACCCCGCCGGCGAACAGCTTGCCGAACAGCCGGTCGAGCAGCATGGCATTGGTGATGTCGTGCACGTGGAATTCATCGAGGCACAAGAGCCGCAGGCCGGTGGCGAGAATGGGCCGGGTCACCGCCTCGACCGGATCGGCGTTGTCGTCGCGGCCCTTGTCGCTCTTGCGGAAGGCGGCGATGCCGGCATGCACCTCGTCCATGAATTCGTGGAAATGCACGCGCCGCTTCTGCGCGAACGGCACGGCGGCGAAGAACAGGTCCATCAGCATGGTCTTGCCCCGCCCCACCTCGCCGTGCAGGTAGAGCCCCCGCACCGGCCGCGTCTTGGCGAAAAAGCCGAACAGCCGCCGCGGCCGCGCCGCCAGAAGCTCCGCCAGCACCCGGTCGAGTTCGCCCGCCGCCACGCGCTGCGCCGGATCGGGCGTCAGCGCGCCCCGCGCGGCAAGGGCGTCATAGGCGGCGCGAACGGTGCCGGGGGGTGCAGAAGTCATCAGGGAGCGCTTTGCGGAAGAATCGGTGCCCCACGGCCTTTTCCCGCGCCGCGGGAATTTTTTATTGGCCGTGGAGGAAGCGGCCGCCCCGCTGGCGCGGGGATGGCCCGGTGAAAGGCGAAAAACCCCGGACGAGCCGGGGCGCCGGCCTTATCGCGACATCGAAACGGCCTGGCCGCCGCTCATGGTGCCGATATAGCGGCCGCTGGAGGGAGCGAGGAACGCGGCGATATTGCCGTTTTCATCATAGAGCTGCAGCTGGCTGCCCACCTGCTGCCAGCCGGTGACCGAGGCGATCTGCGGCAAGGTGCAGCCCGGCGCCGAGGCGCGGTAGTAATTGGTGCCGGTCTTGGCGGTCATGGGCAGGTTGAGCCGGCAGGTCTGGCCGCTCGCCACCACGTTCCACACGCCCTCGGGGCCGGTGGCGGCGCCGGTCGCCATGGGCGTGCCCACGGTCACGAACGAGCCGTTGCCCGCCGGCTGCGCGGCGGGCGCCGCGGCCGCGCCGCCCAGCACCGGCTGGCCGGAAAGCCCGGGCGCCGGGGTGCCCGGCGCGCCGATGGCCGGCAGGCTGTTCTGCTGCACGGTGGAGGACTGCACCGGCTGCGCCTGTGACGGCTGGCCGATGACGTTGAGATTGGCCGTATTGGTGCGGCCGGTCGACGAGCACCCCGCCAGCAAAAGGGCGATAGCGGCCAAACCGGCAACGGAAGAAGCGCCGCGCTTCCAAACCTGCATTGCTCAACTCCTGCCCCGGAGGGCTTAACGGAAATTAACTCCTGGGGCGGCTTATAAGCCAAAGCGCCCCAGTGGTTCAATTACCCTTCCCGCAGCATCAGTGCTGGGGCACCAATGTGGCCGTTTTAGGTGTCCTGATCTTCCATGTCCTTCAATAAAGCGGCGGCCAGCACCCCGGCATCTTCCGCCTCGTCTTCGGGCACTTCTATGCCGATGCCCTCGCCGGTAAAGGCGCGGGACACGCCCGGAAAGCCGCCATCGCCCGGCTCCAGCGGATGAAAACCATGCGCCCGCAGCGCCACGAGCAGGACGCGCGCGACGGCAGGATCATCGACCGAAGCAACAACCTGGAAACGCATGGGACAGCCTCCCTGATGCCCCCGAGTCTGCCCGCAAAAACCCCGCCGGGGCAAGCCAAAAGTGAGGGAGCGCCCCCCTTCCCACCGGGTCATTCCCGCGAAACCACTGGGTCATTCCCGCGAAAGCGGGAACCTCTGTTACCCCTGCCGAAAGCCAACAGAGGTCCCCGCTTTCGCGGGGATGACAGTGTGGTGGCAAGGATTTGGGGCCAGCGCGCGATGGGAGAAACCCGGTATTTTCCGACGGTTCGGCGCGGGTTGGGAGGGGCCCGCGGATCGGGGCTGCGGGCAGCTTCGGGGTTGGGGAGATACTGCGGCACCGCTGCGGGGCGGATAAGGGCGGCGCACCAGAGTGGCCAGCTTGCCAAGCCGGCGCCGAAATGATGCATTGCCGGCCAGCTTTCACACGCCAGTGATTTGCGCCGGCCGGGGCGGGCGGCAAAGACTGGCCTTCTTGCTTGGGTTCAGCCGGAGAGGGCATGGGCGCCTATATCATCCGCCGCTTCCTGCTGATGATACCGACCGTATTCGGCATCATGGCCATTTCGTTCCTGATCACCCAGTTCGCCCCGGGCGGGCCGGTCGAGCAGGCGCTGGCCAATCTGTCGGGCCAGAACGTTTCCATGACCGAGCGCTTCACCGGCAGCGGCGGCGGCGACCTGGGGCTGAGCGGGGGCGCCAGCGCCGGCAGCGGCGACAGCAAATCGGGCTATCGCGGCAGCCAGGGCCTGCCGCCCGAGCTGGTCGAGCGCATCGAAAAGCAGTTCGGCTTCGACAAGCCGCCGCTCGAGCGCTTCCTTACCATGCTGTGGGACTATCTGCGCTTCGATTTCGGCGAGAGCTATTACCGCGACATTTCGGTGCTCGACCTCATCAAGGAAAAGATGCCGGTCTCCATTTCGCTGGGGCTGTGGATGACGCTGATCGCCTATGGCATCTCCATCCCGCTGGGTATCGCCAAGGCGGTGCGCGACGGCTCGCGCTTCGACGTGTGGACCTCGACCGTCATCATCATCGGCTATGCCGTGCCCGGCTTCATGGTCGCCATCGGGCTGGTGGTGCTGTTCGCCGGCGGCAGCTTCTGGTCGATCTTTCCCCTGCGCGGCCTCACCTCCTCAGGCTGGAGCAATTTTCCGCTGTGGCGGCAAATCCTCGACTATTTCTGGCACCTGGTGCTGCCCATCATCGCCATGGGGCTGGGCGCCTTCGCCACCACGACGCTGCTCACCAAGAATTCCTTCCTCGACGAGATCGGCAAGCAATACGTGACCACCGCCCGCGCCAAGGGCCTCAGCGAGCGCCAAGTGCTCTACGGACACGTCTTCCGCAACGCCATGATGCTCATCATCGCCAGCTTTCCCGGCGCCTTTATCGGCGTCTTTTTTTCCGGCTCGCTGCTCATCGAGACCATCTTCTCGCTCGACGGGCTGGGGCTGCTGGGTTTCGAGGCGGTGACGACGCGCGATTATCCCGTAGTCTTTGCCACGCTCTACATCTTCTCGCTGCTGGGGCTGGTCATCGGGCTGATTTCCGACCTCGCCTATATGTGGGTCGACCCGCGCCTCGATTTCGAAAGCCGCTCGGCATGAGCGCGGCGGCCGCCAGCCCCACCGAAACCGGCGGCCGGCTGTCGCCACTCAACCGGCGGCGGCTCGCCAATTTCCGCGCCAATCGGCGCGGCTGGTGGAGCCTGTGGCTGTTTCTCGTGCTGTTCCTCGCCACGCTGGGAGCCGAATTCATCACCAATGACCGGCCGATCCTGGTGCAGTACAAGGGCGAACTGCTCTATCCCGCCTTCGTCACCTATCCCGAATCCACCTTTGGCGGCTTTCTCGCCACCACCGACTATCGCCAAAGCTTCATCGCCGACGAGATCGCCGCTAATGGCTGGGCGCTGTGGCCGCCCGTGCGCTTCAGCTACCAGACGGTGGACACCTACCTGCCGCTTTCCGGCCCCAACCCGCCCAACTGGCTGCTGGGCACGGACGCCGCCTGCGCCCGCTATCCGCAGGGCACGGCCGACGCGGGGTGCATGGCGGGCAACATGCACTGGCTGGGCACCGACGACCAGGGCCGCGACGTGCTGGCGCGGCTGATCTACGGTTTTCGCATCTCGGTGCTGTTCGGCTTCATCCTCACCATTCTTTCCTCGGTAGTCGGCGTGGTGGCCGGGGCGGTGCAGGGCTATTTCGGCGGCTGGACCGACCTCATCGCCCAGCGGCTCATCGAAATCTGGAACGCCGTGCCGGCGCTCTACCTGCTGCTCATCATTTCCAGCGTCATCGCCCCCAGCTTCTGGGTGCTGCTGGGCATATTGCTGCTGTTTTCCTGGGTGGCGCTGGTGGGCATCGTGCGCGCCGAGTTCCTGCGCGCCCGCAATTTCGAATACGTCACCGCCGCGCGGGCGCTGGGCGTTTCCAACCGCACCATCATGTGGCGGCACCTGCTGCCCAACGCCATGGTGGCGACGCTGACTTTCATGCCTTTCATCCTGTCGGGGTCGGTGGCGACCCTCACCTCGCTCGATTTCCTCGGCTTCGGCCTGCCGCCCGGCTCGCCCTCGCTGGGCGAACTGCTGGCCCAGGGCAAGGACAATCCGCAGGCGCCGTGGCTGGGCCTCACCGGCTTTTTCACCCTCGCCATCATGATGACGCTGCTGGTGTTCATCGGCGAGGCGGTGCGCGACGCCTTCGACCCGCGAAAGACCTTCGCATGAGCGCCCCCCTGCTCGCCGTCCGCGACCTCGACATCCGCTTCGGCGCCTTTTCGGCGGCCAGCGCGGTGACGTTCGACATCGCCCCCGGCGAAACGCTGGCGCTGGTGGGCGAAAGCGGCTCGGGCAAGTCGGTGACGGCGCTCTCGGTGCTGCGGCTGCTGCCGCCCGCCGCACGGCTTTCGGGCCATATCGCTTTTGCCGGCACCGACCTCGTGGCCGCGCCCGAGCCGGTGCTGCGCGGCGTGCGCGGCAACCGCATCGGCATGATTTTCCAGGAGCCGATGAGCTCGCTCAATCCCGTCCACAAGATCGGCCGGCAGATCGGCGAGGTGCTGGCGCTGCACCAGGGGCTGCGGCGCGAGGCGGCGCGGCGGCGCACGCTTGAGCTGCTCGACGCGGTGGGCATTCCCGACCCCCGGAGCCGGATCGAGGATTTTCCGCACCAGCTCTCGGGCGGCCAGCGCCAGCGCGTCATGATCGCCATGGCGCTGGCCAACGATCCGCAATTGCTGATCGCCGACGAGCCGACCACGGCGCTCGACGTGACGGTGCAGGCGCAGATCCTCGACCTCCTCAAGCAATTGCAGCGCCAGCACGCCATGGCCATGCTGTTCATCACCCATGACCTCACCATTGTCCGCGCCATCGCCGACCGCGTGGCGGTGATGCAGGCCGGTCGGATCGTCGAAACCGGCAGCACGGACGCGCTCTTCGCCCGGCCGCAGCACGCCTATACGAAGCACCTGCTGGCCGCCGCGCCGCATGGCGAGCCGGTGCCGCCGGCCCCCGACGCGCCCGAAGTGGTCGCCGCCAGCGACCTCAAGGTGTGGTTCCCGGTCAAGCGCGGCCTGTTGCGGCGCGTCGTGGGCCATATCCGCGCCGTCGACGGGGTGGACCTTTCCATCCGCCAGGGCGAAACGCTGGGCGTGGTAGGCGAGAGCGGTTCGGGCAAGTCGTCGCTGGGCTATGCGCTGCTGCGCCTCATCGGCTCGGAGGGGCGCGTCGTGGTGCTGGGCGAGGATATTTCGCGCCGCGGCGGCAAGGCGCTGCGCCCCTTCCGCCGGCACATGCAGATCGTCTTCCAGGACCCCTTCGGCTCGCTGAGCCCGCGCCTCTCGGTGGCCGAGATCGTCGAGGAGGGCCTGCGCGTGCACCACCCGCAGCTGAGCGCCGGCGAGCGGGCCGAACGGCGCGACGCCGCCCTTGGCGAAGTCGGGCTCGACCCGGCCGTCGCCGGCCGCTATCCGCACGAATTTTCCGGCGGGCAGCGGCAGCGCATCGCCCTGGCGCGGGCGCTGGTGCTGGAGCCGGCCTTCCTCGTGCTGGACGAGCCGACCTCGGCGCTCGACGTCTCCATCCAGGCGCAGATCATCGACCTGCTGCGCGCCATCCAGCAGCGGCGCGGCCTCAGCTTCCTCTTCATCAGCCACGATCTGCGGGTGGTGAAGGCGCTGGCGCATCGGCTGCTGGTGATGAAGGACGGCAAGGTGGTCGAAGCCGGCCCCGCCGCCGCCATCTTCGCCGCGCCGCGCGAGGCCTATACCAGGGAACTGCTGGCCGCCGCCTTCGCCGCCGCGCCGCCCGACCGATTGCCCTCCCCGGGGCAAAGCGAATAGTCTCCACCTGTTACGAAGCTCCGAGGTGCTGTCCATGCCGCCGTTTTCCGCCCTCAAGACGCTGCTCATCGCCGGCCTCGTGGCGCTGGGCGCGATGACCCCGGCCCTGGCGCAGACGCCCACCGGCGTCTGGGTGCACGCCGCCTCGGTCAACGGCACGCCGAAATACGCCGAAGGCTTCACCCATTTCGACTATGTCAACGTGGACGCGCCCAAGGCCGGGCTGCTGCGCCTCAGCTCCCGGGGCAGCTTCGACACCTTCAACCCGCTGCTGCCCAAGGGGCAGGCGGCCTCCGGGCTGGGGCTCGTCTACGAAACGCTGTTCACCCCGTCGCTGGACGAGGTCAATGTCAGCTACGGCCTGCTGGCCGAGGCGATGAAGATCGCCGACGACTACAGCGCCGTCACCTTCCGCCTCAACCCCGAGGCGAAATGGCACGATGGCAAGCCGGTGACGGCCGAGGACGTGGTGTGGTCGTTCAACAAGCTCATCGAGCTCAACCCCAACGTCGCCCAGTATTATGCCGACGTGACCGGCGCGGCGGTGACGGCGCCCGGCGAGGTGACCTTCAGCTTCAAGGGCGGCGACAACCGCGAGCTGCCCGACATTCTGGGCCAGACCATGGTGCTGCCGCAGCACTGGTGGGAAGGGACCGGCGCCAACGGCAAGCCGCGCAATATCGCCGAATCGACGCTGGAGCCGCCGCTGGGCTCGGGGCCGTACGAGCTGGCCGGCTTCGAGGCGGGCAAGACCGTGCGCTACCAATTGGCGGACAATTACTGGGGCAAGGACCAGCCCACCGAGGTCGGCGCCAATAATATCGCGGAAATCCGCTACGAATATTTCCTCGACGAATCGGTGACCTTTGAGGCGTTCAAGGGCGACCAGGTCGACTTCTGGAGCGAATATATCGCCCGGCGCTGGGCCACCGCCTACGATTTCCCGGCGGTGCGGGACGGCCGCGTGGTGCGCGAGGAATTCCCGCAGGATTACGCCCAGAGCGGGGAGATGACCGGCTTCATCTTCAACCTGCGGCGGGAGAAATTCGCCAATGAGAAGGTGCGCGAGGCGCTCAACTACGCCTTCGACTTCGAGCAGCTCAACGCCACGGTGTTCTTCAACCAGTACGAGCGCATCGACAGCTATTTCTACAAGCTGCCCTTCCGCGCGCAGGGCCTGCCCGAGGGCGAGGAACTGAGCATTCTGCAAAGCGTGCGCGACGAAATCCCCGCGCGCGTCTTCACCGAGCCCTATACCAACCCGGTCAATGGCGACCCGGGCAAGCTGCGCGACAATCTGCGCACGGCGCTGGGGCTGCTCACCGAGGCCGGCTACCGGCTCGACGGCACGCGGCTGGTGGACGCCGGCGGCGCGCAGCTGGGCTTTGAAATCCTCATGCACCAGCCGACGCTCGAGCCCATCGCCACCAATCTCAAGACCAATCTGGGGCAGATCGGCATCGAGGTCTCGATCCGCATGGTCGATACGCCGCAATATATCAACCGGCTGCGCAGCTTCGACTACGACATGATCTATTACGGCTGGGACCAGAGCTTTTCACCCGGCAACGAGCAGCGCTTCTTCTTCGGCTCGGCCAGCGCCGACGAGGAAGGTTCGCGCAATTATGCCGGCATCGCCGATCCGGGCATCGACGCGCTGATCGAAAAGCTGATCGTCACCCGCGACCGCCAAACGCAGCTGGCGGCGGTGGCGGCGCTCGACCGGGTGCTGCTGGCCAACCACTACGTCATCCCCGGCTATGCCCTCACCTATTCGCGCACCGCCCGCTGGGACCGCTACAGCCACCCCGCAACCCTGCCCGAATTCTCCTCGGGCTTTCCCAGCATCTGGTGGTGGGACGAAGCCAAGGCGGCAGCCACCGGCGGCGGGGAATAGGGTTTTTCGCCCGTCTCCCACGCCGTCATCCTCGTGCAAACGGGGACCTCTGTTCGATCCCGGCAGGGGTAACGGAGGTTCCCGCTTTCGCGGGAATGACCCGGTGGGGGTGGGCCGCGAAGGTTTTGGTCCGAACGCAAAACGGTGTCGGTACTGTCTCAGGCGCCGGCCACGCCCTCCGGGGCTGCCCCCGGACCTGATCCGGGGGCCGGTCGGGGAGCCGCCGCCGCTGCGGCGCTTGCCGCGAGTGGCCCGCGGGTCGCGCGGTGGGTGGGTTGATAAAGCGACATCATCGGCTCCATCGCTCCCCTCCCCCCTGAGGGGAGGGGTTGGGGGTGGGGGTCCATCAGTGACCTACCGCACCACCCCCCACCCCAACCCTCCCCCGCAAGGGGGGAGGGAGCCCTGCCGCTTCGGCGCTTGCCCCGAGAGGCCTGCGGGTCGAGCCCGCGGGCAGCGGCGGTGGGTGGGACTGAGAAAGCGGCCATTGAACAACGGAGGTTCCCGCTTTCGCGGGAATGACCCGGTGGGAGGCGGCCGCAAAAGCTTCATGCGGACACGTTCTCAGGCACCAGCCACCACCACCGGGCTGCCCCCGGACGTGATCCGGGGGCCGGTCGGGGAGCCCCTGCTGCTTCGGCGCTTGCCGGGAATGGCCCGCGGGTCGGGCCCGCGGGCAGCGGCGGTGGGTGGGTCGAGAAAGCGAAAATATCGGCTCCGTCGCTCCCCTCCCCCTTGCGGGGAGGGGTTGGGGTGGGGGTCCGTCGGGGGGCTACCGCACCACCCCCCACCCCAGCCCTCCCCCGCAAGGGGGGAGGGAGTCCCTACCACTCCGGCGCTTGCCGGGAATTGCTCGCGGGTGAACCGCTCCCGATGCCTCTATGCCGGTTTGCAGGCGACGAGGTCGATAAGGGCGGACAGGCCCTGGTGGTGGGTGCCTTCGTTGATTTCGGCCTCGTAGCTGCGCAGTTCGAGAATGTCGAGCGCGGCGAATTTTTCGGCCAGCAGGGCCTCGGTATAGAGGTTTTCCACCGCCGAGGGGCCGCCGGTGCCGTAGTCGAGCTGTTTGGGCGTGTAGCCTTCAATGAGCAGCAGGCCGCCCGGCGCCAGGGTGCGCGCCATGCCGGTAAAAATGGAGTCGCGCAGGGCCGGCCCGGCAAACTGGAAGAAGATGCCCACCACTACGTCGAAGTGGCCTTCGGGCCAGTCGTAGGCGGCAATGTCGACCAGTTCGGTCCGCAGATGCACGCCCCGCCGCTCGGCCAGCTGCCGCGCCTTCTGCAAGCCGACTGGGGAAGCGTCGATGCTGAGCACGTCCAGCCCCTGCCCGGCGAGGAAGACGCCGTTGCGCCCTTCCCCGTCGGCAATGGACAGCGCGTTCTTGTAGGGCTTCAGCCGCTCGGCCTGCGCGGCGAGAAAGGCATTGGGCGCCTCGCCGAACAGATAGTCGGGCCGGTCGTAGCGTTCGTCCCAGGAATTCGTGGCCATGTTCGCCTCGCTCAGTAATCGCGTTCGAAGAAGACGCCGAGGCTGGAATCGCCGTCCTGGCCGGCGGCGCCCTTGATGGTGAGGTCGTCGGTAACGTCGAGGTTGATGGTCACCTTCGACTGGCCGTTGGCACCGGCGGTGACGCCCAGATACACATTGTCCTGGATATAGGTGCCGGCCTTGACCCCGACATTGCCCTGCGCGTCGGTGACCACGTCGAGATCGGCCAGCCCGGCGGCGCCGCGTAGGCTGTCGACGAGGCCCCCGCCCCCGCCGCCGCCCACCAGTTCGGCCGCGGCGGCCGCCAGCTGCGCCAGTTGCAGCGGCGACAACTCACCCATCGAGCGCTTGAAGATGAGGCGCGCCAACACCTCGTCCTGCGGCAGCATGGGGTTGGAGCTGAAGGCGATATCGGGGTCGGAGACGCGGCCGGTGACGGTGACGAAGACGGTGATGCCCTCGCCCTGCGTGCGGGCGACGAAATTGAGCTGCGGGTCGAGATCGCCCACCAGCGTCACCGTGCCGCTTTCGAAATCGAGGCGCTGGCCGAGAATGGAGAGCCGGCCGCGATTGAGCGAGAAGGCGCCGACCGGCTGGATATTGTCGAGCCGGCCGGTGAGGCGCACCGAGCCGCCCACTTCCGCGTCGAGCCCGCGGCCGCGGATGAAAATCTGGTTGGGGGCGTTGACGGTGACGTCGAGCAGCAGGCCCGGCGCGCGGCTCTGCGGCACCGGCGCACCGGCGGCGTCGATCCGGGCGCGGGCCAGCGTCTGCGCCACGGCCGGCGGCGTGCGCCGGTGCTCGACATCGATCAGCTGCGCCGCGCCGCCCAGGCTTTCGGGCACGGTGATATTGGCGCCCTCGATCATCAGATTGCCCGCCAGCAGCGGCGTGGCGGCCAGATTGCCGCTCAGGGTCAGCCCGCCCGACACGGTGGCCACGAACAGGTCGCCATCGGCGTAGCGCGCCGAATTGAGAGTGAGCGCGATATCGGCCGGAAAGGCGCCGCTGATGCCGATGCTGCCCGAAGCCGAGACGCGGCCGCCGGTGGCGAGCTCGGCCGAAAGCTGCTCGATGCTGGCGCGTGTGCCGGAAAGGCTCACCCGGCCGCTGATATTGGTGAGGCGCAGGTTGAGCTCGGGGTCGACATAGCCGGCACCGCTGGTCGCGACCGTGCCGGAAAATTGCGGGCTGCTGAGGCTGCCCTCGACCCGCGCATTGAGCGTCGCCGTGCCCGAGAGCTGCCCGCCGCGATCGGCCAGGAACCGGTCGGCAAGGCTGAGCGGCGCCGAGCCGTTGAGCGTCAGCGCCATGCCGGGGCCCGAAAGCGGCACGCGGCCCGCGCCGGACACCGCCAGCCCGCCGGCGCCATTGGCCGACAGACTGTCGAAACGCACCGCCTCGCCGGCATACTCGCCGCTGGCCGCGAGGCTAAGCGGCGCGACGCCGAAGCCGGCAATGGCATTGGCGTCGATGCCGCTCGCCCGCGCTTCGAAACGCACGCGCGGATCGGCGGCCGCGCCGGACAGCGTCGCCCGTCCGTTGACGGTGCCGGCCAGCCCCAGCCCGGGCATGACCGCATTGGCGATGGAAAGCGGCAGCTCGGCGATATCGACCACCATGTCGAGCTGCGTCCCGGCGGTGCCGCTGGCGGTGACGCGGCCCGAGCCGACATCGAAGCGCACCGCATCGAGCGCCACGCTGTCACCGCGCACCACCAATTGCGTGGGATTGGCCAGCCGCGCCGACAGGGTGCCCTGCGCCAGCACGGCGCGGTCGAGCGCTAGGCTGTAGCCGTTTTCGAGCGGCACCAGCGCGCCGGCCACGTCGATCTCGGTGCCGGTGGCCAGCGCCGCCTGCGCGTCGAAGCTGGTGGCGTCGCCCTGCTGGCTGGCGCGGGCAGTGAGCGTATCGACGGTGACGCCGCCCGCGACGATGGCGCTGCCGCTGGCCGTGCCGTCGACCATGGGCACGCCAAAGAGGTCGGCAACGCCGGCAGCGATGTCGGCGCGGTCGATGGCGACATCGGCGAGCCGCAGCTTGCTGACATTGGCGGTGATGCCGGCATTCTGCAGGCCGTCGCGGGGGGAAAGCTCGATGGCGGCGTTGAGCGCGCCGGACGCCTCGGTGAGCAGCAGCGCGGCGGCCAGCGACACGTCCGGCGCCACCACGTCGAGTCGGCCGTCGAGGAGGCCGGTATCGACGCTGCGGCTGACGGCGCCGGTGACGCTGGTGCCGGCGATCTCGAAGCTGAGGTCGGTCAGCGCCTGCCGGGTCGCGTCGCTGTCGAAATGGCTGGCGAGGCGCGCCAGATGCCCGTCGAGCTGGGCGGAGCCGGAAATATCGCCGTCCACCGTGCCGTCCTGCACCGCCGCGGCGAGGCCGAACTTGCCCTCGCGCAACGCGTGGCCGGCCAGGTTCCCGGTGGCGACCTGCGCGTCCAGCAGCAGCATCAGCGGCTGGTCGGCCGCGGCGGCGCGGGCCGAGCCGCGCACCTCCAGCCGGCCGCTGGCCGCCTCGGACAGCAGCGCCAGATCGCTGAGGTCGAGGCCGATATTGAAGTCGGAGACGTCGCTGGCGATCGCGCCGTCGGCGGTGAACCGGACCTGCGCATTGGCGATGCGGAAACCATCGGCGACGATCCCCGCCTCCGTGCGCGCCAGTCGCCCGGAAAGCCCGACCGTGCCGGCCAGCAGCCGGTCGGCCGTGGCGTCGTCGACGGCAAGATCGCGCCCCTCGCCGGCAAAGGTGAGGTCGAACCCGCCGGTGAGCGGCGCGAGCTTACCCTGGGCCTGCAAGGTCAGCCCGCCGCCCAGTTGCCGCCCCGCGAGCAGCGAGAAGGGCGCGATATTGGCGGTCTCGACGCCGATGGTGCCGTCGAAATCAGTGCCGGCAATACTGCCGGCGATGTCGGCGGCCAGCGCCGCGCCGGCGATGCGCAACTGCGCCAGTTCGATGGGTTCACCGGCGTGCCACAGCCCCGCCAGCCCCAGCCCGACGCTGTCGCCCAGCGCCGCCTCGACGGCGGGATCGGCCTTGATGCCGGTGAGACTGCCATCGCCGTTGAAGGTGACCATGCGGCTGGCCGGGTCGGCGATATCGTTGGCGACGCCCCCGATGGCAAGCGCGAAGCGCTCGGCGCCGAATTGTGGCGTCGCGAGCCCGTCGACGCCGATGGCGGCGCGCCAGTCGCCACTGTCGCCGGCGCCGAAATCGACGGCAAGGCTCGCCTGATCCACCCGGGTCGAGCCGCCCGGCACCGGCAGGGTGACCGCGCCGCCGGCGGGGTCGGCAATGGTGGCGTCGAGCTTGAGGCGGGAGAGAAAATTGTCCGGCGTGGTGCGCGCCGTGCCCGAAAGGGCCAGTTGGCCGCCCGACAGCGAGAATTGCGAAATGTCGAGCCCGCCGGCGCTGCGCACGAGGCCTTGCGCCGCGAGCCGCGTTTCGGCGCCGAAGAACGGCCGATAGGGCTCGGCCATCAGGGGTGCCAGCGGCCCGGCCAGTTCCGCGGTGACGGCAAAGCCCTCCGCCTGCTGGCGGATCGTCGCCAGCCCGCCCAGCGCCTCGCGCCCGTCGGCCAGGAGGTGCAGCTGGGCATCGAGGCTGGCCACCGGCCCGGCGCCGGCCAGCGTCAGCTGCATGGCCGGCCGCCCCTCGATATTGAGGAGGTTGGCAAGGACGCCGTTGGCCGGCTCGTTGAGGTCGAGCCCCAGGTCGATGGTGCCGTCGTCCTTGCGATAGGCGAGGTCGAGGGCGAGCGTGCCGCCCGGCCCGTCGAGGCGCTCGATATCGAGATTGGCGTCGAGATTGCCGCCTTCGAGCTTGAGCGCCCCGGCCAGCGAAATCTCCGAGCCCAGCCCGAAGACGCTCTCGCCGAAACTGACGCTGGGGACGGACAATTCGCCCAGTTCGACGGCGACGGGAAATTCGGGGATGGCAAAGCCCCCCGCCTCGGGCGCCGGCAGGTCGACCGCGCCTTCGGCCGGCACGGCATTGCGCAGATACTGGATCGACTCCGCCTTGAGCGAACGCACCTCCAGCCGGCCGGTGAACAGGGCCGCCTGGTTCCAGTTGAGGCTGGCATTGTTGACGCGCAGCCACACGCCCTGCTGGTCGGCGATGGTGATTTCGCGGATGGCGACGTCCGAGCCGAGGATGCCCTCGATATTGGAAAGCCGGATCTGTCGCTCGGGGGTGGACAACTGGCCCTCGACGAAGCCGGTCAGCCAGTCCTTCTGCTCCTCATTGCCCATGTCCTGCGCCATGAGCGCCGCCGGCACGCCGACCGAGCCGGCGAGCAGGGCCGCGATAACGAGGCGGCGACGCAGTTTTGCCGAGGGGAACCGCATCAGAAGGCCTGCCCGATACCAGCATAGATGGCGTAATCGGGATCGCCCGGCCGCTTGTTGAGCGGCAGCGCCAGATCGAGCCGCAGCGGCCCCAGCCCGGTATAGTAGCGCACGCCGATGCCGGCGCCGAGCCGCAGGTCCTGGATGCCGGGGAAGGTGTCGGCCGCCACGTAACCGCCATCGACGAAGCCGACGACGCCGATATCCTCGGTGACCTTGGCACGCGCCTCGAGCGAGGCTTCGAGCAGATAGCGGCCGCCGGTGACGCCGCCCGCGCCGTTGTCGACGCCGATGGATTTGTAGCCATAGCCGCGCACCGAACCGCCGCCGCCGGCAAAGAACAGCTTGTCGGGCGGGATTTCGTTGAGCGCCGGCCCCACCAGCGCCCCGGCCTTGATGCGCCCGGCGAGAATGAAGGCATCCTCGGGCGAAAAGCCGAAATAGGTGCGCCCCTCAATGACCAGCCGCGCCCCCGGCTTGGCATAGAGCAGGTCGTAATAGGGTTCGAGATTGGCGGCGGCGTACCAGCCCTCGGTGGGATCGACGCTGCTGTCGCGCCCGTCATAGACCACGCCGCCGTAAAGCCCCACGGTGGCGAAGTCGCGGGTGCCGAAAGCGTCGTCGAAGCGCGCCCGCTTGAAGGTGGCGCCGCCCTCCAGCGTGATCTCGTCGGAGAAGAAATGCGTCAGCCCCAGCCGGCCCGACGCCGAGGTCTCGGTATAGGTGGGATAGATGGTGCGCTCGGCGCCCACCGCCGCCACGAGGTCGGTGTCGGGCGTCAGGAACCCCGGCTTGGTGAAGGTGCCGCCGACGAAATAGTCGAACTGCGCGGTATCGACCGGAAAGCCGATGCTGGCGACGCGCGCGTCGAGCCGCAGCCGCTCGGCCTGGCCGAAGAGGTTGCGCCAGAGGTGATAGCCTTCGAGCCCCAGCCCGTCGAGGCTGGACCAGCTGGCGCCTACGCCGAAGCGCCGGCCGGGCAATTCGCTGACGATGAGCTCGTAGGGCAGGAGGCCGTCGCTGCCCACCGCCTCGGCCGCCTCGAAGCGCGCCGAGCTGAAGACGTCGAGCCGGTCGAGGCGCTTTTGCGCGCGTTTGAGGGTATCGGGATCGTATTCCTCGCCCACCACCAGCCCGGTCTGCCGGGCCACGAAATCGGGGTCCATGGCGGTGGTGCCCGAAACGCTGACCGGCCCGAAGGCGGTGTGCGGGCCCGGATTGACGGTGATGGTCGCGTCGACCGTGCGGCTGGCATGGTCGGCCACCACCTCGCGTGAGACGATGGCCGCCTTGGCATAGCCCTGCTGTCGCCAGGCTTCGAGCGCCAGTTGCTCGGCGGCGAGGATCACCGAGGAGCGAGCCACCTGCCCGGCCCCAAAGCCCCGCATCGCCGGCAAATCCACCATGTCGTGCGGATCGGCGGTGGGCGGCGCCTGGTTGACGATGGCGACGTCGTTGAAGCTGAAGAGCGGCCCGGCGGTAACGGCGATGGAGACCGCGACGGGATCGGGCAGGTCGACGTCCGGCGCCAGATTGGCCGCCTCGACGCCGCCGATGCGGATGCTGACCGCGCCGCCGTAATAGCCTTCATTATAGAGCGCCGCGAGCAACCGCCGATAGTCGCCCTTGGCCTTGGCCAAAAGCCCGGCGGCGCCCGAGGCCGGCTCGTCGGCGTCGGCCACGAGAGCCGACGCGTTGCGCAGCGCGCTTTCGACGCTCCCGCTCTCGCTGGCGGAAAAGGTGACGGTATAGGGCTGCGGATCGACGATGACCGCCGCCGCGTCCGCCTCGGCCTGATCCTCGAAGAATTTGATACCGAACAGCTCGAAGGCGTATAGGGGCGCCGCCGTCGCGGCGAGGCCCGCCGCCGCGATACACAAGGCGCCAATGCTCGATACCAGACGCGCGCTTTGCAGTAGTCTATCCTGCCCGTTTACGCTTCAACCAGAAGGGCGAAGCCATTTATTGCCGCATGGACGGAAAGATTGCGTTAAGCCTGCCGCCCCGCCAAGGAATGGCGTTGATTTCATGGCGAGTTTAGGGCCGCGGGCGCCCGAGGGCCACCCGCGCGGGGTAGTTTTTCGGTTTTTGCCAGTGCGATAGTGGCCTGCGGGCAACGCCCCACCCCCGGGCACACAGGGTTCAGGGGGCGCCGGAGGTTGGGACGGGAACGCTTAAGGACACGCCCTATTCGCGCGCCAGCGCTTCCACCGGGTCGAGCCGCGCGGCCGAGCGGGCCGGCATGAAGCCGAAGACGACGCCGATCAGGCTGGCCGAGACGATGGCGAGCAGGATCGATTCCATCGAATAGGCCAGCCGCGCGCCGGCGACGATGGTGGTCAACCCCTGCCCCAGGGCAAAACTGAGCGCCACCCCGGCGGCGCCGCCGACGAAACAGACCAGCACCGCCTCGATGAGGAACTGGCGCATGATGTCGCTGCGCCGCGCCCCCACCGCCATGCGGATGCCGATCTCCCTGGTGCGCTCGGAGACCGAGACCAGCATGATGTTCATCACCCCGATGCCGCCCACCACCAGCGAGATGACGGCGATGGTGGAAATCAGCAGCGCCAGCGTGGCGGAGGTCGACTGGATGGTTTCGCGGATGGTGGCGGTATTCTGCAGGAAGAAATCCTGCGTGCCGCCGTGCAGCCGGGTCAATAGCGCCGTGATCTCGGCTTCCGCCTGCTCCATGTCGTAATCGTCGGCGACGCGCACCGCGATGCCGTTGAGATAGGACTGGCCCAGCACCCGGGTCATGGCGGCGGTATAGGGCATGTAGATATTGGCGCTGTTGCCGCCCGGCCCGAAGCCGGAACTGTTGGCGATGACGCCGATGACGCGCAGCGGCACGTTGCGCAGCATGATCACCTGCCCCACCGGCTCCTCGCCATTGGTGAAGATGGCGTCGGCGGCGTTCTGGTCGATCACCGCCTCCTGCGCCCGGCCGGCAATGCTCTGGGCGCCGAAGCCGGAGCCGGACACGAAGCTGCGGCCGTTCACCTGGAAATAATCGGCGCCGACGCCGGTCACCGAAGCGTTGGTGGCGGTATTGCGATAGCGCACCGTGCCACTGGCCGACACTTCCGGGGTGACGCTGTCGGCATAGGGCTCGGCCGCCAGCGCCTCGGCATCGGTGTCTCGCAGCGTGCGCACCCGCCCCGAGCGCCGGTCGCCGAAGCCGGAGCCGGGATAGACGTTGATGGTATTGGTGCCGATGGAGGCGATGTTCTCCAGTACGGTCTGCTGGCTGCCCTGCCCCAGCGCCACCACCGACACCACCGAGGCGATGCCGATGATGATGCCCAGCATGGTGAGGAAGGTCCGCAGCTTGTGCGCGCCCATCGCCCGCAAGGCCATGCGCAGCGCTTCCCCGCTGCGGTCGAGCCCGCGCCGCCAGCCGCTGGCGGCGGGCACCGGGGCGTCCGGCTGCATCACCGGCGCGGCGGGCACGTTGACCCGGTCGGCGACAATCTCGCCATCGGCGATCTCGATGACGCGGCCCGCCTGCGCGGCGATCTGCGGATCGTGGGTGACGATGATGATGGTGTGCCCATCCGCGTGCAGTTCGCCCAGCAGCGCCATGAGGTCCTTGCCGCTGCGCGAGTCCAGCGCCCCGGTGGGCTCGTCCGCCAGGATCACCTCGCCGCCATTCATCAGCGCCCGCGCCACGCTGACGCGCTGCTGCTGGCCGCCCGAAAGCGCGTTGGGCCGGTGGCCGAGACGCTCGCCCAGCCCCAGCCGGGTGAGCAGTTCGACGGCGCGGCGCCGCCGCTCGGCGCCGGCCGCGCCGGCATAGACGGCCGGGATTTCCACGTTTTCCACGGCGTCGAGGTCGGGCAGCAATTGATAGCGCTGGAAGATGAAGCCGAAATGCTCGCGCCGCAGCGCCGCCAAAGCGTCGGCATCGAGCTTGCCGACATCGCGCCCGGCAAAGCGGTAGACGCCGGTGCTGGGGCGGTCGAGGCAGCCCAGAATGTTCATCAGCGTCGACTTGCCCGAGCCGGACTGGCCGATAATGGCCACCATCTCGCCGCGGTGGATGTCGAGATCGATCCCCTTGAGCACGGCAATCGCCTCGCCGCCCGCCTGGAAATGCCGCCCCAGCCCGCGCAGGGAAATGATCGGCTCGAGCGCGGCAACGGCGGCGCCGGGACGCAGCGTGGCGGCCTGGTTCATCCGCCCGGCCCCCGCATCACGACGCCCGGGCCGCCGAAGCCGCCGCCGGGGCCGCCCATGCGGGCGCCGCCGCCACCGCCATTGCCGCCGCCCGAGCTGAAGCGGGCCCCGGTGGCGTTGACCACGCGGTCGCCCTCGTCGAGCCCCGATACCACCTCGGCGACGATATTGTTGTTGAGGCCGACCTCGACCCGCGCCGGCCGGGTCTGCTCGGTGGCCGGATCGTAGACCGCCACCGTGGCGGCGCCGTCCGGGCCGGTGCGGCTGACCAGCCCCGCGGGCAGCGTCAGCACGTTGCGCGCCTCGGCCAGCACGATGGTGACTTCCGCCGTCATCGAGATGCGCAGCAGATGGTCGGGATTGGGTACGTCGAACAGGCCGTTATAGTAGATGGCGTCGCTGGACGAGGCGGTGCTGTCGCTCGAAATCGAGGTGGGCGCCGGCTCGATCTCGCGCAGCGTCGCCTCGATCTTGTTATCCGGATCGCCCAGAATGGTGAAATAGACGCGCTGGCCCGGCTGCACCTTGACCACGTCGGCCTCGGAAATCTCGGCTTTGATGACCATGGTGTCGAGATTGGCGATCTTGGCGATGGTGGGGGTGGCGGAATTGGCGTTGACCGTCTGGCCTTCCTCGACCAGCAGCGCCACCACCGTGCCCTCGCCCGGCGCCGTGATCCGGGTGCGCGCCAGGTTGAGGCGGGCCCCTTCCACCGTCAGTTCCGCCTGCGCCAGTTGCGCGTCGAGCTGGTCGATCTGCGCTTCGGCCTGGTCGACGGCCGCCTGCGCCGTGTCGAGGTCGGTCTGGGACACGAGGTTGCTGGCACTAAGGCGGCTGGACCGCTCGAACGCCGCCCGCGCCTTTTCCAGCACCGCCTCCTGATTGCGCCGCTGCGCCTTGATGCCGGCCAGCGCCGCCTCGGCCGATTTCACCGCGTTTTCCTGGTCGAGGCTGTCGATCTCGGCGATGAGGTCGCCCTTGTCGACGGCGTCGCCCAGCTTGACGTGCACCGCCTTGATGGTGCCCGAAACCTCGGCGCCAACGCTGACCAGCGAACTGGCCTGCAACACGCCCGAGGCGAGGACGGTGGTCTCCACGTCGCCGCGCCCCACCGCCACCGTGTCGGGGACGGTGCGCGCTTCGCTGGCGCCATAGAAATACCACCAGCCGACGCCGGCGGCGCCAGCCGCAACCAGGATTACCACGAACAGTCTTGCCAGCCGCTTCACAACCTGCCTCAAGCCATTGCAATGCGACAAATATAGGACGATTGCAGCGCCGGCTCACCTTAGAAGCCGGTAAACCAGCTTAACTTTTCGTCATGTTGGGCCCGGGGGCCGCCGCCGGCGCACGGGTTGACGCGGCCCCGGCGCAAGGGCCAGTTTGCCCCCGGACCTTCCCCTTTCCTTGCGCATCATCAGGACCCCGCCATGTATCAGCTGCTCGACCCCAGCCGTTTCGTCGTCTTCATCACCGGCGCCACGTCCGGGTTCGGCGCCGCCGCGGCCCGGCGCTACGTCGCCGCCGGCGGCAAGGTGATCGCCACCGGCCGACGACCGGAGCGGCTGGCCGAGTTGCAGGAGGAACTGGGCGCCGCCAACTGCCACACCATGGTGCTCGACGTGCGCGACCGCGCGGCGATGGAACGGGCGGTGACGGCCATTCCCGCGCCGTTCGACGGCATCAATATCGTGCTCGCCAATGCCGGGCTGGCGCTGGGCCTGCTGCCGGCCGCCGAAGCCAGTCTCGACGACTGGCAGACCATGATCGACACCAATATCACCGGCCTCGTGCACACGGTGCGGCTGCTGCTGCCGGGCCTCGTGGCGCGCGGCGGCGGCCACGTGGTGACGCTGGGGTCGGTGGCCGGGGAATTCGTCTATCCCGGCGCCTCGGTCTATGCGGCGAGCAAGGCGTTCGTAAAACATTTCGCCCTCGCCATCCGCTCCGACCTGCAGGGCAAGAATATCCGCGTCACCGATATCGAGCCGGGCATCGCCGAAACCGAATTCTCGCTGGTCCGCTTCAAGGGCGATGCGGCGCGGGCCGGCAAGGTCTATAGCGGCGTCGAAGCGATGACCGCCGAGGATATCGCCGAATCCATCTTCTGGGCCACCTCGCTGCCGGCCCATGTCAACGTCAACAAAATCCAGCTCATGGCCACCACCCAGGCCATCGGTCCCTTCGCCATCCATCGCGGCGAATAGTTGCGGCGGCGGCATTAACGGCGTCTTTACCAAATGCTTGCCTGGCAGGCATTTTCGGCCTCTTAATGCCCCATGCGCTCCGCCTCGCTCACTCCCGGCCTGCTGCTTGTTGCCGTCGCCGCGTTCTGCGCGGCGATCGCTTTTGGCGTGATCGCCGCCGGCACCGTGGGCATGCCCTGGTTCGGCCTCAAGCTGCAGGCCCTGCCCGAGACCGGAACCATCCTCATCGTCGAGCGCGACGACGCCCTGTTCTACCCCGGCGCCCGCCCCGAGCCCGGCCAGGAGCTGCTGGCCATTTCGGTGCCGGGGGGCAATCCCGTCGCGCTCGAGGCGACGGACCTGCTGCCCGAGCCGGACAGCCTCGACAGCTACGCCGCGCTCAACGCCTTCTTCGCCCGCCAGACGCAACTGGCGAGGCTGCTCGCCCATCCGGGGGAACAGGTGCTGCTGCATCTGCGCGACCCGGCCACCGGCACCCTCTCCGCCACCCCCGTCTTCGTCGAGTTCCGCCCCTTCTTCGCCCTGCCCGACGGTTTTTGGGTGCAATTGCTCACCGGCGTCGGCGCCACCATGATCGCCGGCTGGGTCTGGGCGCTGCGCCCGCACCGGCCGGGGCCGCAACTGTTCCTGCTGAGCGCGCTGGGCATGCTCGCCTCCACCGCCACCTCGGCCGTCTACGCCAACCGGACCCTCGCCTATGACGGGGCGCTGTTCGCCATTTTGCAACCGGCCAATTCCATCGGCGCCGTCACCTTCGCCGTGGCGATGATCGGGCTGCTGCTGGTCTACCCCATCGAGATCGTGCGGCCGCGCTGGCTCTGGGCGCTGGTCCCGGTCGAGGCCGTGATGTGCTGGCTCATCGTCACCCAGACCGGCCCCGGGCCGAGCCAGCTCTACATCTTCATCGCCGTGGCGACGCTGGCCATCTTCGCCGCCATCGGCCTGCAATTATGGCGCACGCGCCAGGACCCGGCGGAGCGCGCCGCGCTCGGCTGGCTGGGGCTCTCCATCGCCGTGGGGTGCCTCGCCTATACGATGTTCGGCGCCCTGCCGGTGCTGTTCGACGTGCCATTCGGCCTGCCGCAGACGCATGTGACCGGGGTGCTGATCATCATCTATATCGGGCTGGCGCTGGGGCTGGCGCGCTACCGCCTGTTCGAGCTGGGCGACTGGGCCTATCGCGTGCTGTTCTACACTACTGGCGCCGTGCTCATGCTGCTGATCGACATCGCGCTCATCGTGGTGCTCAATCTCGACGCCGCGCCGGCGCTGGGGATCGGGCTGGCGCTGGTGGCCTTCATCTACCTGCCGCTGCGCGATTTCCTCTGGTGGCGGCTGACCGCGCATCGCAGCCTGCCGCAGCACGAACTGTTCGCGGCCGCGCTCGACATCGCCTTCGCGCCCTCGCTGGGGGAAGGCGCGCAACGCTGGCGCGCCCTGCTGGTCCGGCTGTTCGACCCGCTCGAAATCGAGGTCGGGACGCCGCGCGCGACGCCGCAGACGCGCGATGACGGCCTCGCCATGGACCTGCCCGCCATCGCCGGCTCGCCGCCGCTGCGGCTCATCTACCCGCATGCCGGGCGCGGCCTGTTCTCGCCCGCCGACCTCAAGCTCGCCGGCAATCTCGTCACCCTCACCGAACGGGCGGCGGAAAGCCGGCAGGCCTATATGCGCGGCGTCGGCGAGGAGCGTCGCCGCATGGCGCGCGACCTGCACGACGATGTCGGGGCGCGCCTGCTCAGTGGCCTGCATACCGCCGACGCGCTGACCCGCCCCACCCTGCAGGCGGCGCTCAGCGATATCCGCGCCATCGTCTCGGGCCTCGCCGGCGAGGAAGCCACGCTCGACCGGGTGCTGGCGCAGATCCGCCACGAAGCGGCGAGGCGCCTCGAAGCGGCTGGCATCGAGCTCGACTGGTCGCTGCCCGAGGCGGAGGACGACGCCGCCCTCGCCGTGCAGCTCGACTACCGCGTGCACAAGGCGCTGACTTCGGCGGTGCGCGAAATCGTCTCCAACGTCATCCGCCATTCCGGCGCCAGCCGCCTCGTGGTGACGGCCGAGCAGGCGCCCCGGCAGCTGGAACTGCGCTTTGCCGATGACGGCAAGGGCCTTTCCGAGGCGGCGCTGGGCGGGGAAACCGTCGGCTACGGCCTCAAGAGCCTCAGTCAGCGCATCGGCGATCTGGGGGGCACGATGAGCCTTGCCAATGCGGGCGGCACCACCGTCACCCTCAGCCTGCCGCTCTACCTGGCGGCCCGCCCCCCGGAACCGGGGGTGCGGGCCACCGCCGGCGCGCTAGACTCCTCGGCATGACGACAACCGCCGCCCTTCAGCCCGAGACCGGGCGTCGCTGCCTGCTGGTCGAGGACCAGCCGACGACGCGCGAATGGATGCGCGGCGTGCTGCAACGGGCCTTTCCCGGCATCGAGATCGCCACGACGGCCAGCCTCAAGGCCACCCACGCCTGGCTCGACCGAAACGGCGAGGGGCTGTGGCTGGCCATACTGGACCTGGGGCTGCCGGACGGCTCCGGCATCGATATCGTGCGGCGCCTGCAAGCCGACTTCCCCGCCGCGCTGCCGGTGGTGGCGACCATCTACGACGACGAGACGCACCTGTTCGACGCCATCGCCGCCGGCGCGCGCGGCTATGTGCTCAAGGACGAGGAAGCCGATTTCCTCGTGGGCTATCTGCAACGCATCGAGCGCGGCGAGCCGCCCCTGTCGCCCTCCATCGCCCTGCGCATGCTGGCCCATTTCCGCGCCCCCGCGGCAAGGCGCGACGACGAAGCGGGCCTCAGCCCGCGCGAGACCGAGGTGCTGACCCTGCTGGCGCGCGGCCTCACCGTGGCCGAAGCCGCCCGGCGGCTCGGCCTGCAACCGCAGACGGTGGCCTCCTACGTCAAGGTCATCTACCAGAAGCTGTGCATTTCGAGCCGCGCCGAGGCCACCCGCGAAGCTATCCGCCGGGGCCTCGCCTGACCCACCGCCCCGGTTCCGGGGCTGACCGGCCCGATGCAGCCGGGCCACAACGGCGCCCATGGAGGTCCATGGGATGAAACCGCGCCGCTTCCGCTTCGTGCCGTTCCTGTTGCTGCTGGCGCTGACCATCGTGCTGCTGCTGCCGCGAGACGCCTTTGCCGCCTGTCGCCTGCTGGCTTGACGTGGCGCCTGCAATCCTTGCCACCACACCGTCATCCCCGTGAAAACGGGGACCTCTGTTTGTTCCTCAAAAGGGGTAACGGAGGTTCCCGCTTTCGCGGGAATGACCCGGGGGGGCAGGACCGTTTCGTCCATCGCCTGCATCGGCGCCTTCCCCTGCTCCGCCACGACCACCGGGCTGCCCCCGGACGTGATCCGGGGGCCGGCGCGGGAGCCACAAGGGCGGGTGGAGGGATAGCGGCCCCCGAGTCTTCGCCCGGGGGGCGGCGTCGGTGGTGTTGGCGCTATCGGCCCCAGAAGCCGCATCCCTACCCTCTCACAGCGCCAGAAACGCTATCGTGTCGGGATCGAGGGGGATGCCGTTTTCGCGCCGCTCAGCCAGTTCGGCCCATTCGCGGTCGCCCGGGGCCAGCACCTGGCCGCCGGCGCGCGCGGGCGAGCCGCGCAGCAGTGCCAGATAGGCCGTGATGGCGGCGCCGAACGCCGCGCTGCCGGCGAACTTGTCCGGATCGACGACCAGCACGAAATGCCCCATATTACGCGGGCTGGCGATGTCGTCCCCGCCATACATGGGGATGAAATCGGGGTCGAGCGTCGTGCCGGTGAGCAGCGCCGAGAACAGCGTCGCCACCCCCGCCAGCCCGGCACCCTTATAGCCGTAATCGACCCCGCCCAGCGGCAGCAGCATGTCGGCGGCGTGCGGGTCGGTGGTGGGTTGCCCGTCGGGCGTCGCCGCCACGCCGGCCGGCAGGGGCTGGTCGAGCGAGCGGTGCAGCAGCACCCGGTTGAGCGGGATGGAGCTGGTGGCCATGTCGAGCAGCCAGGGCCGCGCCCCGGGCACCGGCGCGGCAAAGGCCAGCGGATTGGTGCCGTGGAATTTCCGCGCCCCGTCGAACAGCGCCACCATGGAGTCGGTATTGGTGGTGGCGAAGGTGATGAAACCCTGCTCGGCTCCGGCCAGCGCATAGGCGCCCGCCGCCCCCAGATGCGAGGAATGCTTCACCCCCACCGCACCCACGCCGGCGACGCGCGCCAGCTCGATCCCCGTTTCGACGGCCGCATAGGCGGCGTAATGGCCCAGCCCGTCATCGCCGTCGAGCATGGCGCTGCCGGCGCCGCGCCGCTCCACCACCAGCTGCGGGTCCTTGTTGAGGCGGCCGCCCGCCAGCATGCGACAATAATGGCCGGTGAGGCGAAAGCCGTGGCTGTCGACCCCCACCAGCGAGGCATGCGCCATGGCCCTCACCGCCGCGTCGCGCGATGCCGGGCTCGCCCCGGCCGCTTCCAGCCGCGCCGCCACCCGCTCGCGCAGCAGCGCCTCGGCAAATCGCGGTGCCGCACTCTCCATGGTCTTGAACTCCCGGAAAATTGTCCCAATTGCTTTGCCTATATCAGGCCCATACCCCCATTGCACGGCCCGCCGCGGCAACTTTGTGCTGGCATCGCCCGGCAGGGGAGCTATGGTTGCGAATAACGTTGAGATGGTTGCCATGCCCCAAGCCCCCGACCCCATCACGCGCGATCTCTGGCACGTGGTCGCCGCCACCGATGAACTGCCCATCGGGCTGGTGGAAACCACGCTGCTGCTCGATACGCGCCTCGCCATGAGCCGCGACGCCGATGGCCGGCCCGTGGTCTGGCGCCGCAGCAACGAGGAAAACGGCGACGTGGTCGACCTGGCGGAAGCGCGCGAGCGCCTGCCGGTAAAGACCGCCTACGGCTACACCTGGACGTGCCTCGGCACCCCCTCGGAAGAGCTCTTTCCCATCCCCGAATATGCCGAGCCGGACCGCAAGAACATGAATTGCGGCTCCATCGGCCTGCACGTGTCGGCGCCGCGCGCGGTCGAGAATTTCCTCGACATGGGGCACTTCCCCTATGTGCACACCGACATCCTGGGGGCCGAACCACATACCGAGGTCAAGGAATACGACGTGGAAGTGTCGGAGGAGCGCGACGAGGTGCTGGCGACCCGCTGCCGCTTCATCCAGCCGCGCGCCGCCAAATCGGCGACCGGCGCCATGGAAGTGGAATATGTCTACCGCGTGCCGCACCCCTTCTGCTCGGTGCTCTACAAATCCTGCCCCGAGGACGAAAGCCGGCGCGACGTCATCGGCATCTTCCTCCAACCCATGACCGAGGAGCGCTGCCGCGCCCACCTGCTGCAATCGATGATCGATTCCTATTCCAGCATCCGCGACCTGCGGCGCTTCCAGCAGACCATTTTTGGCCAGGACAAGCCGATCCTGGAAAACCAGTATCCCAAGCGCCTGCCGCTTGACCCGCGCGCCGAAACCCCGATCCGTGCCGACAAGAGCGCCATCGCCTATCGCCGCTGGCTGAGCCAGAAGGGGATAACCTATGGCGTGATCCCGATGACGAGCTGAGGATTTGGCCCTTTCGCCTCCCTCCCCCCTTGGGGGGAGGCAGCCACCGCCCCGTACGCCAGGGCGGCGCGCCCCCAGATTTGGCCGTGGCGCGGCCAGACTTTGGATCGATGAGCATGCCCCTATCGCTTTCCGACCCCACCTGGTATCCCATCGCTTCCAGCGCGGATCTGCCCTTCCGTCACGTCTATCAAGGCCAGCTGCTCGGCCGCGAACTGGCCGTGTGGCGCGCCGATGACGGCAACGTCAATATCTGGGAGAACCGCTGCCTGCACCGCGGCGTGCGCCTCTCCATCGGCATCAACGAGGGCCAGGAGCTCAAGTGCCAGTATCACGGCTGGCGCTACGCCAACCGCTCGGCCGGCTGCACCTATATCCCTGCCCACCCCGCCGACGCGCCGGCGCGGCGCATCGAGAACCGCAAATATCCGGTGCGCGAGGCGTTCGGGCTCATCTGGTCGGCCGCCAATGACGACCAGCCGTTTACGCCCTTCCCGCAGGCAACCGAGCACGACTGGTTCGTGCTGCGGCCGCTGCCGGTCAATGCCGCGCCCGAGGACGTATTGGCCGGTCTCGCCCGGCTCGCCAGTGCCGAGGCGCCGGCCGAGAAGCTGCCGGGGCTGGCGCTGCGGATCGGCCCGGCGCTCTATTTCGTGCAGCCGGTGGATGCCGGCCGCGCCGTCATTCGTGGCCTCCTGGCCGAACGGCCGGCCGACGAGCTGGCGGCGCTGCGCCAGCATAACGAGGTGCTGAGCGGGCTGCGCGACCGGCTCGAGCGCACCGCGGCCCGCAAGCCGGCGCCCGAGCCGCTGCAACCCACCTTCGACAAGGTATCGGTCGATCTCGCTACCATGCCCGACATCGCCATTCCGCGCGGCAACACCATGACCGTCGTGGTCAAGCGCAAATGGCAGAGCGCCGACGGGGTGATCGGGTTCGAGCTGGCCGACCGCGACGGCCGGCACCTGCCCACCTTCCAGCCCGGCGCCCATATCGACGTGCACCTGCCCAACGGGCTGGTGCGGCAATATTCGATCACCAACGGCCCCGGCGACCTGATGAGCTACGTCATCGGCGTCAAGCAGGAAACGGCCAGCAAGGGCGGCAGCAAGGCGCTGGTGGAAAGCGTGCGCGAAGGCGACGTGCTGGCCATTTCCGAGCCGCGCAACAATTTCCCCCTGCGCCGCGACGCCACCCGCTCGGTGCTGATCGCCGGCGGCATCGGCATCACGCCGCTTCTGTCCATGGCGCGCTTCCTCGACAAGTCGAGCCTGCCCTACGAGCTGCACTATTTCACCCGCAGCGGCGACAGCGCCGCCTTTGCCGGCGAACTGGCGGCGCTGGCCGGGCGGATCGAGCGCCATGCCGGCTTCGCCCGCGCGGCGATCCGCGACAAGGTGGCCGCCGTCCTCGGGCCCTACCAGTTCGCCAACCACGTCTATATCTGCGGCCCCGGCGCCATGCTGGAAATGGTGCAGGAAACTGCCGCTGCCCTGGGCTGGCCGGACGAGGCCATCCATTTCGAATATTTCCAGAACGACAAGCTCATCGACGCCTCCTCGAGCTTCGACATCGAGCTGGCGCGCTCGGCCATGACGCTGCACGTGCCGGCGGGCAAGACCATCCTCGAAGTGATGCGCGGGGCGGGCCTCACCGTGCCCTCGTCCTGCGAGCAGGGGGCCTGCGGCACCTGCCTCACCGGCGTCATCGAGGGCGAGGTGGACCACCAGGACGTCTATCTCAACAAGACCGAGAAAGCCTCCAACAGCTGCATGATGACCTGCGTCAGCCGGGCGAAGTCGGCGCGGCTGGTGCTGGATATCTGAGCCATGGCCATCACGCTTTACGACTTCGAGCTCTCGGGCAATTGCTACAAGCTGCGCCTCTTGATGAGCATCCTGAACCTGCCCTACGAGATCGCGCCGGTGGATTTCTTCCCCGGCCGCGAGCACAAGGCCGACTGGTTTCTGCGGCTCAACCCGTTCGGGCAATTGCCGGTGCTCAGGGACGACGAACTGGTGCTCTCGGATTCGGGCGCCATCCTCGCCTATCTGGCGAAGAAATACGACGCCGGCGGCCAGTGGTTTCCCGACGACCCGGCGGTGATCGCCCAGATCCTGCGCTGGCACGCGGTGGCCGACGACATCACCGCCACTTCCTCGGCGGCGCGGCTGGCGCTGGGCTACGACTACGATTTCGACGTGGAAAAATGCCAGCGGGGGGCGCATCGCATCTTCCGGCTGCTGGACGAGCACCTGTGGTTCGGCGAACAGGCGGGGCGCGAGTGGCTCTGCACCCCGGCCCATCCGACCACCGCTGACATCGCCTGCTTTCCCTATGTGATGCTGAGCGAGGAAGGCGGCATTTCCCGCCAGGACTATCCCGCCCTGCGCCGCTGGACCGACCGCGTGCGCCGCATTCCCGGCTTCGTCGTCATGTCCGGCATCTTCCCCGCCGGCCGCGCCAGGGCGGATTGAGGGGCAGCAGGGACGCCCCAATGCCCCCCATCCCACCGGCCCCGGATCACGTCCGGGGGCAGCCTCGGTGGTGTCGGAAAGCGACGGGGATCGAACCGTTCAGGCGGGGTCTTCCGGCGGGTAGCGGTGCTCGTCGCCCTGCCAGTCGCGCACGGTAAAGCGCCCGTCGCCGCCCCAAACGCTGGCGGCCGAAATATCGGCCTTGCCGTGGCCACCGGGAATGTCGAGCACGTAAGTGGGCTGGCACAGCCCGGAAAGGCGGCCGCGCAACGCCGCGACCAGCCGCTGTCCGTCCTCGATGGAGACGCGGAAATGGCCGGTGCCGGGCGCCAGGTCAGGGTGGTGCAAATAATAGGGCTGGATGCGGTTTTCAACGAACCCGCGCATCAGCGCTGCCAGCGTCTCCACATCGTCGTTGACGCCCTTGAGCAGCACGCTCTGGCTGACCAGCGCGATGCCGCCGCCGATGAGCCGGGCAAAGGCCTGCCGCGCCGCTGCGGTCAGTTCGCGCGGGTGATTGGCGTGCACGGCGAGATAGGTGGTCTTGCCGCTGGCGGTCAGCGCCGCGACCATCGCCGCGTCGATACGCTCGGGCTCCACCACCGGCACGCGGGTATGAAAGCGCACCACCCGCACATGCGCGATGGCACCCAGCCGCGCCATGATCGCCTCGAGCCGCCGCGGCGAGAGCACCAGCGGATCGCCGCCGGTGAGGATCACTTCCCAGATTTCCTCGTGCGCCGCGATATAGTCCAGCGCCGCGTCCAGCTGCGCGGCGTCGAGCGTCCCCAGCCCCTGCGGCCCCACCATTTCGCGGCGGAAGCAGAAGCGGCAATAGACCGGGCAGACATGCACCGCCTTGAGCAGCACCCGGTCGGGATAGCGGTGCACGATGCCTTCGACGGGCGAATGGCTGAGATCGCCGATCGGGTCGGCGCGCTCCGCCGGCGCCACCGCCAGTTCCTCGGGCGTCGGCACGAACTGGCGCGCAATGGGGTCGTCCGGATCGGCGGGGTCGAGCAGCGCCAGCATCGCCGGGGTGATGCCGATGGCGTATCTTGCCGCCACCTCGTCGAGGGCAGGGTCGGCGTCCACCAGGCCCAGCTCTTCGAGCTGCGCCAGCGATTTCACGCTGCGCACCAGGTCACTCATCTCGACCGGTCCCCGGAGCTTTGCCTTCCCTCCCCCTTGCGGGGAGGGATCGAGGGAGGGGGTCCATCGGTGATCCACAAAACGACCCCCACCCCGACCCTCCCCGCAAGGGGGAGGAGGCGATAGAGTGGAAGCATCTGGTGGCGAGCGGGCTCATTCGGCCACCGGCGCCCACAGCACCGCCTCGATCCGCTGCGCCCCGGTGGCCAGCATGACCAGCCGGTCGAACCCCAGCGCCACGCCACTAGCTTCCGGCATCAACGCGAGCGCGGCGAGAAAATCCTCGTCGATGGGATAGCGCTCGCCATAGAGCCGCGCCTTTTCGGCCATTTCGGCCTCGAAACGCGTCCGCTGCTCCACCGCATCGGTCAATTCACCGAAACCGTTGGCCAGCTCCACCCCGGCGGCATAGACCTCGAAGCGCTCCGACACCCGCCGGTCGCCCGGCACCCGCCGCGCCAGCGCCGCCTCGCAGGCGGGATAGCGGTCGAGCACGGTGAGCCGGCCATTGCCCAGTTGCGGCTCGACCTTTTCCACCAGCAGTTGCGTGAAGAGGTAGCTCCAGTTCCATTCCGCCGGCAAGGCCATGCCGGCCGCCTGCATCTGCGCCGCCAGCGCCGCGCCGTCCGGCACGCCATCCGCGTCCATGGTGGCGAGCAGGTCGATGCCGGCGTGCATGCGAAAAGCCTCGGCGACGCCGAGGCGCTCCGCCGGCGCGCGCGGATCGCAGGACCGGTCGCGGAAGGCGAAGCGGGCCACACCGGTGGTGTCGGCGGCCAGCCGGATCAGCGCCAGCGTATCGGCGATGATCGCTTCATAGGGTTCGCCGGCGCGATACCATTCGAGCATGGTGAATTCGGGATGGTGCAGCGCGCTGCGCTCGCGGTTGCGCCAGACGTGCTGCAGGCTGGCAAGGCGCGTCTCGCCGGCCGCCAGCAGCTTTTTCATGGTGAATTCGGGCGAGGTGTGCAGGTACATCGCCCGCCCCTCGCCGTCATTGCCGATCATGGTGGTGGCAAAGGCGTGCAGATGCGTCTCGTTGCCGGGCGAACGCTGCAGCCCGGGCGGGTCGACGAGCAGGAAATCCCGCTCGACGAGCCAGCCGCGCACTGCCGCCTCGATGCGGTTGCGCGCCAGGAGAGCCGGCCGCCGGTCGGCGTGCCGGCCCGGATGCCACCAGGGAGAAGCCGCCGATTGCGCTGCGTGGGTCATAACGGGTTTCTTGCCGTCCGGTCTGGCGAAATGGCGCGGAATAAGGTATCGGGCGCTCGACAGGAAATTTCATCGGCGCCCCGGATGGCCCTGCCTCTAAACCGCGCCCGTGATTGGAACAAGGACGAATTATGGTCAAGGTCATCGCCTCTTCGCTGCGGAAGGGCAATGTCGTCGAGCAGGACGGCAATCTGCACGTCATCCTCACCGCTGAAAACGTTCACCCCGGCAAGGGCAACTCGGTGACCAACGTCACCATGCGCCGCATTTCCGATGGCGTGAAGGTGGTGGGGCGCTGGCGCACCGTGGAAATGGTCGAAAAGGCCGATGTGGACGACCGCGAATACGACTATCTCTATTCCGACGGCGAGGGCCACCACTTCATGGAGCCCGAAACCTACGAGCAGATCACCGTGCCGGACGACGTGGTGGGCGACCAGAAGGCCTATCTCACCGACGGCATGAAGGTGCACCTCAAGACCCATGAAGGCGTGGCGCTGTCGATGGAACTGCCGCAGCGCCTGACCTTCGAGATCGTCGAGACCGAACCGGTGGTCAAGGGCCAGACGGCCTCCTCGTCCTATAAGCCGGCGCTGCTCAATAACGGCCTGCGCGTCATGGTGCCGCCCCATATCGACACCGGCACCCGCATCGTCATCCTCACCGACGACAATTCCTACGTCGAACGCGCCAAGGACTGAGTTGCGACCGCGCCCCGCGCGGTCAAAACGCTCCGATGGCGCGTTTTGAGCACCTCAGGCCTATGGCCGAAGGGCGAACGAAGCTCAAACGCCAGCAGGCCCTGCCCTCAGTGCGGCCGGAAAAAGCTGCGGTGATAGGCCAGATGCTCGGGGTCCGGCCAGAAGGCCGCGTCGGCCGGCAGGTGCAGCCGGGGCGCGATGCCCGGCTCGGCCTGCCCCGGCGCGCTCAGCACCAGACGGTAATCCGCCTCGACCAGGATCAGCCCCGCCATCAACAGGCGCTTGACGCCGTTCTCGACCACCACGGCATTGCCCGGCGTGTAGGCGCCGCCGGCGTCGCGCGGCTGGAACAGGAAGACGTCGAGCTCGGGATGCGGCAGATGGCCGGTATCGGCAAAGCGCTCCCCGGTCACGGCGCAGCGATGCGCATAAGCCTCCAGCATGAGCTGCGTGAACATGACGCCGTCATCGAGCGTCAGCGCCCGCTGGAACCCCTCACCGAACCCGTCGCCATGCCCCAAGGCCGCCTCCCTCTGCGTAGGGGAAAGCTCCTACGGTAAAATCCGAAAAGCAAGTCGGAAAACCGGAGGGGGGTCGAGGCGCCAGTACGCGCGGGCGTCGCGGACCCGATCCGCGGGCCGCGCGCAGCAAGCGCCGCGGTTTCGCGGATGCGCCGGCCGGCCCACGGGTCAGGCCCGTGGGCAGCCCCGGTGGGTAGGGAGGGCCTGACGCAGTGTCTGAAGCAGCGCCCTAAATCCCTGCCATCCACCACGCCGTCATCCCCGCGCATGCGGGGACCTCTGTTTGGCTGTGGAAGGGGTAACGGAGGTCCCCGCTGTCGCGGGAATGACCCGGTGGAACAAGGGCTGGAAACAACGGAAAAGCAGTCAGGCTCATAACACCTGCGCGCAATCGCTGCCCGCGGGCCCGATCCGCGGGCCGCGCGCAGCAAGCGCCGCAGCTTCAGGGCGCCTCAGCCGGCCCACGGGTCAGGCCCGTGGGCAGCCCCGGTGGGTAGGGAAGCACTGGCGGGCCTGACGCAGCGCCTGAAGCAGCGCGCTAAATCCTTGCCACCCACCACGCTGTCATCCCCGCGCATGCGGGGACCTCTGTTTGGCTGTAGCAGGGTTACGGAGGTTCCCGCTGTCGCGGGAATGACACGGTGGAACGAGGGCTGGAAACGGCCGAAAAGCTGTCAGTGTCAGAACACCTGCGCGCAATCGCTGCCCGCGGGCCTGATCCGCGGGCCACGCGCAGCAAGCGCCGCAGCTTCAGGGCGCCCCAGCCGGCCCACGGGTCAGGCCCGTGGGAAGCCCCGGTGGGCGGGGAGGCACTGGAGGGTCCGACGCAGCGCCTGAAGCGCCCTAAATCCCTGCCACCCACCACGCTGTCATCCCCGCGCATGCGGGGACCTCTGTTTCTGGTGGAAGAGGTAACGGAGGTTCCCGCTGTCGCGGGAATGACCCGGTGGAACGAGGGTTAGAAATGGCAAAAAAGCAGTCAGGCTCAGAACACCTGCGCGCGGTCGAGGGCGCGGGTGGCGTCGAAGAGGGTGGCGGCGGCGGGGGCGTCGCCGGTTTCGATGGCGCCGGCCAGTTGCAGGAAGAGCGCGGCGGACTGGCGGCGGTATTCGGCGCCGGGGAGCGCGGTATCGCGCGTCAGCGCCAGGGCCAGCGTCAGTTCCACCACGCCGATGACCGAGCGCAGCAGCACGTCCTGGCTGCTTTCGGCGATGAGGCCGTGCACTTCCAGCGCCGCGAGGCCGAACTGCTCGAGGCTGTCATCCGCCGTTTCCATTTGCCGGCACCAGTATTTGAGCAGGCGCACATGCTCGGCGGTGCGGTGGCGCGCCGCCAGCTCGACCATGGGCTTTTCGAGCGCGGCGCGGGTGCGGAACAGGCTTTCGTGGAAGCGCGGCTCCACCGGCGCGTCGAAATGCCAGGCCAGCACCAGCGGATCGAAGAAATTCCAGCGGCTGCGCGGCGACACGCGGGTGCCAACCTTGGGACGGGCCTCGACCAGCCCCTTGGCCTCGAGCGTTTTCAGCGCCTCGCGCAGCACCGTGCGCGAGACGCCGTATTTTTCCATCATCACCGTATCGTTGGCCAGCACCGAGCCCACGGGAAACACGCCGCCGACAATGGACTGGCCGATCTCGTTGATGACGAAAGTATGATAATTCCGTGCGGCGCGCCGGCCCGTCAGGGAGCGGATGAGGCCGCCAGTTTCGATCATGCTAGGCCTTCTCGGACACCTTGTCGCCCGGTGCCGAGGCCGCGAAGATCAGCCTTTGCAGCACGATGAACAGGAACAGCAGCGCCCCGATGACGATCTTCGTCCACCAGCTCGACAGCGTGCCGTCGAAGATTATGTAGGTCTGCACCAGCCCCAGCAGCATCACCCCGATGAACGTGCCCAGCACGAAGCCGTAGCCGCCGGTGAGCAGCGTGCCGCCGATGACCACCGCGCCGATGGCGTCGAGCTCCACCCCGACCGCCGCCAGCGGATAGCCGGCGGAGGTATAAAGGGAAAAGACGATTCCCGCCAAGGCCGCCAGCACGCTCGACAGCGTATAGACGGCCACGGTGGTCAGCGCCACCGGCACCCCCATCAGCGAGGCCGAGACCGGGTTGCCGCCCAGCGCGTAGACGTAGGAGCCGAACTTGGTGCGATGCGCCAGCAGCGCCCCGACGATGAACACCGCCACCATGGCGAGGCCGATGAAGCTGAGGCGCCCGCCGCCGGGCAGGCGGATGAAGAGGTCGGAAATCCAGTTGTAGAACTCGTGCTTGATGGGCACCGAATCCTGGGTGATGACCGAGGCGCCGCCACGGGCGAGGAACATGCCCGCCAGCGTGACGATGAAGGAGGGCACCTCCAGCGCATGCACGGCCAGCCCCATCAGTCCGCCGAACACCGCCGCCACCAGCAGCGCCACGGCAAAGGCGGCCAGCGGGTGAAAGCCGGCCCAGGAGATGAGCACCGCCACGAGCACGCCGGTAAAGCCGATCACCGCGCCCACGGACAGATCGATGCCGCCCGACAGGATGACGAAGGTCATGCCCACCGCCGTGATGCCCAGAAAGGCGTTGTCGGTGAGGAAATTGCCCAGCACGCGCGTCGAGAACATGCCGGGGAACTGCATGACGCTGAGGCCGTAGGCGATGGCGAAGATGATCGCTGTCGCAAAGAGGGGGCGCAGGCTGCGGCTCATTTGCTGGCCTCCCGGGCAACGAGGCGCGGCCGGCGCGGCACGAGGCGCGCCGCCAGCGGCGACTGGATCAGCAGGATGACGATGATCATGCCCGCCTTGACGATGAGGTTGAATTCGGGCGGGAAGCCGGAGACGAGGATGCCGGTATTCATCGCCTGGATGATGATGGCGCCGACCACCGCCAGCGGCACCGAAAAGCGCCCGCCCATCAGCGAGGTGCCGCCGATGACCACGGCGAGGATGGCGTCGAGCTCGAGCCAGAGCCCGGCATTGTTGGCGTCGGCGCCGCGAATGTCGCCGGCCACGATGATGCCGGCAATGGCCGCGCACAGCCCCGACAGCGCATAGACCAGCAGCAGCAGCATACGGCTGCGGATACCGGCAAGGCTCGCCGCGGCGCGGTTGACCCCCACCGCCTCGATGAACAGGCCCACCGCCGTGCCGCGCACCAGCAGCGTCACCAGCACCAGCAGCACCAGCGCGATGACCGTGGCCATGGGCAGGCCGAGGAACGAGCCGGTGCCGATGAAGATCAGCACCGGATCGGTGAAGGTGACGATGAACCCCTCGGTGATGAGTTGGGCGATGCCGCGGCCCGCCACCATCAGCACCAGCGTGGCGACGATGGGCTGGATGTCGAGCACGGCGACGAGAAAGCCGTTCCACAGCCCGCACAGCAGCCCCACCAGCAGCGCCGCGCCGACCGCGACGGGCGCCGGATAGCCGGCCACGACCAGCGTGGCGGCCACCGCGCCGGCCACCGCCATGACCGCGCCTACCGAAAGATCGACCCCCTTGGTGGCGATGACGCCCACCATGCCGATGGCCAGGATGGTGACCGGCGCGCCGCGATTGAGCACGTCGATGAGGCTGCCGAACAGCCGCCCGTCCTGCCAGGTGATGCGGAAGAAATTGGGGAACAGGATCCAGTTGATGAGCAGCACGCCGGCCAGGGCCACCAGTTGCGGATTGGCCAGGCGTGCCAGAAAGCGGCGCATCATGCTCGCGCTCCTTGCCGATGATTGGCGATCGCCTGCACGATGACGCCGGGGCTGATGTTCTCGCCGTTGAGCTCGGCCACCATTTCGCGGTCGCGCATCACCACGACGCGCGAGGAATAGGCGACGATCTCGTCCAGCTCGGAGGAGATGACGACCAGCGCCATACCCTCGTCGCGCAGCCGGTTGATGGTGCGCACGATCTCGGCATGGGCGCCCACGTCGATACCGCGCGTCGGCTCGTCGAGGATGAGGAAATCGGGGTCGGTCGCCAGCCAGCGCGACAGGATGACCTTCTGCTGGTTGCCGCCCGAGAGCAGCTTGATCGGCATGTCGAGCGAGGCGGCGCGGATATCCATGGATTCGCCGAACCGGCCGGCGATCTCCATCTGCTCGTCGCGGTTGAGCGCCCGGAACCAGCCGAGTTTGCCCTGTAGGGCGATGACGATGTTCTCGCGCACCGACAGGTCGCCGAAAATGCCCTCGGCCTTGCGGTCCTCGGGGCAGAAGCCGAAGCCCTTGGCGATGGCGTCGGTGGGCCGCGTTATGCTGGTCCGGCCGCCGCCGACGCTGACCTCGCCCTCGTCGGCGGCATCGGCCCCGAACATGATGCGCGCCATTTCGGTGCGCCCCGAGCCGAGCAGGCCCGCCACCCCGACCACCTCGCTCTTGCGGATGGTGAGGCTGAACGGCTGGATGCTGCGCTTGCGCCCATAGTGGCGAAACTCGACCAGCACCTCGCCCGAGGGCCGCGCATCCTCGAGCGCCGTGGCGCCGGAAAAGGACACGTCCTTGCCCAGCATCAGCCGCACCACATCGGTGCGCGTCATGTCCGAAAGGGCGCGCGTCTCGATCAGCTTGCCGTTGCGCAGGATGGTCACCCGGTCGGCGATGGCAAAGACCTGGTCGAGGAAATGGGTGATGAAGACGATGGCGAGGCCCCGCGCCTTGAGCGCGCGCACCACCTCGAACAGCCGCTCCACCTCCTTGCGGTCGAGGCTGGCCGTGGGCTCGTCGAGGATCAGCACCTTGCCCGACAGCTCCACCGCCCGGGCGATGGCTACGATCTGCTGCACCGCCACCGAATGCATGCCCAGTTCGCTGGCCGGGTCGATGTCCAGCCCGTAGCGCTCCAGCACCAGCGCCGCGTCGCGCTCCATCTTCCGCCGGTCGACGAGGCCGAAGCGGGTGGGCTGGTGCCCGAGGAACAGGTTTTCCGCCACCGAGCGATTGGGCAGCAGGTTGACCTCCTGGTAGACCGTGCCGATGCCGTAGGTCTGGGCGTGCTGGGGATTGTTGAGGGTAACGGGCTGGCCCTCGACCAGCACCGCGCCGGCATCGGGCTGATAGGCCCCGGTGAGGATTTTGATGAGGGTGGACTTGCCGGCCCCGTTTTCCCCGAGCAGGGCATGCACCTCGCCCGCCCGCAGGCCGAAATCGACGTGGTCGAGCGCGGTATAAGCGCCGAAGACCTTGAGGATCTGCCGCGCCTCGAGCGCGTAGCCGCCATCCGTCATTGCCCCTCCCCCAAATCCTTGCGAAGCGCCCCCGCACGGGGGATGACGCCGTGGGGGCGGGCTGGTCGCCCGACGCCCCCACGGCTTTCACAGCGTTACTTTATCAGTAACCGAGGCCCTTGCGGCGCTCATATTCGCCTTCCGGATCGTCGGCGGCGGTATAGAGCTTGGATTCGGTGATGATGAACTTCTCCGGCTCGGTGCCGTCCTGGAGATAGGCGGCAAGTGCGTCGAAGGCCGGCCCGGCCATGTCGGGCGTCAGTTCCACCGTGGCATTGGCCTCGCCGGCGGCGATGGCGGTGAAGATGTCGGGCACGCCGTCGATGGAGACGACCTTGATGTCACTGCCCGGCTTCAGCCCGGCATCCTTGATCGCCTGGATGGCGCCCACCGCCATGTCGTCGTTATGCGCATAGACCGCGCAGATATCGCCGCCGCCATTCTCGGCCTTGATGAAGCCTTCCATGACTTCCTTGCCCTTGGAGCGGGTGAAGTCGCCGGTCTGGCTGCGCACGATCTGGATGTTGTCGTGCCCGGCAATGGCTTCCTCAAAGCCCTGCTTGCGGTTGATGGCCGGGCTGGAACCCACGGTGCCCTGCAATTCGACGACCTTGCAGTCGTCCGCGCCGACCGCATCCACCAGCCACTGCCCGGCCACCCGGCCCTCCAGCACCTGGTCGGACATGACGGCGGCCAGGTAGAGATCCTCGGGCGCCTCGATGCCGCGGTCGAGCAGCACGACCGGGATTTCGGCCTCCTTGGCCTCGGCCAGCACGTCGTCCCAGCCGGTGGCCACGACCGGCGCCACCAGGATGGCGTCGACGCCCTGGGCGATGAAGCCGCGAATGGCCTTGATCTGGTTTTCCTGCTTCTGCTGGGCGTCGGCGAATTTGAGATCGACGCCGCGCTGCTCGGCCTGCTGCCGCGTGACCGAGGTCTCGGCGGCGCGCCAGCCCGATTCCGAACCGATCTGCGAAAAGCCCACGACAAGACCGCTGAGGTCCTGCGCCAGGGCACCAGAAGACAAGGCAGTAGCGAGGCCTGCCGCGACGGCAAGCTTGGTGATGATGCTCACGATTGATCCTCCCATTGGACCGCCGGGATGTTCTCACCGCCAGCGGTAAGAGGACGCTATATAAAGTACTATTATATGTAAAGACTGATTTTGGGGGAAAGTGCGGGGTGGGGGAGAAGGGAAGATAAGCTAGTGAGAACAATGGGTTAGAGAGATTTATGACCATATGTTCACCCCCTCACCTCTTGCAGGAGAAGGAAGGCCGGTGGCTCTATCACCCTCTTTGCGCCCCACGCCGGCGCTGCACGCAGGCCTGATCCGCGGGCCGCTTATCGCAGGCACCGCAGCTTTGGGACTCCCGCATAGGCCCACGGGTCACGCCCGTGGGCAGCGCCGGTGGGTTGGAAGACCCCAAGCCCAGCCGCCTTACCCCTCTCCCCTCGTGGGAGAGGGACAGCTTTTTCTGCGTTCAGCAGAAAAGCAGGGTGAGGGGGTCTCGCCACGCACGCGGTACTGGTGGAAAGCCCCCCTCATCCGCCCTTCGGGCACCTTCTCCCACGATGGGAGAAGGAAGGCCGGTGGCTGTGGTGCATTCCCTGCTCCCCCTCGCGCGCACCGGCGCTGCCCGCGGACCTGATCCGCGGGTCCCTTACCGCACGCACCGCAGCTTCGGGGCTCCCGCATCGGCCCACGGGTCATGCCCGTGGGCAGCGCCGGGGGGTTTGAGAATATCGGGGAAAACCACCGAAGGGCAAAGCGCTCAGGCTGCGGCGGCGTCGGGGCTGGCGGCGTTGCGGCGGGTGCGCCAGTGGCGCAGGGTTTGTTGCGCTTCGTCGGCCTTGAGCGCCAGCCGGCCTTTCAGCGAGCCGGCGCCGGCCAGCGTCGTCAGCGTCACCGCCTCGGTGGCGAAGCGCGTCTTGAAGGCTTCGGCGCCGCACAGGAAATCTACCGTGCCCAGGCCATGGTCGAACGACCATTTGATATATTCGCTCATCAGCAGCGTGCCGGGCGAGGCGCGCTCGAACGCCGCGTCATAGCTGGTGACGAACGCCATCATGGTGCCGTGCTGCACGAAATTGACCGACACCGCGATGATCGCGCCGGCGCATTCGAGCACGAAGAGCCGCAACAGGCCCAATTCGGCCAACACCCCGACCAGCGCGGGCAATGCCGGCGCCCCGGCGTCGAACAGCGGGGCGGTATGCCCCTGCGCCGCCAGCCATTGGCGCTTGAGCGCGCCCAGACGCTCCAGCACCGGCGCCAGAGGCTCGTCGGCGCCGATGAGGCGGCAGCGCACTTCGCCGCTTTCCTCCAGCAACTTCCAGCCGCGACGATGGTTCTGCCGGGCTTTTTTCGACTGCCCGTCGAACCACGCGGCGCCGCCGGTGCTGCCGCTCACCCGATGGCTGACTTCCTGCCGATGATTGGGCACGAGCCGCACGCCGCCGGCGCCGTCGACGAGGTTTCGCGCCCGCGCCCCCGGCTGCAGGCGGTTGATGAGGGCGACGTCGAAGCCGCGTGCCGCGCTGAGCTGCGCCCAGAGGGCAGCGAGCGACGCGGCGGGGCAATCGGGCGCCGCGAGAATGTCACCATAATCGCTATGCGCGTTGGCCGCCCATTCGAGAAACACCAGCCCGCGCCGGCGATGGGTGGCGAGCGCCATGACGGCCGCCAGCGCCTCGCCGCGCCACAACAGCCCGATGCGCAGGCCGCGCTCGGCCTGGTCCGGCGCGGTGCGCCACCAGGCCTCAATCCAGCCATGGCTCTGGAAGACCAGCCCGCCCGCCTCCCGCCAGAGCGCCTGCCAGGCCGGCCCGATTGCGGCCAGCCGCGCCGCATCGGTGACGATTTCAACCCGCTCGGGTAGCACCGGCCCCAAAACCGTGGTCACGACTGGCCGCCCTCCACCGGTGTGTCGGCGGGGGCCGCGGGGCGGCGCCGGAACGGCCGGGCGAGGATGATCGCCATTTTCTTGAGCGGCAGGATGTAGAGCCCGAACAGCGACTGGTAGTCGCTATGGTCCTTGTCCATCAGGCCGAACTTGAACTCCTCGTCGGGCTCGGGCACGCAGGCGGTGCCGAACATGCGGTCCCAGAAGGAGAACAGCAGGCCGAAATTCTTGTCATAATGCTTGGGATTGGCGCTGTGGTGCAGCTGGTGCCAATGCGGGCTGAGCACCACATTGTCGAGCGGCCCGAAGGAAATCTTGAGATGCGTGTGGCGCACGAAATCCATCATCAGGATATTGCGCATCACATAGACGTTGATGCCGAAGATCGTGGCTTCCACCGGGTTGAGCGCGATGAGCGTCCAGATGCCGAAGCAGATGCCGGGAATGACGCCATCCCAGATGCGGTTCATCAGGTCGTCCAGCGGGTGCACCCGGTCCTTGGTCACCCCCACCATCACCTCGGCCGAATGGTGCACCTTGTGCAATTCCCACAGCAGCGGGATTTTGTGCTGGGCGTAGTGGTAGAGATAGTAGGAAATATCGTAGGCCAGCAGCATCGTCAGGGTGAAGATGATGATGGTGAGCGGCCCCGCTTCGCCCAGCAGCGGCGCGTCGATGTTGAACAGCGCCCCCAGCCCCTGATTGGTGAGGAAGGCGACGCCCGCCACGAAGATCACGCCCGAGGGGATCAACAGGAACGGCATAAGCAGCCGCTTGGTGATCCAGAACAGGAAATCGGCCTTGGCGGAGGGGTGCAGGATGACTTCCTTGGGCAGGGCGAACTCGAAGAAATCGGCGAACGACTTCTTGTCCACCGTCCGCCAATAGGCCCATACCGCGCTGCCCAGAGCCGTCGCCAGCAACAGCCCCGCCGTGACGAGGTTGTCGAAGGTCAGCTTGTCCATGACCTTGTTGATGAGCTCGGTAAGCATCGTCGTCCCTGCTCCGCTGAAAATGGGGGTGAGCGGGCATTTCAGCCCAGCGCGAGCATGCCAGATCGGGCCGTCGAAGGGGGAGAAAAGCCGCCCCGTAGTTAACGAGTCGGGACCACCAGCCGGGTCCTGACACCGGTCGCGTCGACCCTGCCCCGCCAGGCGAGACGGGGGGCGGCGGCCTTGTGGCCGAAGGCGGTGGACACCCAGCCGCCGCCCGGTTCGTCCCCCCGCGCCAGGCTCGGCGCGGCGCCGGGAAAATCGATGACCAGTTCCTCCCCCTGCCCCCGCCGGCAATGGGCGCGATTGCCCGTGATGCGCACCTCGATATCGGCGGCCAGCTGCCAGACGATTTCCGCCGCGCACCCGGCCCCGCCCAGCAGCCGGTCCTCGACCACGATGGCGTCACCCTCCCGCCACAGGGTGCGGCGATGCACGACGCCGAAATCCCGGCGATAGCCATCATGCTCGGCACCAAGGCGCCAGGCCGGTGGCGGCACCGTGTCCACGAGCGTGGCGGTAGCCTTGCGCGACCAGTTGAAGGCACCCGACATGAGGCTCTGGCTCTGCCCATCCAGGTTGAGCGTATTATGCGCCGGGGTGGAGCGGAACCAGTCGCGCCAGGCGCCGCCCGAGCCGTAAAGATAGGTGCCCGGATCGACCAGCACCGGCTGTCCGTCGACCGCCAGGGCCAGCGCCAGCGCATCGGCGTGGCCGTGCGCCGCGATGGAGAGATAACCCAGCGGCCCGTGATCGAAGCGCAGGTCGACGGCGCGGCCATTGATATCGCCCCGCCATACCGTGAGCCCACCATGGGGAAAGGTATGCAGCCCCGCGGGCGGCGGCGCGGCGGCGGCAACGGGCGGAAAGAACAGTGCACGGCTGTCGTCGGCCGCCGCCACGCGGCCGGGCCGCCCCAGATAGCCGCGAATGGCCGACGCCACCGAACCGGGATAATCCAGGTCGGGCGCGAGCGCGATGGCCCGGCCCTCGTCATCGTCGCCAAAACGCCCCTCTGGGCCGAGCCAGGCGATATGGTTGGCAAAGGCGTCGAGCCGCGCGGCGGCCATGGGCGGCAAGGGCGAACCGGCGGCGCGCGCCGCCTCGGCGCAGAGCAGCACCAGCTCGCAACTGAAGGCGGCATAGGTGGGGCTCTGCTCGGCCCCGGCTCCATCGGGCAGGATCTGCTTGTCGAGTTCGGCAAGAAGCGCCGTCCACGCCGGCGCGCCGTTCTCGCCCAGCGCCCGGGCGATGAGATAGCGTCCGGCCAGCTCGGCCATCAGGTGATTGTTGGCGGAAGAATGCAGCGAGGGAAAGCGCGGCAGCCAGAAGGCACTGGCCGCCAGCAATTGCCCGATGCGCTGACACGTGGCGGCCGACAGCGCCGCGCCCACCAGATCGAGCACCACGAGCACGCTGATGGCGCGGACCGCCACTTCGATGCCCGAGGCCCAGGCGACGCCGCCGAAGGGCGGGTTGGCCGCGTGCCAGCTCGCCAGCACCGCCTCGATGGCCGCGAGGCTCTTTTCGTCGCCGGTCAGCACTACATGGGCCGCCAGCGCCGGCAGGAAGTGCAGCCGGTTGGCCTCCCACACATATTTGACGTCGCCGCGCGCCCCGTCATGGCGGAAATCGATGGCAAAGCAATACTGCCCGGCGTCCGGCCAGGCGCCGCCGGTTACCGGATCGAGGCGCCAGAATCGGTCATAAGGCGGCGCCGCAGCGCCGGCCGGCCATTCCCGGCCCAGCGCCGCGAAGCGCCCGGCCAGAAACGCTTCGGCACTGGCGGCGATGGCGGCCCGCTGCGCCGGCGATGCCGCGGCCACCCGCGCCCGCAGCGCCGGCCAGACCGGGTGCAGTTCGCGGGCCGGATAGCGCGCCCAGCCCTGGTGCCGGCGGCGGGAAACTTCCCGGCGGCCGCGCTCGCCCAGCCGGTGCAGCACCTCGGCCGGGTTCATGCTGCGCAGGCGGTTGATGTACCAGACAAGGGTCATTGCAGGGTCCGCGGTTTCAAGCCTCATACACCACGCCGGGCAAAAGCCGCTCGCGCGCCTGCCGCTTGGGTTAACATGCTGTCTGTCCACCGCAAGGGTCCGCCGTGCGCTTCCGTCTCCTGCTCGCTGCCAGCCTACTTGCCGCCGCCATGCCGGCCGCCGCCGCGCCGCTTGAGCTGCATCGCGGCATCGGCGTGCACGACTGGCTCAACTGGGCGCCGCTCGAGGCGGACGGCGCCTATCGCTGGCCGCCCTATCGCGGCATCGAGGAATGGCTTGCCGGCGCCCGGCCGCTCACCGACTGGCCGCCGGGCGACCCGTTCGCGCAAATCCGCGCCATGGGTTTCGACTTCGTGCGCCTTTCCGTCGATCCCGGCCCGCTGCTGGCAAGCGCCGGCGCCGAGCGCGACGAAGCGCTAGCGGTGCTGGAAGTGGCAGTGCGCCACATTCTCGATCAGGACCTCAAGGTGGTCTTCAACCTGCACGCCGTGACCCAGAAACCCGAATACAGCCTCGACGCGCTGGCCGAGCGCGCCGACAGCGCCGGCACCACACACTACCGGCAGATGGTGGCCGCCACCGCCGCCATGCTCGGCCGCTTCTCGCCGGCGGCGGTGGCACTGGAGCCCTATAACGAACCGGCCTTCTATCCCTGCGAAGGCCAGGGCAGCGGGGAGTGGCAGACCATCATGGCCGCGACAGTGGCCGATATCCGCGCCGTCAGCGCCGATCTCACCATCGTGGCGACGGGCGCCTGCGGCGGCAGCATCACCGGGCTGGTCGATCTCGATCCGACGTTCGACGACCCCAATATCGTCTACAGCTTCCACATGTACGAGCCGCACGCCTTCACCCACCAGCGGCTGGACGACCCCAGCGCCTTCGGCTCGGGCCTGCCCTGGCCGGCCGCGGCCGGCACCCCCGAGCTCGTGGTCGAAAGCCTGCGCGCCCAGATGCAGGCCGCCGGCCTCGATCCGGCGCAGCAGGACGCCAATCTGCACGCCGTCGCGCCGTTCATCGCCGATTATTTCGCCGAAGGCTGGGGCCCGGCGCAGCTGGACGCCCGCTTTGCCGAGGCGCTGGACTGGGCGAGCCGGCACGGCATCGCGAACGAGCGGCTGTTCATGGGCGAATTCGGCGTCATCCGGCTCAGCGGCGACGGGCGCATGGGCGCCTATGACGGCGACCGCCGGCGCTATCTGCGCGCCGTGCGCGAGGCGGCGGAGCGCCACCACATTCCCTGGGCGATCTGGGAATACAGCAATCCCTACGGCATGTCGGTCATCCTGCCCGAGGGGCCGGCGGTACCCGACAACGATCTGCTCGCGGCGCTGGGCCTTGCGCCTCAATAAAGCGAAAAATCCAGCCGCTGGTCGATGAAGGCGCGCTTGCCGTTGCGGCCGGTGGCGATGCGGCTCACCGCCTCCAGCTCGAAATCCAGCCGCCCCCGGCAGCGCCTGTGCAAGGCCTCGACCACCCGCTGCGCGTCGCCGTCCGTTCCGTCCGGCGCCAGCACATAGCGAAAGCGCACCTTGCCCGGCTGGTCCTGGTAGAACTGGAATTCGGCGATGCCGCGATAATGGTCGGGGTCCTCGGAGGTGAGGTCCATGGTGACCATGCGGCCGCCATCGCGCATGACGAGGAAATCCGGCTTGCGCCGCGACGCCAGCGCCGCCACGACCAGCCGCTGCCCGTTCTCGGGCGACGGCGCCTCTACGAGGCGGGCGAAATCGCCGCTGTCGTAGCGGATGAACGGCATGCCGGTGGAGAGAAACCCGGTGCCGATCAGCCGTCCCTCGCCGCCCGGCTCGGTCACCGGCTCGCCCTGCGCGTCCACCAGTTCGGCCAGGCAATAGAGTGGATTGGAGTGGTAGACGCCCGGCTGCCCCGGCATTTCGGCGCCGAAGATCGCCTTCTCGCTCATGCCGTAAAAGCACGAGATCGGTACCTCGCCCAGCGTCTTGGCGATGAGCTGGCGCTGGTGCTCATAGAGCGGCTCGGACACCAGCATGATGCCCCGGAACGGCAGGCGCGGGCGCCGGCCCAGCCGCTCGAGCTGCCGGCAGAACAGCTCCACCGAGGACGGATAGCCGTAAAGAAAGCGGATGCGGCGGCGCTCGATGAGGTCGAGATAGAGCGCCGCGTCCGCCTCGGTCAGCGGAAACGTCGCCAGCCGCAATTCCCGCAGCACCGGGTCCCATTCATGCGTCTTTTCGCTGGCGCGACCGAACCCGAAGCCGCGCAGCGTGGCGCGCGCGGTGCTCTCGGTATAGCCGACGCGCGCCCAGGCGTCGTAGACGAAGGCCATTTCGCGGGCGCTACGGTCCTTGTCGAGATAGAAGCGGAACGGCGTTTCGGCGTTGGAACCGCTGGTTTCGGCGCGGTCCACCAGCACGCGCGGCACCGCCAGCGCCGCCGGCCCCGCCGCTTCCAGGACGCCCTTGGTGAGGATGGGCAGGCGGCGCACATCCTCGATCCGCACCGCCTGCGCGTCGAACCCCGGCCCGAACGCCTTGTCGATGATGTCGCGATAGAACGGACTACCCGCATGCGCTTTGGCCAAGAGCCGGCGAAACGCCAGCAATTGCCGCTCGCGCGCAAAAGCCGGGTCGTCGGCGGCGCGGGCGATGTCGCGGCGCCACTGCCGGTAGGTATTGCCGAACTTGAGCGAGGTCGGCACCAGCATGAGGCCGGGCCGTAGCAGCGCCCGCACCCAATCGGGGCTGCGCACATAGGCGCCGCGCGCCGTATCCAGCAATCTGCCCCCCGGCCCCGTCACCAGACGCTTCCCCACTCCCCTGCCAGTGTGTATTCGACCGGTTTCATGGTGCGCTTGAACTGCGTGTAGCCATCGCCCTCGCGCATGCCGCCCACGTCGAACCACGCCGCGCCGCGTCGCCGCATCTCGCGCATCGTCGCCCACATCAGCGCATTGCCGGCATTGAGCCGGCGCCCCTCCGGGCCGAACCAGCCGATATGATATTCGGCCGCCGCGCCAAACCGCACGACCGACATGCCGGCCACGGGCTTGTCGCCATCGAGCAGTTGCAGCACCGTCACGTCCGCCGGCGCGGCCGCGCGCAGCGCGTGCAGCATTATCGCGTCGGCGGCCGAAAAGCCCTTGTCGCGCATATTCTCCTCATGCCGCGCCACCATCCAGTCGAAACTGGCCGCGTCGTCGGCGATGCGGACCACGGCGCCGGCCTTGTCGGCCTGGCGCACGCGATTGCGGAAGCCGGACGAAAAGCTGCGCCACAGCGCGTCCTCGTCGCGGCACAGATCGATGCGGCCCGAGGTCCAGCCGGCGCCCCGGATGCGGAAAAAGCCGGCGGCGCGCAGCAGGGCGTCACTTTCCGCGCCCTTCGGCAGTGCCGTGGCCACCACCAGCGGCCCGCGCCAGGCGCGGCGCAGCGCCCGGTAGGCCCCCACCACGAGGCGCGGCTCCGGCGTTTCGGCAAAAAACATCGGCCCGCGATTGATCCGGCCAAGCACGCGCAGCCCGGCGATGCGGCGCTCCAGCACGGTCGCCATCGCCACCGGCTCCGCCCCATCATGGATCACCACGTGGCGCGGCATCCAGCCCTTGGCCGCCTTGGCGGCGCCATAGGCAAAGCTTTGCGGCAGATGCGGTGCCGGCAGCCGCGCCAGCAGCTGCGTCCATGCCGGCGCATCCACAACGATTTGCAGCGAGAACGGCCGCTCCAGCGGCCCCTCCCGTCCGGCCGCTGCGGCCGGCGAGCCCGGCTTGCGCACGGAAAGGCTGGTCATCGCTCGCCTCCTGCCCCAGCCGCCTCGAGGGGCGTGCGCTGCGGCCCCGGCTGCGGCGCCGGACGCACCGCCGCCAGCCACACCCCGAACAGCGCCGCCATGACCGGCGCCGGCTCGAGGCGCTGCCGATGCACCGCCCGCGCCGCCGCGCCGAGGCGCTGCCGCAGGGGAGGGTCGCCGACAAGGCGCGCCAGCGCCGCGGTCAAGGCGTCGACGTCGCCCGGCGGCACCAGCAGGCCCGATTGCCCGTCAACGATGATATCGGGCACCGCCCCCACCGGCGTGGCCACCACGGCAAGGCCCGCCCCCATGCCTTCCACCACCGAGACCGGCAGGCCTTCGGCAAAGGAGGGCAACACCAGGATATCGGCCGACGCCAACAGGTCAGCCACCTGCTCCGGCCCGACCCAGCCCGGCAAGGCGACGCGCTCAACAAGGCCCAGTTGCGCCGCAACCCGGCGCGCTTCCTCCACCGCGCCGTCGCCGGCAATGGTGGCACGCCAATTTTCCAGCCCCTTGAGGCGAAACAGCGCATCCCCCAGCTGCGGCACGCCCTTGCGCGCCCCGATCCGGCCGAGGAACAGGATGTGGACCAGCCCCTCACCGCCACGATGGTGCAGGGCAGGCGGCGCGCTGGCATTGGGCACGATGGCGATGCGCCCGGCCACCGCCGGCAGCCGCGCCACCAGGCGCTCGCGCCACACCGAGCCCAGCACGACGATTTGCGCCGCCCCGCCGAAAAGCCAGGTCAGCAGCCGGTCGAGCAGCCCGCGCGGCGGCCAGAAGAGATCAAAATCGGCAACGTGCAGGTGCAGCACATAGGGCACGCGCAACAGGCGCGCGGCGGCGGCGATGACCAGCTTGCGATAGACGCTGCCGCCTTGCGAGAGGTTGACATGCACCAGATCGAGCCGGCCCCGCAGCCGCGCCGCAACGAGACGCAGGCAGAAGGCCGCGAGATAAAAAACGGAAAACACCGCCGGCCCGCCGCCCCGGCTGGCGCAGAACCGCACTGAAAACCGCGCGTCGGGCCGTGCCGAAAGGGCGGCCGCGAGCGTGGCCATCGCCCGGTCGATGCCGCCCTGCCCCACCGCGCCGGCGGGCGTGGCAACCATGACGTGAATGGGAGCGGAAGCTGAGGACGCGCGCAACATGCGCCCGATGTAACCCGCTAGCGCTTAACAAAGAAACAAGTCCTGTCCACAGGGTTTATGCAGCAAATTTGAATTAAAAAGCCGGCGTTCACGCTTTCGACCGGAAAAGCTGGGCCAAACCGCCAATTCGACATAGAGCTAGACCATGCTGCTCCGCTCCACCGTCATCTACGCACCGGCCATTTTATTCACCCGCCTTTCGGTGCTGCTGCTCGTGGCGCTCGCCACCCGCTTCGTGGACCAGGTCGAATACGGCCTGCTCACCCTGGTGGTGACGGTCGGCGAGATGACCGATATCGCCGTCGCCAACTGGTTGCGCATCTCCCTGTTGCGGCTGGGTGGCAAGGGCGAGATCAGCCGCGGCAGCCTGGCGCTGGCCGGCCGGGTGCTCGTCGCGACCACGGCGGTGGGCGTGCTGCTGGCGCTCGTCGGCGCCCAGTTCGTGGCGCCCGGGCGCGGCATGGAATTCGGCATCGCCGTGGCCGCCTATCTCATGGCCGGCGCCGTCAGCCGCTTCGCGCTCACCGTATTGCAGATGCAGCAGCGGCACGCGGTCTATTCAATGGTGGAGTTCTGCCGCGCAGTGCTGCAACTGGCGCTGCCGATCGCCGCCATCCTCATCTTTCCCGGCACCTTCCTCGCCCTGTCGCTGGGCTCCAGCCTCGGCGTGCTGGTGTCGGGCCTCCTCGCCGGCACACTGGCCCTCGCCCGCGTCGTGCCGGGGCCGCCGCGCTTCACCACCGGCGAATTCGTGCGCTTCGGCGTACCGCTGGTGGTCATGGCGCTGGTCGGCTTCGGGGTCAACAATGGCGAGCGCCTGTTCCTCAACGCCTATTACGACGCCGCCGCGGTGGCGCTGTTCGCGGTTGCCTACGCGCTGGCGCGCCAGCCCATCGACACGGTGGCCAACGCCATCCAGATGGGCGCCTTCCCCGAAGTGGTGAGCCGGTTCGACGAGGGCGGCCCGCAGGTGGCGGCCGCCTATCTGGGCTCCATGCTGGCGCTGATGCTGCGGCTCTGCCTGCCGGTTGCTGCCATGCTGGTGGCCCTCAGCGGCGACATCGCCGGCCTCGTGCTACCGGACGGCTATCACGGCCATGTCGAAATGCTGTTTCCCATCATCGCCGTTTCCGTGCTCATGGCCAATACCGGCAGCTTTGTCTTCGCCAACGTCATCCACGCCCACAAGCGGCCCTGGCTGCTGGTCTATATCGACGGCGCCGCCTCGATCGCCGCCATTATCCTGTCGATCCTGCTGATCCCGCCCTTCGCCGAGATCGGCGCGGCATTGGCGCTGGCCGGCGGTACGCTGACCAGCCTCATGGCCACCATCGTCATCAGCCGGCGGCTGACGCCCGTGCCCGTGCCCTGGGCCGATCTGGGGGTGTCGCTGCTCATGGCCGGCGCCACGGGCGTCGCCGCCTTCCTCGCCAGCGCGGCGGTGGCGGATGCCTGGCCGATAATCCGCCTCGCGGCCGGCGGCATGGCCGGCGGGCTGGTCTTTCTGGGGTTCAACGCGCTGGCCTATCCGGCCCAGACGCGGCAGCTGGCGCGCCAGTTGCGCGCCCGCCTTTCCAACGCCTGACCGGCAGGTCGGTCCATTGTTTGTTTAGCGCAGAGCGCGCCGCCGGCGGAAGGCGTCCCAGAGCAGCGCCGCATAGGCGGTGTTGGTGACGTAATAGCGCCGCCACAACCGCCGGGGCTCCTGCACCACCCGGAACAGCCATTCGAACCCCAGCCGCTGCACCAGCGCCGGCGCCCGGCGGACCTTGCCGCCATAGACGTCGAAACTGCCGCCCACGCCCATGACGAAACTGGGCGCCAGCATCGTGCGGTAGCGCTTGAGGAAGCGCTCCTTGCGCGGCGTCGGCAGCGCCACGAAGAGGCAATCGGCCCCCGAGCGGTTGATCGCCGCGACGATGTCGGCCTCCTCCTCCGCGCCGAAATAGCCGTGCTGCATGCCGGCCAGTTCGAGCCGGGGATGGCGCCGCTGCAATTCCGCCGCCATGGCGTCGAGCACGGCCTGCTCGGCGCCCAGGAGGAAAGGCCGGTAGCCGCGATCGGCGCACAGCGCCAGCAGTTCCGCCATCAGGTCGACCCCGGCGACGCGGGTTTTCACCGGAATGCCCAGCAGCCGGGCGCCCAGCACGATGCCGGCGCCGTCGACATTGATGATATCGGCGCCCGACACGTCCTCGAACAGCTCCGCGTTCTGGCCCATATTGACCAGCTTGGCGACGTTGAGCGCGGTGTGCAGCATCGGCCGCCGGTTGCGCATCGCCGTTTCGGCGAGGGTCAGCGTTTCGGCCATGTCGAGATCGTGCAGGGGGACCCCGAGAAATTCCCGCCGCCGCGCGGCCAGCAGGGTATCGTCGCTCCACTTGCCCATGGCTCAGGCCGCCTTGTCGGTGCTGCGGCGACGCGGCCGCAACACGCTGTTGCGCCCCTCGATCCGCGCATCGGTGCGGCGCGCCTTGCGCCAGGTCCACAGGCCCCGCGTATCCACCAGCTTCTTGTCCTTGAGCGCCTCGGGGTCGATCAGGCCGAACTGGCGGTGATCGACCAGCAGCACCACGATATCGGCGCGGTCGATGGCGCTGAGCGCGTCGGTGAACAGGATGCCCCGGCCTTCCAGCTCCCGCGGCAGGCCCTTGGCGTGCGGCTCGGCGGCGACGACGGTGACGTCGGGCAGCTCGAGCAAATGGCGCACCACCTCGACGGCCGGGCTTTCGCGCATGTCATCGATATTGGGTTTGAAGCTGAGCCCCAGGCAGGCGATCGTGTGGTGCCGACCCGGCTCCAGCAAATCCTCGACATCGTGGACGACGCCCTGCGGCCGGCTGGCATTGATCTGCCGCGCCGCCTGCATCATCGGCGTCTGGTCGGGTGCCGCCTCGATGATGAAATAGGGATCGACCGCGATGCAATGGCCGCCCACCCCGGGGCCGGGGCTCAGCACATTGACGCGCGGGTGCCGGTTGGCCAGCTCGATGACCTCCCAGACATTGAGTCGCAATTGCTGGCAGACCGCCGCCAATTCGTTGGCAAAGCCGATATTGACGTCGCGGAAGGCGTTCTCGGTGAGCTTGACCAGCTCGGCGCTCTCGGCGCTGGTGATATAGAGGTCGCCCGCCACGAAGCTGCTGTAAAGATCCACCGCGCGGCGCGAGGAGGCCGGCGACAGCCCGCCGATGGAGCGGTCATTGTCGATCAGCTCGCTCAGCACCTTGCCCGGCAGCACCCGCTCGGGCGAATAGGCGACGAGGACGTCCGCTTCCTCGGGGTGCGTGTGGGGGAATTTGAGGTCGGGGCGCAGTTCGGCCAGCAGCATGGCCATCTTGCGGGTCGTGCCGACCGGCGAGGTCGATTCGAGCACCACCAGATCGCCCCGGCGCAGCACCGGCGCCACATTGCGCGCCGCCGCCATCACATAGCTCAGATCGGCGGTGTGCTCGGGCGTGAACGGCGTCGGCACGGCGATGATATGGGCGTCGGCCTCCTGCGGCGTGGTGAAGGCCTTGAGCCTGCCATCGGCCACCACGCGGCCGATGAGCCCGTCGAGCTCGGGCTCGACGATGTGGATTTCGCCCCGGTTGACCTTCTCGACCACCGCCGGGTTGACGTCGACGCCGCGCACATCCAGCCCGGCCTTGGCAAAGACCGCGCAGGTGGGCAGGCCGATATAGCCCATGCCGATCACGGAAACGCTGCGGATTTCAGACATGCTGCAAAAGCTCCTCGACAATACGGGCGCTGGCCTGGCCATCGCCATAGGGGTTGTGCCGCTGGGCCATGGCGCCATAGGCGGAGGCATCGTCCAGAAGTCGCGTGGATTGGGAAACGATGAGGGCCGTGTCGGTGCCCACCAGCCTGGCGGTGCCGGCCGCGACGCCCTCGGGCCGCTCGGTGTTGTCGCGCAATACCAGCACCGGCTTGCCCAGCGAGGGCGCCTCCTCCTGCACACCGCCGCTGTCGGTCAGAATGAGATGACTGTGCTTTTGCAGGTAGAGGAACGGCAGATAGTCCTGCGGCTCGATGAGAAAGACGTTCGGCACATGGCCCAGCGCCGCGTCCACCGGCCCGCGCACATGCGGGTTGGGGTGCACCGGATAGACCACCTGCACGTCGCCGCGCCCGGCGAGTTCCGCCAGCGCGGCGCAGATGCGCTCGATGCCGCCATTGTGGTTCTCGCGCCGGTGCCCGGTGACGAGGATCAGCCGTTTCGTCGGATCGAGGAAGGGAAAGCCCGCGCCCAGCTTCGCCGCCAGCGCCGCGTCCGCGTCCACCAGCGCGGAAAAATGCAGCAGCGTATCGATCACCGTATTGCCGGTGACGAAAATGCGGCTGGCGTCCTTGCCCTCGGCCAGCAGGTTGTCGCGCGCCATTTCGGTGGGCGCGAAATGCCAGGTGGCGATGTCGCCGGCGATGCGGCGGTTGAGCTCCTCGGGGAAGGGAAAGTCGATATTGTGGCTGCGCAGGCCCGCTTCGACATGGGCCACGGGAATGTGCTTGTAGAAGGCGGCGAGCGCCCCGGTCATGGCGGTGGTGGTATCGCCCTGTACCAGCACGATATCGGGCCGGGCCCGCTCCAGCACCCCTTCGAGGCCGGTCAGCACCCGCGCGGTGACGTCGAACAGCGACTGGCCCGGCTGCATGATGTCGAGATCGTAATCGACCCGCATGCCGGTGAGCGCCACCACCTGATCGACCATGTCGCGGTGCTGCGCGGTGACGCAGACTTCGGTCTCCAGCTCCGGATGTGCCAGTGCTTCGCGCACCACCGGGAAACATTTGAGCGCTTCGGGCCGTGTGCCAAAGACGATGAGGAGTTTTTTCCGATTGCGATCATGACTCGCAATATGGTTCATATTCAGTATCCAGCCGCAAAGGTGCAGATACGCGCCGCGCGCATCGCCCCTTTATATAGCGCCTCGGAACGGCGGCCGGCTGGAAACTCTGGGTCGATGGTTAATTAAAACGACGGTTCACCTTTCGCGTCGATAGCGTTTGAGAAACGCGACAGAATTTGCCATTCCGCTACTGTCCGGGACAAGAATTCGTAACAATTGCGTAAAATTAATATTGAAATCGCGCGCGACGAGGCGCGCCATTGGCACGAGCTGCTGCTGCCCCGCCTGCGCGCGGCCGGGTTTGCGGCGACGCTCGTACCCCTCGACGTGCCGGCGCCCCGGAGCGCGCTGGACGGCGTGCTGCGCCTCGAAGCGCGGCGCTTCGGCGCCAGCCTCGCCAGCCGCATGGCGCCTCCCGCCGATACCGCCGCCGGCCCGGCCGACCTCGTCATCGACCTCAGCGGCCAAACTCCGGCGCCCGGCGCCGTGCCGCGGCTGCACCTCACCATCAACGGCCAGCCCGACCTCGCCGGCGGCATCGCCGCCATATTGGCCACGGGCACGCTGCCCGAACTGGTGCTGTGGCACGACCAAACCCCCATCGGCGTCGCCCGGCCGATGCTGTCGGACCGGCTGTGGCTGTCACGCCTCGGCGACGAACTGCTTGCCGGCGCCGTCGCGCTTATCGAACAGGGGGTGAAGCGGCATTTTTCCGGCCAGCTCGTCCCGCAACACCCCGCCCCCGCCGCCACCGGCAGGCGACACGGCTTCCTGCGCTTCTACCTGCCGCACGCCGCCGCCCATGCCGCCGGCCGCCTCTGGCACAAGCTGACGCGCCGCCGGCCGTTCTACTGGCAGGTGTTCTACCGCCCCGCCGACGGGGCCGACGCGGCCTTCACCGCGCTCGACGACGATGGCGAGCGCTTCTACGCCGACCCCTTCGCGCTAGAGCGCGACGGCCGCACCTATCTCTTCGTGGAGGAATTTCCTTACGCGCTGGGGCGCGGCATCATCTCGGTCAGCGAACGCGGCGCCGATGGAAGCTTTTCGCGGCCCCGGTCGGTGCTGGAAGAGCCCCACCACCTCTCCTACCCGCAAGTCTTCACGCAGGGCGACAGCGTCTTCATGCTGCCCGAAAGCGGCGGCGCCGGCCGGCTGGTGCTCTATCGGGCCACGGCGTTCCCACACGACTGGGTAGCCGACACCGTGCTGCTGGACGGCATCGACATCAACGACGCCACGCTGGTCGAACATGCGGGCCGCTTCTTTCTGTTCGGCACGCAGCGCATCGGGCCGGGCAGCGCCTCGGACATGCTGGTGGTGTATGGCGCACCCGCCCTGCGCGGTCCCTGGACACCGCACCCGCTCAACCCCATCGCCATCGACCGCGCCGGCGCCCGTCCCGGCGGCGCCATCGTCCGCACGGGCGACCGGCTCTGGCTACTGGTGCAGGACGGCACGCACGCCTATGGCGGCGGGCTGGGGCGGCGCGAAATCCTGCAGCTGGACGACAGCGACGTCCGCCTCGGCCCGGTCGAACCGCTCGACCTCGGCCCGGCCTGGCGCGGCGCCGGCATCCACACCCGCAACCACGCCGGCGGCCTCGAATTCGTCGACAGCGCCGGCTGAGGCGTCACGCCTCGCGCGGGCGCCCGGCGTGGCCCTCGACCCGAGCAGGAGCACCACCCGGCCGGGCCACCGCGAAGGCCAGCAGCAGCACGAAAAGCACGGTGATGGCCGGCTGCTTGGACGACAGCGCGTTGTTGGAGGCCGAGGCCAGAAACATCGTCAACGCGCCGATACGGCCCGCCAGCGGCACCCCGCGCAGCAGCACGAGGAATATCCACAGCGTGACGCCGGCGAAGCACAGCCCCAACGGCACGCCGAGCGTCAGCCCGATCACCACCTGCGCGCTTTCGATATAGGGCAGGCCCAGCCGCTCATTGACCAGCGCCAGCAGCTCGGCCGGCGGCATGCCGAACAGCCACTCCTGCCAGCCCACCATGCCGAAAACCTCGTTGACGGTGACGCGGGCGAAAAAATTCTCGTCGAAGATCGTCGCCCCGAAGCGCTCCAGGAACCCGCCCGCCGCCAGCATGCCGATAAGCCCCACCCCGCCCACGAGGGTGAGCAGCAGCACGAAGAACTTGCCGGTGCGCGCGTGGCGGCGCGACAGGCCCGGCCAGGGCAGCAGGATGAGCAAGGCCAGCACCTGCGCCGCCGCCAGCAGCAGCGCGAAGCGCGCCCCCGAGACGGCGCAGCCGATGAACAGCACCAAGGCGGCCAGCACCCGCACCCAGACCCGCCACGGCGCCAGCGGCACGAAGCCGATGGCCATGGCGCAAAACGCCCCCAGCGCCAGCGGATGCTCGGAAAGCCCCAGCGGCCGGAAGGTCAGCTCCATCAGCGCGCGCGGGATGAGGCGCTTCTCGGTCACGGCCTCGCCGATGCCGATCACCGCGCTGAGGATCAGCAGCACCAGCACGAACTCGCCCAGCGCCCGCCGCGCCGCCGGTCCCAGCGCCAGGAGGATCATGCCGGCCGCCGCGGCGACCAGATAGCTGTCGACCACGAAAAGGACGGCGCCGGCCCGCCCCAGCACGAGGAACAGCCCGACCAGCCCCGACAGCATCACCATGTACCAGAACAGCGCCCGGAACTTGTCGATCTCGATGCCTTCGAGGCGGAAGGGCCGCGCCAGCAGCACCACCGGCAGCATGAGGAAGATGAGATAGCTGCCGAAATGCAGCTTTTCGTAGAACGCCCCGCCATCAGCGGTATAGGCGACCACCCGGTCCATGATGTCCGGGGCGATGATGATGCGCACCGTCAACGCCAGCGCCATCAGGAAGACGAACAGCAGCGTCACCGCGTTGCGGCGGCGAACCGTGTCGAAGGCCTGGCTGGCGGGGACGGCCGTGGGCATGCTCACCTGTCCACCATTGGTGCAATCCTGACCGGTGGCTTAACCACAAAAGATCATTCCGGGCACGGCCGGACCGGCAGGGGTGTATAACATCGCGACACTAGCCACTCTTGGAAAACGGGGCGTTAACGCCATGTCCGACCTCGCCAGCAGCACCCCGCCCCGCTCCGGTGCGCGCGCCTATTCGCGGCTCGACTACGAGCAGAACTGGCGCCCCCGGACCCCGGCGAATACGCCGCACGCGCCCGAGGCGCCCACCACCGTCACGCTCGACAAGATCGGCGATTTCCTCGAACTCGATTTCGGCCGGGCTTTCGTGTGGATCCGCGAGGGGCTGAAGCTGGCCGCCGTGCTGGCCGCCGCCGGCGCCATCGCCGGGGGCGCCTACGCGCTGCTGAGCCCGCCGCGCTACACCGTCACCACCGACATCATGATCGATCCGGGCAATTTGCAGGTGGTCGAGGGCGACCTCTTCAGCCAGCCCGGCGCCGTCGACGGGCAATTGCTCAATGCCGGCAGCAAGCTGCGCGTGCTCACCTCGCGCAACGTGCTGGCGCGCGTCGTCACCGATCTCGACCTCACCAGCGACCCGGAATTCTACGACCCCGCCCCGGCCGGCTTTTCCCTCTCCGGCCTCTTCGGCGGCGCGAGCGAGGCCGACAGCGCCCGGGACGCGGCCATCGCGGCCGTGACCGCCCTCGGCCAGCACGTCTCCACCCGCGCCGACGAAAAATCCTTCGTGGCCAGCCTGCTGGTTTCGTCTGAAAAGACGGACAAGGCCATCGCCATCTCCGACGCCATCGTCAAGGCGTTCCGCGACGAACTGGCGGCCGCCGACGCCGACAGCGCCGCGCGGGCCGCCGAAGCGCTCGACGGGCGGCTCGACGAGCTCAAGACCAGCGTTCTCACAGCCGAGGAGCGGGTGCAGGCCTTCCGCCGCCAGCACAATCTGTCGAGCTCGGGCGACGGACAGCTGCTCAGCACCCAGGCCATGAGCGCCCTCAACGCCCAGGTGATGGAGGCCCAGACCCGGCTCATCACGGCGCGCACCAATTACGAGACGCTGGTCGCCGCGGGGCCGCAGGCCAATCCCGCCGATGCCGGCGCCACCGGCCTTGCAGCGCTGCGCGAGCGGGCCGGCGCCCTCGACCAGCAATTGCTGGCCCAATCCATGATCTACGGGCCGCGCCACCCCACCATCGTCGGGCTGTCCGCCGAGCGCGACGCCGTAAGGGCGCAGCTGGGCACGGAAATCCAGCGCGTCGTCGCCGCCGCGAAAACGGCGCTGGAGGAAGCGCAGACCAATCTCGACGCCCTGACGGCGCGGGCCGACAGCCTCACCAGCTCCGTGTTCTCCGACAATGAATTGCAGGTGCAGTTGCGCGAGCTGGAGCGCGACGCCGCCGCCAAGTCCGCCGTCTACGAGAATTTCCTGTCGCGGGCCCGGCAGATCGCCGAGCGCGAGCAGATCGACACCACCGTGGTGCGGGTGATCTCCACCGCCGTGCCGCCGCCCGGCCGCTCCTGGCCGCCGCGCACCGTGCTGATGATCGGGCTGGGGGGCGCGGCCGGCCTGCTCCTGGGCCTCGTGATCGCCATCGGGATCGGCATCCGCCGGGACATGCGCGCCGCGCCCGAACACCGGCCCGCCTGAGCCGTGCTGCCCCGCCGCATCGTCTTTCACACCGCCAGCCTGCGCGGCGGCGGCGCCGAGCGCGTCTTCGCGCTGCTGGCCAACGCGCTGGCGGCGCGCGGCCACGCCGTGACGCTGTTCACCTGGAACGCCGACGGCCCCAACGCCGCGCTGCTGGCGCCCGAGGTGGAACTCGTCTCGCTCGACCTGCCGATCCGCAATGAAGGCTATGGCAAGCCGGGCACGCTCAAAGGCATCTGGCGCAGCGCCCGGTTCTTCGCCAGAAAGCGGCCGGAGGTGGTGTTCTCGGCCCCCGAATTCGCCAATCTCACCATGGCCCTCGCCCTGCGCCTCGCGGGCAGCGACGCGCGCTTCTTTCCCACCCATCACGCCGCCGACAGCCTGCCGTCGAGCGATTTCGGCGCCAAGCTGGCCATCATGCTTTATGCGCTGGTGATGGGCCGCGCCAGCAAGGCCATCGCCGTTTCGAGCGGCATCGGCCGCGACCTCGCGGCGCGCGGCCTTGCCGCCGACCGCATCGTCGTCGTCCACAATCCCCTGCCCCCGGCGACGGCCAGCGGCAAGAGCTATCCCTTCCAGCAGCAGCTGGCCCAATGGGGCGAGGGGCCGGTCATCGTCACCGCCGGGCGGCTGGTGCCGGTCAAGGACCATTTCACCCTGCTCGACGCCTTTGCACGCCTGCGCGCCACCCGCCCGGCGCGGCTGGTGATCTTCGGCGAAGGCCCGCTGGAGGCGGCGTTGCGCGAGCGCGCGCAAACCCTCGGGATCGAAGGCAGCGTGCTGCTGCCCGGCTATGTCAACGACCCCGCCGCCTGCTACGCGCCGGCCGACCTTTTCGTCTTGAGCTCGACCAGCGAAGGCTTTGGCAACGTCCTCATCGAGGCCATGGCGGCCGGCGTGCCGGTGGTCTCCACCGACGCGCCGCACGGACCGCGCGAAATCCTGGCCGACGGGGAATTTGGCGCGCTGGTGCCGGTGGGCGACGCAGCGGCGCTGGCCGCCGCCATGGCCGCCGCGCTCGACCGGCCGCCGGAAACGACCAAGCTGCAGGGCCGCGCCGCCGACTTCACCCTCGAGCGGATCGCCGACCGCTACGAAAGCCTGCTGGCCTGACACGTTTTGCAGCCCTCCCTACCGGGTCATTCCCGCTGGCGCGGGGATGACAGCGCGGTGGCCAGGTTTCGGGGCAGCGGTTCACACGGGGGATGAGGCGGCGTGGCCCCCGCCGATCCAGTAGAGAAAAGCTAACCCGTTGTTAGGTAGAACTTCCCTACAATTCTAGCGATTAACCTCGCTCGGCGGCAGCGGGTGCGGACGGCGCCCGGGGCTGCTAGGCTGCGCCATCCCGGGGCAGGCCACCCCACCCTATTTTGCGGCACTTCGGTATGTTTCAGGACAGCGTCTCCACCCCGCACAGCGACCTTCGGCGCCGCCGGCGCTTCCGTATCGCCAACCGCACCTATTTCGGCTACGCGCTGGCGCTGATCGAGGGAATTTTCGCCGCTGCGATGGTGCTTGCCCTGGCCCTCCTGGCGCCGCAGGCCCTGCCCTGGGGCGCCGGCCTGCCAATGCTGCCGCCGGCGCTGGCGGTGGGGATTTTGTACGCGTTGGCGGCCAAGCGCCCGGCGGCCCGCCTCGTCGGCACGGGCGGACGCCGCCTTTTCCTCCCCGAAGCCATGCTGAGCTTCGTGCTGGCCGTCGCCATCGTCTGGCTGGGCTGCCTGCTCTGGGGCGCGGCCTTCGTCTCGCCAACGCTGGAAGACTGGAAATGGCTGGGCCTGGGCGCCAGCTTCGCCGCCATCGGTCGCTGGGGCCTCTACCGGCGCGTGCTCGGCATGATGAGCGTCGGCCAGTTCCAGTTGGACCGCACGGCACTGGTGGGCATCGCCGCCGATCTGGGGCGCTTCGAGCGCGAAGGCCGCATCTGGCAGCAGGGCGGCCAGGTGGTGAGCCGCCTCGCGCTCACCGAAAGCGAGCCCGACAAATTCGCTGCCCTGCTCGATGAATTCGCCGCGCAATGCGCCGCCCAGAGCTGCGACCGCATCGTGGTGGTGGGCACCCATGGCGATTCCGCCCTGGCCTTCGCGACGCTCGAAGCCTGCCGCGCCTTTGCCATGGACGTCGCCTTCGCGCCTTTGCCGCGCAACGGCCGCGACCGCATGACGCTGCTCGACATCCTGCCGCTCGGCCCGGCCAACGCCATGCACGTGCTGCGCAAGCCGCTCAGCGATGGCGACCTGCTGGCCAAGCGGCTGCTGGATATCGTTGGCGCGAGCCTGGCGCTGGCCGCCGCCGCGCCGCTGCTGCTGGTGGTGGCGATCCTCATCAAGCGCGGCAGCCCCGGCCCGATCTTTTACCGCCAGGAGCGGCGCGGCTTCAACGGCCGGCCCTTCCGCATCCTGAAACTGCGCTCGATGAGCGTCACCGAGGACGGCCGCGCCATGACGCCGGCGGTGGCGGGCGATAGCCGCATCACCCCCATCGGCCGCTTCATCCGCCGCACCAGCATCGATGAGTTGCCGCAACTGCTCAACGTGTTGAGCGGCGACATGAGCCTCGTCGGCCCGCGCCCGCACGCCATCTCGCACGACGCCGAACTCAACCAGCGCTTCGCCCTCTATGCCCGCCGCCAGCGCATCCGGCCGGGCATTACCGGCTGGGCCCAGGTCAACGGCTATCGCGGCGAGATCGATTCCCAGCACCAGCTCGAGGGCCGCACCCTGCACGACCTCGAATATGTCGAGAACTGGTCGCTGGCGTTCGACCTCAAGATCCTCTGGCTCACCGTGTTTTCACGCAAGGTGCACACCAACGCCCGCTGAGGCGCCCCCGCTGCCCGTGCCGCGCCGTTTTCCCGGCGGCATTTTCTTTTTTCGCAACGGGGCTTTGGCACAACGCCATACCGTCCGGCGCGGCGGCGGCGCACGAAAAGTCTACAGAACCGGCAGAGTTTTCCGCGGCGATGGGCTATAGTGCGCCAGCCCCTAGACCGACGAGGAATTCTCATGACCGCAAAGCGTCTCCTTCTTGCTGCCGCGCTGCTGGCCGGAACGGCCGCCGTTCCCGCCGCCCTGGCGCAGGACCACAATCCCGATGCCACCATCCGCATCGGCTCGCTCTACGAACCGCAAAACCTCGACAACACCGCCGGGGCCGGCCAGGGCATCAACGAGGCCTTCAACGGCAACGTCTATGAAGCCCTGTTCAAGCTGACCGACGCGGGCGCGGTGGAGCCGTCCCTCGTGGCCGATTACAGCACCAGCGACGACGGGCTCACCTACACCTTCACCCTGCGCGACGGCGTGACGTTTCACTCCGGCGACCCGCTGACCGCCGCGGACGTGAAATATTCCATCGAGCGGGTGACCGCCGAGGACTCCAAGAGCTCGCGCAAGAGCAGCCTCGCCACCATCGCCAATATCGAGGCGCCGGACGAGAAGACCGTGGTCGTGACCCTGTCGCGCCGCTCCATCTCGCTGCCCTACAACCTCTCCTATGTCTGGATCGTCAACGACGCGGCGGGCGACATCACCGGCGCCGAGGACGGCACCGGCCCCTATACGCTCGAGGAATGGCGGCGCGGCTCGGCGCTGGCCCTGTCGCGCTTCGACGGCTACTGGGGCGAAGCGCCGCGCAATGGCGAGGTGGTGTTCACCTATTTCACCGACGCCACCGCCCTCAACAATGCCCTCCTCACCAACGCCATCGACATCATCACCTCGGTGCAGAGCCCCGACTCGCTGGCGCAGTTCGCCGACAACCCGGCCTTCACCGTCACCGAGGGCGCCTCGACCACCAAGGAATTGCTGGCCTATAACGACCGCGTCGCCCCCTTCGACAACGTCAAGGTGCGCAAGGCGCTGGCCCGCGCCACCGACAAGGCCCGGCTGCTCAACTCCATCTGGGGCGATTACGGCACGCTGATCGGCTCCTTCGTGCCGCCGACCGACCCGTGGTATGTCGACCTCACCGGCGTCGATGCCTATGACGTGGAAAGCGCCAGGGCGCTGCTGGCCGAAGCGGGCTATCCGGACGGGTTCGAGTTTACCCTCGACACCCCCGACTACGACCCGCACCCGGTGGTGGCGCAGTTCCTGCAGACCGAATACGCCAAGGTCGGCGTCAAGGTGAACATCAACATCATCACCGCCAATGAGTGGTACACCAAGATTTACCAGAGCCACGATTTTGACGCGACGCTGCAGGAGCACGTCAACCACCGCGACATCGTGTTCTACGGCAATCCCGACTTCTACTGGGGCTATGACAACCCCGAAGTGGTGACGCTGATCGCCGACGCCGAGAGCGCCGGCAGCGAAGCCGAGCAGGTGAAAAAGCTCACCGAAGCCAACCGCCTCATCGCCGAGGACGCCGCCAGCAACTGGCTCTACCTCTACCCGCAGATCGTGGTGTCAGCGGCCAATGTCACCGGCTACCCGGTCAACGGCCTCAACTCGCAGTTCTTCGCCTACGCGATCGAAAAGAGCGAGTAGGGCAGTTCATCCACCGCTTGGCTTCGGTGCGCAAAATCCTTGCCACCACGCGGTGGGAGAAGCGCCGGGCGCCAAGCCGAAAGCGCCCGAAAATCTCCAGCCACCGGCCCTGGGCCGGTGGCTTTGCCTTGGCTCCCCCGCTATTGTGGCGCCGGATAAAGCGCAAGGAATTTCCCCATTCTCGCCTATACCATCCGCCGCACGCTGATCCTTATCGCCTCGCTGTTCATCGCCGCGATCGTGCTGTTCGTGCTGCTGCGCCTCTTGCCGGGCGACCCGGCCAGCGCCCTGCTCGGGGTCGGCGCCACCGAGCAGCAGATCGCCGCCGCCCGCGCCCAGGTCGGCTCGGACCTGCCGCTCTACGTGCAGTTCGGCCAGTTCATCGGCAACCTGGCTCGGCTGGACCTGGGCACCTCCTTCGTCAGCCGCGCCCCGGTGCTCGATGAAATCGGCAACCGCATGGCGGTCACCCTGCCGCTGACCTTCCTGGGCTTTCTCCTGGCGCTGCTGCTGGCGGTGCCGCTGGGTATCCTCGCCGCTGTGCGCTCCCGAAGCTGGTACGGCGCCGCCATCTCCGTGGTGTCGCAACTCGGCATCGCCATCCCCGTCTTCTGGGTCGGCATCCTGCTGGTGACACTGTTCGCCATCAACCTGCGCTGGCTGCCCTCGGGCGGCTTCCCGCTGCGCGGCTGGCGCAATTTCGCCGAGGCCGCGACCGGCATGGTGCTGCCGGCGCTCACCATCGGCCTCGTCATGGGCGCCTCGCTGCTGCGCTATGTGCGCGCGGCAACGCTCGACGTGCTGGGCAGCGACTATCTGCGCACCGCCCGCGCGCTGGGCGCCAGCTTCCCCGAAGCCCTCATCCGGCACGGGCTGCGCAACGGCGCCCTGCCGGTGATTTCCATCCTGGGGATCGAGCTGGCCAGCACCTTTCTCGGCGCCGTGGTGATCGAGCGGGTCTTCACCCTGCCCGGGCTGGGCTCCATGCTGCTGCTGGCCATCCAGCAGCGCGACTACCCCAACGTGCAGGGCGTGCTCTTCGTCTCGACTCTGCTGGTGCTGCTGATCGGCTTTGCCGCCGACCTCGCGCAGCGGCTCATCGATCCGCGCCTGCGCGGCCCCGGGAGGGCGCGGTCGTGAGCGAAGCCGCCCTTCCCACCTCCGGAACGACGCGCCGCCGGCCCTCCCTCACGCTATGGGCCGGGCTCATCCTTGTCGGCCTCCACGTGGCGGTGGGCCTTCTTACCTTCGTCTGGCTGCCCTACGACCCCACGGCGCTGGCCGGCGGCCGACTGGAAGGCGCCAGTTTCGCGCACTGGGTCGGCACCGACCGGCTGGGACGGGATCTCTTCACCCAATTGCTGATCGGCAGCCGCATCGCCCTCATCGTGGGCACGGGCGCCGTGGCCATCGGCGCCGCCATCGGCGTCACGCTGGGCATTCTGGCCGCCTTTGCCAGCCGCTGGCTTGACGACGCCCTAGCGGCGACGCTCGACATTCTCATCGCCTTCCCCACCCTGCTCATCGCCATGCTGGTGGTGGCGGCCAGCGACACGGCCAGCCTGGGCTCGGCGGTGGTGGCGCTGGGCATCGCGCTATCGGCCATCGTCGCGCGGCTGACCCGCATCCTCGCCAAGCAGGTGCTGGCCATGGATTTCATCACCGCCGCCCGCACCTCCGGCGTCTCCTGGCCCGGCATCGTGCTCGGCCACATCCTGCCCAATATCTGGCCCATGCTGTCGGTCAATCTGGCACTGCAATTCGGCCTCGCCATCATCGCCGAAGCCTCGCTCTCCTATCTCGGCCTCGGCGCCCCACCGCCCAATGCCTCCTGGGGCCGCATGCTGCAGGAAGCGCAGGGCACCGTCTATACCGCGCCGCTGGGCGCCATCGCCCCGGGCCTGGTGCTGGTATCGCTGGTCATCGGCATCAACCTGCTCGCCGATGGCCTGCGCGAGCGCACCGACCCTACGAGGACCGCGCCATGAGTGAAGAACTGCTCGCGCTGGACAACCTCGCCATCCACGCCGGCGCGAAGCGGCTGGTCTCCGGGCTTTCCTTCACCCTCGACCGCGGCGAGCGGCTGGGGCTGATCGGGGAATCGGGTTCAGGCAAGTCGCTGACGGCGCTGGCCGCCACCGGGCTGTTGCCGGCGGGCCTCGCCGCAAGCGGCTCGGTGCTCCTTGCGGGCCGGCAGGTGGTCGGCGCCGCCGACCGGGCGCTCGACCGCCTGCGCGGCACGGCGGTGGCCATGGTCTTTCAGGAGCCGCTGACCGCGCTCGACCCGCTGCTGCCGGTAGGCCGGCAGATCGCCGAGCCACTGGCCCGCCGGGCCCGGCGCGACCGCCAGCCCCTCGCCGGCGCGGCGCTCGACCGGGCGGTACTGACCCTGATGGACGAGGTGTCGCTGCCCGACCCGCCGCGCCTCGCCAGGGCCTATCCGCACGAATTGTCGGGCGGCCAACGGCAGCGCATCGCCATCGCCATGGCCCTTGCCTGCCGGCCCGACCTGCTGATCGCCGACGAGCCGACCACGGCGCTCGACGTGACCACGCAGGCCGAAATCCTGAAACTGCTCGACCGGCTGGTACGCGAGCGCCACATGGCGCTGCTGTTCATCAGCCACGACCTGCCGGTGGTCGCCAACAGCGTCGAGCGCGTGGTGGTGCTGCGGCAGGGCGAGGCGGTGGAGCACGGCCCGGTCGACAGGGTCTTCTCCCGCCCGCAGCACGCCTATACCGCGAGCCTGCTGGCCGCCGCCCGCCGTTTCGATGCGGCGCTGGAGGCCAAGCCATGAGCCTGTTGCGCGCCACCGATATCCGCTTCGGCTACAGCCCCGAGCGCCCCATCCTCGACCAGGTATCGCTGAGCCTCACGCCCGGCGAGACGGTGGGACTGGTGGGCGAATCCGGCTCGGGCAAGACCACGCTGCTGCGCCTGCTGCTGGGGTTGCAGCGGCCCCAGGCCGGCAGCATCGCCTTCGAGGGCTCGCCGCTCGACCCCGCCAACCGGGCCTTCATGCGCCATTTCCGGCGCCAGGTGCAGGTGGTGTTCCAGGACCCCTATTCCTCGCTCGACCCGCGCCAGAAAATTTCTGCCATCGTCGCCGAGCCACTGCGCGCCCTCAAGGTCAAGGGCGACCACGCCCGCCTCGTCACCGAAGCACTGGCGGCGGTGGGGCTCGATCCGGACGCCGCCCGGCGCTTTCCGCACCAGTTCTCGGGCGGCCAGCGCCAGCGCATCGCCATTGCCCGCGCCATCGCGCCCAAGCCGCGCCTGCTGCTGGCCGACGAGGCGGTGAGTGCGCTCGACCTTACCACCCGCACCCGCATCGTTGATCTGCTCGCGCGCCTCAGCCTCGACATGGCGCTGCTCTTTGTTTCCCACGATATCGGCGTGGTGGCCGCGCTCTGCCGCCGCATCGTCATTCTGGAAAAAGGCCGTATCGTCGAAACCGGCGAGACCAGCGCGGTGCTCGCCAATCCCCGCCACCCCTATACGCAGCTTCTGCTCGCCAGCGTGCCGCGCCTCTCTCTCAAGGAGCCTCCGCCATGACCGATTACCCCACCGCCTATGCGCAATGGCAGGCCCGGCGCCTCGCCGCCCTCAAGGCACCCGATGGCTGGCTCAACATCATCGCCCGCGAATGGCTGGCCGAGGGAACCGTCAGCATTGGCAGCGCGCCGGACAACGATATCGTGCTCTCCACCGGCCCGGCCCATGTCGGCACCCTGACCCAGGATGCGCGCGGCGGGGTGACCTATGCCCCGGCCGCCGGCGGCGCACCCGTGGCGCTGGCGCTCTCCAAAACCAAGCCGCCGCGCTTCAACGCCGGCAACCTGCTGCTCGAGGTGACGACGCTCAACGGTGAAAACGCCCTCCGCGTGCGCGACACCGCCTCGACCGCCGGCGAGGCGCTGGCCCCGATCGCCTGTTTCCCGCTCGATCCGAGCTGGCGCATCGAGGCGCAATGGCTGGCGCTCGCGGCTCCCAAGGGGCTCACCATCGATACCTCGAAAGCCATCAAGACCGAGGTGGAAGCCACCCACAAGGCCGTCTTCAGCCGCGACGGCGTCACCTACGAGCTGCTGGCCACCCACGGCACGGCGACGAGCCCGCAATTCGTCATCCGCGACCTGACGGCCCGGGACAGCACCTATCCCGCCTGCCGCTTCGTCTATGGCGAGGAGGTGACGGCGGACAGCATCGTGCTGGATTTCAACAAGGCCATCAACCCGCCCTGCGCCTTCACCGATTTCGCCGTCTGCCCGCTGCCGCCGGCCGAGAACGTGCTACCCATCCGCATCGAGGCCGGCGAAAAGCGGCTGGCGGGCCACTGACCGCGACGCGGCCCATCCAACAGGGGAGAAAACCGGAAATGGCAAGCTCACTCGATGGCAAGATCGCCGTGGTGACCGGCGCCGCGTCGGGCATTGGCCTGGCCACCAGCAAGGCGCTGCTCGCCCAGGGCGCAAGCGTCGTCATGGTCGACCGCAACGCCGCGGCGCTGGAAGCCCTGACGCGCGAATTGGGCGCTGGCGCCCTCGCCCAGGTCACCGACCTGCTCGACCCGGCCAGTTGCGACGCCATGGTGCCGGAAATCCTCGCCAGGACCAGCCGCATCGATATCCTGCACGCCAATGCCGGCACCTATATCGGCGGCGATCTCACCGAGACCACGCCCGCCGCCATCGACCGCATGCTCAACCTCAACGTCAACGCGGTGATGAAGAACGTGCACGCCGTGCTGCCGCACATGATGGAACGCCGCAGCGGCGATATCGTCGTCACCTGCTCGGTGGCCGGCCATTTCCCCACCTATTGGGAGCCGGTCTATTCGGGCTCGAAATGGGCGATCACCAGCTTCGTGCAGGGCATGCGCCGGCAGATGATACCGTACGATGTGCGCGTCGCCCAGATTTCGCCCGGGCCCGTCGTCTCGGCGCTGCTGGCCGACTGGCCGGAAGCGAACCTGCGCAAGGCGCGCGAGGCGGGCGGCCTGATCGAGCCCGAAGACGTGGCCGAGGCCATCATCTTCATGCTCACCCGCCGCCGCAGCGTCACCATCCGCGACATCGTCATCCTGCCCAGCAATTTCGACCGGGTCTAGCGCACGGCGAGCGCCTTGACGCATTTGGGCGCCCGCACGGCAATGCGGCCGCCGGTGTCCGACAGCCGGCCGGTGGCGGCGTCGCGGGCAAAAATCGCCAGCGCATCGCTGAACTGGTTGGCCACGATCAGATGCGCGCCCGAAGGCGTGAGCCCGAGATCGCGCGGCCAGCGCCCGCCGCACGGCACGACCTCGACGCGTTCGGGCGCCGTGCCCGCCGCGCCCAGCGCGAAAACCGTGAGGCAATCGGGGCCGCGCGTCGAGGTATAGAGAAAGCGCGCATCGGGCGAAAGCTGGATGGCCGCGCCGGCGCTTGCCGCCGTTCCGACCTTGTCCTCCAGCGTTTCTACGTCCCGCTCATAGGTGAGGCGGGCGCCGTCCCAGGCCAACACGCTGAGCAGCGGCTGCAATTCGTTGAGCACGTAGACGGTGCGGCCATTGGGGTGCACCGCGATATGGCGCGGGCCATGCCCGGCCGGCAGCCGCAACCGGCACAATTCGCGCACCGGCGCCTCGGCCGCGTAGACGATGACGCTGTCCAGCCCCAGATCGGCGACCAGCGCCGCCCTGCCATCCACGCTCGCCACCGTGCAATGGGCGTGACTGCGGGCCTGCCGCTCCGGGTCGGCGCCGGGTTCGCCCCGATGCGCCGCGCTGCCATCGGGGCTGCCGATCGAGCCGTCCGCCGCAAGGGGATAAAAGCACACCGCCTGGTCCGGCCCGCCGGCGCCGTCGCTGTAATTGGCCACCGCCAGCCTTTTGCCCGGCAGCACGGCCACGTGGCAGCTCGTCAGCCCGCGCGTCGGCTGCTTGTTGAGAAACGTCAGCCGCCCCTCGCCGGCCTCGAGCCGATAGGCGCTGACGGTGCATTCCTGCCAGCTCAGCACCTCGGACACCGCATAAACGCAGTCGTCCGCCACGGCCAGGTAGGCCGGGTTGTCGATGCCCGTTTCCACCCCCAGCAGGTCGACCGCGCGGCTGGCCTCGTCGAAACTATAGACCGCGATGCCGCAATCGCCGAAATTCTGCTCCGCCGTCCGGTTATCGGAGCCAACCAGCACCCTCACCATCGCCCACCTCGCCCTGATCCTCGCAACCACGCCCGCAACAGGCCCGGCTATAGATCACGCGAACGGCGGCGGCGTCCACCACAACCACCATCAAAACGGCTGCCGGCGTCGGCGTTCACTCTTCCTGGAAGGCCACTTCGCGGGTTTTGCGGATGGCGGGCAGCGCCATGGCCACGAGGCACAGCACGGCAATGGCCAGCAACGCCGCCGAAATCGGCCGGGTGACGAAGATCGTCGGATCGCCCCGCCCGGTCAGCATGGCACGGCGCAAATTTTCTTCCAGCATCGGCCCCAGCACCAGCCCGAGCAAAAGCGGCGTCGGCTCGCAGTCGAGCTTGACGAGGATATAGCCGACAAAGCCGAAGCCCACGAGGATCAACACATCGAAGGTGCTGTTGCTCACCGTATAGACGCCGATGCAGCACAGGGCGACGATCATCGGGAACAGCAGGCGATAGGGCACGGACAGCATCTTCACCCAGATGCCGATCAGCGGCAGGTTGAGGATCAGCAGCATCAGATTGCCGATCCACATGGAGGCGATGAGCCCCCAGAACAGCGGCGCTTCGCTGCTGATGATGTTCGGCCCCGGCGTCACCCCGTGCAGGATGAGCGCCCCCACCATCATCGCCATGGTGGCATTGGCGGGGATACCCAGCGTCAACAGGGGAATGAAGGAGGTCTGCGCCCCGGCATTGTTGGCACTTTCCGGCGCCGCCACCCCTTCGATGGCGCCCTGGCCGAAGCGCTCGGGCTGCCGCGCGGTGCGCTTTTCCAGCAGGTAGGCGGCAAAGGCGCCGATGGTCGCACCGCCGCCCGGCAGGATACCCAGCGCCGAGCCCACCGCCGTGCCGCGCACCACCGGAAAGAAGATCTGCTTGAGCTCCTTGAGCGACAGCCAGATGGAATTGACCTTGTTGAGTGCGCCTTCGCGGCTCGTTTCATCCTCGAGATTCTTGCAGATTTCGGCGAGGCCGAAGAGGCCCATGGCGATGGCGACGAATTCGAGCCCGTCGAGCAATTGCAGCTGGCCGAAATTGAGCCGCGGCAGGCCGGTATAGATATCCTGCCCCACCAGCCCCAGCATCACCCCCAGCACGATCATGGCCAGCGCCTTGATGACCGAGCCCGACGCCATGGCCACCGACGCGATCAAGCCGAGCAGCATCAGGGAAAAATACTCGGCCGGGCCGAAGCGCAGGGCCACGCCGGCCAGGAGGGGCGCCAGCGTGGCGATGATCAGCGTCGCCACCGTACCGGCAAAGAACGAGCCGAGCGCCGCCGTCGCCAGCGCCGCGCCCGCCCGGCCCTGCTTGGCCATGGCGTGACCGTCGAGCGCCGTCACCACCGAGGACGCTTCCCCCGGCAGGTTGATCAGGATGGCGGTGGTCGAGCTGCCATATTGCGCACCGTAGAAAATGCCGGCCAGCATGATCAGCGCCGTAACGGGCTCCAGCCCGAACGTCATCGGCAACAGGATGGCGATGGTGGCCACCGGCCCCAGCCCGGGCAAGACGCCGATCAGCGTGCCCACCAGCGTGCCGATAAAGCAGTAGAACAGATTGTTGAGGCTGAGCGCGGTGGAAAAACCCAGCGCCAGGTCGTTGAGCAGCGTCATGAGCGTTCCCTCTTAACCAAACCAGGAGCCGAGCAGCTGGAAATTGAGATTGAGCAGTTCGGCGAACAGCACCCAGGAGATCACGGCAACCGCCAGCGCCAGCAGCAGCCCCCCGAGCACGCTGAAACGCCGGCTGGCCGCCGCCGCGATGAACACGGTTCCCACCACCGTCAGCGGCAGGCCGAGCCCATCGAGGCACAGCGCGAAGAACAGCGCCGCCCCGCACACCAGCACAGCGCGCGTCCAGGCAAAGCCGGCGGCGCCACTCTCCGCCGATGCCGTGCGCACCCCGTTGACGACGATGAGCACGCCGAAAACGCCGAGAAGGGCGGAGAGCAGCAGCGGGAAATAGCCCGGCCCCATGCGTAGCGTCGTGCCCAGCGGCAGGCGACAGGACGCATAGGCGAAAATGCCGGCGATCAGCAGGAAAATGAGGCCGGCCAGGACGTTCTTGTCGCGCAGCAATATATCGGCTCGGGACATGGTGCTTTTCTCCAGGTACCGGTTCGGAAATGGGGATGAAGGCCCGCCGCTGGCTCTGGCCCGCTGCGAACCAAAAAGGGGCTAGGCCGCGCCAGCGCGTCCCGCCGCCAGCCGCTCGGCATAGGCCAGCGCCGCCAGCATGTTGACGTGGTTGGCCCGGCCGGTGCCGGCAATGTCGAAGGCGGTGCCGTGATCCACCGAGGTCCGGTCGATGGGCAGGCCGAGCGAAACGTTGACCGCCGTATCGAAAGCCACCAGCTTGATCGGGATATGACCCTGGTCGTGATACTGCGCCACCACCAGGTCGAAAGCGCCCTCATAGGCGCGGTGATAGACGGTATCGGCCGAAATCGGGCCGCTCACCTCGATGCTCTCGGCGCGGCAGGCTTCGACGGCGGGCCGCACCTGCTCGTCATCCTCGCTGCCGAACAGGCCGTTCTCGCCGCAATGCGGGTTGATGCCGGCGACCGCGATGCGCGGCCGGTCATAGCCGATGCGCCGCAAATGCTCGTGGCCGGCCCGGATGGTGGCGACGATGCGCTCGGTGCGCGCCCGGTCGATGGCGCCGCGCAACGACACATGGGTGGAAACGTGAATGACCTTCAGCCGCTCCGAAGCCAGCAGCATGAAAGAGGATTTAGCCCCCGTCAGCGCCGCCAGCATGCCGGTGTGGCCGTCATAATGGTGCCCGGCGGCGTTGAGGGCTTCCTTGTTGATCGGCGCCGTGACGATGCCGGCCGCCCGCCCGTCCTGCGCCATGTCCACGGCGCGCTCGATGAAGCGGAAACTGGCATTGCCGCAGGCCGGGCTGAGCACGCCGAACCGCCCGGGCAGACCCTCGACGGGCACGTGCTCCAGCCGGATCGCGCCCGCCGCGCCGTCTTCGGCAATCTCGATACCAACGCCGGTGCTGGCCACGGCCCGCGCCATCGTCTCCCTGTCGCCCACCACCACATATCGCTGCCGCTCATCCGCCGGTTTGGCGCCCAGCGCCTTGACGATGATCTCGGCGCCGACACCGGAAGGATCTCCCATGGTGATGGCGATGGGGGCGGCAGTGGAATTGGGCATGGCGTACTCCTCCGCGCGGTTGTCTCGCACCACCAATCAGTTGTCAACTCGTTTCTTAATTATTGCGCACATCCGGCCGAACGATTACAAATACCGGTGGAACATACCGTTCACCAGAGGTTTCAACCTGTTTCGGCAAGCATGAAACTTGTAATATTTCTACCTGCGAAAACGCCAGCGGAGGCTCGATGCCCAGGATATTGATCGTTGCCGACGACCTGACCGGCGCGCTCGATTCCGCTGTGGCCTTCGCGGCGCGCGGCATGCAGTCCCGCGTCGTCCGCGATCGCGGCAGCCTCGCCGCGGCGCTGGCGGCCGGCCCCGCAGTGCTGGCGCTGGCCACCGGAACGCGCGAGCGCGACGCGGCCGCGGCGGTCGAAACCGTCGAGGCGATGCTGGCCGGGCTCGCCGGCTGGGCCGACATCGTCTTCAAGAAGATCGATTCGCGGCTCAAAGGCCATATCGTCGCCGAAACCGCCGCCGTCGCCCGGCTTACCGGCCAGCATCGCGCGCTGGTGGCGCCCGCCATTCCCAGCTTCGGACGCATCGTGCGCCGGGGCCAGCTCAGTGGCCACGGCATGGCCGAGCCCATCGATATCGCCGCCCGGTTCCACGGCCTGCCGCTCCCCTGCACCGTGCCCGAGGTGACGACTGCCGCCGATTTCCGGCCGGCGCTGGCCGCGGCAACGCCAGGCACCATGCTGGTCGGCGCCCGTGGCCTGGCTGCGGCCCTCGCCGAAAAACTGGCCGGCCCATCCCTGCCGCTGGCCCACACCCCGGAGCAACCGCTGCTGTTAGCCATCGGCTCGCGCGACCCCATCACCCTTGCCCAGATCGCGCGCCTCGCCGGCCACCCCGAGCTCCGCCACCTGCGCGCACCCAATGGCGTCCTGCCCGCTGCAACGGAAAGCACCATCGTGCTGGCGCAACTGACGCCCGGCACAGCGGCGCTCGATAGTCAGGCGGTCACCCGCCATTTCGCGCGCGAGCTCGCCACCCTTGTCGACACGATGAAACCGGCGACGCTCTTCGCCTGCGGCGGCGAAACCGCCGATAGCCTCCTGGCACAGTTGGGCGTCGGCGGGCTGGCCCTGGCAGGCGAAATCCTGCCCGGCATGCCGCTGGCAAAAATCCACCTCGCCGGCCGCACCGTGACATTCATCAGCAAATCCGGCGGTTTCGGCGCGCCCGACGCGCTGCTCGACCTGCTCAATGCCAGCCGTTGAATTTTCCTCCGCGCAGGGCTGTCGCAGATGGCGGAAAGCACCGGCTCCAGCCGGCCCATGGGCACGCCCGCAGAAGTCGAGCGCACCGTTGCTTTGCCAGCAGGCCGAAAACGCTAAAGCGGCTGCGGCGACGTGACGCCGAGCCGGCCGGCCACGTCCACGAGCCCATCCATGATGCCCGGATACAGCACCACGCCCGTGGCCAGCGCATCGCGCCGCCGGCGTTGCGCGGCTTCGCCCGGCAGCCTGACGGCGGCAAGGCCCGGTCGCGGCGGATTGGTGCGACAGGCATCGGCCAGCCAGCCGGTCTGGCGCAGGAAAGCCTCGCTGCCGCCAAACGCCGCCGGATCGTGGACTTGTACGGTGACAGCGGCATTGGTGCCCTGCGGCGCATCGGCCCGGCCATAGCCGGCCAGTCCCTGGGTCAGCGCCTCCACCTGCAGGGCCATGCCATAGCCTTTCTGGCCGTGGTCCAGCCCGCCGGTAGGCAACAGGGTGCCGCCATCGGCAAGCACCGCCGGGTCGTTGCTGGGCGCGCCATGCCGGTCCATCAGCCAGTCATGCTTGAGCCGGCGGCCTTCGCGGACGAGGCGCTGGCCCATATTGACCGTGGTGATAGAGGCAGAAATATCTATGAGGATCGGCTCGCCCGGCGTGGGAATGCCATAGGCGACCGGATTGGGCGTAAACACCCCGCGCAGCCCGCCGAACGGCGCCACCTGCGCCCCCGACGGGCTCGAACTGGCAATGCTGACCATCAAGCCCTGCGCCGTGGCGGCGGGCAGATAGGCCGCGAGGCACCCAATATGGTGGCTGTTGCCCACCACCACGGTCGCGGTGCCGTATTGCCGGGCCCGCTCGGCCGCCAGCGCCACGGCGCGCGCGGTCAGCCAGGCGCCCGGCAGGCGCCGCCCGTTCCAGGCGACGGCGGCGCCCCGGTCTGATACCGTTTCGGGCGCCCCCTGGCGCGTCATCACCCCATCGGCGACGCTTTGCAGATACCACGGGGCCAGCGCCAGCCCGTGGGTGGTATGGCCCATGAGATCGGCTTCCACCAGATAGCTGCCGACCGCCTCGGCCTTGTCGGCTTCCAGCCCCGCCGCCTCGAACAACGCCTGGCAGAACTGCCGCAGCGCGGCCGCTTCGTATCGGGGTTCGTCGCCCCGGTTCATTTGAACACTTCGGGATTGAGCGTGCGCGCCGGGCGACCGCCGGCCAGCAGTTCCTCGATATCGGCGATATTCATCAGCCCGACATTTTCCACCGCTTCGAGCGTATCAGCGCCGGTATGCGGGGTGAAGATGGCGCGGGGCTGGGCGAAAATGGGATGGGCAAAATCGGGCGGCTCGACGGGATAGGCGTCGAGGGCGATGCCGCCCAGCCGGCCGGCGCTCAGCGCCGCATTGGCCGCGTCGAGATCGAGCACTTCGCCGCGCGCCAGGTTCAGCAGGCACGCCCCCTCCCGCATCAGCGCGAGCTTTTCGGCGGTGATGAGCGCCCCGCCGCCGCCAAAGACGTGCAGCGACACGTAGTCGGCCCGGCCCAGCAGGGCGTCGAGATCCACCAACTCGATGCCACGGGCTTTCGCATAGGCGGTGTCGGGATAAAGATCGGCGGCCAGCACCCGCATGCCGAGGCCGCTGGCCTTCAGCGCCAGCAGCTTGCCGATATTACCCAGCCCGACAATTCCTAATGTCTTGCCGGCAATTTCCGAGCCCACCGTGCGGGCCCAGGTCTTCGCCAGCATGGCGCCATGCGCGGCTGGCAGGTTGCGGGCCAGCGCAAACAGCATGGCCACGGCCAGCTCGGCGACGGCATTGGCATTGGCGCCGGGCGTATTGAGCACCGGAACGCCGTGCGCCGTGCAGGCGGCAATATCGATGCTGTCCACGCCCACCCCGTGCTTGAGCACCGCCTTGAGCCGGGGCGCGCCGGCCAGCGTCGCCGCGTCGACCGGCACCAGCCCCGCCACGAGGAAATCGACGCGCGCCAGATGCGCCCCCAGCCCGCCATCGGGCTGGCCGGCATCGACGCAGCGGATGAATTCCCAGCCCAGTTCGGCCAGTTTTTCCGGCACGCGGCCATAGCGCCCGAAGCCGGGCGAGGTGGTGGCCAATACGGTCATGGCAAAACCCTAGATAAGCTGATGGTTCTTGAGAATCGCGGTGATCTGCGCATCCTGCGCGGCGCTTGGCAGCAGGGCCGGCTGGCGACTGGCGCCGACGCTGTCGTCCATGAGAAACAGCGCGCGCTTCACCAGCGCCGGCGGATAGCCCAGCGCGTAAAGATCGGTGCGCAGGGCCGTAAAACGCGCCTGCTGGCGTTCGGCTTCGGCCAGGTCGCCGGCGTTGAACGCCTTGCAGATGCCCGCGAGCACCTCGGGCATGACGTTGCCCAGCCCGGAAATGCAGCCCCGCGCCCCGTTCTGCAAGGCCCAGAGGACCAGCGAATCCGGCCCCGAATAGACGTCGAACCCCGCCCCATCGCGGGAAATTTCGAGATAGGCGGCAAGCGTTTCCTGGCTGCCGCCACTATCCTTGATGCCGGCGATATTGCCGTGCGCGGCCAGCGCCCGCGCCGTCTCGGGCTCGATATGGTTCTGGGTGCGGGCCGGAATATCGTAGAGATAGACGGGGGTCGACACCGCATCGGCCACGCTGGTGAAGTGGCGGATCAGCCCGTCCTGCGTGCAGGCGATGAAATAGGGCGTGATGACCGCGATGCCGTCGACGCCGATGCGATCGAATTCCCGCGCCAGCAGCAGCGTCTCATACGTCGCCGGCATGCCGGCATTGACGATCACCCTGGCGCGCCCGCCGACCTCATCGACGATCTCCTCGGTAAGCCGTACCTTTTCGTCAAAGGTGAGCGCGGTAAAATCGCCATTGGTGCCGGCACACATGATATTGTTGCCGGCAGCCACCTGGCGGCGGGCCTGCGCCCGCACCGCGCCGAAGTCGATGGCCTCGTTGCGGTCGAAGCAGGTGACCAGGGCAACAAAAGTTTCGCGATTGTCCATAGGAAGCTCCTTTGCCGTCCCGGTCCCGTTCGTCGACGCTTACTGCTTGTTCATGCCATACATGCCCAGGTCGCGGATGATCCCCTCGGCCACCGCACTGTCCTGCCGGGCCAGCGTCTCGAAGCCCACCGGATCGCGATAATCCACGAACTCGCCCATTTCTTCCATCTTGGTGAGGAATTGCGGATCGTTGATGGTCTGGGCCAGCGCCTCGACCAGCGTGGCACGCACGTCCTCGGGAATGCCCTTGGGCGCGATGATGCCCTTCCAGGAAGACCAGGTGAAGTCGATGCCGTGCTCCACGGCGGTCGGCACGTCGGGCATGGAGCCGATACGCTCGCGCTCCATGATGAATAGGGCCGTCACCGCGCCCGACTCCAGATGCGGCCGCGCCTCGGCCGGCGTCGCCGTCACCGCGTCGATATGGCCGCCGGCGCACGCCGTCAGCGCTTCGGAGGCGCCGCCGAACGGCACGTTCTCGAACGTGGTGCCCGAGGCCTTGGCAAAGGCTTCGACCGACAGGTGGTTGGCGCCGCCGGCGCCCGAATTGCCGATCAGCACTGCGCCCGGATTGTCCTTGGCGTAGGCGATGAACTCCTCGAAATTGCTGAACGGCGCATCGGCACAGGCCAGCACCACCTGCAGGTTGCGCCCCATCAGTCCGAGGAAATCGATGTCGTCGATACCGTAGCTGGTGGCGCCGTAATGGGGCAGCAGCGCCACCGGTCCCTGTGCGCCGGTGCCCAGCGTATAGCCGTCGGGTTTGGCCATCACCGCCGAGCCCGTGCCGATGGCACCGCCGCCGCCAGGCTCGTTGCGCACGACCACGGTGGCCCCGTCGAGATGCTTTTGCAGCACATCGGCCAGGACGCGCACCGACAGGTCGGTGCCCCCGCCGGCCGCGTAAGGCACGATGATCTCGATGGTCTGGCTAGGGAAATTCTGCGCCTGCGCCGCACCCGGCGCCAACGACAGCATGGAGCCGGCCAGCAAGGCGGCGAGCAACTTGTTCAAATTCTTCGGCGGCATGGCGACGCTCCTCCTCGAGCTCGTTGATCTCGGGCAGAGTTATTGTCACGATCTAACAGCTTGTCAACTGCATTCTCCCGCAAGCGACCCGAAACACCCGATCCTGATGCAGCGTCCCAAATAGCATATTAACATACTGTTTTAGGTAGATAATTTTCTGAATAACCAAGCCGGTGTTGCTGAAAAATTCAAACTAACGGCACAAAAAATTAAGCGCCCGCCAGCCTGAGGCGGCAGCGGGGCCGACGGAATTGCAGCAATGTTGACAAGTTGAAGACTCTCTGCCTATTTGCCTTGCGGATAAGGACTATTCGGAAGCGGCGCCATGACCCTGACACTCGAGAGCAAGCTGGACCTGTTGCGCCCGCCGACGGTGCGTTTCGGCGCCGGCCAACTGGCTGATTTCCCGGCCTGGGTCGCCGCGCGCGGCCACCGGCGGCCCTTTCTGGTTACCGACGGCTTCAATGGCGCCCGCAAGACGGCGCTGGGGCTGGGCGACGTGCCGCTCTTTGACGGCCTGCGGGCCGAACCCGATCTTGCGGTGCTGGAAGCGGCGCTGGCGGCGGCCCGCGCCACCGAACCCGACCTCGTCATCGGCTTTGGCGGCGGCAGCGCCATGGACCTGGCCAAGCTCGTCGCCGTCATGATCGGCTCGGACCTGCCTTTTTCGGCGATCAGCGGTCCCAACCGGGCGCCGCCGCGCCGCGTCGGGCTGGCGCAGATTCCCACCACCGCCGGCACCGGCAGTGAGGTGGGCACGCGCGCCCTCGTCACCGACCCGGCCACCCTCAACAAGGTGGCCACCGAAAGCCCGCATATGCTGGCCGACATTGCGCTCATCGACCCCGCGCTTACGCAATCCGTGCCGCCCGCCATCACCGCGGCCACCGGCGTCGATGCCCTGGCCCATTGCGTTGAAGCCTTCACCAGCCGCCGCGCCCATCCGCTCGTGGATGCCTATGCCCGCGAAGGGATCGGCCTCGTCGGGCGCTACCTCCAGCGCGCCGTGGCCGATGGCGACGATATCGAAGCGCGGGCCGGCCTCAGCCTCGCGGCCTTTTATGGCGGCGTCAGCCTCGGGCCGGTGAACACCACGGCGGGCCATGCCATTTCCTATCCCCTGGGCACCACGTTCGGCATCGCCCACGGCGTCGCCAACGCGCTGATCTTTCCGCATGTGCTGGCGGCCAACGCGGCAGCGACGCCGGAAAAGACCGGTATGATCTGCGCCGCGCTCGGCCTCGACGCCAGCGACGAAGCCAGCATCCTGGCAAGCGCCACGGCGTTCTGCGCCGCGCTCGGCCTGCCCATGCGGCTGCGCGACTACGGCGTCACCCAGGCCGCCCTGCCCACCATGGCCAGCCAGGCCCACGCGATCCGCCGGCTGTTGGATTATAATCCCCGGCTGCTGTCGGTGGGCGACATCGAAGCCATCTATCACGCGGCCTATTAGCTGTGCAGCTTGCCAGCTTCCCACCCTTGCCGGCTCGGTGCGGCAGCGCTAAGGCATTGGAATTGGCATTCAAATGATGGCCAAGCCGGGTGATCTTGTTGTAAACCAGCAAAAGCCTGGCGGCACGGGGAGGCGAACGGAGCATCGCATGGGAGAGCGCGGCAAACACGGGTCCGGAGGAGCGCGGATGCTTTTGGCCGACCGCGTCTATCATATCATGCACAGCCGCATCGCCAACGGCGCCTATGCCGCCGACCAGCGGCTGCCCTCCGAAAACGAGCTGGCGCTGGAACTCGACGTGTCGCGGCCGGTGCTGCGCGCCGCGCTGGAGCGCCTGCGCAGCGAGGGGCTGATCTATTCCCGGCAGGGCGCCGGCAGCTTCGTGCGCCCGCGTGACGACCAGCACGGCCTGGGCTATTCGCCCGTCGAGACCATCGCCGACATCCAGCGCTGCTATGAATTCCGCCTCACCATCGAGCCCGATGCCGCCTATTACGCGGCCCGCCGCCGCAACCAGGCGGTGCTCGACGAACTGCAGCAGGTGCTGTCGCTGCTCAGCGACGCCACCAGCCAGCACAGCCATCGGGAAGACGCCGACTACGCCTTCCACATGACCATCGCCGCCGCCGCGAACAACCACTATTACGCCACCTCGATGAAGGCGCTGCGCGAGCACATCCATGTCGGCATGCGCCTGCACGGCCGCTCGCTGATGAACGAGCGCAGCAGCGGGCTGGAGCACGTGCTGGAAGAGCATATCGGCATTTTCGACGCCATCCGGGCGCAGGACGGGGAAGCGGCCCGCGCCCGCATGCGTGCGCATATCGAAAGCTCGCGGGGGCGCCTGTTCGAAGACCGGCTGTTCGATCTCTCCCTCAAATAGCGACGCACGGAACATTTTGCCGCTGCGGGGCATTGGCCTGCCAAGCTCGCAAGGAGGCCGCCATGCCCGATCGCTTCACCATGCAGGACCCGCGCTACCAATATCCGGCGCCACCCTTTCCCCGGCAGTCCCAGCCGCCGCCGGGGCTGGTCGGCAAGATGGAGCCGGCACCCGACCATGGCGAAGCAAGCTATGCCGGTTTCGGCCGGCTGCTGGGCCGCAAGGCGCTGATCACCGGCGGCGATTCCGGCATCGGCCGCGCCGCCGCCATCGCCTATGCCCGCGAAGGGGCCGACGTGGCGATCAATTTTCTGCCGTCGGAACTGGACGACGCCAACGCGGTGATCGGCTATATCGAGCAGGCCGGCACCCAGGCGGTGGCCCTGCCCGGCGACATAGCGCAGGAAGCGACCTGCCGGGCCATCGTCGCCGACGCCGTGGCCCAATTGGGCGGGCTCGATATTCTCGTCATCAACGCCGCGCGCCAGCAGGCGCGGGAATCGGTGGAAGCGGTCAGCAGCGCCGATTTCGACAGGACGATGAAGACCAATCTTTACGCCCTGCACTGGCTGGTCCGCGCGGCGGTGGAACACCTGCCGCCGGGGGCCGCCATCATCACCACCGCCTCGGTGCAGGCCTATGAGCCCTCGGCGCATCTCATCGACTACGCCACCACCAAGGCGGGCATCGTCGCCTATACCAAGGCGCTCGCCAGCCAGCTCATCGACAAGGGCATCCGGGTCAACGCGGTGGCGCCCGGGCCGGTGTGGACGGTGCTGCAGCCCAGCGGCGGGCAATTCCCCGAAAAAGTGGAAAATTTCGGCGCGAACAGCGCCTTCGGGCGCCCCGGCCAGCCTGTGGAGCTGGCACCCGTCTATGTGCTGCTCGCCTCCCAGGAAGCCAGCTTCATCACCGGCGAGGTGTTCGGCGTCACCGGCGGCAAGGGCATCGCCTGACGGCGCCGCTCAGCGCTCCCCGGCGCGCCACAGCTCGAGCAATTCGGCGGCGTGGGTAATGGTCAGCTGGCTCTGGAAGCGGCTCTGGTAGATTTCGAGCATGGCGTCATGCGTCGGGTCGGCCGAGCCGAACAGCGCATCGAGCGGCAACACCACCTGATAGCCCAGATCGATCGCCCCCAGCACGGTAGCCAGCACGCACACATCGGTCTCGCCGCCGCTGACCACCAGCGTCTCGATCCCCGCCCCTTCCAGCAGGCGGTGCAGCCCGCCGCTCAGCCAGGGCGAATAGGTTCCCTTGTCGAACAGGCGGGCCGGCGGCACGAAGCGCGCCAGCGAAGGCACGAGGTCCAGCAGCCCGGGCGCCAGCCGCTCGCGCACCATGGAGGGCCAGCGCGCATAATAGCGCCGCCAGCCGCGCGGCGCCGCTTCCACCGTCGCCGGCGGCACGAAACGGGTAAAAACGGTGCGCCGCGCCGCCATTCCCGCCAGTTCCTCGACGGCCGGCAGGATGCGCACCAGCCACGGCGCGTGCCAGTCCGTCTCCTCGGCAAACAGCGATTGCATGTCGACGCAGATATGCGCCCAACGCCGCTCAAGGTCCCGCTCCAGCATCGTTCCTCGCCTGCTCGCTGCGTGGCTTTTGCTTCGGACAAGCGAGCCGGCGATCTTTTGTTCCATCCAGGGAGCCAATGGCATGGGGTGTTCGTTGGGCAACGGAAGAGCGATAGGAACCGCCGGAAGTGACGCACGATCCACACGACCCCTGGGGCGATCCGGCCTTCGAGCACGCCGTGCGGGAAACCGCTTATTTCCTCTGGGAGCAGGACGGCCGCCCCGGGGGCAAGGAGCAGGATTACTGGTTCATGGCGCTGGAAAAATGCCTGCGCGAGCGACAGGCCGATCGCCTGCTGAAAGTCCCCCCACCGCCGCCCCGCGACTGACGGACGGGATTTTGGCGTCTCTGCTTCGGCGCTTTCCAACGCCACCGGCCAGCTTCGGCTCCCGCCCCCCCCCCGCCGTCATCCCCGCGCATGCGGGGACCTCTGTTTGACCCCGAAAAAAAGATAACGGAGGTTCCCACGGCAGCGGGAGCGACCCGGTGGGAAGACGGGCGCAAGACGGCAAGGCGCCGGCGAAACGGCCTAATATTTCGTCGTCGGATCGCTGGCGGGGAAGGTCTCGTCCACCGCTTCGTCCACCGCGTCCCATTCGTCGGGCGGCGTCGCCTGGCTTTCGGCGCCGGCGTCCCGCACCTGCACCGCGGCCTCGGCCGGGCCGGGTTTTTCGCCGTCCCGCAGCGCCGCCGCCTCGCTCGACGCCTCGGTCGTTGGCCTCGTTCCCGGCTCCAGCCGTTCGAGCGCCGCCGCGACGCGGGAGGCGACCAGCGGGTCATAGGGATGGTCGGGGCTGGTCCGTTCATAGTCGCGCAGGGCTTCCACCCCGACCCCGGCCTGCCGGGCAAAGTCTTCCGGGCTCAGCCCCAGCGCCAGGCGGCGATTGTGATCCCCCTTGGGCTGGTGGGGCGATGCAGCAGTATAATCGGCCATGACCGGTCTCCTTTGGCGCATAAAGGCCCGGCGACGCGGTTGGCTCCATCACATTTGCGGCGGCGCCCGGAACGCCCGCCGCGCGGGGGGCGCCGCGCACCGCCTTGACTTCGACGCAATTGCAGTGGATGCTTGTGCCATACGTTTTCTGCCCCTGTTGGCGAACTGATCTTCCCGGCGTGACCGGTTGCTTGGCTTCCCTTCCGAACTGCGAACGTTGCTAGACCCCTGCTGCATGATGCACGGGGGAAACCCGCTCGTTTGCATCGCTTCGAGCCATACTGAAAGGGCGCCAAATGATTAACGGCACCGTAAAATTCTATAATTCCACCAAGGGCTTCGGCTTCATCACCCCCGACACCGGCGGCAAGGATGCCTTCGTGCACGTGTCCGCCATCGAGCGCGCCGGGCTTTCGAGCCTCGCCGACGGCCAGAAGGTGACCTACGATCTCGAGCGCGGCCGCGACGGCCGGGAATCCGCGGTCAATCTGCAGCTGGCCTGAGGCCACTGCCCTTGCCGGGGCCGGAAGTGATATCCACTTCCGGCAGCAAACCCGGCCCAACCGTCGCGGGGACGTATCGCGCCCCCGCTTCAACACTGAGGAGCGCCCCCATGCCGCACCGCTATAAAGCCGGTCAGATGCTGGTCCTGCGTTCCGCGCCGCGTCATAGCAACCGCCCCGCGGGCCTGTGCGAAGTCATCGCCTGCCTGCCGCACGAGAGCGGCCCGCTGCTCTATCGGGTCAAATGCGCCGGCGAAACCAATGAACGGGTGGTCGAGGAAGTCGACCTGTCGCCCAGCCAGGTGACCAAGCCCACCTTTGCCGAAGACGACAGCGCGTTCAGCATCGCCATCAGCAAACGGTAAGCGTCGGCATCGCCCCTCGCGGGCCGGGCCCCTTCAACATCATCGTCACACGGGTGAGGCATTGGCGCGCTATTAGGTGCAGCGCCGGCCGCCGCCCGGGCGTCCAGCACGCCGCCAGCAGCCGGCCCGAAGCCGGCGGAAAGCAACACCATGAATATCCAGATTCTCGACAAGCCCGGGGAGCTTTACCTCGGCAGCGACATCGCCACGGCACGCGCCCAGGGCGCGCGCCGGTTCCGTTCGGCCGCCAATGCCGTCCGCTTCGCCATGGAGCACGCCGCCCCCGTCAGCCTGCGCGGCGCCCGCCTCGATATCGGCGACCGCTCGTTCGGGCCGGCGCAGATCCGCCGGCTGCACCTGCGCCTCATAAACGCCCAGACCACGACCGCGCCGCGGCGGCGCCGCCGCTACCCGGTGACCGCGCCTTCATTGGCGGGACGGGCTAGCGCAGCGAATTTCGACAACACGCCGCGCGTATAGCGCGGCCGCGGCGGCTGCCAGGCGGCCCGGCGGCGGGCCAGTTCGGCCGCGTCGACCTCCAGTTGCAGCAGCAGCCGATGCGCATCGATGGTCACGGTATCGCCGTCCTCGATGAGCGCAATGGTGCCCCCCACATAGGCCTCGGGGGCGACATGCCCCACCACCATGCCCCAGGTACCGCCGGAAAACCGGCCATCGGTGATCAGCCCGACGCTCTCGCCCAGCCCCCGCCCGACCAGCGCCGAGGTCGGCGCCAGCATTTCCGGCATGCCCGGGCCGCCCTTGGGGCCGAGATAGCGCAGCACCACCACGTCGCCCGCCTTGATACGATCCCCGAGAATGGCGTCCATGGCCGACTGCTCGTCGTCGAACACCCGCGCCGGCCCGGAAATGACCGGGCTCTTGAGGCCGGTGATCTTGGCCACGGCGCCGTCTTCGGCGAGATTGCCGCGCAGAATGGCCAGATGCCCCTCCCGATAGAGCGCCTTTTCCATCGGCATGATGACGTCCTGGTCGGGGCGCGGCGCATCGGGCACCGCCGCCAGCTCCTCGGCCAGCGTCCGGCCGGTAATGGTGAGGCAATCGCCATGCAGCAGCCCGGCATTGAGCAGGATTTTCAGCACCTGCGGAATGCCGCCCGCCTGGTGCAGGTCGACGGCCATGTACTTGCCCGAGGGCTTGAGGTCGCACAGCACCGGCACCTTGCGGCGCACGCGCTCGAAATCGTCGAGCGTCCATTCCACCTCCGCCGCATGCGCGATGGCGAGATAGTGCAGCACCGCATTGGTCGAGCCGCCCACCGCCATGATGAGGGCCACGGCGTTTTCGATGGCGTCGCGCGTCACGATATCGCGCGGCTTCAGATCCTTCTTTACCGCCTCGACCAGCACGCGCCCCGATTCGGCGGCGCTGTCGGTCTTTTCCCCGTCCGGGCTGGCCATGGTGGACGAATAGAGCAGCGACATGCCCAGCGCCTCGAACGAGGAGCTCATGGTGTTGGCCGTATACATGCCGCCGCACGAGCCGTTGCAGGGGCAGGCATTCTGCTCGATGCCCTCGAAATCCTCCTCGCTCATGGTGCCGGCCATATAGGCGCCCACCGCCTCGAAGGCCGAGACGATGGACAGGTCCTCGCCCTTCCAGCTTCCCGGCTTGATGGTGCCGCCATAGACGTAGATCGCCGGAGCGTTGGCGCGCAGGATGCCGATCATGCCGCCCGGCATGTTCTTGTCGCAGCCGCCGATCGCCAGCACGCCGTCCATCCACTGTCCCTGCACGCAGGTCTCGATGCAGTCCGAGATCACCTCACGCGAGATCAGCGAATATTTCATCCCCTCGGTGCCCATCGACATGCCGTCCGAGATGGTGGGGGTGCCGAACATCTGCGGATTGGCGCCGGCCTGCTTGATGGCGGCGGCGGCGGCATCGGCCAGCGGCTGCAGGCCGGCATTGCAGGGCGTGATGGTCGAATAGCCGTTGGCGATACCGATCATCGGCTTGTCGAAATCGGCCTTTTCATAGCCCAGCGCGTAATACATGGCGCGGTTGGGCGAGCGCGCGACCCCTTGCGTGATGTGTTTCGAGCGTTCGTTGAAGGGCATGGGGTTTCCTCGACTATATTGGCCCGGCACCGGTGCCGCCGGCGGCCGGCCCGGAAAGGGATTTACGGGTTGCCGGCCTTCAGCCCGTCGACCAGCGGCCCGCGCACCACGCCACGGGACGGTGGCGGCAGCTCGAAATCGCGCTCGCTCAACAGCAGATCGGCCAAGGTGTAGCGGTCGAGCGTGGCGACGAACGCATTAAGCGCCTCATTGAGCACGTTCGGCAACCGGCAGAACCGTGAAATCAGGCACCGGTTGTCGGGGGTGAAGCATTCCACCAGCGCGAAATCGGGTTCGGTCTCCCGGATGACGGCGCCCAGATTGATCTCGGCCGGCGGGCGCGCCAGCCGAAAACCGCCCGAGCGGCCCCTGACCCCCTCGAGATATCCCGACCGGGTGAGGACATTGACCACCTTCATCAGATGGGCGCGGGAAATATCGTAGGTGCGGGCCGTCTCGTCGATGGTGATCAGGCGCTCGCCCGCCGAGGCCGCAAACAGCAGCACCCGCAGCGTATAGTCAGAAAACGTCGTCAGCCGCATGCTGTTCTCCTGGCCAGGATATGCCGCCCGTGCCGGCTGTGCGGGTTCGCCCGCCGGGGATCGACCGTCAATCCGATGACCCGCCGCCCCCAGCTATAGCACCCGCCCGGGCAGCGGCAATCGCCATCCAGTCGCGCAGCAGGCCCTTGTCTTCCTTGGCGAAGCGCGCCCGGTGCTTGAGGCCTGCAAAACTGTCGCCCGGATGGGTACGGGCAAAATCCGCCGCCACCAGCGATTCGTAATAGGTCCACAATTGCGGGTCCTCGGGCCCGATGGCGCGCGTCAGCCCGTTCGGCGAGATGAAGAGGCCGCGATGCATGCTGGCTCCTTTCTTGTCCGTGGCGAGCCCCGTGGCGGCGTCAGCCGCCCCGGCTCGTCGCTGCGTGGCATAGCCCATAAAAGATACATTGACAATGTATCTTTAAAGGTGAAGATTGCCGCCGGGTGCGGCGAGCCCGGCAGTTTCCGTGCCGGCGGCGCCCACCCCCAACTCATGGAGACACCCTTGACCGACACCCCCGCCAATGCCGAAATCGTCGACGTGCGCAGCCTGGTTCCCGCGCAGCGCCATGCGAAAATCTTCGAGCTCGTTGCGGCCCTGAAACCCGGTGCCGCCTTCGTCCTGGTCAACGACCACGATCCCAAGCCGCTCTATTACCAGCTCGAGGCCGAATATCCGGGCCAGTTTTCCTGGACCTATCTGGAATCCGGTCCCACTGTATGGCGCGTCACCATCGGCAAGATCGCCAAGGCGGCCTGAGCTTTCCCGGCGCCGGCCCGGCCGGCGCCAATCGTCCGGAGCATCGGCAATGATAGGCGTTTCCCTTTCGCGCTGGACCATGGCGTATTTCGGCATGGCGCTCCTGGCGCTGCTGGCCGGCGAGGTCCTGCTGGCGGCCGGGTTCGGCTATCCCAGCACCGCCGTCGAGGCGCCCGAAACCCTGGCGGTGGTGCACCTGCTGGTCATCGGCTGGCTGAGCCTGCTGCTCTCGGGCGCCCTTTTCCAGTTCGTGCCGGTGCTGGTGGCGCGGCCGCTCTATAGCGACACCCTGCCCCTGCCGGCCCTGCTGCTGCTCATCCTCGGGCTCGCCTTGCTGGTCGCCGGCTTCCTGCAACTGGCCGGCCTGCTGCCCAGCCCGCATAGCTGCTTTCCCTACGCGGCGACGGCCTTGCTGGCCGGCTTTGCCCTGGTGCTCTACGATCTCGGGCGCACCCTGTGGGCGGCGCGCCCGCTGCCGCTGGCCGCCCGCTTCGTTGCCGTCGCCCTCGTCTGCCTCATCGTCACCGTTCTGCTGGGGGCCCTCTTCAGCTTCACCTTTGCCGGCCTCGTGCAGTCCGAGCCGCTGCTGACCCTGGCGGCAAGCGGCCTGCCGCTGCACGTCACCGCCGGGCTGGGCGGCTGGCTGACCCTGGCGGCGATGGGGGTGAGCTATCGCCTGCTCGCCATGTTCATGCTGGCGCCCGAACTGCACGGCCGCCGCCCGCAGGCCGTCCTGTGGCTGGGCGCCGCCGCGCTGGCCGCCGCGCTCGTCGGCGGGTTGGCGCTGCTGCTCGCCAATGCTGGCGTCGGGCCGGCCTTCGTGCTGGCCGGGGCGCTGGGCGCGGTCGCCCTCGGTCTTTACGGCGCCGACATCGTGCATCTCTATCGCAAGCGCAAGCGCCCCATCATCGAGCTCAACAGCCAGATGGCCGTGCCCGCTTTCGCCTCGCTGGCGGCGGCGGCGCTGCTGGCCCTCGGCAGCGCGGCGCTGGGGCAGTTCGAGGCCCAGGTGCCCGGCCTGGTGTTCCTCGTCATTTTCGGCTGGCTGAGCGGCCTGGGGCTGGCCAAGCTCTACAAGATCACCGCCTTCGTCACCTGGCTCGAATGCTACGGCCCGCTGCTGGGCAAGGTCGCCACCCCAAGGGTGCAGGATCTGGTGGTGGAGCGCCGGGCGCGCGGCTGGTTCGTGCTCTATTACCTCGCCGTCTGGCTGGCCACGCTGGCGCTGGCGCTGCACCAGCCGCTGGCCTTCCGCCTCGTCATGCTCGCCATGATCGCCGCCACGCTGGGCATCGCCGTGCAGCTGGTGCGCACGCGCCGGCTATCCAATCTCGTGCCGTCGCCCGCCCGGCCCGTGGCCGCCCCGCGCCCCCGGCTGCTGGTGGTGACGGCGGCGCCCGCCAAATGAACAAGGAGAGTTTTTCCATGACCGACAATTATCTCGAGCTCGACGTCCGCCCCACGCTGCGCGCCGGCGGCGAGCCGTTCGAGGAGATCATGCGCGCCCTCGCCACGCTGCGACCGGATCAGGGCCTGCGCCTTTTCGCCACCTTCGAGCCGGTGCCGCTCTTTCACGTGCTGGCCAGCAAGGGGTTCAGCCACGAGGCGCGCGAACTGCCGGACGGCGAATGGGAGGTGACCTTCAGCCGCACCGCTGCCCCCGCGGCGGGGGCTTCGCGGTAGAGGCGCTCCCCATGTTCATCCAGACCGAAGCGGGCGACAATCCCGACTGCGTCAAATTCCTGCCGGGGCGGCCGGTGCTGCCGGGGCGCGTCCTCAGTATCGACAGCCCGCAGGCCGCCTTGCGCGCGCCGCTGGCGCAGCGGCTGTTCGAAATCGGCGATATCGCCAGCGTCGCCTTCGGCCCCGACTACGTGCTGGTGACCAAGACCGGCGGCGACTGGCGCTACCTCAAGCCCATGATACTGGGCGTGATGATGGACCATTTCCTCACCGACGCGCCGATCCTTCTCGAAACGCCACCGGGCGGCGGCGACGCCAATGGCGACCCGATGACCAACGATATCCGCGAGGCGCTGCGGCTGGTCATCGACCCCGAGCTGGGGTTCAACATCGTCGATCTGGGCCTCATCTACGACATCGCGGCGACGCCCGACGGCGAGGTGCGCATCACCATGACCACGACCACCAAGGGATGCCCGGCCACCACCTATCTCAAGGAGGGCTCGCACGAGGCGGCCCAATCGGTGGACGGCACCAGGGAGGTGACGGTCGACCTCACCTACGACCCACCCTGGACGCCGCAGATGATGAGCCCCGAGGCCAAAGACCATTTCGGCATCAGCGATTGAGGCCCGCCATGCAGGACCATGAGACGGCGGCGCCCGCCGCCGCGGCCGACCGCGCACTGGGAGAATTGAGCGAGGTGCTGCGCCTCGGCCTCATGGCGCTCGCCGAGGCCGGGCACCCCGACGACGCCTGCCGGTTGGCGGCCCAGGCCTGCCGCGCACTGCGCCAGGAGCAGCCGCGCCACTGGCAGGTTTTCAACAAGCTGCTGCACCGCCTGAGCCCGCGCTCCGCCCCCGTCGGCAGCGCCGCCAACCCGCCAGCACCAACGCGGTAAAGCGAACGCCCCCAGCACAATGCTGGTGGCTTTGGCGCTATCGATTCCAGCTCAGGGCGGTTTACCCATCGCTTGCATCGGCGCCCGAAATCCTTCTCCCCACGCTGTCATCCCCGCGCCTGCGGGGACCTCTGTTTGCTTCTGGAAGCGATAACGGAGGTTCCCGCTGGAGTGGAAGGCGAACGAAAAGCGCCTCAATACGGAACGCGAAACGCGCCGGCCTCAGCCCGCCGCGGTATAGGCGGTCTTGACGATGGTGAAGAACTCGGCGGCGTATTTGCCCTGCTCGCGCGGACCGTAGCTCGAGCCCTTGCGGCCGCCGAACGGCACGTGGAAATCCACCCCGGCGGTCGGCACGTTGACCATCACCATGCCCGCCTCGGAATGGCGCTTGAAGTGCGTGGCGTATTTGAGCGAGGTGGTGACGATGCCCGCCGACAGCCCGAAATCGGTATCGTTGGCAGTGGCCAGCGCTTCCTCGTAGTCCTTCACCTTGATGACCGCCGCCACTGGCCCGAAAATCTCCTCGCGGGCGATGCGCATCTGGTTGGTCGCCTCGGTGAACAGCGCCGGCTGCAGGAAATAGCCCTCGGTATCGCGGTTGACCCGCTCGCCGCCCACCGCCAGCCGCGCGCCTTCCTGCTGGCCGATCTCGATATAGTCGGTGTCCTGCTTGAGCTGGCTCGGATCGACCACTGGGCCGATTTCCGTGTCCTTGTGCAGGGCGTCGCCGACCCGCAAATTGCGGGTGCGCTCGGTCAGCGCCGCCACGAACTTGTCGTGGATGCCTTCGGTGACGATCACGCGGCTCGAAGCGGTGCAGCGCTGGCCCGTCGAGAAAAAGGCTGACTGCGCCACGGTCTCCACCGCCACCTTGAGGTCGGCGTCGTCCAGCACCACGGTGGGGTTCTTGCCGCCCATTTCGAGCTGGAACTTGCGGCCCAGCTTCACCGAAGCCTCCGCCACCCGCCGCCCGGTATTGACCGAGCCGGTAAAGGTGATGGCGTTGACATCGGGGCTGTCGAGCAGCGTCTGGCCGACCACCGAGCCCCGGCCCATCACCAGGTTGAGCACGCCCTTGGGCAGCCCGGCGCGGTTGAGGATATCGACGATCGCCCAGGTCGAGCCGGGCACCAGGTCAGCCGGCTTGATGACCACGGTATTGCCGTAGCACAGCGCCGGCGCGATCTTCCAGGTGGGGATGGCGATGGGGAAATTCCACGGCGTGATGATGCCGACCACGCCCACCGGCTCGCGGGTGATTTCCACCGTCAGCCCCGGCCGGGCGCTGGGCAGGATTTCACCGGCCAGCCGCAGCGCCTCGCCGGCGAAGAAATCGAAGATCTGCGCGGCACGCGTCACTTCGCCAATGCCCTCGGGCAGAGTCTTGCCCTCTTCCCGGCTCAGCAGCTCGCCCAGTTCCTGCTTGCGCGCCAGGATTTCCTGGCTGGCCTTGGAGAGGATGGCGTGGCGTTCGAGAATGCCCGAATGCGACCAGGCCGGGAAAGCCGCCTTGGCGGCGGCAATGGCGCGCTTGGTGTCCTCGGCCGTGGCGCGGGCATAGACCCCCACCACGTCGTTGAGGTTGGAGGGGTTGACGTTCTCGGCCCCATCCGAGCCCACCCACTCGCCGTCGATCAGGTTCTTGTGCAACTCGGTCATTGTCTAGCCTTTCGGAAAATGCGCATTGGCCGGCCGGCACACCCGGCAGCGGCAAAGTTCACAGCAGGTCGGCGCGGGCGAGGTCCCGCAGCAAATGGCTCGTGCCATAGGTCCAGGGCGGGCACTTGGTCGACAGGTTCACCCGGTTGGTGAGCCTGCCCAGCGTCGGCGTCGAAATCGTGACGCTGTCGCCCAGCTTGTGGGTAAATCCCTTGCCGGCGCCGCCCCGATCCTTGACCGGCGCGAACATGGTGCCGAGGTAAAGCACCAGCCCGTCGGGATACTGGTGGTGCGTGCCCACCGTCGCCGCCACCAGCGATTCGGGCGTGCGCGAGATTTCCGCCATGTTGGAATGGCCTTCGAGCAGGAAGCCGTCCTCGCCCTCCACCCGCAGCGCCACCTCGGCCTGCTTGATGGTCTCCAGCGTGAAGTCGCCGTCGAACAGCCGCACGAACGGCCCCAGCGACGCCGAGGCGTTGTTGTCCTTGGCCTTGCCCAGCAGCAGCGCCGAGCGGCCCTCGACGTCGCGCAGATTGACGTCGTTGCCCAGCGTCGCGCCGATGATGGCGCCACCGCTGGTCACCAGCAGCGCGATTTCCGGCTCCGGGTTGTTCCAGCTCGAAATCGGGTGCAGCCCCACTTCGGCGCCCGGTCCTACCGCGCTCATCGGCTGCGCCTTGGTGAAGATTTCCGCGTCCGGCCCGATCCCCACTTCGAGATACTGGCTCCACACGCCCTTTTCGATCAGCGCCGCCTTGACGCTCATCGCCGCATCCGAGCCCGGCACCAGTTCGCTGAGATCGGTGCCGATGAGGCTGAGGATTTCGCGCCGCAACGCATCGGCGCGCCCCTTGTCGCCGCGCGCCTGCTCCTCGATCACCCGCTCGAGCAGCGACACCACGAAGGTGACGCCCGACGCCTTGATCGCCTGCAGATCGATGGGCGCCAGCAGCACCGGCAGGGCCGCGTCGGTCTGGCCGGCCGCGGAATTGGCGAGGATCGCCGCCGCGTCGCCCACAACCCGCCCCGGCGCGCTGCGCACGTGCTCGGCCGCCCGGCCGCTTTCGGCGATGTCGCGCACCGTCGCCAGGCCCTTGGCGGTGATGTCCAGCAGCTGGCCGTCCCGCACCGTCACCACGGCCGGATGGCTCTGCCCGGGCAGGCGGGCGCGACCAAGCAGGACGCCGCCGGGAATATCGTTCACGCTCATGAAAGGCCCCGCTGAAATGTCACGGCCTGACTAGCCCACCGCACCCCGTCAGCGCAAGCAAGACCAGCAAAAATCATACTTTTGTCGATATCGTTCCGGCACATAGGCCGTTCAACTCCGGTTCATCCACGCCGCATTACTGACGCATTGGCCGGGTCAAGCTCGGCCCACCCATTGAAGGAGTTCTCCCATGCGTCCACTGATCGCCCTCGCCCCCGCCATCCTGCTCGCGAGCCTCACCCTGCCGGCTTTGGCCGGTGAGATTTCGGTGCTGGGCGAAGGCACGGTGACCGCGGCGCCAGATACCGCCACCATCAATTCCGGCGTCACCACCCAGGCCGCGACGGCACGCGAGGCGCTCGACGCCAATTCGGCCGCCATGGACGAGCTGATCGCCACGCTGAAGGAAGCCGGCATTGCCGAGCGCGATATCCAGACCTCCAATTTCTCGGTCAGCCCCAATTACGTCTACTCCGACGCCCGCGACGAGAACGGCTATTCCCTGCCCCCGCGCATCGACGGCTACCAGGTGTCGAACAGCGTGACCGTCAAGGTCCGCGACCTCGAGCAACTCGGCGCCATTCTCGACCGCTCGGTCACGGTGGGCGCCAACACCATCAACGGCATCGGCTTTTCCGTGGCCGACCCCTCCAGCCTGCTCGACGACGCGCGCCGCCAGGCCGTGCGCGACGCCCGCGCCAAGGCCGAGCTTTATGCCGAAGCCGCCGGCGCCACGCTGGGCGAGCTGGAGAAAATCTCCGAAAGCCAGAATGTCGGCGGGCCGCAGCCCTACGCCATGGCCATGCGCGCCGATGCCCAGAGCGTCCCCGTCGCCGCCGGCGAGCTGAGCTTTTCGGTGAGCGTCAACGTCGCGTGGGAAATCCGCGACAGCCGCGATTAATCGGGGAAAAAATCGCGCGGCGCCACGTTTCCGCCAAACCAGAACGGTTGAGGCAGCGTTGTCGCATTGGGCCCGTGACAAGTGGCTCAATGCCACGGCCTACCCGATTCCTCTCACGCGAGAGGGCTTGGGCGGTGGGGACGGATCCACCGTAGTCACCCGTCCCCACCAACCTCCCAACCGGCGGCGATGCGCAAAAGGGGCCCGCCCGGCCGTTAGACGGCCAGCACCTTCCAGAGCATGTTGAGCCCCACCACGACGAGGAAGATGGCGAAGACGTATTTCAGCGTCTTCTGGTCCAGCCGATGCGCCAGCGCCGCGCCAGCCGGCGCGAAGACGGCCGCCAGGATACCCACCAGCACCAGCGCCACCAGGTTGACGAAGCCCAGGCTGAGCGGCGGCAGCCCCGCCACGCCCCAGCCGGAAATGACAAAGCCCAGCGTGCCCGAAATGGCGATCGCCACGCCCACCGCCGCCGACGTGCCGACCGCCTTGTGCATGCTGTCGCCGAACGCCACCAGCGTCGGCACGGTCAGCGAGCCGCCCCCGATCCCCATCAGCGCGGAAATATAACCCACCACGAACGCCGAGATGCGATGCGTGAGCGAAGAACCCTTGAGATGGCCCATGAGCCGGGTCTGGAAGGGAAAGACGATATTGGCCGCGATGACGAAGGCCATGACGGCAAAGACGATGCGCAGCACATTGCCGGGAAACCAGCCGGCCATCAGCCCGCCGATGAAGGTGCCGGCGACGATGAACGGCGCCCATAGCTTGAGCACCTGCACGTCGAGCGCGCCGCGCTTGTAGTGGGCGCGGGCGCTCATGATGCCGGTAGGAATGATGATGGCAAGCGAGGTGCCGACCGCCACGTGCTGCACCACGTCGCCGCCGAACCCCATGAGCAGCAGCGCATTGGCCAGCGCCGGCACGAGGATCGAGCCGCCCCCGATGCCCAGCAGTCCTGCGGCCACGCCCGAGACGACGCCGGTGGCCATCAGCCCCACGATGAACGGCCAATAGCCCGCGATCTCACCCCAGCCCATGCCTACTCCCCCATGATATGCAGCACCACCTGCCGGCGATGCGGCCGGCGGCGATGCTCGAAAAGATACAGTCCCTGCCACGTCCCCAGCACCGGCTGGCCCTCGGCCAGCGGCACGCCGATGGAGGTCTGGGTGAGCGCCGCCCGGATATGGGCCGGCATGTCGTCCGGCCCCTCGGTGGTATGGACCAGCCAGGCCATGCCTTCGGGCACCAGCCGGGCGAAAAACCCGTCCAGGTCGGTGCGCACGTCCGGATCGGCATTTTCCTGGATCAGCAGCGAACACGACGTATGGCGCACATAGGCGGTGACGAGGCCGGTCACGATCCCGGTCTCGGCGACGAACTGCCGGAGCGGCCGGGTGACCTCGTAAAGCCCCTGCCCTTCGGTCTTTACGGTGAGCGTTTCCAAAGCCTGGCGCATGACCGAGGCCTAGCACGCCGCGCGGCCACCGGGGAGACCAATCGTCGGCGATCCGTCCAGCCTGCCGCAATGATGCCAGATTTACCCGCGCCAATCCCGGCACTCCCGGATGGGAACCGCCGGAGAGGGCCTGCGTTTGGCCTGCAGGCTCTGCCGGCGGCGAGGGTGCCGGGCTGACGCATTCAGTCTGCGTTCAGGATGCGCACCCGATGCTGGGCAGGACGCGTGCAACATATAAAAGGACGACAGGAATGCGCCTCAGAAACTGGCTGCTCACGGGAACCGGCATCGGCCTTCTGGCCTTTGCACCGCTTTCGGCCCACGCACAGGACGCCGCCTTGCAGTCCGCCTACCAGGCCTATCTCGACGCCCAGGCATCGGGCGACGCGGCGACGCTGGAAGCGGCGCAGGGCGCCCTGACCGAATCGTGCATCGTGGGCGGCTTTGCCAGCCTCGACGCCTGCATCGCCGCGATCACCGCCCCGCCCGCCGCCGCCGAACCGGCGGCACCTGCGGCCGAACCGGCCCCCGAGCCCGAGCCCGAGCCGGCGCCCGCACCGGAGCCGGAGCCGGTCGCCCCTGCACCCGAGCCAGCGCCCGAGCCCGCCGCCGCGGCCCCGGTCGAGGAAGTAGCCCCGGTCGAAGAGGCAGCGCCCCCCGCCGAGCCGTCTGCTCCCGTAGCCGAGGAGCCGGCCCCGCCGGTCGAGGAGGCCGCCCCGCCCCCGCCCCCGCCTGCACCGCCGGTGGCCGAGGAACCGGCCCCCGCGCCCGAACCGGCGCCGGCACCCGAACCGGCAGCCCCTGAACCGCAGGTCGCGCCCGAGCCCGCCGCGCCGCCAGCAGCCGCGCCGGCCGAACAGCCGGCCGAGCCCGCCGCCGGCACCGATTACAGCGCCGCCGTTGCCGCCCAGGTCGACGCCTACAGCGCCGCCGTTGCCGACCTGATGGCGGGGGGCGACGTCGCCGACGCCCAGGCCCGGCTCGACGCCGCCCGCGGCGAGATCGCCCGCCTCTGCGCCGAAGCCGGTTTTTCGGGCGTTGACGCCTGCCTGGCCCAATACGGGTTGCAATTGCCACCCGTCCCGGTGCTCGACAACCGGCCGGCGCCCGAAGCGCAGCCGACCGAGGCCGCGCCCGGCGACAACCAGCCGGCACCTGTTGAGGAAACCACGCCCGATGGCCAGCCCGCCGAACTGGTGGAAGACCTGCCTGCCGGCGTAAGCGCCGAGCAGATCGCCCCGGTGCTCGACAGCGCCAAGGACATCGAGGACGGCCAGGCTCCCGCGGCCGAAGCCCAGCCGCAGGCACCGGCCGAGCCGGCCGCCCCGCCGCCCCCGAGCGACGCAGCCGCGCAGGCCGACCTGCAAATTCCCCAGGATGCCGCTGCCTTCTCGGCCGTGGCCGAACGGGGCGAAGCCATCGAAGCGGCCGCCATCGAGCCGACGGTGCCGCAGAACGTCACCATCATCAACCAGACCAACATCACCAATAATGTCACCACCGGCAATAATTCGTCGGTGACCATCGGCCAGCAGACCAACCAGCCGACCGAAGCCGGCCAGAACGCCGGCGGCAACCGCGACGGCAATCGCGATGGCAATCGCGACAGGGGCGGCAACCGCGACCGGCTGGTGGGCCCGGTCGCGCCGGGCGAGGCGATCACCCAGGTCATCCTGCAGATCGGCACGCAACTGGTCGTCAATTCCATCGGCCAGGACACCGACCGCTTCTACGACGCGGCGCAGGACGAGGTTTACTACGAAAGCCTCGGCAATGGCCGCGTGCGCGAGACCATCACCCGGCCCGATGGCAGCCAGGTGGTGACGGTGCGTAACCGCAACGGCGACATCCTGCGCCGCTCGCGCATCACCCCCGAGGGCCGCGAGATCGTGCTCAACTGGTTCGACGACCGCTATGACGACGACCTGGCCAACTGGCGCGACCCGGGTGCCAATCTGCCGCCGCTGCGGCTCAATATCCCGGTACGCGAATATGTGCTGGACGCCGAATACGCCGATAAGACCGAGGTGGCCGACTTCTTCAGCCGCCCGCCGGTCGAGCCGGTGGCCCGCCTCTACTCCATCGACGAGGTGAAGCGCTCGGCCCGTATCCGCGATACCGTGCGCCGGCTCGAAGTGGGCAACCTCACCTTCGACACCGGCTCGGCCAATATCGGGCGCGACCAGGTGGCCAACCTCTCGACGGTGGCCAACGCCATGCTCGACCTGCTCGACCGCAACCCGGCGGAAACCTTCCTCATCGAAGGCCACACCGACGCCGTGGGCTCGGACGTCTCCAATCTGGGCCTGTCGGATCTGCGCGCCGCCACCGTGGCCCGCATCCTCACCGACTTCTACGGCGTGCCGCCGGAGAACCTGGCGACCCAGGGCTATGGCGAGCGCTATCTCAAGATCCGCACCGAAGCGGCCGAACGGGAGAACCGGCGCGTCACCATCCGCCGCATCACCCCGCTCATCACGGTGGCCGGCCGCTGACGGCCTCCCTCCTGACCGCAAGAAAGGCCGGGCCCTGCGCCCGGCCTTTCCTTTTGGGCGTCGCCCCCGCAAAATTTCACGAAATTGCCGCAATCACAAACCGGTGAATCGGCATGCCTTCAGCAATCAATCATTTGATTCAGCTCGGCAATTTCCGCCGACCCAAGCGAAAACCCGCCTCTTCACAAAGCCGGGAACATTCCGCCGGGCGGGACGTTCATTAGCCAGCGTTGAAACAAAGGAGCAATCAGATGGCGACCCCTGAACGCGATACTGTTTACACCCGTGACGGTGACCGCACCGTCTATACCCGCGAGAGCAACGGTACCGGCTGGTTCGTCGGCATCATCGTGGTCCTTGCCTTGCTGGCGATCGGCTATCTCGTCTTTTCGGCCAATTCCGGCCCCTCCACCAGCGTCGACGTGAACGGCGCCCCGGCGGTCGAATCGCCGATGACCGACCCGGCCACCAGCCCGGCGCCCATGACGGAAACGCCGATGACCGAAGCGCCCGTCACCGAGCCCGCGCCCATGACCGAAGCGCCCGCGGCCACCCCCGACGTCGCGCCGATGACCGAAACCCCGGCGCCCGCTACGCCGGAAGCGGCTCCGGCCCCGGCCGAGACCCCGGCCACGCCGGCTGAGGAACCCGCCGCGCTCCCCAATGGTTAGGCGGACCTGACCTCCCCCCAGGCCTTGCCTCCTCCCTGCAAGGCCAAAAAGACCCCGGCGCCCCACCGGGGTCTTTCCTTATCCGCCGGCGCGCTGCGGTATCACCCATGTGCGTTCTTGAACCCCGTCCTGGGGCCGGCCATTTCTCCGGTTCAAGGAGACGCGCCATGGAACTGGGACTTTATTCCTTCGCCGAAAACACCCCCGACCCGCTCAACGGCGACCGCCTGCAGGCGCCGGCCGAGCGCCTGCGCGACCTCATCGAGGAAATCGAGCTGGCCGACCAGCTGGGCTTGGCGTTTTTCGGCCTGGGCGAACACCATCGACCCGATTACGTCGCCTCGTCGCCGGTGACCATTCTCGCCGCCGCGGCGGCGCGCACCCGCACCATCCGCCTCTCCACCGCCGTCACCGTGCTGAGTTCCGAGGACCCGGTGCGGGTCTGGGAGCAGTTCGCCACGCTCGACCTCATCAGCAATGGCCGGGCCGAGATCATGGCCGGGCGTGGCTCGTTCATCGAGAGCTTTCCGCTCTTCGGCTACCAGCTCGACGATTACGACGACCTGTTCGAGGAAAAGCTCGAAATGCTGCTGAAAATCCGCGAGGGCGGCAAAGTCGCCTGGCCGGGCAGCAAGCACACCCACGCCATTCCCGGGCTCGAAATCTTTCCAGAACCGGTGCAGGCGCCGCTGCCGGTCTGGATCGCGGTGGGCGGCACGCCCAATTCGGTGGCCCGCGCCGCCTATTACGGCCTGCCCCTGATGCTGGCCATTATCGGCGGCCGGCCGCGCCAGTTCATGCCGCTGGTCGACCTCTACCGCCAGACCGGCGCCAAGGTGGGGCACGACGCGGCCCGCCTCAAGCTCGGCGTTTCCGGCCACGGCTTCATCGCCGACGACAGCCAGGCGGCCCGCGACATCGCCTTTCCCGCCCACAGCGCCGCCATGGGCCGCATCGGCGCCGAGCGCGGCTGGCCGCCGACCACCCGGGCCCAGTTCGACGCCGGCACCACGCCCGAGGGCGCCTATTACATGGGCTCGCCCCAGGAAGTGATCGACAAGATCCTGATGCAGCACGAGTGGTTCGGCCACGACCGCTTCGGCCTGCAATTGAGCGTCGGCACCCTGCCGCACGACAAGGTCATGCGCGCCATCGAGCTTTACGGAACGGTGGTGAAACCGGCCATCGACAAGGCCCTTGCTTCCCCCTGAGCCTATTTGCCGGAGCGCTTGAGCGACTTGATGGCGAGCGGCGGCATGCCGGATTTTTCCGAAATGGCCAGATCCTGCGCCTCGATGGCGGCGCGGGCCGGCTCGTCCCCGTCGAGGCCGCCGAGCAGGCCGGCCTCCACCTTGCGGTTGGAGCGCTGGCTGCCATCCTCGTAAACAACGTCGAACAGCACATATTCGGTGCGGGCGGTCGGCTTTCTGGCCATGGGAACTCTCCTTCGCAAAAAATCGAACCGCGGGCCGGCCGGCCCGCGGTCGTCAAAACAGGTCGATAAGGGGATCAGAGGAAGAGGCTGTTGCCCTGCTCGTCGACGATCTGCCGGCCCTTGCTCAGGGCCAGCGCCACCAGGTCGTCCACCGAGCTCATGCGGTCGGCGCGGATATAGCGATAGGTCTTGGTCTCACCCTCGACCTGCTTCTCGATGGTGCCGGCCAGCTGGTATTCGTTGCCGGCCCGCATTTCGACGGCCCGGATAAGAAAACCCTTGTAATCCTCTTCGCCCAGCACCTTGTCACCGGCCGGGGCCTTGTCGGTGGCGGCACCGCCGCCGAACAGCTTTTTCAGAAACGACATGGCTCGGAGCCTCCTTCTGCTTAGCGCCGGCGCACCGGCCGGGGGCGCACGAGTTCGCCGCGCCTGTCCATCTCCTCCTGCAACCAAAGCGGCGAGATGTCAAAGTGGTTCGGCCAGGTGGGCACGCCATTGGCCAGTTGCACCCTGGCGAAATAGGCCCGCTCCCGCAACGCCTCGGTGCCCTCGCCCCGCTCTCCGATCATCCCCGACGCATCGAACGCCCCATGCGTGCCGTCGGAAAACGTCACCAGCAGCTTGAACGGCACGGCGGTGCGGATAGCGGTGATCTTGAGGGGCGGCAGGATCATTCCGCCGCCACCGGGGCGCTCAACAGGCCGGCCTCGGCCAGTTCACGATGCAAATTGGTCGCGTCTATCTCATAGCCGTTCGGCCAGGCCGGCACGGTGCGATGCAGCGTGACGCGGGAAAAGAACGCCTCGTCCCTGAGCGGCGCGACCATCTCGCCGCCCTCGGCCAGGATATCGGCAAAATCCCGCACGCCCTCGCGTCCATTGGAAAAGCGCAGCCACAATTTGAAACCCGGCAGCGGCTTGAGCGCGACTACGTCAACAAATTCAATCATCTTCGTCCGCTCCCTGTACCGGCCAAAGCGGTGTGCCGGTGCTGGCGCGATGCCAATTGTCCAGCAATTCCTGCCGGTGTCGCGCGGTCCAGGCCCGCAAGTCCCGGCGGGCGCCCACCGGCAGCTTGCCATGCAGCAACTCGCCCGTCTCTATCGCAATGACCGCCCTATATTGCTGGTAGGTCACATGATAATGCGGCGGCGGATGGTCACGCCAGAACATCTCGATGACCATGCCATAGAATATGGCTATCGTGGGCATGGCCAGCCGGCCCTAATTATCCAGGAAACTCCGCAGTTTGCGGCTGCGGCTCGGGTGCTTGAGCTTGCGCAGGGCCTTGGCTTCGATCTGGCGGATGCGTTCGCGCGTCACCGAGAACTGCTGGCCCACCTCTTCGAGCGTGTGGTCGGTGTTCATGCCGATGCCGAAGCGCATGCGCAGCACGCGCTCCTCGCGCGGCGTCAGCGAGGCCAGTACGCGCGTCGTCGTCTCGCGCAGGTTCGACTGGATCGCCGCGTCGATCGGCTGCACCGCGTTGACGTCCTGGATGAAGTCCCCGAGGTTGGAATCCTCCTCGTCGCCGATCGGCGTTTCGAGGCTGATCGGCTCCTTGGCGATCTTGAGGACCTTGCGCACCTTGTCGAGCGGCATCTGCAGCTTTTCGCTGAGCTCTTCGGGCGTCGGCTCGCGGCCGATCTCGTGCAGCATCTGGCGGCTGGTGCGCACGATCTTGTTGATCGTCTCGATCATGTGCACGGGAATGCGGATGGTGCGCGCCTGGTCGGCGATCGAGCGGGTGATCGCCTGCCGGATCCACCACGTGGCATAGGTCGAGAACTTGTAGCCGCGGCGGTACTCGAACTTGTCCACCGCCTTCATCAGCCCGATATTGCCCTCCTGGATCAGGTCCAGGAACTGCAGGCCGCGATTGGTGTATTTCTTGGCGATGGAGATGACGAGCCGGAGATTGGCTTCCACCATTTCCTTCTTGGCGATGGCCGCCTCGCGCTCGCCCTTCTGCACCTTGCGCACGATGCGGCGATATTCGCCGATATCGAGCCCGGCTTCGGTGGCGAGGGTGGCGATCTCGTTGCGGATGTCGGCAATGGTATCGGTTTCGCGCCGGGCGAACTCGCCCCAGCCCTTGCCCTCGAAATTCTCCAGCTCCCATTCCCAGCTCGGATCGAGCTCGCGACCGTAATAATTGTCGAGGAAATGCTCGCGCTTGACGCCATAGCTTTCGGCCAGGCGCAGCAGGCGCCCTTCGAGGCGCACCAGGCGCTTGTTGATGTCGTAGAGCTGCTCGACGAGGCTTTCGATACGCCCGGCATTGAGCGACAGCGACTTCACGTCGGCGATCACCTCGCCGCGCAGGGCGCCCAGCTTTTCCGTCTCGGCATCCGAGACGGCGGCGGTGCGGTCCTCGGCGTGCCGGTCCTGCATTTCGCGCATCTGTCCGTAGACGTCGGCGATGCGGTTGAACGTCTCCACCACCTGCGGCTTCAATTCGGCCTCCATGGCCGAAAGCGACAGGGCGTTGTCGAATTCGTCGTCGTCGTCGTCCTGCGGGTCCTGCGGGGCTTCCGGCTCCTCGGGCACGTACTCGTCATCGCTGCCGGTGGCGCGCCGCGGGGCCGTCTTGGCCTTTTCCGGCGGCGCCTCGGCCACGGCGGGCTTGGGCGGTTCGACGGTGGGCGCCGCCTGCTTGGCGTCGGGCCCGGCATAGGTGGCTTCGAGGTCGATGATGTCGCGCAGCAGGATTTCGCCCTGCGCGAGCTGGTCGCGCCAGATGATGATGGCCTGGAAGGTCAGCGGGCTCTCGCACAGCCCCTCGATCATCGTCTCGCGGCCCGCCTCGATGCGCTTGGCGATGGCGATCTCGCCCTCGCGGCTGAGCAGTTCCACCGAGCCCATCTCGCGCAGATACATACGCACCGGGTCGTCCGTGCGGTCCGAGCCCGATTTGGTATTGGAGGTATTGGCGACGGCGGTGCTGCCGGAGGGAGCGACTTCCGAGCCGCTGTCCTCGTCGTCCTTTTCGACCTCGGTCTCCTCGACCTCGTCCTCGTCGACCACGTTGATGCCCATCTCCGAGAACATCGACATGAAGTCTTCGATCTGCTCCGAGCTCACCTCGTCAGAGGGCAGCACGGCGTTGAGCTCTTCATAGGTGACGTAGCCGCGCTTCTTGGCGACCTTGATGAGCTTCTTGACCGCCGCATCGTTCTGGTCGATCAACGGGGAGTCGTTGGAGTGTTCCGCGGCGCCGTTTTCCGGCTTCTCGCTATCCTTCTGGACTTTGTTCGCTGCCTTGGTGGCCATGTGCTGCTCCTCGGGACCCGTGGGCAAGTGATCCCGGCTGTGTCTTTAGGTGGTGACAACTCAAGACAAGGTAAAGGGCCGGTAACCATGGCGTTAACACGCCAGGGCGCATTTTGCTTCGCTATCGTGCGCGTTGGCTGATTCGCCATAACGCAAAATCGCGCATCATCGCAGGCTTTTTGGGCAAAAGCCCTAAAAACTGCGAGTTGCGCGTCCCGATAGCGAACCAAACCCTTCGATCAATGCCTCTGTGCCATCGACAGTGGTAATCTGGTTCTTGATATCCCGCAGCCTTTCGAAAGTTTCTTCGCTCGGGTCTTCGCCCAGCGCGGCCTCGGCTGCCTTCAGCTCCCTATTTAGCTGAACTTTCTTGTTATGCAAGGCCAGCGCGTGATTGAGGCCCGTCTCGGCGTCGGCCAGCGCCGTCTCGGCGCCCGCCTGCCACACGCCCTGGCGCACCAACGTCTCGGCCATGCGCCGCAGCGCCTCGCCGTGCCCGCGCGCCCCCAGCGCCGCCTTGAGGTCGTCGGCGGTCAGCTCCTGGTGCCGCATGGCCAGCGCCAGAATATCCCCCAGCACCTTGTGCGCCACCGGGGTTTCGCAGTCGAGCGCCGACAGCGCCTCGAATCGGTCCTCCACCAGCGCCGGGTGATTGACCAGCGTCAGGATGATGGCCGCCTCGCGCGGGCTCGCCTCGGCCGACACCCCCGCGCGCAGCAGCCGCGAATTGCGCAGCGTGTCCGACACCACGAGGCGCGGCGTGCCCCGTGCCGGAAAGCCATAGGCGCCGCTCTGCCCATAGGCGGGCCTTGCCCCCCGATAGGCCTCGCGGCCGCCCCGCCGCACCGGCGCAAAAAACGCCTTCAGCTTCTCGTCGAACGCCTGTGCGTAGTGGAAGCGCACCGTCGAATCCTGGATGGCGTTGGCGCGCTCGCGCAGCCGCGCCTGCAACGCCGCCCGCTCCTCGGGCGCCTCGGGCACCAGCCCGCCGGTCTCAAAGCTCCAGATCATGTCCGAGAGGCTGCGCGCCTTCTCGATCACCTCGGCAAAGGCCCCCCGCCCCTGCGCCTTGATGAGGTCGTCCGGGTCCTGCCCCTCGGGCAGCGTGGCGATCCGCACCGTCTTGCCCGGCTTGAGATGCGGCAGCACCAGATCGGCCGCCCGCTCGGCCGCCTTCAGCCCCGCCTGGTCGCCGTCGAAGCACAGTACCGGCGCGTCGCTCATGCGCCAGAGCAATTGCGCGTGCTCCTCGGTCAGCGCCGTCCCCAGCGGCGCCACGGCCCCTTCGAAGCCCGCCGCCACGGCCGCGATGACGTCGAGATAGCCTTCCACCACCACCACGGTCGCCCCGTCGCGCGCCGCCTGCCGGGCCGACTGGCCGTTGTAAAGCGTCTGCCGCTTGGAAAACAGCTGGGTTTCAGGGGAATTGAGGTATTTCGCCGGCACGTCGGGGCTCATGGCCCGCCCGCCAAAGGCGATCACCCGCCCGCGGAAATCGGTGATCGGGAACATCACCCGGTTGCGGAACCGGTCATAGGTCAGCGGATCGTCCTCGCGGCTGGCGACCAGCCCCGTATCGATCATCGCCTGCGCCGAAACGCCGTTGCCGGCCAGGTGCTCCTTGAGCCCGTTGCGGCTGTCGGGGGCAAAGCCCAGCCGGAAGCGCGCCTGGCTGGCCGGCGTCACGCCCCGGTCGAACAGATAGCCCCGGGCCCGCGCCCCGATATTGTGCGCCAGCGCCGCCTCGAAATATTTCGTCGCCAGTTCCATGACGTCGACGAGGCTTTTATGCGCCGCCTCGCGCTGTTCGGCCCGCTCGTCGCGCGCCGGCATCGGCACGCCGGCCATGCCCGCCAGCTTTTCCACCGCCTCGGGAAAGCTCATCCCCGCCTTTTCGGTGAGGAAGCGGAAATGGTCGCCGCTCGCCCCGCAGCCGAAGCAGTGATAGATGCCGCGCCGGTCGTCGGCGTGAAAGCTCGGGCTCTTTTCGGCGTGGAACGGGCAGCAGGCCCACATGTCGCCCTTGCCCGGCTGGCTCTTGCGCTTGTCCCACAGCACGTGCTCGCCCACCACCTGCGTGATCGGCAGGCGCTGGCGGATTTCATCCAGAAACTGATCGGAAAAGCGCATGTGTGTTATCTAGGCGCTCACCGGCGGCAAGTCATCAACAAGGAGCTTATCCACAGCCATGTCCCGTCCGACCAAGATGCCGCCCGCCCTTCTGCTGGCCCTCACCCTGGGGCCGGCCATCCTCATCGGTACGACATTGTGGTTCGTCACCGACCTCATCCCGGCCTGCACCATCGCCGAGCAGCAGCGCCTGCCGGCGCCGGACGGCCAGTTCGACCTCGTGGTCTTTTCCCGCGACTGCGGCGACACGGCGCCCAACAGCCAGGCGGCCCTGGTGCCGCCCGGCGAAGCGGTGCCCGTCGACGCCGCCAGCTTCGTTTCCATCGCGGCGGAAACGGGCCTCACGCCACGCTGGCAGGCTGCCGAAAGCATCGATATCGCCCTGCCCCCGGCGGCGGAAATCTTCCGCCACGACGCCAGCGTCGCCGGGATCGCAGTGACCTATCGCTGAACCGCTCAGGCCTTGCTGGCCTGGTAGAGCCGCCAGGCCCAGCCGAACAGGCCAATGGAAAAGAAGATCAGCAGGACGCCGCCGAAGATGACGCCCACCGTGGCGCTGAGCAGCGGGAAGAACAGGAACACCAGCCCCAGCAGCACGTAGGAAGCGCCCGAGAGCACCACCGGCCAGATGCGCGCATAGCTTTCCCGCTCGCGCACCACCACCACGATCTGCATGATACCCACGACCAGCGCCGCCAGCCCGACCAGCGTCGACATGAACGTCACGGTGAAGATGGTCGCCAGCAGCGGGCTGATCAGAATCAGCACGCCCAAGATGAGCGAGGCGGCGTTGGCGACCACGTCGAACCAGTAATTGCCGCTCTTGCCACCGCCGAAGGTGAGGCTCCACAGGCCCAGGATGCCGTCCACGATCAGCAGGATGCCGCCGAACAGCACCAGCACCGCCAGCGCGTCGAGCGGCGCGATGACCGCATAGAGCCCGGCGATCAGCATCAGCACGCCCCTGAGGGCGGTAGCGAGGGCAAAGCGACGTTTGACTTCCGAAGAAACAGCCATGACTTGAGCCTCCGTGCGGCCCCCCTTTGGGGCGCTTCGAGCCGACCGATCCTAGCGCGGGCGCAAAACCGCGGCTATCCCCCTGTCACCGCCAATTTTCCGGTAAGGCCTCGTTAAGCGGCCCGTCAGTTTGTCGATATAATTGCATCGACCCGGTAAGGGAGCGTTGTACCTTTGGCGCGTATGACCGCCGCCAAGCATACGGGACGCGCATGACCATCGACCAGGCTTCACTGCTTATCGCCATCGCCTTTTCCAGCGCCGCGCTGATGCTGGCCCTGCTGATCGGCTGGCTCAACGAACGCAAGGAAATCTACCTGGTCCACGGCGCCAGCGGCATCGGCCTCGTCGTGCTGGCGCTGACGGTGATGGGGCTGCGCAACGGCGCCTACGACCTCGTCTACCAACTCCTGCCGTTCACCGTCCTGCTGGCCGGCTTTTCCCTCATCTATTCCGCTTCGCGCCTGTTCCGCAGCGGCGAGGCCAACATGCTGCTGCCGCTGCTCGTGGGCACCACCGCCATCGCGCTGACCGCCGTGCCGCTGCTCCTGGGCCTGTCGGGCCTGGGCACGATGATGCTCAACGCCACCAGCGCCGTCATCATGGCGCTGTGCGGCCGCGAATACTGGCGCGGCCGGCACGAAGCGCCCATGGCCATGCTCGCCAATACCGGCCTCTACCTGCTGGCCGCGATTTCCTTTACCGCCTGCGCCGTCGTGCTGCTGCTCGACGGGCAGTGGATCATCGACGCGCCGCCCGACAACTGGGCCGAGGATTTCAACTCCATCATGTCGCTGGTGGGCCTCACCGGCATCGGCGCCATTACCCTGACCCTGCATCACGACCGGGCCGCGCGCCGCCATCGCGACGAGGCCAATACCGACGCGCTGACCGGGCTGCTCAACCGCCGTGCCCTGTTCGAGCGTTTTCCCGAAGCCGAGCCGGTCCCCAACCTGGCGGTGCTGATGTTCGATCTCGATAATTTCAAGCAGATCAACGACCATCTCGGCCACGCGCGCGGCGACGATGTGCTGCAACGCTTCACCCAGGTGCTGCGCCAGCAATTGCGGCCCGACGATATCGTGGCGCGGCTCGGCGGCGAGGAATTCTGCGTCATCCTGCCCGGCCTCGAGCGCGATGCCGCCCGCGGTACCGCCGAGCGCATCCGCACCGCCTTCGCCGACCTGGCCATCGGCATGGGCCCCGCCGGCGAAATCGCCACGGTGAGCGCGGGGCTTGCCACCGGCGGCGCCGACGAGCCCTTCACCTCTGTCCTCAGCCGCGCCGACGCCGCCCTCTACAAGGCCAAGAGCGCCGGCCGCAACCAGGTCCACCTCGCCGCGCTGCGCCTCGTCGCCTGAGGGCCGGCCCGGCAATATCGGGGTTCAGGCGCTCAGCGCCGCCCGCACCTGGCCGCTCGCCTTGCCGAAATCGATTCGCCCCGGATAGGCCGCCTTGAGGTGGGCGATCACCTTGCCCATGTCCTTGGGGTCGGCCGCACCGGTCGCCGTGATGGCCGCCGCGATCGCTGCCGCCACCTCCGCCTCGCTCAGCGGCTTGGGCAGGAATTCGTTGAGGATGTCGATCTCTTCCTTTTCCACCGTGGCAAGGTCCGTGCGGCCCGCCTCGGCGTAGATGGCGAAGCTTTCCTCGCGCTGCTTGACCATTTTCTGGATGATGGCCAGCACCTCGTCATTGGTGGCCGGCCCCTTGCCCTCACCGCGATTGGCGATGTCGCGGTCCTTGATGGCGGCGTTGATGGCCCGCAGGGTCGCGGTACGCCGCTGGTTGCGCGCCTTGAGCGCCTGCTTGAGCCCCTCGCTGATTTCTTCGCGCATCGCGTCGTGCTCCTGTCATGCATGCCGTGCGGCCCTTATAGGCATGAAACGCGGCACGCGCCACTTGCGCTGGCCGCGTCAGCCTTCTAAGAGGAAGCCTCAACCGACATTCGCACAGCGCCTCCCGGTGGCTCCCGCCGCCGCTTCCTGCCGCGCGACCCCTGACGAAACCGAACATTGGAGACCTCACCGTGACCGGCTGGCAGCAAAAACCCGCGACCGCCCTCTTGATCCTGGCCGATGGCACGCGCCTCGAAGGCCACGGGCTGGGGGCCATCGGCCACGCCGCCGGCGAGGTCTGCTTCAACACCGCCATGACCGGCTACCAGGAAATCCTCACCGACCCCTCCTATGCCGGCCAGATCGTCACCTTCACCTTCCCCCATATCGGCAATGTCGGCACCAATGACGAGGATATCGAGACGGTGAACATGGCGGCGCTCTCGGGCGTGCGCGGCGTCGTGCTCAAGGCCGACATCACCAACCCCTCCAATTACCGCGCCGTCGAAAAGCTCGACGCCTGGCTGCGCAAGCGCAACATCGTGGGCATTGCCGGGGTGGACACGCGCGCCCTCACCGCCCGCATCCGCGAAAACGGCATGCCCAACGGCATCGTCGCGCACGAGCCCAGCGGCCAGTTCGACGAAGCCTCCATCGCCGCCGAGCTCAAAGCCTTCCCCGGCCTCGAAGGGCTCGACCTCGCCCGCGAGGTCACCACGGCCCAGTCCTATCCCTGGGACCAGACCCGCTGGCGGTGGAACGAAGGTTACGGCACGCTGGAAAATCCGCAATTCCACATCGTCGCCATGGATTTCGGCGTCAAGCGCAACATCCTGAGCTGCCTCACCGACCAGCAGGCGCGCGTCACCGTGGTGCCCGCCACTGCCACCGCCGAGGAAATCCTCGCCCATAACCCCGACGGCATCTTCCTTTCCAACGGCCCGGGCGATCCGGCCGCTACCGGCAAATATGCCGTGCCCACGATCAAGAAGCTGATGGACACCGGCAAGCCTATTTTCGGCATCTGCCTCGGGCACCAGTTGCTGGGCCTCGCGGTAGGGGGCACCACCTCGAAAATGCACCAGGGCCATCACGGCGCCAACCACCCGGTCAAGGACCTCACCACCGGCAAGGTCGAGATCACCTCGATGAACCATGGCTTTGCCGTGGATTCGGCCAGCCTGCCCGCCGGCGTCACGCAGACCCACGTGTCGCTGTTCGACGGCTCCAATGCCGGCCTCGCGGTCGACGGCAAGCCGATCTTTTCGGTGCAGTACCACCCCGAGGCCAGCCCCGGCCCGCGCGACAGCCACTATCTGTTCACGCGCTTCCTCAACTATGTGCGCAAGGCCAAGGGCCTGCCCGAAAAGCCCGAATATACCGCGCCGGGCGAGGCGGCCTGAGGCCCCTCAGACGCTCCCCGAGAACGTGTCGCAAGCGCCCGGATCGCCCGCGTCGTAGCCGCGCTCGAACCAGGCCTTGCGCTGCGCCGAGGTGCCGTGGTTGAAGGTCTTGGGCACGGCAAAGCCCTGCATGCGCTTTTGCAGCGTATCGTCGCCGATCTGGTTGGCGGCGTTGAGCGCTTCCTCGATATCGCCTGAATCAAGCAGGTTCTGCTGGCCCGCATAATTGGCCCAGACGCCGGCATAGCAGTCGGCCTGCAATTCCACCCGCACCGAATAGGCGTTGGCTTCTTCCGCGCTCATCGCCTGCCGGCGGCGGTTGAAATCGGGCAGCACGCCGGTGAGGTTCTGCACGTGGTGGCCGATCTCGTGGGCCAGCACATAGGCCTGCGCGAAATCGCCCGGCGCCCCGAACTGGCGGTGCAGCTCGTCATAGAAGCTGAGGTCGATATAGACCTTGCCATCCACCGGGCAATAGAACGGCCCGGTCCGCGCATCGGCGGCTCCACAGCCCGAATTGGTCTGCCCGGTAAACAGCACCACGGTGGGCTCGGGATAATCCTCGCCGATGGCGGCGAACTGCTCGCTCCACAGATCCTCGGTTTCCTTGATCACCACGCCGACGAACTGGCGCAACTCGTCCGCATCGCCGCTGGCCGGCCGATAGCTCGACGAACTGGTGCTTTGCGGCGCGCTCGAGCCGCCCGTCAGCATCTCCAGCGGATTCTGCCCGGTCACCAGCCAGACGATACCCAGCACCACCACGATGCCGAGCAGGCCCCCCATGCCGCCGCGCGCCGAGCCGCCGCCGGTGGGGATGCGAAAATTCCCGCCGCCCGTGCCGAAGCCACCGCCGAGCCCGCCCATGCCGCCCCGGGCCCCGCGCCGATCCTCGATATTGCTGCTGCCCGTACGCCCGCGCCACTTCATGACCATTGCCTCGCTAAGACATTCAAACCGACGCTAGCAGTAAGTCGCGCCGGAGAAAACGGGTTCCACGCCGCCCCGTTTTGCCGGAAAACGCCGCAGCCCGAGCTCTATCCCGCCAGCGCTGCGACCGTCGCCCGCGCCCCGCGGTCGAACAGGCTTTCCAGTGCCGCCAGCACCGCCCGGCGGAAGGCGGCATTGCCGGCCAGGTCGTCGCCGAACACTTCGTTGAGCGCCACCAGCCCGTCGAACAGCGCCTCCGGATCGTCGCCGGCGTCGGCGGCGATGGCATGCATCCTCAAGGCCAGCGGGTCGCGCACGTCGATTTCCTCGCCCTTTTCGTCGACGCCGGTCACGTAGCGCATCCAGGCGGCGACGCCCAGCGCCAGCCGCTCGAACCCCGCCCCCGCCGCCAGCCGGTCGCGGATCGTGCCCAGCAACCGCTGCGGCAGCTTCTGCGAGCCGTCCATGGCGATCTGCCAGGTCCGGTGCCTGAGCGCCGGATTGCGGAACCGCTCCAGCAGCTGGTCGCGATAGGCGCCCAAATCGACCCCCGGCATGTCCAGCATCGGCATCACCTCCTCGCTCATCAGTCCATGGATCAGCCGCACATAGGCCGCGTCCCCCATCACCTCGGCAATATAGTCGTAGCCGCCGAGATAGCCGGCATAGGCCATGGTCGAATGCGAGCCGTTGAGCATGCGCAGCTTCATGTGCTCGAACGGCTCGACGTCGTCGACCAGTTGCGCCCCCGCCGTCTCGAAAGCCGGCCGGCCGGCGGGGAAATGGTCCTCGATCACCCATTGGGTGAACGGCTCGGTCATGATCGGCCAGGCATCCGTCGCCCCGATCAGCCGCGTCACCTCGTCCCGGTCGGCATCGGTGGTGGAGGGCACGATGCGATCCACCATGGTGGACGGAAACGCCACCTCCTCCACCCATCGGCCCAGCGCCGCGTCCCGCAACCCGGCGAAGCGGGTGACGATCCGCTTGGCCGTCGCGCCATTGCTCGGCAGGTTGTCGCAGCTCATCACCGTGAACGGCGCAACACCCGCCGCCCGGCGCCGCGCCAGCGCCTCGACCAGCATGCCCGGCGCCGATTTCGGCTGGCCGGGATTGGCCAGGTCGTGCACGATATCGGGGTGGTTTTCGTCCAGTTCGCCGGTCGCCGGGTCGTGGCAATAGCCCTTTTCCGTCACCGTCAGCGAGACGATGCGGATGGCCGGGTCGGCCATCAGCGCCAGCAGCGCCTCGCGCTCTGTATTGGCGTCCATCACCTCAAGGATCGAGCCGATGACGCGCGGATGCGTGCCCGCCGCGTCGCGCACCGCGATGCTATAAAGCCCGTCCTGCGGCTCCAGCGCCTCCTTGGTGTCGGGCCGCCTGAGGCTCGCCCCGACAATGCCCCAGCTCGGGTCCTTTTCCAGCAGGTCGTCAACATAGACCGCCATATGCGCCCGATGGAACGCCCCGATCCCCAGATGCACGATCCCCGGACGCACCTTGGCGCGGTCGTAGCGGGGAACGGCGATACCCGGCGCGAGCTGGGCGAGAGTGCTGGTGCTGAGGCGCGGCGTGCTCAAATCTGTCTCCGTGACTGGCTGCGCGCCCAATCTTGTATGGAAGTTCCGCGCAGCATAGAGCCTCTTTAGTCGCAAGCCCTTGCGGCGACAAGCCTGCACCGGCATAAGCCTCTTGGCTTATTCGACGGAGGTCGCACATGCCCAGGCGCATCGTCTCAATCGGGGAATGCATGGTCGAGATGAGCGGCGGCGAGGATCGCTCCTATCATCTCGGCTATGCCGGCGACACGCTCAATACCGCCTGGTATCTGCGCGCCCTGCTGGGGCAGGATTGGGCGGTCGACTACGCCACGGCGCTGGGCAAAGACCGCTATTCCGCCGATATCCGCGCCTTCCTCGCCGATAACGGCATCGGTACGGCGCATATCCAGACCATCCCCGAGCGCCGCCCCGGCCTCTATCTCATCCACCAGGAACAGGGCGACCGCCACTTCACCTATTGGCGCGAGACCTCCGCCGCCAAGCTGCTGGCCGACGACAAAGGCGCACTGGCAGCAGCCGTCGAGGGCGCCGAACTGGTGTATTTTTCCGGTATCACCCTCGCCATCCTGGCGCCGCGCGCCCGCGGGCGCCTGCTCGGCGCCATCGTCAAGGCACGCGACAACGGCGCGAAAATCGCCTTCGACACCAATCTGCGGCCGGCCCTGTGGTCCAGCCCGCGCGTCATGGCCTGCGTGCTCACCGCCGCCGCCAGCGTCTGCGATATCGTGCTGCCCACCCACACCGACGAGGCGCCGCTCTTTGGCGACGCCTCGATCGAGGCGACCGCCCAGCGCTATCTCGACCTCGGCGTCGGCGAAGTGGTGGTCAAGGATGGCAGCAAGGACGCGCTGGTCGCCACCGCCGACGAACGCGTCCGCGTCGCCCCGCAACCGGGCGCCCTTGTCGTCGACGCCACCGGCGCCGGCGACAGTTTCAACGGCGCTTATCTTGCCGCCCGCCTCGCCGGCAAGGGCCTGCGCGAAGCCGCCGAGGCCGCCCATCGCACCGCCGCCATCGTCATCGGCCACAAGGGCGCGCTGGTCGATCCGGCGCTGGTGCGCTGAGCGCCATGCGCGGCATTTTCCTCGCGCTCGCCCTCGTGCTGCTGGCGATCCCCGCCCGGGCCGAAGTGCCGCTTGCCGGCACCTTCACCGCCACGCAGGCCTGCCCGGCCTATCAGTCCATCGCCCGCCAGACCAATCCGGGCAACGTCACCCTGCGGCCCGGCCAGAGCTACGACCTGCTCGCCGCCAACAGGCAGCAGGCCACGCATTTCTGGATCGCCATACCCGGTGCCCAGCCGGAGCGCCGCTGGGTAGCGGCCGATTGCGGCACCGGCCCGGCGACTACCGCTGCGCGTGAGAGCGCCTCGTCCACCCAACCGGCCTATCGCGGCACCCAATATATCCTGGCGGTCAACTGGCAGCCGGCCTTCTGCGAAACCGCGCCGCATACCCGCGAATGCCGGGCCCAGCGGCAGGACAGCTTCGAGGCCACCAATTTCACCCTGCACGGCCTCTGGCCGCAGCCGCGCGGCCGCGAATATTGTGGCGTTGCCGAGCGCGACCGCTGGGCCAGCCTCGACGGCCGCTGGCGCGACCTGCCGCCGCTCGATCTCACCCTCGCCCAGCGCCGCGACCTCGACATCACCATGCCCGGCAGCCAATCCGGCCTCGACCGCCACGAATGGGTCAAGCACGGCTCGTGCTACGGCGCCAGCCCGCGCGACTATTACGCCGACGCGCTCGACATGCTGCTGGCGCTCAACGCCTCCCCCGTCGCCGAGCTGTTCGCCGCCAATATCGGCCGTAAGCTCACGCTTTCGCAAATCCGCGCCGCCTTCGACACGGCATTCGGCCCCGGCGCCGGAGAACGCGTCAGCATAAGCTGCGCACCGGACGGCAACCGCATCCTCATCACCGAATTGCAGATCGGCCTCACCGGCACCATCACCGGCCCCGACGATTTTGCCGCCCTCATCGCCGCCGCATCCCCCACCGACAGCCCCTGCCGCGCCGGCCAGGTGGACGCCGTCGGCCTGCGCTGACGCGCCCGGAAAGAGCATCAACCGGCACCCGCTATTCCAGCGCCTTGTCCAGCCGGTCGCGCAGCGCGATCAGTTCCTGCCGCAGGCCCTCGGCCGCGTCGGGGGCGAGCCCCGTGCCCGCCATCACCGCCAGCGGGATGGCCATCGCCTTGGCCCGCAGCGCCCGCCCGTCCTCGGTGAGGCGGATGCGCACCTGCCGCTCATCCGCGTCGTCGCGCCGCCGCGCCAGCAGCCCGCGCGCCTCGAGCCGCTTCACGAGCGGCGTCACCGTTCCCGAATCGAGGAACAATTTCTCCCCCAGCGCCTTTACCGTGAGGTCGTCCTTTTCCCACAAGACGAGGAACACCAGATATTGCGGATAAGTCAGATCCAGCGCGTCGAGCCGGGGCTTGTAGAACCGCGTGAAGGCATGGCTCGCCGAATAGACGGCAAAGCACAGCATCTGGTCGATACGGGTCAGCGGTTTTCCGGCCATCGGCACACCCCAGTCATTTCGTCGCACAGTATCGCCCACAACTACCTTGCATGCAATCTAATTGTGCGATAGCTAATTCCCGTCAACCGCAAGGAGCACGTCATGAGCATCAAGTCAGCCCTCTATACCGCCCACGCCCATTCCACCGGCGGCCGCGCCGATGGCCACAGCAAGACCGATGACGGCCGGCTGGAAGTCAAGCTCGACACCCCCAAGGCGATGGGCGGCAATGACGGCCCGGGCACCAATCCCGAGCAGCTGTTCGCCGCCGGCTACTCCGCCTGCTTCCTGGGCGCGGTCAAGCTCGCCGCCCGCGAGGAAAAGATCGCCATTCCCGACAATGCCGGCATCGATGCGGCGGTTTCCTTCGGCGAGAACGCCAAGGGCACCGGCTTCAACATCGCCGTCGAGCTCAAGGTCACCATTCCCGGCCTCGACCGCGCCAAGGCCGAGGAACTGGTGCACAAGGCCGACAAGATCTGCCCCTATTCCAACGCCACGCGCGGCAATGTCGACGTCAAGCTCACGGTCGCCTGAGCGGTTTCGTTAACGCTGCGCGTTCACGCCCCGGAAAGGGCGGCAGCTTAGCCTTGCGGCCCTTGCCCAAGGGAGCCGCCATGCCTGCCGCCCTCAGCCTTTCCGGCCTCGCCAAAGCCTTCGACCGGCCCGTGGTCAAGGGCGTCGACCTCAGCGTCGCGGCCGGCGAATTCTATGCCCTGCTGGGGCCCAACGGCGCCGGCAAGACCACCATCCTGCGCATGGTGGCGGGACTGCTGCGGCCCGATGCCGGCAGCATCGCCATTTTTGGCATCGACGCGCTGGCCGATCCGGTGGCGGCCAAGCGCCTCACCGCCTGGGTCTCGGACGAGCCCATGGTCTACGACCGCCTGACGCCGCTCGAATATCTAGATTTCGTCGCCGGCCTCTGGCAGGTCGAGCCCGCCCGCGCCGCGCAGGCGGCCAACGAACTCATCGACTGGCTGGGCCTGCGGCCGCACGCCAACGAGATGTGCGGCAGCTTCTCCAAGGGCATGCTGCAAAAGGTCGCCCTGGCCGGCGCCCTGGTGCACGAGCCGCGCCTCATCATCCTCGACGAGCCGCTGACCGGGCTCGACGCCGGCTCGGCCCGGCAGGTCAAGAACGTGCTGCTCGAAAAGGTGCGCAGCGGCGTCACCGTCATCATGACCACCCATATCCTGGAAGTGGCCGAGCGCATGGCCGAGCGCATCGGCGTCATCGCCGAAGGCCGCCTCGTCGCCGAGGGCACGCTGGCCGAGCTGCGAGCCCGCCTCGGCCGCGAAAGCACGCTCGAAGACATCTTTCTCGCCCTGGTCGGCGACGGCGGGGACGACGCGCCGTGACGCTGCCGGCCGGCTCCCTCCCCTGGTTCGCGCGCCACGAATTGCGGCTCGCCTGGCGCGATTTCGCCGCCATGCTGACGCGCGGCAGGAAGCGGCGGCTCGTCGGCGTCGCCATCGGCGGCGCGCTGGTCTACGCGGTGCTGCACGTCATCGCCTGGTTCGCCATCCGCGCCTGGGCCGTGGCGGGGTTTCCGCTCGACACCACGACGCTGGCGCTGGTCACCGGCACGGGGCTGCTGTTCTGGGCCGTCACCCTGTCCCAGGCGCTCGAATCGGTCACCCGGGTCTATTACGGCCGCGCCGATCTCGACCTTATCCTCTCCTCCCCCGCTTCCTCGCGCCGCGTCTTTGCCGTCCGCGCCGCCGCGGTCGCCTTCACTACCTTCCTTTTGGGTGCCCTGCTCATCAGCCCGCTGGTCACCGTGCTCGCCATCGCCGGCGGCCCGGCCTGGCTCAGCGCCTATCTGGTGCTGGCGGGCCTCGCCTCGCTGTCGGTGGCGCTGGCCATGCTGCTCACCTTCCTGCTGTTCCGGCTGGTCGGCCCCCGGCGCACCCGCTTCATCGCTCAGGTCATCGCCGCCATCATCGGTGCCGGCTTCATCATCGGCATCCAGGCCGTGGCCATCCTGTCGCATGAAGGCTTTTCGCGGCTGGCGCTGTTCCAGTCCGCCGATTTCCTCGCCGCCGCGCCGCCGCCCGACAGCCTCGTCTGGCTGCCCGCCCGCGCCGCCATGGGCCAGGTCTGGGCCGCCCTCGGCCTCGCGGCACTGGGCCTCGCGCTATTGGCTGCAGTCATTGCCTGGACCGCCCCCAGCTATGGTCGCCTCGCGACCGCCGCCGCGAGCCTCGGCCTCAGCCGCAGCCAGCGCCGGCCCTCCCGCTCGGCCTTCCGCCAGCGCAGCCAGCGCCAGCTGCTGCGCCTCAAGGAATGGCGGCTGCTGCGGCGCGACCCCTGGCTCCTCTCCCAGACGCTGATGCAGATTCTCTATCTGGTGCCGCCGGCCCTGCTGATCTGGGTCAATTACGGCGCCGATGTCGGGGCTTTCGTCGTCGTCGTGCCGGCGCTGGTCATGGCCTCGGGGCAATTGGCCGGCGGGCTCGCCTGGCTCGCCATTTCCGGCGAGGACGCGGCCGATCTCGTCGCGACGGCCCCCCTCGCCCCCGGCGCCGTGCTGCGGGCCAAGGTCGAGGCGGTGCTGCTGGTCATCGCCGGCGTATTGGCGCCCGTGCTGCTGCTCGTGGCCCTCGCCAATCCCTTCATGGCGCTGGTCATCGGCCTTTGCGCCGCCTGCGCCACGGCGGCCGCCACGGCTATCCAGCTCTGGTTCCGCGTGCCGGCCCGCCGCGCCATGTTCCGGCGCCGTCAGGTCGCCTCGCGCGCCGCCACGCTGACGGAGGCCTTTTCCTCGATCCTCTGGGCCGCCACCGGTGCTCTGCTCGCCGCCGCTTCCCCCATCGCCATCCTGCCGGCGCTGCTGGCCCTCGGCACCCTCGGGCTCGCCCGCCTGCTCGCCCCCGGGCGGGGGTGAGGAGCTAGAACAGCACCGCCATACCGAGGGCCGCCATCACCAGGATCACCACGATCCCGATCAGCATGATGCCGAAGACCAGCTTGGCCAGGGTGGCCGCACCGGCCGAAATGCCGGTAAAACCCAGTGCCCCGGCAACCAAGGCCACGACGACGAGAATGATGAGAAGTTGCAGCATGACGCTTTCCACCTTTGCTGTGTGAAAGCGGCAACGCGGCATCCCGCCGCAATGTTCCGGAAAACCTTACGGTTCGAGATTCTGCGGCACCGGCGGGGGCGCGTGCAATACGGTGATCCGCACCCGCTCATTGGCCGCCATATAAGGGTCGTTGGGAAAGAACGGATCGTCCGTCGCCCGGCCCTGCACCGATTTGACGCGATCTTCGCTGAGGCCGAATTCCCCCAGGATCGAGCGCACCACATTGGCCCGATCCGCCGACAGCTCCCACGGCCCGTAGCGCGGGTTGTCGTAGCGCCCGCCGGCCGCCGTATGCCCCGAAATGGTGACCTGCGCATTGAGCTGCTGCAACACCGGGGCAATGGCGGCAATGGCCGCGCGCGCCGGCTCCAGCGGATATTTCGAGCCCTCGGGGAACATCGGCTCGCCCTGCTGGTCGGTGATCTGGATATCGAGCCCGTCCTCGGTCTCGGTGATCAGCAGATTGTCCTGATAGGGCGAAACCTCGGGCAGCGCCTGCCACGCCTGGCGGATGCTGGCCGCCGCGCTGTGGAATTTTTCCGCGTCGACCGCCTTGAGGTTGTATTCGCTGTCGCTGCTGGCCACGGCCTCGCTGCCCTGCTGGCGCGCCGCCCCGCCGATATGGTTTTCCGTCGTGCCGGCATCGGCGCTTTGCGGCGAGCTGGGCGCGGCCTTCACCACGTCGGCGGACGAACCCGCCATCTGCGCCCCCGAATCGTCCAGCGCATTGCCGCCCATCACCCCGCCGGCACCGCTGGTGCTGGGGCTGAGCGCGGCCGGAGCGAAATAATCGGCCAGCCCCTGCTTCTGCTCCGGCGTCGTCATGCTGATGAGCCAGAGCAGCAGGAAGAACGCCATCATCGCGGTCACGAAGTCGGCATAGGCGATCTTCCAGGCGCCGCCATGCGGCGCATGGCTGCGCTTCTTGACCTTCTTGATGATGATGGGCTGGTCGTAATTGGCCATGGCGCTGCCGCGCTCCTAGGCGGTCGCCGGCAGGGCGGCCGTGGCTGCCTCCACCTCGTTGAAGCTCGGGCGCACCTCGCTCATCAGCGCCTTGCGCGCGAATTCGATGGCCATCACCGGCGGCTGCCCGCCGATATGGGCGAGCAGGCCCACCTTGAGCGACAGGAAATATTTCGACTCGGCCTCGTAGATATTGCGTAGCGACTGCGCGAAGGGGCCGAAAAAGCCATAGGCCACCAACACGCCGAAAAACGTGCCCACCAGCGCCCCGCCGATCATGTGCCCCAGCACTTCGGGCGGCTCGGCGATGGCGCCCATGGTGTGGATCACCCCCAGCACCGCCGCCACGATGCCCAGCGCCGGCGTCGCGTCGGCCAGCGACTGCACCGCATAGACCACGCGCTCCTGCTCCTGGTGGTGGGTTTCCAGTTCCTCGTCCATCAGCGCTTCCATCTCATGGACATTGTTCGAGCCCATGGTCACCATGCGCATGTAGTCGCAGACGAATTCCACCGCGTGATGGTTCTTGGCAAAGGTGGGAAAGGCGTTGAACAGGCTCGAATTGCGCGGGTCCTCGATATGCGCCTCGATCCCCAGAATGCCCTTCTGCTGCACCAGCTTGAACATCGAATACTGCATGCCCAGCAATTCGACATAGGCCGCCTTGTTGTATTTCGGCCCCTTGAGCAGCGACACGAACATCGAGGGCACGGCCTTGAGCACCGGCGCGGTGTTGCCGATCACGAAGGCGCCGAGGGCGGCGCCCAGGATGATGACGATTTCAAAGGGCTGCCACAGCACCGCCAGGTGCCCGCCGACGCCGAGATACCCCCCGATCACACTGCCGACAACGACCAGGATACCGATAATCAGGCGCATGGGACTACTCGAACTCGCGACGCTTGCAACGCGCGTCCGTCCCCGGGCAGGGGGCCGGCCGCCCCGTCATAGTGCGGCCTTATGCTTAACAGCGTGTGTATGGGCCTTCGGGAACCCGCCCTTGCGTCGATTTGCCCCGCACCGGCACTAATGCGGCCCGCGGGGCTGACCCACGGGCCGTTCCCGGCCGGCACCGAGCCGGCCGGAAGCTGTTACACCGTGCCGCTGGCCTTGCGCACGGCCAGCACCCTGTCGATATCGGCGGCCGTATGGCGCTCGGGCAGGTGCTCGTCCTCCGGCCCGCCGGTGGCGTTGACGCAGCGGCCGCGCTTGACCGGCTCGCGCGCGTCGACCTGCCGGGCCCAGCGCATCAGGTTCTTGTAGCTCGCCGCGTCGAGGAATTCGGCCGCGTCATAGGTGCGCCCCAGCACCAGCCCGCCATACCAGGGGAAGATGGCCATGTCGGCGATGCTGTACTCGGCCCCCGCCACGTATTCGTGCTCGGCCAGCTGCCGGTCCAGCACGTCGAGCTGCCGCTTGGTTTCCATGGCGTAGCGGTTGATCGGATATTCCTGCTTGGTCGGCGCGTAGGCATAGAAATGCCCGAAGCCGCCGCCCACGAACGGCGCGCTGCCCATCTGCCAGAACAGCCAGTTGAGCGTCTCGGCGCGCTTCGCCGCGTCCCTGGCGAGGAAAGCGTCGAACTTGTCGGCGAGATAGACCAGGATCGACCCGCTCTCGAACAGCCGCAGCGGCGTTGCCGGGCCATAGTCCAGCATGGCGGGGATTTTCGAATTGGGGTTGATGGCGACGAAATCCGAGCCGAACTGGTCGCCCTTGCCGATATTGATGAGCCAGGCGTCGTATTCCGCGTCGTGCCCGGCCGCCAGCAATTCCTCGAGCATGATGGAAACCTTCTGCCCGTTCGGCGTCGCCAGCGAATAGAGCTGCAACGGGTGCTTGCCGCGCGGCAGCTTGTGCTCATGCGTGGTGCCGGCGATCGGGCGGTTGGTGCTGGCAAAGGCACCGCCGTTTTCCCTGTCCCACGTCCACACCTTGGGCGGCACATATTCTTCGGACATCGACAAAGACCTTTCTGGGAACGGGATGGATCGGATGATGGCCCGCTTATATCGCCATTTACCGATGCAAGGAAAGCCCCCGACGGGCGCCATTGCCAGCCCGCGCGCGCGCCGCTACTGCTCGCGCCATGCTCGCTGCCCCGTTCGACATTTTTCTGGTGGCCACGCCCGGCCTCGAAGCGCCGCTGGCCGAAGAGGCGCGCGCCGCCGGCTTTGCCGACGCACGGCCGGTCGAGGGCGGCGTCGCGCTGGCCGGCGGCTGGCCCGAGGTCTGGCGCGCCAATCTGCTGCTGCGCGGCGCCACCCGCGTCCTGGTGCGCTTTGCCAGCTTCCGGGCCCTGCATCTGGCGCAACTGGACAAGCGCGCCCGCCGGCTCGACTGGGCTGGCGTGCTCGCCCCCGGCGTGCCGGTGCGGGTCGAGGCCAGCTGCCGCCGCTCGCGCATCTACCACGCCGGCGCCGCCGCCCAGCGCATCGCCACCGCCATCGCCACCGAGTTCGGCGCCCCCATCGCCGAGGACGCGCCCCTGCGCATCCTTGCCCGCATCGAGGACGATCTGGTCACCCTCAGCCTCGACACCACCGGCGCCTCGCTGCACAAGCGCGGCTTCAAGGAGGCGGTGAGCAAGGCGCCCCTGCGCGAAACCATGGCCGCCATGTTCCTCCGTCAATGCGGCTTTACCGGCAGCGAACCCGTGCTCGACCCCATGTGCGGCTCGGGCACCTTCCCCATCGAGGCCGCCGAGATCGCCGCCGGCCTGCTGCCCGGCCGGGCCCGCGCCTTCGCCTTCGAGCACCTGCCCTCCTTCGACCCGGCCGCCTGGGAAAGATTGCGCGCCGTCGCGCCGCCGCCTCCACCGGCGTGCACGTTTTACGGCTTCGACCGCGATGCGGGTGCCATCCGCATGGCCGGGGAGAACGCCGCCCGCGCCGGCGTTTCGGCCCTCACCCGCTTTGCCACCGGCTCGATCGACCACCTCGTGCCGCCCGAAGGCCCGCCCGGCCTCGTCATCGTCAATCCGCCCTATGGCAACCGCATCGGCAGCAAGGCGCCGCTGCTGGCGCTGCATCGCCTACTGGGCACCGTCCTCAAAACACGCTTTGCCGGCTGGCGCGCCGGCATCGTCACCGCCGACCGCGAGCTGGCCCGCGCCACCGGGCTTCGCTTCGAAGCGCCGCTGCCGCCGGTGCTGCATGGCGGCATCCGCGTCGCGCTCTATCGCACCGCCCCGCTGCCGCCCATTTAAATCAAATCCTAACCATCCTCATCACTTCATGAGATCGTGCTGCAACGCTTGGGCCCGTTGCGCCTTATCCGTTCGAGTATTCGTGGAGAAACGGAAATGTCCGACCTATCGCGTATTCTGGTGGTCGAAGACGAGGCCATCCTGCTGCTCGATCTCGTCGACCAGCTTGCCGCACGCGGCCTCGACCCCATTCCCGCCGCCAGCGGGTCCGCCGCCGCCCGCCAGCTGGGCGCCGGCATTGATGCGCTGGTCACCGATATCGACCTGCCCGGCGGCCTCAACGGGCTCGACCTGGCGCGCAAGGCGGCCCGCCAGTGTCCGGGCCTGCCCATCGTCGTGGTCTCCGGCGGCCCCCGGCCGCGCCCCGAGGATTTGCCGCAGGGCGCCCGTTTCCTGCCCAAGCCCTACCGTCTGGGCGATATCCTCGCCGCGCTCGGCCACCCCGCCCTACAATAAAGCGCCGGCCGCCCGGCGCTGCCGCCCGGCTGAAGGGGTGCGGTGAACAACCGTGCGGACGCCCCTTCCCATCCGCGCTTTCTTCCGCTAAACCGCCCGCTTAACCACCATGTCCGGTTTTCTTCCCCGTGCCGCAGTGCTCAGCCGCAGCGCGGGTTTCGCGCGGATGGGTGCGTCCGGGCGATTCTGCTTCTCGCCCGTCTTCTGGCGCGATCCCCGGTTCGGCCCCTGCGGCCGCCTCCGGTCGGGCGCGTCCCTACGGAACAGTTGAACGAGAAAGACGAGAGCCCGCCCATGCCCAAACGCACCGACATCAAATCGATCCTCATCATCGGCGCGGGGCCCATCATCGTCGGGCAGGCATGCGAGTTCGACTATTCCGGCACCCAGGCGTGCAAGGCCCTGAAGGAGGAAGGCTACCGGATTATCCTGGTCAATTCCAACCCGGCCACCATCATGACCGACCCGGACCTGGCCCACGCCACCTATATGGAGCCGATCACCCCCGAGGTGGTGGCAAAGATCATCGAGAAGGAGCGCCCCGACGCGCTGCTGCCCACCATGGGCGGCCAGACTGCGCTCAACTGCGCCCTCAGCCTGCGCAAGATGGGCGTCCTCGAAAAATTCGGCGTCGAGATGATCGGCGCCACCGCCGAGGCCATCGACAAGGCCGAGGACCGCGAGCTGTTCCGCGACGCCATGAAGAAGATCGGGCTCGAAACCCCGCGCTCCATGCTCGCCCACAACAGCATCGAAGCGCTGCAGGCGCTGGAAGTGATCGGCCTGCCCGCTATCATCCGCCCCAGCTTCACCCTGGGCGGCACCGGCGGCGGCATCGCCTATAACCGCGAGGAATACCTGGCCATCTGCGAAAGCGGCATCGACGCCTCCCCCACCAATGAAGTGCTGGTGGAGGAAAGCGTGCTGGGCTGGAAGGAATTCGAGATGGAGGTTGTCCGCGACAAAAAGGACAACTGCATCATCGTCTGCTCCATCGAGAACATCGACCCGATGGGCGTGCATACCGGGGACAGCATCACCGTCGCCCCGGCCCTGACGCTGACCGACAAGGAATACCAGATCCTGCGCGACGCCTCGCTGGCGGTGCTGCGCGAGATCGGCGTGGAAACCGGCGGCTCCAACGTGCAGTTCGCCGTCAACCCGGCCGACGGGCGCATGATCGTCATCGAGATGAACCCGCGCGTTTCCCGCTCCTCGGCGCTGGCTTCGAAGGCCACCGGCTTTCCCATCGCCAAGGTCGCGGCGCGCCTCGCCGTAGGCTATACGCTCGACGAACTGGAAAACGACATCACCGGCGGCATGACCCCGGCGAGCTTCGAGCCCTCCATCGACTATGTCGTCACCAAGATTCCGCGCTTCGCCTTCGAGAAATTCCCCGGCGCCGACGACCGGCTCACCACCTCGATGAAATCGGTGGGCGAGGCCATGGCCATCGGCCGCACCTTCCAGGAATCGCTGCAAAAGGCGCTGCGCTCGCTCGAAACCGGCCTCACCGGCCTCAACGAGATCGGCATTCCGGGCCTCGGGGAAGGCGACGACGCCAACGCCATCAAGGCGGCGCTCGGCACCCCCACGCCCAACCGCCTGCTGCACGTGGCCGAGGCCATGCGGCTGGGCGTCTCCAACGAAGACATCTTTGATGCCTGCAAGATCGACCCGTGGTTCCTCGAGCAGTTGCGCGGCATCGTCGACATGGAAGCCAAGGTACGCGAACTGGGCCTGCCGCAGGACGCCGCCAGCCTGCGCATGCTCAAATCCATGGGCTTTGCCGATGCGCGCCTCGCCCGGCTCGCCGGCCTCAAGCCCGGGGACGTCCGCAAGCTGCGCCACAGCCTCGGCGTCCGGCCCGCCTATAAGCGCATCGACACCTCCGCCGCCGAATTCGCCTCCCCCACCGCCTATATGTATTCGACCTATGAAGTGCCCTTCGCCGGCGCGGTCGACGACGAGGCCCGCCCCTCCGACCGCCGGAAGGTGGTCATCCTGGGCGGCGGCCCCAACCGCATCGGCCAGGGCATCGAGTTCGACTATTGCTGCTGCCACGCCGCCTTCGCGCTGGCCGACGCCGGCTACGAGACCATCATGGTCAACTGCAATCCCGAGACGGTTTCGACCGACTACGACACTTCCGACCGGCTCTATTTCGAGCCGCTGACCGAGGAAGACGTCATCGAGATCCTCGAAACCGAAAAGCAGAACGGCACGCTGCATGGCGTCATCGTGCAGTTCGGCGGCCAGACCCCGCTCAACCTGGCCGAAGCGGTGCAGAAGGCCGGCGTGCCGATCCTGGGCACCCAGCCCGATTCCATCGACCTGGCCGAAGACCGCGACCGCTTCATGAAGCTGCTCGACAAGCTCGAGCTGACCCAGCCGCGCAACGGCATCGCCTACAGCCTCGAACAGGCCCGGCTGGTAGCCGAGCGCCTCGGCTATCCGCTGGTCATCCGCCCCTCCTACGTGCTGGGCGGCCGCGCCATGGCCATCGTGCATTCGGCCAGCGAGTTCGAGCGCTACGTGCAGGACACGCTGGCCGGCCTCGTGCCGCCCGATATCCTGCAGCGCTACCCCAACGACAAGACCGGCCAGATCAACTCGGTCCTCTCCGACAACCCGCTGCTGTTCGACGCCTATCTTTCCGGCGCCACCGAGATCGACGTCGATTGCCTGTGCGACGGCAAGGACGTGTTCGTCGCCGGCATCATGGAGCATATCGAGGAGGCCGGCATCCATTCGGGCGACAGCGCCTGCTCCCTGCCGCCGCGCACCCTCAGCCCCGAAACCATCGCCGAGTTGAAGCGCCAGACGGCCGAGCTGGCCTTCGCCCTCAAGGTGGGCGGGCTGATGAACGTGCAGTTCGCCATCAAGGATGGCGTCATCTACCTGCTGGAGGTCAATCCGCGCGCTTCGCGCACCGTGCCCTTCGTCGCCAAGGTCATCGGCGAGCCCATCGCCAAGATCGCCTCGCGCATCATGGCGGGGGAGAGCCTCGCCAGCTTCAACCTCGCCGAAAAGCGGCTCAACCACATCGCGGTCAAGGAAGCGGTCTTCCCCTTCAACCGCTTCCCCGGCGTCGATACCGTGCTGGGGCCGGAGATGAAGTCCACCGGAGAGGTCATCGGCCTCGATACCGATTTCGCCATCGCCTTCGCCAAGTCGCAGCTGGGCGCCGGCCAGAAGGTGCCCACCAGCGGCACCGCCTTCATCTCGGTACGCGACGACGACAAGCCCGATATCGTCGAACTGGCCCGGCGCCTCATCGCCGCCGGCTTCACCATCGTCGCGACGGCCGGCACGCAGCGCTACCTCAACGACAACAACGTGCCGGCGGTGCGGATCAACAAGGTGCTCGAAGGCCGCCCCCACATCGTCGATTCGATGAAGAACGGCGGCGTGCAGCTGGTCATCAACACCACCAACGGCCTCAAGTCGATTTCCGACAGCCGCGATATCCGCCGCACCGCGCTCCTTTCGAAAATCCCCTATTACACCACGGTCGACGGCGCCATCGCCGCGGTGGAGGGCATCGTCGCCTATGGCGAGGGCAGCCTGCAGGTGCGCGCCTTGCAGGATTATTTCGCCGCCTGAGCCCTCCCCGTTCGCGGGTTGAACCTGTTGCGGCGCCCCGCCACCCTGCGGGGCGCCAATCCAGGGAGGGAACGCCGATGAAATCCCGTCTTTTCGCCGCCGCCGTGCTGCTCGCGGCCAGCCCCGCTGCCGCCGCCGAGCCGGTCAACATGCTGATGATCGACGGCACCTGCCAGACCCTGATCCTGGGGGCCGACGATTTCAGCGCCGCCTGCCAGGACCAGGTGCTGCAAATGGTCTACGATACCGGCCGCGCCGGGCTCTACGCCTTTGCCGACGAAATGATCGTCACCTTTTCGGGTGCCTCCGACGAGATCGTCGACAGCGAGATCCACCAGACGCTCGACCAGGTGCTGCTCGGGCACGGCGAGAACAATATCCGCGCCGAAAAGGTCAAGGGGACCTGCATTTTCGAAAACCCCTACCAGGGCGTCGCCGCCCGCTTCACCTGCACGGCCAACAAGAAGGACGGCACCCGCTACGACCTGGTCTTCATCACCGACGGCAACGCCCCGGTCGACCGCCTCGCCGCCGAATAAGGCGCTACGCGCTTCGGCACCCCCTTCCACCGGGCTGTCATCCCCACGAAAGTGGGGACCTCTGTTTGCTTCCTGAAGCGGGTAACAGAGGTTCCCGCCGACGCGGGAATGACCCGGTGAAAGGGCCGCAAGACGCTGCGCTACAAAGGCAAAACGGCCTAAACCGTGCCGTTCTCCGTAAAAAACTGCCCCACCAGCGCCAGCGCGGCCGTCACGTCATCGTCCCCGATATCGAGATGCGTCACCCAGCGCTGCCGGCCGTAGCGGCCGGAAATGCCGACGCCCCGCGCCGCGAGAAAGCCGGTGAAGCGGGCCTCCACGGCGGCGTCCATATCCACCCAGACGATATTGGTGTCGGGGCTGGTGACCCGCAGCGCCGGATACGCCGCCAGCCCTTCGGCCAGCCTTGTCGCCCGCGCGTGGTCCTCGGCCAGCCGCGCCACGTGGTGGTCGAGCGCATGAAGGCCGGCCGCCGCCAGGATGCCTGCCTGCCGCAGCCCGCCGCCCAGCATCTTGCGGTGGCGTCGCGCCGTCGCGATGAGGTCGGCCCGTCCGACCAGCACCGAGCCCACCGGCGCCCCCAGCCCTTTTGAAAGGCAGATCGAGACGGTGTCGAACGGCGCCGTAAAGGCGCCGATATCGACGCCGAGCGCCAGGCAGGCATTGAAGGCCCGCGCCCCATCCAGATGCAGCCCCAGCCCGTGCCGCCGCGCGATGGTTGCGACCTCTTCCATGTAGGCCAGCGGCAGCGCCTTGCCGCCAAACGTGTTTTCCAGCGCGATGACGCGCGTCGTGGCGAAGTGCGCATCGCCGCGCTTGATGGCCGCCTCGATGGCGCGCGGCGCCATCGTGCCATCGGCAAGATGCGGGATCGGCTGCGGCTGGATCGAGCCCAGCACCGCCGCCCCGCCGGCCTCGTATTTGTAGCAATGGGCCTCCGCCCCGGCGATATATTCATCGCCGCGCCCACAATAGCTCATCAGCGCCAACAGGTTCGACTGCGTGCCCGAGGGCACGAACAGCGCCGCCTCCTGGCCCAGCAGCCCCGCCATGCGCTGCTCCAGCCGGTTGACCGTGGGGTCGTCGCCATAGACGTCGTCGCCCACCTCGGCCGCGGCCATGGCGGCCCGCATCGCCGGCGTCGGCCGGGTGACGGTATCGGAACGGAAATCGTGGCTGATGGCGTTCATGTGCGGGCTCCCCCAAGGCGGTTTTCCCCTTGTGCCAAGCCCGGCGAGTCGGCGCTAGGCCACCTGGTCCCCGCCCGCAGTGGTCTCGTTTGCTGCCGCCACCGCCACGGCGGGCCGCTGCGCCAGGATCAGCAGCCCGGAAACCGGGGCGCCGCGATCGAAGCGCAGCACCGCCGTCTCGAAGCGCACGATATCGAGCCCGGCGCCCGCCAGCGCCGCGCGGGTCGCCGCCACGCCATGCGCGTAGCGCAGGCTGGGGCGCAGGAACACCGCCTCCTCGCCCTCATGCGCTTCGAGCGAAAACGCCGCCAGCCCGCCCGGCTTGAGCGCCGGCACCAGCGCCGCCAGCACCGGCTCCAGCGCCCCGCAATAGATGAAGACGTCCGCCGCCGTCACCAGGTCGAGATCGGAACGCCGGGCGTTGAGCGCCGCCACCAGCTCGGCCTTTTGCAGGCGGTCGTAAATGCCCTTGCGCGCCGTCTCGGCGATCATCGCCGCCGAAATGTCGATGCCTTCGAGCTGGTCCACGGCGCCGCGCAGCCGCTCGCCCATCAGTCCGGTGCCGCATCCCAGGTCGAGCGCCCGCTCGAAACCGTCGAGCCCGGTGAGCGCCATGTGCTCGGCCACCAGTTGCGCCAGCATTTCGGGCACGCGATAGCCCAGCCGGCCCAGCAGCGACGCCTCGAACTGCGGCGCGTACTGGTCGAACAGCGCCTCGACATAGCCCAGCACCGTGCCCTGGCCCGCCGCGCCGGCGGCGTGCGCCGCCAGCTTGAGCCGGGCGCCGAACACCCCGGCATCATCCAGCGCCTCCAGTCGCCGCCAGGCAGCGATGGCGGCGGCGATATTGCCGGCCTTGTCGTGATAGCTGCCCAGCAGGTCCCAGCCGGCGGCCCAGTCCGGCGCCCGCTCCAGCGCCTGGTCCATCAATTCGGCCGCCGCTTCGTGTTCGCCGTTCCCCGCCAGCATGCGGGCATAATCCGCGCGCCGGTCGGCAATGGCATCGCCAGAGGAGAAGAACGCCGTGGCCAAGACGGGATGACTTTCATGGATACCGGCCCTGACGGCGCGGTGCGCGCGGATTTGCCGCAAACCGGGCGACAGCGCAAGAAAAATATGCGCCATCGGTGCCGGCCCGGCCATTTCTGCGCCTCTGGTGCCGCGCCGGGCTTGCCTAAGCGCCAGACTTGCCTAAGATGGGCCTTGCTCGGCAGCGCGTTTCGCCACGTTGCCGCTCCTGGGGCATGGCCAAGCTTGCCCCCGCTCCCGGGAACGAAGCTCTCGGCCCCGTCGCGGACCGGAGCGAATAACAGATGTTCACCATGCCCCCTGGCAGAACCTGCGGTTCGGCCGGGCCTTTTGTCGTGGCGATTCGCCATATTGAAGCCGGAACGGTTTCAGGCTAGGCTGGCGCCATCGAATATTGCGGCCGACTGATCTGACGACGCGAATGCCATTCGCCCCTGCTGAGGTCATCTTCCGATATTTCGATATCAACTAGGGTTCCGGCCGCAGTCGGCCGGACCTGCCACAGCAGCGACTGCACGAGGGAACGCGCAACATGGCAACAGGCACGGTTAAGTGGTTCAATGGCCAGAAGGGCTATGGTTTCATTCAGCCCGACGAGGGCGGGGCGGATGTGTTCGTTCACATTTCGGCCGTCCAGCGCTCAGGCCTTAATGGCCTCGACGAAGGCCAGAAGGTCAACTACGAGATCGTCAAGGACAAGCGGACCGGCAAGTCCGCCGCCGACAATCTCGTGGCCGTCTGACATCCACGCCACGACGACCTTTCAGCAAGGGGGCGGTCCCGTTCGGGCCGCCCTTTCGCTTGTCCGCCGCCGGGTGCGGAAAAAGAATTACGCTCAGGAGCCCCGCCGGCACTTCCAGTCGCCACCGGCGCTGAAGCTGTAGCGCCCGCCGGGAATGGCCCACGGGTCAGGCCCGTAGGCAGCTTCGGCGCGGAGACGGCTCCCTTCCTTCTCCCCTCGTGGGAGAAGGTGCCGAAGGGCGGATGAGGGGGGCGATGCTGGACGCTTTGCCGCCGGCCGCCTCGGCGGTGGAGCAGAAACCAAACGATGAGACGATCTACCGCCCGTCCGGCGCCACCCGGATCAGCCGGCCATTGTCCGCGTCGGTCAGCAGGTAGATGGCGCCGTCCCCGCCCACGCGCACGTCGCGGATGCGGCCCAATTCGCCCGCGAACAGCCTTTCCTCGCCGACCACCGCATCCCCTTCCATGTCGAGGCGCACCAAGACCTGGCCGCTGAGCCCGCCCGTCAGCAGGTCGCCCTGCCATTCGGGCAGCAGCTCGCCCGCGTAAAAGTCCAGCCCCGAGGGCGAGATGGAGGGGTCCCAGTAGTAGAGCGGCTGCTCGAAACCCGGCTTCGCGCTGCCCTCGCCGATGGGCAGGCCCGAATAGTCCTTGCCGAAAGTGATCACCGGCCAGCCATAATTGCGGCCCGGCTGCGGCATGTTGAGTTCGTCCCCGCCCATGGCGCCGTGCTCGACGGTGAACAGCGCCCCGTCGCTGTCGCGCAGCGTCGCGCCCTGCGGGTTGCGGTGGCCGATGCTCCAGAATTCCGGCGCCCAGCCGGCGGGCCGGGGATTGTCGGCCGGCACCGCGCCGTCCGGGCCGATCCGCACGATGCCACCCGCCAGGTCCAGCGGGTCCTGCGCCCGCTCCATGCTGCCGCGCTCGCCCAGCGTCACGAACAGATTGCCGTCCAGCCCCTCGACGATGCGCGAGCCGAAATGGCGGTTGGAATTGTCGAAATTGTTCATGCGGAAGATGACCTGCTGGCCTTCGAGCGTGCCGCTATTGCCCTTGAGCACCAGCCGCGCCGCCAGCACCGCCGTGCCGGTGCCCCGGTGCAGGCCGGCCGCCTCGGCGGTTTCGGCAAAGCTGAGATAGAGCCGGCCGCTATCGACAAAATCGCGCGCCAGCACCACGTCGAGCAGGCCGCCCTGCCCGCGCGCCTCCACCGCCGGCACCCCCTCGATGGGTGGGCCGGCCACGCCTCGCTCCACCCGCAGCGCGCCGCTGCGTTCGGTCACCAGAAACCGCCCATCGGGCAGGAAGGCCAGCCCCCAGGGATGGTCGAGCCCTTCGGCCAGCACCGTGGCGGTCAGCGGCCCGGCGCTGCTCTCGACCGTCTGGGCCAGCGCCGCGCCACCCGGGCCCGGCAGCGCCGCCGCCAGCGCCAGGAGCACACTCAATCGTGCGGTTCTCATCTCGCATCCTCCTTGCTCGTTCTCCCCTTGCATCGGCGTGTGGAGAGCCTATGTTCAGTTTCGGGCACCGGCTTGACCGCAACGCGGCAGACGGGCAAGCTCATTGTCATCTCCCCGAAAAACTTATCGTGAAGCGGTCGCCGAACGAGATTTGGCTGGGGAGAGGCACATGCCGGCGGGGTGCGAGCCCGGCGCCGGCGTAACAGGTTTCTTGGCGCGTCGCGGCCTGCGGAAAGACCGGTCGTACGCGCTGTTTTATTTGCCGAGCCGAGTGGAGGCGAGACATATGGACAAGATCCCGGTGACCGTGCAGGGACACAAGGCGCTGACGGCCGAATACGAACACCGCACCGCGGTCGAGCGTCCCCGGATCATCGAGGCCATTTCCGAGGCGCGCGCCCATGGCGACCTGTCGGAAAACGCCGAGTATCATGCCGCCAAGGAGCAGCAGAGCCTCAACGAAGGCCGCATCCAGGAGCTCGAGGCCATGCTGGCCCTGGCCGAGATCATCGACGTCACCAAGCTGAGCGGCGATACCGTCAAGTTCGGCGCCACGGTGACCTTTCTCGACGAGGATACCGAGGACGAAAAGACCTATCAGGTGGTGGGCGATCCGGAGGCCGACGCCTCGGCCGGCCGCATCTCCATTTCCTCGCCCATCGCCCGTGCCATGATCGGCAAGGAGGAAGGCGATTCGTTCGAGGTCGCCGCGCCCGGCGGCTCCCGCAGCTACGAAATCCTCAAGATACGGTATATCTGACGCTCAAATATTGAGCCTCTCCCCGCTATTCTGTGTCTTTTCGGTGCACTCGCGCGCAATGCTGTCGCAGGCGCGCGACTTTGCCTTGAAACCATGGCGCTTCGCCCCTTAACTAAGGGGCGAGGGCGTTGTTCTGTCCCATTGGAGAAGCGTCGCGATGCACGCGAAAGTCATCATCATCGGTTCCGGCCCGGCGGGCTACACCGCGGCCATCTATGCGGCGCGGGCCATGCTCGAGCCGGTGATGATCCAGGGCTTGCAGCCCGGCGGCCAGCTCACCATCACCACCGACGTGGAGAATTATCCCGGCTTTGCCGACGTCATCCAGGGCCCCTGGCTGATGGAGCAGATGCAGGCGCAGGCCGAGCATGTCGGCACGCGCATCGTCAACGACATCATCACCCATGTCGATTTCGACCGCCGCCCCTTCGTGCTCAGCGGCGACAGCGGCACCACCTACACCGCCGACAGCGTCATCATCGCCACCGGCGCCCAGGCCAAATGGCTGGGCCTGCCTTCCGAGCAAAAATTCCAGGGGTTCGGGGTTTCCGCCTGCGCCACCTGCGACGGCTTCTTCTATCGCGGCAAACAGGTTCTGGTGGTCGGCGGCGGCAATACGGCGGTGGAGGAAGCGCTGTTCCTCACCAATTTCGCCGAAAAGGTCATCCTCGTGCACCGGCGCGACGAATTCCGCGCCGAGCGCATCCTGCAGGATCGCCTGTTCAAGCACCCCAAGGTGGAAGTGCGCTGGAACACCGAAGTGGTCGAGGTCACCGGCGCCCCCATGCCGCCCTCGGTCAATGCCGTCACCTTGCGCGATAATTCCACCGGCCGCGTCTACGAGCAGCCGGTCGACGGCGTTTTCGTCGCCATTGGCCACGCGCCGGCCACCGCCATCTTCGCCGGCAAGCTCGACATGAAGCCCGGCGGCTATCTGCAGGTGAAGCCGGGCACCACCGAAACCAATATTCCCGGCGTTTTCGCCGCCGGCGACGTCACCGACGACGTCTACCGCCAGGCCGTCACCGCCGCCGGCATGGGCTGCATGGCCGCGCTCGACGCCGAGCGGTTCCTGGCCCGGCACGAACTGGCCGAGGCCGCCGAATAACGCGGCTCCAGCATGATCGAGGAAATCCGCATCACCGTCATAATTCCTGCGCCGCCCTCTTCTAAAGCCAGTGCGATCGTCCGCCCCGGCTGACCAAACAGAAAGCGTCACGAGACATGCTCGACTGGGACAAGCTCCGGATTTTCCATACCGCCGCTGAGTCGGGCAGTTTCACCCACGCCGCCGAGAAGCTGGGCATGAGCCAGTCGGCGGTCAGCCGCCAGATTTCGGCGCTCGAAGACGATCTGGGCCTGAAACTCTTCATCCGCCACGCGCGCGGCCTCGTGCTCACCGAGGTGGGCGAGCAGTTGTTCCGCACCGCCCACCGCATGCACTGGGAGTTGCAGCAGGTCGAGACCCAGATGTCGGAAAGCCAGGACGAGCCCACCGGCCCGCTGGTGGTCACCACCACGGTGGGCATCGGCTCGGCCTGGCTCAGCTCGCGCCTCGACGAATTTTTGCGCCTCTACCCGCTGATCCAGCTCGAAGTGCGCCTCACCGACGCCGAGCTCGACCTGGCCATGCGCGAGGCCGACGTGGCCATCCGCCTGCACCGGCCGAACCAGTCGGAGATGATCCAGCGCAAGCTCTTCACCGTCCACAACCATTTCTACGCCAGCAACGCCTATATCGACGAACACGGCATGCCCACCAGCGCCGAGCAGTTCGACGATCACCGCATCATCAGCTTCGGCGAGCCGGTGCCGTCCTATCTGGGCGACATCAACTATCTCGAACGCATGGGCCGCCCCGATTCGAGCCCGCGCCGCGCCGCCCTCAAGATCAACGCCATCTACGGCATGTTGCAGGCCTGCCAGGCCGGCGTCGGCATCGCCATGCTGCCCGACTACGTCACCGAGCGCTATAACGAGCTGGTGCGCATCCTGCCCGAGGTCGAGCTGCCGGCCTACGAGGCCTATTTCGTCTATCCCCCCGCCCTCAAGAATTCCAAGCGCGTCGGCGTCTTCCGCGATTTTCTCGTCGCCAAGGCCCGCGAGTGGAGCTTCTAGAGCATTTCACGCTTGTGGTGCAGCGTCTTGCGACGCCTTCACCGGTATTCCCGCAGGTGCAGGAATGACAGCATGGGGATACCAACGCCCCCGACGCTGCCCCCGGGCGAAGACCCGGGGGCCATTATCCCGCTCAACCGGCATTGCGGCTCCCGCACCGGCCCCCGGATCAGGTCCGGGGGCAACCCAGTGGTCGTGGTGGGGGGAGCAAACTGCCGATTCCGTTTGGCGGTGAAACGCTCTAGCCGCCGGCTTTTCCGGGAAGCGCCACCCCCTGCGGCAGCACGCCGCAAGCCCTGCAGAAACCCTTTGAAATACAAACGCTTTTTCCGCTCGCATGCGGCCAGTGCATGGCTGACATACGTAACTCAGGATTGGCGAAGCGCGCCATCCTTCCTATATGCCCCCCCAGCACAGCGGATGTTTCTCCTCCCTCCCTTGCATCCGCTGCGTTCCCTCCAGGCGGGTTCCGACCCGCCACTCCTAACGGCTTCGCCCTCCCCTCGGGCGAGGCCGTTTTTTTATAACCTGCTGCTGCCCCTCGAAAAATGCATGGCTGGCATGCCGGCTTCTCTATTGCCGACTGGATCGGTAGAGTACATAAAGCCCATGTCGCTGAGGCGCGCTCCGTTCTCCTCCTCCCTTCGGACCCCGCATCGCGACACCGAACCCTGGGTCTTCTCCTCCTCCCTCGACCCGGGTTCACCCGGCAGCGTGCTCCTCCTCCGCACCCTGCCCTACTCGATTTGGCTTCGGCCCTATCAATAAGGCTCCAACCCCGGTTGGAGCCTCTTTTTTTGCCTCGCCCGCCGCGGGCGACTGTGCCAGCCGCATGGCTGGCATGCCGGAAGACGCATTGCTGACCAAACGGTCAAAACCTATATTGGCCTTGTCGATGCGACGCCGCTCCGTTTCCTCCTCCCTTCGGACCCGCGTTGCCCGGCATCGGGTTTGGCCGTTTCCTCCTCCCTCGGCCGGGCCCATCGGTTTCGGGCTTCTCCTCCTCCCTTGCCCGCGACCCCTTACTGTCGATTTGGCTTCGGCCCTATCAATAAGGCTCCAACCTCGGTTGGAGCCTCTTTTTTTGCGCGCGCGGCCGCCCGCACCTGCCACCATTGCATGGCAGCACTTCCGAACCGGCGTTTGTGCTGGAGCCTGTCCCGGCCGATACTGGCTTCATCGGCGGGACGCGTGGTGGCCCGCCCCTCCAAGGTCAGCGGCCCCGGCCGAAGACCCCTGGCCCCGCCCATCCCCTCGGGCGGGGCCTTTTTATTGTCGGGCGGCAGTTCTTGCCGGCAGAAGCTGCCGCATGCCGCCGCCGCGCCCGCTGTCCCCCTGAAATGATTGCAGCTTTTCCGGCACGGCGCTTGCAGGGCATGGCCCGCAACCTCGGAGGCAAGCATGGTCGCCGTCACCACCGCCAATTCGGTTTATGCCGCCTACCAGAGCCATGGCGCCGGCTACGCCGCCGCTGGCGGGAGCAAGGCCGCCGCCGCCACGACGACAGCGGGCAGCGACGCCGCCGCCACCGCGATCACGCTCTCCGAAGCCGCCATGGCCGCGTTGGCCGAGCGCGACTTCACCACGGTGCTGGCCGATGCCCGGACCAAGCTCGCCGGCCTGCTGGCCGACGCCGATCGCCTGACGCCGTTGCAGGACGGGCAGCTGGCACTCGACCTGTCCAGTCTCGACCAGCGCGAACTCTACGCCATGGCGAGCGACGCCGGCTTCTCGGCGGACGAGCAGGAGGCCGCCGGCCTCGAAATGCAGCGCCGGCTCGAGGCGGCATTGGCCGGCCCCGCCGCCGTCGCCCGCGTCACCGGCAGCTATGTCGGCCTCTACAAGGCCGCCGCCGCCTATCTCGACAGTCTCGGGGCCGAAGAACGCGCCACCGCCGACTGGCAGGCGGGCCGCGACGCGCTCACCGAGGGATTGCGGCAACTGCAAAGCCGGCCGGGCAATCTGCCCGACGCCGGCGGCAGCGACCCCGTGGCGCTTTATCTGGCGCTCAGCGACGCCGGCGAAACCGCCGCCCCCGCCATGACCGACCTGGCCGCCAATGCCCGCACCACGCTCGACCGCCTCTACGCTGCGGCCCGGGCCAACGGCAAGGCGCCCAGCTTCAACCGCAACACCACCATCGGCACCTATATCGACGTGTCGGGCTTTTCCAGCCGCGCCCTCTCCGCCATGGTGCTCGACACAGAGGGGCGTTTTACCGGCGAGGAAGTGCACGCCGCCCGCACGGCTCTCCAGGCCAAGAGCGGCGCCACCCTGCTGGCCAGTTTCCAGAACGCCGCCAGGTCGAGCGATCCCACCGCTTTCAGCCAGAACGTCATCGCCGCCTTCTCCTCGCTCAGCCCCGAGGAGCGCCAGGCCGCCGGCTGGTCCGACCAGCTCTACCAGGCGGCCTTGCAAAACTATGCCTCCACCAGCAAGCTCATGGGCATGTTCTCGCAGGCCGGCGGCACCGGCAATGCCAGCCTCGCCACCCTGCTCGGCGGTTGAAGGCCGCTACCGGATGCCGGCGCAGAACGTCTGGATGCGGGAGACCGCTTCCTCGAGTTCCGCATTGCTTGCCGCGTAGCTGAGGCGGAAATGCCCCGGCAGCCCGAAGGCGGCGCCGTGCACCAGCGCCACCCCGGTTTCCTCGAGCAGCGCCAGCACGAAATCCTCGTCCGTCTCCAGCGTGGTGCCGCCGGCGCTGGTCCGGCCCAGCAGCCGCTGGCACGAGGGGAACACGTAAAACGCCCCTTCCGGCGTCAGGCAGTCGAGCCCGGTATTGGCATTGAGCCCGGCCACCACCAGGTCGCGCCGCGCCTGAAACACCGCCCGCCACTCCTTGAGAAAATCCTGCGGCCCGTTGAGCGCCGCCACCGCCGCCCATTGCGAGATCGAGGCGGGATTGGTGGTCGACTGGCTTTGCAGCTTGGTCATCGCCGCCAGCAGCGGCCGCGGCCCGGTGCAATAGCCGATGCGCCAGCCGGTCATGGCGTGCGACTTGGAAACGCCGTTCATGGTCAGCGTGCGCGCCTGCAGGGCCGGCTCCACCTGCACGATGGTGGCAAAGCTCCCCCCGTCATAGACCAGCACCTCGTAGATATCGTCGGTGAGGATATGCACGTGCTCGTGCCGCATCAGCACCGCCGCCAGCGCCTTCAGCTCATCGGCCGAATAGGCCGCGCCGCTGGGGTTGGAGGGCGTATTGAGGATCAGCCACTTGGTCTTTGGGGTGATTGCCGCTTCCAGCGCTTCGGGCGCCAGCTTGAAGCCGGTGGAGGCGTCGGCCACGGCGAAAACCGGCGTCGCGCCGCACAGCCTGACGATTTCGGGATAGCTCACCCAATAGGGCACCGGCACGATCACCTCGTCGCCCGGATTAAGCGTCGCCAGCAGCGCGTTGAAGATGATCTGCTTGCCGCCCGAGGCGACGAAGCAATCGGCCGGCGTCACGTCCAGCCCGTTGTCGCGGCGGAACTTTGCCGCCACCGCCTGCTTGAGCTCGGCGATCCCGTCCACATTGGTGTAGCGGGTCTTGCCCTCGTCCATGGCCTGCTTGGCGGCATTCCGCACATGCTCGGGGGTATCGAAGTCCGGCTCGCCGGCGGAAAGCGCGATGATGTCGCGGCCCTCCTGCGCCAGAAGGCGCGCCTTCTGGCTGATCGCCACGGTTGCCGATGGCGCCACCCGGCCCAGCGCGTCAGACAAGAACCCCATAATCGCCTCCCAGCATCGATGCGCCGCAGCAATACGCATTCCCTCCGTGCCCGGCAACCGCCCTTTTGGTAGCGCGCCGCGCCGGTCACAGTTCTGCCCTCAAATCGGCTCCACCTTTCCCCTTTCGGTTCATACCGCCACCCCATTGTGGTGGTGGAGTGGTGGGCGTTGAAGCGAGGAAAGACGTCGATCCCATGCACAAATCCGCGTCCCCCAGGCGCAAGCGGGCCTGGCTCCTGGGCCTGGCCGGCAGTATCCTGCTCGGCCTGGCCGCCACCGGCGCCTTCCTTGTCGGGGTCACCCCGGCAATGGCGGCGGCGCTGGCCAGCCAGCCCGATACGCAGGTGGCGGTCTTCATGGTGCCGCTGGCCCTGCTGATCCTGGTCTTGCTTTACGAAGTCGCGCGCATTGCCTGGCGCGACGCCGTGCCGGCCCCCGCACCCCATCCCCGCCGGCGCCGCCCGCATTGGGCGTCCGGCCGGAGCGCGGGGTAGCCGCTATCTTTGTTTCTCCCTGACCAACTGAGGCCGGCCCTGCGCCGGCCTTTTTTCTGCGCGACAAAGGTCCAATTGCCGGCCTCGGGCGCGCGGCGCACAGTCCGGCCATGAGGAGGAGGAGGAAGCACCATGTTCGTTGACAGCATTTTACGGACCAAGGGCAGCGCCGTTCACACCCTGTCGGAAGCCGCGACGCTCGCCGACGCCGTTGCCGCCCTCAATAGCCACAATATCGGCGCGCTGGTCATCACCGCCGCTACCGGCGCGGTCACCGGCATCCTTTCCGAGCGCGACATCGTGCGCCGTCTCGGCACCGATCCTGCCACCACCCTGGCCCAGCCGGTCACCGCCTGCATGACCCCCGACCCGGTGACCTGCACCTCCACCACCTCGGTCGAGGAAATCATGGAGCGCATGACCCGCCGCCGCATCCGCCACGTGCCGGTGGTCGACGGCGGCGCCCTCGTCGGCATCGTCTCCATCGGCGACGTGGTGAAATCCAAGATCGAGCAGGTCGAGACCGAAGCCGAAGCCATGCGCGACTACATCGCCGGCTGACGCCCCGCGCCCAGCCACAGCACGCCCGCCGCCGTGGGCCGGAAGCCGCAGCCACGGTAAAACCCTTCCAGCTGCGGCTCGAAATCGACGTGCAGCCATTCCGCTCCCCGGGCGCGGGCGGCTTCGGCCGCCTGCCGCACCAGCGCCGTGGCGATGCCCTGCCGCCGCCACGCCGGATCGACGCAGGTGTCGAGGATGAAGGCGTGCACGCCGCCGTCCCAGGCGACATTGACGAAACCCACCAGCCGGCCGTCCTCCAGCGCCCCGACATGTACGAGGCTGCGCGCCAGGAGCGGCCCGAAGGCCCGCGCCGCCGTCGCGCCCCAGGCCCGCCGCCACAGCTGGTTGAGCGCCTCATCGTCGGGAAACGGGTCGATCACGATTTTAGGCATGCGCGCCTCACCTTACCGACCTTGCCAAGTCTTCATGCGCCCGCAATCTCAGGCATAGCCCGCCTCGCCTATCGTGGCTGCGTACCGGTCCCCCGGTCACTCCCATGCAAAGGATAACCCCATGAAGACGATTTCCAAAACCGCCCTCGTGGCGCTGCTGACCGCCAGCGTCGGGCTGACCGCCATCGCCCCCGTCTGGGCCCAGGAGACACCCTCCCCCGCGCCGCTCGCCGCCCCGGCCACGCCGGACGCGGCCGTCAAAACCCCCACCGGGCGCGGCTTTGGCCTCTCCCTGCACGGCCCGCGCGCCGGCGGCGGCGATGTCTTCAATCTCGAGCGCGGCGCCGAAAGCGTCGAAATCGCCCTGGTGCGCCTCGGCTACCGGCTCGAACTCACCGCCGACCAGGAGGCCTTGCTCGAAACGCTGAAAACCAGCACCATCGCCGCCGCCGAAGACTTCGCCGCCGCCACCGCCGATCTGCGCCCCACCCGGCCCGCCGCCGGCGAGACGCCCGATTTCGCCGCCCGCCTCGACAGCCGCATCGCGCTCGAAAAGGCGCGCCTCGCCGCCCTCGAAGCCATCCAGCCGGCCGCCAACGCCTTTTTCGACAGCCTCAGTGCCGAACAGCAGGCGCAACTGACGCCGCAGCGCCGCGATGTCGGCCGGGACCGCCAGCGCGGCAACGCCTGGCAGCAGGGCCGCCCCGGCCAGATGCCGGGCTTTGGCCAGCATGGCCCCCGCCACCGCGCGCCGGCCCCGGACAACGCCCCCGAAACCCCGGCGGCCCCGCAGGGCTGACCCGCAATCCTTGCCGGCCCGCCGCTCTCCTTCGCGGCGGGCCGGCCGCGGCACCTTTTTTCGCGTGCCGCCGGACCCCGGCCCCTCGTGGCCGGGGTTTGCTTTTGGGCCGGCCTCGACTACCAATCATGGAGCCGCCCACAGGAACCGCCATGACCGCCCTGCCTCTCGATCCCGCGCGCATCCGCGCCCTCTTCCCTGCCTTTGCCGAGCCGAGCCTGCGCGACCAGGCGTTTTTCGAGAATGCCGGCGGCTCCTATACGGCCGGGGCCGTGCTGGAGCGGCTCGACCACTATTATCGCGCCACCAAGGTGCAGCCCTATGGCGCCTATCCGGCCGCCATCGCGGCGGGCGAGGCCATGGACCTGGCCTATGCGCGCCTCGCCGCCGCCCTTAACGTGCCGGCCGAATGGCTGCATTTCGGTCCCTCGACCTCGGCCAATACCTATGTGCTGGGCCACGCCTTTGCCGACTGGCTGCGGCCGGGCGACGCCATCGTCGTCACCAATCAGGACCACGAAGCCAATACCGGCGCCTGGCGCCGCCTCGCCCGGCACGGCATCGAGGTGCGCGAATGGGCCGTCGATCCGCGCAGCGGGCACCTGGCGCCCGACGCGCTCGATCCCTTGCTCGACGCCAGCGTCAGGCTGGTCGCCATGCCGCACTGCTCCAATATCGTGGGCGAGATCAACCCGGTGGCCGAGATCGCCGCGCGCGTCCACGCCGCCGGCGCCGTTCTCGCGGTCGACGGCGTCAGCGCCGCCCCGCACGGCCTGCCCGATCTGCCGGCGCTCGGCGCCGATATCTACCTGTTTTCCGCCTACAAGACGTTCGGTCCGCATCAGGGCGTCATGGCCATCCGCCCCGAACTGGCGGCGCAATTGCCCAATCAGGGCCATTTCTTCAACGACGGCAAGCCGCGCTACCGGCTCACCCCGGCCGGGCCCGATCACGCCCAGATCGCCGCCGCCGCCGGCATCGCCGACTATCTCGAACAGCTTGCCGCCCTCGCCGGCCCGCAAATAGCGGGCGAAAATCCGTTCCGCCGGGCCGAGGCCGCCATGCACGCGCAGGAACGCGCCCTGATGCAGCCGCTGCTCGCTTACCTCGCCGGTCGCAACGACGTGCGCCTCATCGGCCCGGCCGATATCGCGCGGCGGGCGCCCACCATCGCGTTGCATCACCGCGAGCCGGGCAGCGAACTGGCCCGGCGCCTCGCCGCGCACGGCATCATGGCGGGCGGCGGCCATTTCTACGCCTGGCGCCTGCTCGAAGCGCTGGGCATCGACCCGCAGCACGGCGTGCTGCGCCTTTCCTTCCTCCACTACACCACGCCCGCCGAGATCGACCGGCTGATTGCCGCCCTCGACGCCGAACTCTAAAACCCGTCCCGCCACCGCCATGATGGCGGCAACCCCTTCCCTCCCGGCAGGCTCGCCCGCGACGCCGCCGCAACCGCTCGTTGTTTCATGCCCCGTCCGCTTGCCACCAGCCTGCTCCTGCTCTGCACCATGTTCTGGGGCTTTGCCTTCATCGCCCAGAAAACCGCCATGGACAGCATGGGGCCGCTCACCTTCACCGGCGTGCGCTATCTCATCGGCGGCCTCCTGGTGCTGCCGCTGGCGCTGGCCGAGCGGCGGCGCCGGCCCGTCGCCCTGACGCCCACCCAGTGGCTCTTCATCGGCGCGGTATGCGTGGTGTTCTTCTTCGGCTCCTGGCTGCAACAGGCGGGCCTCGCCTTCACCACCGCCACCAATGGCGGCTTCCTCACCGGGCTCTACGTCTTCTTCGTGCCGCTGCTCGGCTTCCTCGTCTTCCGCACCCGGCCGCACCCCATCATCCTGGTCGGCGTACCCATGGCGCTGGTCGGCATTTTCTACCTCAATGGCGGCGGCGGCCTGCACCACTTCAATTTCGGCGACGCGCTGGTGGCCGGCTGCGCCGTGTTCTGGGCGCTGCACGTGCTGCTGCTGGGCCATATCGCGCGCGATACCGGCCTGCCCATCTTCATCTCCGCCATCACCTTCCTTGCCGCCGGCGTGCTGGCCTGCGGCCTGGCGCTGGCCTTCGAGGCGCCGCAGCCGGCCGCCATCCAGGCCGGCTGGATCGAAATTGCCTACGCCGCCGTGCTCTCCACCGCCGTCGGCTTCACCTTCCAGGCCATCGGCCAGCAATACGTGCCGGCCGCCAATGCCGCGATCATCCTCTCGGCGGAGAGCCTGTTCGCGGCGCTGGGCGGGGCCATCCTCCTGGGCGAGCGGCTGACGCCCGTCGGCTATGCCGGCGCGGCGCTGATCTTTTTCGCCATCGTCATGGTCGAGGTGGTGCCCCCGCTCTGGGCCCGCCGCCGTCCCCACATGCCGCGCACCACCAACTGATCACGGGGCGTATCGGTAAAGCTGGTAGGTCCGGCAGAACACCGTGAGAAAGCACCCCTGCAGGGTGATCTGGTCGGCCCCCACCTGGGTGATCGTGCCGCTGGCGCTCTGCCCGAAGACGTGCAGTTCGCCCCGCCAGCGACCGGGGCCGAGGGGCCGCGCATGGTCGATCAGCATGGTATTGAGATAGGGCAGGTTTTCCGCGTTGTCCGCGCCATTGCCCAGCCAGACCAGCGTGGCGCACAACTCCGTGCCGTCGCCGCACAGATGCACCGCATAGCGCGAATCGCGCATCTCGATTTCCCACAGGCCCTCGGGCGAGGCCAGCGCCGGCCCGAGGCCGCAGAGGCCGAAAAGGGCGGCCAGCGCCAGCCGCCGGCCGGCCCTATTGATGCCGGTACATTTCATAGGTCTTGCACACCACGAGGAAGGCGCAGCCGCTCAGCGTCAGGTGGTCGTTGCTGCGCTCGGTAATGGTGCCCGACATATTGTAGCCGAACAGCTTCAACTGCCCCTTCCACTGGCCCGCCGCCACCTGCCGCAGGCCGTTGGCCATGGGCTTGCCCAGATAAGGCTTGTACTGCTCGTTGTAGTCGGCGTCCGAGAGCCACACCAATTGCCCGCAAAGCTGCGTGCCGTCGCCGCAAAAACCCAGTTGGAACCGCGTGTCCCTGGTATGGAGTTCCCAGACGCCCACCGGCGAGGCCTGTGCCGGCAGCGCCCCCGCCAGCAGCGCCAGCCCTGCAATCGCTCCGAAAATCCGCCGCATCCGCATCGCTCCCAGTTCCAGAAAAATCCTGCCCCATGCTGGCGCGCCGCGCCTGAACCGCACCTGAACGTCTGTCACGCGCCCGTCATGCGGCCTTTATAAGGTCGACGCGTTCCCGGCCTCTCCCATGCGGCCCGGACCCGCCGGACCCCCCGCGTCCCCAACGCTCGCGTCCGGCCCGTCGAAGGCTCGACCGCCAACCCGCGCCTTCGCACCGACCCCGTTCGGTTCTGGCCGCCTCCGGGCGGCCTCTTTTTTGTGGACCGGCCCGTTTTGCCCTCGCGCCCGCCCCCCGGCTGGGCCACAACCGGTACGAACGGCATTTCCATTGTGCCGCCGGCTCCGGGCGCGATCATGGCCAAGCTCTATTTTTCCTATGCGGCGATGAATGCCGGCAAGTCCACCCTGCTGTTGCAGGCGGCCTACAATTACCGCGAGCGCGGCATGCGGCCCCTGCTCTACACCTCCGCCCTTTATGTCGAGGACGGCGCCGGGCTCATCGTCTCGCGCATCGGCATTGCCGAGACGGCCGAGCTCTACGCCGCCGGCGACGACCTCTACCAGTCGATCCGCGACTTCCACGAGGAATCGCGGGTCGATTGCGTCTTCATCGACGAGGCCCAGTTCCTCACCCGCGAGCAGGTATGGCAGCTGGCGCGCGTTGCCGACCGGCTCGGCATTCCGGTGATGTGCTACGGGCTGCGGACCGATTTCCAGGGCAGACTATTTCCCGGCGCCATGGAATTGCTGGCCATCGCCGACACGCTGCGCGAGATCCGCACCATCTGCGCCTGCGGCGCCAAGGCCACCATGGTGGTCCGCCAGGACCTGGCCGGTCGCGTCCTCACCGAAGGCGACCAGGTTTCCATCGAAAAATCCGTCTATCTGTCCCTGTGCCGCAAGCACTGGGAAGAAGCGGTCGGCCGCTGGCCGGTGAAAGGACCCTGACCCATGCCCACCGCCCTCGCCGAACCGCACGGCACCCTCACCATCCGCACCCTGGCCATGCCCGCCGACACCAACCCGGCCGGCGATATCTTCGGCGGCTGGGTGATGAGCCAGATGGATATCGCCGGCGCCATCGCCGCCGTCGAGCGCGTGCAGGGCCGCGTGGTCACCGTCGCGGTGGAAGCCATGACCTTCATCGCCCCGGTCAAGGTGGGCGACGTGCTCTGCGTCTACACGCGGGTGGAGCGCATCGGCACCACCTCCATCAGCATCGGCCTCGAAGCCTGGGTGCGCCGCAACCGGCTCGACGACCGCCAGAAGGTCACCGAGGCCCGCTTCGTCTACGTCTCGCTCGACGACGAAGGCCGCAAGCGCCCCATCGCCGCCACCGCCTGACCTTTGGCGCCCCGCCCCGACGCTCTCCAACAATACCGGGCGCGGGTTTCAGAAGCGGGTGCCGGCACTTCCAAAAACACCGACGCTGCCCACGGGCCTGACCCGTGGGCCGGCCGCGGCGCCCCCACCGCTTCGGCGCTTGCCGGGAATGGCCCGCGGTCGCGCCCGCGGGCAGCAACGGTGGGAGCGGCAGCCCCGTGCGCAAGACCCGAAAAGCTGAACCCTCCTTGCCGCCGCCATTCAGCTTGCGTTCAGCCGGCGGGTGCTTTGAAGGACAGCAAGACGCCGCCACGGCGTTGAGGCCATCGAACGGCCGGGCCGGAACTCTTTTGCGCCCCGCTCCGTTTTGTGGAAAATAACCGGCACCGCGACCGCCAGCGTTGCCCCGAAGGGTCGGGGCCGGTCGTCCGGGGCCATGGGAGCTTGAACATGAACCGTCATATCCGCCGACAGCTTCTCAACATGGCCACCGGCATCGCCGTGGCCGCTGCCGCCCTCGTGGTCTTCCTGCCCGCCGCCTGGGCGGCGCCCGGCACCGCCACCAGCAACGTCAATGTGCGCTCCGGCCCCGGCACCGGCTACGCCGTCGTCGACACGCTGCGTCGCGGCGAGCAGGTCGACGTGCAGCGCTGCCAGGGCTCCTGGTGCTACATCGTCAAGCGCGGCTCCGATGGCTGGGTCTCGGCCAACTATCTCAGCGCCGGCGGCCAGCCGGTCAATCCCAGCCAGCCCGGCATTTCCTTTGGCTTTTCCGTGCCCGGCGGCCCCAGCTTCAGCATCGGCGTCGGCAATGGCGTGACGCCGCCGCGGCCGCCCATCGTCCGCCCCACCCCGCCCCCGGCGCGCAGCGAAGTGTGCTTCTTCGACCGGGCCGGCATGCGTGGCGACAGCTTCTGCCTGCAGGCGGGGGAAAGCACCCGGCTGCGCGGCCGTGACGGCGTCGCCTCGATCGACAATCCCCGGGGCCTCTCGGTCGAACTCTGCGCCGATCGCGGTCCGCGCGATTGCCGCACCTATACCACCAGCACCAATTCGCTGGGCCGCTTCGGTGATCGCATCTCCACGGTGCGCGTCAACCGCCGCTGAATGAGAGCATGACAACGGGCCGCCGCAGGGCGGCCCGTTCGTTTCCGGCCCGGCATCCGTCTCCGGGCCATCTGCATGGGGGAAATCACGATGCGGTCGCTACACGTCCTCGGCCTTTGCCTCGCCTTTCTGGCCGCCACGCTGCTGCCGGCGGCGGCCGCCAGCGAAACCGGCAGCCATGGCTGGAGCCTGGCGCCCCTGACCCTGGTCGACGGCCCCGGCCCGGCCTATGCGCCGACCGGCACCATCGCCGCCGCCACCGCCATCAGGATCCTGCGCTGCCAGCGCATCTGGTGCCTCGTCGACGGCAGCGGCAGCCGTGGCTGGACCCACAAGGCCCGCATCGGCTTCGGCCAGGCCCCGCGCCCGCCGCTGAGCGGCCCCCGCCTCGATTACCCGGCCGGCGGCCCCGGCAGCGTCTGCTTTTATACCGGCGCCAACTATACCGGCACCGCGCTCTGCGCCCGCAGCGGCCAGGTCTTCACCGATCTGGCGCGCTACGGCATGGACAATGCGTTTTCCTCCGTTGCGGTGGAGGGCAATGTGTCCGCCGCCGTCTGCCGCGACCGCCAGTTGCAGTCCTACTGCCTGCGCATCACGCAAAGCCAGCCGCTGCTCGACCGCTATCTGCGACGCAACCTCTCCTCCATCCGCGTCTATTGAGCCGCCGCCGTTTTCTCCTGACCCGGGCTGTCAGCACCCCTGTTCCCTCTCCGTTCAGGGTTTGCTAGTCTGGCGCGGAACGTTGCATTCCCGCTTTCCGTTTCCCATCTGGGGAGTCTCTCCAGAACCCCAAGAGTTGTGCCATGGCCTCCAAGTCCACCCGTCCGGGCAAGGCGGAATTTTCCATTGACGATTTCATCGGCGAAATCGAAAAGGCCGAGGATCTGCAGGCCAGCAAGCCCCTTTATGCCGAGCGCATGAAGAACAAGCGCGCCCTCGACCGCGCCGAGGCGGCGGAGAAGGCCAAACTCTCGCCGCTGGAAAAGCGCCGCACCACCAAGTCGAACCACGACACCGCCACCGGCATGGCGAAAAAGACCGGCAAGACCAAGATCAACTCGGTCGATCGCGTCGATTTCGACGGCTTTGGCGAGGCGCCGCAGGCCGGCTTCGGCCACGTGCCCAGCCAGCGCGCCAGCGCCCGCGACATTTCCCGCGCCGCCGCCACCGACCCGGCAGCCATGGCCAGGGTGCGCGAGGCGCTCGACGCCTCGGTGAAGAAGCACAAGGCGAAGAAGGGCGAGGATATTTCCGGCGCCACCACGGTGGGCATCACCGCCACCGTCAAGGCCCTCGAGCAGATCATCCTGCACGGCCGCAAGGAGGTGGAAGGCTCCGCCCCCTGGGTGCCGCACCGCCCCGAGCGCCCGCTGAAGCGCGGCGCCTCAAAACCCTTCCGCCTCGCCACCGACTATGTGCCGGCCGGCGACCAGCCCACCGCCATCGCCGAACTGGTGGAGGGCATCGACAATGGCGAGACCGACCAGGTGCTGCTCGGCGTTACCGGCTCGGGCAAGACTTTTACCGTCGCCCAGACCATCCAGCGCACCCAGCGCCCGGCGCTGATCCTGGCGCCCAACAAGACGCTGGCCGCCCAGCTCTATGGCGAGTTCAGGAACTTCTTCCCCGACAACGCGGTGGAATATTTCGTTTCCTACTACGACTACTACCAGCCCGAAGCCTACGTGCCGCGCACCGACACCTATATCGAGAAGGAATCGACCATCAACGAGCAGATCGACCGCATGCGCCACTCGGCGACGCGCGCGATCCTCGAACGCGACGACGTCATCATCGTCGCCTCGGTCTCCTGCATCTACGGTATCGGTTCGGTGGAAGACTATACCGCCATGACCATCGACGTGCAGAAGGGCGAAAAGATCGACCAGCGCCAGCTGCTCGCCAAGCTGGTGGCCCTGCAATACAAGCGCGGCGACACCGGCTTCGTGCGCGGCACCTTCCGGGTGCGCGGCGACACGGTGGAAATCTTCCCCGCCCACTACGAAGCCGCCGCCTGGCGCGTCACCCTCTTCGGCAACGAGGTGGAGACGATCACCGAATTCGATCCGCTGACCGGCAAGAAGAGCGCCGACCTCACCTTCATCCGCGTCTACGCCAATTCCCACCACGTGACGCCGCGCGCCACCATGAACCAGGCGTTGAAGGCCATTCGCGCCGAGCTGGCGGCGCGCCTGCAGGAGCTGAACGGCGCCGGCCGGTTTCTCGAAGCCCAGCGGCTCGAGCAGCGCACCCTGTTCGACCTCGAAATGATGGAAGCCACCGGCTCCTGCGCCGGGGTCGAGAACTATTCGCGCTATTTCTCCGGCCGCAAGCCCGGCGAGCCGCCGCCGACCCTCTTCGAATACCTGCCCGACGACGCGCTGGTCTTCGTCGACGAAAGCCACGTCACCATCGGCCAGCTGGGCGCCATGTATCGCGGCGATCTGCGGCGCAAGGCGACGCTGGCCGAATACGGCTTCCGCCTCCCCAGCTGCATGGACAACCGCCCCCTCCGCTTCGAGGAGTGGAACGCCATGCGCCCGCAATCGGTCTATGTCTCGGCCACCCCCGGCAGCTGGGAGATGGAGCAGACCGGCGGGGTCTTTGCCGAACAGGTCATCCGCCCCACCGGCCTCATCGACCCGCCCGTGGAAATCCGGCCCGCCACACACCAGGTGGACGACGTCATCGACGAAATCCGCGCCACCATCGACAATGGCTACCGCACGCTGGTCACCGTCCTCACCAAGAAGATGGCCGAGGACCTGACCGAATACCTGCACGAGCAGGGCATCCGCGTGCGCTACATGCACTCGGACGTCGACACCATCGAGCGCATCGAAATCATCCGCGACCTGCGCCTCGGCGCCTTCGACGTGCTGGTGGGCATCAACCTCCTGCGCGAGGGCCTCGACATTCCCGAATGCGGGCTGGTCGCCATTCTCGACGCCGACAAGGAAGGTTTCTTGCGCTCGGAAACCTCCCTCATCCAGACCATCGGCCGCGCCGCCCGCAATGTCGACGGCAAGGTAATCCTCTACGCCGACCGCACCACCGGCTCGATGGAGCGGGCGCTGGCCGAAACCAACCGCCGCCGCGACAAGCAGCTCGCCTATAACCAAGCCAACGGCATCACCCCGCAATCGGTCAAGGCCCGCATCAACGACATCGTCGACTCCGTCTACGAGCAGGACCACGTCACGGTTTCCATCGGCAAGGGCAAGGACGGCAAGGAAAAAACCGTCACCGGCGACAACCTCGCCACCGTCATCAAGGACCTCGAACGCGAAATGCGCGAAGCCGCGACGAATTTGGAATTCGAAAGAGCCGCCAAGCTCCGCGACGAAGTCAAGCGGCTGCGGGAGATGGAGTTGGACGCGCTGGAGGGCTCGGGCATGACCGACGCCTAGCGCCGGGCAAATCTCTCCAGTGGAGAGATTTGAATGCACGAGGCCATGAGAGCTACGCTCGAATGGCGAGGGAGATGTCGTGACGGATACTCCCGGCGCGCCAGCCTCGCTCGTCTCACGCATTGAGAACGGAGGAACAACGCATGAAATGGCTTGGCCTTGTTCTGGGCATCCTCGCCCTCTTGCTGGGCGGTCTCTGGTTCCTGCAAGGCACCGGCGCCGTCACCCTCGCCCCCATCGCCTGTGTCGGCGAATGCGAGGCGCTCGAAGGGCCGTCGCTCCCCTGGGCGCTGGCCGGCGCGGCGCTGTTTCTGGTCGGTCTCGGCCTGCTCTGGTTTTCCCTGTTCCGCCGCCGCTGAGGCAAGGGCGCCCCTATCGGCCACCGGGTCGAGCACGGCGGCAGCACGGCGGTTCTGACGAGAAAGGGCCCCCCCTCATCCGCCCTTCGGGCACCTTCTCCCACAAGGGGAGAAGGGAACTCAGTGCCACCCCACCCGCCGGCGCACCCCTCTCCCCTCGTGGGAGAGGGTGGATCGGCCGTCAGGCCGAGACGGGTGAGGGGAGCGGCTCCTCCACACCTGCCTCCACCCCTCCCCCACCCACCGTGGCTGCCCCCGGGCTCGACCCGGGGGCCGATAAGGGAGCCCGAGCCGGTGGAAACCGGCCACCGGGTCAAGCCCGGCGGCAGCCCCGGTTATGTCGGAAAACCAAGCCCTTCCCAAAAATCTCTCCCCGCATCTTCCCGTGCGTCCTATTCTTCTCCCATCCCCGCCAGTCACGCGGCCCCGACGCAGGGTCGGGCGGGGAGGATCGGATGGGGAAGGCGTTCCCCTGCGTGGGTAGAAAATCGGCAGCCGGACCTGCAATATCGGTACCGCCTGAGACCGGACCCCCTAAGCAAGCCGATGCCGTGACGGGCGGCCCTTGGCTCCCCTGTTATCCCAACGGCTTGAGTCAAAGGCCGCCCGTCGCCGTGAAACCGTAAAGGCAAAAAGCCCGGGCGGCGCTTGCGCACGTCCCGGCGCCGGCCCGCCTTGAACCGGCCACGTCTTTGCCGCAAGCAGAGGGGCACCGCTTTTTTTAAAAGGAGCCGCCATGCGCCGCTACGCCGCCATCGTCTGTGCTGCCCTGGCGGGCCTTGCCGCCGGGCCGGCGCTGGCGCAGCCCGTGGCGCATATCAAGGGCGGCACGGTCGCCGTACGCAGCGGCCCGGGGCCGGCCTATCCGGTGATCGGCCGGCTGGCCGATGGCACAGCGGTGACGCTGGACAGGTGCACGCGCAACGAGCGCTGGTGTTTCGTTACCGGCGCCGGCTGGGTCGAGGCGTCGTGGATCGTCGGCTGGTCGGCGAAAATCCGCGCCACGCCGCCCCATTTTCCGGGGCCGGGCTGGTAGCGCTCACAGCCAGCCGGAAAGCTCCTGCCGCACCACGGCTTCCACCATGTCCATGCCGCCCTCGCTGTCGTTGAGGCAGGGGATATAGGCGAAATCCTCGCCGCCCGCCGCGAGAAAGCTCGCCTTGCCGGTGATGGCGATCTCTTCCAGCGTCTCGATGCAGTCGGCCGAAAAGGCCGGCGCCAGGATGGCGATTTTCTTCACCCCCTGCCCCGGCAGGGCTTCGAGCGTCCTGTCGGTATAGGGCTGCAACCACTCGGTCGGCCCGAAGCGGCTCTGGAACGTCACCATCAGCCTCTCCGCCGGCCAGCCCAGATATTCGCCCACCAGCCGCGTGGTCTCGTGGCACTGGTGATAATAGGGGTCGCCCTTGTCGCGGTATTCGACCGGCATGCCGTGATAGGAGGTGATGACCCGCTGAGGCTCGAAATCGAGCGCCGCGATGCCCTCCCGGATGGAATCGCCCAGCGCCGCCACATAGGCCGGCGTGTCGTAATAGGCCGGCGCGGTGCGCACCGCCGGCTGCCAGCGCATGCGGCGCAGCGCCTCGAACGCCTTGTCGTTGGCGGTCGCCGTGGTGGTAGCCGAATATTGCGGATAGAGCGGCACCAGGAGGATGCGCCGGCACCCGGCCGCTTCCATCCGCTCCAGCACGCTGCGCGTCGAGGGATTGCCGTAGCGCATGGCGTAGTCGACGACGATGTCCTCGCCGCCGAGCCGTCGGGCCAGATTGGCCGTCTGCGCCTCGGTGATGAGCCGCAACGGGCTGTCGTTGTGTTCCCGGTCCCAGATCTGCTGGTAGGCGTGGCCGCTTTTCTGCGGCCGGAAGCTGAGGATGACGAGGTTGAGGATGGGCCACCACAGCCATTTCGGCGTCTCGATGACGCGCGGGTCGGACAGGAACTCACCCAGATAGCGCCGCACGCTCCAGTAATCGGTGGCGTCCGGCGTGCCCAGATTGAGCAGCAGCACGCCCACCTTATGGGGGGACGCGGAAAAACGGTCGGCGGCGGGATTTTGGGGCGAATGTTGGGGCATGGCGCTAGTTTGCAGGAGTCCGGGGTGGCGCGCACCATAATCTTTTGCGCACCCCCGGCAAGGCGGCGATGGGTCGCGCTTGCCGGCCCGCCTGCCAGGGCTGGGTGGAAAAGCTATTTTGCGCTAGGGTCGCCCCGTTTCCCAGGACGCCCCTCGTGACCGCTCCCGCCCCCTTGCACAAGCCTGTCGCCGTGTTCGATTCCGGCATCGGCAGCTATACCGCCGTTGCCGCGCTGCGGCGCGCCCTGCCGCGCCAGGATATCCTCTATTTCGCCGACCGGGCCAGTTTCCCCTATGGCGGCAAGGACTTGCCCACGCTGCTGGCCATCTTGCGCCGCTCCTTGCACTGGCTCGAGAGCTTCGATCCGGCAGCGATTCTGGTCGCCTCCAACGCCCCCTCGATAACGGTGCTCGACCGCTTGCAGGACGTCGTGCCCATGCCGGTTTTCGGGGTGCGGCCGCCCTTGCGCGCCGCGCTGGCGGCAACCGATGGCCCGGTCGCCGTGCTCGGGGTAAAATCGCTGGTGGAAAGCCCACAAATGCGCGCTTTCGCCGCGCAGGAGGCCGGCGCCCAGACCCGGCGCCTCCGTCTCGTTAACGCCTCCCCGCTGGTCGAACAGGTGGAAAACGGCGCCTTTCTCGCCCATCCGGCCGCCGTGCAGCGCGCCGTGGATACGTTCGTCGCCAGCCTCGGCGACGTCGCGGCACTGACCCTGTCGAGCACGCATCTGCCTTGGCTGCGGCCGTTTATCGAACGGGCGGCGCCCGGCCTGCCGCTGTTCGACCCGCTCGACGCCGCCATCGCCGCCATCCTGCCGCTCGCGGTCGCCGGCAGCGGCAGCACGCTGGCCCTCGCCACCGAGACGCCGGCCTATCCGCTGGCCGATTTCCAGCATCTGCTCGACCGGCTCGGCGCCAATGTCCGGGTGGTCCGCCAGCCGGCGCTCGGCTGAGCGGCCCAGAGCATTTTACGCTTGTGATGCAGCGTCTTGCGACCCCTTCACCGGTATTCCCGCATGTGCGGGAATGACAGCGTGGGGCTACCAACACCCCCGACGCTGCCCCCGGGCGAAGACCCGGGGGCCATTATGCCGCTCAACCGGCATTGCGGCTCCCGCACCGGCCCCCGGGTCTTCGCCCGGGGGCAGCCCAGTGGTCGCGGCTGGGGGAGCAACCTGCCGATTCCGTTTGGTGGTGAAACGCTCTAGAGGCTCGCCCCCACCAGCAGCACCCCGAAGCAGAGCACCGCGATGGCGCCGGTCAGTTCCGCCCACCACACCAGATTGTGGGCCAGCGCGCTTTCCGCCCCGCCGAGCCGCCGCACCAGCCCCTTGGCCGTTACTGCCAGCGTCGCCAGCGCCGCCACCGTCAGCGCCGTTCCCAGCCCCATCAGCAGCACCGAGGCGATGCCGGCGGCGAGAATGCCCTGCGACAGCGCAAACACCAGCACCACCAGCGCTCCCGAACAGGGCCGCAGCCCCACCGCCAGCACCACGCCCAGCTTCTCCCGCCAGCCACCACGCAAATCCGCCGGCGCGATGGCGTGATGCAGATGCTCATGCTCATGCTCATGCTCATGAGGCGTGTGCCCGCCCGGCGCGTCGCCATACAGCAGGTCGTGCGCGCGCGCCTGCCGCGTCGGCGGAGAATCGTGGGCATGCTCGTGGCTGTGTCCCCAGCCGAAAATCTTGCGCAGCACCAGCCAGGCGCCCATCAGCGCCACCAGCGCGTAGGAGAGCAGCGTCACCCAATAGGCCGCGTCGCCCAGCGCCGTGCTGGTCAGCCGCAACAGCCCGGCCAGCACCAGCACGAAGCCGATGGCGACCAGCGACTGCATCAGCGCCGAGAGCAGGCTGAGCGTCACGCCCTGCCGCAATTGCCGTTCATTAGCCAGCACATAGGCCGAGATCACCACCTTGCCGTGCCCCGGCCCGGCGGCGTGGAACACCCCATAGGCGAAGCTGAGCCCGCCCAGCACCCAGAAGGCGGTCCAGTCCGTCCGCAAGGCATCCAGCGCCTGGGTAAGGGCGGCATAGAACTGCCGCTGCTGCTCCTGCACCCAGCCCATGAAACCGCCGCGCCATACCGGCAACCCTACTTCGGGCGGCGGCCCGCCGAACGGCACGGTCCGCGGGCCGGCGGCCTGGTTCACCGCTTCGAGCGCGGTGGCCGGCGGCGCCGCGGCGGCACAGGAGAGCACGATCAGGCCCTGCGTGCCGCGCATCGCCGCCGCCAGGTCGGGCGGCAGTTCCAGCACTTCCGGCCCCAGCGCATAGAGCCGCTGCTCGACGTCCGGGTCCATCGGCCGGGGCGGCTCCAGCACGCTGACGCATTGGGAGGGCGCATTGTCCAGCCGCACCGCCGCGCCATCGGCAAAGCTGATGGCGACGTAATATTCCGGGTCGTAGACGCCCAGTTCGAAGCGCGCGCCCGGCGCCACCGGCACCGCGGCCGCAAGGGTGAAATCGAGCGTCACCCGGTTGTCGACATAGGCCATGTGCTGGTCGCCGGTGGCGGCAAAGCGCATACCCTCGCCGGCATAGGTGTAAAAGCCGAAATCGGCCAGTCCGACCATGTTCTCGTCGGCCAGTTCCTGCATCTCGCCGGGCGATACCGTGCCATCGCCATCGGTGTCGAGCCCCTGTACCATCCATACGGAAAACGCCGTGTCGAAGGTCCAGCGATGGTGCAGCGTCGCCACCCGCCCCGCCGCGTCGAAGCCGATATCGACCTGGGCGTCGATGAAGATATGCGGATGCGCCGATACGGCCGGCACCGCCGCCAGCGTCAGCAGGGCCGCCGCAACGGCCTTCATCCACCACTTTGCCTTGCGCACGACAGCCCTCAGGTGATGGGGTGCACCGCGAACCAGTCCACCAGATGATCGATCAGCGCCCTGACCTTGCCCGCCAGGTGCCGCCGGTGCGGATAGACCGCCTGCAGGGTCTGCCCGGTCGGCAGGTAATCGGCCAATACCGGCACCAGCGCCCCCTCGGCCACCATCGGGTCGGCGAGGTAGGACGGCAATACGACGAAACCGAGGCCGAGCACGGCCGCCGTGCGCGCCGCCAGCGGCGAATTGACCCGCACCGGCCCGGTGACCGGCACCGAGACGGTCTTGTCGCCATCGAGGAACCGCCAGTTCGACTGGCCTTGCAGGTTGACGTCCACGATGCAGGGCAGGTGCCGCAAATCCTCGGGATGCGCCGGCGTGCCGACCGCCGCGATCAGCGTCGGCGCCGCCCCCGCCACCACGTGCATGTCGGCGATCTTGCGCGCGATCAGCGAGGAATCGGCCATGGTCGAAATGCGCAGGGCAACGTCGACCCCCTCGTCCACGAGATCCACGTAACGATCCTCGAGCCGCAGGTCGAGCGTCACCTTGGGGTACTTCTTCAGATATTCGAAAATGGCCGGCGCCAGCGTCGATTCGCCGAAATTGCGCGGCGCCGACACGCGCAGCAGCCCGCGCGGCTCGGTGGTCTGCTCGGCAATGGTGGCGTCGAGATCATCGAGCTGCTGCAACAGCGCCGACGCCTCCCGGTAATAGGCCTCGCCCGCTTCGGTAAGGCTGAGCTTGCGCGTCGTGCGGTTCATCAGCCGCACGCCCAGATAATCCTCGAGATCGGTCACATATTTGCTCAGCAGCGCCTTCGAGCGGCCGTGCTGGCGCGCCGCGGCGGAAAACCCGCCCGCATCGAAGACCTGCACGAAGGCCCGAATGCGGGCAAGATCCTGGGCCATTTTCACCTGTCCCCTTGCGGGCATTGTTCGCGAACACCCCGATAATCGACGCATAACCTAAGGGTGGGCGGTGAACAATAACGGCCTTGGTCGTTCCCCGATTAACGATAGGATAGAGGCCCCATCGACGCCGACAAGGAGTTCGGACTATTTTCCCGCCCATGGCCAGACCCTCTTCCCGTTCGGCGCTGTACCGGCTCATCGAGGCGGGTCAACTCGCGCACAAGGCCCTGCTCGTCCCCCTGCTCGACAAGGGGCTGGAGCCGGGGGACGACGCCATTCTGTTCGTGCTCGGCCGCGACGGCACTACCGAAAAGCAGCTGGCGGCCGAGCTGGGCCTGCCCGCCGAAGCCATGGAAAGCCGGCTGGCGCGCCTCGTCGAGCGCGGCCTCGTCGGGCGCCAGGCCGTCGGCCCCGAACTGCTGCCCGGCGTCGCCCTCACCGACCGCGGCAGCCGCATCCGCGACGCCCTGGCCGAGCACTGGGCACAACTGGAGGAGGCGCTGCTGGGCGAACTCAAGCCGCGCCAGCGCAAGAAGCTCAGCACCGCCCTCAAGCGCTTCGTGGACCTGCTGCGGCTGTAAAGCGGTTCGTTTCGGGCCATCGCCCATGCCCCTATTGGCCCCGGTGATTTCGGCACCGCCACGCTGTCATCCCCGCGCCAGCGGGGACCTCTGTTGGGTCTCGGCAGGGGGTAACGGCGGTTCCCGCTGACGCGGGGATGACCCGGTGAAAGGGTCGCAGGAAACTGCAGTACGAGCGTGAAATAGGCTGAAGCTGCGGCGCCTGCCGCGAGGCGCCCGCGGATCGGGTCCGCGGGCAGCGCCGGTGGGGAGGCTCCCTCCCTCTCGGAAGAATCAATTCCATGCAACCACCGAGCTGAAAGCACCGTTCAGCTTGGGTTCATCCGCAATGGGTTTAGCTGGCTTCACTGGCGCCGAGGCGTCCGAACCGATCAGAAGGAGACTTCCCATGGCTATTTCCCGGAAGCTCGTGGCCTCGGGCCTGGCAGCCCTGGCCATGCTGGCAACCACCGCCGCGGCCTCGGCCGCGCCGGCCTACGCCACCAGCAATGTCAATGTGCGCTCCGGCCCCGGCACCGGCTATCGCGTGGTCGACGCGCTGCGGCGCGGCGAGCAGGTCGACGTGCAGTACTGCCGCGGCAGCTGGTGCTTTGTCGAGCGGCGCGGCCCCAATGGCTGGGTCTCGGCCAATTACCTCGATCGCGGTGGCCGCCCCGGCTGGAACGACGACGGCTGGAACCGCCCGCGCCCGCCGCGGCCGCCCCACTGGAACCCGGCCCCGCGCCCGCCGCACTGGAACCCGTCCTATCCGGTCCGGCCTCCCTACCCGTCCCGGCCGGGCGCCAATTTCTGCTATAACGGCCCCAACGGCTATTTCTGCCTCGGCAGCTGATCGCGCGCAGCGCCGCTCCCTTCCGGGGCGGCGCTGGCCTATTCCACCCGGATGCGGTCGATATCGACGCCCAGCCGCTCCAGCGGCGCCCGCATGCGGCGCACCAGAAACTCGTTGAGCCCGTAGCCTACCAGCACGCCGACCGCCGCCACCACGGCGAACCCCGTCCAGCCCTGCTGATTGGCGACGATGGCCCCGGCCAGCAGGCTCGCCGCCCCCACGCCCAGCAATATCCAGTTTTTCTTCTGCTCGGCCACCCGCAGATTGCGGGCGCCCGAATGCAGCAGGTCGCGCAACTCGGTGTCGCTCATCGCCGCCAGCTCGGCATTGCGCCGCTCGCGCCGGATCGTCTCGATATAGGCATCCACCCGGCGCATGGTCAGCGTGTCGCGGGTCTCCGACGGGCGCCCGCGATTGAGCAACGACCAGCCGCCGCCGATCAGCAGCAGCACCAGCGCCAGTTCGATCAGCCAGGCCATGCTCCCCTCCGCTTATGGTCCCGTCAGACAAATGCCCCCTTGTATATTTGAGTTCAAGGCCTTAGCGCACCGTCTAATGCCTATTGCCTATTGCTGGCCCGGCACCGCCTCCTCGCGGGCGACCGGCACCCGGCGCACCCGCTCGCGCGCCATGACCACCAGTCCCGCCCCCACGATGATGCCGCCGCCGACCAGCGATATCGGGTCGATCCAGTGCCCGAACACCACGGCGCTGAGCACGATGGCCCAGGGCAGCGAGAAATAATTGAACGGCTGCAAGGCGCTCGCCGGCGCGAGCGAGAGCGCGTAGACCATCAGCCCGTGCCCGACGCAGGTGGTGACCATGATGACGAGGACCAGCATGAAATCGCCCCAGCCCATGGGCTGCCAGAAGAATACGCCCACCGCCGCCGACAGCACCAGCCCCACCAGCGCGGTATAGAGCAGGCTGGTAGCGGCGCTGTCCACCTGCCCCACCTTGCGGGTGATGACGATATAGATGGCATAAAGCGTCGAGGAGGTGAGGGCCGCCGCCACACCCCAGTCGAGCGGCACGCCGCCGGGCCGAATCACCACCAGCGCCCCGGCAAAGCCGGCGCCCACGGCCACGAAGCGGAAAACCCCGACCTTCTCGCCGAGAATGGGAATGGCGAACAGCGTCACCAGCAGCGGATAGACCAGCGACACCGCCTGCAATTCGCCCAGCGGCACGGTGCGCAGCGCCAGCGCGAAGAACCAGATATCGGCCATCAGCAGCAGGCCACGCAGCACCTGCCAGCCGGTCATCTTCGAGCGCAAAGCGTGCCGCAGCGGCGCCTGCCGCATCACCATCAGCAGCGCGAAGAGCGCAAAGCCCCAATAGCGCATCATGGTGATCTGCAACGGCGAATAGGTCTGCACCAGCACCTTGCTCACCGCATCCTGGATGCCGAAGACGCCGACGGTGAGCAGGGTAAGGCCGATGGCAAAGCCGACCCTGTCGGCGCGCAGCGATTCGGTCACGGTGGTCATGCGGAAAACAGGGCCCCAAAGCAGCAACGCCTCGCGGGCCGCAGCCCACGAGGCGCCGTAACGTTAGAGCATCGTGCAGAAAAGGGGAAACCGCTTTTCTGCCCTGCGATGCGACCGTGAACAGCGGGAGCGGCCCATGGCGTTCGGCAGAACGCCGGCCGCTCCAGCCCGCGGCTCAGGCCTTGGCCATGGCCGACTTGATCGCCCCGGCGATGGCGGTCAGCACGCCGCCGCTCACGAGGCCGGTGACGCCCTGCCCGGCCAGCGCCCCCAGGTCGAGCCCGCCGGCGCCGCCCGCCGCCCCGGCAGCCGCGCCAACCAGCGTATCGAGCCCCGGCACCATGCCGGCCAGCCACGTCCCGGCGAGCCCGCCAATGGCGCCGACCAGGCTGTTGCCCGTCGTGCCGAGGCTGAGCTTCTTGGCCAGTTGGCCGATGACATTGCCGCCCGCTCCACCGGCAATCAGTTGCACCAATATGGGTACTATGACGTCCATCTTCGTCCCCCTCTCTTGGGTTGCCGCGACATTCTCCTTGCCGCGAGAAACCTAGGCTATCCCCGAAATTCCGGCGGCGGAAGCGCAAAACCTGCTGCCCGGACCTGTCAGCATAGCGTCCCGGCGCAGGCGCCGCCGCGCACGCAGCCGATTGAAGATTCCCGCCGTTCCGGCCTATGGTCTGCGCGATGCCCAGACCCGCTGTTCCCCCCGCGAATCACGCCCCGGTCGCTCTCGTCACCGGGGCCGGCAACCGCATCGGCGCCGCCATCGCCACGGCGCTGGCGGCCGACGGCTATGCCGTGGTCGTCCACTACCGCTCCGGCGCCGACGATGCCGCCCGGGTCCGGGACGCCATCCGCGCCCGCAACGGCCGCGCCGAGATCCTGGGCGCCGACCTCGCCGACCGCGCCGCGCGCGACGGGCTGATCGCCGGCGCGGCCGCCTGCTTCGGCCCCCTCACCCTGCTGGTCAACAACGCCTCGGTGTTCGATCCGGATTCGGCCCGCGACGTCACCGCCGCCCTGTGGGACCGCCACTTCGCCATCCACGCCGAGGCGCCGGTCTTTCTGGCGCGCGACTTTGCTGCCCAGTTGCCCGCCGGCGCCAGCGGCAATATCGTCAACCTGATCGACGAAAGGGTGCTGCGCCCCAGCCCCGCCTATTTCAGCTACACGCTGTCGAAATCGGTGTTGTGGACGGCAACCCAGACGCTGGCCCAGTCGCTGGCCCCCGCCATTCGCGTCAACGCCATCGGCCCCGGCCCGGTGCTGCCCCATTCCCGCCAGAGCCAGGCGGATTTCGACCGCAGCGTCGAGGCGCTGCCGCTCCAGCACCACGCCGGGCCGGAAGAAATCGCCCAAGGGGTCCTCGCCATCCTGGCCATGCCGTCCCTCACCGGCCAGATGCTGGCGCTCGATGGCGGCAAGCACCTCGAATATCCGCCCCGCCGCGGCCCGACGCCCCGAGAATGACCGACACCCCCGCCCCGCCCAAATCCGGCCCCGACGTGATCCGGGCCTTCGTGCGAACCCTGCCGGCGGCGCCCGGCGTCTATCGCATGCTCGATGCCGATGGCGCGGTGATCTATGTGGGCAAGGCGCGCAGCCTCAAGGCACGCGTCGTCAACTACACCCGCCCCGAGGCGCTGCCGGTGCGCATCCAGCGCATGGTCGCCGCCACGGTCGGCATGGAGTTCGTGCGCACCGAAACGGAAGCCGAGGCGCTGCTGCTCGAGGCCAACCTCATCAAGCGCCTGAAACCCCGTTTCAACGTGCTGCTGCGCGACGACAAGAGCTTTCCCTACATCCTCATCGCCACCGAGCACGAAGCGCCCGAGCTGACCAAGCATCGCGGCTCGCGCCGCCGCAAGGGCTATTATTTCGGCCCCTTCGCCTCGGCCGTCGCGGTGAGCCGCACCATCACCAGCCTGCAAAAGGCCTTCCTGCTGCGCAACTGCTCGGACAGCTTTTACGCAGCCCGCACCCGGCCCTGCCTGCTCTACCAGATCAAGCGCTGCTCGGCCCCCTGCACGCGCGAAATCAGCCTCGAGGACTACGCCAAGCTGGTCGAGAACGCCCGGGCGTTCCTCTCGGGCAAATCGCAGACGGTGCGCGACCAGCTGCAAAAGGAAATGAACGACGCCGCCGAGGCGCTTGATTTCGAGCGTGCCGCGCTGCTGCGCGACCGGCTCTCGGCCCTCGCCCTCATCCAGTCGCAAAGCGACGCCACTGCCCGCTCGGTCGAGGAAGCCGATATTTTCGCCATCCATTCCGAGGGCGGGCAGTTCTGCGTGCAGGTCTTCTTCTTCCGCGCCTACCAGAACTGGGGCAATCACCCCTACCGCCCCAAGGCCGACGACAGCCTCACCGACGCCGAGGTGCTGGAAGCCTTCATCGCCCAGTTCTACGAGGACCGTCCGCCGCCGCGCCTCGTGCTCGTCAGCCACGACCTGGCCGAGCCGGCGCTGATCGAGGAGGCGCTGTCCTCCCGCGCCGGCCGCAAGGTGCGCGTCGAAGTGCCCAAGCGCGGGGAAAAGCGCGACCTGGTCAAGCTCGCCCTGCAGAATGCCCGCGAGGCGCTGGGCCGCCAGCTCGCCGAAGGCGCCTCCAACCGCGTGCTGCTCGAAGGCGTCGCCGAGATTTTCGGCCTCGACGAGACGCCCCGTCGCATCGAGGTCTACGACAACTCCCACATTTCGGGCACCAATGCGGTGGGCGCCATGATCGTCGCGGGCGAGGAGGGTTTTTCCAAGAAGCACTACCGCACCTTCAACATCCGCTCGACCGACATCACCCCGGGCGACGATTTCGGCATGATGCGCGAAGTGCTCACCCGCCGCTTTTCCCGCCTCGCCAATGAGAGCGACATCGACGCCGAGGACGAGCAGACCGGCATGCCCGACTGGCCCGACGTGGTGTTCATCGACGGCGGCGCCGGCCAGCTCAACGCCGTGCGCGAGGTGGTCGCCGGCCTCAACCTGCCGCGCGAGGTCATCTTCATCGGCATCGCCAAGGGCGAGGAGCGCGACGCGGGGCGCGAGAAATTCTTCATGGAGGGACGCGACGCCTTCATGCTGCCGCACCGCGACCCGGTGCTCTACTACGTGCAGCGCCTGCGCGACGAGGCGCACCGCTTCGCCATCGGCACCCACCGCGCCCGCCGCCGCAAGGACGCCATCCGCAACCCGCTCGACGAAATCGAGGGCATCGGCCCGACGCGCAAGCGCGCCCTGCTCAATCATTTCGGCTCGGCCAAGGCCGTCGCCCGCGCCGCCCTCGCCGACCTCGAAAGCGTGCCCGGCATCTCGAAGGCCATGGCGCAACTGGTCTACGACCACTTCAACCACGACTGAATTGCCGGCGCCGAAGGCCGGCATGTCGAAAACCCCGCCGCCCGTTCGTCGTCCCGGTACCGTTTCCATGGGAGAGCCGCGATGAAATTCCTCACCACGATCAAGACGCTCAATCCGGAGGTCGCCAAAACCCCGCCGCAGGCGCTGATCGACGCCATCATAAAGCTCGGCCTAGAGGCCGGCGCCCGCATGACCGAGACCGGCGGCATGGCGCTGGCCGGCAGCGTCGCCACCCGCAAGGGCGCCCTCGTCACCGACGGCCCCTTCACCGAAAGCAAGGAATTCGTCGGCGGCTACGCCATTTACGAGCTCGACAGCGAAGCCGAAATCGTCGAATGGACCGAGCGCTTCGTCGAGCTGCACCGCCGGCACTGGCCGATCTGGGAAGGCGAGGTGACCATCCTGCACCTGCAGACCTTTACCATGCCAAGCTGACCGCCATCGGGGTCGGGTCCGGTTTTCGCGCAAAGCCGGACTCGACAGGCGCGAAAACCTCGGCTAGGTTCCGGCCCATGATCAACGTCGCCACCTATTCGTTTTGGTACTTTAGCTATCCGCTCCCGGCGGAGGCTATTGCGCGCGCGTCCTGATCCCCTAAGACCAGACCACAGATCGCAAGCCAGCCGCCCGACTTCCGAGGCGGCTTTTTTGTTGGCCGCCGGGGACAAAACCCAAGAGACCGACAAATGCTCAAATCCACCGACGATCTTCGCATTACCGATATCCAGCCGCTGACCGCGCCCATCGAGGTCATGCGCACCCACCCGCGCACCGATGCGGCGACCCGCACCGTCATCGCCGCCCGCCACGCCTTCCACAATATTCTGACCGGCCAGGACGATCGCCTGACCGTTGTCGTCGGTCCCTGCTCCATCCACGATCCCAAGGCCGCCATCGACTACGCCACGCGCCTCGCCCCCTTGCGTGAAAGACTGGGCGACCGGCTGGAAATCATCATGCGCGTCTACTTCGAAAAGCCCCGCACCACCGTGGGCTGGAAGGGCCTTATCAACGATCCCGAGCTCGACGGCAGCTTCAATATCGACCAGGGCCTGCACACCGCCCGGGCGCTGCTGCTGGAGATCGCCAATCTGGGCCTGCCGGCCGCCTGCGAATTCCTCGACATGACGACGCCGCAATATCTGGCCGATCTGGTGGCCTGGGCCGCCATCGGCGCCCGCACCACCGAAAGCCAGATCCACCGCGAACTGGCCTCCGGCCTCTCCTGCCCGGTGGGCTTCAAGAACGGCACCGACGGCAATGTCCGCATCGCCCTCGACGCGGTGCTGTCGGCCTCGCAGCCGCACCATTTCATGGCCGTCACCAAGGACGGCCAGTCGGCCATCGCCACCACCAGCGGCAATCCCGACTGCCACATCATCCTGCGCGGCGGCAAGACCGCCAATTACGACGCACAAAGCGTCGACGCGGCGGCCATCGCTGCCGGCAAGGCCGGCATCGCCCCCGCCATCATGATCGACGCCAGCCACGCCAATTCCGCCAAGCAGCCGGAAAACCAGCCCCGGGTGCTGGCTGAGATCGGGGACCAGCTCGCCGCCGGCGACAAGCGCATCATCGGCGTCATGATCGAATCCAACCTCGTCGCCGGCCGCCAGGACCTGGTGCCGGGCAAGGAACTGGTCTACGGCCAGTCCATCACCGATGGCTGCATCGGCTGGGACACCACCGTCACCGCCCTCGAAGCCCTGGCCGACGCCGTCGAACAGCGCCGCGCCGCCACCAACCAGGCGGTGGCCTGACCTCTGGCCCGCAAAGGCACCCGGCGCTTTCACCAGCACCGCGCTGCCACCGGGCCCCACCCGGTGGCCTCTTTCCACTGGTTCGGGGCCCCCCCCCTTGCTGGCCCTCGGGTCTTCGCCCGAGGGCAGCCCGGTGGCGGGGCAAGCAGTGGGAAGAGGGCCGCCATTCCCCTTGACCCCTCGCCCGCCATCCTGTTCTCTCCGGCCATGGCCAGAAACCCGCTCCTGCTCGTGCCCAACATCCTCACCATCGTGCGGATCGCCACCATCGTGCCGATCTGCTGGCTGGTGATGCAGGGCGATATCGGGCTGCGGCTCATCGCGCTGGTACTCTACGTGCTGGCGGCGGGCAGCGACTGGCTCGACGGCTACCTCGCCCGCGCCTGGAACCAGTATTCCGATTTCGGCCGCATGCTCGACCCCATCGCCGACAAGCTGCTGGTGGGAATCCTGCTCGCCGTGCTGGCCTGGGACGGCAGCTTTTCCGCGCTCGACATGGTGCCGGTCGTCGCCATCCTGTTCCGCGAATTCTTCGTGTCCGGCCTGCGCGAATTTCTGGGCAATACCGCCATCGTGCTGCCGGTGAGCCGGCTGGCCAAGTGGAAGACCACCCTGCAGCTCGTCGCCCTCGCCGTCGTGCTGCTCGAAGGCATCATCCCCGGCCTGCGGCTGGCCTCCGACATCGTATTGTGGCTGGCCGGCATCCTCACCGTCTGGACCGGCTGGAACTATCTGCGCGCTTCCTGGCCGCATCTCACGGGCATCGGCAGATGAAGGTGCTGTATTTCGCCTGGCTGCGCGAGCGCCTCGACCGGGCCAGCGACGACATAGAGCCGCCGCCCGAGGTGGAAACGCTGGCCGAGCTGGTCGCCTGGCTGCGCCGCCGCGACGAGGTGCTCGACCACGCCATGGCCAATCCGGCGCTGTTCAAGCTGGCGCGCGACGCCCATATCGTGCCGCCCGAAACCCGGCTGGCCGGGGCACGGGAAATCGCCATCCTGCCGCCCATGACCGGCGGCTGACGATGATCCGCATCACCGCCGATCCGTTCGATGCGGGCGCCGAGGCCAATCGCTTCCAGGCGGCGGGCAGCGGCGCTGGCGCCATGGTGAGCTTTACCGGCATCGTGCGCTCGACCCCCGAGCACCCGATCCACGCCCTTGTTCTCGAATGCTATCCGGCGCTGGCCGAAAACGAGATCGCCGCCATGCGCGCCGCCGCCATCGCCCGCTTCGGCCTCGTCGATGCCGGCGTCATCCACCGCCATGGGCGGCTGCTGCCCGGCGAGACCATCATGGCCGTCTTCACCCTGGCGCCGCACCGCCGCGCCGCCTTCGAGGGCGCGCAATTTCTCATGGACTATCTCAAGACCGGCGCGCCCTTCTGGAAACAGGAGGAAACCGCGACGGGCCGCCACTGGGTCGAGCCGCACCCGGCGGACGCGGCGGCCCGGCAGCGCTGGGGCTGAGCGCGCCCGTTAACCTTGTCGCTTAACCGCGCCTGCACCGCCGCCCGTTTCGTGTTAACTTTTGGTTAACCGATGCGCAATGGGGGCCACCATGTCGTCGCAAGCCTATCTCGACGCCGCCACCGTCAAGCGGCTTTCCGTGTTGCAGCCCTGGCGCACCGCGCTGGCGCTGCTGGCCGATTGGGCCGTCATCTTCGCGGCCATCGCGCTGTCGCAATGGGCGCAGCACTGGGCCGTCTACCTGCTGGCCATCGCCGTCATCGGCGGTCGCATGCACGGCTTCGGCGTGCTATTGCACGAATTCGCCCATTACCGCTTCATCGACGGCCGCAAGGCGCTGAGCGACTGGCTGTGCGATCTGCTCGTCGCCTGGCCGATCCTCTCGACCACCGCCAGCTACCGCCAGAACCACCTCGCGCACCACCGCTATACCAATACCGACAAGGACCCCGACTGGGTGATCAAGCTGGGGACGCGCAAGTTCACCTTCCCGCAGAGCTGGCAGCACGCCGTGCTCGACCTGCTGAGCTATCTCGTCGTGGTCGGCTCGATCATCGATATTTTCAGCATCATGTCGCGCCTCACCGCCGGCCCGAAGCCACCGCTCTCCTACCGGCTGGCGCGGCTCGGCTATTATCTTTGCTTTGCGGCCCTCTTCACGCTGCTGGGCATCTGGCGCGAGGCGCTGCTCTACTGGTTCGTGCCCTATTTCACCGTCTTCTTCCTGCTCATGCACGTGCGCAGCGTGGCCGAGCATTTCGGCTCCATGGACTATGCCGACGAATTGGGCGGCACCCGCTCGGTGCTGCCCTATTTCTGGGAGCGCGCCTTCTTTGCGCCGCACAACGTCAATTATCACCTCGAGCACCACCTCTATCCCAGCGTGCCCTTCTACAATCTGCCGCAATTGCACGCCGCGCTGATGGCCAATCCCGTCTATGCCGGGCGCGCCCACAATACGCGCGGCTATACCACCGGGCTGGTGCGCGAAACCATCTTCGGCACCCAGTCGCTTCCCGCTGTCCCCTCGGCCTGAGGCCAAAACAAAAATGCCCGCCGGGTGGGCGGGCATTCCAAGCGTCGGGATCGACAGGCGGCGGGCGCTATTCGGCCGCTGCCTGCCGGGGATGCACCGCCGCCGTATAGGCGTCGATCAGCGTGCGGCAGCCCTCGCCGGGGGTGAATTCATAATCCCCGATCAGCGACACCGGCGTCACTTCCGCCGCCGTGCCGGTGAGGAAGCATTCGTCGAACTGGCTCAGTTCCTCGGGCATGACGTGCCGCTCGGTGACGGTGTAGCCGTTCTCCTTGGCCAGCGCGATCACCGTCTGCCGGGTGATGCCGTTGAGGAAGCAGTCGGGCGTCGGCGTGGTGATGTCCTTGCCCTTGATGAAGAACACATTGGCGCCGGTGGCCTCGGCCACATAGCCGCGATAATCCAGCATCAGCGCGTCGGCATAGCCATTGGCCATGGCCGTGTCCTTCGACAGCGTGCAGATCATATAAAGGCCAGCCGCCTTGGCCGAGCAGGGAATGGTCTCGGGCGAGGGGCGCTTCCACTTGCTCCATTCGAGCCGGATGCCCTTGAGCTTTTCTTCCACCGAGAAATAGCTCGGCCACACCCAGGCGGCGATGGCCACGTGCACCTTGTTGTTGCGCGCCGGCACCGACAGCTCTTCCGAGCCGCGCCAGGCGACGGGCCGCACATAGGCGTCCACGAGGCCGTTCTTTTCCAGCACCAGCCGCTTGGCCGCTTCGAGCTCGTCCACCGAGTAGGGGAAAGGCATGTCCAGCGTCGCGGCCGAACGGATCAGGCGCTCGGCGTGCTCGCGCGACTTGAAAATCTCGCCGCCATAGGCCCGCTCGCCCTCGAATACCGAACTGGCGTAATGCAAGCCATGCGTCAATACATGCAGCTTTGCATCCTTCCAGGGTTTGAGTTCGCCATCAAACCAGATCCAGCCCTCGCGCTGGTCCATCGGCAGGCCTGCCATAGTCCTCTCCTGAAATCGAAATGAATACCGCCCGGCCGGGCGATATTTCGCGCCATCATGACTCCGTCCCCCCGCACTTGGCAAACCCGAATGGCTTTGGGATAAGACGGCATCTTGCGGCCCGGGAGAAACAATGGCAGCGCACCAAAAGAATGTCAACAAGGCTGACATAATTTCACCCCTGCCGGACCAGCCGCACCTGCCCCTCGACATCATGGGCCTGTTTTTCTTCGCCTATCGCGATTTCACCGGCGACGCCGATGCGCTGCTGTCCCGGCAGGGCTTCGGCCGGGCTCATCACCGGGTGCTCTATTTCGTTAACCTGCGGCCCGGCATGCCGGTCGCCGACCTGCTCGACATTCTCAGGATCACCAAGCAATCGCTGGCGCGGGTGCTGCGGCAACTGGTGGACAACGGCTATATCGAGCAGAAGACCGGCCACGCCGACCGCCGGCAGCGCCTGCTCTTTGCCACCGACAAGGGGCGCGCCTTCTTCGCCGACCTGTCGGTCACCCAGGCCAGCCGCATCGACGCCTCCATCGCCGCCCTGCCCCCCGAAGGCGCCGCCATGGTCCGCCGCTTCCTCGTCAGCATGGTCGACCCCGCCGACCACAAGGTGCTCGACCGGCTCAACCTCACCGTCAATATCTGAATCCGCCTTTCTTGCTGAGACACCACCGGGGCTGCCCACGGGCTTGGCCCTGAAGGCCCGGCCGGGGACCAACCACCGCTTCGCTGCTTGCCGGGAGCGGCCCGCGGATCAGGTCCGCGGACAGCCTCGGTGTCGATCGGAAGAAAAGCAGAAGAGCCGCCGAGCCGTCCAAGGCTAACACCGGGCCTGAACGGCGGGGATAGTTTTAGTCCCGGCCCAGTTCCTCGCTGCGCCGGCGGGCCGCGGCCACCGCCCGGGTGACCAGCGGGGCAAGGCCGTCATCGGCCATCAGCACGGCAAGCGCCGCCGCCGTGGTGCCGTTGGGCGAGGTGACGTTCTGGCGCAGCACGCCGGCCGGCGCCGGGTCGGCGTCCAGCAGCGCGGCGGCGCCGATGATCGTCTGCCGCGCCAATTGCATGGCGACCGGCTCGGAAAGGCCCTGCGCCACGCCGGCCGCCGCCAGGGCTTCGACCAGGTTGAACACATAGGCCGGGCCGGACCCCGAAACGGCGGTCACCGTATCGAGGTCGCTTTCCGCATCGAACCACAGGACCCGGCCGGCCGCCTCGAGCAGCGCTTCGGCGGCAGCCCGGCCGGCGGCGTCGACCCCCGGCCCCGCCACCGCGCCGCTGATACCCTTGCCCAGCTGCGCCGGCGTATTGGGCATGGCGCGGACCACCCGGTCGGTGGCGAGCCCGCGCGCCAGCGTGGCGATGGAAATGCCGGCGGCAATGGAAAGCACCAGCGTATGGCTGCCGATGACCGGCCCCAGCCCCGCCATCACCGTGCCGATGATCTGCGGCTTGACCGCCAGCACCAGCACATTGGGTTCGAGCCCCACCGGCTCTGCATGGATGGCGACGCCAAAATCCTCGGCAAAGGCCCGGGCGGCCTCGCCCGGCTGCGGGTCGACGAGAATGAGGTTGCTCGGCGGCAGGCCGGCATCGAGCCAGCCCCGCGCCAGCGCCAGCCCCATCTTGCCCGCGCCGATCAGCATGACGGGGCCGAGGCTGCGCAAGCCGCTCATCAGGCTTCGCCCACGGTTTCGAACATGACGTGGCTCAGCGCGTCGGCGGCCGACTTGCCGGCCCACACCACGAACTGGAAGGCCTGGTAATAAAGATCGCAGCTATCGGTGGCCGAGCGCAGCAGCGCCTCGCATTGCGGCGGGCTGACATCGGCACCCCCGGTCAGCAGGTGCGAATTGCGGAACAGCACCACGCCCTCCTTGTGCCAGATATCGAAATGCCCGATCCACAGCTGCTCGTTGATCAGCCCGATCAACTGCTTGACCTCGGCACGCCGGCTTTCGGGCACCTTGAGGTCGAAGGCACAGGCGATATGCAGGCTTTCGAGGTCTTCCATCCAGTTGAACGACACGTGATAGTCGCTCCACCCGCCGCGTACGGAAATGGAAATCTCGTCGGCATCCTGCCGCTCGAACGTCCAGTCGTTGATCGACGCGATATGCTCGACCAGGTCCACGGGGTGGGACGTCCGGTCGGGCTCGAGTTCAATCAGGGCCATGAAAGCTGCGTCCTCGCAAAGGCGTTGGTTGTCCACGCAGCCGCAGGAGCCGCGTCCGGATACGCTGGAGGAACACAATCGCCGCAACGGCGGCGGTCGAATCGTCCTCCCTGCAAGAACCCTACACCGCGCCACCGATTCAGGGGACGCAGCCGGTTCGGAGAACGCCATTCTCTTGTGGATGATGATGGACAGGCCCGGTTAACGGGTCGTTAACGGCCCGCTCACATCTGTCCCGAAAAGGGCCGCGCGGTGGCTGGCCCCGCCCGCTCAGGCGGCCGGCTTGTCGCCCTTGCCCGCCTTGCCCTCAGTTGCGCTGCCCTTGAGGGAAGCGAGCTGCTGGCGCAGCGCGTCGATTTCCTCGCCCTGCACCTGCACCAGTTCGCGCAGCGCGTCGAAATCCTCGCGCTTGACCAGTTCCATGTCGTTGACGATGCGCTGGGCCTGCGCCTTGACGATGGTCTCGATTTCGCGGCGCACGCCATCGGCGACGCCCGCCGCCTCGTTCATCATGCGACCCAGATTGTCAAAAATCCTGCTGCTCTGGTTCATGGCGCTTCCGTTCCGCAATTGGTGCCTGGCTGCCGTTTATGTAAGCGAACCGCCCCTGCTTGACCAGCCTTCGCGCTGTCGCAGCCCGGCGCGGCGCCACGGCACGCTTGAACCGCGCGGGGCGACGGGTTACCCACTCACGAAACCGCCGCATTGCCCCGGCATGCCGAGGGGCCCGCTGGAGAGACGCGCTTGCCCTTCCCCGATATCGATCCCATCGCCTTCGCCATCGGGCCGGTTGCCATCCGCTGGTACGCGCTGGCCTATCTCTTCGGCGTGCTCCTGGGCGCCGCCTATGGCTGGCTGCTGCTGGCCAATGAGCGCCTCTGGTATCGCGGCGCCCCGCCCTTTGCGGCCAAGGATATCTGGGATTTCGCCTTCTGGGCCATGCTCGCCATCGTCATCGGCGGCCGCGCCGGCTATGTGCTGTTCTACAACCTGCCTTACTACCTGGCCGAGCCGGCCCAGATCATCAACACGCTCGACGGCGGCATGTCCTATCACGGCGGCATGGTGGGGCTGATGCTCGCCGCCATCCTCTTCACCCGCGCCAAAGGCGGCTACTGGCTCTCGGCGCTCGACCTGCTGGGCGCCATCGCCACCATCGGCCTCATGCTCGGGCGTATCGCCAATTTCATCAATGCCGAACTGTTCGGTGCCCCGACCGACCTGCCCTGGGGCGTCATCTTCCCCACCGACCCGCTGGGCGTGCCGCGCCACCCCAGCCAGCTTTACGAGGCGGCGCTGGAGGGGCTCGTGCTGTTCCTCATCATCCGCATCGCCACCCACGTCTTTTATGCGCTGCGCAAGCCCGGCCTGGTGGCCGGCATCTTTGCCATCGGCTACGCGCTGGCGCGCATCCTCGTCGAATTCGTCCGCCTGCCCGACGCGCAGATCGGCTATCTCTACGGCGGCTGGCTGACCATGGGCCAGCTGCTGAGCCTGCCCATGCTGCTCATCGGCCTCGGGCTGGTGCTGTTCGCGCTGACGCGCCGCGACAATCCCTTGCGGCCATAGGGGGAGCACAATGACCCAACAGCTGACGCTGGCCGAGCAGCTCGCCCTGCAAATCCGCAGCACCGGGCCGATGTCGGTGGCCACCTATATGGGCCTCTGCCTCACCCATCCGACGCGCGGCTATTATCGGGGCGCCGACCCGCTCGGGGCCGGCGGCGACTTCATCACCGCGCCGGAAATTTCCCAGATGTTCGGCGAGATCATCGGCTTTCACCTGGTCAATCTCTGGCAGCAGCTGGGCGAGCCCAAGGCCTTCACCCTGCTCGAACTGGGGCCCGGCCGCGGCACGCTGATGGCCGACATGCTGCGCGTCGCCTGCCGCGCCCCGGGTTTCGGCGACGGGCTGCAATTGCGCCTCTTTGAAACCAGCCCCGGCCTCATGGCCGCCCAGCAGCAGCGCCTTGCCGCCTATGCGCCGCAATGGCAGCAGAATTTCGAGGATTTTCCGGACGGCCCGCTCCTCGTGGTCGCCAATGAATTTTTCGACGCCCTGCCGATCCGCCAGTTCGTGCGCCGGCCGGACGGCTGGCACGAACGGCTGGTCGGGCTGGTCGACGACAAATTCGCCTTCGGCCTGTCGCCCACCCCGCTGCCACCCGAGACCATGCCCGAGGCGCTGGCCGCTGCCGCCCCCGACAGCCTCTACGAGGCCGGCATCGCCGGCACCGAACTCATGACGCGGCTCGCCCGCACCGTGGCCGGGCACGGCGGCAGCATGCTGGTCATCGACTATGGCTACGCGACGACGCAAACCGGCGAAACCCTGCAGGGCGTGCGCCGCCACGCTTATGCCGACGTGCTGGACGCCCCCGGCGAGACCGACCTTTCCGCCCATGTCGATTTCGGTGCCCTCGGCGAAGCGGCGCGGCGAACCGGCCTCGTCACCCCCACCCTCGTGACGCAGGGCCATTTCCTTTCCAGCCTGGGCATCGGCGAACGCGCCGCCACCCTCGCCCGCGCCAATCCCGACGCCGCGACCGAGGTCGAGGCCGCGCATCGACGGCTGGTAGACGAAGCGCAGATGGGCCGCCTGTTCAAGGTGTTCTGCGCCCATAGCCCGGGCCTCGCCCCCGCGGGGTTCGCTTGATGACCGTGGTCGAGACCGCTCCAGGCCTTGCTGCCATCGACACGGTGCGCCACGGCTTTTTCGGCCGGCAGGGCGGCGTGTCGGGCGACGATTTTGCCGGGCTCAACGTCTCGCTCAGCGTCGGTGACGACGCCGGCGCCGTCGAAGAGAACCGGCGGCGGGTGCGCGACGCCATCGATATCGGCCCGCTGGTGCTGCTCAGGCAGGTGCACTCGGCCCGCGCCGAAATCGTCACCGCGCCGCTGGCGCCGGGCAGCGTCGAAGCCGACGCGCTGGTGACGGCGGTGCCGGGCCTGGCGCTGGGCATTCTCACCGCCGATTGCACGCCGATCCTGTTGGCCGATCCGGTGGCCGGCATCGTCGCCGCCGCCCATGCCGGCTGGCGCGGCGCCGTCGACGGCGTCATCGGCAATACCATTGCCGCCATGCGGCAGCTCGGCGCCGACCCGGCCCGCATCCGGGCCGCCTATGGCCCGACCATCCACGGCGAGAATTACGAGGTGGGCGCGCCGTTCCAGGCTGATTTCCTGGCGCTGCACCCCGATGGCGAGCGGCATTTTTTCACGCCGCCCGGCGGCCGGCCGCATTTCGACCTGCCCGGCTTCGTCGAAGACCGGCTGCGCGCCGCCGGCATCGCCCAGATCGAAACGGCCGGGCTTTGCACCTATGCCCAGCCGGAACGTTATTTTTCTCACCGCCGCGCCACGCACGAAGGCAGCCGGACCGGCCGGCAGATCGCCGTCATCGGCCTGACACAGCTTTAATTTACCGATCCGCCCAAAGTGGCGTTGCACCTGCCGGAACGACTCGCTAAAGCTGCCCGCGAAACTGGTAGGTCCTGTCTTCGGGACCGGTTGAGACAGGATCGCGCTTATGAAGCTGGTGACCGGCAACTCCAACCGCGCGCTGGCCGAGGCGGTTGCCAGCTATCTCGAGCTCCCCCTTACCGACTGTACGGTCAAGCGCTTCGCCGATAAGGAAATCTATGTCGAGGTGCACGAGAACGTGCGCGGCGAGGACGCCTTCATCCTGCAATCGACCAGCTACCCGGCCAATGACAATCTGATGGAGCTGCTCATCCTCGTGGATGCGCTGCGCCGCTCCTCGGCCCGTCGCATCACCGCCGTCATGCCCTATTTCGGCTATGCCCGGCAGGATCGCCGCGCCACCGGCCGCACCCCGATCTCGGCCAAGCTGGTGGCCAACCTCATTACCAAGGCGGGCGTCAACCGCGTCATCACGCTCGACCTGCACGCCGCCCAGATCCAGGGCTTTTTCGACATCCCGACCGACAACCTCTACGCCGCGCCGATCATCACGCGCGACATTCTCGACAATTACAAGCTCGAGAACACCATGATCGTCTCGCCCGATGTCGGCGGCGTGGCGCGCGCCCGCGCCGTGGCCCAGCGGCTGGGCACCGACCTCGCCATCGTCGACAAGCGCCGCCCCCGCGCCGGCGTCTCCGAGGTGATGAACATCATCGGCGACGTCTCCGGGCAAAGCTGCATCCTCATCGACGATATCGTCGATTCGGGCGGCACGCTGGTCAACGCCGCCGAGGCGCTGCTCAAGGCCGGCGCCAAGGCCGTTTCGGCCTATATCACCCACGGCGTGCTCTCCGAGGGCGCCTCCGAGCGCATCGGCTCCAGCAAGCTCAAGGAGCTGGTGGTGACCGATTCCATCGCCGAGACCGACGCCCACCGCGCCGCCGGCAATATCAGGCGCATGACCATCGCCCCGCTGATCGGCGAAGCCGTCGCCCGCACCGCCAGCGAGCAGAGCGTTTCCAGCCTCTTCGACTGACAGCATTGCCGGCCCATGATAGGCTGAGCGGACGGATCGCCACCCGAGGGAGCCGCGCATGCCCCGTTTTCTCGCGCTTTACATGGGCTCGCTGGATACGGCCAGCCAGACGGAATGGAACGCCCTCAGCCCCGAAGAGCAGGCCCGGCGCAGCGATGCCGCCATGCAGGCCTGGGGCGAATGGGTGGAGCGCCACCGCGACGCCATCCGCGACATGGGCACGCCGCTGGGCCGGACCTTGCTGGCCTCGCCCGCCGGTATCGCCCCGACCCGCAATGCCATTACCGCCTATGTCATCGTCGAGGCGGCCTCGCACGAAGCGGCCGCCCGCCTGTTCGAGAACCACCCGCACTTCGCCCTCTTCCCCGGCACCGGCGTGGAAGTGCTCGAATGCCTGCCCATGCCGGGCGCGGCAGCGGCGGAATAAAGCACGGATCGGCTTGCCGCGCCCCCGCCTTTGCCCTATACCCGCGCGCATGAAGCGCCCGTCACCCCTGGAGGACGGGCGCGTATGCCGTTGTGGTAACGACATACACCAACCCAGAATGGATGATTTCCATGGCTGCGACCAAAGTGCTCAAGGCACAGGCGCGTGAGGGAGTGGGCAAGGGGGCCGCTCGCGAACTGCGCCGTCAGGGACGTGTTCCCGCTGTTATCTATGGCGACAAGAAGCCCCCCATCACCGTTTCGCTGGCGTTCAACGAGACCCTGAAGGCCATCTATGACGGCGGCTTCAAGTCGCGCGTCATCGAGCTCGACGTGGACGGCGCCAAGCACCGCGTCATCCCGCGCGACTACCAGCTCGACGTGGTCAAGGACATGCCGATTCACGTCGACTTCCTGCGCGTCTCGGGCAATTCCATCCTCACCGTCGATGTCGGCGTTTCCTTCATCAACGAGGAAAAGAGCCCCGGCCTCAAGCGCGGCGGCACGCTCAACGTGGTACGCCATACCGTCGAACTGGCCGTGCCGGCCAATGCGATCCCCGAGCATATCGTGGTCGACCTCACCGGCTACGAGATCGGCGACGCCGTGCACATCTCGAAGGTCAGCCTGCCCGAGAACGTCAAGCCCGTCATCGCCGACCGCGACTTCACCATCGCGACCGTGGTGGCGCCGTCGGGGCTGAAGTCCTCCGAAGGCGCCGAGGATACCGAGGCGGCCGAGGACAGCACCGAGGAATAAGGGTTGCCGGCCTGGCCCCGGACCTTGCGACGAGGCGGCCCCCCGGCCGCCTCTGTCATTTGTAAGAAGGCGCGGAACCGATGAAACTGCTGGTCGGCCTGGGCAATCCCGGCGCGCAATACGCGGGCAACCGCCACAATGTCGGCTTCATGGCCATCGATGCCATCGCCGCGGCGCACGGCATCGCGCCCTGGAAGTCGCGGCACGCCGGGCTCAGCGCCGAAGGCACGATCGGCGGCGAAAAGGTCATGCTGCTCAAGCCGCAGACCTTCATGAACCGCTCCGGCGACAGCGTGCAGCAGGTCACCCGCTTCTTCAAGATCCCGATCAGCGACGTCATCGTCTTTTACGACGAGCTCGACCTCGCCCCCGGCAAGGTGCGCGTCAAGACCGGCGGCGGCAATGGCGGGCACAATGGCCTGCGCTCGATCGACCCGCAGATCGGCCTCGAGTACAAGCGCGTGCGCATCGGCATCGGCCATCCGGGCAAGCAGTTCGTTACCCCGCACGTGCTCAACGATTTCGCCAAGGCCGACCAGGCCTGGCTCCGGCCGCTGCTCGAGGCCATCGCCCGCGAGGTGCCGCTGCTGCTTCGCGGCGACGATAGCGGCTTCATGAACAAGCTGGCGCTGGCCGTGCAGGCCGCGGAGGCGGCGCCGGCCGAACCGCCCGCCCGCAAGGGCCAGAGCCATATCCGCCAGGCCCGCCCCGGCCAGCCGCAGGCGGCGCTGCCGAAAACCGGCCCGATGGCCGACATGCTGAGCAAGCTTTTCCGCAAGGGCGGCGAATAGGCGCCCCGCCCCCGGCCCGACTTGCGGCCGGTTTACCTCGTCTCACAAATGCGGCGAGGGCAGGCCTTCGCGGGCATAGAGGGCGGCACTGCCGCTGCCGCGGACGCCCGTCTTGAGATGGGCATAGCGCTCCTCGAAATGCAGGCTGGCGGCGGTGAGGCGGGCGACGAGCACCGCCAGGTCAGCCTGCGCCATCGGGACATGCGTATCGACCTGGATGAAGCGCGGCAGGTCGGCGTGGCGGCGGAACAGCCGGTTGGCGAGGTTGATGAGGCCGTTGAGCGTCAGCAGCGTCCCGGCACTGACCGGACCGGCGGGCTTGGCCTTGCGCAGCACATAGTTGAAGGCGGCGAGTTCCTTGGCAAAGCGGTTATAGGCGTCGATGGCCCGCGGGCCGAGAGAGGGAAGACCGGTCATGAGCGTGCTCCTTTGCGCGCCAGTATGGCAGCCGGCGCGGCGGCGGGGATAAGCCCGGCGCGGGGTCGCCGCCGGACGTGCGAAAGCGCCGCTCGGGCTTTTTTTGCCTTTACGGTTGCACGGCGACGGGCGGCCTTTGACTCAAGCCGTTGGGATAACAGGGGAGCCAAGGGCCGCCCGTCACGGCATCGGCTTGCTTAGGGGGTCCGGTCTCAGGCGGTACCGATATTGCAGGTCCGGCTGCCGATTTTCTACCCACGCAGGGGAACGCCTTCCCCATCCGATCCTCCCCGCCCGACCCTGCGTCGGGGCCGCGTGACTGGCGGGGATGGGGAAAGGATAGGACGCACGGGAAGATGCGGGGAGAGATTTCTGGGAAGGGCTTGGTTTTCCTCGCCTTCGCCGGGGCTGCCGCCGGACGAAGACCCGGTGGCCTCTTCCATCAGCTCAGGCTCCCTTGTCGGCCCCCGGGTCGAGCCCGGGGGCAGCCATGGTGGGTGGGGAGAGGTCGGGGCAGGTGCTGAGGGGCCGGTCCCCCTCACCCGTCTCGGCCTGACGGCCGATTCACCCTCTCCCACGAGGGGAGAGGGGTGGTCCTGTGCATGGGGTGGCACCAAACCCCCTTCTCCCCTTGTGGGAGAAGGTGCCCGGAGGGCGGATGAGGGGGTGGGAACCACTTTCTCGTCAAAACCGCCGTGCTGCCGCCGGGCTTGACCCGGTGGCCTCTCTCCACTGGCTCGGGCTCACCGGCCGGCCCCCGGGTTAGGTCCGGGGCAGCGTCGGTGGGTGGGGGAGAGCGGGGCAGGTGCCGATGGGCTGGTCCCCCTCACCCGTCTCGCGCTACGCGCGATCCACCCTCTCCCACGAGGGGAGAGGGGTGGCCCTGTGCGTGGGGTGGCACCAAACCCCCTTCTCCCCTTGTGGGAGAAGGGGCCCGGAGGGCGGATGAGGGGGTGGGAGCCACTTTTTCTGCCAAAACCACCGTGCTGCCGCCGGGCGAAGACCCGCTGGCCTTTCTCCACCAGCTCGGGCTCCCTTGTTGGTCCCCGGATCAGGTCCGGGGACAGCGCCGAGAGTGGGAGAGAGCGGGACGATGCCGCGGCGCTTAGGCTACCTGGGCTTTGCGGGGGCCGCGGGTCCAATCGGGCAGCCAGGTGTCGTGGGCGGCGATGAGGTCGTCCACCAGGCTCCAGATCTGGTCGAGGTCGAGCTCGGCGGCGGTGTGCGGGTCCATCATGGCGGCGTGGTAGATGTGCTCGCGGTTCTCTTCCATAAGCGCCCGCACCGTCAGTTCCTGCACGTTGATATTGGTGCGGATGAGCGCGGTGAGCTGGGGCGGCAACTCCCCGATATAGGTAGGTTGCAGGCCGTTGTGATCGACGAGGCACGGCACCTCGACGGCGGCATTGGTCGGCAGCGAGGTGATGACGCCGTTGTTGCGCAGATTGCCGTAGATCACCGAGGGCTCGCCCGTCCAAACCGAGTTGACGATGGAGCTGGCATATTCGCGCGAGGGGGCGACCTCAATGCGGTCGGCCTTGCGGTAATCCTCGCTCGTCTGCTTCCAGCGGGCGATCTGCTCGACGCAGCGCTTGGGATATTCATCGAGCGGAATGCCGAATTTCTCGATCAGGTCCTCGCGCCCCTCCTTGATGAAATAGGGCGTGTATTCGGCGAAATGCTCGCTGCTTTCGGTGACGAAATAGCCCAGCCGCGTCATCATCTCGTAGCGCACCTTGTTGGGGCAGCGCGGGTTCCAGCCGGGCTTGGGCGCGCGGCCCTCGCGATAGGCCCGGTGCAGTTCGGGATAGAGGTCGCGATAGGAGCCGTCGGGCAGGCGCTGCTCGAAATTGAGGAAGAACGCCATGTGGTTGATGCCGGCCGAGCGGTAGCGGATATCGGCGTAGGGAATGTCGAGGTCGTGCGCCAGCTCCATCGCCGTGCCCTGCACCGAATGGCAGAGCCCGACCTGCCTGATGGCGGGGTATTTTTCGGCGATGGCCCAGGTGTTGATGGCCATCGGGTTGACGTATTGCAGCATGATGGCGTTGGGCGCCACCGCCAGCATGTCCTCGCAGATGCGCCACAGATGCGGCACGGTTCTGAGGCCCCGCATGATGCCGCCCACGCCCAGCGTGTCGGCGATGGTCTGCCGGAGATTGTATTTTTTCGGCACCTCGAAATCGACCACGGTGGACGGCTCGTAGCCGCCGATCTGGAAGCAGACGACGACGAAATCGGTGCCATCGAGCGCCTGGCGCTGGTCGGCATAGGTTTCCACCGCCGCGGGCACGCCCAGCGTCGCCGCCAGCTTGCGGGCAATGATCTCGCTTTCCGAGAGGCGCTGCGGATTGATGTCCATCAGCCGGATGGTGGCGCCGGCGAGGGCCGGCCGCTGCAGGATGTCGCCGACGATGTTCTTCATGAACACCGAGGAACCGGCACCGATGAAAGTAATCTTGGGGTTTGCCATCAGAAAAGCTCCAGGTCAGGCGGCAATATCGAACGCGGCGCGGACCAGCCGGGCCGTGTAGTCGGTCTTGGGATTGATGAGGACTTCGTTGACCGGACCCTCCTCGACGATCCGGCCGTGCTGCATCACCATGACGCGGTGGCACAGCGCCCGCACCACCTTGAGGTCATGGCTGATGAAGAGATAGGACAGGCCCCGCTCGTCCTGCAATTTGCGCAGCAGGTCGATGATCTGCGCCTGCACGGAAAGGTCGAGCGCCGAGGTCGGCTCGTCCAGGAGGATGAATTCGGGCTCGAGCGCGATGGCCCGGGCGATGGCGATGCGCTGGCGCTGGCCGCCGGAAAATTCGTGCGGAAAGCGCTGCAATATGGTGTCGGGCAGGCCGGCATCGCGCAGCGCCTGGCGCACCCGCTCCACCCGCTCGCGGCCATTGGCGCCGATCCTGTTGACGATCAGCCCCTCCTCGATGATCTGGCGGATCGACATGCGCGGATTGAGGCTGGCGAAGGGGTCCTGGAAGACGATCTGCATGCGGCTGCGCAAGGGCCGCATCTGCTGGCGGTCCTTGCCCTCGATCGGCTCGCCGTCGAACCAGATACGGCCGCCCTGGTTGCCGATGAGCCGGATCAACGCCTGCCCGAAAGTGGTCTTGCCCGAGCCGCTTTCGCCCACGATGCCCAGCGTCTCGTGGCGCATCAGCCTGATGTCGAGATTATCGACGGCCTTCAATTCGAAATAATCGGGCTTGAAGAAGCCGCCGCGCTTGAGGGTGAAGCTGACCTTGACCTCGCGGCCTTCGAGGATGGTTTCGTGCGCGCCCTCGGCCAGCGGCAGCGCCGTGCCTTTCGGCTCGGAAGCCAGCAGGTGCCGGGTATAGGGATGGCGGGGATTGGCGAACAACGCCTCGGTCTCGTTGTGCTCCTGCACGCGGCCGTCCTGCATCACATAGACATATTCGGAGAACTGCCGGACGATGGTGAGGTCATGGGTGATGAGGATCACCGCCATGCCGTATTTGTCCTTGAGGTCCTTGATGAGATTGAGGATCTGCGCCTGCACGGTGACGTCGAGCGCCGTGGTCGGCTCGTCCGCGATGAGCACGTCCGGGCGGTTGGCCAGCGCCATGGCGATCATCACCCGCTGGCGCTGCCCGCCCGAAAGCTGGTGCGGATAGCTCTTGAGCCGCGCCGCCGGCTCGGGGATCTGCACCTCTTCGAGCAGCTTTACCGCCCGGGCCGTGGCTTCCTTTGCCGACACCTTGTTGTGCAGATGGATGATCTCGCAAATCTGCTGGCCGATCGTATAGACCGGGTTGAGCGAGCTCATCGGCTCCTGGAAGATCATGGCGAGGTCGTTGCCGCGCAGCTTGCGCATGGCCCGGGCGCTCATGCCCACGACATTCCGGCCCTTGAGCGCGATGCTGGTATGCTGGCCGATGCGGGCGCGCTTGGTGAGCAATTGCATGATGGTGCGCGCCGTCACCGATTTGCCCGAGCCGCTTTCGCCCACCAGCGCGATGGTCTCGCCCTTGTGCAGCTGGAACGACACGTCGCGCACCGCGTGCACGACGCCGCCCTCGACCTTGAAATCCACCGCCACGTGGCGGGCATCGAGAATGAGCTCGCGGCCATGGGTACCCAGATCGAGCCGCTCGGCGGGAGCGAAGTTTTCCTCGGTCATGGCAGGCACCTTGCGGCAGACGTTGAATATGGAAGGGCCGAAACCCGCCCGATGTCATCCCCGCGCAAGCGGGGATCGCCGTTTACTGAACAGGGGTTCCCGCTGTCGCGGGAATGACCCGGTGGGTGGTGAAGGACGCACATGCTGGACTTCTCCCGCTCCCTCAATACGGATCGATGGCGTCGCGCAGGCCGTCGCCCAGCGCGTTGAAGGCAAAGACGGTGATGAGCACGAAGATCACCGGCGACAGGATCCACGGATAGGAGCCGATGACCGAGAAGGTCCCGGTATCCTGCAGCATCAGGCCCCAGGAAATCAGCGGCGGCTTGACCGCGAAGCCGAGGAAACCGAGGAAACTTTCGAGCAGCACCACGGTGGGAATGGCCAGGGTCACCGCCACGATGATGTGGCTGAGCACATTGGGCAGGATATGGCGCGTGATGATGCGCGCGTCGGACGAGCCCACCGCGATGGCGGCCCGCACATAGTCGATGCGCGCCAGCGCCAGCGTCTTCGAGCGCACCTCGCGGCTCAGTTGCGCCCACCCCAGCGCCGCCATGACGAAGATGACGAAGGTGAGAAAGACGTTGGACGGCGCCGTCACCGGAATGAGCGAGGTCAGCGCCAGATAGAGCGGCAATTGCGGGAAGGCGAGCACGAATTCGACGAAGCGCTGCACCCAGGCATCAAGCGCGCCGCCGATATAGCCCGAGCTGATGCCCACCAAAGTGCCCACGATGGTGGTCATGGTCACCACCGCCAGCGCGATCATCAGGCTGATGCGCGAGCCGATGATGCCGCGCGAGAGAATGTCGCGGCCCAGCTTGTCGGTGCCGAGCAATTGCAGCGGCCGCCCGTCGGTCGAACCGAAGAAGTGGATATCGGCGGGAATGAACCACAGGAGATGGTAGGGGTAGCCGCGCACGAAAAAGCCGGTCGGGGTCGGATCGTCCATCACCGGGCCGGTCAGCGGCTGGAAGGTGATGGGGTCGAACTCGCCCGTATCGCCGATGGGGTAGACATAAGGGATGAGGCTGAAATTGCCCGCCGGGTCCTCGAAGGCGATGGTGTCGGGCGGCGCGAAGGGCAGGTTCGCCGCCTTGGGGTCCATGGGCGCGAAGAAATCGGCGAACACCGAGATTACCAGCAGCATGATCACCAGCACGAGGCCGATCATGCCCATGGTGGAGCGGCGGAAGCGGCGCCAGACCAGCGCGGCATAGGTTTCGTTGCCGCGGCCGTAGCGGCCGATTTCGGGCGTCGTATCGGCTTCCTCGGCCGGGGTCGGCGCCGGACCGGTGCCGACGTCGCTGGGCAGGGAAATGGCGGAGCGGGTATCGGGCGAACTCATTCGGCGCGCCCTCCCATGCGAATGCGCGGATCGAGCGCCACCAGCAGCAGGTCGGCGATGATATTGCCCACGATGAGGGTGGCGGCCAGCACCAGCATGAAGGTGGCCGTGACATAGACGTCGCCGGCGCCCATGGAGCCGACGATGGCCGGGCCGACCGTAGCGAGGCCGAAGACGATGGCCACCTCGATCTCGCCGGTCAGCATATAGGGCAGCACCACCCCCTGATAGGCGACCAGCGGGTGCAGCGCATTGGGCACGGCGTGCTTCATGATGACGGCGCCTTCGGGCAGGCCCTTGGCCCGCGCCGTTTCGACGTATTGGCTGTTGAGCACGTCGAGCAGATTGGCGCGCATGACGCGCATATTGTAGGCCAGCCCCCCGAAGGTGGCGATGAACACCACCGGCCAGACATGCTGCACCAGGTTGACGAACTTGTCCCAGCTCCAGGGCGCGCCGCCATAGCGGGCGGAAAAGAACATGCCCACCTCGCCCACATTGAGGCGGAAGACCAGGAGGTAGAGGATGATGATGGCGAGGAGGAACCGCGGAATGGTCATGCCGAGGAAGCTGACGACGCCGAGCAGCGTATCCACCCAGGAATATTGCCGCGTCGCCGCCACGATGCCGAGGCCGATCCCGAGGAGCGAGGCGAGCAGATGGCACACCAGCGCCAGGATGATGGTGGCGGGCAGCCGCTCGGCCACCACGCTGGCGACCGGCTTGTTGTAGAAGAACGACTGGCCGAAATCGAAACGGGTGACGATGCCGGTGATCCAGCGGAAATACTGCACCACCATGGGATCGTTGAGCCCGTGCGTCTGGCGGTAGATCTCGGCCTGCGTCTCGGCCACGTCGGGAGCCGCGCCGCCCTGGTTGATCAGCATGGAGCGGATGGTATCGCCATAGTCGCCCGGCGGCGCCTGGATGATGGCAAAGGTCACCACGCTGAGCAGGAACAGCAGCGGAATGGCGCCGAGCACGCGGATGACGAGAAATCGGAGCATCTGGGCCTCATGAGGGTCCCGGCCGCCTCGTCGAGACGAAAAAGCGGCCGGAAAGAGGATGCCGGCGGAGCCCTGCCCCGCCGGCCTGGCATGGGACTTAGACCGGCCCGGCGCCGCCGGGCTCGCCCGGCAGGGTTTCGGGGAACAGTTCGTAGTCGCCCTGCTTGTCGGTCGGCACGAAGAGCCGCTCGCGCATCACGCTGTCTTCAGCCCAGTTGAACATGAAGATCGGCGTGCCGTCCGGAACGTTGGCGAAGCGCTTGTTGATGATCAGTGCCCCCGGATACTGGGTGAGGCCCACCGAATAGACGTTCTCGGTGGAAAGCTTCTGGTACTGCTTCATCAGGTCGGCGCGCTCGGCATTGTCGGAGCTGGCGATGAACTTGTTCACCGCATCCACCATTTCCTGCTCGAAGGGCAGCAGGTCAAGGCTGCCATCGCTGCCGGCCCGGTGGAAATAGCTGGTCCGCGGCCCGGTCGGCGCCAGCGACGCGGTACCCTGCACCACCGAGACGATTTCCGAACCCTGGCGGCGCACATGCCAGTCGAACTGGCCCGACTGCTGCATGTCGTCGCGCGCATTGCCCGGCTGGAAGTTAGCGACGACGCGAATGCCCAGCGGCTCCATCATGGCGATGATGCCTTCGGCAAGGTTGGTGTCGGTGCCGTAGTCGGTATTGGCGAGCAGGGTGACTTCGACGTCGCCGCCGCCAGCGGTATCCGCCGGGAAGTTGCGCACGCCATTGCCGTCGGTATCGACCAGCCCCAGCCCGTCGAGCAGCGCTTTGGCGGCGTCGAGGTTGAAGGGATAATAGACGGTCGAAGCCTTGTCGTAATAGGCGGTACCGGCATAGAGGCCGCCCGGATAGATGGCGGTGAACGGCCCGCGCACCAGCGATTCGCCCAGGCGCTGCCGGTCGACGGCAATCGAGACCGCCTTGCGGAAATCGAGATTGCGGTTGAGCTCGCGCACGGCCTGGCCGCGCTCGTCCGGATCGCCCCAGCCATTGCCGGAGAGGTTGAAGTCGAGCGTGTAGCCGATAGTACGGGCCCCGAACTGCAACCGCGCCGGCGCGCTGTCCTCGGCGGAGCGGCGCAGCGCCTCGACATAGCTTTCGGCCTGTTCGAGGTTGGAGAAGTCGCCCGAGCCGGCTACCGCCTGCACGTCGCGGTCCGCCCAGGTCGAGAGCCGGTAATGCATCTCGTTGAGATAGGGCAGCTGGTTACCCGCCTCGTCGACCTTCCAGTAATAGGGGTTGCGGCGCATGACGATGATGTCGTCCGGCCGGTATTCCACCGGCACCCAGGCGCCCATCACCGGCATGTTCATGTATTCGGGCGGGAAGGCGTTCTTGTACTGCTCGTAGGTATTGTCCGAATAGTTCGGATGCTCGGGCTTGAGGATGTGGCTGGGACCCGGGCAGAAGGTGCCATAGGCCATGGCGTAGAGATATTGGGTGGGGAAGGCTTCCTTGAACGTCCACTTGATGGTGTAGGCGTCGAGCGCTTCGAGCGTGGTGCCGACGCCGAACGTCTCGGGCGTCGCGCCGTTGAGCGGCGACACGTTGGAATCGAGGACGTTGTCGTTCCAGTAGAACATGACGTCGTCGGCGTCGAACGGGTCGCCATCGGACCATTTCGCCCCTTCGATGAGGTGCATGGTCAGCTCATGCCCGTCCTCGGACCATTCCCAGCTTTTCGCCAGATTGGGGAGCGGTTCGAGTTCGTCGGCCTTGACCTCGAACAGCGGGCCGGTGCGCGTCAGGCATTCGGAAAGGCCGATATCGATGCCGCCCCAGCCCTGCGACTGGCCGCCGCTGTAGTTCCAGCCTTCCGGCCGACCACCGATGACGTGGCGCATGGTATCGCCGTAGACCCCGACGCCATCGGGCATGTCGCCGGTCTTGTAGACCAGCGGCTCCTTGGGCAGGCGCTCGGCCACCGGCGGCAGCGTGCCGGCCTCGACATATTTCGCCGTGACCCAGTCGGGCTCGTGATATTCGGGCAGCGCCTTGAATTCGAGAATGTCGCCGACCGAGACGAAATTAGGCTCGCTCTGCGCGGAAAATTCGGGCGGGTCCGGCAGCTCGCCGGTCAGTTCCTGCGCCGGGATAGCCAGCATTGAAACGGACAGCAAAAGGCCTGCCCCGCCAAGGGCATAGGTGTGCTTTCTCAATAGAACCTCCCATTGCGGACGGCGCCCGGCGTGCATCGCCGACACCGGTCTTTCCCACCGGCTGAACCACCGCGCCCTGAGAGCCTACCCGTTGCCACGGCCGATACAATCCGGGATAGTAGAGACTAATTCCGGATTTCTAAGATATGCGCGCTTAAGCATGAGAGTTGATGGCCAATCCACCGCCGCCCCGGCCCGCGAACGGGCGCCGCGCCCCACCCCCCGGCCCGACCGCAGCTTCTACGCGTCGGGCAAGGCCTTCGGCCGCTTCGGCATCCGCGCCTTTCCGCCCCAGATCATGCCCGCCCCGCACAGCCACGGCCATATCGAGTTCAACTGGCTGACCCGCGGCAGCATGGACTACGTTTTCGACGGCGGCGCCATCACCGTCGAGGCCAACCGGCTGGTGGCCTTCTGGGCCGGCATTCCGCACCAGACGGTGGGCCTGCGCGACGTGGGCGAGGGCCGCCAGCTCAACATCTACCTGCCCATGGACGCCTTTCTCGAAATGCCGCAGCTGGGCCTGCTCACCGAGACGCTGATGGGCGGCGGCGTCATCCGGCTGGCGCCCGACTGCATCGGCCTCGAAACGCTGGAGCGCTGGCACGCCGACTATCGCAGCGGCAACGCGCTGCGCACCGATCTGGTGCGCACCGAAATCGGCACCATGTTCCGCCGCGCCGCCATCACCGGCTGGGAGACGCTGCTGCCGGCCTGGCTGGAAAAATCCGGCATGCGGATGCGCACCGCCACGCCGGTGCGCTACGTGGTGCGCATGGTGCGCCATATCGTGGAGAACATCACCGACCCGCTGACCGCCGAGGACATCGCGCTGGTGGTGGGGCTGCACCCCAACTACGCCACCAACCTCTTCACCAAGGTCATGCATATCTCGGTGCAGAAATTCGTCACCCGCATGCGCCTCATCCGCGCCCGCAGCCTGCTGTTCGACGGCAGCCTCTCCATCGCCAACATCGCCTTCCAGTCCGGCTTCGCCAGCCAGACCCAGTTCTACGAACACTTTCGCCGCGCCTACGGCATGACCCCCAGCCAGATGCGCCGGGACACGATCGGGTGAGGGAGGGGGCGGCGACGTCGAGGGTTTGCAAAGGCGGACGAAAGCCTCATATTGAAGCCATGACCGTCACATTCGACATTCCCGACGCCTTGCGGACGCGCGTGGAAACGCTGGCGCAGCGCCTCGGCATATCGTCGTCGCGGGTCGTGGCGGATGCCCTCGAACACGGCTATTCGCTGCAATGGCTGGAAACCTATCTCGACAAGGTGGATGCCGGCAGGGCCGCCGCCGATAGCGGCGCCTTCGCAACCGCCGAAGACGTCGCCAGGGTTGTCGGCAAATATCGTCCTGTTATGGCTCCCGCACCGGCCCGCGGGTCAGGCCCGCGGGCAGCACGGTGGTTTTGACAGGCGGCGTGCTGACTGGCTCGAACGGGCTGCATCTTTGGGCCATTTTAGCATAGCTCTCATGGCATTGAGGGTATGCGGTTCGATCCTCGTTGTTTTCAAGAGCACTGTGCTGCCCTCGGGCTCGACCCGAGGGCCATTCTCCCCAGCCATCGCTTCAGAGGCTCCCGCACTGGCCCGCGGGCAGCACTGTGGTTTTGAGGGGAGAGGACTGATTGGTCCGAGCGGGTGGCGTCTGCGTGCCACTCGAGCGTAGCTCTCGTGGCCTTGAGACCTGAAATCGCGCCACTGGCGCGATTTCGCGGCCGTGGGCCGCCGGTCTCAAGTATTAAACTTGAACAGCATGACGTCGCCGTCCTTGACGACGTATTCCTTGCCTTCGTCGCGGGCCTTGCCGGCTTCCTTGGCGGCGACTTCGCCGCCCAGCGCGACGAAATCGTCATAGGCGATGGTCTGGGCGCGGATGAAGCCGCGCTCGAAATCGGTGTGGATGACGCCGGCGGCCTGCGGGGCCTTGTCGCCCTTGTGGATGGTCCAGGCCCGCGTTTCCTTGGGGCCGACGGTAAAGTAGGTCTGCAGGCCCAGCAGCTCGTAGGCGGCGCGGATCAGCCGGTCGAGGCCGGGCTGCTCGAGCCCCAGCGATTGCAGGTATTCGGCCTGCTCGTCGTCCGGTAATTGCGCCAGCTGGCTTTCGATTTCCGCCGAGATGACGACGACGCCCGCCTCGTTGGCCCTGGCGTAGGCCTCGACCTGGCGGCTGAGCGCATTGCCCGTCGCCGCCGAGGCTTCGTCGACATTGCACACATAGAGCGCCGGCTTGCTGGTCAGCAATTGCAGCTCGCGAAAGGCCTTTTCCTCCTCGGCCTCGCGGGCGACGAAGCGCGCCGATTTCCCCTCGCGCAGCACCACCAGCGAGCGATCGATAAGCTCCAGCGTCAGCTTGGCTTCCTTGTCGCCGCCCTTGGCTTTCTTCTCGACGCCGGCGCGGCGCTTTTCGAGGCTTTCGAGGTCCGCCAGCATCAATTCGGTTTCCACCACCTCGGCATCGGCGAGCGGGTCGACCCGGTTGGCGACGTGGATGACATTGGCATCCTCAAAGCACCGCAGCACATAGGCGATGGCGTCGGTCTCGCGGATATTGGCGAGGAACTGGTTGCCCAGCCCTTCGCCCTGGCTGGCGCCTTTGACCAGCCCGGCAATATCGACGAAACTCATGCGCGCCGGCAGGATGGCCTGCGACTTGCCGATGGCCGCCAGCTTTTCCAGCCGCGGATCGGGCACCGACACCTCGCCCACATTGGGCTCGATGGTGCAGAACGGAAAATTGGCCGCCTGCGCGGCAGCCGTGCGGGTCAGCGCGTTGAAAAGCGTCGACTTGCCGACATTGGGCAGGCCGACGATGCCCATCTTGAAGCCCATGGGGATCTCCGAAAAATCTTGGGCTCCGTTTGGGTCGGATCGCCGCCGATGTCAATGCGGCACGGCCCCCGGACCGGGGTCCGGAGGCCGTGCGTGACGCCAGGGAGGGGCATCGGGTTCAGTGGTGCGCGCCGCTCATTTCGCGCAATTCCTCGACCGAGCGGACACGCTTGCGGGCGGCCCCCTCCCAGTCGCGGGTCCGGACGGTCGATTTGGCCATGCGCTCGCGCGCCGCCGGCACCGCCTCGGCATATTGCGGCAGCCATTGCGCCTGGGCCACCACCATCTCGTCGACCATCGCCCACACCTCGTCGGGCGTGCAGATGGCCCCCACCAGCGGATCGTGCAGCACGGCGAGCTTGAGCGTATCGATGTCGCCGTTCATCGCCGCCTCCACCGAGAGGCGCTGCACCGACACCGACACCGAGCAGGTCGCGGCGCAGGCCGTGGGCAGCGTGATGCCCTCGATCATGTTGATGCCGAAGCGGTCGACATAGCCCGGGCTTTCGATGATCGCGTCAGCGGGCAGGTTGGTGATGATGCCATTGTTGCGGCGGTTGAAATGGCCGCGATAGGGCCGGCCGGTTTCCATCGCCTCGATGATGTAGCTGGCGTGCTCGCTGGTGCGCTTGTAGTCGCTGAGCGGCTTGTTGGCCTCTGCCTTGAACACCGGGAAATCGGTCTCGAACCAGTTGCGGCGCTCGGTGGAGTAGCGCAGATAGCCGCCGGTCTCGCCGTGGATCCAGTCGCTCATGTCGATCCAGCGGCCGATCTCCTCGGGACGCTTGCGATACCAGGGTAGATATTCGGAAAGGTGGCCGTTGCTCTCGGTGGAATAGACGCCGAAGCGCTTGAGCACGTCGATGCGCACCTTCTCTTGCTTCGAATAGACCGGGTGGCGCTCGAAGGCGGCGAGCAGCTCGTCCTTCTCGATCTTGCGGCCCCTGGCGCGGATATCGATATACCAGGTCTGGTGGTTGATGCCCGAGCAGACATAGTCGAGCTCGCTGTCCTCGACGCCCAGCACCTGGGCGATCTGGCGGGCGCCGTGCTGCACGCCGTGGCAGAGGCCCACCACGTTGACGCCGCCATAGAGATCGGCCGCCCAGGTATTCATCGCCATGGGATTGGCATAGTTGAGGAACAGCGCGCCCGGCTCGGCGACCTCCCGGATATCCTTGCAGAAATCGAGGATGACCGGGATGTTGCGCTGGCCATAGAGGATGCCGCCGGCACAGATCGTGTCGCCCACGCACTGGTCGACGCCGTATTTGAGCGGAATGTTGACGTCGGTGGCAAAAGCCTCGAGCCCGCCCACCCGCACGCAGCTCATGACGTAGCGCGCCCCGGCAAGGGCTTCACGCCGGTCGGTGGTCGCGGAAACCCTGGCCGGCAGCTTGTTGACCGCGACGATGGTTTCGATGATCTGGCGCACCATATCGAGATTGTGCGGGTTGATATCGGTCAGCGCGAATTCGCAGTCGGCAAATTCCGGCACTTTCAGCAGATCGGAAATCAGCGTCCGGGTAAAACCCACCGAGCCGGCGCCGATCACGGTTACCTTGAATGACATAATTCCTCCACGCGGCGCATCCGCCCGCTTTCCGGTCCACCCATTGCTAGCCTTTGCCGCACGGCCCGTGTAGAGAAAGCTTGTGCGAACCCGGGTAATTTTGTGCTCTCCCAACTGCTCGACCACGGCCACGACCTCAGCCGGCTGACCCTGCCGCGCAGCGCCGCGCCGCTCCATTGCATGGCGGTCAGCGCCGGCTATGAGCAGCGCCGCAACGAAGTCTATTCCTGGGATGGGCGCAAGCGCGGCACCGTGCCGTTCCTCGTCTTGCAGCACACCACTTTCGGGGAAGGCCGGCTTGATTATGCCGGTACCCTCTATCGGCTGGTACCCGGCCAGACCATGCTGGTCACCATGCCGCACGCGCATCGCTACTGGCTGGAACGCGGCGGCCACTGGCAGTATTTCTGGATGGTGCTCAACGGCCGCGAGGCGCTGCGCCTCGCCCGCGAAATCCTCGACGCCGCCGGACCCGTGCTGCGGCCGGACGCGGCGCAGATCGACCGCATGGCCGCCGCCTGCCTGGGGCTCCTCACCCAGCCCGACCTCACGCCCGGCGCCGCTTCCAGCCTCGCCTATGCCGCCATGGCGGCGCTGCACGACACGGCTTTCGGCGCCCGGGCCCCGGCGGAAGCCCCCCTGCCCACCGCCATCGCCCGGGTACTGGCCCATATCGAGGCCGACCTCGCCGCCCCCCTGCCGGTCGAGCGCCTCGCCGCCATCGCCGAGATGAGCCGGGCGCATTTCGTGCGCCGCTTCGCCGCCGCCACCGGCACCCCGCCCTCGGCCTATGTGCTGGAACGGCGGCTCGAACGGGTCGAGCGCCTGCTGCTGGCGACGGAAATGACGGTGGGCGAGATCGCCCGCCTCACCGGCTTCGCCGACGGCAACTACCTCGCCAAGAGTTTCCGGCGCCAGCGCGGCCTCGCCCCGCTGGCCTTCCGCGCCACCCGCCTCGAAGCCAATTGAGCGCCTTGCCCCGGCGGCCCGGCCGTGGCACAAAGCGCATTGACGTATAGGGCAACCAAATGACCAATCCCGTCACCAAAGACCGGCGGCACTTCGAGGACCTGACGGTCGGCGAAGTCATCGACCTCGGCACCGTCACGCTGGACAAGCCGATGATCGTCGGCTTCGCCCGGGAATTCGATCCCTTCCCCTTTCATCTGGACGAGGCGGCGGCGCGCCGCAGCCTGCTCGGCGGGCTGGCCGCGAGCGGCTGGCACACCGGCGCCCTCAGCCTCCGGATGCTGGTTGACAGCTTCCTCTCGACGGTGGCCTCCTGCGGCGGGCTGGGGTTCCGCGACCTCAAGTGGAAAAACCCGGTGATGGTGGGCGACACCATCGGGGGCAGCGCCACCATCGCCGAACTGCGCCGCTCGGCCGGCCACCCGCAATGGGGCATCGTGACGCTCGACTTCGACATCCGCAACCAGCAGGGCCAGCCGGTGCTCACCATGCGGCTCGCCAACCTGGTGGAATGCCGCGATGGGGCGGTGCCGGCATGACGCGCTGGTTCGAGGATACCGAGCTCGACACGCCCTTTGCGCTGGGCAGCCATGTTTTCACCGCCGAGGAAATCATCCGCTTCGGCAAGGCCTACGATCCGCAATATTTCCACACCGACCCGGACTTGGCCGTCCACAGCCATTTCGGCGGCCTCATCGCCTCGGGCTGGCACACGGTCAGCATCGGCCACCGCAAGATGGTGGACGCGCTCGAAGCCGAGGCGGCGCGCCTGCGCGCCCTGGGGCAGCAGCCGGGCACACCCGGCCCCTCCCCCGGCGTCAACTCTATGGAATTCAAGGTGCCGGTGCGCCCCGGCGACACGGTGAGCTACGAACTGGTGGTGACCGGCAAGCGTCCCTCGAACTCGCTGCCCGGCTGGGGCCTGCTGTTCAACCGGCTGACCGCCACCAACCAGCGCGGCGAACTGGTCTATCGCGCCGACCTGGTCGGCTTTTCCAAGCTGCGCGATTACCGCATGCCGCTCCGGCTGCGGCTGTTGCAGGCGCTCACCAGACTGCCCTTCATCGGCAGGCGACGGCGCGCGGGCTCTTGAAACCGGCCCGGGCGCCCGGCACTCTGGCGCTCATGCGCCGATTCGCCCTCAGCCTCGCTTTCGTCCTGCTCGCCGCCGCGCCCGTGGCGGCGCAATCCTATAACGGCAACTGGAGCTGCCGCGACGCCACCACCGAGCGCGTCGGCATCCTCACCATTTACGGCCCCGCCTACGGCTGGGCCGCGCGCACCGCCGGCGACCCCAATTCCGGCGTCGGCACGCTGACCCCTTATCAGGACGGCGTCGGCTTCAACGACGGCAATCTGCGCGCCAAGGCCGGCATCCAGGCCGGCCGGCTGATCAACGACCCCGACTACGGCGTCGCGGTGCAGCTCGAAACCGCCGACGCCATCGTCATGATGTGCACGCCGCGCTAGGGCCGTCCGGGGCTGAGCCCCAAATCCTTGTCCCCACGGTGTCATTCCCGCGACAGCGGGAACCTTTGTTTGGTGTCGGAAGGGGTAACGGAGGTTCCCGCTTTCGCGGGAATGACTTGGTTTTCGCGGGAATGACCCGGTTCCGAGGCTCGCCCCGAGGCTGCCCGCGGACCTGATCCGCGGGCCATTCCCAGCCAACCCGAAGCGGCGATGGCGCACCGGCCGGCCCACGGGTCGGGCCCGTGGGCGGCTTCGGTGAGGTTGGAAACCGCCGCGCCAACCGGCGGTTCCGGCGCGCTGTTTACCGGCGGGGCTTGAACTTTTTCTGGTTTTACGCATTTTAGGGGGGCAACGCCGGGCCCCTCTGGCGGGGGCGCCTTGCCCTCGTGATGTCGGAGTTGCTCCACTATTCACATGGAGAAGGTCCGGCGATGGAATCGCTTCTTGCCGCCCTTTCGGGCGATTTTCTGGGTACTCCCGTTTTTTTCTGGGTCGCGTTCATCGCGATCGTCATTGGCCTGCTGGTCTTCGACCTGGGCATCCTGCATCGTGACGAGCACGAGATCGAAGCCAGGGAAAGCCTGACGCTTTACGGCTTTTACGTGCTCATTGCCCTGGGCTTCGGCGCCTGGGTGTGGGTGCAGCGCGGCGCCGAGGCCGGGCTTGAATTTTATACCGGCTATCTGATCGAGCAGTCGCTGGCGATGGACAACATGTTCGTCATCGCCACCATCTTCAGCTTCCTCGGCATCCCCCGGCTCTACCAGCACCGCGTGCTGTTCTGGGGCATTCTGGGGGTCATCGCCTTCCGCGCCATCCTCATCGGCGTCGGCGCGGCGCTGGTCTACCAGTTTAGCTGGATATTGTTCCTGTTCGGCGCCTTCCTGGTGTTCACCGGCATCCGCATGTTCTCGCACCAGGAGGCCGAGGCGGACCTCGAGAGCAATCGCATCTTCCAGTTCCTCAAGCGCCGCCTGCCGATCACCGACACGCTGCACGGCCGCCGCTTTCTGGTGAAGGCGCCCGACCCCAAGAGCGGCAAGCTGGTAACCTGGCTGACCCCGCTCGCCGTGGCGCTGATCATGGTGGAAACGGTGGACCTGATCTTTGCCGTGGATTCGGTGCCGGCAGTGTTCGCCGTCACCCAGGACACCTTCATCGTCTATACGTCCAACATCTTCGCCATTCTCGGGCTGCGCGCCCTCTATTTTGCGCTGGCGGCCGCCATGAACCGCTTCCGCTACCTGCAGGTGTCGCTGGCGATCATCCTGGTGCTGATCGGCATCAAGATCTTTCTCGTGCCGCTGGGCATCCATATCGATACGCTGCTCTCTCTGCTGGTGACGCTGGGTATCCTGGCCGGGGGCGTCTTCTATTCGCTGTGGAAAACGCGCCAGGAGCGCGAGCTTGCCGCCGGGGCGCGGCCGGCCGCCAGCCGGCAGGACCCCTGAGGCACGCCCTTCCGGGGGGCCGGCATTGACGCCGCCCCCCGACTTTCCTAGGCTCGGCCCCACTCTAAGCACGAGGTTAGCCAGCAAAATGATCTGAGAAGTCGCCCCGACGCCCCAAGCCGCAGCCGGTTTCCCCTGTTTCAGGGCCCGCGCGGTCGTGCTGGCATGCGTTGCGACGATCCGGACATTTGCCCGCGCCTGCGGCGGCTGATCCCTCGACACATCCTTGCAGCACCGGCGTCTTTCCCCGCATCCGGCCGCCCGTTTCCGGCGCCCGGCCCTGCCGTTTTCATCACCGGCCCGATCGTCTCGGGCAGGAAGGACAGCTCATGCCCAAAAATCCGTTCCAACGACCGCAGGCGGTCAATCCCGACCGCAACGTGCCCCGGCACGGCAAGGCGGCACCCCCGGCCCCGCGGCCACTGGCCAAGCCGACCCGGCAGCAGCCGGCCCCGGAGGGCCTGCCGCCGCTCGACGTGCTGCTGGCCCGCAGCGACAAGCGCCGCTAGAGCATTTTATCGCTCGGCCGCATCGGCTTGTCCGTGCCCTCTCCCCTCGTGGGGAGGGGGTGTCGCTTGGCTGAAAACGGTTGCTCCCGGCCCGCAGGATTGTCTCCCTTACCGGGGCTGCCCCGGTGTGTTCGGAAAGCGCCGGTCGATGCCGCCGTTGAGAGGTAAAACGCCTCAGGCTTTTGGGGAGAGCCCGCCCCGCCGGACCCGCTTGCACCTTTCTTGCCGCAATCTTTCGTTAACCGGAGGCCAGATGCGTAAGGAGATGTGCAAATGGCTGTCATCCACGAAATCGTCTTCGACTGCGACAAGCCGGCCGAACTCGCCGCTTTCTGGGCCGAACTGCTGGACGGCTACGCCGTGCGCGAGCACGAGGAAGACGACATTGCCCGGCTGATCGCGCTCGATCTCAATACCGAGACGGAAATCACCGTCATGCTCGACGGCCCCGGCCCCTCGATCTGCTTCCAGAACGTGGAAGGCCGCCGCCCCGACAACAACCGGGTGCATTTCGACGTCGAGGTGGCCGACCGTGCCGCCGAGGCGGCGCGGCTGGCCGAAGCGGGCGCCGCCATCGAGCGGGTGCTGCCCAGCTATACAGTGATGCGGGACCCCGAAGGCAACCAGTTCTGCCTCGTCGAGGCGCGCCGGGCCCTGGCCGCCTGAAGGTGCCGCGCGGCTGCTGACATTGTCCGGCGCCGACCGGCGCGATCATGGCGCGGCCAGAACGGAGAACAGCCATGAGCCTCGTTGCCACCTGTCATTGCGGCGCCACCCGCATCGCCCTGCCCACGCAGCCGGTCCACGCAAAAAGCTGCAATTGCAGCTATTGCGCCCGTACCGGCGCCGTCTGGGCCTATTATCGCGCGGGCGAGCTCAAGTTCGAATCGCAGGAGGCTGAGGGCACCTATTCCGCCAGCGGCGGCATCAACCAGCACCATTTCTGCACGAAATGCGGCATTTCCACCTGGGGCGATTCGCCCGACTGGGCGTCGATCTACAACGATGACGGCACGCCCAGGGAAGGGTTCAGCCCCGGCACCATGCCCGCCGAGCGCACCTACGCGGTGAACCTGCGGCTGGTGGATGACCTCGACTGGTCGGCGATCACGGTCGAGAAAGTGGATGGGCGCAATAGCTGGTAGGGGGATGGCCCGGCGCGCTGGCCAATACCCCACCCCAAATCAATGCCCGTCGAAGGCGATGAGGGAATGGACCGCGACGCCTTCGGCCGCCAGCCTCGCGGCGCCGCCCAGTTCGGGCAGGTCGATGACGAAGGCGGCATTGTCGCAGACGGCCCCGGTGCGGCGCATCAGATTGACCGCCGCGATGGCGGTGCCGCCGGTGGCGATGAGGTCATCCACCAGCAGCACCTTGTGGGTGGCGTCGAGGACATCGGCGTGGATCTCGATGGTGTCGACGCCATATTCGAGCACGTAGTTCTGCCCGATGGTCTGGCCGGGCAGCTTGCCGCGCTTGCGCACCGGCACGAAGCCCACGCCCAGCGCGATGGCAACGCCCGCCCCGAAGATGAAGCCGCGCGCCTCGATGCCGGCCACATGGGTGACGCCCAGGTGCCGATGCGCCTCGGCCAGCTGCTCGACGCTCTCCCGGAACCCCTGCGGATGCTCGATCAGCGTCGTGATATCCCGAAAGAGGATGCCCTTTTTGGGATAGTCCGGAATGGTCCGGACGAGCGACTTGAGGTCGAGCGCCATGTGAGCCTTGCCGTTGCGGAAGATGGAAAAGAGGGGATCAGGAGGAGCGGCCACGCCCCAACAGGTGCCGGGCGACGACGCCGGCATTATAGGCGGCGTTGCGGGTGGCGTTGACCGCCGCGTCCCGTGTCTGCGGATTGCTGAGGGCCGCCCGGACACCGGCGCGCACCACCGGATGGCGGCTCATGGCGAGGGCGGTACTGACCACGGCGACGGCCAGGCGTATGGCAGGCATGAGCGGCGATCTCCAGCGTCTGCGGCGGCGCGGCGGAAGATGGCTTTTGCCGCACCCTCCCCATATTGCGGCAAGTCGCCCCGATGGCAAGAGCTTCTCGGCCGCGGTGGGTTAAACAAAAAGCGAAAGGGGCCCGCGCGGGGCCCCTTCATGCGATGCGCCCGGCGGCTTGCGCCTTCAGTGCTCGATGCCCGACCAGATCTTGCGCTTGGTCGCGTACATCAGCCCGGCGAACAGGACGAGGAACAGCAGGACGCTGAAACCGGTCTGCTTGCGCGAGATGAGGTGCGGCTCGGCCAGCCACATCATGAAGGCGGAAACGTCCTCCGAATACTGCTCCAGCGTCTCGGGAACCGTGACGCCGTCCTCGCCCGGCGTATAGCTCACCGAGCCTTCCGAGAGCGGCGGCGCCATGCCGATGGCGTGGCCGGGGAAGTAGTCGTTGTAATATTTGCCGTCCGGCAGGTCGAAGCCTTCCGGCGCCTCGTCGTGGTAGCCGTTGAGCAGCGCGTGGATATAGTCCGGGCCGCCTTCCTGGTAGCCGGTGAAATAGTTGAACACCCAGAAGGGGAAGGCGTCATGCACGCCGCGGGCCTTGGCCAGCACCGAGAAATCGGGCGGCAGGGCGCCGCCATTGGCGTCGCGCGCATCCTGCTCGTTGGCAAAGGGCGAGGGCCAGCGGTCCGCCGCCACGGCCGGCCGGGTGCCGCCATCGACGGTAGGGTCCGCCACTTCGTATTCGGCCGCCAGCGCCTTGACCTGCGCCTCGGAGAATTCCGGACCGCCCGGCTCGGCGAGGTTGCGGAACGACATGAGGCGCGCGCCATGGCAGTTGGCGCAGATCTCGTGGAAGACCTGGAAGCCGCGCTGCAGCTGGTTCTGGTCGTAGGTGCCGAAAATGCCGGCAAAGCTCCAGCTCTGCTTTTCGATATGCGGCGTGTCGCCCTCGGCCGCCGAGGCCGGGATTGCACTGAGCCCGACCAGCGCGGCGAAGGCGGCGGCGATGAACTTGTTCTTGAACATGGAAGCCACCCCGATCACGCTTGCGCCTTGCCGAGAACGCTCTCGGAAATGCTGGTCGGCAGCGGCCTAGGCGTTTCGATGCGCGACAGGACCGGCAGGATGACCAGGAAGTAGAGGAAATAATAGGCGGTGAAGACCTTGGCCAGATAGTTGTTGATGGCCACCGACGGATCCTGCGCCCCCATATAGGTGAGGCCGATGAAGTTCAGCACGAACAGCGCGTAGAACCACTTGAAGATCGGCCGGAAGGTGCCCGAGCGCACCTTGGAGGTATCCAGCCACGGCACCACCAGCAGGCACAGCATCGAGGCGCCCATGGCGATGACGCCGCCGAGCTTGGAGTCGATGAACAGCACGTTGAAGTCGATCGCCCGCAGGATGGTGTAGAACGGCAGCAGATACCATTCCGGCACGATATGGGACGGCGTCACCATGCTGTTGGCTTCGATATAGTTGTCCGGATGGCCGAAGATATCGGGCGCGTAGAACACGAACCAGGCGAAGGGGATGAGGAACACCACCATCGCGAAGGCGTCCTTCATTGTGTAGTACGGGTGGAAGGCCAGCGTATCGCGGCTGTCCTTCACCTCGACGCCGATCGGGTTGTTGTTGCCCGGCACGTGCAGCGCCCAGATATGCAGCGCCACCACCGCCGCGATGACGAACGGCAGCAGGTAGTGCAGCGAGAAGAAGCGGTTGAGCGTGGGATTGCCGACCGCGAAGCCGCCGCGCAGCAGTTCCATGATCGAATTGCCGACACCCGGGATCGCCGAGAAGATATTGGTGATCACGGTGGCGCCCCAGAAGCTCATCTGGCCCCAGGGCAGCACATAGCCCATGAAGCCGGTGGCCACGAGCAGGATGAAGATCACCACGCCCAGGATCCAGAGGATTTCGCGCGGCGCCTTGTAGGAGCCGTAATAAAGGCCCCGGAACATGTGGATATAGATGGCGGCAAAGAACGCCGAGGCGCCCACCGCGTGCACCGCCTGGATGACCCGGCCGCCATTGACGTCGCGCTTGATGTGCTCGACCGAGTCGAACGCCATCGCGATATTGGGCGTGTAGTGCATCGCCAGGATGATGCCGGTGACGATCTGGATACCCAGGCACATCACCAAGATGGCGCCGAACGTCCACCAGTAGTTGAGGTTCTTCGGCGTGGGGAAGTCCATCAGGTGCTCTTTGGAGAACCGGATGATGGGCAGGCGGTCATCGAGCCATTTCTCGACGGCGCTTCCCGGAACGTAAGACGAATGTTCTGACATCGGAGAAGCCCCCACTAACCGATCTTGATCAGCGTGTCGCTGACGAATTCATAAGGCGGCACGACCAGATTCTTGGGCGCGGGGCCCCGGCGAATACGGCCGGCCGAGTCGTAGTGCGAGCCGTGGCACGGGCAGAACCAGCCATCGAAATCGCCGGCCTCGCCCACCGGCACGCAGCCCAGATGCGTGCAGTTGGCGATCATCACCAGCCACTCTTCGTGCCCCGGCTTGGTACGCTGTTCGTCCGTCTCGGGGTCCTTGAGCTCGGAGAGCGGCACGGCCTTGGCCTCGTCGATTTCCGCCTCGGTGCGGTGGCGCACGAAAACCGGCAGGCCGCGCCAGGTGATGGTCACCGACTGGCCCTCGGGAATCGCCGAGATGTCGAACTCGATCGACGCCAATGCCAGGGTCGAGGCATCGGGATTGAGCTGGTTGATCAGCGGCCAGACCACGGCCGCGGCGCCGACCCCGGCAACGGCGCCCGTGGCGACGTAGAGAAAGTCCCGCCGGTTGGTGGATGAGTGTTCAGCTTGCGTGGCCAAGGTCCGTATCCCCGTACGATGCACTTAGTGACGGGACCGGCTCCGGCCGGGCCGATTGCTATAAGCAGAATCGGCCGCCGTCCGCCCTCAACGGCCCGTCAGGTAGGTCCTTTTTGCACTGTCACAGGAACTTGTCCAGAGCGCCGCGCCGTGACAGGGGAGAGGTGCGACACTATACCCGCCTTCTGCAACGCGCTTCGCCACCCTATGCTCGGCCGCCCAACCGCCATGACCGTCGAACTCGCCCTCTACCAGCCCGATATCGCCGCCAATACCGGCACGCTGCTGCGCCTGGGTGCCTGCCTCGGGGTCGGCGTGCACCTCATCCACCCGGCCGGCTTCGCCCTCACCGACCGCAACCTGCGGCGCGCCGGGCTCGACTATCTCGACCGGGCAACGCTGGTGGAACACGCGAGCTTTGCCGCCTTCGACGCCTGGCGCCAGAAAGAGCGGCGGCGGCTGGTGCTGCTCACCACCAAGGCGACGGTTTCGGCTTACGACGCCAGCTACCAGCCGGGCGACGTGCTGCTGCTGGGCCGGGAAAGCGCCGGCGTGCCCGACGCCGTGGCGGCAAGCGCCGATCTGCGCCTGCGCATTCCCATGCGCCCCGATTTGCGCTCGATCAATGTCGCCATTGCCGGCGCCATGATACTGGGCGAAGCCCTGCGGCAGACCGGCCGCTTCCGCGAACTTTCCTGAAAAGGTCTTTTCCCGCCATGACATTGCCCGCCGACATCGAGACCAAGAAGGCCACCGCCAGCGCCTGGTTCCGCAGCCTGCGCGACCGCATCGGCGCCGAATTCGAGCGCCTCGAAGCGGAGGTGATCGGCCCGCATGCCGACAGGGCGCCGGGGCGTTTCGAGCGCACCCCCTGGGATCGCGCGGCGGGCGGCGGCGGCGAAATGGGCATGCTGCATGGCCGCGTCTTCGAAAAGGCGGGGGTGCACATCTCCACCGTGCACGGGCATTTTTCCGAGGATTTTGCCCGCCAGATGCCCGGCACCGAGGCCGGCACCGCCTTCTGGAGCTCGGGCATCTCGCTCATCGTCCACCCCTGGAACCCGCACGTGCCGGCCGTGCACATGAATACCCGCATGATCGTCACCGGCCAGCTCTGGTGGGGCGGCGGAGCCGACCTCACGCCGGTGCTCGACCGCCGCCGCACCCAGGACGCCCCGGACAGCGTGGATTTCCACGCCGCCATGCGCGCCGCCTGCGCCGGGCATGCGGGCGTCGACTACGACCGCTTCAAGGCGTGGTGCGACGAGTATTTCTTCCTGCCCCACCGCAACGAGCCGCGCGGCATCGGCGGCATTTTCTACGACCACCACAATTCGGGCGACTGGGACGCCGATTTCGCCTTCACCCGCGCGGTGGGCGAGGCCTTTCTCGACATCTATCCCAAGCTGGTGCGGCGCCATTTCGAGACCCCCTGGAGCGCGGAGGAGCGCGACGAACAACTGGTCCGGCGCGGCCGCTACGTCGAATTCAACCTGCTCTACGACCGGGGCACCACTTTCGGGCTGAAGACCGGCGGCAACGTCAATTCCATCCTCTCTTCCATGCCGCCGGCCGTGAAATGGCCGTGATCCCCTTGCACGCGGCTCGCCCCACGCCCATCTTGGTTAATATCCATTAAAGCGACGATTGAGGGAGGCAGCGATGAAACGCTTCGATTCCGGCACCCTGATTCCCGGCTCCACCTGGCGGGCCGAGGCCGACAGCGAGGCCGAAGTGGTGCGCCAGGCGGTGGAAAACCTCAAGAATTACCACGGCGAGACCATCGTGCGGCCCGACATGGTGGAACGCATCAAGGAACGCATCGTCGACGTTGATGCGGCCGAAACGCGGCACTGAAGGCTGCGACCATTATCACGGGGGCTGCCCCCGGGCCCGACCCGGGGGCCACTCTCCCCGGGCAAATCCATTTGAATGCGGCTCCCGAACAGGCCCCCGGATCAGGTCCGGGGGCAGCGTCGGTGGGTGGCGGCGCTATAGCGGGCTGAAACCGGCCCTCACCGCTCTCCCAGCGCGCTTTCCAGCAGCGTTTCGCGCGTCAGGGAAAAGCCGCTTTCCACCCACGCCGTCTCCAGCCGCCGCAGCATGGCGCCCAGTTCGGGGCCCGGTTGCAGGCCGCGCTCGACGAGGTCCTGCCCGGTGACCGGGAGCGGCGCGACGCGCAGCCGGCCCAGCTCGCGCGCCAGTTCGGCCAGGCGCTCGCGCTGCCAGTTTTCGCGCGCCGCCACCACGGCCAGCCCTTCCACCGCCGCCTCGCCATAGCGATAGGCGGCCCAGCCGGCCTCTTCCTGCGCCAAGAGGGCCGCCGCCGCATCGATCCGGCGCGCCGCCTCGGCCTCGGCATTGGAAAGCCGCCAGGCGGCCTGCAGGGCGGCGATGGCGTCGGGCGCCAGCAGCGCCAGCCGCGCCGCCGCCGCGCCGCCGCCCAGTTGCTCGTAGCGCAGCAACGCCTCGAGCCGCCCGGCGTCCAGCGCCAGCAGTCCGATCCCGGCCATGGCGGCGAGGGTCCGAGCGATCTGCGCCAGCGCCAGCATGCGGCGCATTTCCGCCCCGATCCGCTCGGCGGAAATATGGTCCAGATGCCCGACGGCGGCCCGGCAGGCAGCCAAGCCCTCGGGGTCGAAGCGCTGCTCGCCATGGCTGGCCGAAAAGCGGAAGAACCGCCACACCCGCAAGCCGTCCTCGACGATCCGCTGCGCCGCATCACCGATGAAGCGCACCCGTGAGTTGACGAGATCGCCGGCCCCGCCCAGCGGATCGAACAGGCGCCCATCGGCGTGGCAATAAAGCGCGTTGAGGGTGAAATCCCGCCGCTCGGCGTCCCGCACCCAATCGGTGCCGAAGCGGACTTCGGCACGGCGCCCATCGGTCGCGACGTCCTCGCGCAGCGTCGTGACCTCGGCCAGCGTCTCGTCCAGCTTCAGCGTGATGGTGCCGTGCTCGAGGCCGGTGGGATAGGCGGCGATGCCCGCCGCCCGGGCGCGCTGCATGACGGCGACCGGCAGCAATTCGGTGGCCATGTCGATATCGGGGTTTTCCCGGAGCTTGCCCACCAGCGTATCGCGCACGATGCCGCCCACGGCGCGGGTGCGCCCCGCCGCCCCGTCGAGCGCCGCAAAGATCGCCTGCGTCGCCGGGCGCGCCAGCCATTCGGCCTGCAGCCGCTCGGGGATCATTCCGCCGCCTCCCCGAGGGCGAGATCGCGGAAGCGCCGGGTGAGATTGGCGGTGATCCCCCAGATGGTGTGGCCCTCGTGATCGATCTGCCAGGTCGAGTGCGGCTTGCCGTCCCGCCGGAGGCGGAGCCGGCCATAGCTGGCGGCGTCAAGAATGCGCCGCAGCGGCACCTCGAACACCGAATGCACCTCGCCCGGATTGGGCACGAAGGGACCGCTGGGGGCAATCTCGGCCACCACCGGGGTGATGAGATAATTGGTGCCGGTGTAATAGGGGAGCATGAAGCCCAGCACCCGCGCATCCCGCGCGTCCATCCCCACCTCTTCCCACGCTTCGCGCAGCGCCGCGGCGGCGACATCGGCGTCGCTCTTGTCGACCTTGCCGCCGGGAAAGGCCACCTGCCCCGAATGCGCCCGCAGATCGGGCGAGCGCTCGGTATAGAGCACCGTATGGCCCTCGGGCCGCCGCACCAGCGCGATCAGAACCGCGGCGGGCACCGGCGGCCGCGCCGCCGGAACGGGCGGCGCCCAGTCCGGCACCAGTTCCTCGGCCGGCGGCAGCACCGGCGGCGTCGGCAGCAGCAGGTCGGGCAAGGCACTGACGATATCGGACGAAAAAGGCACTGCAAAACTACCGGACAACGGGGGAAGGCGGCGCGAGTGTAGTCAAGCCGCCCGCCGCCCGCACCCCTTTTCGGCGCCTCGTGTTCGCGAGAATGCCCGCCGCCCTAGCGGCCCTCGTCGAAAGCGGCGATCGGCCCTTCGAGCGAGCGGGCCAGCGTCGCATCCGCCGACAGCAGCAGCACGCGGTGCGGATCGACCGGCCCGGGGAACCGGATATGGCCCGGCGTCGTCGGCACCCAGCCCAGCGGGCAATAATAATCCTGGTCGCCCACCAGGAGCACGAAATGCCCCTTGCCGCCAGCCAGCGCCAGCCGGCTCGCCTCGCGCGCCAGCAGCTTGCCGGCGCCGCGCTTGCGGAAATCGGGGTGGGTGGCCAGCGGCCCCAGCAGATAGCCGCGGACGCCGCCGACGCTGATCGGCGTCATCCACACCGAACCGCAGGTGGTGCCGTCGATTTCGGCGATGAGGCTGAGCTCGGGATCAATGGGAAAACGCTCGCGCACCCGAAAGGCGGTGCGGGCGAAGCGCCCCGGCCCGAAGGCGATGGCGTGCAGCGCCTCGATATAGGCGTCGTCAGCCGCCGTGGCGGGGCGAACGACGGGCAGGCCGGCAGGGAGCGGGGCAGCGACGGCATCGGCCGCAACAGGCGTGGTCATGGGTCGGCATCCAGTAAAAAAGCTATGCGAAAGCATGCGCGGCGCCCCATCGGGCACCGCATGAGACAACCCGCTAGGGTCGTCGATCGATCCGCAAAACCTTCACCATCCTGGACGCCTCCACGTCTGGTTCCGCCTTAGCATCCGCCCGGGGGGCCGTAAATGGGAATAGTGGGAGCATGGCTGAAATTCCTTGTCGCGCGCGCCCCGCTGTGCCCCAAATGCACAACGATCTGTCGTCCCGGCGCGGCCTTATCATGGCGCAGCCGCGCCATTATCTCCGGACCGGCGCCGCAACCGCAGGCGGCGAGCGGGATTTGATCCGAACAAGCTGACGACAGGATGACCGGAAAGGAGCAGCAATGGGACAGTTGATCGACGGCAAGTGGTCCACCCAGTGGTACGACACCGCCAAGACGGGGGGCAAGTTCGTGCGCAGCCAGGCCGGCTTCCGCAACTGGCTGACGCCCGATGGCCAGCCCGGCCCCAGCGGCGAGGGCAATTTCGCCGCCGAAGCCGGCCGCTATCATCTCTACGTCTCGCTGGCCTGCCCCTGGGCGCACCGCACGCTGATCTTCCGCAAGCTCAAGGAGCTGGAAGACCTCGTCAGCGTCTCGGTGGTTTCCCCCAAAATGCCGGACGAAACCGGCTGGAGCTTTGCCCGCGCCGAAGGCTCGACCGGCGACACGCTGCTGGGCAAGGATTTTCTCTGGCAGGTCTATACCGAGGCCGAGCCGCATTACAGCGGCCGCGTCACCGTGCCGGTGCTCTGGGACAAGCAGCGCAACACCATCGTCTCGAACGAAAGCGCCGAAATCATCCGCATGTTCAACAGCGCCTTCAACGAGCTGACCGGCAATAGCGACGACTACTACCCCGAGCCGCTGCGCGCCCGCATCGACGAGATCAATGCCCGCGTCTACGACGACATCAACAACGGCGTCTACAAGGCCGGTTTCGCCACCACCCAGGCGGCCTATGAGGAAGCGGCGGAAAAGCTGTTCGCCGCGCTCGACTGGGTGGAAGCGATTTTAGGCGAGACGCCCTATCTGACGGGCGCCGACATCACCGAGGCGGACTGGCGGCTCTTCACCACGCTGGTGCGGTTCGACGCGGTCTATTTCGGCCACTTCAAGTGCAACCGGCGCCGCATCGCCGACTATCCCAACCTCTCGCATTACCTCAAGGCGCTCTACGAGGTGCCGGGCGTCAAGGGAACGGTCGATATCGACCACATCAAGACCCACTACTACTGGAGCCACATCACCATCAATCCGCACCGCATCGTCCCCATCGGCCCGGACCTGCCGTTCATGGATTAAGCGCCAGCGGGCGCTGGGGAGCCTCCGTCTGAGCCTCGAAGGGGTAACGGAGGTTCCCGCTTTCGCGGGAATGACCCGGTGAGAAGCCGGGCCACGGAGCGCGTTCAGGCAGACGCCAAAGGCTTAATAGCCCCAGACGCCGCGCTTTTCGGCCTGGTCGAAATATTCGTCGATCCGCTGGCTGGTCGCCGGGGTCACCTTCTCGGGCAGGGCCCGGCGATCGAACCAGCCGACCTCGGCAATCTCGTGGTCGGGCTTGCGCTCGAACTCGTGCGCGAAGCCCGTCGCCACGTAAAAGGCCACGTGGTCGCGATTGGTCACCGGGCTGGTATTGTGGTAGAGCCCGAACAGTTCCATCTCCCCGGTGACGCGATAGCCGGTCTCTTCCAGCGTCTCGCGCCGCGCCGCCGCCTCGAACGTCTCGCCCGGCCCGACGCCGCCACCGGGAAACTGCCAGCCTGGCACATAGGTATGGCGGATGAGCAGCACCCTGTCCCCATCCACCACCATCACCCTTGCGCCCACGGTCATGCGATGCCACAGCCCCTTGAGCGTGAGAAACACCGTGGCCCGAACCTGCTGGAAGCGATTCATCATCGACATTGGCTCCATCTGTCACGCCCCTGCCCTAGCAGAGCTTTGCGTGTGACAAAATCGTGCACAGACACGATTGCACGTTTTCTCTTGGCGCCCGTTCTGGCAGAACCGCCACAATGACAACGCTCGCCCATATCTCCGATATCCATCTTTCGCCCCTGCCGCCAATGGGCATTTCGGATCTGCTGGGCAAGCGCCTCACCGGCTATCTCAACTGGCGCCTCAAGCGCCACGACGAGATGAGCGGGGAAACCCTGGCCCGGCTCGTTGCTCATATGCGCGAGCAACGGGCCGATTTCACCGCCGTCACCGGCGATCTGGTCAATCTGGCGCTACCGGCCGAAATGCAGCGCGCCCAAGGCTGGCTGGAAGCCCTGGGCAACCCCGAGCGCATCGCCGTCTGCCCCGGCAACCACGACGCCTACGTGCCCGGCGCACTGAGCGAGGCGCAGGCCTGCTGGGGCCCCTATCTGCAAGGCGAAACGCTGGAGGGACAGGCCTTTCCCTTCGTGCGCCGCATCGACGAGGTGGCGATCATCTCGTGCTCCAGCGCCGTGCCCATGCCGCCTTTCGTCGCCGCCGGCCGCTTCGACGACAAGCAGGCGGCGCGGCTGGCGCGCATGCTGAAACTGTTGGGCGATGCCGGCTATTTCCGCGTCGTGCTGATCCACCACCCGCCCAATGCCGAATTGCAGCACCCCTCCTTCGGCCTGCGCGGGCACCGGCTGTTCCGCCAGGCCGTCGCCACGCACGGCGCCGAAATGATCCTGCACGGCCACACCCACCGCTCCTCCATCCACCACATCCCCGGCAAGACCAAGGAAGTGCCGGTCATCGGGGTGGCGGCCGCCAGCGCCGCGCAGGGCGGCAAGCTGGGCGACCCGGCGCGCTACAATCTGTTCCGCATCGAGCGCAGCGGCGAAAGCTGGCATTGCACGATGCGCGAATTCGGCTTCCAGCGCCTGGGCAGCGATATCGTCATGCGCATGCAGATGCGGATATACTGAGGCGCCGCCGCCCCACTCCCGCCACGCGCGCAAATCACCTATATGGGGATCAAAGCCAGCGAGTTGCCCGTGACCGAAACCTTCCGCATCGCCCCACCCCATTTCGACCCGGCGACGGGCGTCGCCCGCTTCGATTTCCACCTCGGCGATCTGGCGTTCACCGAGCTGTTGCAGTTCCCCCCCGGCGCAGCAGCCGGCGCGGCGGCGACGCCCGCCTTCGACAAGCTGCTCGGCCTCACCGCCGCCGTGCTGGGCGTCAGCTATTTCAAGCTGCGCGCCCCCTTTGCCATCGAGACCGCGACCCCGCTCAGCGCCGACGAGCGGGCCTTCGTCATCGATATCTACGAGAACGGGCTGGGCGAATTCTACGCTCGCAACGGCCTGCAACGCTTCGGCCGGCTGCGCCTCGCCGCCCCCGAGGACGATGTCGAGAGCCGCCCGGCGCCGCTGCTGCGCCAGCGCGCCCTGCTGCCCATCGGCGGGGGCAAGGATTCGCTGGTGAGCGTCGACCTGCTGAGCCATGTCGGGGTCGACTTCACGCCCTTCGCGGTCAACCCCAAGGGGCCCATCGTCTCCTCGGTGGAAGCCATCGGCATCGATCCGCTCTATGTCACGCGCACGCTCGACCCGGAAATGATCCGGCTGGGCCAGCAGCCGGGCTATTACAACGGCCACGTGCCCTCGACGGCCATCAATTCCATGATCGCGGCGCTCTGCGCCCTGCTGTTCGGCTACGACCAGATCGTGCTCTCCAACGAACGCTCGGCCAGCGAGGGCAATGTGATGTTCGACGGGCGCGAGACCAACCACCAATATTCCAAGTCGCTCGGCTTCGAGGTGCGCATCGCCGACGTGCTGGCCCAGGCCACCGGCGGCGCGCTCAAGTATTTTTCGCTGCTGCGCCCCTATTCGGAAGCGCGGATCGCGTCGCTCTTTACCCAGGAGCGGCGCTTCGACACCGTCTTTTCCAGCTGCAACCGCAATTTCCGCCTGGCCGGCAATGACGGGCCGCTGTGGTGCGGGGAATGCCCCAAATGCCACTTCGTCTTCCTGATCTTCGCGCCCTTCATGCCCAAGGAACGGCTGCTGGCCATCTTCGGCCGCAACCTGCTGGCCGACCCGGCGCATGAACGCTCCTTCCGCGAACTGGCGGGCCTCGCCGGGCAGAAGCCGTGGGAATGCGTGGGGGAAATTCTCGAGGCGGCGGCGTGCTTTTATACGCTTTCTCGTCACGCCGACTGGCACGAGGACGCCATCGTGCACGCCCTCAAGCCCGACCTCTTCGCGCAATATGGCGAGGAAAAGCTGCAACGGGCCATGGCCGAGTGCCTGACCGACAGCCGCGACCACCATATTCCGGCGGCCCTCGCCGCCAAGGTGGCCGCTTATGCCGTCTGACGGGCCGGTGCTGCTCTATGGCGCCGGCCGGGAAGCGCTCTCGACCCGGCATTTTTTCGCCAGCCGCAGCCCCGAGCGCCCGGTTTTCGTGACGGTCGACAGCGGCGCGGCCGACATTCCCGATACCACGCCGCTGGCCATCGCCGAACTGCCGGCGGCCATCGCAGCGCGCCGCTTCGGGCTCATCGTCAAGAGCCCCGGCGTGTCGCTCTACAAGCCCGTCTTCGCCCAGGCCGCGGCGGCCGGCATCGCGCTCACCTCCAATCTCAACCTGTGGGGCGCGGCCTATCGCCGGGGGCGAACGGTCATCGCCATCTCCGGCACCAAGGGCAAATCGACCACCGCGACACTGGTGCATCTGATGCTGGTGCAGTCGGGCGTGGATGCGGGGCTGGCGGGCAATGTCGGCCTCGCGCCGCTCGAAATCGCCGACCGCCACAAGGTGGTGGTGTTCGAGCTTTCCAGCTACCAGACCGCCGACATGGATTTTCTGCCCGATATCGCGGCGATCACCAATCTCTATCCCGAGCATGTCGACTGGCACGGCTCGGTCGAACGCTACTACACCGACAAACTGCACCTCATCGATCGCGACGGCGATTTCGCCGTGGCGCTGGGGCGCATGGCGGCCACGAGCGAACGGGTCGCCCGCGCCGTCCGCGATCCCCGCCGTCTGGTGCCGGCGCTGCCGGAAACGGCGGCCGCCAGCATCGAAACCGCCGTCGCCAGTTCCCGCCTGCGCGGCGCGCACAATCTCGACAATGCGCTGCTCGCCGCGCGCATCGCGCTGGCGGCCGGCGGCACGCTGGCCGGCATCGTGGCCGGCATCGCCGCCTTCCGGCCCCTGCCGCACCGACTGGAGGAGCACCGCATCGGCGCGCTCACCATTGTCGACGATTCCATCTCCACCACGCCCGAGGCCACCAAGGCGGCCCTTGCCGCCTATGCCGGCCACCGCATCGCCCTCGTGGCGGGTGGGCACGAACGGCAGCAGGATTATACGGAACTGGCGCATTTGCTGGCGGAACGCGGCGTCACCACGCTGGCAACGCTCCCCGTCACCGGCCCACGCCTCGCAGCCGCCACCCGGGCCGCCGCGCCGGACCTGCACGTGCTGGAAGCCCCCGACCTCGAAACCGCGCTGCGCGCGCTCACGGCCGAACGGGCCCGCTTCGACACGCTGATCCTCTCCCCCGGCGCGCCGTCCTACAACCAGTTCAAGAATTTCGAAGCGCGCGGCGACCGCTTCGTCGCCCTGTGCCGGGAAATTTTCGGGCCTTCCGCTTAGGTCACTTCAGCTTTCGGAGCCGGGTTTTCATCTTCCTCACCGGGCTGCCCGCGGAGCCGATCCGCGGGCCACGTGCCGCAAGCGCCGCGGCTTCGGGGACACTCCAACCGGCCCACGGGTCACGCTTGTGGGCAGCCCGCTGCTCTCGCACGCCGCCGGTCAAGGCAGGCCATGTTGCAGCCAGCGGGCGGCGCTAAAAAGCACCATCCATGGCGGCGGCAGGCACGCCGGCGTCGAGCAGGCTTTGCCGGATGGCGCCCAGCAGCACCGGATCGGCGATGCGCCAGCGCAGCGGCGGCATGATGCCGAAGGCGCGGAAGCCGGGCACGTCGAGCACCTGCGGCAGGTAGCGGCTGACCGTCTCGCCATCGCCCTCGCCGCGGGCCGCCATCACCGCCAGGATAGGCCCCAGTTCATGGTCGGCCCGCGCATAGAGCACCGCATCCTCCAGTGCCGCCGCATAATCCTCGGCGGCGAGGCGCTTCAGCGTCGGGGCCGCCAGATACCAGGGCGGCGGCTCCGGGGCGCCCTCGATGGCGGTCCGGGCGAGGGCCGCCGCCTCGTCGAGCCGCCCCAGAAACGCCAGGTGCCGCGCCCGCGCCGCCACCGCGTCGAGATTGGCCGGGTTGAGCTGCAGGGCCGAACTATAGGCGGCCTCGGCCGTCTCGTGCTGGCCGCGCGCCTCGGCCAGCCGCGCCCGCTGCTCCCACACGAAGGAACTGACCGGCGACAGCGCCTCGGCCGCGTCGAGCCATTCGTCGGCGCGAGCCAGCCGCGCCGTGCGGGCCCGCGCCGGCGACGCGCTTGCCTCGCCCGCCATTTCCGCCGTGAGGCTGGCCATGGCGGCCAGCGCCGGGCCGTTGCCACGGGCCCGCGCCCCCAGCCCGGCAAAGCAGGCCCGGGCGCGCCCGGCCACCTCATAGGCGCCGCTGTCGCGGTAGAGATCGAACAGCATGCGGCACGCATAGAGCGTTTCATGCCCGGTAACGGCGGCGCCGCTCGCGGCCAGCGCCCGCCCCCGGGCATGCAGCGGCCCGCGCGAACTGCCCAGCACGCGGCTGAGGATGCCCGAGACGTAATCGAGCACGTCCGGCCGCGCCGCCTCGGCCGGCGTCAGCGACACGGTGCGGCTCCATACCACCTCGTTGCGCGCCGTCGCGGTGAGGATGGCGCTGTATTGCAGCCGCTCGTCCTCGCGCCGCACGATGCCGTTGAGCACGAAATCGGCCGGCGCCGCGCCCGCACCGCGCGTCCCCCGGCTGCCGCCATAGCCAACGCTCATGGTCTCGAAATGCTCGAGATCGGTCACCAGCTCCAGCGCCAGCCCGGCGGTGACGCTCACCGCCTCGGCGCTGCCGGTGAGGTTCTCGAACTCCATCACCACGAGCGCCGGCCGGCCGGCGACATCGGCCAGGGCCTCGACGCGCTCCTGCCGCGGCCCCCAGGTGGAGAGCGAATAGGCCAGCGCCAGGAGTCCCAGCGCGATCGCCGCCAGCGTGAACCAGGAAACGGTGACCTGCCCCCGCGGCGGCACGGGCAGCGGCACCACGCCCGCCCCGGAGGGCGGCAGCGCGGCAGGTTGCGGCGCCTGCAACGAGAATTCCGGCACGTAGCGCCCCACCGGCAACCGAATCCGCACCGGCTCGGCCAGCCCGTCGCCGGCGTAATACTGCTCGAGCAGCGCCCGCAGGCGCCGGGCCTGCACCCGCACGATGGGATCGGCCTGCGGATCGAAATCGGCCGGCCGGCCGAACACGTCCACGGCGATCGAATAGGCCTTGATCGCCGCGGCTTCTCCCGCCAGGGTGCGCTTGACGATATAGTCGAGGAACTGCGCCAGTTGCGGCGAGCGCGCCAGCCCCGGCCAGCCGCGCAGCCGGCCAAGCGCCGTTTCCACCTCGTCGCTGTGTGGCTCCTGCGCCACCCTGCGCCTCCTCCCGTTGCGGCATTGTGGCGCTTTACATGTAAAACGCAAGCCGGCTTACCTCGATTTACCTGAGTTTGCCTTTCGCCCGGCCGCGCTTTCCACCATAGGGCGCCTCGCCGGCCCCGTGGTGCCGGCACGCCGTCCGGCGACAAGGCCCCGCCGGGCATTTCGATCATCCAGTAGCCACTCACCCTTTTTGCGCGGGCCCACAGCCTCGCAGCGAAGGCAGCGGTTTTGTGCGGCCGGGCTCGCCGCCGGCGGGACGAAGGATCGGTATCTTGCGCGGACACCAGGACGATACGCCGTTCATCGCGATCATCGACGACGATGAATATTCGGCCGAACTGCTGACGCGCGCGCTGCTGGCGCAGGGCGCCCCGCTGGTGCGCCATCTCGGCGACGGCGAGGCCGGCTGGCAGGCCTTGCTCGCAATCCTCGGCGACGTCAACGCCGCCTGGCCGGGGCTGCTGATCGTCGACATCAAGGCGCACAGCGCGGCGAACGTGGAATTCGTGGCCCGCCACCAGGCGGCATTGCGGCAAAAGGGCATCCCCATGGCGGTGATGACCCAGCCGCTGAGCCGGGCCGGGTGCCAGGACCTGCTCGAAGCGGGGGCCTCGAGCGTCTTTTTCAGGCAGGCCGAGCGCGACGCCTATCGTCGCGAGGCCGAGGGCCTGGTGAATTTCTGGGCGCGCCACCAGCGCCTGGATGCGGTTGGCATGTAACGCCTGCGTCCACAGGTTGCGTGCCTTGGCGGAGGGCGACGCTGCATCCCGGTTTTCGGACCGGCCTGCATTCCCAAGCGTTCCCTCCGCTGCTTCATCCGTCCACGGCCTGCACCGGCCGCCGGACGCAAGCGCCGGCACGGCTCCTCCTTGGCCGGCGCGGGGGACACGGATCGCGGCACCTCCCGGTCGCGAACCGTACGGGGGGAGAAGCAGGAAGCCGGCGCGCCTCGTCCCTCAGCGCTGCCCGGCGCGTATCGTGCTTCTCCCCGCGGCCCCGGCCGGGCCCTAGCCGTCAGCCGGCATTATCGTTCTTATGCGCGCCGCCCCGCACGATCCGGTGCGAAAACACCCGCAGCGCCGCCATCACCACCACCGCCAGCGCCGCGACGCCGGCGGCGATGCCATAATAGCCCAGCGCGCTGGCCACCCCCACCGCACCGGCCAGCCACATGCCGGCACCGGTGGTCAGCCCCTGCACGCCGGCGCCGCTGCGGAAAATGGCGCCCGCCCCGAGAAAGGCGATACCGGCCGTCACCGCCTCCACCGCACGGATGGGATCGGCGCGCGAGCCGGCCTCGCCCGGCGCGATGGTGTGGAAGATCTCGAAGGCGAGGATGGTGAACAGCGCCGCGGCCACCGCCACCAGGATATGGGTGCGCAGACCCGCCTCGGCGGTATTGATCTCGCGCTCGAAGCCGATCACCGCCCCCAGGACGGCGGCGACGAGCAGGCGGATGGCGATGATGTGCTGGGGCAGATAGGTGTCGACGAGGCCGAAGGCATTGCCGGTATCCATGCGCGTCTCCCGCTGGGTTATGGTGGAGCCACAACCCGGGCGGGAAGACGCCGGTTCCGCGCGATCAGACGGTTTTCAGCCAGCCGCCATCGACGAAATAGGTGCTGCCGGTAGAGTAGCTCGCCTTGTCCGAGCACAAAAAGACCATGAAATTGGCCACTTCCTCGGGACGGGCGAAACGCTTCATGCCGCCCGCTTCGTCGGCCACGCCCTGCAAATGGGCTTCGTAGCCGTCCTCCCCGGCAATCTGCCTGGCGGTCTTCAGCCAATCGGGGGTCAGCACCAGGCCGGGATTGACGGTGTTGACGCGGATATTGTCGCCCACCACCTCATTGGCCAGCGTCTTGGAAAACATCATCAGCGCCGCCTTGGTGGTGTTGTAGATCGGCTCGTACCAGAGCGGCTGCACCGCGCAGATCGAGGCATTGTGCAGGATGACCCCGCCGCCCCGCGCCCGCATGCCGGGCACCAGGCCCCGCGCCAGCCGCACCGCCGCCATGACGTGCAAATCCCAGTAATACTGCCACTTGGCGTCGTCCGCCGCCTGGATGGTCTCGTTGGAGCCGGTGCCGGCATTGTTGATCAGAATGTCGACGCCGCCAAAGGCTTCCGTAGCCCGGGCGATGACGGCGTCGCACCCGGCCGCCTGTGCCACGTCGGCGGCGACGGCCACCGCCGACACGTCGAACACCTCGGCGATGCGCGCCGCTTCGCGTGCGCCGCGCGCCCCGTCGCGCCCCACCAGCAGCACATTGGCGCCTTCGGCCGCCAACCCTTCGGCCACCGCCAGCCCGATGCCCACCGTGCCGCCGGTGATGAGGGCGACCTTGCCCCGCAGGTTGAAATCCATGCCCGCCCCCTATTTCGCCGCGACCCTGATCTGCAATTTGACATCGTCCGGCCGCGCTTCCACCGCCCGGTCGAAGGCGGCTACCGCGTCCTCGAAGGCAAAAGTCTCGGAAATCAGCGGCTTCAAATCCACCTTGCCCGAGGCGATGAGCGCGATGGCCCGCTCATATTGATGCGCGTAGCGGAAGACGTTCTCGATGCGAATTTCCTTGACCGAGGCGCCCGCCACGTCGATGCGCACCGGCTCGACCGGCAGCCCCACCACCACGATGGCGCCGCCGGGGCGCGGCAGTTCCATGATCGTCTCCCAGGCGCGCGGCGAGCCCGAGCACTCGAAAACCACGTCGGCGCCCCAGCCTTCGGTGCGCCGCGCCACTTCCTCGGCAAGGTTCTGCTCTCGGATATTGACGGGGACGATCCCCTGATAGTGCGCGGCGATATCGAGCTTGGGCTGGGCCAAATCGGCCACGATCACCCGGGCGCAGCCGCCGGCCAGCGCCGCCAGCGCCACCATGGTGCCGATAGGCCCCGCCCCCAGCACCACCGCAATGTCGCCCGGCGCGATCCGCGCCTTGCTCGCCGCCTGCATGCCCACCGCGAACGGCTCGACCATGGCGCCTTCGGCGAAGCTGACATTGTCGGGCAATTTGAAGGTGTAATTGGCCGGATGCACCACTTCGGGCGTCAACACGCCATGCACCGGCGGCGTCGCCCAGAAGCGCACGGCCGGATCGACATTGTACATGCCCAGCCGGCTGGCGCGCGATTGCGGATCGGGAATGCCCGGCTCCATGCAGACGCGGTCGCCGACCTTGAGATGGGTGACGCCCTCGCCCAGTTCGACGACCGTGCCGGCCGCCTCGTGCCCCAGCACCATGGGCTGCTCGACCACGAAGGGGCCGATGCGGCCATGCGTGTAGTAATGCACATCCGAGCCGCAGACGCCCACCGTGTGAATGGCGATCCTGACCATGCCGGGACCGACCGCCAGCGGCAGCTCGATATCCCGCAGGGCCAATTCATGCTGACGCTCCAGCACCAGGGCGCGAACTTTGCTCATCTTTCCTCCATTGCCGGGGCTGTTTTAGCCCGGCGCGAAACCACGGGAAAGCCTGCCGCCTATGCCGGTAACCAGTCCCTAAGGCGTTGGCTATACCATAGGCCGCCGTGAATATGGCCCCGGATTGATGCAGACACAAAAACGAGCCCTGGAGCGCTGGCGGTTCGGCGCCACCGTGCTGCTGCCGGCCATGCTCGCGCTGACGCTGACCGCCGCGGCGGTGACGGCCTTCATGCTGTGGTCGGCCGCCACGCTCGACCAGCGCGCCCAGGACCGCCAGGCCAGCCTGGTTTCCCGCATCCTCGAGAACGAGCGCACCGGCCTCAGCCACGCCCAACGCAGCCTCGCCCTGTCGGACGACGCCTTGCGCCATATCCGCCTGCATTACGACCCCGCCTGGACGGCCGAGCACGCCGGCCGCTGGATGCACGCGTTTTTCGGGCACGACCACACGATCATTTTCGACGCCGCGAGCCGGCCGCTATTCGTAGCCACCGACGGCCTGCCGCTGCCGCCGGGCCCGCTCGACGCGGCGCTCGAGGCGACCCTCAAGCCCCTCGCCGCGCAATTGCGCCAGCAGGCCGGCGGCGAGGCCATTGCCCGCTACTGGCGCGGCGAACGGCCCGAGCCGCCCGCCATCAGCGAATTCGCCCTCATCCGGGGCCGGCCGGCCATCGTCGCCGTCATGCCCATATTGGGCCGGACGCCGATGCAAGGCGATCCCGGCGCCAGCCCGATCCTGGCCAGTATCGACTATCTCGACGCGGCGCTGGCGGCGGAAATTTCCAGCCAGTACCAGGTGGGCAATGCCGCCTTCGTCCTCCGCCCGACCGGCACGGAAAGCGAGCGCCAGGTCAGCCCCATCGTCAACAGCCAGGGCCGCTTCATCGCCTTCCTCGAATGGAACCGGGAGCGCCCCGGCCAGCTCATCCTGGCGGGCACCGGCCCGGCGCTGGCCGGCGGCTTCGTATTGACCGCCATCCTCGTGCTCGTCCTGATGGCGCAGTTGCGGCGCTCGGCGGTGGCGCTGGAGGCCGGCCGGCGGCGCGCCGAATATCAGGCGGCACACGACCGCCTCACCGGCCTGCCCAACCGCAGCGGCTTCGATGCCCGCCTCACCGCCATGCTGCGCGCCCCGGACCGGCAGGGCGCGCGGATCGACCTCCTGATGCTCGACCTCGACCGGTTCAAGCAGGTCAACGACACGCTGGGCCACCAGGCGGGCGACGAGCTGATCTGCCGCGTCGCCGAACGCCTGCGCCGGGTGCTGGGCGAGGACGTCTTCATGGCGCGCATCGGCGGCGACGAATTCGCCGTCGCCTGCGTCTCGCCCGCGGCCGCGTTCGATCCCCTGCGGCAGTCGGAACGGCTCATCAATGCGATCGGCCGGCCCTACCCCATCCGCCAGCGCCAGGCCCATGTCGGGGTCAGCATCGGCATCGCCACCGCCACGGTGGGCGCCTGCGAGCCGCGCGAACTGCTGCGGCGCGCCGATATCGCGCTGCACGAGGCCAAGGCAGCCGGCCGCAACCGCGCCATCGTCTACGAAGAGCAGATGAACGAGCTGCTGCAACTGCATCATACCATCGAGGCGGAGCTGCGGGACGCGCTGGCGAGCCGCACCCAGCTCGCCGTCGCCTTCCAGCCGCTGGTCGACCAGCAAACCCGGCGCGTCGTGGGCGCCGAAGCGCTGGCGCGCTGGCATCACCCCAAATACGGGCAAATTTCACCCAGCCGCTTCATCCCCATCGCCGAGGCTACGGGCCTTATCGAGCCGCTGGGCGAATTCGTGCTGCGCCGCGCCTGCGCACTGGGCGCCGGGGCGCGCGCCTTTACCGTGGCGGTTAACATCTCGCCCCGGCAATTGCGCAATCCCGATTTCGCCACGCTGGTATTCGACATCCTGCACGAGACCGGCATGCGCGCCGAGGACCTCGAGCTCGAAATCACCGAATCCATCCTGCTCGACGACGAGCACGTCTCCTCACGCAATCTGATGACCTTCCGCGCCGCCGGCATCCATATCGCGCTCGACGATTTCGGTACCGGCTATTCGTCCCTCAGCTATCTCAAGCGTTACCCCGTCGACCGCATCAAGATCGACCGCTCCTTCGTCAGCCAGCTGGCGCCCGGCCATGTCAGCGTCGCCATCAACCGGGCGCTGGTGACGCTGGCCCACGCCATGAATATCCACGTCACCGCCGAGGGCGTCGAAACCGAGGAACAGGCGCGCCTCCTGGGCGACATGGGCTGCAACACGCTGCAAGGCTTCCTGTTCTCGCCCGCCGTGGACGACGCGGCCATCCGCGCCATCTTCTCCCGGCCCGAAAACCTCAAGCCGGGCCGCAGCCGCGCGACGCACGTGGCGTGACGGCGCGGGCTCAGGCGCCCGGAACCTGATTGGCCGCGAAGACAGCGTAAAGGATGACGAAGACGGCAATGATGCCGAGGGTCGAAAAGATCAGCACGCGCAGATTCATCTTGCGCGGATTGCCCTGCCGGATCTCGGTCGGGTTCTTGCGGGGATCGTAGGTCTGCATGACGCGCTCCAGCTTGCTGGTATCAGCAGGCCAAACGTGGACCCGCGCGGGACGGTTCCGCCCGCCACCCCGGAGGGGGCTTGACGCCGCCCCTGCGGCGGCGGAACCTCGGCCATGACCAACGCCATTGCATCCCCTAACGCCACGCTGCTGACCCGCATGATCGAAGCGGGCCAGGGCAAGGCGCCCGCCGATCTCGTCATCCGCGATGTCGGCCTGCTCGACGTCATCACCGGCACGGTGACAACCACCGATATCGCCATTGTCGGCGACCGTATCGTGGGCACCCATGCCCGCTATGAAGGCCGGGAAGAAATAGACGGCAGCGGCCGCTTTGCCGTGCCCGGCTTCATCGACACGCATCTGCATATCGAATCCTCGCTGGTGACGCCGTTCGAATTCGACCGCTGCGTACTGCCGCACGGCGTCACCACCGTGCTCTGCGACCCGCACGAGATCGCCAACGTGCTGGGGGCGGCGGGCATTCGCTATTTCCTCGATTGTGCCGAGCGCACCATCATGGATATCCGCGTCAACCTCTCCTCCTGCGTGCCGGCGACCCCTTTCGAGACGGCCGGCGCGCAACTGGAAATCGCCGACCTCGAGCCCTTCCGCAACCACCCCAAGGTGGTGGGGCTGGCCGAGATGATGAACTTTCCCGGCGTGCTCAACGCCGACCCGGGCATCATCGCCAAGCTCGTCGCCTTCCAGGACGGCCATATCGACGGGCACGCGCCGCTATTGCGCGGCCAGGGCCTCAACGGCTACCTCGCCGCCGGCATCCGCACCGACCACGAGGCCACCAGCGCCACCGAAGCGCGCGAGAAGCTGGCCAAGGGCATGGCCATCCTTATCCGCGAGGGGTCGGTATCGAAGGACCTCGACGCGCTGGCCGAAATCCTCGACGCCCAGAGTTCCAGTTTCGTGGCGCTGTGCACCGACGACCGCAACCCGCTCGATATCGACGAGGAAGGCCATCTCGACAGCTCCATCCGCCGGCTGATCGCCAAAGGCTGCCCGCTGCACCACGTCTATCGCGCCGCCAGCCATTCGGCGGCCCGCATTTTCGGGCTGCGGGATCGCGGGCTCCTGGGGCCGGGCTGGCGCGCCGATATCGCGCTGCTCGACAGCCTCGAGGACTGCCGCGTTTCCGACGTGATCGCCGCCGGCCGGCTGGTGACGCCGGCGCTGTTCGACAGCCGCGGCACGGTGGCGCCGGTCGGGCTCGCCTCGATGCGGGCAAAACCCGTCGCCCACGAGGTTTTCGTCACCGCGCCCCGGCCCGGCCAGAACCGCGTGCCGGTCATCGGGGTAAAGCCCGGCCTCATCCTCACCTTCCGCGAGGAGGCGGCGCTGGCCCATACCGAGGCGGGATTGCAGCCCGACCTCGACGCCGATGTCATCAAGGTCGCGGTGATCGAGCGCCACGGCAAGAACAGCAATATCGGCCGCAGTTTCGTTACCGGCTTCGGCCTCAGGCGCGGCGCCATCGCCTCCTCGGTCGGCCATGACAGCCACAATATCACCGTGGTCGGCGCCGACGACCGCGACATGGCCGTGGCCGTCAACCGGCTGATCGAGATGGGCGGCGGCTTTGCCGTGGCCGACAGGGGCGCCGTCACCGCCGAACTGGCCCTGCCCATTGCCGGGCTGATGAGCCCCGAGAGCTTTGAAAGCGTCGCCGGCGCCCTGCATCGCCTGCGCGACGCGGCCAAAGCATTGGGCTGCGTGCTGCCCGAGCCATTCCTGCAAGTGGCCTTCCTCGCCTTGCCGGTCATCCCGCATCTCAAGATGACCGACCGGGGCCTGTTCGACGTGGACAAATTCGATTTCGTGAGCTGACGGGTGAGCCTTTCCTCTCTCTATCTCGCCTGGATCGAGGACCTGCCGCCGCGGCGCAACGGCGTGCGCAAGACGCGCGGCATCGCGCTCGCCATGGACGATGGCGTGGTGCTGCGGACCGACCATTACGCGCCGCGGGCCGCAGGGGATCACCCCACCATCCTCATGCGCCTCCCCTATGGCCGGCGCGGCTTCGGGCCGATCGCCGAGGCCTATGCCGAACGCGGTTTTCACGTCATCGTCCAGGCCTGCCGGGGCACGGAAAAATCCGGCGGCATTTTCGACCCCTTCGCCAATGAGCGCGCCGACGGGCTGGCGACGCTGCGCTGGATCGCGGCGCAGCCTTGGTATGACGGCCGCATCGGGCTCAGCGGCCCGAGCTATCTGGGCTATGCGCAATGGGCCATCTGCGACGCGCTGCCGCCCGTCGCGGCCATGGCGACCAAGGTGACGACCGCCAATTTCCGCCCCGTGGTGTTTCCCGCCGGCGCCTTTCACCTGGGGCTGTGGCTATCCTGGGTACAGGTCATCGACGGCTTGCGCACCCGGCCGCTGGCCACCACCGCGCGGCTCTTTTCCGGCGATATCGAGCGCCGCACCGAGCGCGCCGCCCGCACCCTGCCGCTGGTGGAGGCCGACAAGGCGGTCGTCGGCCACAAGGTGCCGTTCTGGCGGCACTGGTTCGCGCACGCCATCGGCAATGACGCCTTCTGGACAGCGCTCGACCATTCCGGGCGCCTCGGCCCGACCACCCCGCCGGTGCATTTCATCTCCGGCTGGTACGATTTCATGGTCGATCCCCTGCTGGCCGACTACCAGCGCCTCGTCGCCCTCGGGCACACGCCCTATCTCACCATCGGCACCTGGTTTCACATCGCCGAGCAATTGCAGCGCGACAATCTGCGCGAAACCCTGCTCTGGATGCGGGCCAAGCTGCTGGGCGACGCGACCGGGCTGCGAGAAAAGCCGGTGCGCCTCCATATTTCGGGGCTCGACGAGTGGCGCGAATACGACGCCTATCCGCCCGGGCCGCCCGAATTGCAAACCTGGCATATCGGCCCGGAGCGGCGCCTGCTCGCGGCGCCTGCGGTCACTCCGGGCAGCGACTTCTATCGCTACGATCCCAACGACCCGACGCCTAATCTGGGCGGCGCCATCTTCGCCTTCACCGGCGCCGGGGCGCTCGACAACGCGCCGCTCGAAGCGCGCGACGACGTGTTGAGCTATACCAGCGATCCCCTGGCGGCGGACCTGACCCTCATCGGCCAGGGCGTGGTGACGCTGACGGCCCGCGCCAGCCGGCCGCACGCCGATTTCTTCGTGCGGCTCTGCGACGTCGATGCGGACGGGCTATCGCTCAATATCTGCGACGGGCTCGCGCATGTCACGCCCGCCACGCCGGCGGAAGCGGACGGCAGCTGGCGCCTCGTCATCCGGCTCCACGCCATGGCGCATCGCTTCCACAAGGGGCACCGCCTGCGCCTGCTCATCGCCTCGGGCGCCCATCCGCGCTATGCGCGCAATCCCGGCACCGGCGAGCCGATCAACAGTGGCACGCGCCTCGTCGCCAACGATATCGAGGTCCGGCACGACGGCACGGGCATAACCCTGCCCACTTATAGCGACGTCTGATGCCTATTTGCTCTCGCGCGCCTTCACCTTGCGCCGCGCCGCGTGCAGGATCGGCTCGGTATAGCCGCTGGGCTGGTCGACCCCGTGCAGCGCCAGGTCCAGCGCCGCCTGGAACGCCACCGAATGGTAGTTCTCGGCCATCGGCCGGTAGAGCGGGTCGCCGGCGTTCTGCTCGTCCACCACCAGCGCCATGCGCTCGAACACCGAGGTCACCTCGTCGCGGCTGACCAGGCCATGCCGCAGCCAGTTGGCGATGGCCTGGCTGGAAATGCGGCAGGTCGCCCGGTCCTCCATCAGCCCCACATCGTTGATGTCGGGCACTTTCGAGCAGCCCACGCCCTGCTGCACCCAGCGCACCACATATCCCAATATGCCCTGGGCGTTGTTTTCCAGCTCGCGGGTGATGTCGGCACGGCTGAGCGCATAGGGCTTGAGCACGGGCATCGAGAACAGCGCCGAGAGCGGCGGCAGGGCCTCGTTGTGGCGGCGCTTCTGCGCCTCGAACACGTCGACCTCGTGATAGTGCAGCGCGTGCAGCGTCGCGGCGGTGGGCGAGGGCACCCAGGCGGTATTGGCGCCGGCGCTCGGATGGCCGATCTTGGCCTGCATCATCGCCGCCATGTTGTCGGGCTGCGCCCACATGCCCTTGCCGATCTGCGCCTTGCCCGCAAAGCCGCAGGCCAGCCCGATCAGCACGTTGCGATCCTCGTAGGAGGCCAGCCAGCGCTCGGCCTTGATCTCATCCTTGCGCAGCACCGCGCCCGCTTCCATGGCGGTATGGATTTCGTCACCCGTGCGGTCGAGAAAGCCGGTATTGATGAAGAAGACGCGATGCCGGGCCTCGTAGATCGCCGCCTTGAGATTGGCCGAGGTGCGCCGCTCCTCGTCCATGATGCCGATCTTGATGGCATTGGCCGGCAGCCCCAGAAACCCTTCCACCGACGCGAAGATGGCGCAGGCGAAGGCCACTTCCTCGGGCCCGTGCATCTTGGGCTTGACCACGTAGACGGCGCCGTGGCGCGCATTGGCGCCCTTGTCGTGCATGGCGCACAGCGCGGTCACCGCCGCGTCCAGCAGCCCCTCGCCGATGGGCTTGCCATCGAGCAGCACCGCATCGGTGGTCATCAGATGCCCGACATTGCGCACCAGCAGCAGCGCCCGGCCCTTGAGCACCAGCTTCTGCCCCTGCGCGTCCTTGTAGGTGCGGTCGGGATTGAGCCGGCGGGTAACGGTACGGCCGCCCTTTTCAAAGGTGTCCTCGAGCGTGCCCTGCATCAGCCCCAGCCAGTTGCCATAGACGCCGACCTTGTCCTCGGCATCGACGGCGGCGACCGAATCCTCGCAATCCTGGATCGTGGTCAGCGCCGCCTCGACCACCACGTCGCTCAGCCCGGCGGCGTGGGCGCTGCCGATGGGGCTGGCGCGGTCGATGACGAGGATGACATGGAGGCCGTTGTGGCGCAGCACGATCTCGCCGCGCGCCTCATCGCCGCCATAGCCGGCGAACGCCGCCGGATCGGCCAGCCCGGTGCGCCCCGAAGGCAGATCCACCGCAAGGCTGCGTTCCTCACCCTCCTTGACGACGTGGTAGCCGGTGACGTCGGCGTGCTTTCCCGCTGCCAGCGGCAATGCCAGGTCGAGGAATTCGGCGGCGCGGGCCACCACGGCGGCGCCGCGGGCCGGATTATAGGCGCCGCCCGGGCTCAATGCGCCGTCGCGGGCGATGACGTCGGTGCCGTAGAGCGCGTCGTAGAGGCTGCCCCAGCGCGCATTGGCGGCGTTGAGCGCGTAGCGGGCATTGGACACCGGCACCACCAGCTGCGGCCCGCAAATGCTGGCGATTTCGGGATCAAGCCCCTCGGTTCGGATAGCGAAATCGGCGGGCTCGTCCACCACATAGCCGATGGAGCGCAGGAAGCGCTCATAGCCCTCGGGATCGGCATCGACCGGCCCGTTCTGCCGGTGCCAGTCATCGATCTGGCCCTGCAGGCGGTCGCGCCGCTCCAGCAGCCGCGCATTGGTCGGCATATGCGTGCGCGCCAGATCGGCCAGCCCGTCCCAGAACTGCTCCGCGCTTACCGCCAGCCCCGGCAGGGCCCGCTGCTCGATGAAATCGGCAAGCAGCTTATGCACGGAAAGGCCGGATTTGTCCTGGTAGTCATTCATACCGCACAACCTCGTAGAATTTGGCTGCGACAGGCTTAGGCCATTGGCCTTCGCCTCACAAGCCGCCCAAAACGGACTTCGCCCTTGCGCCAGACACATAGACCTCGGCGATGGCGCGATCATCGCCCAGCGTCTGGAGCAGGAACAATTCCTCGGCCAGCGTGGTCACCGTGGCCAGCCGCATCCGCATCGTCGGGGTGGCGCCGGCGTCGAGCACGACGAGATCGGCCGCCCGGCCGGGCGCCACGCTGCCGATGCTATCCGCAAGGCCCAGCGCCTCTGCATTGCCGCGCGTCGCCATATGGAAGGCGGCAAACGGATCGAGCCGCTGGCCGCGCAATTGCAGCACCTTGTAGCCCTCGTCCAGCGTGCGCAGCATGGAAACGCTGGTGCCCCCGCCGATATCGGTGGCGATGCCGGTCCTGACGCCGCGCTCGACCAGCCGCTGCCGGTCGAACAGGCCGGACCCCAGAAACAGGTTGGAGGTGGGGCAGAACACCGCCACCGCCCCTGTCTCGGCCAGAACGCCGGCCTCGCGGTGGTTGAGATGGATGCAATGGCCCAGCAGCGTATTGCCGCGCAACAGCCCGTAATGCTCATAAATGCCGGTATAGTCGGGCGCCTCGGGATAGAGCGCCATGGAATAGGTGATCTCGGCGTCGTTCTCGCTGAGATGGGTCTGGATGTAGCAATCGGGGTGCTCGGCGGCCAGCGCCTGCGCCGCCTCCAGCTGCTCGGGGCTGGAGGTGATGGCAAAGCGCGGCGAGATGGCGTAGCGGGCCCGGCCCCTGCCGTGCCAGCGGGCGATCAGCGCCTTGCTGTCGTCATAGCCGGCCTGCGGCGTGTCGCACAGCGCCTCGGGCGCGTTGCGGTCCATCATCACCTTGCCGCCCACCACCAGCATGTCGCGCCGCTGCGCCTCGGCAAAAAAGGCGTCCACCGAGCGCGGATGGCTGGAGCAATAGGCGACGGCCGTGGTGGTGCCGTGCCGGATCAGTGCGTCGAAGAAATCCACCGCCACCGCGTCGGCGTGCCCCTGCTGACTGAATTTCTGCTCCTCGACGAAGGTGTAGCGGTTGAGCCATTCGAGGAGCGAGCCGGCATAGGCCGCCATCATCTGGCTTTGCACATAATGCAGGTGCAGGTCGATGAACCCGGCCATGATGAGATGCGGCCGATGATCGACGATCGCGGCGCCGGCCGTATCGGCGGCGGCAAAGTTCTCGACCGCCGCGATGACGCCGTCGACGATGCTGACGGCGGCGTCCTCGAAATAATCGTAGCTCTCGGTGTCGTCGATGGCCTGCGGCGCCCGGCGGAAGCTCAGCACCCGGCCGCGCAGGATGGTCCGGCTCATGTGCCCGACCCTTCGCGGTACCATTCGACCAGCAGCGCCCGCTCGGCCGCCGTCATCTCGGTTATGTTGCCCGGCGGCATGGCGTGGCTGTAGCCGGCCTGGATGGCCACTTCCCGCGCCCGGTTGGCAATCGCCACGTCGGTGTCGAGGATGACGTGCTTAGGCGCCTGGTGGACGCCCTCCCATACCGGCTCGGCCGTGTGGCACATGGAGCAGCGCGTCTGCACCACCTGGCTCGCCGCCGCGAAATGCGCGCTGTCCATGAAGCGCTGGGCCGCGGCATTGGGCAGGGTCTCCCCGTTCGCATCGGGCCATTGCGGCGCGCTGGAAAGCCAGGCGATGACGAGGAACAGCACCACGGCGACGCCCCAGGTCCAGTGCGGATTACCCTGTCGTGCGTGGCGCGTGTTGAAATAGTGGCGGATGACCACGCCGATGAGAAAGACCAGCGAGGCGATGACCCAGTTCCACGGCGTGGCGAAGGCCAGCGGGTAATGGCCCGACAGCATGAAGAAGATGACGGGCAGCGTCAGATAGTTGTTGTGGAGGCTCCGCTGCTTGGCGATGCGGCCATAGCTGGCGTCCGGCACCCGCCCCGCCTTGAGGTCGGCTACCACGATCTTCTGGTTGGGGATGATGATCATCGCCACATTGGCGGTCATGATGGTGGCGGTGAACGCCCCCATATGCAGCAGCGCCGCACGGCCGGTGAAGATTTGCGTATAGCCCCAGCTCATGGCGACGAGGATGGCGAACAGCACCAGCATGAGGCCGGTGGTGGACTGGCCGATGGGCGACTTGCACAAGGCGTCGTAGAGCAGCCAGCCCAGCGCGATGGAGCCGGCCGACAGCAGGATCGCCGCCCAGCCCGGAATGTCGAGCACGTTGCGGTCCACCAGATAAAGGTCCGCCCCGATATAGTAGAGCAGCGCCAGCAGCATGGCGCCGGACAGCCAGGTGAAATAGCTCTCCCATTTGAACCAGGTCAGGTGCTCGGGCAGGAAATCCGGCGCCACCAGATATTTCTGGATGTGATAGAAACCGCCGCCATGCACCTGCCATTCCTCGCCATGGGCGAGCGGCGGCAGGCTCGGGGTTTTGCGCAGGCCCAGATCGAGCGCGATGAAATAGAAGGACGAGCCGATCCAGGCGATGGCCGTCACCACGTGCAGCCAGCGCACGGCGAACATCAGCCACTCGTAAGCGATCGCATAATCGGGCATCGCGTCCTCCTATTCTCCGCTCCCGGCCCCCTCGTCCGCCCTCCGGGCACGCCGAGAAAAAGGGGCAGACAGAGCCCGCCCCTTGCCCTCGCTGGCGGCCGGATCAGGCCGGCTGTTCGACGCCCTCGACATACCAGTCCATGCTGAGCAGCTCGGCATCGGTCATGGTGACGCCGGCGGCAACGCGCTCGACCCCGGTATTGTCGTTGATCGGGCCGGTGAAGATGTGGAAGGAGCCGTCGATCTGGCCGTTCTTGACGGCGTCAGCCGCGGCGCGCACGTCCTCGGGCACCTTGGCGCCATAGGGCCCCATCTGCACCACGTCTTCCTTGAGCCCTTCCCAGGTATCGCCGGGGGTCCAGGTGCCGTCGATGACAGCCTGGGCCGAGTTGACGTAGTGCGGTCCCCAATGATCGATGATGGCGGTGAGCTGCGCATCCGGCGCGAAGGCGCTCATGTCGGCGCCCTGCCCGAAGCCGCCGACGATGCCGCGCTCCTGCGCCACCTGCATGGCCGCCGGGCCATCGGTGTGCTGGGCGATGACGTCGATGCCCTGGTCGATCATGGCGCGGGCCGCGTCGGCTTCCTTCGGGGGATCGTTCCAGGTCGAGATATAGACCGGCTTGATGGTGAAGTCGGGATTGACCTTGCGCGCGGCGAGCACGAAGGCATTGATGCCCATCACCACTTCGGGGATCGGGAACGAGCCGATATAGCCGGCCTTGCCCGTTTTCGACATGTGCCCGGCAATGGTGCCGCACACGGCGCGCCCCTCGTAGAAGCGGGCATTGTAGAGCCCCACATTGTCGGCCTTCATATAGCCGGTGGCATGCTCAAACTTCACGTCGGGGAATTGCTGGGCCACCTTGATGACCGAGTCGCCGAAGCCGAAGCTGGTGGCGAAGATCAGCTTGTTGCCCTGCTGGGCCAGTTCGCGCAGCACGCGCTCGCAGTCCGGGCCCTCGGGCACGTTCTCGACATAGGTGGTTTCCACCGCGTCGCCCAGCTGCTCCTCGAGATAGAGCCGGCCCTGATTGTGGGCGTAATTGTAGCCGTTGTCGTTGATGGTGCCCACATAGATGAAGCCCACCTTGAGCGGTTCGGCCTGGGCGAAAGCCCGGCCGCCCAGCAGCGGCAGGGCGGCGGCGGCCCCACCGATCTTGAGCACGTTGCGCCTTGAAAGAGTCATGGTCTTCTCCTGATTGACGGTTTGCTTGTTGCTCGAGGCGATCATTGGATGCCGCCTCAATTGCCGGGCATGAACGACCTGCCGAGGCAGGCCGGTGCGGTATTGGTACCGTCCCGGCGCAATGAAATCAGCACCAGGACGATGATGGTCGCAAGATAGGGCAAGGCGGCCCACAGCTCGGACGGAATCGCCGAAAGCGGCCCGCTGCCCGCCTTGGCGTAAAGCTCCATGGTCATGACGAGACCGAACAGATACGCCCCAGCCAAGAGGCGAAACGGGCGCCACGAGGCGAACACCACCAGCGCCACGGCGATCCAGCCGCGGCCCGCCGTCATCCGCTCGGCCCATTGCGGGGTGAGCAGCAGCGGGAAACACGCCCCGGCAATACCGGCCATCGCCCCGCCGAAGCCGATCGCCGCATAGCGCACGCCGATTACCGAATAGCCGATGGAATGGGCGGACAGATCGTTTTCCCCCACCGCCCGCAGGATGAGGCCGCTGCGCGTCTTTTTGAGGAACCACCAGATGGCGAAAACCATGAAGAGCGAAAAATACACCGGCGCCGAATAGCCGAACACCACCCGCAGCAGCGGGTGATGCGACAGCGCATCGGGAAACAGCGGTGGCATCAGCTGCACCGGCCGGGCCGAATAGGGTGCCCCCGCCAGCGCCGACAGCCCGGTGCCAAAAATGGTCAGCGCCAGCCCGGTGGCCGTCTGGTTGGCCGAAAGGCTCTGCGTCAGCACCCCGAAGATCATCGATACCGCGAGGCCTGCAAAGGCGCCGAACAGCAACGCCACGTAGGGGTTGCCGGTGTAGAACTGCGCGGCAAAGCCGGCAATGGCGCCCACCAGCATCATGCCCTCGACGCCCAGATTGAGCACGCCGGCCTTTTCCACCACCAGTTCGCCGAGCGCGGCGATGAGAATGGGCGTGGCCGCGCCCACCAGGGTGACGACGATGGCGAGGATAAGGTCCATCAGCTGACGCTCCGGCTGGGTTGCGCGGCCGGGGCGCGGCGGACGCGGTAGCGCACCAGGAGGTCACCCGCCAGCAGGAAGAACAGCATCATCGCCTGGAAGATGCCGGTCGCCGCATTGGGCAGGCCGATGGTGGTCTGGGCCACCTCGCCGCCGACGAAGGTGATGGCTAGCACCACCCCCGCGAGCACCACGCCCAGCGGGTTGAGCCGCCCGAGAAACGCCACGATGATGGCGGTGAAGCCGTAATTGGTGGGAAAGCCCGGCACCATGCGCTGGAACGGCCCCGCCACTTCCAGCACGCCGGCCAGCCCGGCCAGACCGCCCGACACCAGCATGGCCAGCCAGATGGTCTTGTTCTCGGAAAAACCGCCATAGCGGGCCGCGTGCGGCGCCGTGCCTACCACCCGCATCTGGTAGCCGAAAACCGTGCGCGTCATGATGAACCACACCAGCACCGCCACCAGGACGGCGATGGGCACGCCCAGATGCACGATGGTGCCCGGAATGATGGTGGGCAGTCGCGCCGCCTCGGCGAACAGCCGCGTCTGCGGAAAGCCCATGCCCATCGGGTCCTTCCAGGGGGCGCGGATGAGATAGTAGATCAGCTGCACCGAGGCATAGGTCAGCATCAGCGAGGTCAGGATTTCGTTGACGTTGAGCCGCGTGCGCAGCAGCGCCGGGATGGCGGCGTAGAGCATGCCCCCGGCGATCCCGGCCAGCACCGTGGCCGGCAGAATCCACGGCCCGCTGAGCTCGTAGGTCGCCAGCGCTACCCAGGTGCCGGCCAGCCCGCCCATGACGTATTGGCCCTCGGCGCCGATATTCCACACATTGGCGCGATAAGCGACCGACAGCCCCACGCCGATGATGACCAGCGGCGCCGCCTTCACCCCCAGGTCCTGCCATTTATAGGCGTTGGTAAGCGGGGTGAGGAAGATTTCCCGCACCGCCCCCAGCCCGTCATAGCCGATGGCCGAGAAGATGATGGCGCCCACGACCATGGTCAGCGCCACCGCCGCCACCGGCGTCAGGTAAAGCATGAGCCGGCTGGGCTCGGGGCGTTTTTCAAGCCGGAACAGCATCGCCCGCCTCCATCTCGCCATGTACGCCGCCCATCAGCAGGCCGATCTCTTCGACGCTGAACTCCCGGACCGGCCGCGCCTCGCTCAGCCGCCCCATATTGATCACCGCCAGCCGGTCGCTGAGCGCCCGCAATTCGTCGAGGTCCTGGCTGATGACCACGATGGCCGAACCGGCCGCCGCCAGGTCGACCAGCGCCTGGTGGATGGCCGCCGCCGCGCCGGCATCGACCCCCCAGGTCGGCTGGCTTACCACCAGTACGCTCGGCTTTTGCAGGATTTCCCGGCCCATGATGTATTTCTGCAGATTGCCGCCCGACAACGAGCCGGCGGTGGAAGCCGGCCCCAGGGCCTTCACCGCGAAATCGGCGATGACCTTGCCGGTATAGGTGCGCGCGGCGCCCGAATTGATGAGCCCCAGCACCACCATGCCGAGCCGGTCGCGCGCCGTCAGCACCGAATTGTCGCTGAGGGTGAAATCGCCCACCGCCGCGTGGCCGTTGCGCTCCTCGGGCACCGCGCACAGCCCATGGCGGCGGCGCTCGGTGGTGCTCATGAGGCCTACCGCCTGCCCGTCGATGACCACCGCATCGGCGCTGTTGGCGTGAATCTCGCCCGAAAGCGCGTCGAGCAGCGCGTTCTGCCCATTGCCCGCCACCCCGGCAATGCCCAGGATTTCCCCGGCCCGCACCGAAAAGCTGACGCCATCGACCGGCACGTCGAAATGCCCGCTGCGTTGCGTGGACAGCGCGCGCACCACCAGCTTGGGCGCGCCGAATTCCCGTCCCTCGGGCTTGACGATATCCTTGAGGCCCGCCCCGATCATCTTTTCGGCCATGGAGCGGCTGGTTTCGCGCTTCGGATCGCAGGTATCAACCTTGCGACCGGCCCGCAAAATCGTCGCCGTATCGCACAAGGCTTTGATTTCATGGAGCTTGTGCGAGATGTAAAGGATCGAGCAGCCTTCATCGGCCAATTGCCGCAACACGGTAAAGAGCTGCTCCACCTCCTGCGGCGTCAGCACCGAGGTCGGCTCGTCCATGATCAGCAGGGTGGGATCGAGCAGCAGCGCCCGCACGATTTCGATGCGCTGGCGTTCGCCCACCGACAGCGTCGCCACGGTGCGGTGCGGATCGAGCGCCAGCCCATAGGTCTGCATGATCGCGCCGATACGCGCTTCCAGTTCGCGCCGCGGCACCTTCGCGTCCATGCCGAGTGCGATGTTCTCGAACACGCTCAGCGCCTCGAACAGCGAAAAATGCTGGAACACCATGCCGATGCCCAGCCGCCGCGCCGCCTTGGGATTGGGGATGACCACCGCTTCGCCGTTCCAGCGGATTTCTCCGGCATCGGGCTGCATGATGCCGTAGATCATCTTGACCAGCGTGGACTTGCCGGCGCCGTTTTCCCCCAGCAGGGCGTGGATTTCACCCGGCCTGACGGCGAAGGACACGGCATCATTGGCCAGAACGCCGGGGAACTGCTTGGTAATGCCGATCAGTTCCAGCCGATGGGGCCTGTTATCGTCCACGCGCCACTCCCTCTTGCTCGGGGCCGGCCGCATGCCCGGCGGAACCGTCGTTCGCCCTTATGTGAACCATAATTTCAGCCGCTGCCAGCGCCGCAATAACCGATGGCCGTTTATCCCCAATCCCCTGCGCCCCGATGGGCAGCACCAGCCGCTCGAGCGCCGCCCGCTCGCCGCCCTGCTCGATAAACCAGCTGGCGAAGCGCGCCCGCTTGGTCTTCGAGCCCACCATGCCGACATAGGGGGAGTCGCGCCGCGCCAGCGCTTCGCCGGCGATGAGAAAGTCGAGCGCATGATCGTGGGTGACGATGACATAGGCGCTGCCCGCCGGCGCCCCCCGCACCACCGCCTCGGGCATGGCGACGCGGCGGGAGGCGATGCCGGCCGGCAGCGCCGCCAGCTCGGCCCGGCGCGTATCGATCACCTCCACCCGCACCGGCAAGAGGGCAAGGATTTGCGCCAGTACCCGGCCCACATGGCCGGCCCCGAAAATATAGACCGCTGGCGCCGCCGCTTCGCTTGCCGCGATCCGGGCCGCAAGCGCGTCGCGCAATTCCCGGTCGACGTAGCGCAGGCCCACTTCGACGCGCCCGCCGCAGCACTGGCCGATCTCGGGCCCCAGCGGCACGTCCATCGCCGCTGCCGCCCGGCCTTCGGCGATCAGCCGCCGCGCGTGGTCGATGACCATGTATTCGAGCGCCCCACCTCCGATGGTGCCGAAAATCGCCTGCCGCCCCACCAGCATCAGCGCGCCCCGCTCGCGCGGCGAGGAGCCGCGCACCGCCGTCAGTTCGCAGGCGATGGCCTCGGGGTTGGCGGCGAAAAAAGCGGCGAGGGCGGCGGCATTGTTCATGGCGGCAGCCTCGGCAGCGGTTCCCGGGCCGGCCCCGCGACTTGTGCAGCGGCTTTGGCGGGCAGGCGCCCAAGGGAAACAGGCCTCGTCGCGAGGCAGCGGCGGCGCGGGCGGTCGGCAGGCGCGGCGCGCACTCTCACCCCCGCGCCTCCTGCTGCAACTGGGTGACGCGCATCAGCACCCGCTCCGGCGTCACCGGCGTATCGAGCCGCGGCGCGTGGGCGTAATCGGCGACGCTGGCCACCGCCATGCCCAGCGCCTCGACCACGCTGATCGCCAGCATGAAGGGCGGCTCGCCCACCGCCTTGGAACGGCCGATGGTCGGCTCGGGATTGACCGACCACTCCGCCAGCCGGACGTTAAAGACGGGCGGCACGTCGCTGGCCAGCGGAATCTTGTAGGTGGAGGGCGCATGGGTGCGAAGCTGGCCCTTGGCGTCCCACACCAGTTCCTCGGTGGTCAGCCACCCCATGCCCTGCACGAACCCGCCCTCGACCTGCCCCGTATCCACCGCCGGGTTCAGCGACTTGCCCACATCGTGCAGGATATCGACGCGATCGACGCTGTATTCGCCGCTCAGCGTATCGATGCTGACCTCGCTCACCGCCGCGCCATAGGCGAAGTAATAGAAGGGGTGCCCCCGCCCGGTGGCCCGGTCCCAGTGGATTTTCGGGGTCTTGTAAAAACCCGCCGCCGAGAGTTGCACCCGCGCCAGATAGGCCGAGGCCACCAGTTCGGTGAAGGGCACGAATTTGCGGCCCACCTGCATGCCGCCCTGCACCCAGCGGCAATCGGCGGGGTCGGCGTCGTAGAGCGCCGCCGCATGGGCTTCGAGACGCCGCTTGATCTGCTCGCAGCCGTCCCAGGCCGCCATGCCGTTGAGGTCGGAACCGGACGAGGCGGCCGTGGCCGAGGTATTGGGCACCTTGCCCGTGGTGGTGGCATTGATCTTGACCGCGTCGAGCCCGATGCCGAAGGCGTCGGCCACCACCTGCGCCACCTTGATATGCAGCCCCTGCCCCATCTCGGTGCCGCCATGGCTGAGATGCACCGAGCCGTCCTTGTAGACATGCACCAGCGCCCCGGCCTGGTTGTACCAGGTGGCGGTGAAGGAGATGCCGAACTTGACCGGCGTCAGCGCGATGCCCTTGCGGATGACCGGGCTGGTGCGGTTGAAATCGAGAATGGCGCGCCGCCGCGCCTGATAGTCCGCGGAGGCTTCCAGTTCCTCGACCACGCGATGAATGATGTTGTCGCCCACCACCTGGTGGTAGGGCGTCACATTGTCCGTGTCGCGCCCGTAGAAATTGGCCTTGCGGATATCGAGCGGGTCCTTGCCCAGCGCATAGGCGATATCCTCGATCCAGCGCTCGCAGGCCAGGACGCCCTGCGGCCCGCCAAAGCCCCGGAAGGCGGTGTTGGAGACGGTATTGGTATAGAGCGGCTGGCTCACCGCCCGCACCGCCGGATACCAGTAGGCATTATCGCAATGGAACAGCGCCCGGTCGGTGACCGGCCCGCTGAGGTCGGCCGAAAAGCCGCTGCGCGCCGCATAGACCGCGTCCACCGCCCGAATTTTGCCCGTGTCGTCGTAGCCCACCTCGTAGTCGACCACGAAATCGTGGCGCTTGCCGGTGGCGCTCATGTCGTCGTCGCGGTCGGGGCGGATCTTGCAGGCACGGTTCCACTTCTTGGCCGCCAGCGCCGCCACCACGGCAAACAGATTGGCCTGCGATTCCTTGCCGCCGAACCCGCCGCCCATGCGCCGCACATTGACCGTCACCGCGTGCTGGCGGACGCCCAGTGCGTTCGCCACGATCAGCTGCACCTCGCTCGGGTGCTGGGTGGAGGAATAGACCGTCACGTCCTCGTCCTCGCCGGGCACCGCCAGCGCGATCTGCCCTTCGAGGTAGAAATGATCCTGCCCGCCAATGGTGATGGCGCCCTGGGTCCGGCGCGGCGCCGCGGCCAGCCCTGCCGCCACGTCGCCGCGTTCGAGCTTGAGCGGCGCGGTCACCTGCCGGCCGCCGGCCGCCTGCGCCGCCCGTACATCGGGGAGAAAGGGCAGCTCCCGGTATTCGATCCTGGCCAGCGTCGCCGCCCGCCGCGCCGCGTCGCGCGTCTGCGCCACCACGGCAAAGAGCGGCTGGCCCCAGAAATGCACCTCGCCCTGGGCGAACAGCGGCTCGTCATGCACATGCGCCGAGCTGATATCGACCTCGCCCGGCACGTCCTCGTTGGTGAGGACGCCGATCACCCCCGGTGCCGCCAGCACCGCGGCAAAATCCATGGCGGTAATTTCGGCATGCGGCGTCGCCGACAGCCCCAGATAGGCGTGCATGGTGCCCACCGGCTCGACCATGTCGTCGACATATTCAGCGGTGCCGGTGACGTGCTTGGGGCCGCTGTCGTGCCTCGTCCCCACATGCAGGACGCCAAGAGGAATGGCCGCCTGGTGCTTGTTCATCACGCCACCTCCCGCTGAAGTTGGGCCGGCTGCCCCTTCGTTTCGAGGAAGAAACGCCGCAGCAGGTTCTGCGCCGCCAGCAGGCGATAGGCAGAAGAGGCCCGCATATCGGAAATGGGCTGGAAATCCTCGGCGAAAGCGGGCAGCGCCGCTTCCACCGTCTCCAGCGTCCAGGGCTTGCCCACCAGCGCCGCTTCCAGCGCCCGCGCCCGCTTGGGCGTCGCCGCCATGCCGCCGAAGGCGATGCGCGCCATGCCCACCACGCCGGCATCGCTGACAAACAGGCGGAAGGCGCCGCACAGCGCCGAAATATCCTCCTCGCGCCGCTTGGACAGCTTATAGGCGGCAAAGAGTTCGCCCGCCGGCAGCAACGGCAGCGTCACGCTCTCGACGAACTCGCCCGGCTGCCGGTCCTGCTTGCCATAGGCGAGGAAATAATCCTCGAGCTTGATTTCGCGGCGATGCTCGCCCCGGCGCAGGTGCAGCCTGGCGCCAAGCGCGATGAAGGGCGGCGGCGTGTCGCCGATGGGCGAGCCATTGGCGATATTGCCGCCGATCGTGCCCATATTGCGCACCTGCTCGCCGCCGATCCGGTGCCAGAGCGGCGCCAGTTGCGCAAAGCTGGCGGCGATGACCGGCAGGGCCTCGGTGTAGGAGACGCCGGCATAAAAGCGCACTTCGCTGTCGTTCTCGGCGATGCGCCGCAGTTCCGGCAGGTGGCCGATGAAGATCACCGGGCCGATGCGGCGCATGAACTTGGTGACCCAGAGGCCCACATCGGTGGAGCCGGCGACGATCCGCGCCTCGGGATGAGCTTCGTAGAGCGCGGCGAAATCGTCGAGGCTGGCGGGAATGAAAATTCTGTCGGCGCCCGCGCCCAGCTCCACCCGGCTGCCATCGGCAAGCGCCGCCAGCCGTTGCCGCATCGCCTGGCGCTCGGCCTGCAGCGGATCGGCCGCCGGCAGGCCGTAGTCGGCAATGGCCTGCCCGGCCCGGATGATCGGCGCATAGCCGGTGCAGCGGCAGAGATTACCCTGCAGGGCCTGTTCGATGGCGGCGCGCCCCGGCTCGGGCTGGCGCATCCACAGCGCGTAAAGGCTCATGACGATGCCGGGCGTGCAGAAGCCGCATTGCGAGCCGTGATAATCCACCATGGCCTGCTGCACCGGGTGCAGCGCCCCGTTCTCGCCGCGCAGATGCTCGATGGTGACCACATGGGTGCCGTGCAGGCTGCCCACCAGCCGGATGCAGGCGGTTACCGCCTCATAGGCGATTTCGTCGCCCGAAAGCCGCCCCACCAGCACGGTGCAGGCGCCGCAATCGCCCTCGGCGCAGCCTTCCTTGGAGCCGCGCAGCCGCCGCTCCAGCCGCAGCCAGTCGAGCAGGGTCAGATCCGGCGGCACGGCGTCGAGCGCCACGTCCTCGCCATTGAGCACGAACCGGATCGAATGGCTCACCGCAACCATGCTCAACTCCCCCTGTAGGTCGAATAGGCGAAGGGGCTGACCAGCAGCGGCACGTGGTAGTGCTTTTCTTCCGAGATGGTGAAGCGGACCGGCACCACGTCGAGAAACGGCGTCTCGATCTCGACCCCCAGCCGCGCGAAATACTGGCCGACATGGAAGCGGATCTCGAATTCCCCGCGCTCGAAATCCGCGGCGTCGAGCAGCGGCTGGTCCAGCCTGCCGTCCTCGTTGGTATAGCTGTCGGCAACGTGGTGGGTGTGGTCGTCATGCACGTAGTGCAACTCGAGCCGCATGCCGCGCGCCGGTGTGCCATGCATGGTGTCGAGAACATGAGTGGTAAGGCGGCCGCCCGCCATGCTGCTGCTCCTCGGTCATACCAGGCGCATCGGCTCTGCGGCCGTGTGCGCAATAGCATGCCTTTCAAGTCTCCCCTGGGAGAACAGACTACCCCAATAGCGCCATTGCGCAATGCACATCTTTTGCCGGTCGGTCCGGCGCGACCGCTCTTGCCTCGCGCCGCGCCGGGGCTAGACTTGCCGCGCCCAAAGATCACGACGAGTCCGCAAATGAACCGCTATCCCCGCGACATGCACGGCTACGGCCCCACCCCGCCGCACGCCAACTGGCCCGGCGGCGCCCATGTCGCGGTGCAGTTCGTGCTCAATTACGAGGAGGGCGGGGAAAACTGCGTGCTGCACGGCGACGCCGCTTCCGAGGCATTCCTGGTGGACGTGCTGGGCTCCACGCCCTGGCCCGGCCAGCGCCACGCCAATGTCGAATCCATGTACGAATACGGCGCCCGGGCCGGCTTCTGGCGCCTGCACCGCCTGTTCACCGAGGCGCAATTGCCGCTCACCGTCTATGGCGTCGCCACGGCGCTGATGCGGGCGCCGGTGCAACTGGCCGCCATGCAGGAGGCCGGCTGGGAAATCGCCAGCCATGGCCTCAAATGGGTGCAGCACAAGGACATGCCGCCCGAGGAGGAGCGCGCCCAGATCGCCGAGGCGGTGCGGCTCCACACCGTCGCCACCGGCGCCCGGCCGCTCGGCTGGTATACCGGCCGCTCCAGCCTCAACACCATCGAGCTGGTGGCCGAATATGGCGGCTTCGCCTATCTCTCGGACACCTATGACGACGACCTGCCCTATTGGAAGGTCATCGCCGGCACGCCGCAACTCATCATCCCCTATACGCTCAGCGCCAACGACATGCGCTTCGTCACCGCGCCGGGCTTCGACAATGGCGAGGAATATTTCACCTTCCTCAAGGACAGTTTCGACTGCCTCTATGCGGAGGGCGAGGCCGGCGCCCCCAAAATGATGAATGTGGGCCTGCACTGCCGGCTCGTCGGCCAGCCGGGCCGCTGCCGGGGCCTCGGGAAATTCATCGATTACATCAAGGGATTCGACAGGGTGTGGGTGCCGACCCGGCTCGACATCGCCCGGCACTGGGCCAAAGAGCACCCCTATGTGGCGCCCGCGATCATCCCCAGCCAGCTGGACCGGGCAGACTTCGTTGACCGGTTCGGCTCGGTCTTCGAGCATTCCCCCTGGATCGCCGAACGCGCCTGGGCGGCGGAAATGGGCCCGGCCAACGACAATGCCACGGGCCTCCACTTCGCGCTGCGCAGCCAGTTCCGCATGGCGTCGCCGGAAGAACGCCTCGCCGTGCTGCGCGCCCACCCCGATCTCGCCGGCAAGCTCGCCGCCGCCAAACGGCTCACCGCCGCCTCCACCGCCGAGCAGGCCTCGGCCGGGCTCGACGCGCTGACCGACGCCGAGCGCCAGCGCTTCAGCGCGCTCAACACGGCCTATATGGAAAAATTCGGCTTTCCCTTCATCATCGCGGTGCGCGATCATACGAAGGCGTCGATCCTCGAAAACTTCGAGCGACGCCTCGCCCATTCGGCCGAAGCGGAATTCGCCACCGCCTGCGCGCAGGTGGAGCGCATCGCCCTGTTGCGGCTCGAGGCGATACTGGCCTAGCCGGCCAGTTCGTCGGCCACGCGGCGCGGTTCGGGCTCTGCCCGTTCCAGCCCCAGCAGCATCGCCAGTACGGCCAGCCAGGGCAAATTACGCTGTACCCAATAATGCGGGGTCATGTCGCTACTCGGCACACAATGATACTGGCCGCCAGCATGCGCGCCAGAATTGAAGATTTGGTAACCCTAACGCTTTCCTGAGAGCTATGTGTAAAAACCTTCGCGCAGGTTGATGCCGTGCTCGATCCACACGCGCATGGCGCACAGCATGCCGGTCCAGCCCTCGCAATTGCCGTAGGAGGCCTGCTGGCCCGCCGCATTTTCGCGCCAGCCCGCCTCGTGGATGCGCACCAGCGTGCGGCCATCCGCCAGCCCCTCGAAGGTCATGGTGACGGTGGTGTCGTAGTCGCCGGCCGGATCGCCGTCGGGCGGCGCGCCCCAGCGCAGCACGATCTTCGCATCGGGCACCACCTCGACCACCTCCACCGGGAAGGCGCCCGGAAAATCGTGGAAATCCCAGGTGACCGTGGCGCCGGTTTGCAGCCGCCCCCTAGCGCCGCCGGTGGTGAAATATTGCGAGAGCTCGCCGGGATCGGCCACCGCCTCGAACACTTCGTGCAGCGGCCGGGAAATGCGACCGCTGACCGTAAATTCATACGCCATGTGAACCTCCATGTGCTTGACTCGTCATTGCTTATGTTATAATTCTATAACATGTCAACCGACGCTGCCGACGACCTGATCTTCAAGGCCCTCAGCCACCGCCTGCGCCGCCGCCTGCTCGATATCCTCAAGGCCGGGCCGCGCACCACCGGGGCGCTGTGCACCCTCGTTCCCGAGGTCAACCGCTGCACGATCATGCAGCATCTGGACGTGCTGGAAGCGGCGGGCCTCATCGTTGCCGAACGCCGCGGCCGCGAACGCTGGAACCACCTCGATGCCCTGCCCATCCACGCCATCCACGAACGCTGGATCGGCCCCTACGCCGCCTATGCCGCCACCATGCTGAGCCGCCTCAAGCAGCAACTCGACGCCTGAACGCCTTGCCCCCGGCCGTGGCTCGGGCATAGTGCGGGTAGCGGAACCGTCTTTCCGAGGACCCCATGCCCCCCTCCTATGCTTCTCCCGCCGCAGGCCTGCCCGAACAGATGGCGCTCCATACCGGCCGCGCCGCCTTCACCGAGGCCTATGCGCTGCTGCCGCGCGGCGTCATGCGCGACATCGTCACCTCAGCCCTGCCGCATTGGCGCGACACGCGCCTCTGGGTCATCGCCCGGCCGCTTTCCGGCTTTGCCGAGACTTTTTCGCAATATATCGTCGAGGTGGGCCCCGGCGGCGGCAGCGAACGGCCCGAGGCCAACCCGGAGGCCGAAGGCGTGCTGTTCGTCACCGCCGGGCAGGCGACGCTGATTATCGAGGGCGAGACGCACGCGCTGCAGCCGGGCGGCTACGCCTTCCTGCCCCCGGGCTGCACTTGGAGCCTCGTCAACCGGGCGACGGCACCGCTGCGTTTCCACTGGGTGCGCAAGCGCTATGAGCGGGTGGACGGCATCGATATTCCCGCCCCCTTCGTTACCAACGAGCAGGACCAGCCCATCCTCTGGATGCCGGGGACCCATGAAAGCTGGGGCACCACGCGCTTCGTCGACCCCGCCGACACGCGGCACGACATGCACGTCAACATCGTCACCCTCGAACCCGGCGCCACCATCCCGTTCGAGGAGACCCATGTGATGGAGCACGGGCTCTACGTGCTCGAAGGCAAGGCCGTCTACCGGCTCAACCGCGACTGGGTGGAGGTGGAGGCCGGCGACTTCATGTGGCTGCGCGCCTTCTGCCCGCAGGCCTGCTATGCCGGCCCGCAGCGCTTCCGCTATCTGCTCTACAAGGACGTCAACCGCCACATGAAGCTGCCCTTCTGAGCCATGCAGACGCGCCACATCCTGATCGAGCCGCTGACGCCGGCGGCCTTCGCGCCCTTCGGCCAGATCATCCAGACCGAGGGGGCGCAGCACTACCCCATCAATAACGGCATGACCGAGCGCTATCACGATCTGGCGCACATCGAGCTCGGCGGCGACGCTCCGCGCCCGCTGCTCTCGATCTTTCGCGGCAAGCCCTATGCCCTGCCGCTGACGCTCGCGCTGGTCGAGCGCCACCCGCTGGGCAGCCAGGCCTTTTATCCGCTCAACGGCGCGCGCTGGCTGGTCATCGTGGCCGAGGACGCGGCCGGCCACCCCGTGCGCCTGCGCGCCTTCGAGCCCGCCCCCGGGCAGGGCGTCAACATCGCCAGCAATACCTGGCACGGCGTGCTCACCCCACTCGATGAGGCGGGAGATTTTCTGGTGGTCGACCGCGGCGGCGCCGGCGACAATCTCGAAGAATACCGGCTCGACCCGCCCTTCGTGGTACGCCGGCAGGCCGGAACGCCGACCCCATTGTAACCCTAACGACGAAGCGTTCTCGCAACCGTTGTCGTCCCGGATTAGTTTGGGCCACAGCGGAATGGAGACGTCGATGTTGATCACCAGACTTGTGCCCGTCCTTTTTGCCCTCGTCGCCATGGTCATGCCGGCCCTGGCCGAGCCGGTGACCATCACCGGATCGGTGATCTATCGCGAGCGCCTGGCGCTGCCCGCCGGCGCCAATCTGCATGTGGGGCTGGTGCGCCTCCCCGATGGCCAGCGGGTGGTCGGCGCCGGCGCCGTCATCGCGGCGCGCGCCACCCCGCCCCTCGACTTCACCTTCACTATCCGCAGCGACCTCGACAGCGCCGGCAGTTATGGCCTCGTCGCGGAAATCCGGGCTGGCGGCGCGACGCTGTTCCGCAATGCCCTGCCCGAGCCGATCACGCTTGCCGATCCGGCCCCGGTCACCATTCTCGTCCAGCGCCAGCCGCAGCAGCCCGTGGTCGTACCGGCCGTGCCCGCGCCCGACCCCGCCCTGCTCGACAGCGTCTGGCAGGTCACCAGCATCGGCGGCCGGCCGGTGCCGGCGGAGCGCCCGCCGACCCTGTCCATCGCCGCCGATCTGCGGGCGGGCGGCCATGGCGGCTGCAACAGCTATTTCACCCAGGCGGCCTTCGAGGACGGCAGCCTGACGTTCGGCCCCGCCGCCGCCACGCAAATGGCCTGCGCCCCCGAACTGATGGCGCTCGAAACCAGCTTTTTCGCCGCCCTCGCCGCCGTCCGGCACTACGAGAGGGAGGGCGACGGCCTGCGCCTGCTGGACGCCGCCGGCGTGCCGCTTGTCGGGCTGATCCGCACCGCGGAGGAGTAGGGCATCTCGCCCGGCCCTATCGCTGCGTCGCGACGACCGGCCGGAAATCGCCGGCCGGCGCCTCGGCAAAGGCAGCCGCAAAGGTCAGAAAGCCGATCGAGAGCACGAAAAGGGCGGCCAGCATGAACTGTGTCATAAAAATTCCCCCGGTTGACGCGAAGGGCTGACCGCGCCGCAAACGGCCATCCCCCCTTTCCGATCTGCAGCCGCCGGGTTGAAAGGCGCGCGAATGGGCCGTTCATCTTCCCTTCATCTTCCCGCCGCGCGCATGCCAGCCATGAGCGGGCGAACCTTTTCCCCACCCCTGGCGTTGCATTGAAGCAATGCTGATGCCATCAGGGGGAACCCATGTCCGACCCATTTGCCCAGGCCGGTGACACGGCGCCGCGCATCGCGGTCTTTACCGATTTCGACGGCACGCTCGTGGAAATCGCCGATACGCCCGACGCCGTCACCCTGCCCGATGGCCTGGCCGACGATCTCGACCGGGCCGCGCAGGAACTCGACCAGGCCTTCGCCGTCATCACCGGGCGCGAGATCGCCGATATCGACCATTTCCTCGCGCCGCTGCGCCTGCCGGTCGCCGGCGCCCACGGGGCGCAGCGCCGCCGCGCCGACGGTTCGCTCGAAGCGGCGGACGAGGCCATGCTTGCCGCGGCCCGCGATATCGCCCGCGCCATTGCCCCGCTCGCCGTCTCCCACCCACGCCTCCTGGTGGAGGAAAAGGCGGGCGCCGTGGCGCTGCATTTCCGCCAGGCGCCGGAACTGGAAGGCGCCTGCCGCCTCGCCATGGAAGAGGCGCTGATCGACCACCCGGCCTTCTCGCTGATCGCGGGCAAGATGGTGTTCGAGGCGCGCCCCGCCGGGCGCGACAAGGGCGCCGCATTGCGCGCCTTCATGCAGGAAGAGCCCTTTGCCGGCCGCACGCCCATCTTCATCGGCGACGACCGCACCGACGAGGATGCCTTCCGCGCCGCACAGGAACTGGGCGGCATCGGCATCAAGCTGGGGCCGGGCGATACCGCGGCGCGCATGCGCATCGCCGATATCCCCTCGGTCTTCGCGCTGCTGCGGGGCCTCGGAGAAATTGCCCGGCGCCGCCACGAGGACGACGCCCCGTCCGGGCCCGTCACCCACTGACCGGGGCGCCCTGCCGCCCCTTTACCGCATCGAATTCTGGAGGAATTGTCCTATGAGCCGCATCGTCATCGTTTCCAACCGCACACCCGGCAAGGGGCCGGCGGCAGGCGGGCTGGCCGTGGCGCTGCGAAAAGTGCTGGCCGACCAGGAAGGCTTCTGGTTCGGCTGGTCGGGCAAGCTCACCGAGGCGCCCGCCGAAACGGCCCGCATCGAGGACATCGACGGGCTCAGCGTGGCGCAGATCGACCTGACGCGCGAAGATCATCACGCCTATTACGCGGGCTATTCCAATTCCATTCTCTGGCCCAGCTTCCATCTGCGGCTCGACCTCGCCACCATCGAGAGCCACTGGTACGAAGGCTATCGGCGGGTCAACGCGCATTTCGCCCGCGCCCTGCTGCCGCTGCTGGAGCCGGACGATATCGTCTGGGTGCACGACTACCACCTCATTCCGCTCGCCGCCGAACTGCGGCGCCTCGGCGCCCGCAACCGCATGGGGTTTTACCTGCATATCCCCTTTCCCACCGCCGACGCGCTCTACGCCATTCCCCACCACGCCGAACTGATGCGCGACCTGTCGCGCTACGATCTCGTGGGGATGCAGGCCAATCGCGACGTCGCCGCCTTCACCGAATTTGCCGAGCACCAGGCCTCGTCGGGCCCGGGTGGCGCCCGGGTGCAGGCCGTCGATTTCTCGGGCACCGAGATTGCCGCCTTCCCCATCGGTTCGGACCCCGACGCCTTTGCCCGGCTGGCGGTGAGCCCGGCGGCCAGCAAGATGGTCTATCGCATGCGCCGCGCCCTGGGCGAACAGCGCCTCATCCTGGGGGTGGACCGGCTCGACTATTCGAAGGGGCTGCCGCAGCGCGTCGAAGCCTACGAGAAGCTGCTGGCCAACAATGCGCGGCTGCGGCGCACCGTGCACATGCTGCAGGTGGCGCCGCCCTCGCGCGACAGCATCAAGGAATATCAGGAGACCAGCGACACGCTCGACGCCATGTGCGGCCACGTGATGGGGCGCTTTGCCGAACCCGACTGGCAGCCACTGACCTATGTGAAGCGCGCCTATGGCCAGCCCAGCCTCGCGGGGCTCTATCGCCTCGCCCGCGTCGGGCTGGTCACGCCGCTGCGCGACGGCATGAACCTGGTAGCCCATGAATTCATCGGCGCGCAGGACCCGGCCGATCCCGGGGTACTGGTGCTGTCGCGTTTCGCCGGCGCGGCGGAAATCTTTCCCGAGGCGTTGCAGGTCAATCCCTTCGACACCGACGAGACCGCCGAGGCCCTGCGCATGGCGCTCGACATGCCGCTCGATGAGCGGCGGACGCGCTGGCAAAGCCTGATGGCGGCGGCGCGCAAGCACAATGTCGACGACTGGGCCGCAGCATTCCTCGAGCGCCTGGCTCCCGCCACCGCCCCGCACAGTACCAGCAAGCGCGACGTGCTCTACCTGGCCTCCGTCGCCTGACGCAACGCGACGCGGTGGAAGCGGCCGGCGGCCGGCACCGGAATATCAGGGATTGCGCGAGGGCGGCGTCGGGCCGCTCGGCGCCAGTTCGGGCGTCGTCTCCACCCCCATCAGCACGTTTTCGATGGTCTGGCACATGCCGATGAGCCGGGACGCGATCTCGCTGGTGATCAGTTCCGGGGTGACGACATCGGCATGCCCGCCGCAGTTGAAATGAAACCACCGGCCATGCCGGTGCGAGAAGGCCGGCACGGCGCAACCGTTGAGGTCCTTGTACCAGTCCCCCAGGGAAACGACATAGCCGTGCTGGCGGTAAAAGCCCACCTGCTCCAATAGGGCGGCGCGCTGTTCCAGCCAGTGCGGCGGCGGCGCCGCGTCCCATTCGGCGACCAGTTGGCTTCTTTCCTCCTCGCTGAGGCTGACGAAATAGGCGCGGCCCATGGCGCTCTGGATCAGCGGGATGCGCGTGCCCACCGCGTGATGCATGGCGCCCGGCACGTCCGCCATCGTGTGTTCGAGATAGACCATGTCCAGCCCCTGCCGGATGCCGCAGGACACGTTGGCGCTGGCGTGGCGGGCGAGGTCGCTCATATAGGGGCGGATGGCAAAGCGGAAATCGAGGCCCCGGAGAATGCCCCCGGCAAAGGCCAGCGCTTCATCGCCAAGCCGGTACTTCATCAGGTCCGGCACATAGTTGAGATAGCCCAGCCGTGTCAGCGTGTAGCTCAGGCGCGAGATGGTCGAGCGCGGCAGGCCCGTGGCCGCCGCCAGCTCCTGATTGCCCCGCAATTGCTGGGCCGTAGAAAAGGCGCGCAGAATGCGGAACGCCCGGCCAACCGATTGAACGAACTGCAGATCATCGACGTCATCCGAGTGATGAAGAGATGTGCCGGTATCATCTGCAAGTTTGGTGGATCGGTTCGCCATCGTTTACCTGACTGTTGCCTGCTGCCCCATCCCGATGGGTCGCCCGGTTGACTATCTATAGTTGAATTCGCTGGCCGGTAACTGCGCTGCAACAAGTTATCGGCGATCCCTGCTTGACGGCAGTCTCTACAACACAAAGGCCAGCCGCGCAAAGCGGCCGGCCCCCATGCCATTTTTGCGCCGATCAGGGCATCCCGACCATGGCGTCCCATGCCTCCTGATATTCGGCACGGTTCTCGAGCGAACGGGCCTCCACCGGGGAATAAAGGATCTTGGAATCTTCGGTCACCACGCCTTCGGGTCCGGCAACGTCAGGCCGGGTCGGCACCTTGAGCAGCGCTTCCACGTTCTTTTCCTGGCCATAGGCGGACAGCAGGAAGTCGAGATAGAGCTTGGCGGCTTCCGGGTTCGGGCTATCCTTGACGATGCCCCAGCTCACCGGCGCGCCGACCAGGCCATCGGTGGGGATGACGAAGTTGATGGGAGCGCCGCGGCGCTTGAAGTCGAGATAGCCCGAATCCTGGGCGCAGGCAGCAATCAGGTCCTGCTCGTTCACCAGGCGGTCGTTCTGCTGCACCATCGAGTCGTAAGCCACCGGCTGCAACTTGGAGAACTCGGTCCAGTACTCGTCGCCATAAAGCTTGCGCATCTCGTTCCAGAAGCTGCGCTGCGTGAAGGTGGTCGACATCTTCACCATGATGCCGCCGCCCCAGCGCTCGTCGAGCAGATCCGGCCAGTTCTTGGGCGCCTCGGCTTCCGGTACGACATTGGGGTTATAGGCAATGCCGCAGGTCACGAAGGCCGTCTCGGTGAAGTGGCCCGGCGGCTCGCTCCAGTAATCCTGGTCGTAATTCGCCAGCTCGGGGGAAACATAGACCTCGTAGCCGCCGCGCTCCTGCAGATCGACCGCCAGCGCCGGCTCGTTGAGGTTGATGAGATCGGCGGCGCGAACGCCGGCCTGGGTCTCGGCCAGGAGGCGCGAATAGAGCGGCCCGATCTGCAGGCGGATATATTGCGGCGCGATCTCGGGGAACAGCTTGCTGAACTCGGCGATCATCTGGACCGTGCCGGTTTCCACCTCCGACGAATACAGCACCAGCGTGCCCTCGGCCTTGGCAGCCTCGATATCGGCGCAGGTGCTGAAGCCCGGCACCACCTCGGTGGGATTGGCGCAGACCCCCTCCTGGGCTGCCGCCGGGCCCACCATCAGGGCCGCGGCACCCATGAGGACACCGCCATATAAAAGCGTCGTCGTCTTCATCATCGTCTCTCCTCCCTTTATTCCATTCTACGGAATATTAATTCGCAGATTGATACCATCATTGTAAACAGATTACAATCTTTCTTTCCCCTCCGAGCCCGCCGGCGCTGGAGCCGACGCCCGCCACCCGGATGACAAAAGACCTCAATAGCCGCCGCTGGCCTTGCCCTTCCCCAGGAACCGGCCGACCGTGGCCGCCAGCGCATTGGTAAAGAGACCAACATCGCTGCCCACCGCCACGAAGGTCGCGCCGGCTTGCAGGCAACGCTCGGCAAAATCCTGATCCGAGGTCAGCACGCCGGCCGCCTTGCCCAGCGCCCGGATGCGCGCCAGCGCCGTAGTCACGGCAAGCTGCACCGCCGGCGCCCCGGGATTGCCGAGATACCCCATGCTCGCGGCGAGATCGGCCGGACCGATGAAGATGCCGGTAACACCCTCCACGGCGGCAATCTCATCCAGTGCCGCCAGCGCCGTTACCGACTCGATCTGAACGAGCAGGCAAATCTGCTCGTCGGCGGTGGCGAGATAGTCACCAATGGTGCCGAAGGCCGAGGCCCGCGCCAGCGCCGCACCCACGCCTCTGATCCCGCGGGGCGGATAGCGCGTGGCGCGCACCAGTTCCGCCGCCTGTTCGGCCGTTTCCACCATCGGGATCAGCAGCGTCTGGGCGCCAATATCGAGGGCCTGCTTGATGAGCACCACGTCACCGACCGGCAGGCGCACCACCGGATGGCTGGCCGTCGGCGCAATGGCCTGCAACTGGCGGAGCGCCGAGCGGATATCATTGGGCGCGTGCTCGCCGTCGATCAACAGCCAGTCGAACCCGGCGCGGGCGCTGAGGTCCGCCAGATAGGGTTCGGCAAACCCCAGCCACAGGCCGATCTGCGGGCGCCCGTCGAGGAGCGCGGCTTTAAAACTGTTCATCGGTGCGGGCATGGCAGACCGTCAGGCAAAATGGCAGACAACGCTGCCGAAGGAACCGAAATCGGCTTCGATCGTGCAGCCATGCGGCGCCTCGATCGGCCGGATGAAGGAGCCGGAAAGCACGATATCGCCTGCCCGGATCGCCTGGCCGTTGCTGGCGAGACGCCGCGCCAGCCAGGCGACCGCGGCGGCAGGATCGTTGAGCACCCCCGCCCCCAGCCCGGTCTCCTCGACCGCACCGTCGCGCAGGACGATCGCCCCAACATGGCGCATGTCGACGTCACGGGGGTGCACCCGCTCGCTGCCAAGGACAAGACCCGCATTGGCGGCGTTGTCGGAGACGGTATCGATGATGGTACGAACCTGGCCGGTGGCGGGATCGGCGCGCACGACGCGTGTATCCAGAATTTCCAGCGACGGCGCGATGGCCTCGGTCGCCTCGAGCACATCGGCGGGCGTGGTGTCGGCGCCGGCCAGGGGCCTTGCCATGAGGAAGGCGATCTCGGCCTCGATCCGCGTCTGGATGAAGCGATCCGCCGGCACCGTATCGCCATGGCCGAACAGCATATCGTCGAGCAGGGCACCGGAATCGGGCGTATCGATGCGCAGCGCCTGCTGCATCGCCTTCGAGGTCAGCCCCACTTTCCAGCCGATGATGCGCCGCCCCCGGGCGAGCTTGCGGTCCACCCAGCGGCCCTGGATGGCATAGGCATCGGCCAATGTCGCCTGGGGATAGGCCTGGCTGATAAGCCCGATCTGGCGGCGGGTGCGTTCGGCCTCGTCGAGGCTGGCCGCGATGGCGTCGAGTTCGGTTGCAAGCAGCATCGTCAAGCCTTTGCCAGAATATCGGGGGTTATCTTGGCCAGGTCGGCGCAACCCACCTGGGCCATGATCAGATCGACTTCGTGCCGCAGCAGGTCGATGGCGCGCAGCACGCCGCGGCGCCCGCCGGCGGCCACGCCATAAAGCGTGGCGCGGCCCACGAAGACATATTGGGCGCCCAGGCAATAGGCGGTGACGATATCGGCGCCGCAACGGATGCCGCTGTCCAGCATCAAGGTGAAATCGTCGCCCACCGCCCGGCGAATGGCGGGAAAGACGTCGAGCGGATGGACGGCGCGGTCGAGCTGCCGCCCCCCATGGTTGGAAACGATGATGCCGTCGACATTGAGCTGGGCGGCGCGCCGCGCGTCGTCGGCATTGAGGATGCCCTTGACGATCAGCCTCCCCTTCCAGAGGTCGCGGTATCTTTCCAGGTCCTCCCAGGTAAAGCTCGCCGGGTGCTGCGTTCCCAGGAAATTCTGGACGTCCTGCGCCGAAGCGTCGGGCCGGGACGGCTCCACCCAGTTTTCAAAGCGCGGAATGCCGAACCGCAGATATTCGTAAATCCAGCTCGGATGCAGCAGCGCCTCGAAGAAGGCGGAAGGGCTGGGGCGGTAGGGCCGGACGAAACCATTGCGAATGTCGCGTTCGCGCTTCGGCGCGGTCGGGATATCGACCGTCAGCACCAGCGTCTTGACACCGGCCCGGGCGGCACGCTCGGCAATGGCCAGGGCGACCGCTTTGTCCCGCGAGCCGTAGAGTTGGTACCAGACATTGTCCGGCGCGACCTCGGCAATGGATTCGATGGACGCGGTGGCGAGGCCGGAAAGAATGAACGGCACCTGCCGCTCCGCCGCCGCCTCGGCCAGCATCCGGTCCGCGCCATGCCGCAGCATGCCGGCCATGCCGGTGGGAGCAAGGCCGAAAGCGCCGTCGAACTGCTGGCCGAAGAGGCTCACCGCCTGCGTGCGCGTCGACACGTCTCGCAGATATTTCGGGACGATCTTGTAGCGGCTGAAGGCGCGGGGATTGTCCCTGATCCCCTCCTCGTCGCCGAGGCCGCCCTCGACATAGTCGAAAATGATACGCGGCAGACGGCGCCGGGCCATCCGCTCCAGGTCCTTGTAGTTCAAGGCGCGATTAACTTGCATAACGGTTCCAGAAAGGCGCGCGCCCCGAGTGCCGGGACGCGGATTAGATCAGTTGGAAAGAATGATGCAGTGCTCGGCGTCGAAGCCGACCAGAATCTCGGAGCCCTCGTCGAAGACTTCGGTGGGCGGGCGGCGAACGATGAGCGTCCCGGCGGGCCAGTCGATGATGTACTGGATGAAATCGCCGTGGAACATCTTCTGGGAAACCCGGCCCTTGACGATATTGGCGTGCCGCATGGCCGTCCCCACGGGCGCCACCTCGACATAGGCGGTGCGGATGGCGGCCGTAGCGGTTTTGCCGGGCACGCCGTGGGGCGCGTAAGCCTTGAGCGTGAGCCCTTTCGTGGTGAAGCCGAGATCGTCGCCGCTGCCGGAAACCTCGCCCTCCAGCAGGTTGGCGGCGCCGACGAAATCGGCGACGAAGCGGGTGCGCGGGCGGTTGTAGATGTCGTCCGGCGTGCCGATCTGCTCGATCTCGCCGCCCTTCATGACGACGACGCGATCGGAGATGGCCAGGGCCTCCTCCTGGTCATGCGTGACGTAGATGGAGGTGATGCCCAGATGCCGCTGCAACTCGCGCAGCTCCACCCGCATTTCGACGCGCAGCTTGGCGTCGAGATTGGAGAGCGGCTCGTCGAACAGGATGACTTCGGGGTCGAAGGCGATGGCACGCGCCAGGGCGACGCGCTGCTGCTGGCCGCCCGACAGATCGCCCGAGGGGCGCTTGGCATAGGGCGCCATGTGCACGAGATCGAGCGCCCGCTCGACATTGGTCTTGATGTCTTCCTTGCTGCGCTTGCGCACCCGCAGGCCATAGGCGACGTTCTCGAACACGCTCATATGGGGCCAGATGGCGTAAGACTGGAAGACCATCGACACGCCGCGCCGTTCGGTCGGGACGTTGATCCGGCGCGCGGCCGAATAGATCGGGGCGCCGTCGATCTCAATGGAGCCGCCCGAGGGCGTTTCCAGGCCGGCAATGGCGCGCAGCGTCGTGGTCTTGCCGCAGCCCGAGGGGCCGAGCAGGGTCAAGTGCTCGCCCCGCCTGATGGTGAAATTGACGCCGTTGACGGCGGTGACGAGGCCGTAGCGGATTTCGAGATTGTCGACGACGATCTTGTCGTCGCCCAGGGAAGAAGTGGCTGCAGGTGTCATCATGAACGCCTTGAGTTATGGAGAATGCGGCCCGTCCGGGCCTAAATGCTGCGCATGCGCTTGGTGAGCGCGAAGAACACCAGCACCGCCAGGAACACGGCTCCCATCTGGATGATGGCCATGGTGGCGGTGATCTCGGTGCCCGAGCTCGACCAGGACTCCACGATGGCCGGGCCGATCACCTTGCTGTTGGGACCCATGAGGAAAATTGAGGCCCCGAGTTCGCGCACGCTGGCGAGGAAAATGAGGATCCAGGTAGCGAGGATGCCCGGCCGCAACAGCGGCAAGGTGATGCTGCGCATGCGGAAGCCCCAGGGAGCGCCGCAGACCCGGGCGCATTCGTCGAGGCTCTTGTCGATCTGCAACAGCACGGCGGCCAGGGTGCGGACCCCGAGGGGCAGCAGCACCACGAAATAGGCCAGCCCCAGCACCCACAGCGTGCCGTAGAGGTTGAGCGGCAGGTAGAGCACCATCAGCAGGAAGGCCAGCCCGAAGACCATGCGCGGCACCGCCTGGGGGAACATGGACACATATTCCACAAAACCCTTCCCCGGCAGGCGGGAGCGGTAGATGATCCAGACGATGATCGCCATGACGATGACGCCGATGGTCGCGACGCCCAGCCCGACGATGAAGCTGTTGGCCAGAGCGAGGCGCACCGGCGCCATCAGGAAAGCCTGCTGGTAGTTGGCCAGCGTCAGCTCGCTCTGCGTCATGATGACGGTGGCGAATTTTTGCAGCGACGTCAGCAGCAGCGCGGCGAGCGGCAGCACCACGGCAACGAAGACATAAAGCAGGCAAATCCCCATCAGCACCCAGCTGACGCCGCCCATATCGAGCGGCCGCGGCCGGAACGCCTTGCCGCCGATGGTGGCGTGGCTCTTGGTCGAGATGATCTTGCGATAGGCCCAGAGCATGCCGGCCATGATGACGAAGAGAGCCACGCCCATGGCCGCCGCGCGCCCGTAATTGGGCGGGAACGACAGGGTCGACTGCCAGATGGCGGTGGTGAGGACGTAGAAGCGATCCGGTGACCCCAGCACCAGCGGCGCGGCGAAAGCGCTGAGCATTTCGGCAAAAACGAACAGCGTCGCGCCCAGCACCCCGGGGAGCACCAGCGGCAGCGTGATCTTGAGCATGGTGCGCAGCTTGCTGGCCCCGAGCACGCGCGAGCTTTCCTCGAACGCCGGATCCATCGAGCGCATCGCCGCCGAGATCATGACGAAGGCGACGGTGCCCTCGAACAGCGCCATCACCCAGGCAATGCCCATCGGCGAGTAGATATTGATCAGATTGCCTTCAAACCCCATCGCCCCCCAGATCTGGTTGATGAAACCGCGATTGGGTGCGGCCAGAATGCTCCAGGCCAGCGCCCCCACCAGCGGCGTCATGTAATAGGGCAGCTCCATCATGCGCTGGAAAACGCCGGCGCCCCGGATCTTGGTGCGCGTCAGGATCCAGGCCAGCAGAAAGCCGATCAGGATCGCCGTCACCGTGGCAAACGCCGACACCAGCAGCGTGTTGGAGACGATGCGGAAGCTCTGGCTGAGAATGCCGTAATTTTTGACCCCGTATTCCTCCGGCGGGAAAACGGTGGGGTCGCCGGTATTGAGCGACAGCGTCAACAGGATGGAGAGCGGGGTCAGTATGAGCAGCCCGAGCCCCAGCAGGACGGCGATGATGACAACGAATTCCAGCTCGATGCGGGGCAGGCGAAAACGGCGGGCTGGCGCGGAAGCAGACGGAAAAGCACGCTCAGTCATGAACGCCCTCCCCCGCACCGGCTCCGCGGAACCGCGTCGAAAAAAGCCCGGCAGGCCGCTGGCTCATTGTGATCCTCCCCTCGTAATTCCGCTATGCAGAAATTAATTCTGTATGCTTAAAACACTCTTCCGCCGCTCGCAAGCGCCTTGGCGGCAGCAGAAAACTAACACTTTGGACTAATAGGCGGCGCCGGGGCCCGTCGCGTCGCCATCGAGATTGGCGGTGTGCTCCAGCGCCCGAACCAGCCCCGAATGGTCCCAGTTGCCACCCCCCAGGGCAGCGCAGACGCTGAACAATTGCTGCGTCGTGGCGGTGTTGGGCAGGGCGAGGCCAAGTTCCTTTGCCACGTCCAGGGCGATGGCCAGATCCTTCTGGTGCAGCCGGATGCGAAAGCCGGGCTCGAAGCTGCGCGTGAGCATGCGCTCCCCGTGCAATTCGAGAATCCGCGAGGCGGCAAACCCGCCCATGAGGGCGTCGCGAACCTTTGCGGGATCGGCACCGGCCCGGCGCGCAAAGGTGAGGGCCTCGCTCACCGCCTCAATGGTCAGGGCGACGATGATCTGGTTGGCGACCTTGGTGGTCTGGCCGTCGCCGACGCCGCCCACCAGGGTGATATTCTGCCCCATGCGCTCGAAAAGCGGCCGCGCCCGCTTGAAACTCGCGGGGTCGCCGCCCACCATGATCGTCAGCGTCGCGTTCTTGGCGCCGACTTCGCCGCCGGAAACCGGCGCGTCCAGATAGTCGGCACCCAGCGCCGCGACCCTGCCGGCAAAAATCTTGGTGGCGCTGGGAGAAATCGAACTCATGTCGATGACCAGCTTGCCGGCGCCCAGTCCCGTGGCGACACCGCGCTCGCCGAACAGGACCTGCTCGACCTGCGGCGTATCGGGCAACATGGTGATGATCGTCTCGGCCAGGCGCGCGACGGCGCCCGCGTCGTCATGCGCCTCTATGCGGCCGGCCAGCATAGAAGGAAGCGGGCTGCGGTGGCGAACCGTCAGCACCCGGTGGCCCGCCTCGAGCAAATGCGACGCCATGGGCGCCCCCATGACGCCAAGACCGAAAAACCCGATAGTCGTCATCGCAAAACTCCGGAATGATCGGATAGGGGGCCCGGCACCGGCGATTATCGGCGCCGGATCAGGCGGAACGAGCCGATCGCCTGGGCAATGAGCTTTCCGGTTTCGTCGGTCACCTTCGCTTCGGTCGCCGCGATGGTGCCGCCGAGCCGGGTGACCGTGCCGACGGCCTTGAGCTTGCCGCTCGAGGCCTCGACGAAGGAAATCGACAGCGAGATCGTCGCCGAGCCCCGGATGTCGGGCTGCGCCGAGCGGATCGCCATGGCGCTGGCCACATCGATAAGGGTGGCGATGGCCCCGCCATGGATACCGCCAAAGGCGTTGTAGAGCTCTTCCGTCTTGTCGAAGACGACGGTCGCCGAGCCGTCCTTCATCTCGGTGACGCGCAGGCCGATCAGGTCGTGAAACGGCCGGCTGACGCCGTCTTTCGGCAAAGAAACCTGTTCGTTCATGACGCTTTTCGCTCCCGGCACTGACAACGTCGAAAAGCCTTTCCGATAAATTGTATTTTGTCAACAATATTCGCGGGCGGCTCAAACCAAGCACTAATTGACATCTTTTGTCGACAGTTTACAGATAAGACCGAAAACGACGGAGGGACGGCAGATGAAATTGGTCAGGCACGGGGAAAGCGGCGCCGAAAAGCCGGGGCTGCTCGATAGCGAGGGCACGATCCGGGATCTTTCCGGCATCGTGCCGGATATCCACCCCGCCACGCTCGCGCCCGAAACCCTGCAGCGCCTCGCAGCAATCGCGCCCGCCTCGCTGCCGGCCGTCCCCGCCGGTACGCGCCTCGGGCCCTGCGTCGGGGGCACGGGCAAGATGGTGTGCATCGGGCTCAACTACCACGACCACGCCGCCGAAGCGGGCAAGGCCGTCCCGACCGAGCCGATGATCTTCATGAAGGCGACGAGCGCCATCGTCGGCCCCAACGACGACGCCCTGGTGCCGCGCGGCGCCCAAAGGATGGACCTCGAGGTCGAGCTGGGAGTCGTCATCGGCAGCCCGGCCAAATACGTCGCCGAAGCCGACGCCCATGCGTATGTGGCGGGCTATTGCCTGATCAACGACCTGTCGGAGCGCAATTTCCAGTCGCGCCGCGAGGGGCAGTTCACAAAGGGGAAAAGCTGCGACACCTTTGGCCCCGTCGGCCCCTGGCTGGCGACGCCCGACGAACTCGGCGACGTGCACCAACTGCGCATGTTCAGCGAGGTCGACGGCGTGACGTTCCAGAACGGCTCGACCGCCGACATGGTGTTCAAGGTTCCCTTCCTCATTTCCTATCTGTCGCAGTTTTTCACGCTCCAGCCAGGCGACATCATCGCCACCGGCACGCCTGCCGGCGTCGGCATGGGAAAAAAGCCCCCGCAATTCCTGCGCGCCGGGCAGACCATCCGCATCGGCATCGACGGCCTCGGCGAGCAACGCCAGACCCTTATCGCCGACCAATAGGCTCGGCCCCACATCATCCATCGGAGGACTATATGAGCGCTCAAAGCCAGGAACTGGTGCAATATTCGGTCAAGGACCAGATCGCCACCATCACCCTCAACCGCCCGGAAAAGCTGAACGCCTTCAGCGACGATTCCGTCGTTTCGCTGCTCAACGTCATGCGCCGCTTCGACATCGACGAGGATGCACGCGTCGCCGTCATCGTGGGCGCCGGCCGGGCCTTTTCCAGCGGCGCGGACGTACAGCAGCGGCAATTGCGCAGCAAGGAGGAGTTTGCCAAGCATGGCGGCCCGCAGGGCTGGGGGGCGCAGGCGACCGACGTGCTGACCCGCTCCGTCAACTGGAAGCCGGTAATCGCCGCCGCCCACGGTTTTGCCATCGGCATGGGCCTCGGCCTGGTGCTGGAATGCGACCTCATCGTCGCCGCCGCCGGCACCAGATTCCAGGTCACCGAGACGCCGCGTGGCCTCGCCGCGGCCAAATACTGGGCGCTCATGAACTATCGCGGCAACGGCACTTTCGCGACGAGAATGACCCTGACCGGCCGGTTCTTCACCGCCGAGGAAGCCTTCGCTGCGCAGATCATCGACGAGGTGGCGCCCGAAGGGCAGCACCTGGAGCGGGCCTATGCGCTGGCTGCGGAAATCAACCAGCACCCGCCCCTGGGCGTCAGGGCCAGCGTTCGCGTTCGCCGCTGGTATCTGGACCAGGTGGAGCGGGAAGCCTATTCACACACCAATCCGCTGAAGCTGCACCTGACCGACGACGTCAAGGAAAGCGCCACCGCCTTCGTGGAAAAGCGCAAGGGCGGCCCCTATAACGGCCGCTGAGACGAACCCTCGCCAGTGGGATCGAGCCGGCTCAGTCCCACTGGTTTCCTTCGCGCTCCAGCCGGCCTTCGCAATAGGCGATCCAGTTGTGCTCGATATGGATGCGCATCAGGTCTCCCGCCTTGGCGACCGAGCCCTCCAGAATCGCCTCGACGATGACGCGGTATTCCTCCGCCACCTCGGGAGCCCGCTTCGGGGTGCGGGGCGTACGGGTATAGTAGCGCAGCCGGCGGCTGAAGGCCCGGCAGAGGTCGCCGATCGTCTCGTTGCCGCCCATATAGGGCAAGAAGTCGTGCATGGCGGAATTGGCGTTGATCAGCACCTGGATATCGCTCTGGCGCGCCGCCTTGCGAAGCGCATCCGCCAGTTCGACGGCCTTGGCCCGGGCAGCCTCGTCCGCCATTTCGGCGGCCAAGCGCGCCGAATAAATCTGCAGCACCTTGCGCGCGTCGTAGAGTTCCTTGATCTCGCGATCGCTGCGCCGGCGTACCGTGGCGCCGTGGCGCGGCTTGACCTCGAGCCAGCCGTCGCGTTCGAGTAGCAGCAAAGCTTCCCGGATAGGTCCCCGGCTGACGCCGAGCGTCTGCGCCAGCTCCGTTTCCGGCATGCGATCACCGGGCCGCAACTGCCCGGAGATGATCATCTGCTCGATTCGTTCATAGACGAGATGCCGCAGCGATGCCGCCTCGATCGGCGCATTCGCGACAGCTTCAGCACGGATGCCTGAAATGACCATTTGCTCGCCTTCGACGCAGGTTGTTAACAATAGCAACTAGCTTAATCCACCGCCATACGCAAACGCCCCGCCGGCGCCTCGGCACGATTATGCAAATTTCCGCTATGCCAACTGTTGACAATGTACAGTATATGGATAGCGTAAGCGGCAACAGGAGGATAGTGACGATGACCAAAAACACGGGGCCTCTGGCCGGCATTCGCATTCTGGAAACGTCGAACGTCGTTGCCGGCCCCACCGCGTGCCAGATTCTCGCCGACTTCGGCGCCGAGGTCCTCAAGATCGAGCACCCCGACGGGGGCGATGGCATGCGCAGGCAGGGCCACGTCAAGGGCGACGCATCGATCTGGTGGCGGCTGGTCGGGCGCAACAAGCGCAGCATCGGCATGTATCTGGGCGACCCCGAAGCCGCCAAGATCTTTCTCGACCTCGTCAAGACCGCCGATGTGGTCGTCGAAGGCTTCCGTCCCGGCACGTTCGAGAAATGGGGCCTGGGCTATGACGTCATGTCCGCCGTCAATCCCGGCCTCATCTTTGCGCGGCTGAGCGGTTTCGGCCAGACCGGGCCCTATGCCAGCCGCCCCGCTTTCGGCACGCTCATCGAATCGATGACCGGCTTCGCCTACCTGACGGGCGAGCCCGGCGGATCGCCGACCCTGCCCCCTTTCGCCATGGCCGACTACGTTGCCGGGATCAGCCTCGTCGGCGCCATCACCATGGCGCTCTATCACCGCGATGCGAAGGGCGGCAAAGGCCAGGTCATCGACCTCAGCGTCTTCGAGCCGCTGATGTCGACCATGGGCGCGGCCATCATCCGCACCGACCAGCTCGAGAACCACCGCGAGCCGCGCACCGGCAATCGCTCGATCAATACGGCGCCGCGCAACATCTACCCCACCAAGGACGGCAAGTGGGTCGGCGTTTCCGCCGCGACCAATCAGCTGGCGGCGCGCATCGTGCAGATGTGCGGCCGGGAGGACCTGGTCAACGAGCCGTGGTTCCGGACGGGGCGCGGCCGCGTGGCCCATAACGACCTCCTCGACGAGATCGTCGGGAGCTGGGTCAAGGCCAGGACGCGCGACGAGGTCATGGCCCTCGCCGAAAGAGCGGACGTCACCTTCGCCCCGATCTACGAAGTGGCCGAAATGATGGAGGACCCACACGTCAAGGCCACGCAGATGGTGACCACCGTCACCGATCCCCAGTTGGGCGAGATGCGCATGCCCAACGTGCTCTTTCGCCTGTCGGAGACCCCCGGCTCCATCCGCTGGACCGGTCCCGCGCTGGGTAATGCCACCGAGGACGTTCTGGGGGGCGAGCTCAACGTCGACGCCGCCCGGCTCGCGCAGCTGCGTGAACGCGGAGCCGTGTTCTAGGCGCGGAACGCGCGGCGATGGATACCGACGACGGCGTCACCGCTTCGCGCTACCGGCTCTTTTCGCAACGCTGGTTCTGGCTGCTCGTGCTGCACGCCGTGGTCTCGCAGATGGTCACGGTGCTGCTGCGGATCAACACCTCGTACCGGGCCCTCGAAATCCAGCTCGACCCGGCCTGGCTCGCGATCTTCACCGTCGCCTTCAGCCTGTTCCCCCTGCTTTTCGGCATCACCGCCGGCAGGGCGACGGATCATTACGGCGAGCGCCCGACCCTCATCATCGGGGCGGGCGCCGTCCTTCTTTCCGCCCTGGGCTTCCTCGTCTATGGCGACACGGTGCTCGGCCTGCTCGCCTGCAACGTATTGCTGGGCATCGGCCATGTATGCGGCATGCTCGGCGAACAGAGCATCGCCTCGAAAAACGGGCCGTCCGGCCAGCGCGACCGGATTTTCGGCTACTATACGGTGTTCGTATCGCTGGGCCAGGTGCTCAGCCCGATGCTGATCGGCGCCGTCAGCGGCGATGCGGTCATCCCCGACACCTGGGCGGTTTTCCTGTGGACGGCTGTCATTGCCGGCCTGTTGCTGGCGGTGAGCATCCCCATCAGATCCTCGCCGCGGCCGGTTTCCACCGAACCGGCCAAACCCGCCGGCAGCATCCTGTCGCTGTTTCACATTCCGGGCATGACGGGCGCCATTCTCGCCAGCGTCGTCGTGCTCACCTCGACGGATTTGCTGCTGGTTTATCTGCCGGCCCTGGGCACGGAACGGCATATCGAGGCCGCCACCATCGGCACGCTGCTCAGCCTGCGGGCGGCAGCTTCCATGCTGTCGCGCCTCAGCTTTCACGGCCTCATCCTGTGGGTCGGCCGCGAGCGCCTCATCGTCGGCAGCATCGCGCTGGCCGCGGTCTCGGTCGCCGCCCTGCCCATCGAAATGCCGCTCTGGACCATGGGCGCCCTCGTGCTGGTGGCCGGCTTCGTGCTGGGGCTCTCGCTGCCCCTGACCCTCGCCTGGGTGAGCGAGCTTTCCCCCTTCGAGGTTCGCAGCACGGTGATTTCCCTGCGCCTGGTCGGCAACCGCCTGGGCCAGACCATTATCCCCACCCTGGCCGGGATGATGGTCGCCTGGGTCGGCATAGCCGGCATCTTCTGGTGGGCCGGCGCCACGCTGGGCCTTGTCGGCTTCACCACCGCGCGCACCTTCCGCAAGCAGGCCACCCCCGCGCCCAAGCCGTGAGCGCCATTCATCCTGGAGGAATGTATCGATGACCGAACCAGCCGTTAGCGACCTCCCCCTGCTGTTCCAGCCGCTCGCATTGCGCGGGGTGACGGCGCGCAACCGCATCATGGTTTCGCCGATGTGCCAATACCGCTCGCGGGACGGCGCGCCCGACGACTGGCATCTCGTGCATCTGGGACGCTTTGCCGTGGGCGGCGCCGGCATCGTCTTCGGCGAGGAAACCGCGGTCGAGGATCGCGGCCGCAAGACCTATTCCTGCGCCGGCCTGTGGAAGGACGCACAAATCCCCGCCTATCGGCGCATCACCGATTTCATCAGGAGCCAGGGCGGCCTGCCGGCCATCCAATTGGGACATTCGGGCAACAAGGCCTCCTCCGAGCGAGCACCGGGCGGCGCCTGGCGGCCCCTGGTCGCAGCGGACGCCGCCCAGGGCAAGGCGCCCTGGCAGGCGCTGTCGGCCAGCCCCGTGGCCATGGACGCCGAACACGCGCCGCCGCGCGAGATGGACCGGGACGACATCCGCGCCGTACAGGACGCCTTCGCCGAAGCGGCGCGCCGTAGCCTGGACGCCGGCTTCGATATTGTCGAAATCCACGGCGCGCACGGCTATCTCATCCACCAGTTCCTGTCGCCGCTGACCAACCACCGCACCGATGGCTACGGCGGCGACCGCGACGGCCGGATGCGCTTCGCCTTCGAGATCACCGAGCGGGTACGCGCCGTCTGGCCCGCCGACCGTCCCCTGTTTTTCCGGGTGTCGAGCATCGACGGGCGCGGAGGCAAGTGGACTTTCCACGACACGCTGGCGCTGGCGGCCGGGCTCAGGGAACGCGGCGTCGACGTGATCGATTGCTCTTCCGGCGGCATCCAGGGCACGTCCGAGATGACGGTGGTGCCCTGGGTTGCCGGCCATCACGTCCCCTATGCCAGCCGGATCAAGCGCGACACCGGCCTGCGCACGGCGGCGGTGGGCATGATCACCGACCCGCAGCAGGCCGAGGCAATCCTGCAGGGTGGCCACGCCGATATCGTGGCGCTGGCGCGCGAGCTGCTGTGGAACGGCGACTGGCCGGCGGACGCGGCCCGCGCGCTGGGCCTCGAGGATCCCTACGGCCTGCTGCCGGCCGCCTATGCCAACCGCCTGCGCCGCCGCGAACGGGCGCGCGCCCATAAATTGAACCGGATCGATCTGCAGCAGGCCCGCTTCCCCGTCAGCGAGACGGAAACCATGGCCATGCCGGATTACGACTAGACGGGCGACGCTACCGCGCGGGGGAAGGGAATGGTCATGCACGCAGAAGAGAGCGCCCGGATGCTCCTCGAGGCGCGGCGGCAGCGGCGCGCCTTGGTGCCGTTTCCCGCCGACCTCCCCCTGACGGCCGGAATGGCCGAAGCGATCCAGAGCGCGATCATCCGCCGGCGCAGCAGCGAGATTGCCGGCTGGAAGGTCGGCATGATCCAGCCCGAAGCGCGCGCCATGTTTGGCCGCGAGCGCTTCCTTGGCCCCGTCTTCGGCGACACCGTTTACGACGCCGGGCGGGCGGAGCCGAACATCGCGCTCATCCCGGGCGGCTCGGCGGCCATCGAAGCCGAGTTCGTCTGCATCATCGATCGCGACGTCCACCTCGGCGAGCGGTTCACCAAGGACACCGTGCTCCATCTCATCGCCGCCGTGCATATCGGCATCGAGGTGCTGACCAGCCCGGTGGGCAACCTGCCAAGCTACGGTTCGGCCGCCGTGATCGCCGATCAGGGGTTTAACGGCGGGCTCGTCATCGGGGCCGGCATCGCCGCCTGGCGAACCGTACTGGAGGAGACCATTCCGGTATCGATCCACCGCAATGGCGAGACGATTGCCGTCGGGGACAGGACCGCCATTTCCGGCGGCCTCCTTACGGCGCTGGAATTTGCCGTCAGCGCGGCGGGCGGGACGGCGCGCGGCCTCAAAGCCGGCGACTGCATATGCCTGGGCGCGCTGGCGGGCATGCATGCCGTCACCGCCGGAACGACTATCCAGGCCGATTTCGGCAGGCTGGGCCAAATCGAGGTGCGGTTTTCACAGCCTGATTGACCGCCGATATCAGGCGTTTCGGGCGGGGGAGCGGGGCGTTCCTTTGATCCACTCGATCAGCGCCGCGTTCACCACCGCGGCCGCCTCGTACTGCACCCAATGCCCGGCCTTCGGCACGATGAGGAACTGCCCGTCAGGGTTGGCACCCTTGAGCACGGCCTCCCGGGCGGCGAGACCGTCGCGCGCCGTCGCATCCTCCTCGCCCCATATCCCATGCACCTCGCCGCCAAAGCCAACCAGCGCGCGGCGCAGGCTGTCGGTGCCGGAAAACCCCCGGCTCTGGACGCGGGCGCGCCGCGTATTTTCTCGTTGATAGTCAACCGCCGCCTCGTCTATCGCGTCGTGGTCGTGCAGCATGAGCAGCGCCAGATTGCGCCGATGAACGGCCCGGATCGCCGCTTCATCGGCAAGGTGCCGCCAGCTTTCGAGCTCGGCCATCTGCGAACGCTTTACGCCCAGCCCGCCGCCGCCAAGGACGATCAGCCTGTCGACCGAGGGACCGATCAGATTGAGCATGCCGGCGGCGACCGTCGCCCCGAAGGAGAAACCGGCAATATTGATGCGCTGCCCCGTTCCGACGATTTCCTCGAGCCCGGCACAGATCGGCGCGGCCAGTGTTTCGAGGGTCAGCGGCTCGACCATGTCGGAATCGCCCAGGCCCGGCGTGTCGGGCGCGAGCACCCGCATGTGCTGCGCCAGCGGCCAGATATTGCGTATCCAGTGGGTCCACGAGCCGTAGCCGCCATGCAGCAGGACCAGTATCGGCCCGCTACCCGCCACATGCCAGACGACCCGCCGTCCCGGTGCCCCTGTTTCGATCCGGCGCACCGGCTCCATTTCAGCCACGATAGTCGTCCCTTCGTCTTGCCTGCTGCGTGGTCTGCCGAGCGGCAGAAGCTATGCCGGCCGCTCCTCGGCGACGCTCTGGCCACCCAGGCAGATATATTTGAGATCGAGATAGTCGTCGGCGCCGTATCGCGACCCCTCACGCCCCATTCCCGACTGCTTCACGCCCCCGAAGGGCGCCACCTCGGTCGAGATCAAGCCGGTATTGACCCCGACAATGCCCACCTGCAACGCCTCGGCGACTTCGAAGATGCGCGCCATGTTGCGAGAATAGAAATATCCCGCCAGGCCAAATTCCGTGTCGTTGGCCAGAGCGATTGCCTCCGCCACCGTCTGGAACCGGAATATGGGCGCCAGCGGCCCAAAGGTTTCTTCGCGCGCCACCCGCATCCGGCTCGTCGCGCCGACCACTATCGTGGGATCGAAGAAAAGCGGCCCGGCCGGATTTCGCGTGCCGCCGGCGACGACGCGCCCCCCTTGCGCCACGGCGTCCTCCATATGCTCGACTACCTTGTCGACGGCGCCCGCATTGATCAGCGGCCCGATCTGCACCCCCTCCTGCATGCCGTCGCCCACCTTGAGCCGGGCGATGGCGGCAACAAGTTTATCGACAAAGGCGTCGTGCACCCCGGCCTGGACATAGATGCGGTTTGCGCAGACGCAGGTTTGCCCGGCATTGCGATATTTCGCGGCTATGGCGCCTTCCACCGCCGCGTCGATATCGGCATCGTCGAAGACGATGAAGGGCGCATTGCCGCCCAGTTCGAGCCCGAACCGCTTGAGCTGCGCCGCGCCCTGGCGCATCAGCGCCCGCCCCACCTCGGTGGACCCGGTAAAGGTAATCTTAGCAACTTTCGGATGGCTCGTGACCTCTTCGCCGAAGCCACGGCTATCGGTGGTGGTCATCACCGAGAACAAGCCGTCGGGCAGGCCGGCGCGCTCGGCCAGCACGGCCAGCGCCAGCATCGACAGGGGCGTTTCTCGCGCCGGCCGGGCGACCACGGCGCAGCCAACCGCCAGCGCCGGGGCGAGCTTGCGGGCGATCATCGCATTGGGAAAATTCCAGGGCGTGATTGCGGCGACGACCCCCACCGGTTGCTTGACCACCATGAGCCGCACATCCTCGGCGTGCGCGGGAATGATGTCGCCATAGATGCGCTTTCCTTCTTCGGCGAACCACTCCAGATAGCCGGCCCCGTACAATATCTCGGCCCGGGCTTCCGCCAGCGGCTTGCCCTGCTCGGCCGTCAATATCGTTGCCAGGTCCTCGAGATTGTCCAGCCACAGCTGGTGCCAGTGCTTGAGGATGGCGGCCCGCACCTTGGCCGTGCGCCGCGCCCAGGCCTGCTGCGCGGCGGCAGCGGCCTCGATCGCGCGGCGGACCTCCGCCATGTCGAGATCGGGCAAAGTGGCGAGAACGGCGCCCGTGGCGGGGTTTTTCACCTCGAAGCGGCGCTCCGCCGCCGCCGCATTCAGCCACCCGGCGCCCGTCTTCGCCGCCTCCCGCACGAGAGCGGGCTCCCTGAGCCGGTCAAGCAGTTCGGCATCTATCGCCATCGTCTAAAAAATCCTTGGCAGGCCGCGGGGGCACAATCGTGCTCGTTGGCGCGCGTTGAGATCGGTAAAACCGCGGGGCAGCGGATGGCGAACCGTGGCGTCGCGCCATCCGCTGTCCCAGAGATCAGCGGGCTTTCCAGGGCGCCGGCTTGCGCTTTTCGACGAAGGCGCGGGCGCTTTCCGCGAAATCTTCGGTCAGGTGAAGCTTCAGCGGATTGGTTTGCAGATACGCCTCGCGCTCGGCCATTTCCATGTACCAGCGCCGCGCGCGCACCGTTGCCCGAACCCCGAGGGGCGGGTTCGACATGATGCCTTCCGCCAGTTGCCGCGCCGCGTCGAGGTGCTGGCCCGCTTCGGCGACGCGCGAGAAAATGCCCGCTGCCAGGCCTTCCTCGGCGGTAAAGAACCGGCCGGTCATCGCCACTTCGCTGGCAAAGGCCCCGCCGCCGGCAAAATTGAGCAGCGCCCAGTAGCGCGCGCCCGGCAGGCCGCGCCGCGCCTCGGTGACCTGGAACTTCGTTCCCGCCGCCGCGACGATCATGTCGCATTCCAGCATCAGGCCCAGCCCCATGCCGATGGCGTAGCCGTGGGGCGCGCCGATCACCGGCTTCCAGTTGACCGATCGGGTCAGCAAATCCGTGGCGTTCGCCCCCCAGCCCTGCGGCCCGCCATGCTTGGCAAACTCTTCCTTGCTGCGCAACTGCCGCTGCTGCACGTCCGCGCCGCTGGAAAAGGCGCGGCCCTTGCCGTTGAGAATGGCCACCTGCGCCTCGTCATCGATGTCGAAGCGGCGCAGCGCCCCGGCGAGTTCGAGCACCATGTCGTCGTTGAAGGCATTGAGCTTGTCCGGCCGGTTGAGCGTGATCGTCGCGATATGGTCCTTGAGCTCGTATTCGACGAGATTCTGGTTTTCAGCCATCTGGTGGTTCTCTTTCCAATTCGTTGACAGTTGACAATTTAATTTCTGGCGCAACGTGCCGTGGTGCCGTGCTACCGGCGGCCCTTGCGCACGTTAGCGGTGGGTTCGGCGCCGGCTGAGCCAGGTGACGATGATCACGATGCTGCTGGTGATGATGGTGAAGGAGAAGGCCAGCGCCGCCAGCGTGCCGAAGGTGCCCTGCTCCCAGATATCCAGGATGACGAAGCCGATCACCGGGTTGCGCGCCCCCGCCAGCAGGGCCGAGGCGGTCAGCTCTCCCGCCATCAGGACGAAGAGCAGCGCCCAGCCGGAAACCATGCCCGGCAGCGTCAGCGGCATCAGGACTTCGCGGAAGGTTCGCCCTTCCGAAGCGCCCGAGGTGCTCGAAGCCTCCAGCAGTTCCTTGCCGACCTGCGCCACCGCAGCATTGGCCGCGATGGAAGCCTCCGGCATGTGGATGACGATATAGGTGATCAGCAGCAGCACCAGCGTGCCGGAGAGGTTGAACGGCGGCCCGCTGAAGGCGAGCAGGATGCCCACGCCGATGACGATATGCGAGAGCGCCGCCGGCAGCTTGGTCACGCCGTCGACGATACGCCCGCCCATTCCCTTGGTATTGCGCACATAGAGCGCGATCACCGCCCCCAGGAGGATACCGATAAGGCCGCCGATCACCCCCAGGCTGAGGCTGTGCAGGAAGCCCATGCGCGTCAGCGGTCGCTCGATCAGGGCATTGTAGAAATTGTCGAGCGTGAACACCGCCGGGTTGATCACCGGCAGCCAATAGGGCTGCAGCGCCACAATGAGCAGCGCCCCGAGCGGCAGCACCGAGGTGGCGAGGATGAACAGGATCATCGCCGCGCGCGCCACCCACTTCCAGGGCCCCAGTTGCACGATGACGTGCCGGGCGCTCTTGCCGCCGATGGTCGCAAAATTGCCCGATGCGGTAACCCGCTTCTGGATCAGCCAGACGCTGACCACCGCCGCCAGCATGAACAGTGTCAACACGATGGCCTGGGCCGTGCGGGGCGGATATTCGAAGGTGAGCGAGCGCAGGATGCGCACCGATAAAATATCGATGCCCGCGCGATTGGCGATGACCACCGGGATCGAATAGACGGAAAACCCGACAATCACCGTGAGCAGCGCCGCCCCCACCAGGGCCGGCGAGATCGCCGGCAGGCTGACCTGCATCAGCGTCATCCAGGTGCTCGCCCCGGAGAGGCGCGACGCTTCCTCCAGCGCCGGGTCGACATTGCGGAACGCCGCCGCCACCATGATGTAGACATAGGGCACGAAATAGACGGTGTAGATGAAGATCAATCCCGGCCAGGACGTGATGTTGACCTGCACGGGAATGCCGATCGCCCCGAAGGTCGCCGCGAGGAAGCCGTTGATGAAGCCGGCCCCGGGCGTCGCGAGGAAAATCCAGCCGATCGCCATGGCGACCGCCGGGACCAGCAGCGGAATGATCGGCAGCAAGTCCCCCAGCAGCCCCAGGCGCGCATCGGTGCGCTCGTTGAGCCAGGCGAAGATCGACGCCGTGAGCATGGCGCAGGTGCCGCCGGCGAGGACGACCAGCCCGGTATTGAACAGGGTCGGGCCGAGCCAGGGCGCACTGAGCACTTCGGCGAAGGCGCCGAGATCGAACGACCCGTTGGGGAAAAACACCTTCAGCAGCATCAGGCTGATGGGGTAGATGATGAGGAACAGCACGGCGATGACGATAAGCGCCGTCAGGATGCCGAAAATCGAGGGCAGCGGCTTGCCCTTGGCCGTGGCGGGCGCGGCAGCGATGAGGTCGGTCATGAGCGGCCTGCCCCGGCGGGTGCCGCATCCTCAGGCAGGAGCCGGATGCGGGCGGGGCTGAACGAAACCCAGGCGGTGGCCCCCTCCGCGATCTGGCCGGCGGCCGGTGTCCAGGCGCGAATGCGTTCCCCTTCGAGGTTCAATTCGTATTCGGTGTGCGAGCCGAGAAAGACGCGGGCCTCGACGGTGCATTCGTTGAGGTTCGAGCGGTCGTTCCGACTGGCGAACACTTCCACCTCTTCGGGCCGGATAAAGGCGACGGCGCGCCGTCCGGGCGCAAATTCGGCAATGCCGTGCGCGTTGTTCTCGCAACGGTCGACGGTCAATTCCCCCACGGCGGTCGACAGCACCACCGCCTGGTCGTCGGCGCGCGCAATCATGCCGGGCCACATATTGGCCATGCCGATGAAATTGCCGACATAGGTGCTGGTGGGCGCGCCATAGACCGTCTCGGCGCTGCCCAATTGCTCGATGCGGCCATTGCCCAGGACGGCGATGCGGTCGGCGACGGCCATGGCCTCGCCCTGGTCGTGCGTGACGTAGAGGGCGGAAAACCCGAAGGTGCGCTGCATGCGACGGATTTCAAGGCGCAATTGCTCGCGCACCTTGGCGTCGACATTGGACAGCGGCTCATCGAACAGCACCGTGCCGGTCTGCGAGACGATGGCCCGCGCCAGCGCCACGCGCTGCTGCTGGCCGCCCGAAATCTGCCCGGGATATTGCGAGGCGAGGGGCAGCAGGCCGACCGTTTCGAGCGCCTCGTTGACCCTGCCGGCGATGTCGCCCGAGGGCACCTTGCGGGCGCGCAGCGGGTAGGCGACGTTCTGGAACAGCGTCATATGCGGCCATAGCGCATAGGACTGGAACACCATGCTGACCGGCCGCTCATTGGGGGGCACGAAAATGCCCTTGCTGGACGAAAACACCAGCACGTCGTTGACGTAGATCTCGCCCTCTTCGGGGCGCTCAAGGCCGGCGACACAGCGGAGCAAGGTGGTCTTGCCGCAGCCGCTCGGGCCCAGGAGCACCACCATTTCCTCCGGCGAGACATCGAGTGAGATATTGTCGACGGGTGTTATCGTGCCGCCACCCCGACGGTTATAGCGTTTGGTCAAGCCGACCACGCGGATGCGCGGCGGGTTGTTTGCGGCTGTGCGTCGCTCTGCAATAGGGGTCGCCAACGAGGAACTCTCCAACACCTGGGTAAATTTGGGCGCGAATGGCGGCAGGCCGCCATCCGCACAACGCGACGATGCCAGGGCTATTGCAGGCCGAGCAGGCGCAGCAGTTCAGCCTTGCGATCCTCCGGGATCGGCAGGTCCGCCGACAGGAACCGCGCGGCCGGCTTGGGGCAACCGGCGAAATCGGGCAGGATGACCGACGCCGAATTGCCGCCGCACACCACCTGCTGGCCCGCTTCGGTGGCCACCCACGACAGGAAGACGCGCGCCGCATTGGGATGGGGCGACTTCGCCATCATGGCCCATGAGTGCATCGGGCCGATGGCGACGATGTCGCTGTTCTCGGACGGATAGGTGACCGCCAGGGGCGCTCCCGCATCGACCAGCGGCTGGGCGTGGGCATAGCTGGGCGGGATCACGAACCAGTAGGCACCCGCCACTACCTGTTGAGCGCCCTGGCTGCCCCCTTCGACGAGCGTGAAATTCTGCTCGCGCAGCTTGGTGACGAACGCCTCGCCATAGGAGTCGTACATGAGGTTGACCCAATTGAGGTAGGTGTTCGACGCCCGCGGATCGACCAGCATGCCCTTGCCGGCAAACTCCGGACGCAGCACATCTTCCCAGGTCTTCAGCTCGACGCCTTCGGGGATCAGATTGGGATTGTAGGCGATGAGCTGGGGGCCCTGCGTGGCGTTGAAATAATTGGGGCCGATTTCATGCTCGGGCCAGGTGGCGAGGCCCGGGATGAGCTCGGCGTCGATCGGGGTGAACCAGTCCGGCTTGCTGTTGAACAATTCGAGGTTCGAGATGTCCATGGCATCGGCCTCAAACACGCCGGCCTCGTATTCGGTCGCGAAGCGGTTGGCGAGCGTCCCCGAAGCGGCGCGGATGACGTTCACCTCGACGCCGGGAAAGGCCTCCTCGAAGGCGGCGGCCGTCCGCTCGGCCAGGTCCTGGGCCTGCGCGGAATAGAACGTCAGCGTGCCCTCGGCGCGGGCCGCATCGAGAACCGAGGCATCGAGGCCGAACTGGCCTTCCTGCGCGCTTCCCGCGACGGTGCCGGCACCGAGCGACAGAAATGTCGCTGCAACGGCATACGCCGCAATCTTGTTCAGTTTCATCTTCAATCCTCCTCCAGGATATTTCTTGGGCTTTTGACAATGAGGGGCGGCGTAGTCGCCCAGGCGCCTCGCCGCCAGGGGCCGGCTATTGCAGGCCCGGCGCGTCGGAAAATCCGGCCTCGCGACCGCCAGCAAGCAAAGCATCGGCAGATTTGGAGCGGTCGGGCCGGCGGCCGGCCGGAGGCATCGACGCAGCATTGCCGCCCCGGCCCACCGGTTGCCCGGCCGCGACCAGCCGCTGCATTCCCCGCCCCCGAAGGGCCGGCGACTGCGCGATGATCAAAGTCAAGGCTTGATGTCTTCCCGCTGCCATCCATTCCTCCCAGTGCCTTGTCGGCTTAAAGGGGAGCGTATCGATGACACTTGCCGACTGTCAACAGTTTAACAGATTATTGTTTGCATGATCATGGGGCGGGCTGCTGCGCGAGAAGGCTAACCCAGGGGACAAGGCCTCAGGCGTCGCCAATCGCTTCGAGCAGCCCCTGGACGTAACCGGCCGCGCGCGCCGCCGCCGAACGCCCGTCCGGCTCGAAGACAAAGGGTTCGACGGCGATCCAGCCGCCGTAATCATGCCGTCGCAAGGCCCGCAGAATTGCGGCAAAGCGCATCTCGCCCTGCCCCGGACCGCGACGATTGCGGTCGTTGAGATGCACATGGCCGATCTTGCCGGTGGGCAGCCAGCGCTCGAGCAGGGCCGGCAGCGGTTCAGCCTCGGCTTCATCGGCCGAGAGGCAATCGAGCATGGTCGAAAGCGCCGGATTGCCGATGGCGTCGACGATTTCCGCGGCCTCGGCAATGGTATTGACGAAATTGGTCCGGCTCGGCCGGATCGGCTCGATGAAATAGTGCAGGCCCAGCGCCGCCGCGGCCTGCGCACCCATGGCGAACGCCTCGACGCCCCGCGCCCGATCCGCCGCTGCGGTCGACGGTGACAAGCGCCGCTGCTCGGCCGAACCGTGCACCAGATAGCTGCCACCGAGATCGGCGCAGAGCGCGCAGAGCCGCTGCATCACATCGAGGGTGCGGCGCCAGGTTTCGGGGTCGGCCACGGTGATCGAGAGGCCCGGCGGCGTATAGAGGATCGAATGGAGGCCGGCGATGGCGATCCCGTGATCCTCCGCGATCCGCCGCATGGCCACGCGCTGCGCCGCAGGCAGCAGGTGCGGCCTGTCGCCGAGGGAGCGCGGTTCGAGTTCCAGGCCGGCAAAACCCACCGCCCGCGCAAAGGCGCACTGCGCCGCAAAATCCAGCTCGTCGATTCCCTCGGCGCACAGCGCGAGCCGCACGGCTAGAACCGGGGCTCGTCGCGTCGTGCCAGCCCCGCCAGGAAGTCGAGCCCCGAGCCTTCGTCCGGCTGGCGCACCCGCTCGGCATAGAGCTTGCCCCAGCCCCGCTCGTGGCGGATCGGCGGCGGCACCCACGCGGCGCGGCGGGCCGCCAGCTCGGCATCGTCCACCAGCAATTGCAGGCGCCGTTTATCGACATCGAGCTCGATGAGATCGCCATCGCGCACCAGAGCCAGGGTGCCACCGGCAGCCGATTCGGGCGCCACGTGCAGCGCCACCGTGCCGAAATGCGTGCCGCTCATACGGGCATCGGAAACCCGCACCATATCCGTCACGCCCTGGGCCAGCAGCTTCTTGGGGATCGGCATCATGCCCCATTCGGGCATTCCCGGCACGCCCCGGGCGCCCGAGCCGCGCAGGACCAGGACCGAATTTGCATCGACCTCGAGGTCGGGGTCGTCGACCCGCGCCTTCATGTCCTCGATGCTGTCGAATACCACGGCCTTGCCCTTGTGGGTCAGCAGGGCCGGCGTCGCCGCCGAGCGCTTCAGCACCGCACCGTCCGGCGCCAGATTGCCGTACAGCACCACGAGGCCGCCGCGCGGAAACAACGGGTCATCGAGCTTGCGAATGACGGCATCGTCGAACACCTCGGCGCCTTCGATATTGTCTCCGAGCGTCTTGCCATTGGCGCTGGGCGCATCGAGCTTGAGCTCACCCTTGATGCGCGACAGCAAGCCCCGCAGGCCGCCGGCATAAAAGAAATCCTCCATCAGGTGCTTGCCGTTCGGCTTGATATCGGCCAGCACCGGCAGGCGCTCCGAAGCCTTATCGAAATCCTTGAGTGAGATATCGATGCCGACGCGATCGGCCATCGCCACCAGATGGATCAGCGCATTGGTGGAGCCACCGAGCGCCATCAGCGCCAGGATCGCGTTCTCGAATGCGTCGCGCGTCAGCAGATCCGTCGGCTTGATATCGTTCCACACCATCTCGACGGCGAGGCGGCCGGTGCGCGAGGCCATATGCGCATGCCGCGAATCCACCGCCGGGATCGACGCGGCACCCGGCAGCGTCATGCCGAGCACTTCGGCGATCGAGGTCATGGTCGAGGCCGTGCCCATGGTCATGCAGTGCCCCGGCGAACGCGCCGCCGAATACTCCATGTCGTGATATTGCGCCTCGGTAATCCGGCCCGCCCGCATCTCCTGGTAGAAGAAGGTGGAATCGGTGCCGCTACCCAGCGTCCGGCCGCGCCAGCGACCGGTCAGCATCGGCCCCGCCGGCATGAAAATCGCCGGCAGGTTCATCGACGCGGCGCCCATGATCATGGCGGGCGTCGTCTTGTCGCAACCGCCCATCAGCACCACCCCGTCGATGGGGTGGCAACGCAGCATTTCCTCGACCTGGATCGACAGCAGATCGCGATAGATCATCGTCGTGGGACGCATGAAGGCCTCCCCCAGCGACATTACCGGCACCTCGACGGGAAAGCCGCCGGCCTCCCAGATGCCGCGCTTCACCTCCTCCGCGCGATTGCGGAAATGATGGTGGCAGGGATTGAGATCGCTCCAGGTGCTGAAAATGCCGATGACGGGCTTGCCGCGAAAATCCTCATCCGTGAAACCGGCCTGTTTCGTCCGCTCCCGTGTCACGAAGCCGTAGCGATCCTTGCCCTCGTACCAACGCGCGCTGCGAAGGTCCTCGTATTTCTTCTGCACCGTCCACTCCCCATCGGCGTAACATCCCTGCCGCACGCGCCGCGAACGGGCCGTAACCCGACAGCGCAAGCGTCTCCTCGCTGATAAATTGTAAACTGTTAGCGGTCAAGCACGAGGCAGGATTCTGGAGCGCCGAGGAGTAGGGCACTTTCTGGCGCCCATCCATATGGTACAGCCATGCAAGAACCGGGCATTCCTGCTCTCGCATCTCTTACCACCAGCGTTCTGAAGGCTCAGTCAAATTTGTTGACAGTTCTCTGTCTTCATAGACTAGAACGGGTAGCGGGGTGGTGCTGTCGCCCTCCGTACGGCCATGGGGCGAGAGTTTTCAGAGTGACCGCCACGATAATTTCAACAGAGTCTTTGCTCGCGCAATTTCGCGCCATAGTCGGCCAGCGCCACGTGCTGACGGGGGAGCGCAGGACCCGCCGCTTTCGCAAGGGATATCGCTACGGCGAAGGCAAGGTGCTCGCCGTGGTGCGGCCCGGCACGCTGGTGCAGCAATGGCGTATCTTCAAGGCCGCAGTCGCCGCCGGCCGGATCGTCATCATGCAGGCCGCCAATACCGGGCTGACCGGCGGTTCGGCGCCTTTCGACGATGCCTATGACCGCGAGATCGTCGTCATCAACGCGCGCCGCATCGACCGCATCGACCTGCTCGACAACGGCGCCCAGGTCGTCTGCCTGCCGGGCGCCACGCTTCATCAGCTCGAACGCACCATTCGGCCCCTGGGGCGCGAACCCCATTCGGTCATCGGCTCGACCTCCATCGGGGCCACCGTGGTGGGCGGGGTATGCAACAATTCCGGCGGCGCCCTGCTACGCCGCGGCCCCGCCTTCACGCAGTTGGCGCTTTTCGCCCGCGTCGACGCCGACGGCACGGTGGCGCTGGTCAACCATCTCGGCATCGATCTCGGCAACGAGCCCGAGGAGATTCTGTCGCGGCTCGACCGGCGGGATTACCAACAGGACGATATCCGGCACCAGGCCAACAAGCTTGCCTCGGACCCGCAATATCAGACCTTGATCCGCGATATCGATGCCCCCTCCCCGGGCCGGTACAACCACGACCCGCGGCTGCTCTACGAGGCATCCGGCTCGGCCGGCAAGCTATGCGTCTTCGCGGTACGCCTCGACACCTTCCCCACCCCCGGGCCCTCGCGTGTTTTCTACATCGGCTCCAACGACCATACCGAGTTGACCCAACTCAGGCGGCATATCCTGGCCAGGTTTTCCAGCCTGCCGGTGTCGGCAGAATATCTGCATCGCGACGCCTACGAGCTGGCAGAGACCTACGGCAAGGATCTCTATCTTTTCCTCAAGCATATTGGGACCCGGCACATCTCCACCGCCTTTGCCCTGAAAAGCGGCTTCGACGCGCTAACGCAGCGGCTCGGCTGGGGCGCCACCCTTTCCGATCGCCTGCTGCAAAAAATCGTCGGCTGGCTACCGAACCATCTGCCCCAACGCATGAATGCCTTCCGCGACACCTATGAGCACCATTTGCTGCTGCGCATGGACAATGATGGCATCGAGGAGGCGCGAACCTATCTGTCGGCGCTGTTTCCATCTGCTTCCGGCGATGTCTTCGAATGCACCGACGAGGAAGCCGCTGCCGCGCACCGCCACCGCTACGCCATAGGCGGCGCGACCGTCCGCTATCGCGCCATCCACGCCGACACGGTGGAGACGATCATCGCCTTCGATCTGGCGCTGCCGCGCAACACGCTCGACTGGCGGGAGACGGCACCCGAGACCATCGAGCCCGCCATTGCCGGCCGCGTGCGGTGCGGCCATTTCTTCTGCCAGGTCTTTCACCACGACTACATGGTGAAGAAGGGGCACGACTGGCAAAGCCTCAAGCAGCAGATTGCCGAGCACCTCAGCGGACGTGGCATAGAATTTCCCTCCGAGCACAATGTCGGCCACCTCTACCGGGCCAAGCCGGTACTGGAAAATTTCTACCGCTCGCTCGACCCCACCAACACGCTCAACCCCGGCATCGGCCGAACCTCCCGGCGGAAGAACTGGCAATAGCGAGGGCGCGTTCCGGAGGTGCGATGCGGTTCAGACCACCACTTCGATGAGGCACGGCCCCCGCCCTCCGGCCCGGAACGTTGTGAACAGCGTATTGAACTCTTCCATGGTGGTGGCCCGGCCGCTTTCGACGCCGAGGGCATTGGCAAGGCCGCACCAGTCGAGGACGGGGCGGCCGATATCGAGCATCTCCATGCCGCGCGGTCCCGGCTCCCCGGCGCCGATATTGCGGTATTCGTTGCGTAGGATGGCATATTGCCGATTGGCCAGAATGACCGTCAGCACGTCCAGCCGCTCGCGCGCCTGCGACCACAAAGCCTGCGGTGTATACATGGCGCTCCCATCGGCCTCGAGGCAGATGACCTTGCGGCCGGGCGACGCCAGCGCGGCGCCGACCGAGGCCGGCAGGCCGAAGCCGATGGAGCCCCCCATGTTCTTGAGCAGATCGTGCGGCGCCGCCGACCGCAGCAGGGAGGGCCATTTCGCCCCCACGCTGACCGACTCGTCGACGAGCAGGATCTCGTCCGGCAGCAAGGCCGCTATCGACTGACCGAGCCGCGCCGGGGTGATCTCGCCCTGGGCGATATCCGGACGGTCGAGCGCGATAAGCGGCACGGCATCGCTATCTGCGCCCAATGTCTGCGCCAGGCTCTCGAGCGTCGCTTCGGAATCCTCCCCGGCTTCGGTCAACCGATATTGCCGTGCGCCGGCAGGGGCGAGCAGGCCGGGCTTGTCGGGATAGGCGAAAAAGGCGGCCGGCGAATTGGCGGATACCAGAATGAGCGTGTCGAAAGCGGCGAGAAACGCCACGGCGGCATCGACGGCATAGGGTATGGTTTCGACCGCGACAGCCCCTGCGCCGACCCGCAGGCAGGCAACGAGATTGGCCGCCATTATCCTGGCGCCGCAGGTGGCGGCAATGGCGGCGGCATAGCGGAGCGCCGCCGGCCGCAAGGCATCGCCGGCCAGCACGATCCCGGCCTTTTTCGACCCGCGCAGCAGCTCCGCCGCCCGCAGCACGCGGCTCTCGGGCGCCGGCAGGCGCGCGGCCACCGGCAGGGGATCGGCCGGCCCCGCGGCGGCGCTCCAGGCGATATCGGCGGGCAGGATCAGGCTGGTCACACGCCCGCTGCCCTGCCCGGTCCCGCAGGCCGCAATAGCCCGGGCGGTATCCTGCGGCGCCGAGGAGGCGGTGATGACCGTGTCCGAACAGGTGCGGGCAATCGCCTCGATATCGGTAGTGAGGGGCGTATCGAGCCCGCGATGATCCCGCGCGTGGTCGCCCACGATGTTGAGGACCGGCGAGCGGGCCCGCCGGGCATTGTGCAGATTGGACGCGCCATTAAACAGGCCCGGCCCGGTATGCAGCAACGTCGCGGCGGGGCGGCCGAGCACGCGGCCATAGGCATCGGCGGCGCCGGTGGCGACGCTCTCGTCGAGCGTCAGCACCGGGCGGATACCCTCGATGAGATCGAGGGCGGCGACAAAAGCCATTTCGGACGTGCCGGGATTGGCGAAGCACGTATCGACGCCCGCCCCCACCATCGTGTGGATCATGCTTTCGGCGCCATTCAGAACAGGTTTCCCCGACATGCTGCGGTCCCGCCCTCAGCGCTCGGCGTAAGTGGGTTCGCGCTTGTCGAGGAAGGCCTTGATCCCCTCCTTTGAATCGCTGCCGGCAGTCAGATCGGCACTGCTGACCTGGGTCGAGCGGAAGGATTCCTCCCAGTTCACGATCAGTTCGCAACGGTTCATGTTACCCTTGGTGGCGCGCACGGCCCGCGCGCTCTTGGCCGCCATGACGCCGGCCAGTTCGCGGGCCTTGGGCAGCACCTCGTCCTTGGGCAGGACATAGTTGAACAGGCCGGTATGGCGCAGCTCCTCGCCGGTAAAGCGCCGGCCGGTGAGGATCATCTCGCGGATCAGGCCCTGGGAGAGATTGAGGCGGAAGAAGAAGCCGCCGCCCATGGAAACGCCGCGATCGATCTCGGGCAGGGAGAAGAAGGCCGTTTCCGCCGCTACGCGGAAATCGCACAACGTGGCGAGACAGAAGCCGACGCCGACAGCGTGATTGTTGAGGCCGGCAATCACGACCTGCGGCAGATGGTAGAAGCGGGGCAGGATGACGTTGAGAAATTCGAAACGCTTCAAGCGCTTTTCGTGATCGAGCTGCAGAAACTCCTTGAGTTCGGCGCCACCGCTCCAGGCGCGGGCGTCCGGCTTCGAGCCGATAACGATGCTGCGCACCTCCTCGCTTTGCTCGAAGAAACTCACCAGCTGCTCAAGATCCTCATAAACCTCGTAGGAAAAGGCGTTGACCGGCGGCCGGGCGATGGTGAGCTCCGCGACGCCATCCGCCGTCATCTCAAGCTCGAAATGCCGAAGCCGGCTACAAATCTCGTTGAAGTTCATGGCAAAGCCCTCCTGAGGCTGCGACCACGCTTGCCAGGGTGGCTTACGCAGATTAATGAAACAATTCAATTTGCTTCTAGAGAGAACGTCGCGATGAATCAAGAGGCTTGCTGCGGGCAGGACAAAGTCGGCTTGGCGACAAAGGCCGGACACCGATGAGCCGCGCCAACCCACTGGTGTGGGAACCCTTGCAGGAGGTCGGGGACAGCGCGTTCGAGGCGCCGGCCATCGGCAACGGTAGAGCCCATGTCTTCGGCGGCGCCCTGTTGGCGCGTGGCATGGAGGCGGCGGCCAGAACGCTGCCTGGCGGCGCGGAGACGTACCGGCTGTCGGCGCAGTTCCTGCGCCCGGGCGAGACCAGCGCGCCCATCACCTACCATGTCGGCGACACGCACGATTCGCGCCACTATGCGCATCGCCGCATCACGGCACGCCAGGGGCAGCGCGACCTCGCGCAGATGACGCTTTCAGCGGCACGCTCACCATCGCCGGCGACGGCGGGCAGCGTGCTGCCCGAGCCGGCACCCAGCGCCGGCCTGGCAAAATTCCAGCCCCTGCTGGACCAGATGTTGGCAATGGACGACGGGGCGGATATCCGCATCGAGGAAGCCCCGGGCACGAACGGCAGCGGCAACCGCCTGACCTACCACTTCCGTATTCCGGCCAGCCTGACTCTTGGCCCGGCCGCAGCGGCGCAATACCTCTCCTTCATCTCGGACCGGCTGGTGCTGGGTGGGCCGCGGCTGCAGCGCTTCGCCCGCGATGGCATCGCCCTGCGCCCGGCCACGCTCGACCACGACCTGCGGCTGCACGGCGCGATCGATCTTTCCGGCTGGTGCCGCGTGGAAGTGGAATGGCAGGACGCCTATGCGCCACGCGTCTGCTGCCGTTCGCGCCTATTCGCGCCCGATGGCCGCTGGATGGCCAGCGCCGGGCAGACCGGCATTCTTTTCGCCGCTCAATAGGCGAGCGGCAGGCCGGGAGCGGGCCAGTCCAGCCGCACCAGCCGTCCCGTCGACGACAGCGTGACATAGGCCTCGCGCAGCCCCGCGCCACCGAAGCAGATATTGGTGGTGTGGCGATCCGGCAGCGGCACGAAATCCATGGTGCCGGAGCTGGCATCGATGACGCTGATGCCGCCATCGCCCAGTGTCGCCACGCAAATCCTGCCATCGGCCTGGACGGCCAGGGAATCGAAGCGCTGTGCGTTCGGCGCGTTGAACACCAGCGTCCCGGTGGTCAGCGACGGATAGGGCAGCTTCTCGACCTCGCCGGGCGCCGTGATCCGCCATTGCCACAGCCGGCCGGTCTCGGTTTCGGCCACGTAGAGCACCCGGCCATCGGGCGACAGGCCGACGCCGTTGGGCATGGACAGGGGATAAATGACTTCCCTGATCGCGCTGCCATCCGCCAGGGCATAATAGACCCCGCCACGGTCACGCTCGCGGGCCCGGGTCCGCCCCAGATCGGAGAAATAGAAGCCGCCATGGCGGTCGAACACCAGATCGTTCGGCCCCTTGAGGGCAAAACCGTCGCATTGGTCGTAGAGCCGTTCGACCTTGCCGCTTGCAATCTCGACCCGCTCGATCCTTCCGCCAGAATAATCCGCGCCCTGCCCCAGGACGCGAATATGCCCCGGCTCGCGCAGAAATTCCGAGCCGCCATTATTGCACACATAGATGGCGCCATCCGGCCCCAAGGCAGCGCCGTTGGGCCCGCCCCCCGTGGTTGCAAGGGTGCGCCTGGCGCCCGTCGGGGAAACGAGCGTGAGGCAGCCGGCGGCGATTTCCGTGACCACCACGCTGCCATCGGGCAGCAGCATCGGCCCTTCGGGAAAGGCGAGGTCCTCGGCCAGGACGGTGAAGGGCGGGTAATCCATCTCGGGCATTGGCCTCACTCACGAACGGTCCGGCGCGTCGCCCACGGAGCCGCGCGGCACGAATTCGGGCCGCATCGACATGATTTGTGGCGGGATGTCGCGGCGGGCGATGCGGTCGAGCAGCAGCTGGAAGGCCGTACGGGCAATATTGCGGGCCGGCTGGCGCACCGTCGCCAAAGGCGGGTCGACCAGCTGGCTCCAGTCGGTATCGTCGAAGGCAACCACCGACATGTCCTCGGGGATGCGAATCTGCATCTGCTTGAGCGAGATCAGCACGCGCGCGGCCTGGGAACTGTTGCTGACGACGACGGCGGTGGCGCGATTAGGACCGGCGGTGAACCTGGCAAGCTGGTCGGTCAGCAAGTCTTCGCCGCGCCCCGCCTCGAGCAGGCTCACCTGCACCGGCTCGGGCGCCTGCGCGACGGCCCGCTCGAGCCCGACCATGCGCGCCGCGGTGACCGAAATGGTGATCGAGCGGAAAACGAAGAGGATATGGCGGTGCCCCCGGCCGATCAGGTGCCGGGCCACTTCTTCCATGGCGCGGGTATTGTCCAGCGTGATCTGGTCGAACCGTTCATCGCCATTGGAGCGGTCGACCAGGACGGTGGGCACGCTTTTGGCGTTGAGAAAATCCAGCGAGGGCTGGGCTTCGGCGGTGGGGAAGATGACCAGCCCGTCGACCCGGAAGCGCAGCAGATCCTTGATGCGCTTGAGCTCGATATCGGGGTCCTGGCGGCTGAAAATATGCAGGATGCTGTATCCCTGCTCGGAAGCCGCATCCTCGAGCTCGTTGGCCAGGGCATTGAGGTAATATGTCGAGCCATGCGGCAGGCAGAGGCCGATGATCTTGCTGGTGGCCGTGCGCAGGCCCTGAGCGTGCACATTGGGAATGTAGCCCAATTGCTTGACGGCATCGAGCACACGGCGGCGCCGGACTTCGCTGACGCCTTTCTTGCCCGACATGATATGGGAGACCGTGCCGACCGATACGCCCGCCGCCCGGGCGACGTCGGCGATGGTGACCTTCGACCGCCGGGGCGCTTCCGTCCTGTCCATTTATCCCCCAACCTCCGACCACACCCGCGACCGGTAGCGACCCTATAGCACAATTCGATTGACGGACAAGTTTAATCGTTTCAAAATATGGGTGTGAAACCTGCCATGAAGCCACCCCGCTCCCTGTTCGAGAAGCTCTGGTCCAGCCATGTCGTGCGCTGGCTGGACGATGAGCGCACCTTGATCCATATTGATCGCCACATGATGCAGGAGGGCACCTGCCGTCAGGCTTTCGAAGGCCTGCACGCGCTGGATTTGCCGGTGGCCAACCCCGAGTTCACCTATGGGGTGATCGACCACAGCGTATCGACGGCGCCCGGGCGCACCGAATTCAGCTTCGAGCCCAGCCGCTACCGCATCCTCGCCATGCGCGAAAACTGTGCGCGGCACGGCATCGAACTGTTCGACGTCGACGATGCGCGCCAGGGAATCGAGCACGTGGTGGCCCCGGAGCAGGGCATAGCGCTGCCGGGAACGACCCTGGTCTGCGGCGACAGCCACACCGCCACCAATGGCGGGCTGGGCGCCTGGGCCTGGGGCATCGGCACGACGGAAGTGCGCCACGTGCTGGCGACGCAATGCCTGATCGTGCGCAAGCCGCAGACGACGCGGATCGACTTTGCCGGCCCCCTACCCGCCGGCGTCCTGCCCAAGGATCTCATCATGTACCTGATCGGGCAGATGGGCGTCGGCTCTGGCACCGGGCACGTGCTAGAATATGCCGGTTCGGCCATCGCCGCGATGCCGGTGGAGGGTCGGATGACCATCTGCAACATGTCGGCGGAGCTGGGCTCGCGCAGCGGCATGGTGGCCTGCGACGACAGCACCATAAATTACGTCGCCGGGCGCCCCTTCGCCCCGAAGGGCCGGGACTGGGACGCGGCCCTGGCCGGCTGGCGGCATCTCCATAGCGACCCCGGCACCCGCTTCGACCGCGAAATCCACATCGACGTCACGAAAATCTCGCCGCAACTGACCTGGGGAACGGCGCTGCACGATGTGATCGGCGTGGCCGACCCCATACCCGACCCGGCCAGCTTTGCCTCGGCGGAGCGGCGCAACGCCGCGGCGCGGGCGCTGGCCTATATGGGGCTCGAGCCGGGAATGCAGCTGAGCAGCGTGCCGATCGACGTGGCCTTTATCGGCTCCTGCACCAATGCGCGGCTGTCCGATCTGCAGGTTGCGGCCCGGATCGTCGACGGCCGCAAGGTGGCGCCGGGCGTGCGGGCGCTGGTGGTGCCCGGCTCGAGCGTGGTGAAGCGGGAGGCCGAGGCCCTGGGGCTGGACCGGATTTTTCGCGAGGCGGGCTTCGAATGGCGGGAATCGGCCTGCTCGATGTGCGTGGCGACCAATGGTGACATGGTGTTGCCGGGCCAGCGCTGCATCGCCACGACGAACCGGAATTTCGAGAACCGGCAGGGTCCGGGCAGCCGCACGCACCTGGCCAGTCCCGCCATGGTGGCGGCCGCCGCCATCGCGGGCCGCTTCACCGATATACGGACCTTGCAGGATGTCTAGCGTAAAGCCCTTTACCCGGGTCAAGGGCGTGGCGGCGCCGTTCTTTCTGGCGGATATCAACACCGATATCCTGATGCCGTCGAACTGGAATATCGCCCACCCCGACCGGCTGGGCGATGGCCTGATGCGGCTGTGGCGCTTCGATGCGGAAGGGCGCGAAATCGCCGGCTTCGTGCTCAACGAGCCCCGCTATCAGGCGCCCCGCTTCCTGATTGCCGGGCCGAATTTCGGGACGGGCAGCTCACGCGAGACCGCGGTATGGGCGTTGCTGCAATTTGGCATCAGGGCCGTGATCGCCCCGAATTTCGGCGAAATCTTTGAGGAAAACGCCTTCCAGAACGGCCTGCTGCCCATTCGCCTGCCGCTGGACGTGGCGCGGCAACTCGCCGAACAGATGGAAACGGCCGCGCGGCCGGAATTGTGCGTCGACCTTGAAAAGGGTCGGATCGAGACCGCCGAGGGGCACCACATCAGCTTCGACATCGCCCCGGACCGCCGCCACGCGCTGTTGCAGGGGCTGGATGCGACTTTGGTGATCCGCAGCTTCGCGACGGATATCGCCGCCTTCCAGGAGGCAGACCGTCGCCTGCGCCCCTGGATATATGCGCGCTAGGCTTGTGTCGCTCAGCCCAGCGTCCAGACATTGGCCGCCGTCACGGCATCGGCCGTGATCAGCAAAGGATCGATGGCAAAGCCGGTTGCACCGGGCGACGCGGCATAGCGCGCCAGCGCCGCAACGACATTGGCTGCCCGCGCAAGATCGGCATCGCGATCGATCTTGTGGTACGCGCCGATGATCTTCAACGCCTCGATGATCGCGCGGGGCTCGGCCGCCGCTGCCGCCGCAGGGACGGTCACCGCATCGGACAACAGGGCCCCATACAGGCCTCCCGCCCCCAGTGTCAGCACGGGGCCGAACGTCTCGTGGCGCCGCGCCGTAAGCCGCAGCGCCAGTCGGCCGGCGACTTGGCCGCGCACCTGCACCTCGCCCGTTTCCGTGGCGCGACGGGCCTGCTCCAGCGCCGCTGCAGTCGGCATGGGGCCGGCAATGGCGGCCGCCGGCGTCCCGGTTTGCCACAGCGGGTCGCCGGCGCCGATGGCGGCTGCCGCCTCCGCCGCCGAGGCGACGCGCCGGACCGGCGGCACCTGCACGCCGGCCTCGCGCAACACGTCGACCAGCGTGGCCGGCACCGCCACCGGCGCCGGGTCCGGATAGGCGGGGGCCGTTTCGAGCGTCCGGCGGGCGGCCATGGCCTGCTTGATGCGCGCAAGACACCCCAGGGCACGCTCGGGCTCGACGAAATTATAGAGCCCCGCGCGGCCCAGGCGAACCTGCTCCTCGGCCTCGATAAGGTTCAATGCCAGCAGCACCGTGCTTGCCGTCGCGTGCCGGAAGGCCAGCACGCTGCCCGATCGGCTATCCTGCGTGCGGGTCAACGCATTCATCGGAAAAAACACCGTGTCGATAGCAGGATCGCTGCCGATGATGGAAAGCACCTGCGGATAATTCGGCGCGTATTGGGCGGCATGCATTTGCGGCGTGATGTCGATGGGATTGCCCAGCGAGGCGATCGGTGGCACCAGCGGCGTCAGCCGTTCACGGCTCTCGTCGCCGAGCGGCGGCACGTCGAGGCCCAGCCGGGCACACAGGTCGGCGGCATTGACGCCGCTGCCGCCGCCACCGGTAACGATGGCGACGCCTCGTCCCGCCGGCAATGGCTGGTCGGCCGTAGCGGCCAGGAACAGCGTGATATCGACAAATTCACGGATGGAATGGGCGAGGATCGCACCCGTACGCCCGATCATGTCCTCCCAGACGGCATGATCGTCCGGCGCGGATGCTCCCCGCAGAATAATCACCATTCTGCCCTGGCGGGAGGCTCGTATCAGACTGGTGCAGAGGGCCGTCCCATCGACAGCGCGGTCGAGGCAAAGCCCGATCGGCGCGAAACCCGGTTGCGCCAGCGCCTCATCGAGCGCCGCCAGAGGGTCCCCGACCTCCGGCCTGCCCGGGGCGATGGCAAGGCCGGCCTCGGCGGCCAGCCCCCCCAGATAGGCGAACAGCGCGGCATCGGTGGTGATGACGACCGGCGTCGCCACCATGGCCTCGTCCATTTCCTTGCCCGAGATTTGCGTCATGTGAAAAACTCCAGCACCTAGCCGATGACCAGCAGGCCATCGACGGCCACGGCCTTATCGGCCGACCATTTGACGGGATTGACTTCAAGGGCGAAGCTTGCCCACGGCGCCGACGCAGCAAGCTGCGAGAACGCCGCGATGAAAGCCGCCATCGGCTCGAGCGTCAGGCCGGGATCGAGCCGGCGGGCAACCGCCGTATAACGCAGGCGCTCCAGCATGGCGGCGGCGGCTTCCGGGGTGACCGGCGCTCGGGCGATCACCACGTCGTCCAATAATTCGGTCGCGGTGCCGCCGGCGCCACAGGTCACCACCACCCCGAAAACGGGATCGCGCAGGGCCGAAACGATGATTTCGACCTCGCCTTCTTCCATGTGTTGCAGATAGACGGCGTCGAGCGTGACGCCGGCCGCGTCGGCCCGTGCTTTTATCCGGTCGAAGCTTCGCCCGGCATCGGCGGCGTCGGCGACACCCAGTGCCAGCAGGCCCGCCGCGGCGCGATGCGTCACCTCAGCGGAAATGGCCTTCATCGCCACCGGAAAGCCCACGCGGATGCCCGCATCGGCGGCCTGCTGCGCCGTCGTCACCAGTTCGCCCATGGCGACGGGCAGACCCGCCCGGGCGAGAAAGCGGTGGCATTCGTATTCGGTGACAACACCGCTCATCGCCTCGGGCGGCGCCAGTTCGTGCCAGGGATATTGCCGATCGTGCGGCACGGCCGGCTCTTGCGGCACGTATGGCACGGTACGGCCCGACAGGCGCCGGAGCGTCGATACCGCACGCCCCGTTTCGGCATAGCCGGGCAGGCCCGCCGCCGCCAGACGGTCATGCGCCGCAAAACCGGCGGGCAGCGCAGCAAAGAGCGGTGCCCCGCCCGATTGGCCGAAACCGATCATCGCCTCGGCCAGCGTCGCGGCATCGGTATCGCCACCCTGCCACATCGACGCTTCGAGGAGGACCGCGCCATGACCGCGCATCTCCGCCAGCGCCGGAGCCAGGCGGGCTGCGGCGTCGACAACCGCGACCCGGCCGACCGGCAGGCCGGCCTGCCGGCAGAGGTTCTCGGCAACCCCGGTGGCAAAATCGCCCAGCCCCAGAATGCCGACGGGACCCGGCTGGGGCAGGCTTGCGCCATGGGCCAGCGCCAGGGCGGTGTCGAGCAGTTCCAGCAACGAGTGCACCGGCACCACGCCATATTCATCGAACAGCGCTGACCAGACTTTTGCCTCGCCGGCCAGCGAGCCCGTATGGGCCGCCGCGGCGCGGGCGCTGACTTCGGCTACGCCGGCCTTGAGGATCACCACCGCCTTGCCGGCGGCGCGAACCTCGGCCAATGCATCGATGAAGTCGGCCCCGTCGCGGGTGCCTTCAAGATACATCCCGATGACCTCGGTATGCGGATCGTGGGCCAGGGCACGCAGGTAATCGGCCACGCTCAGCACCGCTTCATTGCCCGCGCTGATCAGGTAGCGGAGGCCGAAGCCGGCCCGCTCCGCCAGCGCATGCACGACAGCGGCCGTGCCGCCGCTCTGGCTGACCAGAGAGATGGTGCCCTTGCGCAATTGCGGCAGGTCGATGAGGTGAGAGGCGAAACTGGCCGTCATCGGCGCCCAGGCATCGATGATGCCGACCGTATTGGGCCCGCAGAGATTGAAGCCGCTTCGCGCGCAGAGGGCGATCAGTTCGGCCTGGCGTCGCGCCCCCTCCGCATCCAGCTCGGCAAAGCCACCCGCCAGCACGATGCCGTTGCGAATGCCGGCTTCGATGCAATCGCGTACCGCATCGAGCACCAGCGGCGCCCCCACGGCGATGAGGGCCAGGTCAGGCACCGCCGGCAAGTGGTCGACCGCGGCATAGCATTTTTCGCCCGCCACCGTGTCCCGACGCGGGTTGACCGGCCACACCTCGCCGGGAAAACCGAACTTGCGCAGATAGCCGATGACGCGCCCCCCCAGATTGCCGGGCTGGTCGGAGGCCCCGACCACGGCAATGGATTGGGGGCTGAGCAGGCGGCGCAAGTCGCGCGGCGGCATGGATGAAGAGTTCGTCACGATCGATCGCCATTTTGAAACAATTCACTTCGTGAATGCCATAAATGCCTGCGCGGGGCAAGCGGCGCCTGCACCCCACCCCGTGAGATTATGGCGCCGCTTCGGCAGCGACCTGGACACAAAGGGGATCGAGCGGGCCGATCGTCAGCTCCAGCCGGTCGCCCGGGCGGAGCCAGACCGGCGGATTGCGTCCGGCCCCGGCGCCCCCCGGGCTGCCGGTCGCCAAGACATCCCCCGGCTGCAACGTCATGATCGACGACACATAACTGATGCAGACGGCCACGGAATGCAGCATCTGTGCCGTCGACGCATCCTGCATAGCCGCCCCGTTGAGCGTGGTGACGAGCGCCAGGCCCTGCGGGTCGGGGATTTCATCCGCCGTGGTGAGGGTCGGCCCGAGCGGCGCCGTGGCTTCAAAATTTTTGCCCGCCCCCGTCGACTGCCGCTGATAGTCGCGCACGCTGCCGTCGATGAACGCGGTGTAACCCGCGACATATTGCAAGGCCTGCCCGGCGGACACGTGGCGCGCCGGCCGGCCGATGACGACGGCCAGTTCACCCTCGAAGTCGAGCTGGCGCGACACGCGCGGCACCAGCATGCTGTCATCATGGGCCAGCAAAGCGTGCGGCCCGCGCAGGAAGAATGTGGGAACGCCGGCGTCCTCACCTACCGCCTCACGCATTTCGTGGCGGTGAGCGCGATAATTCATGCCCATGCAGACGAGCTTGCCCGGACGGGGCAGCACGGGCAACCAGTCGAGCTCGTCCCGGTCGTAGTCGGCGGTGCGCCGTGCCGCGATGCCGGCAAGTTCCGGCAGCGCCTGTGCCCGGAGCGCGTCGGCCAGGCAGTCGATGCCGGGCAGCAGCCCCGTCAGCAAAACCACTTCCCGTCCCCGCACTAGGCCGAACGCTTCCCGCCCCGCCACCCTGAAACTCGCCAATCTCATGCCGCACTCACTTATTGAAACAATTCATTGTATAAACTAACCTGGTGATGGACAATATCTTCCTTTCAACCGGGGCATGCAGCCCTGTCGCCTTGAGGTGCACATGTATCGGGATGTCTTACTGCTCATCGACGGCCAATGGCGGGCCGGCGCAGCCGGCAACACGCTGGCCATCGTCAACCCGGCCAGCGAGGCGGAAATCGGCCGGCTGGCGGTGGCCGAGATCGCCGACGCGGAAGAGGCCATCCAGGTCGCCGCGCGGTGTTTTCCCGCCTGGCGCGACCACCCCGCCGCGGCGCGCAGCGCCATCCTGCGCGAGGCGGCCCGCCTGCTGCGCGAACGAACGGCCTCGCTAGCGCAGCTGCTGACGCTGGAGCAGGGCAAGCCGCTCGCCCAGGCGGCAGCGGAATGCAAGGTGACCGCCGAACTGCTGGAATGGTTCGCCGAAGAGGCCCGTCGCACCTATGGCCGCATCATCCCGGCGCGCGCCGCCGGCATCCAGCAACTCGTCTACAAGGTCCCGGTGGGGCCGGTGGTGGCCTTCAGCCCGTGGAACTTTCCGATGGCGCAGGCCGTACGCAAGATCGGCGCGGCGCTGGCGGCCGGCTGCACCATCGTCATCAAGGGACCGGAGGAAACGCCGGCCAGTTGCGCCGCGCTGGTCGATTGCCTGCATGACGCCGGGGTCCCCCACGGCGTGCTCAACCTGCTCTTCGGTGACCCGGCGACCATTTCCGGACACCTGATCCCGCATCCGGAAACCCGGAAAATCTCGTTTACCGGCTCGACCGCGGTCGGCAAGCAACTGGCGGCGCTGGCAGGCGCCCATATGAAGCGGGTGACCATGGAATTGGGGGGGCATGCCCCCACCATCATCTTTGCCGACGCCGATATCGACATGGCCGTCGAGCGCCTGGCCGTGGCCAAATCCCGCAATGCCGGCCAGGTCTGCGTCTCCCCCACGCGTTTCCTCGTGGCCGAGCCCGTCGCGGACGGGTTCATCGACGGCTTCGTCCGGCGGTTCGGCTCCATGCGCGTCGGCGACGGCCTGGAGGACGGCGTCGACATCGGGCCACTGGCCAATGGGCGACGCCTCGAAGCGATGGACGCTCTGGTGAGTGATGCGGTGCGGCGGGGCGCCCGCCTGGCGGCCGGTGGCAAGCGCATCGGCAACAAGGGTTATTTCTACGAACCGACCGTATTGGTCGACGTACCCGTTGACGCCCGCATCATGAACGAGGAGCCGTTCGGGCCGGTCGCCGTGGTCAATCGCTTCGGCGCGGTCGAGGAGGCCTTGACCGAGGCCAACCGCCTACCCTTCGGCCTGGGCGCCTATCTGTACACGCGCTCGCAGGCCCGGGCGGAGCAGGCCCAGGCCCGGATCGAGAGCGGCATGGTATCGATCAACCACCACGGCCTGGGCGTGCCCGAAACGCCGTTCGGTGGGGTGCGGGATTCCGGCTATGGCTCGGAGGGCGGCGAAGAAGCCATCGAGGCCTATCTGGTCGCCAAGTTCGTCACCCAGACGGGCTTTGCCCCAGGCGCCTGAGGCATCCGGCAGCCCTTCTTCCTTCCCAAACGAAAATGCAGGCGCCACACGGGCGCCTGCACCTGACAAAGCCCCGCAGCGGGCTATCAGCGGGACGACTTGAGGTCGTCGGGGAGGAACTGCTCGTCGACGGCGGCCTGCCAGTCGAGCGACGCATCGATGGCTTCCACCATGACCAGGCCATCGACCATGCGCTGCAGGTCCTCGCCGAAGCCGCCTTCATTCCAGAAAATGCCGCCCTTGAGATCGTCGACCACTCGCTTGGTGACGTCGACATCCCACTGTGCCGCCCTGGCCATGATGTCGGCGGCTTCGTCAGGATTGGCCTCGAGGAACTGCACGGCCGAGCGGCGGCATTCGATCAGCTTGCGGATGACGTCGGGCCGCTCGCTGATCATGCGATCGGTGGTCACGCCGACCACATTGGTCATCGAGGGCAGTTCTTCGGAGACCTTGCCGATCAGCTTGTACTTGCCCTCGGGCGCGGCATAGTAAATCTGGTTGCCGGCGGTGACGACATCGAGGCCCCCCGCTTCCATCATGGTCAGCGAGGTGGCAAGGCTTCCCGCCGCGACCAACTCGACGTCGTCGGTGGTGTAGCCCAGCTTGTCGAGCAGCATCAGGTTGACGACATGCGTCACCGATTTCGGGCTCGAATAGCTGAGCTTGTGGCCCTTGAGATCCTGCAGCGTATTGACCGGCGAAGCCGCATCGGCGAACCACACGGTGCTGCCCACGCTGATCACGTTGTCGGAGACGATCTTGAGCGGAAAGCCCTCCTGGATTCCCGCCAGCGTGGCGCTGAGCCCGGTCTCGATATAGGGCATGTCGCTGGCCATCAGGGCGCGGATATCGCCACCACCACCCGTGGAACTGCGGATTTCGAGATCGAGGCCGAGATCCTTGCAAAAGCCCTTCTCCAGCGCGACGGCCCAAATCTGCCCGCTCATGCCGGCATTGTAGCTCGACACCTGGATTTCGACGGGCTCGGCTTGGGCTGCGGCCGTCATCATGCTGCCTGCGAGCAGCAATGCGCTGATGCGAAAGCCCTTTCTAGTCAAATGAACCATGCTTTTCCTCCACTGGTGCATATTGGTTTTCAGTTATCGCCGGGCATGCAGGCGTCGGTCGACGACCAGCAGGACCCAGTTGGTGGCGCCGGCAAATATGGCCAGCAGAACAGCTATCGACAGTGTTTCGGCAACCCGGTTCACGGCAATCGCGCTCATCAGCAGATTGCCCAGGCCACTCTTGGAGCCGAACATTTCATAGAGCAGCACCCCGAGCAGGGTGGCGCCGTATGCGATCCTGATGCCGCTGAAGATTTCCGGCAGCACCGCCGGAATAGCGACAGACCAGATGCGCTGCCAGAGGCTGAGCCGCAGGCTGCGCGCGGTGCGCATATAGATCGGCTTCAAGGTGCGGACGGCCGCCATGGTGAACAGGGCCACCGGGAACACGCCGCCCAGGAAGGCGAACACCACCTCGGACATCTGGCCGATACCGATGCTCAGCACGATGACGGGATAGAAAAGCACCTTGGGCAGCGCGTAGAACCCGACCAGCAGCGGCTCGAACACCTCATTGGCAAGTCGGTTGACGCCCAGCGCCGCCCCGATGACCACGCCCACCGCGATTTCGGCGGCCAGCGCGATGGCGAAGGGCTGCATGGTCGCCCACACATTGGGCCAGAAGGCGGCGCTACCGATCATCCCGGCGATGTGATTGAGGGTCGTCAACGGGGAAGCGAGCGCGATGTCGCCCGCCGCCAGATAGGCCAGTTGCCAGACGACGCCGATGATCGCCAGCACGACGAGCTGATCGAAAACCCCGGAAAATCTTGCTTTGAGCGCGTTCAATCGATCAGCCCCCGGCGCTTGAGAACACGGCGCTCCCAACTGGACAGCAGCGCGTTCATGGCCAGTACCAGGACCAGCACGATGAGAATGAGCGAATACATGCGGATATTCTTGAAGTCATTGAAAGCATAGGAGATTTCATAGCCGATGCCGTGATTGGCCAGGATGAACTCGGAGCCGAGCACGCCTAGAATACCGTAGGCAAAGGCGAATTTGACGCCGCCGAGGAAGTAGGGAATGGCCGAAGGCAGCTTCACCAGGAACGTCGTGCGCCAGGCGTCGAGATGCATGGTCCGGGCGACCTTGAGCTGCACCCCTGGCACCCTGTCGAGGCCGTCCATGGTGCTGATGATGACGACGACGAGCCCCTTAAGCAGCGCCACCAGGATGATCGGCACCCGGTTCAGCCCGAACATCAGGATAAAGGTCGGGTAGAAGACGAAGAGCGGGATGGCGTAGAACGCCGCCAGATAAGGATCGGCGGCCCGGCGGCCGCGCGGCCAGGCATGCAGCACCGCGCCGATGAGGAAGCCCAGCACGACCGCGCAGGTGCCGGCGATGAGAATGCTCGAAAAGGTCTGGAACAGCTCGACATTGTAGGTGCCGGCCAACAGGATGCTCCAGGCGCCTACCGCCATTTCGCTGGGCGGCACGATGGCGAAACGATTGACGAAGCCGGTACGGCAACCGATTTCGAGCAGCCCCAGGCAGAGCGCGATGAAGCCGAGCCGCAGCATCCCCGCCAGTTTCATTTCCCGCCACCCGCCGCACCGATGGCCAGCCTCGTCTCGTCGCGCAGCAGTGCCCACAGATGGGCGGTGACCTTGCCGAAAGCCGCATTGCTGACCAGCGTGCTGTCGCGATCGCGCGGCCAGTGCGTTTCAACCACGTCGAGGAATAGGCCGGGGCGCGCCGACATCACCCCGATACGGTCGGACAACAGCGCCGCTTCGTCGAGCGAATGGGTGATCAGCAGGATGGTCGCGCCGGTCGCCCGCCAGAGCCGCAGCACCTCGTCGCCCATCAGCAGCCGGGTCTGCTGGTCGAGGGCCCCGAAGGGCTCGTCGAGCAGGATCAGCGATGGCTGCATGACCAGCGTCCGCGCGATGCAGACCCGCTGGCGCATGCCGCCGGAAAGCTGGGTGGGATAGGCATCGGCAAAATCGGTGAGACCGGTCAGTTGCAGCGCATCGCCGACGCGCCGGGCGATCTCGTCCGCGGCCACGCGCTTCCGCCGCAGGCCGAACGCGATATTGTCGCGCACGCGCAGCCAGGGAAACGAGGAATCTTCCTGAAATACTACGCCGACGCCATCGGGCACCTTGCCGCCCACGGCCACGCCGCCAATGTTCACCGTGCCTTCCGAAGGCCGGTTGAGGCCGGCGATGATATCGAGGAGCGTGGACTTGCCGCAGCCGGATGGCCCGACGACGGAAAAGAACTCGCCCTTGCGAATATCGAGCGTGACCGGGCCGAGGGCGTGGACCGCTTCGGCGGTGCTCGTCGTGCCGCCGAAACGCTTCACCACGCCGTTCAGTTGAACGGCGATCTCGCCCGGATGCGAAGAAAGCTGACCTTGCTCAGACAAATTCCCTACCTGCGATGCGTGGCTTGGCTGCCGCTGTGGTAGCATATCCAAAGCATCTGTCCACATATTTTTTGAAACCATTCATTTTCTATCGGCAAGCCGGGAACCTGCCATGGCGCCCCTGCGGCGCCGGCAGGAGCTAGCCCGGCAGATTGGGAAACAGATCCTCGGGCAGGCCGTCTACATAGGCGAGCAGCTCGGGCGAAGACACGACATCGGCATATTTGGCGTTGAGGTCGAACAGGGCGATGGCGTGGCTGACCTCGATGCGGTCGAAGCAGCAATCGTCGATCACCGCCGTCTTGAGGTTGTAGTTGAAGGCATCGAGCGCCGTGGCGCGGACGCAGCCGCTGGTGCTGGTGCCCACGACCACGACGCTGTCGCATTGCAGCTGGACGAGCATGCTGATGAGATTGGTGGCGAAGAAGGCGCTGGGCTTCATCTTGCGGATGACGAAATCACTGGAGCGCGGCGCGATCTCGTCCACGATGTCGTTGACCGAGCGGGTCATGCCGCCGCCATCCGGGTTGGCCGATTCCTGCCAGCGCGTATTCTTCCATTTCCACGCGCCGGTATCCCAGTTGTCGGAGCGGGCCCCGCCATGGGTGTAGATCACCGGCAGCCGCTTGGCGCGGAAACTATCCAGCACGCGCCGGATATTGGCGAGCGCCGGCCAGGCGACCTCGCCGCAGGACGTCCGCCAGCGCTCGATGGCTTCGAGAATGGGCTCGGGCTTTTCGCCCGTAAACCCATAGGTGACATCGACGATGATGAGAGCCGGGCGTTCGCCGAAACCCATCTTTCCGCCGAAGCCGGCGGCGGTCATGACGCGCTTTTCGTGCTCGCTGAGATGGTCGAGCCAGGGCTGGGACAATTGGAACTCCTTGAAGATCAATCCCGCCGCAGCGGGGAGACAGAGACGGAAGGTGGACGGCAGCGATCCAGCGCGTCGCGAACCGCGTCGGGAGCAACCAGCTGCCCCGGCGCGGCGGCGGCAGCGCGGATGGCCTGTTTGAGAGCGATGATCGAGTTGAGCGCATTGCCGGCCAGGGTCTGCGCCAATTGCTCGATCTCGGCGGCGAAAGTATCGGCGGCAATGCAGCGGTTGACCAGACCGATCTCAGCAGCACGGCGTCCATCGATCGGCAACGCCGTAAAGAACAGTTCATTGGCGAGGGCCGGCCCTACCAGCGTGGTGAGCCGGGCAATGCTGGGATAGTCAAACCCGGACCCGAAGCGGGCGCTGGGCAGCATGAAACGAGCGTCGGGAGTGGCAAAGCGCATGTCGCAGGCCAGCGCCAGCGACAGGCCGCCCCCCACGCAATGACCGCGGATGGCGGCGATAACCGGCTTGGCCATGGCGGCGACCGTTTCCACCGTCCCCCGGACCACCGCACGATAGGCGGCCGTCCCGGCCGCGTCGGCGCGCGATGCGGTGAATTCGTCGAGATCGCCGCCGCTGGTGAACGCCCTGATGCCGGCGCCGGTCAGGATGACATGGGTCACCCCATCGTCCGCACCGAGCGCGCGCAGGGTCTCGGTCAGCGCCGCGAACATGGCAAGGGTCAGGGCGTTGCGCTTGTCCGGTCGATCCATAACCACCGTGGCAGCGCGGCCCTGCCGGATGGTGCGGATCGTGCCCGGAGCGCCGGAAGATGCGTGGGGTTCCATGGATATCAGATTTCGGAATCGGCGCCGCGCAACGGTTTGGCAATCCGCAGCGAGGACAGGACGATGATGGCGAAGGCAATGACGATGAACGACAGGGTCAGCGGCCGGGTGAGGAAAATGTCGAAACTGCCGCGCGAGATCTCGAGGCTCTGGCGCAGGGCCTGCTCCATCAGCGGGCCGAGCACGGCGCAGATCAGAATGGGCGCGACAGGAATGTTCACCTTGCGCATCAGATAGCCGGCAAGGCCGAAAATCAGCAGCAACCAGACGTCGAAGACACTCCCTTCCACCGAGTAGACGCCGATAACGCAAAACAGCAGGATCAGCGGCATCAGGATGGTCTGCGGCACGGACATGAGCCGCACCCAGATCGGCACAAGGGGAATATTGAGGCCGAGCAGGATGATATTGCCCACGAACAGGCTGGCGATGATGGCCCAGGCGATGTCGGGATCGGTTTGGAAGATGAAGGGGCCGGGGGTGAGCCCCTGCATGAGAAAGCCCCCCATGAGGATGGCGACGGTGGGCGAGCCGGGAATGCCCAGCGAAAACAGCGGAATGAGCGCGGCATTGGCATGCGCGTTATTGGCAGTTTCCGGCCCCGCCACCCCTTCGATGGCCCCCTTGCCGAAACGCGCGGGGGTCCTGGAGAGCAGCTTTTCCATCGTATAGGACACGACGGTCGACACCACGGCGCTCATCCCCGGCACGATGCCGAGGACGAAGCCGACCAGCGTGCCGCGCGCCACGGGCATGGCCGAGGTCTTGAGGTCGGTGCGGGTGACCCGGAGGGAGCCGACGCGTTCGAGCCTGGCTCCGACCACCGCGCGCTCGATATTGGCCAGCACTTCGCTAACCCCGAAAATGCCCATGGCCAGGGTGGCGAGGGAAACGCCGCCCAACAGTTCCACCCGCCCGAAGGTGAACCGCGGCACACCGAGCACCGGGTCGAGCCCCACCATGCCGATGAACAGCCCGATGATTGCTGAAATCAGCGTCAGGCGCAGCGACGCGCCGGCCATGCCGACGATCAGCGCCAGGCCAACCAGAATGATGGCGAAAAACTCCGGCGGCCCGATACGCAGGCCAAGCGCCGCCAGCCCGCCGGCGACGAAGACGAGACCGATGGTGGCGAAGGAACCGCCGACGAAGGAGCCGAGCGCCGCCACGGTCAGCGCCGCGCCGCCCCTGCCCTGCTTGGCCATCTCGTGGCCGTCGATGCAGGTGATGGCGGACGCCGCTTCGCCGGGGACGTTCATCAGGACGGAGGTGATCGTGCCGCCATACATGGCGCCGTAATATATGGCGGCCAGCATGATGATCGCCGTGGCCGGCTCCATGGTAGCAGCGATGGGCAACAGGATTGCGGTTCCGGCCACCGGCCCGATGCCCGGCACGACGCCGATCAGGGTGCCGATGGTACAGCCGAGGAAAGCGAACAGCAGGTTGTGCCACTGCAACGCCGTCTGCAAGCCGCCGAGCAGGGCATAGAAATTTTCCAGCATGGTCGCTCCCCTAGAATCCGAACATGCCGACGGGCAGCCTGACCGCCAGCAATTGCGTGAACAGCGCGTAAACCCCGACGCTGCCGGCCAGCGACACGGCGAGGACGACGAGCGCATTGCGGCTTCCCATCAGCACGGTCAGGCCGAGTAGGAAGACGAAGGCGGCCAGCCGATAGCCGAGCGGCTCGAAAGCCAGCGCCATCCAGGTCAGTCCGGCGACGACCCCGACAATGCGCAGCATGCCGATGCGCGCCAGCCAGAAATCGGCCGGCAGGGGAAGGGCCTGGCGTTGCAGCGTCTCGGTCACCAGGATGCTCAGCGCGAGAGCGATCATGACGACCGAGAGCACGACCCCAAAAAAACCCGGCCCCGGCCCGAGAGCGGTGAGGAAGCGCCACTGGACCGCCAGGCAGAGCACGGCCCCGCCGGCAAGGGCCAGTATGACGGCAACTGCCTGGTTGACCCTGGTCATGCGCTTCCTCCGTTTCGACAGATGGGCGATCAGGCGCCGCCGGCCTCGATGAGCGCGACGATCACCGGGGCGAGGTCGCGGTCGAGTTCGGTCCAGATTTCATCGAAGCGTTCGCCAGAGATGAAATCGGCCTTATTGCCGTAGGTTTCGAAGGCTTTCAGCGTCTCCGGATCGGTCAGCGCGGCCTCGAGCGCCTGTTCCAACGTGGCGGCGATTTCCGGCGGCGTGCCGGCAGGCACGGCAAAACCCTGGCGGGATTCGAAGAGGAAGGGGAACCCGGCCTCGGTCATCGTCGGCACGTCGGGCAGCTTCTCCCAGCGCTCTTCCGCCGCCAGTCCGAGGATGCGCGCCGAATTGCTGGCCAGCAGGGCCGCGAAATCGCCGCTGCCGCTCACCAGAGCCTGCACATGCCCGCCCAGCAGCGCCACGGTCGCCGCCGAGCCGCCCTGCATATGGACCGAGGCGAACTGCACGTCGTGCTGGCTTTCGAACATGGCCAGCAGCAGGTGCGGCGCCGCCATGCGCCCGGTATCGGCGACGGTGATGGTTTCGGGGGCCTGCCGCGCCGCCTCCACCAGCTCCTGGAGCGTGTTGAACGGGCTGTCGACCGGTACGGCGATGCCGTACGCACCCGACCAGCCCTGCCCGATCGACAGGAAACTGGAATGGTCGTAAATCGCCTGGCGCGAACTGTCGTGGTACTGGGTCAGGACAGTCGGCAGGCCGATATTGACGATCGTATAGCCATCGGGCTTGGCCTTGAGCACGAATTCCGTAAGGCCGGACTGACCGCCGCCACCACCAATATTCTGCACCTCCACCGCCGTACCCAGATGCCGTTCCAGCGCCGGGACGATCAGCCGGACGCCGGTGTCGACCGACCCACCCGGCGCAAACGGCACGATGATCGTGACGGGCTTGTCCGCCGGAAAATCGCTCGCCGCGAACGACGAGGCGCCTGCCCCCAGGCAGAGGGCGACCGCTGCCAATAGACGTACCAGTTTCAACATATCCATCCTCCCTGAAGGTGATGCCGCAGCCTCCCGCCGCGCCTCACCTCAAAAGCGTATATTGAATTGTTTCAAATGGTCAACCCTGCAGAACTGCTGCATTAGGCTAATGCGCTGCCAGCCAAAATGGCCTGGAAACCAGCAGGAATACGGGTTCCAGCGTTTCAGGCGAGGGTGTCGGCGATGATTTTTAGGGGATGGACAGCCGTGCCGGGACTGAAGCGTTTAACCTGACACCGGCAGGAAAAGCCGGTGGCCATTACCGCGGCCTCGCCGTCCACGTGCTGCTGCCAGCTCGCCTCGAAGAGATCGCGCGACAATTGCTGGTTGCGGCTTTCGTGCCCGAAGAGGCCCGCCATGCCGCAGCAGCCGGTCGCGACGGTCTGGATGGGAATGCCCACGGCATCGAATATCTTCGCCCAGGATTGCAGCGTATCGGGCAGAGCCGCCATTTCGGTGCAATGCGCCATGAGCTTGCGAGCCGGCATAGCCTTGGCGCGCGCCCAGCTATCGCCGGCCGCTAGGCGGCGGGTGAGATATTCCTGCGCCAGCAGTACGGCAGGCGTTTCGGCGTCGAGATGGCGATATTCCTGCCGCGTCAGGAGGGCGAAGGCCGGATCGGCGGCCAGCAGGGGCAATCCGGTGCGGGCCAGCCGCTTGAGAGCCGCGATCTGGCGGCGCGCCCGCGCCTCGTAGCGCTGCCGGAGGCCCAGCACATGAGATGACTTGGCGCCCGGCGGCACGGTGGCGATGCGGGGCAGATAGCCGAGCGCCGCCAGCCCGCCACATATCGCGCTGATGGCTTCAGTGTCGAACATGGCCGTGAACGGATCGGCAAGCACCAGCACCTCTCCGGGCTGCGCTTCGGCCGGCGTCTCCGTCGCGCGGCAGACCCGATAGCCGAGGTGACGCAGGCCGCGCCGGGAAATGGCCGGGGCATCGCGCAGGTCGAGCAACGCCGCGATCTGTGGACCGGCGGCGCTCATGACCAGGCGCGCCAGCGGCCGCAGGGCGTCGACCAGACCGGCACTCGCCTCCAGCATGGTGACCAGATGGTCGCGCAGCGGGCGGCGGCGGGTTTGGTAATATTCGTCGAGGAAAGCCGATTTCATGGCCGGGATGCTCACCTGCACCGGGCAGCGGCTGGCGCAGGCATTGCAGCTGAGGCAGGTGCTGAGCGCGTCGAACACCGCCTCCTCCCGCGTGGCAAGGTCGCCGGCTCCCGCCTGTTGCGCCGCCCGCCACTGGCGGAGCGCGTCCGCCCGACCCTTGGGCGACTGGCGGTTGTCGCGGGTGGCCTGATAGGAGGGACACATCGGTGTCGTCCGGGCAAAGCCCAGGCACGCCGCATTGCCGTTGCAGTGAAAGCTCTTCTCGTAGCTGTCGCCTGCCGCATTGCCCCGCCGGAACGGCAGGTCCATGATGCCGAGGCGCGGCCGCTCGACCACGACCAGCTTGCCCGGGTTGAAGCGCTCGCGCGGATCGAGGGCACGTTTGACGCCTTGCAGCGCCGCATAGGCCCGCGGGCCGACGAAATCGGGCAGATAGGCGCCCCTTATGCCCTTGCCATGCTCGCCCCAGAAAATGCCGCCATGCGCCTTGCACAGCGCATAGACCGCGTCGGATACGGCGGCAAAGACCTGCCGGTCCTTGTTTTCATCCAGATCGAGCGCCGGCCGGACATGCAGGCATCCCACGTCGATATGCCCGTAAACGCCATAGGCCAGGCCGTGCTCGCGCATCAGCGCGTCGAAGGCGTCGACGAACGGCACGAGGTTTTCCACGGGGACGACGCTGTCTTCGATGAAAGCCACCGGACGCCGGCGTCCCTCCCGCTTGCTCAGCAGCCCCACGGCGGCGGCGCGCACGTTCCAGAGGCGTTTCTGCTCGTCGGCGTCGCGGGTGACATAGCTGCCCACGACACCCGGCAGCGTGGCCAGCGAAGCGACGAAATATTCGACCCGCTCATCGAGGGGCTCGGCCGCCTCGCCGACAAATTCGACGAACATGTGGGAAACCGTTTGCCCCCCCGCGCCCTGCACCGCAGGCGGCAGGCCGCCGGTCAACCCTGCCTCGCGAGCGAGGCGGGCCACCCATTCATCCATGATTTCAATGGCGAGCGGGTTATGATCAAGCAGGCCGGCGCTGGCCGACAGCGCCTCGCGAAAACTGGCGAAAGCGACGACGACGAGCCGCTTGTACCGGGGCAAAGGGGTCAGCCGGACGCGGATGCGGGTCACGAGGCCCAGCGTACCCTCGGCGCCCAGCAGCAGCCGCCACCATTCGAGCCGGTTGCCGTCCGGCCGCGCGCGTTCGAGATCGTAGCCGGTGAAGCGCCGGTTGAGCCGCGGCGTATGGGCGATGAGCGCGTCGCGTCCCGCGTCGCATGCAGCAGCCAGCGCATCCAGCATCGGCCCGGCCCAGGGCGGGGCAGGCTCGAGGCTGGAGAGGCGTCTTCCCCCCTCGAGCACCACCGACAGGCCCAGCACATTGTCGCTGGTCTTGCCATAGAGGCGCGAACCCTTGCCCGACGCGTCCGTGCTTACCATGCCCCCGATGGTGCAGCGGCTCGCAGTCGAGGTATGCGGCGCAAAGAACAGGCCCTTGTCGGCCAGGGCGGCGTTGAGTTCATCGAGCACGATGCCGGGCTCGACATCGGCCCACCCTTGTTTGACATCGACCGCCAGCAGCCGCGTCATGAAGCGCTGGAAATTGACGATGACGCCCCGATTGAGGCTCTGCCCATTGGTGCCGGTGCCGCCCCCGCGCGCGGTTACCGGCAGGTCGCGAAAGCGGGGTTCGGCCAGAACGGCCAGCAGCAGGATGACGTCCTGCTCGTCGCGCGGCGCCACCACCAGGTCGGGCGTCAGCTCATAAACGCTGTTATCCGTGGCCACGGCCGCCCGCGCGGCGTGATCGCCCGCAATGTCGCCGCGAAAGCCTTTGTCGAGCAGGGCCTGCCGGAGCGCCACGACCTGGTCGGGCGCTGCCGGTAACGGGACGGATTGATGGCTCGAAACGGACATGGCCAGATTGAAGCACGGACCATAATTTCGTAAAAGTTGAATGTTATGAAAGAGTATTCACGGAAAACGAACATCGGCATTCGCCATTTCAGGGCTGCCATAGCGGTGGCGGAGCTGCGCTCGTTCACCCGCGCCGCCGAGCATCTGCACGTGGTGCCTTCCGCCCTCACCGAAACCATCCGGCAACTGGAAGCCGATAGCGGCGTGGCCCTGTTCGAGCGCGGCGCGCGGCCGATCGCGCCGACTCTGGCGGGCAGCGAACTGGTCGAGCGGGCACGCCGCATCGTCGCCGACTTCGACACGGCCGTGCTGGAAATGCGGCGGTTGGGAGGGCTGGCGCGCGGCTCGGTCCGGGTCGGCGTCGCGCCCTCCATGGTGCGCTTTCCGCTGGCACCGGCCATCGCCGCCTTCCGGACGCACCATCCGGCGGTGGACGTGACCGTCTACGACGACATTGCCGGGCAGTTGGGCACGATGGTGCTGGAACGAAGCGTTGATTTCGCCCTGGCCGAGCGCTGGCACGATTCGAACGAGCTCAGCTACGAGCCCTTGCTCGACGACCCCTTCGTGCTGGTCTGCCACCGCGCCCACCCCCTGGCGGGCCGGCCGGCCGTCGCGATCGCGGACATTCCCGCAGACGACATGATCATGCTGGCGGGCCATACGGGCATCGGCAAAATGCTGGCCGCCGACGGCATCCTGCCGCCGCGCTTCGGCCAGGCGACCCTGCGGGCCCACAGCACAATCTCGCTCCTCATCATGATCTCCCAGGGCATGGGACTGACGCTGATGCCCCGACTGGCCGCCTCAGCCCTGCAAACGCCCAACATCGTCGAGGTGCCGCTCGCCGACCTCCCGCTGGAGCGCCAGCTCTGCATCGTCCGAAACGCCCGCACCAGCCTGACCCCGGCGGCAACCAGCCTGCTCGACTGCGTAAAAACCGTGCTGACGTCGGATCCGGCCGAGAATCGCTGAGTTCAAAGAATCGAAGGCTCGGCTCACTGGAGTAGCCTTCGTGTTCAGGGCTCGCCGCCCTCCAGCCAATCCATGAAATCGCCAAAGGCGGCATCGACATCGAAACGGGCTGTCGGGCCGAATTCTTCGGCAAAACGGCTGCCCGAAAGCACGCCACCATCATTGGTGCCATAGAGTTCGACATTACCCGCGCCGCCGATTTCAAAACGGAATTCGGGAAAGCGTTCGGCCAGCCGGATACACCACTGACTGAGCGGCCATACCGATTGCGGCCCCAGATTGTAGTCAGGGAAGCGCGGTTCGTTTTCGGTCCGGGCCAGGGTAATGAGGGCCGCCGCCGCATCGCGCCCATAATGCCAGTTGCTTTTCTTGTCGCGCGCCAGCACCGCGGTTTCGCCCGTCCGAGCCATGAGGGTGAGTTGGTGAATGGGGCTCAGGGTATCGCGATAGCCCGAACTGTGCTCCCAGGGCCCGAAGGCCGTTGCCACGCGCCCGATGACGAAGGGCAACTCGTTCAGCCTGCAGATGCGGCTGACAATGACTTCGGCAGCGGCCTTGCCGATACCATAAAGGGTATCCACACGCTGCGGATGGCTTTCTTCGATCAATAGGCCATCGGGCAGGTCCTGTGCCGAATAGACACCCGCGGAGCCTACGAGAACAAAACGTTCCAGTCCTTTATTGGCCGCTGCCGTTGCCGCTGCCGCCGCGCCCACCAGATTGACGTCGACGATCAAGGGGCCGCTCTTGCGCTCGCGCTCGGCATTGGAGGTGATCACCGCAGCGTGGATCATCCGGCGGACACCGTGGGTGGCAATGACCTGCTCGAGACCGATCTGGTCGCGAACATCGCCCTGCACGAATACCAGATTACCACTATCGGCCAGGCGCTGTTGCCGGGCGGAGGGCACCACATTGCTCAGTGCAACGACGTTCTCGCCCAGGCCAACCAGTTGCTCGACGATATTGGTGCCGATGAAGCCGGTGGCTCCGGTAACAAGATAGGTCATGCCGCGCCTTCCAGGGTCGGGGGGTGGTGCTCGATCCAGTGATTGGCGATATCGATCCGGCGCGCCACCCATACATCGTCAGCTGCCGCCACATGATCGAGAAATTTTTCAAGATCGGCAGCCCGGCCCGGACGGCCGACAATACGGGTATGCAAGCCGATGCTCATCATCTTGGGCCGATCGGCGCCCTCCCGCCGCAGGAACTCGAACGCCTGGATGAGATAGGCCGAAAAACTCTGCGAATTGAAGCCATAGGGGCTGACATAACGGCCATCGTTATTGTCTAGCGTATAGGGCACCACCAGATGATTTTTACCTTCGACCCGGGTCCAGTAAGGCAGGTCGTCGCCGAAGGAATCGGCGTCGTAAACAAAGCCGCCCGCCTCCACCAGAAGACGCCGCGTATTGGCGCTCATCCGCCCGGTATACCATCCGGTGGGACGGCTGCCGGTCACTTCCTCATGGATGCGGATCGCGTCGGCAATATGCTGACGCTCCTGTTCTTCAGGCATTTCCGCATAGTGAATCCAGCGCAGGCCATGGGAGGCGATTTCAAAATTCGCCTCCCGCATGGCGGCGACCGCTTCGGGATTTTTCTCGAGTGACTTGGCGATGCCGAAGATGGTGACCGGCAGCTTGCGCTCGGTGAACATGCGATGCAGCCGCCACCAGCCGGCGCGCGTGCCATACTCGTACTGCGTTTCCACACTGATATTGCGGATATTGTAGAGCGGCGCAGCGGGCTCCTCGGTAAGCCAGGCCTCGCTGTGCTGATCGCCATGCAGCACCGAATGCTCGCCACCCTCTTCATAGTTGATGACAAACTGGACGGCCAACTTGGCGCCGCCCGGCCAGGCGGCGTGCGGTGGCGTGCGACCATGTCCTTTGAGATCCCGCGGGTACATTTCTCATCAACTCCTTCAGTAAGCCAATGCATGCATGCCTGCTGCAAGCACCTTGATCCCCTCAACGATATCCTCGATCGAGGAAAATTCATCGGGGGTGTGGCTGCGACCATCCTTCGACCGCACGAAGATCATGGCGACCTTGGCGATCGCTGCCATCTGCTGGGAATCGTGGCCGGCGCCGCTGGCCATGGTGAGCGTCCTGACACCCTGTTCGGCGGCGACGCGCTGTAGCGTGCTGACGATCCGGGGGTCGGATGGGGCGGGCTCGTGGTCGATCTGCACGTCCCACTCGATTTCGAGGCCGCGCCGCGCGGCCACTTCGCGCATCATGCCTTCGTGCGCCGCATAGAGTTCTCGGCGCTTGTCGGCGCGTGGATGGCGCGCATCGATGGAAAATTCGACCGAGGCCGGAATAATGGCGGGGAAGTTCGGCGACACCACGGCGCGGCCGACAGTGGTGACCGCAGGTCGCCCCATGCGGTGTGCCGTGTTGACGACGCCGCTGGCGATCTCGGCAAAGCCGGCCATAGGGTCGCGCCGGATATCCATCGGGAAGCCGCCGGCATGGTTCTGCGTCCCCTTGATGCGAACATTATAGTGACGAATGCCGGTGATCGCGTCGACAATGGCGACGGGCAGATCTTCCTGCTCCAGAATAGGACCCTGCTCGATATGCAGTTCGATGAAGCTGTCGATATCGTTGCGTTGCGCTTCGGGGATGCGCGCCGGGTCGAGATCGACGGCACGCATGGCGTCGGCCATGGTTTCACCACTGAAAGCGATGGTATTGTCGGGATCGGTGGCCGAAATCCGGCCGGTAATGCCGCGTGAGCCCCAGTAATTGGCGCTGGGGAAGCGGCTGGATTCTTCTTCGCAGAAGGCAACGGCTTCGAGCGTGCGTTTTGGCTGGCCGAACTGAGCCTTGAGCGCCCGCAAGGCGATCATGGCCGCCAGAGCGCCGAGCGCACCGTCATAGCGCCCGCCGGGAGCCTGAGAATCGATATGGGAGCCGGACGCAATTGACTTGCCGCCTTCCGAGCCCTTGAGGCGACCCCATACATTACCGACCGCATCGCGATGGACATCCAGGCCCGATTCCTCGCACCACGCCGCATATTGGTCCGTGGCAGCCACCCATTCAGGGGAATAAACCAGGCGGGTGACACCGCTCTCGCCGACCCGGCCGAATTCGGCGAGTTCAAAAACAAAGTGCCGAACCAGTTCGGCGTCGATCTCGATTAAGGTGCTCACGATACCTTTCCTGTGCCGGGTCCTCCGGCGCTGTAACGTTGATTGATGGCATCGGCTTGAGGCAGCAGGCCGGATGTCTGTTGACGTTACCCAGTTTGAATGATCCCAGAAAACGATATTAAACTGCCCTATTGCATCAGAAAGTTTGAACTATTACCCATGAGGTGACAGTGGAGGCGGACGATGAACCTGCGGCACCTCGAAACATTTTTATGGGCAGCGCGGCTTGGCAGCTTCGCCAGCGCCGCACAGAAGCTCAACGCCACCCCTTCGGCGGTTTCGATGCGGATACAGGAGGTCGAGGGGCGCTTGAACGCGGTTCTGTTCGACCGCTCGCAACGCAATGCGCGCCTCACCCAGGAAGGACTGCGCCTCCTGCCCTATGTCGATGAAGTGATGCGCTCGTATCAGCGCTTGATGGAAGCGGTTGCACCCGACGCCGAGATGGTCGCCGGATATGTTAGGCTGGGCGTCACCGAGAACGTCGCAGTCACCTGGCTGGCCAGCATGATCAAGGCACTCAAGCAGGATTACCCGATGATCCAGATCGAGCTCGAGATCGGCATTTCCCACCTGATGGAGGAAAAGCTGAACCAGCGTACGCTGGATATGGCGCTGGCGGCCTGCGAACTACCGCCGTCCAAATATCATTCAGTGCCGCTGCAAAGTATCGATTTCCGCTGGATGTGCAGCCCCGGGCTCGCCGGCGTCCCGGATGTCCTGACCCCGGACGTGATGGCCGATCTGCCGATTCTTTCGGTGACACGCGAATGGCAGGCCAGCGGCGCGCATCTGCGATGGTTCACCGAGAACAAGGTGCACTACCGCAATGTAACGATCTGCAACACGTTCCGTACCACCGCATCCATGGCCATTGACGGCCTCGGCCTGGCGCAGCTTCCCGTGCGCCTGTTCCAGGAGGAGGTGAAGAACGGCCTCCTCACTATCCTGAGGGCGGAACCTGAAATTCCGCCCCTGGAAATCCTGGCAATTCGCCCGGCCGGGGATGACTCCCCGGTCTATCGGGCAATCGAGGCTGCGGCACGACAAGCCGCCGCCGCCCATTGACCGGTCAGGGTTTGACGGCAAAAACCTGAATTTCAACCTTCAGGCGCGGATCGGCGAGCTTGGCCTCGACACAGGCGCGCGCCGGCTGATTGCCCTGCGAGACCCAGCCATCATAGACGCTGTTCATTGCAGCAAAATCACCGATATCGGGCAGCCAGATATAGACATGGGTGACATTGGATTTGTCCGTCCCCGCTTCGGCGAGAAGCGCGTCGATCTTGGCCAAGACCTGCGCGGTCTGCCCCTTCACATCGGCGGAAGAGTCGTCGGCGACAAGGCCCGCCAAAACAACGGCACTCCCGCCAAGGGGATAGGTTACCATCTGGCTCATTCGGGCATTGGAATGGTGTCGGCTAATCACGATGAGGGCTCCTAAAGTGGTGTGGAGCCTCCCCATACAAGCTTGCCCCGCCGCCCGCTATCGCAAAGAAATCGCCAGCGCTCCCCAGCAAAGCTGATGATGGGAGGGTTTTCGATGTTCAAAAAAAATGATGTGATCGGTAAATGTATTTCAGCTTGTCTTAATTAGTTCCTCATCCGAACCTATCGAGCCAACGGGGTGGAACCAGGGTTCTCGTGAACCACAACACTCATGTTCAAACGGGAGGACAATAAATGGAATACATTCGGGCAACCGATCTCGCCCATTGCAGCGCCGGGCGGAAAGCCGGGGGATGGCTGGCCGCGCTGGCGATGTCGGCAGTGGTCACCACGACCATGGCCGGCACGGCCTTTGCACAACAGGCCTATGTCCCGGCCGCGGCAGAACCCGGGACGGATATTCCCCAGGCCACAGTCAGAATGGGCATTCTGCCCTACGCTGATGGCTCGTTCCCGATCATCGGCGTCAAGCAGGGATACTTCTCGGATGTCGGGATCACCATCTCGCCCGAAAACGGCACGACAGTCACCGAGGAACAGGCCCACACGCTTCTGATGCGCGGCGATCTGGACGTTACCCACGGCTACCCGCCCAATTTCCTGCCCACCTACCAGAATTCACGGGTGGTCAAGCAGATCATGTTCCACGACGTCATCGTCGCCGGCTGCATGCTCGCCGCACCCGAACTGAATCTGAAGGGCTTCAAGGACTATTTCGCCGAAGGCATGTCCTTCGAAGACGCCATTGCGGCGGCCATGGCCCCGGTGCAGGGCAAGGAGCTGTCTTCGACCCCCGTGGCCAATGAGCGGCTATTCGAGAATACCATTACCCAGCTCTCCGGCGTCACCTGGATCCCCAAGATCCTGGACGATCCCAACATTCTGGTCTCGGCCAAGGCGGGTCAGATTGAGTTTGCCCACCCCTCGGGGGCGCCGGTGGTGTTTTCCCTGCTGCAGTCGGGCTGGAAGGCGCTGGTTTGTCTTGACGATCTGATCGCCCATGGCCCCAAGGGCGAAGACTCCCCCATCCTGCGCTCGATCACCGCGGTCGGCGCCGAGGCCAATGGGGACTGGGTCAACAGCAACCCGAACACGGCTCTGCGCTATATCTCGGCGGTTTGGCGGACTATCGATGCGGTCACGGCCGATCCCTCGCTATACGATATCCAGGCACCCGTCTTGAACAGCATCGCCGGCACCAGCCTTACCGGCGAGGATCTCGCCGGCACCGTCAAGCTGTTCCACCCCTATATTCCCTATGGGGAAAACACCCAGTTCTACACCGACGAGCAGTCATTGTTGAACTACAAGCCGCTCTACGAGCAAATCATCGGCGCCTTTGCCGAAAACGGCGTCGTTCCCGAAGATGTGACGCCGGACGAGTTCGTCTGGGGCGGCAAGCTCTGGCAGCAGCTTGAAGACTATCGGGCCAAGACGGACGAAATCTTCGCTGGTCTTGATGAGGCCACGCTCTCCGAAGAGAACAAGCAGCTTCTTGCCAAAGCACGCGAGTTCTATGGCTGGCATGACTATCTCGATGCCTATCGCCTGGCGCTGGCCATTACCGAATAGGAAAAGCGTTGATCCACGCTCAAAAAGACACTGCCAAGCGGAGCCCGGCTGACCCGGGCTCCGTTACCCAATCCGGGGTTTCGCCATGGCGGGCCCTTTCTGCGCGGCTGCGGTTCGACCCTTTGTCGGTGCTCGGCCTGCTGTTGATGGTAGGGATCTGGTTTGCACTGCTTCCGATCACCCCGCGATCAGCGTTGCCGACGCCATGGGGCGTCATCGACGCCATCATCCAGAAATTCTGGTACCATAAGACCTTCGCCTTCTATGGCCTGATCGATAACGGGTTTTTCAGCGCACTGGTCTACACCATCGAAAACGTGCTGATGGCTGTGGTGATGGGTGGCGCCATTGGAATTGTTGCCGGCCTGGTCACTGCACGCTCCTCTTTGGCCCGCGCGGCGCTCGATCCGATCGCTTTGACCCTCGGCACGATCCCGATCATCATCGCTTCGCCCTTCCTGCTGCTCTGGCTGGGCGGCGACCGGGCCAGCGCCGTGTCCACGGTTGGCTTTTACGTTGCGGTGATCCTCTACACCTATGCCCAGCGCGCGGCGGACAATCTCAATCCCGTCTATGAATCCGCCGCCAGAACCTTCGGCGCCTCGCGCGGCCGCATCCTGCGCGACGTGCTTTTGCCCGGAACGCTGCCGGAAATCCTGGGTGGCATCCGTATTGCCCTGGCCGGCGCCTGGGGGCTGGAAGCGATTGTCGAATTGCTCGCTTCCCAACGCGGGTTAGGCAAGCTGATCCGCAGCATCACCGCCGTGTCCGATGTCGAAAGCCTGTTTGCCGCGCTATTGCTGCTGGCCCTCACCGCCGCTGCGTTCGACGCAATTGTCGCCACACTCTTTGCCAGGATCACCCGCTGGCGCTCAGGGCCGCTCAATGGCCAAGTAGGGATGAACTGATGTCCGTTGCAAACCAGACCGCCCTCGAAGCGATCACCGTATCCCGCGTCTATACACGCCGCGATGGCAGCATCATCCAAGCGCTGTCCGAGGTCGATATCGCCATTGAGGAAGGTGAATTTGTCTGCATCGTCGGCCCTTCGGGCTGCGGCAAGAGCACCCTGTTGCAGCTCTGCGCGGGGCTCGACCACCCCACCAAAGGCTCCATCCGCACCCACGGCGTGCCTATTTCAGGGCCGGGGCCGGATCGCGGCGTGGTATTCCAGAAGGACAGCGTGTTCCCGTGGATGAGCGTTCTGGACAATGTCGAATACGGCCTGCGCTGCCGCGGCGTTCCAGCTGCCGAACGCAGGGCGGCGGCGCTGCACTATCTGGCCCGGGTGGGGCTGGCCGAAGTTGCCGATGCGTGGCCGCGCGAATTGTCAGGCGGAATGCTGAAGCGTGTCGCCATCGCCAGCGTGTTTGCCAACGGCTCGGATGTTCTGCTGCTGGATGAGCCGTTCGGTGCACTCGACTATGTCACCCGGCACAAAATTCACGATGTGCTGCTCGAATTGTGGAACGAGGTCGATCGCGCCAAGCGAACGGTACTGTTCGTCACCCATGACGTTAACGAAGCGTTGACACTTGCCGACCGGATCCTGGTGATGCGTGGTGGAAAAGTGGTCGACAACATACGGGTCGAGCATGGCAGGCCGCGCGACGATGAAACCCTTGCCGAACCCTCCATGATTGCCATCAAACGCACCCTGCTCGAGCATCTCGGCATCGGCCACGCCTCCCACGCGCTCGAGAATGCCCAATGACGACATCGTGGACACATCATCGGGATCGATTGATCGCGCTCAGCGTGTTTGCCGTGTTGGTGCTGGGCTGGCAGGCCCTGTCCTATGCGTTTCCGCAGGAGATCGTTCCCGGGGTGCCGCTGGTCCCCGGCTGGCAGGTGGTATTCACTTCCACGCTGAAATCACTGTCGCTTTACTGGCCCGGCGGCTGGGGCTTCGGGTCGGTTGCCGCAGGCGACAGCCAGAGCTACCAATACGCATTCCTCGCCATCATTTTTCATAGTGGTGCAACATTCCTGCGTCTCATTGTCGGATTTGCCGGCGGAGCACTGCTCGGATCGCTTCTCGGTCTGGCCATTTCGTGGTCGCCTTGGGGGCGCCGCATCGTCAACCTGCCGATCCAGTTCCTCCGGGTATTGCCGCTATTGGCGCTTATCCCCCTGTTCCAGATATGGTTCGGCCTGTCCTTTATCGGCGAAGTGAGCTTCGTGACCTATGGCGTCGCGGTTATCTTCTTTGCAGCAGTGGTCAACGCGGTCGGCAACGTGCCGCAGGTTTTCATAGAAAACGCCCGCACCTTTGGTGCCAGCCGCTGGCATCTCTATCGGACGGTTATCCTGCCGGCAATTCTGCCGGAAATGGAGGCGGCCGTCCTGCTGGCGCTCGGCGCCGCCTGGGGCGCCGTGCTCGGATCGGAATTCCTGGGCGCCCAATCCGGCCTCGGCTACATCCTCGTCTACTCCCAGGCCTATGGTTATCTTGACCGGATGTTTTTCGTCGCCTTGCTCGTCGTTTTGTATGCCACGCTGAGCTACTGGATCGCGATGAAGCTTTTTGCCCATATCAACCGCTGGAACAAACTAGCATCATAGCGCCACACGCCCTTCCTCGGCTCCAATCGCGGCGCCTTGGACGAGGCACTGACGTAAAGTGCAGACGTGCGCTCATACTGCCCCATTCTGGAGGGGCAAGGGCGTGGCCGACGCACGAAAAGCGGATACACCAATCGAGGTTCGTGGGAGGCCCGGGCCAGTGCCCGCCTTCTTTATCGGATGACCGCACAAAACTCTATTCGAGCCACCCCCCAGCAGGGCTAGGCGTGCTGGCGGGTGCTGAGGCCGCCGTCTATGGTGAGGCAGCTTGCCGTCATGAATGGACATTCGTCCGAAATCATGAACACCGCCGCCCGCGCGATCTCCTCCGGGCTGGCAATCCGTCCCTGCGGGTGCAGCGCCATAGTCTCCGCTCTGGCAGCCTCGGGGTCCGGCTGGGATTCCCACCAGTCGATGACCTTCTGTGTCGCGACATAGCCCGGCGCGATGGCGTTGACCCGAACGCCGTCGCCGGCGTGTTCGAGCGCCAGCGATCTGGTGAGGCCCAACAGCGCGTGCTTGACGACGGGATAGGGAAAAGTGTGCGGAATGATCGTAAACGCGTGGGTCGACGCGATATTGAGGATGACCCCGTGTCGCTTCTCGATCATGCCGGGAAGCACCGCCCTGGCGCAGAACCAGGCGCCTTCGAGGTTGATGGCGAAGGCGCGGCGCCATTCATCGTCGCTGGTCGCCAGCGGCGGGTGAAACACATTGACGCCGGCATTGTTGACCAGCCCGTCGATACTACACCCCATCGTCGCCGCCGCCTGCCGAAAGCCGTCGGCGACACCGGCCGCGTCGGTGATATCGAGGCTGGCCGACAGTAGCTTGCCACCCGGCAATGCACTGAGACCCTCCACGGTTTCGGCCAGGAGCGCCGCATCCCTGTCGATCAGGAAAAGATCGGCGCCTTCCGCCCGGAAATCCGTCGCGATAGCCTTGCCGATGCCCTGTGCGGCGCCCGTCACCGCGATGAAGCGCCCCGCCAGCCGTCCCGCCATGTCACCACTCCGCCACGCTGCCATCGCCGTGCCGCCAGAGCGGGTTGCGCCAGCGATGCCCGGTCTTCGCCGCCTCGATAACGGCCTCTTCGTCGATCTCGATGCCGAGCCCCGGGCCATCGGGAATGGCGACCATGCCATCGGCGTAGGCGAAGACATTCGGCTCGACGAGATAGTCCAGCAGGTCGCGTCCCTTGCCATTGTAGTGAATGCCCAGCGACTGCTCCTGGATGAAGGCGTTGTAGCTGACGGCATCGACCTGCAGGCAGGCGGCCAGGGCGATCGGGCCGAGCGGGCAGTGCGGCGCCAGCGCAACATCGTAGGCCTCCGCCATCGCGGCGATCTTGCGCACCTCGGAAATGCCGCCGGCATGGCTGAGGTCGGGCTGAATGATATCGACGACGCGGCTTTCCAGCACCTGGCGGAAATCCCAGCGCGAATAGAGCCGCTCGCCCAGCGCGATGGGGATCGAGGAATTCTTGGCCACGTCGCCAATGGCGTCGATATGCTCGGACAGCAGCGGCTCCTCGATGAACATCAGGCGGAAGGGCTCGAGTTCGCGGATCAGTGCCTTGGCCATGGGGCGATGTACCCGGCCGTGAAAGTCGACAGCGAGGCCGACATGGGGACCGATCGCCTGGCGCACCGCCGCGACGTTCTCGACCACCGCGTCAATCCGGGCATGGCTGTCGACCATCTGCATTTCTTCGGCGCCGTTCATCTTGAGGGCCGTAAAGCCGAGCGCCACGGCCTCCTTTGCAGCCTGCGCGACTTCGGCGGGGCGGTCGCCCCCCACCCAGGAATAGACGCGGATATGGTCCCGGCACGGGCCGCCCAGCATCTGGTGCACGGGCAGGCCGGCGGCACGTCCCTTGATGTCCCAGAGCGCCTGATCGACGCCGGCGGCGGCACTCATGAGGATAGGGCCGCCCCGGTAGAAAGCGCCACGATACATGACCTGCCAGATGTCCTCGATCCGCGAAGGGTCCTGGCCGACCAGGAAGTCGGCGAGTTCATGCACGGCGGCCTCGACCGTATGGGCCCGGCCCTCGACAATGGGCTCGCCCCAGCCATGGACGCCCGCATCGGTCTCGATCTTGAGGAACAGCCAGCGCGGCGGCACGATGAAGGTCTTGAGCGCGGTGATCTTCACGACTGGCCCCCAAGGATCAGGTCCGCGGCCTTGTCGGCGACGGCCATGACGGCTGCATTGGTGTTTCCCGAAACGATGTTCGGCATCATCGAGGCGTCGATGACGCGCAGCCCTCTGGTGCCGCGCACCCGCAATTGCGCATCCAGCACCGCCATCGGGTCGCCCTCGGCGCCCATGCGGCAGCTGCCGACCGGATGATAGCCCGTCTTCACTGTCCGGCGGCAATGGGCGGCGATAGCCTCATCCGAGGTCACCTCGGCGCCGGGGAAGATTTCGTCCCTGATCAACGCGCGCATCGGCGATTGGCCGAGCACGGTGCGGGCGAAACGGAACCCGGCCATGGTGGTTTGCAGGTCGGCCGGATCGGCGAAAATCTGTGGGTCGACCAGAGGCGGCGCGTCGGGGTCGCTCGAAGCCAGCGTGACCGTGCCGCGCGAACGCGGTTGCAGGAGCAGCGAATTGATGGTGACGCCGTGGCCGGGATCGGCCCCCATGACGTCGCGATCGAGATAGACGGTCGGCACGCAGAACATCTGGATCGTCGGCCGCCCCCCCTCCCCGCTCGGATCGAGAAAGGCACAGCTTTCGACCCCGGTCGTGGTGACCGGGCCCGATTTGAACAGCAGATATTGCAGGCCCGCCAGCAGCATCCTCACGCCCTTGTCCTGGCCGTAATAGCCATAGGCACCGTTGGTGGTGGCGACCACGGGGCACTCGTAGTGATCCTGCAGGTTCTCGCCGACCCCCGGCAGTGCCACGCGCGTCTCGATGCCGTGCCGGGCAAGTTCGGCCTCCGGCCCGACGCCGGAAAGCTTGAGCAGCTTGGGCGTCTGGTAGGCGCCCGCCGCGAGCAGCACCTCGCCGCCGCGCGCCTTGTGGGAGTGGCCTTTGCTGCGCCAGGCGACGCCGATGGCGCGGTCCCCGTCCCACAGGATGGCCTGCACCGTCGCCATCGTGTGCAGGGTGAAGTTGGGATGGTCCATGACGGGTGCGAGAAACGCATCGACCGGCGAGCAGCGGCGCCGGGTCTGCCAGTCAATGGTGTGCTGCATCAGGCCCACGCCGCGCGGGTCGCCATCGTTGAAGTCGGGCGTAAAGGGCACGCCCATGCCCTGCATGGTCTTGAGCCAGGCCCGCGTCATCGGGCTGGTATGGCCGAGGTCGGAAACCTTCAGTGGCCCGCCGACACCATGAGAAGGGCCGCCCAGATGGTCGTTGTCCTCCTGCTTCAAATAGTGCGGCAGGAGGTCGTCCCAATCCCAGGCGCCTTTGCCCTCGCCGCCGATGGCGCGGTTCCAGTCGGCATAATCCTCGCGCTGGCCGCGCATATAGACCATGGCGTTGACCGTGCCGCCGCCGCCGAGCACGCGCCCCTGCGGCACGATCGGCCCCCTGCCGTCCAGTTGCGGCTGCGGCTGGGTGTGGTGCATCTCGAGATAGGTGTCCCGGGCGAGGAATTTCATATAGCCCGCCGGATAGTACATGATCGGATTGGCCCTGGCCGGGCCGCGCTCCAGCATCAGCACCGAAGCGCCGGACGCCAGCAGCCGCGCCGCCATGACGCAGGCGGAACTGCCGCCGCCGACCAGGATGAAGTCATAGGTTCCGGCCGCCATTTCAGCTCCGCTCCACGGTTAAGCGCATGCCGCCCGCCAGCGTCTCGCCCGGGGCAAGGGGAACCAGGCCCCCCAGATCGGCGTGGTTATGGGCATCGGCGAGGTGACTCATCGGTTCAAGCGCGAAGAAGTCGCGCCGATAGGATGAATCGAAATCCTTGTCGGATACAAACAGGAACATGGCCCGGAACAGCGGATCGGCGTCGACACGCAGCGCCAGCCCGCGCTCCGGCCAGGCGATGCGGGCTTCTCCCGACCAGTCCTCGAAGCAGTTATTGACCCAGCGATGCGGCAATTCCCGAGGCTCGGCAAAATCCAGTTCCGCCGGCTTGGCCACGGGATGACCGGGCAGCCAGCCGGGTGCCTCGGTCCACATTCGGCCCGTACGCGTCTCGAGGGTGGTGCCCGGCGTCATCGGGAAATAGGGGTGCCAGCCCAGGCCGAAAGGCATGGGCGCTTCCCCGCTATTGGTCACCGCCAGCGAAAATTCCGCCCCGTCATCGTGCAGCTTCACCTGCTGCACCGCCGAATAGGCATAGGGCAGCGCGTCGCCGGCATAGGCATGGGTAAGCGCGATGAAATCCGCCCCCTCCCTCGTAACGGTCCAGTCGCTGCGCCATCCCTCGCCATGCAGATAATGCGGGTCCCAATCGGTATTGGGAGCGAGCGTATAACTCCTGCCCTCGAAGACGAAGCGATTGTCGCGGATGCGATTGCCGAACGGCACCAGCGGGTAGCAGGCGCTATCGATCGGCGCGGCGTCGTCGGGGGCGGGGCGCAGCAGCGGCACGCCAGCATAATCGAGGCGCAGCACCACCCCGCCATGGGTGGCAACCCGCGCGACGACCGGTCCCGAGGAAAGCGTCAGGGTCCCCATCTCAACCCCGCTGCGCCCCGGAGCGCTTGATGGCCTGGATATTGGCCAGCACGGCCACGACGATGATGACGCCGCGCACGACCTGCTGGATGAACGGATTGATGCCGAGGAGGATCAGGCCATTGCCGATGAGCGTGATGACCAGCACGCCCAGCAGGGTGCCCACCATCGAGCCGCGCCCGCCCGATAGCGCCGTGCCGCCCACCACGACGGCGGCGATGACGTCGAATTCCAGCCCCGAGGCGGCCGTGGCATTGCCCGAGCCGAGGCGGGACAGCAGCAGGATGCCCGAAATGGCGGCCATGGCCCCACCGATCACGAATACCATGATGCGGATGCGGGCCACGTTGATGCCGGCAAGGAACGCGGCGTGGGCATTGCCGCCCACGGCATAGACCGAGCGGCCGAAGGCCGTTTTCCGGCTGATGAACAGAAAGACGACGAACAGCACCAGCATCAGGATGACCGCTGGCGGCAGGCCGAAGAAGGGGCGGTCGAGCGCGTCCACCATGGGGTTGCGGCCAATCGATACCGGCAGCGCATCGGTCATGAACAGGGCCGCCCCGCGCAATGCCGACCACAGGCCGAGCGTCGCGACGAACGAGGGAACGTCGAACCAGGCCCGCAATACGCCCGCGACCCCGCCCAAGAGGCCCCCGAGGACAATGGCGAGCGCGAAGGCCGGCAGGGTCGGGACGCCCCATTGCAGCATATAGGCCAGCATCACCGAAATGAACGCCACCATCGGACCGGTCGAGACGTCGATTTCCCCGGCGATGATGATGAGCGTGGCGGCCCAGGCGGCAATGCCGATCGTGGCGGCGTCGCGCAGGATGTTGATCTGGTTGTTGAAGCTGAGAAAGCCGGTGGCGGTGAAGCCGAACACGGCGTAGAGCACGAGAATGGCCGCGAGCAGGCTGAGCTCGTTCATATGGCCGGCAAGACCCGGGCGGCGCTTCTGGGCAGGGGTGGCAGTCATCGGCTTGTCCTTGTTCATGCGGCCGCGATGCAGGCGGCCAACAGCCGGTCCTGGTCGATATCGGGGGCAACCATCTCTTCGGCGATGCGCCGGTCGCGCAGCACCAGCACACGGTCGCAGACCATGGGAAGCTCTTCCACCTCCGACGACACGAAGATGATGGCCTTCCCCCCGGCCGCGAGTTCCCGGATGATGCGGTAGATCTGCGCCTTGGCCTCGACGTCGACGCCCCGCGTCGGCTCGTCGAGCAACAGCACCCGCGATCCGGCGTGAACCCAGCGGCCGATGACCACCTTTTGCTGATTGCCGCCGGAAAGCGTGCCGATCGGCGTATCGGTGCGCGCGCTCTTTATCTGCAGCCGGTCGATCACGCGTCGCGTGGCCGCCGCGATGCGCGGCGCCGACAGGATGCCGTAGCGGCCGACGCTGCCGAAGTCGGTGGAAACGATATTCTCGTCGACGCCGAGCATCGGCACGATGCCATCGTCCTTGCGGCTTTCGGGGGTGAAGCCAAAACCCTGCGCCAGCATGCCCCGGTAGGTGACGGAGGCCACCTGGCGCTCGTCGACCCGGATTTCTCCCGCCGAAACACAGCGAATGCCGATTATGGCCTGCAGCAGTTCAGTACGGCCCGAACCGAGCAGCCCCGCTATGCCCAGCACTTCCCCCGCGTGCAGGGTGAGGGAAACGTCTTCCAGTTTCGGCGCAACCGCGAGGCCCCGCACTTCGAGGACAACCTTGCCGCGCCTGGCCGGTTCGATGCGGGCTTGCTCGGCCAGGTCGGCGCCGAGCATGAGGCGGACGATCTGGCGCGTATCGGCGCCCTGCACGGGTACCGTTTGGATGATCCGCCCGTCGCGCATGATGGTGACCGTATCGGCGATCTGGCGGATTTCGTTCATCCGGTGGCTGACATAGATGACCGAGATGCCGGCCGCGGCGATGCGCTTGACGGCCGACAGCACCTTCTGGGCCTCGGCTTCGGCCAGCGACGACGTCGGCTCGTCGAGAATGACGAGGCGCGGATTGCCGATCAGCACACGCGCGATTTCGACCAGTTGCCGCTCGGCCGGGCTCAATGTGGCCACCAGCCGTTCGGGCTCGAGATCGACGCCGAGGCGATCCAGCGCTGCCCGGGCCGCGACGGCCATTTCCCTGTGCCGGATCACGCCGGCGCGGCGCGGCCAGCGGCCGAGAAACAGGTTCTCGGCGATGGAAAGATCCATCACCAGGCTCAATTCCTGATAGACCACCCGCACGCCGCGCGCAAAAGCTTCGGCGGCCCGCCCGGAACCCGCCCCGGACAGCACCGCGTCCCCCAGCGTCACCACGCCGGTATCGGGCGTTTCCGCGCCGGTCAGCAGGCGGATCATGGTGGACTTGCCTGCCCCGTTCTTGCCGAGCATGGCGCGAACCTCGCCGGCCCGCATCTCGAAATCGGCGTCGGCCAGCGCGACCACGCCGGGATAGCGCTTCGAGCACCCTTCGAGCCGCGCCACAATGGGGCGGTCGTCCCTGCCATCTTCCGGCTCGGCACTGGTCATGGAAAAGCTCTCCTGATGGGACGGAGCGGCAACACAGATGTCGCCGCCCCGCCTGGCCTCAGCCTATGATATCCGCCTGTTGCGCTTACGGAATACCGTCGGCATGCGCTTCGAGCCAGGCCTTGCCGTCTTCGGAGGAGGCATAAAGATCGATCTCGTAGGGGACCTTGATTTCGGCGGGCGGGTTGCCCTCGATGACATTCATCGCCTGCGCGAAGGCCAGCCGGCCCATGCCCTGGCCGGAAATATCGACCACGGCCTTGATCACGTCGAACTGCTCCAGCTCCTGGGCGATTTCGGTCGTCATGTCGCCGCCGAACACCACCACCTCGCCGACGCGGTTCTGGGCCCGGATGGCACGCGCCGCACCGAGCGTTGCGCCGCCCGCTTCACCGAAGATGGCATCGAGCTCGGGGTTTGCCGTCAGGATGGTGCTGGCCACGGACACCGCCTTGTCGAGGATGGCACCCTCCTGGTTCTCGACGATCTGGTAGCCCGGCACCTTTGCCTCGAGCGCTGCCTCGAAGCCGAGGCGGCGCGTCACGCAGACTTCGACGAACTCGCAGTTGAGAATGGCGATCCTGGGCTCGGCAATGCCTTCGGCGACAAAGTAGTCGGCGGCGACCTGGCCCAGCCGGTTGCCGAATTCATAGGGGTCGCCGACGGCATAGGCCGACACCAGTTCCTGCTGGTCCTCGTCGCTGAGGCAGGTATTGTAGCAGATCACCGGAATGCCCGCGTCGTGCGCGCGCTGGATCGAGCGATACGATCCATCGGCCGAAACGGGCGAGGTGATGATCGCTTCGACGCCCGCGGCGATGAGCGTGTCGATGAAAGAGCTTTCTTTCGAGACGTCGCCCTGGGCATTGGTCTCGATGACGCTGAGGCTCTTGCCCGCCTCGGCGGCGGCATCCTGGATGCCTTTGCGCACCCCGGCATAATAGCCCTGCGCGTCCATGTAGATGGCGCCGATCTTGACTTCCTGCGCCTGGGGGGCGCTCGCGCCGATGACGGCGAGGGCAAGCCCCAGCGCCGCGGATTTCGAAATGTTCATGGGATCCTCCATATCCGAGGCGGCGACCATCAGATAAATATGACCATATGTCAACATAAAGCATATTTATTACCCCCTGTACTTGCCCGATGGGATGGCTAAGTATGACCAGCAGGCAGTTTCAAACGCATGGAGCGATATGAAGAATCAGCCCAGAATGCGCGCCACGGTGGCGACGGATCCCGATCAGAGGACGCGCAAGGCGATGACCGGCGTGCTCAGCGAGCTGGTGGAAAACGTCGTCTCGGGCACCTGGCCGGCGGGGGAGCTCCTGCCCGCCGAGGAAACGCTGCTGGAGCATTTCGGGGTGAGCCGCCCTACCCTGCGCGAAGGCCTCCAGCACATGGTGGCGCAGGGGCTGATCCGTTCCCGGCCACGGGCGGGCACGGTGGTCCTGCCGCAATCCAGCTGGAACCTGCTGGACCCGTTGGTCCTCGAGGCCGCGCTTCGCCACGTCCGGGATCGGAAGTTTTATGACAATCTCATCGATGCCCGGATGCTGATCGAACCCGAGGCTGCGGCGCAGGCGGCGACCAACGGCACGCCCCGTGCCCTGGCAACGATCGGCGCGGCCTTTGCCGACATGGTCGAGTCGGAGGGCCGTGACACCGAAAGCTGGAGCATCGCCGACCTTACCTTCCACACCGCCATTATCGAGGCGTCCGACAATTGGGTCCTGCGCCAGTTCATCGTCGCTATCCGTGCCGCGTTGATGACGAGCTTCAGAATGACCAACCGGGCGAGCCAGTCGCACGAACAGGCCATCGAAATGCACCGCAAGGTGCACGACGCCATCCAGCGCCGCGCCGCCCCCGCCGCACGAACGGCAATGCAGGACCTCATCGGCCTCGCCCGCATCGATATGGACCGCACCCTGAGCTAGATCATCTTATTAACGGGCGGTATCAGCGCCTCTCTCGCGACCTGCCTCTCCTTTTTGGGGCCCCGTGAACTCGTGGTAGTTGGGCGTCGTGAAGTTGATGCCTTGGCCCCGCCGCCGACAACCGCCGGCCCGCCTTCCAGCGCCTGCCGACCCTCACGGGGTCGGCGTGCCGAGGCGGATGACGTGATAGGAGAGCGGCGCCAACTGACCGCGGAGCACGCCGTCTTCGAAGCCGATTCCGGCGCCCTGGCGGGGGCAGACGGCGTCGGGGCGGTCCTTGCCGTTGGTGGCCCGCAGACCGTGGCCGGCCATGACTTGGTGGTCGATCACGTCAAGGCCCGCAAAGCCCTGCAGGGTGACGCGAAGGTCCATGGCGTCGGTCAGGTGGCGGTTGACGACAAAGAGCGTCACCGTGCCTGCCGCTTCGTCGTGCACCGCGGCGACGTCGAGATATTTGACGTCGGACGCCGCGTCGCAGTCGTAGGTGGGGCAATCCACGCTGGCGCGCAGGGCGGTGCCGCGCCCATAGAGTGAGGCGAACTGATAGGGGTAATAGATGGTCTGGCGCCAGGCGGGACCACCCCGCTCCGCCCGGATGGGGGCGATGACGTTCACTAGTTGCGCGATGCAGGCAATCTTCACCCGGTCGCTATGGCGGATGAATTCGTTCAACAGGCACGCGATCAGCAGCGCGTCTTCGAAATTATAGTCTTCCTCGAGGAGGTCGGGCGCCTCCGGCCAATCCCACTGCTTCCAGCGAGCCTTGTCCGCCTCGCGCTTGTGATACCAAACGTTCCACTCGTCGAAGCAGATATAGACGTCATTCCTGGCGCGCTTCTTCGCCTTGATGAAATCGATGACCCCGCCGATGGTATCGATATAGCGCCCCGTCTCCTCGATTTTGCCGAAATAGTTGAGGGTGTTCTGGCTGGAGTTGCCGAAATATTTGTGAAGGGAGATGTATTCGACGTTTTCGTAGCACTCGTCGAGCACCTGCCGCTCCCACTCCGGATAGGTCGGCATCGCGTCGTGGGAGGAGCCGCAGACAATGGCCTTGATACCCGGATCGACGGCCTTGAGCGCCTTGGCGGTCTGGTTGGCGAGGCGCCCATAGTCGCTGGCCTCGCGGTGGCCGATCTGCCAGGGGCCATCCATCTCGTTGCCGATGCACCACATCTCGACGCCATAGGGGTCCGCGACGCCGTGCGCGCGGCGCAGATCGGACCAGTAGGTACCCTGACGGTGGTTGACGTATTCCGCGAAATTGGTGGCGTCTTCGAGCCCGCGCGTACCCAGGTTGACGGCCAGCATCATCTCGATGCCGGCATCCTCGGCCCATTGGGCAAACTCGTTGATGCCGACCTGGTTGGTCTCCCTGGTGCGCCAGGCCAGGTCCAGCCGCGTCGGGCGCTGTTCCTTGGGGCCGATGCCGTCTTCCCATCGATAGGCCGAGACGAAATTGCCGCCGGGATAGCGGATGGCCGGCACGTTGAGGGCGCGCACCAGTTCCAGCACGTCCTGCCGGAAGCCCTTGGCATCCGCCCGGGGATGGCCGGGCTCGTAGATGCCGGAATAGATGGCACGGCCCATATGCTCGATAAAGGCGGAATAGAGCCGGTTATCGATAGCCGAAATCTGAAAATCGCTATGCAACGTAACTGTGGCGCGCACGGCCTCGTTCCTCTGGAAAGTGCATTCCACAGGGGAATGCGCGGGTTGAAGTGAAAGTCCCTGCGGGCGGCCTCGCGGCGCCGGGAACGCCTAGCCCTTGACGGCGCCGACGGTCAGGCCGCGGACCAGATGCTTTTGCAGGAACACCATAATGATGACGATCGGCGCCATGATGCCCACGGCGGCGGCGGCGGAAATCGACCAGTCGGTCACCGCCTCGCCGCCGAACGAGGCGATCGCCACCGGCAGGGTGCGGGTCTGCACCCCGGTCAGCACCAGCGCGAACAGAAATTCATTGTAGGACAGCAGCAGGCTGAACAGGGCCGCCACCACCAGTCCCGGACGGGAGAGGGGCAGAATGACCTTCCAGAAGATCTGCCAGGTGTTGCAGCCGTCGATGGCGGCGGCGTCGTCCAGGTCCCTCGGGATATCCATGAAAAACGAGTGCATCAGCCAGATGGTGAATGGCTGGTTGATCGCCACGATCGCCAGGATCAGCAGGACATAGCTGTCGATGAGATTGAGATAGGTGCCCATGACGAAGAACGGCACCGCCAGCAGCATGTGTGGAAACATGCGGATGGCGAAGACGCCGAACAGGATGGGGCGGGCCGTCGTCTGCGACAGCCGCGACAGGGCATAGGCCGACATGGTGCCGATGGGTACGGAAATCAGCACCACGCTGAACGAGACGATCAGGCTGTTGACGAGGTAGCGCAGGAAGCCGCGCTGGGTCCAGATCTCGACATGGTATTCCAGCGTCGGCTGGAAGATGAAGGTGGGCGGAATGGTGAAGGCGTCGGCCGGATATTTGATCGACGTCAGCACCGCCCAGATCAGGGGAATGAGGTTGATGAAGGTGAAGATGGCCAGACCGGTGAAAAGCACGATCTGGGTGCGCATCTTGCCTCGGCTGCTCTGCGTGGCCATCAGGCAGCTCCCCGAAAACGACGGTTCATGATGAAAGACAGGGTGAAGATGATGGTGCCCACGATCACCAGCGTGATCACGCCCAGGGCCGAGGCCTTGCCGACCTCGAGCATGCGGAAGCCCAGCTGATAGGTATACATGGTGATGGTTTCCGTGGCCGTGCCGGGGCCGCCGCCGGTGAGGACGTAGATGGTGTCGAAATAGCGGAACACATCCATGAGGCGGATGGAGACGGTGAAGACGATCACCGGCACCAACGCCGGAATGATGACGTGCCAGAGTTTCTGCATCGGACTGGCACCGTCGATCTCGGCGGCTTCGATCACCGCGGTGTCCAGTGTCTGCAGGGCCGCATAGAGCATGATCATCACGAAGGGCGTGAACAGCCAGGCATCGGCCAGCACCACGGTGAAGCGCGCCCAGAAGCGGTCGCCAAGCCAGTCCGGCGGCATGATGTTGAGCGTCAGCAGCGTCGCATCAATCAGCCCCCAATTGGCCGAGAACAGCCATTTGAGGAACAGCGCCGAGACCACCGGCGTGATGATGTGGGGCAGGAACAGCAGGATGGTGAAGATCTGGGCGTTGCGCGTCAGCTTGTAGACGGCGAGGGCCAGGCCGAAACCGAGCACCAGTTCCAGTGCCACGGCGCTGAAACCGATGCCGATGGTAGTGAGCAGCGAGTTCCACAGCCGCGCTTCGGTGAGCAGCTCGAGATAGTTGCCCAGGCCCACGAAGGTCGCAACGCCGCTACCGAGGAAGAAGTCGAACAGGCTCATATAGAGCGCGTAGCCCAGCGGCCACAGCAAGACGATGCTGAGGAGCAGGAAACTCGGTAAAAGAAAGAGCCAGAGGCCGGGCTGATTTCGCATCGTTCACCATGGCGAGCCCGGCGCCGCCGGGGCGGCAAGAGGCTCGAAGTCTTGTTCGGACAGGCCTCTCCGCCAGGCCACCGGGCCCGGCGGAGAGTCGATATCATCTCACTGGTAGTAGCCGCGGCCCGCCAGGAAGGCTTCCACTTCGGCGGCGGCGCTATCCATGGCGGCCTGGGTTTCCAGCTCGCCGGTCACCGCCTGCAGGATATAGCGGGACATGATTTCGCCGGCGTCGAGGAAATCGGGAATGGCCGGGAACGGCACGCCCGTCTGCAGGGCTTCCCGGGCGGCGGGGTACCAGCGATATTTCTCGGACAGCTCGGGGTCTTCGAGCACCGACAGGCGCGGCGGCAGCGAATATTGCGCGCCTTCGCGCATGCTGGCCTGGCTGGCGGCTTCCGCCAGCACGACGAACATCTTTTCGCGGTCCTTGGAGGAGAAGGCGGAAATGGCGAAACCGTCATTGGCGATGCGAGCCCCACCATCGGGCGGCGCGATCCAGTCGATCTTGCCGACGACGCGCGACTGTTCGGGATTATCCATGGCGGCGGCGCGGGTCAGCCATTGCATCCCCATGGCAGCCAGCCCCTGTTGCAGGTTGATGGTAGATTCGTCATTGCCGTGCGCCGTGAAGCCGCGGGCGGCAAAGGCCGACATGTCCTTCATCGCCTCGATCGCCGCAACGTTTGCCGCGCTGTTGAAGACGGGCTTGGCATTCTCGTCGAACCAGCCGTCGCCGAGCGCATTGAGATACCAGTGCGTTTCATTGAGGGTCGCATCGACCGGCTTCATGGTCATGATCGTGCCGGCCATGCGCGGCGAATGCAGCGTCTGGGCAGCAGCGGCGTATTCATCCATGGTGGTGGGCGGCTCGACGCCGGCTTCCGCCAGAACGTCGGCACGATAGTAGAACAGCTCGACATTGGTCTGGATGGGCATGGCGTAGATGTGCCCGTCATACGTCACGGCATCGATGACCGATTGCGGGAAATCGTCGAGCTTGTACTGCTCGCGATATTTTTCCCACAGATCGTCCAGGGGCTCGAGCCAGCCATTCTTGGCAAAGCGCAGCAGCATGGAATCGTTGAGATAGACGACGTCGACCGAATCCGACTGCGAGGACATGGCGATGGAGGCGAGCTCCATCTGCCGGTCGATCGGCATCAGTTCGACATTGACCTCGCCAGCCGGCAGGGCCGCGGCCATCTGGCTGGTGTAATATTCCAGCGCCGGCTGCCGGTGGCTGATGATACGGATGGCTTCCTGGCCCAGCGCCGGGACGGCGGCGAAGAGCGGCGCTGCCGCGACAGCGAGGGCCGCGGGCCGCAGCATTTTTTGCAAGACTGTTTTATTCACGTCACTTCCTCCTCGGGTGATAATTTCTGGTCGGCCTTTGAGAGGGCTCCCGTCAGTTGACGCGGCCGCCGGTCTGGTCGAAGGCATGGACCTGCCGGATTTCGGGGGAGAGATGCACGCGGTCGCCCGGCGCGAGCGGGACCCGCTCGCGCAGCGCTACCGAGAGGGAATGCTCCCCCATCCGTACGATGATGTGGGTTTCCGAGCCTGTCGGCTCGATGACGGCGACCTGCGCCGGCACGCCCTCGGCCGACAGCGCCAGGTGCTCAGGCCGTATGCCATAGGTCGTCGTGGTGGCCGGCAGAGTATCCGGGATCGGCAGGGCGATGCCGTCGGACGTCACGAAGACGCCGTCCCGCACGGCTCCAGCCAGAAAATTCATCGACGGCGAGCCGATGAATTCGGCCACGAAAATATTGCCCGGACGGTCATAGAGCTCGAGCGGCGTGCCCACCTGTTCGATGACGCCGTCGCGCATGACCACGATGCGGTCGGCCATGGTCATGGCCTCCACCTGGTCGTGCGTCACATAGATCATGGTGGTGCCCAGCCGCTGGTGCAGCTCCTTGATTTCGGTGCGCATCTGCACGCGCAGCTTGGCATCGAGGTTCGAAAGCGGCTCATCGAACAGGAACACTTTTGGATCGCGGACGATGGCGCGCCCCATGGCGACGCGCTGGCGCTGTCCGCCGGACAACTGGCGCGGAAAGCGATCCATCAGCGGCGACAGGCCGAGAATTTCGGCGGCTTTCGACACGCGGCTGTCGATTTCCACCTGGTTCGTGCGCTTGAGGCGCAGGGCGAAACTCATGTTCTGCGCGACGGTCATGTGCGGATAAAGCGCATAGGACTGGAAGACCATGGCGATGTCCCGCTCCTTAGCCGCCAGGTCGTTGACCACACGGTCGCCGATCAGCAGATCGCCGGCGGTGATGTCCTCAAGGCCGGCGATGGTGCGAAGCAGGGTGGACTTGCCGCAGCCGGAGGGGCCGACAAGCACCACGAATTCACCATCGGCAATATCCAGCGACACGTCCTTGAGAACCCGCACCGCCCCATAATTCTTTTCCAGCTTGCGAATGGCGACAGGGGCCATTTTACGATCTCCGATGAGGTTCAGGACGGGACATGCAGCATGCAAAGCGCATGCGGGGGGATCACATAGGCGCCCTGCTCGTCCCGCATTGGCGCCTCGAGCGGCGTGACCGCGTCGGGTCTGTCGACCGAATTGAAGGCATCGGGGCTGTCGCCGGAAAGGATCGTGGCGTCCCGGGCTCCGGTCAGCACCTCGCCATCGAGCCAGACTTCGCAGCGCGCCGGCCGGGCCGGATCGCGGTTGACCAGCGTTACCGTCGTGCCCGCTGCGTCCGCGCTGACGAGCGCGTCGACCTGGGCGATGCTGGCGCCCTCGCCCCTGATTTCCGGCCCTTCCACCCGCGTCGACAAAATGCGCTCGCGGATGTGGTCCACATACATCTTGAGAGTGTGGAAAGTGGTGCGGCGGACGATGCCGCCGGCATGGACGAATAGCGGCCCGCGCGTATTGACGCTGGGCGCCATGTTGGCCATGGCCACGATATCGCAATTGCGCAGGCAGGCATTGAGGAAGGCGGCGGAAAACAGGGCGTCCGCCATGGTATAGGTTTCCGGCAGGTCGCTAAGGTCGCGCGCCTTGATCTTGTCGGGATGATTGCCGTTGGGGTGGTGCCAGGCCCGCAAATTCCACTCGTCGAAGGCGATCCTGATCTTGCCGTCAAAGCCGGCGGCACCGATGACGCTGCGCGCCGCAGCGATCATCCTGTCGGGCGAACCGGAATTCAGAATGGCCGTCAGATAGTCGGCGGGCTCGTGCACCTGACTGATGTGATCCCAATAGCCGTGGATGGAAATCAGATCGAGATGGCGGCCCGCCGCCTTGAGCAGCGCCATGGTCCAGTCACTGTCGGGCACGGCGGCGGCCGAAAGCACGATATTCTCGTCGACCCGCCGCATCATTTTTGCGGACTCAGCGACATAGGGCCCCCACTCCGCCACCGTCTTGGCGCCGATCTGCCAATCGCCATAGCTTTCGTTGCCGATGCCCCAATATTTGACCGCAAACGGCTCATCATGGCCGTTCTCGCGGCGCTGGTTAGCGTAGCGCGTCGGGTGCGGGCCGTTGCAGTACTCCACCCAATTGGCCATTTCTTCGGCGGTGCCGTTGCCGCCATTGGTGCAGATATAGGGCGCGCAGCCCACTTCCCGGCACCAGGCGATGAACTCGTCGGTGCCGAAGCTGTTGGGCTCGGCGACGCGCCAGGCCTTGTTGTAGGAAGCGACGCGGTTCGGTCCCACGGCTTCGTGCCAGTGATAGTCGGAAACAAAGTTTCCGCCCGGCCAGCGCATGATGGGGGTACGCAATTCCCGCATGGCGTCGATGACGTCACGCCGGAAGCCGCGATCATCGGCGAAAGGCGAGCCTGGATCAAACAGGCCGCCATAAATCTGCCGGTGAAAATGCTCGATAAAATGCCCGAAAATCATGCGGTCGAAGCTGCCGACCCCGATGCGACGGTCCGCCCATATGCGGGTCTTGTCGTTCATTGTCGCTAATCCCAATGCAGAAAAAATGGATCAACGGCGACCTGGCCCCGGCCAAACGCCCCGTGCAGTAGCGGTGTCAGCCAAAGGCCGACATTGGTCCCAATGACATTGGCTTCCTCCCCGGCCCCGCTGCCATCCAGCGGTTGATAACACGTGTTAGCATAGATTACGGTTGACGACTGTCAAGGGGCAAACACGCTATACCCACGTGATGCCGCCGCTGCGTTGGCCGGGGTCGAGGAGAACGGGATGAAGAGAGCCACCAGCACCGATGTCGCCAGGCTGGCGGGTGTCTCGCGCACCACCGTCTCGCTGGTCATCAACGGTGTGCAGGATGCACGACTCAGCGCCGAAACGCGCGAGCGCGTCATCAATGCGGCGCACGAGCTCAACTACATGCCCAACGCGCTCGGTCGCAGTCTGGTACGCGGCAAGACCGACGTCATCGCGCTGGTCATCCGTGACCTGCAGCTGCTCGATGTCGACCTTTACCTGCAGCCGCTGCTCTTCGGCATCGTCCGCCACGCCAATGAAGTCGGTTTCAGCCTGCGCGTGGAAAGCATCGGCAGCAATGCCGGCATGGCGTCGATCGCCGCGCTCATCGATTCCGGCGGCCTAGACGGGATCATCGTCGAAAATCTCAATTTCCGCGAACAGGAACTGGTGCAGCTGATCGAGCACGGTCGCCCGGTGGTCATCCTCGGCTCACAAGGCACGGCGGCGGAATACGCCGTGCAGCTGGACAACATGGCCGCCGCCACCCTGGCGATGGAGCACATTATCGGCCTGGGGCGCCGCCACATCGTGCACGTTCCCTATTCGCCACTCGGCGTTCACTCCACCGACCGGCGCATAGAGGGGTACCAGGCAACGCTGGGCAAATACGGCATTCCCTTCGATCCGGGCATGATCGAGCCCGCCAATTTCAGCCCGGAAAGCGCCTACGACGCGATGAAGAGGCTGCTGCTGCGCTATCGCCACCGGCCGCCGGACGCGCTTTTCGCCGGCAGCGACGCCATGGCCATCGGCGCGATGGGAGCGATATACGACGCCGGGTTCCGGATCCCGCACGATATTGCCGTGGTCGGCGTCGACGATATCGGCCTGGCCGCGTCGGTGCGCCCGTCCATCACCACCGTGCAGAGCCATCCGGAGGTGCAGGGCGACCTGGCCTCGCGCATGCTGATCGAGCTGATCAATGGCCGCAAGCCGAAGCGCATCCAGACCATCGTACCCGAACTGATCGTGCGCGGCTCGACGGTAGAGGGCTACGACCGGGCTCGCTGGCAGGGACAGGTAGAGGGCGCCATCTAGATCGGCGGCTCCTGTCGCGACCCAAATATCGTCAATAAGTGCGGTGCATGCGGAATAACACCTCTTGACCATCTGGCCCGATGCCTTGCGATACTGGGGAGGTAATATTGGAACCGCTCATGCCTGACACCCGCTCCTCACGCCTTGCCGTCCTCATAGATGCCGATAACGCATCGGCCCGGATTGCCGATGGTCTATTTGAAGAGATAGCCAAGATCGGCGAAGCGAGTGTTCGACGCATCTATGGGGACTTTTCCAACTCCCGGTCGAAGGCGTGGGCCGATATATTGTCGAAGCACGCGATCATCCCACAGCAACAGTTCGCTTACACCACCGGCAAGAATGCCTCCGACATAACATTGGTGATCGACGCCATGGACCTCCTGCACAGTGGGCGGTTTGATGGCTTTTGCCTCGTTTCGTCTGATAGTGACTTTACGCGACTTGCCGCCCGCATCCGGGAGCAGGGGGTGGATGTGTTCGGGTTTGGGGAGCAGAAGACGCCGGAAAGCTTCCGGCAGGCCTGTCGCCGCTTTGTGTACACAGAAAATCTGTTGCCTGAGGCCCCGGCAAATGCGGAGCATGCGGGCGCGAAGGGGGCCCCACTTCAGCTGCCCGCTGACGCCGTGCCAATCCTGATGCGAGTCATCGAGCAGATGGACACTGAGGATGGATGGGTGCCGCTTAGCACGGTCGGCAATCGGCTTGCCAATCTGGCGTCTGACTTTGATCCCCGCACCTTTGGGTTTCGCAAGCTAAGCGACCTTGTTCGGCAGACCAACGCATTCGAGCTTGATCATCCGGAAGGTCGAGCCCTTCGCATTCGGACCAAGCCCCAACGCAAGAAACCGCGCCGATAGCGGCCCCATTGCTGTCACTCGTTTGCGTGCGGAACTTCCCAATATACTCACTCTGATCCGGGGGCTCATGCCACCTCCCCGATATTCAGGGGGTCCACCTCAGCCGCCCAGCATGGCGATGCCCTTGCGCAAACGTTCCAGCTTCTGCAGGCCGGCCCGCGTTCGCGCGATATCCAGTGCGGCCATCATGGCCAGAAGCGCCTCAAGCCAGACCATGGTGGCGCCGTGCATCGCCATGCCGCTGCTCTCCCCGCGCGGTACGATGGCGATGAGATCGGCATATTGCGCCAGTTGCGACCGTGCAGAATCGGTAACGAGGGCGACGACACTGTTTAGAGCCAGAGCCTCGGCCATGGCCGCCGATACTTCCGGATAGGGCGCGCCATAGGCGAAGACCAGCATGGCGTCTCCATCGCGCAGGGTCAGCAAGTCGTCCGCCATGCCCGTTCCCGGCGTATGGAGCACGATCGCCTCCCGCCCGTGCCGGCGCAGCATCTGGGCGCCGTAGGCGGCAATATGGGCAGTCGGCCCGAGGCCGAACAGCACGATGCGCGGCGCGCTGGCGAGACCCAGGGCAATAGCCTCTAGCGCCGCCCGGCCCTGCTCCTCCGACAATTCGGCCACGATCTTTGCCTGGGAGGCCAGGGCGCGCTCGAGCACCCGCCTTGCATCGGTACGGCCGACACCGATGGTCTGGCTGAACCGGTCCGACGGCGTGGCAGAGGTCAGGGAAGCCGTGAGCGCGCGCTTGAGGTCGGAGAGCCCGGCATAGCCCAGCGCCTGGGCGGCCCGGACAATGGTGGCGTCCGACGTACCCATCGTGGCACCCAGTTCGCTGGCCGAGCGCGAAATGACCTCCAGCGGGTGCTGCGCGAAATATTGCGCGACCCGCCGCGTCGTTCTGGGCAGGGTAGCGATCCGGGCTTGCAGGCGCGCGGCGAAATCGTCGGTCGTCATGAAAACATCAGTAGCATTTACTACATCTTGCTACGGCCGTGCCGAGATGGCAACGCATCCGGCATGGTTCATCGACTCGTCACCGAAGGTCTGCAATGCGCCGGGGCGGGCCCGTTCGACCTGACCGTGGAGAGTGGGCAGTGCCTGGCCGTGAACGGCCCTTCCGGCGCGGGCAAGAGCCGCTTGCTGCGCATGCTGGCGGACCTCATTCCACACGAGGGACGATGCCGCCTCGACGGCATCGACAGGGCGGCAATAGCGGCGCCGCAATGGCGCCGCCGGGTGCGCTATTGCGCGGCCGAGCCGGGCTGGTGGGCCCCCACGATCGGGGCGCATTTCACCGATCCCGAAAAGGTGCGCCGCACCTGCACGGAGCTCGGGCTGGCCGCGCACCTGCTGGACGTGCCGCCCGAACGCGCCTCCACGGGCGAGCGACAGCGCTTCGCCCTGCTGCGGGGCATGGAAGACGATCCGGCCTTCCTGCTGCTGGACGAGCCCAGCTCGGCGCTGGACGAGGCTTCGATCGCGCTGCTGGAGCGCCTGCTCGAGGCGGCCAGGGACCGAGGCATGGGTCTCGTTCTCGCCTCCCACGACAGGAGGCAGGTAGCGCGGTTGGCCGACGACGTGCTGGAGATCGGCAAGCCATGAGCGGCGGCTTCACCGATATCGAACTGTTCCTGGCGGGCGGGCTGGTCCTGGCAAGCGCGGGCCTGTCGCTGGCGCTCGGGCTGGGCGTCCATCGCTCCCTGCTCATCGCGAGCTTGCGCATGGTAGTGCAGCTGCTGCTGGTCGGTCTGTTGCTGCGCGCCATTTTCGCATCCGGCGCGCCTTGGCTGACCCTTGGCCTGCTCGTCCTCATGGTCGCCGCGGCCAGCTATGAAGTGGGCGCCCGGCAGCGGCGGCGCCTCAGCGGCGGCTGGACCTTCCTGGTCAGCGGCGCGGCGGTGAGCACCGCCACCCTGCTGGTCGCCGCCTTCGCGCTGACCAGCCTGTCGCGCTCGCACGACTGGGCGTCTCCCGAGATCGCCATACCCATTGCCGGCATCGTGCTCGGCTCGGCCATGAACGCCGCCAGCATCGGCATGGCCGCCCTGCTCGACGCCGTAGCCGGAGAACGCGCCGGCATCGAGGCCCGGCTGGCCCTGGGCCACAGCGCACGGCAGGCGTTGGCGCCGCTGCAGCGGCGCGCCATCCATGCCGGAACCATACCGGTGGTCAACCAGATGAGCGGCGCCGGCATCATCACCCTGCCCGGCATCATGAGCGGTCAGGTGTTGGCGGGAATGGATCCGCTCGTCGCCGCACAATCGCAGATCTTTCTGATGTTCCTGCTCTGCGCGGCCTCGGTGGGCAGCATCGTCATCGCCGTGACCCTGACCCTGCGCCGCCTCGGCGACGACCGGCAGCGGCTGCGCCTCGACCGCCTGGAGCCGATGCGATCATGACCGGAAAACCGTGCCGCACGGGCGCGCGGATCGCATTGCCCGCAGGTTCTTCGACTGGACCGATCCGTTCCACCCGCAGGATCGGCTTGCACAGCGGTCGGAGCGATGAAACCGGTCATGATCAATCCCGGGCGAGAATGGCCCGCAACTGGTCGAGGACGATACGGGCGGCGGTCGGGCCGGCATTGTTGAAGAAGGGCTGGTAGTCGACCTCGATGGCACGTCCGGCGCGGACAGCCGGCAGGTCGCCCCAGCCCGGCATGGCCCGGAGCATCGCGATCCCGGCGCCCTGCCCGGCATGGATGATCCAGTCCGCATCGATTGCGGCGATCGCATCCGGCTCGATATGCCGCGACGTCGCGGCAAAATCCTGCGCCGGCGGGCGCACCAGGCCCAGATCGTCGGCAATGGTGCCGACGAAGGAGCGGCGGCCCATTATAGTGATGCGCCGGCCGTTGGCGTGGACGAAGGACACCGTTCCGTCCGTGACCGGGACGGCGGCGGCATCGGCGTGGTATCGCGCGAGCAAGGCTGCCGCTGCGCCAGCCCGGCCCAGGGCATGCGCCATCAGCAGGAAATCGGCTTTCCAGTTGACGCCCTTGCCGCGGGTGACGACGAGAGGCGCAATGGCCGCGAGGGCGGCCCGGCTCTCCTCGTTGCTGCCGGCGGCGTTGACGAAGATCAGGTCGGGCGCCAGGCGCTGCAAGGCCGCCATGTCCGGGGCCTTGCGCTCGCCCAGATCGACCATGCCGCCGAGTTGCCGGGCATGATGGGGATGGAACTGGGAGAGATAGGGTTCGAAGACGCCCGTGCCATGGCCCTGCGTCGCGCCGGCGGGCACGAGGCCCAGCGTGGCCGCACCATCCGCCTGGCCGGTCGAGATCACCGCGATGCGCTGCGGCATACGCTCGATGGTCACTTCGCCCGCCTCATGCCGGAAGGTGCGGGGAAAGACGCCATCGGGAGCGCCGCTTCCGCGCGCATCGGACTCGAGCGGGCTGCCTATGTTCGCGGCCATCGCGTGTCTCCCCAATGCCTTGCGGGGGCCCGTCGCCCCCCCGCCCGGTCGCCTGGACCGGTTGGCGCTACCGGATGGTTTCGGCGATCTTGTCGAGCACGATGCGCGCCGCGGTCGGGCCGGCATTGAAAAAGAAGGGATCAAAATCCACCTCCACGGCCTGCCCGGCCGCAACCCCTTCCAGCGTCGGCCACAGCGGCGCTTCGGTAAGCACTTTCACGCCGTCGCCGCGCCCGGCATAGAAAATCCAGTCGCCATCGGCCTGGTCGAGCAGCTCGACGCTGATATCCTCGGAGGTCTTGTCGAAACGCTGCGTCTCGGGACGGGCCAGCCCAATGTCCTCGGCAATGCTGCCGGCAAAGGACGGCACGCCGAAAATGCGGGTGCGGTCGCCGGTCGACTGCACGAAGGAGACTTCCGGGGGATTGTCGGCCACGCGGGTGGCAAAGGCCCCGGCATCGGCGTGGAACTGGTCGAGGAAGGCCTGCGCCTGCTCGCGGCGGCCCAGCGCGTCGGCGGTCAGCAGATAGATGACCTTCCAGTTCACGCCGGTGGCATTGGTCACCACGGTCGGCGCGATCTGCGAGAGCAGCTCGTACTGCGCACGCTCTTCCGGCGTATCCTTGACGGCGTTGACGAGAATGAGGTCGGGGCGGGCTTCAGCCAGGGCTTCGAGATTAATCTCCAGCCGCAGGCCGAGATCGAGAAGTTCGCCAAACTGGTCGGCAAATTGCGGATAAGCATCGACCAGATAGGCATCGACCAGTTCCGTCTGGCCGGCCCCGCGTGTCGTCGCGACCGGCACGACGCCGACGGCCAGGGCGCTGTCGAACTGGCCAGTGGAGATGATGGCGATGCGCTGGGGCTCACTCTCGATCACCGTCTCGCCCAGGACGTGCCTGACGGTGCGCGGGAACACGCCATCGGCCGCACCGCTGCCGAGATCGATCAATTCGCGCGGGGCGGTATGGACGGCGTCCTGGGCGGAGGCCGTGGTGGACAGCGCCATGATGACGAGCGAAGCGGCGGCAAGGCCGCGCAGGAGAATGTGCATTTGGCAAGCATCCGAGGTGTAGCAGATGCTACTGGTCTAGTGTAAGCTGAGTTTTATTGTCAAATTAATTACCGATTGCTCGTCGCACCCATGGCCGGACCGCAAACGATCGCCCCCGCGGCGGCCACGCCTCCGCTATCCGCAAATCCGGTTCGATCCATCCGGCTCCGCCGGACCCGCCGCACGATCGGGCTGGCCGCCCTCATGGCCGCATTGGGCCTGCTCTTCCTGCTCAGCATCGCCGTCGGCGCTCGGCCGATCGATCCGGCCACGGTCTGGCGGGCGCTCGTCGAGAACGATGGCGGGCGCGACGCGATCATCGTCTGGCAATTGCGGCTGCCGCGCACCCTGTTGGGTTTTCTGGTCGGCCTGGCCCTGGGGCTGGGCGGCGCCATGGTGCAGGCGCTGACGCGCAATCCCCTCGCCGGCCCCGGCCTGCTCGGCATCAATGCCGGAGCGGCCCTGCTGGTGGTGCTGGCCATATCGGTCTTCGGCGTCACCAGCTTTTCCGGCTATGTCTGGTTTGCCCTTGCCGGTTGTGGACTGACCGCGGCGATCGTTTATGCCCTCAGCGGGCGCAGCGACAGTTCGGTGCAGCAGGTGCGCCTCGTGCTGGCCGGCGCCGCCATCTCGGCCTGCCTCGGCGCCGTGACCGGCATCATCACCATGGCCAATTCGCAGACCTTCGATTCCTACCGCTTCTGGGTCGTGGGCTCGCTCGACAACCGCACGCCCGACGTCGCCTTTCAGGTCATGCCGGTGATCGCCGTCGGCGCCGTGCTGGCGCTGGCGCTGGGCGGACGGCTCAACGCCCTCGCGCTGGGGGATGATGTCGGCCGCACCCTGGGGGTCAGGCTTGGCCAGGTCCGGGTTCTGAGCTTCATCGCCATCGCCCTGCTCTGCGGCGCCGCCACCGCGGCGGCCGGTCCGATCGGCTTCGTCGGCCTGATGGTGCCGCATGCCGTGCGGCTGATCGTCGGGCCCGACTGGCGCTGGATCCTGCCCTACAGTGTTCTCACCGGCCCGGTGATCGTGCTGGCCAGCGACATTGTCGGTCGTGTCGTGGCGCGGCCGGGCGAGCTGGAAGTGGGGATCGTCACTGCCTTCATCGGCGCGCCGGTCCTGTTGTGGCTGGTCATCAACCACAAATCGGCGGGACGGCGATGAGCGATCCCAATACGCGCCGCTTGCGGCCGGTCCTGCGCCCCCTTCCGGGCGTCGCCCTGCCCTATCATCCGCGGTCGTTCATGCTGGCGGGGCTGGTCCTGCTGGCCGGTCTCGGCCTTGCCGTCGCGACCTTGCTCACCGGTGAATTCACCATCTCGCCCGCAGAGATCTGGCAAACGCTGCTCGGCGCGTCCGATGACGGCGTCTCCATCCTGGTGGTGGTCGGCCTCCGGCTGCCGCGCATCGTGGCCTGTATCCTGGTGGGAGCGGCGCTGGGCTTGTCCGGCGCGATTTTCCAGGGCCTGGCGCGCAACCCCCTGGCCAGCCCCGATATCATCGGCTTTACGGCCGGTGCCGCCACGGGCGTGCTGGTCCTGATGCTGGTCGAGGGCGCCGCCTTCACCATGAGCCTGTCGCTGGGCGCCATCCTGGGCGGTTTCGGCACGGCGCTGCTGGTCTATCTGCTGGCCCTGCGGCGTGGCGTCCATGGCCAGAGACTGATCCTAGTCGGGATCGGGGTCGGCGCCATGCTCTCGGCCTTCAACGCCTACCTCATCACCCGGGCCGAACTGGAGGCGGCGCAGGCCGCGCGGATTTGGATGTATGGCAGCTTCAACGGCATCGGCTGGGCCCAGGTGCAGCCGCTGGCGCTCTGGTGCCTCGTCCTGGTTCCCCTGGCTCTGTTGCTGTCCCCGCGCCTGAAACTGCTGGAAATGGGCGACGAGATCGCCTCCAGCCTTGGCCTGCCCGGCAACAGGGCCAAGGTCCAGCTTATCCTTGTATCCATTGGCCTCGCCGCCGCCGCCATTTCGGCCGGCGGCCCCATCGGCTTCATCGCCCTGGCCGCACCGCAATTGGCGCAACGGCTGGCCCGCTCGCCCGGCATCGACCTGCTCGCTTCCGCCAGCATGGGGGCGGTCCTGCTGCTTGCGGCCGACCTCGTCGCGCAGCGCCTGATGGCGCCATTCCAGATCCCCGTCGGCCTGGTGACCGGTGCGTTGGGCGGCGCCTACCTGCTCTATCTGCTGGGCCGCGAATGGCGGAAAACGGAATGAACCCATCAGCGGGGCCGGTCGGCATCAGGCACCATCATCGCCGGGCAGCCTTCATGGAAGCGATGCCCCTTGTCCGGGTGTCATAGAGGACCTGCTGGGGTGCCTCACGGTCCACATATCGGAGCCTGAGCCGTCATTACGGTCTTCCAAGTGAGCGCTCACTCAGATAAGGTGAAAGGCATGTTGAAGCCCAAACGTGCCCAGCCCATGAGTCGAGAGAGCCGTCGCGCCGCGATCATGGATGCCACCATCCCGCTGCTGATCGCGCATGGTCAGTCGACGACGTCCCGGCAGATCGCGGAGGCCGCTGGCGTGGCCGAGGGCACGATCTATGCCGTCTTCGAGGACAAGCAAGAGTTGATCGCCGCGAGCGTGAACCGGCATCTCAATTCCACCAGCCTGGTCGACGCGATTGCCGAGATCGAGCCCGGCCTCGAGCTGGCGGCCGTGGTCGAGCGCATCGTCACGCTGACCAAGGCGCGCGCGGCCGATACGTTCGCGCTCCTCACGCTATTGCGCGCGTCGGCAAACGCCGGCCGCCAGGGGGTAGGACGCCCACCGCAACCACCGGGCAGCCGGTTCGTCGAGGCCGTTGGCGACCTGCTGCGGCCCTATGCGGACCAGCTCGACGTTCCACCGCGCCGGGCGGCGCTGGCCATCCGTGCCGCCGCCTTCTCGATGGTGCATCCGCTGGCCAGCGGTGAAGCGCCACTGTCGGCGGCCGAGGCCACCGACCTGCTGCTCTATGGCCTGGCGGTTTCCGGCAGCCGCAAATCGGCAGCCCGCACCGCCCGCCTGCCCCAGCCTGCAAGAACCCATCCGTTTGCATAATCCACCGACGCGAAAGTGAGCCGCGCATGCTGCTTCGTCTGCTGGTCCGTCATCTGTGGCCGTATCGGGCCCTGCTGCTCGGCGTCGTCATCTTTCAATTGCTGCAGGCCTGGGCAACCCTGACGCTGCCCGGACTGAACGCCGACATCATCGACCTCGGCGTCGCCAAGGGCGACACCGGATATATCCTGTCGACCGGCACCTGGATGCTGCTGATCACTTTCGGCCAGGTCGCCGCCACCCTGGTCGCGGTCTATTTCGGCGCCAGGGCCGCCATGTCGACGGGGCGTGACCTCCGCCGCGACATCTTCCGCCGGGTCGGCGATTTTTCGGAGCGCGAGGTGACCGCCTTCGGCGCTCCCAGCCTGATCACGCGCTCGACCAACGACGTCCAGCAGGTGCAGACCCTGGTGCAGATGATCTGCACGAACCTCATCTCCGCGCCTATCCTCGCAATCGGCGGGGTGATCGCGGCCATGCGGCTCGACCTGGGGCTCAGCTGGCTCATCGCGGTCAGCGTGCCGGTGCTGGTGCTCCTGGTGACGCTGGTCGTCACGCGCATGGTGCCGCTGTACCGTACCCTGCAAAAGCGCATCGACCGGGTGAACCTGGTGCTGCGCGAGCAGCTCACCGGCATCCGCGTCATTCGCGCCTTCGTACGCGAGCCGTTCGAGGCCGAGCGCTTCGACGTCGTCAATGCCGAGATCACCGACATCGGCACCCGGGCGGGCCGGCTGATGGCGTTGATTCCGCCCATGGTGATGGTCGTACTCAATGTTTCAAGCGTCGCGGTGCTATGGTTCGGCGCCTTCCGGGTGGCGGACGGCTCGCTCGAGATCGGCACGCTGTTCGCGTTTCTCCAGTATCTCACGCAGATTCTCATGGCCGTGATGATGTCGACGTTCATGATGATCATGGTTCCCCGCGCCGCGGTGAGCGCCGACCGCATCGCCGAAGTGCTCGATACCGTGTCGAGCGTCACGCCGCCCATCGCGCCCGTTACCCGGCTGCGGGCGCACGGCATGCTCGAATTGCGGGAGGTTTCGTTCACCTATCCGGGGGCCGACCAGCCCGTATTGCGCAATGTGAGCTTTACGCTCCGGCCCGGCACGGTTACGGCCGTGGTGGGCAGCACCGGCGCCGGAAAGACCACGCTGGTCAACATCATGCTGCGTCTCATCGACGCCACGCAGGGTCAGGTGCTGGTCGACGGCGTCGATGTGCGCGAGCTCGATCCCGACCTGCTATGGAGCCGCATCGGGCTGGTGCCCCAGAAACCTTATCTGTTCGCCGGAACGGTGAAATCCAATCTGCTTTACGGCAATCCCGAGGCCACCGACGAGCAGCTCTGGCATGCCCTCGAGGTGGCGCAGGCCCGCGACTTCGTCACGACGATGCCCGGCGGTCTGGCGGCACGGATCGCGCAGGGCGGCACGAATGTGTCGGGCGGGCAGCGCCAGCGTCTCGCCATCGCGCGCGCCTTGGTGAAGCGGCCCGAAATCTATGTCTTCGACGACTCGTTCTCGGCACTCGACGTGGCGACGGACGCCCGGCTGCGGCAAGCCCTGGAGCGGGATGCGGGCGACGCCACCCGCTTCATCGTCGCCCAGCGCGTGACGAGCATCATCGACGCCGACCAGATCCTGGTGCTCGAGCATGGCGAAATCGTCGCCCGCGGCACGCATGACGAACTGCTGGCCAGCTCGGACATCTATGCCGAGATCGTCGCCAGCCAGTTGCGAGCAGAGGACACCGCGGCATGACCACCCAGGATCGCAATTTCGAAGCGGGCGATACCGAGCAGGAGGCCGCGCCGCGGCCCGCCCCACCGCCGCCGCGACCGGGCATGGGCGGCGGCCGCTTCGGCAATCAGCTGCCCGCTCGCAAGGCGATCAATTTCGGCCCCAGCGCAAGACGGCTGCTCGGCCGGCTGCGCCCCGAAGCCTGGCCGGTAGCGGGCGTCACCGTGCTGGCCATCGTCGGAGTGGCGTTCAGCGTGCTGGGGCCGAAAATTCTCGGCGAAGGCACCAACATCATCTTCGAGGGCTTCATCTCGGCGCAGTTGCCGCAGGGCGCGACGCCGCAGCAAATCATCGACGGCATGCGGCAGGCGGGCCAGACCGAGCTGGCCGACATGATGGGGGCCATGAACCTGCATCCGGGCATGGGGATCGACTTCACGCAACTGGGCTGGGTCCTGCTCGGGGCGCTGGTCCTTTATGCGCTGTCGGGCCTGTTCACCTGGTTGCAGGGCTATGTGCTCAATGGCGCGATCCAGCGCACCGCCTATCGGCTGCGGTCCGATGTCGAGAACAAGATCAACCGGCTGCCCCTGAGCTATTTCGACAGCCTGCCGCGCGGCGAAGTGCTCAGCCGCGTCACCAACGACATGGATAACGTGACGCAGACCCTGCAGCAGACGCTGTCGCAGGCGATCACCTCCCTGCTCACCGTCATCGGCGTCGTCACCATGATGGTCGTCATCTCGCCCTTGCTGGCACTCGTCGCCATCGTGACCATCCCGCTGACGGTGCTGGTGACGATAGCGGTGACGCGACAAAGCCAGAAGATGTTCGCCGACCAGTGGAAGCATACGGGCGAACTCAATGCGCGCATCGAGGAGACCTTCACTGCCCATGCCATCGTCAAGGTGTTCGGCCGCCAGCAGGAGACCAACCGGGCATTCGACGACAAGAACGCCGAACTGTTCAAGGCGTCGTTCGGCGCGCAATTCGTCTCGGGCATCATCATGCCGGCGATGATCTTCATCGGCAATCTCGTCTATGTGGCGCTCGCCGTGGTCGGCGGGCTCATGGTCGCCACCGGGGGTCTGCGGCTCGGCGATGTCCAGGCGTTCATCCAGTACGCGCGCCAGTTCACCCAGCCGCTGACCCAGCTGGGCTCGATGGCCAACCTGCTGCAATCGGGCGTCGCGTCCGCCGAACGCATCTTCGAACTGCTGGATGCCCGCGAGCAGGCCCCCGATCCGGCTTCGGTGGAATCGCCCCCGGCGCTGGCGGGCGGCGCGCGTTTGACCTTCGAAGGCGTCGCCTTCAGTTACAGCCCGGACAAGCCGCTCATCGCCGACATGAATCTGGTGGCCGAAGCCGGCTCGACCGTCGCCATCGTCGGGCCGACCGGCGCGGGCAAGACCACGCTGGTGAACCTCATCATGCGGTTCTACGAGGTCGATGCCGGGCGCATCACCTATAACGGGATCGACATCAAGCGCATGAGCCGCGACGACTTGCGCCGCCGCATGGGGATGGTGCTGCAGGACACGTGGCTGTTCGCCGGCAGCATAAGGGACAATATCGCCTATGGCCGGCCCGATGCGACCGAGGCCGAGATCCATGAGGCGGCCGTGGCCGCCTATGTAGACCGCTTCGTGCATGCCCTCCCCGACGGCTACGACACCATGCTCGACGACGAGGCGAGCAATATCTCGGCCGGTGAGCGGCAGCTGATCACCATCGCCCGCGCCTTCCTCGCCCGTCCGCAGGTGCTGATCCTCGATGAAGCCACCTCCTCCGTCGACACGCGCACCGAAGTGCTGGTACAGGAAGCGATGCGGCGACTACGCGCCGATCGCACCGCCTTCGTCATCGCGCACCGGCTGTCGACCATTCGCGACGCCGACACCATCGTCGTCATGGAAAACGGCGCCATCGTCGAACAGGGCTCGCATGCCGATCTGATCCAGACCAGGGGCGCCTATTGGCGGCTCTACAATGCCCAGTTCCAGCAAGCACTGGAGGCAGCATAGGCGTCCATGCATCAGGGCTTCCCAGCCTCAGGCTTTGTCCCGCGACAGGGCAAAGGGCACGCAGATGCTCTTGCCGCTCCTTGGGTCTTTGATCAGGTCGGCATCCACACCGAAGGCGGCGCTCAGGATTTCCGGGGTCAGAACCGTATCCGGCTGGCCGGCGGCGATGACCTGCCCGGCACGGATGACCACGATATGATCGGCATAGCGGAGGGCATGATTGAGGTCGTGCACCACCATGACGATGGTGCGGGCCTGTTGGCTGTTCAGCCGCTCGAGCAGGCTCAGCACCTCGAGCTGATGGGCCATGTCGAGAAAGGTCGTCGGCTCATCCAGCAAGAGAATGGTGCTGTCCTGGGCCAGGGCCATGGCGATCCAGGCGCGCTGGCGTTGCCCGCCTGAAAGGGTGCCCACCGGCCGGTCGGCAAAGTCGACCATGCCGGTGAGGCGCAGCGCTGTCTCGATCGCCGTCTGGTCCTCGGCGCTCATGGCCGCAAACGGCTTCTGCCAGGGAAAGCGGCCATAGCCGACCAGTTCCCGCACCAGCAGGCCGGCGGGGGCCTCCGGGCTTTGCGGCAGCACTGCGATTTCGCGGGCGATGGCCTTGGTGGGAAGTTCGGAAAGCCGGCGCTGATCGAGATAGACCGCCCCCCGGCCGGGTTTGAGGATGCGAGCGAGATTTTTCAGAATCGTGCTCTTGCCCGAGCCATTGGCGCCGACCAGCGCGGTGATCCGCCCCTCGGGGATGGCGAGATCGAGGTTGTCCAGGATGTGCTCGTCGCCATAGGCGAAGCCGAGCGCGCGCGTTTCAAGCATCATGTCGCAAAGGCCCGCTGGTTGGAGCGCACGAGAAGGTAGAGGAAATAGGGCGCGCCGATAACGGCCACGACGACGCCCACGGGCAGTTCGATGGGTGCCAGGAGATTACGCCCGATAAGGTCGGACACCACCATCAGCGCCGCGCCGATCAGCGCGGCCGCGGGCAGCAGCAGGCCGTGGCGCGGCCCGAAAATCAACCGGGCGATATGGGGCCCGAGCAGGCCGACGAAACCGACGGCGCCCGCCAGCGCCACCGCCACGCCGGCAAAGGCCACGGCAATGGCGAGCAGCGCCAGCCGTGCCCCCTCGACGCGCACGCCCAGCCCCGTAGCGGTGGCGTCGCCGACGCCCAGCAGGTCGAGCACCCGAACCAGCCCGACCAGCAGGGGCACGAGACAGACCAGCCAGGGCAGGATGGACAAGACATCGGCCCATTTCGCGCCCGAGAGGCTTCCCGCCAGCCAGACCGAGGCAGCGTCGTAGAGCCGCCGGTCGAGACGCATGGAGAGCACCAGCATAGCCGCCGAAAGCCCGGCATTGATGGCGATCCCCGCCAGCAGCAGGCGCCCGGGTTCTACCTGCCCCTGACGGCGCGCTAACAGATAGATGGCAATGGCCGCGGCCATCGCGCCGACAAAGGCCACGGCCGGCCACAGGGCGCCCGGCACGGCCAGGATGGCTTGCTGCTGCAGGTAGAGCAGCGCGACAATGGCCAGTCCGGCGCCGGAATTGAGCCCCAGAATACCCGGGTCGGCCAGCGCGTTGCGCGAAATGCCCTGCAAGATCGCGCCCGAAAGCGCGAGACCAATCCCCACCAGCATCGCCATGACCAGCCGAGGCAGGCGAATGGCGTAAAGCGCCAGCTCCTGCTTGGCGCTGCCATGGCCCAGTACGGTGGTGAGCAGTTCCAGGGGGCTCATCGCAAAGGACCCCAGATTGAGGCTGACCAGGGCGGCTCCCAGCAAAAGTCCGACAAGGAGCATGAAGCGCGCCGCCACGCTCACATGCCCCTCTGGTCGCGGCGGGCCAGCCAGAGAAAGAAGGGCACGCCGATCAGCGCGGTGATGAGGCCCAGCGGCGTTTCGAAGGGCGGGTTGATCATGCGCGCCGCCAAATCGGAAAAGACCAGCAGGCAGGCGCCGGCCAGCGCGGCGCAGGGAATGATCCAGCGATAGTCCAGCCCCACGAGAAAGCGGCAGAGATGCGGGATGACCAGACCGACAAAGCCGACGCCTCCGGCCAGGGCGACGGCGCTTCCCGCCAGCAGCAGCGTCGCCACGATCCCGCCCGCCCGCACCAGCACGGTGCGCTGGCCCAGCCCGATGGCGACGTCTTCGCCCAGGCTGATGAGCGAGATGCCGCGCGACAGCACCAGCGCCAGCACCAACCCCGCCCCCATCCAGGGCAGGGCCAGGGAAAGTTGCGGCCAGCGAATGCCCTGCACACCGCCCGCCGTATAGAACAGCACATCCTGCGCGATGCCCGTGAAGATGACGATGCCGGTGGTCAGCGCCCCGAACAGCGCCGAGACCGCGGCGCCGGCCAGCACCAGACGGACCGGCGTGAGCCCGCCCCGCTGCATGGCGCCGAGGCCGAACACCAGCCCCGCGCCCATCGCCGCCCCAAGAAATGACAGCAGGATGAGCCCGGTGAAATCGAGCCAGGGGAACAGCGCCAGCCCCAGCACCAGCATGAGACCGGCGCCCGCATTGAGGCCCATGAGCGACGGGCTGGCCAGGGGATTGCGCGTCATGCCCTGCATGAGCGCACCGGCAACCCCGAGGCAGGCGCCCACGCTGGCCGAGGCCAGCACGCGCGGCAGACGAAATTCCTGGATGACCAGATGGTTAGGCTGGCCGGGATCGAAGCGGACAACGGCTTGCCAGACCGTCAGGAGGTCGATCCCGGCGGCACCCACCGAGATCGACCAGAACAATCCCACGAGCAGGCTCGCCGCAGCGGCCCCCAGCACGAGGCTGCCGCGCAAGCCTCAATCCGCCTTGCCGAGGTGCTCGGCGACATCCTCGACGATGACGCCGAAGCTGATCGGACCGGTGGACTGGTTCCAGGGCTCGATATTGACGCGGTAGACATGCCCGGCCTGCACCGCCGGCAGGCCCTGCCAGAGCGCCGTAGCCTCGATGCCCGCCATCTTTGCCTCATCCTCGGCCAGAAGGAAGATATGGTCTGCCGTCAGATCGGGGATGATCTCGTTGGAGACCGTGACGTGCTCGACGTCGAGCGGCACCAGCGGATGCGGGTTGAGCCCCAGATCCTGATACAGCACCGGGCCGGAACGGCGCGAGCCGCCATAGACCCGAATATCCTTTTCCCGCACGCGCAGCAGCAGCACCGTATCGTCGGGCCGCACGGCGGCAACTTGTGCCTTCACCTCGGCGGCGCGCGCATCATAGGCGGCGATGGCCGCATCGGCCTGTTCCACCCGCCCCAGCGCCTCGCCCAGGCCATGCAGCCACTCGCGCCACGGGCCTTCCGGTTCGTCCAGCAGCAGGGTCGGGGCGATCGCGCTCAGCAAATCGTAATTATCGCCGATCTCGTCGGCCTGGGAGAGAATGAGATCGGGGTCCAGCGCCAGGATGGCTTCGAAATCGGGCGCGTCCTGATCGCCGACCGGCTGGGTATCCTTGAGGGCGTCGAGCAATTGCCCGGGCATTCCCGAAGGCCGCTCCACAGCGCCCACCGGGGCCATCCCCATGGCGACCAGCGCCTCGGAAAAGATGTTGTGCAGGGCGACGATGCGCTCGGCATGGAGCGGCACCTCCACCTCCCCCCGCGCATCCCTGACGATGCGGGCGGCATCGCCGGTCGAAACCACTTCGGCCGTCTGGGCAAATGCCGGAGAAAGGGCGGAGCCCAACAAAAGCAGCGCCATGCCGGCCGATGCCGTCCGGCGGAGAAGCGAGGAAAGTTCCATGATTTAACCTGACCCGAATTATCCTATTTAAGGCGCTATCAGACCGGAGGAACCGGGTCAACGTCATCCGAAAGGCGCGGCGGCACCGGCTATCCCACAACGCTGCGACAGACGCACCGCCAGCGCTGAGGCGTCACCGATAAAACAAGACATGGATCATCATGTTTTTGCGATAGTCATTTTGGCATGTTGCCAAATCGACTTAACGCGGGATGACCTTGGAAACTGGAATTTGTACCTTCGGCGATCTGGCGCCCGATAAGGTGCCGACGCTGGAAGCTGTTGCGTGGCGCGGGATCAGCCGAAGCCGATGCGATGACCGTGCGCATCCAACTACACTGGCATTTGCTCGCCGGCGACGATGCTCAAGCATGGCGCCATGCTCGATACCACGGTATCCCGACCAGCGCGGCCCCACCGCACCGGGGGTCATCGCCATGATCAACCGCGCCGTTTCTCGAAAATGGCCTTGGCTACCAGCAGGGCCGACATGGCGTTGGGCCAACCAGCATAGAAGGCCAGATGGGTGATGGCTTCGGCGGCCTGCTCCTCGGTGAGCCCGTTATCCATCGCCCGGTTGAGATGGAAGGTGATCTGTTCGACCTGACCGCTCGCAATCAGCGCGGCGACGGTGACGAGGCTGCAGTCGCGCGGCGCACGGCCCGGCCGCTTCCAGACGTCGCCGTAGAGGCGGTGCTGAGTGTATTGCTCAGAGCCGGTGCAACGGACCGGACCCGATGCGGTGAGAAGCGTCGACCTTCGGATTGGGTTGCTCTTCCCGGCTCGACTGTCTCTATGATGCCATTGAGGCCGGCGTAGCCGTGGCATCCGAGGACCTAAAGACCAGCCTTTAAAAGCCGTTTCGGATGGAGATAACTTCGTTCGGGCAGTAGTGCCCACTTTTGCCCGAGAATGGCGCGCATATCAGCTATGGGCGTCAATATTCGCGGGACGGATCAGACCGAGCTCTCGTGACCGAAGCCATTACAGGGCTGCCAATCCGCTGCCCTTGCCCTTGCAACCTGCAATACTTCTCCGCGAATATCGATTACCAATACCGTTAAGACACAGGAAACGAGCAGTGAGTGGCCCCTTTGACGATCCTCGACTTCCTCACTTTTCGATCGTGATGGACGACGGTCGGCTAGCGTGGCCGGTGGCTGAAGCCAACGGCGTATCGATTGAGGTCTTCTACCATAGGCTCAGCATCCGTTGGCCGGCCGAGAAAGCCGCAACTTATCCTGCCCCACCCCGCCAGAGGAAATCGCCCCCACAACGTCCGTCGCTTAAGCTTTCAACATACCTCGCTGACGGTCGATTGGCTTGGCCGGTTGCGCATCAAAAGGCGTGAGCGAGACTGTATTCTATTTTCGGCTCAAGCAAGGGATGACGCCTGACCAAGTGGTGTTTAAACCGGTGCTGCCACGGGGGTGGTCGAGCCGCCGAATGTCTTAGCAAGAATGTACCGCTGTCTTGAGAAGACTGTTACGGCAGCTTACGAACATCGCTTCGCAGAAGCCGTCAGGCGGGAACCCATCCCATTAAAGCCGTTGGTCGCGCCTAAGGAGGGATGGCAGCTTTTGGGAAGTCTGCGAAGTGTTCTGCACGGCCGGAATGGGACACAATTGGGGAGGCACCCCTGCAGGGACAACCAGCTGAAGCTGAAACACCGGCAAAATGCAGTTCGGTTGGTTGAGACCCGCTTCACCTATCGAAGTCGCTTGCCAGTCTCCTTTTCAAAGAAATAGGTGTCGCCATTCTCCAATGATAGATGAACAGTCTGGCCGTCTCTCAACATCACCCGCTCACGGAGAAGGCAAACGATGTCATCATCGCCGGTGGTCAACACGGCGACGGTCTCAGAACCGGTGGGCTCGACCACCTTGACCTCGGCGCTGACGCCCCCGGTGGCGATGGTGATGTGCTCGGGCCGTTTGCCCATAAGGAACTGGATGCCTTCGGCAATGCCCGAAGGCGCCTTCAGCCCGGTCGGTGCGCCGGAGCGCAGGAGCACCGCATCCCCCTTGCGCACCACGGGGAGCAAGTTCATCGAGGGGGAGCCGATGAACTGGGCGACGAAGCTGTTGGCGGGATTGTCGTAGAGTTCGAGCGGGGTGCCGTATTGCTCAACGCCACCGGCCTGCATGACGACAATCTTGTCGGCCATGGTCATGGCCTCGACCTGATCGTGTGTGACGTAGATGATCGTGGTGCCGAGCCTCTTGTGAAGGCTCTTGATCTCCGCGCGCATGGCGACGCGGAGCTTGGCATCGAGATTGGAAAGCGGCTCGTCGAACAGAAAGACCTGCGGGTTACGCACGATCGAGCGCCCCATGGCGACACGCTGGCGCTGTCCGCCCGACAGCTGGCGCGGATAACGGCCCAAAAGTTCAGTAAGCCCCAGAATTTCCGCTGCCTCTGCGACCCGCCGCTTTTTCTCTTCGGAAGGCGCCTTGGCCAGGGTCATGGAGAAGGCCATGTTCTCGGCCACGGTCATATGCGGGTAGAGCGCATAGTTTTGGAACACCATGGAAACGTCCCGCGCCTTGGGCGGCAGATCGTTGACCACCCGGTCTCCGATCCGGATCGTCCCCTCGGTAATGTCTTCGAGCCCGGCAATCATGCGCAGCAAGGTGGACTTGCCACAGCCGGAGGGGCCAACCAGAACCACGAACTCGCCGTGCGCGATGTCGACCGACACGCCATGCATCACCGCCACGCCGCCGTAGGACTTCTTGACGTCTTCAATGCGTACTGGAGCCATGGTGCTCTCCTCTCAACGGTTCAGGCGGCGGCGATACGGACTGCGTCCGTAGACAGCGCACCTTCGTGCACCACGAGGCCAATGCCGCCATTGGCAAAGCCATCGGCGCTCGAGTCGCTGGCGGAAATCGGCGTGCCGTTGACCGTGGCGGAGATGGTATTGCCGACCACTTTTGCGTCGAAGGTGAGCTTGGTTTCGAACTCGAACGCGAAATCGGTGGATGCGAGAACGCTGACGTCGTCGTCGCGCACACGCACGATTTCGAGCTTGTTGTCACGTGTCGCACGCACACCGTAGTAGCGGCGCAGGCCCTGGACGCGCAGTGCCACGCCACCGTAATTGCCCAGATGCACCATGATATCGGATTTGAGCGCATAATCGGTCCACTGGCGCGTGCCATGGGAGACCATGCCCTCGTCGCGCGACTGGGAAATGCGGAAGCTGGGCGGAAAGCGCTTGGAGAAGAAGTCGACGCCGTTGACCCAGGCCATGCGCCAGAAATCGCCATCGCCCTGCGGACGGTGAAGCGTGAACTCGGCTACGCCATCCCAGCGCATATAGTCGAGAAGGACCGACCCGTCTGCACGGCGACCATCGCTGGTTACGGCGAGGCCGATTTCGGCGATTGGCTGGCCGTCAAACTCCGGCAGGCGCCATTCGAGTACGGTTTCCGATCCGGGGGCGAGGTGGCAGGTTTCGCCATCAACGTCACGCAACCGGTCCGCCGCGTCATAGACCCGCAGGCGCAGCCGAACTTCGACATCACCCTTGTTGTCCTCGGGCGCCACTACCCGGGCCTTGAGCACTTGGCCGGGATAAACCAGCGGCGTTGCCATCAGGTCATAGGTGCGCATGTTGAGCATTTCAGGTGGGGAGAAGGTGGGTGTCGTCGCAATGGCGGCCTGGCCGGGGCCAAGCGCTTCGTAGCTGATGGACAGCGCACGACCGCCTTCGAATTCGACATTGCGCAGGACGGGATTGGCGCTGCCACCGGTACTGCCATCGGGGCGGAAACCCTGCTGACTGCCCGGCAGCGAGAAGTGCATCTGGGCGCCATCCTTGGGTTCGCCCAGCTCCGCATCGCCCGCCAGCTTGCGGCCGATATTGGCGAGATAATAGGCGGTGCGGACCGCGTCATTAATCGAATTGCCGCCATCGGCAGACGAGATCAGCAGACGATCGGCAATGGGGCCGCGCCAGTCCGGACCTTCCTCAATGCCGTCAAGACCGAGCATGATGCCCATCAGACACCCGACATTGCCGGCATTGCAGTCAGTGTCCCAGCCGGAGGTGTTGACGATCATCTGCGCTTTCTGGAAATCGTCTGGCGCATAGAGCACCGACATGATCATCAGCGCGTGGTTGGGCACGACGTGGCAATTACCTGGATATTTGTCGTAGCCGTAATTGTCCTCGATGAGTTGGCGGCAGGCGCGCCAGTCGGAATGCTGCTTGTGCCAGGCACGAATGTCGCCGATCAGCTTGGCGATGAGGCTGTCGGCCGGAATGACCGAGAGACCAACATCGATGAGGGCGTCGATGTTCTTGGTGCGGAAGGCTTCCGCCTCCATCGCCGCCCAGAGCATGGCCGCATAGACCGATTCTCCGTCGTGGCTGACCTTGCCTGCCTGCTCGGCCAGCTTTGCAGCGAGCTGGGGTTGGCCGGGAGCAACCATAGCCCAGCCGTCGATGAATATCTGCGCGCCGATCTGCTCGGCGACAGCCTTGCCATTGGTGGCGATGGAGCCCGAGGCGGGAGCAGGGACGCCTTTCTTGAGGTTCAGCCAAGCCGTGTGCTCGGTGGAATTGCCATTGCCGCCCCACCATAGGATCGAGCGCTCCTCGCACATGTAGTTGAGCCATGCCTTGCCGATATCCTCGGCCTTGAGGTCCGGAGAAATACCGTAATCCTCGAGCGCACGAATGAAGGTGAAGGTGCCAGCGACGTCATCGTCGGTCACCACCAGGGGCTGGTTGAGCCTGTCGTGCACGTAATATTCAATCGGGCCGAGCTCTTCCATGATACGCTGGTAGGTCCAGCCTTCGAAGGGCCGCCCAAGGTAAACACCGACCAGCTTGCCCAGCACCCCGGCATAGACACGCTCGAGGTAATCGTTGGGAACGGACATCTTTATCTCCTCAGAATTCTAGTTTGGTTCAGCCTTTGACCGAGCCGCCGGCCATGCCTTCGATGAAGCGGCGCTGCAGCAAGACAAACAGGATGATGACGGGCAGGACGATGATCAGCGCCGCGGCCATGATCTCACCCCAATCGCTGCTGTACTGACCCGACAGCAGGAAGAAGGACACGATGGCCGTGGACGTATCGGCGCGCTGCAGGAAGGTCGTGGCGATCAGGAATTCATTCCACGAGTACAGCCCGATGATCAGCGCGACGGTCAGGATGCCGGGCGAGACGATGGGCAGCATGACCTTGGTGAAGACCTGCCAGTGCGTGGCGCCATCGATCAGCGCAGCCTCTTCGAGTTCCTTGGGCACGGCCAGGAAGTATGTGCGCAGCAGCATGACCGCGAAGGGCGACCAGATGGCTGTGTAGACCACCGAGACAGCGACGGCATTGTTGATGAGCCCCAACCGGGCGAAGCCGAAATAAAGCGGGAACAGGAAGAGCTGAATCGGCGCCGTGGTAGTGGCCAGAAGATAGAAGGTGACGATCTTCCAGGATTTGATCTTGCGCCGCGCCAGCACGTAGGCGGTCAATGAACCGGTGGTACAGACCAGCACGATAGTGAGGCCGGAGAGGATCGCAGAGTTCAACATAGTGCTGCCGAAACGGGCGTCGTTCCAGGCGCGGGTGAAATTGTCCCAGCGGAGCGTTTCGGGCCAGGCCAGCGGATTCTGGATGATCTGCGCCGCCGGCTTGACGGAATTGAGTACCAGCAAGGCGATAGGGAAGAGCGTGATCACCAGCAGGATAGTGAGGATCGCATAGGTGAGAAGGAGCGTGGCGCGGCTTTCGATCAGTCTCATTGGTCGAACTCCCGGGCTTGCTCGCGGATGTAGAAGGCGGTGGCAACGAGGCCGAAGATCGAAATGATCACGGCCACGGCCGCGGCCTTTCCGACCGCCAGGTCGTAGAAGGCGCTGCGATAAGCCAAAGTGGAGAGCACTTCGCTCGAAAAGGCGGGGCCGCCCTGGGTAAGGATGTAGACGAAGTCGAAGACGAGGAAGGACCAGATCACCGTCATGATCATCATCAGGGTGATGGTGGGGCGAATGCCTGGCAGAAGCACGTAGCGCATCATTTGCCAGAAGGAGGCGCCTTCGATGCGCGCGGCCTCTACCTGTTCCTGCGGCACCTGGCGCAGGGCCGCAAAGAAGATGACGCACAAAAAGCCCCACCAATGCCAGAGGTCTACCGTGGCGATGCCGATCAGCGCCGTGGAAGGCTGGGTGAGAGGGTCGAGGGTAGGAAAACCCATGCGTTGCAGCATGCCGTTTACCCCGGAAACCGGGCTATAGATCATGCCCTGCCAAACACGCGCCAGGATGGCCGTCGCGATGATCATGGGCAGGAAATAGATGACCTGGAAGAACATGCTGCCGCGCCGCGCGACCAATAGAAGGGTGGCGGCAAGCAGGCCGATGCCGATGGGCACCGTCAGGAACAGCAGCGTCCAGATGATATTGTTGGTGAGCGCCGTCCAGAAGACGCGGTCGGCCCAAAGGGCGGTGAAATTGTCTAGGCCAATGAACACAGGCATGGAAATGCCATCCCAGCGGAAGAAGGCCAGGATGATGGTCAGTGCGGCCGGAACCAGGATGATGACCACGTTGATGATCAACGTTGGGACGAGATAAAGTCGATGCATGCGAGGCTCCGCCATGAAGGGCGGCGGCGCACCGCCGCCCCGCGCTCGAGGGAGATGTTACCGGGCGGGAATGGCGGGCACTTTGCCCTCGGCCATTTCCTGCTGGAAGGTGGCATCAAGCTGTTCGAGGAACTGCTTGGTGTCGGTGCGGTCGAGCCAGACTTCTTCGATGCCACTTACAAGGAACGACACGGTCGCTGGCGGCAGGAAGGTCCAGGTCGTATAGCCGTATTCGTCCTCGGAGACCGACTGGGCCAGGGTCTGCATGGCCTCGGTGTAGAGCGGCAGGACGCCTTCCCCAAGGGTCACGCCGGAGAGATCGCGGAGCGGAGTATTCCATTCGCCCTGCCAGTCGGTATTCATGCTGGCATAAGTTTCATCCGAGAAGATGAAGTCGATGGCCGCCGCCGCCCCATCGGGGTTCTGCGAGGTGGCCGCGACCGAGAAGGTGGAGCCCACGCCCAAGGCGAATACCGGGTCGCCGACATCATCGGCGCTGGGGAAGCCGACGAAACCGGCTTCCGCATTGGCAGGTGGGAAGTAGGTATTGATGTGCTGGAACTGCCACGTGCCTGAGGGCATCATGCCGGCCTGGCCATTGGCAAGCTGGGCCACCTGCTGCTCGCCATTGAGCGAGAAATAGTTAGGGCCGAAATAGCCCTTGCTCCACCACTCATCGAGTTTGTCGATGGCCTTGACGAAAGGCTCGGAGGTCCAAGGGATCTCGCCCGTCAATGCCTGATAGACGGCCTCGGGGCCGGCAATGGAGTTGAACACGATGGTGACATAGTGCTCGTTTGTGGGGCGCCAGAGGGCGTTGCCGGCCGAGAAAGGCACGATGTTTTCGGCCAGCATGGCGTCGGCAACGGTTTCAAGCTCGGTGATGGTGGTCGGAACGGTCCAGCCGTACTCTTGGAACATCGTGGCATTGTAGAACAGACCAAGCGTTTCGTATGTCTTGGGCAGGGCATAGAGTTGGTCGTTATATTTGCCCATCTCGATGAAGACCGGCAGGATTCGATCGTTCCAGCCGAACTGCTCCGCATATTGATCGAGCGGCAGCAATTGGCCGGCCTGCGCCATGGGCGCGACATAGCTGGGGCCCGCCGTATAGACGATGTCCGGGCCGCTGCCGGACAGGAGCGCCACACGCATCTGGTTGTCGAGCTGGGCGCCGCGATAGTCGATGCTCAACGTGTCGCCGGGATGGGACGCGTTGAACGGCTCTACGATATTGCGGGTGATGACGCCCTGCTGTTCCGGCGTGGCGGTTTCATACCACCAGCTGATCGGGCCTTCGGCCTGAGCCGCAAGGGTGAAGGCGGTGCTGGCCATCAGGGCCATGGCCGCTTTGGTGACGATAGGCTTAGTCATGTTCTCCTCCAAGAAGCTGTGTGACTAGACTGATCCGCGCTCGATGAGCTCGAAAGGCATTTCGTGAACCGTGCCTGGGCCGGAAATCGCTCCGCTCAGGCGTTGCAGCAGAATCTCGGCGGCACGTTCGCCCATGCGATCCTGAAACTGGGTCACGGTGGTAAGGGCCGGAGTAACCAGAGGCGCAGCGGCGATATTGTCGAAGCCGACAACGGCGATCTGGTCGGGCACGGATATCTTCCGATCGCGCAGCGCTTGCAGGGCGCCAATCGCCATCAGGTCATTCGCCGCAAAGATCGCAGTCGGCGCAAAACCGCTATCGAGGATGGTATTGGCCGCCTTGTGACCAGCGGTCTCGTTGAAGCCGTGTTCGATGACGACGAGCGGCTCGAAATGGTGTGCACCGAGTGCTTCCCGATAGCCCTCAACCCGAACGCCCTGGGGCCCGCCGATGCCGGCAACCATGGCGATGCGCTGGTGACCGAGTGCGATCAGTCGTTGCACGACTTTCGTCGCTGCGGTGCGGCTATCGACGAAAATGTCGTCTATCGGCAGGGCGCCGCCCATCTTGCGGGAGGACTCGATGCGCACCACGGCGATCGAATGGTCGAGTAGGACCTTGAGGTCAGGCGTGCGGAGGGTGAAGAACACCCCGACCACCCCATCGACCCGGCCTTCGAGCGCCCATTCAATGAAATGGCGCTCGCTACCGGCATCGCCGTCGCTGTTGAGCGTGATCACATCGTAGCCGTGCGTCTGCGCGACCTTTTGCACACCCCGTATCAGGGCCGGATAGAACGGGTTGGTGATATCCGGCACCACGCAGGCAATCGTCATCGTGCGTCGCGTTTTGAGTGCCCGGGCCAGGTGATTTGGCACGTAGCCCAGTTCTTTAGCAGCAGTTTTTATGCGCTCGACGGTTTCGCTGGGAAGCGAGGATTCAACGCCACCGCCAAGCACCATCGATACCGCTGCCTGGGAAACCCCAGCACGCTGCGCGACATCCTTTTGCGTAGCTCGACGGGCCAAAACCGCTTTCCTTATACGTATCACTAATACGAATAAGTGGAGACGCATGTTTGTGTCAATGGCATTTCCCGACTTCATTGCACTGAATATTGGGTGAACTCATGCGCCAAAGCCGCCAACGTGCCTTTCTCCCAAGTCAACGGCGGCGAATGTCAGCTTTCAGATAAAGGAGAGGGTGCACCCGAACGACCGAAATGGGGGCGCATTGCCGACCTTGGATCATGGCGTTTCGAATTGTGAACGCCTGCATCGAGACGGCATGCCGCATCTGGATCGAAGAAGCATTTGGTTATAAAGAGGAGTAAAATACTCCACTTTACGACGCTAGGCGGCTCCGGATGTTTCATCCGAATATGAAATCTGTCACCGAGGGCTTTGCCGTCGTTGGCGACCTCAAGTACCGGTCCTGGAATGGCGTGCTGGCTGACGTGTGGACCGTCGAGGCACGACGCGGAGCGATGGGCGAATATCTTTCCGAACATCCGCGCTTATTCGTCGTTCTGGAGGAGACCCAAGCGGGCGCAATAGGCATCGGGGCTTCCCCGGCCGGTGCTCTGGATAGCGGACGGGCGAGACTCAGTTTCATCCCGGCTGGGATGCCCACGTGGTCACACGCCATGCATGAAACCGGTCTTAGTCATCTTGACCTGCATTTCGACATTCCGACCCTAATGGCCCGCTTTTCGGGCGACCTCCCCGCCACGCAACTCGCGAGGCCGCGATTCATGTTTGAAGATGAACGGATACTCGGCCTGTCGCGGCTTCTCGCCGCCGAGTGCGTCGATCCCGGCCTGCACGACCTTTACGGCGACAGTGTCGCGCTGGCTCTTTTCATCGAACTGTTCCAGATCCGCGAGGATACCGGCAAGCGCAGCGGTCAGCTCGCCACGCGGCGCTTGCGCCATGCCATGGATTTCATCGAAGACAATTGCCTGCGCTCAATCAAACTGCAGGAACTCGCGGACCTGGTCGGCCTGTCGCAGTCCTATTTCTGTTCGGCTTTCAAGGCTTCCACGGGAATGGCGCCGCACCAGTGGCAGATGAAGGCGCGTGTGGAGCGCGTCAAGGCGCGCTTGCTGTTGCCGGGCGCCAATCTGGCCCATGTCGCTAACGCGACTGGCTTTGCCGATCAGGCGCACATGACCCGCGTGTTCAAGCAGTTTGTCGGCACGACACCCGCTGCGTGGGTCCGCGCCCAAGGGCACGGGCTATAAGAATACAGTAAGAACGTTCAATCCGGCACAAGGATCGACAATCCAAGCCCAAATAGTTGAGCTAAACACTCACCTATTCACGATCCATTCACACTCGCGTCAAAACTGTGGCGCGGGTCCTTGGGGGCTAAATCCATGACTACGATGCCGCGTCGCGCCATCACGATCCTACTTCTGGCAACCACCGGCCTCGCGTCGCTGGGTAGCGCCGCCCTTGCACAGTCCCAGCCCGTTGCGCTTGGCGAAATCGTCGTCCAGGCGGACGGCAATGGCGCATCCGTCGTCACCACCACGGCCGGCTCGAAGCTGGCGGTCGCTATCACGGCGGTCCCGCAGTCCGTCTCTGTCGTCAACCGGGCCCAGCTCGACAAGCTGCCGGGCGCCAAGGCCGATGAAGTGCTGCGCTACACCGCCGGCGTGCAACCATCGACCTACGGCACCGATGCCGATTTCGACTGGGTGCGCGTCCGCGGCTTCCAGGCGGACCAGACCGGCATCTTCCAGGATAATCTGCCGCTCTACCAATTCGGCTTTGGCTCGTTCCTGATCGAACCGTTCCTGCTCGATCAGGTCGAAGTGCTCAAGGGACCGGCCTCGGCCCTCTATGGCGGTGCCAATGTCGGTGGCGTGATCAACTATGTGGGCAAGCGCCCTACCGGAGAGCGTCTGCGTTACACCGAAGCCGGCGTCAACAATTTCGGCAACGCCTATGTAGGCTTCGACATCGGTGATGCCAACGATTCCGGCGACCTGGCCTACCGCCTGACCGGCAAGGTCTCGGGCGGCGGCTGGGAAACCCAGGATGCGTGGGACCTCAAGGGCTCTCTGCTCGGCAGCGTGACCTGGACTCCCGACGCGGCGACATCGCTGACGGTCTACGGCCAGTATCAGAATGGTGTGCTCGATCACACGTCGACCGGCTTCCTGCCTTATGTCGGCACGGTAGTTGACGCGCCCGGCGGCGTGCGTATTCCGCGCAATCTCAACTACGGCGATCCCAACTTCGACTCCTATGACCGTCGCCAGGGCATGATCGGCTACGAACTCGAGCACGATCTCGACGATAGCTGGACCGTCCACCAGAATGCCCGCCTCGCCGGCGTGATGCTCGACGAGCAATATCTCTACACCTATGGCAATCTCAACGCCGCCAACGAGCTCGACCGCGCCGCCTTCCAGCACAGCACCGACATCCTGACCTTCACCATCGACAACCAGATCGCAGGGACGATGAATACCGGCGATATCGAGCATTCGCTGCTCGCTGGCATCGACTACAAGAATGTCAATTTCGGTTCGGTGCAAGGCTCGGATTCCACCTGGAACAGCCCGGTGCGCGTGCCACGCATCAATGTACTGAGCCCGACCTATGGGGTCGCCAATCCGCTCATCAGCACCTATGCCGACGACAGGATCGCGCTGAGCCAGTTGGGCATCTACGCACAGGATCAGATTCGCTTCGGCGACTTGATCGCTACCGTCAACGGTCGATACGACGCCGTCGGGATCACGCTGGACAACAACCTGGCCGGGACCACGGTGTCATCGACCGAAGGCTCGCTGACCGGCCGCGTCGGTCTGGGCTACGAGTTCGACAACGGCCTGACGCCCTATGTCAGCTACGCCACCTCGTTTAATCCGACCATCGCCACCAACGTCGCCAACGAGCTGCTGCCGTCGGAAAAGGGCCGCCAGTGGGAAGTCGGCGTCAAGTATGAGCCGACCTTTGTCGATGGCCTGATCACTGCCTCGTTCTTTAATATCACCCGCGAGAATTTCGCGGTTGCCGATCCGCTGGTCTTCGGCAAGTCGGTTTCGCTGGGCGAAGTGAACATGCAGGGTTTCGAAATCGAGGGACAGCTCAATTTCGACCAGGTCTCGCTGCTCGGCTCGCTGACCTACCTGGATGCCGAAGTGGTCAATACCAGCAATCCGGCTCTGATCGGCAAGTCGCCGGTGCAGATTCCGACGCTGACCGCGTCGCTGGGCGTTGAATATGCCTTTGCCGACCAGTTCGAAGGCTTGGTGCTTGGTGCTGGTGTCCGGGTGCTTGGCGAAAGCTGGGCCGACGACCTGAATACCCAGTCCGTTCCATCCGTGGCGCTGGTCGATGCGAGCGTGCGTTACAAAGGCGACGACTGGGGCGTGACGCTGTCCGCCTCCAACATCTTCGATACGTCCTACGTCGCAAGCTGCCAGGGCACGACCTCCTGCGGCTACGGTGCCGGTCGCACCGTGACGCTGAGCGTCAACAAGAGCTGGTAGTTCCAACCCGCATTGCAAGCCATTCACGGTCGCTTCGGCGACCGTGATCGTTTTCCGGGAACCGTCCCAAAGGTCACTCATGCGCAAAGTCCTTCGCTTCGGCATCATCGGTCCGGTCGCCGCTTTCCCGGGTTTGCTGATCACCTTGTCGGTGGCGCTTGCGCAGACAGAGACGGTGCCAGGCACCGACCTGGCTGCCGTGCCGCTCGGCAACCTGCCGCACGATCTCTCGCCATGGGCTATGTTCATGGCGGCCGACTGGGTGGTCAAAGGCGTGATGACCGGCCTCGCTGTCGCCTCGGCGCTGACCTGGCTGATCCTCGTCGCCAAGCTGCTCGAAATTGCGGGAGCCAAAGCCCGCGCCCGACGCGCCCTGCACGCTGTTGCCGGCGCGCAGACGCTGGAGGCTGCGCTCAAGACATTGCAAGGTCGGCGTGGCGTGGGCGCTACCCTGCTGGCCGCTGCCGAGGACGAAGTGCATCTTTCGATTGATGCACTGGATCATGCTGGCGGCGCGGGTCTCAAGGAGCGTGTGTCGTCGCGCCTGGGGCGCATCCAGGCGGCGGCCGGGCGGCGGCTGGCGCGCGGCACCGGCATCCTGGCCAGCATCGGCTCAACGGCACCCTTCGTGGGCCTGTTCGGCACCGTCTGGGGCATCATGAATGCGTTTATCGGCATCTCGGAGTCGCAGACCACCAATCTTGCGGTCGTTGCGCCCGGCATCGCCGAGGCGCTTCTCGCGACAGCGATCGGGCTGGTCGCCGCCATCCCGGCAGTGGTTGTCTATAACGTTTTCGCCCGTTCCATCACGGGCTATCGCCAGACGCTCGCCGATGTCGCAGCGGGTATCGAGCGGCTCGTTTCGCGCGATCTCGACTATCGCTCCGTACCAGCGGGACGCAGTTAATGGCTGGCGGCATTCGCGAAGGCGACGACTGTCTCGACGAACAGCACGAGATCAACGTCACGCCGTTCATCGACGTCATGCTTGTGCTGCTGATCATCTTCATGGTGGCGGCGCCGCTGGCAACCGTCGACGTCAATGTCGACTTGCCGGGCTCAACCGCGGTGTCACAAACCCGACCCGACAAGCCGATCTACGTCACACTGCGGGCCGATCTCAATCTCGACATCGGCAATGATGCGGTGGCGCCGGATGGCCTTACAAAGGCCCTTGATGCCGCGACCGCAGGCGACAAAGAGCAGCGCATATTCCTGCGGGCCAACCAGGCCGTGCCTTATGGCGACCTGATGCAACTGCTAAACCAGTTGCGAGCCTCGGGCTACCTCAAGATCGCCCTCGTCGGCCTCGAATTGCCGCCGCCAGCACCCGAACCCACAGCCACGCCCTGATGCAGTCGGGGGAGACAGTCGGCACCGGACAGCTTGATGGCACGACGCCGCTCGACCTGCTGCGCTGGCTGCTGGCCATCGTCATTGTCGGTTCGGTTGGGGTTGGCGGCCTGCTGCTGGCCCGCAACTGGACGCCACCGCCGCGCGAGATCGCCATGGCGGAGCCGGCGATCCTGCTCGAACTCGAACCAATGGCTGAGATCGCGCCTCCGGAGCCCGTTGCCGAGCCGGTACCGGAACCGGTCATGCCGGAGCCCCAACCGGCGCCGCCGACCCCGGAGATCAAGCCCGAACCGCTGCCCCTGCCGTCTGTCATGGAGCCGGAGCCGCAAGCCGAACCGGTCGAACCTCCTCCCGAGCCAATCGTTGAGCCACCACCATCGCGAGAGCCGCCTGTCGAGCCGGAACCAGTCCCGGAACCTCCTGCGTCCGAGCCATTGGCCGAGCCGGAGGTCCCGACCGTCGCATCGCCGATGCCGGTGACGATGTCGGCTTCGTTGCAGCAGCAACGGGAGGATACGCCCGCGACCAATCCCCGGCCGCCGCGCGCGGCACCTAAGCCGACGACGCCACCAGCGCAGCAGGCCGAGACGCCACGTTCGACCCCACGACAGAACGCGCCGCAACCATCGCAACCTGGAGCAGCTTCGGGGCCCTTGCCTGCGGAATGGCGGGCCCAGGTTCTGCGCCACATCGACCGCCGCAAGATTTATCCGCGCGATGCGCAACGAGCCGGACAAGAGGGCGTGGTGGCCATCGCCTTCACGATCGACGCATCCGGGCGGGTGCTGTCGGCGAGCGTCGCCCGCTCGTCTGGCTTCCCGTCCCTCGACCAGGCCGCCCTCGAAACTGCGCGTCGTGCCTCCCCCGTTCCCAAGCCTCCCTCTTCGTTGGGCAGCAGCGTCTCACTGACCGCATCCATCCGCTTTGCTCTTAGGTAGCGTCGGGCTGGCTAAGCTCGTGTGAAGTATGGGATGCTAACTGTCAGTGCGTCAGTTTTGGTTGCGTAGCGCAGTTGCCTGAACGACCGGAATGGAGCAGTAACCCTATGGCTCGACCGCGGCGGCTGACTGGGAAACCGACGCACCTTTTCGACAAGCGAAAATCGGCCGGTGGATCCTTAACGATCGGAGCAAGTCGCTTCCAATCTTGATGTGGGAGATGTCCGCTTTTGGCGTCACCCCGCCGGCGGAAGAACGGCCGCAATGGCGGCGCTAAGCGGACTCTATCGTCGAGAGTTCGTGGTTCTATTCAGAATGGTGTCGGCACCAAATCGAATTGGGTCGCATAACCCTTTGATACTCTTCAAGCCACCAAATTTCCCTGGGTCGATTCGCCAAAGGTTTTTGGGTCGATTCGCAGGCCCACCAAAGCTTTCTGGGTCGATGCTACCGTCACATCACCTGATTTTCGTCACCGCATCCGCGCCAAGTGGACCAGCGCTCCACTAATTGGACTTTCAATCCATTTTTTCGATGTGATTTTCTTGCCTCCGGACTATCGTTGATGAGCTACGGGGGAACTGCAATGTCGGACGCGACGACCCAAAAACTACAGTGGTCCAAGCTACTGTCGAAAGAGCGCTGGCCCAAGGACGAGCAGTCCGAGGCACACGATGAAGGCGAGAACCGTCCTGATTGGATGGGCATTCCTAGCAGGACCGCGACGGAACGTGATTTCGACCGCATCTTGTTCGCCACCCCCACTCGCCGCCTCGGCGACAAGACGCAGGTGTTTCCTCTCGAGAAGAACGAAAGCGTCCGAAATCGCCTGACACACAGTCATGAAGTGGCGAACCTCGCGCGATCGATCGGCACCCACCTGATGCACAGCGCGATAGGCTCGCGAATAATCGAAGATGCGGTCGCGGGCGGAGAATGGTCGAAAGAGGACGTGATGCGGGCGGTTCCAGCCATCTTGGCTGCTGCCGGCTTGGCGCATGACATGGGCAACCCCCCGTTCGGCCATCAGGGGGAATACGCAATCAGGGATTGGATAATCTCCAGAGAAAAAGCACTATTCTGCCTCGTTGAGGGAGACTGCGCCAAACAGGGGGACCCTAGCGGCAACGGAATAAAAGAAGATCTGGAGAAGCTCACCCCCTGCCAGCGCGAGGACTTCCGTAAGTTTGAAGGTAACGCGCAAACGCTCCGGACTTTGACCCGCCTTCAAGTAGTGAAGGACAATCGGGGGCTAAATCTGACCTACGGCACCCTCGCGGCCACCATGAAATACACCGTGTCGTCGGACAAAGTACTGGGCAAGAAAGGGCCAGCGCATAGCAAGAAAGTCGGATATTTCGCGTCTGAATCTGAGCTGGTCGCCACCGTCAGGGAGGCGTGCGGACTATCCCATGGCCTCATGCGCCACCCGCTGGCCTATATCATGGAAGCCTGCGACGACACGGCCTACTCCATCATCGACGTGGAAGACGCAATCAAAAAGCAAATCGTGTCGTTCCCCGATCTCATGGACTGGCTGAAAAACGACGCCAGTCTGGATGAGGACCCCATGGCGAAATGGGTTCTCTCGGAGGCCGATCAAGGTGCCAGATCAGCGCGGAATGCGAAGTTGTCCCCAGCGGAATTCAACGACGTTTCCATGCAGATATTCCGAGCCAACGCCATTACTGCCATGGTCGCCGCCAATATCAAATGCTTTACCGAATCATATGACGCTATCATGAGCTCCGGTCTCGACCAGCCTCTTCTGGACATGAGCCTTGCGGCTCCATTCGCAGACTCTCTTAAATCGTTCGCGTTCAAGAATGCGTACAAGCACCGTGAGGTTTTGAAGATCGAATTGAATGGCTTCAACACCTTGCACGGTTTGATGGACATGCTGTGGCGGGGCATTACGGAGAGGGAGGATTTTTCCAACCCCGGATCCGATCGAACCTCGCCATTCACGCGTTATGCATACAGCAGGATATCAGAGAACTACCGCCGGGTATTTGAAGGCAAAGGAAGCGCGAAGCGCACCAGCGACGAAGCTCTGCCCATTCGTTATCGTGAGTTGCAGCTCCTGACAGACATGGTCGCTGGAATGACCGATCAATACGCAATTGACCTCCACAACGAATTGAAGGCGTTCCATGTCGGCGCTTCTCAGTAACCATAGCCCAAGCCCTGCATATAGACGAAGGGCGGCCCTTCAGAAGAAGGCCACGTACTTCTTCGCGAGCACGCGTGAGAAGCGCTCCGAAGTTGCCAAGTTCGCCTCTGAATTGGAGGCATTGGGAGAAACCGTTGCAATCGGCGGGTTTCTTCGCGACCTCTTGCTTGATGGCAATAGACGATTCTCGTCCGACGTAGATTTCGTTGTTAAGCCAGCCTCATTGCTGGAATTTGAGCGCAAAATGCGATCTCTGAACGCAGAGCGCAACAGGTTCGGCGGGTATGCAATTCAACTCGCGCGCTGGAAGGTGGAAGTTTGGCCACTAGCGACGACGTGGGCGGCCGTTCACCAGCATGTCGAAGTCAACGCTATCCCTGATCTCCTCAAGGTCACCTTCTTCACTTGGGACTCGATACTGTACTCAGTGTCGAAGAAGCGGATCATAGCGACCGAAGACTACTTCGAAAAAGTCGACCAGCGCGTTCTTGATATCAACCTGCGGCCCAATCCGAATCCGACTGGAAACGCTATTCGCGCCATTCGCTATGCACATCGTTGGGGGGCTTACGTGAGCAGACCGCTGGCCGATCATATCGCGTGTCAGCTACGCGACAATGATTGGTCTGACTTGGTCAGGTATGAATACCGCTCATTTCCAAATCCCATTCTCAGGTTTCTCGACCCCGAATCGATGCAATCCGCATTGGTTTCATTCCTTCGGTCGTCGCGAACGGTGCACAAGCTGCATGCCTATCCCGAGCAGATGTCTATGGAGCTTTGTATGAGCCGAAGAAACTCAGCCGAGCATGTCCGGGTGCAGTCTAAGTATCGTAATCACACCCTCATCCGGAACACGGAATGACTGCTCGGTGATCATGTAGCGATCCGCGGCCCAGTTATCGAACCAGTCAACGGCATCGACCATGCGTGGGAATCCCTCGTCCTGAGACAGGGGGTTATGGAGTAGTTCGAACGCGAACGATTCTGGATCGAGTTCATCCTTGGGCTTCCAGTATCCAGGTATCCTTGACGCAGCCTTGTGCCACTTTTTGCCCTTCGCGGCGGTATGGTGGACCATCATGGTCGTTGGATACATGTTGCTGTCGATTATCCGAATGAGCGTTGCCGTCAGGCTGCAGCCGAATAGGCCCGCCACTTCCTTGAGCGCCTTCAGATCCAGCTTGTTGAACCTCTTGCACACGCTCTTGAACATAGGCCAGGGCATAAGCAGGTCGGCAGCGTATTGATCGGCGGCTCTCTCCACAGGGTTGGCCCGAGAAAACCCGCCAATATCAGTCGAGCGACACGCTACCGTCTCCCCACGATGATAGGCCCAATGCCCAAGTTCATGAGCAATCGAGAATCTTTGTCTCGCCGGCATTGAATGCGGGCTTACCGAGATGATTCCACTGTCGCCCATACCGGTGATCATCGCTTCGCAGTTGCGAAGCACCCGCTTCTTGATCCGAAGACCGGCGTAGAAGGCAATCGCTTCAACATGGATGTCCTCCGGTCGAACGATACCCAATGACCGTAGCAGGCTATTCGGCTCTAGGCTTTTGGGAAGAGGATCAATTCTCCTGATCGTCGTCATCCAGCAGCTCCGCCAAATCCTCTGCTATCGCATCCATGTCACCGTCCATGAAGCCGTCGCCAAATCTGGCCGCCAAGGTGACTTGCGCTGAAGTGTCACCGTCCTTCGCGCGTTGCAACAGCGCCCTCGCCCTTTCGAGGTTCACAACATTGCCGTCCGGCTTGCTATACGCGGCCAGAGCTCCCGCCTTAGCCCTTTCGAACCTTGCCCGGGTCAACTGGGACTCGGCTTCCGAAATGGTGCGGTCAAACATCTCGACAAGCACCATGTCTTCTGGCGCCATTGGACTATCGTCGTTCAGGATGAATTCGAGGAAGTTGTCGATCTGATCTTTTTCGCCGCCGATTGTCATGATGCTCCCTCCTTTTCCTTGAATGTTTCGGCCATCTTGTCGACTTGGCGATTCAACCGCGTTCTCAGGGCCTCGAGGCGCTTGGCATCCACGCCAAGGAGATCCTGCAGATCCTGCCCGATGAGCCCATCCTGTATCCCCATCAACAGCAGTTCCATCTCTTCGTCGCCCGCGTAGTGAACCTCAAGGTGCCGGATCGCAAGCTCGATAAGCCCTTTCTTGGCTGCCAATTTGCCGTCCGCACTATCAGATATCTTGTGCTCATCATCCGATGAGACCACGTCGAACCCCTGCTTCAGGCGTTTGACCTTGCTTTCGTCGGTCAGGAACATTCTGTCGGAGGCTAGGCTCTTCAACACGCCGCCGACGAAGAAAGGAAAGGTCTCCGACTTCTTCCACCGGCGCCTGCCGTCAGCAATCCTGATGAACGCCTCGCTCAATAGCTCCTCCGGGGAGGCCAGATTGCCCCTGCCAGCAAGGAATTGCGCGGCGCGCATCAAATTTGCCTTGTCACGTTCGGGCAGGTTTCGAAAGGTCTCAACAGTCTCCTCCACGTCGTGGAGCAGTTCTTCAGGGACGTCGGGACTGGCCACCTATGACTCCGCGATAACGAACATTCACATAGAATACTCCGGACCTGCCCACATATCCACGGCAGCGCTGCCTATATTGTAAGCGCACACCCGCTGGGATTCCGACATAGAATTTTTCTTTGTCGGAATCCCCGAGTCCAAGCGCCTTCCTCATAGGGACGGTTCGCCGTCATGAACATGAGCTATGAGGGCTTGAAAATGACTATCGACGAAAACAGCGCCGCGCTGGCTCGCGGCAACAAAACCACCATCGAGATCGCCGGCACTGACTTGGTATTCCGCAGCGTCAAGCTGGACGCGGACAACCCCACGGGCAGCCAGATCGCCAAGGCCGCCGGCTTCAAGGTGGATCAGCACCCGTACATCTACCAGTGGCGTCAGGACGGCGACTTGGAAGACATCCGTCCAAACGAGAACGCCGATCTCGACAATGGTTCACGTTTCATCGTCGCAGAGAGCGACCGTACCCACCGCATCACGGTGGACGACGAACAGTTCGATTGGCCGGCCCCTGTGATTTCGGGCGGCGTGCTCCGCAAGCTGGGCAAGGTGTCGTCGGACAAGGCCATTTTCTTCGAACGTCAGGACGAGCCTGACCGGTTGGTCGGCGACAACGACCTGGTCAACCTGGATGCCGAAGGCGTGGAGGAATTCAAATCCGGCAAGCCGCCGGTTTGGAAGCTCAAGGTCCAGGATGTTCAGGTCGAGTTTGATGTCCCCGTCGTCACCGTCACCGAGGCATTGACCAAGGCAGGCTTCGCGACCACCGGCTGGATCATCATCCTCAAGGTTGCAGGCCAGCCCAAGCGTCAGCTTGCCATCACCGACTCGGTGGACCTGAGCACTCCCGGAATCGAGAAGATCAGGCTAACCCCGAACGAGATCAACAATGGCGAGGCGCGCCCAGCGCCCCGCCATGACTTTTCCCTGCTCGATACCGACGAAGCCCACCTCGATCGCTTGGGGCTGGTTTGGGAAACGGACGAAAGCACCGGAAAGCGCTACCTGATCATCCACGGGTACCCAGTGCCCGCCGGCTACACCATCTCATCGACGACGTTGGCGTTGCTCATCCCGTCGACCTACCCACATGCGCAAATCGACATGTTCTACGTTCACCCTCCTCTGGTGAAATCGACTGGCGCGGTGATCCCCGCAACGCAGTCCAGGGCGACCATCCGTGGCCTGCAGTTCCAGCGCTGGTCCCGTCACCGCGGCACCCGCTCGCAGTGGAATCCACGCACGGACAATGTGATCACCCACCTAGCCCTCGTTGAATCCGCTATTGCCAAGGAGGTTGGCGCGTGAACCCGGCCTCAACGCTTGCCCTTTCGGGCCTGATGCATGACGAGCTTCGCACCCATCTGTTTCCCGGTGACGGCAAGGAAGCGGCATCGATTCTCATTTGCGCGCGGTCGCCCGGCCCTCGACGACGTCTGGTCGTTCGTGACGCCATTCTTGTTCCTCACGATGCATGCCGCGTCAGGAAGCACGACTTCATTGCATGGCCTGGCCGCTATCTCGAAGAGGCCATCGATCTGGCCGAGCCGGAGAACCTGGTGGTCGTCCTGCTTCATTCCCATCCAGGCGGCTGGTTGGACTTCTCCAGTGTCGACAATGACAGCGACGCATCGGTTCTGCCGAGCCTTTTCCAAGCGTTTGGCGACTGCCATGGCTCGGCGATCATGACACCTGACGGCGCCATACGCGCCCGCCTCTACTCACGCGACATGACCATCATGCCCGTGGATATGGTCACGGCTGCCGGCGACGACATCAAGTACTGGTGGAGCGGAAGCATTTCGAATGGGAAGCCAAGCAAGCGCCCATTGCCGTTCGGCGGCGACATGAAGGTCGAGATGTCGCAGTTGTCGGTGGCCGTAATTGGCGTATCCGGGACCGGATCAATCGTGGCCGAGCAGGTGGCTCGACTTGGGTTCGGGAAGGTTACCCTGATCGACCATGACGTCGTCGAGTTCAAAAACCTGAATCGTATTCTGAATTCCACGCTCGTCCATGCCAAGCAAGAAATCGCCAAGGTGGAGATGTTCGCTGGATCGGTGGAGGCTCACAGAGGGCCGAAGGTCGCCGTACCTGTACCCCGAACCATAGCCTGTCGCGAGGCAGTAGAGGCTGCAGCACAGTGCGACATCCTCTTCGGTTGCGTTGATACACAAGAGGCGCGGCAGATTGCGGATCTGATCGCGGCGGCTTTCCTGATCCCATTGTTCGACGTCGGCGTAGTCATTCCTACCCGTGCTACCCCGTCCGGCCCAGTGATCAGCGATGTCTGCGGACGCATCGACTACGTGCAGCCTGGTGGTGCGTCGCTCGCTGACCGCAGGGTCTACACACCGGAGGGGCTCAGAGCCGAACACGTCCGCATGACAGATCCGGAGGCCTTCAACAACGAGTTGGCAGAGGGATACATCAAAGGCATCCTTGAGGAGGCTCCGGGAGTCATCACGCTGAACATGCGCGCAGCATCGGCGGTCGTGAACGAGTTCATTGCTCGAGCCTATCCGTACCGGCACGAGCCCAATGCGCTCTTTGCCAGGACCACGTTCAGTCTGGCCGCATGCGAGGAAGACCATACCGCCGAGTCCGCCTTCTCTGCGGAGCAGTCTGACATTCTCGGCCGCGGCGACACCGAACCATTGTTGGGCCTGCCACTGCTGCGGCGGACCCGGAAGGTTGCAGCATGAAGATTCTAGCTTGGCTCAGACGGTTCTGGGATCGCCACGGGCCGGCACGTCGATTGGTGGTCATCGAGGGCGACACACTTCCGAAGACACTTCCGTGGCGAAACCTTGTCGTTTGCCGCGATGACGGGGAGGACTGGAGCGTAGGCATGCGCTGCCCTTGCGGTTGCGGTGCCACTATCGAGCTGATGGTTCTGCCAGAGGCGAAACCTCGATGGTCTGTTACGACCAATGCCTCTGGCCGCCCAACACTCCATCCTTCCGTGTGGCGCAACACCGGATGTAAGTCGCACTTCTGGGTCAGGAACGGGCGCATTTTCTGGTGCTAGCGACACTTTTTTCAGGCCTCCATCTCCAACCAAGGCTCGACCTTCTCCCTGGAATAGACGAGCCCACCCTTGATCCTGAAATCAAACTCCGGTTGGAGACCCCTCGCTGCGAGCCACTTCCGCACGATCATGCCGCTGTTCCGGCTCCGCACCGCGGCCTCGTTCGAGAAGATGTACTGGTCCGCGAATGCGAGCACGCTCTGGTAGTCGGCACCGTCGTCGTTCACGTCGATGAGCTCAGCTTCGTCGAGCGCCATGAACACATGGTGATTGTATAGCCCAAGGCTCATGATCGCGGCGATCGCCGGCACCCGTCCGAGATCGTAAAGCTTTGTGTCCTTGTGCTCATCGAGGATGCGATTGCGCTGCTGCTCCATTTGGTGGGCGTTCACCGACATGGCACCGAACAGGTTCTTGGGCTTGGCCTGGGCGAGGACATTGCGGTGGTAAATGGCATCGACGCGCTGGAACAGGATCGACATGATCACGGGCAGCCACGGTCGACGGCCCGCTGGGAACATCAGCATGGCCTCGCTGAAGGAAATGAACCCCTTGGGCCGCTTCATGAACTGTGGCCCGTGAAGGATCATGTCCACGAATTCTTCGGCTTCATCCTTTCGATAGTGCACCTCCTCCCCTCGCAGATCGTCGGCAATGCGGCGCACCGAGGTCTTGTAGTCGTCGATGAAGCCAGTGTCGACGAGATCCCGGATGGCATCGGGCGGCAGGCCCAAGGCGGCACTGAGGCTGCCCTCGCTGGTGAGGTTCTGGAAATGGCGCAGCACTCGCACGGCCTGCCAGGTTTTGAACATCACAGGCGCCATGGGGTCATCGGACGGCCGATGAATATACATACTGGGGTGGGCGCCCATTCGTGTCGTGATCAAACTGCTAGCGGGCACTTCACGCAGCAGCTGTCTCACACCGATGTATGCTCCCGGGGGCAGAGGTCGTGTCGTCTTGCGCACGACGTTTTCGTTCGGCTTGACCTCCGACATGGCTGCGTAGAGCCGTTCCGAGATCGCGGCCCAGGCCTTTTCATGAAGCTGGAGATCTCTTTGGAGCTGGGCGATGCCGCCGAACTCCTTGTAGATGCCGTGCCGGCCGGATCTCTGATCCGCAGTCTGGGCAAGCCGCCTGGTCAAAGCATCGAAACCGGTAGGCCATTCCAGCAGGATACGCCCAGCGGCCGCAATGCCCTTGGGGAGCGGTTCTGTCTGGGGCCTGTTTCTGGCCTCCGGCACAGCCGGAATGCGCTGCTCCTCTGCTGCAAAGGCCGACGCCATTGCCAACGCCATCTCGAACAGGTCGCCGCGCGACATGCCGGTCAAGGCATCATGAAGCGAATACTCTCGTTCCCTGCAGCTCGGGTCGATGAGACCAGTTACGAAATCCAGCCCTTCCTCGTCATCGACCTCAACCAAAGGCTGCGGAAAGTCGCGCAGGTCGACCATGGGCGCGGGCAGCCCATCCTCATCGGCGCCAATGCAGTGCTCGCAGAACTCGACGCCCCATGTCTTGGTGAAGCCCAGCTTTCCGTCGCAAACCGGACATTGGGAGATAAGCGTCTCACGGGTGCTCGGATCGAAGGACAAAGGCCGCAAGGACCAGATCGCACGGACATAGGCCTTGTCGGCCAGAGCCCGCGGGGACACCCGGCGCAGTCGCGTCTCCCGATGCACAGCGCGGAGGTTCGTGCCGAAGAAGTCAATCTGACTGCCGCCCAAGTCAGGCTGGAACAATGGCCGAAGCAGGTCCACTGACGTGCCAAGCACCGACGCAAGTTCGATGCCGTGGTCCGGGTGCCTGGAAACAATCGTTCCCGGCCGTGGCGTGTCGAGCCCTGCCAGATCAAGAACGTCTCGCGCATGCGGATAGATGTTCGCACCCGCGGCCCTCGCGACGAGGCCGGCCAGGTTCTCATCTGGAAGCGGGGTAACCGGCCGGAAGAGGGTCATGCCACCTCCGCAAGCTCGACGGATCGCGCACCCTCGGCGAATGGATTGTAGGTACACATGTTGTTGGGAATGGCGCGCGTATCCACCGCCTTCTGCAGGTCCTCGTACTCGACCCTCCCTGCATTCCGATCGAGCGCGTGGAATACCGCCTGCTCGAGGATGCGCGACACGATGCCGATGCAGCCGTTCGATGCCGCCCACAGCTTTTCGATGATGTCGCCTTCAAGCAGGTCGGTCTCTTCGGGCAGCAGTTGATACTTGGTCAGCCAGCCGGCCGCCTCGAGGCAGTATTCGAGGAAGATCGCGGCATCGTCCTCATCGCTCCAGCGCAAGGGCGAGAAGTCGATCTTATCCATCTCGCGGTTCGTCAACTGGACATCGATGGCAAGATGTTCGCGAGCGGCTGGAATCCCGACGAAGACCATGGGCACCAGTCCCCGGATCATCATGGTCTTGAGGGTGTCGGTCACCTCGGTGCTGGTGATCCTGTGCGACTTCTCGAGCTTGCCATCCGGTCTCTCGGTCTTGCTGGCCGACAGGTGCTGGATCTCGTCGAGGATGACCAATTCCGTTTGCCGCCCGATCTCCTTTCCGGTGGCTGGGTCCTTGTAGGTACCTGCCAGATATTCATAGACCCGACGCAGCAGGATGGGGCCCGAACCGGTATCGGGCTTCTTATCGCCCAGGGCGCGAAGGATATCGGCGGCCATTGACCGCACCGATGCCTTTGGCGACAACGTGACGTGCAGGACCAGCTTCTGCTTCTCCGCGATCTCGCCACGATCCATGTCGGCAGGGAAGAGCCCGCGTCCGATCGCCTCGTCGACTACCGTGTCCTCGATGTAGGTCCTGATGGCCATGGACTTGCCCGAATGGCTGGGCGCGAAGAACTCGATGTAGCGCTTCGGGCTTCGCGGGGTCAGCCTTCCGGCCTCGCGGGCATCATCGAGCTTGGCATGAACATCTGGAATTCGAGGGTGCTTGATCCGCATGTGCTCGAATGCGGCAATGACCTTGGCCCGGCCGGGCTTCTTGTACTTCATGCTGCTTCTCCATCGTTCTCTGTCTTGTTGTTCAATCGCGCCGCCACGCGAGCCTTGATCGCGGCGATGTCGAGCTTGGGGGACACTCCTGAATCCGCTGTAGACCGCTGTGCTGGCGCTGGCTGGGCCGCTGGCCGTGCTTCGGCCGCTTCGACTTCCCGGTTTTTCTTTCGCGTGGCCGCGGCCTTGCGGGCTCCGGCCTTGCCACCGAAGGCCTTGCCCTTCTTGACCGCCAACGGATGTTCCGCGCGTCTGGCGGCGGTATCGTGCTGCTGGTCATCGGTAGTCGAGCGGTCGACCTGGACGACCTTGACGCGATCGCCCGGCACCAGCTGCTTGAGCGGTTCGATCACCCGCGCCCGACGATGACGCTCGACCGACTTGATGCCGGGCATGATGTCGAGGAGGTATCGGCGGTGCGCCATCCTCGCCTCGGCCATCTCGGCGTCGGACTGAAACCTCATGTTCCGCTCGGCGGCCCACTCCTTGATCATCCGCGCCGCGTACCAGGACAGGTCATGCGAGAACTGTCGGTGCCAGTTCGGCAACATGATCGAGGTCCTGGTGGTAGGATCGAAGACATGAATCCTGGTCACATCGCCGGGGTCCCAGGTGACGCGCACCCTGATGGTCCTCGATGAGGTCACGCCGCGGCGCTGGCGGCTGAGCTTCGCCAGTGGTCCCAGCCGGTTCATCAGCATCGAGGTAATCTCGGGGTCGTGGAATCGATGCCCTTCGACCGTGACGCCTTCAGCAGTGAGGAGCCCGTTCTTCGCCTTGCCGATGATCCGTTCGAGGACCTCGACGTCGTCCACGGTGGCGCGCTTGTGCAGCGACAGGGCCGGTGCCATGTCGATGCCCTTATGGACCTTGACATGGTACTTGAGCACGATGGCGTTCCACATGGCCTTCTCGAGCTGAGTCTTCGTGAAGGCTGCCTCGGCCTCCTTTTCGAGACCGAGCTGCTGGCGCTGCTGCGGAGTGAGGGGAAGTCCACCCGGCAGCCTGTGCCAGAGCATGGTGTTGAACGTCTCGAAGATGCGTTCGACATAAGCCTTGTAGGTCGGCATCTTGACCGGCGCCCAGATCACGTCGATGCCGGCGGCCTCGCACGAGGCTTGGAAGGACGGGCTGACGAACTCCTTGCCGTTGTCGACGATGATGGTGAAGGGCCGGCCCCAGCCATCTGCGGCGCCCTTCCACTCGCCGTACTCGGAGAGGAACTCCTTCTTGCGCACGACCTGCTTGAGGCAGGCGACCACGGAGTGGATGCTCGGCGGCTCGTACCCGACCACTGCGCCCAGGATTATGCGGGAATAGCAATCGATCGCAACGGTCAGCCATGCGCGCGCCACGAAGAGAGGCTGTCCCTCATCGTCCATGACGACGGCCCAGGCATCGATCTTGGTGTGATCGAACATGACGTATTCGAGGGGACGCGTGGCCTCGATGGTGCGGCCCCTGCCCCTGTATCGACGATTGGCATTGTCCACGCCGTGCCGCTGCGCCCAATGGTACCAATCCGCATTCTGATGGATCCAGAGCCGGATGGTCTCGTCGCAGGGGATGGGATAGGCAGGTTCACCCTCGACCGGAGCCGTATCAGATCTCCGGATCGAGCCTGTGGATCGGGAAATAGTCCTCATCACTGGCGTCGTTTTGTTCGTCGTCGTCGCCAGGCATCGGGACATGATGCTGCTTCGCAATGAAAATGCTCTCGACGCGGAACTGATCGATGGCGTCGCCGATGGTGACCGTGGCGTCGTCCCAATACGCTTCGATCGCGCGGTCGGCAGCCTCGACGATCTCCTTGGGCCAGCGCTTCTGCCGGCTCTCGCTCTTCCTGTCGGAGAAGAAGGCCACCAGAGGCCGCTCACCCGGCGTGCCGCACTCATCGACGGCGCGCAGCAATGTCGATGGCGATGGCGGGTCCTGCGTGAAACCAGCCTCGATGGCTGCCACCCGGTTCCTCTTGATGATCTTGGCGACGGCCAAACGACCGCGCGGCTGGACGCCTGCCTCATCGTAGCGCATGACATAGAAGCGCATCATCTGCTTCCAGCGGAGCTTCTCGGTCTGCTTGAGGCGCAGTTGACGTTCCTTGAGGGAGATCCCTGGCTCGTCCGGATCTAGGAAGGAGATCGGGTCGATCTCGACGCTTTCGATCAGGCGACCATCGCGATCCAACCGAATGCGCTTGGCGTCGCCATCCGAACGCATGCGCTCGAACTCGCCGACCTCGATGTAGAGCTCCCGGTCCGTGCCCTCGCGACGGAACATGAGGCGGCCATCGCGCATCTCCTTGGCGAACTCGGCGAAGACGGGCACGTCGATGTCTTCCAGCTTCAGGATATAGGTCTGGCCGACTTCCAGATCGAGATCGGTCACCATAGCTGCCCCCTCGACATCTCGAAGATGGACATGGACGGGGGCATGCCGACCACCGCGGTGTCCGGCCGGAGGTCGTTCCGCATGTCCATGCAAATGATCCTGCGGACATGGAGGGCGCAGCACTTGCCCAGGCTGCCGAGGGCATTCACCAGCTCCCCAAGCGTCGCCTTTCGTTCGGCCCCGAGGACCCTGCGGGCAACGGTGATATCCGATGGCGCGAGAGATACGTCATGATCGAGCATGACCTCTCGCACGGACCGCGCGGAGGCGGCGTGTAGGATGTCGACGGAACTGGTCACCCAGACGAATGCCCAGCCGATGCGTTCATAGACCTGCCGGGCGAGCTCGAGCTTGCGAAGGTAGATGGGATCGTCGAAGCGGGGGTCGTCGTCTCGCTTCACCTCGACGATCAGCGTCTTGGTCGCGAGCTGGCCCTCGGTCGGACGCCAACTGCAGACGGCATCGGCGAAGGGGACGGCATTGACCACCGCCTCGGCAAAGACAACGTCGACGGTCAGTCGGAGATCCGGACGATACATCCACTCGCGTGGTTCGCCCGTCACCTTCATGAAGAGCTCATGGGGCTGGCTCAGCATGGCGCGCACTGGTGATGCCGTCTCGCATAGCTCGATCATCGGCCGCTCGGCCTCATTGGATTCCCAAGGGAGCGCCCGCATGCCGGCCTTGATGCAGACCTTGGTGCCCACGACGTGGGGCTCACGGCCCGTGATCAAGTCGATGATCGGACCGCCATCCTCGCGCTCTTCAATGCGCGCGAACGTTCTGAGGTCATCGATCTCAATGGTTCGCTTCTTTCGCGCGTAATCCTGCCTGATCATCTCTCACCTGCGTGGCCGAGGACTTCCCTCCCGGTCCTGTTCAAGAATTGTGCGAGTTGAACTTCTCTCCCCGGCATGATTAGCCGGGGAGTTCTTTTGAAATGCTGAGCCGGCAAGGCTAACGACTTGTTGCCGATCGGGATTCTTCCCCGTCAGGCAGCTCCGTCATCCGGGAGGCGCCCCAATCGCGTGCGCCCCAAGGGAAAGGGCACCACGTCGTCGCCCAGGTCGGCGTCGTTCAGTCCTGCCTTTCGCCCAGCCTCGGTCTGAACAGACACGGCGATCGCCACCAGCGACCGGTGGGCCGCTTCCTCGAAGGCCCTGTCCCCGAGCTCGTCGTGGACGCGCAACAAGCGGGTGAGGACGCGAATGAGCAGCTCATCGGTCATTGGCTTCGCTCCTCTTCCTGGGCTTGGCATCGACCGAGGCGAGGATGGCCTTGAACTGCTCCCGCTCGATGTGTCGCGCCCGGATCAATTCGTCGGCAACGGCGCGGACGCGAGGGCGATTGGCTTCGATCATCTCGATTGTGCGCCGATAGAGCTTCTGCAGGTGCGCCTCCACGATCGCAGCCAATCTTGGATCGCGGGCGAGCACGGCGGGGATATCCTTTGACTCGCCGCGGAAGCTCAAAGTCTCCCCGAGGCCTTCGCCGGCATGGAGCATGCCGACATATCTGGTGGCGCGAGCCAGATCGCTGTCGGCCCCACCACCGGAGCCGGTGCCGGGCTCTCCGAGGAAGACCTGCTCGGCGGCGCGACCGGCGAGCAATTGCATGGTCAGGTTTTCGACCGCCATTCGGGTGGGCAAGAAACCATCGAACTTGAGGGTGGTGGAGCCACCTCGGTCATCGCGGATGACGATACTGACCGATTCCACCTCCCCGACTCCAAGAATGTCGGCGACGATGGCATGGCCAGCCTCATGCAGGGCCGTACCCTCGATCATCGCCTCGGTCCTGATATCGGCCGGTGCGATCGCGGCGAGGAGATCGGCCAGCTGCAGGGGTCGCTTGGCCGACCGGGCGGTCCGGCGGGCCGTCTTGAGCCAGCTGACCGCCATGGCGCCGGATGCACGGGCAGCGAGCTGGCCCGCCTGCGTCAGGTCTTCTCCCTCGAGGTCAGTGCCAAGATGCTGGCGCAAGATGCCCTGCATGTCCTCGGCTGTGGGCGGCGCGATGTGGATGATGCGATCAAGCCGGCCGGGCCGTACGAGCGCCGCGTCGAGCTTCTCGGGATGGTTTGTCGCGCCCATGATGATCAACCGATCGGTCGTGTCGTTGACTGCGCCATCGAGCTTGTCGAGCAAGTGGGTGATCACAGGCAGCCACCAGTCCGCCCCCCTCGGCGAGATTGTCGCGCGGTTCGGGACCGCGTCGATTTCGTCCAGGAAGATGATGCAGGGCGCGGCGGCCTTCGCATCGGCGAAGACCTTGTCGATCATCTTGATGATGCTGTCGAGATAACCCGGCGAATCCGAGAACCACTTGCCCACGGACGTAGCGATCAACGGCAGGCCGGTGGTGTGAGCGAGACTTCGGGCAAAGGTGGTCTTGCCCAGACCCGGCAGGGAGGCGAGGACGACATTCGCATCGATGGCGTCGAAGCCGATCTCGCCGCGGCGCCATGCCTCGAGGTCCTCGATCAGGTTGAGCGCCCATTCCTTTGCCGCGCCATAACCGTGGAGTTCATGGATGGTGGGCACGCCCTGGGTGATCGGCGAGGACGTGCGCTTGCTCTCGACCGCCTTCTTGAGACGCTCGACGCATTGGGTCGGACTGGCGCCGGGTCGCAGGCAGGCAACGATCTCGTCGAATTCCAATCCCGTAGCGATGTCATTGGGAATGGTCTTGAGGCTACGACCGAACATGCGCCTGATGACGGCTCCGATGACCTCGCCATTGGGCGGGGGCAGCCGTACCACCATGTCGGCCGCGGTCCGCAGGGACGACGGCAGCAATCTCTCCGGATCATGACCGATCCCAAGAACGCGGCCTCCCATCGCCAGCGCATCCATGGTCCTGGCGGATGAGGTGTCATCGGCGATCTGGCTGGGCCGCAAAGGCGTGACGCGCGCCTGTATGAAGTCCCATGACCATGGCTTGAGCAGATGCGTGAACGGCACGGTCCAATCGGGGCTTGGCGTCACCACGATGGCGCAGAAGTTCTCGGTGTCATGGAGCCGCTTGACGCCGTCCATCCCGATGGTGTGCTGGAGCAAAGCCAGCGGCAGGAGGTATTGGGGCAACCTGTTCTTGCGCTCGTTGCTGAGCTGGCCCTCGATGACGAGCTCCGTCTCGTCCAGCCCATCGAGCCAGTCGTTGTTGTCGGTCATGATGTTTCTCTTCGCCGGCGCAGGGACGTGCGTAGCCGTCCGGGATCAGCCGGTCCTCAATGCCCATTGCGGGCGCGATGTCGGGAATGGTTCAGCGCTCAGGAAGCGCGTTTGACCGACAGGGATATGAGGTGAAGAGGGGCGCGAACGAGTACGGCCGCAGCGGGGCGGCGGGCGGTTTCGACGGCGATGTGCAGGACTTGCGACATGGCGGCTTCTCGTTCGGATGATGAACAGATAGTGAACCGCAATTGGAGTGTCAACAATCTAGATAGCTGACTGTGCAGATGGTTAACGCTGTGACATGTTAACGTTGTAGCTATCTGATGATTTACAGCGATTGGACCCTGCGATCATGGCATCTGAGACGAGATCGATTCGAAAGCGTTCCGATGGACGGAAGTCGCTCTTGGTATATATGGATGAGGCCTTGATCAAGGAACTCAAGAAGGTCGCCGTCGACGACGACCGAAATGCCTATGAGATCGTGGAAGAGGCCACCCGGAAGTGGCTTTCGCGTAGACGAAAAACATGACGACAAGATCGAACAGTCGCGTTCGGTTTTGATGGTGTGCTTTATTTGACGTAGTGTTTTCTTGAGTATGCCGAAGGGTTTGGGGGCCGAAGGCAGATGGACCAAGGGATCGTAGGTGCGGCGGGGACGAGCAAGGTCGGATTCGACTTGCTGGAGAACCCATTCGTGCTTCTGCGCCTTTCGCCAGACGCCACGAAGGAAGAGATCGCAGAAGCTTTCGACGAGGCTACTGCCGAAGCTTGGGATGACGACGAGGTGTTGCGCAATGCCCGTCGCCATCTCCTTGCTCCTAAGCTCCGCCTAGGGGCGACCGTCGACATGCTGGTAGACGCCACTCCTCAACAGCGTGATCTTGCTATTTCCGCTCTCCGGGACGGGGTCCCACTCTCGGATCTCATTGCTTTGGCAAAGGACCTACCGAGTGCGTCCAGGGCGGTGTACTTGAGCAACATTGCGCAGCTCCGTCCGAGCTCGGGTGCGCTTCGTTTCTTCGCCATCACCCTTGCCGCTGTGGATAGGCCTGCATTCGCTGAGACTATTGGCAGTTTGTTCGAAGCCGCCGGTCTGCCGCCTCCGAGCACGGCCAACATTGTCGAAGCGTTTGAGGAAAGCACGGCCAGAAACGTAAAGAGGCTCTTTTCCGCTTATCCGGAGGCAAAGGCGGCCTCTGCCGACATCCGGCGCTGTGTCGACGAAGGTATTCCGACATCCACCGACGATCAGTTGGCCGCCTATACCTCTCTGATCACAGCCTATCAGGAGTTTGCTGCAAGTGAGATCGGAGAGCTTCGGCACCGAGTGACGACCTCAAGCTCAAAGCTCTTGGAAAACACCATGGACAGTGGTGCCTTGGAATCGCTCGAGGCCGACCTGCGGTCCTGGGATGAACTGACCCAACCCGCGCAATTGCTGGCACAGCGCAAGGGACGTGATGACGTCCAATCTCGCGAGTTGTTCGAGCACTTGCGCGGATTCATGATCACCCTGGCAAACGAGAAGAACGCCGCCGCGGTTGCCCTCAGATTGAGCAAGGTATGCACAGAGGTATTTGCCGAGTTGCCGCGCGCCGCTGCGCAGCTCAAGGAGGACCTTGGCGCTCTTCAAGGCTTGGTTGACCAGGAAGGTGCACGCGAGCTCGTCGAGTTCATCGAGAAGATTCGCGCGGATCTCGATCCCTTGATCAACGACCTCAGACACGGATTTGGCACATCTGCCAACGGCAATGCGCGTCGCCTGTACCAACTTTTCGACAAGGCGGTTTCTGCCACCAAAGGAACTGATGTCGGCCACATTCCCTGGCTGATGGTGAGAGGGCTCGCGCTCGACATCAACAACGACCTAGGCGAAGGGGCTGCAAGCGAAGCCATCATTTCAGGCCTCGTCAACCACAGTGGTTTCAAGGACGCGTCGCAAGACGTTCGGACGGCCATTCGGACCGACTACCGGACCCTTCAGATGAATGCTGCGCAGGCCCGACTGAAACGGGCGGTTGATCGCAAAGACAACGCCGATGCCCGACTTGCCCTGCAGACAATGGTTGGGCTGGCCACCGAGGAAAGCGAGAAGCGTCAGTACCAGCAGGCCATCATCAACTTGGAAGCCGCCAAGCGCGGCAGGATATTCCGGTGGGGTTTCTGGGGCGTCATAGCAATCGTCGCGATCATTGCGATCTCCAATCAGGGTAACAGCCGCAGCAGCTCTTCATATTCTTCGAGCTCATCTCGACCGCCTGCCTCGACCAACTACTCCAAACCCGCTCAGACGGCTGCACCGGTGACAAATCAGGAGGTCATGCCTGCTGCGTACAGCACTGCAACCTTCTCCCGCGGCAATGTCCGCTACTGCCAATTCCAGAATGCTCGGCTCGATGCAGTCGACCAGATGATGATCAATGAATCTAACCAGGTGATCGGTCGCTTCAATGAGGCAGTCGACGACTACAACTCGCGCTGTGCCAGCTACGAATATTATGTCGATGACCTGACCGCCGTGCAGAGGGAACTGAACGCAAGTCGGACCAAGATTTCTGCTGATGCGCGGTCAATTCTGCAGGGCTGGAGGACGAGCAATTGATGGAACACCAGATTGACGATCGAACAGTCGACATGGCCGAGCTGGCCGTCGAATTCTGGAAGCTTCTGCGAAATTACGAACGAGTCCTGGATGCCGCACCGGAGAACCAGAGGGCAGGGCTGGCCGCGCAAGCCAAGTATGGGGGGCGCCGGTTGGCCATCATCCTGGAGCGCAACGGCATGCACGTCGAAACCTTCGATGGCGCCATTTTCACGACGAATCTGCCGGTTTCGGCAGTGAACGCCGACGAGTTCGTCGACGGTTCCCCGATCGTCGATCAGACGTTGGAGCCGGCGATCGTCGTTGGCACGACTGTAATCAGGACCGGCAGAGTCTTTTTGCGTGCCGAGCAGGCGTAGGAGTTAGTCATGTTTCTTGGTATCGATCTCGGCACATCCAATTCCGCAATCGTCGGTAGCGACAGCCAGACCCTTCGCCTGTTCAAGACTGTCGAGGGCATGGACGTCATGCCGAGCGCAATCATGATTGATCGGCGTGGTGGCCTGTTCGTTGGACGTAAGGCGTACGATCAATCTGCGTTCTCGCCACAGAGCGTGCAGCAGAAATTCAAGCGACTAATGGGTACCGGCAGCACCGTCGAGTTCCCAGGCACCGATCGTGCGCTCACGCCCGAAGAGGCCAGTGCCGAAGTCATAAAGGCTTTGGTGAGCCAGGCCCGCCGCGATCTGCCTGACGTCGAGATCGAGGGCACGGTCATTACCATCCCTGCCGCCTTCAATCAGATGCAGTCAGAGGCGACTATGCGGGCCGCAAGGCTTGCTGGATTGGATAAGGTTGCATTGCTGCAAGAACCCATTGCTGCAGCTATGGCTGCCAATTCCGGCATCAGCGGAGGCTCGGGACAGTTCTTGGTCTACGACTTGGGCGGCGGTACTTTCGACGCTGCCATCGTTCAGAGCATTTCTGGCAACATCACCATCGTCGCGCACGCTGGGGTGAATATGCTTGGCGGCGCCGACTTCGACCGAGCCATTGTGAATAATCTCGTTCGCCCATGGCTGCTCGAAACCTTCGATCTTCCCGAGAACTTCCAAGCTGATCCGCAATACTCGCGGCTGATCCGGATTGCCTCGTACCGCGCGGAGCTTTGCAAGATTGCGCTCTCGTCCCAGCAGACAGACTTCGTTTCCGCGGACGAAACGCAAGTGGGGACCAAAGATCGGGCCGGCAACGACATCTATCTCGATGTCGAAGTCACGCGCTCTGTTCTCGAAAACCTCATCGCCGAGAACGTTGAGCGGTCGATCGCGGAATGCCGCACACTGCTCTCGTCGAACGGCTATTCGCCCGCCGACATGGATAGCGTGGTTCTCATTGGTGGACCTAGCCGAATGCCATACGTGCGTGAGCGAGTGGCGTTTGAGCTCGGCATCGCCTTGGATACCAACACTGATCCTATGACGGCCGTTGCCACCGGCGCTGCCATCTTCGCGTCCGGAAGGAACTGGTCAGAAGAGGGAGCGACGACATCCAAGACAGGTCGGGCGACCAAAACCACCTCGTCTGACCTGCAGCTTCGCTGCGAGTACGTCGACAATACAGCCGCTTCAACGGTGAACCTGAAGATCAAGACCTCTGCCTCGCCCCTGCCGGCCGGTGTTGCTGTCCAGGTTGACGCAGCGAATGGCTGGACATCCGGCAAGTTGCCTCTGCAGGCGTCAATCGACGTCAAAGCTATACCATTGCCTCGGACGGGCCCGAACGAGGTAAAGGTTTCGGTCTTTGGCGCTGACGGCATCCTAGACCCCGAAGCCAGCACGACACTCAACATCACTCGGCTGACAGCCACGGCCGATGGCATGCCACTGATGCACAACCTGGCGATCAAGCTCGTGAAGGGCGGTCCGGGAGCTGAGCACAACGTACTTCATACCATCGCCAAGAAGGGCTCTCCGACGCCTGCCCGCGGCATGGAGTCCTTCCGCGCGTCTCGAGATCTGCGCGCTGGTGAAAAAGCCTCGTTGACGTTTGAGCTATTCGAACAGGCAGACAACGTCGATGACCCTGCACTCAACCTGGCTGTCGGATCCTTCGAGCTCAAGGGGGAGGGCCTGTCACCTGGCCAGATCATTCGGAAGGGAGACCGCGTCTACCTCCACTGGAGAATTGATGCAAACAGCCTGCTCCATTGTGACTTCGAAATGCCGGACGCCGGTCTCTATCACAGCCTTGAGAACATGTATGTTCCCACAACCTCCGCGTCCAATTTCGACGGCGAGGACGGCGCCCAATTGGCGCGTGGTGGAATCGAGGACGCGCGGCGTGACCTAGAACATCTCGAGCGAGCCTTGGGCAGCAAGATCAGTGCCCAGTCGAAAAACATACGCAACAAGCTCGATGCTCAGGAAATGGCGGTGTCCCTCACACCGGACGCCGACACGAAGCGAATGGTGACACAAGAAGCGCGCTTCCTGCGCCAGGAGATACACCGTCTCAAGCACGATCCCGCGAACGTGGCCGCCGTCCTTCAGATCGAGATCGACGACTTCGAGAGCCACTATGCTCGCTACTTCGCGAAAGAGATTGAACCCGATACGAACAACAACATCATTCGCCAGATTGCCTCGGCGCGCGACGCACTGCGGCGGAACGACTTCCTGGAAAGCCGTCATGCCATGGAAGAAGCCACGGCACTCCTGCGCGGTTTCGTAATGAAGCAGCCTGGCTTCTGGGCCGCTCAATTCGACAACTTAGTAGATTCCCGCTTCCATGCGATCGACAAGGCTCTCCACGACCGGTTGGCTGCACGAGGCCAGCGCGCCATCCAGGACAATGATATCGACGAGCTACGGAAAGTTGTGGTCGAGATGTACCAGAATACGATCCGTGACGCGGCCGGTGGTGACACCGGAATCTTGTCCGGCCTGATGATGTAAGGCACATGCTCAAGACCACCTCCATAGCAGCGGCAATCGCCCTGTCCTTTACGCCATCAGCCTTTGCGGAGGCATTTGTTGTCTGCCAAGCGCCTGAGCACTCGGATCTCATTCTTGAGATCGAGGCTGCCGTTTTCGACGGAGTGGCCATCAGTTGCATATCGAGCGACTTCGCCTACGACATGACACCCTGCGCGCCCACGAACGGGTATGGACTATCCGCTCCAACCGGCACCGCCAGTCTTGTAGGACTTGTTTACGACTGGCGGGAATACGGCGACCATATGGGCGGGGTCGTCGAATTCTCCGAGTCGCCTTCGAGCTATCGATTCCAAGGTGGGTTTCAGTATCCCGGCTCAGGATATCAGGAGGCGTGGTCCTTTTTGGCCAATCGCCTATCTGGGGAAGGCACGCTGACGATCGTGCAGGAGGTCGAAGAAGATGGAAGTGTCGGCCGCTCATCGCTGGAATTTGCGTGCAGAGCGGCCGAGCAACAGTTTTGAGGCATCATCACCGTTGGGCGTCCGGATGAAGATGGCCCCGCTCGGGCTCGACCAAGACTAATTTCGCCTAGCGTCAATTGCCGCGAAAAGCCGGCCTCAGGTCGATACCTTGCGGAATGCGAACGGCTCGCGTGAACGCAGGCACATCTTTCCATTCGCCCTTGCCGTTCAACACGGTTACGGCCTGATGAACCTGCTGATCCCCACAGTGTGGGCATCCCTTGAGCGTGGATGTGGTCTGGATGACGCCTGTCGTCGCAGCTTGGCCCGCTGCCCTCGGGCTCCACCGCAAAGCTTCTCCGAATGCGGGGCTATCCACCGGATGCTTGAAAAGGTTGTCGTACGCACCTGCAAATTCGTCCTGCGTGGAGAACTGCTGCGTCCGCCTGACCAAGTTCCGCACGTATCGACCGCACTTCACGCACACCGGCTGCACGCGCAGCAGAAGCCAGACAAATATGCCCCCAACTATGAAACCAAGAAACTCAAGATCCGCCAGCACATAACCAAAGTCCCCCACTTGGCCAGTATTGGCCTGACCGCGTCCAATGGTCATTTCCATTGGGGTCAGGTAGATCTGCAGGTAATCTGCGAATGGAAGAACGTCTGCTATCCTTGTGCCGTCTTCCAAAGCGAAATTTGCGTACTCCGCGTAATATATGGCCATCATGGCTACGGCACCTATTACAACGACCTCAACCAACATGAACCACGTTGGTCTTGTGTGGAATAGAAGGCTAGCAAAGTAAAATCCACTCGCGGCTGCCGCCCCACAAAAAAGCGCTTCAACCGGAACGATCAGCCATAGGCTGAAGGTGAAGATGTTGAAGCCTGTCGCTCGCTCCACTAGCACGACAGCAGCAACCGTCAGGTAGCACGACAGCAGCAACCGTCAGGGCAAAGGACAGCAGTCCTGCGATAGCGACAGCAATATGGCCAAGCGTACTTTTCATTGTTTACACCCCCAACTCGCCATCCCACTGATGACGTACCAAAAGATGTTTGAATTTTTTTGCCGAAACAAGGATCCCTACCGCGAATAATGCGGGTTGAACGACACAGGGATTTATGGCCAGCGGCTCGCGGAGAGCAGCCTCAGGTGACCGGTGGCAGGATGCTCATCCCCCGCCGGCCGAACCACATTCGGGGCACCTCATCGCGACCTTGAACGCGAAATCAACCTCGGCATCGCCATGCTAGGCCATCACCGTTTCATAGACGATGACATGCTGATGGCCGCGGCCTGTTGAGCAATGGCTGATCAGCACATATCCGGCATAGCGGTATTGCGACAGTCGAGTGATCGGCTGCACCGGGAACTCTCATGTTGTCTCTGAAGACTCCTCGCTTGGGTAGATCGGCTGGTAAATCTCAATCGGCGCCTTCCAGCCCCTCAAGAAATCCAGCGCGTCTGCTGTCCCTACGAATTCCTGCGCTAGGCGAAGCCGCTCCATGAGATGGCTGCGTTCAGGCTCCGATGCACGTTGGATCGCCGTGGCCAGTTCATGGAGGAAGTGCTCCACCGCCATCCGCTCGCGCCAGCGCTCGATCACCTGAGCGAGCGCTTCTTTGCTCTGCTTGGTTGATTCTTCGATCCGCCGGCGATCTTCGGCCCGTCTCCACCTCTCCTGCTCTGCTTCCCATTCCTTGCGCCTGATCTCTGCTTGGCGTCGCGCCCCCTCGGCCCGCTCTAGGATGACAGGGATAGCGCCTTTGATCTCCTTGGCGATGCGCGGCAGCATGGCTTCGATGGTGCCTTCGCTCTTCTCCTGCCAGCTCGCCGACCATTCGCCGCCCTCGGTGGTGGACGCGAAAGCCCTGATGCGGCCTATGGGCAACTCGGCGGTCGTGGTGAAAGAGTGCGGATAGCGATATTTCTTCGGGTTCGCCTGGTATTCTGTCTCCCTGATATAGTCGCCGCCGACATATCGCAGGGTGACCTCAGCCGACATCTCGACTACTGCGATCGCGATGGCAGCGTCCTCGAAGAAGGCAACGGTCGGACGCATCGGTGACCACGCGGTACTGGATCGATAGGAGTACTGACGGTCCTTCTGCGGCACCTCGCGCTCGTCTACGCTCTTGCAGTGCCAGCGGCGATCCCCGGGAGCTATCACCACTCTCGCTCCCAATGCCTCCAGTTCATTATAGAGCCTACTGGCCACGCCAAGCACTCGATCAAGCTGAGCGTCGGAGGCGCTAACATCCGGCAGCAGCTTCTTGAATAGTTTCAGATAGCCGCCATTCTCGCGCGGCCTCGACCGCAGGAATTCGGCGCGAGAACTTCGGATCAACGGGTGGATGTCGGTTGAAGCAATCCTTTTCTGGACCGGGGATCGCCGCGCTCTTGGTATCGTGGGCCTACGCGGTGGCGAGGCCGGCAATGGACCGCCCTTCTCATTCCAACTCTGCTGATCGCCCGGCTGGGCACCGGGAAGCGCTTCGGCAGCGGGAGCTTTGCCCACCGCCAGCTTGGCCCAGTATCCTCTCGGCGGCCGCGGGACGTTCAGCAGAGTGCAGACCCGAGCCATATAGCTGCTGGAAACACTAAAGCGCTCGCAGACCTTCGTCATGGGCTGCGACCACACCAGATCATATAGTTCTTCGCGCGTTACCATGCCGCGACCATAACCGAGTCGGCGGCACCACTCGCAAGCCTGGAATGCGGGAGTGGCCATCGCCAAAAAAGGCGATATGAGAGAGGAGTTGGCGGTCGCGGAGGAACTCGAATCCCCGGCCTTCGGATTCGGAATCCGACGCTCTAGTCCAGCTGAGCTACGCGACCAAACTTGGCGCCTTCGGAGAGATTCGAACTCCCGACCGTATCCTTAGGACGGATCTGCTCTGGCCCAACTGAGCCACGAAGGCAAACATGCTAGCGCCGCGTTTACCGCATCGCCTATTCTGGTGACCCCTGGTGGATTCGAACCACCGACAGTCGGCTTAGAAGGCCGGTGCTCTAGTCCAGCTGAACTAAGGGGCCGTTTCGGCTGCCGATTGAGAGGGGCTAATCGACCCACGATTCTTTGGAATCGACCCAGGTTCGATTTGGCCCGACAAATGGTGGGTAGTTTGGCGCGCCCGAAGAGATTCGAACTCCTGACCCCCAGATTCGTAGTCTGGTGCTCTATCCAGCTGAGCTACGGGCGCGCAGGCCGACTTTGCGGCTGCTTCGGTTGGGCGGGGCGGCGAGGCCATCGCGGCGAAGCGCGGCAACCCATACATGGCCGATCCGGCCATTGCAAGCGGCTCGGCGCGCTTTTTACACCTCGGCCGCGCGGGGCGACGTTGCCGACAGGGGCAGGGTGAGCTCGAAGCGGCTGCCGCCCGTGGGTGGCGCCGCGTAAACGAGCGTGCCGCCATGCGCTTCGACGATTTCCCGGGCAATGGCGAGCCCCAGACCGGTGCCGCCCGGCCGGGCCGAGCCCTGGAAGGCCACGAAGAGGTTTTCCCGGGCCTTTGGCGGCAGGCCGGGGCCGGTATCGCTGACCGAGATAACGATCCGCCCCTCTGTCGCCGGCGCGGCGGCCACGGCCACTTCCGAGACAGGACGCGAGCGGCTGTCCGTCTCCAGCGCCTCGCGCGCGTTCTTGAACAGATTGACGAACACCCGGACCATCTGCCCCGCATCGATATTGAGCACGAGGCCCGCCTCCACGCTGTTGACGAAGGTGATGGAGGGGTGCCCCACCAACCGCGCCTCGAAAGCCGCGTCTTCCAGCAGCGGCCGCAGCGGGGTCAGAGAAAATTGCGGCGGCGCGGCGGCTTCGCGGCCATAGTCGAGCATCGACTGGGCAAAGCCGATGGCCCGGTCGAGCGTGGTCACGAGGCGCGGCGCCAGCCGCTGCACCTTGGGATCGTCCAGCGTCGCCACCTGGTCGGAAAGCAGCTGCGCGGCAGCCAGCATGTTGCGCAGATCGTGATTGATCTTGGCTACCGCCAGCCCCAGTTCCGCCAGATGGCGGCGCTGGCGCAGCATGGAGGCCAGGTCCCGCTCCATGGCGGCCAGCTCCCGCTCGACCACTCCGATCTCGTCGCGCCGCGCCGACGGCTCGAGAATAAGCGTGGCATTTTCCGGCGCCTGACGGAACGCCAGCATATTGGCGCCGAGCCGCAGCACCGGATCGATGAACAGCCGGCTCGCCAGCATATAGAGGGCAAAAGCCGTCAGCGCCGCGATGACCAGCGACACCAGCCCGATATTGCGCGAATAGGCCAGCATTTCGCGCCGCAGCGGCGCCTCGGGCATCAGCAGCTCGACCAGGCTTTCATCGAGATCGCCCTGCCCCACGATGCGCAGCGTGCGCCCCGGCCCGGCCAGCAGCGTATCGATGGCCCCAAGAATCTGCGCCGGCAAATCCTGCTGCCGCATGTCGGCGGTGACCACGCGGTCGGGGGTCACCGGATCGGCGCGCTCGATCAGCTGGCTCTGCCCCTGATGCCGATAGACGATGGCGTCGGCGCCCGCCGAGGTCAGCAGCCGGTCGGTCAGGTTGCGCGGCAGCGACATGACGTCCGGCACGGCGTCGAGCACCCGCGCCGCCACGACGCCCACGCGCAGGCGGTCTTCGAGCCAGCTCGAGCGGAAGCTGGCGATGGAGGGCAGGTAGACGACGATTTCCACCAGCAGGATCACCCCGACAATGGTCGCGATCAGCTTGCTGGACAGGCCCGGAAAGCGGCCGGGAATCAGGCTGGAAGCGTCTCTCATCGTGCCCCATCATAAGGGAGGCGCCCCGGCGCCGTCAGCCCCCGCCCCTTAGCGCGGCAGCAGACGCCGCAGCGCCCGTTGCCGCGCCACCCAGGGCGACACAGGCCGGTCGGCCGCCGCGCTCTCGGCCAGGGCGGCAACCACCCCCATCAGGCTGGGATGGGGCAGCGCCAGGCTCGCGAGATCGGCCAGCGCGATGCCCCGCTCCATGGCCAGGGCCAGCATGGCGGCGATTTCCCCGGCGCCGGGGCCGACCACGCTGGCGCCAACGATCCGCCCCCGCGCGTCCAGCGCCGCCTTGGCCATGCCGAAAGCGACGCCGCCCGCCTGCGCCGCCGCGTTCTCGGCAAAGCTGGCGCGCACCACGCCGGCCACGCCGCCCGGCTTCTGCCCCTCGGCGGGCACCCGGCCGATCTGCGCCAGCGCCGGCGCGGTGAGCACCAGAAGTGGCTCGACTCCCAGTCGCCGCAGGGGCGCCCCGAGCAGCGCCGCCTCGAGGCTGGCCCGGCCGTGTGCCAGCGCCTGCGGCCATGCTTCCACGCCCGCCGCTACCCCGACGGCGCGCACGGCCCGGTTGGCCGTGCGCCCCAGCCCGCCGGTGCTGACGCTCCCGCTGCCGGGGGCGGCCCGCAGGCGCAGTTTTTCAAGATCCAGCCCGGCAACATCCGGCACCCGGCCCATGGCCACCAGCACATGCGAGACGTCGAGCGTCGTCTGCTCGCCATCGGCGCCGGCGACGACGATGCCGGTGCCCTGCGCCCGCGGCAGCACCGCCTCGGCGGCCCCGTCAAGAATGGTCGCGCCTTCCGCCCGCAGGGCTTGCAGCAGGATAGCCACCGCCTCGGGGTCGAACCCAGGCAGCAGCGGCCCCTGCGGCACCAGCGTCACCGCGGCGCCCAGCCGCCGCTGGATCTGCGCCAGCGCCACGGCCTCGGGACCTCCCCCCAGCACCAGCAGATGCGTGAGCTTGCGGCTATTGCTCGCAATGCTGTCGGCGGTGAAATGATCGATCTCATCCAGCCCCGGCAGCGCCGGCAGGCGGGGGACACCGCCGGTGGCCAGCACGATATGGCGCGGGCGCAATTGCAGGTCGCCCACGGCAACGCTGCGCTGATCGGGAAAGCGCACTTCGCCGCGAACGACATGGATGCCCTGCGCCGCCAGATGCTCCAGGCTCTCCAACACGGCACTGCTCTCGGCAACGGCGCCGGCCCGCGCCGCGATCACCTTATGGACGATCCTGGGCTCGCTATTGGCGAGCCCGAGGCGCTCCCCATCCCGCAGCGCCTGGGCCAGCCCGGCGCTGGCGGCCAGCGCGGACAGACGGCGCTGGGCTTCGGCGGCGTCGCCCGCCTCCGGCCGCCCGCGATCGGCCACCACGACACTGGCGCCGAGCCGGCGGGCGTGCCGGGCCAGGGCGATGGCCAGCGCACCGGCACCCACGATGCACAGATCGGGACGAGAAAGCTCAGCCATGGCCGCCACGGTGAGGAACAAACCCTGCTCTTATGCGGGGATATCGCCCGGTTGACAACCGCCGCGCCGTGGCCCCGACGCCGCTCTGGCGCGTTGACTTGCGGGGCGCTTTTCCCTATAGACCCCACCAACCCGACGCTGGCGCGGCCTGCCCGCCAGCTTAGCCGTTTTGCTAGAGCAGCAGCCAATAGAGGAACCGTGCCCGCGCGCGGTCTGATGTCATGAAGCGTACTTATCAGCCTTCCAAGCTCGTGCGTGCCCGCCGTCACGGTTTCCGTGCCCGCATGGCCACCAAGGACGGCCGCGCGATTCTCAATCGCCGCCGCGCCCAGGGCCGCAAGAAGCTGTCGGCCTGAGGATTTCTGGCCGGATGACGGCCGGCGCCGACGGCCAGAGCCTGCGCCGCCTGACCCGGCGCTCCCAGTTTTTGAGGGCTGCCCGGGGCACGCGCGCCGGGCGCTCTGCGTTTGGCCTGCGGGTCGTTCCGGCGGCCGAAACCGCGCCCGGCGTCGGTTTCACCGTCACCAAGAAGGTCGGCAACGCGCCGCAGCGCAATCGTATAAAACGACGCCTGCGGGCCGCTGCGGCGGCGTGTGCCGATGACTTTCGGCCCGGGCATGATTATGTCCTGCTGGCGCGGCGCGAGGCATTGAGCCTGCCCTACGCCAGGCTGGTCGCCGATCTGGGCGGCCTGATTGCCCGCGTGCATGCCCAAGCGCCGGCGCGCAACACCATAGACCCGGCCACGGCCAACGGAACGCCTGACCATGAAATCTGACAATCGCAATGTGATTCTCGCCGTGGTGCTCAGCATGCTGGTGCTGTTCGGCTGGCAGTTCTTCGTTGCCGGCCCGCAATTGGAGCGCGCCCAGCAGCAGGCCGAGATCGCCGCGCAACAGCAGCAGGACGCCCAGAGCGCCGCCCTGGCGACGCCCAGCACCCCGAGCACACCCGGCGAAGCCGCCCAGCCGGCCGCCGCTCCGGCACCGCAGAGCTTTGCCAGCCGCGGCGATGCGCTGGCCGCCAGCCAGCGCGTCAGCATCGACACGGCCGCCCTCGAAGGCTCGATCAACCTCACCGGCGCGCGGCTAGACGATTTGCGGCTCAAGCAATACCGCGAGACGGTCGACCCCACCTCGCCCATCATCACCCTGCTCTCGCCCGCCGGCGCCGCCGACGCCTATTACGCCGAAGAGGGCTGGGTGCCGGTCGCGGGCAGCGATATCGCCGTGCCCAACGCGCAGAGCCAGTGGACCGTCGAGGGCGACAACGCCACGCTCACCGTCGGCACGCCGGTGACCCTGGCCTGGGACAATGGCGCGGGGCTGGTGTTCCGCCGCACCATTTCGATCGACGAACATTACCTGTTCACCATCAGCCAGACGATCGAGAACAATAGCGGCGGCGCCGTCGCGCTCTATCCCTATTCCCGCGTCGTCCGCCACGGCACCCCACACGTGCAGAACTTCTTCATCCAGCATGAGGGGCCACACGGCGTGCTGGGCGCCAACAATTTGATTTCGAAGAAATACGGCGACCTGCAGAACGACCGGCAGGTCACCTTCGAGAGCACCACCGGGTGGCTGGGCTTTTCCGACAAATACTGGGCCACGGCGGCCATGCCCCCGGCCGGCACCAATCTCAACGCCCGTTTCAGCTGGTCCAACACCGCCGGCTACGACGACTACCAGACGAGCTATGTCGAAACCGCTCCGGTCGCCGTTGCCGCCGGCGCCACGGCGACGCGCGAAAGCTATCTGTTCGCCGGGGCCAAGGAAGAGGCGGTCATCGCCGGCTACGAGCAGCAATACGGCTTCGACCGACTCGAACTGCTCATCGACTGGGGCTGGTTCCACTTCCTCACCAAGCCGATGTACTACCTGCTGAGCTTCCTTTACGGCATTCTGGGCAATTTCGGCCTCGCCGTGCTGGCGGTGACCATCATCGTCAAGGCGATCTTCTTCCCGCTGGCCAACCGCTCCTATGCGTCCATGGCCGCCATGCGCCGCGTGCAGCCGGAAATGAAGGCCATCCAGGAGCGCTTCAAGGAAGACCGGGCCGCCCAGCAGCAGGCGATGATGGAGCTCTACCGCAAGGAAAAGATCAATCCGCTGTCGGGCTGCTGGCCCATGCTGATCCAGGTGCCGGTGTTCTTCGCCCTTTATACCGTCATCTTCATCAGCCTCGACATGCGCCACGCGCCGTTCTTCGGCTGGATCCAGGACCTGGCGGCGCCCGACCCGACCAATATCTTCACCCTGTTCGGCCTCATCCCGTGGGATCCGGGCATCCTGCCCATCGTCGGCAGCTTCCTGCACCTGGGCATCTGGCCGGTCGTCATGGGCATCACCATGTGGGTGCAGATGCGGCTCAACCCGCCGCCGGCCGACCCGACCCAGGCGATGATCTTCAACTGGATGCCGGTGATCTTCACCTTCATGCTGGGCACCTTCCCCGCCGGCCTCGTCATCTACTGGGCCTGGAACAACTTCCTCTCGGTCATCCAGCAATGGGTCATCATGAAGCGCCACGGCGTCGAAGTGAACCTGCTGGGCAACATCCTCGACAGCTTCCGCCGCAAGCCCAAGCCGGCCGACGGCAAGAGCTGACCGCGACAACGCCGACGCCTCCGGGCCCGCCGCCACCGCCGCGGGCCCCGCTTTCAGGGGAAGACCCATGACCGAGCCGGACTATCCCCCCGCCATCGTCGAACGCGGCCGCCTGCTGTTCGCCCGCCCCATCGTCTTCACCAAAGGGTGCGTGAGCCTTGCCGACCTGCCGCCGATGGACCGGGTGGAAATCGCCTTTGCCGGCCGCTCCAATGTCGGCAAGTCCAGCCTCATCAACGCCTTGTGCGGCACCTCGGGGCTGGCGCGCACCTCCAATACGCCCGGCCGCACGCAGGAGCTCAATATCTTCGAGAGCCAGAGCGAGAACCTGCGCCTCGTCGACATGCCCGGCTACGGCTATGCCCGGGCGCCCGAGCCCAAGGTGAAGGCCTGGACCCAGCTGGTCCACCGCTACCTCACCGGCCGCGCCACGCTGCGCCGGGTCTATGTGCTGATCGACAGCCGCCACGGCCCCAAGAACAACGACCTGTCGGTAATGAACGAGCTCGACGCCGCCGCCGTCAGCTATCAGGTAGTGCTCACCAAGATCGACAAGCCCGCCTTGCGGGACCTGGAAAAAACCGTCGCCGCCACCCGCGCCGCCATCGCCAAGCGGCCGGCGGCCCACCCCGGCATCATCCAGACCTCGAGCGAAAAGGGCGCCGGCCTCGGTCAGCTGCGCACCGAGATCGCCCTGCTGCTCGACAATTAGGCCGCTTCGGCGAAAAACCGCACGATGGCCCGGCGCAGATGCCGGCTGTCCGATGGCGTGCTGAAGGACGAGACCGCCGCGGCGATCACCGGATCGGGCGCCCGGCCCCGCCGCAACTCGACCAGCGCCAGCGCGTAATCGTCCTCGAATTCGGGGTGCGGCTGGAAGCTCAGCGCCCGCCCTCCCTCGTAGAGGAGCCCGGCATTGGGCGCGAATTCGGACGCCAGCAGCACCTCGGCCGTCGCCGGCGGCACGATCACCTGATCCTGATGCGAGCAGGCGACCGCCAGCTTTTCCGGCGCCTCGGCCAGAAACGCCGGCCGCTGGCGCACCTGGTAGGCATGGCGGCCGAGCCCCCAGCCCTTCTCGGATTTCCGTACGTCGCCGCCCAGCGCTTCGGCCATGATCTGATGGCCGAAGCAGATGCCCAGCATCGGCGTGCCGGCCGCGTAGGCCTGCCGGATGAAGCCGCGCAGCGGCGCGAGCCAGGCGTGGTCCTCATAAACGCCCGCCGGCGACCCGGTGATGACGATGCCCTCCAGCCCCGCCGGGTCCGGCAGGCCCCCACCCGCCTGCACGTCGACATCGTCATAGTCGAACGCCCCGCCGCCCGAGGCGAACATGCGGCGGAACATCCGCGGATAGTCGTCGAACCGGGGTTGCAGCGGGCCGGGCACGGCGCCGGTCTGGACAATGGTGAGTTTCATGACATGCCGGGAGCGAGGAAAGAACGCCTGTCTGGGTTACCCGCCAACGCGCCCTCTGGCAACTCAGCCCGCCGCACCCTCGGCGGGCACGAAGCGCAGCGCCAGCCCGTTGATGCAATATCGAAGGCCCGTGGGCGGCGGCCCATCTTCGAACACGTGCCCCTGGTGGCCGCCGCAATTGGCGCAATGCACCTCCGTGCGAGCCATGAACAGCGCCGTATCCTCCTTGGTGCCGAGGGCACCGGGCAGGAAATCGTAAAAGCTCGGCCAGCCGGTGTGGCTTTCGAACTTGGTCGCGGCGTCGAACAGCGCCTGCCCGCAGCCGGCACAGGCAAAAACGCCGGCGCGGTGCTCCTCGAGCAGCGGCGAGGTGAACGCACGCTCGGTCGCCTCGTGCCGCAGCACATCATAGGCGGGGCCGTCGAGCCGCGCCCGCCATTCGGCGTCGCTGAGCGCAAAGGGGAAGCTTTCCTCCCCGGTGGTTTCGATCCCCGTGGCGGGACGGCCGAGCGCGGCGGCCGAGAGGGCGGCCGCGGCGGCACCGGCGGCGAGGAAATAACGGCGGGAGAGGGGCATCCGCATTCTCCTTTGGCTGTCCCCGGCCGGCGGCAGGGCCGGCCCGACCGGGGTCAGGAGATTACATCGCCCTTTTTCGCGTCACTGCAAGGGCGGCATCGCCGCCCGGCCGCCGCGCTAGCCGCGCAGCCCCGACCAGGCGGGGTCCGAAGCGTAGCTTTCGGTGGGGATGGTGAGCAGGTTGCGGCCCCAGATGTCGATGCTCATCAGGCGCGGGCCGTCATTGCCGCCCGGGTCCTGGAAGAACATGATGACCCGGCCATTGGGCGCCCAGCTCGGGCCCTCGGCGTGGAAGCTCGAATAGAGCAGCCGCTCGCCCGAGCCGTCCGGGTTCATGATGCCGATATGGAACTGCCCGCCCGACTGACGGGTAAAGGCGATGAGATCACCTTTAGGTGACCACACGGGCGTCGAGTAGCTGCCCTGGCCGAAGCTGATGCGCTGCGCGTTGCCGCCGCCAGCCCCCATCATGTAGATTTGCGGCGAGCCGCCCCGGTCGCTCTCGAACAGGAGACGGCTGCCGTCGGGCGAGAAGGAGGGCGAGGTATCGATGGCCGCGCCCGAGGTCAGCTGCACCGGCTGGCCGCCATTCGTGCCCACGGCATAGAGATTGGTGGCGCCGGCCTGCTCCACCGAGAAGGCGACGGTGCCGCCATCGGGCGAAAAGCGCGGCGCGAAGGTCATGGCCCCCACCGCCGCCAGCCGCTGCTGCCGGCCACTGGACAATTGCAGCAGGTAGACCTGCGGATTGCCATCGGCGAAATTCATATAGGTGACCAGGTCGCCATTGGGCGAAAAGCGCGGCGTCAGCGCCATGGTCGAGCCGTCCGTCAGATACTGCACATTGGCGCCATCCTGGTCCATGATCGCCAGCCGCCGCACGCGGTTGGCCTTCGGCCCGCTCTCGGCCACATAGATCACCCGCGTATCGAAATAGCCCGAGCCGCCCGTCAACTGCTCGTAGATGGCGTCGGCCACGATATGGCCGATGCGGCGCGCCGAATTGGGGTCGGTATTGTAGCTCTTGCCCACCACCTGCGCCGCCTGCTGGGTGTCCCATACCCGCACCGACGCCGAGATCTGCCCGCCGCGCTCGACCCCGCCCATCACCAGCGCGTCGACATTGGCGGTGCGCCAGGTGGCAAAATCGGGCGTGGCGTTGACGTCTCCCACCCGCACCGGCAGCGAGGCCGGATCGAGCGGCAGGAAGAGCCCCGAGCGCCGCAGATCGTTGCGCACGATATCGGCGATTTCGCGCCCGAACGCCGCGTCGGAAGAGGCGAAATCGGGAATGGCGATCGGCAGGGGCTGGAAATTGGCCCCCTCGACCACGATGCGCAATTGCGCCATCGCCCAGGAGGAACTGGCCAGAAGCGCACCGCCGGCCAGGCCGAGCTTGAGCGCGGAGCGCCGGGAAAGAAGCGTCATGGGTCTATCGTCTCCAGTCTGGGCCGTTGCGGCCCGAGTTTGGCCAGCAAACGGGCAAATTCAAGGTCAGGGTCTCAGTTCCACTTCGATCTGCCGCCATTGGTCATAGGCATCGCCCGACAGCATCGTATAGGGGCCGCAACTCACCACCGCGCGCTGCGCCGCCCGGGCGATGGCCCCGCCGGCCGGCGAGGCATCGGCCGCAACGATCTGCGGCGTGCCGTTGACGCTGCCGTCGCGGTTCATGCTTACCGACAGCGTCACGTTCATGCCGCTGTTGTAGTCGCTGGGCAACAGGTTCCAGCAGGTCTTGATCCGGGCGACCAGCCCGTCGATGGCCGTCTGGCTGAGGCGCGCCGAGGTGCCGCTGGCGTCGCCCAGCGTCGGCGAACCGCCCCGCCCCGTGGTGGCGCCGGTGGTGGGCGCGTTGTTGATGATATTGCTGATTTCGTCGGCGAGATTGCTCTCGAGTGGCGCCGGCGTCGGCTGGCTGCGCGCGGCCGCCTGCCGCTGCCGCTCCTCTTCCTCGCGCTTTTTGCGCTCGGCCTCGGCGGTGGCGTGCTGCCGCCGCAACTGCTCGAGATTGCTCGGCCGCGTGGCCGGCGTCGGCGCCGCCACCGCCGGCGGCGCGGGGGGCGTCGGCTGCGGCTCGGGTTCGGGCTCGGGTTCGGGTGCCGGCTCGGGTTCCGGGGTCGGCGCCGGTTGCGGTTCCGGCTCGGGCTCGGGAACCGGTGCGGGCGTCGGCTCGGGCGTCGGCTGCGGCCGCGCCTGCGGCACGGGCGCCACCGGCGGCGGAGCCGGCTCGGGCTCCGGCGTCGGTTCGGGCTCGGGGGTGGGCTCCGGGACCGGCTCCGGCTCGGGCAGCGGTTCCGGGTCCGGCGTGACTTCGGGCGCCGGCGCCTGCTCGGTCACCGGCGCCGGGGTCGGCGTTTCCGCCGGCGAGGGCGTGGGCTGATCCTGCTCGGTATTGCCGGTGGGCTGGGCAAGCTCGGCCGGCTGGTCGGCCTCGACCATCGAGGGGGTGTCGGTTTCCACCACCTGGCTATCGAGCTGCCCCCGGCGGATATTGGAAAATTCCTCTATCGGCACCAGGTCGACGGCAATCGATTGCACGGTGGGTTGCAGCGGCTCGGTCCACCCCAGGCTGACGAGGCCAAGCGCGATCAGCACCACATGGGCAGTTACGGAAACGGCGAGCCCGGTGCGCATGGCGGCACCCTATTGTTCGCGCTCGGTGACGAGCCCGATCTTGGAGAACCCGGCAGCCGACAGCAGCCCCATGACCCGCATGACCGTGCCGTAATTGGCCGTGGTGTCGCCGCGCAGATAGATGCGGTCCTCGGTGCCGTTGACGGCCCTGGACGCCACCAAGTCGATCAGCTCGGCCTCGGCCACCTGTGTTTCATCGACATAGATCTGCCCCTCCGGCGTCACCGCCACGGTGATCGGCTGCGTCTGGCTGGGCATTTCGTTGGCGGCGGTCTTGGGCAGGTCCACCGGCACTCCCGCCGTCATCATCGGCGCGGCCACCATGAAGATGATGAGCAGCACCAGCATCACGTCCACCATGGGCGTGACGTTGATTTCGCTCATGATTGCCCGGCTCTTGCGGCGCTTGCGGCGCCCGCCGCCGCCTCCCGCTGCGACACCCATGCCCATGCTAGCGGCTCCGCGCTTCGAGCTGACGGGAAAGGATGGTGGAGAACTCGTCGGCGAAGCCTTCCAGCCGCCCGATCATTTTGCCGGCATCGCCGGAAAGCTTGTTATAGGCGATCACCGCCGGGATCGCGGCCACGAGGCCGATGGCGGTGGCGAACAGCGCCTCGGCGATCGGCCCGGCCACCACGGCCAGATTGGTCGAGGAGGACGCCGCGATATTGGTGAAGGCGTTCATGATGCCCCAGACGGTACCGAAAAGCCCGATGAACGGCGCGGCCGAGCCCACCGTCGCGAGGAACCCCAGACGCTTTTCCAGATAATCGCTCTCGCGCGCGATGGCGACGTCGATGACCTTTTCCAGCCGCTGCTGCATGCCCATGAAGCTCGCCGCGTTCTGCTCGTGGCTGCGTTTCCATTCCTTCATGGCGGCGACGAACACCGCCCCCAGCCCGCCCGAGGCGCTCTGGGACTGCTGCTGGTACAATTCCTCCAGCGACTGCCCGGACCAGAAGACCCGCTCGAAGCGGTTCATCTCCGCCTGGGTGCGGCGATAGGTGATGGTCTTGTCGATGATGATCGCCCAGCACCAGACGGAGGCGGCGAGCAGGCCCAGCATCACCGTCTTGACGACGAGGTCGGCCGCCCAGAACAGGCCCCAGATCGAGAGGTCCGCATGGGGGGCGACCGCCCCCACCGCATCCATGGCTTCCATGAAGTGATCCTTTCGGCCCGCCCGACTGGCTGGCCCTCAAGCTTGGTGCGATGGGGGCCAAATCTGTCAAAATTAAGAGAAATGCCCCGCAAACCGGCGCTTTGCAGCCCGGCCGCGGTTCACGTTCCGCTTTGCCGCTTTTATGGTCACCAAAGAGTTAAAAAAGAGACTCCGCGCCGCTCAGGCCGGGGACCCCGCGGGGGCGAGGGCGGCGCGCAGGGCCGCCGGCAGCCGCGCCGGGCCACCGGTCGTCCGGATGGCCACGACCGTCACCCGCGCCGCGGTCAGCGCCGCCCCTTCACGATGAATTGTCTGCTCCAGCACCAGCCGCGCGCCGCTGACGGCGGCGACTTCGGTGGTCACCGTGAGCAGGTCGTCGATATGGGCGGCGCCGAGGAATTCGATGGTCATCGACCGCACCGCGAACGCCAGCCCCTCTGCCGCCAGCGCCGCATGGTGCACCCCCATTTCGCGCAGGAACTCGGTGCGTCCCCGCTCGAAGAATTTGAGGTACGCCGCGTGGTAGACATTGCCGGAAAAATCCGTGTCCTCGTAGTAGATGCGGACCGGAAAGCGGTGCGATTTCATGCCCCTGGCCGCTCGTCATCGACGATGTGGACGCCATGCGCCGGCAGGTCGCGCAGGAAGGAAGGCAGCCAGCGCGGCAGCAGGTTCATCGCTTCCAGCGCCTCATCGGCCAGCGGCACCCAGTAAAAGGACAGCTCATGGCCCTCGTCCTGCCGCACCAGCCAGGGGGCGAGGCCATCCGGCCCCTGCCCCGGCAGCTCGACGCGATAGAAAAAGCCAAGCTCATGAAAATCCTCGCCTTCCCGGCGATAAAAACTTTCCGAGGTAGCGACCAGCGCCCCGATTTCAGCGGGCAAAGCCAGTTCCTCGGCGATCTCGCGGCCGAGGCTGACGCGGCTGGGCTCGCCCATTTCGACCCGGCCGCCGGGCAGCATGACATAGGGGTCGTCGTCCTCACGGCACACCAGCACATGGCCCTCGGCCAGGATGATGCCGGCGACGCGATAGTTGAACCGCTGCCCTGCAATGGGGAAGCTGAGAACGTGCCGGGCGCTCATTCCTCACCCTCCTCGAACAGGCTGCTTTGCAGGCCGACAAAACCCTGCGGCACCGATTTTCCCATATGCTGGAAGGCGATAGCGGTGAGGAGCCGGCCGCGCGGGGTGCGCTGGATAAAACCCTGCTGCAACAGATAAGGCTCGACGATCTCCTCGATAGCGTCGCGCGGCTCGCTGAGCGCGGCGGCGATCGTCTCGATGCCGACCGGCCCGCCGCCATAAAAATCGGCGATGGTGGTGAGATAGCGCCGGTCGAGCTGATCGAGCCCGCGCGCGTCAACATCGAGGCGCAACAGGGCCCTGTCCGCTAACGCACTGTTAACGTTTTCCGTCCCCTCCACCGTGGCAAAGTCAATGACCCGTCGCAGCAGCCGGCCGGCAATGCGCGGCGTGCCGCGCGAGCGCCGCGCGATCTCCAGCGCCCCGTCCGGCGCCATGGGCATGCCCATCAGCCGCGCCCCCCGCGTGACGATCTGCACCAGCTCCTCGGGGGTGTAGAAATTGAGCCGCACCGGGATGCCGAAACGGTCGCGCAAGGGCGTCGTCAGCAGCCCGGCGCGGGTGGTGGCGCCCACCAGCGTGAATTTTGCCAGGTCGATGCGCACCGAGCGCGCCGCCGGCCCCTCGCCGATGATGAGGTCGAGCTGGAAATCCTCCATCGCCGGATAGAGCACTTCCTCGATGGCCGGGTTGAGCCGGTGGATTTCGTCGATGAAAAGGACGTCGCGCTCTTCGAGATTGGTGAGCAGCGCCGCCAGATCCCCCGCCTTGGCGATGACCGGGCCGGAGGTGGCGCGGAACCCCACCCCCAGCTCCTTGGCGATGATCTGGGCCAGCGTGGTCTTGCCAAGCCCGGGCGGACCGACGAACAGCACGTGGTCGAGCGCCGAGCCGCGCTTTTTCGCCGCCTCGATGAACACTTCGAGATTGGCCCGCGCCGCCGCCTGCCCGACGAAATCGGCAAAGCCGGAAGGCCGCAGGGAAACGTCGAGACTTTCGTCGCGGCCGGCGGAAGCGGAGGTCAGGGAGGTCACGCGACAAGCATCCTAATCATGTTCACTCGAGAGGTCCCACAAGCGCTCTAAATTAACGTTCGACGAGCCTCAACTCCCCATCGCGGTTGATCTGTGGGCCACGATTGAATCTACCCGGGATCGAACCTGCCCCACAAATTCTCGTATATCGACGCTGCCGATCGCTGCTCAATGGCTCAATTCCCGCAGGCCCAGCCGGATCAGTTTTTCGGTGGCGGTGTCGTCGCCTTCCTTCGCCACGACGCGGGCCACGGCCGCCGAGGCCTGGGCACTGGCGTAGCCAAGATTGGTGAGGGCCGAGACGGCGTCGGCGACATTGCCGGCGGCGACGCCGTCGCCCAGCGCCGCTTGCAGGCCCAGCGTGCCCGCATCGACCGCGCCGATGGCCGGCACCTTGCCCTTGAGTTCGGTGACCACGCGCAGCGCCAGCTTGGGGCCCACGCCATTGGCCCGGCCGATCATGGCCTTGTCCTGCAAGGCGACGGCGCTCGACAATTCGCCCGGCGTCAGCACCGAGAGGATGGAGAGCGCCACGCGCGCGCCCACGCCCTGCACCGTGAGCAGCAGGGTGAACCAGCGCTTTTCCGCCTCGCTGGCAAAGCCGTAGAGCCGGATGAAATCCTCGCGCACGATGGTTTCGACGAAGACGGTGGCCGCCTCGCCCGCCCGCGGCAGCGCCTGCAGGGTGCGGCTGGAGCAAAAAACCTCGTAGCAGACGCCGCCGCAGTCAATCAGCGCCCAGTCGTCACCAAAACTGTCCACCAGCCCCTTGAGCTTGCCGATCATGCCAGCGCCCTCGCGCGCATGGCGGCGCCCCGGTGATGGGCGTGGCAGATGGCGATGGCCAGCGCGTCGGCGGCGTCCGCACCCTTAACCACGGCGGTGGGCAACAGCGTCTTGACCATCAGCTGCACCTGCGCCTTTTCGGCGTGCCCGGTGCCCACCACCGATTTCTTGACCAGGTTGGCGGCATATTCGGCCACCGGCAGGCCACGCAATGCCGGGGTCACCAGCACGACGCCGCGCGCCTGCCCCAGGATCAGCGCCGAACGCGGCCCGGCATTGACGAAGGTTTCCTCCACCGCCACCTCGTCCGGATGGTACTGGTCGAGCATGGTGTCGATCCCCTGCGACAGCGCGGCGAGGCGCTCGGCCAGCGAGCCGGCGAGCGGCGGCTGGATGGTGCCGCCGGCGACGAACCGCAGGCGGTTGTCCACCGCTTCGATGACCCCCCAGCCGCACCGCCGCAAACCGGGGTCGATGCCGATGATTCGCACAACCTTGTTCATGTCCGTCCTTGTAGCAGCTTGTGCCAGCCTACCAAGCCACAAGTGAACAAATGAGCAACAAAGCGAGCCGCTGTCACCGTTTCGTCAAATTGCGGCAATCCGGGCAACCACTCCTTGAGGGAGGCGCCCCTAGTTTGCGCCCGGGAATGCAGGGATGACACGCATGGGAACAACACCGCCTGGCCGAACGCTTCGGAATCTGTTCCAGCCCCGGCTGCACGGTGCGTGTCGCCGCGCCCAAAACCTGCCCGCCCGCGCCGGGGCGGCGTGAGATGAGCGCACCTTTCCGCTATCCCCGGGCCCTGCGCCTCACCAGCGTGGGGCGCGCCGCCGTTCTGGGCACGCTGGCCTGCGTGGGGCTGGCCGTGCTGTTCAACCTCATCGCCTTCAGCGACCAGCCGGCGGATATCCGCCTGCGCGGCGCGGTCTCGGCCATTGCCCTGCCGCTGCTGGTGGGCCTGCCGCTGTTCTTCCTCGTGGGCATGCGGCTGCGCCAGCTGGCGCGCGCCAACCTGCGGCTCGACGTGGTGTCGCGCACCGACAGCCTCACCGCCTGCCTCAACCGCGGCGCCTTCATCGCCAAGGTCGACGAGCTGCTGAGCGCCGGCGAACGGCCGCGCCAGGGCGCCCTGCTGATGGTGGACGCCGACAATTTCAAGGCCATCAACGACGTCTACGGCCATTCGGTGGGCGACGAGGCGCTGGTGATCATCGCCCGCTCGATCCGCGCGGTGCTGCGGCCCGGCGACACCGCCGGGCGCATGGGGGGCGAGGAATTCGCCATCTTCCTGCCGGGGGTGAGCGACACCGAGGCCGAAACCCTGGCCGAGCGCATCCGCCGCGCCGTCAACCTCGCCGCCTTCCAGCCCGATGGCCGCCAGCGGCCGCTGTCGGTCAGCGTCGGCGGCGTCGCCTTCGACCGCCGCGCCAGTTTCCGCGAACTGTTCCGCATCGCCGACCAGCGGCTCTACGGCGCCAAGCAGGCCGGCCGCAACCGCGCCGTGGTCGTCAACATGGACGACCACCCCTTCATCGACCTCACCCCGCGCCGCATCGCCGCCGAGACGGCAGCTTATTCAGAGCGCCGCAGCGCGTGAGGGCTTTTGCCTGGGGTGTTCTAGTCGCAGCGCTGTCTCGCGCGTCCAGGGCTGCCCATGGACCTGATCCGCGGGCCACCCATGGCAGGCACCGCGGCTTCGGGGGCTCTCGTAAGGGCCCACGGGTCAGGCCCGTGGGCAGCTTTGGTGTGTGGGGGGGGCAGCGGGTGTGCCACCGGCCTTCCTTCTCCCCTTGTGGGAGAAGGTGCCCGAAGGGCGGATGAGGGGGGGCCATGAGAGTTACGCTCGAAGGGAGCGGGCCAGTCACCGGCACCCCGTTCGTGGAGAGACCCCCTCACCCTGCTTTTCTGCTGCACGCAGAAAAGCTGTCCCTCTCCCACGGGGGGAGAGGGAAGGGTCGGTGGCGTCGTCAGCCTTCGAGCTTGGCGGCGTCTTCGTCGCTCATGTCGAAATTGGAGTAGACGTTCTGCACGTCGTCGTCCTCTTCGAGGATCGAGATCAGCTTGAGCAGGGTGGCACCCTTTTCCGCGTCGATCTGGGTCTGGTTCTGCGGCCGCCAGACGGCCTTGACCGCCTCGGCTTCCCCCAGCACCGCCTCGAGCGCCGCGGCCACCTCGGCCATGCTCTCGAAGCTGGTATAGATATAGTGGTTGTCCTCGTCGCTCTCGACGTCCTCGGCCCCCGCTTCGATGGCCGCTTCCATCACCGCGTCCTCCGAGCCGACGGCGGCGGGATAGGTGACCTCGCCGACGCGGTCGAACATGAAGCCCACCGAGCCGGTTTCCCCCAGCGCCCCGCCATTCTTGGAGAAATAGGAGCGCACATTGGAGGCGGTGCGGTTGCGGTTGTCGGTCAGCGCCTCGACGATGACGGCGACGCCTCCCGGCCCATAGCCCTCGTAGCGGACTTCCTCGTAATTGTCGCCGTCATTGCCGGCGGCCTTCTTGATGGCGCGGTCGATATTGTCCTTGGGCATGGACTGGGCGCGCGCATTGGTGACCGCCAGCCGCAGCCGGGCGTTGAAGGCCGGATCGGGCTGGCCCAGCTTGGCTGCCACGGTGATTTCGCGCGCCAGCTTGGAAAAGACCTTGGAGCGCGCCGCGTCGCTCTTGCCCTTGCGGTGCATGATGTTCTTGGCGTGGGAATGGCCAGCCATTCGATACCTCGAGGGATGTTCTTAAAAATCGCGCCGCTTATAGGGGCTGGGGCGGCAAAAATAAAGCTTTGGCGGGGATCGCGGCGTCCCCCGCAGGGCCCTCTTGCGGCTAGGCGGGAAAGACCGGCTCCATCGGGGCCAGCGCGCCGCCCAGCCGCAGCGGCGCCACGAAGGCTGCCAGCCCGCTGCGCGGATCGGTTTCCACCACGACGCCGCACAGGGTCGCCTCGCCCTCGGCGGGGGTGAAGCGGCCATTGGGGATGCCGGTGAGGAAGCGGTTGAGCGGCTCCTCGGTCTCGGTGCCGATGATGGAATCGAAATCGCCGCACATGCCGGCATCGGCCATGAAGGCGGTGCCGTGCCGCAGGATGCGCTGGTCGGCGGTGGGAATATGGGTGTGGGTGCCCACCACCAGCGTGGCGCGGCCGTCGAGAAAATGCCCCATGGCCTGGATTTCCGAGGTCGCCTCGGTGTGGAAATCCACCACCACCGCGTCGGCCTGCTCGCCCAGCGGGCAGGCGGCGAGGGCCGCTTCCACCGGGCGGAAGGGATCGTCCATGGGCGGCATGAACACCCGCCCCAGCGCGTTGACCACCAGCACGCGATGCCCGTTGCGGCCCTCGGCCAGCATGGCGCCGCGCCCCGGCGCCCCGGGCGGCAGGTTGAGCGGCCGCAACAGGTTCGGCTCGCGCTCGATATAGGACAGCGTCTCGCGCTGATCGAAGGCGTGGTCGCCCAGCGTGACGATATCGGCGCCGGCGTCGCGCAACCCCTGGAAATGCGCCTCGGTCAGCCCCCGGCCATGGCTGGCGTTCTCGCCATTGACCACGACGAAATCCAAGCCATAGCGCGCGATCAGCCCCGGCAGGCGCTCGGCCACCGCGTCGCGCCCGGCGCGGCCCATCACGTCCCCCAGAAACAGCAGCCTCATGCGTCGGTCCCGAAAAAGCGCACCCCCGCCTCGGTAACGACGGCGTCGAGCGGCATATCGTGGGCTTCACGCGGGATATCGGGCAGTTCCTGGGCGGCAAAGGCCAGCCCCACGAGCAGCGGCTTCTTGCCCAGGCCCGCCAGCGTCCGGTCGTAATAGCCGCCGCCATAGCCGAGGCGCGTGCCGCGGGCATCGAACCCGAGCAGCGGCATCAGCACCAGGTCGGGCGCGGCGCGCGGCGCCAGGTCCGAGGGCGCCAGCGTGCCGAAGCCGGCCTCGTAAAGCGGCTGGTCGGCCTCCCAGACCCGCAGGTCGAGCGGCGCCTCGGGCCCGGCCACCACCGGCAGCACCACTTTCTGCCCGCTATCCATGAGGCGGATGAGGATCGGCTGGCAATCCAGTTCGTCGCGGATGCGCCAGTAGCCGGCGATGACGTCCTCGCCGCGGAAGGCGATTCTGTCGAAGAAGTGAGCGGCGGCGGTGGTGGCGGCAGCGGCCCGGTCGTCGGGGGACAGGGCGGCGCGGCGGGCATGGGCCGCCACGCGCAGCGCGGCCTTTGCCGCTTCGATCGCTTCGTCCGCCATGCCGCCTCTTCGCGCTCGGGCCCCGTAAAAATCCGGTGCCGCCCTGGCCGTGGGACTGTCGATCCCGGGAACCTACTCACGTAGGTGGGCGCCGTGTGTCCGGGCCCACGGGCCCGGTCAGGGACAGCTCCCTTAGGATCGATTAAGGCCCCGGGGATGTGATTGTCCGCACGCGCCGGGCAGCCCGCCTGATATAGGCGCTTTGCCCCACCCCTGCAAAGGCTCAACCGCGATTATCCCGTCTCCCTGCCGGCATTTTTGCGCGCCCGCACGCATTGCGCCGGCGGCGGGGCGTGCTTAACTGCACGAGGATCACCGGAGCCGCCCATGCTCGCTTACATCCTGATCGTCGTCACCGTCGCCATCGCCGTCAGCTCGCTGGCCGAGAAACGCCATTTCCAGCCGGCGCTGCTGGTGGTGATGGTGGGGCTGCTGGCCTCCTACATCCCCGGCATTCCCCGGCTCGACCTGCCGCCCGAATTCATCCTTTCCATCGTGCTGCCGCCCATGCTGTTCTCGGCGGCGCGCACCTTCTCCTTCGCCGAGTTCCGCCGGCGCATGGGCTCGATCGCCAATCTGGGCATCTTTCTGGTCTTCGTTTCCACCCTCGTGGTGGGCAGCGCCGCGATCGGCCTCCTGCCCGATTTGCTGCCGGTCTCGGCGTTGATCCTCGGGGTAGTGATCGCCCCGCCCGACGCGGTGACCGCCATCAGCATCGGCCGCCGCGCCGGCCTGCCATCGAGCCTGATGACGGTGCTCAAGGGCGAAAGCCTCATCAACGACGCGGCGGCGCTGACGGTCTTTGCCGTATTGGTGGCCACCGCCTCGGGCACCCACGCCTTCATCGACAACGTGCCGCTGTATTTCTTCTATACCGCCGCGCTGGGCATCGTCATCGGGCTCATCATCGGCAACCTGGCGCAATGGGCGCATCGCTGGCTGTCGAGCCCCGCCCTGGCGACGGCGCTCTCGGTCGTCGTGCCCTTCGCCGCCTATCTTTCGGCCGAGGAACTGCACGCCTCGGGCATCCTCGCCGTGGTATCGGCCGGCTTTGCCGTGGGGCACCACGCGGTGCAGGCGGGCTATGAGGAGCGCATGCAGGAAAACGCCTTCTGGCGCACCCTCGACACGCTGCTCGAAACCTTCGTCTTCGCCTATATCGGCCTGCAATTGCGCTTCGTCATCACCGATGCCGACGCCGCCGGCTTCGGCGCGGCGGAGCTGACCCTTGCCACGCTGGGCATCTTCGCCGCCACCGTGCTGGTGCGCGTCGCCTGGGTGTTCGGCTCGGCGCTGCTGGGGCGCTGGCGCTACCGCAAGATCGCCGCGCGCCGCGCCGCCGACCCGCGTCCCACAAGGAGCGGCCGGCCCCGCCCGGCGCCGCAGCCGCCCCTCAGCTGGAAGGAAAACCTGGTGCTCGCCTGGACCGGCATGCGCGGCGTGGTGACGCTGGCCGCCGCCGCGGGCGTGCCGTTCCTCACCGCCAGCGGCGCGCCGTTCCCCGGCCGCGAGGCCATCGTCGCGCTGGCGTTCCTCGTCACCATCGCCACCCTGCTCATCCAGGGCCTGACGCTGCCGCTGCTGATCGCCCGGCTCGACCTCGACGATCCGGGGCACCGGCGCTTCGTCGCCCAGCAGCGCGCCACTGCCGAACACCTGGTGCACGAAGCCACCGAGCAGGCCCTCGCCGACTATGCGAAAGCCCATCCGGACCCCGCCTCGGCCCGGCTGGTGGCGCTGATGCGCACCCGGCTGATGCAGGAAACCGACCTCGAAAAGCCGCGCAACATCGAATCCGGCGCCGCCCTGGCGCTGGGCAAGGCATTGCTCGAAAACCGGCGCAACCGGCTGGTCGCGGCGCGCGACAATCTCGAACTGGACGACACCATCGTGCGCGACATGCTCGAAAAGCTCGACCTCGAACAGGCCTTCATGGACAGCGTGACGGAAGGCTAGAGCAGTTCGAACCAGTCCTGCAGGTGATGCAGGATGCGCAGGACGACGATGTCGCCGCCGTCCCGGACGAGGTAGAGGATGTTATGCGCCTCGCAGGGCATCAGGCGCACGGTCTGGGTCGCCGCCCGCCGCTCGCTGGCCATTTGCGGATTGGCCGCCAGGGCATCGAGCATGCGCACGATGCGGCTTTCATAGGCCTCGGACTGCCGGTAGCCGAAGGTTTGCGCGCCCCAGACGGCCATCAGGTCGAGATCGCGCACAGCATCGCCGGTCAGCAGCCACATGGCGCCTAGGCCGATTTCTTGTCCCGCGTAGCCTCGGCCGCCTTGCGGCGCATACGCGCCAGCAATTCCTCACGCGTCATCGGCACGAACCCGCTGGCCAGCGCCTCGTCAATCATGTGCTGCAATTTGTGCCGTGCGTCATCGCGCTGCTGGTCGGCGCGGATGAGGGCGCGCACGTAGTCGCTGGCATTGGCGTATAGGCCGCTGCGCGCCTGCTCCTCGACCCAGTCCTTCATGGCCTCGGGCAGCGATATGTTCATGCTCGCCATGGCGTTTCTCCCGCCTTCATGACAATCTTTGGCAAAGATTGCCAAAGTTAGGGCAGCGGCAGGGTGTTGTCCAGCGTGCCGGCGACGCTTTCGAGCACCGTCGCGGCGGCGTCGAGCTTGCCAGCAAAGGCCTGCTCGGCCTGTTCGAGCTCGCTGGCGATCTCGTGGCCGGCGCGGGTCAGTTCGGCCACCTCCGCCTCCAGCGCCGCCACCCGGCGCTCGGCCGCGGTCAGCTCGTCGAGCACGGCGATGCCGGCCATCACCGTGAGGCGGTTGTCGCCAATCTCACCCACCGCCTCCTTGAGGTTTTCCACCTGCGCGTTGAAACGCTCGGCCAGTCCGATCAGCCGGCTCTGCTGCCCCTCCTCGCAGGCCATGCGGTAGCGGCGGCCATTGATCTCGACATTGACTTCGGGCATCGGGCTCTACTCCGCTTTCGAGAGGACGGCGCGCACCGTCTCCATGGCTTCCACCAGCCGGCGCGACACGTCGTGGGCGCTGTCGTCCAGCCGCTTGGCCCGCGCCGCGGTCTTGTCCAGCTCGGTGGCCAGCCGCGCCCGCTCGTGCACCAGCCGCTGCGTATCGACCTCGATGCGCTGCTGGCGCTGCACGCGGCCCCCCAGCTCCCGCAGGCTCTGCTCGAGCCGTTCCAGGGCCTGGTCGAAGCGCGTCGTGGCGCTGGCAAGGCTCGCCTCAGCTTCCGGTTCACTCATGGTCGCCGCACCTTCGCTATGCCTCGATTCAAGGCCTGCCAGCCTGCCCCAGCGCCGGCGCCAATGCAACCGGGCAGCAGCGCCAAACGCCCTAAATTCCGGCGCCTCGCCCGCGCGCAAACGGGGTTGACGACATTGACAGAGGGGCCGAACCTGTTATGCCTCAACCCGCCTGGGGAGCAGGCCGGCAGCGCCGCCGCTCCTCCGTTTCACACCCCTTAAAACAAAGCGGTCCGCCGATGACGAACACAGCCCAGCAGAACGAATTGGCCAATGCGATCCGGTCCCTTGCCATGGACGCCGTCGAAAAAGCCAATTCCGGCCATCCCGGCCTGCCCATGGGCTGCGCCGACATCGCCACCGTGCTCTTCACCAAGGTGATGAAGTTCGATCCCGCCGACAGCCACTGGCCCGACCGCGACCGCTTCATTCTGTCGGCCGGCCACGGCTCGATGCTGCTCTATGCCGCGCTCTACCTGCTCGGCTACGAGGACATGAGCATCGACCAGATCAAGAATTTCCGCCAGCTGGGTTCGAAGACCGCCGGCCACCCCGAATACGGCCACGCCCAGGGTATCGAGACCACTACCGGCCCGCTGGGCCAGGGGGTGGGCAATTCGGTGGGCTTTGCCGTCGCCGAAGCCAAGCTCGCCGCCGAATTCGGCACCGACCTCGTCGACCACCGCACCTGGGTGCTGGCCGGCGACGGGTGCCTGATGGAAGGCATCTCCCAGGAAGCCATCTCGCTGGCCGGGCATTTGAAGCTCAACAAGCTGACGCTCATCTGGGACAACAACAACATCACCATCGACGGCAAGGTCTCCAACGCCGATTCCACCGACCAGATCGCCCGCTTCAAGGCGGTGGGCTGGAACACCATCGAGATCGACGGCCACGACCAGGACGCCATCGAACAGGCGCTCAACGCCGCCAAGGCGTCCGACCGGCCCACGCTGATCGCCGCCAAGACCACCATCGGCTACGGCGCCCCCAAGAAGGCCGGCACCGAAAAGGTGCACGGCTCGCCCCTCGGGGCCGAGGAACTGGCCGGCGCCAAGGCGGCGCTGGGCATCGATTACCCGGCCTTTGAAATCCCCGCGCCGTTGCTCGACGCCTGGCGCGCCGCCGGCAAGCGCAGCCAGAACCTGCGCGGCGAATGGCAGGCCCGCCTCGACGCCTCGCCGCAAAAGGACGAATTCCTGCGCCGCACCGCCGGCACGCTGCCGAGCGGCTTTGCCGCCGCCATGGCCGCCTACAAGCAGCAGCTGGCTGCCGACAAGCCCAAGGTGGCCAGCCGCAAGGCAAGCCAGATGGCGCTCGAAATCGTCAACAAGACGCTGCCCGAGACGCTGGGCGGCTCGGCCGACCTCACCGGCTCGAACCTGACCAACACGCCCGAGACCATCCCCTTCCAGGCCGACAACCGCACCGGCCGCTACATGATGTACGGCATCCGCGAGCACGAAATGGCCGCCGCCATGAACGGGGTGGCGCTGCATGGCGGGCTCATCCCCTATGGCGGCACCTTCATGGTGTTTACCGACTATGCCCGCCCGGCCATCCGCCTCTCGGCGCTGATGGGCCAGCGCGTCATCTATGTGATGACCCACGATTCCATCGGCCTCGGCGAAGACGGCCCGACGCACCAGCCGGTCGAGCACCTGTCGGCACTGCGCGCCATTCCCAACCTCCTGGTGTTCCGCCCCGCCGATGCCATGGAAACCGCCGAATGCTGGGAGCTGGCGCTGCAAAGCGACAAGGCACCCTCGATCCTGGCGCTTTCCCGCCAGAACCTGCCGGCGCTGCGCACCGAATATTCGACCGAGAACAAGTCGGCGAAAGGCGCCTACAGCCTCGTCGGCCCGGCCGACGCCGACGCGGTGATCTTTGCCACCGGCTCGGAAGTGGCCATCGCCGTCGAGGCGCAAAAGCAGCTGGCCGACCAGGGCATTGCCGCCCGCGTCGTTTCCGTGCCCTCGATGGAGCTTTTCGCCAAACAGTCCGACGCCTACAGGGCCGAGGTGCTCGGCAAGGCCAGGGCGCGCGTCGCCGTGGAAGCGGGCATCGCCATGAGCTGGAACAGGCTGCTGGGCGACAAGGGCCGGTTCGTCGGCATGCACGATTTCGGCGCCTCCGGCCCCATCGACGCGCTCTACGCCCACTTTGGCATTACGCCCAAGGCCGTTGTTGAAGCCGTCACCGCACAGTTGTAAGAGAGCCACGCCTCCCTTCTTCCAATCTCCATCCTAGGAGCGTCACACCATGGCAGTTCGCGTCGCCATCAATGGCTTTGGCCGCATCGGCCGCAATATTCTGCGCGCCATCATCGAGTCGGGCCGCACCGATATAGAGGTCGTCGCCATCAACGATCTCGGTCCGGTCGAAACCAATGCGCATCTGCTGCGCTACGACAGCGTGCATGGCCGCTTTCCCCATGAGGTGACGGTCGATGGCGACAGCATCGACGCCGGGCGCGGCCCGATCAAGGTGACGGCGATCCGCAACCCGGAAGAGCTGCCGCACGCCGCCCTCGGCGTCGATATCGCGCTCGAATGCACGGGGCTGTTCACCTCCAAGGAAAAGGCCAGCGCGCATCTGCGGGCCGGCGCCAGGAAGGTGGTGATTTCCGCCCCCGGCGACGGTGCCGACAAGACCATCGTCTACGGCATCAACCACCACCTGCTGTCCAAGGACGACGTGGTCATTTCCAACGGCTCGTGCACCACCAATTGCCTGGCGCCCATGGCCATGGTGATGCATGACCTGGTCGGCATCGAAAAGGGCATGATGACCACGGTGCACTCCTATACCGGCGACCAGCCCACGCTCGACACCATGCACAAGGACCTCTACCGCGCCCGCGCGGCGGCCCTCAGCCAGATCCCGACCTCGACCGGCGCGGCCAAGGCCATTGGCCTGGTGCTGCCCGAGCTGAAGGGCCGGCTCGACGGCATCTCGGTGCGCGTGCCCACCCCCAACGTGTCGCTGGTGGACCTCAAATTCGTCTCGGGCCGCGACGTCACCGCCCAGGAAGTCAACGACGCGCTGATCGCCGCCGCCGATGGCAAGCTCAAGGGCGTGATGACCTATACCCGCCATCCCCTGGTCTCGAGCGACCTCAACCACGACCCGCATTCGTGCACCATCCTGCTCGACCAGACCAAGGTGGTCGACGGCAATTTCGTCAACATCATGGGCTGGTACGACAACGAGTGGGGCTTTTCCAACCGCATGGCCGACACCACGGCGGCCTTCGCCAAGACGCTCTGATTGCTGCTGCTCCCGGCCACAAGGGCGCCCTCCGGGGCGCCTTTTTTCATTTGTAGCCGCTTCCGGCCCCTCCCTCTCCCCTCGTGGGAGAGGGGCCGCTTTGCCTCGTCCAGAGGAAAAGCAGGGTGAGGGGGGCTCGCCGCGAACGCGGTACTGGTGGAAAATCCGCAGGCCCTCATCCGCCCCTTCGGGGCACCTTCTTCCACAAGGGGAGAAGGCGGAAAGGGAGCCTGAGACCCCCGCCCGCGCGAGATTTTTCTTGTCCCCGCTTCCGCCGGTGGGGACACTCTGCTACCCCAGCGCCAGACGAACACCGGAGCCAGCATCATGAGCGACAGCTTCAAGACTCTCGATGAACTCGATCTCACGGGCAAGCGCGTCCTGCTGCGCGCCGACCTCAACGTGCCGGTGGCCGACGGCAAGGTGACCGACGCCACCCGCATCGAGCGGCTGGTGCCCACCATCAGGGAAATCGTCAAGCGCGACGGCAAGGCGATCCTGCTCAGCCATTTCGGCCGGCCCAGGGGGAAAGTGGACCCCGCCTTCTCGCTCGAGCAGGTCTGCGCCGCCGTCGCCGACTGCACCGGCCACCCGGTGGGGTTCGTCGCCACCGACTGGACCGATGTGAGCGGCGCGAAACAGGCCATCGACGCCGCCCCGGCCGGCGCCGTGCTGGTGCTGGAAAACACCCGCTTCCACCCCGGCGAGGAAGCCAACGACCCCGAGCTGGCGCGGCGCATGGCGAGCCTGGGGGACGTCTATGTCAACGACGCCTTTTCGGCCGCCCACCGTGCCCATGCCTCGACCGAAGCGCTGGCGCATCTGCTGCCCGCCACGGCGGGCCTGGCCATGCAGGCCGAGCTCGAAGCGCTCGAGCGGGGCCTGGGCAAGCCGCAAAAGCCGGTGATCGCCATTGTCGGGGGCGCCAAGGTCTCCTCCAAGATCGACCTGTTGGAAAACCTCGTCACCAAGGTGGACGGGCTGGTCATCGGCGGCGGCATGGCCAATACGTTCCTGCACGCTCAGGGCCACGGCGTCGGCAATTCGCTGTGCGAGAAGGATCTGGCCGATACGGCCCGCCGCATCATGGAGCAGGCCGAGCGCAGCAATTGCGCCATCCTGCTGCCGATCGACGCGGTGGTGGCCTGGCACTTCGAAGCCCATTCGCCCAGCCGGCTCTACGGCGTCGACGCCATCGACCCGGACGGCATGATCCTCGATATCGGCCCCGCCTCGCTGGAGCGCATCGAGGCGGCCATCGACGATGCGCATACCGTGGTCTGGAACGGCCCGCTCGGCGCCTTCGAGCTGCCGCCCTTCGACAAGGGCACGGTGACGCTGGCCAAATATGTCGCCCGCCGTACCCATGAGGGCGGCCTGGTTTCGGTGGCCGGCGGCGGCGACACCGTTTCGGCGCTCGCCCATGCCGGGGTGAAGGAAAAGTTCACCTATGTCTCGACCGCCGGCGGTGCCTTCCTCGAATGGATGGAAGGCAAGCCCCTGCCCGGCGTCGAAGCGCTGAAGAAATAGCCCCGGCTAAAACTGTGCCGTCACCGGATCGGAGCCGAGGCGGCCGTCGGGGGCGTCGAGGCGGTCGATCTCGGCCCGGTCGGCGGCGCTGAGGGCGAAGTCGAAGACGGCGAAATTCTCCTCGATGCGGTGCGGCGTCACCGATTTGGGGATCACCACCAGCCCCTGGTCGAGATGCCAGCGGATGATGACCTGCGCCGGGCTCTTGCCGTGCCGCGCGGCGATGGCGGCAATGGCGGGATGCTCGAGCAGCTTGCCCTGCCCCAGCGGGCTCCAGCTTTCGGTGGCGATGCCCAGCCGCGCGTGCTTTTCGCGCATCGCCCGCTGCTGGAAGCGTGGATGTAGCTGGATCTGGTTGAGCACCGGCGTGACGCCCGTCGCCGCGATGATCTGCTCGAGATAGTCGCCCTCAAAATTGGAAACGCCGATGGAGCGCGCCTTGCCCTCCTCGCGCAGGCGGACGAGGGCCTTCCAGCTGTCGATGAATTTTCCCCGATAGGCCGAGGGCCAGTGGATGAGATAGAGGTCCACGTAATCGGTGCCCAGCTGCTGCAGGCTCCGGTCCATGGCGGCCAGGGTAGTGTCGTACCCCTGGTCGTCGTTCCACAGTTTCGTGGTGAGAAAAATATCCTGCCGCGCCACGCCGGATTGGGCCATGCCCCGTCCCACGCCATCCTCGTTCTGGTAGGCGGCGGCGGTATCGATATGGCGGTAACCGGCGGCAAGCGCCGTGCGCACCGCCTCGACCGCCACGTCGTTGGGGGTGCGCCAGACGCCGAGCCCGAGCTGGGGAATGGCGCGGCCGTCATTAAGGCTCACCACGGGTTGGTTGCTCATTGGTCCCTCCTGGTCGATGCGGGGAAAAAAGGCGCCGCGGCGCCGCGAACAATCGTCGGTCTAGAATGAAACGGACGGGGAGGAAAGGCCGGCGGCCGGCTTTCCGCCGCTCTTCCATACAAGCCTAGCCTTTCGTCGCATAACCGGAGGTCTAATCGCCCGCCGCGTAACGAAAGTCTAATCTGGCGCCCAGTTCCTCCCAGGGTTTCATCCATGACCAAGTCGCTCAACGCCATCGCCCAGAAGCTGATGGAGCCCGGCAAGGGCATCCTCGCCGCCGACGAATCCGAAGGCACCATCGCCAAGCGCTTCGCCAAGATCAACCTGCCCAACACGCTGGAATTGCGGCGCGACTATCGCGAAATGCTGTTCGGCGCCACCGAGGCGATGCGCGACTATATTTCCGGCGTCATCCTCACCGAGGAAACGCTGGAGCAGGCGGCCGCCGACGGCAGGCCCTTCCGCGCCATCCTCGCCGACGCCGACACCATTCCCGGCATCAAGGTGGATCGCGGCGCCTTCCCCATGCCGGGCGATACCGGCGAAAAGATCACCGAGGGCCTCGACGGGCTGCGCCAGCGCCTCGCCCATTATGCCGAGCTGGGCGCGGGCTTTGCCAAATGGCGGGCCGTCATCACCATCAACGACATCGCCCCCACCCGCAACAATATCCGCGCCAACGCCCACGCCCTGGCGCGCTACGCCATCCTCTGCCAGGAGGCCGGCATCGTGCCGGTGGTCGAGCCCGAGGTGATGGGCGACGGCGACCCGGGCAACCATTCGCTGGAGCGCTGCGCCCAGGTGACCGGCGACGTGCTCGAAAACGTCTTCAAGGAGCTGCGCCTCGCCGGGGTCGACCTCGCCGGCATGCTGCTCAAACCCAACATGGTGCTGCCCGGCATCAATTCGCGCGAGCGCCCCAGCATCGAGGAAGTGGCCCGGCGCACCGTCGCCGTGCTCAAGGAACACGTGCCCGCCGCCGTGCCCGGCATCGCCTTCCTCTCGGGCGGCCAGACCGACGAGGAAGCCACCGCGCACCTCTCGGCCATGAACCGCATTCCCCACAAGCCCTGGCCGCTGACCTTCTCCTATGGCCGGGCCCTGCAGAACGTGGCGCTGCGCACCTGGGCCGGCAGGCGCGAGAACTTTGCCGCCGCCCGCGCCGCCTTCACCCACCGCGCCCACATGAACGCGCTGGCCGCCCGGGGCGAATGGACCACCGAGGTCGATCGCGCCGCCTGATCCCCGTTTCCCGACGTCCCAACGTCACTACTGGCGCGCTCCTTTTTTGCTAAAGGGGCGCGCTTTTTCTTGAAACGCTCTATTGGTGCCTTGTCCCTTTGTCGCCAAAATGGCCTTCTAGGGACGTTTGCGCTTCGACCCCCCGGGAACGCCATGGCCCCTCAGCTCTACCTCGTCACTCCGCCCGACGCCGACCCCGAGCGCTTCGGCCGCACCCTGATGGGGGTGCTGAACGGCCCGGCCGTCGCGGCGCTGCTGCTGCGGCGCGGCAGCCTCGACGAGCCCGCCTTCATACGGCTGGCGACGCAGCTGGTGGAAATCGGCCAGGCGGCGGGTGCCGCGGTCCTGCTCGAAGACGACATCGCCCTTGTCCGGCGAACCGGCGCCGACGGCGTGCACGTCACCGGCGGCGGCATCGAGGCCCTGCGCGCCGCCATTGCCGCCCTCAAGCCCGCTGGCATCGTCGGGGTGGGCAATATCGCCACGCGGCACGACGCCATGCGCTTTGGTGAGCTGGACGTCGACTATGTGATGTTCGGGCCGCTCGAAGGCGCCGCCGCGCCGGCGGCGGTGGAGCTGGCCCAGTGGTGGGCCGAAACCTTCGAAGTGCCGGCCGTGTTCTCCGACCCGGCGGCGCAAAGCCGGACGGACGGCGTGGAATTCGTCGCCCTGTCCGACAGCATCTGGCGCGCCCCCGACCCGGCCGCGGCGCTGGCCGCCGCCGCCCGCGCCCTCGAGGAGCCGGCATGAGCAGCGCCGCGCGCCTGCTGGCCGCCCTGCTGCTCTGTTTCGCGCCGCCGGCCCTGGCGCAGGACAGCGCCGCGGAAGCCATCAGCACCGAGATTTTCGGGCCGCGCCTGCCGGTCGACTACGCCTTCGGCGCCTATCAGCGCGGCTATTTCCTCTCCGCGCTGGCGCTGGCGCTGCCGCGCGCCGAACAGGGGGACGCCGCCGCCCAGACGCTGATCGCCGAGCTTTACGCGCAGGGGCTGGGCGTGGCGCAGAACGCCGAGCGCGCCGCCGGCTGGTATCGGCTGGCCGCCCGCAATGGCGACCGCCTCGCCTCCTTCGCGCTGGGCCTGCTCTATGAAAACGGCAATGGCGTACCGAAAAACCGCGAACGGGCCGCCGAACTGTTCGCCGAGGCGGCGGCGGCCGGCTATATCCCGGCCAAATACAACCTGGCGCTGCTGCACGTGGAAGGCATCTATGCCGAGCCCAGCCTCACCACGGCCGCCGCGCTGATGAAGCAAGCGGCCGACGCCGAACTGCCCGAGGCGCAATACGACTACGGCACCATGCTGATCGAGGGGGCGGGCGTGCCGCCCGACGCTCCCGCCGGCGCGCGCTATATCGAGATGGCCGCGCAACAGGGGCTGGTGCCGGCGCAGATCGACTACGCCACGCTGCTCTATCTGGGCCAGGGCGTGCCGCGCGACCTCGAAGGCGCCGTCAGCTGGTATCGCCGGGCCGCCGAAGCGGGCAACCCGGTGGCGCAGAACCGCTACGCCAAGCTGCTGGCCGTCGGCGAAGGCGTGGCACTCGACCTCGAGGAAGCCGCCATGTGGCGGGCCCTGTCCCGCCGGCAGGGCCTCAGCGATCCCTCGCTCGACCACCTGCTGGTTTCCATTCCCGACGCGGAACTGGCCCGCGCCGAGGAGCGCGCCCGCTTCTGGCCCTCCCTGCCGCCCAGCATCGAGACGGTCGCCACCGTCCCTACCGTGCCGCAGGGACCGCTCTTGCCCAATTCCACCGACCCGGAAAACGCCCCCAGCCAGGCGGTCGATCCGGCCGACGCCCCCGAGGCCGCCACCGCGCCGCCGCCCGACGCGACCCCGCCGGACGCCCAAGACCCTTGAACCGCCGGTCGTTCTGGGGCAATAACCGCGCCACACCACAACCCTGGCGGCGGCCACCTGCCCCCGAGCCAGCCGGCCTCACCAGCCGCGCCCGCTCCCCGCGCCGCCCCTGAAAATTTAAGCGAGCACCGGTCATGGCGCGTTCCGCCCTTCTCAACGTTATGGTCAGTGCCGCCTTCAAGGCCGGCAAGTCGCTGTCCCGCGACTTCAACGAGGTGGAGAACCTGCAGGTCTCGCGCAAGGGTCCGGCCGACTTCGTCTCGAAAGCCGACCTGCGCGCCGAGCAGATCGTCTACGACGAATTGCGCAAGGCGCGGCCCACCTACGCCTTCCTCATGGAAGAAGGCGGCGAGGTGCCCGGCACGGACGGCCAGCACACCTGGATCATCGATCCGCTCGACGGCACCACCAATTTCCTGCACTCCATCCCGCTGTTCGCGGTGGCCATCGCCTTGCAGCGCGGCGAGGAAATCGTCGCCTCGGTGATCTACAACCCGGTGATGGACGAGCTTTTTACCGCCGAAAAGGGCGGCGGCGCCTGGCTCTCGGACCGCAAGCGGCTGCGCGTCGCCGGCCGCCGCCACCTGTCGGACGCCGTGGTCTCGACCGGCATCAAGACGCAGGGCACCGGCAACGACACGCTGCAACTGCGCCAGCTCGCCGCCATCAACCCGGCGGTGGCCGGCATCCGCCGCGGCGGCTCGATCTCGGTGGACATGGCCTGGCTCGCCGCCGGCCGCTTCGACGCGCTCTGGGAAGCCGGCCTGCAACCCTGGGACGTGGCGCCGGGCCTGCTGATGGTCAGGGAAGCGGGCGGCGTCGTCACCGATTTCGCCGGCCAGCCCGGCTCGGTGTGGAACGGCCAGATCGTCGCCGGCAACGACGCCACGCAAGCCGCCCTGCTCAAGCAATTGCGGCCTATACAGTAGCGGGGAAAGCGCTGCGGCGCGAGCCGGGCCACGCTCGGCAAGGGCCGTAGCGACAGGGGCTCCCCAGCCGGCCCACGGGTCGGGCCCGTGGGCAGCGCCGGTGGTTTTGGACGCGCTGGGGCGGGGCAACCACCCCGCTGTCATCCCCGCGCATGCGGGGACCTCTGTTTGCTCTTGAAAGAGGTAACGGAGGTTCCCGCTTTCGCGGGAATGACCCGGTGGGGATGATCGAAAAGCACGACAGTCAGAACGCAAAACGCGCCTCTACCCCGGGGCTGCCCGCGGACCTGATCCGCGGGCCACGCTCGGCAGGCACCGATGCAGCGGGGGGCGCTCCCACCGGCCCACGGGTCGGGCCCGTGGGCAGCGCCGGTGGTTTTGGAACCGCCGGGGCGGGGCACCACCACGCTGTCATCCCCGCGCATGCGGGGACCTCTGTTTGGTCCGTGGAAAGGGTAACGGAGGTTCCCGCTTTCGCGGGAATGACCCGGTGGGGGTGGTCGAAAAGCGCGACAATCGAGCGCGAAACGTACCTCCGCACCGGGCTGCCCGCGGACCCGATCCGCGGGCCACTTTCAGCAGGCACCGGCCGGCTGGCACGCCCTAATCCGGTCATAGCCATCCGTTAACCTTTTAGCGTTGTCACGTCTTTCGCCGGCCTCTAGTCTTGGGGCGCGGTTGATTTGCGTATGAGGGGCAAGGTTCGGCAAGATGACGCAAGGCTACGATCCCTATCACCTCGCCAGCCCGACCGTTTACCTGGTCAAAATCCTGATTTTCCTGGTGCTGGTCGCCCTGGTGGCGGCGATCCTGTTTTCCACCATCATCACCTTCTTCTGGGCCAACCCCTTCATCAATTCGCTGATCTTCCTCACCCTGGGGATCGGCATCTTCCTGAGCTTTCGGCAAATTTTCCGCCTGTTCCCGGAAGTCAAATGGGTCAATTCCCTGCAGGACGGGACGCTGGCCAACATGCCGCCACCGGTCTTGCTGGCGCCGGTGGCGGGCCTGCTGCGCGAGCGGATCGGGGAAGCGGTCATCACCCCCTCCTCCATGCGCTCCATTCTCGACGCGGTGGGCAATCGGCTCGACGAGGCCAAGGACACGTCGCGCTACCTCACGGGCCTGCTGGTCTTTCTTGGCTTGCTCGGCACCTTTTATGGCCTCCTCGAAACCGTGACCTCGGTGGGCAGCGTCATCAACGCGCTCGACGTCACCCAGGGGGATTCGGCGAGCCTCTTCACCAATCTGCGCGAGGGGCTGGTGGCGCCGCTCTCGGGCATGGGCACCGCCTTTTCCTCCTCGCTGTTCGGCCTCTCCGGCTCGCTGGTGCTGGGCTTTCTCGACCTGCAGACCAGCCAGGCGCAGAACGCCTTCTATACCGACCTCGAGGACTGGATGACCTCGATGACCGAGCTCGACCATCCCGTCACCGCCATGCAGGCCAGCGCCGGCGGCCCCGACATGCAGGCGGTGATCGAGCGGCTGGGCGCCAACATGCAGAGCCAGAACTCGTCGCAGAACGCCATCCGCGCCATGGCCGAGCTGGCACGCGGCATCGACGGGCTGGTCAAGCACATGCGCACCGAGCAGGACGACCTGCGGCGCTACATCACCGAGCAGGGCGAGACCAACAAGAAGCTGCGCGACCTCATCGAAGCCATGCTCGAGGAAGCCGATAACGAGCGGCGGACCTGACGCCATGGCCTTTGCGCGCTCCCGCCGCCGCCAGGAAACCAATTACTGGCCGGGTTTCGTCGACGCGCTGTCGAGCCTGCTGCTGGTCATCATCTTCATGCTCAGCCTGTTCATGCTGACGCAGTTCTTCCTCGGCCAGGAAATCCAGGGACGCGACACCGCGCTTGCCCGGCTCAACAGCCAGATCGCCGAATTGACCGAAATGCTGCAACTGGAGCGCTCCAACGCCGACGATCTGGGCGCCCAGCTGGCGGCGCTGACCGCGACGCTGACCGGCACCCAGGCCGAGAACGACCGCCTCACCAGCCGCCTGTCGGGCCTCGGCGACGGCATCGGCAATCGCGACGCCACCATTGCCGGCCTGCAATCGGAACTGTCCGACGCGCAAAAACTCTCCGACGAGGCCAATGCGCAGGTGGCGCTGCTCAACCAGCAGCTGGCGGCGCTGCGCGCCCAGATCGGGGCGCTGGAAGCCGCCCTCGACGCCTCGGAAACCCGCGACGCGGAAAGCCGCAGCCAGATCGCCGACCTCGGGCGGCGCCTCAACGTGGCGCTGGCCCAGCGCGTGCAGGATCTGTCGCGCTACCGCTCGGACTTCTTCGGCCGCCTGCGCGAAATCCTCGAAGGCCGCGCCGATGTGCGCATCGTGGGCGACCGCTTCGTCTTCCAGTCCGAAGTGCTGTTCGACCCCGGCGCCGCCGATATCGGGGCAGCCGGCATGCCCGACCTCGACGCGCTGGCCGGCGCCATCCTGCAACTCGAGGCGGAAATCCCGCCCGACATCAACTGGGTGCTGCGCATCGACGGCCATACCGACAAGCGCCCCATTTCCAATGCCCGCTTCCCCTCCAACTGGGAATTGTCGGCGGCGCGCGCCATTTCGGTGGCGCAATACCTGGTCTCGAAGGGCGTGGCGCCGGCGCGGCTGGTGGCCGCCGGTTTCGGCGAATACGCGCCGCTCGACCCGGCCGACACCGACGAAGCCTATCGGCGCAACCGCCGCATCGAGTTCAAGCTGACCGAAGGCTGAGGCCACCCCGCTTAACCTTAATAGCGGCCGGCGCCGCGCTGTGGCATTCCCGCAACGTCACGAAAAAGCCCGGATTCCTGCCACATTGCAGCCCGAATAGGCAAAGATTAACCACGTTGAGACACGCGCTTTTAAGATTACGCGCGGTAAATGCCGTGCTTAAGATTTTAGCCTTCAGGAGCCTCCCGTGGTCATCCCCGCCCCCCTCAACACCGCTTTGCGCGCCGTTGCGATGCTGCTCTTCGTCGCCGTCATCGCCGCCTGTTCGCGTTCTCCCAACGACAATGTCGGGCTCACCGGCGTCGGTAATCTCGGCCCGGGCGGCGGCGCCCCCGGCAGCCAGCAGGAATTTCTCGTGACCGTGGGCGACCGCGTCTTCTTCGAGACCGACTCCTCCTCGCTCACCAACGAGGCCATGGCCACGCTCGACAAGCAGGCCTCCTGGCTCAACCAGTACCAGAACTACCGCATCATGATCGAAGGCCACGCCGACGAGCGCGGTACCCGCGAATACAATATCGCCCTGGGCGCCCGCCGCGCCAATGTGGTGGTCAACTACCTGGTGTCGCGCGGCGTCAACCAGGGCCGCATCACCAGCCAGTCCTTCGGCAAGGAACGGCCGGTGGCCATCTGCAACGACATTTCCTGCTGGAGCCAGAACCGTCGCGCGGTGACCGTGGTCCAGTAACGTCTTGCCCCGCCACGGGGCTACCCGGTCCAGTGAAAACTGGAGGCAGGAGCGCCCGGAGCCCGAAATCGGCCCCGGGCGCTTTCTTTTGACCAAATTTGGCCTTTATCGGCTGGCCGATAACACCCATCTTGGCGATCCGATCCCTTGCTGTGGAGGCATGGCTTGACCCTCACCCGATTGAAACGACTTGGCGGCGCCGGCCTGTGCGCGCTCGGCCTCGGGCTCTGCGTCCCGGCGACGCAGGCCCAGACCATCGCCCTGCCCCCCGCCGGGCTGGGCGGGCCGACCCTTACCGACGCCGCGCCGGCCCGCATCCAGGTGGCGCAGGCCGAGCAGGCCCAGCTCATGGTGCGCATCCAGCAGCTCGAAGAGCAGATCCGCTCGCTCAACGGCCAGGTGGAGGGGCTGACCTTCCAGATCACCCAGCTGCAGGAAATCATCAACCGGATGCAGGAAGACAGCGAGTTCCGCTTCCAGCAGCTGGAAGGCGGTGCCGGGGGAAAAACTGATGCGGCAACCCAACCGGGCGGCGTGACGCGGCCCGAGGCGTTGCCGCAGGCCCCGGCCCCTTCGGAGGACGCGACCGTCCCCCTGACCGACATTCCCGAGCAGGGCGTGCAGCCCCTGCCCGGCGAGCTCGAATTCGACCCCACCTATGACGACGGCTCGGCGCCCGCCGACGAATTGGGCGAATCGGCCGACCCGCTGGTCGGCACCGGGCGTAGCGGCGGCGTCGACCTCATCACCGGCCAGCCGCTCGACCTCAGCTACGATCCCAACGCCAAGGCCACCGGCAATGCCGACGCCGACGCCCAGTTCGCCGCCGGCTACGAAGCCTTTGTCGGCGGCGACTACGCCTTTGCAGAAGAGCAGTTGAGCCAGTTCATCGCGCTCTACCCCGACAACCCGCAAGTGCCCGAGGCCGCCAACTGGCTCGGGGAGTCGCTGATCGCGCAGCAATCCTACGACCAGGCGGCCGAAGTCCTGCTCGACGCCTTCCAGAAGGCGCCGGACAATCCCCGCGCCCCCGACCTGCTGCTCAAGCTGGGCGTGGCGCTGGCCGGCGCCGGCGAGCGCGAGACCGCCTGCCGCACCTTTGCCGAGGTGGACCGGCGCTACGCCGACACCATCCCCGCCTTCAAGACCCGGCTGGCCGAGGAACAGGCCCGCGCCCAATGTCCGCCGGCCTGACACCCGACCTGGGCGACGACGAGACGCTGGCGCGGCTGTTTGCGCCGGTGGCCGGCGAGCCCGCCCTGGGCCTTGCCGTCTCGGGCGGCCCCGACAGCCTGGCGCTACTGCTGCTGGCCCAACGCTGGGCCGCGACGCTGCCCAACCCGCCCCGCCTCATCGTCTACAGCCTCGACCACCGCCTGCGCCCGGAAGCGGCCGCCGAGGTCGCCATGGTGCTCGACCTCGCGCAACGGCTGGGGTTAACGGCGCGCGGCCTCGCCTGGACCGGCGACAAGCCGGCCACCGGCGTCCTCGAGGCGGCGCGGCAGGCGCGCTACCGGCGCATCGGCGCCGCCATGGCCGAGGACGGCGCCAGCGTGCTGCTGACCGGCCACCACCGCGCCGACCAGGCCGAAACCATCCTCATGCGCCTCGCCCATGGCAGCGGTATCGAAGGGTTGCGGGGCATGGCGCCGCTGGCCATGGTGGAAGGGGTGCGCGTCTTCCGGCCGCTGCTGGGGGTCGAGCCGGCAACGCTGGCCGCGCTGGTCGCCGCCGCCGGCCTCGAAGCGGCCCACGACCCCTCCAACCACGACGCCAGCCACGAACGGGTGCGCTGGCGGCAGAAACTGCCCCTGCTGGCCGAGGACGGGCTGGACGGGGCGGCGCTGGCCCGCTTTGCCGCCCGCATGGCCGAAGCCGACGCGGCGCTCGCCGCCATGGCCGACGCCGCCTTTGCCGAACTGGTGCGCCTCGACGGCTTTGCCGCCGCCACGCTGGCGCGCCCCGCCCTCATGGCGCTGAGCCCGGCCATCGGCCGGCGCGTGCTGGCGCGCCTCGTCACCATTGCCGGCGGCCGCCAGAACCCCCGGGCGCTCGCCCCCGTCGAACGGCTCTACGACCAGATCGCGACGGGCGAGCTGCCACGCGCGACCACGCTGCTGGGCGCCGTCATCCGGCTGCGCGGCGACAAGCTGGTGCTCTGCCGCGAACCCGGCCGGGCCCTGCCCGCCGACCGCCCCCTGCCGGCCCGGGCCGGACTGGTCTGGGACGAACGCTTCCTCATCACCAACGCCTCGGACGACACCGACCTCGTTGCCGGCGCCACCGACTTCCTGCCCCGCCACCGCCTCGAAGCCGTTTTGGGCTGCAAGGTGACGGCGCCGGCCGAAGCGATCCGCACCGCCCCGCTGGTGCGCGACGCGGCCGGCAGCCTGCTGGCGCTGGGCGGCTGGTCGTTCGACGACCGCGTCAAGGTGGAACTGCTGGTAGACTGAAGCGGCGATGACGGGATCCCATGGGGAATGACCCGGTGGCGGGTGCAGGCGCCACGTCAGCGGGAACCGCCGTTACCCCTTGCAGAACCAAACAGAGGTCCCCGTTTTCACGGGGATGACGGCGGGGGGACGAGGATACTGGGCGCTGGGGGACGCCGGGGGAACGGCGCCGACCGCCGCCGGCAAAATATGCCAGCGCTTAATCGCGAATGCCGATTTCATCCGGCGGCGAAATGGACTAGACCCTTGGCCCGATTGCCTTGCCAGGGGAGTGTCCAGCCATGTCCGACCACGCCGCCTCCGTTGACCGGTTCAGCCACGATGCGGGCATCCTGGCCCAGGCGCTGCCCTATATGCAGCGCTACGAGGACAAGACCGTGGTGGTCAAATATGGTGGTCACGCCATGGGCGACATCGAGCTGGGCCGCGCCTTCGCCCGCGATATCGCGCTGCTCAAGCAATCCAAGGTCAACCCCATCGTCGTGCATGGCGGCGGGCCGCAGATCGCCTCCATGCTGAAGAACCTGGGCATCGAATCCAAGTTCGAGGGCGGCCTGCGCGTCACCGACCAGCGCACCATGGACGTGGTGGAAATGGTGCTGGCCGGCTCGATCAACAAGGAGATCGTGGCGCTCATCAATGCCGAGGGCGAGTGGGCCATCGGCCTTTGCGGCAAGGATGGCAACATGGTGTTTGCCCGGAAAGCCGAAAAGAGGGTCAAGGACCCCGGCTCCAATATCGAGCGCGTGCTCGACCTGGGCTTCGTCGGCGAGCCGGTGGAAGTGGACCGCACCCTGCTCGACCTGCTGGCCCGCTCCGAGATGATCCCGGTGATCGCGCCGGTGGCGCCGGGCCGCGACGGCAATACCTACAACATCAACGCCGACACCTTCGCCGGCGCCATTGCCGGCTCGCTCGGCGCCAAGCGCCTCCTCTTCCTCACCGACGTGCCCGGCGTGCTCGACAAGGACGGCAAGCTGATGCCCGAACTGACCGTCAGCGAGGCCAAGGCGCTGATCGCCGACGGCACCATTTCGGGCGGCATGATCCCCAAGGTCGAAACCTGCCTCGAAGCGCTCGACAACGGCGTCGAGGGCGTGGTGATCCTCAACGGCAAGACGCCGCACGTGGTTCTGGTGGAACTCTTCACCGAACACGGCGCCGGCACGCTGATCGTGCGCTGAAGCGCGCGCCGGGCAATTCGCCCGGTTGACATTTGCGTGGCGCGGGCGTCCATCGGCGGGCCAGACGAGTGCCCGCCATGACCGACTATATCCGCAAGATCCTCTCCTCCTCCGTCTACGAGGTCGCCGAGCAGACCCCGCTCGATCCCATGCACCGCCTGTCGGCGCGGCTGGGCACCAGCGTGCTCCTCAAGCGCGAGGATTTGCAGCCGGTCTTTTCCTTCAAGATCCGCGGCGCCCATAACCGCATGGCGCAGCTGACGGAGGCGGAGCGCCGGCGCGGCGTCATCTGCGCCTCGGCCGGCAACCACGCGCAGGGCGTGGCGCTCTCGGCCAGTCGCCTCGGCATCCGCGCCCTCGTCGTCATGCCGACGACGACGCCCGCCATCAAGGTCAATGCGGTCAAGGCCCTGGGCGGGGAAGTGGTGCTGTTCGGCGACGGGTTCGACGCCGCCCGCGAGCACGCCGAAAGCCTCGCCACCGAGCAGGCTTATGTCTTCGTGCACCCTTTCGACGACCCCGACGTCATCGCCGGGCAGGGCACGATCGGGCTCGAACTGATGCGCCAGAATCCCGGACCGCTCGGCGCCATCTACATTCCCGTAGGCGGCGGCGGGCTGGCGGCGGGCATCGCCGCCTTCGTCAAGTTCCTGCGCCCCGACATCCGGCTGGTGGGCGTCGAGCCCGACGAGGCCGCCAGCATGCAGGCGGCCATTGCCGCCGGCCACCCGGTCGAACTCGACCAGGTGGGGCTGTTCGCCGACGGCGTGGCGGTGCGCCAGGTGGGCGCCGAGACCTTCCGGCTCTGCCGTGACCTGCTCGACGATATCGTCACCGTCACCGCCGACGAGATCTGCGCCGCGATCAAGGACATCTTCGACGACACCCGCGCCATCGCCGAGCCGGCCGGGGCGCTGGCGCTGGCCGGCCTCCGGCACGAGGTGGAGCGCGGCACGGCACCCGCCGGGCCGCTCATCGCCATCAATTCGGGCGCCAACATCAATTTCGACCGGCTGCGCCACGTGGTCGAGCGCGCCGAGATCGGCGAGCGCAGCGAGGCGCTGCTGGCCGTCACCATTCCCGAGCGGCCCGGCAGCTACCGGGCCTTCATCCGGCTCCTCGGCCGGCGCGCCATCACCGAATTCAACTACCGTTACGCCCATGGCGCCGATGCCCGCATCTTCGTGGGCATCAAGCTCTCCGGGGGCGATGCGGAAAAGCACCAGATCATCGACATGCTCGCCGCCAACGGGCTGGCGGTGACCGACCTCACCGACAACGAACTGGCCAAGCTGCACGCGCGCCACATGGTGGGCGGGCGCGTCACCGGGCTCGCGGACGAGAAGGTGTTCCGCTTCGAATTCCCCGAGCGCCCCGGCGCCCTGCTGACCTTCCTCGAAGGGCTCAACGACGCCTGGAACATCTCGCTGTTCCACTACCGCAACCACGGCGCCGATTATGGCCGCGTGCTCGTCGGGGTGCAGGTGCCCGAGGCGACGCGGGAGAATTTCTTCGCTCATATCGCCGCCGTCGGCTTCCCCTATTGGGAAGAAACCGACAACCCCGCCTACCGCCAGTTCCTCGACGGCAACTGACCGGCGCGCCCTCACCCCCGAAACGGGGCTGGTCAGGGCAGCCAAATTGCCCCCAATTGCGGCCGGCGACGTATTTCCGCCGCTAAGCTATTGCCATTGAAGGACATAGCGGCGATCTAGACGAGGCGGCGGCCGCCGCCCGAACAGGGGATGAACAGAAATATGCAAAGGTCCATCAAGACCACCGGCCTGATAGTGGCGACCGGCCTGGCCAGCCTGGCCCTCCTGCAACCCGTCTGGGCGCTGGACGCCGAGGCCTTTGTCGAGCGCATCGAGGCGGTCTATGCCACGATGGGCTACAGCTTCGAATTCGGGCCGGCGCGGCTCGAGGGCGATGCCGTCATCGTCGAGGGCGCCACCGTCGCCCTGCCGGACACCGGCCCGATCACGCTCGATACCGCATTGACCTTCAGCGGCGTGGCCGAGACCGCGGAGGGCGGCTTTACCGCCAAAAGCCTCACCGTACCCGATATCGACAGCAGCTTTTCCAGCACGCCGGCGGGCCGCGTCACCGTCACCGCCATACGCGCCGACGATATCTGGCTGCCGCCGGCCGACGCCATTTCCGTCGAAGCGGGCCTGCAATCGCTGGGCAGCCTCTCGTCCGGGCCGCTCTCGGTGACCCGCGACGGGGTGGAGGTGCTGCGCCTCGAACACATGGCGATGACCTCCGAATTCGTCCATGGCGACGACGCGACGCTGACGCATATCGATTCCCGCTTCCTGGTCACGGGCATCAAGGCCGACCTGTCGACAGTCGGGGCCGAGGAGCCGGAAGCCGGCGCCGTCATCGAGGCGCTGGGCCTGACGAGCGTGACGGGCGATATCGAGCAGACCATGGCCTGGACGTTGGCCGACGGGCATATGGTCATCGACAAGTTCCTGTTCGACTTCGCCGATGTGGGCGCCCTCGACCTCACCTTCGACGTGAGCGGCTTCACCGTGCCGCTGCTCGAAAAGATCACCGCCCTGCAGGCGAGCGAGCTCGACCCCACCAGCGACGAGGCGCAGGCCCAGCAGATGATGCTGGGCATGGAAATGCTGCAGGCCCTGACGCTGACCAAGGCCTCCATCCGCTATGACGACGCCGGGCTGGCGCCGCGCCTGCTCGACTTCTTCGCCAACGAATCGGGGGCTGAGCGCGCGCAATTCGTGGCCGGGCTCAAGGCCATGCTGCCCGGCCTCGTCGGCCAGGCCGGCATTCCCGCCCTCAACGACATGGTGGTGCCCGCCGCCGGCGCCTTCCTCGACGACCCGCAGAGCATCGAGGTGGCCCTGAAGCCGGCCAGCCCCGCCACCCTGCTGGTGTTGAGCGCCGCCGCCGCCAACCCCGCGGGCCTCATCGCCGCCATCGGCCTTGCCGTCACCGCCAACCAGCCGGCAGCCGACTAGCAAGCAAGGGCCGGGGCGATCCCGGCCCTTCCCCAACACACCGGCGCCGCGATCACCGACAAGCGCAATGCAGCCTTCCGCTTTTTCTGCCATGTTGCCCGCATGACCGATTCCGGCACGACGACCAGCCTCAGCCACGTCAGCGAGTGGGTATTCGACCTCGACAACACGCTCTATCCGCGCGAGTGCAACCTCTTCGCGCAGATCGACATCCGCATCACCCATTACGTGATGGCGCTGACCCGGCTCGATTTCGCCGCCGCCCGGCAATTGCAGAAACTCTATTACCGCGACTACGGCACGACGCTGAACGGGCTGATGCAGCGCCATCAGGTCGACCCCGACGATTTTCTCAACACCGTCCACGCCATCGACTATTCGCCGGTGGCGCCGCAGCCCGAACTGGTGGCGGCCATCCGCGCCCTGCCGGGCCGCAAATTCATACTCACCAATGGCGATACCGGCCACGCGCGGGCCGTGCTCGCCCGGCTGGGCGGCAGCGAACTGTTCGAGGACGTGCACGACATCCGGGCCATGACCTTCGTGCCCAAGCCCAACCGCGCCGCCTATGACGGCTTTTTCGCGCGCCACGGCATCGACCCCAGGCGCGCGGTGATGTTCGACGACCTCGAAAAGAACCTGGTGGTGCCGCACGAAACCGGCATGGCCACCGTGCAGGTGGTCGCCGGCGCCGGCTTCGCGCACGAGCAGGTCGACGCCTGGGAACTGGGCCGGGCCAGCGGCCCGCACGTCCACCACGTGACCAGCGATCTCGCCTTCTTCCTCCGCCACCTGCCCTGAAATCGCCGGGCGCGCCAAAACTGCCGTTTCCGTCCCCCGCCGGCCGCGCTAAGAAGAACGCACCATGACCGATCTGCCCGGCCGCCGGCCGCCGCCCCTCCCCGACCAGACGCCGAGCTTTCGCGAACGCCTGCACAATCTGCGGCATCTGGGGCGGCTCATCGCCCAGATCTGGCGCACCAGCCGCTGGCTGACCGCCGCCAGCATCGGGCTGCGGCTGGTCGCGGCGCTGCAACCGCTGGCCGCGCTCTATGTCGGCAAGCTCATCATCGACGAGGTAGTACGCCTCACGAGCGTCGCCGCGCCCGGCCCCGGCTTTGCCGACTGGTGGCAGAGCGGCCTGCTCTCCCCCATCGCCGAACTGCTGGTGCTGGAACTGGCGCTGGTGCTGCTGACCGACATGCTGACGCGGGCCACGGGGCTGGCCGATTCGGTGCTCTCGGAGCTGCACGCCAATACCGTCAGCGTCGAATTGATGACGCACGCGGCCCGGCTCGACCTCATGCATTTCGAATCGGCCGAATACCAGGACCGGCTGGAGCGCGCCCGCCGCCAGGCCGCCGGCCGCAACGCGCTGCTGAGCCAGATGTTCGGCCAGGCCCAGGACATCCTGACCGTGCTGACCCTCGCGGCCGGCCTCTTCGTCTACGCGCCCTGGCTGATCCTGCTGCTGCCGTTGAGCTTTTTGCCCGCCGTCTGGGGCGAGACGCGCTTCAACACGCTGGCCTATATGCTGAGCCGCTGGCGCACGCCAGAACGGCGCGAGCTGGAATATCTGCGCCATATCGGCGCCAGCGCCGAGACCGCCAAGGAAATCAAGCTGTTCGGGCTGGGCGATTTCCTCGTCGGGCGCTTCCGCCAGCTGGCGCACCAGATCTTTGTCGAAAACCGCCGCGTCGCCCTCTTGCGCGCCAGCTGGGGTGCACTGTTCTCGGCCATCGCCAGCCTCACCTATTACGGCGCCTATGGCTTCATCGTCTGGCGCACCATCATCGGCGATTTCAGCATCGGGGACCTCGCCTTTCTCTCGGGCTCCTTCCTGCGGCTCAATGGCCTGTTCCAGAAGCTGCTGCTCGGCTTCACCCAGATCGCCGGCCAGTCGCTCTATCTCGACGACCTCTTCTCCTTCTTCGAGATCGAGCCCACCGTGCTGCCGCCCGCCGAACCGAAACCGTTTCCGGTGCCGCTGCGGCAGGGGGTGGTCTTTGAAGGCGTGGGCTTCAAATACCCCGAGACCGACAACTGGGTGATCCGCGATCTTTCCTTCACCCTGCCGGCCGGCGAGACGCTGGCACTGGTGGGCGAGAACGGCGCCGGCAAGACCACGATCGTCAAACTCCTGACCCGGCTCTACGACCCCAGCGAGGGCCGCATCACCATCGACGGCGTCGACCTGCGCGACATCGCCCCGGCCGACATCCACGCGCATCTGGGGGTGATCTTCCAGGATTTCATCCGCTACAGCTTCACCGCCCGCGACAATATCGGGGTCGGGCGCATCGAGCGGCGCACCGACCAGGCCCGCATCGAGGACGCCGCCCAGCAAAGCCTCGCCGACCGCGTCATCGCCGGCCTGCCGCAGGGCTACGACCAGCAATTGGGGCGGCTGTTCAAGCAGGGGCGCGACCTCTCGGGCGGCGAGTGGCAGAAGGTCGCCATCGCCCGCGCCTATATGCGCGACGCCGAGCTCATCATCCTCGACGAGCCCACCGCCGCGCTCGACGCCAAGGCCGAGGCGGAGGTGTTCGCGCGCTTCAAGGAACTGGCGGCCGGCAAGACGGCGGTCATCATCTCGCACCGCTTTTCCACCGTGCGCATGGCCGACCGCATCCTGGTGCTGGAAAACGGCGCCATCCTCGAAGCGGGCACGCACGAGCAATTGCTGGCCCATAACGGGCGCTACGCCGAGCTGTTCGAATTGCAGGCCGCCGGCTACCGCTGAGGCCGCGCACTGGCCAAGCCGCGCGAAGCGCCGTAGGAAAAGGAAAGCCCCAGCGGAGCCGGCATGCCCCTGCCCGAAGACAACCACATCACCGTCATCGCCGAGACCTACCGGCTGCTCGGCGACCCCACCCGCCTGCGCGTGCTGCTCACCTGCCTCGACGCCCCCATCGCCGTGGGCGACATCGCCCGCGCCACCGGCGCTTCGCCTTCGCTGGTCAGCCACCATCTGCGCCTGCTGCGCGCCGCGCGACTGGTGCGCGGGACCCGCCACAACCGCCAGGTATTCTACGAGGTCGCCGACGACCACATCGCCCGCATGCTGACCGACATGCTCGACCACGCCCAGGAAGAGCACGAGCCGGGCGAAGAGGATATCGCCGAGGGGTAGAGATGCCGGGGCATTGTCCGTGGACAGTGCGGCGGGCTTCGGTGCGCTGGCCGAGAATTTCCCAACCCCACCGGAGCTGCCCACGGACCCGACCCGTGGGCCGGACGGAGAGCCACTGAAGCTGCGGCGCTTGCTGGGAGTGGCCCGCAGATCGGGTCCGTGGGCAGCCCCGGTGGGAAGGCTAGCCGGTGGAGCGAGGCCACCGAAGCGGTGATTTCCCCTACTTGACTCCCATTATATGAATAGATATTCATATGTTCATTCTATTGGACCCGCCGCCATGCCCGAGCCCGCGCACGATCACGCCCACGACGACCACGACCATGCCGGCCACAGCCATGCGCCAGTGGTGAGTGCCGGCAATGAGCGGGCGGTGCTGATCGGCCTGCTGCTCACCGGCAGCTTCATGGTGGCCGAAATCGTCGGCGGCGTGCTGTCCGGCTCGCTGGCGCTGATCGCCGATGCGGGGCACATGCTGACCGATACCGTGGCGCTGTTTCTCGCCTGGCTCGGCTTCCGCCTCGGGCGGCGCCCCGCCGATGCGCGCCGCAGTTTCGGCTATTCGCGGCTGGAAGTGCTGGCCGGCCTCATCAATGCGGTGAGCCTGTTCGCCCTGGTGGGCTGGATCGGCTATGAGGCGGTGCAGCGCTTCTTCGCGCCCGAGGAAGTGCTGGCCGGCCCGATGCTGGCGGTGGCGGTGCTCGGCCTTTTGGTCAACCTCCTGGTATTCCGCATCCTCTCGCGCGCCGACGCCGAGCACGTCAATATCAGGGGCGCCCTGCTGCACGTGCTGGGCGACCTGCTGGGCTCGGTCGGCGCCATTGCCGCCGCCATCGTCATCTGGCTGACCGGCTGGATGCCCATCGACCCGATCCTCTCCGTACTGGTCAGCCTGCTCATCCTGCGCAGCGCCTGGGCGCTGCTGACCCGCACCTTCAATATCCTGATGGAAGGCGCGCCGGACGGCTTCAGCCCGGAACGGGTGGAGCACGAACTCACCGAAAAAATCCCGGGATTGGCCGGCGTCGGGCATCTGCACGTCTGGTCGCTGTCCTCGGGCCAGACCATGGCGACGCTGGAAATCCGCCTCGCCCCCGCTGCGGACCCCGCCGGAGTAACGGCGGCGGTGCGCGACGCCCTGCTCGACACGCACGGGGTCACCCACGCCACCATCGAAATCGACTGGACGGGCGAGGGCACCATCTGCCCCACCGGCTCCGCCTAGCACAACTTGCATCTCGCCCACCCACGTCATTCCCGCGAAAGCGGGAACCTCCGTTACCGCTTCCGGCACCCAACAGAGGTCCCCACTTTCGTGGGGATGACAGCGCGGGGACAGGGATCTGGGGCGCCGGGCCGCTGGCTGGAAAACCGCCCTAATAGGTCGCGCGGCCGCCCGAGAGGTCGAAGACGCTGGCGGTGGTGAAACTGTTTTCGCGGCTCACCAGCCAGGCCACCATGGCGGCGGCTTCCTCGACTTCGAGGAACCGGCCGCGCGGAATGCGCGACAGCATGTAGTCGATGAACTCGTCGCTCAGCGTTTCGAGAATGCGCGTCTTGGCGGTGGCCGGGGTGATGGCGTTGACCGCGATGTCGTATTTGGCCAGTTCCTTGCCCAGCGCCTTGGTCATGCCGATAACGCCGGCCTTGGCCGCCGCATAGGCCGAGGCGGTGGGGTTGCCCTCTTTGCCGGCGATCGAGGCGATATTGACGATCCGCCCGTAATTGCGCGCCTTCATGCCCGGCACCAGCGTGCGGTTGACGTAGAAGGCGCCGTTGAGGTCGATATCGATGACCCGGCGCCATTCCGCCGGATCGTATTCGTCGAGCGGCGCATTGGTGCCGGCAATGCCGGCCGAATGCACCAGGATCGATACCGGCCCCGCCGTCGCCTCGGTCGCCGCCAGCGCCCGGCCCAGCGCTTCGAGATCGGTGATGTCCACCGCCTGGCTGGAGGCGCCCTGGCCCAGCGCCGCCACGGCCTTGTCAAGCAGCGCCGCGTCGCGGTCCCAGAGGCTCACTTTTGCGCCCGACGCCAGAAGCCGCGCCGCGATGGCAAAGCCCAGCCCCTGCGCGCCGCCGGTCACCACGGCCACCTGGTTGTCGAGATCGATCCTGTTCATGCCTTTTCCCTCGTTCCGGCCGCATGGCGCGCCGCCGCCAGCCCTGCCGCCCGGCCGGTGGCCCAGGACGCCGTGAGCAGGTAGCCGCCGGTCGGCGCCTCCCAGTCCAGCATTTCACCCGCCGCGAACACGCCCGGCAAGCCGCTCAGCCCGAAATCCGTCTCCACCCCGCTCCAGGCGATGCCGCCGGCGCTTGAAATCGCCTCCGCCAGCGGCCGGGGCCGGGTGAGCGGCAGGGACAGTGCCTTGAGGCATTGCGCCAGCTCGGGCGCCGCCAGCCCCGTCGCTGCCGGCGCCAGTTCGCGCACCAGCCCGGCCTTGACGCCGTCCAGCCCCGTCCCCTTGCGCAGGCGATTGGCAAAACTGGCCTTGGCCGGCTGCCGCGCCAGCGCCGCCGTCAGCCGCTCGAGGCTGCGCCCCGGCACCAGGTCAAGCCGCAGGGACGCGGCGCCACTCGCGGCAAGGCCGTCGCGCAGCGCCGCGGCATGCGCATAGATGAGGCTGCCCTCGACGCCCCAGCCCGTCACCACGAACTCGCCGGCGAGGCGTTGTTCGGCGCTGGTCGCCGTCACCGCCTTGACCGGCTGGCCGGCGAAACGCGCGGCAAATACCGGGCTCCAATCGACCTCGAAGCCGCAATTGGCCGGACGGAACGGCGCCAGCGCGACGCCTTTTTCGGCCAGCCACGGCACCCAGGCGGCGTCCGAACCGAGGCGCGGCCAGCTCGCCCCGCCCAGCGCCAGCACCACCGCGTCGAACCCGATTTGCCGGCGGCCTTCAGGCGTCTGGAAGACCAGTTGCTCGCCGGCAAAGCCGCACCAGCGATGGCGGGGGTGTATGTGTACTCCCTGCCCGGCCAGCCGGCCCAGCCAGGCGCGCAGCAGCGGCGAAGCCTTCATGGCGCGGGGGAACACCCGGCCCGACGAACCGACGAAGGTCTCGATGCCCAGCGCCGCGCACCACTGGCGCAACTGGTCGGGGCCGAACGCTGCCAGCGCCGGCGCCAGCCGCTCGGCGGCCGCGCCATAGCGGGCGAGAAAGGCGGCATAAGGCTCCGCATGGGTGAGGTTGAGGCCGGATTTTCCTGCCATCAGCAGCTTGCGGCCGACGCTGGGCATCGCCTCGAACAGCGCGACCGCGGCGCCGGCCCCGGCCGCCGCCTCCGCCGCCATCAGCCCGGCCGGCCCGCCTCCCACAATCGCCACGCGGCCAGCCACGCTTCGTCTCTCCCCGCCGGAACTCCGTCCGCTCATACGCCACTTGCCCGCCGCCCGCCAGTTGCCGCGCCGCGTCTTTGCGGGGGCGCAATGTCCGGCCCGCCGGAACGGCTATGTAGACGGGCAGGACGACCCCGATCAGAGCCATGGCCGCAGATCTTTCCGAGCTTGTGACGCGCTACGCGGCGCCGGTACCGCGCTATACCAGCTACCCGACGGCGCCGCATTTCCATGCCGGCATCGATGGCGGCGTCTATGCCGGCTGGCTGCGCGCCCTGCCCGCCACCGCCACCATGTCGCTCTATCTGCACATTCCCTATTGCGACCGGCTGTGCTGGTTCTGCGGCTGCCACACCAAGCACACGCTGCGCTACGAGCCGGTCGCCGACTATCTGCTGGCGCTGCACGCCGAGATCGACTGGGTGGCGCGCCAATTGGACGGGCGCGGCCGGGTGACCGCCATCCATCTGGGCGGCGGCTCGCCCACGTTGCTGACGCCGGCCGACATGGCCGCGCTCAGGACCCATCTGGCGACCCGTTTCACCCTCGCGCCGGACGCCGAAATCAGCATCGAGATCGACCCCAACGACCTTGATGACGGGCGCTACGACGCCATGGCCGCGTTCGGGCTCAGCCGCGCCAGCATCGGCGTGCAGGATTTCGACCCGCAGGTTCAAAAAGCCATCAACCGGGTACAGAGCTTCGAGCAGACCAGGGCGGTGGTCGACGCCATGCGGGCGCGCGGCGTCGGCTCGGTCAATCTCGACCTCGTCTACGGCCTGCCGTTCCAGACCGAGGCGGGCATTGCCCGCACCATCGCGGCGGTGCTGGCGCTGGCGCCCGACCGCGTGGCGCTGTTCGGCTATGCGCACGTGCCCTGGATGAAGCCGCACCAGAAAATGCTCCCCGAGGCGGCGCTGCCCGATGCCCATGCCCGCTTCGCCCAGGCGCAGCGCGCCGCGCGGCTACTGCTCGACGCCGGTTTTGAGGCCGTGGGCTTCGACCATTTCGCCCGGCCGCAGGACAGCCTCGCGATAGCGGCGCGCAGCGGCCGGCTGCGCCGCAATTTCCAGGGCTATACCAGCGACGCCGCCGATGCCCTCATCGGGCTGGGCGCCTCGGCCATCGGCCAGCTGCCGCAGGGCTATGTGCAGAACCTGACGCCCACCGGCGACTATCGCCAGGCGGCGCTGGCCGGCGGCCCCGCCACCACGCGGGGCTTTGCCCTCGGCCCCGACGACCGGCTGCGCGCCCAGGCCATCGGCGCGCTGCTCTGCCGCTTCCGGCTGACCCCGCGCGATCTGGCCGGGTTCGGCGCCGCCGGCGCGGCGCTGTTCAACCAGGCCGCGGCCATGGCGCTGGCCGATGCGGACGGCCTCGTCACCATGGCCGACGGCGCCTTTTCCGTCACCGCGCGCGGCCGGCCCTTCGTCCGGTCCATCGCCGCCCAGTTCGATGCCTATCTCGCCACCGGCACGGCCCGCCACACCGTGGCGCTCTGAACGCGACGAAGCCTCGACAGAATCACCGCGAAACGCGCTAGCCTCGGGCATCGGGCGCCGTGCCCGCGTCCTTTCTCCGGTCCGGGTTCGCTCGCCATGCCTTTCCTGCCCACTGCCCTGCGCGGGCCGCTGTTCATGACCATCGCCACCGGCTCCTACGTCATCAACGACACCCTGATGAAGCTGGCGACGGCGGGGCTGCCGCCCTATGAGGTGCTGTTCCTGCGCGGCGCCGCGGCGAGCCTGTGGAGCGTGCCGCTGCTGTTCCTGCTGGGCTATGCGCGGCAGGTGCCGCTCCTCGTCGAGAGGCGCGTGCTGGTCCGCAACCTCTTCGAAACCGCCGGCATCCTCGCCTATGTGGTGGCGCTCGCCAACATGCCCATCGCCGACGCCAGCGCCCTGGGGCAGGTGACGCCGCTACTCGTCATCATCGGCGCCTCATGGTTTTTCCACGAGCGCATCGGCGCCGCCCGCCTCGGGCTGATCGCGCTGGGCTTTCTCGGGGCGCTGATGATCGCCCAGCCGACGCTGGCGGGCATCTCCGTCTTCGCGCTGCTGGCGCTGGCCAACGCCGCCTTCAGCGCGGCGCGCGACCTCAGCGGCCAGCGCATCGCCCCGGCGGTGCCGGGCATGATCGTCGCCGTCTCGGCAGTGCTGGTCGTGCTGGCCGGCGCCGGCATCGCCCATCTGCTGTTCGAGCGCTGGGTGACGCCCGAACCCCACCATCTGGCGCTGCTGGCCGGGGCGGGGCTCTTCCTGATCTTCGGCCACTTCTTCCTCTTCATGGCCTATCGCGTCGGCCCCAACGCCGTGGTGGCGCCGTTCTTCTACAGCTTTACCGTCTGGGCGGTGATCTCGGGCCTCGTGGTCTTCAACCAGTTCCCCAACCCGCTGGCCCTGGGCGGCATCCTGCTGGTCGCCGGCAGCGGCCTCGTCATCGTCATCCTCGACCAGCGCAAGCGCCAGCGCGTCATCGCCGCGGCAGCAGAGGCCGGCAGCTGAGGCGCTAGAACGTCGAGAGGCGCCCCATGACGCTGAGCAGTTCCGTCTGGCGCTTGACGCCGACCTTGCGGAAAATCGACTTGAGCTGGTTGCGCAGGGTGTGGACGCTGAGGTCCGAACCAACCGCGATCTCGCGCAGTGTCTGGCCGGCCATCAGCCCGGTGAGAAGGCGCGTTTCCGCCGGCGTCAGCTTCAATTGATGCAGTTGGGAGAGAGCCGGGCCGCGCGGCGCGGCGCGCTCGCCCTCCAGCACCAGGATGGCGGCCGGCAGGCCCGGCAGGCCGTGCATCGAGAGAATGCCGAGGCCCCGGTCGCCGCCGATGACGGGAAACAGCGCCCCCGCCACCGGGCGCTGCTCGGCGTCGCGCAGTACGATGCCAATATCGGCGTCGCGCCGCCCCGCCGCCAGTTCGCCCAGCCGCGCCGCGATCGCCGCTACCGGCCCGCCATCCGCGCCGACGATCTGGCCGCCATGCCCCAGCCGCAGCACCCGACCCCGCTCCAGCAGCGCCTCGCCCGCCGCGTTGGCGGCACAAAACCGGCCCAGCGCATCGACGACGATGGCCGGCCGGTCGACGGCGGCGAGCAGGGCGCTCTCCATCGGGCCGGGCGGCACGCCCGCGCGCAACCGCATGATCTCGAAAGCCCGCGCCAGATGCGGCGTCAGGATTCTGAGCACCCGCACCAGCCCGTCCTGCAGGGCCTCCTGGTCCCGGATGCGGATATTGGCCGAAATCCGGAACATCCGGTTGGCGTCGCGGAAAATCGTCACCCCCGCGCCCGTGCCGATATCTTCCTGCGGGCGGATCCAGTCGTTGTAGAACTCGGTGGTGAGCAGCGTGTCGCGCGGCAGGATCGCCTCGGATATCTGCACCGTCCCCACCGGCATGGTCGCCACCCGCGCCAGCCAGGGATTGATGCGCGAATAGTGGCGCCGGAAACTGTCGAGATGCGGGCCCTCATAGGCGGCGTCGACAAAGCCCAGATTGCGGTTGGTCCGCGTGTCGTGGCCATGCAGCATGACGCGGCAATGACCGACCACCCGGGTGAAGGCGACGAGAAAATGCGGCCATTCCTCATCCTGGAGCGCCGCGGCATAGACATGATCTATCAAGGCGGAAATACTGTCCGCGTCTAGGCCGTACATCTCGTCAAAACCTTCTTCTTCCCAAGGTTGACTTGCAATTATCCGGGCTTTCGGGAACACAATATTGCGCAATCCACTTTAACCTACGGTGCATCTTTGAAAACCAGAAAATTTCTTGTCAGAGATCTTCAGCTGTCGGTCATGGAACATAACCCTCAACCTGCGGCGGTGCTGTTCCTGCACAGCAACTCGACGGCCAAGGAGATTTTTTCCCGCCAGGCCGAGGCGCTGCCCGAACCGTTCGGCTTCATCGCGGTCGACCTGCCGGGACACGGCCAGTCCGACGACGCGCCCGACCCGGCTGCCGCCTACGGCGCGCCCGGCTTCGCGGCCTATATCGGCGGCCTCATCGACCAGCTGGCGCTCGCGGACGTCGTCGTCGTGGGCAATTCGCTCGGCGGCCATGTCGCCCTCGAACTGGCAGCCCACCCCGCCGTGAGGGGCATCGCGATTTCCGGCACGCCGCCCATTGCCCCGGGGCCGGGGGGCGTCGGACAAGGCTATCGGACCGACAACCCCGATCTCGGGCTGTCGGCCCAGGAACAGCTCGAGCCGGCACAAATCCTCACCTTCGCCGATGCGGTGCGCGACGACGGCACCGCCAACGAGCCGCTCTGGACCGCAGCGGTCACCCGCGCCGATGGCCGGGTCCGCCGGTATTTCTTCGAGTGGCTCACCAGCCAGGATCGCCGGGACCACGCCAGACTGGCCATCGATTGCCCGGTGCCGCTGGCCATCATCAACGGCCGGAACGACAAGGTGATCCAGCACGCGCATGTCGAAAGCCTGCCCTACAAGAACCTGTGGCGCGGCGCGGTGCAGTATATCGAAGATGCCGGCCACGCGCCGTTCTGGCAGCAGCCCGAGGCATTCAACGCCGTCCTCGGGCCGTTCCTTGCCACGATAGGGACGGGAAAGGCGCCGGCGCGCTAGCCCAAAAAAATGGCCGGGGACACGCCATCGCGGCATCTCCCCGGCCCGCACGGGATCGGCTCGCCAGCCGCCTAGAGCCGGCTGGAAATCCCCATCTTGACCACGCCCGAAAGCAGCCCGTCATTGCGCCACTGCGCATCGGCGCGGGTTTCGAACCGGACCGTGCCCAGGTCCGCCGCGAGGCCAAGGCCGCCATAGACGCCGTGGCTGGTGCCGCCGCCGGCCTGGGCGTTGACCGTCTGGCCCAGCACGGTGACGGGCACCGCGCCGGTGCCGGTATCGGCCTGCACGAAGAGGCCGCCGCGCGCCGTCAGCGTCACGTCGCTGGCCCGGTCCTGGCCGGCGAACATGACGCCCTCGAGCCCGATGCGGGCATCGAAGACGCCGATCGCCTGGCTGCCCACCACGAGGTTCATGCTCGAACCGGTCTCGGTATAGCCATTGGCCGCGCCGCCCACATAGCCGATGCTGCCATCGATGGAGAGCTTGCTTTCCGCCGTTTCCAGAAGCGGGATTTCGATGCCCAGCTGCGGGGAAACGAACCAGCTCGCGAACTGCGCCCTCGCCTCTTCGGGGCCCGTGGGGCCGGCGACCGAGCGAACGCTGTCATTGCCGGAAAGCCCGGCGATGAGGGTCGCGTCGACATTGACCACGCCCAGCCCGACCCGGCCATAGATGCCGGCGATGCCGGTGCTGCCGGTGACCACCTGGCCGCCATTGTTGACGTCGGTCCGGCTGCCGACATAGCCCCCGAGCAGGCCGAGCGTCGCATTGCCCGACACGGCGGCGTGCCCGCCGGCCACCACCGCTCCATAGATATTGCCCAACGGCACGCCGGCGGCGCGGCTCGCCCCGCCCAGCGCGGTCGTGCCCCAGAGGGTGACGCCGTTGTCCGGCTGCGCCGTCGCGCCGGCGATGGCCGCCCCGGCGGCGGTGGGCGCGGCGACCGGCATATAGCCGAGCGGCTCGACCGCATCGTCCGGCGCGCCGGCGGGGCCGGCGGCCAGTTGCGCATCGACGATACCGCCCAGCGCGAAGGCCGCGGCCGAGCTGGCCAGCGGTACCGCCGCGGTGATGCCGGTCTGCTCGATGATGGCAAACGTGTCGCCATCACGCACCAGCAACTGGTCGCCTACGAGCACATTTTCGACGTTGTAGACATTGATGAGCTGGTTGCCGGCGAAATTGCGCAGGTCGAACGTATCCGTCCCGCCCTGCATGTCGACATCGCCATAGACGCGCGAGCCGGTCCGGATGACGAAGAGGTCGTCGCCACCGTCGAAGATCACCGCCTCGCCGCTACGGCCATACAGCGTGCCGCTGTTGACCACGACATGGTCGCCGCCATTGTCGAGGACGATGGCGCGCCACCCTTCGATGGTCCCGGTATTGGCGATCTGGCTGCCGCTGGCACCTTCGACATAAATGCCGAACTGCCCGTCCCGCGACGCGACGATACGGCCGGAGTTGCTCAGCACCCCGACGCCATCGCGGAAATGCAGGCTGTCATTCCACGTTTCGATGCGCCCGGTATTAGTGAAGCTGCCGACGCGGCCATCGATATCCACGCCCTTGTCGGCGACGCTTTCAATGCTGCCGTCATTGACGAATGCGGTGACCGGTGCCTTGATCCGCACGGCCTGGTTATTGGTCGTCGTCTTGATGGTGCCCGTCGCTGCGTTGGTGAAAGTACCCACCGGCCCGTCGATACGCACGCCCTGGCCATCCGCTCCGCCGGTGATGGTGCCGGCATTGCTGAACTGGCCCACCGGGCCGAGAATCGCCACCGCGTCCCATTGCAGCGTGCTGATGTTGCCGGTGGCCTCGTTGCTGAACACCTCGACGCTATCCACGAGGCGCACGCCCTGGCCATCCGCCCCACCGACAATATTTCCCGCATTGCTGAACTGGCCGACGGGACCCTTGATCTCGAGGCCGTTCCCCCAGGAGGAAACGAGGCTGCCGGACGTCAGATTGGCAAAACTTTCGACGCTCTGGTCGATATAGACGGCCTGCCCGTTCGGGCCACCGGTGATGGTGCCGGCATTGCTGAACTGGCCGACCGGGCCGCCAATATCCACGCCGTTCCGTTTGCCGCCAGTGATAGTGCCCGAGCTCTCATTGACGAAGCTGTCGACGCTGCCGTCGATACGAACGCCATGGCCGTCACTGCCGCCCGCAATGCTGCCCGCATTGCTGAACTGCCCCACCGTGCCGTTGATCTGCACGCCGTTCCATTTGCCGGCTGCGATAGCGCCCGAACTCTGGTTGGCGAAGCTGGCGACATTGCCGTCGATACGAACGCCGTTACCGTCACTGCCGCCCGCTATGCTGCCCGCATTGACGAATTGCGCCACGGCGCCATCGATCCCCACGCCGTTCCATTCGCTCGCCTCGATGCGGCCCTCATTGGAGAAACTGCCGGCATCGTTCTTGAAATCGACGCCGCCCCGGCCCCCGATGACCCCGGCATTGGCAAACTGCCCCACCGCGCCGTTGACCCACACGCCGCTGTCGTTGGGGCTGCTGATCGTGCCCGTATTGATCAGGCTGCCGAGCGCGCCGTTGACCCCCACCGCCGCGAACCCCTCCGACGAGATGAGGCCGTGATTTTCCAGCAGCCCGAGATCGCCATCAATGGCAACGCCGGAACTGCCCGCGCCCGTCGCGACAATGGTGCCGGTGGCATTGTTGAGCACGAAGGCGATGCCGCCCGGCGGCGGAAAAAAACCGACCGCTGTACCGCCGGCACGGCTGATCGTGCCCGAATTGGTCAGCGAATCGCCATCGGCGAGGGGAAACCCGCCCGTATGCGTCTGCCCGGCGGCCACGACATGATCCACGGCATGCGCCGCCGTAAAGCCGATGCCGAGCAAAGCAACCGGCGTCAAAATAGTATAGCAGCGCAGCAAATGCTGGCAGGACTTCACCGTCATGGTGCCCCCAAGAGCCTGAATACGAGTCGCAACCATAATTACGGGGAACGCAGCACTGATAAATGACGCATTTGGGCTATGAAAGACGCAAAAAACACCGCAGCCACCCCCTGATCGAGGGGTAACGACTTTCCCATCCCGGCAATGATCGGTATTTTCGGGCGCCGGCGAGCCGCTAGCCCGCCCGCAGCGGCTTTAACGCCCCGCTCCATTTGGCGAGCTCGTCCAGCACCAGCCTGAAGCCGTCGGCGACGATATCGGCCGGCGCGAAAACCTTGTCCTCGGTGATGGATCTGGCGAAGAACGGCACCGGCACGCTCTGGGTTATCGGCATCATGTTGAGATTGGCGATCAGCAGGCGCAATTCCTGCGTGGCGCGCAGGCCGCCGGAAACGCCGCCATAGCTGAGCACCGCCGCCGCCTTGTAGTGCCATTCCTGCGACAAATATTGCAGCGCGTTGACCAGCGCGGCCGAGGGGAAATAATCGTATTCCGGCGTGACGAAGAGGAAGGCGTCGGCGGCCGCGACCCGCGCGCTCCAGCGTCTGGTGTGCTCGTGCTGGTATTGCTTGAGCCGGGGGTGATTGGGCTCGTCCAGCAAGGGCAGGCCGAGCTCGGCGAGATCGATAAAGTCGACGGCGAACTTGCCGTGCGCGATCGCCTGTTGGTGCGCCCAATCGGCCACAGGCCGGCCCACGCGCCCGGTGCGCGTGCTGCCGAAGATGATGCTGAGTTTGTCGGTCAATTGCTTTCCTTCTTCAACCAGGAGTGGATTTGCCATGGCGGTCACCTGGGGCGGATCGCGTCGTGGCGCGCCAGAGCCCGGCGGTCCTCGACCGAGGACAGCAGCACAGCGGCGCTGATGCCGATCGCCGCCCCGAGCAGGGTGTCAATGACGCGCTCGGGCACCATGGCCATGTCGGCCGCGCCGGGATTGGCCAGATAGGTCATGAGCAGCGCCATGGGGGTGACCAATATCTGGCCGAGCCCGTAATTGCTGCCGATAATCATTTCCGTGGCGATCTGCAGGCCGACGAGCACGGCGATGATCGTCCAGAGGGACGGATCAAGCAGCAGGATGAGCCACGCCAGCAAGGCGCCGACCACCGTGCCGGCCATGCGCTGCAAGGCGCGGTGCATGCTGATATGCAGATGCGCACCCTGCATGACGGCCAGCGCCCCCATCGCCGCCCAGGCGGGGTGGTCCGCCCCCAGCGCGTGGCTGGCGAAGATGGCGACGGCCGAGCCGATGCTGATCCGGAGCGCCGCCGTCAGCCTCTCGGCCAGCGGGTTCACCACTTCGACGACGAAGGGGCCGTTCGGCGTGGCCTTGTGCCGGAAATACTCGGTCGCCGCGCAGACCAGCCAGGCAAGGGCCGCCGCCGCCGCGGTCGCGGCCGTGCGTTCGAGCACCGCCGCAAAGGCCGGCGCCGCTTCCATCGAAGCCCCCGCCGCAAAGACGAAGATCAGCGCGCCGGGAGCGCCGAAACGGCCGCTGACCGAGACGAAGAACAAGGCCCCGCAGCCAATGGCCAGCAGCACCAGCAGCGCCCAGACCGGCAGGCCGAAAAAGGCCGCCGTGGACATGGCAAAGACCGTGCCGGTCTGCAACAGGGCACACAGCAGCACGATGCTCGAGCGCCGGCGCTCCGGCGCGAAACGGCCGAACAGCGCCACCAGCGTTCCCAATGCGGCAAAGCCGATGAGATGGGGCCAGGGCGAGAGATGGACCAGCGGCAGCGCAATGGCCGCCGCCAGCGCCGACTGCAGGCCCGCCAGCGCAGAATTGCGCAGGGAAGGCTGCCGGGCCAGCGCCAGGCTGTCGCGCAACTGGTGCGGCCGCAGCAGATGGCGGGCGACATCGACCCGGCGCGCCGGTGGCTCGGACGGGCCGGAACCCGCTTTTCGCTCAGGCGGTTCGCTCATCGATGGTCTCCTGTGCCGCCCTGCACCCTCCGGGCCGCCAGGCGAATCTGCGCCGCATATTCGACAATGCGGCGCAGATTGCAGTTGAACAGACCGTGATAGGCACGGCGGCGCATCAATTCGCCCCGCTCGCCAGCGTGATGGCGGTGCCCCAGGGATCGCGCAGCGTCGCGCCTGCGGCGGTTTTCGTGACCTCCAGCCCGGCCTTGCCCGCCCGTCCCAGGATGGTGGCGATGGTGCCGGCGTCGCTGGCGACGAGGTCGACCCTCTCAAGCCCGGCCATGTTTTGGGGCCGCTGCGGCGCGCCCCGGCTGTTCCAGATATTGCCGGCCAGCTGGTGGTGATAGCCGCCGCTGCCGTAAAAGCTGGCGCCCGGATAATCGACCGTCACGGCAAAGCCCAGCACGTCGCGGTAGAAGCGATCGGCTTCCGCCGTGTCGCCCACCTGCATATGGACGTGGCCGATGCTGCCCGCTTCGGGAAAGCCGCTCCACACGCTGGTGCCGGCGGCGCGCAGCAAATCCTGCACGTCGAGCGGATCGGTGCTCATCTGGATATGACCGCCGGCATCCAGCCATTGCGGCACGGGCCGGTCGACATAGACCTCGATGCCGTTGCCTTCCGGATCGGCGAGATAAAGCGCCTCGCTGACGATGTGGTCCGACGCGCCTTGCAGCCGCAGGCGCTGCTCGGCGACGTGCCCGAGCCAGCGGGCGAGGTCGGCGCGGCTGGGCAGCAGGAAGGCGGTGTGAAATAGCCCCGCCTGGCGCCGGTCGCTGGCCGTCAGCGCCGGGTCGGCGTCGAGGACCAGCAGCGGCGTCTCGCCTACGCCCAGCACGGCCTGCCGGCCGCTGGCGGCGATTTCACCCAGGCCCATGACCTGCTGGTAAAACCGCGAGACGGTGTCGAGGTCACGCACTTTGAGATGCACCTTGCCGACGCGCAGCGGGGCGGTGCTCATATCGAAAAATTCACGCGTCGTGGTCATGACTGTTGCTCCCGTTGGGGCGGTCGCGGCGGGCGGCCGCGAGCGCATGAGATGAGGGGTACCGGCACCGCCGATGGCTCAGGCGACGCCCTGCCAGGTCGGGGCGATATCGGTGCCGTGGCCGAGGCCATAGCCCAACGCGATATTTAGGGCGGCGACCGGTTCCAGATAGCGCGCGGCGGCAAGGCCCCCGGCTTCCACGCTCTTGAAACCGGCGCTGGCCGCGAGGGTTGCAACGCTTTTGCGGGCCTGTTCATCGTCGCCGGCGACAAAGACCGTCGCGGCTTCGCCGCTCGCCTTGCCGGCATTCTGCAACACCGAGGCAAAGATGGTGTTGAAGGCTTTCACGACCGTCGCGGCGGGGGCGCTTTTCTGGATTTCCTCGGCGGCGCTGGTCGTAAAGCCCAGGCTCAGGCCGGAGAAATCGGCGGTCATCGGATTGGTGATGTCGACCACCAGCTTGCCCGCGAGCCCGCCGGCGGCGGCAACGACATCGGCCGCCGCGTCATAGGGCACGGCCAGGACCACAATTTCGCTGGCCGCGGCCGCATCGGCGAAAGCGGCGGCGGCGATACCGTTGCCGAGGCTGGCCGCGACGCTCTGCGCCTTGGCATCGTCACGGGCGGCCAGGGTAACCTGGTGGCCGGCCTTGGCGAAAAGGGTGGCGAGGCCGCTGGCCATGTTGCCGGTGCCGAAAATTGCGATGTTCATGTCCATTCTCCTGTTGTGACGCGGTGCGTCGTGGTGCTGGGGAGAACATGACCCTGATCGATCGAAATGATAATGCAGGCAGACAGAAGTTCATTGCATCCATAATGGAAGAAATCTACCAGCCTTCGTCCCAATGCGGCGTGCCGCGATAGCGCTCGACGAGAAAATCGACCAGTACGCGAACCTTGCCGGCCAGATGGCGGCTGTGCGGATAGAGCGCATGCACGCCATAGGGCTCGGGCTCGAAGGCTTGCAGCACCCGCCGCGTGCGGCCGGCCCGCAGCGACGCGCCGGCAACGAAACTGGGAACGCAGGCGAGGCCAAACCCGGCCTCGGCGGCCTTGAGGCAGGCTTCGGCGTTCGAGTAGCGGATGCGGCCCCGCACCGGCACCATGAACGCGGCGCCGTCCGCCTCCCGGAAGGGCCAATGGCCGGGCTCGCGGAAATTGCTGTCGATGATGCAATCGAGGCCGGCCAGCGCGGCCGGTCCCGGCGGCTCGCCATGCGCGTCGAGATAGGCGGGAGCACCCACCACCACGATGCGCATGTCACACAGCTTGCGCGCGATCATGCTGGAATCGTCGGGCTTGCCGACCCTGACCGCCAGGTCGAAGCCCTCATCGACAAGGTTCACCACCCGATCGGAAAAGCTCACATCCAGTTCGATATCGACGAAGTGGCGAGCAAAATCGTTGAGCGCCGGCGCCACTTCCCTAGTGCCGAAGGTCAGCGGCGCGGTGAGGCGCAAGCGGCCGCGCGGCGCATGCGAGGCGTCGCGGACGGCGGCGTGCAGATTGTCGAACTCCTCGAGCAGCGGCCGCAGGCGATCGAAATAGGCTTGGCCGGCTTCGGTCGGGGTGACGGCCCGCGTGGTGCGGCTGAGGAGCCGCACGCCGAGCAGGCCTTCGAGGCGGGAAACCAGCTTGGACGCCTGCCCCGAACTAGTGCGCAACCGCGCCGCCGCCGCCGTGAAGCTGCCAGTCTCCATCACCGCCACAAACATTCGCTCGGCCTCAAGCCTGTCCATTCGCGACACCGGTTGCTGGCTCCAAGACGCTTCGCCGAAGCCAGCTTATAGCACGATGACGCGCGCCATAGGCGCCTCGTTCAGGGCGGCGGTGGCCGCCCCGGCGCCGGCCGTCATCCCGAAACGCTGTCGCGGCGCATCGCCATCATCCAGACGAGGGCGAGGACAGCCAGCGCCAGCGGCACGAAGGAGAGCCAGAGCACCATGTCCCAGCCATAGGCCGACAACAGCCCGCCCGAGAGGAAGGAGCCGATGGCCATGGTGCCGAAGATGATGAAATCGTTCAGCGATTGCACCCGGGCCTTTTCTTCCGGGCGATGGGTTTCCAAGACCATGGCGGACGCGCCGATAAAGCCGAAATTCCAACCCACGCCGAGCAGGATCAGCGTGCCCCAGAAATGCGCCACGTCGATGCCGAGCAGGCCCACCCCGGCCGACAGGCCGATCAGGGCGAGGCCCGACAGCACCACATTGGAGGCCCCGAAGCGCGTAATCAGCCGGCCGGTGAAGAAGCTGGGCGCATACATGGCGATCACGTGCCATTGCAGCCCGTCATTGGCCGCTTCCTGCGGCAGGCCGCACATCTGCATGGCCAGCGGCGCCGCGGTCATCAGAAAATTCATCAGCAGATAGGAGACGACCCCGCAGACCACCGCGAGGACGAAACGCGGCTGCCGCGCGATCAGCCCCAGCGGCCGCCCGCCGGCCTGCTCCTCGGCACTGGGCGCCGGCAGGCGCACGCCGAACAGGATCACCGCGGAGAGCGCTGCCACCGCCGCCTGCGCCAGAAAGGTCGCAACGAACATGGGCGGCACCCACAGATACATGGTGTGGGTGACCAGTTGCGGCCCGATCACTCCCGCAAACACCCCGCCGGCCATGACGAAGGACAGCGCACGCGCACGCCGTTCCGGCTCGACGCAATCGGCGGCGGCGAAGCGGAACGACAGCACCACCGCCGCATAGGCGCCGCCGAAAAACGTCGCCGCGCAGAACAGCCAGAACGAGCCGATCATCACCGCCAGCGCCGCCAACAGCCCGACCAGCACCCCGGCCCCGGTGCCGGCAAGAAAGGCGGCGCGGCGGCCATAGCGCTGCGCGATGGCACCCGCCGGCAGGGTGCAGGCCGCCATGCCCACCACGAAGATGGAAATCGGCAGTGTCGCCAGCGCCGGATCGGGCGCCAGTTCGTTGCCGACGATGGCGCCGGTGGCATAGACCACCACCGAATTGGCCCCGGCCAACGCCTGGGCGATGGTCAATCTGGCGACATTGCCGCGCCCATGCCGATAGAGGGTGGCATCGAGGGTTTCGGGTTCAAGGCTGGCAGCGGCTTGTGACATGAAATTTCCAACCGGAAGAAAAGTTTCGCGCCGGCATGGGCGAAAGGGACGAACGAAAAGGCTGTTCAGGGATGCGGGGCGGCTTCGACGGCGAGCCCCGCCGCTTTCCATTCGGGAAAACCGTCTTCGAGCCGCAGCGCCCTGAAACCCCGGGCGCGCAGCGCCGCCACGGCTTCGAAGGCGTAGACGCAGTAGGGCCCGCGGCAATAGGCGACGATTTCGGCGTCGCGCGGCAATTCGCGCAGCCGCTGCTCCAGTTCCGCGAAGGGAATGTTGCGGGCGCCGGGAAGATGGCCCTGCCTGAATTCATCCGCCGAGCGGACGTCGAGCACGGTGACCAGCCCCGCCGCCAGCCGCTCCACCAGCGCCGCGCGCGAGACGGCTTCCAGCGTGTCGCGGCAATGGAAATAATCGTCCAGCACCCGGTTCACCTCGGCAACATTGCGCTCGCCCACCCGGCCGAGCGCGCTCAGCAGGCCCACCACCGCGGCATCGCCGGCGAGGCGATAGAGCACCTGCTTGCCGCGCCGCTCCGTCTCGACCAGCCGGGCTCGCCGCAGGATTTGCAGGTGGCGCGAGGTATTGGCGAAGCTGAGGCCCGTCTGCCCGGCAAGCGCCTCGACGGCGTGCTGGCCCTGCGCCAGCGCTTCGAGCAATTCGAGCCGGTTAGCATGGCCCAGCGCCTGCGCGATTTCCGCCAGATGCTCGAAAATAACCTGCTTGGGACGGGGGCCTATCATGCGCAACCCTATCGTTTTCTCATTCACCGGAACAATTGAATGAATGGGTAGCAAGAGTACGCGGGGAGCGCAATCCCCTGCGGCGCTCGCGGCAAGCAGCCCGCGGGCCGCATTGGGGGCAGCCCTGCCGGCAAGACCGGAACAACTGCTCCCCCATCTGCAATAGCCCCGGGTGGCAACGGAAGCGCAAGGAGCGGCACTGCGACCGCGAAACGACCCGGTTTTTCCCACCCCCACCGGCGCTGCCCACGGGCCTGACCCGTGGGTCGGCTGGAGAGCCCCTTCCCCTGCGGCGCCTACTGTAAGCGGCAAGCGGATCGGGTCCGTGGGCCGCATTGGTGGAGGAGGCAGCCCCACGGATCGGCTGAAACCGGCCTTCACAAATCTTCACATTGGCCGGGAAGGGGAGAAACATCGGCGCGCCATCCTTGCGACATCACGGCCATCGGGCCGCAACGGACAAGGAGATAGGACATGACACAGCAACCCAGCCCCTGGCGCACGGTGCTCATTGCCGGGGTCGTCGCCATCGTGGGGCTCGGCGCCGTCGGCACCATCGGCGTGGCGCAGGCCCAGGGTGCCTTCCACGGCATGTGGGGCGGCGGCATGTGGGGCCACGGCCCCGGCTTCGGCGGGCCGATGTTCGGCTCGATGGTCGACCACGCGCTGGGCGCGGCCGATGCCAGTGACGCGCAGCGCGCCGACATCCGCAGCATCGTCGACGCAGCCGGCGCCGATATCGGCAAGCTGACCGCCGATGTCGACGGCCTGCGGGAACAGGCGACAACGCTGCTGCGCGCCGAAACCCTCGACCGCGCCGCCTTCGAAGCCTTGCGCCAGCAGGCGCTCGCCACCGGCGACGCGGTTTCGGCACGGGCGCTGGAGGCGTTCCTCGACGCCGCCGAAATCCTCGCCCCCGACCAGCGCGCCAAGCTGCTTGAGCAGCAGCACGGCTTCGGCCCGCGCTTTGGCCGCCGCTGACTGCCCGCCGCCGGCGCCGTGGTTGCTCCCGGCGCCGGCGACGGTTTCGTGCTCGCCATGAGGAGTTCATACCGCCGATGAAAAGCCGCCCCGACCGCTACGGCAGCGTTGCCGTCACCCTTCACTGGCTCAGCGCCATCGCCATTCTCACCCTGCTCGGCTCCGGCTTCGGCGCGGCGCTGACGCTCGACCCGGCGCTCAAGCTCGGCCTGCTGCGCCTGCATGTCCCCCTGGCGTTCACCGTCCTCATCCTGACGCTGGCCCGCATCCTCTGGTGGGTGCTGGCCGACCGCAAGCCCGCCCCCATCGCCGGCACGCCCGCCTGGCAGGAAGCGGCGGCGCGCGCCGTCCACCTGCTGCTCTATGGCGCGCTCTTCGTCATGTTCGGCAGCGGCATCGCGTTGCTGGCGCTGAGCGGCGGCGGCGCAATATTGCTCCGGGGCGGGGGCACGCTCCCCGACTTCACCCTTTTCGGCCCCTATATCGCCCATGGGCTCGGCGCCTTCCTCCTGGTGGCGCTGCTGGCCGCCCATGTCGGCGCGGCGCTTTACCACCATCTGGTTCGGCGCGACGCTATTTTCCGCCGCATGTGGTATGGGCGATAGGCAAGGCGGCAGGGCTGGGCATGACGGATACGATCCTCATCATCGACGACGATACGCGGCTTTCCGCCATGCTGCGCGACTACCTCGAAGCGAATGGCTTTGCCGTGGAAACCGCCGCCACCGCCACGGCGGGGCTCGCCGCCCTCACCCGCCACCCTGCCGACGCGGTGATCCTCGACGTCATGCTGCCCGATCTCGACGGCTTCGAGGTGCTGCGCCGCATCCGCGCCGGCTCCGACGTACCGGTGCTGATGCTGACCGCCAAGGGCGACGAGACCGACCGCATCGTCGGGCTCGAGATCGGCGCCGACGACTACCTGCCCAAGCCGTTCAGTTCGCGCGAATTGCTGGCACGGCTGCGCGCCATCCTGCGGCGCCGCAGCAGCGGGGCGGCCGCCGCCGGCGTGCTGCGCTTCGGCCGGCTGGAAATCGATCCGGGCGCCCGCGAGGCGCGGCTCGACGGGAAACACTGCGACATCACCGGCCATCAGTTCGATATCCTGCTCGCGCTGGCCGAAAGCGCCGGGCGCATCCTGTCGCGCGACCAGCTGCTCGATCGGGTGCGCGGCATCGATGGCGACGCCTTCGACCGCTCCATCGACGTGCATATTTCCCGCCTCCGCGCCGCCATCGAGGCCAATCCGAGACACCCGCGCCGCATCGTCACGGTGCGCGGCGCCGGCTATGTCTTCGCCCGCCGCCAGGACGAGGACGGCTGACGATGGGCCGGCGTCTCTTTTTCAAGATCTACCTCACCGTTTTGGGCAGCATCGCCATCCTCGCCCTTACCGGCATCGCCGCCATGGCGCTGCTGCTCGGCAGCGGCGGCGAGCGAGGGTTTTTCAGCGAGCGCGCAGTCCTGTTTGCCGCGGCGCTCCCCGAAAGTGCCGACCCCGCCGCGTTGCAGGCGGCGCTGGATCGGCTCGGCGCGGCCAGCGGCGCGGAACTGGCGGTGCTGGCCGCCGACGGCGCGACCCTGGCGCGGTTCGAGCCGCCGACGCCGCTGGCCCGCCCGCTCGAACCGGTGACGATCGCCCTGCCGGAGGGGCGGACGCTCACCGTGCGGCTGGAGCCGCCCTTCGGGCCGCCGCGCGGCAACCCGCTCCTCCTGCTCGTCGTCGTGAGCGGGCTCGTCGCGCTGATTGCCTGGCCGGTGGTGCGCCACCTGACGCGGCGGCTCGAACATCTGCGGCAGAGCGTCGAGGCCTGGGGCGGCGGCGACCTGGCGGTGCGCGCCCCGGTCGAGGGCCGCGACGAGATCGCGGTGGTGGCCACCAGCTTCAACCACGCGGCGGCGCGGGTCGAAACGCTGATCGCCGCCAACCGCGCGCTACTGGCCAATGCCAGCCATGAACTGCGCTCGCCCCTCGCCCGGCTGCGCCTCGGGGTGGAACTGTTCGAAAGCGACCCCGCCGCGGCACGCCGCGCCGAAATCTACCGCAATCTCGACGAACTCGACGCGCTGGTGGGCGAAATCCTGCTCTCGAGCCGGCTGAGCCACGCCGGCCCGAGCGCGCCGCTGCAGCGGCTCGACCTGCTGGCGCTGGCCGCCGAAGAAGCCGCCCGCGCCGGGCTGGCGGTGACCGGCAGCTCGCTGGACGTCCGGGGCGACCACCACCTGCTGCACCAATTGGTGCGCAACCTGATCCAGAACGCGCAGCGCCACGGCGCCCCGCCCATCGAGATCACCGTGTCGTCGGCGGCCGGCCACGCCGAACTGACGGTGCGCGACCACGGCCCCGGCATCGCCCCCGAGGACGGCGAACGGGTATTCGAGCCGTTCTACCGCCCCGGCGGCCACGGCGAAGCCGCCGGCGGCTGGGGCCTCGGCCTCGCCCTGGTCCGCCAGATCGCCGAACGCCACGGCGGCACGGTCCGCTGCGAAACGCCCCAAACCGGCGGCGCCCGCTTCGTGGTGAGCCTGCCCATGGCAGGCGATGCCGGAGAGGCAGGGTAAAGCAGCCAGCCAACCGCGCCGTTCGCTCCGGCCATCCGATTGCCTTGATCCGCCTGGTTTTTCCAGTCAGGCTGTCATTCCTTGGGAGGACGCGATGGAAGAGCCGGGCTACGCGCTCAGCCTTTCTGCCCTGCCTCGCGAGACGCATGCGCCTATTTTTGTGCACAATGCCGAAACCCTGTATTTTTCCCGCTGAAGCCGCCAGCCTTGCCACCCGGAGAATGACCAATGAGTGTAGCCGCTAAATTCGCCCGGCTCGGCACCGACAGCGCCCCCGGGCAGGAAGGCCGCCAGAAAACGGGCGATCTGCACAATCTGATGCGGGGCGACAGGCTTTCCGGCACGCCGGTCGATTTTTCTCATGGCGATGTCGATGCCTTCACCCCGACCCCCGGGGCCTTCGAAGCCTTTGCCGAAGGCGTGAACGAGGGCGGGCGGCAGGCCTATACGGAATATCGTGGCGCCGCGGCGATCCGCGACGACCTCGCCGGCAAGCTGGCAGCTTTTACCGGCGCCCCCGTCGACGCCACCGATGGCATGATCCTGACGCCGGGGACGCAGGGGGCCCTGTTTCTCGCGGTCGCCAGCGCCGTCAGCCACGGCGACAAGGTCGCTATCGTGCAGCCCGATTATTTCGCCAACCGCAAGCTCGTCGAGTTCTTCGAAGGCGAGATCATGCCGGTGCAGCTGCATTACATGGCGAGCGAGGCTGAAGCGGGGCTCGATCTCGGGCAATTGGAGGACGCCTTCAGGCAGGGGGCAAAGGTGTTCGTGTTCTCCAACCCGAACAACCCTACGGGCGCCGTATACTCGGCCGCCGAAATCGGCCAGATCGCCGCGCTGGCCGGGCAATATGGTGTGACCGTCATCGCCGACCAGCTCTATTCCCGGCTGCGCTATGCCGACGCCGCCTATACGCATCTGCGGGCGGGCGCCATCGATCCGGCCCAGGTCATCACCATCATGGGCCCTTCCAAGACCGAGTCCCTCAGCGGCTACCGGCTCGGCGTCGCCTTCGGTGCGCCCCGGCTGATCGAGCGCATGGAAAAATTGCAGGCGATCGTTTCCCTGCGCGCCGCCGGATACAACCAGGCCGTGTTCCAAACCTGGTTCTCCGAGCCCGACGGCTGGATGGCGGAGCGCATCCGGCTCCATCAGGCCATCCGCGACGACCTGCTCGCGACATTGCGGGCCGTGGAGGGCGTGACGGCCCGTACGCCGCAGGCGGGTAGCTATCTTTTTCCCCGTCTGCCGGAACTGGCGGTCACGCCAGCGGATTTCGTGCGCCTGCTGCGCCTTCAGGCCGATGTGGTCGTCACGCCCGGTACTGAATTCAGCCCCCATGCGGCACCCAGCGTACGCCTCAATTTCTCGCAGGATCACGCCGCTGCCATGCGGGCGGTGGAGCGTATGATGGCGCTCGTCGGACGCTATCGCGCATGAGCGAGCCGAACGCCGAGCACGCGCCGCCTGTTCCGCAGGGCCGCTACCGGCCCGCGCAGCGGCATGCCGATGTGATCTACACCTCCGGCATGACGCCACGCGACAATGGAGAATTACGCTTCGCGGGGCCGGTGCGGGCGAGCGATCCGGTGGAAAGCTGGCGCGATGCGGTGCGGCTCGCCTGCCGCAATGCCTTGACCGCCGCTTCGCTGCAGCTTGCTCCCGGCGAGCATATCGCCGTCATTCTCAGCCTCACCGTATTCATCCATGCCGAGGCGGGCTTTACCCTGCATTCGAGGCTGGCCGATTTTGCCTCTGACTTCCTGTTTGACGAACTGGGAGAGGCCGGGATCGGCAGCCGCGCCGCTGTCGGCGTGGCCAGCCTGCCGGGCAATGCGCCCGTCGAAATCCAGCTTGTCGCAGCGGCGGCACGCTAACCGCTCTCCCGCGCCCGTCCGGCGACGGATTTTCGGCTATCGCGCCAGAATACCGCCATCGACCGGCAGCGTATGGCCGGTGATCATGCGGGCAGCAGGGGAGGCCAGAAAGAGCACGGCCTGGGCCACGTCTTCCGGGGTGGCGAAATCCCCCAGCGGCGTCATGGCCTCGATGCGCGCCACCAGCTCGGGCTGCGCCAGAAGCGGCGCGATAAAGGGCGTCCTTACATAGGTCGGCGCGACGGCGTTGACGCGGATGCGATGGGGCGCCCACTCGATGGCCAGGGCGCGCGTCATGTTGATCACAGCGCCCTTGGTGGTCTGGTAGGAAATATTGGGATAGAGCCCGCCGCCCGACAGCCCCATGATCGAGGCGATATTGACGATGCTGCCACCCCGCTCGCCCGACAGCATCTGCCGGGCGGCGGCGCGCGCGCATAAAAAGGTGCCGGTCATGTTGACGGCGGCCACCTGCTCCCAATCCTCGATAGGGTGGTCGATGGCGGGATGGCGTTTCGCCGTCCCGGCGCTGTTGACCAGGACATCTATGTCGGCATAAGCGGAAAAGAACGCCTCCACCTGCGCGGGATCGGCGACGTCGAGCCCGGCCCCCACGGCATGGGGGATTGCTGCCGCTGCCGTTTCGGCCTGCTCTGCCTGCCGGTCGGCAATGACCACCCTGGCCCCGGCGGTGGCGAGGACCCGCGCTATGGCCAATCCGATGCCGCTTGCGCCACCGGTCACCACGGCGCAGGCGCCTTCGATGCTGGTGGCGTGGCCGGAAGGTTGAGCTGTGGGAGGCGCCATGGCTTGCTGCTCCGAAATCAGCTTTCCGCCCGCCAATCGGCGGCGGGCAGGCCGAAATGCCGACATAGCGCCTCGACCATGGCTTGCCACATGCGGGCCCGCGTGCCCTCGGTGGCGCTGCCGATATGCGGCAAGAGGATGGTGCGGTCGCTGTCGATCAGCGCCTGGGGAACCTGCGGTTCGTTTTCGAAGACGTCGAGGCCCGCCCCGCGGATCGTGCCATTGGCAAGAGCGGCGACAAGGGCCGCCTCGTCGATGATATTGCCGCGCGAAATATTGACCACAATTCCCTCCGGCCCGAGCGCGTCGAGGATTTTTGCATCGACCAGATGGCGGGTTTCCGCCGTCGAGGCGCAACTGACGACCAGCAGGTCGCACCACTGCGCCAGGCGTTCGGCATCGGGCAAATAGGGGTAGGAAACTTCCGATTTCGGCGCGCGGCCCGAATAGCCGATCGTGGCACCCAGCACCTCCAGCCGGCGGGCAATGGCCTTGCCGATATGCCCAAGCCCCAGAATGCCGATCCGCATGCCGGCAATCGTCTGGCCCAGGGGAAACTGCTGGTTGTGCAGCCAGCCACCCTCGCGCACGAAGCGATCGGCGGCGAGAAGATTGCGGGTCGTGCCCAGCACCAGCCATAGCGCCAGGTCAGCCACGTCGTCGGCCAGCACCGTGGAGGTGTTGAAGATCGGGATCGCGCGGCGCGCGGCGGCCCCGGTGTCGATGGCGTCCAGCCCGGCCGAGGTGACCGAGATGATTTCCAGCTTCGGCAGGGCGGCCAGCAGTTCGGCATCCACCCTGCCCTTGCCGCTGCCGGCAATGCCCCGGGCCTTGTCGCCATAGTCGGCCAGCAGGGCCTGCCGTTCCGGGCCGGCCTCGGGCAGGCGCAAAAGGGTAAAGCGTCGCCTCAGGGCGGCCTCCGCCGGCGGCGGCAGGGCGCTGCTTTGCAGCACGACGATGTCGGTAGAACCATTCATGAAAACAGGGCCTCGGTCAGATACGGGCCAGCCGGCTCTTGTCGGTGCTGATCACCGAGAGCACCGGCCGGAAGGAATCGAAATGCACGCGCATGGCCGCGCCCGCCGCCTGCGGGTCGCGGTCCAGCACCGCCTGTAGGATGGCTTCGTGCCGCTTGAGGGTCATGCGCGCGTCCCGCAGGTCGGTCTGCACGCCCAGCAGGCGCTGGGTGTAGCGGATGACGCCGCTCAGCCCTTCGATCGTGTGCTGCATGATGGCGTTTTCCGAGGCGTGGGCGAGCGCCATGTGGAAGGCGAAATCGCCTTCGAGCCACGGATCGAGCGAGTCGACATTGCGCGCCATGGTCCGGTAGGCTTCTTCCAGCGGCTTCTGCGTCTGCTGAGTGGCGCGCGTGGCCGCCAGCTCCGCCAGTTCGACCTCCACCGCGCGCCGCAGGTCGATGGCGTCGCGCAACCCATTGCTGTCCGAGCGGACGGCGAGGCGGAAAAACCCTTCCAGCGCCGATGAATCGAGCGGCTTCACCCGCGCCACCCTTCCCTGGCGGATTTCCACGATCCCGAACAGCGAAAGCTGCTTCAACGCCTCGCGAATGACCGGCTTGCTGACCCCGAACCGCGCCGCAAGCTCCGCTTCGGAGGGCAAGGGATCGTTCACCTTCAATTCGCCGGCGGCGATCATCTCGATCAGCCGATCGCTGATCCCTTCCGACAATGGTGCGCGTTCTGTGGTCATCCATACCCCCGTCAACACAACATATTAAATAGGTAAGGCCGGCGCAACGGCCATTTTCCGCTATTCCTGGCCCAAACTACCCCAAATCTGCCAAATTGCGTTTACAACATATAAGATAAGTGATAGGTGATCGTCAAAATCGGCCCGGCTTTCGGACGGACAGGAAACGCTCCTCGAAAGCTGGAAACGACATCGGATTATCAATCAACATGTTGAAATCAAAATCTTTATCGCCCAAACGCAGAATTGCTCGCAATATCGCTGCCGCGGGCTTTTCCGGCATGGAAATTACCGACACACCTTTCATAAGAGTTGGGGCGTAATGCGGTTCCCCTTTTCTCTTGAGCCTAGCGGGAGCCGGAAGTGAATTATCAGTTCCGCTTCGACCTCGTCCTGGGCAGCCTGCCCGAATTGCTGGTGGGCGCCTGGCTCACCGTGCAGCTTTCGGTCATCGCCATGGCGATCGGCATCATTATCGCCATCGTCAGCGCCCTGGTGCGCCTGGCCGGCCCCGCCCCGGCGAAATGGCTGATCGGCGCCTATGTCGAGGTCATCCGCAACACGCCCTTCCTCGTGCAGATCTTCATCGTCTTTTTCGGCCTACCCAGCATCGGGGTCCGCTTCGACCCGACCACCTCCGCGCTGGTGGCGATGGTGCTCAACGTGGCCGCCTACGTCACCGAAATCCTGCGCGCCGGCATCGAATCCGTGCCCAGGGGGCAGACGGAGGCCGGTATGGCGCTGGGGCTGACGCGGCTGCAGGTATTTCGCGACATCGTCATCAAGCCGGCCATGAAATCGGTCTATCCGGCCCTGACCAGCCAATATGTGCTGCTCATGCTGCAATCGAGCGTCATCTCGGCCATTTCGGCCGAGGAGCTGACGGCCATCGCCAACGACGTGGCCTCCCGGACCTTTGCCAGCTTCGAGGTCTACATCATCGTCACCGGCATCTATTTCTGCATGGGCGTCGCCTTCTCGGCGCTGTTCGGCCTGCTCTTCCGCCAAATCTTCGCCTATCCGGACAAATAGGATCCGCCATGATACGCCCGTTCGGCATCAACGAGTTCCTCACCATCGTCTACGCCACCCAGTGGACGCTGCTGCTCTCGGCGATCGCCCTGGTCGGCGGCGCGATCGGCGGCCTGGCCATGGCCCTGCTGCGCACCGGCACGTTCAAGCCGGCTCGGCGGCTCGCTTCGGCCTTTATCGTCACCTTCCAGGGCACGCCGCTGCTCATGCAATTGTTCCTGGTGTTCTTCGGCGCCAGCGTGCTGGGCTTCACCATCAATCCCTGGGCCGCCGCGGCCATCGGGCTCACGCTGCACGCCAGCGCCTATCTGGGCGATATCTGGCGCGGCTGTATCGAGGCGGTGCCCAGGGGCCAGTGGGAGGCCGCCAAGGCCCTGGGGCTGACCTATTCCCAGTTGATGGCCGATATCGTCCTGCCCCAGGCCGTCCGGATCGCCATCCCGCCCACGGTGGGCTTTCTGGTGCAACTGATCAAGATGACCTCGGTGACCGCCATCATCGGCTTCATCGAACTGACCCGCACCGGGCAGATCATCAACAACGTGACGTTCAAGCCCTTCCTGGTCTTCAGCGTCGTGGCCGGCATCTACTTCATCCTGTGCTGGCCGCTCTCCTATCTCAGCACGCGGCTCGAACAGCGTTTCGCCGCAGCATCGCGTTGACCTGCCGCCGGTTCTCGGTGGCGCAAATTCCGACAGAGGAGGAATGAAATGTTGGGATATCTAAAGAAGCTGACGAAGACGGCCGGCCTGGCCGTCGCAGGGCTGGCCATGCTGGCCGGCCCCACCCTGGCTCAGAACGTGCTGACCCTGGAGGATATCCAGCAGGCCGGCACCGTCCGGGTCGGCGTGCTGGTCGATTTTCCGCCCTTCGGCATCATGAACGAGAGCAATGAGCCGGACGGGCTCGATGTCGACGTGGCCAAGGCGCTGGCCGAAAAGATGGGCGTAGAGCTCGAACTCGTGCCGGTGACCGGACCCAACCGCATCCCCTATCTGCAGACCGGCCAGCTCGATCTGGTCATCGCCTCGCTGGCCATCACCGCCGAGCGCTCCGAGCAGGTCCTGTTCTCCGATCCCTATTCGGCCATCCAGGGCGTGATGTATGCGCGCAAGGATATCGACATCGCCGACTATGGCGACCTGGGCGGCTATCGCATCGGGGTGGCGCGCGCCAGCCCGCAGGACACCATCGTGACCAAGGAAGCGCCCGCCGACACGCAAATCCAGCGTTTCGACGAGATTTCCGCCGTCTACCAGGCGGTCTTGGCCGGCCAGGTCGACGGCGCGGTGGTCAGCTCGCTGGTGGCGCTCGAGCTCGACAAGCAGATCTCGGAGACCCACGAGACCAAGTTCGTGCTCTACCAGCAGGTGCAGGGCGTCGCCATGCGCCTCGGCAGCGACGCGTTGGCCGGCGCCATCAATGGCTATATCGCCGGCATGATCGAGAGCGGCGAGCTCAACGAGATCAACCGCAAGTGGCTCAATGCCGACCTGCCCGAGCTGACCAGCGATCTGTGACCCCAACGGCCCGGGGGCGCTCGCCGCTCCCGGGCCCGGCCGATAACAAGAAACGGCATGATGCCTGCCCCGGCATCCATGTCGTCCCGCCCTCCCGGAGAACAAGATGACCGCGCCTGCCAACCGCGATAGCGATAGCCCCGATAGCGCCGGGCCGCTGATCACCATGCATGGTGTCAGCAAATGGTTCGGCCCCTTCCAGGCGCTGGCCGACATCGACCTGGAAGTCAGCCGTGGCGAGCGGATCGTGGTGTGCGGGCCGTCGGGCTCGGGCAAGTCCACCCTTATCCGCTGCATCAACCTGCTCGAAGCCCATCAGCAGGGCGAGATCTATTTCAATGGCACCCTGGTCTCCGAGCGGACACGCAAGATCCAGAACGTACGGCGCGACATCGGCATGGTGTTCCAGCAGTTCAATCTGTTCCCCCACCTGACGGTACTGCAAAACTGCATGCTGGCACCGGTGCGGACCGAGCGCCTCGATCGCGACGCGGCGCGCAAGACTGCGCTGCGCCTCCTCGAGCGTGTGCGCATTGCCGACCAGGCCAATAAATACCCGGCCCAGCTTTCCGGCGGGCAACAGCAGCGCGTGGCCATCGCCCGCGCCCTGTGCATGAATCCAAAGGTCATGCTGTTCGACGAGCCGACCTCTGCCCTCGACCCGGAAATGGTCAAGGAGGTCCTCGACACCATGATCGATCTTGCCCGCGACGGCATGACCATGATCTGCGTCACCCATGAAATGGGTTTCGCCCGCGCCATCGCCGACCGGGTGATCTTCATGGATGCCGGGCGCATCGTGGAAAGCGCCGACCCAAAGAGCTTTTTCGACAACCCCCGGCATCCGCGCACACGCGAATTCCTGGCGCAAATTCTCAGCCATTGATCAGCCCGCCATGCCTACTCCCAATATCCGTTCCGCCGCCGAATTACTGCTTGAGGCCAGAACCAGCGGGCAACCGCTCGAAACCCTGCCCGCCGCGCTCATGCCGGCAACGATCGAGGAGGCTTACGCCATCCAGGATCGCGTCACCGCGGCCCTGGGCCCCATCGGCGGCTGGAAGACGGCGCCGGCAAACAACGGCGTCCGCTTCAACTGGGCGCCGATCCCGGCCACCGGCATCTTCCCCGACGCTGCCGAGATCGCCCTGTCGGCCTTTCCGCGCAGCGCGCTGGAACTGGAGATCGGCTTTCTCGTCCGGCGCGACCTGCCGCCGCAGCAGGCGCCCTATGGCCGCGACGCGGTCGCCGATGCCCTCGGGGACATGCGGGTCTGTCTGGAACTGTTCGCCTCCCGCTATGCCGATCGCGCGGCGCGTTCGCCGCTCGAACAACTGGCCGACGGCCAGAACGCCGCCGGCATTATCGTCGGCACCGGCGTGGCACACTGGCAGGAGCTCGACCTGGGGAATACCGCACTGGCGCTCGACTACGCGGACGCGACGCACCGGCGCACGGGCGGCCGAGGCCTCGACGATCTCATCGAAGCCTGCGTGGACCTCGCCAACGGCACCGGCCGGCTCGGCGGGTTGCGCGCCGGGCAGGTGATCATCACCGGCGCCCGCATCGGCCCCATCGCGGCTTCGGCTGCCGGTCCCGTTCGCGCCCGCATCGATCCCGTCGGCACCGTCACCGCCATTTTACGCTGATTTCTGGCCCGGCACGGAAACCGGGCCCCCGAGGAGAATGAAATGACCCATACCCCCGACATCAAGCGCCCGCCGCGCGATCTGGTCGCCGCATTGGCCGAGGTCGGCAGCGCCACCGCCAGCAGCGAGCTCTACAAGCTCGGCATCCGCGACCCCTTCATCAAGGGGCCGGTCCCGTTCACCCGCGGCCGCCGTATCGCCGGGCCGGCGCTGACCCTGCAATTCATGCCCAAGCGCGAAGATCTTTACGGCGAGGACGAATATTCCGACCGCGAAAAGCAATTGCACCGGCACGTGCTCTATCACACCCAGCCGGGCGACATCGTGGTGGTCGACGCCCGTGGCGACATGGATAGCGGCATTTTCGGCGAGATGATGCTGACCTATTTTGCCGGCAAGGGCGGGATCGGCATGGTCATCGACGGCTGCATCCGTGACGCCACCAAGGCCTTCGCCCTCGATCTCGGCTACTGGATGCGCGGCACCACGCCCAATTTCCACACCCAGACGAGGCTGATGCCCTACGCGGTCAACGTCCCCGTCGCCTGTGGCAACACCTTCGTCATGCCGGGCGATATCATCGTCGCCGATGACGACGGCGCCGTCTCCGTGCCCGTCGCTCTCGCCGAAGAGGTGCTGCGCCGGGGCAGCGAACACGCCGAATGGGAGGATTTCTCCCGCCTGCAACTGGCCAGGGGCGGCGACCTGCGGCGCTATTACCCCCTCGCGCCCGAGGCGGAGGCCGAGTACCAGCAATGGAAGCTGGACAATGCCGGCGCGCACGACGGGGCGGGCTCGGCCGGAGCACGGCGCTCGTGAAGATCACCGACATCAAATGCGCGGTGATCGCCAAGAGCCCGGTCATCCGCATCGTTACCGACGAAGGGATTACCGGCTGGAGCCAGATCGAAACGCCAAAACCCTATCTCAAGCCCATCGTCATGTATCTGCGCGACGCGCTGATCGGGCTTGATCCCGTCAATGTCGAGCGGGTGGTCAAGCGCATCCGCGTGCGGGGGGGCTTCAAGCCGTGGGGCGCCGCCGTCAGCGCCATCGAAACCGCCTTGTGGGATATTGCCGGCAAGGCGGCGGGCCTGCCCATCTACCGGCTGCTGGGCGGCAAGGTGCGGGACAGGGTCCGCACCTATCGCACCCTCTACCACCACGAGGTGGGCGTCGGGCACAGCGTTGCGGACTACGTGAAATGGGCTGAGCACGCCAAGGCCCTGCCCGAGGGCTACACTATGTTCAAGCTGCCGACCAGCTTCCACTCCTCGATGGTGCTGGACATCGAAGGCTTCCACACGGGCGATCTCTATCCCAACCCGCCCTACCCCTATCCGCATCGGGGTCTGCTGACCGAGTCCGGGTTTTCCTATCTCGTCGATTGCGTCCGTGCCGCCAAGGAAGCGCTTGGCCCCTCCTACGGCTTGGCGCTCGATGCCGGGCCGGGCTTCCTCGCCCACGATGCCTTGCGCTTCGCCAAGGCGCTCGAGGATTTGCACCTGCTCTGGGTGGAGGACATGATCACCGGCGACCAGGTGCCCTTCGTCAATGCCGACGTCTATCGCGAGGTCACGCGCGCCACCACCACGCCCATCCATACCGGCGAGCAGATTTACCTGCGGCAGAATTTCAAGCAATTGATCGAAGGCCACGCCGTCAACGTGGTCGGCCCCGACCCCTGCGACGTGGGCGGCATCGCCGAGCTCAAATGGGTGGGTGAATATGCGGATCTGCATGGCATCGCCATCGCACCGCACGGCACCGCCAACGGCATTTTCGGCATGGCCGCCCTGGTTCAGGTCTGCGCCACCCTGCCGGACAATTTCATCGCCTTCGAGTATCCCGCCCGTTTCGAGCCCTTCTGGTACGACATCACCGAAGGCTTTGCTGGCAACCCCGTGAGAAACGGCCTGATCGACGTACCGGACCGCCCCGGTCTGGGCGTGGAACTGATCCCCGAGGCGGCAAAACCCTATCTCTCGGAAGATGACATGGATTTTTTCGACTAACGCTTCCGGCCTGTCCGCAATAGCGAGACCAAGCCGCCATCAAGGCGTGACAGAAAGCGGCCAGTACGAAGTGCTCTGTTGCGTCATTCGCGCCTGACGGTGCCTGCCCAATAGCTCAGACTGGGTCGAAGGGTGAGAATCTTCCAAGCCATAAGTGTCTGCACACTACTAAATCTGAAAGAAATGCCCCTCACCAACCTGCTCCGTGCCGGCCCTTCGAGCACCCTCCCCGCCTACATCCCCAGTTGATTGAGCAGCCCGCCGAGCGGATCGTTTTCGCCCTCGCCCGTCTCGGGCAGGAGTTGCGGCGCGAGGAGGTCGATCACTTGTTCGGTTTGGGTCGGCGGCGCCGGTTGCGGCGGCGGCGCAATGGTCGGCCCGCGGGGGTCGGGCCTCGGGAGCGCGATATTTTCCGCCTGAACGGGCCCGTTCTCGGCGATTGGTGCGGCTTGCTGGGCTGGCGCGTCGGTCAGGGCGGGCGGCTCTTGCGCCTGCTGCCCCAGGACGTTGCCCAGGACCGAGTTCAGCAAAGCCGGGCCGCTCGATGCGGCGCCATCGGTGGAAGACTGGCCCTGCCCGCCGATGATTTGCCCCAGGGCATTGGTCAGCGTGTCGTTGCCGAGAGCGTCGATTTCGCCGCCAATAGCGCCCCCGAGATTATCGATCATGCCCGATGCCCCGCTGGCCAGTTCGCCGACGCCGCCACCCAGGCCCGACAGCGCCTGCAACGCCCGGTTGGGATCGGCCAGAATGCCGGAAATGTCGGGATAGATGCTGGGGCGCGCCAGCGGCCCGTTGACGATGATGGGCATGCCGAGGCCGGAGACGTCGAAATCACCCCCCTGCCCGTCCAGCGAGCCGACCACGCGCGGGTCAAGGCGCATGTCTATCGTCTGGGCGGCCAGATCGATGCTGCCGGTGCCGCTCATGCGCACGAAGGGCCCGAGCAGGCGGATGTCGCGCACCGTGCCTACCCCCTCCTCGATATCCATCGCCGCCGAGAGCTCGGTGAATTCGGTCCTGGCCTCGCTATCGGCGCTGTAGCCGGTAACGAGCAGGGATTGCACATTGCGCACCAGCCCGGCCACGTCGATGCCGCGAATGGCGCCATCGTTGAAAACCAGCGCCACCGGACCGCGCAGCGAGCGCGCGAAAGCCTGGCTGTCGGCCCCGGCGCCGGCTAGCTCCATATTGGCCTTGAGCGTGCCCTCCAGGTTCTGGAAACCGGCGGCATCCGTCAGCAGGGGCAAAGCCTGCACGCCCTCCATGCCGGCGGCAAGGGCGATGGCGGGCACCGCGCCGCTGCCATCGGCGGTGACGTTGGCGCTGAGACTGCCGCCGTAAAATCCGGCCTGCGGCAGGCTGAGCTTTGCCACCCCGTCGGCAACCGACAGGCTCGCCGTGGCCGGGCCGGCCTTGACCGCGCCATAGCCGAGTTGATTGGCCTCGAGCCGAATATCCGCGTCGAAGAGGCGCAACACGGCAAGGTCGATCTTTGTCGACCCGGCGCTGCTACCGCCACCCGAACCGTCCTCGCCGCCGCCGGTCAGCGCGCCGAAATCCAGCGTATCCACCCTTAGCGCCGCCGTCACTTTCGGCTTGCCCGAAAGGGTCACCGCCAGCGAACCGCCCAGCCTGATGTCATCGAGACCGATGCTGGCCTCCGTGACCGCCACCTGGCCGCTATCGGCGGCGACGCCGCCGGAAAAGCTGAACCGGCCCAGCGGCGTGCCCAGGGTCTGGCCCAGCCAGCCTGCCGCCCGGGTCAGTGAAGGCGCGGCGATATCGGCCTTGCCCGACAGGGCGCCATCGAGGCTGAGCGTGCCGGCAAAGCTGGCATTGACCGGCGCGGCCCTGAGGTCCAGCGCCACCTGGCCGGGCTGCCCCCAGAGCCAATCGGCCAACGCCAGGGAAGTGGAAAAACTCAAGGGTTCGCCATTCCAGTGCGCGGTGCCCGACAGCACCAGCGGCTGGCGGACATCCTCGAGGCGAACGCTGGCTTCGAGCGCCTCGACCACGCCCGCCCCCGCGCCGGCGACCGAAGCAAGCTGCGGCACGGCAAGCTTGCCCCCGGCGATGGCGAGCGTTCCCCGCAGGTTGAGCGAATTTCGGATGGCTGCCACCTCCATGCCCTTGAAGGCATATTGCAGCTCGGAGGACAGCCTGCCGCTCACCGGCGCCTGCTGTCCGGCCAGGGCAACGAGTTCCTCGATATCGATGGCCGTCAGGTTGAGCGACCCGCTGGAGACGGCCGGCACGACGCTGGCATCCACGGCAAGGCTCGCCAGCGCACGGCCACCGGCGATGTCGGTCGAATCGAAGGTGGAGAGCAGCCGCCCCTCTTTCAGTTGGGCGGCGACAACGACGTCCCGGGCGGTGGCATCACCCACTTGCAGGGCCTCTGCATATAATTCCACATCGGCGTCAAATGCCTGCAGCGCGGAAAGATCGACCGCATCGGCAGACGAGCCGGCGGGCGGCGCTTCGCCCGCAATCGTCTCGGTGGCCTGCGGCTGGAAATCGGCATAGGCGAGCGTGCCCGCCTTGATCCGGGCCACCACAAAGGGCCGCGCCCCGGGAACATAGCTGGCGTCCAGCTGCATCTTCTGGCCGACACTGGCTATCTCGCCCCCGGTGATGCGGTAGCTGCCGTCATCGGCAAGCTGGATGCTGCCCGACGCCGTGATTTCGGCCAGCGCTGGATGCGGCGGCTCGCTGGCCCTGCTGGCAAGGGAGAAGCGGGCGGGCTGGCGGGCAAGCAAGTCCCGCAACGAGCCGATCTCGGCGGCCACCTCCAGCCGGTTGCCATTCGAGATGGCTGACGCGGTAAGGGAGGCCGGCTCGGCGATGCCCGGCACCGACAGGCGCAAATCGATGTCGCTGGCTACCGGCTCGGTCGCCGTGGCGCCGGCCTTCGCCACCTCACCATCGGTGACCACGATGTGGTCGATGGATAGTCTTTCCAGATACCCGGCGATGAGCTTGAAAATATCGCCCTCTTCCGGCGCGGCGGGCTGCTGCTGCGATGCAGGATCGGCGGCATCGGCGAGAATGATGCGCGGGCTTTGCAGCTCGATGCCGGTGATGCGCACCTGGCTGGAAAGGAGCGACAGCGGCGCCACCGAGGCGACGGAGCGGGCGGCGCTCACCGAAACGGCGCCATCGGTCGCCCTGTAGGCAAAGTCTTCGACCACGACGCCGAAATCCGGGAACACGGAAAAATGGATCGGCCCGTTAAGCGCGATCTCCGCCGCAGCGGCTTCGGACAATTGATGGGCAAGCGCCGTTCGCAGGGTGCCGGAATTGACGGCAAAGGGCAGCAGGAACACCAGCCCAACGAGCGCCAACACCACGATTGCAACGGCCAAAGCGGCTTTTTTCATGCCGGAGCCTCCCGGAGTTCAGGCTAATGGCGAGCCCCATCGATCCCCCCAGCCGACTGCTCACCGAATCACAATGTGCCTCCAGACCTACCGGAAATACCGGTGGAACTCGTTAACCATGCCGACGATGGCGGTCGCTCACCAATTGGTGAGCGCGCCGTCCTCACGATAGAAAATCGGCAGGCTTTCGTGCTGGAAGGGATAGCGGGCCAGCCCCTCCCAATCGACCTCCAGCCCCAGCCCGGGCGCGTCGGAAGCGTAGAGCCAGCCATCCTCCCAGCGATGCTTGCTGACGATGACGTCGGCAAGGCTTTCGCCGGGGCGGCGCGGCAGTTCCTGCACCAGCATGTTGGGCGTGGCGAGGTTGAGATGCAGGCAGGCGGCGGTCGAGACCGGGCCGATGGGGTTGTGCACGGCGATGTCGATATAGTGGGTTTCGCACCAGCCGGCGATCTTGCGGGCTTCGGTGAAGCCGGCGGCGATGCACATGTCGATGCGCGCGTAATCCATCAGCTCCTCCTCGATCAGCGCGCGGAACTGCCACTTGGTGCCGAGCTGTTCGCCCGCCGCGATGGGCACGGCGGTCTGGTCGCGCAGGCGGCGGTAGGATTCGGGGTTTTCGATGCGCAGCGGGTCCTCGATGAACAGCGGCCGGTAGGGCTCGACGCCCCGGCACAGCCGCACCGCATCGGTCACGCTGGTGCGGGTATGGGCGTCGAACGCCAGTTCGATCTCGGGACCCAGCTCGGTGCGCAGCAGGCGGAAGGCTTCGATGGTCCAGTCCACCGCCTTCACCGGCTCATAGAGCGAGCCGCCGAAAGGGCCGCTGTCCCAGCGCAGGCAGTTCCAGCCTTCGGCGACCCGCTGCCGGGCAACGCCCAGCAGTTCCTCGGGCGAAGCGGCGGCCATGTGGCAATAGGAGTCCACCTTGTCGCGCACCTTGCCGCCGAGCAATTGATAGACCGGCACGCCCAGCGCCTTGCCCTTGATGTCCCACAGGGCGATATCGATGGCGGCGATGGCGGCGGTCAGCACCTGGTTGGACGGGTGGAAGCCGCTGCGCCACATCAATTGCCAGAGATGTTCGGTGCGCATCGGGTCGGCCCCGACCAGGAGCGGCGCCAGCGCCTCGACGATGCCGGCGACGCCCTGCTCGCGCGAGGTCAGCCCGCCCTCGCCGATGCCGACGATACCCTCATCGGTCTCGACCTTGACGAACAGCATGGTGCGCCACTCCTTGACCAGGTAGGGCGTCACGGAAACGATCTTCATTGCTAGGATCTCACGAAAAAAACGGGGACCGGCCGGGGCCGGCTACCAATTGGTCACCGAGCCGTCGCGGCGCTTGAGACGCGGCGCCTGCCAGTAGCGGAATTCCTGCCTGGCCAGCAGTTCCTCATTGACTTCGACGCCCAGCCCGGGCGCGTCCGACACCGGATAGCGCGCGCCCTCGAGGCGCGGCTGCACCGGGAAGAACTCCGAATTGTCGAAGCCCAGATGCGTCTCGGCGGGGGAGGACCTCGTTTCGAGCCAGGAGAAATTGGCAACGGCGGCGGCGAAATGCACGGTGGCGGCGGTGCAGATGGGTCCCAGCGGGTTGTGGGGCATCATGTCGACGTAATGCGCCTCGCTCCAGCCGGCGACCTTCATGGCTTCGGTCAGCCCCCCGACATTGCACACGTCGAGCCGGTTATACTGGTGGATGTCGCGCTCGATGAAGGGCAGGAACTGCCATTTGGAGGCGAATTCCTCGCCGATGGCGAAGGGCACGTCGGTCAGGCGCCGCAGCGCCTCATAGGCCTCGGGCGTTTCGTCGCGGATCGGCTCCTCGAGGAAGTCCAGCGTGCCGCTGGGCATTTTCTGGCAGAAGGAGGCGGTTTCGGCAACGCTCAGCCGGTGGTGGTAGTCGATGCCCAGCACCACCTCCTCGCCCAGCGCCTCGCGCGCCTTGACGCACCATTTGGCGGTGGTGGCCAAATGTTCGCGCGGCTCGTAGATTTCGCCGGCCTCGTGCCCCGAGGGCGAGAGGCGCATCGCCGTCCAGCCCGCCTCCACCAGCATCTGCGCCTGTTCGATCATTTCCGGGCCGGGCGCGGCGGCGGTCGAGGCGAAGGTGGGGATGAAATCGCGCTGCTTGCCGCCGAGCAGCTCATGGACCGGCACGCCCAGCGCCTTGCCCTTGATGTCGTAGAGCGCGATGTCGATGGCCGAGATCGCCGCCTGCAGGACGCGCCCGCCCTCGAAATACTGGCTGCGATACATGTCCTGCCAGAGGAGGCTGATACGGAAGGGATCGGCCCCGACGAGGAACTGGGCAAAGTGCTCGATGGCGCCGACCACGGCCTTTTCCCGGCCCGACAGGCCGCTTTCGCCCCAGCCGAAAATGCCCTCGTCGGTCTCGACCTTGATAAGGAGCTGGTTGCGGATGCCGATCCAGGCCGGATAGCAGCGAATAGCGGTGATTTTCATAGTCATGCCTGCGATGGAGGAACGGGCTTTACCAGTGCCAGAGCGTGCCGTCTTCGAGACGGTTCACCGGCAGGTAGGCGCGCTGATAGGGATATTTTTCGGCCAGCTTCTCGTCGATATCGACGCCATGGCCGATGGCGTCGCCCGGATGCAGCATGCCGTCGCTGAGGCTCCAGGCGTGCGGGAACACCTCCTCGATCTCGGGCAAATAGCCGGAATATTCCTGGATGCCGAAATTGGGCGCCCACAGGTCGAGATGCAGGTTCGCTCCAAGGCAGATCGGTGACATGTCCATGGCGCCGTGGCAGCCGGTGCGCACATTGTAGACGGCGGCGAAATCCATCACCCGCCTGATGGCCGAGACGCCCCCGGCATGCACCACGGTCATGCGGATATAGTCGATGAGCTGCTCCTCGATCAGCAGCCTCGCGTCCCAGATGGTGTTGAACACCTCGCCCACCGCCAGCGGCGTGGTCGTGTGCTGGCGGATGAGGCGGAAGCCTTCCTGATGCTCGGCCGCCACGCTGTCCTCGAGCCAGAACAGGCGATAGGGCTCGAGGTCCTTGCCCAGCCGCGCCGCCTCGATGGGGGTGAGGCGGTGATGGGTATCGTGCAGCAGGTGCACATCCGCGCCGAATTCGGCGCGAACGCGGTCGAACAGGCCCGGCACATAGGCGAGGTATTTGGGAGTGGACCAGCTTTCCTCGCGCGGCATGGCGTCCTGCGCGGCATTGGTGGTCACCGAATATTTGCCGGTGCCGTAGACGTCGCGCAGGCCCGGAATGCCGGTCTGGCAGCGCACCGCCTTGAAGCCCGCGTCGAGCCGCGCGCCCACCGCGTCGACGCATTCGGCGATGTCGGTGCCCTGGGCGTGCGTATAGGCCAGCACATGCTCGCGCGAGGCGCCGCCGAACAACTGGTAGAGCGGCATATTGGCCGCCTTGGCCTTGATGTCCCACAGCGCCGTGTCGATGCCGGCGATGGCACACATGGTCACCGGGCCGCGCCGCCAATAGGCGCCGCGATAGAGATAGTTCCAGATTTCCTCGATGCGGCTGGCATCCCGGCCGATGAGGCAGGGAATGACGTGCTCCTCGAGATAGGCCACCACGGCCTTTTCGCGGCCGTTGAGCGTGGCGTCGCCCACGCCGTAGAGCCCCTGGTCCGTCATGATCTTGACGGTGACGAAATTGCGGCCGGGCGAGCAGACGATGACTTTGATATCGGTGATCTTCACGGGGTGGTCTCTTGGTAGCGGAAACGGTCCTGCAGGCGCCGGTCGCGCGGGTCGGGATGCGGGATGGCCGAGAGCAGCGCCTGCGTATAGGCGTGCTGCGGGCTCCGGGTGACGGCCTCGGTGGTGCCGGTCTCCACGATCTGGCCGCGATACATCACCGCGACCCGGTCGCACATGTAGCGGATGACCGACATGTCGTGGGAGATGAAGATGAAGGACAGGCTCATCTCGTCCTGCAACTGCATCATCAGGTCGAGCATCTGGCTGCGCAGCGACACGTCAAGCGCCGAGGTGGCCTCGTCCGCCACGATGAGGCGCGGCTTGACGGCGATGGCCCGGGCGATGCCGATGCGCTGGCGCTGGCCGCCGGAAAAGGCGTGCGGATAGCGCTCGCGCCAGGCCGGGTCGAGCCCCACCTGCTGCATCAGCGCGGCAACGCGCTCGTCCAGTTCCTTGCCGCGCGCCAGCCGCGCGAGGCGCAGCGGCTCGCCGATGATGTCGGCCACGGTCTTGCGCGGATTGAGCGAGCCCACCGGGTCCTGGAAGATCATGCGGATATCGCGCCGCGCCGCGCGCAGCGTCTCGCCCTCCGCCTGGCGCAGATCGACGATGGCGCCGTCGGCGCGGCGGAAATTCATCACCCCGCTCTGGGGGTCGTAGACGCGCAGCAGGCACCGCCCCATGGTGGTCTTGCCCGAGCCGCTCTCGCCCACGATGCCCAGCGTTTCTCCCGGCATCACCGACAGCGACACCCCGTCCAGCGCCTTGAGGCCGGTGGGGAAGGTGAGGCTGAGGTCCGTGACCTCCAGCAGCGTTTCGGGCGCCATCTGCGGCGCCTCCCGGTTGACGCGCAGTTCCGACTTGCTTTCCAGCTTCAGCACCGAGCCGATCAGCATCTTGGTGTAGTCGTTTTCCGGCGTATGGAAGATCTGGTCGACCGGCCCGCGCTCCATCACCTTGCCGCGATACATGACCAGCACCTCGTCGGCGATCTCGGCCACCACGCCCATGTCGTGGGTGATGAACATCACCGCCATGCCGTGCTGCACCTGCAGGCGCTTGATCAGCGCCAGGATTTCGGCCTGGGTGGTCACGTCGAGCGCTGTGGTCGGCTCGTCGGCGATCAGCATGGAAGGGTTGCACGCCAGCGCCATGGCGATCATGACGCGCTGGCGCATGCCGCCGGAAAATTCGAACGTATAACGCTCGATCGCTTCTTCGGGCCGCGGGATTTCCACCTGCGTGAGCAGGTCGATCACCCGCGCCCGCCGCTCCGCCCTGGGCGTGCCGAAATGGATGCGCAGCATCTCCCCGATCTGCTCGCCCACCCGGTGAATGGGCGAGAGCGAGGACATCGGCTCCTGGAAGATCATGGCGATCTCGCCGCCGCGAATGGCACGGATCTGCCGCCCGCGTGGATCGAGCCGGGCGAGATCGACCGTGCTGCCATCGGCGCGCGCAAACGTCATCGAGCCGCCGACAATTTTTCCCGGCCGGTCGACGATCTGCAGGATCGAGCGGGCCGTGACCGACTTGCCCGAGCCGCTCTCGCCCACCACGCACAGGGTGCGGCCGCGATAAAGGTCGAAGGAGATGTCGTCCACCGCCTTCACGAGGCCGGTGCGGGTGGGAAACTGCACGGCGAGGTTGCGCACGCTGAGCAGCGGTTCGGTGGCAGGAGGGGCGCTCATCAATGGGCCTCGTAGGGGTCGGCGGCATCGCGCAGCCCGTCGCCCAGGAAATTCAGCGACAGCACGGAGATGACGATGGCGGCGGCGGGCGTGAACAGCAGCCAGGGCGCCTGCGACACGGCGCGGATGTTCTGCGCCTCCTGCAGCAGCACGCCCCAGGATACGATGGGCGGTTGCAGGCCGATGCCGAGGAAGGACAGCGCCGTCTCCGCCAGGATCATGGTGGGGATGGCCAGCGTCAGCGTGGCGATGATGTGGCTCATGAAGGACGGCACGAGATGGTGGAAGATGATCCCGATCTCGCTCATGCCGTCGAGGCGCGCGGCGATGACGAAGTCTTCGTTGCGCAGCGACAGGAAGCGTCCCCGCACCTCGCGGGCCAGCGAGGTCCAGCCGATCAGGGAAACGATCAGCGTGATGACGAAATAGGTCTGGATCGGCGGCCAGGACAGCGGAATGGCCGCAGCGAGCCCCATCCATAGCGGGATGGTGGGAATGGAGCGCAGGAATTCGATGATGCGCTGGATGACCGTATCCACCGCGCCGCCGAAAAAGCCCGAGACGCCGCCGATGGTGACCCCGAGGATGAGGCTGAGGAACACCCCGACCAGGCCGATGGAGAGCGAGACGCGGGCGCCGTGCACGACGCGCGAGAAGATGTCCCGCCCCAGCCGGTCGGCGCCGAACAGATACATCGAATCGGTAGGTCGGGCGTCGATGGTGCCGATCAGCTTGTGCTGCATGGGGATGAAGCCCAGGAGCGCATAGGGCTCGGTGGGCACGAAAAAACCCACCTTCACCGGCGCGTCGGGATTGGGAGAAAATTCGCGCCGCATCGATTCGGTGTTGAGTTCCATCTCGAGCCCGGTGACGTGGGGCGCGAAGCTGCCGTCGATGAACAGGCCCAGCGCCTGCGGCGGGGCGTAGGTGTAGCGCGAATTGGTCTGGTTGGGGTCGTAGGGCGCGATGAAATCGGCCAGCGCCGCCACCAGATAGAGAAACAGCACGACGAACAGGCTGAGCACGGCGATGCGGTGCTTGACGAATTTCAGCCAGAACAGCTTCCACTGGCCAGCGACGGCCATTGCCGCGCTCTGCGCGTTGAGGGCCGCCGCGTCATCGGCCGAGGCGGGCAATTGGGTAGTGTCGGTCATTGCAGGCGAATCCTGGGATCGGCGAGAGCCAGCAGCATGTCGGAGATCAGCGTGCCGATAATGGTCAGAACGGAAATGAGCAGGATGAGCGAGCCGGCCAGATACATGTCCTGGGCCAGCAAGGCGCGCAGCAGCAGCGGGCCGGTGGTGGGCAGGCTCATCACCACCGAGACGATGATTTCCCCCGAAACCACAGCGGGCAGGATCCAGCCCAGGGTGGAGATCAGCGGGTTGAGCGCCATGCGCACCGGATAGCGCAGCAGCAGTTCGAGCTCGGACATGCCCTTGGCGCGGGCGGTGGTCACATAGGGCTTGTGCAGCTCGTCGAGCAGGTTGGCGCGCATGATGCGCACCAGCGCTGCAAGGCTGCCCAGCCCGATCACCACGACCGGCAGCCAGACATGGGCGGCGAAGTCGAAAAGGCGCGGCCAGCTCCAGGCCGCATCCACGAAGTCGGGCGAGAACAGCCCGCCCACGCTCTGGCCGAAGAAAGTGGAGAGCACGTACATCGCCACCAGCGCCATGAGGAAATCGGGCACGGCCAGCATGAAGAAGGCGATGAAGGTGACGCCGTAATCGGTGATCGAATACTGGCGGACCGCCGAGATGATGCCGATGGGAATGGCCAGCGCCCAGACGAAGCACAGGGTCAGGAAGGCCAGGAGGAACGAGAAGCCGAGCCGCCCCCAGATGATGTCGGTGACCGGGCGGTTGAGCTCGAAGGAGATGCCGAAATCGCCCCGCAGCACGATGCCCGACACCCATTTCCAGTACTGGATGTACATGGGCTGGTCGAGGCCGTAGCGCTCGCGCAGAGCCGCGACCGTGCCCATCTCGACCGCCCCGCCCTGGCTGGCCCAGTCCGCCATCAGCGTGGTGAGATAGTCGCCGGGCGGCAACTGGATGATGATGAAGGCCACGATCGACACCGCGATCAGCGTCGGAATGGCGAGCAACATGCGTTTGGCGATGAAGCTGAGCAAGCTGGTGTCTCCAGCGGTTCGGAGGGAGGAGGTCGGTTAGGAGGGGCGGCGCCGCAGCGCCACCCCCTTCCGGGAGGAACCGGTCAGCGGTCGAAATACCACTGGGTGAGCGTGGGCGCCGGGTGCCACAGATTGCCGGTGATCGGGATACCCTCGACGACATTTTTGATGTCGTTGTTGACCAGCATGTATTTGGGCATGGGGCGCGAGATGCCGATGGTGAACAGGTTGTCCGCGCTGATGGCGAGGAATTCCTGCATCTTGGCGAGGCGATCCTCGTCGGTCACGGCGGCCTTCACGGCGTCATAGGCGTCATAGGCGTCCTTGACCCGCTGCGGCGGCTCTTCGCCCGTATTGGGGTCGGAGTACCATTCGGACCATTTCGAGGCCATGAAAATGTCAGCCTTCTGGAACGGGATGTAGCAGCGCACGTCGGTATAGGCCTCGGAGAGGCCGCCGACGCAGTTCCAGATATAGGCGTCCTGCTCGTTGGCGTACCACATGGTGTTGAGGCGCGCCCGATCCGTGGTGCGGATCTGGATGTCGATGCCGACAGCGGCCGCATATTGCTGCACCATCTGCATGATGTCCGGATAGGAAAGGCCGAACACGTCCGCCACCATGAAGTTGATGGTGAAGCGCTGCCCGTCCGGACCGAGGCGGAAGCCCTGGCCGTCCTTTTCCGGCATGATCGCGTCGAGCATGTTGTTGGCCAGGTCCGGATCGTATTCCGTGTACTGGGTCGACATTTCCTCGTTGTAGAGTTCATGCCCGGGCTGCGGGGCCACCTGCGAGGGCGCGCCCTGGCCGACATAGACCAGGTCGATGATCTCCTGGCGGTCGATCGCGTGGCTGAGCGCGATGCGGAAGTCCTTGTTGTTGAAGATCTCGTTCTTGACCGGATCCTCGACATTGAGGTTCAGCAGCAGCGTGGCGTCGTTGGCCGGCAGGTCCTTGACGTCGACGAAGCGGTAATTGCCGCTCTCCTGGCCATCGAACAGCACCGACTTGTAGGTCGAGTTGTTGATGTGGCGGAAGGCGAAGTCGAGTTCGCCGCCGGTCATGCGCAGCAGCATGAGCTGCGGGTCGTCGAGCTTGGCCCAGGTGATGCGGTCGATATAGGGCAGCTGGTTCCCCGCGCTGTCCACCTTCCAGTAATAGGGGTTGCGCACCGCCTCGACCCGGTCCGAATCCGCATAGGGCACGGTCAGCACATAGGGGTTGAGCGTCGGCAGGTCGAGATTCTGCCAATAGGGCGGCTGGAAGGTCACCGAGACCTTGGAGTTGAACAGCGCCACCCAGTCGGCGGCGGTGCTGTCCTGGGCCAGGAGGTCCGGAATCCCCTCGGCATTATATTTCTCATGGAACTGGCTGAGATAATGCTTGGGGTAGATGACCGGCAGGTGCCCCTGGCCATAGGCGAGCTGCTGCAGGAACAGCCCATAGGGCGAGTTGAACTTGAACTCGACGGTATCCGCGTCGATCTTGGTCACCACCACCGGCTCGCCGCCGACCACGAAGATCGGGTTCTTGTCGGGCGTGAGAGCAGTGTTGAGGAAGATGTCCTCGTACCAGAACATGATGTCGTCGACGGTGAACGGCTCGCCGTCCGACCACTTCAGCCCCTCGCGGAGCTTGAAGGTGAAAGTGGTGGCGTCCTCGGAGGCGATCACTTCCTCGGCCAGCGACGGCACCACCTCGGTCCATTCCGGATTCCAGCGCACCAGCAGCTCGTTGGCGATGGTGCGGGTGAGGTTGTAGTGGTCGCCATTGGCCAGAATGGTGGTGCGCAGCGTGCCGCCATATTTGCCCACGCCATCCACCATGGTCTCCACATAGGGATTGGCGGGCAGGCGCTCTTCGACCGGGGGCAGTTCCCCGGCCTCGACGCGCGCGTCGAACGCCGGCGCCTGGCCGTAATCCTGCGCCCAGCTCAGGGTGGTACTGGCCATCAGCGCAAGCGCGATGGCGCCGGCCGCAAGGCTGCGGCCTGGTTTGAACATGTCCATAGGACCTCCTCTTTCGGCACCCTGAGGCGCCTGGACTTCTCCCAAGATTCGGGGCGGGCAAAATGCGTGCCCGCTTGCCGATGATGGCGTTTCGCCATAGCATCGACACACTATCTGTCACAGATCATACATTATCTGTCAACGATAGGGCACATTTTTCACAGCTTGGCGTATTCCAGAAAATATGCGAAATGTGACCTCCCATTGGCCTATCCCGTTGCGAAGCATGCAGATATCGACCGAGAAGCCCGCGCCGGGCGCGGAAGCCAGCATTTACGAGCTGATCCGCGACGACATCCTCGAGGGACGTCTCAAGGCCAATGAGCGCCTCAAGGCCTCGGCCCTGGCCGAATATTACAACACCAGCACCAACCCGATCCGGGAGGCGCTACAGCAGCTTCGGGGCGAGGGCTATGTGCTGTTCTCCCCCAACAAGGGCGCACGCGTCCGGCCCATCGACGAGGATTTCGCCCGCGACATCTACGAGATGGAGGCGCTGATCGAGCCCTATCTGACCGCCTGGTTCGTCACCATGGCCACCGAGGCGGACGTCGCCCGGCTCGTGGCGGTGCAGGACGAGATCGAGGAACTGAATTTCAGCGACCAGACGCTGCATTCCGAGCTCGACACGCGCTTCCACGAGGTCATGTACGAAAAGCACTACAACCGCCACGCCGTCGAGATGTGGTGGAAGCACCGCGAGATCCTGCGCGCCATCGGTCGGCGCTTCCCCTTTTCGGCCCCCCGCCGCAAGGACATCATCGCCGAGCACCGCCTGCTCATCGACAAGGTGAAGGCGGGTGACGCCGAGGGCGCCGCCGAGGTCATCGGCAATCACGTCCGCGGCTCGGGCCATCACATCGTCGGCCACATGCGCGCCCTCCGCCGCAGCAGCTAAAAGCGACGGAAACCGCTGCGCCGGCATCTTGCCGCCACGTCGGTGACACGGGTGAACGTCACCGCGATGCCGATCGGCGTCTCATAATCAATGTAGAAGCGAGCTTTGCGTCAGGACGGCGGCACTCCCAAAAATGGGATTGTGCCGTTGGTAGCGGAGGAGGGATTTGAACCCCCGACACAAGGATTATGATTCCTCTGCTCTAACCAACTGAGCTACTCCGCCCCGGGCGAGGGCCGTCGGTGGTTGGCCGACGCGCGCCTTACTAAGAGGGCGTCCGGCCCCTGTCAAGCGCGGCGGCGCGGCGCGGTGGGGCGGGCCCGCAGCATTGTTCGAAAATCGATATCGGTGCGTCGCGATCGTTCCGCTATGCAACGGTGCCGCCGCTTCCTACATTTCGGGACGAGCACCGGCGCATGGCGCGCCGCGGGCAAATCGGCCGGCCGTATCGGGGGGAAAAGGATTATCACCGCCCCGGAGGCCCTGCGAGGAGACCTCAAAATGAGCCTTGAACTTGGCGGCATCCACCATCTGACGGCCGTAACCGCCGACGCGCCGCGCAACCTGCAGTTTTACACGAAAACCCTGGGCATGCGCCTCATCAAGAAGACGGTGAACCAGGACGACACCTCGGCCTATCACCTGTTTTACGGCGACGGCGTCGCCTCGCCCGGCGCCGACCTCACCTTCTTCGACTTCGCCGCCCCGCGCGAGCAGCGCGGCAACCACACGGTGGGCCGCACCGGCCTGCGCGTCGACAGCGCCGAAACCCTGGCCTGGTGGCAGCAGCACCTGCAGGCCAACGGCGTTTCGACCAGCGCCATCAAGGAGCGTTTCGGCCATACCACGCTCGATTTCGAGGATTTCGAAGGCCAGCGCTTCCGTCTCGTCGTCGACGCGGACCACAAGCCGATCCCCTGGGAAAAATCGCCCGTGCCGGCGGAAAAGCAGATCATCGGCCTCGGGCCCATCACCCTTTCGGTGCCCAAGCTCGAGCCCACCGACGCCATGCTGACCCGTGTCATGAACATGCGCCAGGTACGCCATTATCCGGCGCGCGAGCGGCATGCCGACGTCTTCGTCTACGAGATGGGCCCCGGCGGCCCGGCCGCCGAACTGCACGTGGCGGTCGATCCCGACCTGCCGCGCGCCCGACCCGGCGCCGGCGGCGTGCACCACGTGGCTTTCCGCACCCCCGACCAACAGACGCTGCGCCAGTGGATCGAGCGGGTGAACGGCTTCAGCATCCGCTCTTCGGGCGAGGTCGAGCGCTTCTATTTCACCTCGCTCTATTTCCGCGAGCCCAACGGCATCCTGTTCGAGATCGCCACCGACGTGCCGGGCTTTGCCACCGACGAGCCGCTCGAGCACCTGGGCGAAACCCTGTCGCTGCCGCCCTTCCTCGAAGCGGACCGGGCCCGGATCGAAGCCGGCCTGCGGCCCCTCGACTAGAGCGTTTCACCGCCAAACGGAATCGGCAGTTTGCTTCCCGCGCCGCGACCACTGGGCTGCCCCCGGGCGAAGACTCGGGGGCCGGTGCGGGAGCCTCAATGCCGGTTGAGCGGCATAATGGCCCCCGGGTCTTCGCCCGGGGCAGCGTCGGGGGCGTTGGTATCCCGACACTATCATTCCCGCACATGCGGGAAGACCGGTGAAGGGGTCGTAAGACGCTGCACCACAAGCGTGAAATGCTCTAGCAACAAGGCAAAAAACCCCGGGCGGTCCCGCCCGGGGTTTTAGGAACAGGAAAATATCAGCCCGCGGCGTCGGGGGCGCCCGGCTCCTGCGGCCGGCCCCCGCCCATTCCCATGCCGCCGCCCATGCCGCCTCCCATCCCACCGCCCATGCCGCCGCCTCCACCGCCACCCTGGCCGCCCCCTTCGCCCTTGCCGCCGCGCCCGCCAGCCGCCGCCGGGCGCCGGGGGCCTTGCAGGGGAATGGCGAGGTCGGCAGGAATGGGTTCGAGGTCCAGCGCCTTGCGGATGAAATCGCGCAGCGCCACCACCAGCGCGTCGGTCGGCACGGGCCGGCCGGCCACCAGGTCGCGCGCCGCCTTCTCGGCCAGCCGCACCTGCGCCTCGGTGCCCAGGAGGATGATGTCGGAAAGGGCCGCCTCGACCTCGTCGCGGATGCGGCGCTGGCGGTCCGTGCCGGTGACGATCTCGGCCAGCGCCTCCCCCTCGGGCGGCGCCTCTCCCCGCGTGTCGCGCTTATGCCCCGGATTGACGGTCAGCGTGCCGGTAAACGAGCCGCCCAGCACCTTGTAGGCGGCGATCAGCGTGCGCAGGCGCTCGTTGATCTGCCGGTTCATCCGCTGCTGCCGCTGCTGGATCGTGCTCATCATCACCAGCCTGATGCCGATGCCCACCAGCGCAAAGAGCGCAACCCCCACCAGGGTCGCGACGATGCTTTCCCAGGAACTGAAATCGAAAGAGCGCAGGCTGGCCTCCCCTCACCGGACGCAGAGAGTGGCACGGGCCGATGAGCGAGGGAAGCCGCAGAAAACGCCCGGGCCACCCGCGGCTCGCGCCTGCGGATGGCCCGGATTGCCGCAGCCCCGCCGCCCGGTCGGATGGCTTATGGGCTATCGGGCTGCAACAGGCCGGCCATGTCGACCAGCCGCACGAATTCGGCCCGATAGCCGCCCTCGTCGGCGCCGCGCCCGGCCCGCGCCAGGGTCCTGATTTCGGCCCAGTCCATCGCGGCGCCATAGGCGCTCCCCCGCAGTTTCTGGCCGAAGGCGGCGACGGCGGCGGCAAACTGGGCATCCACCCCCGCCGCCGCGATATCCGCATAAACCACCTCGGGCGTCACCGGCACCTCCAGCAACTGGCTGACGGCGCTGCCGGGCAGCTTGTAGCGCAGCTTGAGGAAGGCCAGTTCGTCGCTGTCGGCAGCGGCCGGCGTCTCGCTGCCATAGCGCAGCGGCTCGACCTTTTCGCCGCCCGAGCCCACCGGGGTGATTTCATAGAGCGCCGTTACCGTAGTGCCCGCCCCCACATCGCCGGCATCGACCGCGTCATTGTTGAAATCCTCGCGGTTGAGCGCCCGCGTCTCATAACCGATCAGCCGGTATTCGGCGATTCTAGCCGGGTTGAACTCGAGCTGGATCTTGACGTCGCGGGCAATGGTGTGGAGCGTGCCGCCGATTTCCTCGACCAGCACTTTCTTCGCCTCGGCAAAGCTCGAAATATAGCTGGCATTGCCGTCGCCGTTCTGCGCCAGCGCCTGCATGGTCGCGTCGTCGAGATTGCCCCGCCCGAAACCGAGCACCGACAGCCCGATGCCGCTCCGGCGCTTGCCGGCGATGAAATCCTTGAGCGCTTCCGGGTCGTCGATACCGACGTTGAAATCGCCGTCGGTGGCCAGAATCACCCGGTTGGTGCCGCCGTCCACCCTGGCGTCCTCGGCCAGTTGGTAGGCCAGCGCGATGCCCTCCACCCCCGCCGTGCTGCCTGCCGCCTCCAGATCGTTGAGCGCGGCGAGGATGCCGGCCTTGTTGTCGGCGCTGGTGGGGGTGAGTGCCACCCCGGCCGACCCGGCATAGGTGACGATAGACACCGTGTCGTTGGCCGACAGCTGGTCGAGCAGCAGGCCGAAGGCCCGCTTGAGCAGGGGCAGCTTGTCGGGCTCGGCCATGGAGCCGGACGTGTCGATGAGAAACACCAGATTGCTTCTGGTATCGGCCGTCGCCGGCGGCTCGAAACCCTTTATGCCGATCTGCAACAGCTGCGTCCGGGCATCCCAGGGCGTCGGATAGACCTTGAGCGTCGGCTGGAACGGCACCTCGGCGCTGGGTGCCGGCGCGTAGTCATAGGGGAAATAATTGAGCAGTTCCTCGACCCGCACCGCCTCGGGCGCCGGCACGAAGCCGTCTTCCAGCTGGCGCCGCACATAGGAATAGCTCGCCGTATCCACGTCGATCGAGAAGGTGGAGACCGGCTCCTCGGCCGCGACCTTGAGGCGTTGCTCGTCGAACCGGGCGAAGCTGTCGCCGCTGGGCGGCACCGGCTGGGCGTAGGGCGCGGGCACGGCGAGGCGCTGCGCCATCATCGCATTGCCCCCCATCGGCACCGACTGGGCGAAACTCTCATACCCCATGGACGGCATAGGGGCCATCGGCTCCATCTGCGCCATGGGGACGGCCGGGGCCACTCCCCCGCTGCTGCGGGCGGCGGGCGACGGCACCGGCTGGGCCGGGCTCGGCGGCGCCGGCGGCACGGCCGGGGTCGTCACCGGCAGCGGCGCTTCGACTGCCGGCGCCGGCTCGGGCGCCGGTACGGGCTCGGGCGCGGCCTCGGCCACGCTGGCCATATCCTGTTCCGCCTTGGGCGCCGCCGTTGCGGTGTCGGCGAGCGGCACGCTGGCGCGCGGCGCCGGCTGCTCGAGCACGGCGGGCGTGGTGAGAGCGGTCGAATTATAGAGCTGGAACCCCAGCGGCAGCAGCAACAGGGCCAGGGCCGCGGTACCGATCGGCAGGCGCACATCCATGATCGAAATCCTTTGTATCGAGGAGATGATGGAGGTGAGACGCTGCCCGAAGCGGTTTCCTTTGGTCCGGATACGATGTTTTTCCTGCGCCGCCGCGAAAGCGGCCTGGCCGGCCTCGAGCGCCCGCGCCCGGGCCGCCGCGTCGGCCGGTGGCGGCGCGCCCCGCAGGCGCTCGAACGGATCGTCGTGATGCTGGTGGCTCATAATAGCCCCCTCAATGTCTTGCGGGCCTCGTAGACGTGGAAGGAAACCGTCGCCTCCTTGATGCCCATGATTTCGGCCGCCTGCCCGTGGCTCAATTCCTCGGCATAGACCAGCAGCACCGCGTCGCGCTGCTTTTCCGGCAGGCGCCGGACGGCCGCCCAGAGCTGGCTGCTGGTGGCGGCCGCCTCCTGCTCGGCCGATTGCGCGGCCGGCGTCAGCTCGGCATAGGCCTGCATGTGCCGGGCACGGCGCGTGCCGGCCCGTTGCAGGTCGCGCACCGCGTTGAGCGTGATGCGATAGACCCAGCTCGAAAAGGCGCTGCGCCGGTCAAAGCCCGCTATGGCCTGCCCCAGCTTGACGCAGACCTCCTGGGCGACGTCCTCGGCGTCGGCCGCGTGGCCGCACCAGCGCCAGGCGGTGCGGTGGATGAGGTCGTAATGGCTGGCCAGCAGCGTGCCGAACGCCGCCGCGTCGCCATGCTGCGCCCGGACCACCAGCGCCTCGGTCAGCGCCTGTTGCGGCTCGATTGGGGGTGCGGCGCTCAGTCCCATCACCTCGGCATGCACAAAACGACCTCACTGGCTTATCCTAGCCGGTAAGACGCCGCTCCCAAGCCCATCCTTTGGGTGGCGGCCAAAATATTTTATGCTACGCCCCCGCCAGCGGGTCCCGCTGGCCCCTTGCTGGGACAGAACAAGGCCGGTTTCATGCCCGACACCCCCTCCAGGCTGCCTTTCGGCCTCAACCGCACGCGCCTCTTCCTGCTCGCCCTGGGCGTGGCGCTGGTACTCATCACCGTGTCGATGGCGCTGGGCGGCCTCAATTCCTACCAGGCGCTCAAGGACGCGGCGAACGCCGCCAAGGAGCCGACCGCCGAGCAGCTGCAGGCGAACTGACGCCGGCCGTTCAGGCCACCAGCGCCTGCGGCAGCGCTTCGGCAATGAAGCCGCCGCCCAGCACTTCGGCGGTCTGGCTGTCGTCGGCATAGAAAACGCAGGCCTGCCCGGGCGACACGCCATATTCGCCTGCCACCAGCGTCACATGCACCGCCCCGTCGCGCAGCTGGATCACCGCCGGCTGCGGGCCGCGCGTCGAACGGATTTTGACCTCGACCGGCGCGCCATTGCCGGCACTGGCCTCGGCCAGCGGCACGCTGCCCAGCCAGTTGACGTCGCGCAGCCGCACCGTATGGGTCTTGAGCGCCTCGCGCGGCCCCACGATCACCCGGCCGGCCCGGTGATCGAGCTTGACCACGTAGAGCGCCTCGCCCGCCGAGACCCCCAGCCCCTTGCGCTGGCCGATGGTGTAGTTGACGATGCCCTCGTGCTCGCCCAGCACGCGACCGTCCAGGTGCACGATCTCGCCCCTGGCCAGCGCCTCGGGATGCATCTTGCGGATGATGTCGGCATATTTGCCCTGCGGCACGAAGCAGATGTCCTGGCTGTCGTGCTTGTCGGCGATTTCGAGGCCGAATTCGCGGGCCAGTTCGCGCACTTCCGGCTTGCTCATGCCGCCCAGCGGAAAGCGCAGGAAAGCCAGCTGCTCGGGCGTCGTGGCAAAGAGGAAATAGCTCTGGTCCCGGTCGCTGTCGAGCGGCCGGAAAAGATGGCGTCGGCCGTCCTCGCCCAGCCGCGTCTGCACGTAATGGCCCGTGGCCAGCGCATCGGCGCCCAGTTCCTGCGCCACGCTCATCAGGTCGACGAATTTCACCGACTGGTTGCAGGCGATGCACGGCACCGGCGTCTCGCCCTGCTGGTAGGCATTGGCGAAAGGCTCGATCACCGAGGCGCGGAAACGCTGCTCGTAATCCAGCACGTAATGCGGAATGCCCAGCTGCGCCGCCACCCGCCGCGCATCGTGAATATCCTGGCCGGCACAACACGCGCCTTTGCGGTGCGTGGCCTCGCCGTGATCGTAAAGTTGCAGGGTGACGCCGATGACCTCATAGCCCTGGCGGGCGAGCAGGCCGGCGACGACCGAGGAATCCACGCCCCCGGACATGGCGACGACGACGCGCGTGTCCTCCGGGCGCTTGGCGAGTTCAAGCGAATTGAGCATCTCTTTATTCGTTCCGGTTGGGGTCAAGGGCCAGCGAAACTGTCGGGCCGCGTTCTACGCCGCCGCGCCGCGCCTGTCCATTCCCACCCGGCAGCTTTTGCCGCGCCACCGGCAGGACTGGCCGGCCCGCCGCCGCCATCCCATCGCCGGCCCCGGCACAACCGCTTGATTCATAACGATTTCCCGAAAAGCCGCGAATTGGCAAGGCGCTTGCATCCTCTCGTCCGGATAAGTCTTTGTCGAAGGGCGCCCCGCGCGTGGCATCACATCTGACCATCACCAGCACGGCCCCGGTCACTCCCGCGGGCAAGCCGCCCGCCGGCCAGCCGGATGCGGGCGCGGGCCAGGGCCTTGCCGGACTGTTCGCGGCCCTCCTCGATGGCGCCGCCCCGGGCGCAGCCGGCAACGACACCACCACCGGCACGCCGTTCGACTTCAATCTCGCCGACCTGCTTGGTCTGGGCGCCGATGCCGAAGAGGGCAGCGATGACCCCGAAGCCCTCGCCGCCGCACTGGCCGGGACGGTGCCCCCGGCGGGCCCCGTCATGCCGCAGCCCCTGGTGGATTTCATCGACGCCCTCGCCGCGCTCAAGGCCAGTCTCGACAAGGGAGAGCCGCTCGACCCCGACCGGCTCGCCACCCTGCAACAGACGCTCGACGGCCTCGCCGAGGCGCTGGGGCTCGATCTCGACAGCCTCGCCGTGCCCGAGGATTTTTCCGCCCTGCTGGCCGATATCGATACCGATGAACCGGACCTCGCCACGACGCTGGCGAGCCTGCTGGCGCCGCTGGCCCAGTCCCTCGCCACGGCGCCGGCTGCCGGCGACGCCGCGGCAAGCGCCCGGCTGCAGGCGATCGGCGACCAGCTCGCCGCCATGCTGGCCGCGCTGGAAGCGGGCGACGTCGCCCCGGACAAGCTCGCCAGCCTCGGCGCGGCGCCGGGCCAGAAGCTGGACGCCGACATCGAGGCGGCGCTGGCGCGTTTCGCCGCCGGCCTCACCGACGCCGATACCGCCCTGCCCGAACAGCCGGCGCTGGCCCGCCCCCGCCTGGAAGTGAGCGAACCGGTGCTGACCGGCAAGGCGGCCGGCGCCGAGAGCCGCGCCGATGCCCCGGCGCCGCGCCCCGAGCCGGCAGCCGACAAGCGCGCCGAGCCCGCCAGCGACGCCGCGCCCCTCCGCGACGCCGATGCCGCCCGCCCGCACGACGCCGCCGCGCCGCGCCGCGAGGCCCGGGCCACGCCGGCCCCGACGCCGCCCGCGGCCACCGACGCCTCCAACAATCCGGCCCCCGCCCAGGCGCAGCCCGGCCAGCCCGCCGCCGCCCGGCTCGACGCCGCCGCCAATCCGCGCCTCGTCCAGGCCGGCTACCAGACCAGCCAGCAGCAATTGAACCTGCCCCAGATCGCCTTCGAGCTGGGCCGGCAGGTGACCGCCGGCAACACGAAATTCCAGATCCGCCTCGACCCGCCGGAACTGGGCCGTATCGACGTGCGCCTCGATATCGACCGCTCCGGCCAGGTCAATGCCCGCCTCACCGTGGAAAAGGCCGAAACGCTCGACCTCATGCAGCGCGACCAGCGCGGGCTGGAACGGGCCCTGCAACAGGCCGGGCTCGACGGCACCAAGACCAATCTCGAATTTTCGCTGCGGCAGAACCCCTTCGCCGGCAATGCGTTCGCCGATGGCCGGCAGGGGGCGCCGGCGGATTCCGGCTTCGCCGCCGCCGACCCCGCCGCGGAGGCCGAGCCGGCCCTGCCCACCGTCAATCTCTACCGCGGGGCTCTCGTGGCCAGCGGCGTCAACATCATCGCCTAGGGAGTTAAGCCATGGCCGTCGACGGCGTTTCGGGCACCACCTCCACCTCCAGCACCAGTTCCAGTTCGCGCACCATGATCGCGGACAATTTCGACACCTTTCTCAGCATCCTGACGACGCAATTGCGCAACCAGAACCCGCTGGACCCGCTCGACACCAACCAGTTCACCGCCCAATTGGTGCAGTTCAGCGGCGTCGAGCAGCAGCTCAAGACCAACAGCTTCCTCGAATCGCTGCTGCTCTCGACCCAGAATTCCTTCATGGCCGACGCCGTCTCCTATATCGGCAAGCAGGTGACCGCCTCGGGCGAAACCGGCGAGCTCAAGGATGGCGGCGCCTATTGGTCGTTCAAGGCCGACGCCAATGTCGCCAACGCCCAGGTGACCATCAAGAACGCCAAGGGGCAGGTGGTCTATACCGAAACCGGCTCGCTGGCCGCCGGCGCCGGCAATTTCCTCTGGGACGGCATGGGCTCGGACGGCAATGTCCAGCCCGACGGGCTCTATACCATCGCCATCGAGGGCACCGATCTCGTGGGCCGCAAGGTCAACGTCACCACCGCCTCGGTGGGCGTCGTCACCGGCGTCGATTTTTCCGGCAAGGAGCCGATGCTGACCGTGGGCAACCAGAAGATGGCGCTCAAGGACATCACCGACGTGCGCCTCGTGGCCGAAAAGACCGAGACCCCGGCCGAGAGCTGAGCCGCCGCGCCGCCCTCCCATCAATACATTGAAACGCAAGACGTTTCTTAACCGGTTGTAAGTTTCCCCTTAGGGGTATCTTAAGGCCGTCGCTCTACTGTCTGGCTGTATATGGTCAGGTTGAGTAGAGAGTAAAATGACCGTACAGATGCGTTCACGCGTGAAGTACGTTATCGGCCCGGACGGCAGTCCCCTAACGATAGCGGACCTTCCGCCAGCCAATACCCGCCGGTGGGTCATCCGGCGCAAGGCAGAGGTCGTCGCCGCCGTGCGCGGTGGCCTGCTCAGCCTTGAAGAAGCCTGCGAGCGTTATACGCTCAGCGTCGATGAATTCCTCAACTGGCAGGCGGCCATCGACAAACACGGCCTTGCCGGCCTGCGGACCACCTGGATCCAGCACTACCGCGAGGGGTGAGCCTTTGCCGGTTTCGACCGGCCAAGGCTCCGGCAACGACGCCAACCCACCCGCCGGCCCACGCCGGCGGGCTTTTGGCGTGGGCAGCGCCGGTGCTGCGGGAAAATACCGGGCGCCCGCTCAGCCATAATCGTCGGGCATCCAGCGGGCCCCGGCGGCGCGCGCCCGCAGGCGCTGGTAATAGGCCTCTGCCGCCGGCATCGGCGCTTTGTCGGCCGGCAGCTTGAACCAGCGGTGCAGCGACAGGCCCAGCGCGATATCGGCCACCGACAGCCCGTCGCCGGCGATGAAGGGCCTGCCCTTTTGCAGCTCGGCCTCGAGGATAGCCATTTTGCCGCTCCATTTTTCCATGGCGGCGGCAATCTTGTCCGCCTCGTCATAGCCGGGCGCGTGGCGGATCAGCGCCATCACCGCATAGCCCCAGGCGGTGCTCAACTCCGTTGCCTGCCAGCCGAGCCATTGCAGCGCCCGGCCCATCTCGGCCGGCACTGTCGGCAGCAGCCGGCGGCGCGTCTGCGCCAGATAGACCAGCAGGCTGTTGCTTTCCGATAGCACCGTACCATCGTCCTCGATCAGCACCGGCACGGTGCCATTGGGGTTGAGCGCCAGAAATTGCGGCACCCTGGGATCGCGCTGCGGCAGGCCCCAATCCTCCCGCTCATAGGCTTCGCCCAATTCGTCGAGCGCCCAAAGCACCTTGCGGACATTGATCGAGGTCACCCGGCCCAGAACCTTGCTCATGATCTTTTCACTCCCTGTTAACGGCACCCGGCAGTTTTTGCCGCAATTTGCAAAACGAGGCGAGCGGTTAAGACAATGTTTACCATCCGCTAGGTAATTTTTGCCCAGCGGTCGCGGGGGCTCCGACGATCCGAAAGCGCTTTGCGGCGGGGACCTTGGCAGGGTTCGCGCCGCCGAGTTGTCCTCAGGGCACAAGGTCGGCAATCGAGTATCGGCGTGGAAAGTCTTACCAACCTCATTGACCGCATCGGCCTGCCGCGCCTGGCCGCCATGGCCACCGTCGCCGTGCTGATGCTGGGCTTTTTCGCCTTCCTCATCGTCCGGGCGCAGGCCCCTACCCTGGCGCCGCTCTATTCGGGGCTGACGCTGGACGATTCCTCGGCCATCATCACCGAGTTGCAGACGCTCAACGTGCCCTACGAACTGCGCGGTGAAGGCGACACCATCCTCGTCCCGCGCGACCAGATCACCACCCTGCGCATGACGCTGGCCGGCGAAGGCCTGCCGACGCGCGGCCAGGTGGGCTACGAGATTTTCGACCAGCAATCGACGCTGGGCGCCACCAGCTTCGTACAGAACATCAACAATGTGCGCGCCCTCGAGGGAGAACTGGCGCGCACCATCGCTTCGCTCACCCGCATCAAGGGCGCCCGCGTGCATCTGGTGCTGCCCGAGCGCGAATTGTTCCGGCGCGAGCGCAAGGACCCTTCCGCCTCCATCGTGCTGTCGGTGCGCGGCGCCCTCTCGGCCGGCGAGATTCGCGCCATCCAGCACCTGGTGGCCACCGCCATCGAGGGCCTCACCCCCAGCCGCGTCTCCATCGTCGACGACCAGGGGAACCTGCTTGCCTCGGGCACCGGCGACGACGCGGCCGGCATTCTCGCCGGCGAGGCCGACGAGCGCACGCTGGGCTTCGAGAACAGGCTGCGCACCCGCGTCGAGGACATGCTGGCCAATGTGGTCGGGCCGGGCCGCGCCCGCGTCGAAGTGGCCGCCGAGCTCGACTTCAACCGCTCCACCACCACCCAGGAGACCTTCGACCCCGATGGGCAGGTGGTGCGCTCCACCCAGACGCGCGAGACCGAGAACCAGACCGCCGGCCTCGACGGCCAGGTGACGGTCGCCAACGAATTGCCCGGCGCCAGCCAGAACGCGGCGCCCAACGGCCCCGTCGACCGCGGCACCTCGACCGAGGAAACCATCAATTACGAGATTTCCCGCACCACCCAGACCGCCGTCACCGAGGCGGGCGCCATCAAGCGCCTGTCGGTGGCCGTGGTGGTCGACGGCACCTATGTCGAGGACGGCTCGGGCACTCTCGCCTATACGCCGCGCAGCGCCGACGAGGTCACCCAGATCCTCACCCTCGTGCGCTCGGCCGTGGGCTATTCCGAGACGCGCGGCGACAGCGTCGAGGTGGTCAACATGCAGTTCGCCGAGCGGCCCGACCTGGCGCCGCCCGGCACCGACCAGAATGGCGGCCTCTTCGACTTCACCCGCGACGACATCATGAACGGCGCGGAAATGGCGGTGACCCTGCTCATCGCGCTGGCGCTGGTCTTCTTCGTCATGCGGCCGCTACTGAAGAAAGTGCTCACCCCCGAAACCCAGCCGCTGGCCTTGCCCAGCGCCGCCGAACTGGGCCAGCACGGCGTCGTCGGCGCCGATGGCCTGCTGATCGCCGAGGACGCCCCGCCCCAGCCGCCCCGCGACAAGACGCCGGCCTGGGTCACCAACGCCAAATCCATGGGCGAAACGCAGCTCCAGACCCTCAAGACCGTCGGCACGCTGGTCGAGGAAAACCCCAAGCAGGCCGCGCTGATCGTGCGCGACTGGCTCGGCAGCGCGGCGTAGCCCATGGCCCTGGTATCCCAATCGCTCCCCGAGACCACCGCCCAGCCCGCGCCGCCGGCGCCGGCGACCGTCGCCACGCAGTTGCAGGTGGGCGGCGAGCAGCGCGTCCTCAGCGGCGACGAAAAGGCCGCCGCGCTGCTTCTGGCGCTCGGCCCCGATTACGGCAAACCCATCTTCGACGAGCTGGACGAGCTGGAGATCAAGCAGCTTTCCCGAGCCATGGTGCGCCTCGGGCCCATCACCCAGGAAATGCTCGACGACCTGATGATCGAGTTCGTCACCACCATTTCCTCCAACGGCTCGCTCTCGGGCAATACCGACTCCACCGAGCGGCTGCTGCTCTCCTTCCTGCCGCAGGAGCGGGTCGACGCCATCATGGAGGAAATCCGCGGGCCGGCCGGCCGCAATATGTGGGAAAAGCTCTCCAACGTGCAGGCCGACGTGCTGGCCGCCTATCTCAAGAACGAATACCCCCAGACCATCGCCGTGGTGCTCTCCAAGATCGCCAGCGAGCATGCCTCGAAAGTCCTGGCCGTGCTGCCCGAGGAACTGGCCATGGACGTGGTGCAGCGCATGCTGGGGCTCGACCCGGTGCAGAAGGAAATTCTCGAAAAGATCGAGATGACCCTGCGCACCGAGTTCATGTCGACGCTCAACCACACCAAGCGCCGCGACAGCCACGAACAGATGGCCGAGATCTTCAACGCCTTCGACCGCCAGACCGAGGCGCGCTTCCTCACCAATCTCGAGGAGATCAACCGCGACGACGCCGAGCGCATCAAGGCGCTCATGTTCACCTTCGAGGATCTGGCGCGGCTCGAGATGTCGGCCATCCAGACCCTGCTCTCCAAGATGGACAAGCGCGACCTGGCGCTGGCGCTCAAGGGCGCCAACGACCAGCTCAAGGAAGCCTTCTTCAAGAACATGTCCGGGCGCGCCGCCAAGCTGATGCGCGACGACATGACCGATATGGGGCCGGTGCGCCTCAAGGACGTGGACGAGGCCCAGAGCCGCATGGTCGCCATGGCCAAGGACCTGGCGGCGCGCGGCGAGATCATCATCCTCAAGACCAATGCCGACGACCAGATGGTGGCGTGATCCGATGGCCAGACCCGCCCGCTTCACCTTCGATCTCGACCTCGGGCGCCGCCCGGGCCGGCCGGCCGCGGCGCCGCCCCCCGTCCCCACCATTCCCGAGGACGTGGTGGCCCAGCTGGTCGCCGATGCGCGCGCCGCGGGCTACGCCGAAGGGCTGGCCGCGGGCGAGACCAACGCCGCCAGCATGGCCGCCCAGACCATCGCCGCCGCTGCCGGGTCGCTGGCCACCCAGAGCGCGCAGCTGGCCCGGGCGCTGGACGCCGGCATCGAGACCAACCGCCGCGAGGCGGTTGAGCTGGCCGCCAGCATCGGCCGCAAGCTGGCCCTGCACCTGGTGGCCCGCCACCCCACGCACGAGCTCGAAGTGCTGCTGGCCGAATGCCTGCCCAACCTTGCCGGCGTGCCGCACCTGGTCATCCGCTGCCATCCCGACCTTGCCGACGCCATCCGCGACGCCGCCACCGCGCAGATCGCCAGCTCCGGCTTTGCCGGCCGGCTGGTGGTGCTGGGCGAACCCGATATCCGCCTCGGGGACGGGCGCATCGAATGGGCCGATGGCGGGCTGGTGCGCGACATCGCCGGGATTTCGCACGAGATCGACCGGCAGATTTCCCGCTATCTCGCGGCTCGCACCCACAAAGCCAACCATGAGGAGAGCGGCGCATGACGACCGATCCCGAGGACGAAGTCACCGCCACCGGGCCTTTCAGCCTCGACGCCATGGAAGCGCCGGCGCGCGGCGCCGGGCCGGGCTATGAGGAAAAGACCGCCGCCGACCTCGAAGCCGTGTTCGACGTGCCGGTGCGCGTCTCGGTGGTCCTGGGGCGCACCCGCATGGCGGTGTCCGACCTGCTCAAGCTCGACACCGGCACCGTCATCGAGCTCGACCGCCAGGTCGGCGAGGCCGTCGAGATTTTCATCAACGACCGGCTGGTCGCCCGGGGCGAGATCGTCCTGGTCGAGGACCGGCTGGGCGTCACCATGACCGAAATCATCAAGCCGCAATAGGAGAGACCCATGCGCCTCCTCATCATCGGAGCCCTCGAAGGGCAGCTGACCCTGGCCACCCGCATGGCCATGGATGGTGGCGCCAAGGTCGCCCATGCGCCCTCGGTAGGCATCGCGCTGGCTGCGCTGCGCGCCGGCAAGGGCGCCGACCTGCTGCTGGTCGACGTCATGATGGACATTGCCGGGCTGATCGCCGGGCTCGAAGCCGAGCGCATCGCCATTCCGGTGGTCGCCTGCGGCGTCGAGACCAACGCCGCCGCCGCCGTCAACGCCATCCGCGCCGGTGCCAAGGAATATATCCCTCTGCCGCCCGACGCCGAGCTGATCGCGGCGGTCATCGCCGCCGTGGCGCGCGAAACCTCGGACTTCCTCTATCGCGACCCGGCCATGGAGCGCGTCGTGCGCATGGCCGAGCAGGTCGCCGCCTCCGAAGCCTCCATCCTCATCACCGGCGAGAGCGGCACCGGCAAGGAAGTCGTCGCCAAATATGTGCACGCCCGCTCGCGGCGCGCCGCAAAACCCTTCATCTCGATCAACTGCGCCGCCATCCCCGAGGCGCTGCTCGAATCCGAACTGTTCGGGCACGAGAAGGGCGCCTTCACCGGCGCCGTCGCCCGCCGCATCGGCAAGTTCGAGGAGGCCTCGGGCGGCACGCTGCTGCTCGACGAAATTTCTGAAATGGACGTGCGGCTGCAGGCCAAGCTGCTGCGCGCCATTCAGGAGCGCGTCATCGACCGCGTCGGTGGCACCAGGCCGGTTCCCGTGGATATCCGCATCCTCGCCACGTCGAACCGCAATCTCGGCGAGGCGGTGCGCGAGGGCAGTTTCCGCGAGGATTTGCTGTTCCGCCTCAACGTGGTCAACCTCAAACTTCCGGCCCTGCGGGATCGGCCCGGCGACATCGTGGCGCTTTCCGAGCATTTCGTGGCCAAATATGCCAAGGCCAATGGCATTCCGCCCCGGCAATTGTCTCCCGAAGCGCGCGCGGCGCTGGTCCGCGCCCCCTGGCCGGGCAATGTGCGCGAGCTGGAAAACACGCTGCACCGCGCCGTGCTGCTGTCGGCCGGCGACACCATCGGCCCGGAAGCCATCGTGCTGCCCGACGGCATGGGGCTGGCCGAAGCCGCCCACGCCGCCTCGCCGGCGCAACTGGCGGCCCAGACCGCCGAGGCCATGAGCCGCGCCCTTGTCGGCCGCACCGTCGCCGATGTCGAGCGCGACCTCATCCTCGATACGCTCGACCACACGCTGGGCAACCGCACCCACGCCGCCAACATCCTGGGCATCTCCATCCGCACCCTCAGGAACAAGCTCAACCAATATGCCGACGAGGGGGTGCTGGTGCCCGAGCCCGGCGAAAAGCGGGGCGCGGCGTGAGAGGCATGCCTGCCCGAGCGGCTTTTCTCCCCTCCCTCGTTCCCTCCCCGCATGGGGGAGGGAGGCGCCAGAACCGGCCCGGTGAACCCACATGACCGACATTCCCAGTCCCCGCCCAGGCTTCGCCTTTCCCTCGCTGACGCGGGTGCTCGACACCCTGCGCTCGGGCGATATCGCGCTCGCCACCGGCGTCATGGGGCTCATCGTCATCCTCATCGTCCCCATGCCACCGCTGCTGGTGGACATGCTGCTGGCGATCTCCATCGTCTTTTCGGTCATGATCCTGATGACCGCATTGTTCATCCAGAAGCCGCTGGAATTTTCCTCCTTCCCCACCGTGCTGCTCATCGCCACCATGCTGCGGCTGGGCCTCAACCTCGCCACCACGCGGCTCATCCTCTCGGAAGGCCATAACGGCACCAGTTCGGCCGGCCACGTCATCGAGGCTTTCGGCCAGTTCATCACCCGCGGCAATTTCGTCATCGGCTCGGTGATCTTCATCATCCTGGTGATCGTCAACTTCATCGTCATCACCAAGGGTTCGGGCCGCATCGCGGAAGTGGCGGCCCGCTTCAGCCTCGACGCCATGCCGGGCAAGCAGATGGCCATCGACGCCGACCTTTCCGCCGGGCTCATCGACGAGGACACGGCGCGCCGGCGCCGCGCCGAGCTCGAAGGCGAAAGCGCCTTTTTCGGCAATATGGACGGCGCCTCCAAATTCGTGCGCGGCGACGCCATCGCCGGGCTCATCATCACCTTCGTCAACGTCTCCGCCGGCATGCTCATCGGCATCATGCAGGAAGGCCTCAGCTTCCAGGAGGCGGGCAACGTCTATACGCTGCTCACCATCGGCGACGGGCTGGTGAGCCAGATTCCGGCCCTCATCGTTTCCACCGCCGCCGGTATCCTGGTGTCGAAATCCGGCGTTACCGGCGCCGCCGACAAGGCGCTGTCGGGCCAGTTCACGCTCTATCCGCGCGCCCTGGGCATGTCGGCCGCCGTCATGGGGGCGCTGGCGCTATTGCCCGGCATGCCGCTGCTGCCCTTCATGGCGCTGGCCGGCGGCGTCGGCTACACCGCCTGGCGCGCCAGCCGCGCCAAGGCCGCGCGCACCCTGGCCGAGGCCGCCACCGCGCTCAACGAAGCAGCGGCGGCGCCCAGCACCCAGCCGGCCGAGCCGCCCATCACCGAAAGCCTCCGGATCGACGATCTCAAGCTCGAACTGGGCTATGGGCTCTTGAGCCTCGTCAAGGAGGACGAAACCGGCACCGACCGCCTCACCGAGCAGATCAAGGCGCTGCGGCGCCAATTGGCGCTGGAGCTGGGCTTCGTCATGCCGCCGGTGCGCATCCTCGACAACATGCAATTGGAGCCCAACGACTACAAGGTGCGCATCAAGGAGGTCGAGGCCGGCAAGGGCCAGATTTTCGCCAATCAGCTGATGGTCATGGACCCCTATGGCAACCAGATCGACCTGCCCGGCAACCACACCACCGAGCCCACTTTCGGCCTGCCCGCCACCTGGATCGAGCCGGCCCTGCGCGACGAGGCCGAGCTGCGCGGCCTCTCCATCATCGACCCCTCGACGGTCATCTCGACGCATCTGACCGAAATCCTCAAGGCCAATGTCGCCGACCTGTTGAGCTACGCCAATGTGCAGTCGCTGCTCTCGGGCCTGCCCAAGGAGCAGCAGAAGCTGGTGGAGGACATCGTTCCGGGCCAGATTTCCGTCTCGGGCGTACAACGCGTGCTGCAGGCGCTGCTGGCCGAGCGCATCTCGATCCGCGACCTTTCCACCATCCTGGAAGGCATCGCCGAAATCGCCGGCAATGGCCGCTCCGTGCAGACCATCACCGAGCACGTGCGCGCCCGCCTCGCCCGCCAGATCTGCGCCGCCAACCAAGCCCCCGACGGCACGCTGCCGCTGCTCACCCTCTCGCCGCAATGGGAGCGCGATTTTGCCGAAGCGACGGTGGGCGACGGCGAGCAGCGGCACCTGGCCATGGCGCCCAGCAAATTGCAGCAGTTCATCGGCGCCATCCAGACCGGCTTCGAGCGCGCCGCCCAGCAGGGCGACCTGCCGGTGCTCATCACCTCGCCTTCCATCCGCCCGCATGTGCGCTCCATCATCGAGCGCTTCCGCCCGCAGACCGTGGTCATGAGCCAGAACGAGGTGCACCCCCGCGTCCGCCTCAAGACGGTCGGCAGCATCTGAGCGCCGGCCGCCGCGCGGCTATGGCGCCTCTCTGACGGGGCAAGCCCCGATGGCCTTGACGGCGGAACTCAGCCCAGGCCGCCGGGCACCGCGACGGGCCGCTTGACCGGCTCGGCCAGCGGCGCCTTGGGTGGCTGCTCGGCCGCCAGCTCGCGCTCCGCCTCGAACCAGAAATGCTGCTCGCGCCCTTCCGGCTGCCCGGCCCGCTCCCACAGGCGATAGGCGTGGTCGCGGATGGTGTTCTCGTCGATATCGTGCATGTCGCTCTCCTGCCTGCCCTCGGCGTGTCAACGCCGACCGCCACGGCAAGGTTGCGTCGGCCCCGCGCACCGGTGTTTCTCACCACCACCGGGGCTGCCCACGGGCCCGACCCGCGGGCCACTCTCAGCCAGCACCGGAACGGCAAGGGCGCCCCGGCCGGCCCACGGGTCGGGCCCGTGGGCAGCCCTGGTGATTTTGGAAACCCCAGCCCCCGCAAGCAGCCCTGCGCAGGGGATAGCCGGGCTTTCCCCGCCCGCCCCGCTTGACGGCGGGCGCGGCAAGGCGCTGTGCTGCGGCCTCACGACCGGAACCTTCGTTATGCCCGATCTCGTCATCCTGCCCGTCCCCGTCTTTTCCGCCCTGTGCAATCTCGCCTTCGCCCTGCGCCACGAGGTTTTCGTGCGCGAGCAGCACGTGCCGCCCGAAGAAGAGAACGACGCCGACGACCTCCACGCCAGCCACTTCGTCGCCCTCTTCGAAGGCGAGGTGGTGGGCACGCTGCGGCTGCTGGAAAAGCCCGAACACGTCAAGATCGGCCGCGTCGCCGTGCAGCGCCCCTATCGCGGCCGCGGCATCGCCCGGCAGCTCATTGCCACCGCCATGGCGGCAGCCCGCCGGCGCGGCCATGACCGCTTCTACCTCACGGCGCAGGCCGACAAGCTGGGCTTTTACGAGAGCCTCGGCTTCGTCGCCTTCGGCCCCGAATTCATCGATGGCGGCATGCCGCACCGCGCCATGCGCGACTACGACAAGGCCAGCGCCCGGCTGATCGATTGAAGCATCTTCCGCGTTAATCGATTGAGGCGTTTTCCGCGTTAACGGCAGCCTCGATCGGCGCCTCCCCCACCTCCGCCACCGGGGCTGCCCGCGGACCTGATCCGCGGGCCCCTCACAGCAAACACCGAAACAACGAGGGCTCCCCAACCGGCCCACGGGTCACGCCCGTGGGCAGCATCGGTGTATCGGCCCGACCCCGGAATAACAGCATGCCGGCAAGGACTTGGCGCCTCGAAGCGAGCGGCGGACAAAGCGCGCCCAACGCCGCGCCGGCCGCAGCAATTCAGGGCGCCGCGACGGTCCCCGCTCGCCCCTCCGGCAAAATGCTGCGGAACGGCAGGCGCAATCGCTGCGTTGTGAACAACATGACGGGCCGTACGGTACGCTACCGGCAAGTGTTGCACCGCACGGCCCTGTTCACCGTTGAAGATGAACTTTAGGAGCCTACTATGATCCGCACGCTTCTGACCACTACCGCGCTCGCCATTCTGCTGAGCGCCGGCACCTACGCTCAGGAAGCCACCCCGCCCGCCGAAACGCCTGCCCCCACCGAGACGGCCCCCGCCGACGACGCGGCCGCGCCGCTGGATGCGGCGCCCGCTCCGGCCGAGACCACCCCCGCCCCGGTCGAGAGCACCACGCCCGGCGACGGCCTCGACACCGGCGCCGCCGAGCGGACGGACGTGCACGAACCCTGGGACATGGCGACCGGCTATGTCGCGGTCGATACCGACAATCTGGCCACCAAGCTGATCGGCATGCCGGTCTATTCCAGCCCCGCCGATGACGCCGAGGAGATCGGCACGGTCAACGACCTCGTCTTTGCCGAGGACGGCCAGATCACCGCCGTGGTGATCGGCGTCGGCGGCTTCCTCGGCATCGGCCAGAAGAACGTCGCGGTGGACTTCCAGTCGCTCGACTTTACCTTGGCCGCCGACAATACCGAGCGCTGGGTGCTGCCCACCACCGCCGACGCGCTCACCGCCGCGCCCGACTTCGTCTGGGCCGAGGATGAGCCGGTCGATGCGGTCCCGGCCGATGGCATGGCGCCGGTCGAGCCCGCGCCCATGGCTCCCGCCCAATAAGCGGCCGGCTTTCCGGGGCGCCTTCGCCGCCGCGAACCGCCCCGCCTGAAAAATACGAAAAGGCCCGCTTCGGCGGGCCTTTTTTCTGCTCCGGCGCGGTACGGCGCCGTCTACTGGCCGCGGAACCGCAGGCGGGCGATCTCGTCATAGCCGGCCTGTTCGAGCTTGTTCTGCTCGTCGCGGTCGCGCTGGTGCTCGCGCTGGTCGAGCAGTTCCACCTTCTTGAGGTCCTCGAGCGCTTCGGCCAGCGCATCCTGCGCCGCTTCGAGCTTGCCCTTCATGTCGCTGGCCGAGGCCAGCAGGTTGTCGCGCCGTTGCAGCGCCGCCTTGGCAAAGGTCGAATAGGCGAAATGCGCCACGTCGGAAATGCCGGTCTTGGTATGCTCGATCTCGATCTGCTGGTCGAGTTCGGCAGCCATGCGCTCGAAATCGGCGATCATCATCTCGATCTGCGCGACCTGTCGGCGCTTCTCGTCCACCTGGAACTTCTTGAGCCGGATAAGGCTCTCGCTGCGCGATTTCACGACCTGTACTCCTTACACATCAAGTCAGCTCCGGAACGGCGCCCCGAAGGCGGCGCCACCCCATCAGTCCCCCGCCTCCGCCTCGGCGACGATCCCGGCCAGCATCGCATAGCCCTCGGCGATCGTCGTCGTCTCTTCCCGCTGCTGGCTCAGAAACGCCTCCAGCTTCGGGTTGATGGCGATGGCGCGGTCCACGTTCGGATCTGACCCTTTCCGGTAAGCCCCCAGCCGGATCAGTTCCTCCATGTCCGAGAACACGGACATGAATTCCCGCGCCTTGGCCAGGACCGGCCGGACTTCCGCCGGCACGCACCCTGGCATGGTGCGCGAGATGGACCGGAGCACATTGACCGCCGGGTAGCGTCCCCGCTCGGCAATGCCGCGCTCCATCACGATGTGCCCGTCCAGAATACCGCGCACGGCGTCTGCAATGGGCTCATTGTGATCGTCACCTTCTACCAAAACGGTAAAAAGTCCGGTAACGGAGCCGGAATTGGCGGTACCCGGCCCGGCCCGCTCGAGCAGCCGCGGCAATTCCGTGAACACGGTGGGCGGATAGCCCTTGGCCGTGGGCGGCTCCCCGATGGAGAGGCCAATCTCGCGCTGCGCCATGGCAAAGCGCGTCAGGCTATCCATCATGCACAGCACCCGCAGGCCCTGGTCGCGGAAATATTCCGACAGCGTCATCGCCACATAGGCCGCCTGCCGCCGCATCAGCGCCGCCTCGTCCGAGGTCGCCACCACCACCACGGCGCGCTGCAGCCCTTCCTCACCCAGATATTCCTGGATGAATTCCTGCACCTCGCGGCCGCGCTCGCCGATCAGCCCGATGATCGACACGTCGACATCGGTATTGCGCGCCAGCATGCTCATCAGCACCGACTTGCCGACGCCCGAGCCGGCGAAGATGCCCATGCGCTGGCCCTCGCACAGCGTCGTGAAGGTGTTGAGGCACCGCACGCCCAGTTCGACCGGCTCGCCCACCCGCACCCGGTCGTGCGCCGCCAGCGGCGCCTGGCGCAGCGGATAGGCCACCGTCCCCAGCGGCACCGGCCCCTTGCCGTCGATCGGCTCGCCATTGGCGTCGATGACGCGCCCCAGCCAGCCGGCCGAGGGGCTGATCGCCCCGTCATGGCGCCGGAACACCGCCCGGCACCCCAGGCGCACCCCGCCCAGTTCGCCGAACGGCAGGCACAGCGCGTGCCCGTCGCGAAAGCCGATGATCTCGGCGGCCAGCTGCCGCCCGTCGGTGGCCTCGACCGCCACGCGCCCGCCGACGCGCAATTCGCGCACCGGTCCCACCACCTCGATCAGCAGCCCGCGCACGGCCTTGACCCGCCCGAACACTTCCACCGCGTCGATGGCCTCGATGGCCGAAATCAGCGCCTTCATCCGCGCCCACCATTCATCCTGCGCACGCCGCCCGTGGTGTCCTCAATGGTTACCCCTCAGCGGCGAATCGTGCCCGTGATGCGAATCATCGGGTAACCATACGTTAACGCAAAAGCGCTATTCCACCCCGTTGATGGGCAATTCCGGCATGCCGGCAGCACCGTGCCCAAACCCCTCCCAAAGCCACCGAATGCATGAGTCCAGAGAGTCGGTTATCGGCTCGACTTAATGTTCTTCCTTAAGAAAAATTGATAGAATTAACCCTTATTTTTCAACAAGTTAAACTTAATTCACCTTACCGGACTTTGCGTATTGCTCAACCGAATTAAACTTTGTTAACTATTGGGCGTTAGGGTTGATGTCATATCCAGTAGGGTTGGAGCGGAAGGGGCAAATTGGCCTTGCCCCCCGCAGGTTCCAGCAGGAACGAATGACAAGGGGATTATAATGCGGGTACTCCTTATTGAGGACGACAGCGCCACGGCGCAGAGCATCGAGCTGATGCTCAAGTCCGAAAGTTTCAACGTCTATACCACCGACCTGGGTGAGGAAGGCGTCGATCTCGGCAAGCTTTACGACTACGACATCATTCTGCTCGACCTGAACCTGCCCGACATGAGCGGCTACGAGGTGCTGCGCACCCTGCGCGTCGCCAAGGTTCAGACGCCCATCCTCATCCTGTCGGGCCTCGCCGGCATCGAGGACAAGGTGCGCGGCCTGGGCTTCGGCGCCGACGACTACATGACCAAGCCCTTCCACAAGGACGAACTCGTGGCCCGCATCCACGCCATCGTCCGCCGCTCGAAGGGTCACGCCCAGTCGGTCATTTCCACCGGCGACCTCATGGTCAATCTCGACACCAAGACCGTCGAGGTCCAGGGCCAGCGCGTGCACCTGACCGGCAAGGAATACCAGATGCTGGAGCTGCTCTCGCTGCGCAAGGGCACCACGCTCACCAAGGAAATGTTCCTCAACCACCTCTATGGCGGCATGGACGAGCCGGAGCTGAAGATCATCGACGTCTTCATCTGCAAGCTGCGCAAGAAGCTCTCGGTCGCCACCGGCGGCAAGAATTACATCGAGACCGTCTGGGGTCGCGGCTATGTGCTGCGCGAGCCCGACGATGCGGAGGCCTACGCCGAAAGCGTGGCCTGAACCGCCCCGGCGCGCGCCGCGCGCCACCCCGTTTCCTCCTGCCCCGTGCCGCCGGCGCGGGGTTTTTATTTGTGCACGCCGCAAACTGCTGACATGGTTCGCCGTGCCCCCCGATGACGCCCCGCCAACGCCCCGATAACGCCAGCAGCCGGAGACAGCGCCGTGACGGACCGCCAGGAAACCGACCGTGCCATTGCCGCGGTCTGGCGCGTCGAGCAGGCCCGCCTCATCGCCGGGCTGACCCGCCAGGTGCGCGATATTTCGCTGGCCGAGGAACTGGCCCAGGACGCGCTGCTGGCCGCGCTCAAGGCCTGGCCGGCAAGCGGCATACCCAACAATCCGGGCGCCTGGCTGATGCAGGCCGGCAAGCGCAAGGCCATCGACTATTTCCGCCACCGCAAGATGGCCGCCGGCAAGCTCGAGGAGATCGGCCGCGCCATAGAAGACGACACGCCCGACACCGAGACGGCGCTGCACGAGGCGCTGGACGACGATGTCGGCGACGATCTGCTGCGCCTCATCTTCACCGCCTGCCACCCTATCCTGCCGGCCGAAAGCCGCGTGGCGCTGACCTTGCGGCTCATCGGCGGCCTCACCACCGAGGAAATCGCCCGGGCGTTCCTCGCCAACGACGCCACCATCGGCCAGCGCATCGTGCGCGCCAAGCGCACCTTGGCCGAGGCGAACCTGCCCTTCGAGGTGCCGCGCGGGGAGGAACGCGACGCCCGCCTCGCCTCGGTGCTGGGCGTGCTCTATCTCATCTTCAACGAGGGCTATGCGGCCACCGCCGGCGGCGACTGGATGCGGCCGCAGCTCTGCGAGGAAGCCATGCGCCTCGGGCGCATCCTCAGCCGCCTCATGCCCGACGAGCCGGAAGTGCACGGCCTGCTGGCGCTGATGGAATTGCAGCATGCGCGCGCCGCCGCCCGCATCGGCGCCGATGGCGCGCCGGTGCTGCTGGCCGACCAGAACCGGGCGCTGTGGGACCAGTTGATGATCCGCCGCGGGCTCGACGGCCTCGCCCGCGCCCAGCAGCTGGGCGGCGCCGTCGGCCCCTATACCCTGCAGGCCGCCATCGCCGCCTGCCACGCCCGGGCCCGCCGGGCGGCCGATACCGACTGGACCCGGATCGCCGCCATCTATGCCGTGCTCAACCGCGTGACGCCCTCGCCGGTCATCGCCCTCAACCGGGCGGTCGCCGTCTCCATGGCCGAAGGGCCGGAAGCAGCCCTCAGGCTGGTGGACGCCATCCGCGACGAGCCGGCGCTGCGCCACTACCACCTGCTCTACGGGGTACGCGGCGACCTGCTGCACCGGCTGGGGCGCGACGCCGAAGCGGCGGGCGAGTTCCGCAAGGCGGCCGAGCTCACGCGCAACGAGAAGGAAAAGGCCTATCTGCTGGCCCGGGCGGCCGAACTATCGTGAGCCTTACGCCGCCGCGGCGGCGACATGGCCGAATTTTTCCGTAAGGATTTTCCGGTCGAACGGCTTCATCATGTAGTCGCTGGCGCCGGCCTTGAGCGCCAGGGCGATGGCGCCGATGTCGTTCTCGACGGTGCAGTAGATGACGTGGGGCTTTTCCCCGCCGACATAGGCGCGCAGCAGTTTGAGGAATTCCAGCCCGCTCATGATGGGCATGTTCCAGTCGAGCAGGATGGCGTCGGGCATTTCCTGCCGGCACTTGTCGAAGGCATCCTGCCCGTCCTCGGCCTCCTCGACGATATAGTCGAGGTCTTCCAGGATGCGCCGCGCCACTTTGCGAACGACACTGGAATCGTCGACAATGAGACAGCTACGCATGGCCGCAGGGCTCCCGGAAAGGTGAACGCTTGCGTGCACTATGCCCGCCAACTGGTTGGGGAATGGTTAGCGGAGTGCTCTCTATTCCGCCGCTTCCGCCCGTGCCCTCGGTAACGCCGTGAAGAAGAACACGTCGTTTTCGATGCCGATGTCGATCTCCATGTCGGTCATGCGCGCGAGGAGCCCCGTATAGAACGGCTGGATGCCGCGCGCGTCGACCGAGCCTTCCTCCGGGGTCCCCGACAACAGGCCCGGCGCGCCGGAAGGCACCAGGGTCTTCTGCCGCTTCTCCGGATCGCTTTTGGAGGTGAATTCGAACTTCTCTTCCCCCGCCGGCCCCGAGATGCGCGCCGTCACCTCGCCGCCACGCGGCACCGAGCCGGCCGCGATCAGCAGCATGTTCATGAACAGCTTGGCCTTGTGCTTAGGCAGCAGGATGAGCGGCGCCTCCCAGACGAGGTCGGCCTTTTCGATCTCGAACAGGATGCGCGCCACCCGCTCGCATTCGCGCGTGTCGATATCGGTGCCCGAGGTGGAGGAGGCGCCATAGGCAAGGCGCGCGAATTCGAGCTTGGCCCGGCTCTGCCGGGCGGCGCTGGCGATGAGATCGCGCGCCCCCTCGGCCATCTCGGCCTGCGCCGGATCGGTCAGCACTTCCAGCCCGTTGCCGATGGCGCCGATGGGATTGATGAGGTCGTGACAGACGCGGCTGCACAGCATCGCCGCCAGATCGGTTGCCTTGAGCTCGATGATATCGGCCATTATTCAGGTCTCCATGCGTCGCCGCCCGGCGAGAATCAGTTTTTTAAGGACAATAGAAGGCTCGGGCGCGCCGCACTACTCCAGCGACAGCGTTTTGGACAGAACCTGCCAGTGCGCGAGGCCGCGCCGCGCCGCCGCATCGGGCGCCAGCAGGAACGCTTCCCGGTTGGCGGCCGAGTAGAACAGAAACAGCCGCTGCTTGAACACCGTATAGATGCGCGGATCGGCGTCGGCCACGAAGCCGCGCGCCATGCTCATCGCCCCGTGCCCGCCATATTGCGGCGCATAAAGCTCGGGGTGGCGGCGGAACACCTCGAGATTGGCCGCGTTGGCGAAATGCCAGGGCGCCCCCATCCAGAAGAATTCGTGCTCGGCCAGCCCCGCCAGCGGCGCGCTTTCGGTGAAATAGGAAACCGGGTCGAACCCGCCGATGGCGATGCCGGTCAGCGGGTCGGCCAGCACGGTGCTGGCGACCGATTGCGCCGCGGCCGGCCGGATCGTGGCCACAACCGGCCCCAAAAGCGGCAGAAGCAAGGCGATCATGGTTAAGATTTGTTTAGAGGTTTGCTTCATCATCTGCCCAATGACCGGGGCGCCGGAAGGCTCACCCTGCCGCAAAGACCTTAGGTCTTCGTAACCGGCCCCACCATCGGAGACCTGTCCATGCTCAAGCGCCTCGCCCAGATCGCCGTTCTGCTCCTTGCCTTCCTGCCGGCCGCGCCCGCCCTGGCGCAGGGCTCGCTCAGCGATACCTATTCGGGCGAGGAACTGATCGAGAGCGGCAACGAATTTTTCGGCTCGGCGGCGCAGGGCCTCGCCTCGCTGGTCGAGCGCGCCGTCAGCCAGTTCGGCCTGCCCAACGGCTATATCCTGGGCCAGGAAGCCGGCGGCGCCCTGTTCATCGGCGCCAAATATGGCGAGGGCACGCTCTATACCCGCAATGCCGGCCAGTTCTCCATCTACTGGCAGGGCCCCTCCATCGGCTTCGACGTGGGCGGGGACGGCTCGAAAGTGATGATGCTGGTCTACAACCTCTCCAGCATCCAGGAAATTCTGGGGCGCTATCCGGGCGTCGACGGCTCGGCCTATATCATCGGTGGGCTGGGCATGACAGTCACCAAGCGCGGCGCCGTGGTGGTGGTGCCGATCCGCTCGGGCGTCGGCGCCCGCCTCGGGGTCAATGTCGGCTATCTCAATTTCACCAACCAGCCCACCTGGAACCCCTTCTGAGCGCCGCGCCCGTTTCGCGCCCCGCCCCCGGCCGGGACCGGCCCGCCCGGCTTTGTCGTGACGGCGGCGGGCAAAACCGTTAGGGTTAAATCCCCGGCGCTGCTGGCCGCCAGCGGCGTCTGCTGCCAGACAAGGTCGGGGCCACCCGCCGGCGGGTCACAGCCGGCGTCCTGGAGAGTGCTCGATGCCGATCGAGAACATCATGTATTTCGCACTGGGCCTGCTGGTGGCGGGCCTGGTCGCACTCGCCATCCTGCCGGCCGTGTGGAAGCGCGCCGTGCGCCTCACCAAGCGCCGCATCGAGGCGGCGACCCCCATCACCCTCGCCGAATTCCGCGCCGACAAGGACCAGTTGCGCGCTGAATTTGCCCTCTCGACGCGCCGCCTCGAAATGACCATCGAGACGCTGCGCCAGCGGCTGGCCGAGCAGGTGAGCGCCGCGAGCCAGCAGCGCACCGATCTCGGCGCCCTGCGGACCGAACGGGAAAAACACGCCGCGATCGTAGAGGAACTGGAAGCGCGGGAAGCGGCCTTGCGCGCCCACGCCCTCGACCTGGAAAAGCAGGCCACCGACCTTGCCCAGCGCCTGCGCATGCGCGAGCGCGAACTGGAAACGCGCACGGCCGAAATCGCGGCGCTGCGGCCCGCCCCGCCCGAGGCGCCGCCGCCCGACGATGCGCCGCCATCGGGCGAATACGAAGCGGCGATCGCCAGCGCCGAACACCGCCTCAACGCCCTGCTGGCCGAAACCGGCCAGGCGGCGGAAAAGCGCGAGGGCCAGCCCGGCCAACTGCTGGCCGAAAAGCTGGGCCTCGAAGACGCGCTGCACGCCCTGCGCAGCGAGGTCGCCGCAGTCGAAACCACGATCCTGGCTGATTGGGACAGCGAGCGGCGACAGGAAGCGCCGCTGCGCCACCAGCTCAACGATATCGCCGCCGCCGTCAGCCGCCTCGTCTACGCCGTGGAACACGAGCCGCAGGCCGGTGAGCAGGCCGAGGAAAGCCTCTTCGAGCGGGTGCAGCGCTTTGCCGACGATGGCGAGGGCGAGGAGCTGCTCCCCGCGCCGGCCAGCCGCCAGCACGGCGCCGTCGCCGAACGCCTCGCCGCGCTGCGCGAATTGCAGGAGCGCTGAGCGGGCGTATCAGCACTACCAATCGGCACGAAGCTTCCAACTCCACCGGGGCTGCCCACGGGTCCGACCCGTGGGCCGGCCGGAGCGCCCCCGAAGCAGCGGCGTGTGCCGAAAGCGGCCCGCGGATCAGGTGCGCGGGCAGCCCCGTGTGAGAGGACAAAACCTCGGTGCGATCACGAAACGCGCTATTCGGCCGCGATCGCGACGGTGCGGAGCAAGGCGCCGCTGCCCGCGTCGAACACCGCCAGCATCGTCTCCCCGCCGGCACGATAGGTGACCTGCACCGTGCCCTCGACCGAGAGGGCCGAAACCACGTCGGCGCCGGCGGGCAGGCTCACCGTCTCGGCCAGGGCCGGGGGCGGGCTGTCGCGCATGACGCGATAGACAAGCGCAAAACCGATCGCCATAAAGCCGAGCAGCAATATGCCCACCGAAATGGCGAAGGACCGGCGCGCCCGCCCCAGCAGGGCCCGCGCCTCGGGCGTCAGCTCGCTCGGCGCCTCATCGGCAGGGGCCTTGGAAGGATCAGGACTGGTCATGGCGGAAGACACCGGTTTCGAGGAGGGGGACACGCAAGTCGAGGTCGTCGTCGACGAGGCCATGGCCGGCGCGCGGCTCGACGCGGCGCTGGCCGGCGCCCACGAGGCGCTGAGCCGCAACCGCATCAAGGACCTCATCCTGGCCGGCGCCGTCAGCATCGACGGCCGGCCCGTCGGCGAACCCAAATACCGGCTGAAGGCCGGCGAGACAATCACCCTTCTTGCCCCGCCCCCGGAAGACCCCGAGCCGGCGCCCGAAAACATCGCCCTCGACATCGTTTTCGAGGACGAGCACCTCATCGTCGTCAACAAGCCCGCCGGCATGGTGGTGCACCCGGCCCCCGGCTCGCCCAGCGGCACGCTGGTCAACGCGCTGATCTTCCACTGCGGCGCCAGCCTCAAGGGCATTGGCGGGGTCAGGCGCCCCGGCATCGTGCACCGGCTCGACAAGGACACCTCCGGCGTCATGGTCGCCGCCAAGACCGAAATGGCGCATCGCCACCTGTCGGCGCAATTCGCCGATCACGGCCGCACCGGGCCGCTGCACCGCGCCTATCTGGCCTTCGTCTGGGGCAGCACGCAATCGGGCCTCGGCACGGTGGACGCGCCGCTCGGGCGCGACCCGGGCAACCGGCTGCGCCAGGCGGTGGTGCGCCAGGGGCGCGAGGCCATCACCCACTATGCCGTCGAGGCCCGCTACGGCGCGCCGGGCTGGGACATCACCCGCCTGCGCTGCCAGCTCGAAACCGGCCGCACCCACCAGATCCGCGTCCACCTGGCCCATATCGGCCACCCCCTCGTCGCCGACACGCTCTATGCACCGGGCTTCATCACCAAGCTCAACAAGCTGCCCGAGCCGGTCGCCGGCGCCGTCCGTGCCCTCGGCCGGCAGGCGCTGCACGCGGCCGAACTGGGCTTCGAACACCCCGAGACCGGCGAGGAGATGCTGTTCGAGGTTCCCCTGCCCCCCGATCTCGCGGCGCTGGCCACGGCGCTGGCCGCCTATGACCGGGCCGCCGGCCCCTGAGCCCCGCCGCGTCACGCAAGTGTGTTTGAACCTTTTTCCCTTTTATCGTATTATGCCGATGAAGCAGCCAGCCGGCACCGGAAGCTTTCCAGATTGTAATGATTTGCGGGCGCTCCGGCCCTTAAAATCGCCGCACTGGCACCTATATAGACATGACGTGCGCCCTTGTGCCTGCGGGACAGCGCGCACGCTTCCGCCCACAATGGTGGGGGATATCGAAAGGGGGTGCATCCATGGCCCAGTCCAATTTGCCGGTCCTCTCGTCCGAAGGGGGCCTCAGCCGCTATCTGCAGGAAATCCGCAAGTTTCCGATGCTGGAAGCGGACGAAGAATACATGCTGGCCAAGCGCTACAAGGAACATGACGATCCGGGCGCGGCGCAAAAGCTCATCACCAGCCATTTGCGGCTCGTGGCCAAGATCGCCATGGGCTATCGCGGCTATGGCCTGCCCATTTCCGAGGTCATCTCGGAGGGCAATGTCGGCCTCATGCACGCGGTCAAGCGCTTCGAGCCGGAAAAGGGCTTCCGCCTCGCCACCTACGCCATGTGGTGGATCCGCGCCGCCATCCAGGAATACGTGCTGCGCTCGTGGAGCCTGGTCAAGATCGGTACCACCGCGGCGCAGAAACGCCTGTTCTTCAACCTGCGCCGGGTAAAGGGCCAGATCGCCGCGCTCGACGACGGCCGCCTGCACCCCGACCAGGTCAAGCAGATCGCCACCACCCTCAACGTTTCCGAGAACGAGGTGATGGAGATGAATGCGCGCCTCTCCGGTGACGCCTCGCTCAACGCGCCCATGCGCGCCGACGAAGGCTCCTCGGAATGGCAGGACTGGCTGGTGGACGAAACGCCGGACCAGGAAACCAGCCTGGGCGAGGACCAGGAATACGAGGAGCGCATGGGCCTGCTTACCCAGGCCATGGACGTGCTCAACGAGCGCGAGCGCGCCATCTTCCAGGCGCGGCGCCTGCAGGAGAACCCCTCGACGCTCGAGCAGCTGGCCCAGCAATACGACGTCAGCCGCGAGCGCATCCGCCAGATCGAGGTGCGCGCCTTCGAAAAGGTGCAGGAAGCCGTCCGCGACGCGGCCGCCGCGTCCTGACCCCGCTTCCCGCCGCCAGAACGCCCCGGCTCCTCCCCGGGGCGTTTTGTTTGGCCCCGACCCCGGCCGGCACTGTCGCCACGGCGCATTAACCGCAACGCGACAAAATGACTGGACGCGGCGGCCGGAACACCGCAGGTCTTGCCCTTGTAACGCCCCAATGCGGGCCTTACATTCGCCCCCAACAATGCCGTGCCGCGCTGCGGCCCCCGGGACAGGATTGATGAACGGAAATTTCCGCAACTTCGCCATCTGGCTGGTCATACTTTTCATGCTGATGGGCCTGTTCCAGGTCTTCCAGTCGTCGACGCGCTCCATTTCCGTCTCCGACAAGAGCTACAGTCAGTTCATTTCCGACATCGACGCCAACCGCGTCTCCAGCGTCACCGTCACCAACAACACGGTGGCGGGCGTGCTCAATGACGGCACGCGCTTCGAGACCATCATCCCCGACGGCGCCGACGTGATTTCGCGGCTGGAGGACCACAAGGTCTCCATCACCGCGCGGCAGCCCGAATCCAGCCCCTTCTGGTCCATCCTGCTCTCGAGCTGGCTGCCCTTCCTCGTCATCATCGGCGTGTGGTTCTTCTTCATCCGCCAGATGCAGGGCGGCGGCCGCGGCGGCGCCATGGGCTTTGGCAAGTCGCGCGCCAAGCTGCTCACCGAAACCCAGGGCAAGGTGACCTTCGAGGACGTCGCCGGCGTCGACGAGGCCAAGCAGGACCTCGAGGAAATCGTCGAATTCCTGCGCGATCCGGGCAAGTTCCAGCGCCTCGGCGGCCGCATTCCGCGCGGCGTGCTGCTGGTCGGCCCGCCGGGCACCGGCAAGACGCTGCTGGCCCGTTCGGTTGCCGGCGAAGCCAATGTGCCCTTCTTCACCATTTCCGGCTCGGATTTCGTCGAGATGTTCGTCGGCGTCGGCGCTTCCCGCGTCCGCGACATGTTCGAGCAGGCCAAGAAGAACGCGCCGTGCATCATCTTCATCGACGAGATCGACGCGGTCGGCCGCCAGCGCGGCGCGGGCCTCGGCGGTGGCAATGACGAGCGCGAGCAGACGCTGAACCAGCTGCTGGTCGAGATGGACGGCTTCGAGGCCAATGAGGGCATCATCCTCATCGCCGCCACCAACCGCCCCGACGTGCTCGATCCGGCGCTGTTGCGTCCCGGCCGCTTCGACCGCCAGGTCGTGGTGCCCAACCCGGACGTCGCCGGCCGCGAAAAAGTGCTCAAGGTGCACGTGCGCAAGGTGCCGCTGGCCCCCGACGTGGACTTGAAGGTGCTGGCGCGCGGCACGCCCGGCTTTTCCGGCGCCGACCTCATGAACCTCGTCAACGAGGCGGCGCTGATGGCGGCGCGGCGCAACAAGCGCTTCGTCACCCATGCCGAGTTCGAGGACGCCAAGGACAAGATCATGATGGGCGCCGAGCGCCGCACCATGGCCATGACCGACGACGAAAAGAAGCTGACCGCCTATCACGAGGCCGGCCACGCCATCATCGCGCTCAAGATGGCCGGGCTCGACCCCATCCACAAGGCCACCATCATCCCGCGCGGCCGTGCGCTGGGCATGGTGATGACCCTGCCCGAGAACGACAGCTATTCCTTCTCCAAGGAAAAGGCGCTGGCGCGGCTGGCCATGCTGTTCGGCGGCCGCGAGGCGGAAATCCGCAAGTTCGGCCCCGCCAAGGTGACCTCCGGCGCCTCGGGCGACATCCAGATGGCCACCAGCCTCGCCCGCTCCATGGTGATGGAATGGGGCATGAGCGAAACGCTCGGCCGCGTCCGCTACCGCTCCAACGACCAGGAAGTGTTCCTCGGCCACTCGGTCACCCAGTCCCAGCACATGTCGGATGAAACCGCCAAGCTGATCGACGAGGAAGTGCGCAAGCTGATCGAGAACGGCGAAAAGACCGCCCGCGACATTCTCACCACCTATGAGACGGAGTGGGAGGCCGTCGCCCAGGCGCTGCTCGAATACGAGACGCTGACCGGCGACGAGTTGCGCGCCCTCATGGACGGCAAGCAGCCGGTGCGGCCCGACGACAGCGGCCCGGCCGCGCCCAAGGCCTCCGGCGTGCCGTCGGCCGGCGCCACCGGCAAGAAGCGTCCCGGCCCCGCCCCCGACGCCCCGCCCGAGCCGGCGCCGGGCACCTGAGGCGCCGACGCCCCGCAGGCGCTGCGCCGCCCAACCCGACAAGGGTCGCCTGCCGGTGACCCTTTCGCTTTTTGCCGCGCTGCGCTATGCGCTGGAAAACTGGTATTGAACCGGGCAGACCACTTCGAGGGGACAAGGCCATGGCCAGAAAATATTTCGGCACCGACGGCATCCGCGGCCTCGCCAACGGCGAAAAGCTGACCCCCGAGCTGGCGATGAAGGTGGGCATGGCCGCCGGCACCAAATTCGTGCGCGGCGACCATCGCAACCGCGTCGTCATCGGCAAGGACACGCGCCGCTCCGGCTACATGCTGGAAAACGCCCTGGCCGCCGGCTTCACCGCGGTGGGCATGGACGTCTATTTCCTCGGCCCCATGCCCACGCCCGCCGTCGCCATGCTGACCCGCTCGCTGCGCGCTGATCTGGGCGTCATGATCTCGGCCTCGCACAACCCCTATGACGACAACGGCATCAAGTTCTTCCGCCCCGACGGCTACAAGCTCAGCGACGAGGTCGAGGCCGAAATCGAGCGGCTGATCGACACCGACATGACGACGCTCTTGGCGCACGGCATGGAGATCGGCCGGGCCCACCGCGACGAGGAAGCCCGCACCCGCTACGTCGAATACGCCAAGCGCACCCTGCCCCGCGGCATGGACCTGTCCGGGCTGCGCGTCGTGCTCGACTGCGCCAACGGCGCCGCCCACAAGGTGGCCCCCCTGGCCCTGTGGGAACTGGGCGCCGAAGTCATCGCCATCGGCATCGAGCCCAATGGCTACAACATCAACTACAAGGTCGGCTCCACCGCCCCCGAGGCCGTGGCCGCCAAGGTCAAGGAAGTGCGCGCCGATATCGGCATCGCCCTCGACGGCGACGCCGACCGCGTCATCATCATCGACGAGCGCGGCAATGTCGTGGATGGCGACCAGTTCATGGCGGTGATCGCCCAGAGCTGGCTCGACCGCCAGATGCTGCAGGGCGGCGGCATCGTCGCTACCATCATGTCCAATCTCGGGCTCGAACGCTATCTGGGCGGGCTGGGGCTCACGCTGGAGCGCACCCAGGTGGGCGACCGCTACGTGCTCGAGACCATGCGCGCCAAGGGGTTCAACGTCGGCGGCGAACAGTCGGGGCACATCATCCTCTCCGACTTCACCACCACCGGCGACGGGCTGGTGGCGGCCCTGCAGCTGCTCGCCGTGCTCAAGCAGCTCAACCGCCCCATCTCCGAGATCTGCGCCCGCTTCGACAAGGTGCCGCAATTGCTGCGCAGCGTGCGTTTCCGCGCCGGCAAGCCGCTCGAGCACAAGCAGGTCATCCAGGCCATCGCCGACGGCCAGGCCATGCTGGGCGAGCTGGGACGGCTGGTGGTGCGCATGTCGGGCACCGAGCCGGTCATCCGCGTCATGGGCGAGGCGGACGACGCCCAACTCGTGGAAACGGTGGTCAGCCAGATCGAGGCCGCCATCCGCGACGTCGCCTGAGTGCCGGCCGTTCAAATATAGACAGAATATTAAGATGAATTAACCGCGGTAAGTCGGCGGTAAGTATTTTTATCGGCGGTTCGTTAGGGTTAATTCTTTAGGTTAAGCACGCTTTAAGAAGTTTTCTCGATAATTGTCACGATCGACTGGTGTCGTGGCAACCAAGGAAGCATTCTGATGCGCAAGCTAACCGCAGCGGTACTGGTGGCAGGAGCCACCCTCGTCGCGGGTCAGGCCGTCGCGGCCGACCTGCCCTATTATCCCCCGGTGATCGAGATTCCGGACGTCGACTACGGCTATACCGGCTCGTTCTACCTGCGCGGCAGCGCTGGGCTCAACGGCCTCTGGGCCAAGGAAGCAACCCACACCACCCTCGCCACCGGCAACGTCCACGCCATCGATGCCTGGGGCAGCGGCTACTCCGTCGGCGTCGGCGCCGGCTACGAGACCGGCACCGGCCTGCGCTTCGACGCGACGGTCGACCATCTGAGCAACGACAATATGCAGGTCACCATCGGTCCGGCTGCCAACCCGGCGCTGACGCAGGGGCCCCATAAGCTGCAACTGCGCTCCACCGTGCTCCTGGCCAATGCCTATTATGACTTCGGCTTTAACGGCGATTACGGCTACGGCGCCGCCGGCGGCGCCTTCGGCTATGTCGGTGCCGGCGCCGGCGTCGCCTTCAACCGCATGGTCACCACCGGTTCGGCCCTGCCCGATACCTGGGGCGAGAACACCAGCCTCGCCGCGGCCGGCATGGTCGGCGTCGGCTATGACTTCGGCCCGGTCGTGGCCGATCTGGGCTATCGCGCGCTCTACATCAACAAGATCGCCAACAGCGCGTCGACCTATCCCTATTCCATCGACAACAACTGGGCGCATGAAGTGCGCGGCACCGTCCGCTACCGCTTCAACTGATCCCGGGGCGTGGCGGATCGCCACACCCGCCTCTCCGCATGGGCCGGTGCCGCAACAGGCGCCGGCCTTTTTTCGTGGCCACGGCTGGACGAAAGCGGGTGCGGATGCTCAATTGGCGCGACAAGTGAGGAATCTCCCCCAATGCATATCCTGATTATTGGCGCGGCCGGCATGGTCGGCCGCAAACTGACCGCGGCGCTGCTGGCCGAAGGGCAGCTCGACGGCAAGCCGCTTAGCGCCCTGACGCTGGCCGACATCGTGGCGCCGGCGCAACCCACGACCGAACTGGCCTGCCAGTGCCTTGCCGCCGATCTCTCCCAGCCCGGCACTGCCGAAAAACTGGTCGCCGGCCGGCCCGATATCATCTTCCACCTGGCGGCCATCGTATCGGGCGAGGCGGAAGCCGATTTCGACAAGGGCTACGCCATCAATCTCGACGGCACCTGCTACCTGCTCGAAGCCATCCGGCAGGCGGGGCGTGTCGAACCCTATTGCCCGCGCCTCGTCTTCACCTCCTCCATCGCCGTCTTCGGCGAGCCGCTGCCCGCCGCCATTCCCGACGATTTCGCCCTCACCCCGCTCACCAGCTACGGCACGCAGAAGGCCATTGGCGAATTGTTGCTGGCCGACTATTCGCGGCGCGGTTTCATCGACGGCATCGGTATCCGCCTGCCCACCATCGTGGTGCGCCCCGGCAAGCCCAACAAGGCCGCGTCGGGCTTTTTCTCGGGCATCATCCGCGAGCCGCTGGTCGGCGCGGAGGCCGTGCTGCCGGTCGAGGACAGCGTGCGCCACTGGTTCGCCAGCCCGCGCGCCGCCGTCGGTTTCCTGCGCCACGCCGCGACCATCGACACCGCCAAGCTGGGCCAGCGCCGCAGCCTCTCCATGCCGGGCCTCGCCGCGACGGTGGCCGATGAAATCGCCGCGCTCGAACGCGTCGCCGGCGCCAAAGCCACCCGCCTCATCCGCCGCGAACCCGACGCGGCCATCGCCGCCATGGTCGCCGGCTGGCCGCAGGCTTTCGAGGCCAGCCGCGCCCGCGCCCTCGGCTTTACCGCCGACAAGGATTTCGATGCCATCGTCAGGGCCCATATCGAGGACGAGCTGGGCGGCGCCATTGCCTGACCCTGCGTCCAAAGGCGCAGCACGATCCCCATTGACGCGACCCTCCCGGCGGGAGTATCTCCCGCCTCAGGACACCTCGCCCTAACGCGAGGCGATAGACCTGGGAGGGTCGCTTAGAATGGCTGCAACGCCCCTGACCGCGCCGGCGGTGAAACCGGCTAATCCCAATTTTTCGTCGGGTCCGTGCTCGAAGCGTCCAGGCTGGACGTTCGAGGTGCTGGCCGACGCGCTGGTCGGCCGCTCGCACCGCTCCAAGCCGGCCAAGGCCCGTATCCAGCAGGCGATCGACCTCACCCGGGAGCTGCTCGAAGTGCCGGCCGACTACCGCATCGGCATCGTCCCGGCTTCCGATACCGGGGCCGTCGAAATGGTGCTCTGGAGCGTGCTGGGCGCCCGCGGCGTCGACATGCTGGCCTGGGAAAGCTTTGGTGCCGGCTGGGTCACCGACGTGCAAAAGCAGCTGCAGCTCGACGACGTACGGGTGCTCGATGCGCCCTATGGCCAGCTGCCCGACCTTGCCGCCGTCGATTTCAACCGCGACGTGGTCTTTACCTGGAACGGCACCACCTCGGGCGTGCGCGTCCCCGACGCCGACTGGATTCCCGCCGACCGGCAGGGCCTCACCATCTGCGACGCCACCTCGGCCGCCTTTGCCCAGCAACTGGACTTCGCCAAGCTCGACGTCGTCACCTTCTCCTGGCAGAAGGCGCTGGGCGGCGAGGCCGCGCACGGCGTGCTGATCCTGTCGCCCCGCGCCGTCGAGCGGCTGGAAAGCTTCAAGCCCAACCGCCCCCTGCCCAAGATTTTCCGCATGACCAAGGGCGGCAAGCTGATCGAAGGCATCTTCAAGGCCGAGACCATCAATACCGTCTCCATGCTGTGCATCGAGGACGCCATCGACGCCATGCAATGGGGCCTCGAGATCGGCGGCCTTACGGCCATGCAGGGCCGCGCCGACGCCAATTTCAAGGTGCTGGCCGACTGGGTCGCCGAGACCAACTGGGTGGATTTCCTCGCCCGCGAACCGGCGCAGCGCTCGAACACCTCCGTCTGCCTTGCCATCGTCGACCCGGCGATAACCGCGCTCGACGCGGCCGCCCAGGCCGCCTTTGCGAAAGCCATCGTCGCCCGGCTCGACCAGCTCGGCGTCGCCTATGATTTCGGCTCCTACAAGGACGCGCCGGCCGGCCTCAGGATCTGGGCCGGCTCGACGGTGGAAGCGGCCGATCTGGCCAAGCTGACACCCTGGCTCGACTGGGCCTTCGCCACGGAAAAAGCCGCGCTCAAGGTCGCGGCCTAAACTCAACGACCCCCACCCCCGCCCCTCCCCGCAAGGGGGAGGGGAGCGATGGAGCCGCAGACCCGGATGTCGCGGCCAGCGCCCCCTCCCTTCGAGGGAAGGGAATGCGGGTGGGGTCATCAGAATGCACCCGGCCTCAGGCCGCAAATTCAGGGGATCCCCCAATGCCCAAGGTTCTCGTTTCCGACAAGCTCAGCCCCACCGCCGTCCAGGTGTTCAAGGACAATGGCGTCGAGGTCGACTATTTGCCCGATCTGGGCAAGGACAAGGACAAGCTCTACGAGGTCATCGGCCAGTATGATGGCCTGGCCATCCGCTCGGCCACCAAGGTGACCGAAAAGATCATCTCGGCCGCCACCAATCTGAAAGTCATCGGCCGCGCCGGCATCGGCGTCGACAATGTCGACATTCCCGCCGCCACCAAGAAGGGCATCATCGTGATGAACACGCCCTTCGGCAATTCCATCACCACGGCCGAGCACGCCATCGCCATGATGATGGCGCTGGCCCGCCAACTGCCCGAGGCCGACGCCTCGACCCGCGCCAGCAAGTGGGAGAAGAACCGCTTCATGGGCGTCGAGGTCACCAACAAGACGCTGGGGCTCATCGGCGCGGGCAATATCGGCTCGATCGTCGCCGACCGCGCCCAAGGGCTCAAGATGAAGGTCGTCGCCTACGATCCCTTCCTCACCCCCGACCGGGCCCAGACGCTGGGCGTCGAGAAGGTGGAGCTGGACGAATTGCTGGCGCGCGCCGATTTCATCACCATCCACACGCCCCTCATCGAAGCCACCCGCAACATCCTCAACGCCGAAACGCTGGCGAAGACCAAGAAAGGCGTGCGCATCGTCAATTGCGCCCGCGGCGGGCTGGTCGACGAGACGGCGCTCCACGAGGCGCTGAAATCGGGGCAGGTGGCCGGCGCCGCGCTCGACGTGTTCCTCAGCGAGCCGGCGGTGGACAACCCGCTCTTTGCCCTGCCCAACGTCATCTGCACGCCGCATCTGGGCGCCTCCACCACCGAGGCGCAGGAGAACGTCGCCCTACAGGTGGCCGAACAAATCTCGGCCTATCTGATGAGCGGCGAGATCACCAACGCCCTCAACTTCCCCTCCATCTCGGCCGAGGAAGCCCCGATCATCACCCCCTGGGTCAAGCTGGCCGAGGCGCTGGGCTCGTTTGCCGGCCAGCTCACCGAAACCGGCCTCAAGGGCATCAGCATCGAGTTCGAGGGCACCCCGGCCCATCTCAACATCAAGCCGATGGTGGCCGCCGCGGTCAACGGCGTGCTCAAACCCTCCCTGGGCGACGTCAACATGGTCTCGGCCAGCCAGATCGCCAAGGATCGCGGCATCGTGGTGGAGACCACCACCCGCGACCAGCAGGGCGCCTATGAAGGCTATGTCCGCCTCACCGTCACCACCGAGCGGCAGACGCGGGGCGTTGCCGGCACGCTGTTCGCCAACGGCAAGCCGCGCATCATCCAGGTCAAGAACATCAATATCGACGCCGACGTCACCCCCTCGATGCTCTACGTGACCAATGAGGACAAGCCCGGCCATATCGGGCGGCTGGGCACGCTCCTGGGCAAGCTCGGCATCAACATCGCCAACTTCAACCTGGGGCGGGCCGAGATCGGCGGCGACGCCATCGCGCTGGTCTCCATCGACGGCGAGTTGCAGGAAGCGCAGCTGGCCGAGATCGCCGCGCTCGAAGGCGTCAAGCAGGCCAAGGCGCTGCGCTTCTGACCGTGCTTTTATGCATGAGGAAAGGCCGGCGCGACGCCGGCCTTTTTTCATGGCTGTCGCCGCGCCGCCCATTCGGCCAGAACGATGCCGGCAATGATGATGGCGGCCGCCAGGTAGTGATAGGCCACCAGTTGTTCGCCCAGGATGAGCACCGAGCCCAGCGTGCCGAAGACCGGGATGAGATTGTGGCTGGGCGCGGCGCGGTTGGCCCCGACCAGCTCGACGCCGCGGGCATAGGCCACCTGGCTGAACATCGAGGGAAAGACCGCCACATAGGCGATCACCGCCCAGACCGCCGGCGACGCCTCGGCCAGCCCCGCCACTTTTCCCAGACCGCCGCCGAAAAAGGCCAGGATGAGCACGCCGGTGACCGCCGCGCCGAAAAACGTCACCGCCATGAAGCTCATGATGTGCATCTTCGGGCGGAATTTCAGTCCCAGCGTATAGGCGGTATAGGCCAGGCAGGCGAGGATGACGAAGCCGTCGCCGGCATTGATGTCGAGCGTCAGCAGCCGCGCCGGCTCGCCATGGGTGGCGGTCAGCAGCACCCCAAAAATGGCCAGCAGCACGCCGAAAATCTGGATGGCCCGGGCGCGCACGCGAAAGATGATGAAATTGGCGCCCAGGATCAGCAGCGGCAGCGCCGCCTGCTCGATGGCCGAGTTGACGGCGCTGGTGCTGGTGAGCCCCACATACAAAAAGACGTTGAAGAGCGCATAGCCCACGGCGCCATAGGCCATCAACACCGGCCAGTGGCGGCGCACCACACCCCAGTCGGCTACGAGACGGCGCCAGGAAAAGGGCAGGATGACCAGCGTCGCCAGCACGCAGCGCGACGCCAGCAGCAGGATGGGATCGATCTCGCCCACCACCAGCTTGGCGGCCACCACATTGCCGCCCCAGAACAGGGGGGCCAGCACCAGCAGCAGATAGGGATGATCGAGCGGACTGGCTGAAATGCCGCGATTTTCGGTCTCTGGCGGCTTTGTCATCGTCGTCCGGGTGATGTAAGGACAGTCGGACTTATCAGTTATTCGGCCACAATCAAGCCCGACAAAGGCGGCCGGAGCAACGGACGTCCGGCGAAAAATAGCCGGGCCCGGCGCCGATGCCGGGCTCGATTGCACAACGGTCGAACGGCCGCAGATTTTGGGGAAGACTGGATTATGGCGAATGTGGTTGTCGTCGGCTCGCAATGGGGCGACGAGGGCAAGGGCAAGATCGTCGACTGGCTCAGCGAACGCGCCGACGTGGTGGTGCGCTTCCATGGCGGCCACAATGCCGGCCACACGCTGGTCATCGACGGGGTCAGCTACAAGCTGGCGCTGCTGCCCTCGGGGCTGGTGCAGGGCAAGCTGTCGGTGATCGGCAACGGCGTCGTCGTCGACCCGCATCATTTCGTCACCGAAATGGAGCGGCTGCGCGCCCAGGGCGTCACCATCACCCCCGAAATCCTGCGCGTCGCCGACAACGCGCCGCTCATCCTGTCGCTACACCGCGAGCTCGACGGCATCCGCGAGGACGCCAATTCGGGCCTCCGCATCGGCACGACCCGGCGCGGCATCGGCCCGGCCTATGAGGACAAGGTGGGGCGCCGCGCCATCCGCGTCATCGACCTCAGCGAACCCGATACGCTGATGCCCAAGATCGAGCGGCTGCTCACCCACCACAACGCCCTCCGGCGCGGCATGGGGCTGGCGGAAATCGCCGCCGACGCCATCCACGCGGAGCTGACCTCGATCGCCGACCAGATCCTGCCCTATATGGACCAGGTGTGGCGCGTGCTCGAGGAAAAGCGCAAGGAAGGCGCCCGCATCCTCTTCGAGGGGGCGCAGGGGGCGCTGCTCGACAACGACCACGGCACCTATCCCTTCGTCACCTCCTCCAACACCGTCGCCGCCCAGGCCGCCACCGGCTCGGGCCTGGGGCCGACCGCCATCGGCTACGTGCTGGGCATCACCAAGGCCTATACGACCCGCGTCGGCGAAGGCCCTTTCCCGTGCGAGCTGGACGACGAGATCGGCCGGCACCTGGCGACGGTGGGCCGCGAAGTGGGCGTCAATACCGGCCGGCCGCGCCGCTGCGGCTGGTTCGACGCGGTGCTGGTGCGCCAATCGGTCAAGACCTCGGGGATCACCGGCATCGCCCTCACCAAGCTCGACGTACTCGACGGCCTCAAGCAGATCAAGGTCTGCGTGGGCTATGAGCTGGACGGCTCACGCATTGATTATTTGCCTGCCTCAATGGGGGCACAGGCGCGCGTTAAGCCGATCTACGAAACCCTCGAAGGCTGGTCGGAAACCACTGCCGGCGCCCGCAGCTGGGCCGAATTGCCTGCCCCGGCGGTCAAATATGTCCGCTATATCGAAGAACTGATCGGCGCGCCCGTGGCCCTGCTGTCGACCAGCCCCGAACGGGCCGACACCATTCTGGTGGTCGACCCGTTCCAAGACTGAGAAATTTTGTTACAAGACGTCGCAGCAATTGTGAGTATCAAGTAGCCAATGGCGGATTACAAGGAGCTGTTGCGCCGGGCCATCTCGGCGCTGCCGGAGAACAACGGAGCTGCGCGGCGTGCCGTCTACGAGAAGGCACGCGCGGCTCTGGTCGGGCAATTGCGCGCCATCCAGCCGCCGCTGCCGGCCCGCGACATCACCCAGCACCGCCTGCAACTGGAAGACTGCATCCGCCAGGTCGAGCAGGAGGCCAGCGAAGCCGTCATCAGCCTGGGGCGCGAGACGGCCTTCGTCCCCCGGCCGCCGGCGCCGCGCCCCGAGCCCCAGCCCGTGCGCGAGACGGTGGCCGCCGAAGCCGCGCCCGTCGCCGCGGCGGCGCCGGCAAGCCCGCCGCCCCGCAGCGAACCGCTCCCCCCGCCTCCGCCGGAGCCGCCCGCCGAACCGGTGGTCGAAAATGCCCCGGCAGCGGCCGAAGCCTCCATTGAAGACATCATCGCCGCGGCCGCCGCCACCAGCGGCGCCGAGGTCGAAACCCTCGACGCCCCACCGGCGGCACCGCCCGAACATGATGAGCCGGCGCCGACACTGCCGGCGCGAAGCGCCTTTTTCGCGACGCGCCAGGAACCGGCCGCCGCCGCGCCGGCCCGCGCCGAGCCGCAGTTCGAGCCGCCGCCGGCCGACCCCGCCCCCGTCGAAACCGCCCTCTCCAGCGTTCGCGAAGTCGATCTCGAGGACACGGGAACCCGCGAAGCCGAAGGCGCCATGCAGCGCGCCATCGAAACGCTGGACCGCGAGGCGCGCGGCGAAGCCAGCGAACCCCTGCCCGACCTGCCCGATGCGACGGCCGACGCCGGCGACGGCCTTGCCGCCGGCGACGAGACGTTCGCGCCGGCCCGGGCCGAGCCGCGGGCCGGCGCCGGGTTGACGATCTTTCTCGTGGTCTTTGCCGTGCTGCTGCTGGGCGTCGGCGGCGCCGGGCTCTGGGCCTGGCGCGAAGGCTATGTCGATCTCGACCAGATGTTCGGGCAGACCGCCGCCATTGTCGGGGAAACCACCGCGCCCGGCCCGACGCCGCCCACCCCCACCATGGACAGCCAGACGGCGACCGGCACGCCCGGCGGCGAGCCGGATGCGGCCGGCCCCGGCAACACCGCGACGACCGCCACCGCCGAACCCACCAGCGCCCTCGAAGGGCTGGAAGGCGAGGACCGGCTCGAACCCACCCCCGTGCCGGTCGCGCCGAACGGCAGCGACAACGTGCTGCCGTCCATCGAAAACAACGACAACAAGACCGAGGAGCGCCTGTCGGGCGCCGACACCAGCATCGCCGCCACCGAGGACCCGCAGAACAGCGTCGACCCGGCGGTTCTGGCCGGCAACCAGTCGCTGCTGCTCGAAGCCTCCAGCGACGGCCGCAGCGGCGCCGTGCCGTTCTCGGGCACGGTGGAATGGCGCGAGGGCACCGACGAGATCGGCCTGCCCACCCTGGTGGCCGAGGCCAGCATCCCGGCCCGCAATCTCGGCGTCTCGGTGACCATCCGCAAGAACGCCGATCCGAGCCTGCCCGCCAGCCACCTGATGGAAATCAATTTCGACGTCCCCGACACCTTTGTCGGCGGCTCGATTTCGAGCCTCCCCGGCGTGCTGCTCAAGAACGAGGAACTGGTGCCCGGCACGCCCTTGGTCGGTGCCTCGGCGCGCGTCGTGGGCAATGCGTTCCTCTTTGCGCTCAGCGCGTCGGAGGCCGACGAAGCCACCAATACGGGCCTCCTTGAAAGCCGCCGCTGGCTCGACCTGGCGGTGGTCTACGGCACCGGGCGCAACGCCATCCTGACGCTCGAAAAGGACGAGGCGGCGCAGGCCCTGTTCAGGAAGGTGCTCGCCGCCTGGCAGGGCTGAGGCCGCGTGGCCCGCTCAGGCGGGCTGCAACTGCCCCGCCACGATGCGGTAATGCCGCGCCGCCAGCGCCGCGATGTCGTCGGCGTGGTGGCTGACCAGCACCGTGTGCCAGCCGTGCCGCCGGGTAAGCGCGCCCACCAGCGTCCGCGTCGCCTGGCGCGTCTCGTCGTCCAGCGCCGAAAACGGCTCGTCCAGCAGCAGCACCGGCCGGTCGCGCAGCAGCGTCCGGGCCAGCGCCACGCGCTGCTTTTCCCCACCCGAGAGGGTCGCGGCAAGCTTGTCGCCGAACCCGGCCAGCCCCACCTCCGCCAGCGTTCCCTCGATCCGCGCGCCATCGGCGCCGCGCGGCAGGCCGAGGCGCACGTTCTGGGCGGCGGTGAGGTGATCGAAAAGATTGTCCGCCTGCAGCAGCAGCGAAACCGGCCGCGTCTCGGGCGGCAGCGGCAGCAGGTCGGCGCCGTCGAGGCTGAGGCGGCCCGAAACGGGGGTGAGAAAGCCGGCCAGCAGGTCGAGCAGCGTCGACTTGCCCGAGCCGCTGGCCCCCGAAATGGCCGTCACCTCGCCGGCGGCGGCCGTGAAGGCGAAGCGATAGGGCTGGTCCTGCCCCGGATAGGCAAAAACCAGGTCATCGGCGCGGAGCATGGGCGATCCTTTCGATGAGGCGGGGCAGACCGATAAAGGCGACAATGGTGCCGATGAGCAGCAGGGCGGCGATGGCGGCGGCATCGTTGCTGCGATAGGCGCCGAGCGCCCGGAACATCATGAGCGGCAGGGTCTGGAAATCCTGGGTGCCGAACAGCGCGATCACTCCCAGATCCCCGAGCGAAAAGCAGAAGGCCAGCGCCAGCATGAGGCCGATATCGCGCCCCAATAGCGGATATTCGATACTGGCGAACTGCCGCCAGCCGCCGATGCCGAGCGCCCGGATGAGCTTGCCGCGGCTGCGCATAATGGCCTCCAGCGGCGGCCCCAGCGTCGCCATGGCGAAGGGCAGGGCCAGCAGCGCATTGGCCACGACCACCACCAGCGGCGCCGCGGCGGCCGGCTTGACGCCCAGGTCGCGCACCATGAGGAAAAAGCCCAGCGACAGCACTACCGCCGGCACCGCCAGATAGGCGTAGGCCGGCGCCCCGAGCGCCGTGCGGGCCACACCGCTGCTGGCCGCCGCCCGCCCCAGCGCCACCACCAGCGCCAGCGCCAAAGTCAGCAACGCCGAAGCGGTGCCGATAAGGAGGCTGGTGGCCAGCGCGTCCCAGAAGGCGGCCTGCCCCAGCACGCGGCCGAGGCCGCCCACCAGCCCGTCGGCCAGCACCGCAAGGAGCGGCAGCGCGAAGCCGACAAGCCCGAGGAGCAGCACCAGCCCTTGCACCAGCCGCGCCGCCGGCCCGTCGCGCCAGCGCGGCGCTACCGAGCGCCCCAGCGCCGCCGGCACCGGATTGAGCGCCGAGGCCAGCACGATGACCAGCGCGCAGACGCCGATCTGCGTCAGCGCCAGATGCACCGCCCCCACCAGGTCGAAATCCAGCCGCACGGCGGTATAGATGGCCACTTCCAGCGTCTGGTTGGCCGGCCCGCCGCCCAGCAGCAGCACGATGGGAAAGCTGGTGAAGGCGAGGAGGAAAATGATGGCGCCCAGCCCCGGCAGGCTGCCGCGCAGCGCCGGCCAGTCGATGAGCCGGAAACGGGCGACGGCGCCCAGCCCCAGCGACTGGCCGATCTTGAGTCGCGTGGCGGGAATGGCGTCGAGCCGAGCCAGCAGGATGCGCGCCGCAAAGGCGCCATCGAGAATGACATGGGCGATGAGGATGCCGCCCAGCCCATAGGCCGGGCTCTCGATGCCGACGCCGAACAGCGCCTGCGCCGCCTGGTTGATCCAGCCATTGCGGCCCCAGATGGAGAGGATGCCGAAGGCCACCACCAGCCCGGGCGTGACGATGGCCGAGGCGAACAGCCCGACCACGAGGTCCCGCCCGGGAAAGCGCAGCCGGTTGAGCGCCCAGGCGACGGCGATGCCCACCAGCAGCGACAGCAGCGTGGTAAGCCCGGCCTGGATACCCGTCATGCGTAAAAGATGCGCGATATCGACGCGCGAGGCGCCCGTCGCATCGCCGGCCGCCGCGAGGATGGAGAGCAGCACCGTCCCGATCAGCCCGGCAATGAGCACGGCCAGTACCGCGGCGGCCGCCAGCCGATAGGGACGATGAGGCAGGGTCAGCATGGCCTGTTTCCCAAAGAGAACCGCGAATTGCCAGCGCCCGAAGCGGTACCGAAACCCTTGCCACCCCGCTGTCATCCCCGCTTTTGCGGAGATGACGCGGTGAAAGGGCTGCAAGGCGCTGCATCGCAACCGTGAAAATGCGCTATTGCAGCGCCGCCAGCATTTCGGCGATCCAGTCGGGGGTGTGGGCGACGATATCGGCCTCATCGAGGCTGAGCGTTTTTGCCGGCTGCGGCAGCCCGGCGAAGGCCGGATCGAGCGCGTCCCCCAGATCGATGACCGGGAACATCCAGTTGGTGGTGGGGATGATCGCCTGCCCCGCCGGCGCGGTGAGATAGGCGAGGAATTGCCGCGCCAGGTCCTGCCGGGGCGAGGATTTCAGGATCCCCGCCACCTCGATCTGCGGGAAATGCCCTTCCTCGAACAGCGCCGCCCTGATGGTATCGTCATTGTCCTCGATGAGGTGATAGGCCGGCGAGGTGGTGTAGGAGAGCACCATATCGGCCTCGCCCTCGAGAAAGAGCGCGTAGCTTTCGCTCCATTCGCGGGTGACGGTGAGGATATGCGGCTTGAGGCCGGCCCAGATTTCGGGCGCCCGCTCGCCATAGGCGGCCTTGACCCAGAGCAGCAGCCCCAGCCCCGGCGTCGCCGAGCGGGGGTCCTGGATGGCGATCTTGACGCTGTCGGGCAGCGCGATCAGCTCCTCGAAGGAGCGGGGCGGCTCGGCCATCTGGTCGGCGTGGTACATGAAGGCGAAATGCGAATAATCGAACGGCACGAACTGGGCGTCGGTCCACGCCTCGGGCAACGCCAGATCGGCCAGTTCGAGCCCGTGCTCGGCAAAGAGGCCCGTCGCCCGGGCCTCCCCAGCAATGGCGGTATCGAGCCCGACGATCACGTCGGCCTCGGTGCCTTCGCCCTCGAGCTGCACCCGCCGCAGCGTGCCGATGGAGCTGTCGGCGGCGACCCAGTTGAGGGTGCAGCCGCAAATGGCTTCAAAGCCCGCCTTCAGCCCGGGGCCCGGCCCCCATTCGGCGGCGAAGCCGTCATAGGTGTAGACGGTGAGCGTATCCTGCGCCGCGACGGGCCCGGCCAGAAGACCGGTAGCGAGGACCGCAAACGCCATGGAGGAAAGCTTGACCATATCGGTCGTCCCTTCTTAGAGGATGCGGTCATGGGTGAAGGGATGCGTCAATGGTGGGGGCGCCCGGCGCCCTTGCCATCTCGAACTTCCTCCGCCAGCATGACCTGGTTCAGGTTCAATGGGTAACTCTCAGCTCCGGCTTTGACCGGAACACCCCAGCGAGACGGCGTGGACCATAGTAAGAGATTTGTGACAGTGCAATCCCCCCCGTCCGACCCCGCCCCGACCCTGCCGCTGCTCTTCGAGCGCCCCATCGCCATCGTCGGCGGCGGCACGGTCGATCCGGGCCTGCTGCGGGACCTCGCCGAGCGCGGCGTCGCGCTGGTCGGCGCCGATGGCGGCGGCGACAGCATCGGCGCGGCGGGCCTCGTGCCCGAAGCCATTATCGGCGACCTCGATTCGCTGTTCGACCGGCGGCAATGGGAAACGCGCACCCGCGTCATCCACCTGCCCGAACAGATCACCACCGATTTCCAGAAGGCGCTGCGCGCCACAAGCGCCCCGGCGACGCTGGCGCTGGGCATGACCGGCAAGCGGCTCGACCACACGCTGGCGGCGCTGAGCGCGGTGCTGGAGGTGGCGCCCCGGCGGCCCACCCTGCTGGTCGACGAAACCGACGTGGCGCTGACCACCACCGGCCCCGTCGCCTTCGAGGCCCAGCACCGCGAGCGCGTCTCCATCCACCCGCTGCTGCCGATCCGCTTCAGCCGCTCGAGCGGCCTGCTCTACCCGCTCGACGGGCTGATGCTGGCGCCCGGGGCCCTCCTGGGCACCTCCAACGAAGGCATTGGCGGCAGGGTGCAGATCGTGCCGGCCGACGATACGCCCTGGATGCTGATCCTCGGGCGCCAGCGCCTCTGGGACCTGCTGGCGCTGTTCCCGACCGGCGGTTGAAGGCAACCGTGCCACCACGCCGTCATCCCCGTGAAAACGGGGACCTCTGTTAAGTCTCGGAAGGAGGAACAGAGGTTCCCGCTGTCGCGGGAATGACCCGGTGGAGAGAGGGCCGCAAAGCGCGTCGAAACAGCCGCGAAAAAACCTACGCCGGCTCGTCGAGGCGGAATTGCAGCCGGGCCAGTTCGGCGTAGCGGCCGCCCTTGGCGACCAGTTCGGCGTGCGTGCCCCGGTCGATGATCCGGCCGCCGTCGAGCACCAGGATGGCGTCGGCGTCGCGGATGGTGGCGAGGCGGTGGGCGATGACCAGGGTGGTCCGGCCGGCCATCAGATGTTCGAGCGCCCGCTGCACCAGCCGCTCGCTCTGCGCGTCGAGCGCGCTGGTGGCCTCGTCGAGCAGCAGGATGGGGGCGTTCCGGAGGATGGCGCGGGCGATGGCGAGGCGCTGCTTCTGCCCGCCCGAGAGCATGACGCCGCGCTCGCCCACCACCGTATCGTAGCCGGCGGGCAGGTCGGAGACGAAATCGTGCACCAGCGCCGCGCGGGCGGCGGCGACCACCGCCTCCATGTCGGCGTCGGGCTGGCCGAAGCGGATATTCTCGGCCACGGTGCCGGCAAAGATCGTCGGCTCCTGCTCGACATAGGCGAAGCGCTGCCGCAGATCGGCCAGCCGCACGTCGCGCACGTCGACGCCGTCGACGCGGATGACCCCGCCGGTGACGTCGTAAAAGCGCTGCAACAGCGATAGCGTGGTGGACTTGCCCGAGCCCGACGGCCCCACCAGCGCCACGGTCTCGCCCTTGCCCACGGTAAAGCTGAGATCGTCCAGCACCGGCTCGCCGCCGGCCCCGGCATAGGAAAAGCGCACCTTTTCGAAGCCGATCGTGCCCAAAGGCGGCTCGGGCAGCGGCTGGGGCCGCACGGGATCGCGGATGATCGCCTCGGTATCGAGGATTTCGGTGATCCGCTCGGTGGCGCCAGCCACCGATTGCAGCGAGCCGAATACTTCCGACACATTGGTGAGGGCGCCCGAGGCCATCAGCGCATAAACCAGGAACTGCGCCAGTTGCCCGGCGCTGACGCTGCCCTCGAACACCGAGCGCGCGCCCCACCAGACGAGCCCCACCAGTGCGCAGGTGCCGAGGAAAATGACCAGCGCCACCAGCACGGCGCGGGCGCCCAGCCGCCGCACCTCGGCGCGATAGCTCGCCTCGGAGCGCTCGTCATAGATGCGCGCCTGCTCGTCCTCCTGGGTGAACGCCTTGACCGTGCGGGTGGCGCCCAGCATTTCGGTGGCCATGGCCGACAGATCCGCCAGCGCGTCCTGCGTGCGGCGCGACATGCCGCGCAGCCGCCGCGCATAGGCGATGACCGGGATGAGGATGGCGGGCACCGCCACCACCACGGCTACCGTCAGCACCGGGCTGGTCAGCAGCATCATGATGAGCGCGCCGACAATGGTGACCATGGAGCGCAGCGCCAGCGAGAAGCTCGAGCCCACCGCGCCGCGGATCATGGCGACGTCGCCATTGAGCCGGCTGGTCAGCTCCCCCACCCGGTGGGTATCGAAATAGCGCGTGTCGAGCGCCAGCAGATGGCTGAACGCCGCCTGGCGCAGATCGGCCAGCACCCGCTCGCCGATGACGGAAATGAAGTAGAAGCGCCCGCCACTGGCCAGCGCCATGACCGCCGCCACGCCGATGATGAGCCAGCCATAGGCGCCCACCTTGTCGAGGTTCTGCGCGACGAAGCCCTCGTCGATCGCCCCACCCAGCACGGCGGGGATGGCGAGCGACGCGGCCGCAGAGACCAGAAGGAACAGCACGGTCAGCCCCAGCCGCACCGGATAGGCCAGCATGAACGGCAGCAGGCGGCGCAGCGGCCGCAGCTTGCGCGGCGCCGTCACGGCCTCGGCAAGGAGATTTTCGGGGTCTGTGTCGACCGTCACGGCCTGGTCTGTCATCTTCGCGTTCAAAGCCGTGCTGATTGCATTAGGACGCCGCCGCAGGCGACCGGTCCCATATAGGCGCTGGCCGAAGCCCCCGCAACCGGGCGGAGCGGGGCAAAATTGCCGCTCCCCCGCCCTTGCGAAACCGCCATGCTTGCTGTAGGAACCCGGCCAACGAAGTTTCCAGCTCTCCGGGCGCCGCGGCGCCCGTTTGATTTGAGGCGCCTCAGATGAAGTCCGATATCCACCCCGATTACCACACCATCAACGTGGTCATGACCGACGGCACCACCTACCAGACCCGCTCGACCTGGGGCAAGGAAGGCGACACGCTGCAGCTCGACATCGACCCCAAGACCCATCCCGCCTGGACCGGCACGCAGGGCCAGCTGATGGACCGCGGCGGCCGCGTCTCGCGCTTCAAGGAGCGCTTCAAGGGCCTCGGCATCTGACGCCTGCGTCCTTACGCTATTTTCTAGCAAAAAGCCCGGCCGTTGCGCCGGGCTTTTTCGTGGCCGGGATATGAGGGGCGAAAACAGGCTCAGCGGTCGGCAAAGGCGGCGCGCAGCCGGTTGAACTGGTCGGCGATGCCGTTGGCCGAGGGGGCGTTGTGCGCCGGCAGGCCGCCGCGCTCCAGGAGGTCAAGCTGGGTCACCCGCTCGAACAGGCGATCGCCCCGCTCGATGAAGTCCCGCAAGGCGGTCGGCAATTGCGCATAGCCCGGCCCGCCGCGCTGCGACGGCGTGGCGGAAAACCGCACCTTTTCCTTTTCGACCCGGGCGTTTTCCCGGCTGATCTCGCCTTCGTTGACGGCGCGCTGCAACAGCAGCCAGGAGGCGATCTGCATCAGCCGCGTGGTGAGGCGCATGGATTCGGTGGCGTAGAGAAAGCCCGCTTCGCGCGGCAGCACCCGGCTCTCGACGCGCCCGGCGCCGTCGAGATAGGCCGCCACTTCCTCGATGAGGCTCATGCCTTCGCGATAGAGCAGCGCAAAGCCGCCCGACGCCACGATGCGCGGGCCGATCGACACGGCTTCCCGTTTTTCGCCCTGTTCCGTCACGGCGCCTCCAGCAAGGGCGCCATGCTAGGCCCTTTGCCCTGCGCCGTCACCCCGCGGGTCCGGCTATTCTAAAGAAGTGGTTTAAGCAGTTCGCAGAACGCCAGCGCCAGAAAAGAAAAAGAGCCGTAAGATACGGCTCTCGAAGTTTACAGGGAGGCGTCAAACAGAGGGAGAAACCACTCTGAAAAATCCAGAACAATCTGAATAACCAAACCTTAGCGCGTAAAGCTTAATTGCCTGTTAACGGGAGTCGATTTCTTAACCCTGTTGGTCACGTCCGCGTGAGCGCGCTACAGCTTGAACGCCGCCTCGGCCGCCTTGCGGCTGTCGTCGCGCGCCGCCATGGCCGCCCGCAGCCGCTCGATCTCCGTTTCCAGCAAGCTTATCCGCGCTTGCAGCTCGGCCACCGACAACCCGTCAAGGACCGCGCCGACGACGTGGCTGACGGGGCGCGGGCGCTCTTCTTCGTCCATTTTCTTCTCCTCGGGTACGGGCCACAGGATGACCAAAGCCGGCGCCCCCGGCAAGCCCGCGCCGCCGTAACAGATGGGGGCGCGGCCTTGCCCGGAAAATCGCCGCGCCGCGTGGCGGAAAGGGGAGTTAATTCTTGCGGAACGGCGGCCGGAATTCTATATTGGGGCCAGTTCCCCCTCAGCATTCAGCCCCGAGGCGGAGCGGGCCGGAGGAAAACCGGCCCGCGCCAGCAGGAGAAATTTACCCATGTCCCAGTCCCTTCTCATGCCCAAGGCGACCGCCGTCTGGCTGGTGGACAATACCGCGCTCTCCTTCGAGCAGATCGCCGCCTTCTGCACGCTGCATCCGCTCGAAGTGCAGGGCATCGCCGATGGCGACGTGGCCAGCGGCATCATGGGCGTCAACCCCATCCAGAACGGCCAGCTGACGCGAGAGGAAATCGAGAAGGCCGAGGCCGACCCCGCTTACCGCATGAAGCTCAGCGAGCCCAAGGTGCGCGTCGCCGCACCCAAGCGCAAGGGCCCGCGCTACACCCCGATCTCGCGCCGCAACGAGCGGCCCAACGCCATCCGCTGGCTGGTGCGCAACCACCCCGAGCTCAAGGACGCGCAGATCATGCGGCTGGTGGGCACCACCAAGTCGACCATCGAATCGGTGCGCGAGAACACCCACTGGAACGCCGCCAACCTGGTGCCGATGGACCCGGTGACGCTGGGCCTGTGCAGCCAGATCGACCTCGACCTCGAGGTCAAGCGTGCCTCCAAGGACGCGCCGGCCCCGACCGAGCTGGAAGAGGGCACCATGCTGCTCACCGCCGAGGAAGCGCTGGCGCGCGCCGGCGGCCACGCCCACACCGCCGAGGAAGTGCACGCCCCGTTCGAGGATCTGGGCGGCACCCGCCAGCCGACGCACGAGGAAGAGGACATCGACGCCGAATCGGTGTTTTCCAAGCTCAAGTCGCTCAAGGCCGATAGCGACGCCGAATAGGCCCGGTTTTTCCAAACCCTCCATCCCCGCCACCGGCGGGGATTTTCATGCCGACAAGCAATATTTTCCCTTCTTTTCCCGCTCTCGATGAGCCGGACCGGTCCCCCGGTCTTTCCGAAAATGGCGCAGCGCAATGATTGATCCGGTTTTCGTCACGGTCGCCGTCGTGGCGGTATTGATCGTCGGCCTCTCCAAGGCCGGCCTGCTCGGGGGGCTGGGCGTCGTCGGCGTGCCGATGCTGGCGCTGGTGATGCCGGCCCGCGACGCGGCGGGCATGATGCTGCCGGTGCTGCTGTGCATGGATGCGGTCGCCATCTGGATGTACCGCAAGGAATGCGACTGGCACCTGCTGCGCATCATGCTGCCCGGCGCCGCCATCGGCACGCTGATCGGCTGGGCGCTGTGGGCCGTGGTCAGCGACGCGGTGGTGCTGCTGCTGGTGGGCGTCGTGACGCTCCTCTTCGTGCTCGACGCGGTGCTGCCGCTGCGCAGGAAGCTCGAAGGCCTGCCGCCATCGAAACCCTGGGGCACCTTCTGGGGCGGGCTGGCCGGCTTTACCAGTTTCATCTCCCATACCGGCGGCCCGCCCTTCCAGATCTACGTGCTGCCGCAGCGGCTGGCCCCGGCGCTCTATGCCGGCACCTCGGCCTTCTTCTTCGCCATCGTCAACGCCGCCAAGCTGGTACCCTATTTCTTCCTCGGCCAGCTCAACGTGCACAACCTGACGCTTTCGGCGGCGCTGGCGCCCATCGGCATGCTCGGCGTCTTTCTCGGCATCTACCTCGTACGCCGCATCTCCATGCGGCTGTTCTACCGCATCGCCTACTGGCTGGTGTTTTTGCTCGCCCTGCAACTGATCTGGGAAGGCACCAACCGCCTGCTGGCGGGGTAACGCCACCGGCTCACACCGAGCGCATTGCCGCACCGCCACCACCACGCCGTCATCCCCACGAAAGTGGGGACCTCTGTTGGGTCCCGGGAGGAGTAACGAAGGTTCCCGCTGCCGCGGGAATGACCCGGTGGATGGGGTGTTTCAAACGGCAGCCGAAATGCTCTAAGGTCCGGCGCGATATTTCTCGTTTTCGGAGTCGCGTTCCATGATCGCTGCCGCGCCACAGGGCCACAACCGCCTCGGCAACCTGCCCGTATGGGACCTCGACGACCTCTATCCGGGCCGCGACAGCCCGCAATTTGAGGCGGCGCTCGAGGAAGCGCGGCAGCGGGCGGAAAAATTCGAGACCGATTACAAGGGCAAGCTGGCCGAGATGACGCGGGCCGGCACGCTGCTTGCGGCCATCCGCGACAGCGAGGCGCTGGCGGACCTGACCGGCCGCATCGGCTCCTTCGCCTTTTTGCAATATGCGCAGCGCTCGACCGACCCGGACCGCGCCAAGTTCATGGGCGACACCAACGAGGCGCTGACCACGCTGTCGACCCGCGTGCTGTTCTTCGAGCTGGAGCTCAACCGCATCACCGACGCCGATCTCGACGCGGCGCTGGCGCGCGACCCCGAGCTGGGGCGCTACCGCACCTGGTTCGCCGACCTGCGCAAGGCCAAGCCCTACCAGCTCGACGACAAGCTCGAAGAGCTGTTCCACGACAAGTCGGTCACCGCCTTTTCCGCCTGGAACCGGCTCTATGACGAAACCCTCGCCAGCCTCGAGCTGGAGGTCGAGGGCGACAAGCTCAACCTCGAAGCGACGCTGCACCTGCTCTCGGAACGCGACGAGAAAAAGCGCGAGGCCGCCTTCCACGCCCTTGCCGCCACCTTCAAGGCCAATAGCCGGCTCTTCACCCACATCACCAACGTCCTGGCCAAGGACAAGGAAATCTCCGACCGCTGGCGCGGCTACGCGGATATCGCCGACAGCCGGCACCTGGCCAATTCGGTCGAGCGCGAAGTGGTCGACGCGCTGCAAAGCGCGGTGAGCGCGGCCTATCCGCGCCTCTCGCACCGCTACTACAAAATGAAGGCGCGCTGGTTCGGCAAGGAGCGGCTCAACGCCTGGGACCGCAATGCGCCCCTGCCCACCAGCGACGAGCGCGTCTGGGACTGGGACAGCGCCGTCACCACGGTGCTCGAGGCCTATGGCCGCTTCTCGCCCGAGCTGGCCGAGGTGGCAAAACCCTTCTTCAATTCGGGCTGGATCGACGCGCCCACCGGCAACGGCAAGCTCTCCGGGGCCTTCGCCCACCCCACCGTGCCCAGCGCCCACCCCTATCTGATGCTCAACTATATGGGCCGCACGCGCGATATCATGACCCTGGCGCACGAACTGGGCCACGGCGTGCACCAGCGCCTCGCCGCCGCGCAGGGGCCGATCCTGGCCAATACGCCGCTTACGCTGGCCGAAACCGCCTCGGTCTTTGGGGAAATGCTGACCTTCCGGGCGCTGCTCGACAAGACCACCGATCCGCGGCAGCGCTTTGCCCTGCTCTCCTCCAAGGTGGAGGACATGCTCAACACGGTGGTGCGGCAAATCGCCTTCTACAGTTTCGAGCGCAAGGTGCACACCGCCCGCCGGCAGGGTGAGCTGCGGACCGAGGAAATCAACGCCATCTGGCTGGAAGTGCAGGCCGAATCGCTGGGCGAAGCCATCCTCGCCAATGACGGCTACGAGCTGTTCTGGACCTATATTCCGCATTTCATCCACTCGCCCTTCTACGTCTATGCCTATGCCTTCGGCGACTGTCTTGTGAACTCGCTCTACGCACAGTATGAGAAGGCCAGCGCAGGCTTTGCGGAGCGTTATTTCGAGCTTCTCAAGGCCGGGGGAAGCAAGCACCATTCCGAACTGCTGGCGCCGTTCGGCCTGGATGCGAAGGACCCGCAATTCTGGTCGCTCGGCCTGTCGATGATCGAGCGGCTGATCGACGAACTCGAGGCCACCGCCCCGTGAGGGACGGCCGGCATTCCGACTGAGCAGACTGAAAGACCGAGGACGACATGGCCCATAACGCCGAGCCCCATCCCCCGTTGGAACATGAATCCACGATGGACTACGCCCAGCACGAGCGGACCTACCAGGGGTTCGTGCGCGGCATGAAGTGGGCGATCGGCATCTCCGCCGTGACGATGATCGTCCTGTATTTCCTCGTCAATCCCTAAGCGGATCGCTCAAGCAGGCACAATGAACCGAGCCTGCCCGCGCGCAGGCGGGGAGGACGTTTTATGAAAATCGCCATCGTTCGCGAACACACCGCAGGGGAAAGCCGGGTCGCGGCGACCCCTGAAACGGTGGGCAAGCTCATTGGCCTCGGCGCCGAGGTCACGGTGGAAAAGGACGCCGGCGCGGCGTCCCGCATCGGCGACGCGCAATACCAGGCGGCCGGCGCCGCCATCGGCGCCACCGCCGCCGCGACGCTCAAGGGCGCCGATATCGTGCTGTGCGTCCGCCGCCCGGACGCGGCCGCGCTGGCCGGCGTCGCCAAGGGCGCGCTGGTGATCGGCGCGCTCGATCCTTACGGCCATGAAGACGCGGTCAGGGCGCTCGCCACGGCGGGCGTCACCGCCATCGCCATGGAATTCATGCCGCGCATCACCCGCGCGCAGGTGATGGACATCCTCTCCTCGCAGGCGAACCTGGCCGGTTACCAGGCGGTGATCGAGGCGGCGGCGGCCTTCGAGCGCGCCCTGCCGATGATGATGACGGCCGCCGGCACGGTGCGGCCGGCCAAGGCCTTCGTCATGGGCGCCGGCGTCGCGGGCCTGCAGGCCATCGCCACCGCCAAGCGTCTGGGCGCCGTGGTCTCGGCCACCGACGTGCGCGCCGCTGCCGGCGAGCAGGTGGAATCGCTGGGTGCCAAGTTCATCATGACCGAGGCGCTCAAGGACGCCTCGGGCAGCGGCGGCTATGCGCGCGAATTGACCAAGGATGAACAGGCGGCGCAGGCCGAACTGGTCGCCGGCCATATCGCCAAGCAGGATATCGTCGTCACCACCGCGCTCATTCCCGGCCGGCCCGCGCCAAAGCTGGTGAGCAAGGCCATGGTGGAAGCCATGGCGCCCGGCTCGGTGATCGTCGACCTCGCCGCCGAGCGCGGCGGCAATGTCGAACTGACCCGGCCCGACGCGGTGATCACCCATAACGGCGTCACCATCATCGGCTACACCAACCTCGCCGGCCGCATTCCCACCACCGCCAGCCAGCTCTATGCGCGCAACCTGCTCGCCTTCCTCGAAACGCTGATCGACAAGCAGGCCAAGGCGCTGGCCATCGACTGGGAGGACGACCTGGTCAAGGCCACCGTGCTGACCCGTGACGGCGCCGTGGTGCATCCCAATTTCGCCACGACCGCGACCCCCACCCCGGCTGCCGCGCCGGCACCGGCCAAAAAGCCCGCCGCGAAAAAGCCCGCCGCAGCGGTCGCTGCTGCGAAGAAGCCGGCGGCCACCCGCAAGGCGGCTCCCAAGGCCGCGGCGGCGCCCGCACCTGAACCGGCAGTGGCCAAGCCGGCCGTCGCCAAACCGGCCAAGCCCAAAACCGCCAAGCCGGCAGCAGCCAAGCCGGCGGCGAGCGCCAAACCCGCGCCGCGCAAGACCGCCGCCAGCAAGCCCGCCGCAGCCAAGGAAGGCAAGTAAGAATGGATGCAACTGCCCAAACCACCGCCGATCTGGCGACTGCCGTGGCGCACGGCGCCATAGGCGGGGTCATCGATCCCTTCACCTTCCGCCTCGCCATTTTCGTGCTGGCGATCTTCGTCGGCTATTTCGTGGTCTGGAGCGTCACCCCGGCGCTGCACACGCCGCTGATGAGCGTCACCAACGCCATTTCCTCGGTGATCGTGGTGGGGGCGCTGCTCGCCGTGGGCGTGCACCTGGCCAATGACGCCAGCTGGATCTCGAAGCTCTTCGGCTTCATCGCGCTGGTCTTTGCCAGCGTCAACATCTTTGGCGGCTTCCTCGTTACCCAGCGCATGCTGGCCATGTACAAGAAGAAGGGCTGAGCGCAAGAATGATCGACGCAAACATCGCCGCCCTGCTCTATCTCGTCTCGGGCGTTCTCTTCATCCTGGCCCTCCGCGGCCTTTCCCATCCCTCCTCGGCCCGGCAGGGCAATCTCTTCGGCATGGTGGGCATGGGCATCGCCATCCTCACCACGCTGTTCGTGGCCGCGCCCAGCGACTGGTCGAGCTGGCTGTTGATCGTGGCGGGGCTTGCGGTGGGCGGCGGCATCGGCGCCTATATCGCCCGCGCCGTCAAGATGACCGACATGCCGCAACTGGTCGCCGCCTTCCACTCGCTGGTCGGGCTGGCGGCGGTGTTCGTGGCAGCCGCGGCGCTCTACGCGCCCGAAGCCTTCGGCATCGGCGTGCCCGGCGCCATCCACGCCCAGGCGCTGATCGAAATGAGCATCGGCGTCGCCATCGGCGCCTTCACCTTCACCGGCTCGGTCATCGCCTTCGCCAAGCTCAACGGCAATATGAGCGGCCGGCCCATCCTGCTGCCGGCGCGCCACGCCATCCATATCGTGGTGGGGCTGGTCATCATCGGGCTGGTCTGGGCCTTTACGCTCTCGGCCGACCCCACCCTGTTCTGGGCCATCACCATCCTGGCGCTGGTGCTGGGCGGGCTGATGATCATCCCCATCGGCGGCGCCGACATGCCGGTCGTGGTCTCCATGCTCAACTCCTATTCGGGCTGGGCGGCCGCCGGCATCGGCTTCACCCTGGGCAATACCGCGCTCATCATCACCGGCGCGCTGGTGGGCTCCTCGGGCGCCATCCTGAGCTACATCATGTGCAAGGCGATGAACCGCTCCTTCATCTCGGTGATCCTCGGCGGCTTCGGCGGCGACGCGGCGGCCGCCGGCGCGGGCACCGAGGAGGAGCGGCCGGTCAAGCAGGGTGCGGCGGACGACGCCGCCTTCCTGATGAAGAACGCCGGCAAGGTCATCATCGTGCCCGGCTACGGCATGGCCGTGGCGCAGGCCCAGCATGCGCTGCGCGAAATGGCCGACCTGCTCAAGGCCGAGGGCGTCGAGGTCAAATACGCCATCCACCCGGTGGCCGGCCGCATGCCCGGGCACATGAACGTGCTGCTGGCCGAGGCCAACGTGCCCTATGACGAGGTGTTCGAGCTGGAAGACATCAATTCCGAGTTCGCCCAGGCCGACGTCGCCTTCGTCATCGGCGCCAACGACGTCACCAACCCCGCCGCCAAGACCGACAAGACCTCGCCGATCTACGGCATGCCGGTGCTCAACGTCGAGGATGCCGGCACGGTGCTGTTCATCAAGCGCGGCATGGCCGCCGGCTATGCGGGCGTGCAGAACGAACTGTTCTTCCGCGACAACACCATGATGCTGTTCGGCGACGCCAAGAAGATGACCGAGGACATCGTCAAGGCGCTGGGCCACTAGGGCCGCTTCGGGGAAGGGGCTCAAATCGGGCGCCCTGCCCCCGCAAGATCGCCTCCCGCACCGGGGCTGCCCGCGGACCTGATCCGCGGGTCCCTCCCGGCAAACACCGCAACTTCGGGGGCTCCCTCATCGGCCCACGGGTCACGCCCGTGGGCAGCCCCGGTGGTTGATAGCGGCATTGCCGCGCCTTGCCACCCTCCCCGCCGGGTCATTCCCGCGTCAGCGGAAACCTCCGTTACCCCTTTCGGGCTTCCCCTAATAATGCGGCGGCGGTTTTTCCGTGGCCGGGTCGGCGATGTAGCTGCCCGAGCGCAATTGCTCCTCGACCCGCTCCAGCCGGCGCCGCAGCGTTTCGACCAGCCGCCACTGCTCGGTGAGCGCGGCGTTGAGCTCGTCTATGGTCCGCTCCTGATAGGCGAGGCGCGTTTCCAGCCCGTCGAGCCGCGCGTCGTGATCCGTTTCCGGCATGGTTGTCTCCCGCTGCCATTGCTGATCGTGCATAGCATTGTTGGCGCCCGGCTCAAGTCGCCCTAAAGGGCTTTGCCTTAACGCATGGGGAACCCTTGCGGCGCTCGGCCATTGATTCGGCACCTCTCCCCCGCAACCGGGAGCCGAAAATGGCAACCAGCCTCGTCCGTGTCCTGCCCAGCCCCGTTCCCGCCGCCGCCCCCGCCTGGCGGGCCGCCGCCGGCGTGCTGCTCTGGGCCGGCCTGCCGCTGGGGCTGTTCGGCCTCGTCAATCTGGGGGCCGAGGCGCTGGGCCGCTATCCGCTGTTCTTTGCGCCCTTCGGCCTGCCCGGCTGGGCCGGCGCGCTGCTGCATCTCGTTATGCTGGTGCTGCTGGGCGCCGCGTTCGGCCTCTTGGCCGGGCCACGCGCCAACCGGCCGGCCCGGCTCTGGCTGGCCGTGCTGGCGGCGGGACTGATCGGCTTTCCGTTCCTCGTCGCGCCGCTGCCGGCGCTGGGGCTGAGCGCCTTGTCGCTGCTGCTGGCGCTGGTCGGCGCCACCGCCATGATCCGGGTCGCCGCCCGCTCCCGCGCCGCCGCCCTCGTACTGGCGCCGGCGCTGCTGTGGCTGGGCGTCGGCGCCCTGCTGGGACTGGCCTTCACCCTCGCCTGGACGCCGCCCTTCGGCCTGGTGCAGAGCCCGCAGCCGGCCAGTGGTGCCTGACGGTTACGCGAAAGTGCCCTCTTGCCCCGCCGGCCCCGCGGGACCATTTGGGGAAAGAACCATTCTCATCCCCAGCGAGGCCCCCATGACCAGGCAGCTCAAGATCAACGTCTTTACCGATGTGGTCTGCCCCTGGTGCCTCGTGGGCTCGGCCCGGCTCGACCAGGCCCTCGCGACGCTGCCCGACGACGTCGAGGTGAGCGTTGAGAACCATCCCTTCTATCTCGACCCCAACGTGCCGCCCGAAGGCGTCGACGTGGGTGAAATGCTGCGCCAGAGATATGGCCGCGATCCCAAGGAGGTGTGGGCCCGCGTCGAAGGCGAGGCGGCCAAATCCGGCATCGCGCTCGACCTCTCCCGCCAGCCCCGCATGTTCAACACCGCCAAGGCCCATACCATCACTAGGCTATCGCGCGGCAACGGCAACCAGCACGAGCTGGCCAACGCCATCGCCGCCGCCTATTTCCTCGAGCACCGCCAGATCAACGACGACAACGTGCTCGCCGACATCGCCGCGGCGCATGGCTGGGATCGCGGCGACGCGCTCGACGCCATGAACGACGCGCACGAACTGGCGGTTACCGCGCAACTGGCCACCGACGCCGCCGCGCAGGGCATTCGCGGCGTGCCCTTCTTCATCTTCGCGGAAAAATACGCCCTCTCGGGCGCCCAGCCCGACGCGGTATTTCACGATGCGCTGGAAAAGGCGCTGGCGGCAGCCTGACTTTTCCCCGCCGCCTGCTATAGCTTGGGGCTTTCCGCCCCCGCTTTCGAGGCATCCCTCCCGTGAAACTGCTCGGCCGCGTCGCCCTCGCCCTCGCCCTCGTCCTCCTGGCCGTCCTGCTCTACGGCGGCGCGGTGGGCTACATGTATGTCAACCAGCGGGCCCTGCAATACGAGCCGGCCGGCCCGGTCATCGCGCTGGCCGATACCGCCCTTGCCAATGCCGAGGCGGTGACCATTCCGGCGGGCGAGGGCAGCATCCACGGCTGGTACGAGGCGCCCGCTCCCGGCATGCCGCTCATCGTCTACTACAAGGGCAACGCCAAGAGCTTTGGCGAGGAGCACGAGCGCTACGAACGCTTCGTCGCCGACGGCTACGGCTTTCTCGCCTTCGACTATCGCGGCTTTCCCGCTTCCCCCGGCGCCATCAGCCAGGACGGTATTCTCGAGGACGCGCTGGCCGCCTTCGACTGGGCGGCCGAACAGGGCGCGCCGCTGCTGCTCTGGGGCCGCTCGCTCGGCTCGGGGCCGGCGACCTACGTCGCCAGCCAGCGCGAGGCAAAAGCCTTGCTGCTCGAAACCCCGTTCCTTTCGGCGGTCACCGTGGCCGCCGAGCGCTATCCCTACCTGCCGGTCCATTGGGTGATGCAGGACCAGTTCCGCTCCAACGAGTGGATCGCCGCCGTCACCGAGCCGGTGCTGGTCGCGCACGGCACCGGCGACGTCACCATCGACGTCTCCAATGGCGAGCGCCTCTACGCCCTCGCCCCCAACCCGGATAGCCTGTGGATCGTCCCCGGCGCCGGTCACTCGGACCTGTGGGCCACCGGCATCTGGGCCGAGGCAAAACCGTTTTTCGAGCGGGCCATGGCGCGGCAGTAACGCCCGGCGCGTTTCGCCCCCTCTCATCCATCAGGTCATTCCCGCGCATGCGGGAACCTCCGTTACCCTTCCCGGGGCTGAACAGAGGTCCCCGCATGCGCGGGGATGACAGCGTGGTGGCCGGGACTTCGGGGTATCAATGCAAGCGATGGATGCAACGCAAAAACGCCGCCCCGAAGGGCGGCGTTTGCAGAATTCTGCGCTGGTGGCGGGGCCTAGCTGCGGCCGCCGGCGGTCACCAGCGTGCCTTCGCGCTGGGCGCGCTTGCGGGCCAGCTTGCGGGCGCGGCGGATGGCCTCGGCCTTCTGGCGCGCCTTCTTTTCGGAGGGCTTTTCGTAGTAGTTGCGCAGCTTCATTTCACGGAAGACGCCTTCGCGCTGCAACTTCTTCTTGAGCGCGCGCAGCGCCTGGTCAACATTGTTATCGCGAACGACTACTTGCAAAGGTCAACCGCCCTTTCAAAGCCTGAAAACTGTGTGGATGAAAACGGCGCCGGCCAAACAAGCAACGCCGCCGACCGGCAGAACCGGTCACCGTGGCGGGGTCTATACCCCACTCTGACGGGCCTGTCCACCGCAAGGGACGGGAAAATGCGCGCCCTTGCGCGTTTTCCGGCGGCTCGCTAGGGGAAGAGGGGCCATTGGGAGAGCCAGCATGTACCAGCCCCTCGTCTTTCTGCCCGGCCTCATCTGCGATGCCCGCCTGTGGCGCGACGTCATCGACGGGCTGGCTTTTTCGGTCGCGCCGATGGTGGCCGACCTGCGGCTGGACGAAACCATCGCCGCCATGGCCGAACGCACGCTGGCGGCCGCGCCGCCGCGCTTTGCGCTGGCGGGCCTGTCCATGGGCGGCTATGTGGCGCTCGAAATCATGCGCCAGGCGCCCGACCGGGTGACGCATCTGGCGCTGCTCGACACTTCCGCCCGGCCCGATACGCCCGAGCGGCGCGAAACCCGGCGCAAGGGCCTCGTCATGGTCAACCAGGGAAAATTCGTCGGCGTGACGCGCGGCCTGCTCGCCAGCCTGCTGGCCCCCCAGCATCTGGGCACGCCGCTGGCCGAGGAGGTGCAGGCCATGTCCGAGCGCGTCGGCAAGACCGCCTATATCCGCCAGCAGAAGGCGATCATGGGGCGCGCCGATTCGGTGCCGCACCTCGCCGCCATCGCCGTGCCGACGCTGGTGGGCGTCGGGGAGTTGGACAAGATGACGCCGCCCGAGCTGGCCGAAGAAATGGCGGCCGCCATCCCCGGCGCCGAACTGGCAAGATTCCCCGCTGCCGCCCACCTGCCCACCATGGAAAACCCCGCCGCGGTCGTGGCTGCGATGAAGCACTGGCTGGGACGTTAAGGCGGTTCTGGTTCACCGCTCGACGCAGCGCCAACTCCTTCACCACGCCGTCATCCCCGCGACAGCGGGGACCGCCGTTTGGGCGGAAAAGGGATAACGCAGGTTCCCGCTGTCGCGGGAATGACCCGGTGGAAAGGCGGGCGGCAAAGCGCTGCAACTAACGTCTTGCGAGCCCCCCCTACTCCCCCCGGACGATACGGTTGACGTGGCCCATCTTGCGGCCCGGGCGGGCTTCGGCCTTGCCATAGAGATGCGGCTGCGTGTCGCCATCGAGGCTGGCGGGGATGGTTGCCACTTCGTCACCGATGAGGTTCTGCATCACCACGTCGGCGAGGCGCGCCGGGTCGCCCAGCGGCCAGCCGGCAATGGCGCGGATATGCTGCTCGAACTGGTCGGTGAGGCACACCGCCTCGGTCCAGTGCCCCGAATTGTGGACGCGCGGCGCGATCTCGTTGACGAGGAGACCCGGGCGCCCCGCCCCCTCGACGACGAAGAATTCCACCCCCAGCACGCCGACATAATCGAGCGCGATGACGATGGCCTTGGCGATCATCCCGGCCTGCCGCGCCAGCCCCGGCGCCAGCCCCGCCGGCACGGTGGAGGTGAACAGGATATGGTCGCGATGCACATTGGCGGCCGGCTCGAAGGCGCGCACGCTGCCATCGAGCCCCCGCGCCACCACCACGGAAACTTCGCGCTCGAACGGCACGAAGGCTTCCAGCACCAGCGGATGCGGCGCCAGCGCCGCAAAGGCCGCCGCAGCCTCTTCCGGCGCCCGCAACACGCGCTGCCCCTTGCCGTCATAGCCCAGCCGCGTGGTCTTGAGCACCGCCGGCAGCCCCAGTTCGACAAGGCCCGCCTCGAGCTCGGCCAGGCTGGTCACCGCCCAGTAGGGCGCCACGGCGATATTCTTGGAGGACAGGAACCCCTTTTCCGCCAGCCGGTCCTGCGCGATGGCCAGCGCATTGGCGCCGGGCCGCAGCGGCTTCAGCGCCGCCAGCAGTTCGGCCGTGGCCGCCGGCACGTTCTCGAATTCATAGGTGACGACGTCGACCGCGCCGGCAAAGGCGGTGAGCGCCCTTTCGTCGTCATAGGCGGCGACACTTTTGTGCGGCGTCACCTCGAAGGCCGGGCTCAGCGGGTCGGGGCAATAGATATGGGTCCTGAAACCCAGTTTCGCCGCCGCCAGCGCCAGCATGCGCCCGAGTTGCCCGCCGCCCAGAATGCCGATGGTCGAGCCGGGCGGAAGCGGAGAGAGAGGCTGGGACACTTGGAAACTACTCGTCGTCGGAGGGAAACAGCGGCACGGCCTGGCGCTGGCGGGCGCGATGCGCGTCCAGCCGCTCGGCCAGGTCCTCGTCATAAAGCGACAGGACCGACGCGGCCAGCAGCGCCGCGTTGATGGCGCCCGGCTCGCCGATAGCGAGCGTGCCCACCGGCACCCCGCCGGGCATCTGCACGATGGAATAAAGGCTGTCGAGCCCGTTGAGCGCCTTCGAGCGCACCGGCACGCCGAACACCGGCAGCGTCGTCATCGCCGCGATCATGCCGGGCAGGTGCGCCGCCCCGCCGGCCCCGGCGATGATGACGCGAAATCCTTCGGCGCGGGCCGTGCCGGCAAAATCCACCAGCCGCTCGGGCGTGCGGTGCGCCGACACGATCCGCGCCTCGTATTCGACTTCGAGATTTTCCAGGGTCTCGGCCGCCAGCCGCATGGTGGGCCAGTCCGACTGGCTGCCCATGACGATGGCAACGGGTGGCTTGAGCATGGCGATTTCCCCCATCGCGCCCGGCAAAGCGCGCACTTAGCGCAATTCGTTTTTCGACTCAAGCTGGCGGGCCCGCGCCGCCGCCGGCTCAGGCGATGATGTCGGGCAGCAGGATGTTTTCGAGCTGCACGATGCGGTCCTTGAGCGCCAGCTTGCGCTTCTTGAGCCGCTGGATGAGCATGCGGTCGGCGATATGCGATTGGGTGAGCGTATGGATGGCCGCGTCGAGATCGGCGTGCTCCTGGCGCTTGGTGGCCAGTTCGAGCCCCAGTCGGGCTTCCTGTTCCTTGGTCAGCGTCAGCATGGAGGTTCGCGATGCTCAGGCCCCAGACATACTTCTGGTTAACCGATCGCGTCGGCAATTGCATCAGATTTCCGTGTGCGCCGCCAAGGGCGTCGACAAGCCATGAAATATTTGTGACGATGACCCCCGCGTCCAACACGCTGAAAGGAGTTATTATGACGACTGAAGGCCACATCGCGGCGCTGGAACGGCGTCACCAGGAACTGGACCGGCAGATACAGGCAGAAATGCAGAATCGCCGCATCGACGACCTGATGGTTTCCGCCCTCAAGCGCAAGAAACTCGAACTGAAGGACGAACTATCCAGGCTCCAGGGCGCCCTGCGGCAATAGGGCGGCACCGACAATCATTGCATCACCCTGGAGGGTCACGGCCAGCGCCGCGGCCCTTTTTCATTTTTCCGGCCGACCATCACCGCGCCGATTTTTCCCAGGATTAACACCCTCTTAAGGGCGCGAAGGCATCGTCTTCCCAAAACGGCACACGATTCGGCACCCCCCCGGGGGCCGGGCTTTTTGGAGTACGGATGACACGCGTTCTCGTCGTCGATGACGATCCGGTGCAATTGCGCCTCACCGCCGAGGTCGCCAACCGGGCCGGCTTCCGGCCCCTGACCGCGACCGGCGGCGAGCAGGCGCTGGCCATGCTGCGCGAGGATCGCCAGATCGGCGCCATGATCCTCGATCTGGTCATGCCCGATCTCGACGGCATGGGCGTCATGGCCGCCATGCGCCAGGAAGGGCTGACGACGCCCGTCATCATCCAGACCGCCAACGCCTCGCTCGAAACCGTCATCTCGGCCATGCGCCAGGGCGCCGCCGATTATTTCGTCAAGCCGGTGGCGCCCGAGCGGCTGGTCGTGTCGCTGCGCAACGCCATGAAGCTCGATACGCTCGAGGCGGCGCTGCGCGCCGAACGGGCGCGGCGCGGCGGCACCTTTTCGCGCGCCGACATGATCGCCAGTGCCCCCGCCATGGCGCGGGTGCTGACCCTGTGCGCCAAAGCCGCCAGAAGCACCATTCCGGTGCTGATCGAGGGCGAGACCGGGGTGGGCAAGGAACTGGTGGCGCGCATCGTGCAGGGCACCGGCGAGCGCGCCGGCAAGCCGTTCGTCGCCGTCAATTGCGGCGCCATCCCGCCCAACCTCGTGGAATCGGTGCTGTTCGGGCACAAGAAAGGCGCCTTTACCGGCGCCCTAGCCGACCAGCCGGGCAAATTCAGCGAGGCCCATGGCGGCACGCTGTTCCTCGACGAGGTCGGCGAACTGCCGCTCGACACCCAGGTCAAGCTGTTGCGGGCGCTGCAGGAAGGGGAAATCGAGCCGCTGGGTGCCAGCCGGCCCGAAAAGGTCAATGTCCGGCTGATCTCGGCCACTAACCGGCGGCTGCTCAACCTCACCAAGGCCGGCGCCTTCCGCGAGGACCTTTACTACCGCCTCAACGTCTTTCCCATCTACGTGCCGCCGCTGCGCGAGCGGCTGGAGGACCTGGCCGCGCTGGTCGAGCATTTTATCGTCCGCTTCGCCGCCGAGGCCGGCAAGCGCGTGCTCGGCATCTCGCCCAAGGCGCTGGACCTGCTGGCCGGCTACAACTGGCCGGGCAATGTGCGGCAGCTCGAAAACGCCGTCTACCGCGCCGTGGTGCTGTGCGATGGCGCCTTTCTCGAAACCCAGGACTTTCCGCAGATCGTCGCCCAGTCGGCCGGCCGCGCGGCGGCGGTGCAGACGCTCGAGGAAGTGCCCGACCCCGGCGCGCCCGTCCATATCGACGCCGCGCTGCCGCCGCTGCGCAGCGAGCCGCTGCCGCCGCCGGCGCCCGACCGCTTCCTCGATGCCGGGGGCGCCCTGCAGCCGCTGGCCGAGATCGAGCGCGCCGCCATCGAATTTGCCATAAAGCACCATGGCGGGCGCATGTCGCGCGTCGCCCGGGCGCTGGGCATCGGCCGCTCCACCCTTTATCGCAAGCTGCACGAATATGGCCTGGCCGAAGGCCTCATCAGCGACGCGGCCTGAGCCGGCTACAGGAAGATCGGCTCTTCGGTGAGCTCGACGCCGAAGCGAGCCGCCACTTCCCGCTTGATATGGCCGGCCAGCGCCGCGATATCGGCCTGCGTGCCGCCGCCGGGATTGACCAGCACCAGCGCGTGGCGCTCGGAAACCCCCACCTTGCCCAGCCGGAACCCCTTGAGGCCCGCCTGCTCGATGAGCCAGCCCGCCGACAACTTGGCCAGCCCGTCCCCCGCCGGATAGAGCGGCGCCCCGGGATGGCTGGAGAGCAGCGCCTGCGCCGTCGCCTCGGGCACCACGGGATTGTGGAAGAACGAGCCGGCATTGGGCAATTGCCGCCAGTCGGGCAGCTTGCCGGCGCGCACCGCCACCACTTTTTCCAGTACCTGGCGCGGCGTCACCGCGCCCTCGGCGGCCAGCCCCGCCAGCCCTGCATAGCTCAGCACCGGCGCCCAGGGGCGGGGCAGTCGTAGCCGCACCGAAACCACGGTGAAGCGGCCCCGCTGCTGCTTGAAGACGGAATTGCGATAGGCAAAACCACAGTCCGCGCGCGTAAAGGTGCGCCAGAGGCGCGCTTGGTGGTCATAGGCGAGCAGCGACTCGAAGCGCTCGGCCAGTTCCACCCCATAGGCGCCGATATTCTGCACCGGCGCCGCCCCCACCGTGCCGGGAATGCCGGCCAGGTTCTCGAGCCCGCCAAGCCCCTCGTCCACCGTCCAGGTGACGAAATCGTGCCAGTTCTCGCCGGCCCCGGCCTCCACCAGCGCCGCCTCGGCGGTGCCGTCGAGCAGCCGTTTGCCCGTGATGGCCATGACGGCGGTGACCCCATCGAACTGCGGCGCCAGCACTACATTGCTGCCCCCGCCCAGCACCCGCAGCGGCAGGCCCCGCTCGGTGGCTTCGGCGGCGACGCGCGCCAGCATCCCGGCATCGGTGATCAGCGCCCCGAAGCGCGAACGCGCCGGCACCGCCAGCGTATTGCGCCCGGTGAGGTCGAAATCGGCGAGCAGCAGGGAAGTCACTATGCCTGGGTCCCCAGGGTGGAAGAACCAAGCCTATATAACCGTTCCGCACCGATTTGCCACGCCGGCGCGCCGACCCCGATCCGGCCCATGGGTCGGGCAGCCCCCGGGCGGGGAAAACGCCCCTCCTTCCCGGCATGCACAACAAGCTGGCGAAAGGCCAGTGCCTTGAAATCAAAACGCGGTTAGCATTCGGGGAAACGAACCGGGAGTTGTTCCACCATGCCCCAGCGCGCGTCGGTCCTCGCGCCCTTCCGCCACCAGACCTTCCGCCTGCTCTGGCTGGCGACGCTGATTTCCAACCTCGGCGGGCTGGTGCAGTCGGTCGGCGCGGGCTGGATGATGACGACGCTCACCGACAGCCACAACATGGTGGCGCTGGTGCAGGCCTCGACCACCCTGCCGGTCATGATCTTTTCCATCGCCGCGGGGGCGCTGGCCGACAATTTCGACCGCCGCACGGTGATGCTGGTAGCCCAGATCGGCATGGCGGTGGTGTCGCTGGGCCTCGCGGTGATGGCGGCGCTGGGCCTGCTCTCGCCCTGGCTGCTGCTCGGCTTCACCTTCCTCATCGGCTGCGGCACAGCGCTGTTCAACCCGTCCTGGCAGGCCTCGATGGGCGATCTGGTGCCGCGCGAGGACCTGCCCGGCGCGGTGACGCTCAACTCCATGGGCTTTAACATGATGCGCAGCGTCGGCCCGGCGGTGGGCGGGCTGATCGTGGCCTTTGCCGGCGCGGCGGCGGCCTTTGCCGTCAACGCCTTCTCCTATCTGGCACTGATCGGCGCGCTCTGGACCTGGGAGCCGCAGCGGACCCGCCCGCGCCTGCCGCGCGAGCGGCTGGGCAGCGCCATGGGCGCCGGCATCCGCTACGTGTCGATGTCGCCCAACCTCCTGATCGTGCTGTTCCGCGGCTTCCTGTTCGGCGCCGCCGCCGTCGTCGTCATGGCGCTGCTGCCCTCGGTCGCCAACGAATATGTCGGCGGCGGCGCCATGGGCTACGGCACGCTGCTGGGCAGTTTCGGGCTCGGCGCCATCATGGGGGCGCTGCTCAACAACCCGCTGCGCGAACGCTTCGACAACGAGACCATCGTGCGGCTGGCGTGCCTCGGGTTCGCACTGGCCGCGGTGGGGCTGGGGGTCAGCCGCAACGCCATACTGAGCCATGCCGTGCTGCTGCCCGCCGGCGCCTGCTGGGTGCTGGCGCTCAGCCTCTTCAACGTTTCCATCCAGCTCTCCTCGCCGCGCTGGGTGGTGGGGCGGGCCCTGTCGCTCTACCAGACGGCCACTTTCGGCGGCATGGCGCTGGGCAGCTGGGTATGGGGCGTCGCCGCCGACGCCCTGGGCGCCGACTGGGCGCTGGCGCTGGCCGGGCTGGTGCTGCTCGCCACCGGGCTGGTCGGGTTGCGGCTGCCGCTGCCGCAGTTCGACGCGCGCGACCTCAACCCGCTCAACACCTTCAACGAGCCGCTGCTGAAACTCGACCTGCAACCGCGCAGCGGCCCCATCCTCATCATGGTGGACTACCGCATCGCCCATGCCGACATTCCCACCTTCCTGCGGCTGATGAGCGAGCGGCGGCGCGTCCGCATCCGCGACGGCGCCCAGCAATGGGCGCTGCTGCGCGACCTCGAAGACCCCGAGCTCTGGGTCGAGTCCTACCACGTCCCCACCTGGGTCGATTACGTGCGCCACAATCTGCGCCGCACCCGCGCCGATGCCGACAGTTTTGCGCAGCTGCGGGCGCTGCATCAGGGCGACACGCCGCCCCATGTGCACCGCATGATCGAGCGCCAGACCGTACCGGCCGACGACACCACGCCGCTGCGCAGCGGCCCCGAGCCGCAGGCCTGAGACCAGTCAGCGGCGGCGGCGCTGCCCGGGCGCGGCGGGACGGCCGGGCCGGGGTTCGCCACGCGGCGCGCCCGGCGGCGGCAACGTCGCCTTCACCTCCCGCCATTGCCCCGGCGCCAGCCCCTCCAGCGTCCACTCGCCGACGCGCCAGCGCACCAGCCGCAGGGTCGGATGGCCGACCGCCGCCGTCATCCGCCGCACCTGCCGGTTGCGCCCCTCGGTGATGGTGAGCGCCAGCCAGCAATCGGCGACGCTCTGGCGCTGGCGCACCGGCGGGTCGCGCGGCCACAGCACCGGCGGATCGATCGGCACCGCCTGCGCCGGCGCCGTCAGCCCGTCCTTGAGCATGACGCCCTGGCGCAGCTGCGCCAGGGCCATGGCCTCGGGCACGCCCTCGACCTGCACCAGATAGGTCTTGGGCAGCCGGAAGCGCGGCGTGGCGATGCGCGCCTGCAGCTTGCCGTCATCGGTCAGCAGCAGCAGCCCCTCGCTGTCCTTGTCCAGCCGCCCGGCCGGATAGACGCGCTCGACCGGCACATAGCCCGCCAGCGTCGTCGCCGCCGGGCCGCCGCTGAACTGCGACAGCACGCCGAAAGGCTTGTTGAAGAGGATGAGGCGCGCCATGGCCGAGCGGGGCTCCCCGGGCTGGTGGTCAGGGGCCAGCCTCTAGCACGGCACGCCCCGGCGGTCACCGCCGCGGCGCCGCCGCCGGAATTTGCGGCGACCTTGCCTTATTCACGCCACAATTGCGGCGCCTCACACTAACCTGTCCGTCTTAGTCATATTTAGCGGGCCGACAGGCCGGCCCAGGGCGGCGACCGCACTAGGACACAGATGCTGGCTCCCTTCCTGATCATGCTGCGCGAAGGTCTCGAAGCGGCCCTGATCGTGGGCATCGTCGCGGGCTATCTGGCGCGCAGCGGCCGGGGCGCCTGGATGCCGGCGGTGTGGATCGGGGTTTTCCTCGCCGCGGCCCTGGCGCTGTTCGCCGGCGCCGCCCTGCAACTGCTGAGCGCCGGCTTTCCGCAACAGATGCAGGAACTGTTCGAAGCCATCGTCGGCCTCGTCGCCGTCGTCGTGCTGATGTCCATGGTGCTGTGGATGCGCCGCGCGGCCCGCACCATGGGCCGCGACCTGCGCGCCTCGGTGGACGCGGCGCTGGCCGGCGGCAGCGGCGCCGCGCCGCTCTGGGCGCTGATCGCCATGGTGTTCCTCGCCGTGGCCCGCGAGGGGCTGGAAACCGTGTTCTTCCTGCTCGCCATCTTCCAGCAGAGCCCCGACGCCGCCGCGCCGCTGGGCGCCCTGCTCGGGCTGCTGGTCTCGGTGGGCGTGGGCTATCTCATCTATGCCGGCGCCCTGCGGCTCAACCTGACGCTGTTCTTCCGCTGGACCGGCGTCTTCATCATCTTCGTGGCGGCGGGACTGCTGGCCGGCAGCCTCAAGGCGCTGCACGAGGCGGGCCTGTGGAACGCCTTGCAGGCCCCGCTCTACGACTGGAGCGCCACCCTGCCCGAAACCGGGCCGCTCGGCACGATACTGGCGGGGCTGCTGGGCTATCGCGACGCCCCCACCATCGGCGAGGCCGGGCTCTATCTCGGCTTCCTCGTCGTCGCCCTTTACCTTTTCCTGCGCCCCGCGCGGCCCCAGCCGGCCGCCGGCGCCACCACCGCCTGACGAGGCGCCCATGACCCCGCCCGCCGCATCCGAACCGCGCCCCGCCGCCCGCCGCCTGCTCTGGGTCGCCGTCGCCGCCTCCGCCCTGCTGGCGCTGGCCGGCGGCGCCGCCTTCTACGCCGCCTCGCGCCTCAACGCCGAGGCGACGCGCGACCAGGTGGCCGACGCGGTGATGACGGTGGTGGATGGCGGCTGCACGCCCAACGAGCTCAGCGTGCCCGGCGGCTATCGCCGCTTCGAGATCGTCAACCAGTCGAGCCGCCCCATCGAATGGGAAATCCTCGACGGCGTCATGGTGGTGGCCGAGCGCGAGAACATCGCCCCCGGTTTCCGCCAGACCCTGGCCGTGCAATTGCGGCCCGGCGACTATGAAATGGCCTGCGGCCTGCTCTCCAATCCGCGCGGCGTGCTGCATGTGCTGCCTTCCGAGGAGGCGACGGCGGCGGCCAGCGAGGTCACCATCCGCAAATTCCTCGGGCCGCTGGCCGAATATCGCGTCGCGACCCTGCTCGGGGCCGGCAAGGCCGCCAACGCCGCCGGCAAGCTGGCCGACGCCATCGCCGCCGGCGATCTCGAAACGGCGCAGGCCGCCTGGCGCGCCGCCCGCCTGCCCTATCGGCAGATCGAACCGCTGGCCGCCCGCATTTCCGACCTCGAAAACCGCATCGATCCGCTGCCGCTCTATCTCGACCAGCGTGAGAGCGACCCCGGCTTTACCGGCTATCACCGCCTCGAATACGGGCTGTTCGCCCAAAACAGCACCGAGGGCCTGTCGCCGGTGGCCGAGCAACTGGTCGCCGACCTCGAAGCGCTGGCCGCCCGGCTCAAGGACATCGCCATCGACCCGGCCCTGCTCATGGCGGTGCCCGCCGACACGGCGCGGCTCCTGGCCGATACGCAGGTGCCGCTGGGCGAAAACGCCTATGCCGGCAGCGACCTCGAGGAATTTTCTCAGAGCGCCGCGGCGCTGCGGCGCCTCAAAACCCTGTTCGATCCCCTGCTGGGCGATATCGACCCCGCCCTGCAGCAGCGCCTCGCCGGCGACCTCGACGCCATCGACGCCAATTTGGCGGCGCTGGGCACGCCCGACACTTTCCCCGCCTATGCCGACGTCGATGGCGAAACGCGCGCGGCGCTGGCCGGCCATTTCGCGGCCTTGGCCGACGATTTCGCCACCCTCCCCACCGTGCTCGGGATGCCGTGAGATGGCCGACGCACCCATGACGGGCAAGAGCGTCAACCGCCGCCATCTGCTGCTGGGGCTGGGCGGCACCACGCTGGGCGCGCTGGTGGCGCAGCCGGCGCCGGCCGCACCCCCCTCGGTCAGCGATGCGCCGCCGGCGCTGCCGGCCCAGCACGCGGCGATCCCCTTTCACGGGGTGCACCAGGCCGGCGTCACCACGCCCCGCCCCGCCACCGGGCTGGTGGCCAGCTTTGCCACCGTGCTCGGCGGCCCCGACGATTTCGAGGCCATGCTGCGGCAATTGACCGAGCGGGCACGCTTTCTCACCCAGGGCGGCGTGGTGCCCGAGCGCGAGCCCGGCCTGCCGCCCGCCGATTCGGGCCTGCTCGGCCCGGAAATCGAGCCCGACGCCCTCACCATCACCGTGGCGCTGGGCGCCTCGCTGTTCGACAAATATGACTGGCTCGCCGGGCTGCGGCCCACCCGCCTCAGCCGCATGACGCAGTTTCCCAATGACGCGCTCGACGCCGAGCGCTGCCATGGCGACCTTTCCATCCAGTTCTGCGCCAATGTCGAGGATACCAATATCCACGCCCTGCGCGACGTGGTGAAATCGCTGTCGCGCTTCCTGGTGCTGCGCTGGATGCAGGAAGGCAGCGTGCCGCCCGTCTCCCCCGACGCCGAAGGCCGCACCCCCAGCGCCCGCAATTTCCTCGGCTTCCGCGACGGCTCGGCCAATCCCGATTCCAACGACGAGACGGCGATGGACCGCATCGTCTGGGTCGACGCCCCGGACGAGCCGGCCTGGACGCGCGGCGGCACCTATCAGGCGGTGCGCATCATCCGCAATTTCGTCGAGCGCTGGGATCGCACGCCGCTGGGCGAGCAGGAGCGGATTTTCGGCCGCCGCAAGATGAGCGGCGCGCCGCTCGACGCCGGCCCGCTGGCCTCCGAGCACGACGTGCCCGATTACGCGCGCGATCCCGAGGGCGAAGTCACCCCGCCCGACGCCCATATCCGCCTCGCCAATCCGCGCACCCGGGCGGCAGCCGCCAATCTCCTGCTGCGCCGCCCCTTCAACTATTCCAACGGCGTCACCGCCTCCGGCCAGCTCGACCAGGGGCTGCTGTTCATCTGCTACCAGGCCGACCTCGAAGCCGGCTTCATCGCCGTGCAGCAGCGCCTCAACGGCGAGCCGCTGGAGGAATATATCAAGCCGGTCGGCGGCGGTTATTTCTTCGTCCTGCCCGGCGTCGCCTCGGCGGACGATTATCTCGGTTCGGCGCTGCTCGGCGCCGTCAGGGCCCCCACCCCACCTTCCACCTCATGATAAGGAATGCGCGCAATGCTAAAATCTCAGGCAGCCAGGCTGGCCCTCGTGGTCGCCATGGCCGGCTTTTCCGGCGCGGCGCTGGCCCAGGACGCCAGCCTCGATCTGGTCGGCCCGCTTTCGGACTACAAGCTCTACGTGGCCGAGAACACCGCCGAACTGCTGGTCAACGTCGAAAAATTCACCACGGCCGTGAAGGCCGGCGACATCGACACGGCCAAGGCGCTCTTTGCCCCCACCCGTACCTCCTATGAGAAGATCGAGCCCATCGCCGAGCTGTTCGCCGATCTCGACGCCCCCATCGACGCGCGCGCCGACGATTACGAGCTGGCCGAGGCGGACCCCGAATTCACCGGCTTCCACCGCATCGAATACGGGCTCTGGGAACAGGGCAGCACCGCCGAGCTCGGGGAGTTCGCCGACAAGCTGCTGGCCGACGTGCAGGCGCTCGACGCGCGCATCACCGATCTCGTCTTCCCGCCCGAAGTGGTGGTAGGGGGCGCTGCCGCGCTGATGGAAGAAGTGGCGGCCACCAAGATTTCCGGTGAGGAAGACCGCTACAGCCACACCGACCTGTGGGACTTCGACGCCAATTTCGCCGGCTCCAAGAAGATTTACGATCTCCTGAAGCCGCTGGTCACCGACGCCGAGTTCACCGCCCGGGTCGACGCCAACTTCGCCGATGTCGACGCCGTGCTCGACAAGTACCAGGCCGCCGATGGCAGCTTCGTCAGCTACGAGGAACTGACCGACGCCGACCGCGACGTGCTGGCCGCCAAGGTCAACACCCTCGCCGAGGACCTCGCCACCCTGCGCGGCCAGCTCGGCATGAGCTGAACCCGTCGCGCCGCTTGCAAACCGGCCGGCCCCCTTGCCGGCCGGTTTGCTCAGGCGGCCGGCCCGCCGTCCGACAGGGCGGCAAAGACCGCCCATTGCGCCGCGAAAGCCCGCTTATAGGCCGGCCGGGCCTCGCCCCGGGCGACATAGGCGGCGATATTGGGATAGGCCTCCAACAGCCCCGAGGATCGTAGCCGCAGCAGCACCGACACCATCATCAGGTCGGCGGCGCTGAACGCCCCGTCGAGCCAGTCGGCATCGCCCAGACGCGTGGAAAGATCGGCCAGCCGCTGCCTGACACGGCCCTCGACCAGCGGCAGGCGCCGGGCGGCCCAGGGCTCGCCGCTTTCCTGCAGCACGGCCGTGGCCCGCTCGAGAATCGGCGGCTCGATCGTGCTGAGCGCGGCGAACATCCAGGCGATGGCCCGCGCCCGGCCGTTTTCCTCCTCCGGCAGCAGGCCCTGATGGCGCTCCGCGATATGGAGCACGATGCCGCCCGATTCGAACAGCACCAGGTCGCCCTCCTCATAGGTGGGGATTTGCCCGAAAGGCTGCAGCGCCCGATGCGCCGCCGTCTTCATCGTCTCGAAGGAGACGAGGCGCACGGCGTAGGGCTGGCCCACTTCCTCCAGCGCCCAGCGCACCCGCATGTCGCGCGCCAGCCCCTTGCCGCGATCCGGCGAACGTTCAAAGGCGGTGATGGTGGGTTTCGCATGCTCGTTCATGGGCCGACCTCTTCTTTCTTCAACGACGATCAGCCGGGGCGGCATTCGACGCCCGCAGCGGATTTTCGCGGGGACCAGATGCGCGCCTGCCGTTGCAGCCGCGTCACAGCCGGCCCTCACAACTTTGCGAGTGATTGCTCCCGTTAAGGTTTGCACGCTATTGGCTTTGCTGGTGCCCCCGCGCGTCGGGGATTCGCCGGCCGACCCGCCGGCCCTGCCGCCGAGGAGCTAAAATGAACAAGGTCGCGGTCTCTCTGGTTGCCCTGCTCATCGGCGGATGGGCGCTCCAGCCGGCACTGGCGCAGGACGTTGCCAGCCTTGAGACCGACCGCATCGTCATCGCCCCGCCGCAAAGCGATCTGGGCGGCATCATCAAGGCGGGCCTGTCGGCGTCCTATTACGGCGCCCGTCTCGACAGCCGCGCCTATAACGAGGCGCAAAAGCTCTATTTCCTCTATGGCGAGCGGCATTTCGAGCCCATCTGGCTGTCGAAGGCCGACAACGGCGCCGTCGTCTTCTCCCCGGCCGCCGAGCGGATCATCGCCCTCTTCCGCGACGCCGAAAGCGAGGGGCTGCGGCCCGCCGACTATTTGACCCCGGCCATCGACCTGGCGCAGGCCAAAAGCGGCGACCCGGCCGTGCTGGCGGCCCTGGAAACGGCGTTTTCCGAAGCCACGCTGCGCTACGCCAACCATCTGCACAATGGCCGCATCGATCCGCAGTCGATCAGCCCGCTGCTCGACATCGCGCCCAAACCCATCGACGCGGCGGCGCTGCTCGAACGGCTGGCCCGCAGCGCCGACCCCGCCGCCGTCCTGGGCGAGCTCGAACCCCGGCACCGCGAATTCCTGGCGCTGAAGGCGGCTTTGGCCGATTTCGACGCCGCCGGGGCCGAGCGGCCCGCCCCCATCGGCACCGGCCCGGTGCTGCGCCCGGGCCATTCCGACCCGCGCGTACCGGCCATCCGCGCCCGACTGCAATTGCCCGGCTCGTCCTCCAGCGTCTACGACAACGCCCTCGTTGCCGCCGTCGAGATGTTTCAGGAAGGCCAGGGCCTCGAAGTGGACGGCGTCATCGGCCCGGCAACGCTCGCCGCGCTCAATGGCGGCGAGGCCACGCGGCGCGAGGACATCATCGCCAATATGGAGCGCTGGCGCTGGATGCCCGAGGCGCTGGGCGACTTCGCGGTGATGGTCAACATCCCCGAATACCGCCTGTGGATCCTGCGCAATGGCCAGACCGAATACACCACCCGCGTCGTGGTCGGCACCGCCAAGAACCAGACGCCGGTGTTTTCCGACAATATCCGCCACATCGTGGTCAATCCCTATTGGAACGTCCCCTCCTCGATCATCCGCAACGAGGTGGCGCCGGCCGTATTGCGCAATCCGGGCTATATCGACGGCCAGAACATGGACCTGCTCTACAATGGCAAGCCGGTCAGCCCCTGGCAGGTCGACTGGAGCCAGGTCTCGACGAGCAATTTCCCCTTCCGCGTGCGCCAGCGCCCCGGCGCCGGCAATGCGCTGGGGCAGATAAAATTCCTCTTCCCCAACAAGCACGACGTCTATCTGCACGACACGCCGTCCAAATCGCTGTTCTCGCGCTCGGCCCGCGCCTTCAGCCATGGCTGCATCCGCGTGCAGAACCCGATGGAATTCGCCGAGGCGCTGACCGCCAACGAGCCCAATATCTCGCGCGCGTCGCTGGAGGCCATGTTCGGCCCCTCCGAGCGCTGGGTGAACCCGCAGCACCAGATCCCGGTGCACATCACCTATTTCACCCTGCGCGTCGACGCGGACGGCACCATCCACGGCTATGGCGATATTTACGGGCACAACGAAAAGCTCATCGCCGCCATGGGCCTCAAGCCGGCCACCCCGCCCACCATCATCGCCCAGGCGGCGCCAGTACCCGACGAGCTGTCGCCCTGAGCCCCTGCCGGGGGATCGCGGGTCGGTAAGTCGCCGTCGCCGCGCCGCCCGTTAACCGCCGCTTTACACTTTCGCCTTGGTTGTGCCGGCTTTTGCGGCTAGCAATAATGTGAACGAGGGCGGGCGCCCAGCCGGGTGACACCCCGTTAGCGTTAATAAAATCGTGCGATTTTGACGCTAACGTCCACGAACGACTGACAGCGAACCGGGCAGAGTTTGGCGTGACGGGGATAGGTCTATTGCAGGGGCGGCGCGGGGCATATCCGATTGTGCTCGCGATTGTGGCGTTGCTCGCCCTGTTGTTGCAGGCGACGGTGCCGGCCCAGGCCGCCACCGAGCGGGCGCTCTATCTCTACTACACCCATACCCAGGAAACCGCGCGCATCGTCTTCAAGCGCAACGGCCAATATGTGCAGTCCGGGCTCACCGAGCTCAACCGCTTCCTGCGCGACTGGCGCCGCAACGAGCCGGCCAAGATGGACCCGCGCCTGTTCGACCTTATCTGGGAAGTCTACCAGGAAGTGGGCGCCACCCAGCCCATCAACGTCGTTTCCGCCTATCGCTCGCCCGCCACCAACGCCATGCTGCGCGAAACCTCCTCGGGGGTCGCCGAGAACAGCCAGCACATGAAGGGCAATGCCATGGATTTCTTCATCCCCGGCATTCCCCTCACCCGGCTGCGCGCCGTGGCGATGAAAAAGCAGGTCGGCGGTGTCGGCTATTATCCCACTTCGGGCAGCCCGTTCGTGCATCTCGACACCGGCTCGGTGCGCGCCTGGCCGCGCATGACCCGCGCCCAGCTCAAGGAAATCTTCCCCGATGGCAGGACCGTGCACCTGCCCACCGACGGCAAGCCGCTGTCGCAGCAGGGCTACCAGCTGGCCATGGCCGACTGGAAGAAATGCCACGAAGTGCCCTGCGGCGGCAGCGGCAATAGCGGCACGCGCGTCGCCTCCAGCGGCGGCGGCGGTGCCACGCTGATGGACATGCTGTTCGGCGGCAAGGGCGAGACGCCCGCCGCCCCGGCCCCGGTGCAGACCGCTTCGCTCGTGCCGCAGGCCACGCCGGCACCCGCCGCCGCCGTTGCCCAGGCGGCCCCCATGCCGCTGATGCGCCCGGCCGAACTGGGCGGCGCCCCCGAAATGGCCGCCTCCACCACCACTTCGCCCGCCGCGCTGCCCTTTTCCACCGTCGGCAGCGCCCCGCTCGACGCCGCCGAGCTGCAGCCCGAGCGCACCGCGCCCGTCCCCGCCGTCATGTCCGAGCGCCTGCGGCTGGCGCTGGCCACCACCGGCACCGCCAGCGACGCGGTGACTGCGCTCGCCGCCCTAGGCGAGCCGCCTTTGCCGCAGCCCCGCCTCATCATGTCCGAGCCCGGCGACGCGCCGCTATCGGCCTATCTGCCCGCCGCCCAGCCGGGCGACGCGGCCCAGCAGACGCTGGAAACCATCATCGCGGACGCCACCCCGGGCGTCGCGCTGGCCACGCTCGGCCCCGCGGCGTTGCCGCCCCTGCCGGGCCAGCGGCGGCCCATCGCCACCGCCCCCGACGCCATCCGCACCGCCTCGCTCGGCACCGCGCCCAACCCGGCGCTGGCCACGCTGTTCGACACCACTTTCAAGGCGGCGCAAAGCGAGGGCGACGACCAGCTCGCCGCCGCGCTCAGCCGGCACGTGGCGGCCCGCCCCGCCGCCGACGCCATGCGCCAGCCCGAGCTGGTCGCTCCCGACCTTGAGCATGTCGGCGAGGTCTTCATGGCCCCCGCCGCGCTGACCTCCCCGCATTTCGCCGTGATTTTCGAGCGGGACGAGGCCGATTTCGACCCCACCCCGGAAATGGGCCGCTACAGCATCGTCATGGCGGCCGGCAAGGATACGACCGGCCTTGGCTATACCCGCTTCACGCCGGTGGCGCCCCTGGCCATCGCCAGCAACTGAGCCGGGCGCCCTTACAAAAACCGCATTGCGCCACCAGTTAGGCCCGACCCCGCAGCGGCGGCGGCCGTGTGTTGCCAAGCTGTCATACGGCGCCTAAACAGGGGTGTCGTTTCGTTTTTCCGGAGCCAGGCCTTGGCCGACAAGCCGCAGACCCCCCTGCTCGACACCATCGCCAGCCCCGCCGATCTGCGGGCCCTGCCGCGTGAGCAGCTGCACCAGCTGGCCGACGAGTTGCGCGCCGAAATGGTCGACGCCGTCTCGGTGACGGGCGGGCATCTGGGGGCCGGGCTGGGCGTGGTCGAGCTGACCGTGGCGCTGCACGCCGTCTTCGACACGCCGCATGACCGCCTCATCTGGGATGTCGGCCACCAGGCCTACCCCCACAAGATTCTCACCGGCCGGCGCGACCGCATCCGCACCCTGCGCCAGAAGCACGGCCTGTCCGGCTTCACCCGCCGCGCCGAAAGCCCCTACGACCCGTTCGGGGCCGGCCATTCCTCCACCTCCATCTCGGCGGGGCTGGGCATGGCGGTGGCCAGCGCCCAACTGGGTGTCGCCCGCAACGTCATCGCCGTCATCGGCGACGGCGCCATGTCGGCCGGCATGGCCTATGAGGCGATGAACAATGCCGGCGCCATGGACGCGCGGCTCATCGTCATCCTCAACGACAACGACATGTCCATCGCCCCGCCCACCGGGGCCCTGCGCACCTATCTGGCGCATCTGGTCTCCGGCCCCGTCTATCGCGGCACCCGCGAGGCGGCCAAGACCATCGTCCACAAGCTGCCGCCCTTCCTGCACGAGCCGGCGCGCAAGACCGAGGAATTCGCCCGCTCCTTCTTCACCGGCGGCACGCTGTTCGAGGAGCTGGGCTTTTACTATGTCGGCCCCATCGACGGGCACAATCTCGACGACCTCGTGCCCATCCTCGAAAACGTCCGCGATTTCGGCAAGGGGCCGATCCTCGTCCACGTGGTGACCCGCAAGGGCAAGGGTTATGCGCCGGCCGAGCATTCGGCCGACAAATATCACGGCGTCTCCAAATTCAACGTCATCACCGGCGCCCAGGCCAAGGCCCCGTCCAACGCCCCCTCCTATACCTCGGTATTCGCCACCTCGCTGATCGAGGAGGCGAAAGCCGACCCGCGCATCGTCGCCATCACCGCCGCCATGCCCTCGGGCACCGGCCTCGACAAATTCGGCGAATTGTTCCCCGCCCGGGTCTTCGATGTCGGCATTGCCGAGCAGCACGCCGTGACCTTTGCCGCGGGCCTCGCCAGCGAGGGCCTCAAACCCTTCTGCGCCATCTATTCCACCTTCCTGCAGCGCGCCTACGACCAGGTGATCCACGACGTGGCCATCCAGTCGCTGCCGGTGCGCTTCGCCATCGACCGGGCCGGCTATGTCGGCGCCGACGGCCCCACCCACGCCGGCAATTACGACAACGCCTATCTGGGCGCCATTCCCGGCATGGTGCTGATGGCCGCCGGCGACGAGGCCGAACTGCGCCACATGGTGGCGACCGCCGCCGCGCACGAGGCCGGTCCCATCGCGCTGCGCTATCCGCGCGGCGAGGGCGTCGGCGTCGACCTGCCGGCGCGCGGGGAAGTCCTCCCCATCGGCAAGGGCCGCATGCTGCGCCAGGGCGGCGGCGGCATCGCGTTGCTGTCCTTCGGCGCCCGGCTGGGCGAAGTGCTGGCGGCGGCCGACCGGCTGGCCGCGCTGGGGCTCAACCCCAGCATCGCCGATGCGCGCTTCATGAAGCCGCTCGACGAAGAGCTGATCGCCGGCCTCGCCCGCGACCACGAGGTGCTCATCACCGTCGAGGAAGGCGGGCTGGGCGGCTTCGGCAGCCACGTCGCGACCTTCCTCGCCGGCAATGGCCTGCTCGACGGCAAGCTCAAATTCCGCCCGCTGATGATCCCGGACAGTTTCGTCGAGCACGCCAGCCAGGCCGACATGTACAAGGAAGCCGGCCTCGACCGCGCCGGCATCCTCGCCACCGCCCTCACCACGCTGGGCTACGACGAGGCCGCCATGGCCGCTGCCCTGGCGCGGGTGAATTAGCGCGTTTTTACACGTCCCTTACGCCCCTTTGACACCGGGGCTGCCCACGGGCCTGACCCGTGGGCCGGCCGGAGCGCCCTTGCGGTTTCGGTATTTGCTGTAAGGGGTCCGCGGGCAGCAGCGGTGGGGGCGGCGTTGCCGTTGGAACGCAAAACCAGCCAATCGCACCGGCCGCGCTAACCGATAATCAAGCTTTTCGTGGCTGGCTGGAGCGGAAACGTGAAAGACCAGCCACCATGTCCAGCCTTGCCATCGGCGCCGCCGGCCTGCACGCGGCCACCCAGCGCTTCGAAACGAGCGCCGCGCGCATCGCCCGCTTCGGCACCGGCCCCGAGCCGGTCGATCTCGCCACCGAGATGGTCACCATCATCGAGGCCAAAGCCGACTTCAAGGCGGCAGCGAAAATCGTCGGCGTCGCCCGCGACATGGACCGGGCGCTGCTCGACATTTTCGCCTGAAGGCGAAGAGCGGGCGGCGCCCGCCGACGGGCCCTATTGCTCGGGCGGCGCCTGCACCATGCCGAGGGCCGACATGTAGAGCTCGAGCAGCGCTTCCTGCTCCATGCGCTCATTGGCGTCCTGCTTGCGGATCGCCACGATCTTGCGCAGGATTTTCGTATCGAAGCCATTGCCCTTGGCCTCGGCGTAGATTTCCTTGATATCGGCGGCGATGGCGGCCTTTTCCTCCTCCATCCGCTCGATGCGCTCGATAAAGGCGCGGAGCTGATCCTGGGCGACGCTGTCTTCTACGGCCATGGGCAAAAACCTCGGATTGGTCCTGTCGCATAAGAGCGGCGAGGGCCGCGCGGCAGAAAGGGAACGGGCGAACGAACGGGCCGGCCGGCGAATCGTCGAAAATGCCGGCGCGGCCCGGTTCAGCTGGGACCCGTTCAACCGCAAGCCCCGGCGCGGTTCAACCCCCTTTCGGGCCAATCCACACCCCGGCCCGCCTTGCTTTCGCCAAAACCGTGGTTCTTGACCCTCGGCGGGGTGCCCCCGGCGCCCGGCCATTGACCTGGCCTTCCCCATCGGCTCAAACAAGGGCGGCTTTTCCTGATGATTTGTGGCGTGACCCTCTTGCCCCGCTTGCACCCTTTGTCGTTCCTTGCCGTCCCGGCGCTGGCGCTCGGCGCCTCCCTCGCCTTCAGCGGCCCGGCGCAGGCCGATCTGCGGGTCTGCAACCAGACCGCCAATGTCGTCTCCGTGGCGCTGGGCTACCGGGCCGAACGCGGCTGGATGAGCGAGGGCTGGTGGCAGACGCCGCCCGGCGATTGCCGCGTGCTCTACCAGGGCGAGCTGCAACGGCGCTTCTATTACGTGCACGCCGTCGACGATATCGGGGGCGGCGCCTGGGACGGCCAGGTGTTCATGTGCACCCGTGACGAAACCTTCACAATATTCGGGGTTGAGGATTGCCTCGCCCGGGGCTATGAGCGCACCGGGTTCTTTGAAATCGATACCCAGAACCGTTCCGACTGGACCTTGCAGCTCAACGACAGCGCAGGGGCGCCCAGCGTGGTCGGTCCGGATGGCGGCGAAGATTTGGAGGACCCGACCTTCCTGGTCGACCCGCAAGACGGCTCTGCCGACGCCCCGCCCACACCAGACGCAACGGACATACAATGAGACGGATCAGACGCGCGAAGATCCTCGCCACCCTCGGGCCGGCCAGCCAGGAGGAGAAGATGATCGAGGAACTGGCGCGGGCCGGTGCCGACGTCTTCCGCATCAATATGAGCCATGCCAGCCACGAGCTGATGCGCCAGACCGTCGAGCGCATCCGCAATGTCGAGGCGCGCGTCGGCCACCCCATCGGCATCCTCGCCGATTTGCAGGGCCCCAAGCTGCGCGTCTGGAAATTCGCCGCGGGCGCCGTCGACCTGGTGGCCGGGCAGACCTTCACCCTCGACAGCCGCGTCGACGAACTGGGCGACGGCGAGCGGGTCTACCTGCCGCACCCGGAAATCATCGAGAACGTTTCCGTGGGCGACCGGCTGCTGCTCGACGACGGCAAGCTGCAATTGAAGGCGACGCGGGTGGGCAACGGCGCCATCGAGACCGAAGTCATCTATGGCGGCAAGCTCTCCGACCGCAAGGGCGTCTCCCTGCCCGATACGCTGCTGCCCACCGGCGCGCTCACCGACAAGGACCACGCCGACCTCCTCGAAGCGCTCAAGGCGGAGGTCGACTGGATCGCCCTCTCCTTCGTGCAGCGCCCCGAGGACATCATCGACGTCCGCAAGATCGTGCAGGGCCGCGCCGGCGTCATGGCGAAAATCGAAAAGCCCCAGGCCATCGAACGCCTCGAGGAGATCGTCAAGCTCTCCGACGCCATCATGGTGGCGCGCGGCGATCTGGGCGTCGAGCTGCCGCTCGAAACCGTGCCGGGCCTGCAAAAACGCATGATCCGCATGTGCCGCCGCTACGGCAAGCCGGTGGTAGTGGCGACGCAGATGCTCGAATCCATGATCACCTCGCCGGTGCCCACCCGCGCCGAGGTGTCCGACGTCTCCATCGCCGTCTTCGAGGGCGCCGACGCGGTGATGCTGTCGGCCGAAAGCGCCTCGGGCCAATACCCGGTCGAAGCCGTCTCCACCATGAACAAGGTGGCCGCCGCCGTCGAGAACGACGTCAATTATCGCGGCATCATCCGCGCCGCCCAGACCGAGCCGGAAGCCACCGCCGCCGACGCCATCTCGGCCGCCACGCGCCAGGTCGCCGAAACGCTCGACCTGGCTGCCATCGTCACCTACACCGCCTCGGGCTCCACCGGCATCCGCGCCGCGCGCGAGCGGCCCAACAAGCCCATCATCGCCCTCTCCCCCAATTTGCGGACCATTCGGCGCCTCTCGGTGGTCTGGGGCATCCATTGCGTGCAGACCGAGGACGCGGTGAACCTGGAAGACATGGTCGACCGCGCCTGCGTCATCGCCTACCAGGAGGGCTTTGCCCGCCCCGGCGACCGCATCGCCATCACCGCCGGCGTGCCGCTGGGCACCCCCGGCGCCACCAACATGCTGCGCATCGCCTTCGTCCGCCAGGACGGCGCCGGAAGCAGCTGATCCCCGCAGAGCGGCGCCTGTCCCAAGCCACCAGCGCTGGTGAGCCCCCGTCGCCACGGCACGTGCTGCGAGCGGCCAGTGGATCACGTCCGCGGGCAGCGCCGGTGGATAAAAACCGCTGGAGCGTTTCACACGTCGTCTGGATCGGTGCCCGGATCCTTGCCACCAGACTGTCATCCCCGCGCCTGCGGGGACCTCTGTTTGGCTCCAGCAGGCGTAACGGCGGTTCCCGCTGGCGCGGGAATGACCCGGTGGATCGCAGGAAGCCGCAATACAAACGTGAAATGTTTTGGAAATGGAAATTGAGGCCCGCCATCCGGCGGGCTTTTTCATTTAACGGAGCCGGATGGTGTCGGCTTCTGGCCTCATTGTGGCCGTCAGCCAGTTGCCTGATGCTCTCGAAAGCTGTCACGGTCGATTAAAAAGGAATCGTGTCATGACTGAAGCTGTCGTCAACCTCGACAAGCTGCCCCTTAAAGCCGACAACATGGGCACTCGCTTTGCCAGCGAGTGCGCAGAAATCGGGACGACTCTGGGGCTCAAGGCCCTTGGCGCGAACTATCTTGTGGTTCCGCCCGGGAAAACCGCCGCACCGTTCCATCGCCACCATACCTCGGATGAGATGTTCTTCATTCTTTCAGGTGAGGGTGAATACCGCTTCGGCGATGAACGAATTCCCGTACGGGAAGGCGATTGCCTCGGGGCCCCAACTGCCGCGGCGGCCCATCAGCTCATCAATACCGGCAGCGAGCCCCTGCGCTATCTGGCGCTGTCAAACAATACCAATGCGGAGGTGATCGAGTATCCGGACAGTGGCCGCGTCCGCGTCGATGTCGGTCTCTCGGGGTTTCACCGTTATGACGGCACCTTCAAGGAGGGCGGCAAACTGACGCCGCTCGGCTATTGGGAGGGAGAGAACATCGACGACGCCAGTAGCTCCTGACGTCAGCATTCCATTATTTCGACCTCCGCCTCAAGGCTTTCCGCTGCCACGAACTGCCGGTCCGCAAGCCACCCCAAAAACGACAAAGCCCGCCTTTCCGGCGGGCTTTGGCAGCAGGTGACGATGGCCGGAAAGCCTCAGCCCTGGCGGGCCTTGTAGCGCTTGTCCACCTTGTTGATGATATAGACGCGCCCGCGACGACGGACGAGCTTGTTCGCGCGGTGGCGAGTCATCAACGCCTTCAGCGAGTTGCGGATCTTCATCTTTCAAGTCCTCGGTCAAACAAAAGGGGCGCCAAAGCGCCCGAAAACTGGCCTCGGTATAGGGAAAACGGCGCAGCCTGTCAACGCGCCGCGCACGGATTTTCCCAACCGTTGTGGTGCCCCCGTTAACGTGCCCGTCACCCCGACGCGTCATAATGACAGCACCACAACCGGACCCGCTACCATGGCCGTCGAGACCATCACCAAGAAGGGCATCCTGATCGTCGATCCGCAGCCGCACATGGCCGCGCTGGTCGGCGCCATGGCCCGCAGCATCGGCCGCCGCGATATCCGCGAAGCCTGCACCGTCATCGAGGCGATGGCCGAATTGCGCCGCCGCAGCTTCGACGCCATCGTCCTCGACGATGCCCTGGCCGGCACCGACGCGGTGGCCTTCGTGCGCCGGCTGCGCACCGACCGGGAGTGTCAGAACCGCCTCACCCCGATCATCATGATGGCCGCCGCGCCCGACGCGGCGCGCATCGCCGCCGCCCGCGATGCCGGCGTCAACGAATTTCTGCGCAAGCCCTTCGCCGCCGCCCATCTCAAGGCGCGGCTCGACACCATCGCCAGCGCCCCCCGCGCCTTCATCGAAGCCGCCGCCTATACCGGCCCCGACCGCCGCCGCCGCGTGGTGGACATCGGCGAGGACCGGCGCATCAATCCACGACCGGAACGGACGTGAGCCGCGCGCCTTTCGATCTCGACGCCCTGGTTGAGCGCAGCCGCAACGGCCCCTGCTTCATCTGCGCCATGCTGGCGGGCGATCCGGCCTATGCCCATCACCGCATCGTCGAGGACGAGGCGCATGTCGCCTTCCTCAGCAAATATCCTACCCAGCGCGGCTATGCGCTGGTGTGCCCGAAAGCCCATATCGAGGATTTGGCCGAAGACCTGAGCCCGGAGCGGTATCTGGCACTCCAGACCATGGTACATCGGCTGGCGCGGGCGCTTAAACGCTGCTTTGCCGCCGAACGGGTCTATGTGCTCTCGCTGGGCAGCCGGGCAGGCAACAGCCACCTGCATTTCCACGTCGTGCCGCTGCCGCCCGGTATACCTTACGAGCAGCAGCAATATTACGCTCTTATGGCCGAGCATGGCGTGCTCGACCAGTCCGACGCAGAACTGGCGGAGCAGGCCAACGCGATCGCCAAGGCCTATGCCGAACTGCCTCAGGCCTGAACCGGCGGCGCGGTTTCGGCTTCGATTTCCTGCCAGCGGATGCAGGCGACCAGCCGACCGTTCTCCAGCCGTTCCAGCGGCGGCCGCACCTCGGCGCAGCGAGGCTGGGCGAAGCGGCAACGGGTGCGGAAGGCACAGCCCGAGGGCGGGTTGATGGGCGAGGGAATTTCCCCCTCCAGCGACTCGATGCGCCGCGCCCGCGCCAGCTTCGGGTCGGGGATCGGCACGGCGGTCAGCAGCGCCCGCGTATAGGGGTGCTTGGGGTCGTTGTAGATTTCGTCGCCGCTCGCCAGTTCGACGATGCGCCCCAGATACAGCACGAGGATGCGGTCCGAGACGTGCCGCACGACGCTGAGATTGTGCGAGATGAAGATCAGCGTCAGGCCGTATTCGTCCTTCAATTCGCTGAGCAGGTTGAGGATCTGCGCCTGGATGGAGACGTCCAGCGCCGATACCGGCTCGTCGCAGACGATCAGCTTGGGCTCGGTGACCAGCGCCCGGGCGATGCCGATGCGCTGCGCCTGCCCGCCGGAGAACTCGTGCGGGTAGCGGTTGATCATCTCGGGCAGCAGCCCCACCGATTCCATGACGCGCACCACCCGCGCCCGCCGCTCGGTCTTGTTGAGCTCGGGCCGCAGGGTCTTGAGCGGATCCTCGATGATCTCGCCCACCGTCATGCGCGGGTTGAGCGAGGCCAGCGGGTCCTGGAAGATGATCTGCAGGTCGGCGCGCCGCCGCCGCATCGCCTCGCCTGGCAGCCGCGTCAGATCCTGCCCCAGCCACAGCACCTGCCCCTCGTCGGGGCTGAGCAATTGCAGGATGCAGCGCCCCAGCGTGGACTTGCCACAGCCGCTCTCGCCCACGATGCCCAGCGTCTCGCCCTGGCGCACGGAAAAATTGATGTCGCTCAGCGCCGTCAGCGTCAGCCGCCGGGAAAACAGCCCCGTGGCGATGGAAAAGGTCTTCTTGAGGTCCCTGACCTCGAGCAGGTTGGCCGGTGTCTCGATCATCACGCCACCGCCTCGTAGCGCAGCGGCCCCTCGTAAAAGCACGCCTTTTCCCGCTCGCCCTCGAGAGGCGTCAGCGCAGGCCGCTCGGCCAGGCACCGCTCGAAGCGGAAGGCGCAGCGCGGGTGGAAGGCGCAGCCCTGCGGCAGGTGTTCGAGGCTCGGCGGCAGCCCCTGGATGGGATTGAGCCGCTCGGCCCGGTGCGCGATATGCGGCGTCGAATGCAGCAGGCCCAGCGTATAGGGGTGGCGCGGGTCGTAGAACAATTCGTCGGTGCGGCCTTTTTCGACGCACCGCCCGCCATACATCACCATCATCCGGTCGGCGATGCCCGCCACCACGCCCAGGTCGTGGGTGATGAGCACCAGCGCCGTGCCGAAATCGTCGGTCAGCGACTTGAACAGGTCCAGCATCTGCGCCTGCACCGTCACGTCGAGCGCCGTGGTCGGCTCGTCGGCGATGAGGATTTTCGGCTGGCACAGCAGCGCCATGGCGATCATCACCCGCTGCCGCATGCCGCCCGACAATTCGTGCGGGTAGGCGTTGGCGCGCTTCACCGGTTCGGGGATGCCGACCCGCTCCAGCATCTCGATGGCGCGCCGCACCGCCTTGGCCTTGTCGAAGCCCTGGTGCTTGACCAGCACTTCGGCCAATTGCGTCTTGATCCGCAGGGTCGGGTTGAGCGAGGTCATCGGGTCCTGGAAGATCATGGCGATGTCCTTGCCGCGCACCCGGTCGAGCCGCGTCTTGTCCATGCCCACGAGGTTGAGGTCGCCCAGCATGGCCTTGCCGCTGGCGCGCCCGTTCTTGGCCAGCAGCCCCATGATGGAAAGGAACGCCTGGCTCTTGCCCGAGCCCGATTCCCCCACCACCGCCATGGTTTCCCCCGCCTGCAACGCAAAGCTGAGGTCGCGCACCGCGTGCACTTCGCTTTCGTGCAGTTCGAAGGTTACCGAGAGGTCTTCGATGGCAAGGACGATATCGGTCATTTCAGCGATCCTTGGGGTCGAGGGCGTCGCGCAGCCCGTCCCCGATATAGGTGAGACACAGCAGCAGCGTCACCAGCACGGTGGCCGGCATCAGCAGCATCCAGGGCAGCACTTCGGCCACCGGCGCGCCGAACGAGATCAGCGTGCCCAGCGAAGTCTGCGGCTCCTGCACCCCCAGCCCGAGATAGCTGAGGAAGCTCTCGGTGATGATGATTTCCGGCACGGTGAGCGTGGCGTAGATCACCACCGGCCCGGTGAGGTTGGGCACGATGTGCCGGAGGATGATGGTGAAGGGTTTGGCCCCGCCGGCGCGCGCCGCCTCGACGAATTCGCGCTCCTTGAGCGTCAGCGTCTGGCCGCGCACGATGCGCGCCATGGTCAGCCATTCGAGGCACCCGATGCCCACGAACAGCAGCACCGGATTGCGCCCGAAGATCACCACCAGGATGATGACGAACAGGATATAGGGCAGCGCATACATGACGTCGACGAAGCGCATCATGATGGCGTCGACCTTGCCGCCGAAATAGCCGGCCACGGCGCCGTAGACCACGCCGATGCATACCGACACCAGCGTCGCCACCCCCGCCACGATGAGGCTCATCTGCGTGCCCTGCAACACGCGGGCGAGCATGTCGCGGCCGTTCTGGTCGGTGCCGAAATAGTGGCCCTTGTCGAAATCGGGCGGCTTGCGGATCGCCGACCAGTCCACTTCCGAATAACCCCAGGGCACGAAATAGGGCCCCACGAACGCGCCGACGACGATCAGCAGCACCACGACGATGGAGATGGTGGCCGCCTTGTTGCGCATCAGGCGCCGCATGGCGTCCTGGGTCAGCGAGCGGCCCTTGGGCGCGTCGAGCCGTTCGAGCTTGTCCGCGTAGTCGCGCAGAATGGCGTCCCTGCCGGTAATGCCAGCCATCAGCGATACCTCACCTTGGGATCGAGCCAGGCATAGAGCAGGTCAACCAGCAGGTTGAGCGCCAGGATGATGAACATGTAGAGCAGCGTCGTGCCCAGCACCACGCCGTAGTCGCGGTTGAGCGCGGCGGTGATGAAATATTTGCCGATCCCGGGCAGCCCGAAGATCTGCTCGACCACCAGCGAGCCGGTGAGCAGGTAGGACAGGCCCGGCCCCAGATAGGAGACCACCGGCACCAGCGCCGGCTTGATGGCGTGCCGCGCCAGCACCAGCCGCTCGCCGATGCCCTTCGAGCGCGCGGTGCGCACGTAATTGGTGCCCAGCACCTCGATCATCGAGCCGCGCATCAGCCGCGAGATGCGCGCCGCGTGCGGCCAGGCCAGCACCGTCACCGGCATCACCAGATGCAGCCACGAGCCGTTGACCCAGCCCCCGGCCGGCAGCCATTTGAGATAGACCCCGAACCACAATTGCAGCAGCGCCGCGCTGAGGAAATTGGGCACCACCACGCCGATCATCACCACCAGCACCAGCACGTAGTCGGGCCATTTGTTCTGGTTCACCGCCGCGATCATGCCCGCCACGATGCCGATCAGCGTGGCGATGACGAAGGCGAAGAAGGCCATGGTGAGGGTGAAGGGAAAGCCGATGCGGATGAGATCGCTCACCGCGAAGCCGTCGATCACCATCGAGGGCCCGAGGTCGCCGTGCAGCAGGCGCCACACATAGATGAAATATTGCACGACCAGCGGCTGGTCGAGATTGTAGTGGGCGCGCAGATTGGCCAGCACCGTGGGGGGCAGCGCCCGTTCGCCGTCGAACGGCCCGCCCGGCGCCACGCGCAGGATGAAAAAGCAGACGGTTACGGCGATCAACGCTATCGGGATGGCCGACAGCACGCGCCGCAGGGCGTAACCAAGCATGTTGTGAGGACCTTCCTGGGGCGCGGGGCCGTAGTCGCCGGCGGAAAAGCACCGTGGGGGCCGTGGCCCCCACGGTTCATCCGGGAATGAGCCTTACTGCTCGGTCTTGGTCAGCCACCGCGTGCGGTGGACGTCCTTGGCGTTGTCCTCGAAGCCTTCGATATAGGGCTTCACCACGTTCTTGGACACGTACCAGTAGATCGGCAGGGCGGCGAACTCGTCCATGGCGATCTTTTCGGCCTGGGCCAGCAATTCGCCGCGCGCCACGAGGTCCTGCTCGGTCGTGGCTTGGTCGAGCAGCGTGTCGAACTCGTCGTTCGAGTAGCGGCCGTAATTGTTGCCCCAGTTCATGCTGCCGTCCTGCATGATGCCGGTCTTGAGCAGGTCGAGGGTGTTGGACGGATCGTTGTAGTCGAGCAGCCAGCCGGCACGGCCGATCTGGAAGTCGCCGGCGCGCAGCGCGTCGTAGTGCACCGCCACCTCGGAGTTGAACAGCTCGACCTTGACGCCCAGCGGCTCCCACATGGCGGCGATCGCCACGGCGATGCGCTGGTGGTTGTCGTTGGTATTGTAGCGCAGCTGCAGGGTCATCGGGTTGTCCGGGCCATAGCCGGCCTCGGCCAGGAGGTCCTTGGCCTTGGCGACGCGCTCGTCATAGGAGAGCGAGGCCCACTCGGGCATATAGGCGTTGTCGACGTAATTGCCGGTGCCCGGCGGCACCCAGCCATAGGCCGGCAGTTCGCCCGTGCCCAGGATATCCGGGCCGATGACGTCGCGCAGCACCGAGATGGAGAGGGCTTCACGCACGCGGATATCGTCGAGCGGCGCCTTTTCCTGGTTCATCACGTAGTAGTAGATGCCCAGGAACGGGGCCACATGCGCCTCGCCCGGCAGGTTTTCCTGCATCCACTGATACTGGTCGGACGGGAAGTCGGTGAGGATGTCGAACTCGCCCGCGCGGTAGCGGTTGAGCGCCGCTGCCTGGTCTTCGAGGACGTGGTAGTAGACCTCGTCGATCTTGACGTTGGCGGCGTCGTAATAGTCCTCGTTCTTGACCGAGTGCACATAGGAGCCCGGCAGCCACTCGACCACCTTGTAGGGGCCGTTGGCGACGATGTTCTCCGTCCTGGTCCATTCGTCGCCCAGCGATTCCACCAGGTGCTTGGGCACCGGGAAGGCGGTGTAGTGGGTCAGCGCCTCGATGAAGAAGGGCGTCGGCGCCTCGAGCGTGATTTCCAGCGTCTTGTCGTCGATGGCCTTGACGCCGAGCTGGTCGAAATCGGTGATCTCGCCCGAGTTGATGGCCTGGGCGTTCTTGATCGGATATTGCAGATAGGCGTAGTCCGAGGCGGTCGCCGGGTTCATCAGCCGCTGCAGCGCGAAGACGAAATCGCCCGCCGTCACCGGCTCGCCATCGGTCCACCTGATGCCGTCGCGCAGGTGGAAGGTGTAGACGAGGCCGTCATCGGAAATTTCCCAGCTTTCGGCCTGGCCCGGAATCGGCTCGGCGTCGGCGCCGTCGGTCACGAGGCCTTCGATGTAGTCGCCGACCACGCGGTTTTCCCAGTCCCCCGACACCTTGTGCGGGTCGAGCGAACCGGGGTCGCCACCATTGTGGAGCTGCAAGGTCACCGCGGACGCCGCGGTGCTCATCATCAGCGCCAGGGCGCCGGCGGTCGATACCGCCTTGAGGGCTGTGGTGATCTTCATTCTCGTCCCATCTCCTTGTGGAATTCTTCGTTTCTCTGACGGCCGCGCCATCTCCCGCGGGCGGCTCATTGGGTCATGACCGCCGGATTTTTACCCGACGGTCAAGCTGATTGGACGGTATCTCGCAAATCCGTCTACTGACAAGCAAAACCTTGACCTATGCGTCAAGACGCAAGCCCTCCTGGCCTCCCGCCGGCGTCGAGCGTAGGGAAAAATCCTTGCTTTGCAAAGGGCTCGGGGAGAACGGGATTTCACCAACTGCCTGTGGATCGTCCGCTGCCGATCAGGCGAAAAACCCGCTTTGCTGCACCAGCGAGATGACGATGCCCAAAAGGACGAGGACGGCGAAGGGCACCCAGCCGGGCAGCGGCCCGCGCGGCCGGCGCTCCGGCGGCTCGGGCCGGGGCGCGGGGCGGCGGAACGGCACGATATTGTCGCTCATGCCGCGCCCTCCAGCAGCGCCGTCACGCCCATGCCGCCGGCCGTGCACACCGAGATCAGCGCCCGCTTGCCCGCCGCCCCGGCCAGCAGCTTGGCGGTGAGCCCGAGAATGCGCGCGCCCGTCGCCGCGAAGGGATGGCCATAGGCGAGGCTCGACCCCTTGACGTTGAGCTTTGCCGGGTCGACGGCGCCCAGCACCGCGTCGCGCCCCAGCACGTCGCGGCAATAGGCCGGGTCCTGCCAGGCCTTGAGCGTGCACAGCACCTGCGCGGCGAACGCCTCGTGCAGCTCGAAATAGTCGATATCGGCAAAGCCCAGGCCCGCCCGCTCGAGCAGCTCGGACACCGCGATGGTGGGCGCCATGAGCAGGCCCTCGCCATGGGCGAAGTCGTTGCCGGCCACCCGCCCCAGGGTGAGATAGGCGAGCACCGGCAGGCCGCGCGCCCGCGCCCACGCCTCGCTCGCCAGCAGCACCCCCGCCGCGCCGTCGGTCAGCGGCGTCGAATTGCCGGCCGTCAGCGTGCCGTGGCCGCTGGTCTTGTCGAAGGCGGGTTTCAGCGTCGCCAGCTTTTCCATATTGGCGTCGGGCCGCACATTGTTGTCCCGCACCAGCCCGGCGCAGGGCACCAGCAGGTCGTCGTGAAAACCTTCCTCATAGGCCTTGGCCGCGTTGCGATGGCTGGCCACGGCCAGCGCGTCCTGCTCCTCGCGGCCGATATGCCATTCGCGCGCCATCATCTCGCAATGCTGGCCCATGGAAAGCCCGGTGCGCGGCTCGTTGACCGAGGGCGCCACCGGCGTCAGCTCGCCCAAGGAAAAGCCCTTGAACGCCCCAAGCTTGCCGCCCATGCCCTTGGCGGCGTTGGCCGCCAGCAGCCGGTGCTGGAATTTCGGCCCGAACACCACCGGGCTGTCGCTCACCGTATCGGAACCCGCCGCGATGCCGCTCTCGATCTGCCCCGCGGCGATCTTGCCCGCCAGCAGCAGCGCCGCCTGCAGGCTGGTGCCGCAGGCGATCTGTATCGTCGTGCCCGGCGTGCGCGGCGACAGGCCCGCATCGAGCAGCGCCTCGCGCGCCAGGTTGAAGTCGCGGCTGTGGTTGATGACGGCGCCGGCCAGCACCTCGTCCACCTTGGTGTCCCTGAGCCCATATTTATCCGCCAGCCCGGCCAGCACCGTGCCCAGCATGGAAAGATTGCTTTCCTCGGCATAGGCCGTGCCGCCCCGTGCAAACGGAATGCGGGCCGAGCCGACAATGGCGACGCGCGTGAGTTCGGTCATGTTGCTTCATTCCCATTCTGCCGAGGCGGCTGCCCCGTCCCGGCGCTCGTCCCCCGCGCCGGCGCTGCCCCCGGACCTGATCCGGGGGCCTCTCTCCACGACGCCGCCAGCCACGAGGCTCCCCACCCGGCCCACGGGTCAGGCCCGTGGGCAGCTTCGGTGGGAAGGCGGCCCCGCAGGTCGGGCCGGGGGGCAGCGCCGGTGATTTCGGCGGCGCAGCGTGCCATTTGCATCCCCATCCTCACGCCCGCCCATCCGCGCGGGCCTTGAGCGGACCGCCCAGGAACGGCGCAAAACCCGTGCCCAGGATCACCCCGATATCGGCCAGTTCCGCGGTGCCGACGACGCCTTCGGCCAGCACCACCTCGGTCATGTCCACCAGCGGCTGCACCAGTTCCTTGCCCAGCGCCGCAAGGTCGGGATGGCTGGGCGTCTCGCCCTTCACCGCCTTGCCCTTTTCCCATTTATAAAAACCCTCGCCGCTCTTGCGCCCGAGCTTGCCGGCGGCGAGCAGCTTGGCGAAGCGGCTGTCCTCGGGCACGGCGTGGCCCAATTCGTTCGCCACCGCCTTGCCCACGTCGAGCCCGACGCTGTCCATCAGCTCGATCGGGCCCATCGGCATGCCGAAGGCGACGGCCGCGGCGTCGAGCAGTTCCGGGCTTTCGCCCTGCTCCACCCGTTCCACCGCGCCCAGCATGTAGGGCATCAGCACCCGGTTGACGAGAAAACCCGGCGCCGACCTGACCACCACCGGCGACTTGCCGATGGCGAGCGCGAAGCTGGCGCCCTTGCCGATGGCCTCGTCGGAGTTAAAGCGCGAGCGGATCACCTCCACCAGCGGCAATTGCGCCACCGGGTTGAAGAAATGCAGCCCGATCAGCCGCGCCGGCTCGGCCAGCGCCTCGGCGATGCGTTCCAGTTCGATGGACGAGGTGTTGGTGGCCAGGATCGCCCCCGGCTTCAGCCTGGCCTCCACGTCCCTGAAGATGGCCTGCTTGACCTCGAGCTTTTCCACCACCGCCTCGATCACCACGTCGGCGCGCGCCACCCCCGCCCCTTGCGGGTCGGCGGTGAGCCGCAGCAGCGCCGTGTCCACCTCGCGCTTTTTCCGGTAGCGCTTCTCGAACAGCTTCTTCGCCCGGTCCAGCGCCGGCTGGATGCGCGCCATGTCGAGGTCCTGCAAGGTGACGGCCATGCCGCGATAGGCGCACCAGGCGGCGATGTCGCCGCCCATCACCCCGGCGCCGATGACGTGCACGCGGGCAAATTTCGCGCCCTTCAGCCCCTGCTTCTTCAGCCCCTCGGAGAGGAAGAACACCCGCCGCAGATTGGTCGCCGTGGCCGAGCCCATCAGCGGCACGAAGGCATCCACTTCGCCGCGGATCATCGCGCGCCAGTCGGCCCCGTGCTTTTCGAAGAGCCCGATCAGCGCGTAGGGGGCGGGGTAATGCTCGCGCCGCGCTTTCTTCGCCGCCTGCTTGCGCATCTGGTTGGCCACCGCCTCGCGCAGCAGCGGCAGCGTCACGAGGCGCTTGTGCCACGGCGCCGGGCGCGATCTTCGCTGCTGCAACACCGCCCGGCGCGCCTCCCAGGCCAGCATGTCGCGGTGCCGCACCAGCCTGTCGACGAGGTTGAGGCCGCGCGCCGCCCCGGCCCGCAGCAGCCTGCCGGTCAGCATGATCCCCATGGCGTCGACCGGCCCCGCCTGGCGGATCGAGCGCCCGGTGCCGCCGAAGCCGGGAAAGATGCCCAGATTAACCTCGGGAAAGCCGATGCGCGTCTTGTCGTCGTTGACGGCGATGCGGTAGTGGCAGGCCAGCGCCAGTTCCAGCCCGCCGCCGAGGCAGAAGCCGTGGATGGCGGCCACCACCGGCACCTTGAGGCTTTCGAGGCGCGCGAACAGCGCATGCGTGCGCTTCAGCGCCTCGGGCAGGATGGAAAAATCGCTCATCGCGTCGAATTCGGAGACGTCGGCGCCGGCGATGAAGCCGCTATCCTTGCCCGAGAGCAGCACCACCCCGGCCAGCTCCCCGGCATTGGCCAGGTCCTCGAAGCGCGCCACCAGCGTTTCGAGCTCCATGATCGCCGCGCGGCTCAGCGTGTTGACCGCCGCGTCGGGCGTGTCGATGACCAGCCAGCCGATCTGTTCCCTGTCGGTGTGAAAGCGCCAGTGCCTGGTTTCGGTTGCCTGCTCGGCCATCATCTTCCGGTCCTCGACTTTCCTTGCGCCCCGCCTATTCCGCCGCCGATCTTGGCGGGGTTTCCTCCAGCACGTCCATGCCGAAATCGTCGACCTGCACGGCCCGGTCCGTCGCCTCGTCGGCGGCGCGCATGATGCCCGCCTCGTTGTCGTTGAGCACGCCCGCCGCCACCGCGTCGGCGATGGCGTCGCGGTCGAGCCGCCGCTCGATCACCCCCCTGCGGGCCGCCTTGACGAACCTGGCCTCGATCTCCTCGGCCGCCGTCACCTTGATGAGCGCGTCTTCCAGCACCCCCGTCACGTCGTTGGGGTCGGTGGTGACATAGACGCCGGTGGTCAGCCGGTCGCGGAACGCGCCCGGCCGCAGCACGGCACGGGCGAAGCGGTAGTTGAGCCGGTCCGAGGCGCGGCGCGCGTGCCGCCCCAGCGGGAAGCACAGCACCCGCATGGCATAGGCGAACACCGGATTGGGGAAATTGGCGAAAACCTCGCCGAAAATGCGCTCCATCGCCGCCACCCGGTCCTGCATGATGGCCTCGACCACCTCGCGATCCTCGGCCAGCCGTCCTTCCTCGTCGAAGCGCTTGAGCGTCGCCGACATCAGGTAGAGCTCGCCCAGGATGTCGGCCATGCGGCCGGACAGCTTCTGCTTGCGCTTCAGCGCCCCGCCCAGCACCACCGTCGTCCAGTCCGCCACCAGCGCGAAATCCTGCGCATAGCGGTGCAGCCGCCGGTACCAGCCGGCCATCGGCCCGTCATTGGGGCTGCTGGCGAAGGCGCCATTGCTCAGCCCGTGCAGCAGGCTGGCCACGATATTGCGCAGCATGAATTTGGTATGCCCGCCAAAGGCCACGTCGAAAGCGTCGATCCCGGCCCTTCGGTCGGCGCTCTGGGCCGCCTGCACTTCCCTCAGCAGATAGGGATGCGCCCGCAACACCCCCTGCGCGAAAGTCATCAGCGTGCGGGTGAGGATATTGGCGCCCTCCACCGTTATCGCCACCGGCATCGACTGGTAGGCGCCGAACAGGTAATTGCCCGGCCCGTCCTGGATGGCCCGACCGCCCTGGATATCGAAGGCGTCGTCCATGCTGTCGCGCATCGCTTCGGTCGTGGTGTATTTGAGCAACCCCGCCAGCACCGCCGGGCGCTGCCCCTCGTCGACCATCGAGGCGGTGAGGCGCCGCGCCGCCTCGAACGCATAGGCGCGCTTGACCATTTCCCCCAGCGGCTCGGCCACCCCTTCCATGATCCCCACCGGAATGCCGAACTGCCGCCGCACCCGCGCATAGGCCGAGGTGGCGCGCAGCGTCGCCTTGATCGAGATCGAGCCGATGGCCGGCAGCGAGATGGCGCGGCCGGTCGAGAGGCACTCCATCAGCATGCGCCAGCCCTGCCCGGCATAGTCGGTGCCGCCGATGAGGAAATCCATGGGGATGAAGACGTCGCGCCCGCGCGCCGGCCCGTTCATGAAGGCCTGCCGCGCCGGGTAGTGGCGCCGGCCGATATCGAGCCCGGGATGGTCGTGCGGCACCAGCGCCAGGGTGATGCCGATGCTTTCGCCCCGCCCCAGCAGATTGTCCGGGTCCTTGAGGATGAAGGCCAGCCCCACCAGCGTGGCGATGGGCGCCAGGGTGATGTAGCGCTTGTCGAAGCTGAGGCGGACCCCCAGCACCTCCTCGCCCGCATAGGTGCCGCGGGTGACGATGCCGATATCGCGCATGCCGCCCGCATCGGACCCCGAATGCACCCCGGTCAGCGCGAAGCACGGCACCTCCTGCCCGGTGGCGAGGCGCCGCAGATATTTCTCCCGCTGCGCCGGCGTGCCGTATTTTTCCAGCAATTCCCCCGGCCCCAGCGAATTGGGCACCATCACCGTGATTCCGGCCGCCACCGAGCGGCTGGCGATCTTGGAGACGATCATCGACTGCGCCTGCGCCGAAAATCCGAGGCCCCCATGCTCCTTGCCGATGAGCATGCCCAGAAAACCCTTGTCCTTGAGGAACTGCCACAGTTCCGGGCTGAGATCGGCGCGGTTGTGGCGGATGTCCCAGTCGTCGATCATCCGGCAGGCCTCGGCGGTCGGCCCGTCGAGAAACGCCTGTTCCTCCGCCGTCAGCGTCAGCGGCCTTATGCCGGTCAGCTTGTCCCAATCGGGGCGGCCGGCGAACAGCTCGGCGTCCCAGCCCACCGTGCCGGCGTCGAGCGCTTCCTGCTCGGTGCGGCTCACTTTCGGCAGGATGGTCCGCACCGCGCCATAGACCGGCCGGGTGAGGACCGCCTTGCGCAGCGGCGGCACCGCCAGCGCCAGCAACAGCGCGCCGATCGCCAGCATGATCCAGCTTCCCGCGCCCAGCGCGTAGCCGGCGGGCCCCCCCGAAAAATGCAGGCCGGCGAGGAGGCCGAGCGCCACCGCCGCGCCGCCCCACTGCCAGAGCGGGCTTTCCCGCACCGCGAGGAAGGCGAAAACCACGATCCCGATAATCCAGAGCACCAGGGCCACTTCTTGTGTCCTCCTCAGGGCGCCGCGCGGCGCCGCTGCGTTCGGCCCGGCCGCACCCGCCGCGCCAGTTCCGACCGGGCCGGCCGGTGCAGAATCGGCCGCTTCCCGTCCCCTGCCGCCGCGCCAGCATAGCGCAGCGCCGCGGCAATTGCAGGGGAGTTTACCTTAGTTTCCCTATACGTCAACTAACATACCTTTACGTTCATGATGACTGCCGTTGTGGCGCTCGTCGCCGGGAGGCCCCACGGGCAGCTGATTGACGTTAACGTAAGTGCATGGAATAGTTTGTGCTGCCGGCGCCCAAGATCGGGTCAACCCGTCGCCCGCGCTACCGGCCCAAAGGAGGAGAGCCATGCCCCGCACGGACAAGGACGCCACGCGCCCCTGGATAAACAGCTATCCCGCAGGGATTGCCTGGGATGGCCCCATCGACACCACGCCGGTGCACGAGCAGGTGCTGGCCGCCTGCGCCCGCACGCCCGAGGCGCTGGCGCTGGATTTTCTGGGCGGCACCACCAGTTTTGCGCAGCTGGCCCGCGCTATCGACGCCTTTGCCGGGGCGCTGCAGAGCCAGCTCGGCGTCACCAGCGGCACGCGCGTGGCGCTGATGCTGCCCAATACGCCGTTCTACCCCATCGCCTATTACGGCGTGCTGCGCGCCGGCGGCATCGTCGTCAACTGCAACCCCCTCTATACCGTGGACGAGTTGAGCCACATCACCGGGGATTCGGGCGCCGACATCATGGTGACGCTCGATTTGCGGCAGATGTTCGAAAAGGGCGAGGCGCTGCTGGCCGCCGGCCAGGTGCGGCGCCTCATCGTGTGCCATTTTCCCGACGCGCTGCCCTGGCTGAAAAAACTGCTGTTCCGCCTCGCCAAGGGCAAGGATCTGGCCCGGCCCCACCGCTCGCCGCAGGCCGCCGGCGTGGTCGATTTCGCCACCCTGCTTGCCCGCCACGACAAGCCCACACCGGTCGCCATCACCCCGGCCAGCGATATCGCGGTGCAGCAATATACCGGCGGCACCACCGGCGTGCCCAAGGGGGCGCTGCTCACCCACGCTAATGTCGCGGCCAATACCAGCCAGTCGACCGCCTGGTTCGCCAGCATGTTCAAGCCGGGCAACAAGGCGATCGCCGTGCTGCCCTTCTTCCACATCTTCGCCATGACCACCTGCCTCAACATGCCGCTGGCCGCCGGCATGACCGTCTACATGCTGCCGCGCTTCGAGATGAAGGGTTTTCTCTCGCTGCTGCGGCGCGCCCGCCCCAACCTGATGCCGGCCGTGCCCACCCTCATCTCGGCGCTGGCCAACAACGCCACCGCCACCCGCGAGCAATTGTCCAGCATCGAGCTCATCGTCTCGGGCGGCGCCCCCCTGCCCAATGAACTGCGCGCCAGCTTCGCGGAAAAATCCACTTCGCAGCTGGTCGAGGGCTATGGCCTCACCGAGGCTTCCCCCGTCGTCTGCTGCGGCCCCTTCCACGGCGTCAACAAGCCCATGTCGGTGGGCCTGCCCATTCCCGGCACCGATATCCGCTTCGTCGACGTGGACAGCGGCGCGGTGGTCGGCATCGGCGAGAACGGCGAATTGCAGCTCAAGGGGCCGCAGGTGATGGCCGGCTACCACGATGACGCGGCGGCGACGCGCGCCGCCTTCGCCGATGGCTGGCTGCGCACCGGCGATGTCGGCCACATGGACGAAGAGGGCTACGTGTTCCTCGTCGACCGCATCAAGGACCTCATCATCTGCTCGGGCTTCAACGTCTATCCCCGCACCATCGAGGAAGCGCTGATGGCCCACGAGGCGGTCGAGGAGGTCAACGTCATCGGCGTGCCCGACACCTATCGCGGCGAGGCGCCGGTGGCCTTCGTCAAGCTCCGGGACGGCCAGGCCGTCGACGAGGCCGCGCTCAAGACCTTCCTTGCCGACCGGCTCAACAAGATTGAAATGCCCCGCCAGATCGTCTTCAAGGACGCCCTGCCCAAAACCCTGATCGGCAAGCTCTCGAAGAAGGAATTGCGGGAGGAATATGCCCAGATGAAAGCCGAAAAACCGTGACCAGCGCCGACCCCGACAGCAAGGATCTGTTCGCCATCGCCGACCTCGCCCGCGAATTCGGCATCTCGACGCGCACCATCCGCTTCTACGAATCCAAGGGCCTCCTGGCCCCCGAGCGGGTCGGGGCCACCCGCATCTTCCGGCGCCGCGACCGCGCCCGCCTGATCCTCATCCTGCGCGGCAAGCGGCTGGGTTTCTCGCTGCGCGACATTTCCGACTATCTCAGCCTCTACGACGCCGACCGCGCCCAGCAGGTGCACCTGCTGGCCGAAAAGGTCGACGAGCGCATCGCCCTGCTCGAGCGGCAGCGCCAGGACCTCGAAACCACCATCGCGGAGTTGCGCGAGATCAGGGCGCTGGCGACGGAGCGCCTGACGAAGGCGGCGAGCTGACCGCCCCGGCGCCGGGAACCGCCGCCACCGCCACCAGTTCCGCCGCCGGCACGGACGCGGGCGCCTCGACGGGATCGGCCGCCGGCCTCGCGGCACCGCCGCCGCGCCGGTTGGCCCAGGCCAGCACCGGTCCGAGAAAGCTGAGGCTGGCCAGCCCCGAAAACACCGCCAGCAGCGCCGAGCCGCCCAGCAGCACCGGATTGGCCAGCGCCCGGTGCACCCAATGGGGCGTGACGGTCAGCCCGTTGGCCCCGAAGCGGCCGATGGCCAGCCCGTTGTCGCCCGCTTCCGAATAGAAGGTGACGCCCATGCCCGCCTCGCGCGCCCCGCGCGGCTCGACGAAGCCGAAGGCCTGCGCCGGCCGGAAGCCGTCCACCGTGCGCGTCACGATCTCGGCCGTGTCGCCCGACAACAGCGTGCCGTCGAGCAATTGCACCGGCGTCGGCGCGAGCGGCAGGCGCTCGCTCACCGCATAGCTGCCGGTGAGCAGGTTGCCGGTCTCGCCCGGCCCCGGCCGCGCCCCCACCACGATGCGGCCCGCAATGGTCAGCGTACTGTTGCCCAGCCAGTCGGCGCTCTCCACCACCACGCGGTCGGTCGGCGTCAGCGGCCGCCCCTCGATGTCGACCGGCGCCGCCGCCGCCGTTTCGAGACGCACGACGAGCGGCGAATCCGGACCGCTGCGGTTGAGCGCGACGACCGCGCCACTCGGCCAGGCCAGCTCCAGATTGGCCAGCGCCACCGTTTCGTAGAGCGCCGGGTCGCAATGGGCAGAGCCGGCCGCGCTCGCCCCGCCGCCCAGCCGCCGCTCGCGCCGGAAACACACCACCGCCGCGTCGAGCAGCCAACTGCTCATGGCGGTATGCTCCACCTCGACCCGCAGGCCCCGCGTCACTGCCTCGACGGCGAAGGACCGCTCATTGGCCTTGATGAGAAAGAGGGCGCATCCCAGCACGCCGGCAAACCCGAACGCCAGCAGGGCCCAGCGCAGCCATCGCCGGCTCATCGCAGGTCGATCGCAAAATAATCGCTGCCCATCATGCTGCCGCGCCGCACCCGGTTGAGCTCTAGCTCCAACACGCCGCTCCCCCCGGTCCAGGCCTCGGGCAGCGGGCAGGCGGTATCGAAGGCGGTGCGCGTCGCCACCGCCAGCGGCGCACAGCTGACGTCGCTTCCCGACGCCGCGTCGAACAGATAAGCCTCGTCCGCCCGGAAGGAATTGACCAGCAGCACCGCCCCCGGCGCCAGCCCGTCGCCCGACCAGGTCGCCGGCACGATCCGCTCGCCCGCCGCCCCGCCCGAGCAGTCGTCGAGCGACACCAATATGCCCAGCTCCTCGGGCTGCAATTGATTGAGCTGGCTTTCGAACTGCGTGGGAATGGCCAGTTGCGCCAGCTCGGTCTGCCAGTCCGCCGGCACGTCGAACGGCCGGAAGGCGCTGTAGCGCCCGTCGCTCGACACCAGCCGCACACAGAGCGTCTCCCCCGCCCAGGCGCCGGGGATACGCGCCGTCACCGTCTGCGGCAGTACCGCGCCGCTGCGGCCGGCCACCAGCCCCACCAGCGGCGCCCCCGAAATATCGGCCGCCGGCGCATAGCGCTCCACCAGCGCCGCGCGCCCCTCGAGCGGCGCGGCGACGGCCGGGGCGGCCAGCGCGCCCGCCAGCACCGCAAAACCGGTCATGAGCATTGCCAAATCCCGATCCATGCCGTGATATGTCCTCCCCGAAAAAAGCCGGCCCGCCATCGAGATGACGTTCGCACGACGCTTCCTTCTTATCATTGCCTTGATCCTGGCTTCCTGCAATCCGCTAGCGGCCGAACCGGTCTCGGTCAATCGCGGCAGCGGGCTGGGCTATGTCTTCACCCATAACGGCAATTGCTTCCTCGTCCTGCCCGCGCATGTGCACGGGCGCGGCTCGCGCGTCAGCATCGCCACCACCGCCCCCTCGGCGGTGGGCGACGCGACGCTGCTGCGCAGCTTCGCCCCCGAGCTCGACCTGTCGCTGTTTTACGTCGCGCCCGGCCTGCAAAGCCGCTGCCAGGATCGCTTCGACCGGCTGCCCGAGGATTTGGGGGCGCTGCTCGACGGCGCCGTCACCGCGCAATTGCACCGGGTGGACGCCACCGGCAGCGAGACGCGCGCCACCATGGACCTCACCGCCATCGACTTCGACACCATCGCCGCCACCGCCCGCGACACCGAGATTTACCAGGGCACCAGCGGCGCCATCCTGCGCATCGGCAACACGCCCGTGGGCATGGCCATCCAGTCCGAGAACGTCGAACAGGCCAGCTTCCTGCGCATGGACGAAATCGTCGCCCGCATCCGCCGCATCGTCATGCCCAACCGGGTGCCCGAAGCGGCCGAGGCGCCCGCCCCGTCCGGCCAGTGCCCCGCCGGGCGCCACGCCATCGCCCGCGTCAGCTGCGACATCGAACCGCTGGCGCCGGAATTTGCCTGCTCCAACCTGGCGACGCCGGGCGCCGGCCCGGCGATCTTCCCCGCCGGCAGCACGCCGCGGCTGGAGATCGAGCTGGCGCCGGGCGCCGTGCCGCTGGCCGCCGTTACCGCGACCGCCGCAACCGGCCAGGCCTACGCCGTGCCGAAGGCCATCGCCGTCGAAACCAGCAGCAGCAGCGGTGCGCCCCGCTGGCTGCGCTATGGCGGCGGCGACATGTCCCCGGCCGGCACGCTGACCGTCGCCAACGGCGCCGGCCCCTTCGCCAACCGGATCAAGCTCCAGATCACCTCGAGCTGGGACGCCGAGGCCCCCATCGGCCTCGACTGCCTGGCCTTCAACTGACGGCGCGGCCTATTCGACCAGATTGACCCGGATCGGGAAGGTATCGCGGTTGTAATAATTGGCGCTGCCGGTCAGCGCCGCCTCGGCATTGAGCGAGAACGACCCGGTAAAGGCATAATAGCCGCTGACGATATAGTGATCGCCGGTCGGCGTGATCGCGCAGCTCGATTTCTTGCGTACCGGCCAGCAGGCCAGCTCCGTACTATATTCGTCGGTATAGAGCAGCACGCTGCCGACAGTGTCGTTGTCGCGGAAGCTGCCATCCTGGGTTTTGACGAAGTCGCGCGCCCGCGTCTTGTCCTCGTCCATGCCCTGCAACAGCACGTCGATGCGCAGCGGCCCGCCCGCGTCGAAGATCGCCGCCAGCGCCCGGCGCTGCATCTGCTTGTCGGAGCTGAACAGCCCCACTTCCTTGGCTCGCGCCGCATAATCGACATTGCCCGAGCGGATGAGCATGTCCATGGCCGCCAGGCGCTTGTTGGGGTCGGCGTCGCCCAGCAGCGCGTCCACCCGCGTCATTTCGTCCGACAGCGAGCCGACATTGGCCTCGATCTCGTCGAGCGAGAACTGCGCCGCGGCGCCGGTAACGGAAAGGGCCAGCGCCGAAAAGGAAACGGCAAATATAGAAAGCATCGATTGCATGAAGGTCCTCCAGGATTGGCGGACCCTACAAAAGGAAAATCGAGCTGCCAAGCCGCTTTACCGCACTAGACAGTCTCCTGCGAAGGCCGCCCGGCCGTTTTTGTTGCTAGTCTTGCCGGCCCGGCCCCCGGCCCTTGTGGCCGCGCGTCAGCGGGTCGGGCTTTTTCGGCTTCACCCAGCCCTTGGGCGGCTGCCGCACCGGGGCGTTCGAGCCCAGCCCCATCTGGCCGGGCGGCGGCTGGCCGACCAGGCCGTCGCTCTCGCCGCGGAGCCGCGCGATCTCGTCGCGCAGCCGCGCTGCCGCCTCGAAATCGAAGGCGGCCGCCGCCGCGTCCATTTCCGCCTCCAGCACCGCCAGCCGCTCGTGATTGGTCCGCGATGACATCGGCCACACACTCCCTTTTGCCGGCGGGTCTTTCCGTACGGCGCGCAAATGCTCTAAGCTGGCGCGACCCCGCGGTTTTTCCCCGAGCCTTCCATGCGTCGCACCACCCATGCCCCCGGCACCATCCATCGTCTTTCCATCGAGAGCAAGGCCCTCGCGGCCAACCGCCTGGGCGATCCGACCACCCGCATCGTCGACGTCTACGTGCCGGCCGGCCATGCCGGCGCCGGCCTGCCGCTGCTGGTCGACCTGGTCGGCTTCACCGCCGGCGGCCCGGCCCACACCAATTGGAAGAATTTCGGCGAGAACGTCCCCGAGCGCCTCGACCGGCTGATCGGCGAGCGAAAAATGCCGCCGGTGGTCGTCGCCTTCCCCGATTGCTTCTCGCGCCTGGGTGGCAATCAATACGTCAACAGCCCGGTGCTGGGCCGCTACGAAGACTTTCTCATCGACGAGATGCTGCCCGCCGTCGAGACGCGCTTTGCCTGCGGCGGCGCCGGCCGGCGCGGCGTCTTCGGCAAGTCCTCGGGCGGGTTCGGCGCCCATATCCACGCCATGCGCCATCCCGATATATGGGCCGCCGCCGCCAGCCATTCGGGCGATGCGGGTTTCGAGAACCTCTATATCCCCGAATTTCCGCCCACCTTGCGGGCGCTGGCCAAATTCGGCAATTCCATCGAGAAATGGCTTACCGCCTTTGAGGCGAAACCCAAGATCGACGGCAAGGACACGCTGGTGCTGATGCTGCTGGCGCAGGCCGCCAGCTTCGACCCCGACCCGGCCCCCGAAACCTTCCTCGGCCTGCGGCTGCCCGTCACCCTCGACACCTGCGAACTGATCGAGGAACGCTGGGCCAACTGGCTCGCCTGGGACCCCGCCCGCCTGGTCGAGACCCACGCCGACGCCATCGGTCGCCTAAAAGGCTTCTTCTTCGATTGCGGCACCGAGGACCAGTACAACATCCTCTACGGCTCCCGCCGCATCCACCGGACCCTGCAGGCCCGCGGCATCCCGCACCGCTACGAGGAATTTCCCGACAACCATTCGAGCGTCGACTACCGCATGGACATCAGCCTGCCCTTCCTCGCCGAGACGCTGAGCAAGTAGTCCCCCGGGGAACCCGCCGCAAGCGTCCCCCTCCCACCGACGCTGCCCGCAGGCCCATGCGAGAGCCCCGGCTATCCGGCTGTCATCGCTCGCCGATAATGCATGGCGACCACACCGTTGCGCAGTCTCTGCGTCGAGACCAGGTCGAGCCGGCGCGCATGGCGCAGCCCGTCCTGATAGAGGGTGGGGCCGTGGCCGGCGATCCGGGGATGGACGAGGAAGCGATACTCGTCGATCAGGTCCAGCCGGTCCAGCGCGGTGGCGAGCTTGCCGCTGCCCAGCAGCACGCCGGCGGGCGTCGCTTGCTTGAGCCGCTCTATGCCCGCTGCCAGCTCGCCGGCGATGCGCTGGCTGTTGCGCCACGGGAAATCCGTTCGCGTCGCGGACACCACGTATTTCGGCTTGGCGTCCAGCTTGACCGCCCATTCGTGGATCGCCGGCGGCGCCGCCACCTCGCCGCGCGCCACCGCCGGCCAGTAGCTCTCCATCATCTCATAGGTGACGCGGCCCCACAGCATCGCCCCACTCTCGTCCATCAGGCGCGTGAAGAACGCGTGCGTCTCGTCGTCCGCGATGCCCGCTTCATGGTCGACGCAGCCGTCCAGGGTGACGTTAAGGCTGAAGGTCAACAATCCCATGCGCCGAGCCTAAACCATCCGCCGAAAAACGCCTAGCGTCACCGCTCGCGGGCACGGCTTCTCCGCCCGCCCTCACACCACCTTGCGCACCACAAGCAGGCCCGGCCGCTGCGCGTTGGCCGCCGTGATCGCCGCTTCGCCGCCCAGCACCGCCACGTGCCCGGCGCGCACCACCGCTTCGAGCGCGTCGGCCAGCTCGCGGAAATCGGCCTCGCTGGTGCCCAGAATTTCGTCGCGCCGCTGCTGCCGGATGGCGTCGCTGGTGCCGGTCAGCCGGCGCCACATGGCCGCATAGCCCTTGGCGTCGGGAAATTGCGGCCGGTCGAGATCGCCCACCACGCCGATGATCGAACGCGTGAGGTCGGTCGACCCGATCCCGGCGCGCAGCGCCGCCGCCGCCCCGTCATAGGCGTCGAGGGTCTTCAACAGATTGGGGTCGCGATAGGAGAGGAAGGCAAAATTGCCCGAGGCGAGGTCGAAGCGGCTCGACCCGCCATAGGCGCCGCCCTGCACCCGCACCTTGTCCCAGAGATACGTGGTGTTGAGATAGCGCAGCGCCACGCTGGCCGCCGCGCTGCCGCGATAGCCCAGCGCCCTGAGGTTGGCGCCCTTGCCCACGTAATTGACCTGCGCCGGAATAATGAGCCCTTCCGAGCGCGGCTGCGGCGCGATCGCCCAGCCGGCCGGCGCCGCGTCCCGCCCCGGCAAGTCGGCAACGAACCCTGCCAGCGCCCCGCGCACCGCCTGCCACAGCGCGCCGTCGGCCGTCACGTTGACCACCATGCCGTTGCGGTTGACGAGGCTGTCGCGGATGGCCAGCAGCGCCTGTTCGACGCTTCCCCAGTCATTGTCGATGCGCTCGACCAGCGCGCGCAGGAAATCGAGATAGCTCACCCCGCCCAGCTGTTCGGCGATCCAGCCCGCCTCGGTCAGCCCCGATTTGAGCCGCAGATCAACGATGCCGTTGCCCCCCGGCACCAGCCGCGCCTCGAAACCCGCCTTTTCTTCGAGCGCCAGCTGCCGGAAGCGCTGGCGGTTGGACAATTGCGCGTCGAGCAGCACGTCGCGCATGATGGCCAGCATGGCCTCGACCCGCCCGCCAACCGCCTTGCCCGAGAGGAAGAACCAGGCCGCCGTACCGTCGCCGTCCTGCCGCGTGGCGAGGCCCCGGTGCTGGGCGATGCCGCCGGTGGCGCTGCCGATGCGCTGGGTCAGCGAGACGAAATCTTCCCGGCTGGTGCCGGTCTGCAGCAGCGCCCGCCCGAATAGCGGCAGATAGGGCAGCAAGTCTGTGTCGAGCCCGTGCAGGTCGAACCCCAGGTCGAGATAGACGATGCCCAGCGTCGCCAGGTCGTGGTAAAGGAGCTGCGCCCCGCTCGCCGCGCTCTCTTCGGTGGGCACGGTGCGGATGGCGCGGTCGAGATCGGCCAGTGTCAGGGTGGGGATTTTTTCCAGCTCTTCGGGCCGGTCCGCCGTTTCCTGCAACAGCTTCAGCCGCTCGGTGCGCGCCAGCACATCCTCCAGCGCCGCCGCGTCCATGCCGGCGCGTATCGCCGCCAGCTTTGCCGCTTCGGCCTCGGCCTCGCGCGCGCCCAGTTCGGGGTCGGCGGCGAGCCGCGCCGTCACCCGGTGCGGGTTGTCGAGAAAGAGCCGCCGGATTTCCCGTTCGAAATGCCCCGTCGCCGCCTTTTCCTTCAGCGCCGCCAGCGCCGCCTCGAAGCCGAGCGGCGCCAGCGGGTCGCCACCATGCAGCCACGGCCCCAGCGCGGTGAACATATAGCTCATGCCGCGCGGCTGGCTGCCGGTATTGTGCTCGCGCAGGTGGAATTCGAAGGTGTTGATCGCCGCTTCCCGCTCGGCGGCCGAAAAGCCGGTTTCGGCCAGCTCGGCCAGCGTCTCCAGCACCAGGCTTTCCACCTTGTCGGCGTCGGCGGGGTCGATCCCCTTGAGCCCGAACCCGGCCATGGGCTGGCGCAGCCAGGTGGAAATGCCGCCCCCGATCATGCTTTCGCCCAGCCCGCTTTCGGTCAGCTTCTTGCGCAGCGGTGCCGCCGGCGTGCCCGCCAGCAGATAGCTCAGGAGGCCATGGCTCAGCGTTTCCTCGCGCCCCGTGGGCGGCGCCAGCATCCAGTTGACGCTGGCCATGCCGTCGCGGCGCCTGCCCGCCTCGATCGTGCCGGCATAGTTGCCGCTCACCTGGCGCGGCGCGCTGAAAGCGGGCTGCAAGGCCACGTCCGCCTCGGCCGGCGCCGCCTCGAAGCGGCTGAAATAAGCATCGAGCAGGGCGAGCCGCTTGTCCGGCGCGTCGTCGCCCGAAAACACCACGCGCGCATTGGCGGGGTGGTAATGGGTGCGGTGGAAGCGCCGGAACGCCTCATAGGTCAGCTCGGGAATGGCCTTCGGATCGCCACCCGAGGACTGCCCATAGGAAGTGTCGGGATAAAGCGCCCGCTGCACCAGGTCGTGCAGCACCGAATCGGGCGAGGAGAACACGCCCTTCATCTCGTTGAACACCACGCCCTTGTACACCAGCGGCGCCGCGCGGTCGTCCAGCTCGTAATGCCAGCCTTCCTGGGCGAAGGTATCTTCCGTGAGCAGCGGAAACAGCACCGCGTCGAGATAGACGTCGACGAGGTTGTAAAAATCCTTGAGGTTGGCGCTGGCCACCGGATAGGCGGTCTTGTCCGGAAAGGTCATGGCGTTGAGGAAGGTGTGCATGGAGCCCTTGAGCAGCTCCACGAACGGCTTCTTCACCCGGTATTTCTCGCTGCCGCACAGCACCGAGTGTTCGAGAATATGGGCAATGCCGGTCGAATCGGCCGGCGGCGTCTTGAAGGTGATGCCGAAAACCTTGTTCTCGTCGTCATTGACGAGGCTCAGCACCTCCGCCCCCGTCTTGTCGTGCCGGTACAGCAGCGCCCGCGAATTGATCTCGGCAATCTCTTCGTCGCGCAGCAGGGTGAAGGCGGAATGGGACATGGGAACACTCTTCTGGCTTTTCAGCCTGCTAACCTAGGTGTGCCTGCGCCGAACCGCTAGGGGGCGGCGCCCGGCTTGACAAAATGTACACTTTTTATGTACACATTTGGCAGGCGCATGATGTGCGGTGGATAACGAATGCTTCGTCACTCGTTTTGCCAGCCTCGGGAGCGTCACGATGGAACTGGAATGGGACGAAGCCAAGCGCCGGGCCAACCTCGTCAAACACGATGTCGATATCGTTTATGCAGCCCTTATTTTCGAGGGCTGGGTCTATCAGGCGGAAGACAGGCGATACGATTACGGCGAGGTCAGGTTCCGCTCCGTCGGCATGCTCGACGGGCAATGCTACGTGGTTGTCCATACCGAACGAAATGGCTGCATCAGGCTGATTTCGGCCTGGAAAGGAGGTCGTCGTGACCGGGAAAAATATCAGGCGCGCTACGCTGGACGAGATTCGCCGGATGCGGGAACGCGGTGAGCTGCAGGTCAGCGACAACGCCCCCGAAGGCCCGGAACTGGGCAGCGAATTCTGGGCCAGAGCCGTGGAAGTCGAGCCGCAATCGCCGACCTCCGTCCATCTCAAGCTCGACCCGGAAGTTTTCGACTTCTTCAAGCGCCAGGGCAAGGGCCATATCACCCGCATGCAGAACGTGCTCAAGGCCTATGTGAAAGCCCATCGGAACCCCTGACGCACAAGCCCCGTTACACCCCGCCGCGGATTTCCGGCTTGACCGCGCTGTCGTACCAGACGCCCAGTTGTTTCATCAGCGCGGGAAACAGGCTCTTGCGCTCGCTCGCCGCCACGTTGTCGGCGATCTGCTCGGGCCGCGACACGCCGGCGATGACGCTCGACACTTCCGGGTGATCGAGGATCCAGCGCAGGGCGAACTGGCTCAGCGGCACGCCCTCGGGTGCCAGCCCCTTCAGTTCCTGCACCAGCTCGACGCCGCGCTCGAAGGGCAGCCCGGAAAAAGTCTCGCCCACCGAAAAGGCGGCGCCGTCGCGGTTGTAGTTGCGGTGGTCGGCGGCGTCGAAACGGGTGTTCTTGTCGAATTTGCCGCTCAGCAGCCCGCTGGCCAGCGGCAACCGCACGATGATGCCCACATCCTGCGCCGCCGCCCGCGGCAGCAGTTCCGCCGCCGCGTCCTGGCGGAAGAGGTTGAAGATGATCTGCAGCGTGGCGCAGCCCGGCTGCTCGAGGCAGATAAAGCCTTCCTCGATGGTCTCGACGCTGGCGCCCCAATGCCGCACCAGCCCCTCGGCCCGGAATTCGTCGAGCCAGCCGAAGATCGCGCCGTCGCGCAATATGGCGGTAGGCACACAGTGCAATTGCGCCAGGTCCAGCGTTTCCACCCCCAGCCGCGCCGCCGACTGCACCAGGCTCGCACGCACTTTTTCGCGCGTATAGCCATCGGGATAGAGCCCGGCGCCGCGCCCCACCTTGGTGGCGACGTGCACGCCCGCAGGCTTGGCGTGGGCGCCGATCCGGCTTTCGCTGAGCCCGCCGCCATAGACGTCCGCCGTGTCCCAGAAGCTGATGCCCGCCGCATTGGCCGCGTCGAGGATCGCCGTGGCGGTTTCCGCACCCAGCGGCCCGAAATCGCCCCCCAGTTGCCAGCATCCGAGGCCGATTTCGCTCACCGCATAGCCCGTCTTGCCCAAAAGCCGCGTCCGCATGGCCATCTCTCCGCTGGTTCCCGTCCGGCCCGCACCCTATTGGCCCGCGCCGTCCCGAACAAGGCCGCCCCGCGAGCGGTTCCGGCCCGGCGCCTATTCGAAATAATCGGGAAAATCGGTGATGGTCTGGTTGAGCAGCACTTCGGCGCGCGCCAGATGCGCCCGCATCGCCGCCTCGGCCGCCGCCGGGTCGGCCGCCGCCACCGCCTCGGCGATGCGCCGGTGCTCGGCGATAGCCCGCTGGCTTGAGGAAACGCCCAGCGTGAGGTAGCGCACCCGGTCGAGCTGCATCTTGTGGTCGTCGATCAGCTGCCACGCATATTCCACCCCCGCCAGCCGCGCCAGCGTGCGGTGGAACAGCTCGTCCAGCGTGTGGAAGCGCCGGCTGTCGTCGGCCGCAGAGGCCGCGTCCTGCTCGCCGATCAGCCCGGCCAGCACCCCGGCCGCGTCGCCCCGTCCCTCGGCCGCCACCCGGCGGATGATCTCCACCTCGATGCTTTCGCGGATGAAGCGGCTCTGGCGCACCCCCTCGGGCGAGATCTTCTTGACCACCGTGGCGCGCTTGGGCCGGATCAGCAGCAGCCCCTGCTGGGCCAGCCGGATGAAGGCCTCGCGCACCGGCTGGCGCGACACCCCGTAGCGCCCGGCGATATCGCTTTCGGAAATGACGTCACCGGGCTTTAATCCCATGGTGACGATCTCGTCGCGCAGCGCCTCGACGACGCGCATCGCCATGGTTTCCGTGCCGGTTTCGGGCGTGGTCGCGGCCATGCTGATTCTCCCCTTCGACCATGGCCCGGCGCGGCCCCGGGGCGCTGCCCCCGGCAGCGGGCCTTCCACAGCTTTGTCGCCCGCCCGCCGCTGGCGCGATTGTATAAAGAAAAGGTACATTTTTGCAATCTTGTATGGTAGATGCGGGACCATGCCCGCCGCCCGCCGGCGGGGCCATGTCTGGATAAGGACCGGAGAGACTGCGATGACCAAGACCTACGCGCTGGTGGGGACCGGCGGCCGGGCCCGGATGTTCTACGAGGCGATCCTGGGGCCGCACCGCGACCAGTCCCGGCTCGTGGCCTTGTGCGACACCAACCAGGCCCGCATGGATTTCACCAACGGCGTGATCGAGCGCGAATTGTCGGGCCGGCCCGTGCCCACCTACCGCGCCGCCGACTTCGCCACCATGCTGGCGACGGAAAAGCCCGAGACGGTCATCGTCACCTCCATCGACCGCACGCACCACAAATACATCATCGCCGCGCTCGAGGCCGGCTGCGACGTCATCACCGAAAAGCCGATGACCACCGACGCGGAAAAGTGCCAGGCCATCCTCGACGCGGTCGAGCGCACCGGCCGCCAGGTGCGCGTCACCTTCAACTACCGCTACGCGCCGCACAATTCGGCCCTGCGCGAACTGGTCGCCCAAGGCGCCATCGGCACCGTCACCTCGGTGCATTTCGAATGGCTGCTCGACACCCGCCACGGCGCCGACTATTTCCGCCGCTGGCACCGCGACAAGCGCAACTCCGGCGGCCTCATGGTGCACAAGGCCACCCACCATTTCGACCTGGTCAATTTCTGGCTCGGCAGCGAGCCGCAGACCGTGTTTGCCATGGGCGACCTCAAATTCTACGGCCGTGCCAATGCCGAGGAGCGGGGCGTCTTCACCCCCTATACCCGCACCACCGGCGTCGAGGCGGCCCGCAACGACCCCTTCGCCATCGACCTCACCGCCACCCCGGTGCAGAAGGGGCTCTACTGGGACGCCGAAAAGGAGGACGGCTACCAGCGCGACCAGAACGTCTTCGGCGACGGCATTTCCATCGAGGACACCATGAACGTCATGGTGCGCTACCGCAACAAGGCGGTGATGACCTATTCGCTCTACGCCTACGCGCCCTGGGAAGGCTTCAACGTCGCCATCAACGGCACCGGCGGCCGGCTGGAGCTGATGGTGCGCGAAACCTCCTACATCAATGCCGGCTCCACCTCGACCGCCGAGGGCGCCGCCAAGGGCATCGACCTCTACCACTTCCCGCTGCACGGCGCGGGCCGGGTGGTGCCGGTCAAACAGGGCGAAGGCGGCCATGGCGGCGGCGACAAGATCATGCTCGAGGAAATCTTCGGACGCGCCACCCCGCGCCCCGGCTACGGCGCCAACCACCGCGACGGTGCCCTCTCCATCCTCACCGGCATCGCCGCCAACCAGTCCTTCGCCACCGGCCTGCCCGTCGACGTCCGGACCCTGGTCAGGCTCTGAAGGGCGGGCAACGCCGCGCAGAACGCGTCTCACCCGAAGCTTGCATCAGCGCCCAAACCCCCGCCACCACACTGTCACCCCCGCGAAAGCGGGGGCCTCTGTTTGCATCTGGAAGCAGTAACGGAGGTTCCCGCTTTCGCGGGAATGACCCGGTGGGAGAAGGCTGCGCACAGCCACCACACGAACGCAAAACACCCCAGTTTTCCCGCACCCCCCGGGCGCTACCCACAGGCCCGACCCGTGGGCCGGCCGGGGAGCCCCGGCGCTTCAGCGCGTGCTGGGAGTGGCCCGCGGATCAGGTCCGCGGGCAGCCCCGCTGCGGCTGGCAAAGCCGCACAGAACGCCGCTCACCCGAAGCTTGCATCGGCGCCCCAACCCCGCCGCCACATTGTCACCCCCGCGAAAGCGGGGGCCTCTGTTTCACCCGGAAAAGGATAACGCAGGTTCCCGCTGTCGCGAAAATGACCCGGTGACAGCGCCGCAACGCGCCCCCCGGTAAAAGCGCCGCAAGGCGCCCCGCTGGCGCCACAACCTACCCTGCTTCGGGAAGCACCGCATATTGCGGCGCCCCATCGCCGATGTCGTAGTAATCGCCCTTCTCGCCGACGAAAATATGCTGGGCGATGCGCGTGCCGGTCGGCCCGTCGAACGAGCCGAGCATCAGCCCGATCCAGTCGCCATCCAGCGGGTCGAAGAACATCGGCGACCCGCAGATCGAGCAGAAGCCGCGCCGCACCCTGGCCGAGGAGCGATACCAGCGCAGCTGCGCCGCGCCGCTGATGGTGACATCCGCCTTGGGCACGTCGACGCCCGCCTCGTAATGGCCGGTCGTCTTGCGGCAGCTGCTGCAGTGACAGCAACTGGCCTCGGGCAGCGCCCCCCGCACCTCGAACGACACGGCGCCGCAAAGACACGATCCCTTATGCACCCCGCCTCCCGGGTCATCCCGTCGCCCCAGCGCGCTTCCCGCAAAAATGACCACGGCCTTGCGGTTCGAAAACGCCCTAAGACTGGCTGAACGGCACCGACGTGGTCAGCACGTCGCCCGAATTGTTGAATTCCACCTCGAAATCCACGGTGATCCGGTCGCCGACGAGCAGGATGCGCGCGCCGATGCGCACATCGCCGCCGGCGCGGTCCTTCTGCTGCTCGCGCAGGTCGAAGCTGATCTGGCCGTTGTGCTGCCGCCCCACTGCCAGCCCGGTATAGCCGGCATTGGAGCTCATCGCCGCCTCGTAGCGCTGCGCCGCGTCGTTATAGGCGATGGTGCCGCTGATCGAGAGCGTCGCGTTCACCAGCGTGCAGCGGCCGGTATAGTTGATCTTGAGCGCATTGCCCTTGGCCACGTTGAGCCGGCAGCGAAAGGCCTCGGGCTGGTTGCCGCCCACCAGCAGGCCCTCGCCGCGCCAATTGCCGATATAGGACGAGAGCAGCGCCAGCTCGCGATCGCCCGCCTGTGCCACGGCCGGCGACAGCCCCAAAGGCGCCACCAGGGCCCCGCCTATCGCGATGGCCCGCAACCAATTCTTAACCATTCATCCCCTCGGTCTGCACCATGGACAGACTTAAAGCAGCACTGTCGTTCATAAGTCACTAAAAAACGACCCCAGTTTACGGGGTTGTTACGAATTGGCCAACCTCTGGTCTATATAACGGCCGCAATGAGGCCAGGGGGCCTGCCACAATGCCGGGGGGAGTATGACGGACAGGGCGATCATCGACGCGAACGAGGTGGACTACAGCCTCGACATCGCCGGCCGGCCCTTGCACATCCTGCGCAAGGTGAGCCTCAGCGTCGCGCCGGCCGAGGTGGTGGCCATTGTCGGCCCCTCGGGCAGCGGCAAGACGTCGCTGCTGATGCTGCTGGCCGGCCTCGAACGCCCCACCGGCGGCTCGATCACCGTCAACGGCACCGATCTGGGCGGGCTCGACGAGGATGGCCTGGCTCGCTTCCGCCGCCACACGCTGGGCATCGTCTTCCAGAGCTTTCATCTCATCCCCTCGCTCACCGCGCTCGACAATGTCGGGCTGGCGCTCGAAATCGCCGAGCCGCAGCTCACCATGGCCCAGATTCGGGAGAAGGCGGCGGCGAGCCTCGCCGCCGTAGGACTCGAGGGGCGCCTCGACCACCGGCCCTCGGCCCTCTCGGGCGGCGAGCAGCAGCGCGTCGGCCTGGCGCGCGCTACCGTCGCCAATCCGCCGCTGCTGCTGGCCGACGAACCCACCGGCAATCTCGACCAGAAGACCGGCGCCGTGGTGGTCGATCTCATGTTCGACCTGGCCCGCCGCCAGCGCACCGCCGTGGTGCTCATCACCCACGACCCCGCCCTCGCCGCCAAGGCCGACCGCGTCTACACCATGACCCAGGGCCAGCTCGCCGAAACCCCGGTGGCCCGCTGATGCGCGCCGTTCTCGCCGCTATCCGCATCGGCCTGCTCGACATGCGGGGCGATCTGCGCCGCTTCCTGCTGCTGGTCGTGTGCCTGGCCGTAGGCACCGCCCTCATCGCCGGCGTCAATTCCGTGGGTGCCAGCATCACCGGCGCCGTCGAGACCGGGGCCGCCGAACTGATGGGCGGCGATATCGAGCTGTCGCGCGCCGACCGCCCCGCCACCGCCGAGGAACTGGCCGCCATGCAGCCCTTCGGCGCCCTCGCGGCGGTGATCGACACCAATCTGCGCGCCGAAAGTTTCGAGGGCGAAGCCTTTGCCGATGTCAGCGCCGTCGGGCCCAGCTACCCGCTGCTCGGCGCCGTCAGCAGTCCCCAGCTCGCCCCCGGCGCCGCGCTCGATACGCTGCTGGCGCCACGCGACGGTCTACCCGGCGCGCTGGTCGACGCCATCATGCTCGATCAGCTCGGCCTTGTCGTAGGCGACACCATCCTGCTCGGCGGCACCGAATTTGCCGTGCGCGGCACGCTGGGCAAGCTGCCCGACGCGCCGGTGCGCGGCTTCCGCCTCGGCATGCCCACCCTGATCGGCACCGATGGCTTCGCCGTGGTCAGCGACCGCTCCTCGCCCCTGCCGGGGCTGGGCACCTGGTATCGCTACAAGATCCATCTCAGCGACCGCAATATCGAGGCCGGCGCCACCGCGCTCGCCGCGCGCTTTGCCGATAGCGGCTGGACCCTGCGCACCGCCCGCGACGGGCTGGGGGACATGGTGCGCTATTTCGACCTCTTCATGCGCTTCCTTGTCATTGTCGGGCTCGGCTCGCTGCTCATCGGCGGCGTCAGCGTCTGGACCGGCATGCAGGCCTATATCGCCGAGCGCGCCGGCGTCATCGCCGTGCTGCGCAGCATCGGCGCCGACCGCAGCCGCGTCTTCCTGCACTTCTTCGCCCAGGTCGCGGCGCTGGCGCTGGTCGGGGTAGGCCTTGGCCTGCTGATCGGCGGCGGCGTCGCCCTGCTGCTGCTGCCCTCCATCGGCGCGGCGGTGGGCATCGCCCTCGCCCCGGCGCTGCATGCCGGGCCGCTGCTCATCGCCGCCGGCGCCGGCTTCGTCACCGCCTTCGCCTTCGCCTATCTGCCCCTGCAACAGGCCCAGACCATCCAGCCGGTGCTGCTCTTCCGCTCGAAGGGGCTGGCCGCCCCGCCCATCGACTGGCGCGCCCTGCTGCTCTCCTGGCAGATCCTGCCGCTGCTGCTGGCCGTGCTGGCCTTCTTCCTGCTCGCCTGGGCCATGACCGGCGACGCCGCGCTGGTCCTGGCCTTCGGCCTTGCCAGCGCCCTGGCCGCCGTGCTCTTTCAAGCCTTCATCCGCCTCGTCCAGGCCGGCCTCGACCGGCTGCCGCAGGCCGGCCCGCGCATCCTGCGCCACGCCCTGCGCGCCATTTCCAGCACCGGGCAGAACGCCGCCGCCGTCGTCGTTTCCGCCGGCATGGCGCTGGCCATGCTCATCGTCGTCCTCGTCATGCAGGCCAATCTGCAACAGGAATTTCTCGGCGCCTCGGCCTTCGACGCCCCCACCCTGGTGGGTTCGGACCTCTTTCCCGACGAGGTCGAGCACCTGACCGAGCTGGCCCGCGCCGGCAGCGGCATGACCCGCTTCGTCTCCACCCCCATGCTGCGGGGGAGCCTGCTCGAAGTCGCCGGCACGCCGGTGGCAAACCTACGCACCCACGGGCCGGAGGCCACGTTCCTGCTCGCCGGGGAGGTGCCGCTCACCTGGCGCAGCCTGCTGCCCGCCTCCTCCCGGCTCGTCGCCGGCCAGTGGTGGCCGGAAGATTACGCCGGCCCGGGGCTCGTCAGCCTCCATCAGAGCCTGCGCAACGGCCTCGGCGTCGAACTGGGCGACACGCTGACCTTCTCCATTTTCGGCGATCCGGTCACCGTCACCATCGCCAGCTTCCGCGACTATTCCTGGCAGGGCGGCATCGATTTTCTCGCCACCTTTTCCCCCGGCGTGCTCGAAAGCTATCCCACCACCCTGTTCGCCGCCGTCACCGCCGCCCCGGGGCAGGAAGAGACCGTGGGGCGCCTCCTCGCCAGCGAACTACCCGATATCCGCTTCATCGCCATCGGCGACACCCTCAAGCAGATCACCGAGGCGCTGGGCCAGCTCTCCTTCGCCGCCACGCTGGTGGGCGGGCTTGCCGTGGGCAACGGCCTGCTCGTCCTTATTGGCAGCCTCGCCACCGGCCGCCGCCAGCGCGAGGCCGATACCGTCATCACCAAGGTTCTGGGCGCCACCCGCACCGAGCTGATGGCCACCGCCTTCGTGCAATATCTCATCCTGGCGCTCTTGGCGGCGGTGCCGGCGCTGCTGCTGGGCATCGGCGTCGGGCGGCTGGTGGGCCTGCTGATGCTCGACGTCGCCTTCACCCTGCAACTGGACGCCCTCTTGGTGGTGCTGGTCGTTGCCGTGCTGATCACCGCGCTGCTGGGCGCCATGACCATCCTGCGCGCCGCTTCCGCCCGCCCCGCCCGATTGTTGCGGGATCTCTAGAGCGTTTCCAGCAAAAGTGACGACGGTTTTGCGGTTCGGAAACGCGACAAGACAAAGACTTGGAGCGATTTCGCCGTTTCAATGAAACGGTGAAATCGCTCCAGCCGTCACCGCAATGCCATAAGGAGCCGCCACAATGGCGGCTTGCCGCAACCGGAGAGCGCCCCATGGCCGCCGATGCCCGTTTCTGGAACCGTCTGGCCGACCGCTATGCCGCCCAGCCGGTGGCCGACGAGGCCAGTTACCAGACCAAGCTCGAGGTGACCCGCCGCCTGCTGCGCCCCGACATGGAAGTGTTCGAGTTCGGCTGCGGCACCGGCAGCACCGCGCTCACCCACGCGCCCCATGTCCGCCATATCCGTGCCGTCGATTTTTCCGCCCGCATGATCGAGATCGCCCGCGCCAAGGCTGCCGCCGCCGGGATCGACAATGTCGATTTCGACGTCGCCGATTTCACCGCCATGACCATCGCGCCCGCCAGCACCGACCTGGTCATGGGCCACTCCATCCTGCACCTCCTGGCCGAACCGCAGCTTTCCGTGGACAAGGCTTTCGAAATTCTGCGGCCCGGCGGCGCTTTTGTCACCAGCACCGCCTGCCTCGGCGGCATCTGGGTGCCGCTGGTCGCCGTCCTCATGCCTGTGGGCCGGGCGCTGGGTCTGCTGCCCACCCTTACCACCTTCACCCCCGACGCGCTGGAGGCCATGCAGCGTCGTGCCGGCTTCGTCATCGAGCAGCGCTGGCAACCGGGGCGCGGCAAGGCGGTGTTTTTCATCGCCCGCAAGCCCGCCTGACCCCGTTGTGGAACACGATGTGCACCACTGGCCCGAATCGGGGACAGTTTGTGCTAACACTCCGGGGACACTTCTATAGCCGTGCATTCCCCTTCCGCCCCCGGATGTGAACGCGCCCGGCCGGAGACGGAATGCAGGTTGCCATCGACATGGGAGAGAGCCGGAGCGCCGGCGCCGCGTGCCTCGATCTCGAAGAGCTGCTGGCCACGCGCCTCCTGGTGCAGGGCAATTCCGGCTCCGGCAAATCCCATTTGCTGCGCCGCCTGCTCGAGCAATCGGCGCCGTGGGTGCAGCAATGCGTCATCGATCCGGAAGGCGATTTCGTAACGCTGTCAGAGCGTTACGGGCATCTGGTGGTTGACGCCACGCGCACCGAGAACGAGCTGACCCGCATCGCCGCTC